>QFCS01000962.1_pt1 | contig 1342864 bp, 1274 predicted proteins | sample 3576561 | NCBI WGS metagenome assembly QFCS01 | reverse complement strand
GCAGATCGACGGAGACGGCATTTACAACGCAGGAACCGGGAGCGAGCCACTGGGCGATAAGATCCGGCTGCGTCCAAGCCTGAAAGACGTCAGGGGCCGGTGACTCTATCCTTCGGACCATCGCGAGCGACGGCAACTTATCTCTACGATCGCTTGCCATTACGTGGCTTCGCTTTGTTTCTTAGCTAGGCGAAACGGACGTGACGGGCCGTGGTCGGACATTTTCTTCATCTCCCACGCTCCATTCTAGCGAGTGACTTCAGCAGGCAATCGCGCGAGCGTCCGCTCCACCAGCGTCCTGGCTGGAGCAGGCAGGGGCAGGATCGGACGGGGAGGTTCGGCACGAGCGATGTGAAGGAGATCAGCTAGCGCATAGACGACACGCAGGCTTGAGAACTGCTTGAACAATTCCCAAAGCGGCGCAAGCTCGACGTCGAGTCTGCGCGCTTCTTTGACGTTTCCCTGCTGGATCGCCCTGACGATCTTCAGGCAGACGATCGGAAACAGTCCGCCCAACACGCTGTACCAAGTATCAGCGCCGCCGATCAGCGCCTCGGTCGAGTTACCGTCGCCGCTGTAGCCGAGCGAAAAGCCGGCTGGCACGATGGCGCGGAGCTCCGCCAGATGGTGCAGCGTCTCCCCACGCGCTCCGGCCGGGTTCTTGACGGCAATAATACCGGGCACGTTCGCAAGGCGACCGACCAGCGCCGGCGTGAACCGGAAATGCGTGGTGCCGGGATTGTCGTAGATGACGATCGGCAGACCGCTTTCCTTCGCCACCACCGCGAAATGTTCGAACACTTCGTCATCTGTAAGCGGCGTATAGGACACGGCCGCGAGCAGTCCAGCGCTTGCACCAATAGCCTTGGCATCCTGCGCGAGCTTAACCGCTTCGTCCGTCCTCAGCGCACCGACGCCGGTAATGATAGGTGTGTGGGTGGCGCTTTCGTCTAGCGCGGCCTCAAGCGCCCGGCGCCGTTCCTCGCGCGTCAGATACATATAGGTTCCGGTGCTGCCGAGCAGGCCGATGGAATCGACCTGCGCTGTGCAGAGGCGGGCCACCAGGACACGCAGGGCGGCGGTATCGACGCGGCCATTGCGGTCGCGCGGGGTAATCGGAAAGGCGGACAAGCCGCTCAGAAACGACATGATACTGTTCCTGTAATCAGAGGATGGCGAAGTCTTTGGATTGAGATCACACGCGTCATGCGGTCCCCGCCAATCCCGGCCAATAGTGATTATCAGGGGTGGGGCGCTTGCCGAAAATCGCCTGACCGACGCGGACGACGTCGGCGCCTTCCTCGATCGCTTCCTCGAAGTCGCCGGACATGCCCATCGATAGCTCGCTCAGCGCGGCATTGCGCTTGACTGCCTCATCGCGCAGACGGCGCAGCAGCGCGAAGCAGGGCCGCACCTTCGCCATATCGGTACTGAACAGCGCCAGCGTCATCAGCCCGCGCGGCTTCAGGCGCGGAAACTGGCCTAGCGTGTCGACAAACGGCATCAGGGCATCCGGGTGCAGACCGAACTTGCTTTCCTCGCCCGAGGTGTTGACCTGGACATAGACATCGAGGAAGCGGTCCTCCCGCTCCAGGCTGCTGTTGAGGAGATCGGCGAGTCGCAGACTGTCGAGTGCATGGAACTCACTGGCGAAGCGTGCGAGGTATTTCACCTTGTTGGTTTGGAGATGTCCGACGATACTCCAGTTGATGCCGAAGCCGGCAAGGGCGTCGTGCTTCGCGGCCGCTTCCTGAATCTTGTTCTCACCGAACGAGCGGATACCTGCCTCATACGCAAACCGCAGAATATGCGCGGGCACCGTCTTGGTGATGGGGAGCAGTCGCACCGAGCTGCGGTCGCGCCCTACGCGCGCGCAGGCTTTACCGATACGTTCTTCGACCGACGTGAGATTGGCACCGAAGCTGAAGAGAGGATTGCGGCCGAAGCGCTCGATGTCCGCGATCGACAACCGGATATTGCCGTAATCCATCGTCACTCGAATACTTCCGTTCCCTGGCCCGGCTGGCGCGTTGCCGTAGATCGCCCTGCGCAAACAGCGCCCGACGGTTTCTCTTGGATTCAGTCGTAAATACCGCCAAACTGGCTTATGTAGAACGTCCAGTTAGCGATTATTGAGGTGGTCCAGTTGAGCAAGCACAGTGCCGCGCGCTCGCAGGGAATGGGCGCGCTACAGATTTACGAGGAGATCAAAGGGCAAATCCTTGGTGGGGTCTTCGGGGCTGCGGGGCAACTGCCATCGTCCCGTGCCTTGGCACACGAACTTGGTGTATCGCGCACGACGGTGACTGCCGCCTATGAGCAACTGCTGGCGGAAGGATTTATCGAAGTCCAGCAGGGCGCGCGGCCGCGTGTGGCATGCGCTGTGATCGGTCAAGCCCGGCACAAGACGGCGTCGAAACGCTCCGTTCGGACTCGACTTTCGGCTTATGGCGAGCACGTTCGTAAGATTCGGTCGTGGTCCGATAAGGAGCCCAGCAAGCTCGTCGTCGATTTCCGCCATGGCGACCTCGCCTCTTCGGATTTTCCGGTCACGCTCTGGAAACGCCTGATGAATAAGACGCTGGAGCAGCGCCCCGAACGTTTGTCCTATGACGATCCTCGCGGATCGCGACGTCTGCGCATGGCGTTGCAAGGTTATCTCTGGCGCGCACGGACGATCAGATGCGACGTGGACCAGATCATTATCGTCAGCGGCTCGCAGCAGGGTCTGGACTTGTGTGCCAGGCTGCTCCTGGATGCCACGGACAGGTTCGTGATCGAAAACCCATGCTACGCCATGGCGCGTCAGATTTTCTCCGGCACGGGAGCCTCCCCTGTGTCCGTTCCCGTCGATGACGACGGGTTGAATACAGACCTCCTCGCCGAGGTTGATGCTCGGCTTGCCTATGTTACGCCGTCCCATCAGTTTCCGCTTGGCGGTGTGATGCCAATCTCGCGGCGTCATCAGTTGCTCCAATGGGCCAAGCGGCGCAACGCCTACGTGATCGAGGACGACTACGACAGCGAGTATCGCTACGACATCAATCCGGTGGCGCCGCTGCACGGTTTAGAAGATAGCGACAACGTCATTTACCTCGGCACGATATCTAAGACGCTCTCGCCGACGCTGCGCATCGGCTACTTGGTCGTTCCGCCCGGATTACAGGACGTATTCGCCACCGCTAAGGAGCTTGCGGACCGGCACTCTCCTGTCGCCGAGCAGGAAGCGTTGGCCAGCCTCATCGAGAGCGGCGCGTATGAGAGCCACGTGCGCCGTGCGCGGCGCCTCAATCACGAACGACGCGAGACATTGCTGAACGCGCTTCGCCACCGGTTCGGGGACAAGGTTGCGATCGAGGGCGCCGATGCGGGATTGCATATGGTCGTGTGGTTCAAGGATTTGCCAGGATCGCTGGAAACCGCTCTGCTTGAAAAGGCTCACCGCGCTGGTGTGGGGGTGCATACCATATCGCGACTTTACGATCAGGATGTCCGTGTATTTCGCCCTGATCAGATTGGTCTGGTCATGGGCTATGCCGCTCTCGACACGAGGCGAATCGAGAGAGGAATTCATCTTCTGGCGGAAGCTATCAAGCAGGTAAGGTTCGGAAGGAAGCCCGTCCCGCTGGTTTCCCGGCATCAGAAATCGCGCACGTAGAGCCGAGAGTGTGAATGGCCGCACTAAATCGTACGACGAGAACTAATCGCTCGCTTGAGGACCGCAAAAATACGCGGATCACGCATTTGCGCGACGTTGAAGCGCATAAACGCAGAGGCCGTCTGCGAAATGCTGAATACGTTGCCGGGTGCGAGTACGACGTTTTCTTCGACAGCCACACGTGCAACGTCGGCTGAATCTCGGTTCTCCGGAAGACAGCACCAAAGATAGAAGCCGCCGCGCGGCGTTAGCCAAGGTTCTATGCCAAGGGAGCGTAGCCGAGTGGCCATTTGCCGGCGCGCCCGCGCCAGGCGCAACCGCAGATCCTCCATGTGCTTGCGGTAGCTCCCGCCGGCAAGAACGCTGGCAATGAGTTCGGTTGCGACGGGACTCGGGCCGCCGAAGTTGGTGGCGACCTGCAGATCGGTGAGGCCGTCGATCCAGTCTGTGCGGCCAGCGATGTAGCCGCAGCGGACTGAAGCGGAAAGCGTCTTTGAAAAGCTCCCAATCCGAATAACGCGGTTCAGACCATCGAGAACGGCGAGGCGTGGCGATGGCTCGGGCTCGAAATCAGCGAAGATATCGTCTTCGACGATCGTGAGATCGTGGGCGGCCGCAGCGCTCAAGAGCTTGTAAGCGATCTGAGGTGAGAGCGTGGCGCCGGTCGGATTATGAAGTGCGGAGTTGGTGATATAGAGACGCGGCCGTTCCGTCGAAAGCATCGATTCAAAAGCGCTGATATTGGGACCTGCCATTGTATACGGCACGCCGACCATCCGGACTTGATGTGCCAGGAGCAACGCCTGAAAATTGAAATAACATGGGTCGTCGATCAGAACCGTATCGCCGGGCTTGAGGAGGAATCGACAAATCAGATCGATGGCCTGTGTCCCCGAGGCAGTCAGCAACAGTTGTTCGGGTTTCGTCTCGATACCTTCTTCGGCAAATCGCCGGAGCAAGAGACGGCGCAGGTTCGGCGAACCGCGCGTGCTTCCATAATAGGAAAGGACAGGGTCGTCAGCTCGCGCGAGTGATCGCATCGCCCGGCGAAGAGCAACATTCGGCATATATTCCGCCGGAAGCCAGCCGCAACCGGGCTTCATCAGAGCCGGGTCGGTATCGAGCGATTGCCGGGAAACCCAAAACGGATCAACGGCGCGATCACGCTGCGGTCCTGCTTCAGCAAGAATCATCGGCGGCGAACCGGCACCCGTGACATAGAAACCCGAGCCACGCCGTGCGCGTATCAACCCTTCGGCGGCAAGACGATCATAGGCTTCGACGACTGTCGACGGCGCCACACCCATTGTCGCGGCAAAGTTTCGTATGGAGGGCAGCCTGTCGCCGGATGCCAGCGTACGGCTCGCTATCTTCGTGCGGATGGCGGTCATCACTTCGCCCGTGCGTGTACCGCTGCTCATCGAAATTCTCGAAGTGTGTTGGTTTGAATATCAATACAGTTTTGTCGAATTGTACTGAACTGCCGCTGGCAATGCCAGCGTCGATTTTATATGCGTCACCTCCCGATCGCGGAGGGTTGAAATGGATCGCACAGCCGAAGGATGGGGCAGCGGCCTCTTAGGCGTCCTTATATTCAGCGGCTCCTTGCCTGCGACGCGGGTAGCCGTTGACGGCTTTTCGCCACTCTTTCTGACTTCAGCTCGCGCGGTGATCGCCGCGCTTCTCGGAGGAGCCTTCCTTGTTTTGCTGCGACAGGTGAGACCAAAGCGCGGCGATATTGGTTCGCTTGCGATCATTGCCCTCGGCTGTGTCGTCGGCTTCCCGCTTCTCTCAGCAATAGCTCTTCAGCACATCACGTCGGCGCATTCCATTGTCTTCATTGGGCTCCTTCCGCTTGCGACAGCGATCTTCGGCGTCCTGCGCGGAGGTGAGAAGCCGAAGCCAGCGTTCTGGTTATTCTCGGGGCTTGGTAGCGTAACGGTCGCAGGTTTCGCTCTCTTCAACAGCGGAGAAAGTTCGCTCGTCGGTGATCTTCTGATGGTTGCCGCCATTGTGGTTTGCGGCCTTGGTTATGCTGAAGGGGCAACGCTCTCGCGGCAGCTCGGAGGTTGGCAGGTCATCTCATGGGCACTTCTTCTATCGCTACCGATGATGGCGGTGGTCGCGCTGATGACAAAACCAGAGGCCGTGAGCAGTATCGGAAATTCGGCGTGGTTCGGCCTCGCCTATGTCTCGATATTCAGCATGCTGATTGGCTTTATCTTCTGGTATCGCGGCCTGGCGCTCGGCGGCATTGCGGGCGTTGGGCAGTTACAACTGCTGCAGCCATTCTTTGGGCTGATCCTGGCTGGTTTGTTACTTCACGAGCCGGTTGCGTGGTCGATGATTGTTGCAACAGGAATTGTTGTTCTGTGCGTCGCCGGGGCCAAGCGCTTCGCCTCATAATAATTGCCGCCGTTACGCTTGACCGCAATTCGAATTGCCATGCGAGACTACCGCATGGATGTGACCAGGCTCCGGTGATGGCACCAATGCTGCCCATCGGCCCAGAGCGCCCCGGGCGTTTTCCGTTACGTCTTTTTTCCGGCGAGGGTATCGCGACCGATAGGGTGTTTCACCGTCAGGTAGCATCCTCGATCGGCCCCACAAATGATCACATAAGGAATTTCTATTTGTGGTATCGATATAGTCATGCAAATATATCGCGTGCATCGCGACGCCGGGGGGCGTCGTACCTGTCTTGGGGGGAAGTCGTGTCCGAGTTTGTATCCGCCGCAGCTTTAGCGGCTTTGTGCCTTCGCTCTCCGGAAAACCGACATAGTGAAGGCGGCGGGAGCATCGTTGTGCCGCTGCAGCGTCGTCGCTGGAGCGTCGCTGTTCTTCAAGGTCTTCACCTGCCAAGCGCAATGCAGGCTTGCTGATCATCATCAAAGCCTAGGCGAGCCGAACGCTTCCAAGCGAGGCCGATAACGGCGCGGGCAACCCATCAACAACAAGCGGGACACGCGCCGCCTTTCGAGGCGGCATGCGTGAATTCGCGCATACGAATTTGGGGAGAGAGTACAATGAAAAAAAAACAATTCGCACTGAGCGGTACGCTGCTCCTTGTGCCGATCGCTGCGCTTGCCCAAGAGACGAATACAGGAAGCGCCGAAAAGCCTCTTCCGCCTGTCACGGTATTCTCGGACAAGCAAGCTGAGCCGGCTAAGCGTAAGGTCGCGAAGAAAAAGAGCGCATCCAAAAATGCGAAACCGACAACGACCAATATGCCAAATCAATCGCCGAGCGACGCAGCCTTGTCGCTTGGCGATGCAAAAGGAATACAATTCGATAGCCAGGGTGTCCTGCCGCCGTCCGTGACGGCGCAAACCGTCGGTGGCGTGATCGTCAGTGATCCGACACTCGGTCGTGTCAGCAGCGTAAGCCGCGAAGGCATCAACATTCTTGGCGGGGGCGCGCAAACGAGTTTCTACCAAGCTGCCGACATTCTGCCGTCGGTGGTCGTCGAAAGCCCTGATCCATTTGGGTTGAGCAATACGCGGAACATAAATATCGGAGGCAAAGGCGACTTCCACCTCTCGCGCAATATCAACGGGCTGCCCATTATGGGGATCGTTGGTGGCAACGATCTCTACGACCTCGAGAACATCTCTCGGCTCGATGTTTACAGAGGGCCTATTCCCGCTGACAAAAGTCTTGGCGTTTCGAATGCCTCGGGTGTGATCGACCAGATCATTCTCGGGCCGCAAAACACTCCATCCGTTTTTGCCGAACAGAGCTTCGGTTCGTGGAACTTCAACAAGACGTTTGCGCGCATCGATACCGGGTTGCTCCCTACTGGGACGCAGCTCTTCATTTCTGGTTCGACAGCCAGTGCCGACAAATGGACCGGCGCGGGAGACGAGTCGCGAGATAATTTTGCACTCGGTTTGAGCCAGAAGATCGGCAGCGACCTCAAGGTCGACATCAACACCGTCTACAGCAAGTTCGATGGCAATCCGTACAAGGCGCTCACCTATGCGCAGACACAGAACCTCAGCCAATACTATGGGTTGGATTATGATAAGACATTCAACAACGCCACTCGGGCTAACTACTACAAGTTCAATCGCGTAAGCTCCGAGGATTTTGCCGTTTTCGCGAATGTTGATTACCGGTTGGCTGAGGGCCAGCATCTCGTATTCAAGCCTTACTACTGGAACAACGACGGAGAGCAGTGGTCTGCTGCCGGCAACCAGATCCAGAAATGGCGCCAGCAGAACGACAATCTCGGCGGCACCTTGGAATACAATGGACACTTCGCAACGGGGACGGATGTCGTCGCGGGTTATTGGTGGCAGTCTCTGGCGCCGCCGCCGCCGCCGACCGATCAGCGGCGATTCAACATCACGTCGTCGGGCGAGCTCACTTTCGCGAACTGGAACACGATCGCGAACATCGACAACTTCGTCATCAACAGTCCCTATGCTCAAGTTACGCAGTCGCTCGGATCCGTCACGGTGACGGGAGGCGTGCGCTACATGAGCCTCGGCGCGCCGGAGATGCGATACTACAGAACGGCGGGCGTCCCCGATGGTACGCTGGATGATGCGTTGGCCTATCCTGGCCTAACGGAATACAGCGATGCGCTCGTCGCCGCGCGGGATTACAACGAGTTCCTGCCGAACTTCGGTATCACGAAGGATTTCGGCGGCGGGTGGAGCACGAATTTCGCCTACGGACGCAACTTCGGGCGGCCGGACTGGGGACCGCAGGCGAGCAACTACATAACCAACCGCACGACCTTCCAGTCTAAGGGCATCGATCTCCAGGACCTCGTCGACAATGTCAGACCGGAAATTGCAGACCAATTCTCGGCTCAGCTCAGGTATAGCAACTATGGGCTGACGGTCGTTCCGGGTGTCTTTTACGCCGTGCACGATCATAAGCAGGTCAAGATCAATGATCCTGCCATCAACAACCTTGCCTATTACGTGGGAACCGGCTCGAGCACCGAGTACGGCGCAGAACTGCAGGCTTCCTATAACTTCGGATCGCAACTCTTCGCGTTTGGGTCGGCGACACTTTCGTCCGAAACCTTTGATGGAGACACTCAGACGCTGAGCGGCGGGGCTCTGATTTCGACGAAGGGCAAGCAAATTCCGAATACACCGCGAGCGATGTTCAAGGCAGGTGTCACCTATACCTGGTACGACTTCGCGTTCACCCCGGTCGTTCGCATTATCGGCGAGCGGTATGGCGATGCGCAGAACCTCAACAAAGTCCCGGGCTATACGGTTGCCGATTTCAACGTTGCCTACAACATCAGGCAGAAGTTCGGTCTTGACGAGGCAACTCTGAAGTTCGGTGTCGTGAACGTGTTCGACAAGAAATACATCTCGGAAATTTCGCCGAACGACACGGATTTGAGTTCCGACGCTCAGTATTACGTCGGTGCACCTCGTACGTTTATCGGAACCGTCGCGATAAAGTTCTGAGGACCGGCGTCGGGGATGCCTTTGAGCATCCCCGCTTTTTCGCTATCACCGTTAGAAACGCTGCCCATACCTGGATATCTCTTCATGCTCGTTCGACGGACGGTTATCCAGAACTTCGCGGCACTATGGCTCGCGGTTTTTCTCGGGTTTACGGCTGGCGCTTCGCCGGTCTTCGCTGATCGCGTTGTCACCGACATGGCAGGACGCGCTGTCACGTTGCCCGACAAGATTGCGCGGGTTGGGACGATCGGGCCTGTGCCCGTTCTCAACAGTTTCGTATTCGCGATGGGAGAAGCGGCGTCGATTGCCAACAATCTGCCGCCCAATCTTGGTGGTCCGCGTTGGCGTTTCCAGTATGTCGTGGCGCCGGGGCTTTCGAGCCGTCCCGTCATTCAAACCGGTCAAGGTCCGAATATCGAGGGTGTAATCGAGGCATCGCCGGATGTCGTGTTGACGATGGATCGTCCGACGATCGATCTTCTCGACCGCACGCACATTCCGACGCTTTACTTATCCTGGCAGAAGCCGGACGATGTCAAAGCGGTGATGCACCTTCTTGGTGAGCTGTATCGTAAGCAAGATACGGCCGACGCTTACAGCCGTTATTTCGATACGACCATCGAGAGGGTCGGCAGCCGTGTTGACGGATTGCGCGATGATCAACGGCCGCGTGTTCTTTATGCCGATCTCCGGCGTATGACCCAGCCTCACAAAATCGCCGAATGGTGGATTGCAAAAGCGGGTGGGCGTAGCGTCACCGATGACGGGCGCATCGGCGAAGCATTCAACTTCTCCATTGAGCAAGTCCTCGCGTGGAATCCCGAGGTCATCATCGTCACGTCGGCATCGGAGATCGCGGAGGCTTATGCGGATACGCGGCTTGCGAACGTTTCGGCGATCAAGAACAGGCGTGTCTATGCCATCCCGATGGGCGTCCACGTGTGGGGAAATCGGACCGTCGAACAGCCGCTAACGGTTCTCTGGGCGGCCAAGTTGTTTCATCCCGATCTCTTTGCCGATATTGCGATCGAGGACGAGGTTCGCTCGTTCTACGCCACGTTTTTTAAGACGGATCTCAGCCGCGAAGATATCGGTACGATCCTTGCGGGCCTTGCAGGGGTATCGAAGTGACGCCGGTATTCCGCATAGGTCTTTCCGGGTGCGCCGGCGGATTGGAGGCGATTTCATCATCAAGGCTGCTCGATCTCGCCGAAAAGGCAGAAGCGCTCGGCTTCGATGGGTTGTGGCTCAATGAGGAGCATTTTCAGGGCAGCGTTATTGAGGTCGAAGGCCGACGCTGTCATTCTCCACTCATTCTCGCATCTGCAATTTTAGCGCGCACGCGGCGGCTGCGCGTCGGTTTTTCAGTTTTGTTGCTGGCGCTTCACCATCCTGTGCGGCTTGCCGAAGAAATCGCGACGCTTGATGTGATCTCGGACGGTCGTGTCGATTTCGGCATCTCGCGGGGCGGCAACGGCAGGTATCTCGAGGTTTACGGCATCGACCCCGATAGCGTGAACGAGCGCTTTCAATCAACGCTGCAGTTCCTGCTGAGAGCCTGGCAAGATGGCAAGATACCGTTTGGCGAAAACGCCTATTCGATCGAGCCAAAGCCGGTTCAAAAGCCACATCCGCCCATTTTCATCGGGACCTATTCAGATGAAACTGCCGCTTGGGCGGCACGCGAAGGGCATGCGCTCATCTGCCATGGCATCACCAGCATGGCCAACCAACGGCGTATTCTGCGGGCTTTCACGGACGCCGGTGGCGATGTTGGGCGAGTTCCTTTTGGGAGATTTGTCTATGTCAGCGAAACCGATGCGAGTGCGCGCGAGGAACTTTGGCCAACGATTCTCAACCTCACGGGACGGCTCAAAGGATTTGGCCTCTTCAATCGCAAAGGGATCGTTACCGAGCAGGATCTTGACCCAGAGGTCTTCTACCGCGAGATGGTCATCGCGGGCAGCCCGGAAAGTTGCGCCCGGCAAATTCTCGAGCTCAATGCGGAGCTCGGAATAACGTACCTCAATGCGCTCAGCGCGTTCTTCGGCTTCTTACCGCTCGAGCTTCTGGACCGTTCACTCACTCTCCTCGGCCGCGAAGTCCGGCCTCGCGTCGAAGCAGCGCTTGCAGCCAGGGCTGGCGCATGAGCCGAAGCAATGCACTTGCGCCGATGTTTCTGCTCGGATTGGTGTTGCTTTGTGCGATGGCACTGTCGCTTACGCTTGGACGCTATCCGCTCAGCATTGGCGATATCGGCGAGTTTTTTCAGGTTGCGGTTGGACTTCGCCAGCTAGAACCCGATCGCTATGCGCTTTTGCACAATATCATCATTGAGATCCGTCTCCCGCGTGTCCTGGCTGCGGTGTTGATCGGCGCCGCGCTTTCAATTTCCGGCGCCGCGTTTCAGGCGATCTTTCGAAATCCCTTGGTTTCTCCCGGCATCCTCGGCGTGCTTGGAGGCGCGGGTTTCGGAGCGGCAATCGGGTTATTGATTTCGGGGCACTGGATTGTCGTTCAACTGCTGGCTTTTGCGATGGCGTTGCTGGCGGTGGTGCTCGGTGTTTTCATTGCCAATCTTTTTGGACCGGGAACGATGGTGACGCTCATCCTGGGCGGGATCATCAGCGGGGCTTTGTTCACGGCGTTGCTGTCCATCGTGAAGTACACTGCAGATCCCTATAATCAATTGCCCGCGATTGTGTATTGGCTGATGGGAAGTTTACAGGCTGTCGAGCTGAAGCAAATTTCGATCGTTGTCGTACCGATCCTCGGCGGTATCGTGGGACTGACATTGTGCGGCCGCGCACTCGACGCATTGTCGATGGGGGACGATGAAGCACGGGCGCTCGGGGTTCCTGTCACTGTGGTTCGTTATGGTGTGATCTTCGCGGCGACGCTCATTTCGGCGCTGTCGGTATCGATTGCCGGCATCATCGGTTGGGTCGGGCTGATGATCCCAAACTTCGCTCGCCTCCTTTTTGGTCCGGTGAACTCCCGTTTGCTTCCCCTCAGTGCGATACTCGGAGCGTTGTTTCTTCTCTGTGCCGATTGTCTCTCGCGCGCCTTGACGCCTGCCGAGATTCCCATCGGCATCGTGACGGAATTGCTCGGCATCCCGGCATTCATTTTCGTGCTCGGACGTACGCGCCGAGCGTGGCTTTAAAGGCCGGATCGGAGTAGCTGATGGTAGCAGAGCGCGAGATTTCCTCCGGAACTCTGCTTGGCGGACATCTTGAAGCGCGAGATCTCCATTTCCAATTCGATAAACGCGACGTCTTGAGGGGTGTGAATCTTGTCCTCGAGCCGGGAGAGGTTGTGTCGCTGCTTGGGGCCAACGGGGCTGGCAAAACCACGTTGCTTCGGCTGTTGTTGGGGTTGGCTTCTCCTGTGCGGGGAGAAGTCTTGATCGGTGGAACGCCGCTCGCTTCATTGTCCCACCGCCAGATTGCAATGCGCGTCGCTTACGTGCCGCAAGTTCACATGACGCCATTTCCCTATACCGTTCGGGAAGTCGTGACGATGGGACGGCTGCCGAAAAGGAGCTTGTTGAGCAGTCCCTCCGAACTTGACCATGACGTCGTGCGAACGGCGCTCGAGAAACTTAGGATTTGGCATCTTGCGGACCGCGTCTACAGCGGGATTTCAGGCGGTGAGCGCCAGCTTGTGCTCATAGCGCGTGCGCTCGCTCAGGAGGCTCCAACGCTGATTTTGGACGAGCCGCTGTCGAATTTGGATTTCGGATATCAAGCCGTGCTTGCTCAGCATTTAAAGGGGCTCGCGAAAGATGGTCATACTATCTTAATGACCGGTCACGATCCGCAGTTCGCGTATCACGCATCAAGCCGAGTTGCGCTCCTTATCGACGGTCGCCTGGAGCAGGAAGGACGTCCACACCAAGTTTTAGATAGCGCAAGCTTGCGGAGGCTCTACGGAATTGACGTCGAGTGCGTTCCGCTGAGTGAAAATCGTGTCGCGTTCTTTCCGCGCGACCCAAGCTAGTGCATCCATTTCTTGGCGATCAGACCCAAGATTTAGAGCATTCACTTCTAACGCATTGTTTTAAATGAATTTTCTGGTGCCTCAGGAGGGACTCGAACCCCCACACCCGATGGATAGCAGATTTTGAGTCTGCCGCGTCTACCGTTCCGCCACTGAGGCATCGCTCGGAAATTCCGAGCGAAGCGGCGACATATACCGGCCTTGGCCGCCGCGTCAACGCGTGAAGATATTATCTGAGGGTATGCGTCACCCGGCCCGTCGCATGGTGGTGCTCTACGACTTGGATTTTGTCGCCAATCTTGATGTTGCGGGACTTGTAGGCCAGCACGCGGACCAGAGGGCCGCCGTCGAGCCTGACGATGACGTTTTCGCCATCGGCAGAGTTCTGCTTGGAGACCAGCGGCTCAATGTCGGTGACGGTGCCCTGAACATCCGTGTTGGAGACGGACATATCCAGCGTTTCGTAGCCGAACGCCAAGCCAATCGCCGCGACGATTGCCAGGGCGATACCGAGCTTCTTGGCACGGTCGAGCCAGAGTGCCCGTTCGAGCCGCTTTCGAGTTTCTTCGCGCAACAGCCCCTCCCTAGTCGCGCTGCCTGTACCAGATCTGGCCCCAGGGTGTCATCAGCTCCGTGAGGGTTATCGAGGCTCCGACCGGAAGGCTCAGCGGAATTTTCGCGGCAACCCTAACCAGTTGGCCGTCCGGAAGGCGCACCGTGTAGCCGGGCGTCGTCGGCGGGAATGATTTCGGCAGCGCATGTCCGAGATCGATGGCGGTGACGATCCCGAGAACCGTGCCCTGCGGGCGGGACAACACATCGCGGGCGACGCCAAAGGCAATGCCAACGGCGAGCAAAAGAAGAAACAGGACGACCCAGATTTTCATGCGTCCAGGGTAGCGAGAGCCGGCCGGCTCTCGCAAGAGCTGGTTACGCGGCCTTGGCGTAGCGGTCCACGAGCTTCACGATGTCCGCCATGATGTCGTTCAGCTGGAAGTCTTTGGGCGTGTAGACGGCGGCAACGCCGAAGGCCTTCAACGTCTTAGCATCTTCCGGCGGGATGATGCCGCCGACGACGACCGGAACGTCATCCAGGCCTTCCTTGCGTATCCGCTCCATGACGTCCTTGACGAGGGGGACGTGCGAGCCGGACAGGATCGACAGGCCGATGACGTGGACGCCTTCGTCGACGGCGGCGCGAACGATCTGGCCGGGGGTCAGTCGGATGCCCTCGTAGACGACTTCCATGCCGGCGTCGCGGGCGCGGACCGCGATCTGTTCGGCGCCGTTGGAGTGGCCGTCGAGGCCCGGTTTGCCGACCAGGAACTTGATCCGGCGGCCGAGGCGGCCGGACACTTCGTCGACGCTGGCGCGAACGGCTTCGAGCTCGGTGCTGTCGCGGGCAACGGCTGCCTGGGCGACGCCGGTCGGGGCGCGATATTCGCCGAAGATCTTGCGGAGCGCGGTGCCCCATTCGCCGGTGGTGACGCCAGCCTTCGCGGCCTCGATCGAACTATCCATGATGTTGCGGCCTTCCTTGGCCGCGCGTTCGACCTCGGCGAGGGCTGCAGCAGCCTTTTTGGCATCGCGATTTTCGCGCCAAGCCTTGAGCCGGCCGATCTGCTCGGCTTCCACGGCCGGATCAACGACCATGATGGCGTCGGTGCCGCCCGACAGCGGCGAGGGCTCAGTTTCGGTGAATTTGTTGACGCCGACGACGATCAGTTCGCCGTTCTCGATGTCGGAAAGCCTGCCGGTGTTGCTTTCGACGAGGCGGCGTTTCATGTAGTCGATCGAAGCGACGGCGCCGCCCATTTTCTCGATGGTCGCGAGTTCGGCCTTCGCTTCTTCCTTCAGCGCCGCAACCTTTTTCGCGATCTCGACGGAGCCGTCGAAGATATCGCCGTATTCGAGCAGGTCCGTCTCGAAGGCGACGATCTGCTGCATGCGGAGCGACCACTGCTGATCCCACGGACGGGGAAGTCCGAGAGCTTCGTTCCAGGCGGGCAGCTGCACGGCGCGGGCACGCGCGTTTTTCGAGAGCGTCACGGCCAGCATCTCGATGAGGATGCGGTAGACGTTGTTTTCCGCCTGCGGTTCGGTGAGGCCGAGCGAGTTGACCTGCACGCCGTAGCGGAACATTCGGTGCTTCGCATCCGTCACGCCATAGCGTTCGCGGGTGATTTCATCCCAAAGCTCGCCGAATGCGCGCATCTTGCACATCTCGGTGATGAATCGCATGCCGGCGTTGACGAAGAACGAGATGCGGCCGACGACGTTGCCGAATTCTTCCGGCGGCACCTCGCCCGACGCTTTCACGGTGTCGAGGACGGCGATGGACGTCGCCAGGGCGTAGGCCAATTCCTGAACGGGTGTCGCACCCGCTTCCTGCAGATGGTAGGAGCAGACGTTCGTCGGGTTCCACTTCGGCACGTTCTTCGTCGAAAAGACGATCGTGTCCTTGATCAGGCGCAGCGACGGCTCGGGCGGGAAGACGTAGGTGCCGCGCGAGAGGTATTCCTTGATGATGTCGTTCTGAATGGTGCCGGTCAGCTTGTCGCGTGAAGCGCCCGTCTTGTCGGCGACCGCGATGTAGAGCGACAGGAGCCAAGCGGCCGTCGCATTGATCGTCATCGAGGTGTTCATCTGGTCGAGCGGAATGCCGTCGAGCAGGGTGAGCATATCGCCGATGTGGGAGACCGGAACGCCGACCTTGCCGACCTCACCACGGGCCAGTTCGTGGTCGGAATCGTAGCCCGTCTGCGTCGGCAGATCGAAGGCGATCGAGAGGCCCGTCTGTCCCTTCGCCAAATTCTTCTTGTAGAGCGCGTTCGACTTTTCCGCAGTCGAATGACCGGCGTAGGTGCGGATTAGCCAGGGCTTATCGCGCAGGGCTTTTGCTGATTTGGTCGTCGCGTGGTCACGAGACTTAGTGTCCGACATCGAAAAGGCGCCCCTAGGCTCGGGTCAAATTGTGGTGGCGAGACATTTACCGTAGCTGAAGCCCTTGAAAAGGCAAAACCGGCAGTTCGCCGCGCTCTGCCGACGGGATGGTACAATGACTGGGTTGCCGCGGGTCCGGCTCAGCGCCGCAGGCGGGGCGGCCGGCTTGGAATGGCGACGAGCCGAGTCCGGCTGACGCGATGCTCGTTAATGACCGTCCACAGCCACTTGCCCAGCAGGATGACGAGCAGGGCCACGAGGACGCCCAATGCTGTCGCAGTGACGACGTTGACGTTCTTATCGTATGAAAGCGCGATCATCTGCTGAGTAAAGAAAGCAGGGCCTGCAATTCCGCCGATCGTCAGCAAAGGGAGCGAGCTCAAGGCAAGCCCCGAAGAGCCGGCGATTTCGCGGATAAACCAGCCGACAATCGCGACGAAAACGAGCGTCGTGTAAATGATGAAGGAGTCGGTGTTCTTGAGCTGCCAAAAGAGGTCATGCATGAGCCGAGTTCCAACTGCCCGAATGGGTAGGAAAAGGAAGCCGGAACAATAACCCTCTCTCGTTAAAGAGGAATTGAGCTGGCATTAACGGCCGCCTAACCCTCTTCATTGCAGCGCAAAAACGTGCTTCATACTGCGATCCCCAAGCGAAGTTGGGGAGAAACGCGAAGAAGATGAGCCATAACGGCCCTCGTCGCGGGGATAAGGTCGGGAGACGCAACACCAATGTCGAGCCAGAAGTTGGCAGCAAAAAGCGACGTGGCCGATGCTCAGTCGGCAGCGGGCATCAAGAAAGATCTTTACGAGATCGGAGAAATTCCGCCGCTCGGGCATGTTCCGAAAAACATGTATGCCTGGACCATCCGCAAGGAGCGTGAGGGTCTGCCGGAAACGGCGATGCAAGTCGAAGTCGTTCCGACGTGGGAGCTGGATAGCCACGACGTCCTCGTCCTCGTCATGGCGGCTGGCGTCAACTACAACGGCGTCTGGGCGTCGCTCGGTACTCCCGTGTCGATGTTCAGCGTCCATAAGCAGCCGTATCACATCGCAGGTTCGGATGCGTCCGGCATCGTTTGGGCCGTCGGCTCGAAGGTGAAGCGCTGGAAGGTCGGCGATGAAGTCGTCGTTCACTGCAATCAGGACGACGGCGACGACGAAGAGTGCAACGGCGGCGATCCGATGTTTTCGCCCTCGCAGCGCATCTGGGGTTACGAGACGCCGGACGGTTCGTTCGCCCAGTTCTGCCGCGTGCAGGACCGCCAGCTTCTCGAGCGCCCGAAGCATCTCACGTGGGAGGAAAGCGCCTGCTATACGCTGACGCTCGCAACAGCCTACCGCATGCTCTTCGGCCATCGTCCGCACGTACTCAGACCCGGCCATAACGTACTCGTCTGGGGTGCAGCCGGCGGCCTCGGCGCCTTCGCCATCCAGCTCTGCGCGACCTCTGGCGCCAACGCGATCGGCGTCGTTTCGGACGACGACAAGTTCGACTTCGTCCGGCAGCTCGGCGCGAAGGGTGTGATCAATCGCAAGAAGTTCAACTGCTGGGGACAGCTCCCGAAGGTGAACTCGCCCGAGTATCAAGAGTGGCTGAAGGAGATGCGCAAGTTCGGCCAGGCGATCTGGGAGATCACCGGCAAGGGAGTCAACGTCGACTGCGTCTTCGAACACCCGGGTGAGACGACCATTCCGGTTTCCGTGCAGGTCGTGAAGCGCGGCGGCATGGTCGTGATCTGCGCAGGTACCACCGGTTACAATCTGACGATGGATGCGCGGTATCTCTGGATGCACCAGAAGCGCGTGCAGGGTTCGCACTTTGCCAACCTCGCCCAAGCGTCGCAGGCCAACAAGCTGGTCATCGAGCGCCGCATCGATCCGTGCATGTCGGAAGTGTTCTCGTGGGAGCAGATTCCGAAGGCACACATGCGGATGTACCGAAACGAGCACAAGCCAGGTAACATGGCGGTGCTGGTATCGGCTCCGACGACGGGACTCCGAACTCTGGAAGACGTCATCGAAGCTGGGCCGCAGCCGCGCTAAACCGTTTCCTTCCTTCGCCGGTCACGGCGAAGGCAGGCTGTCTTTTCCGAGATATCATTCGATTGCCGAGGCGGCGCGTTTACGCGCCGCCAATCGTGCTGAGGCGAAGCGCCTCTCGCTCGGCCGCTTCGCGGCGCATCCGCTTCATTTCCATGAGACCACGGTTGAACTCGGCACCCAAGAGAATGGTGATCGCGGTGAACTGGAAGAAGATCAGCGCGATCATCAGCTGCGAGAGACCGGCGTAGAACAGCGAATAGTTGCTGATTTTAATGTAGTAGGACCACAGTCCGGCGAGGGCGAGCCAAAGGCCGATCGTCAGGAGTATGCCAGGCCAGACATCGGCGACGCGCCGTCTGCCCGCCACCAGCCACAAGTGAAGCGCAAACAACTGCACCGCCATCACGGCGCCTGCAACGCTGTAGCGGAGCCCGGGTCCGAGGCTAATCGAGTCGATAAACGTTTTGATCCAACCGGCGGAAAAGCTTTCGACGATCGCTGGCCCGAAGATGCCCGGGCCGACGACGACGGCCCAGGTGATGACCAGTGTCGAGAACGCGTTGACGAATACGAAGAGCATGCTGATCAGCAGGCATAGTGCGTAGGGCCGCTTCTCGCGCACCCGGTAGGCGCCGTTCAAGGCGGCGCGCAACGTCTCGACCGCGCTGGTGGCGAAGAACAGGGCCAGGAATGCGGAGACCGTCAGAAGATCGATACGCTGCGATCCCATCACCGCTTCGATCTGCGGAGCGATGCCTTTGACGACCGGCTCCGGCAGGATGGCAAACAATTGGTTGATGGCGTCCTGAGCAAGCTCGCGGCCGCCGAAAATACCGGAGAGGGCGCCGAGAAAGATGCAAAAGGGAAAAATGGAAACGACAAAAGAAAATGCGATCGCGCCGGCCATCGCGAAGCCCGAGTGTTCGTAGACCCGGTAGATGGCCTCGAACAATCTTCGCATGCGCTTCATGAGTTAACGTCTCTCCCCAGGCTTTTCGTGTTTTGTTGCGCGGAACCTAGTGTCTCGGAGAACCGGGGTCCACACCGGACGTCATAAGTCTTAAGGAGGCGGCAATTTGGACGCAGGTTCAGGCTCATGGTCAGTCCTGTAACCCGCGGAAGCCTTACAGGGTTCATGATCGTTCCCGGAGCGCGCCCGGAGCGCTCTGGCGGCCGGTTTTGCGCAAATACGTCGCGCGAGGGTTGGTTCGGGGTCGCCGCCTGTTGACTAATCCTGCAGAGCAGTGAATTGGTCGCGCAGTACCGCTGGGATGGGCGAAATACACTGTCCAGCGCATTGTCATTCCTCAGGAGAAACGCATGTCCGTTACGCCGATGAAGGCTGGAGCCAGCATCCTTGCAGGGGGAGCCGCCAAGCTCATCGAGCGTACCGGTGAAGTCGTCGCCGGGGCTGACAAAATACTTCAGGCCGCCAAGGCGGGCGTCAGGATCAAGATCCAGGAAGCGGGCGGCATCGACGAGGCGCAGCATACGGCGCACGGGCTCGCATGGCTCGCGACGACGGTCGAGGGCCTTCGCCAGATGCACGACTGGGCTAGCCGTCTCGAGGGCGAAGGGCGCTTCGGCGAATTCGAGCAGCTGCTGCTCATCGCAGCTTTCGGCGAATACGCCGCGCAGGTCGCCAACGGCATTCCGATGAGCCAGCTCGAAATCGCGCGCGCGGAGGCGCTGGGCGTTCCGAAGAGCGATCTTCGCCGCTTTGAGGATTCGGTTGCCGATATCGTTGCTGAAGGCGGCTCGGAAACGGTCAAGGCGCGCCTTGGCGAATTGATCGCCGCACAGCCTGAAGCGATGACCTTCGGCGATACGGGTCTCGACGAGACGCACGCGCAGATCCAGGATCTGATGCGCCGCTTCTGTCTCGACGAAGTTTATCCGCACGCGCACGAGTGGCACCTCAAGAACGAATACATTCCGCTCGACGTCATCGCGAAGCTTGCAGAGCTCGGCGTTTTCGGACTCGCGCTGCCGGAAGAGTTCGGCGGCATGGCGCTCGGCAAGGAATCGATGTGCGTTGCCTCGGAAGAGCTTTCGCGCGGCTACATCGGCGTCGGGTCGCTCGGCACGCGCGCGGAGATCGCGGGCGAACTCATTCATAACAATGGCACGCCGGAGCAGAAAGCAAAGTATCTGCCGAAGATCGCGAGCGGCGAGTGGCTGCCGACGGCCGTTTTCACCGAGCCGAACACCGGCTCCGATCTTGCCTCGCTGACGACGCGCGCAGTGAAGGACGGTGACGTTTACAAGATCACCGGTCAGAAGACGTGGATCACGCATCCCGTCCGCGCCGACGTCATGACGGTGCTGACGCGCACCAATCCGAACGAAAAGGGCTACAAGGGCCTGTCGATGTTCATCGCCGAGAAGCCGCGCGGATCGGACGAAGAACCGTTTCCGGCACAAGGCATGACCGGCGGCGAGATCGAAGTTCTCGGCTACCGCGGCATGAAGGAATACGACATTTCCTTCGACAACTTTGAAGTTCCAGCGGAGAACTTGCTCGGCGGCGTCGAAGGGCAGGGCTTCAAGCAGCTGATGAACACCTTCGAAGGAGCGCGCATCCAGACGGCGGCGCGTGCCGTCGGCGTCGCCCAGTGCGCGATGGATCTCGGGCTCAAATATGCGCTCGAACGCTCGCAGTTCGGCAAGCCGATCTATTCGTTCCCGCGCGTTCGCAACAAGGTCGTGATGATGGCCGTCGAGACGATGATCGCGCGGCAGCTCACGTACTTCTCGGCGCGGCAGAAGGATGCCGGCCGGCGCTGCGATCTCGAAGCGGGCATGGCGAAGCTGCTTGGCGCACGCGTCGCCTGGGCGAACGCGGACAATGCTTTGCAGATCCACGGCGGCAACGGTTTCGCGCTCGAATATCCGGTGAGCCGCGTGCTTTGCGATGCGCGCATTCTGAATATCTTCGAGGGTGCGGCTGAAATTCAAGCGCAGGTGATCGCGCGGCGGCTGCTTGAGGGTGCGAACTGATCGCTCGGGGGCAAAAGCACATGCGATACATGAGGGCGATGCTCTTCGGCGCGCTGGCGTTGGCGATGAGCGGTCCGGCGCTCGCCGGCGACGACGAGGATGGTCCACTGGCCGCAAGCTGGGTCGTGACTGAACTCAACGGCAAGCCTGTCGAGGGGCTTACCTTCGATTACACGACGGAAAAGGTATCGGGGACCGGTGGCTGCAACCGCTTCAGCGGTCCGATTTCCATCGAGGACGATGCCATTCAGATCGGTCCCTTGGCGGCGACGAAGATGGCGTGCGAAGGCAAGTCCGACATTGAAACTCAATACTTCACGGCGCTCGAAGCCGCGCGTTCCTTCGTCGTCGAGGGCGATGTGCTGACGCTGCGGGCGGATGACGGCCACGTGCTCGTGAAGTTCAAGAAATAGCAGGGCCGGGTCGGCATCGTCGCCGGGCGTATCGACCGCGCTTACGGGCCGTAGAACGCGCTAGAATCCGGCGGACATACTGATTCGGGACCGCTCGGGGGCGATACGCAAAGCCTCGTGCTAAGCTCGGATCGGCGCAACGGCCGGAGCCCAATGACTCGCTCTATTCTCATCACCGGATGTTCGTCCGGCATCGGTCTGGACGCGGCGCGGACAATGCGCGAGCGCGGCTGGCGTGTGATCGCGACCGCCCGCAAGCCCGAAGATCTGGCGCGGCTCAAGAATTTCCTTGGCGTCGAAGCCTTGCCCCTCGAGCTTGCCGATCCTCAATCGATCGCGACGTGCGCCATCAGGGCACTGGAGATGACGCGCGGAAAGATCGATGCGCTGTTTAATAACGCCGCCTTTGCACAGCCGGGAGCGATCGAAGATCTGTCGCCGAAGCTGTTGCGCGAGCAGTTCGAGGTCAACGTCATCGGAACGCACGATCTGACGCGGCGGCTCATTCCATCGATGCGCAAGAACGGATCGGGGCGCATCGTCAATTGTTCGTCCGTGCTCGGCCTGGTGGTTGCGCCGTATCGCGGAGCCTATTGCGCTTCGAAGTTCGCGCTCGAAGCGTTGACGACGTCGCTGCGGCTTGAACTCGAGGGATCGGGGATTTCCGTTTCGCTGATCGAGCCGGGGCCGATCCGTTCGCGGTTCGTCGAACATGCGCTGGCGCGGCTGCTCGCGACGGTCGATATCGAGAATTCACCGCATCGGGATGTCTATCAGGCGCGCATCGCGGCGATGGAGGCTGGCGGGAAAGCGACGTTCAAGCTGGAGCCAGAAGCGGTGAGCAAACGGCTCATTCACGCCGTCGAAAGCGCGCGGCCGCGGCGGCACTATTACGTTACGACGCCGACGTATGTCGCAGTTGCCATGCGGCGGGCTTTGCCACAGTTCGCGATCGACTATTTTACGCGGAAGTCCTAACGCTTGCGGCGGGGCCCGGTGTGCGGAGCAAGTTTCTCGCGCCAGACGGCCAGCTTTTCGTCGAGCGTTTTCGTGTAGAGCGGGCTTGAAGACGGCAACGCGATCATCGCGAAATCTGTCTCCGCGACGATGCCCGGCTTGATGACGAAGCGTCGGAAGAGTTCGTGAGCTTTCTGCCCGTTGAAGGCGATTGCGCCGATTTCCGGATTGGCCGCGAAGTACGCGCCGAATCCATTCGCGGCCGGATTTCTAATCGCGGCGTCTGCGCTGCCGATGCGCTCGGCGCCTTCGAGGACATCCCACACCGCCCATCGATTGACGTTCAGGAGCGCGAGGCGGTCCTCATACGCGACAGGAAGCGGCTTATCGGCGAGGGCGGCGATCAGCGGCCAGAAGTGATTTCTTGGATGTCCGTAATACTGCTGCAGGCGGAGGGATTCTTCTCCGGGAAGCGTGCCGAGAATGAGCAAGCGCGCGCCGGCCGGGCTGATCGGCGGGAAGCTGTATTTGATGACCGGCTTGCTTTTGATGGGCAGCGTCTTTGTTCCGTCGGCGGCCATTGCCCTTATGCCCGATGGTAGGGATGGCCGGAGAGGATGGTCGCGGCGCGGTAGAGTTGTTCGGCGAGGACGACGCGGGCGAGGCCGTGTGGAAGCGTGAGCGCGCCAAGCGATAATTTCAATGCCGCAGCAGTCAGAACGGCGTCGCCGTGGCCGTCCGGGCCACCAATCAGGAAGTGGCAGGTTTTTGCGCCGCCATCGCGGGTGTCGCGGATGAAGATGGAGAAGGCTTCGCTCGTCATCGATCGTCCCAATGGGTCGAGTGCGACGGCGACGTCGCCGTTGCCGATGTCCTTGAGCAGACGTGCCGCTTCATCGCGTTTGCGCTCGTCGGCGCCGGGCGCGCGGCTTTCGGGGAACTCACGAATTTCGATGGGTCCGAGGCCGAGCGATTTGCCGGCGCCGTTGAGGCGTTTGGCGTAGCGCTCGACGATGGCGCGTTCCTCGGCGTCCTTCAGTTTCCCGACCGCCGAGATCGCGATGCGCATCAATCGCCCGTTAGCGCGGCCGAAGATGCGCGGCCGCGTCCGCTGAAAGTGGTCTTCTCAATCCGCGCAATCAGTGCTGCGAGGAGTCTCCGCGCGATGCATCCGGCGGGATCTCCGCCTGCCACATCTTTTCGAGATTATAGAATTCGCGGACTTCGGGCCGGAAGACGTGAACGATCACGTCGCCGGTGTCGATCAGCACCCAATCGCAGGCGCCCAAGCCTTCGACCCTGACGCGCGACTCGCCACGCGCCTTGAGCTTTTCACGCAGCTGCTCGGCGATGGCGCCAACGTGCCGGTCATTACGGCCCGACGCGACGACCATATAATCGCCCAGTGCGGATTTGCCTTTGAGGGGAAGGGAGACGATTTCCTCTGCCTTTGCATCGTCAAGCCAACGGACGACATCATCAAGCAGGGCGGCCGAGTCCGGCGCCGGGGCGGCGGACGAGGCGGGAGAGGAGCCCTTACGGGCGGCCTCGGTTGTGGTTCGAATCAAGCGGCGAACGTCCTTTGCTGGTTGGTCCCGCATGTCTTTCATGGTCCGGACGATCCGGAGCAGCAGGGATATTAATGGGCGTCGCGCCGGGCCGCAATTGGAATTGAGGGCCGGGCTGTCGCAGAAGTGTCATGTAAGTCAATAACTTAATCATTCAGCGCCATGACCGGGGTCGCGGCGCCACGTAGAGCAGTGGAGGAAAGTCCAGAAAGGCGAATGGTCAGAAGCATCCAGGCAGGGGGGTGAAGGTCGGCCAAGATTGCCGCTTCGGACTCAGGGACGCGGTAGCGTTCGAGCGCACGGGCAGCCGGTGAGGATAAGCCGGCGTGGCGCCAGCCGGGGCGATCGACGACCGCGATCGGCATGATGTCGGCGATGTGCCGCCAGTGCTGCCAGCGGTCGAAGTGGGCGAGGTTGTCGGCGCCCATGATCCATACGAAACGGATAGCAGGATAGCGCTGCTTCAGGAACGATAGCGTTCCGGCGGTATAGCGGGTGCCGAGTTCGCGCTCGAAGCCCGTGATTTTCATCTTCGGCCCGCGCGCGAAGGCTTGGACGAGGCTCATGCGGCCGTGGAGCGGGGGAAGTCCGTTGTTCGATTTGAGCGGATTGCCCGGTGTGATAAGCCACCAGACCTGATCGAGCTTCAGCCGTTTCATCGCCGCTTCGGCAGCGATGCGATGGCCATCGTGGGGTGGATTAAATGTGCCTCCCATCACACCTATGCGTTGCCCCGGAAGACAGAAGGGGGCTTTGACGCGAAGGGAGCCGAAGCTCTGCAGCGGAATCTTTCGCGTCAACTGAGAGGTGCCTCTCCGCGGTTCATCACTTCGGCCTGATCTGGCCGTTGCCGCGGACCTTATACTTGAAGCTCGTCAATTGCTCGACGCCGACGGGTCCGCGTGCGTGCATCTTGCCGGTCGCGATGCCAATTTCGCCGCCAAAGCCGAATTCGCCGCCATCGGCAAATTGCGTCGAGGCGTTAACGAGGACGATGGCCGAGTCCACGCGGTCGAGGAAGCGTTCGGCGGTTGCCTCGGACTCGGTGATGATGGCGTCGGTGTGCTGCGAGCCGTAGCGGGCAATGTGATCGATGGCTTCGTCGACACCGTCGACCATTTTGACGGCGATGATCGGGTCGAGGAATTCCTTGCCGTAATCCTCGGCGGTCGCTGCTTTCACGCGCGGATCGGCCTTTTGCACGAACGCGTCGCCGCGGACTTCGCAGCCTTCGTCCAGCAGAGCTTTCACCAGCGGGGTGACGAAGTCGCTCTTGGCGTTCTTATCGATGAGAAGGCACTCGGTGGCGCCGCAGACGCCCGTCCGCCGCATCTTGGCGTTGACGACGATGGCGAGGGCCATGTCGATGTTGGCGGCTTTGTCGACGTAGGTGTGACAGATGCCCTCGAGATGCGCGAAGACGGGAACGCGGGCTTCCTCCTGCACGCGTTGAACGAGGCTTTTGCCGCCGCGAGGAACGATGACATCGACCGCTCCGTCGAGGCCGCGCAGCATGGCGCCGACCGCTTCGCGATCCGTCGTCGGGACGAGTTGAATTGCGGCTTCAGGAAGTCCGGCAGCGCGCAGCCCTTCGACGAGGCAGGCGTGAATGGCGACGCTCGAATGGTGGCTTTCGGAGCCGCCACGCAGAATCGATGCGTTGCCTGCCTTCAATGAGAGTGCGCCGGCGTCGGCCGTCACGTTCGGGCGGCTTTCGTAAATGATGCCGATCGTTCCCAAGGGAACGCGCACGCGCTGGAACTTCAAGCCGTTCGGCCGCGTCCATTCGGCGAGCACGGTGCCGATGGGATCAGGCAGCTCGGCGATTTCCTCAAGTCCCTTGGCGATGCCGGCGATGCGCTTTTCATCGAGCAGGAGCCGGTCGACGAACGATGCGGGGCGTCCGGCAGCCTTTGCCGCTTCGACGTCCTTGACGTTGGCGGCGAGAATTGCCGGCGTCGCGGCGCGCAGGGCAATGGCTGCGGCCTTGAGCGCGTTGTTCTTTTCTTCCGGCGTGGCGATCGCGAGGCGGCGGCTTGCCGCCTTCGCGGCTTCGCCGATGCCGCGCATCAACGCGGCGGTATCGTTCTCGATGCGCTCCGGTCTGTTCATCGCTTCACGTCCTCGTCAACGCCATATCGTCCCGGTGAATGAGCGTGTCGCGTCCTTCGTAACCGAGTATCGCAGCAATCTCGCTGGATCGCTTTCCCATGATACGCCGTGCTTCGTCCGCCGCATAGGCGACAAGGCCCCGGCCGAGTTCGCGCCCGTCGGTCGAGCGAATAATAACGGCATCGCCACGGCCAAACGTCCCGTCAATGCGGGTGACGCCTGCGGGGAGGAGGCTTTTGCCCGTCAGGAGCGCTTTCTCTGCTCCCGCGTCGAGGAAGATCTGGCCGTTCGGGACCAACTGACCCGATATCCAGCGCTTCTTCGCGGTGACCGGGTCGGATTTGGCGATAAACCAGGTGACGCGTGCACCTTCAGAGATGGCGCGCAGCGGATGATAGATTTTGCCGGAGGTGATGACCATGTCGGTGCCGGCGGCGAGGGCGATCTTGCCGGCCGTGATTTTGGTCTTCATGCCGCCTTTGGAAAGCTCGGTTCCGGCGTCGCCCGCCATCGCCTCGATCTCGGGCGTGATCTCGGTCACAAGAGGAATGTGCTCGGCGCTGGGATCGTCGTTCGGGGGCGCGGTATAGAGCCCGTCGATGTCGGACAAGAGCACGAGGCAATCGGCGGACACCATCGAGGCGACGCGCGCGGAGAGCCGATCGTTGTCGCCGTAGCGGATTTCCGCCGTCGCGACGGTATCGTTTTCGTTGACGACGGGAATGGCCTTGAGTGCCAGCAGCACTTCGATCGTGTTGCGGGCGTTCAGATAGCGCTGGCGCTCTTCGGTATCGCCGAGCGTCAGAAGCACCTGGGCAGCGGTCAGCCCACGCGCTGCGGCGAGTTCCTGATAGGCGTGGGCGAGGCTGATCTGGCCGACGGCAGCCGCCGCCTGGCTCTGCTCGAGCTCCAAGGGGCCCTTCGGGAGTTTCAGGGCATGGCGGCCGAGCGCAATCGACCCGGATGACACGAGGACGATTTCCTTGCCGGCTTTGGCGAGTTCGGCGACATCATCCAGCAGAGAGTTCAGCCAGGCGGATTTAATGCGACCCGTGGAGCGGTCGGTCAGCAGAGCCGAGCCGATCTTGACCACGATGCGCCGCGCATCGGCCCACTCGGGGCGCGCGGTGAGCGTCGTGGCATCGGTTGCTGACGGGTTGGCCATTTCCATCTCGAAAAAAGGCAGCGGGAAGCGGGTTATGGCCTGCTTATCTGCAAATGCGGGCATTCCGGCAAGGGCCAGGGGCCGCATAGCGGCAATGCCGACGCGTTTTTTACCAATTGCAGGCTCGAATGGCTAATCCGACCTTACGGGACGAAGGTCAAGAACATGAACGTGCCGAAAATCACAAGGTGGAGGAAGCCGAAGAGCACATTGGTGCGTCCGGTACTGAACGTCAGGATGCTCGTCGCGAACGTCATGACGACCAGCACGAGGTCGTTCGTATCGAGGCCGAGAATGAGCGGCTTGTGAATGAAGAGGTTGGCTGCAGCGATCGCCGGGATCGTCAGCCCGATGGTCGCCAGCGATGATCCTAGCGCCAGGTTGAGGCTCTTCTGGAGGTCGTTCTTCCGCGCGGCACGAACGGCGGAGATCGATTCCGGCGTCAGCACGATCAGGGCGATGATGACCCCGCTGATGCTCTCTGGTGCATCGAATTTCGACACACCGACATCAATCACCACCGCGACTAGTTTTGCCAGCAACACGACGGCGGCCAGGGCTACACAAAGCAGGAGGGCAGCGAGCGCGAGCTTGCCCTGGCTGGGCGCGGCGGCGCCGCTCTTTTCCGTGTGCTCGCCGACGAAGTAGCCCCGGTGCAAGACCGTCTGCGTGTAGAGAAACACTGAATAGAGCGCGATGGTGACAATGCTGACGAACATCAGCTGGCTCTCGGAATAGACACCGCCGGGCGTCGTCGTCGTGTAATTCGGCAGAATGATCGTCAACGTCGTCAACACGATCAGCACGGCGAGATAGATTTTTGCCGATGTTACGTCGAACCGCTGCTCGCGATAGCGAATGCCGCCAACCACGATGCAAAGGCCGACGAGGCCTGTCGTGACGATCATGATGACGGCGAAAACGGTCTCGCGCACGAGCGTCGGCGTCGCCTTGCCCGCCAACATCAGCGAGACGATGAGGGCCAACTCGATGATCGTGACGGCGATGGTCAGTACGAGTGTGCCGAGAGGCTCGCCCATGATATGTGCGACGTCCTCGGCATGGTAGACGGCCGCGAAAACCGTGCCGATAATCACCGGGATCAAAATGAGGGATATCGCTAAGCCCAGCGGGTGAGTGGCGAAATCCTCGCCAAATCCTACTGCCGACGCCACAATGAAAAACAGAAGTCCGAAAACGGGAACGGCCCATGTCCACACGGGGGTTCGGCCTGAGTGGGTCATGCGCGATGTTTCCTGGATGCTTGTCTACGGGGGCTTCAATCTCACGTGCCAATTGTGAGCGAGTTGTGTGCGCCGGGCAAGCGATCCATTTCGATTGGTCGCGTTTCAGGGCTGCCAGGGACCCGGCGCCTCGGCATCGTCCTCTTCTTCAGCTGCGTTGGCGCGAGCGATTTCGCGCGCGATCGCGTAAAGCGCTTCCTTGACGCCTTGGCCGGAGACAGCCGAGAGGACGAGCGGTGTCTTGCGCGACGCCTTTTTCAGGAGGTCGCGGCGTTCGAGCAACGTCGCCTCGTCGACCGCATCGCATTTCGAAAGCGCGACAATCTCTTTTTTCTTTTCGATGCCGTTGCCGTAGGCTTTCAGCTCGCGCCGGATGGTTTTGTAGTCGGCGGCGACGTCTTCCGAGTTGACGTCGACGAGATGGAGAAGAACCCGGCAGCGTTCGATGTGGCCGAGGAAGCGATCGCCGAGACCGGCGCCGTCGTGTGCGCCTTCGATCAAACCCGGGATGTCGGCAAGCACGAAATCGACGTCGCCAGCGCGGACCACGCCAAGGTTCGGGTGCAGCGTCGTGAAGGGGTAGTCGGCAATCTTGGGCTTCGCCGCGGATACGGCCGCGAGGAACGTCGATTTACCGGCGTTCGGCAGGCCGACGAGCCCAGCATCGGCGATGAGCTTCAGCCGCAGCCAGATAGTCAACTCCTCGGGCGGCTGGCCAGGGTTGGCGTGGCGCGGAGCCTGGTTCGTTGCGGTCTTGAAGTGCGCGTTGCCGAAGCCGCCGTTGCCGCCCTTTGCGAGGCGCACGCGCTGGCCCGGTGTCGTCAAATCGGCAAGCAGCGTCTCGCCATCCTCGGCAAAAACCTCCGTCCCGGGCGGCACCTTGATCGTGCAATCCTTGCCGTTCGGTCCGGCACGGTTCTGGCCCATGCCTGGCGTGCCGTTTTCGGCGAAGAAGTGCTGCTGATAGCGGTAGTCGATCAGCGTGTTCAGGTTCTGCACGCACTCGACGTAGACGTCGCCGCCTTTGCCGCCATCGCCGCCGTTCGGACCGCCGAACTCGATGAACTTCTCACGCCGGAAGGCGATGCAGCCGTTACCGCCGGCTCCGGACCGAATGTAGACTTTCGCCTGATCGAGAAATTTCATGATGCCAAAGCTCTAATGGCCAAAGTCCAGGGACGACGGCGCTCGTATGAAAGTGCGGGCAGCTCGCATTGGCGCGCCTCGCACCAACCCGTCGCCGAGCCCGACAGTCTAAAGCCGAGCTTGCGAATGACGCGCGCCGAGGCTCCGTTGCCGGTCAGATGCTTGCAAACGAAGCGGCGGATGCCTGCCTTGGCGTAGCCATAGGTCATGACCGCGCGAGCGGCTTCCGTTGCATAGCCTTGACCCCAATAGGCCTTACCGAGCCAATAGCCAAGCTCCGCATCGCCGTTCGCTTCGGCCGTGAAGCCGCAGATGCCGATCAGTTCGCCGCTATGTTCGATGCCGAACACTTCCTCGCGTTCGGCGAGGCCGTTAACCCAGTCGAGCGCCGCTTCTTCGGAGTAGGGGTAGGGAATGCGGCCGGTCATGCTCGCGACGTCCCAGTCCCCCGCCAACATGGCAATGCGCGGGGCATCGCTCTCGACGAGGGCTCTGAGATTGAGACGTGCGGTTTTCATGGCCACGGTTAACCGCGAAATTCAGTTCACGATATGGACGGGCGTCCAAAAAGGCAAAAGGGGACGGCAGAGCCATCCCCATGGTCGTGATGCTTTATGCGGTTGGCTGATCCGCTAGAGCGGAGTTGCCGCCAATCGCACGGATGGATTATTCCGCCGCGATGGGCTTGGCGGGCTTCACGGAGATATAAATGCGACCGTTCCGCTTGGTTGCGAATTCGACCGTGCCTTCTTCGACGGCGAAGATGGTGTGGTCGGTTCCCATGCCGACGCCGGCGCCGGGATGCCACTGCGTTCCGCGCTGGCGGCAAAGGATGTTGCCGGGAATGACGTATTCGCCGCCGTAACGTTTGATGCCGAGGCGTTTGCTTTCGGAATCGCGGCCGTTACGTGTCGAACCGCCTGCTTTCTTTTGTGCCATTTCAAAGTCCTCGAATGGAGCGGCGGCTCGTTACGCGCCTGTGATGTCGGTAATGCGCACGACGGAAAGGTCCTGACGGTGGCCCTTCTTCCGGCGCGAGTTTTTACGGCGGCGCTTCTTGAAAGCGATCAGCTTCGGTCCGCGCGATTGCTTGACCAGCTCAGCGATTACCTTGGCGCCCGAAACGACGGGAGCACCAATCGTAACGTCTGCGCCCGAACCGACCATCAGCACCTGGTCGAACTCGACCTTGGCGCCAGCGTCGCCCGAGACGCGCTCGATCGTGACGACATCGTCCTTGGAAACGCGGTATTGCTTGCCGCCTGTCTTGATGACAGCGTACATGGCTTCGTCCTTTCGGCCGTTTAGGCCTGTTGCCGCGCCCTGTGGCGCCACCATAAAACAGGTGGACTTTCAAGGGATTGCTAGCCAGTGCTAGCGGAGCCTCGGGCAGCGCGTTCAACGCGGACAGTTTACCTGCCCACGGTAGGGCCGGTTTATTGTCGAATTGAAGCACATTGTCAATTGCCATGCGGCGTTTCAGCCATATCTCTAGTGATCGGAAACGGTGTTGTAATTCTTAAAGTTGCGGGCCCCGTTCCGAGGGCAGTGTGCCAGCAACTCGAGGGAGAGGCGGAGCATTCATGGCAGTTCCTGCTACGGCTTTGAGGCCGGCGTCCGGGATCAGCGCGCTCGCGCCGATTTCCGTTGTCGAGACGGGACCGGACTTCCCGCTCGCGACGCTCCGAGCCGCTCCCGACAAAACGCACGCGCTTCTCGACATCGCGACGCGGCGGTATCCGCGGCGGCTGCTGGCCGGTCTCGATAGGGTTTCCCGGGCGTGGCTCGTGCGCTGGAACAACGAGCATCTCGATGAGATCGACACGATCGCGCGCGTGCTTGGCCGGCCGGGCGCATACTTCTTCTCGATCAACTACGAATGGGCGTGCACCTGCCGGGCGGTGTCGTCGCCCGATGGGCGCTCCGCGCGGCTCATTCGCGTTCTCGATTGGAAAACGCCAGGGCTCGGCCGCAATATCGTCTGCGCGAAGGTCAACGGTGCGCCGGCTGGGCCGTTCGCCGTGATGACGTGGCCTGGCTATACCGGGGTTCTACAAGTCATGGCGCCCGGCCGCTTTTCGGCTTCTCTCAATCAAGCTCCCATGCGCGATCCAACGGGACTTTTCTATCTGGATTGGGCCGCGAACCGCCGTCGCGTCTGGAAAATGCCGCATCCGACGCCCGCGCATCTCTTGCGCAAGGTCGCCGAGGAGGCGCGCGATTTCGATGATGCGCGCCGAATGTTGAGCGAGCGACCGATTTCGACGCCGGCGATCTTCACGCTTGCCGGCATCTCAGCGAACGAAACGGCGGTCATCGAACGCAGCGAGCATGCGGCGCGCGTTCGCAGCCAAGATGCGGTGGCTGCCAATCATTGGGATGAGCCGGGCTGGCCCGGCCAGTCGCGCGGTGAATGCAGCCACGACCGAGCGGATGTGATGAGGGGAACCGAGCCGCACTTCGATCGCCAGTTCGCGTGGCTTCAGCCGCCGGTGCTGAACGAGAAGACTCGCCTCGCGATGGTTGCCGATGCCAGAGAGGGCCGGCTGCTTGCGCGCGGCTACGAGGCGACGGGCCCTGCGACCGAGTCGCTCGATTTCATTTGGGATGCGTCTCTCTGAGCCGCTTGCGCGGCGGGAAAAGCGAAGCTACAAGCCCACTTCGCCGTTTGGCGCCACGGCTTCCGGAGAGGTGGCAGAGTGGTCGATCGCGCCGCACTCGAAATGCGGAGTACTCGCAAGGGTACCGGGGGTTCGAATCCCTCCCTCTCCGCCAACAACTTTGGTCGTGTACCTTCTTTCCTCTGACGACGTGCGCCAGCGCGTAACCTGAGAGGCCGTTTTTTATATATTTTCTAGTAGCTTGCTTGATGTCTTCGCTCTGCTCCTGCTAGGCAATGACCGGTTTTAAGTCCCGCGTGTGCGCACCGCGAATAGGCTGACCGCTCTCTCGGCGTCGTCGCCAGTCGGGTCAAAAATTCCGGCACTCTGAAGCCCCCGTGATCGAGATCGTCTTGCGACAGACGAAGAGACCGACGACCTTGAGCCAATTGCGTAGTCTTCGGCGCGCTCCTCGGACTGCCTTCGCCGACAAGGTCGAAAAGGCTTACTTTTTCGCCTGTAGCCTGGGAATATTTAGCGATGGGCTGGAGCGAACTTTGTTCGGTCGGTGGAAAGCATCTTCGGAATAGAACTCATGCCGTCCGGGTCGATCCACGCGATCGATCGGGCCCATCGCATCGTGCGAGATTTCATTTAGTTCCCGCCGGTTTTGAGCTTTTTTCTTATCTTCCGGCTCCCTAGTGCTACAGCAGAATTTGATCGCAGCGAGCCAATGACGCTTGGGATAAGGAGGCGTATGCGGGAGCGTTTTCGGCGCCTCTTGAAGCAAGCGGAATTCGGGGCGTTACGTGACACACGCCGCCGGTAGGTGGTCGCGTCACGTCGAGATGACAGGAACGGGCGCTCACAAGCGGAGCGGCACGGCTAGCCAGGAAGCTTGTCGGCGAGAACATCCAGCGTGATGATTTCGGGCGCGTTCGCCAGCAAATCGCCCGCTTTCACTCTTTCCATCAAGGCAGCCGCTACCTTGCCTTCAAGATGCGCGCGCCGCCCATCTTCATCATCAAATGTGTCGAAGATCGCGAAGCGCGTGGGACCTTCTTGAACGGCAAACCAGGAGATCGTGCCGACTTCATCGTTGACGATGGGGAGCGCAGACCGAAGAAATTCGGCAAGCTGCTTTTCCTTTCCTGGCTGAGCTTCCAGGGGAACGTACAACGCATATTTGCTCATAGGCTTTCTCCTAACTTGGGCAGCAGTGGTGCGTCAAAAAGAGGTGCCCGACGGCGAAGCTCCGCCGGGCACCCTCAAACCGCTTGAGATGGAGGACAACTCAAGCAACATCGTCCCATTCGCCGGGGGTCTTTTGTCCCTTCCAGAGGTACGGCTGCTGAAGGCCAATCCCGAAGACCAACGGAACGACCAGTGACCAGTTCACGCCCATGTAGGCGTAGGTCAGCAGCTCCTCCATGCTGGAGAAGACGGGACCGACGAGTTTCACGAGCAAACCGGCGACGATCACGTCGAGGACGAGATAGGTCAAACAGGCCAGCAATCCTCCCCACGGCATGGAGATCATCGTGAACGGCCAGTTATGAGTGATGATCGGCATCGCATAGTTTATCGATGTCGCGGTCATGAAGCAGAGAAGCCAGAAGCTATCGTCGGTGAAGTGACCCATGGTCCAAAACGACGATATCGGCGACTTGCTGAAGTCCCAGAAACCAGCGTGTGCGGAAATCTGGAAGCACAGGCATGCCGTCGCAAAGAGGATCGACATGATGACGATCGCGCGTGCAGGTTGACCCAGGCCCCTGGTGAGAAACGTTAGGGTTCCAGTCGAAAGCCCCACCAGCAAGAACGGAAACCACCACGCGGGCACCCACTTCACCGCCGAATGCGTGATCAGGAAGGTCAGACCCGTGAATAGAAGGAGATAGATGTAGACCTGCCGATGTGGCGGGAATTTCGAAACGAGGAAGTTGCCGCCCGCGAAGCAGAAGAAGGCAAGAAGGAACCAGGTCGTCCCCACGAGAGGGAAAATGCCGTCAGCTCCTGGACCGATCAGGAAAATGAGCTTGGCGCTCCACCAACCGAGAATCCAGGAAGCGATGACAACAACAATTCCCCGGGTTGTCTTGTTCTCGATGAAATTAAAGGGCCAGAAACTGCAAACCACAAAGAAGCAGGCCCACCACGCCGAGAAGATTTGCCAGCTCACATTGTCGAGCCAGAACGACTTCTCGATATCCGCGCCAGTCCATGGTCCAATGGGATTAGCGATCACCCAGTGATTGACGAGAAAGCACGATACGATAGATAGGCCGTAGATCCACAGGAAGCCTCGCACGGCTTCACTTAATCGTAAGGGCGCAACGGATTGAGATATCGTTGCAGTCATGCACATCCTCCTTGTTATTTTTTTCTGTGCCTAGCGCCGTTCAAAGCTGTGCTGACTTAGCCAAGTGGAAGCCGGGCATGCGAAGTCTGCCGCTCGACGCAATGTCTCGCGACCGACATGTTCCCTGATCAACTTGGTGCTCTTCCCCTTTTAACGAGGGACGGTGCGCGGCGACTGTGCGTTCATTTGCGTTTCCCGGTCGTCGTCTTGATGAATAATCTTTGTATCGACCGGTCCATACCCTATACGACCGTTCCCAGGAAGCAAGCGGAATTGGCAACTCCGAGTCTCGATTTGCGCAATGCTGTGCGCCACGCTCGCAACAGGTAAGAATGTCGAACGCTCGCAAGGTGTCCAAGGGACTGGTCTTCGCGCTCGTCGCGTGCGCGCTCTGGTCGACGCTCTACATCCACACAGACTTCATCGCACCGTACGGAACCGCAGACTTGGCGATCGTGCGTTTCTTATTTTCGACGGTGCTCGCCCTATTAGTCGCTGTGCTCAGCGGCAATGCAAAAAGGCTTCTCCTCAATCGACCCTATCGTGATTGGCTAAGTGCCGGCATTCTTGGATTTCTCGGATTCACCGGGTATTTCTTCTTCCTTGCAACCGCGATCAAATACACATCGGAAGTGATCACAGTCTCTATCATCGGGATGATCGCCATCGTCACGATGGTGGCCAATAATCTCATCTACAAGGAGTTTCCCTGGAGATTGATCATATGGCCTGTCTTGCTGGCGAACGTCGGCGTTGCGCTAATCGTCGGAGCGCAAATTCAGGCGGGTCAGTTTTCGCTGCGGGATACGCGGGGCTGTTTCGGGCTCTCGTCGGCTTTTATCGCGCTCGCGATGTGGAGCAGCTATCAGGTGTTGAACAAGCGTGCCCTGCTCAAGCGCTCCGCGATGCCGACCGAGGACTGGACACTGCTGACGTTGATCGCGGGTGCAGCAGCACTACCGTTTCTCATTGTGGTGCTACCGTTTTCTCCGGTTGCAAATGAGTTTGGTTTGTTCACGCATCCCGTTGGTGCCGCGACGCTTGCATTGGCGGGCTGGGGCTTCTTCTTGGCTGTCGGCGCGTCTCTGCTTGCGCTTTATGCGTGGAATACGGCGCAGACTTATCTTCCTCCGGCGCTCAGCGGACAAAGCGTGGTGCTCTTGCTGCCTTTGGTATTCGGGCTTGGATGGCATTACGGACGATTTTCACAAAGCTCGTTGCTGATCGGAATCGGCATCGTCTTCCTGTTGGGATCCGTTGCGGCAACGATTGTGCTTCGATATCGGGTTGGGGGTAGAGCGAGTCATGATGTGCGCTCGCTCAAACCGGTCGTGGAGCAGAAGGGGCCAGATCAATCCGACGTGTCCCGTCCGCCAGAACCTATCGCCGCCCCTGGCCGATTTTGACGGACTCCGGGAGTCGTCGAAGCGCAAGCATAGCGATCGTTCCGATGAAGGGCCCGGGGACGAGGGCAACGAAAGCCCATTGCCAACCGCCAAGATAGTCAGCGAGAACGGGCATCACGCGAATTGCGACGACCGTTAGCGCAAATCCCAATCCGAGCTGAAGCGCCAATGCGGTTCCGATGAATGCCGAATTTCCGACTTCGGTAACGGCGGCTGCGAATTGCGCCGAGTCACCGATGATAGTGATGCCCCAAATGATCGAAATAAGGAGGAATACCCAAAGGGGAGCATCGAATGTGAATCCGATTAGGATGCAGCAGAGTCCGGAGAGCGTCATCATGATTGATGTCGTTGCGGTTCGGCCAATGGTGTCGGCCATTACTCCACCGAGGATGCAGCCGACGGTGCCGGACGCGATCACGACAAACGTAATCAGCGATGCGCTGGGCGAAATCAATCCACGTGCATGCATGCTCGCTTGAGTGAAGGCCAGGAACCAGCCCCACATCGCGTAGAGTTCCCACATGTGGCCGAAGTATCCGATGTTTGCCAGCATGACCGGCTTATCGCGAAACACCTGACCGATCTTCCGAGGATCGAAAGTCGCCCGAGAGAAGGGATACGGTCCTTCCACCGCGAAACGGGCCATCAATGCCGCGCCGATGACCGTCATGGCCGATGTCGAGCAAACGACAAGCTTCCAATTGAGGTTCGATGTTAGTGCTCGCAGTAGATGCGGAAACGCTGAACCCAACGTCAAAGCAGCGATCACGCAGCCGAGGGCTAGCCCGCGTCCTTGAACGAACCACGTGGAAATGAGCTTGAGAGCCGGCGGATAGACGCCAGCAAGAGCGAGGCCGGTGACGAAACGCAGAAACATCGCTGTCTCGGCGTTGGGAGCGATGAGGAGCCCAAGGTTCGCCGCTGCGGCAAGAACAGCTGATATCGACATTAGCGTTCGCGGCGCAACGATGTCGGGAAGATTAAAAAAGCTGGCGCCAAGAGCGCCGACGACGAAGCCTATTTGGACAGCATTCGTCAGCCACGCAATTGCGGCATCGTCGAGAGACCAAACAGCGCGAAGTTCCGAAATGATTGCGGTTGCCGAAAACCACGTCGTCATCGAGAGGACGATCGCCAAGCTCAAAATTCCGAGCATCGCCCATCGAGAATTCTCTTTTGCCTGCGCGTCGGTCTGTGCGGGTGCCAGCATCTGTATTCCTCGATCAGGACTTCTTATTTGATTTGGACATCAGGCTGCGCAGCGGTGTGACGTACACCGTCGCAGTGCCCGAGAGGCAGGCATTGCCTTCCGCATCGTAGATGTTGGTGGAGAGCTCGCAGATCGGCTTGTCGTCCCGCACCGAGGTCACCTCAACCTCAGCAGTGATCGTTTCATCGATTCCGACGGCGCGTACGAACCGCCAGTTCACGCCCAAAAAGACCGTTCCCGGACCGGGAAGATCTTCGGCCACGATCGCGTTCAAAAGACCTGAAGTTACGCCGCCTTGAACGATGATGCGTCCGAAAACCGAGGCTTCGGCCAAGGCGGCATCGTAGTGGAGGGGATTGTAGTCGCCTGTCATCTCGGAAAAGCGTACGATATCCTGCGCAGTCGTCTTGCGGGATCTGCGGGCGCTAGAGCCGACTTCAGGTTTGCCCTTGACGGTATCTTCCCAGATCAATTTCACAGTTGTCGTCACGGCGCTTACTCCCTTTGATTTTTTAATTGCTGAGGGACGGGTCCGAGGTGAATTGATGTTCGCGCATATGCTGCGGCGCGAGAAATCAACGCGCGCTGCATTTCAGAAATTCTCGAAATGATGTGGAGAAGGATCGGCTTGGAGCGATAGCGAAGATAAGAGATGGGGAAATCGCAGCCCGACTACTCCCTCGGCTGTTTCGATTGTCGCGCAAAAGCGTCATTTCGGTCGTCGCAAAGTTCTCGATTGTATGCTGTTATTAGACTTGCCGGTCAGCAAATCGGCGCTTGTGTCCAGGCCCATTCTTTGGAGGCTTTATTGTCACGTTCAGATTTGAAGTCACCCTCGCAGACTGGACGAAAGCGGGCGTCTTTGACACATAGCAGTAGTGTACCGACTAGTCCACACACAGAATGGTCTGGTACCAGCGATCGATTTGCACGGAATGCGAAAATGCCCGCGCCAGGGGGTCCTCAGTTTGAACGGATTCAGAAAATTGCCGCAGACTTGTTTGCTACGCGTGGCTACAGGGCGGTTGGTGTCGCGGAGATTGGCGAAGCGGTGGGCCTCGGGCGTGGGGCTCTTTACTATCACATCAGCAGCAAGGAAGACCTGCTGTTCAGCATCGTGGTCAGGTACATCGAAGACCTAGTAGTTGCGGGCCGTGACACTTTGGAGTCGGAGCCGGATCCGAGCAAGCGCATCTATCTTTTGAGCCGCAAGCTCATGGCGACGATTTTCGCCAACCTGCCTGAGATGACAGTGTGCTTTAGGGAAGCGGACTGCCTTACTGGCCAACGGCACCGGATCGTCTCAAACCTTCACCAAGCATACCAGGACATCTGGACGAATACGTTCCGGGAGGGCGAAAAGAAGGGCATCTTCCGGGCCCTGCCGAACGTGGCGATCAAGGGAATCCTGGGGATGTACTTCTACAGCTTCCTTTGGCTTACGCCTTCGGGAAAAAGCTCATCTCGCGAAATAGCCGACGTATTCGCCGACATGGCGCTGGCAATGGCTGAATCGAAGAACCGCCAAGCTCCGTAAGAGAGCGTGGGCTGTGCGCTATCCGACGATGGATTTACCAGTCGTGCGCCAAACGGTGCCGTTTCGTCGCGAGGTAACGCGCATTGTGTGGGTTGGGTTCAAACTTCGTCGCAATGCGTTCAACCACGTCGATGCCCTGGAGTTTTAGCGCCCTTAGCTTATCGGGATTGTTGGACAACAACCTGATTGCGGTGATCCCCAGATCCAGTAGTGCTTGGCAAGCAAGTGAATAGTCTCGCGCGTCAACGGGCGATCCCACTGCAAGATTTGCATCAACCGTATCCAATCCCTGATCTTGAAGCGCGTAGGCTTGGATCTTCTTGAAAAGGCCGATTCCGCGCCCCTCCTGGTAGGGGATATAGACCAGCACCCCAAACGAGGCGCCGGCGATCATCTGCAACGCGCTTTGCAGCTGCTGGTGACAATCGCAGCGCAACGAGTGGAAGATATCGCCTGTGACGCAGCCAGAATGAATTCTGACTAGCGGGATGGCGCTTGTGTCCGTCGCCTCGGGTCGATTGACAAGAACGATCAGTTGTTCGGTCCCATCGATGGACTGGAATGCGTGAGCCTCCAGAGCGTACTCTTGTCCGAGTAATTCAATCGGCAACCTTGTGGTGGCGACCCGTTCCATTGGCTCGTTCGCAGCCAGCTCCAAACGAACCTCGGTCGTGATTTCCTCGCGAACGCGCTGTCGCGAATATGCGGTCATTTCTTAAGTTCTCCTGGCGCGAGGCGATACATGTCGAGTTCGGGTCCCAACGCGCTGAAGAAGCCATTGGCATTCGGCATCACAACTTTTCGAAGCGATTGCGCATCCAAGACCTTTTTTTCGTCGATGACGTGGCCGGAGGACAGGATATAGGCGGAGAGCGCATAGACCTCGTCAGGTGTAAGAGAACCCGGCTGGTCGAACGGCATCGTGCGCCAGATGTAGTCGAACAATGTTGTGGCGTAGGGCCAATAGCTCTCGACGGTCTTCACGGGTGTCGCGCTTGTGAGCGTGCCACGACCGCCGATGAGCTTGGGTCCGCCGACTTCTTTGAGACCCTCCAAATGCTCTCCATGACAATGGGCGCACCGTTGGGCAAATAGCTCTTTGCCTTCGGCTGACGTGCCTTTTCCTGGCGGAAGACCCGTGCCGTCCGGAGGGATCGCATAGAACTTCGCGAGTTCGTTGGGGCCGACGGGCGTGCCGACGTCGATCCCAAGTGCATCCGACCGGGCTCCTGTCGCGGACAGGACGACCACAAGAACCGTTACGAAGACGTGCCTAAGCGTGGACATTCGAAACACTACCGTCGGACGCGACGGCCCAGCTCTGAATTGCGTTATAGTGGTAGACGGAGTTGAGACCGCGAACCGCGATCAGCTCCTTGCGTGAGGGTTGGACGTTGCCGGCGTCGTCAATGCATCGGCTCTGCAGGATTGCAGGCTTGCCGTCCCAGAACCATGGGTAGCTAAAACGTACCGTGGACATGGGTTCGGGATCGTTGTCGAGGCGCGCCGGCGCCCATGACTTTCCTCCATCGAGGGATATGTCGACGGCATTGACGCGCCCACGCCCCGTCCAGGCGAAACCCCTGACGAGATAATATCCTGGTTTGGGAAGCATCATCTCGCCCGATGGGAATGTGATCACGGACTTCGGATCCATAGCCAACGTGAATTGTTTCGCTCGCCCATCCCTCAGCAAATCCGTGTAGGCGGCAGTCTCTTCATGGGTCATGAAAGGACGATCGCTGACCTGAAGCCGGCGCAACCATTTGATCTGCGTGTTTCCTTCAAAGCCTGGAAGAATAAGACGAAGCGGATAGCCCTGCTCAGGCCGAAGCGATTCACCGTTCTGGCCGTAGGCAATGAGCGCGTCGGTCATCAGCTTGTCGATGGGGATGCTGCGCGTCATGACGGCCGCATCAGCCCCTTCCGCGAGCACCCAGGCGGCATTCTCTTTCAATCCGACCTGGCGGGCCAGCGTCGCAAACGGTACGCCCGTCCACTCGGATGTGCTTAGCAGTCCATGCGTGACTTGAACGTTCTTTCCCGTCGGCTTTGCCCATTCGTCCAAGGTGTTTCCGGAACACTCGATGAAGAAGCGACGGGTGATCGATGGCAGGCTCTTGATGTCCGCCACGGAAAACTTCTTTGCCTGATCGACAAGCCCATGGACGTAAAGCGCGTGACGCGATGGATCGATCGTGGGAATGCCACCATGGTGACGCTCGAAGTGCAGGCCTGACGGCGTAAGATTGCCTATGGTCGACGCCAACGGCGTGTACGTCCAGGACGTGCCATCAAGGGGACGTTCAGCCTTGATGCGCGTTTCGGTTTCGAATTGCGAGCGCGTACCGTAACCGCCGTCATCATGAACGCCCCGTGCCATTTCTTTGGTGGGATCTTCGGGCACGTCATACAGCGTCGCGCCGGGCGGAGCCTTCTTCTTCTCAGCTTCCGCCGCTGCTGCCGCCACGGCTCCTGTCGTCGATGCCGCCACGGCGGATAGAAGAAAGCCACGACGATTGAAATCTCGCTGCGGTTTCATTCCCTCGCGACAGGGGCAGTCATCCTCCGATGGCTTTGCTGTTAAGTCGGTTTCTTTTTGCCGGGTCACGCTCGCCGTCTCTCAACTTTTGAAAATACCGTCTATGTATGTATCAGTCGGTACAAGAAAAGTCCACGTTTAACCCTTGCTCGAAGCGATGAGTCTTACATCGGAGAGCGTCAAATGGGCGTCAGCGCGGTGTGAGAATGTTCGCGAAGTCCGTGTCAAACGTTGAGTGCTCGAGATCAGAGCCGATGTAGCTTCTGGCGAGCGCGCAATCGCGATCAATCTGCTCTTTCAATGCGTCCACACTGACGAACGTTCGTTCAGGCCGGAGGAATGCCACGAACTCAACGATCATTTGCTTACCGTAGAGGTCGCCAGTAAAGTTGAGGATGTGCACTTCAAGTCGAGGTGCGCCGTCATCGAATTGGGGACGGGTCCCGTAACAGGCAACGCCGTCCGCTACAATGTCATCTACAAGCACGCGAACTGCATAGATCCCGAAGCAAAAACGGGAACCAAAGCTCGTGGCAATATTGGCCGTGGGAAATCCGAGTTCTCGTCCTCGCTTGTCGCCGTGAACGACTTCGCCTTCGACGGTCCATCGGCGACCAAGCATCCGGTTCGCTGCCTTTACCTCGCCAAGCGCAAGTTTTGCACGCACGGCTGTGGAGCTAATCGGTTCCTCGGTATCATAGTCGACCTGCGGCGGTATGAGTTCGACGACCAGACCCAATCCAGGTCCTATGGAAGCGAGCTGCGACGCGTCGCCGGCACGGTTTAGGCCGAACCGGAAATTGCGGCTGGCGACGATGCCTCGAGCCTCGAATTGTTTGACGAGCACGTCTTCGACAAAAGCTTTGGCAGATTGCGAGGAGAGGCACGAGTCGAAGTTCAGTACGACGACTTCGTCTACGCCTGCCTTTCGGAGCAGATAAGCCTTCTCGTCCTGATCGCTCAGTGGAAGCAAGGTTTGGAGCGGCTCGAGGAACCTGCGCGGGTGCGGATCGAAGGTTATTGCGATCAGCGTCGCCGAATCCATTTTTGCGAGGCTGGAAGCACGCTGTACGATATGCTTGTGTCCGAGATGGACACCGTCGAAATTGCCTATAACGACGTAACCTCCCCGCAGTCGCTCGGGTAGGTCAACCAAATCCTGTAACGTTAGAGCGGGTTTGCTCGACCCTCGCCCAATCAAGGTCGAGCTCAACATTCCGATTTGCATTTTGCCGACATTGCTCGCGTAGGCTGCCTATCGGAACCACGCCAAGTGCTTGCTCAAATGTGAGAGACCAAGCCATATTTGGCGTCATGATAAATCAGAGGCTTGAGAGCATCTACTCCCGAACCAATGACCCGTCCAACAAACAGCGTGTGTGTTCCGATCGAAATCCTCTGCTCCACGTTGCATTCGAGATGCGCCGCCGCACCCGTTATCAAGGGAACGCCCATTGCGCCGATTGTGTGCTCAACGGTATCGAACTGATTGTCCTTCTTACCGGCGAAATGCTCAGCGATATGCTTTTGTCCATCCGCAAGGATATTGACCGCGTAGGCACCTTTGCGGTCGATATGAGGATACGTACGCGCTGTGCGGTTGACGGCGATGAGGATGGTCGGGGGCTCCGCGCAGACGCTGCACACGGCAGTCGCGGTGAAGCCGTAAAGGGATCCGGCATCCTCCGTTGATATAACCGTAACGCAGCCCGCCAACTGGCGCATGACCGAGCGAAACGCATTGGCGTCGACCGCCGATGGTTTGGCCCGCAGTGCCTTCCCGAAATTACTCATCGCCGAACGAATCGGTCCCATCTGCATAGTTCAAGGCGCTCCTATTTCCATTTGTTTTCGTTGAAGAAGACATGCCGCTTGGGCACGAATGGTTCACAGGGGCTCTTGTCTCACGACGGTAAGGCCGTATCCCTCGATGCCGACAAGTGTTTGCTCTAGGCTCGAGAGCATGATCATTTCCTTCACGCCGAGATCGACCAGGATCTGTGCACCAATTCCGTATTCTCGGAGCTGCGGTCCCGGTCTGGAGTGCGGGCTGCTTTTCCGAATTCGCTCCGAGAGGGCACCCTGGCGCCCATCGTTGAGGAGCACGATGACGCCTCTTCCTCTGCGCATGATCTTGTACATAGCGCTGCTCAAGCCCTCGCCATCGCGAGAGAGGATGACATCGCTTACGAGATCAGATCTATGCAGACAGACGGGGATGGGACCTGGTTTCGTCACATTGCCTTTGACGAGAACCGCGTGCTCCGATCCATCGACAGTATCGCGGTAGATCACGAGCTCCCATTCTCCGAAGCTTGGATGATGGATCGCCGAGGTGGCAACCGTCGCGATCAAGCGCTCATGACGAAGCCTATAAGCGATCAAATCGGCGATTGTGCCGAGCTTTATTTCGTGCTGAAGCGCGAACCGCACTAGGTCTGGCAAACGCGCCATCGTGCCGTCGTCGTTCATCACTTCGCAAATGACGCCCGAGGGATTGAGGCCCGCCATGCGAGCAACATCGACGGCGGCTTCTGTATGGCCGGCCCTAACAAGCGTGCCGCCATCGCGCGCAATCAGCGGAAAAATGTGCCCAGGTGTCACGATATCGCTGGATGAGCTCTCTGGATTAATGGCGACGGCCACGGTCCTGGCTCTGTCGGCTGCCTAGATGCCCGTAGTTACTCCGGTCTTTGCTTCAATCGATAGGGTGAAGGCAGTTTGCAGGCCCGTGGTGCTCGATTGAGCCATGGCGCTCAATTTGAGATGCGACACGCGTTGAGCGGTTAGCGCGAGGCATATGAGCCCGCGCGCGTGACGTGCCATGAAATTGATGACGTCGGCGGTTGCGAACTGTGCGGGGATGACAATGTCGCCCTCGTTCTCGCGACCTTCATCATCGACGAGAATGAAGCACCGGCCAGCTCTGGCCTCTTCGATTATTTCTTCTGCCGAGCTGATCCCCCAAGAGGGGCTTTCTGAATCGTGGTTGGTGAACATGACGTTCATTGCTTCCGTTCCTTCCCCAATCCCGGAAGCCGGCGTGCCGACTGCAGGGCTTATTTTATGCTTATTTGGAAAGGCGCGGCCCGAACAGCCGCAAAGTGCTCCCTACACCTTATCCATTGGCTGACCTCTTCACATTGGAAGTGTCCTCCATCTCTCGAACGAGTGGAATGACCCGCTCGCCGAAGAAGCGCGTTTCCTCATGAAAATGAAGGAACCCGCATAGAATCGCGTCGACACCAATTCTGCCGAGTTCATGGATCTGAGATGCAATCTGTTCGGGGGTGCCAATCAGATTGGTCTTGAACCCATCGTTGTACTGGACCAGATCGCGGCTCGTGGATTTTGCCCACATGCCCTTGCCTTCTTTGGTCGATTGACCAGCTTCCTTCACGGCGACGCGGAATTTTTCGACAGCTTCTGTGTCTGCGCTCCGGACTATGCGCTCAAGTTCTGCCTTCGCTTCCGCTTCCGTATCGCGCGCGATGACGAATGCATTCGCGATAAATTTGACTTTGCGTCCGCGAGCGGTGGCCATCTTGGAAACGCTGTTGATCTGCTCTTTGAAGCCTTCCAAAGAGTTGCCGTTCATGAAGTACCAGTCAGAAACGGCAGCCGCCATGCGTTGCGCGGCGAGCGAATTCCCACCCTGAAATATCTCGGGCATCGGCCTGCCTGGGATTACCAGCGGCTTTGGTTTCAAAGTGTAACCGTCAATCTGCCAGTACTTGCCCTTAAAGGAGAAGTCGTCGTCGCTCCATGCTCCGCGAAGGATTTCGATGAACTCCTGCGAGCGGACATAGCGCTCGTCGTGCTCAAGCCATTGCACGCCGAGGGCATCGTATTCGCGGCGATACCATCCGCTCACAACGTTGATCGCCCATCTGCCGTTGAAGATCTGGTCGGCGGTGGCGCCGTGCTTCGCGATCACGCCCGGGTGGAACATCCCAGGAAGGATACCGGTGACGATGTTGATGGATTCAGTGTTGGCCAGAAGGGCAGTCGAGAAGATCAGTGAATCGTGCTGATACTCCGCGCCATAACTGCCCATGAAACGGATCTGCGTCAGAGCATACTCGAAGCCGACCTCTTCCGCGATCTTTGCCAGCTTCACATTGTACTGAAGTCCCCAGTCGGTGCGCTGGGGGATTTTGCTGACGACAAGTCCTCCACTCACATTGGGAACCCAATGAGCGAATTTCATCCGATTTTGTACTTTCGTTCCCATACTGCGGCCTTTCGGTAACCAGAGCGAAGGTGCCTGCGCGCAGCTACTGCACCAATTGCGGACGGCGGACAAATGAGCTCGCGAGAAGGTCGGCCGCCTCGCTGGCGGCACGATCGATCCGATCCTTGAGAGATGGGCTTGCGACAGCGCCGTCCGCAAAATCCTCGCTCAACCCGTAAAGTCCGGTCGTAACCGTCTGTATGGCAAAGAAACCCATGAGGGGCCGCAGTTGATGCTCGATGACCAATGCGTGCATCGAGCTACCGCCCGTTGCGCATACGATGGCTTTGCGGTTGCGCATGGCGTCGCGGTCGACTAGGTCGAAGAAGTGCTTCAGAACGCCGGTGTAGGCGGCGCGATAGACGGGCGTTCCGATGATCAAGAGATCTGCGTGTTCGACCTTTTGAAGAAGCTCTTCGCCAGCCTCGGTAATATCCGGCCGCGTGAGGCCGCACATGATTTCGGGTGCAACCTCGCTTAACGTGATGGTCTCGCTCTTGACTGCCATCTTCCGCGCAACCGCGTCGCCGATTGCGTTGATCAAAATTCCTGTTTTTGAGGGTTGTGTCGGGCTTCCGTTGATCTTGACCATAGTCGGCATTAAGCGTCGCTCCCGGGCATCAATCGAGCCGATCAATCGGCTTCTTGTTTGTATCGATCGGTCCAACATTATGTGAATTTCGAGGAGACGCAAGAAATATCCTCGTGAAGATCGACTCTTTCATGCTTGGCAATCCGCGCTGTGTCGCAGCGTGCGGTTAGGTTACCGTCATTGGCGCGCACCGGGAGTGCCGCTGGTCCCTTAAAAAAACCGAGGCCTTTCGGCCTCGGCTTCAGTATTAGGGAGCGGTAGCTTTTTGCTTTTGGGTTGTACTCAGAAATTGATCATTGCGCCGCCGACAACGGTGGTCATGTCTTTCGTGTCAACGCCCGGGACATCCACAGAGTGATCGCGGTAACGAAGCCACAAGGACATCGCCGCTGCATCGATCTCCTGGACGACGCCGACACCCCACCATGTCGTGCTCGAGCCTTTGAGTACCTGCGACGTTTCCGTGATGCTGTCGGTGATCATTGCACTGTTGTTAGCGCCAAGATATTCGCCGTAAGGAATAGTGGCGCCAATGGAGGTGAGGTTCAGCCGAACGCCGCCCTTGAAATACCACGTGTCGGTGGCGGGGTTGTTCATCGGGTTGACGGTCTGATCCAAATGGCCGTAACCGGCGATCCCGAAAATGCCCGACGGCATGTGCTGTAGATAGAGGCCGGCTTGGGTATACTTGAGCGTGCCGCCCTCGGTCTTCGCGATGTTTTGGTCGTTCGTTTCGCCGTAGGACAAGGCGGCAGCAACTTTCACGTTGCCAATGGTATTATTATAGCGGCCTAGCACAGCCCATTCGTCGTCTTCGCCCCACGAGACTGCAGCGGAAAAGCCCGCAATTGCTGGGGTATCATAGCGCACGACGTTTCTCGGCAACCCGTCACAGTCGCCTGGACCACCGCCCCATCCACGGCAGGAGGAAGCATTTCCCCAGCTCAGCGATATTCCAGGCGCAAAGTTGCCTCTTACGTTGAATCCAAAGACGTCGTAACCAACCCAATAGGCGGCTGCCAACGTTCCAGAGCTGTCAAGAGAGACGACAACGTTGTCGTCGGCTTGGGACATTTTACCGACGCTCACCTGTCCGAGTGAGTCGCTTTTCAGGTACCAATACGAATAGAGCACCTGCGTTGAATTGGGGCTGCCAGTCAGGCCCGGGCCATCCGCACGGTTTGCGTTGGTAGAATAGACGTCGCTGTCGATTGCCTCGATGTGAAGCACGTATCCAGCCTTGACGTCGTTGCTGATCTTCGCCTCGCCGACAATGTGGAAGTTGCTCGCGAAGGCTGTCCCCAAACCCGTGATGTAAGTGTTGGACTCGACACCATCGTCCCAGTGAACGACTTGCTCGGCAACCCAACCGGAGATGGTCAACGATACTTTGCGATTGCCCTTGCGCACCGCGGACGCTTCGAGTTCGGCGATCCGCTCCTCGAGATCTGCACAACAATTTCCTCCAAGATCGGCAGCTTGCGTCGAAGTTGAGCCAGCAAATCCCACGAGCGCGACGCAACTTGCAACGGCGATGTACGCCTTGTTTTTCATTCTCATTATTCCCCCGAATCGAAATCCTTCTACGCCCCTACATATCCAACGGACCGACCGGTACAATCTAAATTTAAATAACGACCTATCAGTACAGAGTTCGACCTCTGGGCTCGTGAAGGGTGTGCGGCGGGGATTCGTTGTTGCGCGTCAGCGCATTAGTCGAGCCCGGTTGCGCGCGAAGGCGTTTCGGTAACACACCTGAATAATCTCGGGGGTGGCTGGCCGATCATGTGAGGCTGGGAGATCTTTGGTTATCCGGAGGCCGCGGGATGTTCTCAAAAATCGAACCGGGGATGCTCTCGTCGTCGATGCATCGGGCGGCCATACTTGCTCGTCTCAGGGAACTGAGCACGCGAAGCGCCTCTTGCCGGGTATCGATGTTCTTGTCGAGATCGCCGGCAGCTTTTCCCTTGTCGATCGTTCCTTCTAACCACGCAAGTTGGACAGAGAAAAGATCTGCTTGGCGTCCCGTGAGAGGCCCACGTTTCCGCAATTTTTCGTTCGCAATCGCATTATGCATGGGCATTTGCCCGTCGGCGAGATTGCAAAAGATTCGGCTGTAGGCCGATAACTTGGCGCCGGTCGGTATGCATCTCTTCTCTATGGCGTCCAGCGCGGCGGAGAGTTTCGAAAGGTAGGCATCCACCACGGCGTTGCCGAGATCCTCCCGCGTGCGGAAGTGTCCCTGAATACTGGAAATCCTCATCCCAATGCGGTCGGAAAGGCGCGCGAGTGTGAATGATTCAAATCCGTTCGCACGTATCATGCGCTCCGCTTCCGCCAGCAGATATCCTCGCACGTCCATTCGAGCCCCATTTTTTGCCTGCCGCACCTCGCCATCCCCCGTTCGTGCGCGCGCATTTGAAATGCGACTTGCGTTTGCTCCATGTTTGCGATTATGTGGACCGGTCGGTACACGCAAGTGGACTTATTGATGCAAACGACTCTTGGGTTCCCGGGAGTCGGGGGAAGGCTGATGATCCGAGCCGCCGAAATCCCAACAGAGACGCAGTCGGTGCGCGCTTTGAACGGGGCCGCAAACCGGTTGAGGCGGGCCCGCAGGTCGGACTTTCAGGAAAAATCGGAAATGACGTCCGTACAGCTTGGCCGATTGGAAGTCTCGATAACGTGCAAAAGCAAAAACGAGGAAACGTGATGAAACCGAGGATCATCCTCAACGCCTTCGATATGACGTGTGTGAGCCATCAGGCAGCTGGCACATGGAGGCATCCATCTAGTCAGGCATCGAAATACAACGACATCGAATATTGGACGAATATGGCTCGCGAATTGGAGCGGGGATGCTTCGATACGCTTTTCATCGCGGACGTCGTCGGCGTGTATGACGTTTACCGCAACTCTGCGGAAGCAGCCCTTCGCGACGCGGCTCAGGTACCGGTCAATGATCCGTTTGGTGCCATCTCGGCGATGGCTGCCGTTACAAGCCATGTCGGCTTTGGTGTCACTGCCGCGGTGACGTTCGAGCCGCCCTATTTGCTTGCTCGCCGTCTGTCCACGCTCGATCACCTCACAAAGGGTCGTGTGGCGTGGAACGTCGTGTCGTCTTATCTCAATAGTGCTGCGCTCAATATCGGCATGGACAAGCAGCTCGGGCACGACGAACGCTACGATATCGCCGAAGAGTACATGGAGGTGATGTACAAGCTTTGGGAAGGATCGTGGGAAGAGGGCGCTGTCCACCGTAACAAGGAGACGGGCGTCTTCACGGATGGCAGCAAGGTTCATCCCATCCGCCATGAAGGCAAGTATTTCAAGGTGCCTGGTTTCCACCTTTGCGAACCCTCGCCGCAGCGCACGCCGCTGATTTTCCAGGCTGGTGCCTCCGGTCGTGGCCGTCAGTTCGCATCCCGCCATGCGGAGGGCATGTTCATCCTGACGACGAACGTCGAGCAGGCGCGCAAGATGACGGATGATATCCGCAATCAGGCGGTCGCGCAGGGACGTTCCCGGGATTCGGTCAAGATCTTCATGTTGCTCACTGTCATCACTGGCCCGACGGACGAAGCGGCGCAGCGGAAGTATGAGGAATACCTCTCTTACGCGAGCCCGGAAGGCATGTTGGCGCTGTTCGGCGGCTGGACGGGTATGGACTTCTCGCAGCTCGATCTGGATGAGCCGCTCAAAGCGATGGATAACGACAGTCTACGGACGACCCTCGAATCCCTCACACAGGGAAGCGACAAGCAGTGGACAGTGCGGGAAGTCATTCGCAATCGTTGCATTGGCGGCCTCGGTCCGGTGCTCGTCGGCGGTCCTAAGAAGGTTGCGGACGAACTCGAACGCTGGGTCGACGAAGGCGGCATAGACGGGTTCAACTTGGCTTATGCGGTCACGCCTGGCACCACGACCGACTTTATCGATTTCGTTGTTCCGGAACTTCGTAAGCGCGGTCGCGTACAGACGTCCTACAAGGAAGGTACGCTCCGCGAGAAGTTTCTCGGAACCAAAGGCGGCAAGGTTGAGAGCAGCCATCCGGCCGCTCAGTACCGGGACGCTTACGCGGGCAAGGAGAGCGTTGCGAGCAAGACCATCCAACCGAAGTTCGCACACGTTTCGAAAGTCCTTGAAACGCAATAAGCACACGACGACGTCAGGTTGCGCCCAACACGCCTGATGTTTAGGTGGGGCCGAAGTTTTTCGTGATCCGGTTTTTCACGAGGGCTCGGTTGCGAAGCTTCGGCTCCGCCATTCGGATACAGCGACGCGCCTTTTGAAAGGCGCCTGGCGCCGCAGTCAGCGAAGCGGTGCCTACGCGAAGGGAGATGGTTCCTTGCTCTGGCTTCAGCTTGATAACACGAAAGTGCAGGAGAACCGGATTGGTTTCGGTTTGAAATCTGCCTTGGTGTTCGTTGACTGCATCGAGGCGTATACGAACCGTTTATCGCCCTTTTATGCCAACGGCGCCGCGTTGGCGGTGCGAGAGTCGGTGGCCCTTCTCTCCGCCGCAAGGGCGGCACAGATCCCCGTTTTTCATGTAGCGACCAGGTTTCTGCCGTCCGACGTCTCCGACGCTGCAATCTGGGCGAAAAAGATGGCGGCGCTGGAGCTCTTGCAGGTCGGCAATCCGCTGAGCGGATTTTGTCAGGAAGTAGCGCCAATCAGCAGAGAGACAGTCATCGCCAAGCAAGTTCCAAGCGCGTTCTTTGGCACCAACCTCGCTTTGGCGCTTCGTGCGCGCGGGGTCGATACCGTCGTGCTTGCCGGTGCGTCGACGAGTGGAAGCATCCGGGCTACGGCGGTTGATGGATTTCAGTACGGCTTCCGCGTCATGGTCGTTAGGGAGTGCGTGGGTGATCGAGGTCTTGGGCCGCACGATGCCAGCCTGTACGATATCGACGTGAATTACGGCGACGTGATTCTGAAAAGAGATGTGCTCGATACCTTCAGCGCTGGCGCCCTGCGCAGTAGCCTTGAGTTCAGCAGCGAGTATGGCGCCGGCCCTGGGTTTGCCGAATGCTGGAGTTGAAGCGAAAGTAAGACTTTGACCGAGTTCGTTTTGAAAGGAGTGCCTGCCAAGTTCGATGTTGTTCGTATGCGGTGCAATACCGATTTTGAACAGAGGCAAAGGCTCGCGCTGTGAACGATATTGACTACCCATGCCGGCATTGGTCTTGACCCAGACGGTGAGGTTGATCGGGGTCAAGCCGAGCGCGGTCGCCGCGGCGTGCACCGTCGGATAGTCGCGTCAGTCGATGAAGGTGCCGAACCGCGCCCCATCGCAGAGATGCGACCTACAAGCGCTCATCCAGGCTTCATTGAAGGCAAGAAACTCTTGATCCGACATCTCGCCGCTGGCCATGACAAACTCGCGGTGCGCACCACGGGTGACGTCGCCCGCGATTGGGACGTTGTACGGTTCGTCGCTTAACTCGACTTAGATCGCCGGACCTTTGTAGCGGCTGAGTGAAAGATCACTAGTCGTGATTTGTGCTTTTCTTCCCCGGATCATATCGGCCAACACCTGACCGGATCCGCAGGCCATGGTCCAACCGAGCGTACCGTGACCTGTGTTGAGGAAGAGATTGTCGTAGGGGGTTGGCCCGACCACTGGGGTGCCGTCGGGGGTCATGGGTCTTAGTCCGGTCCAGAATGTACTTTTCTCCTGGTTCCCCGCACCGCCAAAAAGGTCTTCAACAGAATGCCGCAGGGTTCTGCGACGTGCGTCCGGAAGATCGAGATTGAAACCTGCAATCTCTGCCATGCCTCCAACCCGGATGCGGTCGCCAAGGCGTGTGATCGCGATCTTGTAGGTTTCATCCATAATCGTCGAGACGGGAGCTCTCGTTTCATCAGCGATTGGAAGTGTGATCGAGTACCCTTTGACCGGATAAACGGGTAGTCGCAGGCGGAGAGGGCGTAGCAAAGCAGGTGTGTAACTGCCTAACGCCGCGACGAAGGTGTCAGCTTCCAGAAATTCGGAGCCTGTTTCAACCCCAACGATCCGGCCGCTACGTGCACGGAGTTGCTTTACATCGACGCCAAAGCGAAATTTGACGCCGAGACTCTCGCATATTTGAGTGAGTGCCTTCGTGAACTTGAAGCAATCGCCTGTTTCGTCGTTGGGTAGGCGTAAGCCACCAGCAATCTTGTGATGAACCGGCGCCAGTCCGGGTTCCACCTTGATGCAACCGGCTGGATCGAGGACCTCGAACGGCACGCCCGATTTGCGTAAGACGTCGATGTCCTTCTGGGCGCTATCGACCTGCTTCGGCGTGCGAAAGAGCTGCAGTGTGCCAAGTGTCCTTTGATCGTAATCTATGCCGGTTTCTTCGCGCAAACTCATCAGGCAGTCGCGGCTATATTCTGCCAGGCGCACCATTCGTGCTTTATTCACGCCATAACGGCTGGTCGTGCAGTTGCGCAGCATCTCTGCCATCCAGCGGGAAGCGTGTGGAACTGCGGTCGGACGGATGGCAAGTGGAGCGTCTTTCATGAACATCCACTTGACCGCCTTCATTGGAATTCCTGGAGCAGCCCAAGGCGCGGAATAGCCCGGTGATATCTCACCGGCGTTGGCAAAGCTTGTTTCGAGTGCTGCACCCGATTGCCGATCGACGACCGTTACGTGATAGCCAGCCTTCGCGAGGTAATAGGCAGACGTAACGCCGATGACTCCGGCGCCTAGAATGACAATATTCATAAGTGCTCACTGGCCTGTTCGGTGATCAACGGTAGTGACGCCGGTATCGGCGCCCAATCCTTGTCAGGATCTCATAGGGAATTGTTCCGGCGTCGGCGGCCAACATCTCAACGCTTTGGTGAGGGCCAATGAGTTCCACAAGGCTGCCGCATGTGAGAGTACCCTGAGGTAGGCTCGAGATGTCCAGGATGGTCGTATCCATTGAGACACGGCCGACAATCGGCAGGCGGGTATCTCCGAAAAATGCAGCACCTCGGTTGCTCAGGCTCTGCGGAAGCCCGTCCGCATAGCCCGCGGCGATCGTTGCCAAACGCAGATCTTTGGGTGCGATGTAACTGCCGTTGTAGCCGACCTTGGTACCTTGAGGAATCTCGCGGGTTTGAATGACACGCACGTCGAGACGTACAACGGGTGATATTTGATTGTCCGCATCTGGATTCGGCGAGCAGCCGTAAAGCGCGAGCCCAGGGCGCGCGAGCGATCCGTGGAACTCGGATCCAAGAAATATTCCGCCGGAATTCGACAGGCTCCAACCGACATCAGGGAAGCTGGCTGCTAAGGCACGCAGCTCACTCAACTGATCTGAGTTTTGCGGGTTATTGGGTTCGTCTGCCGAAGCCAGATGGCTCATAAGGTAGAGGAGACGAATATCTTTAAGCAGTGAGGGGTCGTCTTTCAGGCGCTGTAGGTCGTGAGCAGAGAGACCCAAGCGCGCCATGCCAGTATCGACCTGGAGTGCGGCAGGCAACGTCGCATCATTCGTCTGAGCCAGAGCGGACCAGGCTTTAATCTGATCCAGCGAATTGAGGACGGGAATTACGCCTGAGCGAGCGCAGATGGCCTCCGTGCCCGGCAGTAGACCATTGAGCACGAAGATCTGGGCTTTGTCGTCGATGAGATCTCTAAGTGACAATGCCTCGGGTAGCAGTGCCACAAAAAATTTCCGACAGCCTGCGTTGAACAGTGCGGTGGCAACGCGTTCCACGCCTAGACCGTAAGCGTCCGCTTTAACAACGGCGGCGGCCCGAGCGGGAGCGAGCTGAGAGTTCAACGCCTCATAGTTTCGCGTTAAGGCACCCAGATTGACCGTCAGCACTCCTGCTGCCCAGTCGCTATCCAAGTGGTTAGCTATATTTCCGTGCATTGCTCCCCCGAATTCAACGGGGCGAACATCACACAAGAATCACGCAATTTGCGGAAGTTTGCTGATATGATATGCGGTGTCAGCGACTGCTACGCAATAATCATCGAACTTTGTGCAGAATCTGTCATGTCTCGTTTAGACGCTATCGACCGAAGCATCCTTCGCGTCCTCAAACAGAACGCGCGTATGACCAATGCTGACATCGCACAGGATGTGGGGTTGTCGCCGTCAGCGTGCCTACGGCGTATCAGGGCGATGGAGCACAGCAGCATTATTCAGGGATATACGGTTATCGTTGGCGAGGCCGCGTCCGAGAGCGCCATGGCGGTCATCATAAACATCACTCTCGAGCGGCAAACGGAGGATGCCTTCAATCGTTTCGAGGCTGCGATCCGCAAGCATCCGGAAATTCAAGAATGCTACTTGATGACAGGCGAATCCGATTACCTCCTTCGCGTTGACGTGCAGAATTCAACGGAATTCGAGCGCATTCACACGGAGATTCTCGCGATGTTGCCCGGTGTCGCTCGCATTCAATCGAGCTTTTCGATCCGGAACGTCCTTGCCCGGCGCCGTCGACGGATCAAATGATGGGCGCCTGAGCCGCAGTGTTTGCGCTTGCCTTGCCCGCTCCGTCTGAGCCGGCGAGCATGATCAGAATTGCGATAATGACGCCCATTGTTTGTCCTACACGATAGAGAGTTTCGGGAACGTCGTACGTCGCAGCGGTGGCAAGGGGCGGCCGATACCCGCGGCGATTTTCGAATCTTTTACATTCCACCCGATAGGTGAGCAGCGGTGCGTCCAATTACATTGTCGCTTCTTCCTCGCGCTGCCGCAGCTTTGCTATCTCCTCAAATGTCTCGCCGGTATCGCGCAGGATTCCTTGCTCGCCGGAGACCTCGTGGTAGCGGCGCACGATGACGTCGACATAGCGCGGATCGAGCTCCAGACCACGGCAGCAACGGCCGGTCCTCTCGGCCGCGATGAGCGTCGAACCGGAGCCCAGGAACGGGTCGAGCACGATATCGTCGCGGTTGGTCATATCGAGCAGCGCGTTTTCGACCGCAATGTCACGATCTACCCAGACCTGGAAGCTGTCCTCTTCGGCCTTGATCGCCCATTGGCGCATGGTGGCATTCACCAAGCCTCCCCACACCGACCGGTAGTCTTTGTGGCCGTGGAGCAAGGATAGCTTGCCGCCATAGTCGTCGATGACCATGGCATCCTCGTCGAGGAGCTTTTCAAACTTCTCGATGCTCCAGGGGTGCTCGCCAAAGGTCCATGCATCGAGCCAAGCATCGATCGTGGCGCGAACGCCAGCCACATCCTTATCGGCCACGCTGGCTTCTCCTCATCTGCTTCTCTGATGTCGGTGGCGGAGCCACCGAGATATTCCGTTTCATACCCTTGCCCTCGCAAGGCGCGGAATACCCCGCTATGGGTAGCGTTGGATCCATTGATGATTTTCATCATCACTTCCTGGACAGAACGGCGACGCGTTCTGCAAACTCCTGGCGCTGGTCGAACTGGGCGTCCTGGCCGCTGAAGACCCGAGCCTCCGAGAGCGGTCTCGTTGGTTTCAAGGTGCAGCGCGACGAGCTTGCCGTGGAGATGGCCGAGCTGCAGAAGCGCATTTCGAATGGTGAGGCAACGATCACGCCGAAAAAGATCGCGCAGCTGGCTGTGCTGCTAAGAGACAAGTTGCAGAATGGCCCGCCCGAGCTTTGATCCAGGTTCTTTGGGCCTTCGTTGCCGAACGTCTCTAACGGCACTTTGGATGGTCAGAAAGTCCGTTGGGCATCCGCATGTCTGGCAGCGACGTGAGTGGCGAGGAAGCGCGCAATTCTTCCCACATGAGCGTCGGTCGTGATCACGAGGTCGGGCTCACTCCTTAGGTGTGCGGCCCAGAGACTTTTCTGTTCTTGCCATGATGCAGGCGGAGGTCCTTGCGCCACCAGCGCGTTGGCTGTCAGCTCCGGGGTGCTGACGTCCCTGCAGGATCATTTTTGTGATTTCTGGCGCGAGAAAACTCAGGCGCACGACGCGCGTGAAATAGGTTGTGCTGGTCCCTGCTTCTGCTGCGCGCGGTCAATCCGGAGACGCTTCTATATCATGCATCTTAACATGGAGATGTAAGCCGACGGCTGCTCGCTCCCCGGATTCAGCGGTCAAAGTCCCGCTATCAATTTCTCGAGAAGCTTGTTGAGCTTGTCCTGCTCTGCCGGGGTGAGGACCGAGAGAAGTCGCTCCTCGTTTGCGACATGCCGTCCGATCGTCTCGTCGATTACGCGCATTCCAATACCAGTCAACGCGATCAATTTCCCGCGGCGATCTTCGGGATCGGGGCGCCGTTCCACGAACCCCGCCCGCTCGAGGCGGTCAATGCGGTTCGTCATGCCTCCGGATGAAATCATGAGCGCTTCGTAGAGCTTGGTTGGCGACAGCATGAATGGCTTGCCGGAGCGCCTGAGGGTGGCGAGAACATCGAATTCGCCAGGCTGGAGCCCGGCGTCAGCAAACAGCGGATTCATGTGGTCTCGCAGGACCCGTTCAGAAGCCTCTGAAAGCCTGCCAAACACCGCCATTGGACGAGAAGGCAGATCGGGCCGCTCGCGTGCCCACTGCTCTATGGCCATACCAGCACGATCCATTCGGAACTCGCTCAGTGAAATGTATCTTGACGTTAAGATACATTCTATTTAGTAATATGGCGTTGATGAATACTGCAATCCTCCTCTCAAGTGAAGGAAGAGCTTATGCCCAACGCCATCGTCGTGAACCTACCAGTGGCTGACCTACCAAAGGCAAAGGCGTTTTATGAGGCTCTCGGCGCCACCATCAGCCCGCAGTTTAACGACGAAACAATGGCCTGTATGATCTTTTCCGATGCGGTTCAGGTCATGCTTCTGACCCACGACAGATGGGCCTCCATCACGACGAAGCCGTTTCCTGACGCGCACGTCGCAAGCGAAGTGATGCTCGCACTAACATGCGAAAGTCGCGATGCCGTGAACGCGATGGTCGATGCAGCGGGGAAAGCCGGGGGAACGGCCGACGTCTATCCTCCTAAGGACTTCGGATTCCTTCTCAGCCGTAACTTCGAGGATCCTGATGGGCATGTATGGGTCTCGATGTGGATGGACCCGAAGGGTATGCCGGCAAAGGCATAACTGCGCGAGCGCGAGGTCTTTACCACCTATGGAACAGTGGCGAAAACTGCTCCACCATTGCGCATAGTCCGTTATTGCGGGTTCACAGCGGGACCCACCGTGGAACTAGCCGGCGGCGTAACCGCAGGGGCTACGCTCTGCGGTGCTGCACGGCCGGCCAGCCCGACGATGCATCCGGGTGTCAGCAAAGCGGCGGACGAGCTGCTTCGTTGTCCGCCAAAAAAGGATGATGTAACTGCGCTAAGGACCGAGCGCATTGCCGTGGGATCACGCAATGCAGCTCAGCCTACGCGTGCTGACCCGGCCCGAGGCCTTAATCACCGCAGGAAAAGAAATCTGGATGACGAAACCTCTTCCGGAAGGCCGTTCAAACTCCGCCCAGGATTTGTCTTCGTCCACAGAACCGCACGTTCAACCGGGCTGGCCCGAAATCGCAGTGGCGCTGACAACCTATCTGATCCTGATCGCTGCGCTCGGCCTGTGGATGGTGCAGACATCAGACGAACAAGCCGCCATGCGAGGCATCGTTGGAATGGCGGCGAACGGCGTCGCTGGCGCCATCGCCCTGCTTGCGGCATTCGCCATGCGCATTCGCGATTTTCGCGCCTTCGGCTTTCGGGCGACCGAACGGAAATGGTTGCTCACCGGCGCCGCGCTCGGCGTCTTCGCTTTCGGTCTGAGCTTCATTATCGAGGGGATATACTTCCGGTTCATCACCGAGGTGAACACGCAGGCTGACTTCCAGGCCGCGGCACATGGCGGTGCGCTTTCGCTACTCGTTCTGCTGATCACGGGAGCCTTTTTCACGCCGTTTGGCGAAGAGGTCGTGTTCCGAGGCGTTATCGCCAATGCTCTAAACCGATATGGAGCGCGGGCCGGAGTGGTCGGAAGCGCAGCGATATTTGCTGTCGTTCATGGCCCGAGCGTTATCCTTCTGGATGCATTCATGGTCGGCATCCTGACGGGTATCTTATTTCGCGAAACTCGTTCTCTCTGGCCCTCTTTGGTGATTCATAGCGTGTATAATGGGCTTCACCTCGTGTACTACTCGACACTTTGAACGGCTGGCCCGTGTACGTCTTTATGATCGAACAAGAGCAGAATACCCGCCCCGAGCTTATTTTGCCCTTGTGCGTATTTTTGAAGCACGAGTTCCGTCCGCGCGGGTCATTTTGTCTAGCGTTTCAACAAATACTTGCTGTTGCTTACGCTGAACGCTGCTGATGCCAACAGCCGCGGAAAACCAAACGCCATCGGCGGCCATTCGCACGATGAGGCATTCGATCGTTTCTTCGGACTTACCGTGCCGCGATATCTGTTCCGAGAGCCAGCTTAGCCAGCGCGCGCGCATCTCTGGGTCCGTCGCAAGCATGAGGCCCAGCGTATTCCAGTGCTCTGCATCTGGACTTTTCTGAAATTCAAGACTCGCGAGGAGATACGCGCGCGTGAAGCGACCGGCAGGGTCGGGATCTTTAGCGATATAGCGCTCGATGCTCGCCGAAAGATCGTCGAGGAGCTTGTCGACGAGCGCGACGATCAGGGCCTGCTTCGTCGGAAAATGGTGCAGGAGTCCTCCCTTGCTGACGCCGGCGCGTTGTGAAATCGCCTCGAGAGTGGCGTTCGCAATTCCAACCTCAGCGCAGAGCTTCGCCGCTACATCGAGCAATTGGCTGCGAACCTCAGCCGGTCGCTTCTTTCTACGGTGAGCAAGGCTCATGGCGATTTATCTCTGCGGTTATCGAGCGGGCAGTCACGCCAACCATTGAGCGCAGCGCACCGCAAGAAGTCAAAACGCGCGGGGCGCCAGACGAGCGTCCATATCGTTCGTTCGCTATCCAGTCCTGCCGATCAACAAAAAAATCTGAGGTGGAGCGGCACTTTATCCATCGGCCTTGAAAAAACCGTCCGGATGGTATCTTTAATGATGTCGTCTCGCAAAGCGATGCAGGGAGTCATGAAACCTACCCTTTTCCACTATTGTGCGCTCGGCGCCGCCATCGCCTGCGAGCTCGTTGGCACCGCCCTTCTGCAGAAATCCGAGCAGTTCACACGGTTCGCGCCAACTCTCTTCATGATCCTTTTCTTCGCGGGCTCGTTCTTTTTCTTGTCGCACGCCCTGAAGGCGATACCGCTCGGCATTGCGTATGCCGTCTGGGGCGGCGTTGGCATCGTCCTCACGGCCTTGATCGGCGTCACAGTCTTTCGGCAGACGCTGGATATAGCTGCGATTGCCGGAATTGCGATGATCGTCGGGGGTGTGGTCGTGGTCAACGCCTTCTCGAACTCCGCAATGCACTAGCCGCTAGCACCCCCGTTCAACACGCACAGCCCCATTTTTGAGCTTCAGGACTGCAAAGGCCATCGACATGTTCAACGTCCGCCGAACACTTGCCCGCTCCGGTCGATGGTTTGCGACATGGCTCGGCGCTCTCCCGCTTCTCGTTGTGGCGACAGGACAGGCCTGCGCCCAGGCCGGAGGCGACATGCCGCCGCCGGCGGTGGCGGTGCTCAAGCTCTCCGCGCATGCCGTTCCGGTTATGAGCGAACTTCCCGGCCGCATTGCCGCGACCCGCGTTGCCGAAGTGCGCGCGCAGGTCACGGGCATCTTACAGGAACGCGTGTTCGAGCAGGGAACCCTCGTCAAGAAGGGCGATGTCCTCTACCGCATTGATCCGAACCTTTTTAGGGTGCGGGTAGCGAGTGCCGAGGCGACGTTGCAGAGGGCCAAGGCCGTTCAGGCCAACGCCCAACAGCAACATGATCGCCAAAAGGAATTGCGCGCACGGGATGTTGCGAGCGGTGCCAGTTATGATGCTGCAGCAGCAACTCTCGCCCAGTCGAACGCTGATGTCGCGCTCGCCGAAGCGGCTCTCGAGGAAGCGCGGATCAATCTCGGATACACCGAGGTTCGCGCGCCGATCACGGGAATCATCGGGGGAGCCCTCGTCACTGAAGGCGCCCTGGTGACGACGACCGATGCCAACCAGAATCTCGCTCTCATCCAGCAGATCGATCCGGTTTATGCGGATTTTACGCAATCCTCCGCCGAGCTGCTGGCTCTCAAACGCGCCGTCGCAGAGGGTAAGCTTGAGAGCCCCGCGCCAGGCCAGGCCCGAGTCGAACTCGTCTTCGATGATGGCACTGTCTATCCGCAACCGGGACGACTGCTCTTCTCGAGCGCAAGCGTCGACGCGATGACCGGTCAAGTTACCTTGCGCGCCGAGTTTCCCAATACGAAAAGCGACCTGCTCCCGGGCCTTTATGTCCGCATCCGCATCGAGCAAGCCGTCCGGGACGGAGCAATCACCGTCCCACAACGCGCGGTTCTCCGCGCCCAGGATGGTAAGGCGCAGGTCTACGTTGTCGCGACAGATGGCACGGTCGAAGCACGCGACGTCACCCTCGGACAGACATTCGGCACGGATTGGGTCGTTGAATCCGGTCTCAAGAGCGGCGAGCACATTATCGTCGATGGCGTCCAGAAGGCGCAGCCGGGCGGCAAAGTTACCGTCGAGGCCTGGAAATCCACTGATGGCGCCCAGCCGGGGCCGGCAGACAAAGCGGCAACCCAAGCAATACGATAGGCACCTCGATGGCTCAGTTCTTCATTAGCCGGCCGGTGCTGGCGTGGGTATTCGCGTTCTTCATCTCCATCGCGGGCATGATTGCCTTGCCCTTCCTGCCGATCTCGCAATATCCGAAGGTCGCGCCGCCGCAGGTTATGATCTCCACCCTTTATCCCGGCGCTTCGCCACAGGAGATCTACCAGGGCGTCACACGCCAGATCGAGGAAGAGTTGAACGGCGTCGATCGGCTGGTCTACTTCGAATCGACCTCGGACACCTCCGGCGCGATCAACATTACAGCCACCTTCAAACCTGGAAGCGACATCGACCAGGCCTCTGTCGACGTTCAGAACGCGCTACGGCGCGTCGAGCCGCGCCTTCCCCGGGCTGTGACGGCGCAGGGCATTACCGTTGAAGAAGCGAGCACGGGTTTTCTGCTCTTCATCGCACTCACGTCGACGGACGGAAAGACGGACGAAATCGCGCTCGGTGACTACTTGAGCCGCAACGTCCTCGGCGAACTCCGACGCATTAATGGCGTCGGCCGGGCCCAACTCTTCTCGGCACAGCGCGCCATGCGCGTCTGGATCGATCCGGATAAGATGGTCGGTTACAACATCACCGCCTCGGATGTGAGCGATGCGATCATGGCGCAAAATGCGCAAGTCGCTGCCGGGCAGATCGGCGCCGCTCCCAATCCGGTGACGCAGGACTTGACTGCCACCGTCCTCGTTAAGGGGCAACTGAGCGATCCGAAGGAGTTCGGCGACATCATTCTCCGCGCCAATCCGGATGGATCGACGGTCCGCCTGCACGATGTCGCCCGCGTCGAGGTCGGCGCAGAAACCTATAGCTTTGCGAGCCGCCTAAACGGTCAGCCGAGCGCCGCTGTCGGCGTTCAGCTCTCAACGACCGGTAACGCCGTCGCGACGGCAAAGGCCGTGAAGGCCAAGATGGAGGAACTCTCTCGCTACTTTCCGGCGGGCGTCGCGTATTCGATACCCTACGACACCAGTCCCTTCGTCTCGGCATCGATAGAGAAGGTTCTGCACACGCTCGTTGAAGCGATCGTTCTCGTCTTTATCGTCATGTTCGTCTTCCTGCAGAGCTTCCGCTACACGCTCATTCCGACGCTCGTTGTGCCCGTGGCGCTGCTCGGCACCCTCGCCGTCATGTATGCCGCCGGCTTTTCCATCAATGTCCTGACTATGTTCGCAATGGTGCTCGCCATCGGCATCCTTGTCGACGACGCAATCGTCGTTGTCGAAAACGTCGAGCGCATCATGGCCGAAGAAGGGCTATCGCCGAAAGACGCAACCCGGAAGGCCATGGGCCAGATCACCGGCGCCATTCTTGGGATCACACTGGTCCTTGCTTCCGTCTTCATACCGATGGCCTTTTTCCCTGGCTCCACCGGGATCATCTATCGTCAGTTCAGTTTGACGATGGTCGTCTCGATCATGTTCTCGGCGTTTCTGGCTCTGTCGCTGACGCCTGCGCTCTGCGCAACTCTCCTCAAGCCCATCCCGCAAGGACATCACGAGAAGAAAGGTCTCGGTGGCTGGTTCAACCGAGCCTTCGATCGATTGACATCGGGATACGCGCGGCGCGTCGCCGGTTTGGCCAAACGGGCAGGACGGATGATGATCGTCTACCTCGCGCTTGTCGCCGGCCTCGGATATCTGTTCCTCAAACTGCCAAGCGCTTTCGTTCCCGACGAGGATCAGGGCTATATCATCGTCGACGTCCAGGGGCCGCCCGAGGCAAGCAAAAATCGAACTGTCGCATCCCTTGAAAAGATCGAGGCGGTCTTCAAGGGCGAGCCGGCGGTCGAAAACGTCTTTGCCGTGCAGGGCTTCAGCTTCTCCGGCAACGGGCCGAACGCCGCCCTGGTGTTTCCGACGTTGAAGGATTGGTCGGAACGTGGTGCCGGCAACGCCGCACAAGAGATTGCAAACCGGGTCAACATGCAGCTCTTCGCGCTCAAGGACGCGACCACTTTTGCACTCTCGCCGCCGCCGATCGAAGGTTTCGGCACCACCAACGGTTTCTCGTTTCGTTTGCAAGATCGCGGCGGTCTGGGTCAGGATGCCCTCAACCAGGCGGCCGGCGAACTCATCGCCAAGGCTTCGAAAAGCGGAATCATTACCGGCATCCGGCCAGAAGGCATGCCGGATGCTGCCCAGGTCATGCTGGTTGTCGATCGCAAGAAGGCCAATACCTTCGGCGTGACTTTCGCCGACATCAACAACACCATCACCGCGAACCTCGGCTCCTCCTACATCAACGATTATCCGAACGACGGGCGCATGCAACGCGTCGTGGTGCAGGCGAAGGATCGAAGCCGCCTTCAGGCCGAGGATCTCCTCAAGCTCAATGTGCGCAATGCCAACGGCGGCATGGTTCCGTTATCCTCCTTTGCAATTGTCGAATGGAAAAAAGGCGCGGCGCAGATTGTTGGCTACAATGGCTATCCCTCGGTGCGCATATCCGGCGCGGCTGCTCCGGGATATTCCTCGGGGGCGGCGATCGCGGAGATGGAGCGGCTTGCCTATGAGCTGCCGAAGGGATTTGGCTTCGAGTGGACCGGACAGTCGCTTGAGGAGATCAAGTCCGGCGACCAGGCGCCGTTCCTCCTAGCGCTCAGCATCCTTTTCGTATTCCTGCTGCTCGCGGGCCTATATGAGAGCTGGTCTATTCCTCTCGCGGTTATCCTTGTCGTTCCGCTGGGCGTGATCGGCTCCGTGATGGCGGTCATGTTGAGGGACATGCCTAACGACCTCTATTTCAAGGTCGGGCTCATTGCGATCATTGGCCTGTCGGCAAAGAATGCCATCCTGATCGTGGAATTTGCCAAAGACTACTATGCCGGCGGGAAGTCGCTTCTCGACGCTGCAGTTGAGGCAGCGCGAATTCGGTTGCGTCCCATCATCATGACGTCACTCGCCTTCGCGCTCGGCGTCGTACCGCTTGCCATCGCCACAGGACCGAGCGCCGCGAGCCAGAATGCTATCGGAACGGGTGTCCTCGGCGGCATGATCTCGGCCACGATCCTTGCCATTATCTTCGTGCCCGCGTTCTTTGTGTTCGTCCTCACCGTCCTCAAGACGAAACGGCCCGAACATAGGCAAGGGGACGAAATTATCGCAAATCCCGAGTCCGCCACTGTCTAAGGGACCGGAATGTCCGTCGGGAGAAACGAGCCTACTGTAGGTGTTCCCGACGTGATCGACGGGGCCGGCTCGGCGTGGAATGCAGGCTCTGCTTATCATTGTGGATGATGAACGCGAGCTGAAGTCGGCGCTACGCTTTGGCGACCTTCAGTCACAGAGTTTGGACTGTCACCGGACCGCATTGTTTTTCTGATTTTGTTGTTTCAGGCTTGGTGCAAGCGCGTCGTAAAGTAACGCGTTATCAAAATAAAAGATGCTGGGCCGCACCCAGTTGTAACGAGGGACGAAACGAATTTCCAAGGAGGCAGAAAGCGCGGACGGCCACGGATCGAACATTTTGGTGAAAAGCGAAGGAGCACCCCATGGTTCGACAGTTTCCACCGCTTGTTGAGCGGATCAGCCGGGCCCTCTGCCAAGCGAATGGCAACCCCACCGATACCAGGGTCAAAGGCAAGCCCATGTGGCAGACCTATCGCCGCGACGCTCAGGCGGCCATCGACGGTTCGGGTGTTGATGAGTTGGTGCACACCGTGCGAAGCCTCATAGAGGAGAAACGCGTGTCTCCGGCGGTGCGGGCAGAACTTGTCGAAGCGTTGATGCGTTTTGAAGGAGAAAGCGAATCCATCGCAGCGGTCCACGAGCATCAGTATAGCGACTTCATGCGATGGTAACGGCACGAGGTGCCGAGCTTTATCTGTATCTTTGCCGGGCACGGCAGCTCGTGAAGGCTGTTGTGCCCGACGCTCGCCAGCTCATCGAGTGCAAGAGCTGGTCTTGATCCACGGCGGACCTCGCGTCGGAGTGGACCACTTCTGCTTTCACCCGTCTGTACCCTCAGCGCTGCCGCGCGCCTGACAGCAATCCGGAGAATAGTGCACGTCTTGGGAGTTGCTCGCCGCGCAAGATGAAAATTGTACAAATCGTAATGCGATGAATTTGATCGCAGGATGATAAGGTCGTCCTCCCGTTTTATGCTTCAAGGGCAAGGAGGCGCTGATGGACCATCGTCATCCCCAGCTGCTCGAGCGGATCTGCCGCGCTTTGTGCCAAGTGCATGGCCATCCGACCAACACGGAATTTCAAGGGAAGCCGATGTGGGAATCCTATCGCCGTGAGGCGAAGGCGGCCATCGACGCGTCCGGCATCGAAGAACTTCTCGACAGCGTTCGACATACGGCGAAGGCGCAAGGCGTGCCGGCGGAGCTGCGACAGGAACTTGCTGAGGCGTTGGCGCGGGTAGAAGGCGAAGACCGCCACAACGGCGCGGAGTTAGAGGGATGAAGAAGCAGCCGACCTCCGGTCAACACGCCTGACCGCATGAAATCGATGCGCTGAGCTCTGCTTCTCCTAAAAGGTGGCCTGGCTCATCGCGATAGCCATGCGTGCCTTCGTGGACACGACCTTGCCATTGCTGTTCGATTTGATGGCATCGCGCGCTGGCGCGGAAGCTCTTAATAAAGGAATTTATGCTTCTGAGGAGCGATGCGCTGGCTGGGCTCGCCGCGACAGCGACCGTATAATAGTAGAGTTTGTTGGAGAGATTGCCGGGCAAAATTTCGATTTTGCCGAACCACGGGCTTGAAGGATTGGTGCACGCCCAATGGTAGATTGGCAAATCCACGCAGAAGCCGTCGACCTTTCCTTCGGCCAAGCAGTCGTGGATGCGGCCTTGATCGGAATAGGCGACGAGGTTGGCGATAAAAATTTTCCCGTTGGGCTTATCTTTGTTAGCGGACCACCGGACGCCTGCCGCCTCCAAGACTTCGAATGCACCCGGATCATTGATGACGCCGAGTACCTTGCCGTCGAGATCGTCGAGTTGGCGGATTCTCGTATCGCCGACGCGCCGCGCAAGAACGAACGGGAGGTAGGTATAAGTTTCCGAATACGCAACCTCTCGGTATGATGCATTTGGTGGTAGCGCACTCCAGATGACGTCGACGGGTTGCTCGCCCTGTCTGATGCCGACATGAAGCAATCCCGTTAGCGCGTCCCAGGGGTACTCCACGAATTCGCACGTCACGCCAATTGATTGTGCATAGGCGCGGGCATAATCGACATCCAAGCCCATGAGTTCTTCGCGCGGGCGGCGACGGAACGATAACCCCACGAAGCCTGATTCAACTCCGACCCGCAGAACCCCTCGTCTCCTGATTTCGTCGAGACGGTCCCTCATCGGCGCAAGATTCCATCTTCGCGCGACCTGAAGCAGCGGTTCGTGAGCGTCTTCGGCGTTCACGGTTGCGGACGCGATATCGCCCAGTTCCTGGACGGCCCAGCCGAGCCGCGCGCGTAGGCGGCGACCGGCGGTTCTTTGCATATCGACGAGCTCATCAATGACTTTGTTGTTATCTGCAACGTCTCCGAGATTGACCGCCATCTCGTTGATTGTCGCCGTAACGCGGCCGAGCGAGTCATCGCTGGTCTTTCGGACTTCGGAAACCGCGCCCCGAAATCGTTCCACCGCGTTGTCGATTTGACTTTCTACATCAGCGAAGTTCAGCAGAACCTCGGCTTCTTTTGCGTGCCCCATGGTCGTTTCGGCAAGTCTTCCGACCTCGTTTGCCACGACGGCAAAGCCGCGTCCGGCTTCACCTGCACGTGCGGCCTCGATTCGAGCGTTGATTGAGAGGATTTTAATTTGGTGACCGATCTCGACGATCGTTGCCAGGATTTTCTTTGTATCCTCCGATTTATTGGAGGTGATCTCCATCAACGTGTTGAAGTCACGATCGAGCGCGTCGGACATGTTCTTAAGAGCGTCGCGCGTCTCGGTCTGAATGTTAGCTGCATTTGCGCTGCAGGCATCTAAACCGTTGTTGGCGGCCTTGAGTGCCCCAGCAAGGCTGCTCGTTCGTTGGTTTGTTTCTTCGATAAGCCGATTTTGGATTTCGGCGGCTTCCAGGGATTGTCCGGTCAAGTGCCCGCATTGGGACGCGGCTTCGTGTACGATCATAACCGGAGACGTGAATGGTTCGCGTTCCGTGGAGCGTCGGCCGGTCATTCTTCCCTCGCTGGATGCGTAACCCGAAGCGCGATGGCAACTTCAAACGCTGTCCATCATCGGCTGAGATACGGACAAACCACGGAAGGAAACGAGAAGTGGCCGGAGAACTTCCCCGGCCAAGTTGAGCTCGCGGGTCAAACTGGGAGGAACCATTAGGACCGTCGGCAGGATATGTGCATCGTGCACTGTAGGGAACAATTATTGCGCCAGAATAATCTCATTTTATGCATTCCATAAGTAAGTCTGGGGTGACGGCTTCAAGGCTAAGGTGCGCGGACAGCCTATCTTTACGGTTCTGACCGCCGGCTGCAAATCCATGAAGACGTTCAGAATTTCCAGTTGAAATTCCCCCTAATGGACTGGTCGGAAATATTGGAGCCGAACTGGCCGCCATAAGAGACGCCGAGCGCGGCGTTGGGCGACAGAGCGTAGTCGAGCCCGGCTTCGATCGCCGCCGCATCTTGTGCGATCGGAACGCCTCCGACCGTGAAGGCGTCGCTGCCACCCGCGAACTGCATGATCGAAAGCGGCGTCACATCACCGAAGGCATGACGCCAGCCGAGCGCGCCTCTGGCAGTGAGGTTTGCACTGTTGAGGACGAAGGTGGTCGAGGCGCGCAGGCCGAGCGTCGAGAAGGTCGCGTCCGTGTTAGCTGCCGCACTCGTCAGTGCCGCCGCGCCACCTGTCTCGCGGAAGCCGTCCGTGTGTAGGTTTACATAGGCGAGGTTGGCGAAAGGCTCGAAGCTGATGTCGCCTGCGCGCACGTCATAGGCCAGTTCGCCGAATGCCTGCGCGGTGCCGGCATTGTAGTCGCCCTTCAGTCTATCGGCAAAGCCCGGGAAGATGACGGCGCGGTCAGTCGAGATGTCATGCCACGTATAGGCGGTGCCGGTGCGGAAGGCGAGATCGCCCCATTGCCTGCCGCCATAGAGGCCGAGGTGGTAGTTGTCGCTGCTGCCTGACGAGCTGCGATCGCGAACATTGAAGTCCAGATGGCTGTAGCCGGCCAGCGCGCCGAGGCGCCAGCCGTCGAAGACAAGCCCGTCGCCGCCGACGAAGAGGCCGCCGGTCGAGCGGTTAAGACGCGCGGCATTGCCGTCGCCATCGGTATGCCCCCACGATCCGAAACCGCGGCCCCAGACCGTGCCGGAGGCCGAGCGGAGACGGTCTATCGCAGCTTCGCGCACGAAACGGCTGTCCTCGATGAGCGCCGTTTTTGCCGAGGCATGAACTTCGCCCGAGAGTTGATCGAAGGCATTCCGCGCCTCGGGCTCGGAGAGATTCAACACAGCGTCGTAGACAGGATTTCCGAAACCGAGGCTTTCAGCTCCGCCAGCGGCGGCAATCTGGTTCGGCGTCTGCGCAATCTGCTGGAATGCGACGGAGCTGCGCGTGACGTCGAGAAACACATTGTTGGCGTCGTAGTCGAGCGACAGGCCGAGGAACGGCGCATTGTAGACGAGATGGTCGTAGGTGCCGCTACGCCCGTCGGCGGCGGTGAGGATCGTATAGCGGTGGCCGACCGTATAGAGGCCGGTAGCAGGCAGAACATTGACTGTCGCGCCGCTCTGGATCGTCGCCGTGCCTGTGATGTTCAGCAGATCCGTTGCAGGCGTATTGTTGATCTCTGCCCGCAATGTCGATCCGGTCGACTGCGTGTAGTTTCCGGTGATCGTCAGTGTGCCGATGGAGTTGCCGGGCGCGACGATGCCGTTGTTGGTGACGTTACCGACGATGTTGCCAGTGCCACCCAGAATGCCGCCGTTCTGTACGGTGACCGTCGGGCTGGTAAGCGTGCCGTTGACGCTGAGAAGGCCGCTTTGCACCGTTGCGCTTGTGGTGAAGGTCCTCGCGCCGGTGAGCGTCCAGGCGTTTCCTTGCATCGATAGGGTTTCGAAGTTCGAAAATTTCGCAATGTCTTCGGTACCGGTCCCTTGCAGCACCAGATTGTCGGTGCCGGTACCGCCCTGGACGTTGCCGTTGAGGACAGAGCCGGTTTGCAGATTGAGCGTATGCGTGGCTGCACCGGAGAACACAATGGCGCGTCCCGCGCCGGTCGAGCCGATCGTGCCGCTGTTGGTCACGGTCGCGGCATTCGAGATCAGCATGCCGTCAACACCGGATTGGATGGTTCCGGTGTTGATAAAGGTTCCCCCTCCGGCGGCTTCGACGGCAGGGCCGCGCACCGAGGTGATGGAGCCGTTGTTGGTGAATGTTAGCGGTGTGGTTGCGCTGGCGTAGACACCGTTGTAGCCGCCGGTGACGATGCCCGTGGTGTTGTTGGTGACGGTAGCCGGTCCGCCTTGGACAAGAATGCCGGTCGAGTAGCCGGTGGTGCGGTCGGCGTGAATTTCACCGCTGTTGATGACGGTGCGAGAGGTGCCTTGCCCGACTGATACGGCATTGCCGGATCCGGTCGTGGAAATGAGGCCACCCTGATAGTTGGTGACCGTGCCGCCGAGCCACATCGTGACGCCTTCGACGGCGCCGGTGATGGTGCCGTAGTTGTTTAGATAGCCGGGACCGCCCGCCGGCGGCAAACCGAACGGCTTGTAGCCGAAGGTGATTGCCGTCCCCGAACCATTGACGGTCGCGCCGCTCGAATTGACGAAGGTGCCACCCTCATTCAGCTTGACGGAATTGGCACCATTCACTGCTCCGTCGTTCGTAACAGTCCACGCCTGCGTGGTGGCGCTGATGCCGTTCGAGACGGTGATGCCAGGAAAAATCCGAGTTGTGGTGCCGACGTATGTGTCGAGGTCGACGCTGGCCGTGTTGGAGGTGATTTCCACGTCGGCGGCCTGAGCGGCGGTTGCAGCCGCGAGGACAATCGCTGAACCAGAGCACAGAAGATATCGCCGCCACCGCGTGACATCCCAGTGTGCGGCCGGTTCGCCGCGGACAAGATTGCATGCCAACGCGTGACAGCGTGCAACCCACTCAGTCATAAGCATTTCGCGCGTCCCCAAGCTCTTGTGCGATCCCTGAATCGCCTTTAGCCAAGCGGCCTTGATTCGTATCCCGGCCAACTGGAGGGGATGCTTGCGAGGCGCACTCACTCTTCGCCCCATAGGACCAACTGCGCGAGCGCCTGAGCACGTGTACGGACGCCAAGCTTTTGACGTGCGTGCTCTAGATGGTACTTGACGGTCGTGCGCGCGATGCCGAGTTCTTCGCCTATGGCGCGGTCGGACTTGCCGGCTCCAACTTTGCGAAGACATTCGAGCTCACGAGGGGTCAGCAGGTCACGAGGTCCTTGTTCGGGATCGGCCTGAAGCAACGCGCGTGCGCGGGCGTGGGCGAGGAGCGCGAAGAATTGCAGCCGCGCGCGCACGATTGGTGTCAGCGGTTGCGACGAACCGGCCATCGTTACGAATGCCAGTTGTCCCCCAGGGCCGTGGATCGGGATGGACAGTCCGTCTGTCCAGCCGAATTCACCCATAGCCTCCCAAAACACGTTCTCTTCCGGCGAGAGCCGTCGGCCAGCTATTGCGGTCTGCCAACTGTAGGGACCTGACTTTCGCCGCGTCTCTGAAATGGTGAAGTCATAGGGCGCGAAATTTCTTTCGGTGTAGAGGGCGGCCCACCGCTCCGGCCAATTGCGAAAGTAGAACTTGAACTTGTCGCCATTCTCTCCGGCCGAATGGAACGCGCCGCAGGCCGAGACCGAGTAGCCGTGTGCGGCAATGCAACGGGAAAAGACATCGGCGAGATGGCCAATGTCGTGGCACCTCTCGATGGTTTCGGCGAACTCCCAGCCCCCAAGGTCGAGGCCTTCTATGCAATCTCGACTCTTGCTCAAAGCGCCGTTCTGCCCCTACTTGCGCGATCGAAGGTCTCCAGCTCGTCGTGAGGCACGCGCGTTGAGCCCGTGCCGTACGCGCTACGAATCTGGGGTTATCTCGTTGTGATCTATCGCTTTTTGAGCAGAGCGCTGTCCGGGCATATACGGGCGGATGCGGGCGAAACAGGACGGCGACGTGGCTGAGGAGCGGAAGCGGCGGCTGGAAAGCTGGAAGGAGATTGCTGCGTTCTTCAATCGCGATGAGCGCACTGTCCGGCGGTGGGAGCGCCAACGAGGGCTTCCCATTCACCGCGTCCCGGGTGGCGAACGAAATCTGGTCTACGCGTACCAGCACGAACTGGAGCGCTGGCTCGCAGGGAAACCGCTCGACGCGGAAGAAGGCAAGGCAGACAAGCCGCAGCCCGCGCTCGTGGTGGCAGAAACTCCGGCTCAACAACCGGAATTGGATACAACCCTTCCGGGTTCGGCACTTCTGAAGTTCGGCCGCCTGCCAATTATGGTCGTCATTATTCTGTCATTGACGGTGATTGGCCTGGCCGCGTTTGGCGCATTCGAACGGCCATCATCGTTGCCATCCTGGTCAGCTGGCCTCTGGCGATCCAGCAAGACTCCGTACGCGCCATCGCCGGAAGTGCGCGATCTCTATTTGGCTGGAGTCTACAATCTCGGAACGCGGCAGGCCAACGGTCTGACCCGTGCAATCCAATATTTCACGGAAGCGACTATTCGCGACCCGAACTATGCCGCCGCTTATGTGGAGCTCGCCGACGCCTACAACACGATCAGCCAATATACCCTGATGCCGGCAGAGGAGGCCTATCCCCGCGCCAAGGCCGCTGCCGAGCGGGCGATCGCGCTCGATCCCAATCTGGCCGGTGGTTATGCCGCGCTCGCGTTCACTGAATTTTACTGGTCACGCAATTTCGGCCATTCTCAGCAGCTTTTCGAACGGGCGATTGCGCTCGATCCGCTCTCCGCTCAGGCCCGGCACTGGTATGCATTGACGCTGATGCAAGGCGGACGGTTCGAGATCCCGTTGCGTGAGATCTCCAAAGCTCAGGAGCTTCAGCCGGAATCGCGGGCCATTCTCGCCAACAAGGCTCTCATTCTGTTTCATGCGGGGCGCCCCGCCGAAGCGATCATCATTCTGCGTCAGCTTGCGGATGCCGAGCCGAACCTTCGTTCGCCGCCCGAATATCTCGCAACCATTTATCTCAGTGAGCAGCGCTATCAGGACTTTTTACGTGAATACCGGACAGCGGCAGTCCTCGCGAAAAACGCGGCTCGCGTTGCAATTGTGGACGCGGCGGAGGATGGATTCCGTCAGAAGGGCGCAAGGGGGCTTCTTGAATCCATGCTGGTGGAGCAAAAACGTCAGTACGCTCTGGGACATGAACCAGCCTACAAGCTCGCCGGAACGGCGGCGCTGCTGAATGATGCGCAAGCGGCCCTGCAATATCTTGAGGACGCCATTCAGCAGAACGAGCCGGATGTTCTGGGTATCCTGATCGATCCGGCCTTCAGATCGCTTCGAGGTGCAGAGAGGTATCGTCACTGCATTAAGCGCGTAGGGCTTACTCCGCTGGAATAGGATACCAGCTTTTTGGGGATGCTCGTGGCTCCGCAACGAAGACGACAAGAGCCTCAAGAGAGTGCGGGTCCCGGCGCGTCGGCGGTTTTGGAACAGCTCGGGGTCATCATCATTGTGGGTGCTCCGTCTCCGGTCGTGAAAATGGTATTCTCATAACTTCCCCGAAGCGCGATGGTGCAGTACGATGGTCGTTGGTGGGTGCGCCAGTGCATGCGCAAGTGTGGGGAAGCTTGAAGTTCGATGTCGCGTCCGGTTGCATTTGATGCGACACATGTCGTTTCACGTCTGGTTGTCGAACGGCCCTCTGGGATCGATAAGGTCGATCTTTTTTATCTTGAACATTTTGCACGTGATCGCTGTTCAACAGTGGTTCATTACGGCCTGACCGCGCCCCGGTTCCATGATGCAAAAACGCTGCCTCAACTGAGCGCGCTTGCGACGGCAGACCGCTGGAATGGCGGTGAACTTGAAAATGATCGGGCGTTTGCGAAAGTTTTGTCAGCGGTCGCAGGCGTCGGCGCCGCGCCTATTCCCGCAAACGAAAAGCGAGCGGATCGACAGCTTGCCCATCGATGGCAACGTCGCGCCACGCAGATTGCCTGGCGGCTCTCGCGCGGCCGGAGCGCATTGCCGGAGGGGGCGATCTATCTCAATGTGGCGCAGCACGTCTTCGAGAACCATCGCTTTTTTACGTGGCTTGATCATCGTAGCGATGTCATGCCCGTCTTTATGGTCCACGATCTCCTGCCGCTCGACTATCCGGAATTCTTTCGACCCGGGTACAAGGCGCGCTTCGAGCGGCGGTTCGCGACCATTTCGCGGTACGCACGAGCGTTGATCGTCGCAAGCGCTTCCGTCGCCGACCGCGTTCGACACGAGTATCGCAAGCTCGCTTGCGATACTCATGTCGAACGCGGATTTTCTATTTAGAACCGTCATAAAGGGATGAGCGGGATTTCGTACCAGCTCCGAATCGCTCGGATGCGGAAATTTCAGGAGCCAATATAAAAATGTTGACCACTCGTTTCAGTGCGCTGTGCGGAAAATAAAGTTCTAGACCATTCCTATCCGATTGGCCTAAGCTTACAAACAAAGTACACTTTTTGTGTCAAATGTTCACTACGTCCATGTAGGACGAGTAGCTACCAAATCTATTTTTTCCTCCTAGCTGATATCACAAAAAGCGGCATCTCGGCATCGAGGAAATACGCTGGTTGCGGGGGGCGTGCATCACGATGGGGCGAGACGCATCTGTAAAGGAAGGGCAAGACGAAGTCTTGGTCCTGCTACTGTCTTCATTGGACACGCTCATGCAGGCCCTTGACGTGGCGTCCGAGAAGCGAAACCGAAGTGATTGGGAACACGTCAAGAACCTTATTTCACACACGGCCGTAACAATTGACGCTTTGACGATGAAGCGAAAATCTATCGCACACTAGTACTCCAACCCAGAGACGATATCGCTTAAGCTAATCCCCAGTGCCTCTGAAATGGCGTGGAGTTCGACCGCATTAAAGCGGCGTTGTCCGTTTTCGCATTCGGCATAATCACCGATCGACATATTGGCTGACGCAGCGACGACTTCAACAGACCGCCCGCTCGAGACACGTATTGCCCGGATGCGATTTCCGATTGCCAGATCGATTTGGGAGTTCCTCTTTCGTTGATCAATCATGGGGACACTTGAGTGATAGAGCCTGGAATCGTGGCACGGGTACGGTGGAAAAAACCCTCCCGGTTACTTGAAGCCAACATTTCACGGAGCTTGGTTTGGTCAGAGTAACTTTCGTCTTCGACGTGGATAGCCGACATCTATAGTGGCGTTCTTGATAAAGTAATCATCGATAATTGCATGTTTGATGGCCAATCCATGGCAACAGATTGTATCCTTCAGAAAATCGTTTCGTCAGCACTCTGATTTAAAATAAATTTTATTTGACACCACTTTCTGGACCACGTGAAACACGCTCCACAGCTAAATGTGTCCAGCCATCCGGAAAACAGCGTAAAACATCTCGTTTGCGGGATGCCAGACTTCACTTCGCGGAATGCTGGCAGCGACGCAAGCGGCCAAGCGTCTCAGCGACGTCACGCGCAGGCGTCCGACCAAACGTGTGGTCCGGATGAGGTCAAAGCACCGGCTGCCTCATAGGCGAGATCGCGTTCGGTAGCCTGATGGCTGCAGCTGGGATTTTTGAGGGCATTCTAATATGGAGGGCAGTCCTTGCAGTTGAAAAGGTCTGCGCTCGAATTAGAGACGGTCGAACTCGTGCCGGTTGGTGCCGGCCCTCGTGCGTCCGTAATTGAACGAAAAAATCCATTTCTTTATTTCGTTACGGCCTGGCGCTGGTTCCTCATATTCGTTGGTGCGCCAACGGCACTCGCTGCGGTGTATTTATTCGCGATCGCGGCTGATCGCTATGAAGCGGAATCCAAGTTCATTGTCCGCAATCCCAGCATCGGCATGTCGTCCCTAAGTGGCCTTATGCAGGAAGTTGGCGGCGCCGGAATGACGAACGACGCTTACGTTGTTCACGCGTACATGCGTTCGCGAGATGCTCTTAAGGCACTCGTATCGCAAGCTGACTTGCTTGAGCGATTGGATCGACCCGAGGCGGATTTCCTGTGGCGGTATCCCAGTTTCCTTTTCAAGCAGTCACAAGAGCATCTGTGGAAGCACTTCAATCAATTTCTAACGATCGACTATGATCAGACGACGGGTATCAGCACTCTTAGCGTGCAAGCGTTTCGCCCCGAGGATGCAAAAATAATAGCGGACGCTCTCCTGCGCTCGGCCGAGACGCTCGTCAATCACATCAGTGCAAGAGCGCAAGGCGATGCCGTCGCGACCGCTGCGCGAACCGTTGAAGATAGCCGGCTCAAGGCGCAAGATGCCGTCAACAAGATAACCGAGTTTCGCAAGAAGAACCGGCTGATCGATCCCGGAAAGATCTCCGCGTCGGCTCTCGATACTATTACCCAGCTTTCGCTCGACATTGCGAAAACGAAGGCCGAGCTTGCGGAGCTGACAAGTTCCTCCCCGGACAGCCCCCAGGCGACGTCTTTTCAGCGCCGTATCGGGGCGATCAATGATCAGATTGCGCAAGAGCGACGGTTGCTCGCAGGTTCCGACCAGTCTCTTGCGCCGCTCATCGCCGAATATGAAATGCTCACGCTCAATCGCGAATTTGCCGAACGCACATTTGCATCGGCTCAATCCGCGTTGGAAATGGCGCGTATCGAGGCATCTCGGCAGCAGATTTTTCTCGAGAACATCAGTGCTCCGACGGCTCCCGACTATCCGATCTATCCCCGGCGATTGCTACAACTCATAGGCGTGTTCGCACTTTGCAGTCTCGGCTATGCGATTGGCCGCAAGCTTGTGCTCGGCGTGCTGGCGCATGCTGAAAGATAGTGGTTTCGCGGAAAATTCATGATCGGCACGCAATCAACAATTTCGGCTCCAAATGACGACGCGATCATAGTTCGCGATCTCGTAAAAGAATTTCATACGGAAATCGGCGTCCGGCGCGTGCTGAACGGAATTTCGTTTCGCGTGGGCCGAGGAGAGCGCCTTGCTGTTCTCGGGAGAAATGGCGCCGGAAAGTCAACGCTCATTCAAATCTTGTCGGGCGTTCAGATTGCAACCAGCGGAACGATAGAGCGCGGGCTCACGATGTCCTGGCCGCTAGCGTTGTCCGGCGGCTTCCAAGGGGAGCTCACAGGATTCGACAACATTCGCTTCGTCGCGCGAATTTATGATGTTCCGTTCAAAGAGACGTATGAGTTCGTCAGTGATTTCTCTGAGATCGGCCGGCAGCTTCATACGCCCGTCAGATATTACTCAAGCGGAATGCGGATGCGCTTGGCATTCGCGTTGTCGCTGGCAATCGATTTCGAATGTTTTCTGATCGACGAGGTCATTCTTGTCGGCGATCATCGATTCCAGGAAAAGTGTCATCGAGAGATATTCGAGAAGCGCGCTGATCGCGCCATGATCCTGGCAATCCATGACGGCACGATCGTGCGAGAGCGCTGTACTGCGGCGCTCGTTATGAAAGACGGCAAGGGGAAGGTTTTTACCGATCTCGTTGCCGCGGTGAATACCTACGCCACTTTGTAGAAGCCTTTCCTGGGCTGCGCGAAGCAATGCCGCCAAGAAAAATTCCATAAGACCGTTCCGATATGGTGCGCCATCCCCGTGAGGAGATGGCGGGAACGGCGGGCGGACGCGTCGGGGTTATTGCGGCACCCGCTCCAGCAGATGCTCGTCGATCATCTGATTCAAGCTGCCGCGAATCCGGTCGAGGTCCAGGTTTTTCTTGAATGCCTCCTTTCGTTTAATGCCGTCCATTTCCTCGGAAAGAATGTTCGCCGGATTGAAACTCGGCGGGAACGAGCGAGGCGGGAAGTCCTTGAACGTCGACGCGAATTGAAACACGTCGTCCATAACGCCGTACATCGATCCGACGTGGTTCATCTGCCAGTCCCAGAAGGTATTCGACGTTATGTCTGCGCGCTCGAACGGATCCTGAAAGAGGTTGAAGATCTTCTGCAGACGAAGCGTGGTGAAAGGCTCCGCCCAAACTTCCATGGTGCCCGGCGATCTTTGCTCGGAGAAGACGTACTTGTAGTCACCCTGCCGGAACGACACGAGCAGCCCGTCGTCGTTGGAATAAAAGAAGTTGTTGCGCGCGCTCTTGGTGCCGTTGTTGTTTGCGGCGCTGCCGCTGACGTTTTGCAAGAACGCCGACTGGTCGTAGCCGTCGAGGTGAACTTTATAATTTATGCCGTTGGCGGTGTAGCCGGCTTTGAGTTTTCCGACGATGTCAGGCTCTCCCGCAATCGAACAAAGTGTCGGTATCCAATCGTTGTGGCTCATGAGCTCGTTGGTCACGGTTCCGGGCTTGATGTGTCCGGGCCAACGAACGAGGCAGGGCACGCGGAATGCGCCTTCCCAGTTCGTGTTCTTTTCCGAGCGGAACCACGTCATGGCGCCGTCCGGCCACGTGTTCATGTGAGGGCCGTTGTCGCTCGAGTACACGACGAGCGTGTTGCCGGCTATTCCCAAATCGTCGAGTGCTTTGAGGAGGGTTCCGATGGTGTCATCGTGCTCCATCATGCCGTCGATGTACTCGCTGTCGCCGTGTGGGTAACGCCCGCGATGGCCGGGCCGAACGTGCGTTCGCAGATGCATGCGCGTCGAGTTGAACCAGACGAAGAAGGGCTTACCCGCCGCGTGTTGGCGCTTCATGAAATCGATCGCGGCGCCCGAGGTCTCGTCGTCGATCGTCTCCATGCGCTTCTTCGTCAGAGCGCCGGTGTCCTCGATTATCTGCTTGCCGACTTTGCCGAAACGCGGGTCGACGGTCGGGTCGTCGACGTCGGTCGCTTTGCATTTCAGAACTCCACGCGGCCCGAACTTGGCACGGTAGGCGGGATCCTTCGGATAGTCAGGCAGTTCCGGTTCTTCCTCGGCGTTGAGGTGATAGAGGTTGCCGAAGAATTCGTCGAAGCCGTTGACAGTCGGCAGCGATGGATTGCGGTCGCCGACATGGTTCTTGCCGAACTGGCCTGTTGCGTAGCCGAGGTTTTTCAGCAGGCCTCCGACGGAGGGATCGAGCTGGCTCATGCCCATGGGCGCGCCGGGGAACCCGACCTTGCTCAAGCCGCTCCGCATGATGTGCTGGCCGGTGAGAAACGCCGAGCGGCCCGCCGTGCAGGATTGCTCGCCATAGTAATGCTGTAGCTTGAGGCCTTCTTTGGCGATGCGATCGATATTCGGAGTCTCGTAACCCATCAGGCCATTGGAATAGGCGCTGATGTTGGCGATACCGATATCGTCGCCCCAGAGCACGAGAATGTTTGGTTTGCTGCCCGGCGACGAGGTTGGCGAAGGTACTCCGGGCTGCTGCTGGGCTTCGGCGCGCGTGCTCAACGCGGCCGAGAGAGCGAGCAGCGACGCGCTGCTCGTCAGCAAATTTCTGCGATCGAGTGAGGACTGCGATTGAGCGTCATTTGCGACGGTACCCATTGGGAATTATCCTTTCATGCGAAATATTCTCCCCCGATGACCCTCGTCGTTTTCCCGTCGTTTGGAGCCGTGCGCATCGACCACGCCGATTGTTTTTCTATTTTCGGAGAACGCAGCGAAACCCGACATGGCTTGTCGATGTATCGACGGGTTCCGGATGGCGAGCGGCGGGACGGTAGCGGCGGCAGTAGTTCGGCGCGCACAGATGTGAGCCGCCCTTCAGGACTTTGCGCGCGATTTTGATGTTGGGCAGGCGCGGATCGTAGCTCTGGTCCTCGCGTGGGCCGCGAGGATTTTCCGGAATGCAGCAAGCCTTCGGCGCATCGGCCGGATGCTTTGGAGCGTACCAATCGGACGTCCATTCCCAGACGTTGCCGATCATATCGTGAAGACCATAGCCATTGGGCGGAAAGGCTTTGACGGGCGAGGTACGTTCGAAACCGTCCAGCTTCAGGTTCTCTTGCGGAAAATTGCCCTGCCATGTGTTGGCCATGTGCCGTCCGCCTGGCGTCAACTCATCGCCCCAAGCGAACTCTGCTCCTTCAAGTCCACCGCGCGCGGCGAATTCCCACTCGGCTTCAGTCGGTAAATCCTTGCCCGCCCATCGCGCGTAGGCCTCAGCATCTTGGTAGGCGACATGGACGACCGGATGATCATCGAGGCCCCGAATCCATGAACCTTTGCCATAGGGATGACGCCAGTTCGCACCGAAGCGAAATTCCCACCATTGGCTCCAATCGGTGAGACCTACGGTTTTTTTTGGAGGATTGAATACGAGCGAACCCGCTTTCAGCATATGCGGTAGCGCGCCCGGATAGTCTTCCGCTTTCGGCGCAATCTCGGCAAATGTCCGATATCCAGTCGCGTCAACGAACTTCCGAAATTGCGCATTGGTCACTGGCGTTTCGTCGATCCAGAAACTGTCGACGGTAACTCGATGAACCGGGGCTTCCTCCGTGTAATGATGGTCGGAACCCATTTTGAACGTGCCGCCCGGAATGAAAATCATTCCGGGATGCAAAGATTGCTTTTCGAATTGTTTTTCCCGAATGGCGGAATCGGACTTTTCACCAACAAATGTCACAAACACCTCCCGCGATTGCGAGTTGCTTCGCATGCTGAAGAGCAATGTGATTGAGCCGAGGTTTTGCGCGGACTTCGACGCCGGGCGCTGTGCGGAGACGGAACCAACATGTGGCGCGTTCTATTCGGGCAAGAATGCCGAAACGATCTCGCAAATGAGATTGGGCCAAGCAACCGCATTGCCGTCCTCGCAGCCGACTACGTAGTTGCCCAAACCCGTCCGGTATTACAGGACGCCTGCTGGGAATTTCAGTCAATCAAATATGTCGCTGCGCTGCGACGGCTCGGGTTAATGAGTAAACAGTCGATGAAAGAATGACTTTCGAGCGCGCATCGTTGACGAATTCCATTCGGGCCTTACGCGCTCTAATATCGGATGGTGCCCGAGATGATCGTCATATTGCCTTGCCACCGGTGCTCGGTGTTGAATTCCTGATAATATCGCGCATTGAGGATGAGCGGCGTTTTGCCGACCAGTGTCGTATAGGTCAAACCCGGGCCAATCGCGTCGACGCTTCCCTCGAACGATCCGAAGACGGCTCCGGCACCTGAGTCTCCTGTCAGCTGACGGTAGTCATAGCCGACGACTCCGAAGACAAGGCCTTTGTAAATTTCGCGGCCGACCGCCCATTCAAAATGAAAGTCTGTTCCGCTTTGATAATTCGTCGCGTCGTTGTTGAAGTTGAAAGTGAAGCCTGCCGTGCCGTTGAATTGGAGCTTTGAACTCTTGTCTGTCCAGGTAAATGCCCAGCCTGTATCGATGCCCGGCCGGTTCAGACCGATAATCGGCTCGAACCCGACAGCGTAGCGTCCTGACGGGGCGACGACCTGCACGTAGGCCGTGTGTGCGAATTCGCCCTCCTGCCAGCCGAGCTGTGCGCGCGTTGTGATGTCTCCGAGCCCTCCACCGGCAACGCTGTCTCCGAAGGTGTTTCCCAAAGGCCCGGTGACGCTCGCCTTCAGGTCGACGTGTCCGACAGGCACGGTGACGGCAAGACCAAGGTGTCCGCCGAGCAGTTTTTGTTCGCGGACGTAGAGACCGTTTACAGCGGACTGGAAGAAATCGATTTTAGCGCCGGCGTTCAGCGTGACGCCGCCGAAGGGAACCTCGCCGCCGATCTTGGCTTGATAGAAGCCGCTCACGAACGTGATGTATGTGCCTGGCGGAGGCGTTACGCCCGCGCTGAAGGCGGAACTTCCGAGTCCGTAGGAGGAAAATCCATATTCGCCTGCGCTTGCCACCGATGCGTGAGCGAAAAACCAAGCTCCTGACGCCATTCCAAAAATTAGAAGTCTGCGATTGCGCATTCCGAGATTCCATTCTCAAAAGAACGCAACGCACATCCTGATGCTAACTCGAAATGCTACTTGTGAATGTAGCAGGTAGGTCACGCCTTCTACGGTTTGTGCGGTTTTTGGAACGCAGGTGTCGAAGCGGCAGTTAGACGGCCATCAAGCCAAGCCTTCCTGCTTCAGTGCGACGTCTACCGTGGGGCGGGCTCGGACATGCTTGAAGAGGGTCTTCAATGGTTTCGGAAGATCGATCTTGTTCGACGCGGCCCAGAGCAACATCACGAAAAGAAAAAAATCGGCGACGGTCGCGTGTTCGCCGAAAAGATAAGGGCCCTTCGTTTGCGCGGCGATTTCGTTGAACCTCTCGCGGATTTTTGCGGACGCGGCAGTCTTGTCGGCGTCTGTCGCCGAGGGGCGGAATATCGGCGCGAATGCCTTGTGAATTTCGCTTGAGATAAACGCGAGCATCTCGAGAAGTCTATACTGGCCGAATTGCCCCGGAGCCATGAGTCCCGGATAATTGCCGGCGATAAAACTGAGAATGGCGACACTTTCCGTCAGGACTTGGCCATCGTCGAATTGAAGTGCCGGGACATAGCCCTTCGGATTGATGTCCAAATACGAGCGGCCGTCTTCGAGCTTATGCGTTTTGAGATCCACCTTAGCCAGTTTGAACTTCATGCCGGCTTCTTCCAGCGCCATGTGACTCGCGAGGCTGCAGGCTCCGGGTGAGTAATAGAGGATCATGAACTTGCTCCGCGGTTTGATCGCTCAACGTCCAGAGTGCTTCTAGGTTTCAGCGCCTTTAATGCTCATTCGCAGACTTAATTTACAACTAACCAAAATCAACGACAGCGCTCGTCGTTTAAAAACTGCGGCTTAGTCTCGCTGAATTACTGCGTGTCTAAAGGAGATTTATGCATGTCAAAGCATCTCATATTAGCAGTCATGATCGGCGTTGCCGCGATAGCCGCGCCTGCTGCATCGGAGGCGCATTGCCTCGGCTTGGATGGGGTTGGGACGGGTATCCACAGCGTCTTCGACCGCACGACGAGCCTCGCGAATGCAACCTTCTACAAGACGCAGAGGCTCGGTGACAGAATGTTCGGCTGGTTGAACTGCGGTGTTTGCCGCGGTTGCCGGACTTGAACTGGCGACAATCGGGCGGCCTCGCCGATATTGGGGCCGCCTTCTCGCAGCGGTTCACGGGATAGGCATATCGATGTGCTTCGTTGGGGGCCTTAAATCATCTAAGCTAATTTTCCTTGGGCGGTTGTCGCCGAGTCGCTGTTTGTCGCCAGGGAAATTTTATGGGGCGTATCGTTTTAGCTTCGCCGGTGCCGCCAATGAATACCGGAACGGCGCCGTATCTCGGGTTGTTCATAGCCGCTGGTCTGCCGGTTCTCCGCTCGCAAGACGTATTGATCGTGACGACAGCGGAGTTCGGGCGCTTCGATCATCACTATATGGGGATGCCCGTTGTCGCGGTAGAGGACTACGATCCTGATCCCGACGACGTCGTGATCGCATTCTTCGCGAACAACCGATTTCATCGCTTCGCTTATGCGATCGCTGAAGCGGCCGACAGGCGAAAGAAGCTGATCAGCGTTCTTCATGAACCACAATGTTTTCAGGCCGTTTCCGACATGCATTCAAGACGCGGAGGAAGCGTCGATGTGGCTGGATTGGCCGAGCATATAGAGTACGAAATGCCGAGGCTGCAGGAGTGGATCCTGGCGAGATTTGCCGATCGGCGCTTACCGCAAATTGTGAGTTACAATCTCGTAGCGCAGTCGAAAATTCTCGGGCTCTCCGATGCGATCATCGTCCATAGCTATTACGCGGGGCTAAAGCTCAGTCTTGAAAGTTCGCATGGTGCCGCCTTACCTGAGATCATCGTCATGCAATTCCCGCACGACCAGCGGGCGATGCAACGCGTGCGCGACAGGCCGAGCAAGTTTACGGTCGGTTGTTTCGGGTGGATCGCTCCATCCAAGCGGCCGCTTCAGGTCATCAAGGGTTTCGCCAAGTTTCTTTCCACGTTGCCCGAGGAGGCGCGGTCCGCTGTCGAGCTGAAGTTTGTGGGCTCACTGGCCGATAAGACCTTGGATCCTTTGCATTGGGCGAAAGTCTACGGCGTTGAGAGCAATTGCGTCCATCTCAGCGTGCTATCGGGTGAGGCCTTCGCGCGCGAGATGGAGTCCGTTTCTCTTCTATGCAACCTTCGCTTTCCGTCGTGCGGAGAAACGAGCGGGCCACTCAATCTCGCTCGCGACACGGGCGTGAGAGTCGCGATGTCTTCCTATCAGGCGTTTCGAGAGGAGGAGGCGGATTACTTCATCGGTCTCGACCCAGCGAGGGAGATCAGCGAAATATCCGCGGCGATCATGGCGGAATATGAAAGGTGGCGAAGACCTGACACAGTCGGCCGAAGCCGGCCGGAACAGAGATATGGGTTGCCGAAGAAATTCTCGGCAGCCGAAGCGATCTCTTATATTTTAGCGGGAGCATGAGATGGCTTTGAAATTTCAACGACGGAATTTCAAATACTGGATTCCATTTTTCGGGACGCGACATCTACTCAAAAGAATCGAGCGGCTGGAGCAAGAGCTCAACGCGTTGCGGGCGAGCGAGGACCGGCAAGCCGTCGTCACCTATTACGAAGCCCGCATCGAGGCGCTTTACGATGCGATCTGCCAGCGCATAAATCTGAGCAAGCCGATCATCAATCCCGAGCGCCTCGATGTGCGTGATAGGTAATCCGTTCCTCGGCGACGGCGCCGCGCCGCGAAATGTTGCCACCCATCAATTGATGGGTGGCACCTCCAAGTGCGTGCTTCTGCGATCCAAACTCGGGTCGAGCATAGACGCGGTTTTGAAGTCGCGGTCTGCTGAATCCGCGTCGCCCTGATCGATATACGTGTCGCCTCGAACGAAATACGCCAACGCGTATTTAGGATTGAGGGTGACGGCCATGCTGAGATCATCTATGGCGCCGCTGAACCTCCCCTGCATCTTATATGCTACCCCTCGATTGAAATAGACAACCGGTTCGTTTGGGTTGATTTTTATTTCCCGAGAATAATCGGATATGGCGGCATCGAGGTCGCCTTTTTTTCTAAAGCAATTCCCCCGATTATTGTACACCCTCGGATAATAAGGCTCCAATTTGATAGCTTCGTCGTAATCGTCTATCGCACGGTCGCAATCGCCGAGTGCGGCGTATACGATGCCGCGACCGACGTAATAATAGGGATCGGGGATGAGCTTGGCGGCGCTCGAAAAGTCCTCAATTGCGTGCTCAAAATCGCGTTTGGTGAAGTAAGCAAGCGCGCGATTTCCGTAGTATATGGCGAGGTTGCGCGAATTGTTGGATGGCGATTCGATCAGGATCGAACAGCCTGTAATGTGCGCGTCAGGTGTTGGTCCTGACTCGCAGTCATGGGCTGCGTCCGCAAAGGCCGGGCTGAAAGAAAGCAAAAATAGGATAGGCGTTGCAATATAACGCATGTCCGTTTTCCCGAAATTGATGAGAAATGCAGAATTCAATATGTGAAAATAATTGTAATATCGGTCGATCAAAATACGCGCACTGAGTCGGAAGGATAGCGCAACCGCTGTGTCGCGCAATATCGAATGGCTAGATCTCCCCAATCATAAACATATTGACGTAAGCTCTCGCCGAAATGTCCGGATGCAGCATTAGTCGGAGAATTTCGCGGGTACTTCAGTTTTGTAGGTCGATGTTAATTCAATGGCTTGCTTGCCATGCGCATACTGCGATAGCGCGAATTTCATTTTCAAACGACAGAGTATTTCTCAAATTTTTCGGTATCGGATTTTTTATGAAGCAACGCATCGTCCTGGCGGGACGTATGTTGGAATTCGAAGGCGAGGAAGGCGACCATTATTTTCAGAACCTTCCCGAATTTTCGCATGGGGCCGGCGCGCGAAATCTGCTGAGGTTTGCAGCGCGGCACCTGCATCCAACGAGCACATGTTTGGACATCGGCGCGCGTATCGGACTTACGACGGCGAGCTTGGCGCTCGCCTGTCCAAAAGGGCACGTCTATGCATTCGAACCTTCGCCCAAGCGCGCGTTGCATTTGCGCGGGAACATGACGGCCAATTCTCTATCGAATACGACTGTCGTTGAGCGTGCGTTGGGCGCTGCCTGTGCAGCGAACGCGGCGATTGTGAGAGATCGGGGTTTGCGGCCGTTATCCGCCGATGAGACGCGCGTTGCGATGGAGACGATCGATAACTGGTCCGCGGCGATCAGTTCACCCATAGATTTCGTCAACGTGAACGTGGGAGGCTATGAAGCCCACGTTCTTGCGGGCGCGGCCAAGACATTGGCTCGCGATCGTCCTGTGATTTTCATGGAGTTCAATTCCGTTGCGATCGCGTTCGCAGCAAGGCGAAGTCCCCTGTCCTTTGCGGAGACAATTTGGAAATTGTTCGATGTCTTCGAGATCGATGAAGATGGCGTATTGTCGGCGCTGGATGTTCGCCTCTTCGTTTTGAACAACATGGTTCGTCATGGATGCGTCGATGACATTGTGTTGGATCTGAAGCCCGATCAGGACGCGGAGTCGATACGCGAGGTACTGGCGAACGAACTCGAGGCGGAGGCAGCGGCGGCTTGATGCTCGCGCGTTTAGCCGCCAGCATCGGACAGGACCGCGCGAGCAATTCAGCCGCGGCTCAAAACAGCACGCGCCCGAGGGCGACGCGATCATTGTCGGCGGAGGCCATGCGCTCGACGAGTTCCTCAAAGGTCGCCTTCGGCTTCCAATCCAAGTCTCTCTCGGCCTTCGCCGGACAGCCGATCAAGGTGTCGACTTCAGAAGCTCGGAAGAATGCGGGGTTGACGCGGACCACGATCTTGTTCGTGCGGCGATCACGTGCCGTCTCGTTTACGCCGTCGCCTTCCCATGCGAGGCTGAAGCCCAATGTGTCCGCGGCGTGGGTGACGAAATCGCGAACGGAATTCGTCCGGCCTGTCGCGAGCACGTAGGTATCAGCGACCTTGTGTTGAAGCATCTTCCACATGCCTTGCACGAAATCGCCGGCAAAACCCCAGTCGCGCGCGGCATTCAGGTTTCCAAGTTCGAGTATGTTCGCGTTACGATGCTTGATCTTGGCCAGCGTGAGGGTGATCTTGCGGGTCACGAATTCCTGTCCACGCAATGGGGATTCGTGATTGAAGAGAATGCCACTCGCGGCGAAGATATTGTGGGCCTCGCGGTAGTTGACCGTAATCCAATGTGCGAACAGCTTCGCGACGCCATAGGGGCTGCGAGGGTAGAGCGGCGTCATTTCCGATTGGACTTGATCCTGGATTTTTCCAAACATCTCGGATGTCGATGCTTGATAGAACCTGGCTTGCGAGCCAGTCATCCGCAAGGCTTCGAGGATGCGCAGGACACCGAGCGCGTCGAGCTCGGAGGTGAGGAGAGGCTGCCGGAATGAGGCCGCGACAAAGCTTTGCGCCGCCAGATTGTAAATTTCATCGGGCTTTATTTCGTCGATGACGGACACGATGTTTGAAAGCTCAAGCAGGTCGAAGTCGTGGTACTGTATCTCGTTTTCGATTCCGAGTTCGGCCAGGCGGCCGCGGTTCATGCTGGCGGTTCTCCGCACGCCGCCGTGGACAGCGTAGCCTTTCTCCAGCAAGAATTTTGCGAGGTATGCACCGTCCTGACCGGTGATGCCGGTTATAAAAGCTGTTTTCATGAAAAGACCCCCAAAATATCAGCGACAAGAAAATGAACTTCAAGATCGTCTGTATCCGTCGTTCTTCAACGTGCGCGGTCGTTCGCGCGGGATAGCGTCTTCAATATATCGGCAGCAGCAATAAAGTCGGCTTCGGCCCAAAAAAGTCCTTCAGACCGGTAGTGGCGAAGCGTGTCGCGGTATGGCGTCATCCGGAAAGCGAGTGGAAAGGCGTGGTCGTAATCGTTCAAGTATTCGGCCGGCGCCGACCAGTTCGTCGCAATCGTCGGCACGCCCGATTCGAGCGCCTCTTTGATCGTGAGGCCGAAGCCTTCAGCGCGATGGAGCGAGAGATAGACATCGCTCATTCGGAATAGAGCAGAGATGTCCGCGTCCGTCAGGCGGCCTTCGATGAGCTGAATGTTTTTTCCGAGCCGCCGCAGCATGGAGCTGCGCGTGAGTAAAGTCGTCTTTGTGAATTGCGCTTTGATCAGCAGCTGAAAGTTCGGGTCGTCGCCGAATGCCGATTTCCAAGCGTTGATGTGGGCCATTGGATTTTTGCGCGCAGGGCACGAACGCAAATCCATGATCGCGAGACCGACGAACGCATCGTCGCGAAGACCCATCTGAGCGCGGGAAAGCCCGGAGGGTTCGGTCAACTTGACTTTGTGGGGAATGACTTCGGACGGCAGACCCAAGCCGCTGGAGATCGCGGCGGCCGAATATCGCGAGGGTGTTCTGAAGCTATGCAACACGGCTTCCAAGAATTTCCATTCCTGAGGACAGTAGGGCATTTCCCAGACGAGATTGCCGACCCTCCAACTCCGCGCGATGAAATCCGGAGGCAAGTATGTAAGGGTTCGCGCGTACGTGTCGGGCTGGCCGAGCAGCAGCAAGCTCCTTGGCGGGGCCAAGCTGCCGCTTCGGATTTTCCGCAATATCTCTTCGGGGTTGGATTTTATCGTATCGATGATTGTCGCCGGCGGGCCGTTCGCATTCAGGTAATCAAGATCGTATCGCGCAGAACGACCGAGACCGTTGTCGTCGCCGATCGGGCCCGCGATGATGTCAAAGAAATCATCGGTTGGAGGCGAAAGGGTTGGGTCTTTCTTCCAGGTGCTCGCGATTTTTTTGTTCGAGAGCGATCGCGTGTGAACGCGTCTCGCGTTCTTAATGCGGTGTGCGAGCAATCTTATCCAAGTGTATCCGGGAAGCTTCTCGCGAAGCGACAATCGCAGACAACCGGATTCCAATCTTTGGACGGAACTCATTTGATCTCAAACTAACTTTCAAAGATGAAATGATTCGACTGCGTAACGTGAGACGGCCTGGCTTCCGTCGGCGTCGCCTGTCAACGGCCCGAAATTGGCCGATGTGTCTGTTGTGAACATGTTCCTCGACTGTCGCCGCTTGAAATGAAGAACCGCCGAGATCTTCGCGATTACATGCTGTTTGTGACGCGAAATTGGTCGCATATACGCGGTACACAGGACAAATGTTCTTCTGATAGTGACGATACCGAACTAACCGCGCTTCAGAGTTGTGGTGAAGGCGATCAGAACGCGTTCTATGGTTGTTTCCATAATGGGTCGCGCTTCAGCGCTTGACAAAGACAGTTCCGTCCGTCGCGCGCCGAGCGTGAACATGGAGAGATCGGGATCGTACGCATCAATCCCGCGCGCGCATGCGAGCGTTGAGGTCCTTAGCCGCCGCCGAGAGCACACGCGCAAGTCCGTGAGCGCCATGAAAACAGCGTGACGAGTGCTTCCGGCTCGTTTGGCTATGCGTCGGCTTTTTTCGCGAGCGCGACGAGGACAGGCCGAAGGTCTTGTGCCGACTTCAGCGGGGCATCGAACCAGAGCCGGGTGACGTCATCACCGGACGTCATATCCAGTCCCTCGGGATCGATGGTGGCGAGACGCCAGCCTTCTGGGGTGGTCGCTCCAGCCTTCACGGCGTAGCGCCCGACCGCGTCGGCATGATCCGAGTTCATGTGCCCGACGGCGCCTTCCTCAGCCTCAGACAGGGATTCGAGAGCCGCGGCCGGGACGGCAAGGTCGTCCGCTGTTATTGCGTAGGCTCTGCCGAAGCCGCCGTTCAGCGAAGCGCGCGTTGTCGTAAACTTCCAGAAGGCGAAATCCGGGAAGTCGGCGTATAATGCTGCTTTCGGATTACGTCTCAGAAAGCGGCTCTTCACATGTGGGCGAGCGGGACCCTGGCCAAGATTTTCGGCCGTACCGATCAGTGTCATCCGGGGATAGGCAAGCGGGTCGCCTTTCCCAGGTTCGCCCACGAGCAGCGAACATCTTGCGTCGGCCGCCAGGTTCGCGAAATGGTTGGAGAGCCTTGAGATGAGGAAGACCGGCGAACCGTCCATCGCGGTCGCGAGGCTGACCCGGCTGACCGACGGCGAACCGTCGAGCGGGTCGATCGTGGCCAGCGAAGCGTAACGGGCGGTGCGCATGAGCGTTTTGCCGAGGCGGCGCGCCGCGTCATCAACGGGCTGGAGGACATCTGGCTTCTTGTTTGTCATTTCTGGTTGCCTAGCTTGTTTGGATAAAACAGGGCGCTTGGCTAAGCTCGAACAAGCTTTTTGAATGGCTGCAGCGAAATCGATTTGATCCGCAATCCCTTGCGGCGGGTTTTGTCACGAACAACGACTATTGGAAAGGAGTGATTTCAAATGGCTACTTCGCCGGACCTCACGTGCCGGGTCATTCGCGCGGCGGATACCTATGACGGGAAGCAGGGTCTGACTTATTTCTGTGGGATCGCCTCGGAGACCGTCGGCTCGAAAGGCATCTGCATGCATCTTTTGACCGTTCCGGCAGGTGCGCGCGCCAAAGCGCACCTCCATGAAAATCATGAGACCGCGATTTATATGCTGGACGGCGAGGTTCTGACGCTGTTCGGGCATCGGCTCGAGAACTGCATTCCGACGCGGGCAGGCGATCTCGTCTACATTCCCGCGGGGGTGCCGCATCTGCCGATCAACGTGAGCGACAAGCCGGCTTCTGCCGTCATTGCGCGCACGGACCCGAACGAGCAGGAAAGTGTCGTTCTCCTACCGGAGCTCGAGGCCCTCGTCGAGGAGAGGATCGCGTCGCTGAAAAAGTCTGGAATTCCGGAGGCGCAGTAGCAGCGGCGTTGGGATCCAGGTGCCGTTGAATGTGCGACGCCGTTCGAGGGGAGCAATCGTCTTGCGGCAGGCGAATATCATCAGGGGAAATGGAATGGCACGGGTATTGGCGCTTTTGTTTCTCTGGGCGTTCAGCGCGGGAAGTTGTCTTGGCGCCGAGCGCGTTCTGACGTTGTCGTTCGGCAGCGAGCCGCACCGTCTTACCGCGGCAGAGCTTCTGGCGCGGCCGGACGCGACCGATCTGGTCGTTCCCAAAGATTCCGCCTATCTCCGCGAAATGAAGTATCGCGCCGTGCCGCTTCTGGGGCTTCTCGGCACTGCTTTGAAAGACGGTTTCAATACGATCGAGGCGCGTGCGAGCGATGGGTACGTGTCGCAAATTCCAAGCGAGCTGGTGAAGAAGGGGGGCGAGGGCGGCGCCGTCGCATGGATTGCGGTGGAGGATCCGGCCAAGCCGTGGCCAAAACTTCCCGACAGGGATGGTAGCGCAGGTCCGTTCTATCTGGTCTGGGAAGGTGCGCAGCGCTCTGCCATCGGCAACGAGCTGTGGCCGTTTTCGCTGGTGTCGCTTTCGGGCGTCGATGACCCAATCAGGCGTTGGCCGCAAATCGCTGTGGACCGATCCCTTGCGGACGACGCGCCCGAGCGGAAGGGTCAAGCCGTGTTCATCAAGAACTGCATGACGTGCCACCGCATCGATGGCGCGGGAGAGGGCGAGATGGGACCGGACCTTGGCCGGCCGATGAGCGCTGTCGATTACATCACCGAGCGCGGACTGCGGGCCATTATCCGCAATCCAAAAGCTGTGCGCAGCTGGCCGCAGCAGCAAATGGAAGGCTTCACCGAGGCGGCAATTTCGAATGCGGAGCTCGATGCGCTCGTCAGCTATCTCGCCTACATGGGAAAGCGGAAATCGGCCGGCGAGGCTTTGCCTTCTAAAGCTACGCCGTGAGCCGTCGGCAAAGTTCCGTCTACGGGTCAGGCGACGATCGTATCCGTCGCGGCATCCGCGTGTTTGCGGTCCAGCGCGCCAGCGACGGCATCGTCCACGCGCTCCAGCCATATGAATTCGAGGCGATTGCGGGCGTCTTGAGGAATGTCGTCAAAGTCGCGCCGGTTTCGCGCCGGCAGCATGACGCGTGTGATTCCAGCGGCAGCGGCGGCGACGACTTTCTCCTTGATGCCGCCAACAGGGAGAACGAGGCCTCGTAGCGAGATCTCGCCCGTCATGGCGGTGTCGTTTCGGACGGTGCGGTTCGTCAGCAGCGAGACGAGGGCCATGAACATCGCGACGCCGGCGCTCGGGCCGTCTTTTGGCGTTGCGCCAGCCGGAACGTGCACGTGGATCTCGCTCTTCTCGAATACGGCCGGATCAATCCCTAAGGATGGTGCGCGGTTTTTGACGAGCGTCATGGCGGCTTGAGCGCTTTCGCGCATCACATCGCCGAGTTGCCCCGTCAGGATCAACCCGCCCTTACCCGGCGACTTCGTCGCTTCGATGAAGAGGATGTCGCCGCCGACCGGCGTCCATGCAAGACCGGTCGCGACGCCCGGGACGCTGGTGCGCATCGCGACTTCGTTCTCGAAGCGCGGAGCTCCGAGGCTTTCAGTGAGATCTTTCGGGCCGATGCTGACGCGCGCCGTACTGTCTTCGGCGATCTTGACGGCCGCGTGCCGAAATACCTTGCCGATTTCGCGCTCGAGTGCGCGCACCCCGGCCTCGCGCGTGTAGCCGTGGATGATAGTGCCCAACGCCGGGTCGTCGATTGTGACCTCGTCGGGTTTCAGGCCGTTCGCTTCGAGCTGCCGTTTGACGAGATAACGGCGCGCGATCTGCAACTTTTCGCTTTCCGTGTACCCGGCAAGGCTGATGATCTCCATACGGTCGAGCAGCGGCCCCGGTATCGTTTCGAGCATGTTCGAGGTTGCGATGAAAACCACGCGGCTCAGATCGAATGGGACACCGAGGTAGTTATCGCGGAACGTGCCGTTCTGCTCGGGATCTAGAACCTCGAGCATCGCAGCCGAGGGATCGCCGTGAATGCCGCGGCCCATCTTGTCGATTTCATCGAGCATCATGACGCAATTGCGCGCGCCCGCCCTTTTGATCCCCTGAATGATGATGCCCGGAAGCGCGCCGACATACGTGCGGCGATGGCCGCGAATTTCGGATTCGTCGTGGACGCCTCCAAGGCTGACACGCACGAACGGCCGCTGCATCGCGCGAGCGATCGATTGGCCGAGAGACGTTTTGCCGACGCCCGGGGGACCAACGAAGCAGAGAATGGGCGCCTTGCCGTGCGGGGCGAGCTTGCGCACGGCGAGGTATTCTATGATGCGCGTCTTGATCTTTTCGAGGCCGAAATGGTCTTCGTCGAGAATGCGGCGGGCGGCGACGATGTCGATCGGCTTTTCTTCCGGCAACGCCCAAGGGAGTTCCGTCAGCCAGTCAAGATAGGTGCGGATCATGCCCGTTTCCGCCGCGGCTTCCGGCAAGCGTTGATAGCGGGCGAGTTCCTTCCGCGCGTGCTGCTCGACTTCCGCTGGCATCTGCGCCTTGGTGATGGCCTCGCTCAGCTCCGCGACTTCCTGAGATTTGCCGTCGCCTTCGCCGAGCTGACGCTGGATTGCCGCCAATTGCTCGCGAAGCACGGCCTCACGTTGACGGTCATCGAACGCAGCTTTGGTTTGACGGCCGATCTCCTGCGCGATCCGCATCACCTCGATGCGCTCGGCAAGCAATTTCGAAACGCGTTCGATGCGCGTTGTCAGATCTACCGTCTCGAGGATCGCCTGTTTGTCTTCGGGCGTGATGTCCATGTAGCCGGCGGCGAGGTCGGCGAGCGCTGCGGGAGACGCCGCATTCTCGATCGTCGCTATCAGTTCCTGAGGGGCTTGCGGAAGCAGCTGTACCGCTTCGAGCGCCTGATTGCGAAGATTGCGAAAACGCGCTTCGATCTCGGTCGAGCGTGCGTCGGGTTCAGGCAGGTGGATGACACGCGCCGTCAGAAATGGTGTGCCGGGGATGAAATCGTCGATGCGGATGCGCTGCACGCCTTGTACGACGATGTGATGCGTACCGTCGGGCGCCGCGAGGTAGCGAATAATGTTGGCCAGCGTGCCTATGCGATAGATATCGTCGGGGCCTGGATCGTCGTTGTCTGGGTCGCGCTGCAAAAAGACGCCGATCTGGCGCTGCTCGCGTACTGCCTGCTGAGCCGCAGCGATCGATTTATCGCGGCCGATCGTCAGCGGCAGGATGAGCCCTGGGAAGAGCACGACTTTGCGGACGGGAAGAATAATCAGTGCATCCGTCGGAAGATCGGCGTTCCGTGTGCCGTTGCCCGTATCGGGCGCGGTCTTTTCCGTGCTTGAGGAGTTCGCGTCACCGAGTGCCATTGCTCTTACCTCACCCAGCTTTGGTCAGCGAGAACACGAGGCAACCGTTCGCTACGAATTGGCGAACGGCGTATCGTCCTGCCGGCAACTGGATCCGGCGCTCGAAGCGGCCTTGCGGCAGTTCGAGGTGATGGATGACGGCATTGCGAAGCTGCGGCGGCACAACACGGCGCCCCGAGACGATGAGGATGCCGTTCTCGATCGAGGCTTCGACCATCTCCGGATCGACGCCCGGAAGCGCCACAAAAACGAGGATTTCCTTTTCCGTCTCTAGCACGTCAACCGGAGGTTCCCAGGCAGGCTCGTTCTTTGCCTCCGGGCGCTGCAGGGAGAAAAATTGCCGATGCATACGCTCAGCGCGCGTCAGCGTTTCGACGGCTTCAGCCAACATCCAGGTCATCGGATCTCTTTTTGACATGAATACTCTTTCGCTTGCGGATTGATCCGTCGAGAAAGTCTGGTTGGGGAAATCTATCGCGCTGAATTCGATCTGTCGCGGGTTGGATGTTTGCAGAGCATCGCTGCCGCTTCCCGTCGTTCGCAGGGTTTGCCTTTGTGGAAGACGAGGCGGCGCGGCCGGCGGCGATTTTTTTATTACCGGGCTCTGGGCGGCTCCATAAGGTCATCCTTGAAGAACCTGCGGGCGAGGGCGAGAATCTCTCCGTCGGTCGGGTGACCAACGGTTTCCACCCCTCTGATCTTCGGCTTCAACGCGGGAGCGCGGCGTTCGATATGGTTTATCAAGGCGAGCTTTTCGTTTGCAGGCCCGATGATGAGGATGGCTCCTGCGCCGGACAACGCGTCGGTTACATGTTGCAAGAAATCCGGATCTTCAGGCGCGTGCCCGCTGCCGATGGTGTTGGCCTTGTGGTGGATGTGGCGAACTGGATCTTTGGGACGGACGACGATCTCGTTCGCATCCGAAACATTGAAAAAGAAGATGCGGGCTTCGTGGTGGTCGATCCAGATAACTGCGTGAAAATGTTTGTCCGACATGCGATCTCCGTATGAGCGAGTGTGGGCCAATTCAATGTCGTGCTGCGCGCCCCGAGCAGGCTCTTTATCAAAGGTTTTTACTGCACCTGATTTACAGGGATCTTTTTCACTTTCTTGCTGGCGACCGGTTTGGTGGCGGCCGGCTTCGTCGCGCTTGGCTTGCCGGTGCTTGACTTGGAGGAGCTCGGCTTCTTCGCAGTCTTCTTGTTTTTGGTGGCCTTCTTGATTTTTTTGTCCTGGCCCGTGGAGACACTTTTGCTGGCATTGCCAGGGGCAGGGGTGGCAGCCGCGGTTGTCTTGGCTTTCGTTTTGTTTCCCGGCTTCGCCTTGGAACTCGCCGCTTTCTTTTTTGGAGATTTCCCAGTCTTTCCCGCATTCGCGGCGGCGGAAGCCTTGGCGGCCTTCTTGGCCTTTATGCTTTTGCTGCTGACGTCCTTCGGGTCGACGGTTGCTTGGGTGTCGCTGCCGCCAGCAGCCGCCGTTTTGGTGGCGTTCTTGCCAGCCTTCGCAGCGTTGTGCCGCTCAACGTCGGCCTTTGTGATTTCTCCGGCTTGCACGAGCGCAACCAGACACGGCGTCGACAGACCTTCGCCAACCGAGCGCATGCACTTGCGAAGCTCTTCAGTGCCAAGGGAAAACTGGCTGCAGTGCTGGTAGTAATCGCCTCTGCACGCTTGCCTTACGTTATCGTCGACGGCATAGGCGTAGGCGCTCGACAGCACGAACGCGCCAAAGCCGGCTGCCAGGAAAATGCCGCTTCGAGCGGAACGCAGACATCGAGAAATTGTATGGCTGCTGACGGGGACAAATAGGTTCTGCAATCGACTAAACCCAGGTCTGACCTCAAACACGGCACATGCCGGCAATAATGGCCGACAATAATGGCTGCCGCAGCGGCCGCAACCCGGCCGCTATTAGCGCCTAGAACGTGGTTATCAATAAAGTAGTTGCAAGAACGGATGAATTGTTTGCATTAGGGCCTACGTTGAGCATCTGGCGGCTAATTCGGGCCCAATACGCCAAATTTTCTTGAATTCCGTAGCGTCGAACCCGCTGTCATGGCATGGCAGACGCGCTTTTCACAGTAAGGGGTGGGCCTTTGGGTCCGGCAAGTCGCGATGAAATCAAAAAAGATAGTACAAACAATCGCAATTTCCGCAGCGGCGCTGACCTTTGCGGGTACCTCGGCTGATGCCGTCTCGCAGAAGGTGAAGAACGCGTGCTCGTCCGACTACTCGAGCCTCTGCGGAAAGTACCGGCAGGGAAGCTCTGAGCTTCGCAGATGTTTCGAGAGCAACCGGCGCGTGCTTTCGAGAGACTGCATCGAAGCCTTGGTGAATGCCGGAGAAGTGCCGGCGCGATATCTGCGGCAACGGTAGCCTCACACCGTTTTGAATTTCGGTGCTGTGCGACTCCGAAGCGGACGTCGCAAGCCCCGATATTGATCCGTGTGCGCTAGGCGACGTTCGTCTCCGCTCATCTTGTATTGCGGTTTGGCGATGGCCATTTTCTCTGTGCTTCGGTGACGGGGCGCGAGGGAGAACGCGATGAAATTATTTACGGCGGCTGTTTTCATCTGCTTCATGGTTTCGGCGGGGAATGCGCGGGCCGACGACATCAGCTGTATCAGCACGACATTCAGGATCATTGGCGCTAACGACAAGGTCTGCATCAGCGCCTTCGATGATCCCAAGGTGCCCGGCGTTGCCTGTCACATCAGTCAGGCGCGGACGGGCGGGCTCAAAGGCACCTTTGGTCTTGCCGAGGATCCGTCGAAGTTTTCGATCGCGTGCCGTCAGGTCGGGCCGATCAACGCGGATGTTTCCAAGCTTGGCGATCAGGACGAGGTCTATTCGGCGAGCACGTCGCTGTTCTTCAAGCACACGCATGTCTTCCGCACTGTCGACAAGAAGCGCAATACGCTCGTCTATGTTGCGATCAGCGACAGGTTAATCGAAGGCTCACCTTATAACGCCATCTCGACGGTCCCGATCATGCCGTGGGGGACGCACTAGCGCTCGCAATCGCCGCCTCGCGCTCCGGCACGTTGCCGCCAGCAAGCCTTGCGGTGTGGACCTACCTTGGAACCTCCTTGGCCGAGCATCGGTTTTCTCGGACGAGCCAACAAAGGAGGATGCGATGGCTATGACACCCGAAAAGATCGACGAACGACTGGATCGTTCCTCCCGCCCGCGCTTTCAGTTTCCTTGGCTTCTTGCACTGGGGGTTCTCGTCGGGGTGATTGGCATTGCGCTCAGTTTCGACAGCGACCGGAGTCTCTCGGAACGCAATGGCGTTCTGTCGCAAATTGATGCCGATAACGACGTCATCCCAAGCATTGCGCCACGATAACCAGAGGCTGGCGTTGGCGCTGCTCCGCTTCCATAGACCGCCCGCGCATATAGAGGCGTACGGACCGTTCGAGAAGACGGTTGACGTCGCTATAGGCATTGCCGACCGAGAGAATGCAGGTTGCCAGGCGTTCTTTTTCGGCGGGCCGCGAGCCATCGAGGCGAAGCTCTTTCGCGGCGCGCTCAAGAACGAGCGTCATGCGGTCAAGCGTTTCGGGCTGAAAAGCGTGAGACGAGTTCATCGGTGCACCTCCGAGCTTTCTCCCCCACGCTCACCACATACCACATACCAATGTCAGTTCGAAGAACATCAGGCATCGGACAGAAGCAGTGCACGAAGCATATGCCGATCAGCCGAAGTGCCTAAAAGCCCGTAACGACTGTCGAAAACGCGAGCGTTAAATCAGCGTTTATCGTCATTGCAACTTACTTGTCGCGCGCTATCTGAGCGCACGCGTCAGTAAGCGCAGCGCGTTTTCGGTGAGTGCGAGTTCGGTGCGCTGCGTTCGGGCATTTCTCTCGACGACTTTCAAAAAACTGACATCTTCAGAGAGTGCCGTGATCTCGCGAAGGGCGAGCGCGTGCGCGATGTCGAATTTGCGGGAGAATGTCCGGCTATCCTTGGCGATGCCGAAGTGGAGAGCCACAAGTATGGCCGCTCCGAGCTGCGAAAGCGCGGGCTCTTCGGAACTCAAGGCCGAGACGGCCTCGAGGAATTTTTCTTCCGAGATCTCGTCTTCCGAGTCCGCGCTCATGCCGCCTTGGCTTGCTCAGACAGCCGGAAAGAGACGAGCACGGATTTCGAGGTCGGTGTATCGCTCAGCTCGCCCGCGCTTGAAAGCGGAACGAGGACGTTAAGTTCCGGGTAATAGCCCGCAACCGAGCCGCGCGGGAGTTCGTAGGGGACGACGCGGAAGCTTTCCGCGATGCGCTCTACACCGTCGTCGTACCGGCCGATGATATCGACGCGCTCGCCAGCTTCGGCGCCGATCTCGGCGAGGTCCGCCGGGTTGACGAATACCACGCGGCGCTCGCCGTAAACACCGCGATAGCGATCATCGAGACCATAAACGGTGGTGTTATATTGATCGTGCGAGCGGAAGGTCTGAAGCACGAACGTGCCTTTCTCCGCTATCGCTTGCTGGTGCTCGGTTTGATCGGGTAGTTCCACACGTCCGAAGGTCGCCTTCTGTGTTGGCGTGTGCCAGATGCGTTCGGCGGCGCCATTGGGTAGGCGGAAGCCGCGCGGGCGGCGAACGCGTTCGTTATAGTTTTGGAAGCCTGGGATCGTGCGCGCGATGAGATCGCGGATGCGGTCGTAGTGGTGGGCGAGGCCCTTCCAGTCAACGACCGCGGATCCGACCGTCGCTTCGGCGATACCGGCAATGATGCCGATCTCGGAGCGAAGCTCGCGCGATGCCGGCTTATTGATACCGCCCGATCCGTGCACCATGCTCATCGAATCTTCGACAGTCACGATTTGAGCGGCGCCGTCGGCATTGCGATCGATCTCGGTACGACCGAGGCAGGGAAGTACGTAGCTGACCTTGCCCGGAAGCAGATGCGAGTGGTTGAGCTTCGTCGCGATATTGACCGTCAGCTTCTGGTTCATCAGCGCTTTGGCGATCAAGGGGCTGTCCGGGGTCGCGCGGGCGAAGTTGCCGCCGAGAGCGATGAAGGCCTCGGCCGATCCATCGAGCATCGCGCCGATGGCGGCGATGACATTGTGACCATGCCGGCGCGGCATCGAAACGCCGAATTCCTTTTCGAGCGACTCAAGGAATGCCCGCGATGGCTTCTCGTTGATGCCGACGGTGCGGTCGCCCTGGACGTTCGAGTGGCCGCGTACCGGGCACAGGCCAGTTCCGGGGCGGCCGATGTTGCCGCGCAGGAACATGAAGTTCGCGATCTCGCGGATGGTCGCCACCGAGTGGCGATGCTGCGTGACGCCCATGGCCCAGGTGCAGATCGTCCGGTTGGCGCCGATGTAGATTTGCGCCAGCTCTTCCAGCTGCGTGCGCGTGAGCCCCGACTGATCTTCGATCTGCTGCCAGGTCGTCGCGTCGACGCTCGCCCTGTAGAATTCGAAGCCCGACGTGTGCTGAGCCAAGAAATTCCGGTCGAGAACCGACGGGCGTCCGGCGGCAAGCGCTGCGTCGTCAGCGGCAAACACGGCCTTCGCCATGCCGCGCACGGCCGCCATGTCGCCGCCAACGCGCACTTGAAAATATTCGCTGGCGATCGGCGTCGAGCCGCCGGTGATCATCTCCAGCTTGTCCTGGGGATCGGCGAAACGCTCGAGGCCTTTTTCACGGACTGGGTTGAAGACGGCGATGTGGGCACCGCGGAGCGCCGCGCGGCGGAGATCGCCGAGCATGCGCGGATGATTGGTGCCGGGATTCTGGCCGATGACGAAGATGGCGTCGGCCTTCTCGAAGTCCTCGAGCAGGACAGTACCCTTGCCGATGCCGACGGCCTGTTCGAGTGCGACGCCGCTCGCCTCGTGGCACATGTTCGAGCAGTCGGGGAAATTGTTGGTGCCGTAGAGGCGGACGAAGAGCTGATAGATATACGCGGCTTCGTTCGAAGCGCGGCCCGAGGTGTAGAATTCGGCGCGGTCGGGGCTGCTGAGACTATTCAACACGCCGCCGATCTCGGCGAAGGCTTCGTCCCAGGTCGTCTGGACGTAACGGTCGCTCGAGGCGTCGTAGCGCATCGGATGCGTCAGGCGGCCTTCGCGCTCGAGGTCGTAGTCCGTCCAGGTGCGAAGTTCGCTCACCGTGTGTTTCGTGAAGAAGTCCGGGCTGACGCGCTTGTCGGTCGATTCCCAGGCGACGGCTTTCACGCCGTTTTCGCAGAATTCGAAGGATGAGCCGTGCTCGGGGTCGCCCCAGGCACAGCCCGGGCAATCAAAGCCATCCGGCTGATTGGCTTTCAGCATCGTCACGGCGCCGGAGAGCGGTGCGCCGCTCGCGAGCAGCTTCTTTCCGCAGCTCTTCAGGGCGCCCCAGCCGCCTGCCGCCTTCGACTTTTTGCCAATAAATTCGGGTTTGCCCATCGCGCCTTCACCAACGTTTGCCATTTCCCGGCTCGCATTGTGCATGTGCGAAATGGTGGGCGACCGCAACGCACAAGCAAGGAATAACCGTTATGCGGAAACGGAATATCGCGTGATGTTTCAGGAATTTATGGGGTCATAAACGCGCCGGCGGCGTGCCTCAAAAGGACGCTCTGCCAAGGATGTGCTGCCCGTCGGCATCATCCATCGAAGCCAAAAGGCTTGCCGGCAGGTCGCGTCCACGAAGAATGGCGACGATCTCCAAAGGTTCGCTGACGCCGCGGATATCGACCTTCGAGACGAGTTCGGGTGCGGGCGTCCATCCGGCCAGTCTCGCGACTTCGCGGGAGATGACGATCTGGGCGCCCTTGTCCTTGGCTATGGCTTCGAAGCGGCTGGCGACGTTGACGGCGCTGCCGATCACCGTCATGTCGACGTTCGGGCCGTAGCCGATGCGGCCCATCAGCAGCTGACCCGCTTCGATGCCGATGCCGACGCGGAGGGGCCGTCCGAATTCGGCTTCCATTTTGGCGTTGATGTGGTCCAGCGCGAGGTCGATGTCGCGGGCGGCTCTGAGCGCCTGGCGGCAGCCGACTTCAATGCCGTGCTTCTCGCCGAAAACGGCCAACAGGCCGTCGCCAATGAATTTGTCGATCCAGCCGTCGTGAATTGCGATGGCGCTGCCGGCGGCCGTGAACACTTCGTTGAGCATGAAGACGACGTCGTGAGGCAATTTCTTCTGCGACAGGCGGGTGAAGTCGCGCAGGTCGAGGACGAAGGCCGCGAGCGGCTTTTCGATGCCTTCCGAGCCGAGTTCCGCCTCGTCGGCCGCCTCGGGGCCCGTCGTCGAAGGTCTCAGTAATCGTGTGACCGTCATCGGGCCGCGCGGTCTCATCTGGCAGGCGAGGCGAACGTCCGGTGGCGCGCCGATGCTCGCAAGCGTGACCGCTTCGGGAAATGTTGCGGGCGGCAACGCGTCGATGCCTTCGTCGATGCGGACGCGGCATGTCGAGCAGCGCGCGCGGCCGCCACAGACGGACGCATGAGGGACGCCGTTCATCCGGCTGATTTCCAGCAACGTCGGGCCGAAGGTGCAATTCACCGAGCCGCTGCCTACGTAATTGACGCTGAAATGCGGCCAGTAGCGTCGCTGAATGGCGGGCCACGCCAAGAGCGCCAAAGCCGCGGCAAGCATCGCGGCAAAGACGAGCCGCACGATCAAACGCATCGCCGCTAAGCGGTCGGCGTTGTCGGGACTCGGCCAGTGCGAGAGCTGCTTGACTTCATCGAATGTTTTCGGGTCGGCGATCATCTGGGCGACGGAGCGGCCACCCACCATGAATCCGCCGAGAGCCGCTATCGGGATCGCGATCGCGATCAGCAGCAGGAGGGGCTGGAATTTCCGGTACGGCGCGTAAAGGCGCAGCCAGAAATGAATGCCCATGCAGCCATGTATCCAGACGACCAGCAAAAGCGTGCTCTGCAGGATCGCGCTGTCCGGCCAGAGCCGCGCGAGTTCGTAGAGGTAAGTATCGTTCACGCCGAAGATGTCGCGCGCGCCGCGCGTATTGACGATGTGCGGGAGAAGCAGAAACGGGATCAAAAGACCGAGCGCAAGCTGGATCGATTCCCACGCCGGCAAACGAAGCGTCGCGCGGTCGGAAAGTTTGTCGAGCGCTAGCACGATGTGCGTGACGAGCGCGGATGCGAGGATGATCGTGCCGGGCCATGAGCGCGTTACGATCCAGCGCCATTGCTGGACTTCGTACATCGCCTGAAGATCAAAAAGGCCAAGCGCGTGATTGAGAAAATGGGTGGTCGCGAAGGTAAAGAGGATTAGCCCCGAAAGAAGGCGAAGTCTCTGTCTCCAGTCTCCTCGCAGAAGGACGTGCATGTCGTCTCCGGTGCAGGGGATGCCCGTCTCGCCGTCCTATTTCTGCTGCCGTTGGTCAAGCAGATTTGTGGGCTAATCTGGGCCGGCCGCGCGATATTCCGCTGCCTGCTGCCGGAATGCACAGTTTAGAAATAAAATGGGCGCGCGGCCGAGCATTGCGCCGGGTGGCCTTGTCTACGCGGACGTTCAAAAGATAAAGCCGGTGTTGATAAAGTTGCTGTCGTGATCGCGGACGATCTTGTCCAAGATGCGTTTGGAATCTTCCGTCTGCTTGGCCGCGATCATCGACCGGATCGAGAACGATCTCAGAGCGTCCGTCACCGACAGCGTTCCTTCAGCGGAGTCCTTGCGTCCCGTGAACGGGAAGACGTCCGGTCCGCGCTGGCATTGGCAGTTGACGTTCACGCGGCAAACTTGATTGACCAAGGGATCGACGAGCTTGCCAATGGTCTCGGGATTTTCGCTGAAGATCGACACCTGCTGGCCGTGCTCCGAGGTGATGACGTATTCGAGCGCGGTTTCCACGTCGTGGAAAGACATGATGGGGACGATGGGGCCGAACTGTTCCTCGCGGTAGAGCCTCATGTTTTCTTTGACGGGATAGATCACTGCGGGCGCAAAGAGCGTTCCGCACGCCGTTCCACCACCCCTGTTGAGGATGCGCGCGCCTTTCGACTGCGCATCCTCGACGAGGCTAGTCATGTGCTCGACTTTTCGTAGATCGGGAAGCGGGGTGATCGTAACGCCCTGTTCCCAAGGCATGCCGATCTTCAGCTTTTGCACTTCGGCGACAAGGCGTGAGACGAAGTCATTGATGATGTCGCGATGGACAATGAGCATCTTCAGGGCTGTGCAACGCTGCCCGTTGAATGAGAGCGCGCCTGCCACGCATTCCTTGACGGCGAGATTCATGTCGGCGTCCGGCAAGACGATGGCAGCGTTCTTGGCGTCGAGGCCCAGAATCGCGCGGAGGCGATTCACCTTCGGATGCATCTTCTTCAGGTGATCCGCGACCCTGCTCGAGCCGATCAACGTCAGGACGTTGATCTTTCCGGACTCGAGCAGCACGGGCACGATTTTCTCGCCGCTGCCGTAGACGGTGTTGATCACGCCTGGCGGGAATGCCTTCTGGAAGGCTTCGAGAAGCGGCTTGAACAGAAGCACGCCGAATGTCGGCGGTTTGAACACGACGGTGTTGCCCATAATCATGGCAGGGATCAACGTCGCGAAGGTTTCGTTCAGCGGATAATTATACGGGCCCATAGAGAGCACGACGCCGAGCGGCGTACGGCGGATCTGGCCGATCGTGCCTTCGACGACGAGGAAGCGCGAGTTGGAGTTGTCGAGTTCCTTCAGCGCGGCGATGGTCGCTCTCATGTATTCAACGGTGCGGTCGAATTCCTTTTCCGAGTCGGCGAGGCTCTTGCCGATCTCCCACATGATGAGATTGATGATCGTGCTCCGGCTCTCGATCATCAGATGGGTAAATTCCTGCATGCAGGCGATGCGCTGGGCGACGGCCATCGTCGGCCATTCCCCGCGGCCATCGTCATAGGCTTCGTCGGCTGCCGCCAGCGCCTCCATGGCCTCGGGAATTCCGGTGTTCGGATGACTCCCGAGGTTGATCTGCTCGAGTGCGCCGTCGGGTCTGCGAACGCATATCGCAGAGCGCACGGGAACGGTTGCGCCGGTCCAGCGTTTCAGCTCACCGCCCAAAAGAATATCGCGCTGATCGATCGGAGATGGCGGAGCATAAACCTCTAGCTCCGCATCATCGGGGAAGAGCGCTCGCAATTGGTCTGTGGTGACCATGTGCCAATGCCTCCGATCTAGAAGAAGAGGAGATGCTCGCAGACAGGCTGCAAGAGGCTCTGTCCTCTTCGATCGGGCATCCGGTCGCGAGGCTCAGCGCATCTTGAAGCCGAAACTCAGGGTGAACCTCGCGACGGGGCTATCGTTCCGTAGGCGGCTCCAAAGGCGGCCCGCATTCCGCTGCTTGAGAAGCCGGAGTTCAGGGAAAAATCTGGTAGATCCAGGTTTCGCTGAGCGCTTGGCCGTCCTTCGCGAGATAGGCGCGGATGTCGGCGGTCTGTCCGTTCAGGTCGCCCAAGTCGAACATCATGCGCCAGCGCTTGGTGCCGATGACAGGGAATGCTTCGACTCCGCTGATGGTGCCGTGCGATGACGTCACGACCACCTGCGGGCCTCCGCGAACCTCGTTCTCCAAGGTCTTGCCTTCGACGTCGATCATGAATTTTCGCGCGCCGGGTTTGGTGTGGCGAAGGTCGAGGTCGCGACCGCCGAGACCGCCAAGCCCGATGCGCGTTGCGACGATGCGGGCGACATCGCCTGCGGGCGGCGAGTCCAGGCCCCAGTACAACCGGTAACGGGCATTGACCACGGAACCTGCTTCGACAGGTTGCGCGGGGTTCCAGAATGCGACGATGTTGTCTTCGGTTTCGTTCGGCGTCGGGAGCTGAACCAGCTTGATGGACCCGTTGCCCCAATCCGACAGCGGTTCGACCCACATACTCGGCCGCCGGTCGTAAAACAGGCTGTCGTCCTGGTAGTTCTCGAAATTGCGGTCGCGCTGGATCAGCCCGTAGCCCTTCGGATTTTCATCGAGGAAGCTGTTGGTGACGATGCGTGGCGGATTGGACAGGGGACGCCAGATGCGTTCGCCGCGGCCGGTCCACATCGAGAGGCCATCGCAATCGTGAACCTCGGGGCGCCAGTCGCCGCGGAAGGATCCGGAATTTTCGCCGTACCAGAACATGCCGGTCAAAGGGGCGATGCCGAGCAAATGAACCGGCGCGCGGAAATAAAGCTCGCACTCGATGTCCTGCAAAGCGCCGCCTTGACCGCCCTCAATGCGCCGGCTGTCCATGCGGTAGGCGCCCGTCACGCTCTTGCCTTCGAGCAACGCGTAGATGGTCATGCCGCTGCTGTTCGGTTCGAGCCAGAAATTCGTGAAGCGCGGAAATTCTTCCGGTTCGCCGGTGTTGATGGCGAGGCCGCGCGCGGATCCGCCGTACTGGTCGTAGGGATCGGAGGCGCGGAAGTAGGATGCACCGAGATAGGCGAGCCAGTCGCTCGTGCCGCCGCGGGACATCAACCGGAAACCGGCGAAGCCTGCCGATTTCAATTTCCGCAGCGGGTGGTCGCCCGGCATGTTGAAGTAGTCGGGGCTATAGACAACCTCGCGCGCGGCATTGTTTTCGATGACGTAAATGCCGACGGGTTCGGCATAGAAGCGGCCTTGCGGGAAGAGCCGGACGGTCTGAGCGCCGGGAGCACCGCGCCAGAGTTCCATCTCGGGCTTGTAGACGGCTTGGGCAAACGTATCGAAGGTCATGCCCTTCAGCGGGTCGCCGGCGTCCGGCTGCGGGGGAGCGACGTAGGCTTCCTTAGAAAGCGCCTTCGCCTTTTGCTTCAGGTCGTCGAAGGAAAACGGCTGTGGCGGCCCGAGTTCGGCGGCACCGATCGGTGCAGCGCTCATTGCGGGTCTGCTGCTCCATCCCACCATAGTGCTGGTCAGGGCACCGGCCAAGACGTGTCGACGATCAAGCATGAAGGGCATGTTGTTTCGATGTCACCATGGAGGGCGGGGAAGTAACAGTGTGGCGCAGCCTATATCTGCTACGAAACGGGATAATTCAACTGGCGAACACGGCCTTTGTGCGCCTCCGGCAACGTCTCGCGAACGATCTCTCGCATGGGTCGATCATCGGCCGCCGCGGGGACTTGAATTTGACGATATTGGGACTGCGGCGTCCTACCGCTAGGGCCTGCTTGCCCGCCAGATGGATCAGCCCGGTGCGCAGCCCGCGATTAGACCGGATGGCGTTAATGTTTCCAAATGTGTCCGGGAGAAGACCGGCAAGTTCACCTGGTTCGGATTGTCCCAATCCGCTTGCAACCGGCAACTTCCGTTAGCCAATTTGCGGTTTGGATCGCCAATACTGCCGATCCAAACATTGGTGCATTTGAGATTAAACTCTCTGCAACTTTTTCTTTACATACGAAGCTCTACAATGGGCCGGTTCCATTATAGGTAAATGCCGGTGCGGCGCAAAGAAGCGATTGTCGGGCGATGATGCTGAGCGGGCCCCCGATCGCAAATGCTGACTACGTCAAGGAGCGGCTCCAAGTTCTCCAGCGGGAGATGCTTGTCGGGATCGCGTCCGGCGAGTCGCTCTTCAACATGATGTCGCTGCTTTGCCATGAAGTCGAAGCGCTTGCCTCGGAGGCCATTTGTTCCGTCATCGGTGTCGATGATGATGGGCGCCTCAGCTTCATCGCGGGTCCAAGCCTTCCAGGAGACTCTCGGCAGCTGAACGGTATCATCATCGGGCCGAATGTCGGTTCGTGCGGTACGGCGATATTCCGAAAGCAGCCGGTTGAAGTTCAGGACATCGAAAGCGATCCGCTTTGGGAGAATTATAGAAACCTTGCCTTGCCATATGGGCTGCGCGCCTGCTGGTCGAGCCCGATCGTGGCGCCCGACGGTCGCGTGCTCGGAGCATTCGCATTCTATTTCCGCAAGTCGCGCGGAGCGACCGACGTCGAGCGCCTGATCGTCGCCAAGTGCGTCCAGATCTGCGCGATGGCCATCGAGAGTACCGATGCGCGTTCCAAGCTCAACGAACTCGCCTTCTTCGATCCGCTGACGGGCCTCGGCAACCGGGCAACGCTCCGGAAGCGGCTTGCGCTCGTCTTGCAGCGCGCCGACGAAATGGCGCGGTCGGTTGGCATCTTCCATGTCGACCTCGCGGATTTCAGAGCGATCAACGATCTCCACGGCCACTCGGTCGGCGACGTCGTGCTGAAGAGGGTCGCCGACAGGTTGCGATCGGTCGCTTCCGAGTCCGATTTAATCGTCCGCTTGGGCGGTGACGAGTTCCTGGTCGCGAAAACCTCTTCTGCAGATGATGAAGACTTCAAGCCGTTCGCTCGCGCAATCGTGGAGGGTTTGAGCGGCCGTTATGACCTGGACAGCGGCGAACGGATTTCGATCGAGGCTGTGGTCGGCGTCTCGAATTTTCCGGCTGACGGCAAAGATCAGGATACGCTGCTCGCGCATGCAGAGACGGCGCGGCGCCGTGTCAAACGAGGTGGCTGCGGGTACGCGCTGTTTGAATCGGAAATGCAGCGGGAGCAGCATCGGCGCCGCATTATGCAGCGCGACGTCGGCCTCGCGGTCGACAAGGGGGAACTGTCGGTCGTCTTCCAGCCGCAAGTCGATGCGCGAACGATCGCCGTCGGGGGCTTCGAAGCGCTGTTGAGATGGAATCACGCGGAACACGGGCCGATTTCGCCTGCGGATTTCATTCCGGCCGCAGAATCCAACGGCGCCATTCTCGGCATGGGAGCCTTCGTCCTTCGCGAAGCCTGCAGGGAAGCTGCGCGCTGGAAGGCCAAGCTTAGAGTTTCCGTCAACGTCTCTGCGGCCCAGATCGTCGAGTCGGACTTCGCGGGGCTCGTGAGAGATGTGTTGTCGGAAACGGGTCTCGCGGCAGAGCGGCTCGAAGTTGAAGTGACTGAGAGCCTCTTCATCCAGGATTTGGCGGCCGCGCAAATGACGTTGCGCGAGATCAAGGAACTCGGCGTCAGCGTTGCCATCGACGATTTCGGAACCGGCTATTCGTCGCTCAGCACGCTCCGGGCATTTCCCTTCGACCGCATCAAGGTCGACCGCAGCTTCGTTTCCGACATGATCAAAAATTCGGATGCAGCCGCCATCGTCAATTCGGTCATCGGGCTCGGCCGCGCGATGGGCTTGCGCGTGGTGGCGGAAGGCGTCGAAAACGATGAGCAGGTTTCAATGCTCCGGCTTCTTCGCTGCCACGAGATCCAAGGCTACCTGTTCGGCAAGCCGCTGCCGATCGATGCCTATGCGCATTTGACGGGGCCGAAATCGCCACGCACGTTTTCAAGCGCGATGCCGAAGCTTCGCGAGATTTAATCTGCTATTCCCCGTGGCTGAAGGCCATCCACGGGTCGCGTCCAACCGCCAGCAGATCCAGAACATCCGACGTATGCTCGCCGAGATCCGGGCTTGGGGTTCTTGCCACGCAGGGCTCGCCATCGATGACGATTGGGCTCCGAACGGTCGGCACCGACGTTCCATCCGCGCGCGATAGGTCTTGGCGCAATCCTCGCGCGACGACTTGCGGATCGGCAAAGGTTTGATCGAGCCGGTTCACAGGTCCGGCCGGGACACCGGCGGCTTCGAGGCTTGCCAGGAGTTCGCCCGATGATCTCTTCGCTGTTGCCGCTTCGATGAGGGGGATGAGTGCCGCCCGGTTCGCGACGCGGCGTGCGTTGGTGTCGAAGCGTTCGTCCCGCTCGAGGCCGGAAAGCCCGAGCACCGCGCAGGCGCGCGTAAATTGTCCGTCGTTGCCGGCGGCAATAATGATTGGGCGGTCGGCGGCAGGGAAGACCTGATAGGGGACGATGTTCGGGTGGGCGTTGCCGAGGCGGCGCGGGGCCTTGCCGGAAGCGAGATAATTCATGGCCTGATTGGCGAGCACTGAAACCTGAGCGTCGAGCAGGGCCATGTCGATGTGCGCGCCTTCGCCGGTCCTGTTCCGGGAATTCAGCGCGGCGAGAATTCCGACTGTCGCGTAGACGCCCGCAAAGATGTCGGCGAAGGCGACGCCGATCTTTTGCGGCTCACCATCCGGCGCGCCGGTCAAATCCATGATGCCGCCCATGCCTTGCACGATGAAATCGTAGCCGGCGCGGGGGGCGTAGGGCCCTGTCTGGCCGAAGCCGGTGATCGAGCAATAGATGACGCGGGGATTGATCGCTTTGATCGCGGCGTAGTCGAGGCCGTATTTGGCCAGGCCGCCGACTTTGAAGTTTTCGATAATGACGTCGGCGTCTTTCGCGAGCGCCAGCACGGCGTCGCGTCCGGCGGGTTTCTCGAAATCGATTGCGACCGACTTCTTGCCGCGATTGGTCGCGTGGAAGTAGGCGGCCGAGGTCTCGCCAGTGCTACCGGTGACGAACGGTGGGCCCCACGTTCGCGTCTCGTCGCCGCCTTCGGGCCGTTCCACCTTGATGACGTGGGCGCCGAGATCAGCGAGCGTTTGTCCGGCCCAAGGTCCTGCAAGAACGCGGGCAAGCTCGAGAACGCGCAGTCCCGTGAGCGGCTTCCTACCTTCCGATGCCGTCATGCGAACGCCTGCAGACCGGTAATGGCGCGGCCGAGGATCAATGCGTGAATGTCGTGCGTGCCTTCGTAGGTGTTCACGGTTTCGAGGTTCAGCATGTGGCGCATGACGTGAAATTCTTCCGATATGCCGTTGCCGCCGTGCATGTCGCGGGCGGTGCGGGCGATATCGAGCGCCTTGCCGCAGTTGTTGCGTTTGATGAGGGAGATCATCTCGGGCGCGATTTGTCCTTCGTCGAAAAGGCGGCCGACGCGCAACGCCGCCTGGAGGCCGAGCGATATTTCCGTTTCCATGTCCGCAAGCTTCTTTTGGATGAGCTGCGTGGCGGCGAGCGGCTTCCCGAATTGTTTGCGGTCGAGTGTGTATTGGCGCGCGGCGTGGAAGCAGAATTCCGCCGCTCCGAGCGCGCCCCAGGCGATGCCGTAGCGGGCGCGGTTGAGGCATCCGAACGGTCCGGCGAGACCCGATGCGTTCGGCAGAAGCGCGTCTTCCGGAACGACCACGCCGTCCATGACGATTTCGCCGGTGACGGATGTGCGCAAGGAAAGCTTGCCCCCGATCTTCGGCGCGGAGAGGCCCTTCATACCTTTTTCGAGAATGAAGCCCCGGATCTTATCTCCATGCTCCGCCGACTTTGCCCAGACGACGAAGACGTCGGCGATGGGCGAATTGGTGATCCACATTTTGGAGCCGGTGAGGCGGTAGCCGCCGGGAATTTTTTCGGCGCGCGTTCGCATGCCGCCGGGGTCCGATCCGGCATCGGGCTCGGTCAGACCGAAACAGCCGATCCAGTCGCCGCTCGCGAGCTTGGGCAAGTATTTCTGGCGCTGCTCTTCGCTGCCGTAGGCGTGGATCGGATACATGACGAGGGACGATTGCACGCTCATCATCGAGCGGTAACCGGAATCGACCCGTTCGATTTCGCGGGCGATCAAGCCGTAGGCGACGTAGCTCGATGCGGAGCCGCCGTATTCGGCAGGGAGGGTGCAGCCAAGGAGACCGAGCTCGCCCAATTGGCGAAAAATATCGGGGTCGGTCTTTTCCTGCGCGTAGGCTTCGACGACGTAGGGCTGAAGCTTGTGCTGCGCGAACGCATGTGCCGTATCGCGGATCAGCATTTCGTCTTCGGTCAGCTGATCATCGAGCAGCAAGGGATCTTCCCACACGAAACTTGAAGTTGCTGCCACGTCGCACTCCCGGATCGATTTGTTGTTGGCGGGCACTCTATTGGGTCAGCCGCGTATTGGGAAACAGGTAAGTCTGATCTATTCCGCTGGTCTGTGATGCCGCTTGGTGCATTGCCCGTTCGCGCCGGCGGTGGTATCGGGCCGATCGGTCAGGATCTGCCGGCCGATTTCGCGCAGTTTTTATTCAATGCGGCGGTAGATACCTCAAGCGGTGTGGAAGGAAAGCGGAACATGTCTCGTCGGCCCCTCGTTGGCGTCATTTGCTGCATGCGTACCCCGGAAGACCCGGTGCAGGGCGTTGCCGAGCGCTATCTGCGGGCGGCGCCCTTCATGGGTGCGGACTTCGTGCTTGTGCCCTCGATGCCGGAAATCTCGAATGCGGCGTCCATTCTGAGCCGTCTCGACGGGATACTCTTGACCGGAAGCCCCTCGAACGTTGCACCGAGCCGTTATCGGAGCCCGGATGCGGGGGAGGGGCCTTTCGATCCCCGGCGCGATGAGACGGCGTTCCGGCTGATTTCGGAATCGGTTGAGCAGGACCGGCCGGTGCTCGGCATCTGCCGCGGCTTTCAAGAGATCGCGGTCGCCTACGGCGCCAGCCTCCGGCGCGATCTCGGCCAGACCGAGCGGGCGCAGATTCACCATACGCCGACGGGATTGCCGTTGGACCAGATGTTCGCGCTCGAACACCGCGTGGACCTCGCGTCCGGTGGCATTCTGGAGCGCGCGATGGGTCGGCCGTCGATCGTCGTCAACTCGGCGCACTTTCAGGGCGTAAACGATCTCGGCAGCAAGCTCACCGTTGAAGCGACAAGCGCGGACGGCATTGTCGAAGGGATTCGTCCGGCAAGCGGGGAACGCATTCTTGCGGTGCAATGGCATCCGGAATGGCGCGTTGCCGACAATCCGGATTCGCGTGAGCTGTTCGCCTGGTTCGGCTTGCTGCTCAAGGGCGCGAGCATGCGCGAAGCCGCCGATATCGTCGCTGAAAAAGCTACACTGGCCTAGTGCTGCAGGTTAGTGTTTTTGGGCGACGATGTGTTCGAGCGCGCCTTGCACTCCGGTGATCAGAACCTGAACGCCGATGCACAACAACAGAAACGCCGAGAGGCGGGTGAGGATGCGGGTGCGCGCCGGTCCGAGTAGATCGACGACGCGTTCGGCGTAGGCGTAGCAAAAGCCGACCAGGAAAGCGATGGTGAGAGCCGCGCCGCAGACGCCAGTGTAGAACGGCAGCAGCTCGGCGACCGGTAAGTTGGGGCGCGTCGCACTCAAGGCGATCGCGACCGAGATCGTGCCGGGGCCCGTCGTGAACGGCATCGTCAGCGGGAAGAAAGCGACGTCGCTGCCCCATGCTTTGGCTTTTTCAGTCGTCGCATGGTCCTGCTTGCGGTCTTCGGTCTCCTGCGGATTGTAAAGCATGCGCCAGCCGCTGACGGCGACGACCGCTCCACCCGCAACCCGCAGCGCGTCGATGCTGACGCCGAAGAAGCTCATCAGGGTGGCGCCAATCAGAAGCGATACGAGCATCACGATCGCCGAATAGAGGGCGACGCGCCAAGCGAGCCATGTTCGTTCCGATACGGGCCGGCCGATGGTGATCTGGCTATAGATCAGCGCCCCGCCGAGGGGGTTCACGATCGAAAACAACGCGGGAAACGCAATCAGAAAGTTTGCGGTTATCGCGCTCCAATATTCCATGGGGTGGGCCTATCGATAAAGGTGGACTGATCGCAGCTTCGCAGGCCGCATCTTCTTAGCGGCGAAAATTTGCCAGCGATAGCTAGGACGCCGCGACGCTACCATGATGACGACGGCTCGCTCTTGCCGAAGACTTCCTGCAGGCGCCGCAAGGTGCCGGGCGACACGAGATCGGGCAAGGCATTGAGCGCGAAGAACCCGTGCTCGGCGATTTCGGCATTCGGCGCCGGGATGCTGTCTCGACGCCAACGGTCAATTCTGAACAGCACGATGTGATCGCCCGGATAATCGTCGAAGTGCGAATAAATGCCGATGAGCTCTGGCGGCTCCAGGATGACGACGCCGGTTTCTTCGAGCACCTCGCGCGTAATCGCCGTTTCGATTTCCTCGCCGCGTTCGACGCCGCCGCCGGGGAAATGCCAGCCCGGACGGTAGCCGTGGCGAATGAGCAGTACGCGCGAGGCGTCATCGACGACGATCCCTTGCGCGCCGAGCGTAACGATGTCGTCGCGTTTCGACAGGAGGGCCGTCAATCGCGTCAGCATGCTCATGGTTTCCAGCCATAGAGCCAGTCGAATCCGCTCATGACGCGTGCCGGTGGCGCCATTCTCATCGCGGTGTTGCGGGCGAGGGCGGACGCCCCCTTCATGTGATAGATCCGGCCGTTGCGCTCGGATGCTTCCGCTACTTTTGCGACGCGGGCGTGGCGTGCCCGCTCGTATTCGGCGAGTGCCGGTTCGATGTCGGCGTCGCGAGCCGCAATGGCGTTTGCCAACGTGATCGCATCTTCGAGTGCCATGACGGCGCCCTGGGCGAGAAACGGCAGAACGGGATGGGCGGCGTCGCCGAGAAGTGCGGCGCGGCCGGATGTCCAACGTGTGAGCCGTGGCATGCGGTAGAGCGACCAGTTTCTCCAACTGTCAGCGGAGTCCACCAGTGTGCGGAGAGGTTTGGCGAAGGTACCGACCTTCGCTTTGACGACGTCGGCGACGATCGGGGAATCCCAGCCTTCAACGCGCGTGGCGTCGTCGGCGATGACGACGAGGGCAACGTCCTGGCCGCCGTTCACGGGGTAATGGACGACGTGCACGCCAGGCGAGAGCCAAATATGCACGGCGTTTGGAACGAGTTCCGGTGGCAAATGCCCGGCCGGTACAACACTGCGAAAAGCGGTTTTTCCGACTGGAATCAAATCCGACTTTCGGCTGCCGCCGATTTGTTCCCTAAGAGTGGACCAGAGGCCGTCGGCTGCGATCAGAACAGCGGCGTCGAATGTTTCGCCGTTGGCGGCGGTAACGCGAATGCCGTCGCGACTGTTTTCGAAGGATACGATTCCGGTTCCGCGCGAGACGGTGATACGGGGTTCGGCTTCGGCGCGGGCTCTTAGCGCGACATGCAGGTCGCGCCGGTGCGCGGTCCAATAGGGTGCGCCGTGCCGTTCCGCGATCCAGCGGCCGAGAGGCAGTTGTGTCAGTTCGCGGCCGGTTGCGCCATCGCGCACGCTGAGTGCGTTCGGGTGCGCGACTTTCTTTTCGAGGAACTCGGCGACGCCCAGATCGCGAAGGATGCGCGAGCCGTTCGGTCCGATCTGGATGCCGGCGCCTTCTTCGGGGAATTCGGAGCGGCGTTCGCAAACGTGGACATCGAAGCCACGTTCAGCGAGCGCGATGGCTGCGGCCAGCCCGCCGATGCCGGCACCAGCGACGATGGCGCTTCTGGGATTCGCCGTCATCAGCCCGCGTCCGAGGCGATGGGTCGGCTCGCCCTCATGGCGTCAGGCAGCGTCAGCTACGAGGCTGCCCTTCGGATCGCTTTCATCGGCTTTGAGGCGCGGGTCGTAAATAAAGAGCGTCGAGCAATAGGGGCAGAGAATCTGATTGTCCTGACCCATGTCGAGATAGACATGCGGATGGTCGAACGGTGCCCGGGCGCCCATGCAATTGAACTCTTTGACGCCGACGAATATCCGCTCTGCGCCAACGTCGTTTGCAAAGTGTGGAATTACGGCTCCGGCCATGCTTCACCCTTCCAAGACAGGAGATGTTTGGCCGCACCATATCCTCGTGGCATCCATGATGGTAGGGGACATAAAGACTTTCCGGCAGGTGAACGGCGGCGGGCGGTATGGACTTCTTTGACAGCGACGGCGTCGAAATCGCCTATCTCGATACCGGAGGCGGCGATGGCAAGCTTCCTGTTCTGCTCATCCACGGCTTTGCGTCCAATGTCGCGACGAATTGGGTGAACACGGGATGGGTCTCGTTCCTCACCAAGGCCGGCTATCGCGTCATAGCGTTCGACAATCGCGGCCACGGCGAAAGCCAAAAGCTGTATGACCTCGTCGACTATGGTGCACCGCTGATGGCGGAGGACGCGCGTCGTCTTCTCGATCATCTCGGCATCGCGCGGGTGAACGTGATCGGCTACTCGATGGGCGCGCGAATTGCGGCATTCCTCACGCTCGCCCATCCCGAGCGCGTGGCCCGCGTCGTCTTCGGCGGTCTCGGCATCAACATGGTGCGCGGCATGGCTGGAACGGGCCCGATCGCACGCGCTCTCGAAGCGACGAGCATCGACGACGTAACAAATCCGACAGCGCGGACATTTCGTGCGTTCGCCGAACAGACGAAAAGCGATCTCAAGGCGCTGGCTGCCTGCATCCGGTCGTCGCGAGCACCGATCTCGGCGGAAATGGCGAGCGAAATCGCAGCACCAGTGCTTGTTGCTGTTGGCTCGACCGACGTGATCGGCGGCTCGGCGGACGAACTCGCGGCGGTCATTCCGGGGGCGCGTGCGTATACAATTCCGGACAAGGATCACAATCGCGCGGTCGGTGACCGAAACTTCAAGGCCGAAACGCTGGCCTTTTTCGAAACCGCGACTTGAGCGATTGCCTGCCGGAAGACGGCGCGCCTGGTGACCTGATGACCGGGCTGACACGGGGGATGTCGCGAAGCCGGGATCAAGGTCGACCAGGGCACACGCCCCCGCCGAGGCCAGTCAGGGGCCCCGTCGAGTGCTTTACATCCGTCGATGCGTCTTCTGATCGGTACTCAGTACATGCCCGATCGAAGACGCGAGGACGGCGTATTCCAGCTCGCACGCGGTACAAGTTCGAGCCCGCCCCAGCACCTCTCAGGGCTAATGCCGAATATCCGTGCTGAGTGACGTGATGATTTCAGGCTTATGTCGGCCTTCAATTGAATGTGGATAACTTTGAGCCGGAAGCCTTCTGCGGCTTGACGGCCACGAGGGTGCGCGCCGCAGGGCCGCCGCAGTCCGCCTTCGGTTCGACAAGGCTCAGGCCCAAATCCGTCTGAAAAACCACGGATAATTGGGGACGTCCTGTCGCTTAACCGGCCGTTAACCTTAACAGCGCCTATTTGGGGCCGTCATGGTCTCGCGTTTTCGTATCAGCGTTCTTGTGCCGTCGGCCGTCCTGATGCTTTCGGGACTTGGGCTGCTGTGGGGCTGCGCGACCGGCCCGAATTTCGTGGTCAAGGACGATCCGTGGCGCTCGCCCGAAGAGAGGGCCTGTCTGGCGTCGGGCGCCGTGCGGCAAACGGCATTCGTCCGTCCCCGGTCGGCGCTGGGTGGTCCGAGCGTATGCGGCGCGGAAAGCCCGTTCGAGATGTCGGCCGCGGATAACGGGCGCGTCGAATTGAGACCACCGGCATCGCTTCGCTGCCCCATGATCCCGCAGATCGACAGCTGGGTGCGAAACGTCGTCGAACCTGCGGCGCGCCGCTATTTTCGCCAGGAACTCGTCGGCCTAACGGTGCTCGCGTCCTATTCGTGCAGGCCGATGAACAGCGTCGAAGGGGCAACGATCTCCGAGCATGCCTATGCAAACGCCATCGACATCGGTGGTTTCATTCTGGCTGACGGCCGGTCGATCAGCGTTCAGCGCGGATGGGGCGGGTCGGAAGGCGAGCAAGTGTTCTTGCGCAACGTGCACAACGGCGCCTGCGAATATTTCATGACGGTGCTTGGTCCGAACTACAACAGCTTACACAGCGACCATTTCCATCTCGACCTTGCACATCATGGCCTTACAGGGCTGAAGAATATCTGCAAATAATCGGCGGAGATGGGCGAGAGCGTGCAGTTGGCATGCAAATCCGCTAGAAGCGCCGCATGACTTGGGATCACGATCCGCCACCCGGAAGCCGGCGCGGCTATCATCATGGGAACCTGCGCGAAGCCTTGATGAAGGCTGCGCTCGATTTGATTGCGGCGAAGGGGCCGTCCGGGTTCACGTTCGCCGAGGCGGCGCGTGCGGCCGGGGTCAGCCCTGCCGCGCCCTACCGGCATTACCGCGATCGTGATGCGCTTATGGCGGACGTTGCCCGGCGCGCGTTCGAGGCGTTCGAGGCGAAGCTGAAACAGGCCTGGGCGGGCGGCACGCCGGATGCGTTCACAGCATTCGAACGTGTCGGCCGGGCGTATCTCGATTTCGCGAGGGTCGAGCCCGCGCAGTATTCCGCCATGTTCGAATCCGGACTGTCGTTCAAGGCGTTTCCGGATCTGCATATAGCCGGTGAACGCGCGTTCAATGTTTTGAAGGACGCCTGTTCAGCTCTCGTGGCGGGAATGCCAGAGGCCAAACGGCCGCCTGCCATGATGATGGCGCTTCACATCTGGGCGGAAGCGCACGGTATCGCATCGCTCTTCGCGCGCGGCGACGAAGCGCGGCGGCCCATTCCGATGAGTCCTGAAGATCTTCTCGATGCGGCGGTGCTCATTTATCTCGATGGGCTCGGCGCACGGCCCCGGAAGGGCGGCGACTAGGCCGGCGACTGGAGCATACTGTTGACGCGTGTGGATTGCCGCATTCGGAGCCGATTGTCCGTCCGGCGATATTCTGCCTACAAATGCATAGGGAGATGCGACTCGCTCGCGATTGGTCGCGGTTGACGACAGCGGAATGCTGCCAACCGCAACGGCTGGCTGGCTCAGGCGTTGGCGTTCCAGCTATCGAAACGAAAATGATCGACGAACGTCAGCGACGTTCGAAGGTCGATAATCGGCTGATGTGTCGGAGGTGGTAATGCCCGGCAAGTGCCCTAAATGTCAGAACATCGTCGGCAGCGTGCGTGCGGAACAGATCAATATCTCGAATGCGATGGGAAATGTCTTCGCCGGTGCAAGCTACACCTGTCCACACTGCCAGACGATCTTAGGCGTCACCGTCGACCCGTTCGCGTTCAAAAATGAAATCGCGATCGAGTTGATGAAGCGGATGAAGGGCGGGCGTTAGGTATTCGGAGAGCGGCCGCGCTGCGATGACTTGAGCCTCCCGTCGCCGGAAACAAAAAACCTCAACGGGCTCTTGACGTGCCCACTTGCCGTCCCACCTATGTGAATGTAAAATACATTTACATCCTAACCAAGGAGAGGGTGGCGATGACGCAAGTGGTTCAGACGCTCGATGATTATGGCAGGCCCGCGTGGATTGCCGCGATGGTCTTAGGTTTCATCGTTTTCTGGCCGGTTGGGCTCACCATCCTGGCCTATATGCTCTGGAGTGGACGCATGAATTGCGGATGGCACCAAGGTCGCGGTCGCGGACGGTGGGAAAGCAGGTTCGCCGATCGATTTGAACGGGCGCGGTCGCGCGTCGAAGACGAGTTTCGGAATTTCAGCAGAGGCGCCCCGTCGAGCGGCAACAAAGCGTTCGACGATTATCGCGAGGCGACGCTGAAACGGCTCGAGGAGGAGGAGCGGGAATTCCGCGCATTCCTCGAGCGCTTGCGGCAGGCGAAGGACAAATCCGAGTTCGATCAGTTCATGTCGGAGCGCCGCGAGCGTCCGGCACCGAACGAGGGCGCGACGGCCTGATCGAAGAAGAATTCAACGGGGCTGCCTGACCGGCGGCCCCAATTTTTTATCGTCTCAAGCCGACGGAGCGAGTTCGATGTTTCATCACCTTCTGTACCTGCCGTTCGTCATTCTGCATTTTGCAGCGGTAGCGTTGCTCATCATGGGCGCAGCGATTTTGCTTCGGCCATTGGCACGGCGGCGCTGCGGGATGGCAGGCGCTTGTGGCTCGGCCAATCGCAATCCGGAGAACTCGGCGTTCGAGGATTACCGGCGCGCGACGATAACCCGTCTCGAGAACGAGGCCGAAGAGTTCCGATCGTATCTCGAGAAGCTGCGCCGGGCTGCGGATGCTTCGGCATTTCAGGCTTTTCTGCAGAGCCGGAAAAACGGTGGCTCCTCCGTTTCTTAGGCCTGTCCGCTAGGCTTTCCCGACGGCTGCATAGCTGGAATTCCCGTTTTTCGCCTATGTTGCCGTTATTTTAGGGGTGTTCCTGTCGCGCGTCGTTTATGGTTTCCGGTGACAGCCGCGGCGGGCTGGCCTGTTTGACGCGTAAGAACCCACGGACCTTAGATGCCCTGGCAATTTCTGAAGAACGCCGTTGCGGCGTATGGCGGAGGACTGCGCTCCGCGCTGGAACACGTCAAAGAGGCGTTCGGCCTGGAAGGCGGACATACGCCAGCCCAGTCGCGCGTCGCCTTCACGATCGCCGTCGTCGCGCTCGCCGCCAAGATGAGCAAAGCCGACGGCGTTTCATTGCCGATCGAAGCCGAAGCCTTCAAACGGCAGTTCAAGGTTCCCGATAGCGAATGCGCGCACGTCCGCAGGCTTTATGAGTTGGCGAGCCAGGACGTTGCCGGATACGAAACCTATGCCGCGCAGATCGCTCGCATTCTCGAAGGGCAGCCGGAGCTGAAGCTGTCCGTGCTCGAATGCCTGTTTCATGTCGCGAGCGCCGACGGCATTTTGCATCCTGACGAAGATCGCTATCTTGCGCACGTCGCCGAGATCTTCGGATTGACGAAGGGCGAATTCCGGTGCGTCCGGCGCAGTTTCGTCGTCGATGCCGACAGTCCCTACGAAGTCTTGCACATTTCGCCGACGGCATCCGACAAGGAGATCAAGGCGCGCTACCGTGAGCTGGTCAAAGGCCATCATCCCGATGCGCTCGTCTCGAAAGGCGTGCCTCCTGAATTCCTGGCGGGTGCGGAACGCCGGCTTGCGGCAATCACCGCGGCATACGAGGCGATATTGGAAGAGCGCGGCCAGCGCGTCGAACGAGCCCTGGAGCCGACGTGACCTTCAAAGCCGACACGCCGCTTTCCCATCACGTGCATCCCGCAGACAATCGTGAGGCGAGGCGTGGCGGCGTGAAGCCGTCGCTGCTCATTCTGCATTACACGGGTATGAGTTCGGCCGCCAAGGCGATCGATTGGCTCGGACGTTCCGAAAGCGGCGTGTCCTGTCATTACGTCGTCGACGAAGCCGGGCGCATTACGCAGCTCGTGCCGGAAGAGCAGCGTGCATGGCATGCGGGCGTCTCGTATTGGCGGGGCGAGACGGACATCAACTCGCACTCGATCGGCATCGAGATCCATAATCCCGGGCATGAGCACGGCTACCCGGATTTTCCACCCGATCAGATGGCGGCCGTCATCGCGCTTTCGAAAGACATCGTGAGGCGCCACCACATCGCCCCGGACAACGTTCTTGCGCACTCGGATGTGGCACCGGGGCGAAAAATCGATCCCGGTGAAAAGTTCAACTGGTTGCTTCTTGCGAAGGAAGGGCTCGGGCTTTGGGTGCGTCCATCTCCGGTCAGAGAGGACGATCCGGGACTAGGGTCCGGGGCTTCGGGTCCGCGGGTTCTTCGGGCACAGGAGAATCTTGCTTCATATGGTTATGATGTGAACGCCACGGGTACACTCGATCCGGGCACGGAAAAAGTTCTGAAGTCCTTCCAGTTGCATTTTCGCCCCCGCCGGGTTGACGGCCGGCTCGACCGGTCGACGGAAGTTACGCTCGAGCGGTTGGTCGAGGCGTCACGGAAACGTGCCGCCGCTTGACGAGGCTTGGCCGGTGCTGTTGATGCAGATCATGCCGGCCCGTGACCGGCGCGTTCGCCACGGGCCGGGCAAGCCCAAGCCATTCCGAAGCAGGACCAACCGTGTTCAAACCGCGGCGCCCCGAGTTCTTGGCGCTTATCATTGCGATCTATGCGGCGCTGGTTCTCAATCAGCCCTTCTGGCGAAAATTTATTGAGGTCGTTGAGCCATCCCGGTTCAGCGATTGGCTGCACATCGGCTCGGCGGCGGTGTCGATCGTCATCGTCGCCTATCTCGTTCTGCTGGCGCTATCGGTAAAGCCGCTGTTGCGCATCGTCGTGCTGCTGTTCCTGCCGATGATGGCAGCAGCCGCCTATTTCATGAACGAATACGGTATTGTCATCGACGCGCAGATGGTTCGCAACGTGTTCGAGACGGATACGGGCGAAGCGGGCGATCTGATCACGCTGAAGCTCGTCGCGTATGTCGTGTTTCTCGGACTGGTTCCGGCGGTCCTGTTCTGGCGCATGCCATGGACGGAGCAATCGTTTCGCAGCGAGGCTTTAGGCAAGCTCAAGGCGGCTGCTCTGTCGCTTGCGATCCTCATTGCCGTGCTGGTGCCGGCCTGGGGAGATTTCCTTTCGTTGGCGCGCGATCACCGCAGACTCAAAATGACGTTGACACCGGTGAATATCGTTTCGGCGCTCGCGGGCTATTCGCGGCAGTTGGCGCGCATGCAGCCGAAGACCGTCGCTTTCTATGGTGAGGATGCGCGGCGCAACGCTTTCAGCGGCGGCCGCAAATCGCTCTTCGTCATCGTGGTCGGTGAAACCGCACGCGCGGACCACTTTTCGCTCAACGGCTATCAAAGGCCGACGAACCCAGGGCTCGCGTCGATCGGCGATCTTATCAACTACGGACAAGCCTACTCGTGCGGCACCGATACGGCGCAGTCCGTGCCGTGCATGTTCTCGGGGTTCGGTCATGATCTTTTCACGAACGCCAAAGCGGATGGGCGCGAAAATCTCCTCGATATCCTAAAGCGCGCCGGCATCGATGTCGTGTGGCGCGAAAATCAGGCGGGCTGCAAGGGCGTGTGCGCCCGTGTCCGGACGGAGACGCTGACGGGGCATAACGTTCCGACGTTCTATGCGAGCACAGTGAACTTCGACGATATTCTCGTCGATGGTCTTGAAGAGCGGATCGCGAAGCTCGATCGGGATACGGTGATCGTGCTCCACATGATGGGCAGCCACGGTCCCGCGTATTGGAAGCGCTATCCGGAAAAGTTCGAGACGTTCCGGCCGGCGTGTAAGGATGCGCAGTTCAGCCGGTGCGATCTGGAGGGCATCGTCAATGCCTATGACAATACGATCCTCTATACGGATCATGTCCTGACGCGGCTCATCGACGTGTTGAAGGGCGCGGCGAACAATGGCGTCGATGCGGGCATGATCTATGTGTCCGATCACGGCGAGAGCCTTGGCGAGAAGGGCATGTATCTTCACGGGATGCCCTATGCCATCGCGCCGGAAGCGCAGATCCATGTTCCCATGGTCGTCTGGCTTTCGCCGACGATGAAGGAGTCTCGCGGCATCGAGCAAGGCTGCCTCATCGGCCGGAGCGGAAGCCGCGTCGGACACGACAATCTTTTTCATTCGAGCCTTGGGATCATGGGTGTGGCGACCCGCGTTTATGATCCGTCACTCGATCTCTTCGCGCCTTGCCGGAAGCCCGCTTCCTGACTCAATACGAATGAAATAACGTAGCGGGTGTTTAAGTGACGCGACGATTTCGCGTGAGCCCGCGACGAAAATGATATCCCCGGTCTACCCGGACTCATGCATGATCGGTCGTGTAACGATCACCGCGCAACGGCCGTTTGGAAGGTCAAGCATGATCCGCAGGTTGACTGGTCTGGCGTTCTCCCTCCTGTTTGCTAGCGCGGTTTCCGCTTTCGCGGATCAGCCGCTCGGGCCCGTGGTGCCCAAGGCGGAGATGAACGCCCGCACCATCACAACCCTGCTGTTTCAGGCGAAGCCCGGAGCAACGCCGGATTTCTCGAACAAATACCTCGTCTATCTCGATCTTTCCGAACTCAACTTCAAAGGCGCGAACCTCGCGCATTCGGATTTTTACGGCACGGACTTCACGGGCGCCAATCTCAAGGGTGCCGATCTTTCGCATACCCGGCTCGACCGTTCGGTGCTGATGCGCGCCGATCTTTCGGGGGCCAATCTGACCGGCGCGACGATCCTGCGTCCGACGATCTACGCAGACCTTTCCAACAACACGCTCGACGCGCCGCGCTTCACGGGTGCGAATTTGACGGAAGCGCACGTGTCAGCGGAACTGTCGGGCTCCGATTTCAGGGGAGCGGATCTGTCGAGGGCGAACTTCTTTCCGTTCGAGGGGCGGCCGGGTGAGGGGACCCTTGCCACGGCCTATCGGAACGTTCTCAAGTACTGCGACTTTTCCGGCGCGCGCATGACTGATGCCAACATGGAGCGCACGGTCTTGTGGTTTGCGAAGTTCTCGGGCGCCAATCTCAGGGGCGTCAACTTCAGAGACGCCGATCTCTCGCGCGCCGACTTCGCGGGCGCAGACATCACCGGCGCGGACTTCACGCGGGCCGATCTCGACGGCGCGAATTTCGTCGGCGCCATCGGCATCGCAGAGGCCAAAGGTCTCGAACAAGCGATCAACCTCGACCGCGCGCAGCGATAGCGCGCTCGGGCATTCGGTGAAGCCGACGCTGACGCGAGGCTGACATCGCTGCGCTCATTCGACAGATATGGGATGGTCATTAACTGTTGTTAAACAGTATATTGCCAACCTCTCAAAACGACTTTCCATACCGGAGTGCCGACATGGCGACACAGATGCGAGCCAGTGTGTTCAGTCCGCGTTCGGGTGTTTTTGTAATCGCGCTTTCCATCGCGACGACGGTTCCATTGATTTGGGCAACGACGGCGAATGCCGTGAGTCTTCGCGTGAAGCTTGCCTGCTCGCGTGACTACTATGCGCTGTGCAGTCAGTTTTCGTCGGATAGCCCGGAAACTCGCCAGTGCATGCGCGCTGCGGGCGAAAAGCTGTCAGCTCGCTGCATCAATGCGCTCGTCGAAGCGGGTGAAGTGAGCCAGGCGGAAGTCTCGCACCGCGCCAGTCAGCTTCGCCAGTAGCCCGGCTTTGGGCCGGTTCGTGCGGTGTTCGGGTGGGTCCTGGCCGCATATGACGGGCTTTTTGCTTAATAGGAACTTGACTTGCGCGCCACGAACTTCGCTAATGTTGCGTTCAGGCGGCCGAGAATCTGTTGGTGCATGACAGGCAGATCCCTACCGGCCGCGTGAGCAGCGAGGGCGGTTCGCATGGTGGATCTTCAGCCGTGGCGGCAAATCGAGGTTCCTGAGCCTCGTCCTGACGAACTCTACGAAGCTATCCTATTCGACCGGCCGTACAGCTTTCTTGGTTTGAAAGCGCTTCTTGGCGCCGCCGATTTCGACAAGGCGGGGGATCGCAATTGCGGTCTTGCGGCGAAAGACGATGTCGAGCGCGAGGCGGCGCGGTCAATCCTCTCGCGTTTGACGCTGCAGCATCTTTACGATCGCCCTCTGACGGACGAGCAGGGCCGCGTCGATTCCGTGATGCGCATCAATTACGGCATCGACCGCGAGACATTTGCCGAGATTGCGCCGAAGACGCTGGGCGAGATCAAAAATCTTTTACTCAAGGCGAAGGCTTCCGAAGCCAAGCGCATCGGCGGCGCGCTGACCGGCGTGATGGCGGCGGCAATCGCCAAGCTGATGGACGTGCATGAACTCGTTTATGCCGCCAAGAAGCTGAAGCGTTCGGGCAAGGCGCGAACACTTGTCGGCGCGCCGGGAACGCTGTCGTCGCGGCTGCAACCCAACCATCCGACCGACGATCTCGATGCGATGTCGGCGCTGATCTACACGGGCCTTTCGATGGGTTCGGGCGATGCGCTGCTGGGTCTCAATCCGGCGATCGATACGGTCGAAAACATTTCGAAGACGCTGAAGCATCTCGACAAGCTTCGCCGCGAGACGGGAGCGCCGACGCAGATCTGCGTGCTGTCGCATGTGAAGACGCAGCTCGCGTGTCTCGAGAGCGGGGCGCCGGTCGAGATCATGTTCCAGTCGCTCGCGGGCACCGACCGGACTCTGATCGAAGAGTTCGACGTGACGGCCGACGTGCTGGACCAAGCCTATACGACGATGGCGAAGCACGGACCGCTGGCGGGCGAAGCGGCGCAATTCATGTATTTCGAGACCGGCCAGGGCAGCGAGCTGACCTACAGCAAGCACAACGGCATCGACATGACGACGACGGAGGCGCTCTGCTATGGGCTCGCCCGGCGCTACGATCCGTTCATGGTCAACAACGTCACGGGATTTATCGGGCCGGAGACGCATCGCTCGAACTTCGAGATGATCGTCTCGAATTTGCAGGATCATTTCATGGGCAAGCTCCTTGGCCTGCCGATGGGCATGGCGCCCTGCTATACGCTGCATTCCGAAATCACGATGGAAGGCCAGCAGATTGCCGCCGAATTGCTGACGGCTGCGGGCGCCAACTATTTCATGGACGTCTATCTCTCGATCGACCGGATGCTCGCGTATTTCGACACGTGCGGGCACGACGATCAGACGATGCGGGAGGTGCATGGGCTGACGCCTGCGCCGGAATTCCTGGAATGGGCGATCGGGCGCGGGATTTTCGTTCGCGATGAGGATGGCGAAGTTGAGCGCGGCCCGAACTGGGGCAATCCGAAGATTTTCTGCTCGGATGAGGAATTCGAACGGCTGCGCACGAATCTGCCCGCGGCTTACGGCTTCGAAAGCGCGGGGCCGCGGCCGACCGAACAGGTGTCACGCGCGATCAAGGCGAACTTGGCTGCGGCGCGCGAGGCGATTTACGCCGAGGTCACGCCGGAGCGGCTAGCAGGCATCGATTTCCGGCGCGTGAAGACTTCAGCGACAAGCAAGGAAGCGCATCTCAGCCATCCCGATCGCGGCGCGAAGCCGTCGGACGACATGGTTGCGGAGCTTTCGCCGGAACGCGTCGACGTGCAGATCATCGTTTCGGATGGTCTCTCGGCGGAAGCGGTGCATCACAATATTCCGGATCTGCTTCCGGCGCTGCTTGATGGGCTTAAGGAGCAGCGGATTTCGGCAGGAAAGCCGATCCTTGCGCCATACGGACGCGTGAAGCTTGCCGAAGCACTCGGAGACGCTCTGCAGCCGAAGCTCGTCATCAATCTCATCGGTGAGCGGCCGGGCGGTGATGCTTTGGCGTCGCGCAGCATGTCGGCTTACATCGCCTATCGTCTCGACGATGATGCGAGACAGGATGCTGTGAAATTCAGCGGCAATCCGGATATCCGCTACGAATACACGGTGATCTCGAACATCTATTCGGGCGGGTTGCCGCCAAGCGAAGCCGCCGTGCAGATTACGGAACGCGTCAATCAGATCCTGACGGCGAAGGCTGCGGGCAATCGTCTCGAGCGCGCCATCCATGACCGTTCGCACAACATGCGTGCGGCGATGGGGGCTTAGTTTTCTTTACGTGCAGCCTGCTGGGTCCCGGCTCTCCGCTTCGCTGCGGCCGGGATGACACGTGATGCGCGCATTCGCATAGTGGCGTCTCGGTATCGCCCTCCGCCGTCATGCCGACGGAGGTCGGCATCCAGATAGGCTGCAACAAGTTCGGCGGATGGGTTGGGTGTCGGAGAGAGCCGCGCGCATCGAGTGCGCTGATCGTTGTCTGGATCCCGGCCTTCGCCGGGATGACGGTGGATGGGAATACAACTCGGTTAACGGCGCGCCTTCGAGTGTTGCACGCCCCTTGACGTTTACGCGCGCACATCGCTTATCTCATGCACCAGCTGGCTGGACGGCCGCTGCCGGTTTTCGTTGTGGCGAAACGCGCTCTAAAGGCTCGCGAGCTGACATCCGGCAGAGGAAAGTCCGGGCTCCATGAGGAATACGGTGGCGGCTAACGGCCGCCGGGGGCGACCCTAGGGAAAGTGCCACAGAAAACATACCGCCAAGCCGGACTGCCTTTGGGCACAATCCGGCGGTAAGGGTGAAAAGGTGCGGTAAGAGCGCACCGCGCTGCTGGTAACAGCAGTGGCAGGGCAAACCCCACCGGGAGCAAGATCAAATAGGGGTGGGCGCGCGGAGCGGGAAACCGCAGACGCAAGGCGCGTCCTCACGCTACCCACCCGGGTTGATTGCACGAGGCGTCTGGCAACAGGCGTCCCAGATGAATGGTCGTCGCGGAGTCTTTTTTGGCCAACACTCGGCAAGCCGGTGTTGGGCTAGCCTCCAGACAGAACCCGGCTTACAGGCCAGCTGGTATTTTTCACTCGCCTTGAAGGACACGGCGGGGCGGCGAGGGAGCGAATTGATACGGTTTCTGAGCTTAGTCGCAGCTTGGTTTTTGACATGTGCGCCAGCAATGGCATGGACGGAACGGGAGATCAGCACGGGGGCGCTTCACGGCACGCTCATCACCGCTGACGGTTCGAAGTCCGAATCCAATTCATCGAATGCAAACGCTGCCGTACTGATCCTGGCAGGCTCGGGTCCGGTCGACCGGAACGGCAATCTGGCGGACGCGCACAACGATAGTTTGAAGCGTCTCGCGCACGATCTTGCCGATCTCGGCATTGGTTCGCTGCGCGTCGACAAGCGGGGCGTTGGCCAGAGCCGCGCCGCGGGACTGCGCGAGGAAGACCTGCGCTTCGACACTTACGTCGCCGACGCTGTCGAATGGCTGAGGGTTCTTCATGCACGGCGCGATACCGGGGAGATTTTCATACTCGGGCACAGCGAAGGCGCTTTGATCGCGACGATGGCCGCGCAAAGGGCGGACGTGGCGGGCCTCATGCTTATCGCGGGTGCCGGCGAGCCCGCTGGACGCGTTCTTGCGAGACAGCTTTCCGCAGCGGGGGCTCCAAGCGAACTGCAAGATGAATCGAAGAGAATTTCCGAAAGCCTCGAGCGGGGCATTCGCGTCGCAAGCATTCGGCCGGAACTCATGAGCCTCTATCGTCAGAGCGTGCAGCCGTACCTGATGTCGTGGCTGCCCCTCGATCCGGCGGCAGAGCTTGCGCGCGTCAAGCATCCGGTTCTGATCGTACAGGGGACGACCGATCTCCAGGTTACGGCGGAGAACGCTGAACTCCTGGCATCAGCGCAACCCGGCGCAAAGCTCGTGATGATCGACGGCATGAATCATGCGCTGAGAAAGGCCCCCGCGGATCGGGCCGCAAACTTCGCGACGTACCGCAATCCGCGATTGCCTCTCGCCAAAGAACTTGTGCCGGCGCTTTCCGGCTTCGCGAGCGCGCACTAGCGCTACGACAAACGGTCAGCCGGTATCGTCGCCGTCTCGAATCGGTGCTGGTTGTTCCGGAGGCTCGACGAGCTTGCGGTAGAGATGCCACGTCGCGTGGCCGAGGATCGGCAGGGTGATTGCCAGTCCAACGAGCAGCGGTATTGCGCCGAGCAATAGTCCGATGGCGACGATCAGACCCCAGAGGGCAATTGGTACCGGATTCTCAATCGAGGCGCGGACGGATGTTCGTACGGCGGTGCCGATGCTGACGTGGCGATCGACGAGCATCGGGAATGATACGACGCTGGTCACGAGTACGAAAAGTGCAAACATGAAGCCGAGCAAGTTGCCGGCGATGGCGAGTTCAGTGCCTTTTCCGGTTCTGAAGACGTCATGGACGAAGTCCGAAACGGATGCTGGTTCGCCACCCATGATCTGCGTGTACATCAGGTTCGCCGCGTAGAGCCAGGCGACGAAAATCGCCGCCAACACGAGGCCGAGCACGAATATTCCGCCCATCCCGGGACGGTGGATGACGGCGAATGCGCGGACCGTGGAGGTGTCGAGGCCTTCTTCGCGCCGTCTGCTCAACTCGTACAATCCGACCGCAAAGAACGGACCGAGCAACGCAAAGCCCGCGACCATCGGATAGACGAGGGAAAGCAATCCGTATCCGAACAGGATGCGCGCCAAGATAATGCCGATGACCGGATAGATGAGGCCCGCGAAGACAAGGTGGGTCGGCATCGCGAGGAAGTCATCGTAGCCTTCGGCAAGCGATTTCCAGACGTCGGCTGTTGTGATCCTGCGGACTGCGGGATCGGTGTCGCGCCAGATAATGGACGCTGGCCACCTCAAATCGCGGCCCGGGTATGCGTGGGGTCGTGCGGTTGGGGATCGAGAAATGGTGTTCGCCATGTCGGCACCTGCTTTTGTTGTGGTGCCAAAGGGATCGATGGCCTTTGGCACCGGACAATCGGAGCGCCCCGCCTCGCCTTCTGCGCGAAGGATGCGCTCTTCCCCGAAAGCTTCAAGTCAGGTCTGCGTTACCGCTCATTCGATTTATAAAAATCCATAATTTTCATAATATTATTCTGATTTATTCATTTTTTACATGATGGGCGGAAGCCCGCTTGTTGTGGACAGATGATGCAATTCCGCTTCGCATCACGAAATATCCTTAATATTCCGTTGACGACCATCAAATCCCATGCGATCCCATAAAGGCCCGTCCGCACCGGGCAGGACACCGTGGCCGGGCGCCGATTTGGTAGAGGGCCCAAATCCGAGCGACCGCCACGGCCCCTTTCTTGACTATTCGGGTGACACGGACGCTTCCCGCGCTCCCGCCATTCGAAACGAAGGGTCTCAATTTTGGTTCGGCTCTTCCGCTGCGGGGGAGAGCCGGCGGACGGCAAGACAAAGCGTAGCCAGTAGCTGAGTGGAGGACGAAAACCGTTAGCTGAGGGATGGACCGCTTTGTCTCGACATTCACAAACAAGATCGACGCCAAAGGCAGGGTTTCCATTCCAGCCTCGTTCCGCGCTGTCCTCGAGCGCGATGGGTATGCCGGCGGCATCGCAGGCGGTCTCTACTGCTACCCCTCGCTCGACGCTCAAGCACTCGATGCTGGCGGCGAAAGACTTGCAAAGAAAATCGACGGGCTTCTCGCGGGCTTGCCGGACTATTCGGATGAGCGCGATGAGCTGTCTGTCGCACTCTACGGCGACGTCCAGGTTCTCTCGATCGATGGCGACGGCCGCATCGTCCTTCCTGAAAACCTTCGTGCCCACGCCAACCTGGACGCCGCCGTCTCGTTTGTTGGACTTGGTGAAAAATTCCAGATGTGGGAGCCCAAACTCTTCGAAGCCCGCCGCGCCGAGGCGCGAAGCAAGGTTCAGGTAACGCGGAAACTTTTTGCAGCGGGGAGCCGCCCGTCAAATGACGGCGGCGACGAGGGGGCACGGGAATGACGCGCGGTGGCGGGGCAGAGGGAGCCTCGCAGGGGCCGGCTGAAAAGCCTTCGCGCCACATTCCCGTGCTCGTCTCGGAAGTTCTCGAGACGCTCGCACCGAAAGACGGCGAAACCTATATCGACGGCACGTTCGGCGCGGGCGGCTATACGCGCGCCATTCTCGGTGCCGCCAACTGCAACGTGCTTGCGCTCGATCGCGACCCGACGGCAATCGCCAACGCTACGTCGGTGCTCGAAGAAGCCGGTGGACGGCTGACGCTCATCCAATTGCCGTTCAGCCAGATGGAGGAGGCGGTTCGTGAGAATCTTCCGGCCGGGCAGGCTGACGGCGTGGTTCTCGACATCGGCGTCTCGTCGATGCAGCTCGACGATGCCGAGCGCGGGTTTTCATTCCAATCCGACGGGCCGCTCGACATGCGGATGTCGGTTTCCGGAATGAGCGCCGCGGATTTTCTCAATGAGGCGGAAGAAGAAGAGATCGCTGACGTCATCTACACGTTTGGCGAGGAGCACCGTTCGCGGGCAATTGCTCGTGCCATCGTCAAGCGGCGAGAGGAGACGAAGTACTCGCGGACGCTCGAGCTGGCAGATACGGTCTCGCGCGTTTTTCACGGCCGCAAGATCGACGGGCGGCATCCGGCGACACGGACGTTTCAAGCGCTCCGGATTTTCGTCAACGACGAGCTTGGCGAACTCGCGAACGCGCTCTCGGCGGCGGAGCGGATCTTGAAGCCCGGCGGGCGGCTGGTCGTCGTCAGCTTTCACAGTCTCGAAGACCGGATCGTGAAGAAGTTTCTCACCGAGCGAAGCGGGCGAACGGCTGGTGCTTCCCGGCATCTGCCGCCAGAATCGATAAAATCGCGCGAGCCAAGTTTCCGAATTGTTAACTCACGCCCGTTAACACCTTCTAAAGGTGAATTGGATGTGAACCCTCGTTCACGGTCTGCACGTTTGCGGGCCGCAACCCGCACGGACGCTGCGGCTTGGCCCTTGGATCTGGACGCATTGGGGGTTCCTCGACACCGATAATGCTGAGCTTGGAGACAAGCTGAACGGGAATTGTATCAAAATGCGTCTCTTGAATGTTGCCGCTTTCTTTTTTGCAGTCGCCAGTGCGCTGCTCCTTTATGCCTTGAACTACGACACGCGCCGCCTCGAGGCCGAGCTTCAGGCGAAGGAGCGACAGGCGGACCGCGCCCGCAGCGATATCGCGGTTTTGAAGGCAGAGCGCAGCACGCTCGCGCGTCCCGATCGAATCGATGATCTGGCACGGCGGCTCGGGCTTGGACCGCCGAGGGCCGAGCAATTCCAGCACGGACGGGAAGTGTCCGAACTCAGCGAGCGCCAGGGCAGCGCCAATGGCCGGTGATCGCGCAGACTTTCTGATCGGGGGCGCGCACATGATCCGTGGAGCTGGAACGCACGCGGCAACGGGGCTCGGCCCGGCGCGGCGGCGCACGGAGGCGGCCGTCTACGGCGTTTTGTTTTCCGCATTCGCGGTCGTTGGCGTGCAGCTTCTCGTGCTGGCGGCCGGACGGCATTCGGATATAGCGCTGGCGATTTCGGAGCCGGTTGCAGCGACGAGCTTCAGCCGTCCCGATATCGTCGATCGCAATGGACGTTTGCTTGCGACGGATCTCGAGGCGCCCTCGATCTTCGCCGATCCGGGCGTTGTCCTCGATCGCGACGAGGTCGTCGAAAAGCTTTCAACCGTGCTGCCCGATCTTAACGCATCCGAATTGATGCGCGCGCTGTCGGACCGGTCGCGCCGGTTCGTCTGGGTGCGCCGTGGCGTGTCGCCTGCCATTGCGCAGAAGGTGCATGATCTGGGCTTGCCCGGCGTTTCGTTCCGTTATGAGCTGAAGCGCGCGTATCCCGGCGGCAAGATGGCCGGACACGCGCTCGGCTACGTCGATGTCGACAACCGCGGTGTCGCGGGCATCGAGAAATATATCGATGACAAAGTCGGCGTCGATCCGGTGCATTCGGCGGTGCTTTCCAATCGTCCGCCGGTGCGACTCTCGCTCGATCTCGGCGTTCAGCACGCGCTCGAAGATGAACTCGACGACGCGATGCGGCGCTACCAGCCCGAAGGCGCGGCTGGCGCTGTTCTCAATATCAAGACGGGCGAAATTCTCGCGAGCGCTTCGCTGCCACAAGTCGATCCGAGCTGGCCGACGCAGGCGCTCGACGACAAGCACATCGATCGCATGACGGGCGGGACCTACGAACTTGGTTCGGTCTTCAAGACGCTTACTCTCGCGATGGCCTTCGACGAGGGATTGGCGAAGCGCGATACGATTCTCGACGTGAGGCAGCCTCTCGAAGCCGGGCGGTTCACGGTTACGGACATGCACCCGTCCCGCCGGCCGTTGTCCGTCAAGGAAGTTTTTACGCACTCGTCGAACGTCGGCGCCGGCATGCTGGCATTAGAGGCGGGGCCGGAGAAGCTGCAGGCATTTCTGAAGAAGGCCGGCATCCTCGATCCGATGCAGACAGAGGCCGGCGCAATGGCGACGCCACAGGTTCCTTCGCGCTGGAACCGGGCGACGACGATAACCGCGTCGTTCGGGCACGGCATTGCGGTCGCACCGCTGCAGTTCGCGGCTGCCGCTGCGACGCTCTTCAATGGCGGCAGGACCGTTCATCCGACGTTCTTGCGAAAATTCGACGCTGGGACCGCCGACGGCAAACCGGTGATCAGTGCTGCGACATCACGCGAAATGGCTGAGCTGATGCGCGCCAACGTCGTCGACAAGGATGGCACGGGCGGGAAAGCCGACGTGGCGGGCTATCGGGTCGGCGGCAAGACTGGCACTGCCGATATCGCCAGCAAGGGCGGATATACGTCCAACGCCGTCATATCCTCGTTTCTCGCCGCGTTTCCGACGGACGATCCGCAGTATCTGACGTTTATCGTGCTGTTCGAGCCGAAGGGCATCCCCGACACCAAGGGACACCGGACGGGCGGCACGAACGCCGCACCCGTGACCGGAGAGTTGATCGCGCGCGTCGCAGCGCAGCTCGGCGTTGCACCGGAGTTCGCCACGGCTCGTCAATGACATATCGATGAAGCCACTTTCGGCCGCATTTGACGGCCTCGATGGGTGCCCGTATCAAGCTCCGAGCCGAATGTTAAGGGCAGACGAATAGAGGGCGATAAGCGGGGCCATGCGGCTTAGCGATGTGCTTCCAGCCGGTATCGAATTGCCGCCGGGCGCGGCGGATGTCCAGGTAACGGGCATTACCGCGGCGAGCGCAGCCGTCGGGCCGGGCGCGATTTTCGCCGGGCTGCCCGGCACCAAGGTCGATGGCGCGTCATTCGTCCCCGATGCTGTTGCGCGGGGCGCTGCGGCGGTCATCGTCGGCCGGAACAAGGGCGTGACGGTTCCGCCGGGCGTTGCCCTGATCGAAATCGACAATCCGCGTGCGGCGCTTGCGAGAATTGCGGCGAAACTGGCGGGGAGGCAGCCCGCGTGTGCCGTCGCCGTTACGGGCACGAGCGGCAAGACGTCGGTTGCGGATTTCACGCGGCAAATCTTTTCGGCTCTCGGCCATAGCGCCGCGTCGATTGGGACGGTCGGCATCGTCAAGCCGGGTGGCGCCGTCTACGGTTCACTGACGACGCCTGATCCCGTCACGCTGCACGCGACGCTTGCGGCATTGGCGGATGAAGGCGTGACGCATCTCGCGTTCGAAGCGTCTTCGCATGGGCTCGATCAGCATCGGCTCGACGGCGTGGAGCTTGCGGCGGCGGCGTTCACCAACCTCGGCCGCGATCACATGGATTATCATCCGACGGTCGAAGCGTATCTCGATGCGAAGCTCAGGCTTTTTACCGAACTCTTGAAGCCCGGCCAGCCGGCGGTGATCAATGCCGACGGTGCCTACGCGATGGAAGTTCTCGCCGCAGCCAAGGCGCGCGGCCTTCGTGTGATGACGGTCGGGGCGCGGGGTGAGACGCTGACGCGCACGTCGCTGACGCGCGAGGGCTTCCGGCAAAACATCGGCATCGATGCGGGCGGCAAAACGTACGCGGTCGAGCTGCCGCTCGTCGGCGCCTATCAGGTGGAGAATGCGCTTGTGGCGGCGGGGCTGGCGATAGCGGTCGGCGAAGAGACGGGCGCGGTTCTTGCGGCGCTTCGCGGTCTCAAGGGAGTGCCCGGACGGCTTGAAATCATCGGCGAGCGGAACGGCGGTCTGGCGATCGTCGATTATGCGCATAAACCCGAAGCGCTGGCGGCGGCGCTCGATGCGTGCCGGCCTTTCGCGACCGGGCGGCTGATTTCGGTCTTCGGGTGCGGCGGCGATCGCGACAAGGGCAAGCGGCCGATCATGGGACAGATTTCCGTCGATCGCGCCGACATCACGATCGTGACCGACGACAATCCTCGCAGCGAGGTCCCGGCGCAAATTCGTAAGGAAATTCTTGCCGGGGCGGCTGGTGCGCGCGAAATCGGGGAGCGCGGAGAGGCTATTGCTACGGCGGTGAAAATGATGTCTCCCGGGGATGTCGTGCTTGTGGCCGGAAAGGGCCACGAAACCGGCCAGATCATCGGCGATCGCATCGTGCCGTTTTCCGATCACGATGAAATCCGGCGGGCGCTCGCGAGTTGACGATCTGATGCATCTACTCTGGTCCTCTTCCGAATTGAGCGCCGCGCTCTCGGCCGATGCCGAAGGCGAGACGGGCGAAGCCATTACCGGCGTCTCCATAGACACGCGTTCGCTGCAGCCGGGCGATCTTTTCGTCGCGCTCAAGGACCAGCGCGACGGGCATGATTTCGTTTCGGCGGCGTTCAAGGCCGGCGCCGCTGCGGCACTGGTGAATGAGGCCTATGCGCGTCAGCCCGGCGATGGCGCGTTGTTCAGAGTGACGGATACGCTTTCGGGCCTCGAAGCTTTGGGTGTGGCGGCGCGCCAACGACTTGCTGCCGATGCGCGCATCGTCGGTGTGACGGGTAGCGCGGGCAAAACCGGCACCAAGGAAATGCTGCGGGCGTGCCTGTCGCTGCTCGGTGCAACGCACGCGTCGGAAAAATCCTATAACAATCACTGGGGCGTTCCGCTGACGCTGGCGCGGATGCCGCGCGAGACGAAATTCGGCGTGTTCGAAATCGGGATGAACCACGCGGGCGAGATCCGGCCGCTGACGAAGATGGTTAGGCCCGACGCCGCAATCATCACGACGGTCGAGCCCGTGCACCTCGAGCATTTTCCCTCGGTCGCGGCCATCGCGGATGCCAAGGGCGAGATCTTCGAGGGGCTGCCGCCGGGCGGCGCGGCGATCATCAAATTCGACAACCCGCATGCGGGCCGGCTCAGGGCAATCGCTTCGAGCCTCGGCGCCAAGCCTATGACTTTCGGGTTCGATGGGCGGGCCGATGTGCAGGGAGCGAATTTCACCGCATCGGACAATGGCAGCGACATGACAGTCGCCATCAATGGCGGCGGCAGCTTTCCTGTTCATCTCGCGATGCCTGGACGGCACATCGCCGAAAATGCGCTGGCCGTTGCGGCAGCGCTTTATTCCATCGGTGCCGACGTCCGGAAGGGCCTTGAGGCGCTTACCAGTCTCGCTCCTCCGAGCGGGCGCGGGGCGCGCAGCACGCTCCATATCGGCGACGGGAAAGCGTTGCTAATCGATGAGAGCTACAACGCAAATCCGGCTTCGATGCGGGCAGCCTTGGCAACACTTGCCGCAGTGCCAAGGGCCAAATATTCGCGGCGTATTGCCGTCCTTGGCGACATGTTGGAGCTTGGCAGCGAGGCACCGGCGCTTCATACGAGCCTAAAAGGCGCGGTTGACGAGGCCGACGTCGATCTGGTTTTTGCCTGCGGACCGCATATGAAGGGTCTTTACGACGCCCTACCCGCGGCCAAAAAAGGCGGCTACGCTTTGACGTCCGCGACAATCGGAACCGCGCTTGCCGAAAAGCTACGTGCGGGAGATGTCGTGATGGTCAAGGCATCCAACGGAACGCGCCTCGGTCCCGTGGTCGCGGCGCTCAAGACGCAATTTGGAAACGACGAGCCCGCTGCTTAGGCAGCGTTGATCATAAGGGGGAAGTTTTCACCGCATGCTCTACGAGCTCGTCAATTTCAGCGATCAGATCAGTGCGCTGAACGTATTCCGGTACATCACCTTCCGGACCGGTGGTGCGATCTTCACCGCGCTGCTGTTCGTGCTGATGTTCGGGCCGGCGATCATCGATCTTCTTCGCCTCAAGCAGGGCAAGGGCCAGCCGATCAGGACGGATGGGCCGCAGTCGCATCTTTTGAAGCGCGGCACGCCGACGATGGGCGGTCTGATGATCCTCGCGGGAGTCACGGTATCGACGCTGCTGTGGGCTCAACTTTCCAACGGCTATATCTGGGTCGTGCTCGGCGTGGCGCTGTCTTACGGCGCTATCGGTTTCTATGACGACTTTCTGAAAGTCACGAAGCGGACGACGGCGGGTTTCTCCGGCCGTATCCGGTTCCTGCTCGAACTGCTCGTTGCGGCGATCGCTGGGTTCGCGCTGATGATGCTCAGCCCGAAGGGGCTCAGCACCGATCTCACGTTCCCGTTCTTCAAGGACTTCGTGATCAATCTCGGGCCGTTCTTCGTGTTGATGGCCGTGCTTGTGATTGCGGGTGCGGGAAATGCCGTCAATCTCACGGACGGCCTCGACGGTTTGGCTATCGTTCCCGTGATGATCGCGGCGGCGACGTTTGGCGTGATCGCCTATCTATCCGGTAACGCCAAGTTCGCGGGCTATCTGCAAATTCATCATGTGCCGGGTACGGGCGAACTCTCGGTCATTTGCGGGGCGCTGATCGGCGCCGGTCTCGGCTTCTTGTGGTTCAATGCGCCGCCCGCCATGATCTTCATGGGCGACACCGGTTCGCTGGCGCTTGGCGGCACGCTTGGCGCAATCGCGGTTGCGATCAAGCACGAGATCGTGCTGGCGGTCGTCGGCGGCCTTTTCGTGCTCGAGACGCTGTCCGTCATCATCCAGGTTCTGTCGTTCCGGTGGACGGGGAAACGCGTGTTCAAAATGGCGCCGCTGCACCACCATTACGAACAGAAGGGGTGGAAGGAATCGACGGTCGTCATACGGTTCTGGATCATTTCGGTCATTCTGGCGCTCGTCGGCCTTTCGACGCTGAAGCTGCGCTAGGACGCCAAACGACGCGACATGCGGTAGAGTCGGGCCAATGATTCGCGCCACGTCTTTTCAAGGCAAATCCGTTGCAGTGTTCGGGCTCGGGGCATCAGGGCTCGCGGCTGCCGAGGCGCTGCGCGATGGCGGCGCCATAGTCGCTGCATGGGACGATGGCGTTCCGGCCCGCGAGGCCGCCATTGCCAGGGATATTCCGCTCGCCGACCTTAGCATCGCGGATTGGGCGGGGTTTGCCGCCCTCGTGCTGGCGCCCGGCGTGCCACTGACGCATCCCGAGCCGCACTGGACGGTCAAAAAGGCGCGCGAGAACGGCGTTGAGATCATTGGTGACATCGAGATTTTTGCGCGCGAGCGGGCTTTGCGTTCGCCGGGCGCACCGTTCATCGCGATCACCGGAACCAACGGCAAGTCGACGACGACGGCGCTTATCACGCACATTCTCCGGCATGCCGGACTCGATGTGCAGATGGGCGGCAATATCGGGCGGCCAATTCTGACGCTCGATCCGCCGGAGCCCGGACGGTTTCACGTCATCGAAATGTCGTCGTTTCAGATCGACCTGACGCCGACGCTGGAACCGACGGTCGGCGTGATGCTCAACGTGACGGCCGACCATATCGACCGGCATGGAACGATCGAGAATTACGCTGCCATCAAAGAGCGCATCGTGCAGGGCGCCGATATCGCGGCGGTCGGCATCGACGATGATTATGGATTGGCGATGCTCAGACGGCGGGTCGTTGCCGGACCGGCGATTGCCTTCAGCGCCGAGAAATCCATCGCGCCCGGATACAGTCTGCTCGACGACACGGTCGTCTGCAGCAATCGCGAAGGGTTGGCCGTCAAGCTCGGGTCATTGAAGGGCATTCCGACGCTGCGCGGGCGGCATAACGGACAGAATGCGCTGGCTGCGGTCGCGGCTGTGCGGGAGTGCCTGAATGCACTCGGCAGATCGACGGATCTCGATTGGCAGGGGGCATTGTCGTCGTTTCCGGGACTGCCGCATCGACTCGAAGAAATCGGCCGCCTCGGTAAGACGCTCTTCGTCAATGACAGCAAGGCGACGAACGCGGATTCCACCGAAAAGGCGCTCAGTTCATTTCCTCGCGATATCTATTGGATCCTCGGCGGCAAGCCGAAGGCCGGTGGCATCGCGAGCCTCGTTCCGTATTTCGATCGTATCACCAAGGCCTATCTGATCGGCGAAGCGGCGGACGAATTCGCGCAAACGCTCGAGGGCAAGGTTCCGTTCGTGCGGAGCGGCACTCTGGACGAAGCGGTCTTGGCCGCATCGCGCGATGCTCAGGCGAACGGTGGCGCGGAACCGGTCGTACTGCTTTCGCCAGCTTGTGCGAGCTATGATCAGTTCCGGAACTTCGAAGTTCGTGGTGAAAGCTTCCGAGGCCTTGTCGCGTCGCTCCCCGGGATTGCGATGCGAGCGGCCTCATGAAGCTCTCGCGCGCAGACCGCAGTTTGCTCGCAGAATGGTCGTTCACGATCGATCGCGGTTTGCTGATCGCGCTCATTTCGCTCGTCGTCATCGGTGTCGTGTCGTCGGGCGCGGCCTCACCTGCCGTTGCGCTGAAGAAAGGCCTGCCCGCTTATTACTTCGTCGAGCGCCATATTTTCTTCGCGGCGCTCGGCACGGCGCTGATGTTGGTCATTTCCTTTTTTTCGCCGAACGGCGTGAGGCGGCTCGCAGCGGGTCTGTTTCTTGTCGCGGTGATCGGAATGATCACGGTGCTGTTCTCCGGGGCCGAAATCAAGGGCGCGCAGCGATGGCTGAATTTCGGCGGTTATTCGGTGCAGCCATCGGAATTTGCGAAGCCGGCATTTATCGTCATCGTCGCGTGGCTTTTCGGCGAGGCATCGTCCCGCAGCGATATGCCGGCTCTGCCGTTCGCGTTGGCTCTCTGGGCTTTCTTTGCGGGAATTCTCGTCGCGCAGCCGGACGTCGGACAGACGGTGCTGATCAGCTCGACTGCTGGACTCCTCTATCTGCTTGCGGGGCTGCCGGCTATCGGGGCCGGGCTTCTCGTGCTCGCGGGCAGCGGGGGCATGTGGCTCGCGTATGAATATTTTCCGCACGTGCAGTCGCGGTTCGCGAAATTTTTCGGCTCGGCGCCGCTAGAGAGTTCGCAGGCGGGGCGCGCGATCCAATCGTTCGCCGAGGGGGGGCTCTTCGGCCGCGGGCCGGGGGAAGGCACGATCAAGTCGATCCTTCCGGATGCCCACACCGATTACATCTTCGCGGTGATCGGCGAAGAGTACGGCGCCGTTGCTTGCATTGCGCTGCTTGGTGTCTTCGCGTTCATAACGATCAAGGCCATGCGGCGCGCGGCGGGAGAGCCGAATGCGGCCGACCGCCTGGCGATCCAAGGTCTGGCGCTCGTCTTCGCGCTGCAAGCGCTCATCAATATGGGTGTGAATATCGGCCTGCTGCCGCCGAAAGGCATGACGCTGCCGTTCATTTCGGCGGGCGGATCGTCCATGCTGGCGCTTGCTGTTACGGCAGGGATGCTGCTGGCGCTGACGCGCCGGCGCCCCGATCCACAACGCCTCAAAAAGCCGCGATGGATTCCGGCGATCGACGAAGTACAACTCGCAAGACCAACACCGAAATCATGAGCGAGATTTGAATGACCGGCGTGCAATCGATCATGCTTGCCGCAGGCGGAACGGGTGGGCATCTTTTTCCAGCCTTCGCTCTGGCCGAAGAGCTGAAACGCCGGGGCATCGCCGTCGATCTGATGACCGACATGCGCGGCGACCGCTACGGCAGCGGCTTTCCGGCACGCACCGTCTATCAGGTTCCGTCGGCGACATTGGCTTCGCGTGCACCATCCGAGATTGCCAAGACGGCGACGGCTCTTGCTCGTGGAACGCGCGCGGCCTTCTCGATCCTTGGCACGGTGAAGCCTGCCGCCGTTATCGGCTTTGGCGGGTATCCGACGCTTCCGCCGCTCGTTGCGGCGCGGCTGCGCGGCATTCCGACGGCGATCCACGAGCAAAACGCCGTGCTCGGCCGTGCCAACAAGCTGCTTGCCAAGCGCGTGACGGCGATTGCGACATCGTTCGAGCGGACGAAGTTTCTCGAAGGCAAGCTCGCGGAGAAGGCCGTGCTGACCGGCAATCCCGTTCGCCAGTCCGTGATCGATGCGGCGGCCCGGCGCTACGAAGCGCTGATGGACGACGGCGTCATTCGCATTCTGATTTTCGGCGGCAGCCAAGGGGCGCGCTTTTTCTCCGATACGGTTCCGCTGGCACTTTTCGCGCTTCCCGATCAGCTCCGGAAGCGTCTGCGCGTCGTGCAGCAGGCCCGCGAGGAAGATCTGGAGCGGGTCATCGAAGCCTATTCGGAGGCGAGCATTAGCGCCGAAGTCGCGCCGTTCTTCGCCGACCTTCCGGCGCGGATGGCAGCGGCGCACCTCGTCATCGGTCGAGCCGGGGCATCGACGGTCGCTGAATTGACGGTCATCGGGCGACCGTCGATCCTGGTGCCGTTGCCGCATGCGCTCGACAACGATCAGCTCAACAATGCGCGCCGCCTTGCCGAATCGGGCGGTGCATGGTGCTTCGAACAGCGGAATCTGTCGCCGGAACGTATCGCGGACGAGTTGGAAAAGCTTTTGCAGGCGCCGGGCGCCCTTGCGACGGCGGCCAAGGCGGCTAAAACCGCCGGACGTCCGGACGCCGTCCGGAATTTGGCCGACTTTACGCTCGCTTTAGCTGAGAAGACGTAGTCTGGGGCACGGCGAGAGCATTCGAAACCCTGAAACGTCATGATCCGGCGATCCAGTTAGACTCATTGAGGTAATTTCCATCCATGCAGATGCCCCGCGACATCGGGCCCTTCCACATCATCGGAATCGGCGGCATCGGCATGAGCGCCATCGCCGAAATTCTGGTTGCCAAAGGCTACACAGTTCAGGGCTCCGACCAGAAGGAGAGCGCCAATGTCAAAAGGCTCCGGGCCAAGGGCATTCGCGTTTTCGTCGGGCATGATCCGGTAAACCTCATCGGCGCGCGCTATGTCGTCATCTCGACGGCGGTGAAGCCGCTCAACCCGGAACTCGTCGCAGCCCGTCAGAAAGGGCTCACCATCATTCGCCGCGCCGAGATGCTGGCGGAGCTGATGCGGCTTTACTCGACGATCTCGGTCACCGGCACGCACGGCAAGACGACGACGACGTCGCTCCTCTCGCATATCTTCACGGAGGCGGGTGAAGAGCCGACCGTCATCACTGGCGGCATCATCAATTCCTGGGGTTCGAATGCCCGGCTCGGCCAGGGCAAGTGGATGATCGTCGAGGCGGATGAAAGCGACGGCACGTTCACGCGGTTGCCGACCGAAATCGGCATCGTGACGAATATCGATCCCGAGCATCTCGACTATTTCGGATCGGTCGAGGCGATGCACCGCGAATACGAAGCGTTTTTGCGGAATATTCCCTTCTTTGGCTTGGCGGTCGCATGCATCGATCATCCCGTCGTTCGGGAAATGATCCAGCGGCTGAATCTTAGAGCGGACGGCCGCAAGCTTCTGACGTACGGTCAAAGCAAGGATGCCGATCTCGTTCTCCAATCGGTTCGCATCGAGGGGAACACGACGACGTTCGATGCGGTCCTTGCGGCGCACGTCAAGGGTGGGGCGCGTCGGCTTGAAGGCTGGTCGGTGCCGATCCCCGGTTCGCACAATGCGCTCAATGCGCTTGCAGCTATTGCGGTCGCGACGCATGCGGGTTTGCCGGACGCGAAGATCAAAGCCGCGATGGCGGGATTTTCCGGCGTCAAACGGCGCTTTCAATTCGCCGGAGAATGGAACGGCGTCGGCATCTACGACGACTACGGCCACCATCCGGCGGAAATCGCGGCGGTTCTGGCGGCAGCGCGGGGGGGCAGCAAAGGCCGCGTAATCGCTGTGGTCGAGCCGCACCGGTTCACACGTGTTCGCGACCTCTTCGACGAGTTCGCGCAATGCTTCAAGGATGCCGATAGCGTGGTGGTCGCACCGCTTTATACGGCGGGTGAAAGTCCGATCCCGGGTATCGACAATCGCGCACTGGCTGATCGCATCCGGACGCTCGGCGGACGTCCGGCCGAGGCTGTCGACGATCCGAGCCTGCTGGCGCCTGCCATCAAACGCCTGGCGCGGCCGGGAGACATCGTCATCTGTCTCGGTGCGGGGAACTCGACCGAGTGGGCGAACGCATTGCCGGGGTGGCTCGCGGAAACACAGCAGCGGACCGGGAGCAACGGCTGATGTTCGATGACATCACCGGCGAACTTGCTACCGCCATGCCGGAACTCCGGGGAAGGCTCAGCGCGAATGCGTCGCTCGCCGATGTCACATGGTTTCGCGTCGGCGGTCCCGCACAAGTGCTCTTCATGCCGGCGGACGAAGCCGATCTCGCGTACTTCCTGAAGCACCGGCCGCGCGAGCTTGCCGTCCAGGTTATCGGGCTTGGCTCCAACCTCTTGGTGCGTGACGGTGGCGTTCCCGGCGCCGTCATACGACTCGGCCGCGGCTTCAGCGAAATCAAGGTCGATGGTCAGCGCCTCCGCGCCGGTACCGCCGTTCCCGACGTCAAAGTGGCGCGTGCTGCTGCGGACGCAGGAATTCGCGGGCTCGCGTTCTACCGCGGAATTCCGGGATCGATCGGCGGGGCGTTGCGGATGAATGCCGGCGCGCACGGACGAGAAACGAAGGATTGCCTCGTCGGCGCACGGGCGGTCGACCCGCAAGGCAATATCCATGTGCTTTCGCTTGCCGACATGGGCTTCACGTATCGCCATGCGGGCATCCCCAATGACTGGATTTTCACCGAGGCGACGTACGAAGGCGAGCCCGGTGATCCGGCTGAAATCCTGAAAGAGATGGACGAAGTTGCCGACTATCGGGAGAAAAACCAACCGATCAAGGAACGTACGGGCGGCTCGACGTTCAAGAATCCGCACGGCAACAGCGCCTGGAAGCTCGTCGATCAAGCGGGTTGCCGGGGGTTGCGTGTCGGCGGAGCAAAAGTTTCCGAGATGCACTGCAACTTCCTGATCAACGATCAGCAAGCCACCGGCGAAGACGTCGAAACACTCGGCGAGACGGTGCGCGCGCGCGTTTTGGCAACTTCCGGCATCACGCTCGATTGGGAGATCATCCGGCTCGGCGTTCCGAAGCCCGGCCGTCCTGTCGGCGAAGCGCTGGCGGCGGAAAGTGCCGCTATTCAGGCCAGTCAAAACTGATCAAATTGCGAATGCATCTCTGACCCAAGCGAGCCAGCCATGAATGAACTCGGCCCGGTGCCCAAGCGCACGCGTATCCACGTCGCGGTTTTGAAGGGCGGGCTGTCCGCCGAACGCGAGGTGAGTTTGAATTCGGGCGCGGCGGTTGGCGAAGCGCTTCTGCAAGAGGGTTATACGGTTACCGAGATCGACGTCGACCGGGATCTTGCGAATAGGCTGCAGGAGCTGAGGCCGGACGTTTGCTTCAACGCCCTGCATGGAAAATTCGGGGAGGACGGCTGTGTGCAGGGCGTCCTCGAGCTTTCAGGAATTCCCTACACCCACTCGGGCGTGCTCGCCTCGGCGCTCGCCATGCACAAGGAGCGGGCGAAGGACATCATGAAGCTTGCTGGCGTGCCTGTCGCCGAAGCCAAGCTCGTGACGCGCGGGGAGGCGCTCGAAGGCCACGTGATGCCCGCGCCATACGTCGTTAAGCCAGTGACGGAAGGGTCGAGCGTCGGCGTCGTGATCGTGCCGCCGGATACGAAGCGGCCGCCGAATTCGATCGCAGCGGGCGGTCCGCTGGACGAGATCGTGATGGTCGAACGCTATATCGCGGGCCGCGAGCTAACTTGCGCTGTCATCGGCGATTTTGTGACGGACGTGATCGAGATTGTGCCCTTAAGGGGACTCGCTTTCTACGATTACGAGTCGAAGTACGCGCCGGGCGGTTCCAAGCACGAGCTGCCTGCACAACTTTTACCAGATATTTACCAGTTGGTCCGTTCCTTAACCTTAAGGGCGCATCAAGCTTTAGGCTGTCGCGGCGTATCGCGGGCTGACTTCCGCTTCGACGATACCGAGGGCGGAACCAACGAGCTGATCTGCCTCGAAGTCAACACTCAGCCGGGCATGACGGGGACCTCCCTGGTGCCTGAGCTGGCGGGGTATGCCGGCTGGTCGTTCGGTGACCTCGTCCGATGGATGGTCGAGGACGCGAGTTGCAACAGGTAGAGAGCAAGCAACGGTTCTGGTGGCGGGCAGCACACGATGCGCCAACGCCTGAACCGGATGCTGCTCGCTGGATGGCCGAGACGCGCACAGTCGCGACGGCCAGCAGACGCGTTGCCGGTGGCGCGGCCAAGCGTGCGCCTTTTGCTCTCCAAATTCCGCGCGGCGAACGCCGCTTTCGCAGGTCGCGGCGCACGCAGCGCTGGGTGAAGCCCTCAGCCATTGCCGCAGGCGTTTTGGTTTTCATCGGTGCAGCCGCGTACGCGTTGCCGATCGGCAGACTCGGCGCGATCGATTTCACGGCGAAGGTCAACGACGTGATGGTCGCCGCAGGATTTGGCATCGATCAGGTGAACGTTTCGGGCCAGCATTTTTCGTCGGATTCCGACGTTTTCGACGCGCTCGATCTTCCGAACGTCAAGACCTTCGCGGCGTTCGATTCCGATGCTGCGCTGAAACGGATCGAGCGGATTTCCTGGATCGATACGGCGCAGATCACGCGCGTTTATCCCGGGACTCTCGACGTCGTCGTTCGCGAACGGACGCCAGCTTTCCTTTTGCAACGGGGTGAAACGAACTTCCTGGTCGATGCCACGGGGCGGACGCTTGGACCCGCCGCTCGCGGCTCCAACTGGAATTTGCCGCGAGTCACCGGCGAAGGCGCCGAGAGCGAAGCCATCCTGATGCTCTCGGCCTTGCGGCAATACCCGCAGATCGAACGGCAGTACGCATACGGCGAACGCATCGCCGAGCGCCGCTGGCGGATCGTGCTCAAGAATGGCACCGCGCTCGAACTCGGCGCCGATCGCGAGATCGAAGGCTTCGAAGAAATCGCAACAGCGCGAGAGGCTACTTCGGCGCTGAAGGGTTCGCCGATGGTCGTCGATGTTCGCACGCCGGGACGGATTGCGATCCGGCCTCTGGACGGCACTTCCGGACGGACCGCGTCGAAGGCGGGTGCGCAGACCGTGTCTCTGGTTTCAGAACGGCCCTAACGGAGATTTTTGTGGCGGATCGGCGTAATTACCGGACCATCGGGCTTCTCGATATCGGCACCAGCAAGACTGTTGCCGCCGTCGTCGTGGCTGAGCATAGCGCTGGCGCAGCCAAGCCGTCGTTGCGGCTGGCGGGCCTTGGCATGCAGCGTTCGAAGGGCATCAAAGCCGGAGTTCTGACGGACCTCGACGAGGCGGAGTCGGTCGTTCGCGGTGTCATCGGTCAAGCCGAGCGTGCGGCCGGCATCTCGGTCGGCGGCTTCACGCTTTCGATTGCCGCCGGGCGGCTGTCGTCGGTTCATTGCACGGCGCGAACCGAAGTCGAGACCGGTAGCGTGACGCAAGACGATCTCGCGCGGCTCATGGCGGCGGGAGAGAGCTACGCCGAACGCAATGGAAGGACGCTGATACATCTCAATCGTCTCGGCTACGAGGTCGATGGGGCGAGCGGTGTCCGCGATCCTCTCGGGCTATCGGCGCACCGGCTTTCTGCAGGGCTGCATGCGGTCACGGCCGACGAGGCGCCGCTGCGCAACCTGCTCGTGCTGGTCGACAGATGTTACGCGAGTTGCGACGGCCTGGTCGCGACTCCCTACGCGAGCTCGCTCGCGGTAACGACGGCCGAGGAACGTCAATTCGGCGTTACCTGCATCGATTTTGGGGCCGGAACGACGTCCATTGCGATGTTCGCCGACGGTGCGTTCACGGGAACGGACGTCATCCCGGTCGGCAGCCAGCACATCACATACGACATCGCGAAGGCGTTGCAGACACCACTCGCCGAAGCCGAGCGAATCAAAACACTTTATGGCACACTTCTCAATGCCCAGTCCGACGAGCACGAGTCGTTCTCCTACCCGATCTCGGGCGAAGAGGACGATGCGAGCTACGAAACCAGCAGAGCGCGGCTCACGGATATCATCCGTCCGCGCGTGCAGCAGATCATGGGGCTTGTACGTGAGCGCTTGGCGCTCAACGCGGCAAGCCGATACGCGGGAGACAAGGTTGTTCTGACGGGCGGAGCCAGCCAGCTTCTGGGATTGCCGGAGGTCGTCGCGAACGAGTTCGGCAGAACCGTGCGCATTGGACGGCCGACGGATCTTCCCGGTCTCAACGCAAGCCTCGCGGGACCGCAACTTGCTACGCTCTCGGGGCTGGCAATGATTGCGGCACGAGGCGAAGGCGAATTGAACGTGGCCCGGGGCCGGAAAACGGTGACGCAAGGGTATCTCGGCCGCGTCGGGAGTTGGCTCAAGGGCGGGTTTTGAAGACGTGTCGCAGAACGAGTTGAAATCGCCGAAGTGATGGGCGCGGGAGCCCAGCGAAGTCACGCGAAACGGCAAACTATCAATGTCGAGGAAGCTATGAGCATCAAGCTGCAATTGCCGAAGCTGGTCGACGCCAAGCCGCGGATCACCGTGATCGGCGTTGGGGGCGCCGGGTGCAACGCCGTCAACAATATGATCGCAGCCGGATTGCAGGGCGTGCAATTCGTTGTTGCGAACACCGATGCGCAATCACTCGAGGCTTCGAGCGCCGAACATCGCATCCAGCTCGGGGTCAACCTGACGGAGGGCCTAGGCGCGGGCGCCCGGCCGGAGATCGGCGAAGCGGCAGCCGAAGAAGCGCTCGAAGACCTTCGCACGCATATTGCCGGCGCCCATATGGTGTTCATCGCTGCTGGCATGGGCGGCGGCACGGGAACAGGCGCTGCCGCGGTCATCGCACGGATCGCGCGCGAACTTGGCGCCCTGACGGTTGGCGTCGTCTGTAAGCCGTTTCAGTTCGAAGGCGCGCGGCGCATGCGCATTGCGGAAGCCGGGGTGCAGAGCCTTCGCCATCTCGTCGATACGTTGATCGTCATTCCGAACCAGAATCTGTTCCGCATCGCGAACGAGCGCACGACCTTCGCGGAAGCGTTCGTCCTTGCCGACCAAGTGCTCTATTCGGGCGTCGCCTGCATCGTCGAACTCGTACTGAAGGAAGGCCTGATCAACCTCGATTTCGCCGACGTCAGGACCGTCATGAGCGGCATGGGCACGGCGATGATGGGAACCGGCGAAGCGACGGGCGAGCGCCGCGCCATCCTCGCGGCGGAAGAGGCCATCGCCAATCCGCTGCTTGACGATGTGACGCTGCGTGGGGCCAAGGGGCTTCTGCTGTCCATCTCGGGCGGCCGGGAAATGACGCTCTATGAAGTCGACGAAGCGGCGAGCCGGATCCGGCAGGAAGTCGATCCCGACGCGAACATCATCGTCGGCGCGACGTTCGAAGAGCAGCTCGGCGACCGCCTGCGGGTCTCGATCGTCGCCTCCGGCATGAACAGGGCGGCTGAATCGATCGTCGGTCAGCAGGGCGGATTGCGTGCGATCGCCGGTGCACAGGCCGTCACGCAGCAGGCTGCTGCGCCTCAGCCTCAGATGCAGCAGCCGCGGCCTGCCGTTCATGCGCCGGGCGCATCCATTCCTCCTCCGCCGCCGTCGGGTGATCTGCAAAGACGGTTGGCCGAAGCTCTGCAGCCTCCGGCAGGTGCTCAGGGGCAGAATATTTCCCAGTCTGTCCACAGCGAAGCTCCACGACAGAATCGTGACAGCTGGATTGCTCCCGGAAACGTCATGATCGAAGACGGCCTAGAAAATTTTCCTCCCCTCTCCGGCAACGCTTTGTTACGGACGCCGCCCCTTCCGTCGGGGTCTCAGGGCCAACATTTCGACTCCCGATTCGAGCCGCAGGCACCCGCTGAAATTCATCGCGGAGGGCGCCGTTTGCCGGGCATCGAAGAATTTCCTCCGCAGGCGCAGAAAGAATGGAACGCGCATCACGGAGCGTCGCCGCGCGCGAGTTCGAGAGATGCAGAAGAGCCCAGAAAACCTGGACTTCTTGAACGTTTCGCAGGGCGGGGAAGAAAATAGAAAGCGCGCGAGACGGACGTCTACAATGCGCTATGCTTTCGATCTTAAATCGGGGAAAATGCGTGGCGAGGGCAGGTGCTTTTTCTCGCCAAAAACGCGCAGAAAATGGGGCTGCATCAAGACGGCGACGACGTCAAGCATGGTTGCCAAAGCGTAACACAGTGTAAGAAAGCGTGATTTGTCGGTGTTTGGCGAAGCAGTTAGCTTTTGTGCATCGACCACTTGCGATGCGCCTTTTGATCAGAGCAGACACGGCCGAAATAAGGCTGGCTCGCCCTGAACTTTAAAGGGGATCGTCCAAACGGGGTCAGGGGGTTGGTAGGCCGCATTTATGCTGGGGAGCAGCGGCCCGCCAAAGAATGAGGGACGGCGCTGTATGTCGAATCGATTCATCGGTGCGCGGCAAACCACGCTTGCCCGCGAGATCCAGTTGACAGGCACGGGGGTGCACAGCGGAGCTCCGGTATCACTCACACTGCATCCTGCAGAGGCTGATACTGGGCTCCGCTTTCTCGTTACAAAACGAGGAAAAGTCATTTCGGAAATCGCGGCACACGTAGCTAACGTCAAGAATCTCACACTATGTACCGTCATCGGCGATGACGCCGGAGCAACGGTCGGAACTGTCGAACATCTTCTCGCGGCCCTTCGCGGCCTCTCCATCGACAACCTCTATATCGAGATCGACAGCAAAGAAGTTCCGATCATGGACGGCAGCTCGGCGGTTTTCGTCGACGCCATTGATCGGGTCGGCATTCGCGAGCTTTCCGAGCCGCGCAAATACATCAAGGTTCTGAAGCCGGTTCGCGTCGAGGAAAATGGCTGCTGGGGCACGCTTGAGCCACATGCCGGTTTCCGTATGGACGTAGAAATCGACTTCCAGTCTCCGGTCATCGGCAGGCAGCGTCTGCAATACGAGATGAGCCCGGGCGTGTTCCGTCATGAGCTTGCTCGCGCCCGTACCTTCGGGTTCATGAGCGACGTCGAGAAGCTCTGGAAAGCCGGTCTGGCGCTCGGCGCCGATCTGACGAACACGGTGGCGATCGGCGAAGACAAGGTCATGAACAAGGAAGGACTCCGCTATCCGCAGGAGTTCGTCCGCCACAAGATGCTCGACGCCGTCGGCGATCTGGCGCTGGCCGGCATGCCGCTGCTCGGGGCTTATCGCTCCTACCGGGGTGGCCATCGTCTGAATTCGATGGTGCTGCAGGCCCTGTTTGCTGACGCTTCGAACTGGGAAATCGCGCAGGCTCCGCGTGCACGCGCTACCCGTTCGCCGGTCCATCTGGTCCCGCAAACCGTCGTCGCAGCGGAATAAGCGCAAGCTTGTTCCCTGTTCGATTTGGCGCACGACCCAAGCGAGATTCTCTCGTTCGGCAGCCTGGAATGCACCACATTCTGGCGATAGCCTAGCTGAGGTGGGCCGTTGGCGGGGATATGCTGGCGATTCACCTTTCGGGGCGAGCTTCGGGGTGCTATCCGCATGCGATCGTCGATAGGATTTGGCTGGCGTTGAGACAACGTCGGCCTGTGTGGGAAGCAACGCGGCGCATGATGATATCGACGCGAGACATCAAAAAAGTTCTTGGGGCTGCAACGGTCGCGATATCGCTTGCCGTTGCGGGCTGCTCGGGTAACAAGCTCGATACTTCGGCTCTCAATCCGGATCCGCCCAGCAAGATGTATGCTGACGCCGATGCGCTGATGGCCAAGGGCAGTTTCGAAGACGCCGCGACAAAGTTCGAGGCGGTCGATCGCGAGCATCCCTATTCGCAGGAAGCGCGCCGGTCCATCGTCATGGCGGCTTACGCCTACTATCGCGCCGGAAAGTCGCCGGAGGCCATCGCCTCGGCCGAGCGTTACATCACGATGCATCCGGGCACGAAGGAAGCGCCTCTCGCGCACCACATCATCGCATCCGCCTATTTCGACGACTTGAAAACCGCGAACCGCGATCAGACGCCGGCGCGGAAGGCGCTCGAGCAGCTGAAGATATTGAAGAGCCGTTATCCTGACAGCGAATATGCGCGTGATGCGGATAACAAGATCCGCATCTGTCAGGATAACATCGCAGCCAACGAGATGGAAGTCGGCCGGTACTACCTCGACAAACATAACTACGTGGGCGCTATAAACCGTTTCAAGACGGTGGTGAGCGACTATCAGACGACGGCGCACGTCGAAGAAGCGCTGGCGCGCCTGGTCGAGTGCTACATGGCGCTCGGCATCACCAAAGAAGCCCAGAACGCTGCGGCTGTGCTTGGCCACAACTATCCCGACAGCAAGTGGTACAAGGATTCTTACACGCTCTTGGCGAACGGCGGATTGGCTCCGCGCGAGGATGGCGACTCCTGGCTGTCCAAGGCGTGGAACTCCGTGCCCAAGCTGAGCGTACCTAAGATGAGCTTCGGCAACGGCTGATTTGCCGGTTTTCTTCTGAAAATCACATCGTGCTAGAGTTTGAAGCGCGGCCGGATATCCGCCGCGCTTTTTGCTTTGCTTCCCACGTTATCCGAGATCGTCATGTCTCCAGAAGGTTCGAAAAAGACATCCAAGGTCCGCGCATCCGCGCCTGCAAAAAAGGAAACGGCGGGGGCGGAAATCGCGCGGCTGGCGGCGGAGATTTCCCACCACGACGATCTCTATTACCGGCATGACGCGCCGGAGATCTCGGACGCAGAGTACGATTCGCTTCGCCGCCGCCTCGCTGAATTGGAAAATGCTCATCCGGAGCTTCGCCGTTCCGATAGTCCCACAAACAAGGTTGGGGCTGCGCCGGTCGCCGCGTTTGGCAAGATCCGGCACGACGTGCCGATGCTGTCGCTCGGGAATGCCTTCGACGATCAGGATGTCGTCGATTTCGCCGAGCGCGTGCGCCGCTTTCTGAAGCTCAGCGACGACGATGCGTTGGAGGTTACGGCCGAGCCCAAGATCGATGGGCTTTCGATCTCCATACGGTACGAGGCAGGCGTGCTCGTCCAGGCGGCGACGCGCGGCGATGGCACGGAAGGCGAGAACGTCACCCAGAACATCAAAACAGTCGGAGAAATTCCTCATAAGCTCAAGGGCCGGAACATTCCCGATTTGATCGAGATTCGCGGCGAGATCTATCTCGGGCACAAGGATTTCGAAAAGCTCAACGCGGCGCAGGCGGCGAGCGGCGACAAGGTGTTCGCCAATCCCAGGAATGCGGCCGCCGGATCGCTCCGCCAGCTGGATCCTTCAATAACGGCGAAACGGCCGCTGCGATTTTTTGCATATACTTGGGGCGCAGCGTCCGACCTTCCGGCCGATACGCAAGAGGGCGTCGTTCAGAGTTTCGGAGCGTGGGGCTTGCCAGTCAATCCACTGATGCGCGTCTCGACGACGACCGAAGACTTGCTCGCATTCTATCGCGATATCGAGCGCAAGCGTGCGTCGCTCGGCTACGATATCGATGGTGTCGTCTACAAAGTGAATAGGCTCGACTTTCAGGAGCGGCTTGGGTTCGTCTCGCGCTCGCCGCGCTGGGCCATTGCGCATAAGTTCGCGGCCGAGCAAGCAACGACGGTGCTCGAAAAGATCGATATTCAGGTGGGGCGCACCGGCGCGCTCACACCGGTCGCGAAGCTTCGCCCCGTCACTGTCGGCGGCGTCGTCGTGTCGAACGCGACGCTGCACAACGAGGACGAGATCGCGCGGAAAGACATTCGCGAGGGTGATACCGTTGTCGTTCAGCGGGCGGGCGATGTCATTCCGCAGGTCGTCGAGGTCGTGCTCGACAAGCGGCCCGCGCATTCAAAGCCCTTCGAATTTCCGACGGTCTGCCCGGTTTGCGGCAGTCACGCCGTGCGCGAGTCGATTGAAGAAACCGGAAAGGCTGATGTCGTTCGCCGTTGCACGGGCGGGCTGATCTGTCCGGCACAGGTGAAGGAACGTCTGAAGCATTTCGTGTCGCGTAACGCCGTCGACATCGACGGGCTCGGTGCGGAGAAGATCGAGTTTTTCTTCGATACCGGGCGCATCAAGTCACCGGCCGACATCTTTACGCTCGAGAGGCGGGATCGCGAGTCGACTGAACCGCTGACAGAGGTCAGAGGCTTCAAGGAGACGTCGGTTCGGAAGCTCTTTTCCGCGATTGATGCCCGTCGCGAAATCGCGCTCGACCGTTTTCTTTTTGCGCTCGGTATCCGGCACATCGGGGAGACGACCGCGAAGGATCTTGCCAAGGCCTACGGTACGCTCGCGGCTTTGCGCGCAGCTGTGGATGCCGCCGTCGCGGGCGGCAAGGGCAGCGATGCTTACGAGGACATCGATAACATCGAAGGCATCGGCGAGACTGTCGTCGACGCGCTCATCGATTTCTTCGGCGAGCAGCATAATCAAGAACAGGTCGATGCGCTGTTGGAGGAAGTTAAGGTCAAGCCATACGAGCGGCTGCAAACGAGAGCTTCGCCCGTAACTGGCAAGACGGTCGTCTTTACCGGGACACTGACAAAGCTGACACGGAACGAGGCGAAGGCACAGGCGGAACGGCTTGGCGCGAAAGTTTCCGGTTCTGTTTCGAAAAAGACGGATTACGTGGTCGCGGGCGCCGAGGCCGGATCGAAGCTCGATAATGCACGGGCGCTCGGTGTGACGGTGCTCGACGAGGATGGGTGGATCGCACTCGTCGGTCAGAGCTGATCGATAGCTCCGCTTCAGCTCGATTTCAGTGCGATAAAAATTTCGCCGTCGCGCATGGTGATTTCAACGCCGTGGTCACCATCGGCCGCCAGCGCCAAAAGCGCGACGATGTTTTCTGGGCGCTCAGTGCGGGCCGGATCTTTCAAGGCCTGCGGAAAATGCGGTGCCGCCGTCAGTTCGTAGATTTGAAACATCGTTGCTCTCCCTCGTGCTGATGTCGAGAAGATGTAACGATGGCGGGTATTTTCCGCTGTCACCGATGGGACAGGGCAGCCGCGAACTAGACGGGCTCAGTCGCCTGTTTCAGCCAATTGCGCGAGGATGGATCGAGGCCCGGCGCCAGCGTGTCGTAGACATGCTTATGGTAGGTGTTGATCCAGCTGCTCTCGCTCGCGTCCAGCATTTTGGCGATGATCAGCCGGCGATCGATGGGCGCGAGCGTCAGCGTCTCGAAGGCCATCATCTCGCGTTCGCCTCCCTCGACGGGTTCGGGCAGCGTCACGAGCACGACGTTCTCGATGCGAATGCCGTACTCGCCCACTTTGTAATAGCCGGGCTCGTTCGAGATCAGCATTCCGGCGTGAAGCGGCGCCATGCCGGCGCGGGAGATCGATTGCGGTCCTTCGTGAACGGAAAGATAGCTGCCGATGCCGTGGCCGGTTCCGTGATCGAAATCGGCGCCGATCTGCCAAAGTGCGCGTCGTGCGAAAGGATCGAGATCGATGCCGCGCGTGCCTTTCGGAAAGCGCGCCGTCGCGACGGCGATATGGCCTTTCAGAACGGCCGTGAAGTGCCGTTTCATGTCCTCGCTCGGCTCGCCGATCGCAACCGTGCGCGTGATGTCGGTCGTGCCGTCCGGATACTGACCGCCGCTGTCGATGAGGAAGAGTTCGCCAGGACGCATGCGCCGGTTTGTCTCTTCTGTCACGCGATAATGGACGATGGCGCCGTTCGGTCCTGAGCCCGAGATCGTCGGAAAACTGACGTCGCGGAGCATGTTCGTATCGCGCCGGAATTCTTCGAGCTTTTGGACGGCTGTGATCTCGTCCAGCGTTCCGTCGGCGGCCCAGTCGTCAAGCCATGCGAGGAAGCGGACAACGGCGTGACCGTCACGGAGATGGGCGGCGCGTGCGCCGATCACTTCGGCATCGGACTTGATCGCCTTCGGGACGATGCATGGGTCTTGTCCGCGGGCGATGAGCTTTGGCCCGAGCTTCGCGCCGAACCAGTAGGCGGCGGTTTCGGTATCGAGACGGACGCGCTTGCCCTTCGCTTTCAGCTCTTTCAATCGGGTTGCGAGCATTTCGGGTGGAAGAAGTTTTGCGACTGGGGCAACGGCGGCGCGGGCTTCGGGATCGAAACGATCGGGCGCGATGAAGAGTTCGGCTTTGCCGCTCGCCGGGACGATTGCGAACGCCAGAACGACCGGATTGTGGGCGACATCGCTACCGCGAATGTTGAAGAGCCAGCAGATGGAATCCGGCAGTGTCAGGATGACGGCGCCTTGGCCTTCCTCCTTCAGCCGCCCTTGCAACTCAGAGAGCTTGTCGGCGGGTGTTCGGCCGGCGAAGGCGATCGGCTGTGCGATGACCGGATTTTGCGGAGGCGCGGGCCGGGCTTTTCCCCAAATGCTGTCGATCGGATTGCTGGCGAGTGCTTTGAGCTTCAGTTCTTTCGGCGCGATCGCTTTTTGCAGTCGTTCGATCTCGCCGGTGGTGTGGTTCCAGGGATCGAAGCCAATGGTTTGGCCATTGCCCAGATGCTTGGTCAGCCATTCGGAGATCTTGTTGCGAGGCAGCAGCGAGACTTCGAAAATATCCGTGTCGGTTTCGGCTCCGGCCTGCACGGTGTAGCGGCCGTCGACGATCAGGACAGCTGCTCGTTTCGTTACGATGGCGATTCCGGCGGAGCCGGAAAATCCCGCCAGCCATTTCAGGCGCTCGGCGGAGGCGGGCACATATTCGCCCTGATGCCTGTCGGCGCGCGGGACGAGAACGGCATCGAGCTTTGTGCGTGCCATCAGTGCACGAAGCGCCTTCACGCGTTCGGCGACGCGTTCCGGCTCGGACGAGGATTCGAATGTCTGCAGCATGGGTGCGTTTCTAAGCGGCAGTGCTCAAGCGGGCAATGGCGATTTCAGCGACGTTCGAGCGTCAGCGTGGACCATCCCGTCAAACGGTCGTGGCGGACGAGAGAGAAGCCGTGGGCTCTATAGGTGGCGAGGACCTCCGGCGCCTGGGGGATCAGAATGCCTGAGAGCACCAGCGTCCCGCCGGGTACGACCGAGCGGGAGATTGCCGGCGCGAGGCCGATCAGAGGTCCAGCCAGGATATTGGCGATGAACAGGTCGAACGGGGCGCGGCTCCGAACTTTCGGGTGTCCGATGCCGCTCGCAACCACGAGCGCGATACGGCTCGAGGCGCCGTTGAGCCTTACATTTTCCGTCGCGACCTTCACCGATTGCGGGTCCATGTCGGCGGCGATGATCTCGGCATGCGGCAACGCCTTCGATGCCGCGATGGCCAATACGCCCGAACCGCATCCCAGGTCGAAGACCCAGTTGAAGGACTTCGCGCGCGTCAGCCGATCAATCGCAAGGAGGCAGCCGAGCGTCGTCGCGTGATGGGCGGTGCCGAAGGCTTCTCCGGCGTCGATCAGAATTGCATTCGGACCACCAGCGATGCGGCCCTTGTCATGGCTACCGTGAATGGTGAAGCGGCCCGCATGGACGGGCGGCAATGCAGCTTGAGAAATCGCGACCCAATTGAGGTCGGGCACGGTCTCGACGGCGAACGGGGGCAGCGGGCCTTGCACGAGAGGCCCGAGTTCGGCTGCCAGATCGCGATCGCCCGCATCGGCATCGAAGTAGGCTTCGAGCCGCCAGCGATCAGGGCCGTCTTCGAAAACGGTCAGTGCGTCCGGCGGCGGCTCGATCAGATCCTGGAGCGCGTTGCCGGTCTCATAAGCAAGTGATCGGTCGCCAAACTGCGCCGCGAATTTTTTGAATGCCATTCGATTTTTCAGTTCTAGAGCGTTTCCGCTTTTCCTTGAATCGCGAAAACGCTCTTGCCTTTTGTTTTGACGCAATTCCGGACGCAAAACCGCTGCGCACTTTTGCTGGAATTGCTCTAGGCCGGTCTGCCTTCGAACTCATAGCCTTCCGTGCTGACGGGGTCGGGTAGGTGATCCAGGAACAAGTCCCACTTGGCGTCGATATGCTTTGCCGCCTCGGCCGGTGGCAACGTGACGAAGGAGCCATCCGGCTTTTCGATAACGATGCCGTCGCGGATCAAACGATCGAGCGCGTCGTCGATCTCGAAATCGATTTTCACGCCGAAGGTGCGCGTCAGGTAGTTCTCGATGGCGAGGTCGATGGACGGCAGATCGGTACGCGTCGACTTTTCCTTGGCGAGAACGCTGTAGAGGAGCATTTCCTCCTTCACATCCTCTTCGGCGCCGCGTGATGCGATTTTGAGGATGACGCCGCGGTTGTCGGCCATGGTGTGGAAGTAAAGGTTCTGCGCCATGATCACCATGTAGCGCTGCTTCTGGTTTAGGAAGCCCATCGCTTGCCGGGCGGCGACGCCGCCCAGGCCCGCCAGCGCCCCAAGCGCTGCGATCGGATTGCTCATCAAAAGCGCGACCTTGCCGGCCGCGCCCGCTGCGCCCATGCCGATGCCGCCGCCCGCCGTAACGCCGAGACGAAGCTTGTCCATCGGCCGGAAGCGGACTTTGGTGTTCGGGAAGACCATCTCGACGTCGGTGCGCGGAATGTTCTTGAAGAGCTTCAAGTAGATATGCTTGTCGTTCATGCTCTTTGGGAAATGCGCGCGGGCTTTGGCGACGTATTTCTCGGCCGCGTCACGCGAGAGCTTCATGTCGCGCATTGCTTCATCGACGCACGTTTCGAACGGTTTCAACTTGAACATCAAGAAAAGCCGCTGGAATATCGGAACGTCAAATTCTTCCGTTCGCAAAAACTTGCGCAGGCGGCGGCGTTCGTATTTCCGGTTCGAGGCACCGCGATAGAAGATCGAAATCCGCTCGAACTCTTTCATGTCGACGAAGAGATCGAGGCCGTAGTGGCTATCGCGCGTCATAATGAGCTCGATATTGCTCGGATCGATGCGTTCGTAGTTGGCCCGCTGCAGCAGGCTTTCGACGTCTTCGAAAACCCGGTGCTGTAACGATGCGCGGTCATCGTCCGAAAAGCTGCGCGTCATCAGCAGATCGCTGTCGGGGGAAAATGCTTCATAGGCCTGCTCGAGATCGAGAAGCAAGGCGAAGTACTGCTGCTGGCGCCAGTAATCGAGATAACGGAAGAAGCGGCGCGCGTCGGCGGCTTGTCCGACCGGCCAAAGATAGGGCTTCGTCAGGCGGTCAAGCAGAGCAAAACGCGTTACGGGGATGAAGCGCTCGCGTTTGCGCGTATCGTCGGGCTCCAGAATGTCGATCGGCTGGCGCTCGGCGTCCTCGGGAACCTCGGCTGGCTTCGCTTCGAAGTCCGTGAGATCCGCCAGCCGCTGAAAAAGGCCTTGCCTTCGCTGTAATCGGCCTTCCGCAAAGTCTGCCGACGCCATGCACAACTCCCCGAACTTTTTGTTTCGATCCCAGCTTCTTACGCAATGAAGTTCATAGCGGGTCGCTGGAGATCACGCGAGCCTGGCAACCCTTCGTCGCGGAATGATGACGAGCATTTCGCCGAGACCGATGCGGATTGGCCAGCCCTACCGGAGGTTGATGATACATCACTAAGTTCCACGGCGCGCACAATTTTTCGGTTCATAACTTTCGCTTTTGGCTTAGTAGCCACGATCTTGGGCTAGGATCGTGCACAACTGGAATTAGAGGGGAATTTTCGCTTTCGGGGGCGGACGATTATGGGGGCTTTGCGTTTTTTGGCCTCGGGCTTTGCAGTGTGCATGGCCCTTGGGTGCGGTGCCGTCGCGGCAGACGAGCTCGTTCTACCTTACAGTTGCACGATGGAACGAGGCGCTCCTCGCCTCTCGCCGTCGGAAGAGACAACCTATCGCATCATCGGTCCTCGGGAGGACCTCGCTTTTCCGTCATGCTCCGGCTCGGCTGCATGGACGTGCGAGACGATGATGGTCTACAAATTTTCGATCGAATGCGGGGGCCAACGTGTCTCCTGGGCCAAGGTCGCCGCGTCAGCGCGTGCTGCGGGTGTGCGGCTGCCCGATCAACTTCCACCCGGATACGCCCCCGTGAGCAAGCTCAGGGGGCGTTTTGTTTTCCCGGGGTTCGGACATACGACGATGCTGGCGCATGTCGCATCACAAGAGCTTTCCGCTGATGCCGTCATCGAGCCGGCAGCATTGCGTTCCGAACGCGCGCCTGAGACGACGCCTTGGATTACGGTCGTCGATCCGGCGGCGGCGTCGGCTTCCGGGGCTGCTCCGGGGAATGCGTTCAAAGTTGCCGGCGTTGTCTCAATGCTTCTCATCTCTCTGATGGCGGCCTGCCTGTTCTGGGTGCGGCGGCGGCAACTCGGATTATTCGAGTTTCTGCAATTCGCCGGATGGACAGGATCATTCGCTGCGCACCTTAGAGATTTTGTGGCGGCATCGTTTGCCCGTGGAACCTCGGCTTTCGGCAAAAGCTATGAAAGTTGGACGGCGACATCGGCCCACGACAGCGATGACGGGGAAGATGCCAATCCGTTGGCTCACGTGCACACCCGGCTGCACGAAACGGAGACTCTCATTGCCGGCCTTCCGGGCGATCTCCTGTTGCGGGATGTGCTCACGTCGGAACTCGATAGTCTGTACGACCGCGCGGCGGAGCTTGGACGTCGTGTTGGGCAGATCGCACCGGAGAAGTTGCGGGCGTCAGTTCGCGCGATCACACGCGATCTCGACCGTATCGCGCGCATTGCGCACGGGGCTGCACCGGCATCTCACGATGAGAGCGCGGACATTGCGGAGCACGACGCGCCATCGACAGTGTACGAGGCTTACCGAATCCTCGGACTCAATCCCGATGCACCGGACGCTGCCGTTAAGAAGATCGTCGATGCCTTGCGGATGTCCTGGCATCCCGATCACGCGCGCGATGAAGCTGACCGCCGCTACCGTGAACAGCGCATCAAGCAGGTCAATGCCGCGTGGGATTTGTTGAAAGTCAGGCAAGCCGTGGCGGCCTGAACGAAATTGTCAAAATAAACGGCACCGCTCATGCCCGAGCGGTGCCGATTATTCGAGTCCAAACTCTGTTCTTCTTTCAACTCATGATGAGTAGCGATGGGCGACCGGAAGGTTTCGAATTTCCTCCTCGGTCAGCGGCGTCGTATCAGTCAGCAGGTAGTTCCTGCGATTTGCCCGGCTCAAATCACGCTGAACACCAATCCGCCGCGCGGGAACGTCCCCGTCCTGTCCGCGCACGACGCCTATCTTACCCCTTAACGGGAAGCGGTAAGTGCTCATGGATAGCTCCTTTCAAGGACTCTACCCTCCCAAACAACGGTCCCCCGTTTCGGTTTCATGTCCCTGGAAATTTATTTTAGATCAGGGACTTAAAACGCAAACGCGTCCGATCAACGCCGGCAACCCGGCGTCGTAAAGTTTTGATTTAGCTGATGAACCCCCACGCTCAACGAGCTGGGGATAACATGTCCTGCAATTACGGCAATAAGAAGAAACTAGCGGCGAGAATTAGACATCGCCTGAGCATTTGATTTCGCAAATCCGTCACACAAGATCGACGAAACTCGTGACGACGCGCTTCGTCGAACCGTCATCAAATTCGATGGTCAACTTGTTCCCGTCGACAGCCGTCACGGTTCCCTCGCCAAATTTTTCGTGGCGCACGCGCGTGCCTTTTTTGAATGACGGTGCGTCGGCGGTTGATGCGGCTACAAGCTCGCCTTCGAGCGTCAGCGGTCCTCTGGATCTCTTTTTCGGATCCTTTTTGTTGTTGCTCCAGGATTGCTGAGCGCGTTGCCATCCGGGCGTATTGTACGTCGACCGGAACGGTTCCGATGCGCCCGCGCGATCGAAGCGGCTTTGCCCGAAGCCTCCACCATAGCCGAACGGATCGGGCCTGCCGCCGAACGGCATCTCGCTTTCGACGACTTCGACGGTCGCGACGGGCAGCTCGTCGACAAAGCGGGACGGAAGCGCCGATTGATAGAGGCCATGCGTTCGGCGGTTTTGTGCGAATGAAATCTTGGCAATCCGCTTTGCGCGCGTAATGCCGACATAGGCGAGCCGGCGCTCTTCCTCGAGGCCCGCCTTGCCGCTTTCGTCCATCGAACGCTGATGGGGAAACAGGCCTTCTTCCCAGCCCGGAAGGAAGACGATGCCGAACTCCAATCCCTTGGCGCCGTGGAGCGTCATCAAGGAGACGCGATCGCCGTCGCTACCCTGCTCGGCGTCCATGACAAGAGAAACGTGCTCGAGGAAGCCTTGCAGCGAGTCGAAATCGTGCATGAAGCGCACGAGTTCTTTCAGGTTTTCAAGCCGCGACTGCGACTGCGGACTTTTGTCGGCCTGCCACATCGCCGTGTAGCCGGATTCATCGAGGATCAGCTCGGCGAGATCGGTATGGCGCGTGTGTTCCAGGCTTGCGCGCCAGCGTTCGAACGACTGCGTCAGGTCGAACAGCGATTTGCGCGCGCGCGGCGTCAGCTCATCGGTTTCGACGATCTCGCGCGCTGCCTGATAGAGCGGGATTGCGCGTGCGCGCGCCAGCTCGTGAATGCGCTTGACCGTGGTGTCGCCAAGGCTGCGCTTCGGCACGTTGACGATGCGCTCGAACTTGAGATCGTTGGCGGGGTTCGCCACGACGTCGAGGTAGGCGATCGCGTCCTTGATTTCCTGACGCTCGTAAAAGCGCGGACCACCGATGACGCGATAGGGAAGGCCGAGCGTAATGAAACGATCTTCTATCGCGCGCATCTGTGACGATGCTCGCACCAGTACGGCCATATCGTTCAGCCGTTCGCTCTTGCGCTGGAATTGTTCAATCGCTTCGCCGATGGCGCGGGCCTCGGCTTCGTCGTCCCAGAAATTCGCGACGCTTACCTTCGCGCCGGCGGCGCCGTCGGTGAAGAGCGTCTTGCCGAGCCGGCCATCGTTCTTGGCGATGAGCCCGGACGCGGCGGCGAGAATGTTTCCGGTCGAGCGATAGTTGCGTTCGAGCCGGATGACTTTGGCTCCGGGGAAATCCTTCTCGAAACGCAGGATGTTATCGACCTCGGCGCCGCGCCAGCCGTAAATTGACTGATCGTCGTCGCCGACACAGCAGATATTCGGCGATCCCTTCGCGAGGAAGCGCAGCCATAGATACTGGGCGACGTTGGTGTCCTGATACTCGTCGACCAGAATATAGCGGAAGCGGCGATGGTAGTCGGCGAGAACGTCGGGGTGCTCGCGGAAGAGCCGCAGGCATTCGAGAAGCAAATCGCCGAAGTCGCAGGCGTTGAGATCCTTCAGCCGGGCCTGATAGGCCGCATATAATTTCGCGCCTTGGCCTGCCGCGAAATTGTAGGCTTCGCCTTCGGGAACCTTGTCGGGTGTCAGGCCGCGATTTTTCCAGCTGTCGATCAGGTTGGCGAGCTGGCGCGCGGGCCAGCGATCCTTGTCGATGCCGTTGGCTTCGATGACCTGCTTCAGGAGGCGCACCTGGTCGTCGTCGTCGAGGATCGTGAAGCCTGGCTTCAGGCCGACGAGCTCGACATGGCGGCGGAGGATCTTGACGCCGATCGAATGGAACGTGCCGAGCCATTGCATGCCTTCGAGCGTGCCGCCGATGAGCGTGCCGATGCGCTCGCGCATTTCGCGCGCGGCTTTGTTCGTGAACGTCACGGCGAGAATTTGCGACGGGTAGGCGCGACTCGTTGCGAGAATGTGGGCGATGCGTGTTGTCAGCACGCGCGTTTTGCCGGTGCCGGCGCCTGCAAGCACCAGGACCGGACCTTCCGTCGTTTCGACGGCGTCGCGTTGCTCGGGATTGAGGCCTTCGAGATAGGCCGGCTGGCCGCGCGACGCCGCTATCGCGCGCGCAGAAATGGACGGGCTGTTCCTGTCATCGTGGCGCGCTGCTCGCGGCGCTTCTGGCAGATCGAACGGCGGGTCGTCATCGTGCGGCAAATCTCCGCTGCCGGTGGCGCCCGGTTTCTGAATTGAGGTCATGGCACTCAGGTAAACCACCGAGGCTGAACGTACAACCGGCGCGGCGCCCCGCCGCGGGCGGGCTGCCAGCGTTCTGCCAAAACGATCCACAGCTATTCAAGCGTCTGAAAAGACGAACATTCCGGACAAAGGACATGTTCCATTTTCCGGTTTTTGCGAGAAACGCTGGAGGCCTTCGGATGCCGTTCGAGGACGACTGCTTCGTCAGGATTGTACGGTCCCGAGTTCATTCAAAACCGTGGGTCGGATTATGACTATTTCGAATCGAACCTCGGGAATTGCTCTATTGCCGTTCGCGAGTGGCGAAGACCGCTTCCACGCCGTCAATTTCTGATCACGCCAACGTGGAAAATTCCACGACGATCTATGACATTTACAAATCCGCTAAGCTTATGATCTAAGGTTCTCAATTCAATCTTTGGGCGTACCGGTGGATGCCCGTTGGAATTGAGCCAAATTTCAAGTTCAGAGTGAACTGCCGCCGTGCCATACAGGTGTACAAGGCAGGGACGTTATTTCAATGATGTCCGCCAGTGTGCTTTGCGTTTCAGGCGCGGCTCAAAGAGACGTTCATGAACAACGGGCTATTATATTTTGGCGGCCTCCTGGTCGTTGTTCTTTCGGCGCTTTTTGCCGTACCCAATTTTGTCGACTGGAACGGATATCGCGGCGTCTTCGAAGAGGAGGCTTCGAAGGTCCTCGGCCGTGATGTCCGCGTCGGCGGTTCAGTCAACCTGAAGCTGCTTCCCGTCCCCTATGTCCGCTTCGAGAAAGTTCGTATCTCCAACCTGACCGGCCAGACGGGCGAGCCGTTTGTCCGTGCAGAGAGCTTCACGATGTGGCTTTCGGGACCTGCGCTGTTGCGCGGCGTATTGGAAGCCAGCCAGATCGAGCTCGATAAGCCGGTTCTGACCCTTGCCGTCGATGATAAGGGCGGAGGGAATTGGACCAACATCGAGTTGAAGCCGGGTGATCTGCCGTTCGTGCCACATGACGTGGCGCTTCGCTCGGTGCGGCTCAGGGATGGTGCGATATCGATCTACAACGCAGCTTCAGAGCGCGTTGCTTCACTGGACGGCATCGACGGCGAACTGTCGGCCGACGGCCTCAAAGGTCCCTTCCGTTTCAAGGGCTTGGTTTCCTGGTCGGGTGCCGCGCACGACGTCAAATTCGCGACTGATGTTCCCGATCCCGATGGCGCATTCGCACTCAAGGTTTCCGCGCGGGGCGACAGCTCGCCCATTGCCTACATGCTGGACGGGCGCGTTTCCGATTTGAGCAACAAGCCGACGTTCAAGGGCAACTGGACCGGGAAACTTACCATTCCCGGCAGCGAAACAGTCGCCACCGCTGGCAAGGCGCCGCCGCTTCTCGATCTCAAGGCGGACGTCACCGCCGATGCGCTCGGCGCAAAGTTCGAGAAGCTCGCGCTGTCGCTCGACGACTCGGCCGCCCCGCAAATGATTACGGGATCGGCTGTCGCCACCTGGACGGCGTCGCCCCGGCTCGACCTTTCACTGCAATCGAAATGGCTCGATATCGACCGGCTTGCGGGGGCGGGGCAGGGAAGCGCCTCGTTCGCGAAGCTCAAGCAACTCACCGGCGGTTTGATGCAATCCGTTGCAGGTGACAGCACGGCGACGGCGAAGATCAATCTCGAACAGGTGAAAGTCGGCGGCGAAAATGCGGGCGGCCTGTCGATAGATGCGGTCCGGCAAGGCAATGTTACGCATCTCAATACGTTCAAGGTGAGCCTGCCCGGCGGATCGCGGCTCGATCTGGCGGGCGAACTCAAGAACAATGCGGGCAAGTTCAGCTTTGCCGGTAACGCCTTCATCGGCGGCAGCAGTTTCGGACGCCTCAAAGCGTGGGCGGAAAAATCCGGGGTTCCGATCGATTTCGACGCCGACGGTTCTTATTCGGCGGCGGGCAAGCTCGAAGTCGATGACACGCACTTCGCTTTGACGGATGCCTCCGGAGATCTATCGGGCAGGGCGTTGGCCGGTGAGCTCAAGATCCTGCGCGGCGACCGGCAGTTGACAGATTTGACCTTGCAGGCTGCCGATCTCGACACGCGAGAAGTTTTCCCGAAAATTGCCGCTGCGCTGAACAGCGAGTTCCGCCGGTCGCTCGGTCTTCACAAAGTCGAGGGCGCCGAAGATCCGCGCGCGGTTTTGCCGGGTGACGTGCGGCTGCGCGTCATCGCCAGCCGGCTGACGGACGGCGACGCGACCTATCGCGATGTCGATGTTTCGTTTGCGATCGAAGGCCGCGACGTCAAGCTGCCGGTGGCGCGGTTGACCACGGCGAACGGACTTTCGATCGAACTCGAAGGCCGCGTCGAGACGCGCGATGGCGGGCCGGCCGGCACGTTCGCGTTCGATCTCGTCGGCGCGACGCCCGACGCGATGCGCGATCTGGTGAGCAAGGCCGGGCTTTCGACAGTGCTTGGCGAGGATCGCTTCACGGGATTGAAAGCTGGAAAGATCGCTGGGCTCATCCGGCTCGGCCTCAGGTCACCGGCGGCGACGGACGTGACGTTCGACGGACTATTGAACGGCGCCAATCTCACCGGCACGGCGGAATTCGATGGTGGTCTCGGAGGCTGGCGTTCGCAACCGAGCCGGATCCGCACCTCGCTCGATGCGCCGTCGTTATCGTCGCTGCTCGCGACACTCGGTCGAAGCGGCGTGAGCAACCGGGCCGTCAGCGCCGATCAGGCGGCCCAAAAATCTCGCGCGTCACTCGTCACGGCCGGGATTATCGGCGCTGACGCGGAGGCGCGTGCGGATATCACGTCACCCGATTTCAATATGAGCTTCACCGGCAAGACCCGCTGGCCGGAAAATGCCAAGCTGGCGCTCGACGGAACGCTCGATTTCAAGGCGGCACAATTTACCGACGCGCTCGTTGCTGCGGGGATTTCGTTGCCGAGCGGCGCCGAAGACGTTGCGGCGCGTGGTTCGCTGCAAATTGGCCACGACGCAAATGCCTGGACCATCGCGACGCGCGAGTTCTCGCTCGGTATGTCGACGCTTGCAGCAAATCTGACCGTCACGCCGAAGGCCGAAGCCGTGCAGATCGACGGTAACATCGATGCGGATCGTGTCGCGTTTCAGAGCCTGCTCGCGGCCGTCACCGACGCCCGGCCGCAGCAACCGGCGACGACGGCCGGATCGGACGTCGATAACGATGCGGCTGCGGATGCGCAACCAATTTGGCCCGAGGGGCTGTTCAATTTCGCGGCGCTCGGCAGCACGCATGCGACGCTCAAAATCGGTTTCAAGACGCTCGATTTGAGCGGGGGCCTTGCAACGCACGACGGCAAACTGACGTTGATGCTCGGTCCCGGGAAGCTTGCAGTGAGCGATCTCAACGCTGCGGCAGCCGGCGGACAGTTGAGCGGGAATATCGGTTTCGAGAAGGTGTCGAACGGGGTCGCGTTCGCTTCGACGCTGAAACTCGATCAAGCCAAATTGTCGGCGGTCAGCGCGGCCGGAAAAGGCACGGCGACGATCGATCTCAAAGCCGAGGCACGGGCGCAAAGTCCGGCCGGTCTCGTCGCGGTCATGACCGGGACGGGCACAGCAAAATTTGCAGACGCGGAAATTTCAGGCCCATCGACTGCGACCGTCGCTCAAATCGTCGACGACATTCTTGGCGGAAAATTGCAAAACGAGCAGCGCGCCATATCGGCGGCGCTTGCCAATGGGCTCAGTACGTCGAAGCTGGCGATCGGCAATCGTGAGTTCGCCGTTTCGATCGCCGACGGCTCGATCAAGCTCGACAAGTTCGTGCTCGACAACGCCGACGGTCAATTGGAGGGCAACGTCACTGCCGATCTCGCAATGCTCGACATGAACGCGGCTTTCCAGCTTACATCGAACGTCAGGCCTTTGCCGCCGCCAGCAATTCCACTTGCGAATTGGACGCCGCGGGCTCCGAAGGGAGCGCTGCCTGCCGTCGTGGTGCTATATGACGGCCCGCTCGACAATCTCGGCGGACTGACGGTCAAAGCGGATGTTGCCAGCCTTCAGCGCGAACTCGTCGTCCGGCAGATGGAGCGCAATGTCGAAGAGCTCGAGCGCTCGCGGCGCATCGACGAAGAGCGCATTCGTCTCGAAAAGGAACGGCGCAAGAAACTCGCTGCCGAGCGCGCTGCAGCCCTAGCGGCTGTGAAGAAGAAGGAAGCGGAACGTTTGGCGCCCGGCAGCACCGACCCGGCCGGGACTGCGAACGCGCCGACCCAGGCACAACCTAACGTGCCGTCCGCCACGCCACCCGTGCCGCCGCAATCGTCGTCAACGGGAGGCAATCAGCCGGCAAGCGATCCACGCGCACAAGCGGCAGAGCCGCAAGATGCCCCGAAACCTCAGGACGCGCCTGGAAACAGTGTGTTGACGCCGAAAATAACGGTCGAGCCTCTTCCGCCGGATGGCGCCGCTGGCGGTGAGTCGAATGCTGCGACAGGTACGGTCGTGATTGATCCAGAAACGGGCTTACCCGTTCCGAAGCCCGAGCCGGCGGTGCGGCCATCGACAGGACGTTCGACGAGCGCCCAGAAGCAGCCTCGCCGCACTTCTTCGGATGAAGTGATGAAGAGCCTAGGTGGCTTCCAGTAATTCTCCGGCCTTTGAAGTGAGGCAGCGGCCTGTACCGGTCAGTTGTCGTCCATCTTGAGGGCGTTGATGAACGCCTCTTGAGGAATTTCGACTTTTCCGAACTCGCGCATCTTCTTCTTGCCGGCCTTCTGCTTGTCGAGCAGCTTTCTCTTTCGTGAGATGTCGCCGCCGTAGCACTTCGCCAAGACGTCTTTGCGGAGCGCCTTGATCGTTTCACGCGCGATGACCTTGGCGCCGATCGCGGCCTGGATCGGAATCTGGAAGAGATGCGGCGGAATGAGCTCCTTCAGCTTTTCGCACATCGAGCGGCCGCGGCTTTCCGCGCGCGAACGGTGCACGATGATCGACAGCGCATCGACAGGCTCGCTGTTGACGAGAATGGAGAGTTTCACGAGGTCGCCTTCCTCGTAATTCTTGATGTGATAGTCGAAGGACGCGTAGCCGCGCGAGACGCTCTTCAGGCGGTCGTAGAAGTCGAACACCACTTCGTTGAGCGGCAACTCGTAGACCACCATGGCGCGTGAGCCGGCGTAGGTCAGCTGCTTCTGGCGGCCGCGGCGGTCCTGGCATAGCTTTAGCACGGCGCCGAGATAATCGTCGGGGACGAGGATGGTGGCTTCGATCCACGGTTCTTCGATGTGGTCGATTTTGGGGATTTCCGGCATGTCGGCCGGATTGTGCATCTCGACGATCGTGCCGTCATTCATATGCAGGTGATAGATGACGCTCGGTGCCGTCGTGATGAGATCGAGGTTGAACTCGCGCTCCAGACGCTCCGTGATGATCTCGAGGTGCAAAAGACCGAGGAAGCCGCAGCGGAAGCCGAAGCCCAACGCTGCCGAGCTTTCCGTTTCGAACGAGAAGCTGGCGTCGTTCAAGCGAAGCCGGCCCATTGCCTCGCGAAGGTCTTCGAAATCGGCGGCATCGACGGGGAAGAGGCCGCAGAAGACGACGGGTTGCGCCGGCTTGAAGCCGGGCAGCGCCTCTGGCGTCGGATTTTTTTCGTCGGTGATGGTGTCGCCGACGCGGGTGTCGGCGACCTCTTTGATGGCGGCAGTGAAGAAGCCGACTTCACCAGGGCCGAGTTCATCGAGCATTTCCTGTTTCGGCCGGAAGATGCCGACGCGCTCGACCTGATAGCTGCCGTCCGTTGCCATCAGCTTCACGCGCTGGCCCTTCTTCAGGGTACCGTCGATGACGCGAGCAAGCACGATGACGCCAAGGTAAGCGTCATACCAGCTGTCGATCAGCATGGCCTTCAAAGGCAGTTTCGGGTTGCCTTTCGGCGCCGGAAGACGCTCGACGATCGCTTCGAGCACGGCTTCGACGTTAAGGCCGCTCTTGGCGGAAACGCCGATCGCGCCCGAGGCATCGATGCCGATCACGTCTTCGATCTGCTGCTTGACGCGATCCTCGTCGGCGGCGGGCAGATCGATTTTGTTAAGTACAGGCAGAATCTCGAGATTGTTGTCGAGCGCCTGATAGACGTTGGCGAGGGTCTGGGCTTCGACACCCTGGCTGGCATCGACGACGAGGATGGCCCCTTCACAGGCGGCGAGCGATCGCGAGACCTCGTAGGCGAAGTCGACGTGGCCGGGCGTGTCCATCAGATTCAATTGATAAAGCTCGCCATTTTTCGCCCTGTAATCGAGCCGGACGGTCTGAGCCTTGATTGTGATGCCGCGTTCCCGCTCGATGTCCATCGAGTCGAGGATCTGCTCCTTCATTTCACGATTTGAGACATTGCCGCAAAGCTGGATCAGCCGGTCGGAAAGCGTCGACTTGCCGTGATCGATGTGGGCGATGATCGAGAAATTTCGAATATGTGAAATGGCTGTCATGGGCGGGGCTCATAGCACCCGGAACTGACCGGCAAAAGGGGCGTTAAGCCACTGAGGGGGTTGCGGGGCCTGCTTGATCGCCGCACGCCGATAAGAGTGGCGGGAGCGGCGGCGGTGTGCCAGAAATCTTCTCGCGCCCTTTGTGCTCCCCGGCGCCCCTGGAGAACCGATATGGCGAATTCATCGTTCGAGGCAAACCCGGCTTTTACCAAGCTCGGGGATGATGCGAAAAAGGCAGTCACTCAGGCATTCGACGCCATGGCCAATTGGCGGGCAGAACTCGCCGAACTCGGAGAGAAAAACAGCAACGCCGTCTTCGACAAGATGGCGGAAGCAGCCAAATCTCTCGGTTGGCCTACGGATTTCGTCGAACTCAGCCGCAAGCAGATGCAAAACGCATCGAAGCTGCAACTCCAGGCCGTCGATCAGGTCATGGATGTTTGGGAGAAGCAGGTGAAGGCGCTCGGTAATCCTGCGCAGATGCCGAGCTTTCCGACATTTCCGAACTTCCCGAACGTGCCTGGGTTTGGCGCCGGCTCGGGTTTCCCGCCGTTCTCAGGCACCAACGGCGGGGCCTTCCCCGACTTTGGCAGCGGGGCCGTCAACCCGGTGCAGTTCTGGCTGCAAGCCGCGGAGATGTGGCAGAAGGGCTGGCAGCAGGCCATGTCCACATGGTTGGACGGTCAGCAGACGCCGGGAAACAGACCTTCCGGCGGTAGAGGCAACGCGCGCTAGTACCCTGAACTCGCCCGGAATTTGAAGATTCAAGGCGCCGGTCCCGCGCGGGACCGGCGCCTTTATCGTTTAATTATATCGCAATGCCCAGCTTTCTGCCCGTCGATGCCGTTGCGGCGGCGTTTCGCTGTGGCTATCGTTCCGGCCGCGAAAGTTCGCACGCGGGACAACAATGTTCCGCGCAAAAATAATAACGGTCTGCGCGAAGGCTCTTCGCGCTAGTACGGGGAACGCTCTATGACGATGTCGAACCCGGCTTCGGCGAACGCCGCAAGCGTATTTGGACGCGATCTTCTCGCCTCGATTGTCGTTTTTCTGGTGGCCTTGCCATTGTGCATGGGCATCTCGATTGCGTCGGGCTTGCCACCGACAACGGGCATCATCACCGGCATTATCGGCGGTATCGTCGTCGCGACGATCTCCGGCCAACCTATGCAAGTCAGCGGGCCGGCCGCCGGGCTTACCGTTCTCGTCTATATGCTCGTTCAGGAGCACGGTGCCGCCATGCTCGGCACGATCGTGCTTTTCGCCGGGCTCATTCAAATGCTGGCAGGGTATCTGAAGCTCGGCCAATGGTTCCGCGCGGTGTCGCCGGCCGTCATTCACGGCATGCTCGCAGGCATCGGCGTGCTGATTTTCGCTTCGCAGTTTCATGTCATGTTCGACGGCAAACCGATCGGCACGGGCGTGCAGAATCTGATCGGAATCCCGAACGCCTTTCTCGACGCAATCCGCAGCGGCGACGGACGTCAAACAGCCGGCCTCGTCGGATTGCTGACCATCGTCACGATCGCCGGGTGGAGCGCTTATTCACCCAAATCCATGAAACTCATGCCGGCGCCGTTGGTCGGCGTCATCGTGGCGGTGATCGCGGCGAAGCTTCTCGGGTTGGAATCGATCAAGTTTGTCGATGTTCCAAGCAACATCTGGGAGTGGTCGCTCCAGATGTATCCGACGCCCGAGAAGCTCATGAGCATCTTTGAGCCCGGTATGATAGTCGGCGCGGTTTCCATTGCGTTCATTGCGAGCGCGGAAACGCTTCTCTGTGCAACGGCCGTCGATCAGATACACACCGGGCCTCGCACGAAGTACGACAAGGAGCTCTTTGCGCAGGGTGTCGGCAATTCGATCTGCGGCGTTCTCGGCGTGCTGCCGATGACGGGCGTGATCATTCGCTCAAGCGCAAACGTCGCTGCCGGAGCTCAGACACGGTGGTCGGCCATTCTCCACGGCGTCTGGCTTCTGCTTCTCGTCGCGTTCTTTCCCGCGGTGCTGAAGCTCATTCCGCTTTCCGCGCTCGCCGCGGTTCTCGTCTATACGGGCTACAAACTCGCGTATCCGAAGATCCTGCCGACGTTGCGGTCCTTCGGTTGGGCCGAAGTCGGGATCTACGTGGTCACGGTCGTCACGATCGTGCTGACAAACCTTCTGGATGGCGTGTTGGTCGGCCTCGGGCTGTCGCTTCTGAAGCTCGTCTATGCGTTCTCGCATCTCGAAATCACCACGCAGGATGGGCCGGACAATCGGGTCGACGTGCATCTCAAAGGATCGGCGACGCTCGTTCGCCTGCCGATGCTTGCGTCGGCGCTCGAGGGGCTGAAGCCTGGCGCGCAGGTTCACGTGCACATCGAAGATCTCGATTACATCGATCACGCGTGCATCGATCTCTTGTCGAACTGGGACCGCCAGCATGGTCTAAGCGGCGGCTCTCTTTCGATCGAATGGGATGCGCTCAAGAACAAGTATCAGCAACGCAGCGGCAATGCGGTCGAACGTGCCGCAGCCAAGGAGAGCGCGGCTGGTGCGCCGGGGGCCGGCGCGGTCGCGTAGCAGCGGGGCCGATTCAGCGGCTCCAGCAACGGTTTTTGTCCGTTTGCGCGATGGTCTGGCGGCCAGCGGAGACGCCGCTTGCCCTGTAGGCGAATTGGCCTTAGATTAGAATTATTCTAATTCTATGGTAAGGGCCGATGCGGCAGTTTAGAGATCTTGATCAACGCGAAATCCTTGCGCTCGCAATTTCGCTCGAGGAAGAGCACGGGCGGATTTATGCCGACTATGCGGCGGGGCTTGCCGCCGACTATCCGGCGTCGGCGAAGATTTTCAAAGAGCTTGGAGAGGAAGAGAACGAGCACCGGCGCTGGCTGATCGATCTCTTTCAGCGGAAGTTCGGCGACCATATTCCGCTCATTCGTCGTCAGGACGTATCCGGCTTCGTTCGCCATGATCCAATCTGGATGATCCGGCCGCTCGGCATCGAGAAGGTGCGCCGGCAGGCCGAGCAGATCGAGGCGGAGACGCGGAGTTTCTATCAGTCCGCGCTGGCGCGCGCTTCGGACGCTGAAATTCGCAAGCTTCTCGGCGATCTGGTCGCGGCTGAAGACAATCACATCGAGATCGCCCACGACGTCGCTGCTGTGGAGCTGACCGACACGGCGAAATTGCACGAAGATCAAGCGGCGCGGCGCTCTTTTGTCCTTCAATATGTGCAGCCCGGACTGACGGGACTGATCGACGGCTCGATCTCAACCTTGGCGCCGATCTTTGCCGCAGCCTTCGCCACGCATAACACCTGGCAGACATTTCTCGTCGGCGTCGCTGCGTCGGTTGGCGCTGGGATATCCATGGCCTTCGCCGAGGCTCTTTCCGATGATGGGGAGATCTCAGGGCGCGGCCATCCGTGGCTGCGCGGCTCGGTCACAGGATTAATGACGGCCCTTGGCGGTCTTGGACATACACTCCCTTATCTCATTCCGGATTTCTGGACCGCGACCACAATTGCCGTTTGCGTCGTATTCGTCGAGCTTTGGATTATCGCAGGAATTCGCTCGCGATTCAGCGAAACGCGGTTCTGGCGGGCGGCGTCGGAAGTCGTGGTCGGCGGCCTTATCGTCTTTATGGTGGGCATCCTGATCGGCAGCGCTTAGACAAGAGGCCGGGAAGGCCTCATTCAGGCCATAGTCTCTTGACGCTCTCCAGGCGGCTGGCAAAAGTGCCGGCTTTCATCAATGGCCGAAGGCATCTCATGCGCGCAGGTTTTCTCGTTTTCTCGGTGGCATCACTCATGCTCGCGGGGCTTTCCGCGACCGCCAGTGCGGAAAGCACTCCGCCGCCGCCCCCGAACAAGCGCAATTGCCAGAACACAATACCGTTCAACCGCTGGCTCGCCGACTTCAAGCGCGAAGCGATATCCGAGGGCATTCGTCCGGAGACGATTGAGGAGACGATCGGCGGTATGACGCCGGATCAGGGCACCATCGGACGCGACCGGAAGCAGGGCTTCTTCTCCCAAACGTTCATCGAATTCTATTTCAAGCTCGCCACCAAAGGCCGCGAGCAGATGGGCCGCACTTACCTGCAGCGCTATCGCTCCACCTTCGATCGTGCCGAGAAAGAGTTCGGCGTGCCGGGCGCGGTCATCACCGGGTTCTGGGCTCTCGAAAGCGACTTCGGCGGCGGAATGGGCAAGCTGCCCGTCATGCATTCGCTCGTGACTTTGGCGTGGGATTGCCGTCGCGGCGATATGTTCCGCGAAGAGCTGAAGGCGGCGATGAAGATCGTCCAGCGCGGGGACCTGACCCCCGATCAGATGATCGGTTCATGGGCGGGTGAACTCGGTCAGACGCAATTCCTGCCGCGCCACTATCTCAACTACGGCATCGATTACGACGGCGACGGGCGCGTCGATCTCATTCGCAGCAATGACGACGTCATCGGATCGACGGCGAAGTTCCTCGCGTCGATGGGGTGGCGTCGCGGCGAGCCGTGGCTCGAGGAGGTCCGCGTCACCAAGGAGTTGCCGTGGGACAAGGCTGATTTGGCAATTCAACTGCCGCGCTCGCAATGGGCCGCGTGGGGTATCGAAGGTGTCGGCGGCAAGCGGCTTCCGGCGGATGGGCTTCAAGCTTCGCTCCTGCTGCCGATGGGACGCAACGGGCCGGCCTTTCTCGCCTATCCGAACTTCCTCGTTTACACGCAGTGGAACCAGTCGCTGACCTACGCGATGACGGCCGCGCATCTCGCAGCGCGCATGGCGGGTGCGCCGAACCTCAGCCGCGAGAGCGGCAATGTCGCTTCGCTCAGCTACGAACAGCTGAAGGAGCTGCAAAACCTTCTGAAGCGCCGGGGCTTCGATGTCGGAGAGATTGACGGCAAGCTTGGCGCGGGCACGCGCAAAGCCGTCAAGGAAATGCAGATCAAGTTCGGTTTGCCGGCTGACAGCTATCCGACGGCCGAGTTGCTGACAGCGCTGCGCGGGCGTAGCTAGTCGGCTCTATGCGATGACGCCGGCGGCTCGTGTTCTGCGAGCCGCCGGCGTCATCATTTTCGATTACTGCAATCAATCGCCATTGGCACCTAGTGCAGCTTGACCTGCGGTTCGGTGCGACGGGTGAGAATGCGCGAGAGGGTATCCAGCGCGACCTTCACATAGCCGTGCAGCGCGACCTCGTGCATCTTATAGAGCGACCGATACATTATCTTCGCGAACCAGCCTTCGATGCGCAGCGACTTGCCTTCGATGAAGCCCATCAAGTTGCCGACGGTCGAATATTTGCCGAGCGAAACCAGCGAACCGAAGTCGCGATATTTGAACGGTGCCAGATCCGTCGCGCCGTTCATGCGGCGCTCGATCTGTTTCACGAGATGGCTCGATTCCTGATGCGCTGCCTGGGCCCGCGGAGGGATCGGTGCTGTTTCGCCGTCGGGCAGTAAGTAGGCGGCATCGCCGATGACGAAGATGTTGTCATCTTTCGTCGTCTGCAGCGTTGGTTTGACGACGAGCGTGTTCATGCGGCTGACCTCGAGACCGTCGAGTTTTGACAGCACGGCCGGGCCTTTGACGCCGGCAGCCCAGACGACAAGCTCGGATGGAATGAACTCACCGTTGCCAAGCGTCACGCCTTCCGCGGTGACTTTCGTGACCGGACTGCCGACACGGATATCAACGTTGATGCCGCGCAGGATGTTCGCGGTCGCCGCAGAAAGACGCTCAGGAAGTGCGGGCAAGATGCGGGGCGCCGCTTCGATCAGCGTGATCTTGAAGTCTTTTTCGGGATCGAGCTTATCGAGCCCGAATTCGATCAGGCCACGGGCCGCGTGGTGCAGCTCTGCCGAAAGCTCCGATCCTGTCGCGCCGGCGCCGATGATCGCGACGTGAAGCTGGCCGTCTCTTACGGGGCCTGGCTGCGCGTAGGCGCGAACGCAAGCGTTCAGGAGACGCCGGTTGAACCGTTCCGCCTGTTCCGGCGTGTCGAGCATGATCGCATGCTCCGCCACGCCCGGTGTTCCGAAATCGTTTGAAACGCTGCCAATCGCGATAACGAGGGTGTCGTAGCTGAACCATCGGTCCGGCGTGATTTCACGGCCGTCCTCGTCGTAGGTTGCGCCGAGATGCACGCGCTTATTTGCGCGGTCGAGCCCGATCATCTCACCGTAGCGATAGCGAAAACCGTGCCAGTGGCCTTGCGCCTGATAGGACAGCTCGTGGCGTCCGGTATCCATGCTGCCTGCCGCGATCTCGTGCAGGAGCGGTTTCCAAATGTGCGTGCGCGCACGATCGACGAGGGTAATTTCGGCCTTACCGGTGCGGCCGAGCCTTTTGCCGAGCTGCGTCGCGAGTTCCAGTCCTCCCGCGCCGCCGCCGACGATGACGATACGATAGGGCTGCTTTCCAGTGGTGCCTTCGGGCAAGGTAGCGGGAGCCTGCAAATTCATATTGGCCTCATGCGCAAAGTCATGTCGGCGACATCAGGAACGCAATTCGCCGCCGGTTGCCTTCTTAACATCCGTTACTATTTTTTTGGTTATCGTTTCGATCGCCTGATCGGTCAGCGTTTCCGTCGCAGGCTGGATCACTATTTCTATGGCGATCGATTTCTTGCCCTCGGCCGCGAGACTCCCGCCTTCGAAAACGTCGAATACGTTGACGGAACGGATCAGCGCCTTGTCGGCATTCGCGGCGGCCTTCACCACGTCGCCTGCGGCGACGTCTTTCGGGACGATGAAGGCGAGATCGCGTGTCACAGGCAGCAGATCGGATGCAGCCAGAGGCGGCTTGGCGCGGGACTTCTTTTTCTCCGGCGGCAGGGCGTCGAGGAAGATTTCGAAAGCGGAAACCGGGGCTTCGACGTCGAGCGCCTTCAGAGTTGCCGGGTGAATTTCGCCGAAATAGGCGAGGACGGTCTTCGGGCCGAGCTTCAGCGCTCCGGAACGGCCCGGATGATACCATGCCGGGGCGTCACGCGTGATTTGGGCTTTCGTCGGGTCGAACCCGAGCGCGGACAGCGCTGCGAAGACATCGGCTTTGACATCGAATACGCCGACCGGGTTGGCGTTGCCGTCCCAGTGCCGCCCCGCGCCCGTCAGGCGTGCCGTTCCGGCGCGCACGCCAGCGGCGCTCGTGTACTGATCTTCCGGCTGCTCGCCGCGATAGGCTTGGCCGAGCTCGAACAGGGCGACATCGGCGGCACCACGATTGCGGTTGCGCGTCACGGCCGTAAGCAAGCCGGGCAGCAGCACCGGACGCATCGATGACATTTCGACCGAGATGGGATTTCCGAGATCGAGCGCCGGTGAGCCACCGCCGAAATGGACGGCTTGCTCTTTCGGGATGAAGCTCCACGTTACCGCTTCGACGAAGCCGCGAGTTGCGAGGAGACGGCGGGCGCGCCGGGCGCGCTTTTGCTTTTCCGTCAGCACAGCGCGCGCGATGCCATCGTGGCGCGGCAGCGGCGTCGCGGGAATGCGATCGAGACCGGCGATGCGGACGACCTCTTCGACGAGGTCGGCGGGGCCGTGGACGTCAGGGCGCCACGTCGGGACCGTCACTTTCGCGGCGTTCGGCTTGCCTGAAATCGCGAAGCCCAGGGCTTTGAGCGTATTCGAGATTTCCGTTTCGGTGAGGTTCACGCCTGACAGCTTCTCGACCCGCGCGAAATCGAACGGAACAACGCGCTCTTCGATCGGCTCCTTGCCGGCAACTTTCGCCTTCGTCGGCTCGCCGCCGCAGAATTTGAGGATCATGTCGGTTGCGAGATCGAGGCCGGGGCGCTCGGATGCCGGATCGACACCGCGCTCAAAGCGGTAGCGCGCGTCGGTTTGCAGCCCGACTTTGCGTCCCGTCGCGGCCGTGCGAACGGGATCGAAATAGGCGCTCTCGATGAAGACGTTCGTTGTTGCATCGGTCGAGCCTGAAGCTTCGCCGCCCATGATGCCGCCGAGGCCGAGAGGTCCCGAGTCATCGGCGATCACGCACATGGTGTCGTCGACCGCGTGCTCTTTGCCGTCGAGGCCGAGGAACTGTTCGCCCGCTTTCCCGAGCCGAGCGCGAATGGCGCCCTTCAGCTTGTCGGCGTCGTAGACGTGCAGCGGCCGTCCGCGATCGAGCGAGATATAATTCGTAACGTCCACGAGGGCATTGATCGGGCGAAGGCCGGCGGCCTTAAGCCGATTCTGCACCCAAGCCGGCGACGGGCCGTTCTTCACGCCTTTGACCAGGCGTCCGGCGAATACCGGGCAGGCGTTGGCGGTTTCCTTCGTGAAGTCGAGCTTGATGTCGATCGGGCAATCGGCTTTGCCTTCGACGGTGCCGAGCTTCGGCTCGGGCTTCAGCTTGCCCATGCCCGCTGCCGCAAGATCGCGCGCGATGCCGCGAACACCGGTGCAGTCGGGACGGTTCGGCGTCAGTTTGACTTCGATGACGGGATCATTGAGACCCACGACATCAATGTAGCGGGCGCCGACGTTATCGGCCCAATCCGCGGGCAGATCGAGAATGCCGTCGCTTTCCTCGGAGAGTTCGAGTTCGGCTGCGGAGCACATCATGCCGTTCGAGACGACGCCGCGAACCGGCTTTTTCTCGAGCGTAATTTTTGAACCCGGAATGTAGGTTCCGAGCGGCGCGAACACCGAGACCATGCCGGCACGGGCGTTCGGTGCGCCACAGACGACCTCCATCAGCGGCTCGCCCTTGGCGACCTCGACCTGGACGACCTGCAACTTGTCGGCGTTCGGATGCTTCTTCGCTTCGACGATGCGCGCGATCTTGAAGGCGCCGAGGAGCTTCGCCGGATCTTCGATGCCTTCGACTTCGAGGCCGATGGCGGACAGCACCGTCGCGATCTCGTCGACGGATTTCTCCGTGTCGAGGTGATCCTTCAGCCAAGAGAACGTGAATTTCATTTTTCGCGCCTTTAGGTCGACAGCCCGCCGCCGAGGGTCGGGACGTCGAGCATCGAGAAGCCGTAGTGGCTGAGCCACTTCAAATCGCCGGAGAAGAACGAGCGCAGATCGGGGATGCCGTATTTCAGCATCGTCAGCCGGTCGAGGCCGACGCCGAACGCGAAGCCTTGATACTTCTCGGGATCGAGCCCGCAATTCCGAAGCACATTCGGATGAACCATGCCGCAGCCGAGAATTTCGAGCCACTGGCCAGGTTTGCCGATCGCTTCGGCGCCGATGTCGACTTCCATCGAAGGCTCGGTGAACGGGAAGTGCGAAGCGCGGAAGCGCATCTTCACCTCATCGACCTCGAAGAAGGCCTTGCAGAATTCCTGCAGCACCCATTTGAGGTGGCCCATGTGGGTCGACTCGTCGATGACGAGGCCTTCGACCTGATGGAACATCGGCGTGTGCGTCTGATCGCTGTCCATGCGATAGACGCGGCCCGGCGCGATGATGCGGATCGGCGGCTTTTGCGCGACCATCGTGCGGATCTGCACGGGGCTCGTATGCGTGCGGAGCAACAGCCGCGAGCCGTCGGCTTTCGGCGAGAAATAGAAGGTGTCGTGATCCTGGCGCGCTGGGTGCTCAGCCGGGATGTTGAGCTTGTCGAAGTTCATCTCGTCCGTTTCGATGTCCGGACCTTCGGCAACCGAGAAACCCATATCGGCGAAGATCTCGACGACCTCATCGAGAACCTGGCTGACCGGATGAATGCGGCCCTCGGCAACGGGGCCAAGGCGCACCGGCAGCGTGACGTCGGCGCGCTCGGTCTTGAGGCGCTCATCGAGCGCGGCGTTTTCGAGCACGGCCTTGCGGGCGTCGAGTGCGTCGGAGACTTTCGTTTTCAGCGTATTGACGGTCTGGCCGAAGCTCTTGCGCTCTTCCGGTGGCAGCGAGCCGAGCTTGCTCATCAGCTCGGAGACGCGGCCTTTTTTGCCCAGGGCCGAAACACGGACGGCATCGAGCGATGCCAGATCGCCGGCGCCGGCAATCTCGGCCAAGAGGCTGGTTTCGAGTTCGGAGAGAACGTCAGAAGTGCTCATGCAAAACCTCGTCCGGGCGCGGGCCCTTGTCGGACGACGCGCGGCCTTTGTTTGGCAGGCTTGGTGCGCACGATCAACTCCGCGCGACGATCCGCGGGCTCATATTCGTGACCCAGATCGCCGCCGGAAGCGTTGGGTCCCGGCTTTGCGCGACCGCGCATGACGCGCGGCCGGCTTCGGCCGGGATAACGATTTTTGTTAAGCTGCCTTTGCAACAGGCGAAGAGGCGGCGGCTGCAGCCTTGTCGACCAGTGCCTTGAAGCCCGCCGGATCGTTGATCGCGATGTCGGAGAGAACCTTGCGGTCGACCTCGATGCCGAGGTTCGTCAGGCCGTTGATAAAGCGCCCGTACGTCAGGCCGTGCTCGCGGACGGCAGCGTTGATGCGCTGGATCCAGAGCGCGCGGAAATTGCGCTTGCGGCGCTTGCGGTCACGATAGGCGTACTGCTGCGACTTCTCGACCGCCTGCTTTGCAACGCGGATCGTATTCTTGCGGCGGCCATAAAAGCCCTTGGCGGCCTTGATGACTTTCTTATGCTTGGCGTGGGCGGTAACGCCACGTTTGACGCGGGCCATTGGAGAAAACTCCTGGAATTAGTGCTTCAAGATGGGAAGAGATTTCGTTTGCCGCTTGGGGCTTCCTAGGGAGCCAACGCCAAGCGCCGGGAGATCTCAGCGGTTATAGGGCATGTATTTCTTGACGATCTTCGCGTCAGAATCGTTCAGCACGCCTGTGCCGCGCGCCTTCTGAATGAATTTCGCCGTGCGCTTAATCATGCCGTGACGCTTGCCTGCCTGGGCGGCAACAACCTTGCCCGTGCCGGTCATCTTGAAGCGCTTCTTGGCGCCGCTCTTGGTCTTCATTTTAGGCATTTTGCTTGTCCTGTTCTCGCTCACGGGCCGCATCGGATGCTTGCGCTGACGCGCTTCACATCCTGGCCCTCCGCGGGGGCGCCGCTAGGCGGCGGGGCGCGGTCGCGCCCACGGACCTTGCGGTCCGAAGTGCTGCTTTTAGACGGCAGCACTCTCGGCAGCTGCGAAACTGCCGGTCCTGCGAAGGGATGCTTTTTGCGGTTTCCGCTTGTTTTTCAAAAGCATAAGAACCGCCACGGCATGCCTCGCCGGGCGGCTCTGGGCGGGTTTATAGGGGAGCCATCGGAACTTCGCAACATTTTCGGCAAGCGATGCGAAAAATGCAACGCGCGGACGGATTTCGTCGCGACCTCGCGAAAATCGCAATGCTCACACTAGAACCAAGTACAGAGTTAATGCGTTGTTAAGGGCGCAAAAACGCGAGGGAGACGGGCCGTGAAGCAGATCATCGATCAGATCGTCAGTTTGCTCCAGCAGGGCATCACGGCCATTTTCAGGTTCGTCGAGCTTGTCTGGCAGTGGTCATTTGGCGAGATGCTGGCGATCTTTCAATCGAACTGGCAGGCGCTGCCGATTTGGAAAATCGCGGTTCTTGCGCTCGTCGTCATCGCCATCATCTACGTGCTTTACCGCGGCTTCTTCCAGCTCTGGGCGGCGGCGGAGCAGATCTTCAAGGCGTTTGTCGAGCTGTTGATGGTTCTCGTTTCCATCCTGCCGTACGTGCTGATCGCCGGCCTGATTGCGGCGGCCGGCAGCTACGTGATCCAGCACGTCAACATCTAGCGCCAGGCGTTCAGGCTTGCGAGGCCGGCTCGGCGTCCGCTGGAGCGTTCGTATTCGTGTTCTTGCTGAAGACGATACGCGTACGGACGTAGTAGAGCGAGGCGAAGCAGATCAGCAGGGAGATTGTTTTTCCCTCGATCGGCGGCATGTTCATTCGGTGCACCGTCAGCCAGATGATGCCGGCGGTCAGAAGCAGGCCGAGCAGCGAGGTCGCGACGAACTCCATGAACAGGCGATGCCGCGATTTGTGCGACATGTCATGCAGGAAGACGAAGTTCGTCGTCAGCGCGAAATTCACGACCATTCCGACGCCGTAAGCGACGACGCTCGCAAGAATGGGAAATCCGAAGAAGTGAGTGAGGCTGAGAAAGATCGTATAATCGACGACGGTCGAAGCCAAATTGACGCCCGTATAAAGTAGGGCATGGCGAACCTTGGGGTGCATTCCGACGGCCTTCTCGCGACTGATTTCGAACGATGCGGGAGATAAAGCGGGCTGGCAAGTGGACCGCTGTAACTTGGGAAACATCAGGGTTTTTCGCGAAGGCGATTTACCAGCGCGGAACTCTCATCCGTTGTTTTCTAGGCGGTTAGGGAGACTTCGGTTATGCGCCAAATCGACTGGCGTCGGCGCCGGTGCTTCGTGGCCCACGGCAGCACACAGCAGAAAATTTCTATTTGCCGCGGATTGCGTCTCGTTAGCTGTCGTTGACTGGCGCGGGCGCCCACATCTGGCAAGCTAGGATCGCCGTTTTGGAGTGGCGTACTTTGAGAGTTTAGTCATGAGGCTCGATCCGTTCGTCGTCGCGATATTCTTTTTGGCAGCACTGCCGACTGCTGCGATTAGTTTGCGTTCCGCAACCGGCTGGCGCGTCGGCGTGGTATTCGCGGCGTTCTATCCGGCGTTGGTCTTGCTCGTCGGAATTTTGATGATTGCCGCATTTATTTCGCTTGCCGCGCTCGGCCTGGTGGACCTCGATTGAGGACCAAAATCGCTTAGCGTTTCGCAGGGAACAGCGGCGCTGGCCGTGGCTGTGTTGATGTGGACTGCATCACATGCAGCCTACGGAGCAGCGCCATGTACCATATCGTTCATATCGGCTTAAATAGCGACGCCCTGAAAAAGCTGGACGAATTGCGGGAAGCTTATCCAAACCTCTATAATCGCCAGGATATTATCCTTCGCCTTCTCGCCGATGCGCACCAGAGTTTGGCAAATAACGTGCCGCAACCTAAGCTTCAGCTCGCTGCGTGACGATTATTGCGGAAATTCTGTCTAGTTCAGTGTTCATTCAGTTTTTAGACGACACATTTTTCGCGCACGTTTGTTGCGTGCGTTTCTTTAATGCGTTCGTTTAAATGGCGGAGATGAACATGCGTATTGCACCACTTCTGGCTGCATCCGTTGTCGCTGTCGGCTTGTCCGCGGCGAGTTCCGGTTCGCAAGCTGCCCCGTTAGCACCCCTAAAGGGTCTCGAGACAAACCAGTCACTCGCGACGCAGGTAGATTTCCGGCGATCCTGCTGGCGCTGGCGCCGCATCTGTGCCGATCGCTGGGGTTGGGGCGGCCCGCGTTTCCGCCGCTGCATGTGGCGTCACGGCTGCTGACGCTTTCACGTCATGCGCGGCAGGCGCGTTGCAATCGCCGCGCATTCTCACCTATTTTCATATCTGCGTATTCATACGGCGTATGCGCGTCGCCAACAGGCTCATGACGCGCAGTGCGAACTGCGGGTCATTGCGCACGACGGCCAGAAATGCCGGTTTGTCTATCGCAACGACTTCAGTCGGTTCGGCAGCCATTGCTGCCGCACTTCGCGGGCCATCGTCGATCAGCGCCATCTCACCGAAAATGCCGCCGGTGCGGACGTTCTCGAGCACCGTGCCGTAGGTGATGATGTCAACCCGACCTGATCGCACCATGTACATGGCGTCGCCGGGATCTTCTTCGAGGAAGATCTTCTCGCCTGCCTCGAAATGGCGAAATGGCGCGCCAATGTGGTCAAGTATCGAGAAATCAAATGGCCGGTCATCGCTCATGCGGCCGTTCCCCCGAAAAGACCCTGTCGGTTACGGCAACGCTAGAACCGTCCGCCAGCGAGAGCAAGTCCGCCGGCGAGGAGGGGAGCAAATCGGGAGCGAGAGGAGGAGACAAGGGCGGGGCGGATACCCCGCCGCAGTCAGATCATTTGGGGGCGAGCACCATCACCATCTGGCGGCCTTCGAAGCGCGGTTCGCTCTCGACCTTGGAGATGGACTCGGTGTCGGCTTTCACGCGCTGCAGCACCGCCATACCGAGTTGCGAGTGCGCCATCTCACGGCCGCGGAAGCGCAGCGTTATCTTGACCTTGTCGCCGTCTTCGAAGAAGCGTTTGATCGCCCGCATCTTCACGTCATAGTCGTGATCGTCGATGCCAGGACGCATCTTGATCTCTTTCAACTCGACGATTTTCTGATTTTTGCGGGCCTCGGCGGCCTTCTTCTGCTCTTGGAATTTAAACTTGCCGAAATCGAGGATCTTGCAGACCGGCGGCTCCGCGTCGGGCGAGATCTCAACGAGATCCAGACCGGCCTCTTCGGCGCGGGCAAGAGCATCGAATTTTGCAATGACGCCGACGTTCTGGCCTGTCTCATCGATGAGACGGACTTCCCGGGCCCGAATTTGGTCGTTGATGCGGGGCCCTGAGTTTTCCCGGCTCTGAGGCTCGGGTCGCATTGGTTTACGGATGGTTCAGCTCCTTTTGTGGTTCCAATTATGACAGGGGACAGATTCCACCCCCAGTCAGCGGCGAACATGGGAAGCAACGGGCGCTTAAGTCAAGCGGGACGCTTGAGCAAAATTGGCAAATGAGGCTATTTCGCCCATTTTCCGAACACATCCCTTTGCCGCATGGCCTTTTGGCAAGCCAATTGGCCGCTATCGCCAGTGGTCAGCGATCCATGGGGTGGGGAGCACGTACTTGTAAAATTTCTTCCAAGTTGCGTTCACGGGCCAAATCCCATCGCGGGCCTCATCCGGGTCCGGCTTGCCGTGAAAAGCCACCACCCGCGCTTCCGGCGGTAGACGCGGGGTGATGAAAAAGTTCAGCGGCCAGGCCGGAATCAGAGAATGCTTGAAGCTCAGGCACCATTCCGGAGGGAAGAAAACGACGTCTTCACTTTCGGCCGATATATATTGCTGCTCAATCCGGTAGCGGCCAAGAATGGCTTCCGGATTGGCATTAAAAGTATCGAAGATGTGAGACATCTTCCCGACGGGAAATCTGTAGATCGAGGTATTGCCTATCCGCTCATTGGGCTGGGTCCAATTCTGCGCAACGCAGAAGCGGCCCGGCTCAAAGTCGAAAAAGTCATCGATCTGTCCAGTGATGACAACGTCGAGATCGAAGAACAGGACGTCGCCTTCGAGATCGAGAAGCGGATGCTGCCAGAGCGACAACTTCCGCCAGGGCGTCGTCAATTCGCGCTCGGGCAGGTTGATCGGCGGCAGCGGCGAAATTTGCACCCAGGGGTCGGCTCCCTTAGCGTCGTCCGTGAAGCAAATGAGGCGTGTCTCGCGCCCCGCATTTCGCCGGACCATGGAAGCCAAGCGATTGAGGTAGTCGATACCGTACCGAGTGCCCCATTTTATACAGATTACTGTTTGCATCGCCTCGTTTGTTACTCTCGCGTCCCTACCGTATCGGCCACCCAGCCGTAGATCTTTCTATCTAGTGGTAACGGGAAAAACGCCATAAGCCTTCGGCCCCGCCCCACAGCATTGTCTCAAGCTGTTGACAAGTCAAACTGGCTTTGATCAGCCGGTATGCCGCTTACGAAAGAAATTCGGGGGGACAACCGGCGCCGGTCGCCGGAGTGGAATGTGGTATATTTAGCGAGCGAACGCCTCCACGGCGCCGTTAAGTGCTGAGCAGACGCTGATAAACGGCCAGCGTTTTTGAGGTCAGCTGGTCCAGCGTAAAGCGGCTGCGGACGTTGGCCGATCCCCTTTGGCCGTAGGCCTTTCGCTTTTCGGCCGGCCAGCCGAGCATGGTTTCGATTGCATTGCCGACGGCTTTCGGATCCGCGTAGGGCACGCGCAGGCCAGATGCTTCGTCCGGCTTGACGTCGGGCTCGGTTAGCGCGACTTCGCGGCCGGGTCCGGTATCCGATACGATCATCGGCACGCCCATCGCCTGACCTTCGATGGCGACGCGCGGTAGCCCTTCCTGCTCCGAAATATTCAGCGCGATATCGCTGATCGCGTAGGCGGCGGCCACATCCTTCACGTGGCCTGGGAAACGCAATTGATGCGCAACGCCGAGCTTTTCTGCCTGGGCTTCGAGTTGCTCCTTGAAAGCCGGCTTTTCGATTTCGCCCGCGAGAACGCAGACGACATCCGGGGCGCCACGCTCCTTCAATATTCCGAGCGCCGAAACAAGGTGGTGCTGCGCTTTGCGGGGCGTGATGCGGCCTGCCAGTATCAGCACAGGTTTCGATCCGTCGGCATTCAGCAGCGTTCGAACAGCGGCCAGTCTTTCAGGCGTCAGCAACGCCGGATCGAAAACGGTTGAATCAAATGCACGATGTATGACGGCGATGCGCTTCTCGGGTGTGTGGTAGCGCGTGCGGATGAGGTGCGCCATGTAGTCCGACACCGCGATTACGGTATCGCTGCGCGCCATGACGCTATTGTAGAAATTCTTCAGCCGCGTTTTTTCGGAATATTCGGAATGGTAAGTTGTTACAAAGGGCGTGGAGGTTCGCCGGGCAGCGTAAAGGGCGCTCCATGCCGGGGCGCGGCTCCGGGCATGGATGATGGAGACGTTTTCACGGCGAATGATGTTCGCAAGGTCCGAAGCATTCTTCGCAAGAAGCAGCGGATTCTTCGTGGCCAGCGGCATCGTGATATGCTCGGCACCTGCTGCCAGAAGCTGATCTACGAGAGGACCGCCTGCGGATGCCACAAGTGCGCGATGACCATTCTTGACGAGCGCTGTCGCGATCTGGAGGCAGCCGAGTTCGGCGCCGCCGGCGCGCATCCGGGGAATGACCTGCAGCACTGTGAACGTATTTTTCATTTCAACTCATCAAGCGGAGTCGTCGAGACCAACGATGGACAGTCCCTATAAGATTGCAGCAGCCGAACCGCAAATCCTTCCTGTCGGGACGGGGGCTGAGGCACGGGAAATCCCCTTCATTGCGCCGCGCCCTGCGAAATCCAGCGGGCCAGGTCTTTTTTGGCTCTCAGGCTTCATGTCCGAGATGTCTTCGACGAAAGCGACAGCTGTTGCGCAGTGGGCCGCGGAGCATAACCTTGCATCGACGCGGTTCGATTATTCCGGGCACGGCGTCGCTGCCGGGCGCATCGAGGATGGGACGATCGGGCGATGGCTCGAAGAAGCTCTGGCGGTTTTCACTGAAGTTACCGTCGGGCCGCAGATTGTCATCGGTTCAAGCATGGGCGGAAATATTGCGCTTCTGCTCTTGCGGAAGCTTTTGCGCGAACGCCCCGAAGAGGCGGCGCGCATCAAGGCGCTCGTTCTGATCGCGCCTGCGTGGGATATGACCGAAGAGCTGATGTGGAAGAGGTTTTCCGAAGAAACCCGCCGTGAGATTCTGGAGCGCGGTTTTTTCAAGCAGCCGTCGGCCTATGCCGAGCCCTATACGATCACGCGCCGTCTTGTCGAGGATGGCCGCGAGCATCTTTTGGCGCGAACGCCGTTCGATCCGGGTCGGCCTGTCGTGATCGTGCAAGGCTTACTGGATGTCGATGTACCGGCGTCACACACGCGGGAGCTCACGACGTTTTTGACGGGCGGCAAGGTCAAGTTGATCGAGGTCGCCGACGCGGAGCATCGACTGTCGCGGCCGCAAGATCTCGATTTGCTCTTCGCGGAAATCAGCAAGCTGCTTTAGCGTTATTTGTCGTTGCCGGCAGCGGCATCCGGATCGGGAAGGCCCTCGGCGACGGCGTCTTCGAGACCTTCCGGGCCGGTGGCTGTGGCGACGGCTTCGGGCACCACCCAAATACGGAAATCCTGCGTCGCGAGGCCGTTGTCGCAAAGGAGACCACCGCCGTCGTTGCGGCAGCTCTTGTCGGCCGCGATCGTGAAGGCGCCGGCGGAAGCGCCGCGGCTTTCGCCGACTTCGATGACTTCGATGCGCGCGCCCGCGTCGATCGTGACGCCGCGATAGACGCAGGCGGATTTTCCGGCGCAGGGATCGGACGTCGTTTCCTCGGTCGTTCGTAACGCGACTGCTTGAGTGCGCGGCATGCTTATGGCCGGGGCTTCGATGCCGTTTGAAAGCCAGCAGCGCTCGTCGATGCAAATGATCGGATCGGGTTTGAATCCGAGCGCTCCGCCATCGATACCGAGCACAAGCAAGACCGTGGCCTGCGCCGCGTCGGGCTTCGGCGCCTCGACGACAACCGGCCGTTGGCTTTCCGGTTTCGGCGCGGCCGTTGCCGCGACAGGAACTGGTGCCGGTTGTTTTTCCGCTGCGGGAGCGACGGCTGGCGGGGGGGCGGGAACGGGGGCAGTTGGGATCGCGGGCTCAGCCGCAAGCTGCTGCGGGCGGGCTTCCTGTTTTTGGCGATCGGCCTCTTCGGCGCGCGCGCGGCTAAGCATGTCGGCTTCATAATCAGCGTCCGGCTTACGCGCAGCCGCTGCTGGCTTTGGTGCTGGCTTCGGTGATGGTTTTGCCGCTGGCTTCGGCGATGGCTTTGCGACTTCCTCGTCGCTCGCAGCGGAGAACTTTTGCGCGATCGCCTGGGCCGGATCGATGGGATCGGCACGGACGCCGAGCGTGAAGGTCAGCACCGCCGTCGTCGCTACAATGAGCGCTCTAATCGCCATGGAAAGCTCGTGGTCCCGCTCGTATCGGCACGCCCTGCCGGGGCGCAGCCGCTATCGTCTTTATCCTCTATTCTGGCGGAATGGGGGAAAAGGTGTGACCACAAACCAAAAACGGTTCGCTAGAGCCCGGCGATCGCCTTTAGCCCTTCGACGTACGTGGGATACGCAAGTCTAACGCCGAGTTCGGATTTCATGCGGGCGTTCGAGACCTTCTTGCTCTCAACGTAAAAACTTCGTGCGGCGGGGGAGAGGGCGGCATCGGCGGGATCGGTTGCCGGGGGGCAGGGCAGGCCCAACAGCTCAGCGCCATAAGCGATGACGTCCTGCGGGGGAGCTGGAAGGTCGTCCGTCACGTTGAAGATATGGACGCCGGGCGAAAGGTCGATACTCGCCTGGACGGCGGTCGCGATGTCCGCGACATGGATGCGGTTGGTCAATTGACCGGGCTTGAAGACGCGGCGGGCAGTCCCTGCCTTCAGCTGATCGATCGCACTGCGGCCGGGCCCATAGATTCCCGGCAGGCGATAGATGACGAGAGCTTTGCCGGACTCGCGTGCGAGGTCGATCCAACCGTTCTCAGCTTTGACGCGCCGTTGACCGCGCTCGGTTCCGGGCCGCGTCTCCGTCGTTTCGTCCACCCAGTTGCCCGAAGCGTCGCCGTACACGCCGACGGTCGAGAAGTAGCCGATCCAGCGAATGGAAGGACTGGCTGCGATTGCAGCTCCATAGTGCCGCAAGGCCGGATCGCTCTCGGCGTCCGGCGGAATGGAGAGCAGCACATGCGTTGCGCTTTGCAGTGCGTCGGCGACGTCGTGGAGCGCATCGGTTCCATCGAAGAGAAATGGTTCGAAGCCCTGCTCGGCAAGACGCTCGACTTTTTCAACGTGTGCGGTCGTTCCGGCGACGGTCCAGCCTTGCGCGAGGAGGCGCCGGCCGAGCTCGCTCGCACAGTAGCCCAATCCGAAACAGAAGAGCCGGCTCATGCGCCTTGAGTTCCTTCCATTGGCAAAGTCCATTCGGCGGCGACGTCGGGATCGCGCTCGCGATCTTGATAATGCTTTCGCAAGGTTTCGATCTCGCCGGGGTTTGCAAGTCGGCGTGACGCCCAGATCGCCATCGCCCGGACAAGTGCGGAATCATCTTCCATCAGCGGTTCGATGTGGCGAAGCAGCGATCGATCGCCGGAATTTCCGGAGGCGATCAGCGCGTTGCGCACGACGCGGTCGCGTCCGGTTCGTTTGATCGGCGTGCCGGCGAAGCGCGCCCGAAATGTAGCATCATCGAGCGCGAGAAGTTCGGCGAGGGGCGGATTGTCGGTTTCAGGGCGCGCTGCGTAACGGATCTCTGTCGCGGCGCTCGCAAACTTATTCCACGGACAGACGGCGGCGCAGTCATCGCAACCGAAGACGCGATTGCCGATGGGCACGCGGAATTCCGGTGCAATATGTCCTTTGTGCTCGATCGTCAGGTAGGCGATACATCGGCGAGCGTCGAGCTGGTAGGGCGCGGGGAATGCGTTCGTCGGGCAGATATCGAGACATCGCCGGCACGAACCGCAATGGTTCTCGATGCCTGCATCAGGTTCAAGATCCGCCGTGGTCAACACGGCGCCGAGGAAGAGCCAGTTGCCGTGCTCGCGCGAAACCAGGATCGTGTGTTTGCCCTGCCAGCCGAGGCCGGCCTTGGCGGCCAGCGGCTTCTCCATCAGCGGCGCGGTATCGACGAAGACCTTGACGTCCGCGCCTGACTGTTCAGCGAACGAACGCGCCAGCGACTTGATCTTTTTCTTCAGCACATCGTGGTAATCGCGGCCTTTGGCGTAGACCGAAATCGCCGCATTAGAGCGATCCTGAAGCGCATCCAGGGGATTGCTCGGCGGCGCATACGATTGGCCGAAGATGATGGCGCTCTTGGCGTCGGGCCAAAGCTTCAGCGGACCGCTCCGCCGGTCGGCATGGGTTTCCATCCAATCCATGTCGCCGTGACGCTTTTCGTTCAGGAAGTGCGCTAGGCGTGCGGTGAGTTCCGTGTCGTCGGCCAGCCGTGCGATGCCGACGGCATCGAGCCCGAGCTTCGATGCTTCGGCACGGATCATGTCCGCGAGATCGGAACCGGATTTAGGAACGTCGAGCATACGAGCGATTTAGAAATCGAGGTCTGAATAGGCAAGGGGCGGCGCGGTTCCGGGAACCCGGTCGCCGAGCAGGGCGCGGAAGGACGGCCGCGACTTCATTCGTTGATACCAGATTTTGACCGCCGGGTAGTCGCTCCACGGGACCTCGCCAAGGTAGTCTGCGGTCGAAATCTGGGCTGCTGCGGCAAAATCCGCAAAACTCAGCTCGTCGCCGCCGATCCAGCGCCGGTTGTCGGCGAGATAGCCCGTATAAGACAGATGGTATTTGAGATTGGCGCGGACGGCGCGCAGAACGCCGGGATCCGGAGCGACGGGGCCCGACGGGCGCATCGAGCTATAGACCTTCTCAATCAGCAGCTCGCGCGTCACTTCGCGATCGAATTTGCCATGGTACCAGTCGATCAGGCGGCGGACTTCGGCACGATCCTCGCGATTGCCCGGGATGAGCGGCGGCGGTCCCGGCGTCGCCATCGTCGCGACCGGGAGTACTTCTTCAGCGATGAATTCCGAGATCGAATACGCGCCGCACAGGATCAGGCCGTTGTCGAATTCGAGAACCGGCATCTCGCCCGCCGGGTTCTTCGCAAGAAAGCTCTGGCGCCATTCCCATGGGTTTTCATCGACGAGCTGAACTTCAACGCCGTATTCGGCAAGCGCCAATCGAATGGACCGTGAACGCGGACAGAGGCGATACTGCGTAAGTCGCGGAGGCATGTGATTCCTATTCTGCTGGTCGCGCCATTATACACCCGCTGTCGTCGATTCGATGGCAACTCGGCTAAACGACCTCTTTGGTATTGCCGCAATTTCTGGTAACGCTCGCCCGCGTTCGGAGCGCGAAGGAGCACTGATGGAAACGTGGCAAGTCGTACTGCTCGGGCTGATCGAAGGCCTGACGGAATATTTACCGGTTTCCTCGACGGCGCACCTTCTCCTCACAGAGCAGGTCATGGGCGTGACGTCTTCGGGTCGCACGTTTGAGGTGCTGATCCAGCTCGGCGCGATCCTTGCCCTTCTGACCGTTTACGCGGGCAAGCTCTGGCACATCGCTCTCGATTTTCCCAGCAATGCCAGAACGCGGCGTTTCGTTTTTGCGGTGTTGATCGCTTTCCTGCCAGCCGTTTTCATCGGCGTCTTGGCACATAAAATCATCAAGGAAGTGCTCTTTGAATCGCCGCTGATCGTGTGCACGGCTCTTGTCGTCGGCGGCATCATTCTGCTTGTCGTCGACCGGCTTAAGTATAAGCCGCGCTATACCGACGTTATGGACATTCCTCCGCTGACGGCGCTTATCATCGGCTTCGCGCAGTGTCTCGCAATGATCCCCGGTGTTTCGCGGTCGGGCTCAACGATTGTCTCGGCCGTGCTGCTCGGCGCCGATAAGCGCACCGCGGCGGAGTTTTCGTTTTTTCTCGCGATGCCGACGATGACCGGCGCGTTCGCCTACGATCTCTATAAAAACTGGGCGATTTTGACGCCCGACGACGTGAGCCACATCGTGCTCGGGTTCATCGCGGCGTTCGTCACCGGCGCGATCGTGGTCCGCTACATGCTCGACTTCATCTCGCGGCGCGGACTGTCGTACTTCGGCTGGTGGCGCTTGCTTGTTGGCGGTATCGGACTGGGCGTGATCGCGGTCCTGCACTGAGGCGAGACATTCCCCGAACACGCTCGACGGCTCGCGTTCTGCGAGCCGTCTGTGTTTAGAGCCGGTTAGGCCGCGTGCGATGTGAGGGGCTTCGTGAGAACGCTCCGGAGGCCTTCGACGTCTTTAGCGGTGCGCAGGCCTTCGAGCGTCGCAGGGTCACGGACGAGCCGCGAAATACGTGCCAGAGCCTTCAAATGGTCGGCTCCCGCGTGTTCGGGCGCCAGCAGAAAGAAAAGAAGATCGACGGGTTCGCCGTCGTGGCTTTCGAAGGCAATAGGATGCGCGAGGCGCGCGAAGAGGCACGTGATCTTCTTCACGCCGGGAATCTTGACGTGCGGGATCGCGATCCCACGGCCAAGGCTGGTGGAACTCAAACGCTCCCTTTGCAGCAGCGCTGCATAGATGTCGCCGGCAGCGACGCCCGTCAGGCCCTCGGCTTTCTCAGCCAGGTCGCGCAGCGCCTGCTTTTTGTCCTCAGCCTCGAAACGCGGGATAATCGCGTCAGGGGCGAGCATATCTTCGATGTTCATTCAGGCTCCATCCACGATGATATGGCCGCCAATGTGGCTGCCGTGCCAGTTTCCTGGACGGTCGCCACATTGCATTGATCGGAATAAATAAACTGCCCTCAATCAGCATGTTCCGGCGCGGAGGCGCCATTCGCCTTCGCTGCCGCAGGCAGATCGGCGTCGATCCACCCAATGTGCCCGTCGTTTCGCCGGTAAACTACGTTCAGCCCGCCATGCGCTGCGTTCCTGAAAATCATGAAGGACGCTTCCGACAAGTCGAGCTTCAATACAGCTTCACTAACAGTCATATGGCCGATGTTCCGCTGGCCCTCGGCAATGATAAGCGGATTCGCCTCTTCCTGCTCGGGCTCGTCGTCGTCACCTAAGCTCACGATATAATCGCGTGCTTCGATGTCGACCTTGCGACGTGCAGCTGCAGCCGGCGAGGTATGATGCTTAATGCGGCTCCGGTAGCGCTTCACGCGCGTTTCTAGCCGATGTGCGGCGGAATCGACGGAGCTGTACGCGTCGCCGCCCTCGCCGTTCGCCTCCAGCAGAAGGCCGCCTGCGACATGGACCGTGCAGGTCGTCTTAAACACCTCGCGCTCGCGTTCGAGCCGGATGTGGCCGTTCACTTCGCGCGGAAGAAACTTTTGGAGGATGCCCCGGATCTTGTCGCCAGCGTAGTTTTGGAAAGCGTCGCCGACTTCGATGTTCTTACCAGTGATTTGAATGGTCATGAAAATGCCTGTTCTGCACTTACCGAGGCTGCGTTTGCCATTGTCGAGCGCAATGTGCTCCTGGGCTCCGAGCTGCCTTTTTGAAGCCTTGGGAGCGTGTGACCGACACTCAACCCAGCCTCTCACAGTTTAATCGTTAGGCCGCCGACTGGGCCCTGTCAAATCACGCTTTCGGCTAAGAATGTAACTGAAAGTCTCTTTTCTCTCAGCAGGTTATGTGCCGAGAAATCATGCAAAATCGCCGAGACGTTCAACCAGTTTCTTGTCGCGCCGGCGTTGCACGGAAGAGGGTATACGCATCGCCTCGCGATACTTTGCGACCGTGCGGCGGGCAATCTCGATCCCTTCGCCTTTCAGACGGTCCACGAGCTGATCATCGGACAAAACATCGCCAGCGCTTTCGGCGTCGATCAGCTGCTTGATCCGATGGCGGACGGCTTCCGAGGAGTGCGCTTCGCCATCAGCGGCCGAGGCGATCGCGGAGGTGAAGAAATACTTCAGCTCGAATATACCCCTTGGCGTCGCGATATACTTGTTCGAGGTGACGCGCGACACAGTCGACTCGTGCATAGAGATCGCGTCGGCAATCACTTTGAGATTGAGCGGACGCAGGTACTGCACGCCGTACATGAAGAAGCTGTCCTGCTGGCGCACGATCTGCTCTGCGACCTTCAGGATCGTGCGCGCTCGCTGATCCAAGCTCTTAACGAGCCAATTGGCCGTCTGCAGGCAATCGAAGATGTAGCCCTTGTCGCGCTCGTTGGTCGCTGACTTGGCGATGCGCGTGTAGTAGGTGCGATTGACCAGAACGCGTGGCAGAGTGTCGCTATTCAGTTCGACGTGCCATCCGCCGTCCGAGGCAGCGCGGACGATGACATCCGGCACCACCGGCTGAAGCTGAACGGAGCCGAACTTCAGGCCCGGCTTGGGATTGAGCCGTTTGATCTCCCGGATCATATCGGCAAGCTCGTCCATATCGATGCCGATCGCCCGTTTCAGCGCCGGGATGTTGCGGCTGGCGAGCAGGTCCAGATGCGCCAAAAGTTGCGCCATCAGCGGATCGTAGCGATTTTGATCCTTGAGCTGGAGCGCGAGACATTCGGCCAGCGACCGGGCGAAGATGCCGGGGGGATCGAAGGTCTGCAGCTTGCCGAGTACGCTTTCGACCAATTCGAGCGGCGCGCCGAGACGCTGAGCGAGCGTTTCAAGGTTCGCGGGGATATAGCCAGCCTCGTCGACGAGATCGATCAGGTACTGGCCGATCAGCCGTTCGACAGGGTCGCTGACGGTCAGCGGCATCTGGCTGCTCAAGTGGTCTCGGAGCGAAATCTGATTGGCGACGAAATCCTCGAGGTCGTTGTCGCCGTCGCCGCCATTGTGCATGCGCTGGGAGACGTTGGCCCAGCTCAATCCTGATGTTGCGGCCGAGGTCGCGCCCGAGCCGGGTTCGCCTGTTCCCGGATCCTGGAAGACGTTGCCAAAGTCGACGTCAAGGCCGCCGGTATGGTCGCTGACGGGCTCGCGCAGATCGAGCCAGCGATCGTCGGCGGCGCTTTCCTCCGTGCGTTCAACGATCGGCTCGTCGGCGGTCTTAGCGTTGGCGTTGTCGTCGCGCTCGAGGAGCGGATTGCGTTCGAGCTCGGAGTCGACGAATTCGGTGAGTTCGAGATTGGAGAGTTGCAGAAGACGGATCGCCTGCTGCAGCTGTGGCGTCATTACCAGCTGCTGGCCTTGTCTCAGCTCTAATTTTGCTGAAAGCGCCATGCGCTAACCCGCTGCTCCGTTTCCATAAACCCGGAGCGACATATACTCAACGCGCGTTAACGAACATATCGCCAAGGTAGACCCGCCGGACGTCTTCATTCGATATGATTTCAGAAGGCTTGCCCTGTGTCAGAACTTGACCATCATAAATAATGTAGGCGCGATCGATCAGGCTTAATGTTTCGCGAACGTTATGGTCTGTGATCAACACACCAATACCGCGTTCGGTCAAGTGGCGAACCAACTGCTGAATGTCGCCGACGGCTATGGGGTCGATGCCGGCGAACGGTTCGTCCAGCAACATGAACGACGGGCGCGAGGCCAGCGCGCGGGCAATTTCGCAGCGCCGGCGTTCGCCACCCGAGAGCGCCATCGCTGCCGATTTTCTGAGCCGCGTGATGGAAAATTCCTCGAGCAAGCTATCCAGCTGCTCTTTGCGCGCCTTGCGGTCCGGTTCGATCAATTCGAGGACGGCCATGATGTTCTGCTCGACCGTCAGCCCACGGAAGATCGAGGCTTCCTGCGGAAGATAACCGACGCCAAGGCGGGCGCGCTGATACATCGGCAGCTTGGTGACATCCTCGCCATCAATCGTGATGCGACCCTCGTCGGCGGCGACGAGGCCAGTGATCATGTAGAAAACAGTCGTTTTGCCCGCGCCGTTCGGACCCAGAAGGCCAACGGATTCGCCCCGGCCGACGGCCAGGTTCACACCCTTGACGACCATCCGCTTGCGGTATGACTTCTTGACGTCGAACGCTGTGAGCCAGCCGTCGGCGCCGATGGCGTGCGGGTCGTCGGAGGAGGGCGCCTGGCGTGTGCTCACGCCATTGGTGTGCCCACTCGCGCCATTGGCGCCTGCACCATTCGACTTCGATCTGAGGCGAATTGGTAAAGCCTTAAACACCCGATACCTCGCAGCCCTTCGTGCCTATCGCCGACGCCTCAAATGTCGCCATGCCGTTCGCAAGGTCAAGGCGACGTACGGACCTGCCAGCTATCTGCCTGGATCTTCGATTTCTTCAACTGACCGGGATAAAAGACGGCGCTCGGACGTTCGGCCTTGAAGACCTCGCCATTGCCGCCGCTCTCGCGGCTCGTCATCACCGTTCCGCTCGTTGCCGTCGGCTCGGTCTTGATCGTGGCTTCGCCGGTGTTCATGTCGATCACCAGCCTTGTTCCGTTCACGATATTCTTGCCCTGGGTCAGCACGACGGCGCCGCCGAGGGTCGTCAGGTTTTTCTTGACGTCAACCTCTGCCCAGTCGCCGGTTGCCGTCTGCCCATCCTTGGCGGTCACGACGACTTTCTTGCGGGCGGTCAGGTGAGTCAACGACGCGGGCGCGCCGGCAGCCGCTGCGGTGGCATCGGAAGACCCGATCCCGGCATTGCCGGTGTAGAACGCCGTCAGCTCCTGCGATCGCATCGAGATGCTGCCCTGCACGGCCGAGACATTGCCCGTGAACAAGGCCGTCTTTGCCGCGTCATCGACGTCGAGTTTTTCGGCAACGACGTCATAAGGCGAATTCGGATCGGTTTTGAACGCGGCTCCAAACGAGATGCCGTCACCGCTATCCTGATTGTCGTCAGCCGGCTGCGAACCCGCCTTCGCCGATGGCCGCATGAAATGCGCCGTGATGCGTCCCGCACCTATTCCGGAACTCTGATCGGCCGGCGCCGTCAGCTGCATTTTGCTCGTCGTGCGGTGGTAGGTCAGGCGGCGCCCGCGGAGCACGTTCGGCCCCTGCGTCACGACGACGGTACCGGTTAAAACCATCGTCTGCGCCGTCTGATCGTAATCGACACGATCGCCTACGGCTTTCTTGTCGTCGCCTTGGGTCAGGACGACATCGCCTTCGAGAACGGCGGTGTTCGAGATCGTATCGAAGAGCGCCGTGTGACTGGTTGCGGTCTGGCCGTTCGGCTGCTTCAGCACGACGGTATCTGTCGCGAGAATTTGTTTGACCTTCGTTCCCTGGCTGCCGGCGTCCTGCGGAACGGGCTTCGCGGCATTGCCGCCTTCGGGAGCGACCGAACCTTCATAAGTGACGGTCATCTCGGGCGCTGTCATGGTCGCCCCGGCCTGGGTCGCGACGACTTTGCCCGTATAGAATGCGGTCTTCTTGACATCGTCGATGTCGAGCCGATTGGCTTCGACGTCGACGGGCTCGCCTGGCTTTCCGAACGGAAGCGCTTGATCAGCCGATTGATTGGCGGTGGCGGGCTGAGCTTCCTTCGGCTTCATATGCGTCCGCACGTTATCGACGAACGTATATTCTTTTGCCTTTTGACGAATGGTCAGCTGGTTGGATGTGATTTGCCCCGCGCCCATCAATATCGTCGATGGCTGATCGGACGTGATAACGTTTTCTTTCGTCCTGATCGTCGCGCGTGTCAGCTTCGCGGTCAGTCCTCCGTCACCCGTCACGTCGATCGAATCGTAAAGCTCCAGGACGTTCGTATTGTTGTCGAACAGTCCGCGGGCCGCGACGAGGTTCGTCTTCTGCTTTTTGGCATCCGTCAGTTCGCCGGTGATGCCTTGCAGATGAATAGCCGTAAGTGATTTCAGATCCTGTTGCGCGGTCTCCGCCTTTACCCAATAGCGGCCGCCGTCGGCGTTGAAGCCTTCGTAGTGCGGATTATGCATCTTGAGATTGTCAGCAACGATCTGCGGAACTTCAATCGGCGGGAGCGACGGCCCAATTCCGGCGTTGCCGAGAATATTCATGGTTGAAATCGCGACCGTCGCGACGGCGGCGAGCGGCAGTGCGATTTTGAGAATCCGGACGCGCTGGGAATGGCGATGGGCGGCCGTTCGACTTTGCGTGCGATCGCCGGCAATGACGATGCTGTTGCCCGGGGCGCGCGCAGGGCTACCTGCAACAGCCGTATTATTCGATGTGACAGCCGCAGTGGCCATGAAATTCCCCCCAAGGCCTCTAATCTCGCCGGTAATTGGGGAGACTTTGGGACCTTATGCTCCGGCTCTGGCGCTTAGCCGCGGCCGGGGTCAGTGCGCGAATATATCGTCTTCCTCGAACCCGGCGAGGTCGAGGCGGGCACGCGTGGGTAAGAAGCCGAAGGCCTTTTCGGCCAAATCCTGCCGGCCTTCTCTCGCGAGCATCATATCGAGCTTCTTCTTAACCTCGTGAAGATGCAGAACGTCATTCGCAGCATAAGCCTTTTGGCTATCGGAAAGTTCGGAGGCGCCCCAGTCGCTGCTTTGCTGCTGCTTCGAAAGCTCTATTCCGAGCAGTTCGCCGACGAGGTCCTTCAGGCCGTGACGGTCCGTGTAGGTGCGCGAAAGCTTGGAAGCAATCTTGGTGCAATAAATGGGTGTGGTTGCAACTCCAAGGTATTGTTCAAGCACGGCGATATCGAAGCGGGCGAAATGAAATATCTTCAGAACCTTCGGATCGGTCAGAAGTGCCTTGAGACGCGGAGCGTCATAGTTCTTGCCGTCGAACTTCACGAGATGGGCCGTGCCGTCGCCACCTGACAGCTGCACCAAGCACAGGCGATCGCGATGGGGGTTCAGTCCGAGCGTCTCGGTGTCGATCGCAACGCCATTCGGAAACGTCAGGCCGGCGGGTAAGTCACCTTTGTGAAGCTTGATCTTGGGCGCGGTCATTGTTTCATTTCCGTCGTCGTCGCCGCCGCGGTCGAGACAGCTCGTCGCGATGCCACGAGTCTCGCCGAAGTTATCTTGCCGGAGGCTAACTGATTGATGTTGTTACGCTCTAGGACTCAAAGCGAGATAGGTCTGTAGCATTCGGCCGCGGCCGAGAGCAAGAACAGGCTTATTCGCGGGAGCAACCGTGCGGAAATGCGACGTCCGGCAGCGTTTTTCTGCCTGCGATGTCGTCGCGTTATCTGGTCGAGGCTGTTGAGCCAGCGCCGGCAGGGGCGCTTCCCGTATCGATCGTTGCTTCAACCGACATTCCAGGCCGGACGAGCGTGCCGAACGCCGGGTTTTGATCGAGGACGATCTTCACGGGGACGCGCTGGGCGACTTTCGTGAAATTCCCCGACGCCGTATTCGGATCGAAAGACTGCGACGCGAAAATGCCAGCGGTCCCCGGCGCCCAACTTTCGACGTGGCCTGTCACCTTCAGATCTGGAAAGGCATCGACCTTGACGCGCGCCGTTTGTCCGGCCCGCACATTCGTCATCTGGGTTTCCTTGAAATTCGCGATGACCCAAACGTTGGGAAGCGAAACGACCGTGATTATCGGGGAGCCCACGCCGACGAATTGCCCGGCACGGACCTGACGCTGGCCGACCATGCCGTCCGCCGGCGACAGAATGCGCGTGCTGGTCACGTTATTCTGCGCGAGGGCTGCCACGGCCTTGGCAGCGCGCAGCTGTGCTTCGAACTGCACCTCTGCGGGATTGAGGCTCGCGAGAGCAGTCTTCTGCTGATCGAGCTGGGCTTTGCTGAGAGCCAGCTGAGCCGTGCTCCGTCGTGCATTGCCGTCTGCTTGCTCGACGCGTTGAGTCGTGCCGATGTCGCTCGATTTCAGCAAGTCGTGCTGGCGCTTGGCTTCGAGCGTGTAGCGGTCGAGATCGGCCTCAGCCGCGTCGACCGCCGCTTGAGCTTGACGCACGAGGCTTTGCTGGCTCTCTTTCCGATTGGCGAGATTGTCGAGGTTTGCCTGCGCCGAGGCGACGTTCGCCTGGGCTTGAACGAGCGCGGCGTTGTAATCGGACGCGTCGATTTCGGCGAGGAGATCGCCCTTCTTCACAGCCTGAAAATCGGTGACCGGCACTGATCGGATGTAGCCCGAGACCTTGCTGGCAAGGGGTGTGACATCGCCCGCGATGAAGGCATCGTCCGTCGTTTCGAGCGTGCTGGTTGCGGGTTCGCTGTACGCGGCACCGGTCCAGGGGGCATGGGTTTCGGTGAAATGCCATGCCAGAATTCCTGCCGATGTGATGGCGGCAATTCCGAGAATCCTCCGAGCCAAGGCACGCGCGCGGCGCGGAGAACGAGGGGCGGACGAGCCATCGGTCATAGCTTTTTCCTGGGCTTTTTCCTGGCTTCGCGGAAGAAAACCTCACGGCCGCTGAACCCGCCGTTTTTTAAACGGGCGGACGCGCCGGCTCCGTTGCAAGCAATCGCCGCGCCGTGCGGGACGATCTCATCGGGAGCAGAAACTTCTTACTTTCTGCGCGCGCGGAAGTTCCGCTCGCATCCTATCTTCGCGGTTCAGGCGCGACAGCCATCGAGGAAAAGCTTGGCGCAGATCCGCGCTCTCGCTTTGATCTCTTCGGGTGAGGGAGCGGGGGCCAACCCGAGCATCGCGGTACGCTGTAAATCCATCACCATCATTCCTCGCAGCGCGCTGACCGTTGCGACAGGATCATCAAATTTTAGCAATCCGCGGTCGCGCTGGCGTTCCAGCCATAACGTCATGGCTTTCGTGGTCTGCGTCACGGCGACCTCGTGAAAGGTCGCGGCAAGCTCGGGACAGCGATCCCTTTCGCCTATGACCAACCGAAGCATGGCGATCGTTTCCCGGTCGAGTGCCAAGTTGCCGAAGGCGATGAGGAAATGCTCGACGGCGTCGGCGAGTTCGTAGCGATCGAGGTCGGAAGGCTCGACAGCGAGCATGAAGCGCGCAGTCCGGTCGGCAATGACCTTCTGAAAAAGATCCGCTTTGGCCGGGATGAGCCGGTACATGGTCTTGGTCGAAATGCCGGCGCGCTGGGCGACGTTTCCCATCGTGGTCGACGCGTAGCCTTTCTCCTGGAACTCGGCAGCGGCGGCCTCGATCACGAGGTGAAGCGTTTCCTCGTCGGGCCGGATTTGTGGGCGGCCGCGGCAGCGCTTCTGAGCCGTACTATTTTGTCCCATGATCATTTTCCAAATTCTTGTTGACATCCGTTTTATAGTGCCTATTTTGGAAAACATCAAGTTTCCTAATGGTCGCGGCATGGGTGCCGCGTTTGGCTGCGAGGAGCAGGTTCCATGGGCCTTCATTCCAGTGCTTTGACGGCGGATAGAGTGATTTCAGACGTAGAAACAGTGCGTTACGTCCCGGCTTCGGCGCAGAAACCATCGAACGTCGAAGATTTCAAAGCACCCGCTGGTGATGGTGCGCCTGTCGCGGCGCAGCTGCCTGTGAAGGCTGCGAAGAGGGGGCGTGGGGCGCTTATCGCGGGGGCGAGCCTCGCGGTCCTGGCGGCTGCGGCGTACTTCGGCTGGCAGTATTGGACGGTCTGGCGGTTCCAGGTTTCAACAGACGACGCGTACGTTCAGGCCGACAACACGACCATCGCGCCGAAGGTATCGGGCTATCTCTCGGCCGTGCTCGTTGGCGACAACGAGGCGGTGAAGGTGGGCCAAGTGCTGGCGCGGATCGACGATCGCGATTTCAAGGTCGCACTCGATCAGGCGAAGGCCGACGTCCTCGCGGCAAAGGCCTCGGTTGCGAACAAGCAGGCGTCGCTCGACGCGCAGCAGTCGGTGATCGACAGCGCCAAGGCGACGATCGATGCCGATCGCGCCAACGAGACGTTCGCGGAGCAGGACAATCAGCGTTACTCGCATCTCGCGACGACCGGATACGGCAGCGTTCAGAATGCGCAGCAGGCAACGTCGCGGATCGCAGCGGCTCGCGCCGCGATCGCGCGAGACACCGCCGCGCTCGCGACGGCGACGAAGCAGACCGATATTTTGAAAGCGGAGCTGGCTCAGGCTGAGGCGACGCAGGCGCGCAATGAAGCCGTGCAGCGGCAGGCCGAACTCAATCTCTCCTACACGAACATTCTGTCGCCGGTCGATGGCTTCATCGGGAACCGCACGTTGCGTGCCGGTCAGTTCGTTCAGGCCGGCACGCAGCTGATGGCCGTGGTTCCGGTGTCTGCTGCTTATATTGTTGCCAACTACAAAGAAACGCAGCTTGCGGACGTTCGTCCGGGACAGGCCGTGACGGTCGAGGTCGATATGTTTCCGGGCGTCGAAATCCCCGCGCACGTCGATAGCCTCGCGCCAGCGAGCGGCCAGCAGTTCGCGCTTTTGCCGCCGGATAACGCGACAGGCAACTTCACGAAGATTGTCCAGCGCATTCCGGTGAAGATCACGCTCGACAAGGACAACCCTCTTGCGACCGAGCTTCGTCCCGGCATGTCGGTTTATCCGACGATCGAAACGAAGAAGGCCAATGAAACCGCGACGTCTCTCGCTGCCAAATAATAGCGAAGGCAGTATCCGCGGCGGAGTAAGCAGCTATGGCAAGCACCGTTCAAACAGCGGCCGGCGCGGATGTTCCGAAGGCGGCCGCCGACAAAGCCAGCCTGACGACTTGGATCGCCGTCGTCGCCGGAATGATCGGCGCCTTCATGTCGATCCTGAATATCCAGATCACCAACGCATCCCTTCTCGACATCGAAGGCGGGATCGGAACGGGCGCAGACAACGGCGCGTGGATATCGACGTCCTATCTCATCGGCGAAATCGTCGTCATTCCGCTGACCGGATATTTCAGTCGCGTCTTCGGTTTTCGCCGCTACATTCTCGTCAGCACGTTTTTCTTTGCCGTGTTCTCGATGGCCTGCGCGTTTGCGCACGATCTCGGCACGATGATCGCGATGCGCGGCCTTCAGGGGTTCGCCGGCGGCGTGCTCATTCCGATGGCCTTCACGATGGTCGTCACGAAGCTGCCGAAGCCCCAACAACCCGTGGGCTTGGCGCTATTCGCCATTGCCGTGACGTTTGCTCCCGCCATCGGCCCGACAATTGGCGGATATCTGACCGAGAACTACGGCTGGCAGAAGATCTTCTTCATCAACGCTATCCCGAGCGCGATCATGATCGTGGCGCTGTGGTTCACGCTTGAGAAGGAGAAGATGCAACTTGGCCTTCTCAAGGAAGGCGATTGGGCCGGCATCGTCACGATGGCAGTCGGCCTTTCGGCGTTACAGACGCTGCTTGAAGAGGGCAACAAGGATGACTGGTTCGGCTCGCCGTTCATCGTGAAGCTCGCGGTCATCGCGGTGGTGTTTCTGACGGCGTTCGTGTGGATCGAGCTTAAAGTGCAAAAGCCGCTCGTCGATCTGCGGCTGCTGAAGAACCGGAATTTCGGTATCGGCACCATCGCCAACATGCTTGTCGGCTTCGCGCTGTTCGGAACGGTCTACGTGCTGCCGCAGTATCTCGGGCAAGTGCAGGGCTACAATGCCGAGCAGATCGGCAACGTGCTTGCGTGGACCGGCTTGCCGCAGCTGCTGATCATTCCATTCGTGCCTTTGCTGATGAAGCACTTCGACGTGCGCTACATCGGTGTGGCTGGCATCGCGCTTTTTGCGCTGAGCTGTTTCATGAACGTCAACATGTCGCTCGACTATTCCGGCGATCAGTTTTTCCTGCCGAACATCGTGCGCGCGGTTGGCCAGGCGCTGATCCTGACGCCGCTGACAGCCATCGCGACCTCGGGCATCGCGCCGAAAGACGCGGCCAACGCTTCCGGTCTTTTCAACATGCTGCGCAACCTTGCTGGCGCCGTGGGTACGGCCGCGCTCGAAACGATCATCACGAAGCGCGAACAGTTTCACTCAAACGTCATCGGGCAATTCGTGACGGTCTATCGTGACGAAGTCCGTCAGCGCATCGACGAGATGACGAACTATTTTATGGCGCACGGCATTTCCGACGCGGCAGCTGCACGCCATCAGGCGATCATCGCGCTCGGCAAGACGGTCAAGCGGCAAGCGCTGGTCATGGGCTTCAGCGATACGTTCGCGGTGATCGCCGTCATGCTCGCGATCGCCGCGGTGGCGTTGCTGTTCGCGCAAAAGGCGCCACGTAGCAGTGGCGCCTCAGCAGCACATTGATTGAACAAGCCGGATGGCTTGGCTTAATTTGCTGCCGCTTTCTTGTCTGGCGTCCAGATTTCAGCTTCGCTGGCCTTGATCGCTTTCGGCAGAACGCCCTCGGAAAAGAACGCGTCGGCGATTTTCTGCTGGTCGGTGAAATTTTCAGCGGCGACGGTTTTGACCTCATAGCTGCGGTGGGCATTTGCCGCCGTTACGATCGCGATATCGAGACCCCAAACTGGCGCCAATAGTTTGGCGGCGGCTTCTGGATTCTTCTTCGCCCATTCACCCGATTCCTTGAGCTTGGCGAAAACAACCTTCAGCACATCCGGATGAGCGGCCGCGAACGGGGAGGACGCGAGGTAGTAGCGCCGATAATCGGCGATGCCCGTCCCGTCAGCGAGAATGCGTACGTTCGATTGCTTTTGAACTGCGGAGACGAAGGGGTCCCATGTCGCCCAGGCATCGACGGCGCCCTTCTCGAAGGCGGCGCGGCCGTCGGCGGGCGTCAAGTAGGCAGGTTCGATGTCTTTGAACTTCAGGCCCGCCTTTGTGAGGGCAGCAATGAGAAGGTAGTGGCTACCTGCTGCTTTGGCGACGGCGACCTTCTTGCCCTTGAGCTCGGCAACGGATTTGATCGGCGAGTCCGCTTTCACCAGCAGCGCTTGCGCCGATGGTGAAGGCGCCTCGGTTGCGAGATAGGTCAGCTTGGCGCCTGCGGCTTGCGCGAAGATCGGAACGGTGTCGGCGACGTCGCCGGAGATATCGATGGCGCCGACGTTAAGCGCCTCGAGCAATGGCAAGCCGCTCGGAAATTCCGACCAGGTAATGGATACGCCAAGTTCCGACAGCGCCTTTTCGAGTTCGCCGTTCGCCTTCAGGACGTTGATGAGCGTTGAGGACTTTTGGAAACCGATGCGCACCGTGGTGGATGCGGCGGTGGCAGGGCCACTCAATCCAGCGGACAGCGTCAGCGTAAGGGCAGCGAGGCCCATAGAGAAGTGGCGTCGATCCATATCGATTTACCCCGAGTTTCGCTGTTGCGATCAGCCTCTGCCAATCTTGCGAATATCGCGGCGCCGGCTCTCGGAACGCCAATATGAAAATTAGAATTGCAAATCGATTTTTGTTGGTTGTGATCGGTCCGTTTGCTCGCCTGGTAAAACAGAGCGTCGAGTTGAATTGTTGGTGTTATTCGTCGGCGAGGGATAGGGGGCGCGCGACTTGTTCGAGCGGTTTGCCTTCGGCGGCGACCGCTTTCAGCCAGGCGATGGCGGCCGCAATCAGCATCAACGCCGTGCCGATGAGATAGCCGATGAACACGCTATTGCGCGATCCGGTATCGATGAGATGGCCGAGGAAGAAGGGACCAATGACACCGCCAACGCCTGTGCCAATGGCGTAGAAGAGCGAGATGGCAAGCGCTCGAACTTCGAGCGGGAAGGACTCGCTGACGGTCAGATAGGCTGCACTCGCCGCGGCCGATCCGAAGAAAAACACGATCACCCATGCGACGGTCAGCATGGAATCGGAGACGAGATCTGCTGCAAACAGATATCCGGTGACGGCGAGCAGCACTGCAGAAACGCTGTATGTCGTGATCAACATCGGCCGGCGTCCCCAAATATCGAAGAGGCGTCCGAGGAGCAGCGGTCCAAGGAAATTTCCGGCCGCGAAGGGGAGGAGATACCAGCCGATTTTGTCTGTCCGCACGCCGTAGAACGAGGACAGAACGAGCGCGTAGGTGAAGAAGATCGCGTTGTAGAAATAGGCTTGCGCGGTCATCAGGGCGAACCCGACAATTGCGCGGTCGCGGTTCGTTTTCAGGATGGAACTCGCAACCTCCAAGAGCGGGGTATGGCTTCGCGTCTTCAAGCGTGTCGTTGTGATCGAGCGATCGTCGAGAACGTGATTTTCGCTTCGAAGCCCAACTTCTATATCCTCGACGATCTTGGCCGCCTTTTCCGGCAGGCCATGCGTTATGAGCCAGCGCGGGCTCTCTGGGATCCAAAGGCGCAGCAGAAAGATGAATGCGCTCAATCCGCCTCCGATCAGGAAGGTCAGCCTCCATCCTAAATCGCCAGGTATGAGCCTGCTATCGAGCAGGACGACCGAGCCCAGGGCTCCGAGCGCCGCGCCGAGCCAGAAGCTGCCGTTGATGCTGAGATCGGTCCAGCCGCGATAGCGAGCGGGCACCAGTTCCTGGATCGTTGAATTCACGGCCGTGTATTCGCCGCCGATGCCGGCTCCGGTGAAAAATCGAAACAGCGAGAAGCTGAAGAGGTTCCACGAGAAGGCCGTCGCGATCGTCGCGATCATGTAAGTTGTCAGCGTGATGAAAAACAGCTTCTTGCGGCCGAGCCTGTCCGTCAGCCAACCGAAGAACAATCCTCCGAGCACGGCGCCAGCCAGATAAGAGCTGTTCGTTATGCCGACATCGGTGTTGGTGAACTGGAGCGCGGGGCTTTCCTTCAAAGCTCCCGCTATGGCGCCGACGAGCGTGACCTCCAGCCCGTCGAGAATCCAAGTGATGCCGAGCGCTGCGATGACGAGGACGTGGAACCGTCCAAACGGCAAGCGATCGAGGCGCGACGGTATCGTCGTTTCGACGACAGTCCCGCTTTCAATCCTCTCGCTTGCAACTGGCTTTTGCATGAACCGCAGGACTCGATCGCGTCTCGGATGGAAACGCGCGAGCCGTGCGGCGGTTCAATTCGATCGCTATCGCCATTTAGACGAAGCCTTCGGGCCCCCGATGCGGCTCATACAATTCTTCGAGATGGGCAATTTCCTCGTTCGTCAGCTTGAGCGAAACGGACTTTATCGCGTCGTCGAGCTGATGGGGCTTGGTCGCGCCGACGATGGGAGAGGTCACTGCGGGCTTGCTCCGCATCCAGGCGAGGGCGATCTGGGCGGGTGAGACGCCTCGCGCCTTTGCGACAGCAATCACACGATCGACTACCGGCCTGTCCAACGTCTTCGACTTTTCGTAGAGCCGATCGGCGAACGGATCGTTTTTGGCGCGCTCGGTTTGGGGCCCATCCTGCCAGGGACGTGCCAAGCGCCCACGTGCCAACGGCGACCATGGCGTGACGCCGATGCCCTCGGATTGACAGAGCGGCAGCATCTCACGCTCCTCCTCGCGGTAGAGCAGGTTGTAATAGTCTTGCATCGATATGAACGGCGCCCAGCCGTTGGCGCGTTGCAGGCCGAGGGCTTTCATGAACTGCCAAGCGTGCATCGAGGATGCGCCAAGATAGAGCGCCTTTCCTGAACGCACGACTTCGTCGAGCGCTTCGAGTGTTTCCTCAAGCGGGGTCTCGTAGTCGTAACGGTGGATGATGTAGAGATCGACGTAGTCCGTGCCGAGGCGCTTTAGACTGTCGTCGATCTCGGACAGGATGGCCTTGCGCGAAAGGCCTTTGCCGTTCGGTCCGAGCCGCATCGGCGAATAGACTTTCGTCGCGATGACGACTTCCTCGCGCCGGGCAAAATCGCGAAGGGCGCGGCCGAGAACGCGCTCGCTTTCGCCGTGTGAATAGACGTTCGCGGTGTCGAAGAAATTGATGCCTTGTTCGAGGGCGGACTTGATGTACGGGCGGCTTTCGTCCTCGCTCAACGTCCAGCCCCATTTCATGACGCCGCCATCGGATTGGCCGTAGCTCATGCAGCCCAGGCAAATACGGGACACTTCGAGACCGGTGTGACCGAGCTTGACATACTCCATGGATACCTCGCGGAGGTGAGAGCGCTATCGGAGTGGCGGTTTTGATGTAGGCCGCGTTCCGATCCTTGCAAAGTGCCCCGGTTCCGTTGCTTCGGCGTGAGCGATGCGAAGGTGCAGACTTTTGAAGTGGGGTGGACGGATGGCGAAGGTCGTCGCGCGCTAATGCTTGTCGATGGCCGGCTGGTGGTGGCGTCGTTTTTCTCCGCCTTCAAACCAAATCGCCACTGCGGTGGCCAAAATGACGCCCGCCACGGCTCCGGCGCTGCTTGCGATAGCACCACCTGCTGCCCATGAGACGCCGATCAATATAAGTGATGGCAGAACTGCGTTGGCTTTAGATTTTGAGAGCGCGGAGGTTATGACCAAAGCGCCGAGGACAGCACCGATGGCGCCGAAATAATAGTTGCAGATTGCGCCGATGAAGACGATGACCAGGGTCACGCCAGCCGTCCCTCAGGAACCGCGAATCGGTGATTACGCCCTGAATTTTACATCAGCGCCAAAAGAACGCTTGATGACAATTTAGACAAAATGCGCCGGATGTGCCGTTCTGTTCGGCAATTCGCATTAAAGGACGCCGGATTCCGCGAGAAAGCGATATCGCGTCCATTTCAACTGGCGTGCACGCGCATTCTCCACATGCTCGCGGAGTTGCCTGATGCGCTTCATCTCGTGCATGTCGACGACTTTGCCCCGGCACGCTCTGGTATATGAGACCAGCTCATATTCGGCTGCGTTGAGACGGGCAGTTGCTTCGCGCTGGAAGAGTGACAGGAGCTTTGTGTTCATGGGAGCGGCCCTCTCGCTCAAGGTAGGCGATTTGAAGCGCCGCAAGAAGAGACCTCTTATCGATCTCCACAACCGCTGAGATCGGATCGATGCGCCTGCTGCTTCTCTATTATGCGCTTGCGAGCATCTTGACCGTTGATGCCGCAATCGCCACCTGATGAAAGAGAGAATAGGAGGCGACCATGCCCGGCGACGCGGCTCCCGTCATCATCTTCATCGCAAGTTTCTACGCGTTCGGGATTGTTCTCGTTTACACCCTGGCGCGCGCATGGGAGCAGGCACTGTCGACGCGGCATCGAAGAGAATTCGCGCACGTGCGGTCATCGGCGAACGTGCGCGGCAGGCGGATGAGTGCGCTGCCCGACCGCTGAAACCGGACTTAATACAAGGGCGAAAATGTCAACAATCGACGGGGTTTGCCGGTAGATTCTCAGCGCGGCTATCGCGAATTTTCCAGGTCTGGAAAATCTTCGCGTGAGGATCGCCGCTGTTAACTTCTCGCTGTCGGATTTCTGATATCGTACGTATACCTCATATCCTCCCCCCGGATTGAGGTCTTTGAGCGTGGGCACTCGGCCACCCCTCTTCCCCCCGCCGGGTGCCCACCATTCCATTCAAACCATCGAAACTACATCTCTGCTCGCAATGCGCGCATGATGATGTGGCCAGAGGAATCTTCCGATACGGCCCGCCTCGGCGGATCGTCCGGAATGGTGCGTCTCGGAATTCGTCGCACCCAGCCGGCGACGCGCGGCCGCACAATTGCACCCATCGTTTTAGATTGCTTGTCGTTGTGCTCGGCTTCGTCGAGCGCTTTTGCCAACTCGCCGGCGGAGATCGATGGCGCCTTCGGGACGATCACGTCACCGGCTTTCTCCGGCCCTGCGATATTTTTCTGCGACGCGAGTACAACATTCACGCGCGTCGGCCGGCTCTTGGAAGACGGAGCCAGGGCCAGTTGGGCTAAGGCTTCGCGGGCAAGTGCTTCGCCGATCGTCACGACGGTCCATGAGCTGGCCACGATCAATGCAATATAAAATAAAGACGCATAAACTCGATCTGACATTGCACAGCCAATTTTTTGCGGCTTCGCGCCCCGTGCGGCAACCTAGCAGAATACACCCTGAGGCTATGGGTGTTCCCCGGTTGTGATGAAAATCGTCTTAGCGAACATTGCGCAGTTGTTCGCGATGGCGGTCACAGACCGCTGGTGGAACCGATCGCCGTCCGGATCGCATCGAGGCCATCGGTCAACGCGGCAGGTCCAGGTTGCAGAATGAGCGGCGACTTGATCTCATGGATCCTGTTTTTGCGCACGGCTGGGACGTCCTGCCATCCGTCGCGCGCGCGTATTTTTTCCGGTCTTACCCTTTTGCCGCACCAGGACGCGAGAATGATGTCCGGCGATCGCCGCGCCACCTCCGCGGCAGTCACGATGCGATCTTTGGCTGCGGGCTCGCTTCGCTTCTCAGGAAAGATATCCTCGCCGCCCGCGATTTCGATGAGTTCGGAGACCCAGCACAAGCCTGTTATCAGCGGGTCATCCCATTCCTCGAAATAGACGCGCGGGCGGCGCTTAGCCAAGCGCGTTTCACCGCGGATGCTTTCGATGCGCTTCGCGAAGGAATTCGCGAGGGCATCGGCTTTCTCGTTGCAGCCGATCAGTGCGCCGAGGGTGCGGATCATTGCGAAGATGCCGGCGAGATCACGTTGATTGAAAATGTGGACGGCCAGGCCCGCGCGCGCGAGGTCGGCGGCGATAGAGGCTTGAATGTCCGAAAACGCAAGGACGAGATCGGGCTTCAGCGCCACGATTTTGGGAATGTCGGCCGATGTAAAGGCTGATACGCGCGGCTTCTCACGGCGGACCTGCGGCGGGCGGACAGCATATCCCGAAACACCGACGATCCTATCCTGCTCGCCGAGAAGGTATAGCGTCTCAACCGTCTCTTCGGTCAGGCAGACGAGCCGGCGGGCGGGGAAGCAGGGCATGTGGTTTAATCCGTCGGATCCATCGCTTAGAGTTCGGGATAATGAGCCATCATATCGTGTTTACCTCCGGCAGCGCGGCTGGCCGGATTCTTTTCTTCGTGCTCCTTATATTATGCGCAGCTGTCATGTCGTGGGCGCAGGCAGCGGATCTCGAGCTCACCTATCTCGTCCATGAGCCGGCGAAGACATCCGCGCATTCGCCTCTGATCGTCCTACTTCACGGCAGCGGCGCCGATGAAAACGATATGATCAGCCTCTGGCCGCAACTGCCTGAAGGCTTCATCGTCGTATCGCCGCGCGCGCCATTCGGTGACGGGACCAGCGGATATCGATGGTATCGCAAGGGCGGGTCGACCGGCGCGGATATCAGGCTCAGCATCGCCGCCATCGGCAGGCTCGTTGAAATGGCGGTCAAGCGATTTGATGCCGACCCGCAAAGAGTTTTTCTGGCCGGCTTCAGCCAGGGGGCGGTGCTCGTCTACCATGCCGTTCTGCAAGATCCCGGCAGGTTTCGCGGCGCCGCGGTGCTCAGCGGCTCGCTTTATGGCTTCGATGCACACGAACTTTCCCCGCGAAAGGACTGGCAGAGCGCATCGCTCTTCATCGGCCATGGAACGGCCGACGCGCGCATTCCATTCGCGACCGGAAAGGCTGCGCATACGGAACTTGATCGTCTCGGCGTGCCGAACGAATTTCATGCCTATCCCGGCATGCGGCATGAAACGCAAGATCGCGAAATCGCGGATCTCGCCGGGTGGCTGACGGCGCGCGTCGGTTCGCAATAGCTAGCCGCCAGCGCGAACCTTATCCTGCGTCTTAGTCTGGAAGTCGGAAGCGTCGTGGCGCTCGCGCAATTGCCGCGAGGGCGCACCCGAGGTGCGGTTCACCATGAGCCCGCGCTTGACGGCCGACCGATTGCCAAGCAGGTCGGCCCAGCGACGGACGTTTTTATATTCTTCCACCGAGAGGAACTCACCGGCCCCATAGAGCGAGCCTTGCACCAGCTGCCCGTACCACGGCCAGATCGCGATATCGGCGATCGTGTAGGTGTCACCCGCGATGTACTCGCTTTCCGCCAGCCGGCGGTCGAGCACGTCGAGTTGGCGTTTCGTCTCCATGGCAAAGCGGTCAATGGCGTATTCGATTTTCGCCGGGGCGTAAGCGAAGAAATGTCCGAACCCGCCGCCGAGATACGGTGCACTACCGACCTGCCAGAACAGCCAGGACAAGCATTCGGCATGCGATGCGCCCTCGGCCGGAATGAAGGTGCCGCCGAACTTCTCGGCGAGATAGATGAGGATCGCACCGGATTCGAAGACGCGGATCGGCGTTGGGCCGCTCCGGTCCATCAGTGCGGGGATTTTGGAGTTGGGATTTACTTCCACGAAGCCGCTGCCGAACTGATCGCCCTCGGAGATATTGATCAGCCAGGCGTCGTATTCGGCACCGTGGTGCCCGAGCGCCAGCAGCTCTTCGAGCATGATCGTGACCTTCACGCCATTGGGGGTGCCTTGCGAATAGAGTTGGAGCGGATGGCGGCCGACCGGCAAATCCTTATCGTGGGTCGGGCCCGCAATCGGGCGATTGATGCTGGCGAACTGGCCACCGCTCGGCTTGTTCCAGGACCAGACCTTCGGGGGCGCGTATTCCGTCATCGCTCAAGCTCCAGTTATGCGAGGTCATGCTCGCGATGCGAATACAATTCGCAATCGACATCACTTCAATGCTTCAGTTTGAAACAGCGTCACGCGCAGTCCCCCGTGCGAGACGGGCCCGCCGGGTGGCAGGAACGGCAGACCGGTCGCTTTGGCAAGCGATGCCTCGCTTGTGATGAGGCCTACTCTCCAGCCGCCGAAACGGCTCTTCAGCGTCTGTCCCAGCGAACGATATAAAGGTTGGAGGTTGTCCCGGTCGCCGATCCGGTCGCCATAGGGCGGGTTGACGATGACCAGGCCGGGCGGGCCGCTTGGCGCAGTCAGTTCGGTAATTGAGAGTTCAAGGAATTCCGTTATCTCGGAGACGCCGGCGCGCTCCGCATTGGCGCGGCTCATACGGATTGCTCCCGGATCGAGGTCGCTGCCGAAAAACCGGAGCCCAGTTTTCGGCCCATCGGTCGTGGCCTTGAGACTCTTCCAAGCGGCTTCGTCGAAGGTTGCCAATTGCTCGAAGGCGAAGTGCCGCGAACGGCCAGGCTTCAGGCCAGCCGCGATTTCTGCGGCTTCAATGATGAAGGTTCCGGATCCACACATGGGATCGACGACGGGTTCGGTTCCAACGTATCCGCATTGCCGCAGGAAAAGCGATGCCAGCGTTTCGCGCATCGGTGCCTTGTTGACGGCTTCCTTATGGCCGCGCTTATGCAGGGACTCACCGGAGGTATCGACGGCGATGGTGCACAGATCGTCGTCAATGCGGGCTTTGATGATGACGTCAGCGTCGGCCGAAAGCGGCGCGCCCAATTCCTCGCGGATCGCTTTTTCGATGCGTTGAGCTGCGGCGCCCGAATGATAGATGCGCGACCCTTTGCAGGACGCCTGGACACGGAAGGCCACGTCGGGGCGCAGGATGTCGCTCCAGACGAGGCGGCGCGCGCGTTTGTCGAGCTGAGCGAGATGCATGGCGCGGAATTCGCCGATGCGGGCGAGAACACGACCGGCGCCGCGAAGCTCGAGATTTGCGCGCCAGACCTCGGGCCAGCCGCCCCTTACCGTCACACCGCCCGTGATGACTTTCGGTTGCTTGAAGCCGTGAGCCTCGGCCTCTTTGCAAAGCACGGGTTCGAAGCCGGGGGAGGTTGCAAGGAAGATTTGGAATTCGCCATCTGTGGTCATCCCGTCTGCATATCGGGCCGTCTGCATATCGGGAAGAGGCGCGAGCAGCGACGGTTTTGTCGCCCAGGCTATCGCGCGGCTCAGAGGGAGCCCACGTTAACTCATGGCCGGCAAGCCCAGGGTCAATTCCATCCCAAGAACGATTTGATATGCATCCATGCGTTCAAGACGCCGTTGCTGGACGTCTGGGCCTCCTTGACGGGGGGAGGATTGGCGGGCTCGGAGGGCGGTGAAGTGGGCTTTGACGGCTCGCTCTGTGCTTGCCCCAGCAACACCGCCTTGGCGTCGTTGAGACTGACATGACTCGCCGGCGCGTTCTCGCAGGCCCCGTCGCTCGCGACCCTGCAGTGACCGAGGCCTTTGGCTTTGAGTGCCTTCAGGCAGGCTCGCTCGACAAGGATGTGGCCGAAGGGGGCGGATTCGACCTTTTCCGACTTATCGATGACACAGAGCAGGGCCCCATTGGAGCCATTGCAGCGAACACAGACAGGTGAGCTGTAACTTGCTATGGCGGTTAATGTGAGAACGACAGCCGAGCTTGCGAGGACCCTCAGCGCGAGAGCCTTAGTTCCTATGGCTGCCAATCCCCGTGCTCCCATCCCGAGCCCACGATTAGGCGTGTTGGCGTTTTGATTTGGGCAGCCGTCTTCCAATCTTGTAATGTTTTCCGGTCAGCCGGGACCGGAGCGGCCGGCCCAACATACATATCGGTGACTGTTCGGCCGCAATTTCGTCACTCCCCGCAACGAGTTCGACGCCAAACGATCGGAAGCGGCTTAATCATCAGGCCGCTCGCAAATACGAAGATGTAATGCGGATTTTACTCATTGAAGACGACACCGAGACAGCGAGGCTGGTCACTGACAGCTTGACGCTGGATGGGCATCAAGTCGACGTGGCTTTCGATGGCGTGGATGGCTTGAAAAAAGCGGTGGTTGGGGCCTTTGACGTGCTGGTCATCGATCGCATGCTTCCCCAACTCGACGGCCTGAGTGTCGTGCAGAGCCTGCGGCAGGCAGACGTCACTTCCGGCATACTTTTCCTCACGGCCGTCGGCGGGATTGAAGACCGTATCGAGGGCCTTGCAAGCGGCGCCGACGACTACCTCGTCAAGCCGTTCGCGCTCGGAGAACTTCTCGCACGCGTGACGGCGCTTGGGCGGCGGCCGCCAAGCCCGAAGCAGGATTTCCTCTTCAGGATCGACGATCTCGAGGTCAATCTCGTCAAACACGAAGTGCGGCGTGGTGGAGATGTCATTCATCTGCAACCGCGTGAATTCCGAATGCTCGAGATCCTCATCAAAAACCGCGGACGGGTCGTGACGCGGTCGATGATTCTCGAGCAGATGTGGGGATTGGAGACGGATACCAGAACTTCGATCGTTCAAACGAACGTCAGCCGCTTGCGGTTGAAAATCGACCGGCCGGGGGACACGCCGCTCATCCGCACGGTGAGAGGCTTGGGTTACATCATTGATCAGCCCGTATAGATTAACGCAGAGGACGGCTTTTCGTCTGGCGGGCTTTGTCGCTGCCGTCATCACGCTGACGAACGTCCTCATTTTCGCGATTTTATTTTTCATCATCAGCCAACAGCTCGGCCAGCATTTGAAGGCCCACATCGATGAGGTTCGCGCGACGCTCGCCGACGTGCAGGGGGAAGAGGATGAGAGCGACGGATTTCACGAGCTTTCGGCGGCCGTCGCGCGGCATGCACTCGTCGCCCAGTCTGATGAAGACATCTATCTTTTGACGGATACGGACGGAAAATACGTCGCCGGCAACGTCAGTTCGTTGGATCGGTTTGAAGGTTGGCGAACGATCCCGTGGAATGACTTAAAGCTCATCGGGCAATGGTCGTCATCGCGAGCAAGCGATGCCGTCATTGGAACCTGGACACCGGTAAAGGGCGGCTACCTGTTCGTCGGAGACGGCAACGGCGACATCAAGGATGCACAAAGGCTGCTTCTCACTGGACTGCTGTGGGGCATCGCCTTATCCGTCATTTGCGCGCTTGCCGGCGGGTATCTGCTCGGTCTCAAGGCGCAGCGGCGCGTCGAGGAGATGGAACATGTGCTCGACGCGGTTGCCTCCGGCGATTTCAATCGGCGTATCCCGAGGAATGCCGCCGCGGACGACATCGATCATGTCGCGGCGCTGATCAACGTTACGCTCGATCGATTGCAGAGGCTGATTGGCAACCTGAAGCAGGTCTCGGTCGATATCGCGCACGATCTCCGGACGCCCATAAGCCGGATGCGGCAGAAGCTCGAAACCGTGAGGTCGGGCCCATCAGACATCGCCACCTTCAAAGCGGCGGTTGATCAATCGATCTGTGAAATCGACAATATCGCCGATACCTTCGATGCGCTGTTACGCATTTCCGAGATCGAGGCGGGAGTGCAAAAGGCAAAATTCGTCGATGTCGAGTTGAATGGCCTGTTGGCAAACATCATCGATGCGCTGGAGGCGGTGGCGGAGGAGCATCAGCATCGGTTGCGCGCGCCAGGCGGGGCCGGTCATCCCGTGACCGTTCGAGGCGACCGCCGGCTCCTCAATCAGCTCTTCGTCAATCTCATCGAGAATTCGATTGTTCATTGCCCGCGTGGTTCAGAAATCGAGGTGGAGCTGATCGACGACGCGCAACATCCCATCGTCCGGGTCCGTGATACGGGACCAGGCATTCCTACAGAGGAGCGAGAAAAGGTATTCAGGCGGCTCTACCGTCTGGAAAAGAGCCGGACGACGCGTGGCAGCGGACTTGGCCTCAGTCTCGTCGCGGCGATCGCCGAACTGCACAGTGCAAAGGTCACGCTGGCGGATAACAAGCCCGGGCTGGTCGTTGAGATCACGTTCGATCAGGCGCGGCGCGCCGGTTGAGCGGGCGAGGGCTGCCGCTCAGACCGGCTCGCTATTTCCTGAGATTGCCGAGAACAGCATCTGGATGACGGCGACTGTCAGCGCCATAAAGACCCCGGCGAAAATGACATCGGAGAGAAAATGCCCTCCTTCCGCCATGCGCACGAAGCCGCATAAGCTTCCGAGGATAAGCCCCGTTACGATCCAGGCGCTCGCGGCTGGCGGAAACAGGAGTGCAGCGGCGAAACACACGACGAAGATCGACGACGCTTCACCGGAAAAGAACGAACAATTTCGCGGGCATTCCTGAGATTTCACCAGTGGCGGCGTGTACGCCCTTGAACCTCCGAATTCGACCACTGTCGACGGCCGCGCCCGGCCCCAATGGTCTTTGAAGCCGAGGTTGGCGATCGCCAATGGACCGACAATGACGCAGACGGCGAGAAACAGCCATTTATTCGATGACAGCGTGAGCCATGGGCGTCCTGTCGAGAGGCTAATGATGCAGCCCGCCAGTCCAACGGCGCAAGCGCCGAAAAAAAGTACATTGAAAAGCAGTCTCGCGGTGATGAAAAACGGTGAGTCACGGCCGCTGAAGTGGTGTTCCGAGTCGACGAGCAACTGCGATACGGCGAGATCGAGATTTGGAAAAATGGAGAAGACAATTGCGCTGATAATGCCGACGATCAAAGCGCCAAAGATAAGAACTTTCGCTGTTCTGCGTTGCGGATCGCCAGCGGCAATCGCCGCGGAAGACGCGGTCATTTCACGTAAAAGCAAGAGTTCCCCCAATCGAAGTTTTTGCGTGGAAACTTCGTGAGCATTAAGCCTGGATCTGGGCGGAAATCTATCAATTTCTTATAGTTTGCTAAGCCGGCTCAGTCAGCGTGTGAGCACTGCAAGCGATTTTTCCCTTATTCGGAACGCGGCGAGGATTTGCGGCCGGACCAGCGCAGCGAGACATAAAGGACGGTCAACAGCAATGCCAAGGTCACCAGCGAAGCATACTCGCGAGGCAGGCTCAAGCCTCCAGCATCGATTGGCTTCGTCAGAAAATCGCCAAAGGTTGCGCCGAACGGGCGTGTGAAGACGAAGGCGATCCAAAACAAGAGTACGTCGTTCATTCGCGTAAAGAAATGCAACGCGGCTACGGCAATAATGATTCCGGCGGTTACCAACGCGCCTTGAATAAAGCTGAGTCCAACATTGTCTACGAGGTAATCGCCGAAAGCTGTTCCAAGGCTATTTGAGAATAGAACTGCGATCCAGAACATGATCTCGGCGCTCGGCGCAGCAATGGGATATACTCTCAAGTTGCCGACGCGAGCGTACCAAACCGCGAGGCTGAGGGCCAATCCGGTCACCAGAATAATCGAACCGGCGAAATAGCCTAGGCCTAACGAGCGATCCATGAAGTCCGATATTTCGGTGCCGGCCGTCGTTGTCGCTATGATCGCTGTCCAGAACAGGGCCGGCTGGTAAACCTTGCTTCCGATCTGCGCCCACAGAATGATGCTCAGTATGCCGAAGGTGATTGCGAGGCCGACATAATATCCGAGGCCGAGAGACATCGAGATGAAGTCGCCCGCGGTTTCGCCTAGCGTCGTTGCCAGCACCTTCATGATCCAGAAGAAGATCGTAACCTCTGCGACCTTCGAATAGGTGGCATTTTTTTCGGCTGCATAGTTCAGGTTCATTCGTCATTCATCCGTTGCAAGATGTTTGGCGCCCGCTGTTGGCGTAAATCAGGAGATTGGTTCGGATCGGTGCGATCCAAGGCTGTCAGATCATCCCAGCACTTCACACGTTTGAGCTGCCTCTGATGCCTTGCTGCGAAAATGCTTTTCGATGGCTTCGAGTGCGGCTCTCCGGTCTCGATAGACCCTTCGATTCTCGAGGTAGCCATTGGCGATCAATGTCAGAGTTGCGGTTCCGACGAGCTTGGACGAGCGAAGGTTAGCCAGAATGACTTCAAACGCTTCGGTATCGAGGGACGGACCTGCGAGCTGGCTCGTGACATCTTTTACTAGTGCGAGGTCCGCCGTCTTGAAGCGCTTGGCGTTGTGGTTCGCCATTTGCGGTAAAACCGAGATCTCGGCGATGAAGGCCTCGACGGACGCTCCGGGGCGGCCACAGAACAGCTCGAGGACGGTACGGAGGGTGTTGGCTTGCTTCGGGGCGCAGGCATTTCTGAAACCGCGTTCGATGGCTTCCAGGCTATCCTTCAACCGCAAAGGATAGACCGTAGACGGGTTCAAGCGTTTCAGCCGCGCAAGGATCGTTTCGCTCGAGCCCTGCTCAAGCCAGCCGGCAAAGTGATACAATTCCTGCGACTTCTGGAATTCCGCCAGCTCAGCGATCGCGCGAAGAGTGCGCGCTAATTCCTTAGTGTGCATTACCTGATCGACCTGTCCGTTCACTCGAAGGTCCAGCAAAGTTAAGGCCGTTGGCGGTCGCTTTGGGGCGAAATGCTCACAGTTCTGTATGGCTATCTGCCGGGCCTGAAAGAGCTGTCTCACTCCTACGACGGGCATGGGTTGGTGTCGTACCCGCAGTTCAGAGGGCTGTTCCGGAACTATCGTTCGAGGCGCGGCGTTCAAGGCCAAGCTGAAGAGGACGCCGGGAGGTTTCCATGGGAAGAATTGACACAGCGGACGAGGTTCGTTCCGCGTCGCACGATTTAACGGACAGAGCCGTGGATGCCGGACTGAGAGCCGTCGATTCATTGGATCGGGCGGTCGCAAGCGCTCATGACACGGGCCAAAGGCTGGCTGCGCAGACCTCAGAACTCGGCGACAATTTGCAGAAAGTTGCCAAGAATTTCTCAAATGCCATCGACAAATCCGTTGCCGATCAGCCGCTGACGACGCTCGGGGTGGCTGTCGCGGCCGGCTTCATTCTCGGCGCAATTTGGAAAGCCTAGGTTCGGAGTTGCCCGGTGTTCGCAAGCCTATTCAAAAGAGCCGAAGCAAGTGTAGACAGCGCACTTGCCGAACTCGGAAACCGGCTGCTGATCGGAATTCCGTTTATCGTGGCGATTGGTTTCGCCGCGGCGAGTTTCTCATCGTTCGCCAACCGCACTTATGGTCCTGAAGTCGGCAATCTCATTGTCGCCGGCGGATTCGTCATGTTGGGGTTTATCGTTGCGCTGATCTTGAAGCTCAGAAAGCGACCCGGCCCTTCGCCCGAATTGCACGAAGAAGCCGTCGCGGAGGAACCTCCACGCGCAGGTCCGTCTTTTCTGGAAGACGATAAGGTCATGAGCATCGTGTCGGCCGCAGCACCGATCGTCCTTCCGGCGATGCTCCGGACAGCCACTAAGAATTGGCCGCTCATTCTGGCGGCAGCGGCGGGCCTTTACGTGTTCAGCCGTTCCGAGACTGCGGGAGGCACGACGCAATCGGCCCCTCCGCAAGTTTGATGAGGAGAGATTTATGGGAACCGCAGGTATGAATCGTTTGGATGACGAAGTCATGGACGCTTCGGATCGTGAGGACAGTGGATCGATCCTCAGTGATCCGACGGTCGCGTTGCTCGCGGCTGGCGCTATCGGCTTCGCGGTCGGTGCGGTGATCTGGCGGTATCGGAAATCCAACGCTTCCTCGCATGGCTCGCTGGAGCGGGCGCTGGATATGGCGCGGTCGGGCGCAACCGACACGGTTCAGAAGCTCCGGAGGAGACTGCGTGACGAAGGCTATTCTCCAACCCAGATCGAAGGTGCAGCAAAGAAGCATCTGGGCCGATTTATCGACGCTGTCCAGAGACGCGCCTACTAGACGCAGCGCCGTCCTTCATTCAATCGGTATGCTGGACAGCATCGTCGCGATTTCGCGCCGGTGCTGTTTCGGTTATGCATTTCCCCATGCGCCGCAGCGGCCCGTCTGGCAGTAGGATAGGAGTGTAGGCTCGACATGCAACTTATTCACAAGATCATTGTCCATATGGTCCTGATTGCGGGTCTCGCGCTGATTGTTGGGCACTACGGTCATTTGGGCGAATCTACACCGGCGGGTCCGCAGTCCACCGAGTGACCGGCGGCGGTGATGATGCGGTGTTCGGAGCGGTCAACATCCGTTTCTGTGCATCGGAACCTAAAGTGGCGGTCGCATGCGTTGCGACCGCCACTCAGATTAAAAAACACCCCGACGAGCGAGGGTTGCTGTCGGGGTGCGGGGTCTCTCCCAGATTTGCCAATGAGGGTGAGAGGCCCTGATCGTCGCGTGGCCTGCGATTCGGTGCAAGGTGATAGTCCTGGTTTTCAACTGTATACGGATCTTATCCACTGGGGCTGGTCGTCAAGGCTGATAGTGGAAATTCCGCTTATTTCTTCTCCAAAAGCAATTTAGCGCGAGATGCCAATGCACTGGCGGTGAGTTCAGCGAAGCGCTGGAGAAGCCACGGCAAGACAAGTTCAAGCCGGACGGCATCGTTGCTGACCAGAACCGTTCCGCTTGCTTTATGCCCCATTCCGCTCAGGCTGAATTCCAAAAGATCCCCATTCCAAATTTCGCGCTCTATTGTCACGAACGGAAGATGCACCGATGCCAAGCCGCGCTTCAATCGGCGAATAGCCTCGTCCTTTCCCAAGCGGTGCGGAATGGTGATGACGACGGGATCTGACACGGAACTGTTCCTCAATTCGAATAGCGACAGCCAAATCTGTGCATTTCTGTCCAGCCTATGAACGTCCGGCAGCGGCGCCCCGATCCAGCCGCGGGGCCAAGTGTTCTGTCATCAGCGCGAAGCCATCGGATTTGGTCTTATTTTTCGGTCAAATATTGAGCCTGCTTTAAACGCTGCGCGTGTATCCGTAAAAATTCCGAGTACGGAAAGACCGTCGAAGGATGAATTTATGTCTCAGGTACTTAGAGGTGGTGTCGCTCGCCTCGAAGTGATGACAAAGTTCACGCTCGCGACGTTGGCTCTTGCCAGCGGAATCTACACCTACATCGGCGTGCGAAGCCTGCTCGAAGGTCCGCCCATCGAGGTGCTTCTCGCTGCGATCGTCTATTCGGCGGCGGTTTCCGTGGCGATATTTGCATTTTGGACGTATTTGATGCGATTTCTCCCGCACGTCCGGCAGGCGTCGTCGCGGCGGCTGATGTACGTTGCCATGTTCATCGGTAGCGTGATGATCGTTGCAATGTCGGCTTGGCTCAATGCTGCTGCGTTGGCGGGGGCTGCCGCTCTCGAACAGCATATGGCGAGCGCAACCGACCAATACCAGCAAAGCTTGGATATGGCGCATGGCAACGCGCTTGCGGCGCAGGGGCTTCTTCCGGACGTCCAGATCGCAGCGAAGCGGTTTTTGATCCTTTCCGGCCAAGAGCGTCAATCGGGTGCGCTCACCGGAACCTCGGGCAGCGGAACTGTGGTTCAGCTGACCGCGCAAATGTCGACCCAACTCGATGCGCTCGCGAGTGAAATAGAGGCATCACGAGACCGCATAAAGACGCTCTTTGAATCGGGAAGCGGCGCGCTTGAGAAAATGCGTCAGCTCACGTCGGGAACGGGCCCGATCGAGGACCGCACGAACGAGTTCGCCGCCGAGACCGTAATCCTTACCGGTGTCATTGCCGACCTGCAGCGGACATCGATTGCTCCGGCGGTGAAGCGAACTGCCGACGCTCTGTCGAAAAGCTTCATTGCGCCAGCGGCCGGTGGACGGACTGCCAGCCTGGTGGAGCGGCAGAACCAAGTCGTCGGGAAGGTCGAGCAGTCGATCAAATCTCAATCGCAGGCATTGTCCGCCGCTGCTGACGAGATCCTCGCGCGACCCGAGGCGAAGCCTATCAGGTTCGTGCCGTTGTCGAGAGCCGAAGCCGTGATTCAATACGGTACCGACTTTTTGCCGAGTTGGGCCGGCGCAATCTCGCTCGATCTCATGCCAGCTGTGTTGATCTTCATCCACTCGATCGTCTTCGAGGCGATCCGTCGGGAAGAAGGTGGCGCGCGTGAGGAAGATGGGGTGACCGCGGGTGAAATCATGCGCGCACTCAAGATCTACAACAATCTGCACGTAATGGAGGCGCGGCCAGAAATGGGGATGGCGCCTTCTCCCGATGAAAGAGCCGCCGCGGCGGAAATGCAGGATGCTAGCGGACCCGATAGGCCGCCTGGAAACGTCGCATCCATTAATCCTGTGATCGGGTTCACCCGCTGACGCCCATGGCCGATCAATCCATTTCTCCGGGAGAACGGGGTGGTATCGAGGGCTCGATCATTCGAACGATTTTCCTGCTTCTCCTGACGGCAAGCGGAAGCATCCTGGCGTTGGATTTTCGCGAGGAGATGAGCCGGGCTTGGGATGAGGGCGGAGAACAGGTTACGCGTGTCGTCATTCAGCCGCCATCGCGGACCGATCAGGAGCGCCCGTATTTTCCGAAGGCCATGCCCGTCATCTCCGGCACGGAAAGTCCGAGGATGCCAGGCCTAGCGGAGAAGCCGACGCCGGAGATGATCGCAAACCGGATGTCATTTTACCTCGGTTCCAACGGCGACGTTTCTGCGATCGGACGAATTGAGCCGGGAAGTGCTGCCGATTTCGAAAAGTTTCTCGATCACGACGGGCAAAACGCGAAGACGATCTGGTTGCTATCGCCGGGCGGGTCTGTTCCCGATGCGATAAGCATGGGCCGCTCCGTGCGCAAGCGCCGTCTCGATACGATGGTTGCCAATGGCGGATATTGCGCCTCCTCGTGTCCGCTGGCGTTTGCCGGAGGTGTTCAACGCCTGGCTGGGAAACATGCCTTGATCGGCGTCCATCAGGTTTCGGCGACAGCGAAAGGGACCGAATCCTGGGGCGATGGTATCTCGGCTGCACAGCAGATTTCGGCGCGTTGCGTCGAATACCTCGTTAGCATGGGGGTCGATCCCGAGAGCTGGATCAAGGGAATGCAGACGCCGAAGGAACGCCTTTATATTTTCAGGTCAGAGGAGCTCCAGTCGCTGAAAATCACGACGGGAATGGCGAAGACTTGAGCGAGGATCCTTCGGGGAGCGGAGAAGCGGTCGTTGCAACAAACACCATAAGCTGCGGGTTCTCCCTAAGCTGGAAACGGGAGTGCAATTCATGACCATTCGAAAAGTGAAATCGGGCTACCGCCTAGTATCGAAGAAGGGCAAAAATCTCGGAACCTATAAGAGCAAAGCCGGCGCTCAGAAGCGAGAAAAGCAGGTTCAGTTCTTCAAGAAAAAGGCTGCTCACGGATAGAAATTTTGACGGCCGCGTTTTTCCACATGCGGAGCGCGCATTGATCGGCGTTTTCAACATATCTTCCACCGTAAAGATGGCATGGCGAGATGTGTCGCCCCTATTGCGCCGGGTTTTTGCAGGAAGCCTAGGCGCCTCGCAAGTATGGGGAGGCACTGGAATGATCCGACAAGCGCTGCGCCGTGTCACGCCGCCGACGACCCACGCCGACGATATTTCCTGGCGGGTCGGTATCTTCGCGCTTGAGCGGTTGCGATCCGATCCTGACAGTTGGCTGTCGCCAAATGTGCTTTGGGCGGATTACTTTTGCTGGTGCGAGGCTAAGGATGTGCAGCCGTTGCCGGCCGCCAATTTTCTCCAGAAGTTCGATGAAGCTGCTGTGAGCCTTGGAGCCCGGAAGTTCCGCGCGGGCGACACGATTGGCTATGCCCGGATCGCTTTTAAGCCTGCGTCTTGATCGCTGGACAGCAGGGCGTGTTCACGCTTTCCATTTAATGTTTTCATTCCGGCGCAGCGCGGCTTCTGCGTGATGGACGCAGGCGCTATGTATTGCCCGCCGATGCATAACATCGAACAACGTTCGAGTTTTGATATCGGTCGGCCAATTCGCTTCTGAAACGAGTGCGATCCTTCGTGTCAGTTCGCTCGCGATTTCCTTGTGCCACATCAAGGCATCATCAAGGGTGTAGGCGTCGAGCGCTTCTTCGCAGCAATACTCCAACCATGCCATGTCGCCACGCATTGGCGGACTGCTGCTCTCACGCATCACTTCCTCCACTCTCTTGCCTGTCAGACGCAGGATGGAGGCGATTTGTTCCAGAAGCCGAATGGCCTAGTTCGCGGAGACATACGACGAGAGTAGCGGTCTTCGGTCTGGCTGACCGATGCTCGGAAAACATGGGGCAATTTGAAAGATTAGGGCGCGTAGCCGACACCCGATGTGCCTGAATCTGGAGTCATGGCGGCATCCGCGTTGCTCGGAGCCACGCTCGCGTTCACCGACGGCGGCTGCAAATCGGCGTTGAGCGAATAAGCGCTCAGCGCCATGAAAGATATGAACAATGCGGAAAGCCCTGCTACAAACGACTTCATTCGTCACCCTCGCAAAACCCAGAATGAAACGTCATTGCTTGGCCTAAGGTTCCGTGCCTGACGTGCTGGTTGAAGCGGTGTTTCGCCTTCGGACATCGTCAGGAATATTCCTCCTATGCTGCCTTTTGCAGTGGCGCGCTCATTGCTTCACAACTCTCACTGCAGACTTGGCAGGCATCCACACAATCCTGCATGTCTCCGACTTTTTGGCAGCTCTCGGCACATGCGCGACAGATTTGAGCGCAGGCGCGGCATACGAAGACGTGCTCGGGAATTCCAGTCAGCAATATCGCAGCAGATGCGTTGCAGATTTCCGAACACGCGATCATCAATCGAAAATGATCGGGTTCCGTGTGTATTCCTCCCGATTCAAGGCAATGGTTCATGGCTTCGTTGAAACACGTGGTCGCGCAGATCTGGCAAAGGTCGGCGCACGCCCGCATTTCGGTGCTGAGCTCTTGCATCGTAAGCAACCTCCACTCCACTCTAGTTACAAGGAGTGAACCAGCGAATAAGGTGAAGGGTTGCGTCGTGTTTACGTGCCGGCGTGATGAAAACTGCATAAAATAATTTGAAAATGCGCGGCGCTTTGGGATGCGAAATCTCACCGGACCGCACTTTAACGGGCGGCCCGGTGAGGCCTTTCGACCTATCCCGAATACCGGACCTCGTTGGTCCACGATTCAGGTTTCTCGCTGTGGAGCTTCCAGAAGTGCTCGGCGACGGCCTTGGCGTGATCTGATCCAGGCTCAATAAATGCTGCGACGGTGACGGTGGCGACGTGTATGCCCTTCGCTTTGAAATCGTCGAATAGGCCAATGGCCAGTGCGCGGATGCCCGCCTTGCCGATGCTCAACGAGATGTAGTCAGGTGAGGGGGCCAGTGAGAATCCGCCGCCGGTGAACAGAAGGCTTCCAGGCCGCTCCGTGGACATTACCTTTTCGGCTGCCTTGGCTGCTGCCTCTGCTCCGCCAATGTTGACCGCAAGATCGGAAACGAAGGTGTCTGTCGGTTGGTCGCCGATTTTCGCTTGCCGCATTGACGCGGCATTGTAGTGGATCACATCCACCGATCCGTGTCGCCGCTTAACATCCTCGATGAGCGTTTCGACGTTCGCGCCGATCGATGCGTCGACTGTTGCAGTTTCGGCCTTATAGCCCTTCGCGATCAGGCTCGCCGCGAGGTCGCGCACCTTGTCGGCACTGCGTGCAGCTAGGACGACTGTATAACCTTCTCTGGCGAAGCGTTCCGCCGTTGCAAAGCCCATTCCTGGACCGGCGCCTATAGAAACGAACGTCTTCATGATGTGCCTCATATGTCTTCGTGTTTGACCCCGGCATAGATAGGGCCTACTGGGATCGAGATAATCCGGCTCTTTTTCATTTTACTCGTGTGAAATATGCAAGAATTCACCGACCGCGCGGAACTTGAAGGAATAGAAGCTTTTGTGGCTGTCGCTGAACTCGGCGGGTTTTCCGCTGCAGCGAACAGGATCGAACGCGATGCTTCTGTCATTTCGCGCCGCGTCAGTCAGTTGGAGGCTCGCCTCGGCGTGCGATTGCTCGCCCGCACGACGAGGCGTGTGGCCCTCACCGAGGCTGGAGAAATTTATCTAAGGCGCGTGCAGATCATTCTGGAGGAACTCGCGGCGGCAAATGTCGAGGTTGCGGAGAAGGCGTCAGAGCCTCGCGGACTACTGCGCGTTTCGGCACCTATGACATTCGGCCGGGTTTGGCTCGCGCCCCTGGTTGCGGGGTTTCTGAAGCAGCACGAGCACATTCGCCTTGATCTGCGCTTTTCGGATAGAATTGTCGATCTCGTTGCCGAGGGCTTCGACGTTGCGGTGAGGGTGGGCGTGCTTCCTAACAGCTCCCTTCATGTGAGAAAAATCGGCGGTCACCGAATGTTGTTGGCGGCTTCGCCATCCTATCTGAGGGCTGCGGGCATTCCGAAAAAGCCCGAGGACCTTCCCAAGTTTGACTGTATCGGCTTCACGGGCAATTCGTCCTGGCCGGATTGGCAATTGCAGTTCGACTCCAAGCGCAAGCTCATCAAGCCGGCATGCAGGTACGTCACCGATAACTCCGAGGCTGCCCTCGCTGCAGCAATAGATGGTGCCGGAATCGTGCTTGCCCCTGACTGGCTGGCGGGACCTTCGCTTCGTGAAGGTCGCCTGATCGAAATTTTGCGAGGTTGGACGGTCAAAGGCGAGGGCGGCATCTACACAGTGCTTCCTACCGGGCGTTTCATTCCAAAGAAGAGCAGGGCTTTTGTCGATTACCTGGCGGCGGAACTGAAGGTTGTTCGCAACTGGCAACGGACTCCACCCAAACGTGCCGCGAAGCCATGATGGGGCGGCTCCGGCGTACTGGTTATCGCTGGTTTCACTGACAGACGAAGTGCCGGGTGTTTTGCCTGGCCGATGCGGGCACCGTGCCCTGGCTAGTCCTCGCAGGCTTAGGCACCTTCCACCTCCGGTTCGTGAGCGGGCATGGCACTAGGCAAACGAAGGCTTTATGTCCCGCCTTCCATGATCCGGCACGGCCCTACACTTGCCGCATAACGCGATATAGCTGTAGAACTATATCGATGCCAGTTCTTGGCCAATAAAAAAGTTGGGAGGAATTCATGCCTTTGGACTCTTCAATTCCTAGTCATCTGAGATGCCCGCGCACGCTCTCGCGCCGTGTCAGCGACAAATGGAATCCGCCCGTTCCAGCGTATTCGGCGCGCGGGGCGGAATCGATCGAGAACCTGACGATGGCTTACCTTGGCGTTCAGTCCAAAGGCGACGAGATGAAAGGGCCGGCCTGCGCGGCTTTTCAAAAGATCTTGCAGAGCTTCAAGCAGCCGGACGGTCCGGCGCGTCACGATCTCGTTCAGTTCACGGATGGCCAGGGTTATCTCAATCTGATCGCCGTCGCTTATTGGACCGATCCGGCCGCGTATGACAAGTGGAAGGACAGCCCCGCCATCGCAGACTGGTGGGCTTCCGATGCGCGCCTCAAGGAAGGCGTCGGCTATTTCCGCGAAGTGCTGCGCCCGCGCATGGAGCAATTCGAGACGATTTTCACGCATGAGCACGGGCCGCTCGAGGGTGTGAGCATTTTGATGGGTGGCATGAGCGAGCCGATCTTGGAGCACGGCTATTGGGGTTCGATGCGCGACCGTCTGCCTCTCTCGCAGACCGATCCTATGGATCCATCAGGCGAACTCGCCGTGAAAATGGGAACGCCCTCGCTTGGCGGACGCGTGATCGTCTCCGGTCATGAGAATGTGGCGCTCATCCGTTCTGGCGAGGATTGGAGCAAGACGGAAGGCGAAGAGCGGAAAACCTGGTTCGAAGATATTCAGCCGGTGTTACTCGAGGGCATGGATTACCTGCGCGACGAGGGTCTCGAGGCAGGCTGCTATTGCAACCGTTACGTCTATCACATGGACGAGAATGGCAATCCGCTGGAGAAGGGCTTCGGCTACAGCCTCTGGCGGTCGCTTCGTCATCTCGAGCGATGGGCGGAATCGCACCACACCCATTTGCAGATTTTCGTGACGTTCAATCGGCTCGCGAAGAAATTCAAAGAGCTGACGCTTTATCATGAGGTCTCGGTTTTCGACGCTGCAGCTCAATATTTCGAGTACATCAACTGCCATCCGAAAACTGGCGTTTTGCGAGCCGTCTGAGTTACCGTCACGATATCCGAACACTTGTGGCGCCAGCCTTTGGTTGGCGCCGCCCAGACCCGGCCCGATTTGGGTGTCCCGCGATACCGGCTCAAGCTGATGCGCTCTAGTACCTCGTGCATCCGCTTCGTTCGCAGGCGTGCAATCCCTTGCTCAGACATCTCTCGTTGGCGTTTTGCATGGCGCCCTCTTGCGAGGAGGCGGGCGAGCCGCTGACCGTGTGCCATCTCGTCGGGGATGGACTATAGCCATATGCACTGCAAACCCAGTGGCTGGAACTCGCAATAGTCGGCGGGTGCGCCGCCGCGTCATGAGCAGTCGCGGCGATGCAAAATACGCCAAGAACCAAGGCCGTTCCTCGTATCGAGATCATTTGGGTTTCCCTTTTTTTTGAATTGTTCGCGCGGGAAACGCTGAAACGGAGCGATGTGCGTTTGCGGATGTGCGCCTCATCCGCCGGTCCATGATTCGCATTTGGAATCTGCCTCGCGCAAATTCCAGGTTCAGCGTCTCTATTCCGACTACGGCGTGTGATATGACGATGTATCATGGAATGGCCCATTCCATTTGATTCGTGTGGTGCCGAATCCAGGGCTTATTCCTGATTGCATTTAGGGCTGCTTGCGGGTTCGCGTATACTGAGACTAATCACAGTACAGTCAGCGATGATAAAAGCTGGTTGCGGGGCCCCAAGGGAACGTGATGCGCTGCGAGTTGCCTCGCATCTCTATGCCGCAATTCTTGTCGTGAAGATCCCGTCGAGGCGACTACCAGCCACTGCCTGCGTCGGCATTGACGTCAGAGCGATTCCACCAACCGCCGCCCGAAGCTTGGAACAACGCAGCTGTATCGGCGTAGCGATTTGCCTTGGCCTGAATTTTAGCAATGATTGCTTGCTGATAGGTGTTCTGGACAGTGAGCACCTCCAACACGTTCACTTGGCCGAGCTCAAGCTGTCGCCGCGTGAGTGTCAGACTCAACTCCGCTGCAGTGGCGGAGGCCTCAGCAGCACGCAGTGCTTTTGCATCACCTTCAAGCACTTGAAGTGCGTCGGCGACATTCTGAAATGCGCCAATGGCAGTGCTTCGATATTGAGCGGCGGCTTGGTCAAGACCTGCCTCGGCAGCGCGCTGTTGTTGCTCAAGCGTGAACCCATCGAATATCCGTTCCGTGGCGCTGCCAGCTATGGTCCAGAACGTGCAGGTGGGGCCGCATACGAAGAAATCTACGAAAGAGGCTGATTGCCTGCCGATATTCGTGCCGTTGATGTTGAATTGGGGCAGCCGGTTTGCAATAGCCACTCCAACGTGGGCGGTTGCAGCGTGCCAGTTGGCCTCGGCGGCGCGCACGTCGGGGCGTTGCTGAATTATGGCTGACGGCAAACTCACGGGGAGTTTCGAGGGCAGCCGAAGCGAGCTGAATTCGAAACGCTCAGGTAGCCCTTCACCCGAAAAGTGGCCGGAGAGGGCGATGAGCGCATCGCGTTGGCGCGCCAAGGCAGTTTCGAGCGGCGGGAGCGTTTGCTCGGCTTGTGCCAAGGCCGCCTTTTGCGCTGCCAGGTCGAGCATCCCGACCTGACCGGCATTGTACCGGCGTTGGATGAGTTCCAAAAGCTCCCGTTCAATCTTGATGATCTTGTGTGTGGCAGCGATCTGCTCGCGCAGCGACGCTTCTTGAATTGCGCCGAGCACGATATTGGACGTGAGCGTCAGATACGTCGCTTCAAGTTGGAATCTCTGAACGTCGGCCTGAGCCTGCAACGCTTCCACCTGGCGCCGGTTGCCGCCGAAAACGTCTGGCGCATATGTGACCGTGAGCTGTGCTGTTTGCAGAGTGAAGTATGGTGTCTGCGTTGGTGTGGACGGAACGAGTACGCTGCTGCTGACTTTTTGCCGAGTCGGCGAATAGTTGGCGTCGATCGTGGGAAAGAAAAAACCCCTTTGCGCTTGAACCGTGGCATTGGCGGCGCGTAACGCGGCCTGTGCCGCAGTAAGATCGCTGTTATCGTTTAAGGCTCTTACGATCAGGCTATTGAGTGGTGGGGAATGATATAAGGTCCACCAATCGGCGGGAATATCTGCATCGTGAGTAAATGTTTGATGTTCTCCTGCGGCGCTCCCGGGCGCCTTCAACGCTTGAGCCGTCACGGAGCTGATCGGAGGCGGCTTGGGCGGCTGGAAATTGGGTCCTACGGCGCATCCCGAGATGCCCAGTAACGTCAACGCGAGCGCGAATGGCGTCAATGCCAGCGCTCCGAATGATCGTTTCATGAGGCCGCTGCAATCGCGAGGCATTCGCATCGGAGCAACGTTTCCCTGTTCGCCGCCCGGCGCGGTCAAACGACAAATGCCGAATTGGCCAGATTCGGCATTAGTCGGCAATGCCGCGGCATCAAAACGTCGCCGACGCGGGATATCTGTCACGCGCTCTGCGTATTTTTTGCGCTGGCACGTTTGCTGAAGCCTTTGACGGCGAATCTTTCGTAAAATATCGCCAGTTGGGTTAGGGGTACGGTCATGCGCCGAATCGCTTTCTTGATCGCTGTGCTGATCTTTACGGCGCCGTATGCTCTCGCGAACGACGTGCGCGAACTCGAACTTGGGATGACGCGGCGAGAGGTCGAGCGAATAACAGGCCCGGCTGATGTCGTGCGGTCGGAACGCAACGGTGTTCAGTGCTTTGGTTATGAGCCACATCCGGAACGCCTACCCAACATTCTCTTCGTGCGCGAGGGAGCGCTCATTGCTTTTCGCGCTGGCCGCCTCGTCGAGCAGATCGAGGTCTTCCCCTACAACATCGATATCCAGTGCTCGCAGATCGCGAGCAGATGGGACATGCCTCCTTCGAGGCCGATAACCTGTTTCCGGAAGTTCTGGATTCACTGCCCGTAATACGGAGAATGCCCGCGCTCCTGAGCGCGATGCAGCGGAAGCCCCCTTCCCCAAAAACCCGATCCCCAAAACCCGATCGTTAAAGTCTACCGCTTATTAAGCAACGCGGGGCGGCGGGAAACTGCGATTTGTTACAGTTGACCGGGGCCTGCGAATTATTCGTTAGATTTCGCTTGAGCCGATGGATCATCGACCTTGTGGCCATTTATGGAATGCATGACGGCAAAGCTCAAAAGAGTTCTGGCTGTATTGGCATTAATTGCCGTCTCGGAATTCGGCTATTGGTGTTGGTTGCCGGGGCAGAACCCCGGTTTAGCGATCGCCGCCGACGCCGCGGTAGACGAACGCGCGGCTACACCAAAAGGCGAAGCAAATACCGTTGACCTTGAAGTCTCGCAATTGAATGCCGTGAAAGTTGCTGCAGTCCAAATGCGAGATTTCCCCCAAGAAAAGGAGGCAATTGGCAGCATCGACTTCAATGAGGAATTATCGGTCCAGGTTTTTTCCCCGTACTCAGGACGGATCGTCAATCTCTACGGCAAGTTGGGCGATAACGTGCGGAAGGGGCAGACGCTATTTACAATCGATAGTCCCGATCTTCTGCAAGCAGAGTCCAATCTGATTGCAGCGGCGGGCGTTTTGGACCTCACGAATCGCAATTTGAATCGTCTCAAAGAACTTTTTAAATCTCACGCGATTGCGCAAAGAGACCTTGAGCAGGCTACTTCGGATCAGCAAGCCGCCGAGGGTGTGTTGCGTGCGGGCCGCGATACCGTTCGGCTCTTCGGCAAGAGCGAAGCTGATATCGATCGCATTATCGCTCAGCGCGCAGCGGATCCCATTCTCGTCGTGCCGAGTCCTATAGATGGTCAAATTACGGCGCGGAACGCGGCGCCAGGGCTCTTCGTGCAGCCCGGCAGTGTGCCGGCTCCATACTCCGTAGCGAACATCGACAGGATGTGGATGCTGGCCAATGTGACGGAGGCCGATAGTCCGGCCTTTCATGTCGGACAAGCCGTCACTGTTACCATCGCGGCTTTTCCTGATCGAACGTTCGAAGGCAAGATCACCGCGATCACGCCGGTTGTCGATCCAAATACGCGGCGCGTTCTTGTCAGATCCGAAATCGGCAACCCAACGCACGAACTTCTTTCCGGGATGTTCGCGGACTTCAACATTCAGATTGGCGACCCGATTCATTCTCTCGCCGTGCCGCTTGACGGCGTGGTTCATGAGGGCGACGGGACGACGAGCGTCTGGGTCACATCGGATCGCCGGCGTTTTACGAAGCGTACAGTGGAGATCGGTCTTGAACATAAAGGCTATTGGCAGATTTTATCGGGTGTAGAAGCCGGGGAGCTCATCGCTACCGAAGGCGCGATCTTTCTGAGCAATATGTTGATAGCCGGTCATGCCGACTGACAGGAATGCATCGCAAAGAGGCGTAGCGGGAGCTGGGTATGCTTAAAGACATCCTTGCCTTCGCGCTTGTTCGCCGGCCGATCGTACTCTTGGGCTTGTTCGTTTTTCTCGGCGCAGGCCTTTTCGCCTTTTCGCGGCTCAATATTGAAGCCTATCCGAATCCGGCCCCGGTTATTCTTGAGATCACCGCTCAAGCACCCGGTCTCTCGGCTGAAGAGATGGAGCGCTATTACACGATACCGATGGAAGTCGGTCTCTATTCGACGCCAGGAGTCGTCAACATCCGATCGACATCCTTTTACGGATTGTCATTCGTGCGGGTCACGTTCGCTTGGGGGGTCGACTATTATACGGCCTACACGCGGGCGGCCCTCAACCTTCAGCAAAATGTAAGCCTGCCGAACAGCGTCGTTCCTACCATTCAAGGCTCGAGTTTGGTGGGCGAGGTCTATCGGTATCAGCTCGTCGGTCCTCCGAATTTCGGGCTCACGAATCTACGCACGGTTCAGGATTGGATCGTGAGCCGCCGACTCTCGACGATCCCTGGCGTCGTCGCGATCAACTCATGGGGCGGTACGACAAAGCAATTCGACGTCGAGGTGAACCTCAACAAACTCGATGCTTACGATGTGACGATTCCGCAAATTATCAGTGCGCTCGGCAATGCAAATATCAATGTCGGCGGCCGTGAAATCGCTATTGGCCAGCAGTCCGTGAATATTCGCGGAATAGGACTGTTCGATAGCGGCGGCGAAAAGAATTTGACCGAAGGCATCAAAGTCAGCGACATCGAAAATGTCGTGCTGTCGCAGGTCAATGGTGTTCCGGTTCAGGTCAAGGACGTAGCGAAGGTTGCGGTCGGTTATCGGCCGCGGCTCGGCATAGCGGGGCGCGATCTCGACGACGATGCGGCATTGGCCATTGTCGTCATGGGACGCACTTACCACACCAACGAAGTTGTGCCCCTCATTAAAGCAGAAGTCGAAAAATTAAACACCGATGGAAGCCTGCCGGCCGGCGTCAAGCTCGTCCCTTATTATGATCGCACAACGCTCGTGGAGGTTACCACCCACACGGTTCTTCATAACCTCGTCTTCGGGTGCCTTCTGGTTTTTTTAATTCAGTGGGTTTTTTTGGGTGACCTGCGTAGCGCGATTATTGTCGGAACGAATATTCCGTTTGCCCTATTTTTCAGCGTCATCATTCTGGTTCTTACGGGCGAAGACGCGAACCTGTTATCTGTGGGTGCGGTCGATTTTGGCATAATCGTCGACTCTGCCGTGATCCTCGTCGAGAATATTTTTCGAAATCTTCAGGCCAGCGCCGAGACTCGCCAACAGGTTATCGATCAACTGACGGAAGGCCGTTTCGGCGCCGATCCCACTCACCCGGTTAGAGGCGCGGGCGTTTGGACGGATCGCTTGCGGATCATCCTTGCAAGCGGATTGCAAGTCGGTGAGCCCGTGTTCTTCTCGGCAGCCATCACGGTTGCTGCGTTCGTTCCGTTGTTTACGATGCAAGGCGTGGAGGGACAGATTTTTGGTCCCATGGCGCGAACGTACGGCTACGCGCTAATTGGTGCCTTGATAGCAACCTTCACGGTTACGCCCGCCCTCGCATCTTACCTGTTGCCCGAGAGGGTCCGGGAGGTCGAGACATTCACCGTTCGCGTTCTCCGCAGCATGTATACTCCCTTGCTGCGATGGTCGCTTCGCCATCGTCGGCTGATGGCCGTAGTCGCGTTCGCGTTCCTAGCTGGTAGCGGGTACATTGGATCAAAGCTGGGAAGTGAGTTTTTGCCTCATCTCGAGGAAGGCAACCTGTGGATCCGCGCCTCGATGCCTCCGACGATAGCGCTCGAAGCCGGTGAGCCAACGGTGCGCAAGATGCGCGAAATTCTGCTTCGACACCCTGAAATCATAACGGTGGTCTCGCAGCACGGCCGCCCCGACGACGGAAGCGATGCTTCGCCGTTCTCCAACGTCGAGCTTTTCGCGCCGCTTAAGCCGTTCGACCAGTGGCCTGCCGGCCTAACGAAGGATACTCTCGTCGATCAAATTCAGCGGGAATTCACTGCTGTGATGCCCGGTGTGACATTCAATTTTTCGCAATACATCCAAGACAACGTCGAAGAAGCGCTCTCGGGTGTGAAAGGCGAAAATTCTGTCAAGATTATTGGCCGTGACCAGCAGGTGCTGGAGACGCTTGCAAGACAAGTGCAGCATGAACTGGAGCAGGTCCAAGGAATCGAAGACCTCGCGGTCTTCTGGGTTCTTGGACAGCCTAACCTGAACATCAAAATCGATCGGCAACGCGCTGCGCGCTATGGCCTGAACGTCGGCGACGTCAATACTGTCGTGCAGGCGGCATTGGGCGGCACCCAAGCAACGACGCTGCTTGAAGCGGACCGTCAATTCGGTGTTGTCGTTCGCCTCGCTTCGGCCGACAGGAGCGATTTGGAAGCGATCAAGAGGATCAAGATCGCCTATATGACTCCGGCCGGAAGGAACGCCTACGTTCCGTTGAGCGAGCTTGCTGATGTTAAAATCGAGACCGGGGCCTCATTCATTTATCGCGAAGCTACGCAGCGATACATCCCCGTCAAATTCAGCATTCGTGGAAGAGATCTCGGCAGCACCGTAGCGGAGGCTCAACAACGGATCGCAGAGCATGTTAAACTGCCGCAAGGTTATCGGGTCGTTTGGGCGGGCGAGTTCGAGGAGCTTCAAGTCGCCAAGCGGCGTCTCGAAATCATCGTTCCGATCAGCGTGCTGCTGATCTTGGTGCTCCTCTACGGCTTGTTCAATTCGCTGAGAGATAGCCTTTTGGTGCTCGCCGGAATTCCGTTCGCGGCTTGCGGCGGCATTCTCGCGCTCTATTTCACCGGGCTCGCCTTTAGCGTTTCAGCCGCGGTCGGGTTCGTGTCGCTTTTCGGCGTGTCGGTGATGAACGGAATATTGATCATGACTTATTTTCACGAAGTGAGAGCGAGCGGTATAAGGACTATCGACGCGATGTTCCACGCCGCCGAGCAGCGCATGCGCCCGATGTTGATGACGGCCCTTTCCGCCTGCATAGGGCTTCTCCCTGCCGCCATTTCGACCGGTATCGGCAGCCAGGTCCAGCGTCCTCTTGCAACGGTCGTCGTGGGTGGAATGTTCATAGGGCCTATCGTTCTGCTCATTGCGGTGCCGGCCGTTCTGACATTCTTCCTCGAGAGGGATGAGCCGCCGGCTACGGGCGAAGGTTCAACGTGACGATGGGAGGATCTGATGACGTTCAGACGCCGCCTTTCGATGTTCGTGTTGCTTGCTGCCTTCCCCTTGCATGCGGCTTGGCCCGCAGAGGGATCGCACGCGAAATCGTCCGAAAAGCTGTCCGATATCGGGAAGGGAGCGCCACGATCGAAAGGCCGGCCAAGAACGCAGGCGCCGGACGGAACCGATAATTCCGGCCGCGCAAAGCCCGCACAGCCTCTGGATCGTCTTGGGAGCCCAAAGCCGTCTGGGACGGCGGAGACCCCGGCGCCCGCCAAAGGGAAAGTAGACAACGACAAGAACGCTGGTTCCCAGCCGCTGCAGGGGGACGTGCGAACCGACCACATGCTGAAGGAGGATGAGACGCTCATTCGAAAGCGCATCGAGAGTCTCGCAGGTGCGATCGGCCGATCGAAAAGACCTACAGTCGACGGCTCATCGGCATCTCACGCTCTTCGCCAACCTTCCATCGATGGCGCCAGGAATGCTATTGGCGTTGGCATTCCAGCTGGATCTGCTGCATCCCAGCACAATCAACTTCGTCCGGCGACAAAGCCCGTCACTCCAAACCCGTTGATTTCCAGACAGAAAGAACTCGGACGGGGCCCGGCAATCGTGAGCGGAGCCATTCCGCACACCCAGGCTACGATCAACGGAACGCAGATGCGCCGCAAGTACCGATAAAATTTACTATGTAAATCATCGTGATTGCGATGTGCAGGGTATTGCGGGAACTAGCTGTCGAGATTATTTTTATTTGTGTGTTTCTGGCTCTGAGGTTGGGAGTATGGCTCTCTTCCGTGAGGCAAACCAGGTAGGACGGCCGGTTTCCCCGGGTGTACGTATCGCGGGGCTGGGCTTACGTTTTCTGATTATTTTGGCGCTGGTCATCCTTACGGCCCGAGTTAGCGCGCCACAAAGCAAGACACTGTGGTCTGCATACGAAGCGCCCTTGGATCTCTTGCGGCTCGTTCTTGGAATGTCCGTATGCATATTTATCGGGGCCCAGATGTTCGTGGGGGTGCCGAACAACGAGGCATGCCGGACGTGGGCTTATTTGGGAATCATTGCTCTACCGTTCACGATCATATGCATCCTAGCTGTGTGGTAGGATTACAAACGCCACCAAGCTAAACTGAAGCGTCGAGCCAACGCCTCACGTCTTTATAAGCTTTTCAGCAACCGCCTTGACGGCCGCTTCGGTCCGGGTGGCAACGCCGAGTTTCGTTCGCGCACTATCCGCGTGAAAATCGATCGTGCGTTTCGTGAGGCCGAGAATGGAGGCAATTTCTGCCGATGTCTTGCCTCGCGCGATCCATGTCAGGATCTCGCTTTCCCGGTCGCTCAAGACGACGTTCTGAGGCCAATAGGCTTTGCGCGCGACGCCAGCGAGACGGGCAGCCAAGATCGTCTGAAGAATTTCATAGTCGATGGGTTTGGTAACATAGTCGTCTGCGCCGAGCTGACGTCCTTTGAGCTCATTCGCGCGGTCGGCGAGGGCGGTGAGAAAGATAACCGGCATCTCGGAAAATCGAGACGTCAGCCCGACGAGTTTTTCCAATAGCTCGAAGCCCGACATTACGGGCATGTTAATATCCGATAGGACGAGGTCGGGAGGGTTTCGCAAGATAGATGCGAAGGCCTGATGGCCATCGTAGGCCAGTTCGACCTCGTAGCCCAAATCGCGAAGTTCCTCCGCGATCAGCGCCGCCGTTTCGCGATCATCTTCGACACAAAGGATTCTCTTGCGGGTATCTGACATTGAAGGATTATACTTGCTACCAATGATAAGTCGATGAAAATGCGGCAAAACCTCTGCTTGGCAGCACACTGATGCATTGGCGAGACTCCATTCGTTTTCAGCTCACCTTCATTTTTCTATGCATACTTTTCCTTGTCGTGCTTGTCGGTTCGTTCAGCATTTGGCGGCTCAGCGGCTTCAAAGATCTCTCTGCTGATGTTTCTGAAGTTTGGCTGCCAAGCACGCGGGTGATCGGCGACCTGAACAACTTTACTTCAGATTTTCGGGCAATCGAAGGCAGTTATCTGCTCGCGACCAGTCCTGACGAGATCGATCCGATCCTCAAGGAGATGGAAGGGTTAGACCGCTCGATTTCCGATGCCGAAACACGATTCGAGGCCATACGGCATAACTCCAAAGAGGCGGAACTCTATGCCGACTTCAAACGGCAATGGATTCGCTATCGGGAGATTGTCGACCGCCAGATGGGGTTGGTTGAACGTGGCGAGACGGGTACTGCCGTCGCTAATTATAAAAGTAGCTCGCGAATTTCCTATGATGCGGCGAGCGACACTCTCGGAGCGCTGACCGACCAGATCGTCTCGAGTGCCCAGGCCGCAAAGGACCGTTTGGCCGATGCGTACAGAAATGCATTCTGGCTCATTTGTGGTGCGATATTGATTGCCGGTCTGCTTGTGGCGGTGGCGCTCGTCTATATCAGACATTCTGTTTCCAAGCCCCTTGCGCATTTGACGGATTCCATGCTCCGCCTCGCGGCCAACGACGTTGACGTGGAGATCGGCAACATTTCGCAGAGGACCGAGATCAGTAAAATGGCGCGTGCGGCGGTCGTTTTCCAAAACAACGCCATCGATCTCATGCGCAGTAAAGCCCTACTAGCCGACCAAGCAAGCAAGCTCGAGGAGCAGTTGGCCTACGAGCAACGCCTTGCCCTTTCGCAAAGAAACTTCGTCTCAATGGCGTCGCATGAATTCCGAACGCCGCTGACGATCATTGACGGGCACGCGCGGCGAATGGAGAAGTTGAAGGATAGGATTTCGGGGGAGGAGCTGATCGACCGACTTTCGAAGATTCGATCGGCGGTACGGAGGATGTCCTACGTCACTCAAAATTTGCTCGAGTCCGCGCGTCTTGCCGAGGCGTCACCCCCATTTGAGCCCCGCGAATTCGATATTATCTCCCTGCTTCACGACGTGTGCCAAATCCATAGAGAGGTGAGCCCATACACGCCCATCAGAGAAAGTTTCGCCGTTTCTCACGTCAACATTATTGGCGACGAGCGATTGCTGCATCAGGTGTTCAGCAACATCATCTCCAATTCAGTGAAGTATTCCCCGGATGGTTCGGCGGTGAGCATCGCCGCGAAAGACCTGAACGACCGCGTACAGATAATCGTAGTCGATGAGGGCATCGGGATTCCGGAGCCGGATCAAGAGCGGTTATTCGAACGCTATCACCGCGGAAGCAATGTCTCGGGCATCGTTGGCACGGGCGTCGGTCTATATCTCGTCAAAATGGTTGTGGATCGCCATGGCGGCAGGATCGAAGTGAAAAGCGGCGTCGGCATGGGTACGAAAGTTATCGTGGATCTTCCGAAGGTTCCCGGAGCTGATCCGTCGGGAGCTGTTTGAGAAATTTTGTTCGTGGGGCCGATTCAAAATTGAGCCGCGGATATTCTGTCGTCGCCCGTTCAGATCGGCATCATTGGTTTATATATATTTTCGTCTTCTTCAGAACTGAGTGTGAACTCTGCCGGAGAATACGGAAATCGGACCGCGGTCGCTGTTATAGGCCGGATCGGCGATGAACTGATAATCGGCGGTGAGCTTCGTGGATGTGCAAACTGCGTAGCTATAGTAGGTCTCCAGAATCTTTTCCCAAGAAGGATGCGGTAGTTGCCCGTCTCCAACGAGGATACCGAGGCCACCATCATTGAAGAATTCCTGATGGATCCCGGAGATGTCGTTGATGACACCAGCCAAGCCAAACGTGTCGTTGGGCCGGCCCCAATCCTTGCCGACCACCTGAACGCCGCCGGAAAAGGTCGTATCGATATCGGTGAAATCCCAGGGCTCGATATTTCCGTCGGCCCATCCCGCGCGCGCAAACATCCCAACTGTGTCGTTGATTTGCTGCTCGAAATTGACACTTATGCCCGGACGGTTCGTATAGCCCTTGCGCACGGCTCCTATGTCCGCGGGCTGTCCAGTCGCTTCGGATAAAGCGATCGCATCGGCGAAGCGCCCGGCCTTGCCATTGCTTAGATATCCCGTGACCTTCAGCTTGCCGGGTTGACCCCACAGCTTGTGACGTTCCTCGAGTTCAGCCACGTATTGCAACTGGCTGAAATTCGGATCGAGATCACCTCCAAACGGACTGTTTCCACCGGCCGGAGTAACGGAAAGATCGAAAATGCCGCCGCGTAGTGTCCAGCGGTCCCAATACCATTCGGCAGCAGCGCCGTACGTGTAGCCCCAACCGTCGCCAGCGTAATCGAACGTACCAGCATTGACGATCGACCAATTCAGGAAATCGCTTTTTGGATTGTTCGCATAGCTGTTGGTATCAAAGATATCGGCGACTGAAAATTTTCCGAAGGTGAGCACGAGCCGGTCCGCAGTATGCGTGCTGGCAAATTGATTGACGTCGGCGTCGACCTTTTGGGACTCTCCTCCAAGATCTATGTTCTGACGAACGAACAGGCGTTGTATTCGAGCATAGGGCTCGGGAAATCCTTGCTTGTAGGCTTCGGCACTCGGGAAACCGCCGGCACCGTGCGTATTGGCGAAGCCGAAGCCCTGATCTAACTCGGGATTGAACCAGAGCTCCGCACCGCGCCACAACCGTGCGCCGACAAAAAGCGTAAGGTCCGAAGTCTCTTCCGCATCGGCCTCGCCGAGGATGCTGTTGGGCCCTGAAAAGGGCGATGCGAACCCCGGATGGACTTGCTCGACAAACGTTGCCTGGCCGTGGATCGAAAAGTTATTCGAATCCAAAAGTGGCGGCGGCTGCAGTTTTGGATCCGATGTTTCCGAGTGATCGCCAAATTGATAGTTCAAGCCGACGCGAACTTGCTGAACTGACGAACTCGATTCCAATCGCTGTCCGACAGATGAGAAGGTGGCGCCCGATTTGTCGAATTCGGTATAGAGATACTCGATTTTGCCCGTCCAAGAGGGAAAGAGGGGAACCTCTACGCCGCCGCCCACCGTCCATCCGGGCCGCCACACGGTGTGCTGTTCGCTCGTGCCCGAGTCGGTTGCGAGAGTCGTCTGGTTATAGGTCCAGGCAAACCCGCCGGTGCCGTAGAAGAGCCAATCGGATAGGGTGTAGCCGATGCGTCCGCGAATACTGCCTGTCCAGAGCGTGCTCTCGCTATATGTCGCGTTGCCTTCACCGGAAATGGGGAAAGTGGAACTTCCACCGATCGAAATGCCATTGACGTTCGGAAAAGCGGGGCTGGCCATATCGGCCTCGATACCAAGCACTAACCCATTGTCGAGCGTGCGATTGAAGCCAACTTCAAGTCCTTCGAACCAGCTTCCCGTCTCGTTGAACGCATCAAAGGCGTTGTAAAGACCGAAGGACCCTGATTCGGCGGGGCCGCTTGCTCCTGCCGAAGCATTCCAATCGGCTTTTCCCCAAGCCTGCCCGATGTAGGCGCCTGCGTAAAAGCCATTCCAGCCGGGAGATTTGGTATCTATCGACTGAGCATGGGCCTGCCCACTGAAAAGCCCTGCGATCAGTGTACAAATTGCGACGCAGCTTGCTGACCTTTCAACAAGCTCACTGCATCTCCTGAATTGGCGCAATATCTCTCGCGAGCCACGATTGCTTGTCCGCACCGAATATTTTCCCAAGAGAGAAGTCGCCCCAAAATACCAGATGGATCAACGCCATCTGACCCCTGCGCAATCCATTATGTGTACAGTTGTTGTAAACAACTCGGCCGGATCGCCTAATGCGGCCAGACTAACGGTTTGGGCGAGTGACAAAGCAGCGCCGGGATTTCATACCGACGTGTCTTATTCCACATGAAATCAGCATGCTGACTCTTCAACGAGGGCGGGCCTGGACTCAACCAATTGCCGACGCAATCCTCAAGAAAACGGAGTCGATATACCAGGAAACTCTACAGCTTTACTTGAGTCTCTTGTGCACGAATTCTGCTCGTGTTTGTCGGAACTCAACATGATATTATGCCGTCGGGATCGCCAAAATTAGTTCTTGAGTCGAGAAAGATCTCGTAGCTGCGATTCGCGTCGGAAAAAATCACTCCGCCTAAAGCCCATCTCTCGTGCTGCGACTCGAGATCATAACCGTTTCATCATTGGATTTCGCTTGGGTGGTGTGGGATTTGTCACGTTGGGCCTAGCGAGAGGCTACATGCGCCGGTGTTGCGCCTGCCATCCAATGATCCAGCGTTTTGCGTGACACCAGGGTCAGCCGAGGCGACGGACCTCGGCACACGTCGCGCTTCAATCAATGACGTCCGTTACAATATGTGCGCCGATCAGTTCCTTTCGGCTAGGGTACCACGCGCTGTCGGACGGTGTCGCGAATACGCGTTGGACGAATGTTTCGGGGACGTCGGTCGCCTCGAATAGCGATCGGATTTTGTTGGTTCCCGCGCCGATGGAATTGGCGCCATCGCCGCCGACAGCATGAAAACCGAGCCTGGCGCCCGCGCGCACGTAGCGACGCGTGCCACCGAGAAAGGCAAGCGTACAGGCACTCGCACACATTTCGTCGGCGTACGTATCCAGACCATGCGATCGTATTTCGTCATATAGGCGCGTACCAACACCGACATGACCACCGGGACTGTTCAGAACAACCGTTTGAATGCCTGGATTGGATGCGAGGGCACGCGAAACCTCTCCAAGAACGCCCCAGGCCAAGTAACCGGTAATCTGGAGGTTCGTGTCTTCCACCGAGACGGTGTGACCTTGCTGGCCGATCCAATCCTGATCTGTTGCCTCTCGATAGAGAGAGACCATGCCACTCGAAAAAGGCGTGAGCATAAGCAGGCCTGCTGCTCCCACGATGATCGAGACAGCACGTGCAAGCCAGCGGGTGATCCACCACCTGCCGGTGCTTCGATCCAGCGCGCTCGCACGCCACATGCCGACAAGCTGCCAGATGCTGACAGCTCCGATGAGTAGGAATCCAACGGCTCCCTGAATCATCCTCGAAGCGGGCGTGTCTTGCATCGACCATTGGGTCAACCAGAGGGTCACGACAACAAAAATGAGCAAAGGAAGAACAATCGTCCAAGCAAGAAAACTAACCCAGAATGGACTTTCGCCACGCCAATTCCGAAAGATGAAATTAGACAAGGGATCCTCGCTGCAGCCTTAGTTCTGATGTTGCCCGCTTAGAGCGAACGAGTGCTGCAAAGCTATGGCATTGTCTGCGCTTCTGTTAGGCAAATCTTGCTTGGGGCTTAGAAAGCCGACTGCTGCGCCGGTAATAAATTTTACCGGCAAAGTGCTGGCCCTTTATACGGATGAATCGAGAATGGGAGTAGACGCCCGAGTCTATTTCTAGGTGCGCCTCCAATTCGATGTTTGCACATGGCCCTTACGTTCGCTCTATGCGCATAACGTCAAATTAAAAGCAGTTGACGCCCTTCATCTCTCACCTTACCGTTTTTTTATGGTGGGGACCTGGAGAAAGAGAGACATTCGTGTCGCTTGGGCGGCGTTCGCGCTGCTGGGCGTCGTGAACTTTGCTGCGCTTCTACCGAACCACCTTATTTCCGAGCTCAGGCATTTTCTCTTTGTCGCAGACTTCGGGAGTTTCGCCGATGTCATCTGCGAGAGCGGCAAATCCCGCTCTGAGCAGCCGGGCGGCAAAACTTCGAATTGCCCCTTCTGCAAGGGCCTCGCCGCGTTTCAGCTTGCTATCACCACAGCATCGCCAACGGTCAATCCGCTATCCATGCTTGGCCAGAAGATCGATGCGAGCGAAGCGGCAATCCTTGCGCTCGTCTTCCTCGTAAAAGCGCGAAGTCGCGGTCCCCCGTCGCTGGCCTGATGACGATCTGGATTGTCCGCTTCTGCGGATGATCCGCCACATCTCAATCAAATCGTCCAGGAGCTGACCAAGCGACGTTCCGATGCATTCGGGCGCCGGTCGCGGTCACGTGGGGAAATGCATTATGGATCGTATTCGGCGAACTCAGCTGCTTGGTGCAGCTGCGACGACTGTCATTGCCTTAGGCCTTCAGAGCAAAGTGGTAGTGGCGCAAGACGCTTCAAGTAAACCTTTGCCACCCGTCGTCGTTGAACAAGAAAGCCAAACTCCCAAAAAAGCGGCTAAGAAGAAAATCCAGTCTTCCGCGCCTTCGAACGCAGATTTCGAAAATTCCGCGTCGGCACCTCCACCATCCACGCCGCTGGACGTATCTGCGGCATCCGAGACCGAGGGCGTTGGAGCGAAGGGGCTTGCCGTACCGCTCACGACCACCCGTCTTTCCGGACAGGCAATCCAATCGCAGCGGCCCAATACCAGCGATTCGGCGCAACTTCTCACTCAAGTGCCGGGCGTCAGCGTCTACTCGTCCGGTGGGATTTCGAGCCTGCCGGCGATCAATGGGCTCAACGGCGACAGGGTCAAGGTTTTGGTCAACGGTATGGTCATCTCGCCAGCCTGCACCAATCAAATGAACCCGCCGCTGTCGTATATCGACCCATCGCAAGTGGCCACCGCGGACGTGATTGCGGGCGTGACACCCGTCAGCAAAGGCGGCGACAGCCTTGGCGGGACGATCGACGTCGAGTCGCGTCCGCCGCAGTTTGCCGATCTCGCTGAAGGCGTCCGGACGTCGGGCAGCATCTCGGCATTCTATCGCAGCAACGGGGACGGCATCGCGACGTCCGCGCATGCGGAGGCTGCGACGCAAAACATCAGCCTTGGGTATACGGGCGCGTGGGCAAAGGCCGATGATTATGCGCGAGGGGACGACGGCCCTATTGTCCGGTCAACTCTCTATCAGGCCTATAATCATGCCTTGACGTTGGGAATTAAGAACGGCGCCGACATCTTCACTTTCCAAGGCGTCTATGCCTCCGTTCCCTATCAGGGGTTCGTCAACCAGCGCATGGATATGGTCGATAACGATGCGTGGCTTTTCAACACTCGCTACCTGACGCACTTCGATTGGGGAACGCTCGACTTTCGGGCCTACTATCATCAGACGAAGCATCGGATGGACATGCTGCCAGATAAGTCCGGCACGATGCCAATGAGCGTCGACGGAACGGACGCGGGTTATTCGGTAAAAGCCGAAGTACCTTTGACGACTGTGGATGTCCTGCGCATCGGCAACGAGTTCCATCGCCAAACGCTTAACGACTGGTGGCCGCCGGTCGCAGGCATGGAGCCAATGATGGGGCCGGAGGCGTTTGTCGATATCAATCACGGCACCCGTCAGCGCCTCGGAACCTTTGCGGAGTGGGAACACCGTTGGGACCGCGCGTGGAGCACGCTCATCGGCGTTCGCAACGACATGGTGTGGATGGATACCGGCGACGTGACTGGATACAGCTCGATGTACGCAGCTGACGCGGCAGCATTCAACGCGCGGAACCATGCGCGCACCGACGCCAACTTCGATGTTACGGCACTCACCCGCTATGAACCGTCGGCCAACGAGACATATGAAATCGGCTATGCCCGTAAAACGCGCTCGCCCAACCTCTACGAACGGTACGCCTGGAGCACGGGCGCCATGGCGTCGGATATGATCGGCTGGTACGGCGACGCCAACGGCTACGTCGGCAATCTCGATCTTAAACCGGAGATCGGCAATACAGTCAGCTTCACCGCTGGCTGGCATGACCGCACCCGTCGCGCGTGGGAGATCAAGGTCACGCCGTATTACACCTATGTGCAGGACTATATCGATGCGAACTTCCTAAAGTCGCAGTCCAGCATGGGCGGCGGCATGGACATGGGCGGGATGGGGCCGATGGCCATGCCGTCGAGCGAGTTCGTGACCCTTCAGTTTGCCAATCATGCCGCGCAGCTTTACGGCGTCAACGTTTCGGGAAGTCTCAATCTTTGGGAAAGCCCTGTATACGGCCAGTTCGGCCTCTCCGGTATCATCGGCTATGTCAACGGCGAGAACCTCGATACGGGTGACACGCTGTATCACATGATGCCGCTCAATGCGCAGTTGACGCTCAATCACCAGCTCGGCAACTGGTCGAATGCAGTGCAGCTGACGCTCGTCAAAGACAAAGATGACGTCAACGCGTTGCGTCACGAGCCGACGACGCCAGGCTACGCGCTCGTGGATTTGCGATCCAGCTATCAATGGCAGAACGTGCGTTTTGACTTCGGTGTCGCGAACCTATTTGACAAGCTCTATTACCCGCCCCTCGGCGGTGTCGACTGGGCTGACTATGCGGCAGCCGGACAAGTTGGACTGATCTCGCCTGTTCCGGGACAAGGACGTTCGTTCAACGCAGGCGTAACCATTACATTCTGACGAACAGTTGAAGTGTGGCCGGAGGTCGAAATGATCCGGCCACACTTTTGTGTACGATACCGTTCAAGAATTACGCAGCGAATGGTTACGCGTTGGACGAATGACCGGGAAGCAAACGATCGGATATTCGCCGATCTTCCAGAAAATTAACAATCGTTCGGCACCGATCGGCCTGAAAAAACCCTCTCAATCCATGTTGCCGCGGCCGCTGCACTGTCTCGAGCGGTAAACATGTGAGATCCCGTCGATAGCTTGTGGAATTTGACCTTAGCTCCGCCGTCACAGAGTTGGCGCGCGTAATCCTTTGTGACCGCCGGCAAGACCAAGTCGTCGCCGAGCGATTGCGAGATGAAGACCGGCGTGCCCGCCGGTAGATATCCCGGAGTATTTTCGATCATGATCGATCTGATCTGAGGATCCATTGTCGGATCCGAGAGCAAGAAGTTCTTCTGCAATGCCCGCTCATCATCGCTCAACTCAAAGAAATCAGCGAGTGTCAAAATGCAGTCACTCGCGAGACGCTCGTAACTTTGCTGGGCCTCGGATGGCACAAATTTGGATATTTCAAAATCGAATACGCGCGACCACGAATGGAGGGTCATCGCCGTTAGGCTTCGGCCGCTACTCGTGTCGCGATCAGCTTGAAAGAGTCTTATCAGCTTCGTTGCCGGAGCAGCTGCGGCGACGCCTTGAAGCTTCAGTTCGGGCGCATACTGAATGACTTCAGTCGCGGTGAACAGAGCCGCGTGACCTCCCTGAGAATGTCCCCACACGACAAAGCGGTCGCCAGCTTCCGCATTCTTAAAGTTTCTCACTGCTCGTATCGCGTCGAGGATGGCTCTCGCCTCACTCTTCCCCACAAGATAGGGATGTGGGCCCGGAGCACCGAGACCCTCATAATCTGCGGCGACGATGACGTAACCTCGATCGAGAAACTGGTCGATGCCTTGGATTGAGCTCGTCAGACCAGGTAGAAGAGTTGGTGCGCAGCGCGTCACGACACCGCTTGTCGGATGGGCCCATGCAACAACGGGGCGAGGACGCCCTCTCGGTTCTGCCGGAAAAAGTACTGCACCACTGAAGACGACTGGTTCGTTCCTCAGTCCGGTCGACCGATAGAGGATGCGGTACCCTTTGTAGTCGGGACGAACGCCTCCCTCCAAAGGCCAGATCCGGAGAAGTGTTCCAGGGGTGCTGCTTTGAAGCTGGCTGGTCGTAATTTCAGCCGGCGCGTTGGGTTTCGCTGATGCCGAAAAAGCCGAGAAAATTAAGCACGATAATACTACCCAAGAGACGAGGAGAGCCTTCATTTTCATTGCCTGACAACTGTCGATTGTACCCGCTGATCCATGCAGCCCGCGAAAAGGGTGAGCGTTCGTTCTACGAATAAGACCTAGAATTACGCTTGTGATTACGCGCAAATTTTGAAGTTGAAACTGCCAATCGGCAATAAACATTAAAACGAAGGCCTCAGAGCGCTTGCAAGCAGTTCAGCGCGATATGGCCGACCCCTATGGGTGGGATGCAATCGACATTGGAATGCCGATCAATTCGAAATTGTCGTTTGGGTCTCACATCAGGCGGTGCGCAAACGGCGAATATCCCCGCTCGGCCGGTTAGAAAGATCAAGCGTCAATCGGAATTGCCGAAGCTCCGTCGCATCTTGTCGCCTGTCACCAACGGCAGGGCGCTGCATAAACGACGCAAGTCGCTGGCAGGATAAAGCCCGGCTTACAGCTCCAACGAACGTTGCGTGCGTTATAGAAGGACGCATAGCGCGGACCATAAGCGTTCGCCGCATTAGCGGACCAGTTGCGGCGGGCTTCGTCGCGGGCCACTGCGCTTCCTGTGCCGAGAATGCCCAACGCTGAAGCGGTGCCTGAGACCGGCGCGCCGCAACGCGGAGCGGCCCCCGCATCGCTGCAGATCAAAGCAACGAAAATGCCCGAAGTGATTGCTGCAATTGCGGTGTGCCCCAGAACTGTTCGCATTATTTCCTTATTCTCCTTCGCCAATTCGCCGGATTGGTCCCCCACGAAGAATAGACCGACCGGCACCTCGATGGCACGGGGGGTGCACAATCGAGATGCCTGAGCGGAGAGGGACAATCCTGCCATTGGGGAAAATGACAGCCGCCTTGAGGTCTTGTAGCGGATGAGATCTGACGTTGTGAACGTCAATAAGGGCGAATTGCCCGTCATTGACGAATTTTGCTCCTATTCTAATAATTCATCAGGATTCTGACAGGTTGTCATGAAATCGACCGTGGTCCCTCTGCGCACTGAGGCAATTGCAGAACTGACGCAATACCCGGCTAACGGAATCTCTCGGAAAGAAATGCACTGGCATGCCCCATCAAATGCAAAACGCCACCGCCATGCTTTCCCTAGTGCCGGATCCTTGGGGACCGAAGCGTCTGAGTAGTCTCGGGGGCGTAAGTGTCACCAAGGCCCCTGCAGGTTCAATTCGTATGACTGCGCGGGCCGACATCGCGCTGGTGATGTTCACTCCCCAGCCCAAACGGACCATCTCCCTAGCGAGCGATCATCGGACATCCTTGTTTGCTCCGGTCGGACATTTGGAACTTGTTCCAGCGGGCGCCGATCTCTTTGCAAAGTGGGGATCGTTCAAGGAAAATCTTTTCCTGGCGCTTGAACCGGCGCGCGTTCGCAATTTGGTTTCCGCAGATTTCGACTCTGACAAATTCGAATGGAACGGCGGCCCCTCGGCGACAGCCGACGAGAGTGCGCTTGCGATCGCACGACTGATCGCAGCAGAAACCTCAACGTCTGACGGGCGGAAATCGCAACTTTACCTAGACTCTCTAATGACAGCACTCACCATTCATCTGCTGCGCCGCCATTCCAGCATCGCCCAATCTCATTCAAGCCCAATGATGATGCGTGGAGGCTTGACCCCGCAGCTGCTACGGCGCGTAGATGACCATATGCGTTCCCACCTTGCAGATAATCTGTCGCTCACCGAGCTTGCCGAACTCTGCAGTCTCTCGGCTGGACATTTTTTGCGCGCGTTCCGTCAAAGCACCGGAGAAACGCCCTATCGTTACCTTGTGTTATTGCGCCTGCGGCAGGCGACGCTGCTGATTGCCACCACGCGCCCTTCTCTGCGAACAATTGCAGAGATGACTGGCTTTTCCAGCCACAGCCATCTTTCATCGACGATGAACCGCGTGTAGAATTATACGCCCCGGCAGATCGAACGCCCCAAGGGAATGCCAGAAAACTGACGCCCTATTAAATAATCGATGCGAAATTTCTGATGGGACGTCCAGTGCCTTTCGGCCGATAAGCAAAGTGTGCAGTGTTCAGGGGAGACCCATTCAGTATCCGGATACAAATGCGCCGATTTCTCACATCCACCACTGCCGCCTTCCTCTTCTTTGCTATGGCTCCATTGCTTCCACCGACGTTCTCGGCCTTCGCCCGGTCGGATACCGTGACCTGCATATCTCGCAACAATGGTTATAACGAGTGTTCCGCGCGCGGCATGCGTGAGCCCGTGATCGTTCGGCAAATATCGGGTACCGAATGTCGAAAAGAGGAAAATTGGGGCTATAACGCCCGAACTGGTTATGTGTGGGTTGGTGGTGGCTGTTCCGCCGTTTTCGCCGATGGTGGACCGGGCGGTTCGGCCGGCTGCCACGGAGCCGGTTGCTTGGTCGACAATCCGGATAATTCCGACAATGACGCGGCAGACACTGATGGCGATCCATCCGATGATGGCATCGATCGGTGCTCGAGAGCTGCCATCGACCGTGCCAGGTCAATGGGGCACAATCCGCGCATCGATCGCATTATCGATCAGTATCCGGACAAAGACGGGTATCATGTCGAAGGCAAATTGAAACTGATGCGTTCCAATGGCGATTTCTCAATGAACTTTCTATGCGTATGGGATGGTACGAAGGCGACGGTGATGCTCGGTTCTGGCCTCTGATGGGCCGCATATTCCTATAAGGTACGACGACGCATCCCCTTCAATCGTGGCTTCTCTGCCATTGCCGTGAAAAAGATCGGTCGTCGTTCCCATTCCCGCTCATCTATTACTTGTCATATCCACTTGGCTTCGCAGTATTGCTTTGATGGCTGAGGACAGCCATTCAAGCGTCGGTCGCGTATGCGGGGTTTCACACAGTGCTCAAGGCTGATCTCAAAGAGCCGTCGCCCGCTCGCGACAATGATGAACCTCAGCAGCTGCCAGTCAGCGATGAAAAGCGTGCCGAGGCGGAAGGCCTAATCCGTAGACTGCGCCATGGCCGCTTACCGCGAATGGTGGACTGGATTGATCCACTCCTGCTCGGCACCGTTGCCGTACGGACGATCATTTCCAGTACAATCGGTCAATACGCCGACCAAAGGCCCATGCAGGCAGCGTTGGACGAATGCTCCCCCGACGAGCTTCGCAGCCGCCACGATTACAGTTCCGTCCATTCGACCAAATTAAAGTTGCCATCTGATTTTGCTAGCCGCCGGCTGCATGCTGATGAGCAAGGCCGGGTCTGGCTGGATTTTATTGCCGACTTGGGCGATGGCTTCGAGGCAACATACGCAATGGCGTATCTCTTGGCTTCAGAGAGGCTGGACGTCCCCAATCCCGAAGGCGAGATATTGTCATTGCCCGCCGGAGAAGTACTCGTGTTCGGCGGCGACCTTGCCTACCCGAATGCGACGGTGAAGGAATACACTGATCGTTGCCTTATGCCCTATGATCTGGCCTTTCAGACCGACACGCCACAGCGCCAGCTTTTCTACATTGCGGGCAATCATGACTGGTACGATGGGCTGACGGCATTCACGAGCGTATTCTGCACTGCGCGCGATCGCTATACGCACGGCCTCGGCAAGCAAATTGGCGGCTGGCGCTGTCATCAACGCCGAAGCTATTTCGCACTCAAGATGCCCTATGACTGGTGGCTGTGGGGCGTCGACCTAGCGCTCACAGACACGATCGACGACGCGCAACTGGATTATTTTCACGCCATGAGTGAGGCAACGAAGCCTGGCGACAACATCATCATCATCACGCATGCACCCGGCTGGATCAACAAACGGATCGACGGCATCCATGAGATGACAATGCTGGCCCGCTCGCGTGGCGCTCGGGTGCCGCTGGTCTTGGCGGGCGATCTTCATCACTACAGCCGCTATTATTCTGAAGAGGCCGGCGTCAACATGATAACGTCCGGCGGCGGTGGTGCGTTTGCGCACGCGACGCACCAATTGAAAAAGCGCATGAAGGTCAATTGGGCCACCAAGACCGATCAATCGAAGCGCGTCGCGTCGGCTTCTGACAGCCCAACATTCAATCGCGAGGAGCGCGAAGCCGTCGGACCGGACGACGCAACAGACTTTACAGAGAAGTCGGTATCGGCGACGTCAACGCGAACTCACGCTCAAAAACCCAGGGGCCGGATGACCGGAAGCCTGAGCGATCTTTTTGAAGCGACCGAATTTCAAGCGCCGAATTTCTATCCTGAAAGATGGCGCAGCCGTTTGCTCGTATTTAGGAATCTCTGGCTGCCTTTCCATAACTGGCGTTTCGCGATCCTGCTCGGCCTGATCTACATGGTGTTCGGCTGGATGTTTCAGCTGTCGGTTGCCGACCCGTTGGACTCTATGCGCCAATCTCGCTACGCCAACGCGGATGCCGAGTGCTTGAGCAAACTGATGGCCCGCGCTGCTGAGCACGAGATGAGTGCCTGCAAGGCGGATGCATACAAGCGCGTTGACGACTTGCTCGCGCCGCTGCGACTGCAGCTACCAACCGACGATGTTCCAAAGCCGGACCTTCCCAAATTTGAAGGACAACAGCTGAGCAGCGATGAGCTGAGGCAGGTGACCGACTATTTCAAACTGGAAATGCGAACTCTTTGGCAGGAGCTGCTGCTATCCGTCAGTCCGAAGCGCGTTGTCTTCGGCATGCTCGCAAATCCGGCCTTTTTCATCATGGTGGTCGCGCTTTGGATGGGGTTGGTGCATTACGTCGATGCGCTTTGGACGTCATCGATCGTGAACTGGATCGCAAAATTTTTTCTCGGATCTTTGCATTTCCTTGCTCACATGGGGCTTCTGCTGATCCTGACGGCGATTTTCAGTACGACGATCTATGCGCCGCTCGTCGACGGGAAAAACGATCTAACGACAGTTGTGCTGGGGGTTACAGCGTACACACTTGCAATCGTCTTGCTCGGCGGCTTGCTTGGCGGAATCGCGTGGGGCGTATACTGGGCGTTCACGTCAGCTTTGTTCGGCATGCATATGGATGCGTTTAGCGCTCTCGGCATTGCGAACTACAAGAACTTTTTGCGGATGAGCTTCGAGCCAGGAAAGCTTACGATCTATCCGATAGGCTTGGACAAGGTTCCGAAAAAACGCGGTTGGCGGGCACCGCATTCGGGGGAAAGTATTCCGGACCACAATCCGTTGATCGTTCCCAAAAGTCCGCTAAAGCCGCACTTAATCGAGGGCCCGATTACGATTGACGCCGTACCTAAGGATCCACGCAGAGTTGTGTGACTTCTGAAGCGAACCGCACCATTCGTATTTCCACCGTTGGCCTGGAGGTGGAAGGGTGATCCTTTTGGGATCTGTAAATCCCAGCGGCGGGTAATTTGATAAGCGCATGCTTCGCGAATTGCGAAGCTCAAACTAGTCCGTCGATAACACGACGGATCTAGCCATTGTGGTTAAATTGTGTGGTGCCCAGAAGAGGGTTCGAGCCGTTCAAGAACATCGCAATAACTCACTCTAATCCTTAGCTATTTTGAAATCTAAAAAAATAATTCATTCCCGTATTTGTTCCTCAAAACATTCCGATGCTCAAATCGCCATTCACGGGTTGCTTTTCCCCGGAACGGTCAAACCGACTACTCCGCCATGCAGAATCCTCCTCTCCAACAGTGGATGTCCGGGGTTGCAGGCGTGAAAATCTATGATGGGCCGGCGTCTGCTCCCAATTGTTCTCAATTGCTATCGGATGGCAGTGAGGGGGTGCACTGATCGGTCGTTCTCGCTATTTCGCTGAATATCGCCTCGGCTCCAATAAGGAGCGGATCGAACGCGTTCAGGTGAGCTTTTGCCCACTGGAGCCAACCTGAAAGAGAGTCATCACCTACAACTTTTGACAAATCGGAGGTTTCGCGTTCCAGATGAGCGATTTTTTCGCTGCCTGGCCTCAAATTTAATTCTGGCTTGTTCTTCCTCGCATTCCCTCAACCGTAGAACCGCTGGCCCGGCCTGTACGAGGGCCGAGATGATTTCGGGGATCAGTGCTTCAAGGCGTTTTGCGCTGGTGTCCTTCCATTGGCGAGAAATATTCTCGTCCTGGCCAAAATAGCTTTCAATTTTGAAGAGGAAGTCGCCGGTTGGCTCGAGGTCAATGAAGGTGTCATCGGAATATAACCCTTTGCGGACCACTCGCGTTTTCCTTTCGCGCAAGGTGCAGATTATCTCGATGGCGTTATATTCGAAGTACCGCTTTCGGCCGAGTTCTTCCGTCCGATAGATACCGCCGGTCGATTCTGACCCAAAGCAGAAAAGTCGGCTCGGCCAACGCGTTCCACCAGTCCAGTCTTCTCGTGGACCAATCCTCAGCTTAGGAAGTTTCAGAAATTCCAACTATGGGCGGAATGTAGGTTATGAAAAAAGGATACAAGCAGCTTCTCGCCGACGCCTCTGCGAAAATTCATTCGCTGGATACTGCCGAGGCACTTAAGTTGATAGAAGACCCCAAAACCGTCTTTGTAGATGTTCGCGACGTTCGAGAATTGGAGCGCGAAGGAATGGTGCCCGGCGCGTTCCATGCACCACGAGGCATGCTTGAATTCTGGGTGGACCCCGAAAGCCCCTATCACAAACCTGTTTTCAGCCCCGACAATAGGCTCGTTCTCTACTGCCAATCAGGGTGGCGGTCCGCGCTCGCGGCTGCGACGCTTATGGACATGGGGCTCACCAACGTGAGCGACATTAAGGGCGGTTTCTCAGCTTGGAAGGAGGCAGGCGGCCCGGTGGCGCAGAAAGCGAAGAAGCACGATTAAACTTCGGACTCTCCTTTGCAGTCTTTTGATGCGCTAATCAGCAGGTGCACAATGTAGCCACTGTATTGGCTAGCCGCGACTTCGGCTCGCAACAGCTGAAAATTTCGGATTATTTCTGCTCCTGGCCTTAGTGCCACTAGGCTGACGGCGGCTTTCAGACCATCGCGACAGAACGCGAACTGCTGAAGGTCGATCGACGGTAGATCCCACTAGCAGACGCCGAAATCATGTATCGCCCTGGGTAGTTTCAGCGTTCCGGTCGCGAGCTGCCCTCTCTACAAGCCAGTCGTGGAACGCGCCTACTTCGCTGCGTCGAAGCGCCTTCGCCGATGCCACCACATAGTATGCCCATCTGACCGGCCAGCGATTGTGCGGAAACAGATGAACGAGCCGGCCGCTTTCCAGCTCGTGCTCCACCAGTGCTTTGCGAACGAGCGCGATGCCGCGGCCAGCGACTCCGGCTTGAATAACGGCAGCCGTTGAATTGATCTTCAAGCCACGTTCCGAGGGAGCGGCGTTTGATCCCGCGCTCCGCAGCCATTCAAGCCAAGTCGGAAAGTCGCCGTCGGGGTGGGGGGTGCCGTCGTGGATCAAGGTTTGGCGAGACATCCATGCCGCGGTGACATCTTCCTCCTTGGGAAGAAGCCGGCGGTGGCAGACGGCGATAATCTCCTCATCCATCAGGTGCGTGGCCTTCACGCCCTTCCAGTTCCCGAGACCGCAGCGGATGCCAATATCCGCCTCGCCATGCGCCAGATCGATGATCCGATCCGAGACATCCAGCCGGACATCGACGTTCGGATAGCTGACGGCAAAATCGTCAAGCCTCGAGATCAGCCAGTTTGCGACGAGCGCTTGCGAGGCGGTCACGACAACGACGGTGCGAGCTTTGCGGCCCCGCAGTTTCTTCAAGCCGGATTCGAGATGATCGAGACCGTCTGCAATGTCTTCGATGGCTACCCGGACTTCATCAACCGGGATAAGGCGCTCCGCGCCAGACCGGCTGCGTTTGAACAGAGGATAGCCCACCCACGCTTCGAGCAAGCGAACCATCTGACCGACGGCTGCGGGCGTGACGTCGAGCTCGGCTGCTGCCCCGACGAAACTGCCATGGCGTGCGGAAGCTTCGAGGGCCTGCAAGGATTTTAGGCGAGAAAGAGATCGCATACCCACGTGATAGCCGACGCGACGCAATGCGACAAAGATTTTCTTTCTTTGCGGCTTGCGGAATTTGCCTCGCTTGCCCTGCCGCTACGCGGCATCGTGCCGCCGAGTGGAGGTTTAAAGATGTTGGAAGGGAAAACAGCGCTGATCACAGGTGGGTCGAGCGGTATCGGCCTTGCCACCGCACGTCTGTTGCGGGATAGCGGGGCGCGCGTCGCCATTACGGGCACGAACCAGGATACGCTGGACCGAGCTTGTGAGCAGCTCGGCGACCGCGTGGTTGCGATCCAAGGCGACGTCGCGTCCCTACCCGATCTGGCGCGCGTGCGCGACACGCTCAAACGGGAATTCTCAACCCTCGACATCCTGTTTGCCAATGCCGGCGTAGCGTTCGGAACGCCCATCGCCACGGCAGATGAGCAGACTTACCAGCGCATAATGGACGTCAACGTCAAAGGCGTCTTCTTCACCGTGCAGGCTGTATTGCCGCTCATGCGCAAGGGCGGCTCGATCATCCTCAATACCTCGTGGCTCAATCAGGTGGGTGTACCGGGGCGCGCCATTCTCTCCGCCTCAAAGGCGGCAGTGCGGTCGTTCGCGCGAACATTGTCGGCTGAGCTGATCGAGCAGGGCATACGGGTCAACGCGGTCAGTCCCGGCTCGATCGAAACGCCGATCCATCGTGGCAAGGATCAGTCCGACGAAGAATTCCGCGCCTATGCCGCGAAAGTCGGAGCGAACGTGCCGCTTGGACGCATGGGGCAGCCAGAAGAAGTAGCCTCGGCCGTACTGTTTCTCGCCAGCGAGGCCTCGAGCTACATGCTTGGCGCCGAGCTGGTTGTCGATGGCGGACGGGCAGAGCTGTGAGCAGAGATATTCAATGATGAAAGCGAAGGCATAGGCGTGAGCAGCACGACAGAAATCGCACTTAAGGCGGCTTTGGTCGGGATCGGCGGCACCGTTCTCCTCGACCTGTATGCGTTGAGCATGGCTCGTCTCTTCGGCGTGTCAGCTACGAACTGGGCCATGGTCGGCCGCTGGCTCGGCAACATGCCGCGCGGAAAATTCACGCATGAAGCGATGGTCAGCGCCGAGCCGGTTAAGGGAGAGCTGGCGATCGGGTGGACCGCGCACTACGTCATCGGTGCTGGTTATGGCCTCCTGCTCTTGGCTTTGTGGGGGCAGGGCTGGCTGACGAGCCCGACGCTACTCCCACCTCTGGTTCTCTCCTGGGCGCTGCTGGTCGCTCCATATTTCATCATGATGCCGGGCATGGGCCTGGGTATCGCAGGGTCTCGAACACCGAAGCCGACTATCACGCGTCTCAAGAGCGTGATGGCGCATACCGCGTTCGGCCTCGGAATGTATGCAACCGCAGTACTGCTTGCCATGTACGGACCGAGCGCAGCCTAAGCGCGAGCAAAGCAAAACTTTTGGAGAGGATGATGATGGCTGCACCGGTTCGCAGTGATGTTGTCGTGATCGGTGGAGGTCTCGCGGGACTTTACGCCTGTCGGCTGCTGCACGCGGCCGGCGTCGACTTCATGCTGCTCGAAGCGCGAGATCGCCTTGGGGGCCGCATCCTGAGCGTTGATGCCTCGGGAGAGTCCTCTGAGGAGGGCTTCGACCTCGGTCCATCGTGGTTTTGGCCAACCATGCAACCGGCGATGGGCAAACTGGTGGATGAGCTTGGTCTTCCTGCCTTCCCCCAGCACAGCGACGGCGACGTAATTTTTGAGCGCATTTCCCGCGAGCCATTGCAGCGTTATCGCGGTGTCTTCCAGGGCCAAAGTTCGATGCGTCTCGTCGGTGGCACAGCCGCACTGATAAGCGCGTTATCACATGAGCTGCCCGCCAACCGGATTCGCCTCAACGCGCCAGTGAGCGCGATGTCCGTAAAGGAAGACCTCGTAGAGATCATCGTCGGCAGCGGGAGCAGGGAGCACAAAATCACGACCCGGCATGTCATCGCAGCACTTCCGCCCCGCCTGTTGGCGGCAAGCATGGCATTCTCTCCGCCGATCGACGACCAAGCGCTTCGCCGATGGGGTGAAACGCCAACGTGGATGGCACCGCATGCGAAATTCTTGGCGATCTACAAACGTCCCTTCTGGCGGGACGCCGGCTTGTCTGGCACGGCACAAAGCATGGTGGGACCCATGATGGAAATGCACGATGCCACCACCGCATCCGGCGCTGCAGCCCTTTTCGGATTTCTCGGTATTCCTCTCGATGATCGGGCTGCATTGGGAGAGGAAGCGCTGGCGAGAATGTGTGTCGACCAGTTCGCCCGCATCTTTGGAGAGGAAGCATGGTCACCGACTGCGATACTATTCAAGGATTGGGCTGCCGATCCTCTGACCGCGACCTCAGATGATCGTGGATCGGGTGGACATATCGCCCATGACGATGCAGCTTGGGTCCCGGGTCCTTGGCAGTCCGTGCTGACGCTTGCCGGAAGCGAGACCAGCCCAATCGAACCCGGCTATCTGGCCGGCGCTGTGGAAGCCGCGAAGCTTGCCGTCGCTGCAACACTGCGTCGGCACGGGGAGGGAGTTTGTTGGGTCCGCTAAGGGTCAGTTACAGCTATCGCAGCCGTTTGGATGATGATGGTTTGTCACTTCAATGCAGACATTCTGTGTATGAACTCCGACTGGTTGGGTCGACCAACATCCGACTTCCGCTTCTGGGACCAACCTGTCACAACTTTCGCCCTCATCATCAGGATTGGCGGTGATGGCCAGCGGTTTGGGATGATCCGCAGAAGCTATTGAACAAGTGTGTGAGAGTTGGCGGCAGGTCGGGAACCTAAGTGTCGGGTTTTCCGGATCCTCTGTGTTCTAATCGGACGGCAAGCCGCCAACAACCCGCCGGGTCTTCACCAAGCTAAGGTGCATCGTGGAATCAGTGTCCGTCGTTTTGATTTTGCTGGTGGCGTTGCTCGTCAGCAGCTTTCTCCTCCGTGCCTCGAGATTGCCGTTGCCGCTGCCCTTGGCACAGATCGCGGTCGGCGCCGCCCTTGGCAGCGTGGCGGACCTGAAGGTGGAACTCGACCCAGAGATCTTCTTCCTGCTGTTCCTGCCGCCACTGCTGTTCATCGACGGATGGCGCATCCCGAAGCAAGGCCTGTTCCGCGACGCCGCCACCATTCTCGAGCTCGCGCTCGGCTTGGTCATCTTCACCGTCGTCGGCATGGGGTTCTTCATGCACTGGCTTATTCCCGCGATGCCGCTCGCGGTCTGCTTTGCGCTCGCCGCCGTCCTGTCGCCCACCGATCCCGTGGCCGTGTCGGCCATCGCGGCGCGCGTGCCTATCCCCAAACGCATGATGCACATCCTGGAGGGCGAATCGCTGCTCAACGACGCCTCTGGTCTTGTGTGTCTCCGCTTCGCGATTGCCGCCGCCCTCACCGGAACATTCTCAACGCTACAGGCAGTCGGGACATTCCTGCAGCTGGCTGTGGGCGGCGTGGCGATCGGGTTTGCGGTGACATGGGGCATCACCCGCGCGAAGACCTGGATCGGCCAGCGCTACGGCGAAGAGCCCGGCGTGCAGATCCTCATCAGCCTGTTGATGCCGTTCGCCGCCTATTTGCTGGCCGAGCGGCTGCATTGCTCGGGCATCCTTGCCGCCGTGTCGGCGGGGGTCACCATGAGCTACGCCGAGCTTTCCGGCCAGGCGCTGGCGGTCACGCGCATGCGCCGCAACGCGGTGCTGGAAACGGTTCAGTATACGGCCAACGGCATCATCTTCGTGCTGCTTGGCGAGCAGCTACCGGAGATCGGTGCCAAGGCCGCATCCACCGTGTGGCAGTCAGGCCATTACCAAACGTGGTGGCTGGCTCTGTACGTGGCGGCCATCACCTTGGGCCTGCTGGTGCTCCGCTACGTGTGGGTGTGGGTATCACTGGAACTGACGCTGTTCCGGGCGAAGCGCAGCGGCATGAAAAGTCAGCATCCGGGCTGGCGGGTCTTAGCGGCGTTCAGTGTGGCGGGGGTGCGCGGCGCCATCACTCTGGCCGGCATTCTGACGTTGCCGCTGATGCTGACGGACGAGCAACCGTTCCCGGCCCGCGATCTCGCCATCTTCCTAGCGGCCGGTGTGATCGTGCTGTCGTTGGTCATCGGAAGCCTTGTGCTGCCGCACCTGCTCGAAGGTGTGGAAGCTGTGATGCCGGAAGCCAGCGACGCCACCGAAGAGGATCGGGCGCGCCGGGCCGCGAACGATGCGGCGGTCAAGGCGATCGAGCAAAAGCAGCGGGAGGCGGCGGAAGGCCAGGACGACGTCGACATTTACGCCGCCGCGGCCGAGCGCGCCATGGACATCTACCGCCTAAGGATGGCCGAATCCCTGCGCACCGAGGAAGAAGTCAAGTTGAGCCAGCGTGTCGAAAGCATCGCGCGTACGCTTCGCCTCGAAGGCTTCAAGGCGGAGCGCGAGGAGATTTTCCGCCTCGCACGCAGCCACGAGCTCGAGGACACGATTGCGCGGCGCATTGTGCGCGAGATCGACCTGATGGAGGCCCGCTACTCGGCGTAAATCACATGGGACATAGCGATCGAGTTCGCTGAGAAGATCGGCATCTGAAGGCTCGATGCAGTAACTCCGATTCCGGACGTGGTTGGCGGCGCTTCTTGCACCCCCGATTGCCGTGATGCCGATGGCAGCTGCTGGGACGTTCCGTCCGTATGCGGCGCACTATCGCCTAATTCCTTGACGGCCGCATTATCTGCAAAGCCGGCGTCGATCGTAGGGTCGTGCTGCACTCGCTCAGGTCGCCTATTGGGATTGAGCGGCCCTTCTGAACGATCAGCCCAAATTGTCTACGTTGGCCGCTATTGGCCCTTAGTGCCATTAGGCTGACGGGGCGGCTTTCAGACCATCGCGACAGAACGCGAACTGCTGAAGGTCGATCGACGGTAGATCCCATTAGCGGTCATTGGTGCGATACGATCGACGCGCCGATAGATATGTCCGCTCTCGGGTGAGGGGCCGCCGATTCATCCGCGAGATTGCAGGCGCATTCCAACCGACGCCAAACGCCGGTGTTTATCGGCCGCGCAGACTAGTGGCCGCAATGGACGTTCTACTGCGTTGACTACGCCTTTGTCTTCCTTGCCAACGCCAAACCAAGCTGCGTAGAGCGCTGGCAAAAAGAGAATGGTCAGCAATGTCGCGACCATAAGGCCGCCCATCATACTGTAGGCCATCGGCCCCCAGAAGACGCTGCGCGTCAAAGGTATCATGGCGAGGATCGCGGCGAGCGAGGTCAGCATGACGGGACGCGAGCGGCGCACCGTGCTCTCGATGATGGCGTCCCACGGCGAGAGGCCGGCATCGCGGTCATGGTCGATTTGATCGACGAGGATGACCGTGTTGCGCATGATCATGCCAGCAAGCGCAATGACGCCGAGGAGCGCGACAAAGCCGAAAGGGACGTTGAATACGAGCAGCGCCGCGACCGCTCCAATCAGCCCCAGGGGTGCCGTCGAGAAGACCAGGAACAGTTTCGAGAAGCTCTGCACCTGGAACATAAGGATGGCGAGCATTGCCGCGAACATGGCCGGGAACACGCTGAAGAGCGCGACATTCGCCTTCTCGCTCTCCTCGACTGCGCCGCCCGTCTCGATACGGTAGCCGGACGGTAGCGCTGATTTCAGCGACTCGAGCTTCGGCAGTAGCGCGCTCGTCACTGTCGGCGGCTGGACGCCGGGCGCCACATCGGCGCGCACCGTCAGCGTCAGATCGCGGTTACGCCGCCACAGGATCGGCTCCTCGAAGCCGTACTTTACGCTTGCAACCTGCGCCAACGGCACGGATTTACCGCCGCGCGTCAGGATCATGAGATCGCTGATGCTGCCGAGGTTCAGGCGCTCATCGGGCGTCGCGCGGGCGACGACTTTCACCAGCTCGGTGCCTTCTCGGTATTCGGAAACAGTGGCACCCGAGAGCAGCGTCGCAAGCGTCTGCGAGATCTGAGCCGTGTTGAGGCCGAAGGCGCGGGCGCGGTCCTGATCGACGACGAGTTGGACGTTTTTCACCTGCTCGTTCCAGTCGAACTGGGGATCGATGGCGTTCGGCTCGGTTCGCATGATATTGCGGACCTCACCGGCGATCTCGCGCACTTTGGCGGCATCGGGACCCATGACGCGGAACTGGACGGGAAAGCCGACCGGAGGGCCGAAGTTCAACCGATCGATACGAACGCGAGCTTGCGGCACGGCGCCGCCCGCAATTGCAGTCTCGAGCTTCACCTTCAGCCGTTCGCGCGCCTCCGCGCCTTTGGTCATGATAACCGTCAAAGCAAAGCTCGGATTGGGCAGCACGGGGTTGAGAGCGAGGAAGAAGCGCGGGCTTCCCTGGCCAATGTACGTCGTATAGGTCACGACATCATGATCGCCGGCGAGCAGAGCTTCAGCTTCCCTGGCCGCAGCCGACGTCGCCTCGATCGAAGAGCCTTCAGGCAGGCGCGTCTCGATGAAAAGCTCCGGCCGGGACGAGGTCGGAAAAAACTGCTGTTGCACGAAGCCCATGCCTGCAATCGAGCCGGTAAAAGCGATGATCGTCGCAGCGATCACCAGCCAGCGCCAGCGCAGCGCCCAGGACACGAGGCGACGCAGCATGCGGTAGATTCGCGTGTCGTACGGGTCGGCGAGCTTGCCACTAGAGTGAGCTTCCGTAGCATGCGCGCCCGGCAGAAGCCTTACGCCAATATAGGGCGTGAACAGCACGGCCACGAACCAGGAGACGACGAGCGCAATCGCCACGACCCAGAAGATGTTGCCTGCATATTCGCCGGCCGTCGACTTGGCGAAGCCGACGGGCAGGAAGCCCGAGGCGGTTACGAGGGTGCCGGTCAGCATCGGAAAGGCCGTCGACTCCCAAGCGAAAGAGGCGGCCTTCATACGGTCGTAGCCCTGCTCGATCTTCACCATCATCATTTCGACGGCGATGATCGCGTCATCGACCAGGAGTCCGAGGGCGATGATCAAGGCGCCGAGCGTGATGCGGTCGAGGTTCATGCCCGCCGCCGACATGGCGACGAAGACGATCGCGAGAACGAGCGGCACGGCGAGCGCGACCACGACGCCGGCGCGCATGCCAAGCGATATGAAGCTCACCGCCAGCACGATGATGAGAGCTTCGGCGAAGGAGCGCAGGAACTCGCCGACCGACTCTTCGACGACCCGCGGCTGGTCGGCGATCTGCTCGATCTCGACACCGAGGGGGATTGTCTGGCGAACCTCGTCGACGGCGGCATTCAGCCGTTTGCCGAGGTCGAGCACGTTGGCGTTGTCAGACATTGCGACCGCGACGCCGACCGCGGGCCTGCCCTTGTGGGTCACGAGGAACTGCGGTGGGTCCTCGTAGCCGCGTTTCACGCTTGCGATATCGCCGAGTCGGAATGTCTTGCCTCCGGCTTCGATCGGCACGGCTGCGACGGCGTCGGCGCCCTTGAAAGCGCCCGAGACGCGCACTTCGACCTCATCGGCGGACGTTTGAACAGTGCCTGCCGACACGACAGCATTCTGGTCGCGGACGGCATCGAAGATCGCCTGCGCGGGGATGCCGAGCGTCGCGAGCTTCTTGTAGCTCAGCTCGACGAAGATCCGCTCGGGGACATCGCCGACGAGGACGACCTTGCTGGCGTCCTTGACGCGCTGGAGAGCTGACTGCAGCGTTTGAGCATAACGCTTGAGATCGGCGCGCGAAACACCATCGCCAGTCAGCATATAGACGGCGGCGAAAACGTCGCCGTATTCGTCGTTGAAGAACGGCCCGATCGCGCCTTCGGGAAGCTCGCCCTTGCTGTCGGTGAGCTTCTTGCGGATCTGGTACCAGGCGTCGCTCGCAGCGCGGCCGCGCACACTGTCCTTGAGCTGCACCTGGAGAACAGCCGCCCCTGGCCTCGAATACGTCTTGACGTAGTCCAGCTCCGTCATCTCCTGCAGCCGCTTCTCGAGCGGCTCGGCGACGAGCTTCTGCACATCCTCGGCAACGGCACCCGGCCAAGCAACCTGAACGACCATCGTCTTGATCGTGAAGTTCGGGTCCTCGGCGCGGCCGAGCTGTGTGTATGACCAAATCCCTGCTATCGCCGACGCGATAATCAGAAACAGGACGACGGCGGGATGGCGCACCGCCCATGCGGAGAGATTGAATGATTTCATGACTACACCTGCCCGTCGCCTGGGGTTGAAAGGTGATCAGCGGAGTGCCGTTTTCTGTTCGATGATCCGTATCGGTTTGTCGGCGTCGAGCATGTGTACGCCGAGCGTCACGACACGATCGCCGTCGCGAAGGCCGGAATTCACGAGGGCCCGATCCTGCTCGAAGCCAGCCAGCTCGACACGCTTCTGCTCGGCGCGGTCGCCGGACGCCGCGACGACCCAGACGAATGATCCCTTGCCGTCATTGCTGACGGCGGAGAGCGGAAGGCGCGCAACATCGCCGCTACCAGCACCGGCGAGGTGGATCGTCGCGGTTCTGCCAATGCTCAGGGTCGTGGCCGCGCTTGGGAGCGCGAAGCGGACGCGGTAGGTGCGAGACGCTGCGTCAGCTTCCGGCGAGACCTCGCGCAGTGTTGCGGGAATGTGTTTTGCGCCATCGCCCCAGATCTCGGCTTCCGCCCGAGCACTCTTTACCCGCCCGATCATATTCTCGGGAACGTCGGCCTCGACCTCGAGGGTTTCGAGGCGCGCCAACCTCATGACCGTCTGGCCGGCAGTGACGACCTGGCCGACCTCGACCGGGATCATCGAAATGATGCCGGCGTGATCGGCCTTGAGCTCCGCGTAAGAGAGCTGGTTTTCAGCAAGCGCGACGTTGCGCTCGCCCTTCTCGACCCGGCTCTGAGCCTCTGCCGCTGCCGAGTTCCGCTGATCGAGCGCCGCCTTGGCGACGTGGCCTTCCTGAAATAGCGTCTCGTAACGAGCGAGCGCCGCCTTCGCCTCAACGAGGCTGGCGCGTGCTGCCGAGAGCTCCGATTTCTGCGCTTCGAGAGAAAGTTCGAAATCAGTCGTGTCGAGCTTGGCGAGGGCACGGCCGGGTTCGACGCTGTCGCCCACGTCAACGAGGCGCGAGACGATCTTGCCGCCTACGCGAAAACCAAGATCGGACTCATAGCGAGGTCTGATCGTGCCGACGTAGCTCCAGACGGGGGCTGCCGGCGCCAGCGCGACGGATATAACCTGCACCGGCTGGACGGTCGCCTGCGGCGGCGCCTCTTCCTTGCAGCCGGCGAGCAGCGTCGCGAGCGCGGCGGTGCGGAGGACGATAGGAAGCTTTAAAACGGATGCGGTCTGTCTGGTGATCGACATTTCCTCGACACTCCAGTGGCTTGCGTCCGCCTAGGCGGGATTTCGGTTGCAAAGTAAGCGCTTCTAACTTATGTTAGCCTCGCTAACTTGGCAAGTGTTAATTCCACTAACTTTATGGAGTGCGGCAAATCACCGATTATCACGACATGGACGACACGCAGACAGCGAGCGGAACGCGCAAGGGCCGCTATCATCACGGCGACCTGAGGCAGGCGCTGATCGACGCAACGCGCCAGCTCCTCATTGAAAAGGGGCCGGAGAATTTCTCGCTCGCTGACGCCTGCCGGCTGGCGGGAGTAACGACCGCAGCGCCTTACAAACACTTCCGCGACAAGAACGAGATTCTGGAGGCGATCGCCGAGCAGGGGTACGACGACCTCGCCGAGCAGACGACAGCTGCGGTCAAAGCCGCAGGCGAAGGCACGCTCGCAGGCATGATTGCGATGGGCGGCGCATACCTGTCGTTTGCCACATCACAGACTGCGGTCTTTCGCCTGATGTTCGGACAGAACGCGTCGATCAAGCAGGCGCAAAACGTGGCCGCGACAGGCCGCGACTGCTTCTCGAAGGTCATCGAACAGGTCGAGATCTACTGCCGCCGCAACAATGTCGAGGGCAACCCCCAGTTGATCGCGCTGCAGCTCTGGACATTTGTCCACGGAGCATCATGCCTTCTCATCGACGATGACTACGAGAAGGTTGCGCCTGGGCTCGATCTGCCGGCGCTCATTGCTTCGGCGGCGTCGCGGCTGTTGCCAATTCCGACGACGGTGCGGGAAGAGAAATTCTAATTCGCCGACTCGCTAGTCACCAACCTGTCGGCACGAGCATCGGCGATTCTATTGCGTAGCTTCAGTCGTTGATCGACGCTGTGTAATTCGTTCAGCCGAAAGATCCCAAAAGCGGAAGTCGCTCGCCTTTCAATCGGCGAGGCGGAACCCGTCGCGAACCACGTCCGCTGTGAGAGCGAGATCAGTCGAACCTTCGGATGGTCGATCACGTGTTCAAGCCCTGAGTAGACTTGTTCACGTTCTGAAATCGTTTCCTAAGGCTACGAGGCCGGGCGATGCTTCTTCTGGTGCTTCTTCTTATGAGCGTATTTTGACACAGGCTTATATTCGCCGTTTGATTTTGATGAACCTGGGTGAGGCCCGCTGCCCTTGGGATGATTTTTCTGCGCGTCACGCTTTCGATGAGGATGCGCGCCAGCTTTCTCTTTGTTTCGATCCCGCCATGGCGTCTTCGCGTGCCGACCCGTTTGAGGATCAGACAAGGTTGCGGCTTTGGCCTCGTCGTCTTTCTGCTGCCGGGCAGCGAGGGTCGGATTGCCGTGCGTACCAGCGTCGTCACCCATGGAGGCGCCGATGCGCGAAATCCGCCCCTCGTTAGGCTTCATGGAGCGCGCGGCATCCGCGAACGTGTCTGCGGATTTGGCGGCGACCTGGAAGCGCGTGTCGCGGTCGAAGATCTTGATGGAACCGATCTCGGCCTTCGTCACATTGCCGGCGCGGCAGAGAAGCGGCAGCAGCCACCGGGGATCGGCTTTACGCTCGCGGCCGATATCGACCCGGAACCACACCATCTCCTGGCCCTGATCCCGAATGGAGCGCGTGGATCGGCTGTCTCTCGGACGCGTGCTCGCGCGCTCCTCTCGGTCTTGCGGCGCATGATTGCGTACTTGCTTATGCTCGCCCCGCTCCCGGGGGGCTCGCGCACGATCATCGCGCCGCGGCGGCGGACCGGTATCCTCAGTAAGATCTTCCGGCGCGGGCAGCTGGGCTCGGTGGATGCGGACCAACGCGAGAGCAATCTCTTCTGCCGTGCGGCTGGACTGAAGGGATTGCGCAAGCTTCAGATCCTCGTCCATCGCGGGAGCGGTGAAGATAGAGCTGGCCAGAAAGCGCTCCTGATCGCGTGCGCGGATCTCCTCAGCGGTCGGTGCCGGGCCCCACGTGACCTTGAGCTTCGCACCGGCCAGCAACGCATCGGCCTTCCGCCGGCGGTTGAAGGGGACAATCAAGACACATAGGCCCTTGTTGCCGGCCCGCCCCGTGCGACCCGAGCGGTGAAGGAGTGTCTCTGCATCATTGGGCAGATCGGCGTGAATGACGAGCGAGAGAGCCGGCAAGTCGAGCCCGCGCGCCGCTACATCTGTCGCGACGAGAACGCGCGCGCGGCCATCACGTAGCGCTTGTAGCGCATGGGTGCGCTCGTTCTGCGTTAACTCTCCGGATAGGGCCACCGCAGAGAAGCCTCGTTCCAACAGGCGCGCGTGCGTCCGCTTCACGGCTTCACGCGTCGAACAGAACACAATCGCGGCGCCGGCCTCGTGAAACCGAAGCACGTTCACGATGGCGTTTTCAGTATCAGATGGCGCGACACGAATGGCGCGATAGTCGATGTCGGCATGCTGCTCGTTGCGCTTTGCGGTCTCGATGCGGACGGCGTCGCGCTGGTAGCGGCGCGCAAGTGCTTCGATCTCGCGCGGCATGGTGGCCGAGAACAGCAACGTCTGGCGGCTTTCCGGTGTCGCATCGAGAATGAATTCTAGATCCTCGCGGAATCCGAGATCGAGCATCTCATCGGCCTCGTCGAGCACAACGGCTGCGAGTTTCGTCAGGTCAAGCCGTCGTCGTTCTAAATGGTCACGCAGGCGTCCGGGCGTGCCGACCACGATATGCGCACCGAAGCCGAGTTGGCGGGCTTCCGCACGCGCGTCCATGCCGCCGACGCAGGTCACAACACGCGCGCCGGTGTCTGCATAGAGCCAGTCGAGTTCGCGCTGCACCTGCATGGCAAGCTCCCGGGTGGGGGCGATGATCAGGGCCAGCGGCTCGGCGGCTTGCGAGAGACGTTCCGCTCCTCCAAGCAGCGTCGGCGCTATCGCAAGTCCGAAGGCGACCGTTTTCCCGGAGCCGGTTTGCGCCGAGACCAGCAAATCGCGCCCCACCGTATTGGGATCGAGAACCGCGAGTTGCACGGCGGTCGGCGCAGAGTAGCCGCGCGCAGAAAGAGCGCGCCCGAGCGCGGGATGAACCGACGGGAAGGTCATGATTGTGAAGACTTTTCGAATGGAGGAAGCCCACCCGGCTCTATTCGAGTGGCAGGCGCACTTCGTCAAGAATGTCGTTATTTAGCGTGCCTAGCCGGTATTCGGCGTAACCGCCAGCAGGCAGGTTGGCGCGCTTCGAATGTTGGTTAGCTTGCCACAAACCCGGCCAGTTAAGACTTTCGGCCGGAAGATCCCATTAGCGGTCATTGCCGTTGCCGCAGTCGGTGCCGCTCAAGACACGCCGACTAGGTCTGCTCGTAGCGGGAATGCTAATGTCAGATGTTGATCTTCTCGGCTATCTCGATAGCCTCATCGACCTCGATGCCGAGACAGCGTACAGTGCTCTCAATTTTCGAATGGCCGAGGAGCAGCTGAACAGCGCGAAGGTTGCCGGTTCGACGGTAGATCAGCAACGTCGGCATGTCGATCAGAGGTCAGCGTCCGGTCCTGGAGGCTCACCGAGTGCGCAACTGGCCTTTGTTCTCATTCATGCAAATTTTTATCGGGGCCGCCCTGACCGCATCGCTCTACTCTTCCGAAATCGCACGCTCGACTTGCCACGTTGCCGCCGTCACGTTTGGCTCGAGGCTCAGCCGTCCGACTTCCATAGCCGTCAGCCCTGACCAGAGATTGTCAATTGAACGATACGTACGAGCACGAGCCCCCCGGCGATGAACAGATATACCCGTAAGACAGCCATCCAGATGCGGTTGGCGCGCGAAAGCTTGGACGCCGGCAACTGATTGAGGGGCGGCATACGCCAAGTATCGCGCGATATCTCTTTTCCTGGTGTCCTATTGTCTCGGCTCGGCCGTCTAATTCCAATTGCCCCAGTCGCCGCCGCGGTCAAAACCGCAACAAGAGTGCCGCCTCCCAGGATCGACAAGATGACGGTCGCGTTCGTTGTTGCAGGGAACAGCACCGATGCCGTGAGAATGATTGACAGCATGACAAGTAAGGCGATCACCGCGGTATAGGTGCCGAAGGCGCCGGCGTCGTTGTCTCCGACCATGACGATGAGGCCGGGACCGAGAATAGCAAGGAGAGTGCGAAAGCGATGCCTCCAGGAGGTGCGCGGACCATGGTCTTCCTGGAGAATTGTGCCCAGGGCGCCGTGGATATGTCCGATGTGGGCCTCATCAAGAGCCGCGTGGCGCGCCGCAGTCTGCGCCGAAACTGTGTGCATCGTCATGGCTCACCTCTTTCGCCTCTGGGGCGACAGAGAGAGCCGCGCGGGTCTATCGACCCGGCTCTCGCCGCGCTTTCTTCGAGGCTGCTGAATTGATCAGTAGTAAAAGTTTCTTTTTTCCGCCCGTCGCCACGTATGTCGTTGCACCGACGGGCCAACTTGGGCCGTCACCCATGTCGGTACTCCTCCATCAGGCCGCGCGCAGAACCGTAGGGCCGTTCGCGGCCGGATCGTCGCTTGCGCGCGAGCGCCTACTGTCCGGCTCCTCGGCGTCTTGACTGCTCCACGCGCAAGAAAGCCCGCCCGTGCATGGGTCGACGCTCCATTTACACACCAATTGGGGGCGCGCTTGCCGTGTCGTGCGCTCGGTCCGTACGACTTCAAATGCATCTTGGGCGAGGATTTGCCTCGTCCGCAGATGCTGATCCTTATCGATGAAAATGATCTTATTCATCGCTCACCTCCATTGCCGTCAAGCACGGCCGGAGATGAGCTGCACTGCAGAGCCTAGGCTTCTGCCGTGCCCCTTGCGCCTTCTCCGAAACCGCGAGCGGCCTTGCTATGTAATGGCCTCCATGCCGCGACCAACGCCGCGTGAGGGAAGCCGAAGCTGCTACTGCCCATGTCTCTTTCGATAGGATTGTTGGACTGTCCGCCGACACAAAGGGCCAGCCGACAAAAGTACGAAGTGCGCCCGTCAACCGCGGTTGTCAATCAACTTTTGGCTGACGCAGTTACTCAATGGGGGCCGAGCGCTTGCGGTTCAATAGAGCGATCGACCTAAGACGAAGGTTACCGTCCCTACGGCATGATCACAAATGATCTGCGCCATTGGGAAAGAGCAGACCCAACGCACAGCGAGAGCCATGTCAGCTCGTGGCGCAAAACATCAGAAATCGCCCCGTCAGCTTGTCGGCGGATTGCGGACATCGTCCCAACAGATGCGATCTACGCTTCTTGCCGGTCCTGAAATGTCCGCTTTCTCGGCAATGCCGAAGCTTTGCCTTCGTACGCCGCTGGGAATCCGATGACCGCTAAGGGTCAAAAGCGGAAGTTGCCGGCATCGCCGGCAACTTCTGCTGAATCTCTAGATGCGGACATTCAATCCGCACTCACGAATTCGTACAATTTTCCTGCAAGCAGTTGCGACGGTCTGCGTGGTGAATGTCTGCAAAGCCGAGGAAAGCGAAAGTCACATCGCCTCAAACAAGCGGCTCATTATTGGCGCGCGTATATCCGTTGCCAGCCCGTTAGCGGACATTGCGTCTTGTTCCGCTATCAGCCGGGAACCGACGAGCGTATTGTGGCTCGCCTGCTACTGCCGTCGGTTCATGGTTGGGAAAAGTTTCAAGTTCATTGGCCAGCATGGAGAAAACTCCGCTACCCATTAAAAATAGTCCAAACGCGACCATGCAGGAAGCAAATCCATGTCAGGGCACACCAGTTTCGGATTGCTCAGATACGCGCGGCTCACGCGCAAACAGCTGATTGCCTTCGCGCTAGTCTCAGCGGTGCTGAACGGCATCATCACCGCGTGCGTCGGGGCGTGGCTCGGTCAAACGTATGCAAAATATCAGCATCGCAAACAGTCGATTGAGGATCTCGTGCACCTTATCTACGAGCGCCGCACCCGCGCTGGCATGGTCGCATCCGCCCTGCGTCGCGGTGCCGATATCGAAGAGGTTCGCTACCGAAAGCGCGCGTATGACGAGACTTACGTCGATTGGAACAAGAATGTGATGCAAAACATTTTTGCGATCCGTGAAGTCACAGGCGAGTATATGATTTCAAGCCTTGAGAAATATTATGAGGACGGTCTCGTCGCCGGTATGTCAGATGTTGATCGATGTCTGACCAGGGCCTACGACGCACGGGTTGCCAATGGCGATCCAATGGCCGAACTCGACAAATGCCATATGGCCGAAAATCACCAGTTTGTTCTCGACTGCGGCGCTACATTCACCAACGAGCTCTACAAGATGACCAAGCTGTCATTCTTCCCGGTGCAATCAAAAGCGGGCATCGAGGGCCTTGAGACATCAGAACGGCGCATCAAAACGGCATGCACGCGCGGGGACCCGAGCCCAGGCTCCAGTACCCCGGCGGCCTTGACGCCGGAAACCGTGGCGACGCCAGCCGCAAAGGCAACACTCAAGGTGGAGTCTGCGGTATCTTCGCCAGTTGCTTTGCCGCCGTCTCAGCCATCACCGCCCGCCCAATAGGAAATTTGCGGCAACTGCAATTGCAGCGAGGACGGAGTCGACAGAATCTCTTCAAACCGCGCAAATCTTTGGCATTCGCAATAGGCAGACAGTCTTTGTCGAGCCACTGGAGGTCTGGCGGCCCTCGTAAGCGCAGCAATGTTCGCTCGCAGCCACGGTCAGCCGAAGCCGGCTTTGTCTGAGACGCGGCCCTCGGCGTAGAAGCCACCCGGAAAGCGGTTCGCGTGAAATTTGTAAGAAATCTGCACGCAGCCTCTGGTCTGCTTTGCCGAGAAGGCAGACAGCCACTAACCAATGGGACATGTCATTTATGCACGTCCGCCGCTCAGCCGACTGACGGGCGCTGACGCTCCGCTTCGGGACCATTCAAACAAACTACCTTAGTTTATGATCAATCCCGCGAGACCGCTTAAAAGCGAAATTAAAATCGGAAAAGACATTCTGAGCTGGTGAGTGTTCGTTTGCGCTAAGCCGACTTTGGTTTTCGGTGTGCAGGTGAGCGCGTAGCTCTCTCACTCTGCAATCAACCAAACTGCAATGAACCAAAATGCGTTCGCGGGTAGATGCCGGCGGAGGCCTATAAAGAAAATCAGAAAATGTGTTGGCGCGCTGATCGATCGTTAGTCGATGAGTATCAATCCGCCACGCGGAGTTCGCAGATCAAGCGTCTCGGAGGCAACCGACATGCGTCTTATCAGATCCGTCAGGTTTGAATTGCTGGCATCGATTGCTGCCGTCGCGATGGCGACTACGCCAGCTCTTGCACAAAATGCACAAAAGAAGCCGAACATCGTCATGCTAATGACAGACGACACTGGCTGGAACGATTTCGGTCCCTATTCCAACGGCGGCAAGGCGCTCGGCCATCCGACACCTAATGTTGATCAGCTCGCGGAAGAGGGCGTGACCTTCACAAGCTGGTACGGGCAGGCGAGCTGCACTGCGGGCCGCGCCTCGTTCATGACCGGGCGGCTGCCGATTCGTTCGGCGCTGTCGATCGTCGTGGCGCCGGGCGACCAAAACATGCTTCGCAAGGAGACGCCGACAATCGCCGAGTTTTTTCAGAAGAACGGCTATTCGACCTATTTTTCCGGCAAATGGCATCTCGGCGACAAGGCCGAGTCGTACCCGATCGCGCACGGCTTCGACGAAATGAAGAACTTCGCTGCGTATTATGCGGGCGTCTATACTTATGATTACACCAACAAGTGGTTCCACCCCTGGTTCCCGTCGTACAATCCTCAGTTCGCCAAGTATTTCAGCGAAAACGTGAACCTGAACGAATGGGAAGGCGTGGCCGGTCAGCCCGCTAAGGACCTTGGCAAGATCACCTACGAACGGTTCGCAACGTTCGACGAAGATCAGGCGGCCAACGCGGTCGCTTACATCAAGGCACACGCCAACGCCGACAAGCCGTTCTTTATGGACGTGAACTATCTCAAGATGCACAATCCGACCAACGCGTCGCCGCGCTTTGCCGGCAAGTCGCATCTTGGGGACTATTCGGACTCGCTGATGGAACTCGACGCCGATATCGGCGCGGTCATGGACGAGATTCGCAAGGACGCCCCCAACACAATTGTCATCCTCACGGCAGACAATGGCGCTTGGCTCGACGCTTATCCCGACGCTGGCACAACGCCGTTTCGCGGCGAGAAGGGCTCGCCCTTCGAAGGTGGCTGGCGTGTCCCCGCCATCATGTGGTGGCCGGGCCATATTCCCGCGCGTGCCAGGTACGACGAGATGATGTCGCATATTGACGCCTGGGCGACGCTCGCCGCCATGGTTGGCCTGACGCCTCCGCCCCATGAATGGGTCGGCAACGACGGCAAGCCGATCTATTTCGACAGCATCGACAACAGCGCCTACATCCTCGGCAAAGACCAGCATTCCGCGCGTAAGTCGTGGATCTACATCGACGGCGAGACTTTCAATGGCGCGCGGGTCGACATCGGTGGCGATCCGTACGAGAAGTGGGTCAACATCGCCTGGAAGTATCTCTACACCGCGAAAGACTCGTGGCTGGGTTCGGAGGCCAACCTCGGCGCGATTGGTGCGACCTATAATCTGACGATGGACCCGTACGAGAAATACGACATGACGTTCAACGGCGCGGCGCCGGCTCGGGTGCTGACGACGTCGCCGGGCAGGTATGCCGGTCAGGACAACGGCTGGGTGCTGGCGCTGATTGAACCGGTGATGGTCGACTTCGACAAAACGGTCATGAAGTTTCCGAACATCCGGCGTTTCGTCGGCGGTGCTTCCACCGACCTGATTCCGAATCTCCAGAATCCGGACAATCCGGTCCCGCTGTTGAAGCAGCAGATCGAGAACCACATGGAGCCGCATGTGCAAGGCGGCGGCGGTTGATCTTCGCCAGTCGAAAGCGGCGCGGCTTCGGCCGCCCTTTCTTTTGAGCGCCTCAACTTCATTCAGCACCCGATAAACGACCCATGCGCCGAATTGCTTTTTCTCTACTGATCGCCTTGCTTGGGGAAGCCCCTCTGGGAATAGCCCGCGCAGATGAGACGCCGCCCACCACCGCGCAAGCTGGTGCCCCCCTGACGACATGGGCGATGCACTGGTTCACCGAGATGATGGCGGGCAGAACCGATCGTTCGCTCTACGCCCCTGGCTTCGCGCCCCAGTTGACTGACGAAGTGGTCGCAAGAATATCGCACGACCTCAACCGATACGACGCTTCGCCGCTTCACGCCGAAATTGTGAAGACCGGAAAAGTAGGCGATCAGACATTCACGATCCTCAAATTTGTCTTTCCGCGGGGCGATGCGACGAACCTGCTGTTTGGGTTCGACGCCGCCGGCAAGATCACCGGTGTCGCCCCGGATGGACTAGCCGGTGACTGACAGGCCGCTGAACTTCCTAGACACCCGGACATGCGCAACAACGAGACGCTCAACTCCTGACACCGGGGGTTATAGCCCACCATGAAAGAGCACCTTCAGGCAATCGTCACGGTTTTGTCGCTGGTGAACCCCGTGGTCTGTGGCGCGATGTTTGCGCGCATCGAGACCGGTCGTTCTCGCGCTGAGCAGTGGACGGATGCCACGAGGGTATCGTTGAGCATCGTGGTCATTCTCATGATCGCCGCGCTCATCGGGACCCAGTTGTTGCACCTGTTCGGCGTGTCGCTCGACGCCTTCATGGTCGCGGGCGGTGGGGTCCTGTCATGGATGGGCTTCTGCATGCTCAGCGGTCGTGGACCCTCGCTGGTATCGCCGAATGCGCATTCGAGTTCTGGAACGTCTCTGACGCCGTTGATCCTCTTCGCGGCAAGCCCCGGAACCATCACCGGTGTGATTACACTCTCCGCTGCCCATTCTCGGTTGGATTTGCCCGTAACAGCACTGGTGGCCATTGTCATCGCGAGTGCCGTGACTTGGCTCGTCCTGCTACTCGCGGAGAGGGTTGCCGGCCAAGATGGCGGTGGTTTTGCGCGAGCCACCATGACAAGTTTCATGGGGCTAATCGTTCTGTCCATGGGTGTTCAGTTCGCGCTTACGGGACTCCGTCAGTTCGGGCTCTGAGTGGGTAACCTGAAGCCCCGGGACCTCGCTGCTCTCACACCTGGAAACACCGTAAGAAGATACCCTTTTGGGCTGAAACCGTGCGACCCCGTTTCCGCGTTGGGTCAATTGCCGTTGCTAACGGCCTTGCCTGAAAGTCCGCTCTTCACCTCCAAGCTGACGTGACACCAGCAGGTTCGGTAGCTTTCTCTCAAATGTGCCCACGTCTGCAATTGAGCGGCCGTTCTGACGGATCGCCCAGATTGCCTGCGGATCACCACAGGCTCTTCTCAGAGCGAATGGCGCCGTGCTCGCAGTCCTCGATCTCGACAAGAGCGCCGCATATTACCGCGACGTATTGGGTTTTCAGGTGTGATGGCAGTAAGCGAATGAATGGCGCCTCATCGAGCGCGATGGTGTGCGCTTGATGCTAGGGCACTGTCCAAAAGCGACATGCAACCTAGCGAACTAGGGTCGCGCACTGGAAGCCTTCTACTGACCGCGCAAGGAAACCCCGAGCCGTCAACTTGGCACTAGCGCGAGTGAGCGCAGAACGTCGAGATCTCGGACTCGGCTACGCGGCGACATTGAAGGATTTGCTTTGTACGCGGCGCTCGAGGCGGCGACCTATCAAATCAATATGCCCTCGGAGATCGTAGAGCTCATCTGAAAAGGGAACCGGAACGTGTAGCCGGCTCACGGCGGCATCGATCCGGTCGAGCTCCGATTTTTTGTCAGCAAGCTGATCGGCGCTCAAGCTCCGATCAAGACTTGTCTCAAGTATCTTCAGCTGGCGATACCAATAAAACAAACGTCGCCTCACGGTCCAAGTGTACATTCCCGGCAAAAATCGCGCGAGCGGCCAAATGATGCTCAGCAAAGGAATAGCAACGAGTAATGCGTTGGTGCCGTGATCATAGACAAATGCCGTTACCCAGAACGGGATACCGAGTCGGTGATTGAGCGGTGCGAGAGTTCGCAGTACGAAGGGCAGCTCGCCACTCTTATAGAGACTGGCTACCTCGGGAGCGACGGAAAACTCCGGATCATTGTCATTGGGGAATTCGCCCGCCCGGTAGAAAAGAATGGGCTCGCCGCTATCGTCGAATCCAGATTTCGGATTGTGAATTACAGCGTAAGCGAGAAGTTCGCCGATTGCCGGATGAACATCATTGCGCACGACGAGCGCGGCTGTTGTACCTAAGAGCGTGATGTTGCTCGCCGGTATGTCAGGCGCGAATTCGATCGAGCCCTGTTTCAGAATGCGAGATGAAAGCGCCGGAAAGCGCTCAACGTACGCGTCGCTTTCGGCCGCAAAGTCGAGGAGGCGGATCGCAGGATTGTGAAGCAATTGCTGGATGGTTCGCGCCTCGGTGGGAAGCACCAAAAAAGCCGCATCAGCCTTTCCCGAAGCCAATGGCGCGGCATCAATAGGTAGATCGTCTTCGATGAGCGTCGAGTTTGTGGCATCAACGCCGTTAGAGCGCAGCATGTAGAGCGCTATTCGGCGCGCTCCACCCTGCTTGGTTCCGACGAGAATTCGTTTGCCCTTCAGATCCTTCAGACTTCGGAAGTCCTGGGAACTGGGGGAAAAAATCCAGACGGGCTCGTAAAAAAGACGGCCGACGGACCGGAGCGCCTCGACCTGCCGATCATGCCACTTGCGCTCTTCAGCCGTTGCAAATCGTCCCTGCAGGCTTGCGGCGACACCGCCCTTTATGAAGCCGGCCTGGACGTCAGAATTTGCGTCAACGAAAAGAGCTCGGAGTGTGTCCCGCCCCTCCATTTGTGGACGAAGTTCGACATCAACCCCAAACCGGGCGAGCTCCCGTTGATAGGCGAGTGCCAAATGATAATACGCTCCGTCAGACCCTCCGCTGGCGATCACGATCTTGCCCTGTGGCCCGGGCTTAAGGATGACAATGGCCGCCCAAGCGGCCAGCGCCAACGCTCCCAATCCCAATACCACGATAGCCAGAAAGCGATGGAGACGCATGTGCATACTATCGCTGCCAATTGAAGTGCCGGATGGAAATCTTCCAACACACATCAATGGCCGTTCAAGGGCGCACACAGGTAGTCCGTGATCTGACTGACCAAAGGTTACTTGCACGTCTGCGATGGTCGGCCATCAACAAACATCGAAAAAATGCGCAGTGCATTTCACAAACTTCCGGGCACTTAGGCCTATTGGCCTATCTCCACAAACGGGCTCAACGGAAACTAGACACTGTCTTCGCGCCAGAGATTGGTGAGGCACCCTCTCAACGCGGCTGACCATTGGGGATAGGCGCATTTGTGTCCGCCGATGTCCGGTTATGACCTATTGCGGACATGGATGAACCCGGCTTCGAATGGGCGGCGTCCTCATCTTCGGTTGCGCGCGAACTCTCACCGAGTGACGCACTCCCGAAAAGGGTGGATTTAGCCGCCCTTGACTTTGCGGCCACGTGCACTCGACTTTGCAGGAACGCTCTTTCCATATTTGGTCCACCAGGCCGTCAAAGCCTCCATCGTGGGGCCGAGCCCGCGAGCCTTTTTGGTGATCTCATATTCGACCCGTGGCGGCACTTGCGGGAACACTGTGCGCGAAATGAGCCCATCTGCTTCTAGTTCGCGCAGCTGCGCCGTCAGCATATGCTGCGTGATGCCGGGGATCGCCTTGCGTAGTTCGCCGAAGCGATAGACCCGCTGATTGAGCAGCCACATGATCTCAAGTTTCCACTTGCCTGAGAGCAGCGCGAACGCGCGCCGCATCTCTTCGTGCATGTTGATCTCTTCATTCGCCATGGTCTGCTTTTCCATACTAACTGCAAGTTATTCATCCTACTTGCCAATATCCGTGTTGGCGCACATTTTCAATCTTAGCAGGTTCGCGCATGAGAAATCCCCAACGGCTCTCATGTTGATTGACGAGAAATCCTGCGAAGAACCGCGACGAGGACGACAGCATGGCCGCAATTTACATTTACTGGATCAGCACAATTCTTCTCTCGCTGCTCTATCTGATTTCAGCTTTTCTGTATGTGACGAAAGGGAATTGGGTCCAGCAGGTGCTCGCGGGGCTTGGTTACCCCGCTTATCTCGTGCCCGTCATGATCGTCGTAAAGGTGCTGGGCCCGGTGGCTATCCTTTCTCGCTTCTACGTGGCGCTCAGTGACCTCGCTTATGCAGGCATCTTCTTCCACCTGCTGCTGTCGGGTCTGGCGCACTTTGGCGTCCGCAAACCGAGTGGCGCATTACCGGCTGCGGTGGGTCTTGTGCTGCTGGCCGCATCGTTCCTGACGCAGAACGCCGCCCGCGAAGTCCCATCGCCCTACGTGCAAGCGGCGATGCGCTGACGCCGGCGATACCACCAACACACCATCGAAAGGAGAGGGCTATGAACCGCCTGAGCGGAAAAGTTGCCATTGTCACAGGAGCTGGCCGCGGCATCGGCCGCGCCACGGCGAAGTTATTTGCTGCGGAAGGCGCCAAGGTGGCTGTCGTATCCCGAACCCTAGCAAACGTGGATGCGGTCGTCGCGGACATCGAGACCGACGGCGGGGTGACGATCGGGGCGGTTGCCGACATCGCCAATGCCGATCAAATCAAAGCGGCGGTGGAGCAGACCGTTGCCGTCTTCGGCGGCGTCGACATCCTTGTGAACAATGCCTTTGATCCCTCCGCGCCTTTTTCATCCATCATCGATCTCTCGGTTGAGCAGTTGCAACGCAATTTTGAAGTGGGCCCGATTGCCTACCTAAGAGCCATGCAGGCCGCCTACCCATACCTCAAGAGGAGCGGAGACGGGCGCATCATCAACTTTGGCTCTATGGCCGGCATCATCGGCATTGCGGGTTATGGCCCGTACAATATGGCGAAGGAGGCCGTGCGGGCCCTCACCAGAACTGCCGCGCGCGAGTGGGCTCCCGACAAGATCACCGTCAACAATGTCCTGCCTCTGGCTGACACCTGGGGAAAGGAGGCAAACGTGCCGCCGCCGACCAACCCTCTCGGCCGTTTCGGATCACCAGAGGAAGACGTCGCACCCGTTGTGCTGTTCTTGGCGAGCAAAGATGCCCAGTTTTTGACTGGCTACACGCTCGCACCGGATGGCGGCTCTATCATCGACAGTGCGCGCTGAACTGCGACGGACGGCTGAGCATCGCGTAATTCGCCTCGGTCTCGAAAAATCATCTCTTCATAGGTGCAACATGAAAGTGACCCTCTTCGGTGCCACCGGAAAGACAGGTCGATACTTGGTCGATGAGGCCTTGAAACGCGGCATTGAGGTCGCCGTGTTTGCGCGATCGAGCAGCACTTACGAAAATTCGAAAGTTCGCATCGTCCGCGGTGAGCCGACTGATACGGCGCTTCTAAGAGAAGCCGTTCACGGATCGGGCGCTGTCTTGTCGGCGCTCGGGCCGACGAAGCTGCAACACCCGAAAGATTTGCCGATCACAAGGGCTACGGAATCCATCATTTCCGCGATGAAGCAGGAGAGTGTGCAGCGCCTTATCGCCGTTTCCACCGGCACTTCTGCCGATCCCGGCGATGGATTTGACTGGAAGGTTTGGCTCCCGGCACTGATCATTAAGCACATGATGCCCAGTGCCTATGACGACATCCTCGGGCTCGCCAAAGCGATACGGGCGTCGGATCTGGAATGGACGATGGTCCGTGCAGCCTTCCTGAAGAGCAGTCCCGCAGCCGCGCATCTCAACGTGGGACTATATGGCCATACCCAGCACTCCCTAACTGTAACCCGCGAGGACCTAGCGAAATTTATGTTCGATCAAATCTCTGACCCTCGATACATCCATCAGGCGCCCGGGATCAGTGCGTAAGATCGTATGCCAATTTCGACTGATGGTCCGCTTCTGGCCCAAAGCGGAAGTGTCGGTGTTGTCTGCTCGTGGCTAAAGAGCGGACGACTATCCGAAGGAATTGAAACGTGTTGCCCACACCTCGGTGGATGTTTGCCTCCTCTGCAAAGCGGCCTTAGCACTGCTCCGCCCAATCACGCCCATAAGCTCTAGTAAGAAAATCGTACGAAACTTGAGGAGGCGAACAACGTGTCCCCGAGGTTGGGAAGCTGTTCCGGCCAATCCGGCATGTCGATCAGAAACTCGAACTCGCCACCTTCGTAGGTTTTGCAGGCGATCTTTTGGAAACGGCTCATGGAGCTCATGGTGAAGGACATTCGTTGAGGCGTTTGCCGTCGCGCCCGCCGGGGATGTGGATGCGGCTGAAAGGGTTCTTGGTGTCGAGGTTGTAAAAGTCGTGGATGGATTTGTAGAGGCCCGCGACCCGGCGCATCTGGCGGTTGGCTGAGGTGATCTTGATTGTGCCGGCGAGTATTCGGGCTTGCCAATAGGTGCGGAACTTCATGGTGTGTTCGCGGGAGAGGTTGGCCACGGCAAAGTCTTCGCCGCCATTAAGCTCAATGAACTTGTCGAGCATTATCTGGCGGTGGCTTTTCCACTTCTTGAGCTGGTTGGGGGATTTCTTGGCAAGCAGCGTGGCGTTGATGCGTGAAAACTCGTCGATCATCTGCGAGACCTTCAGGCCCTTGAGTGGATCGGGGGCTTTGCGTTGCTCCTTGGGCGGAGCCTGGTGGCTGCCGAGTGCAACCAGTACATCACGGCGGACCTGGTCGGGGTCGCGCGCGAATTCCTCCGCGAGGTCCACATCGCCAGCGGCCGCGCTCACGCGCTTGACTAGTTCGAGGTAGGGCAAGGCCAACGCCGCCGACGGCGTAAGCAGTTCCATCTGGCGTTCGAGAGCGCGGTCTGCCGCCGCTTGCATCATGCGAGGGGTTTTCGGGCTTTTACCGTCGCGTTTGTCTCGCCAAAAGGCCTGAAGGTTGGAATCGAGTTCGAGGACCTTACGGCGGGCCGTGACGCCAATGGGGTCATCGGTGATGCGGATGCTGATGCGGATTAGTCCCCGGTCGTCGACCGACTGGAATTCTTGCGGAACGCGTCGGATGAGATACCAGAACCCGTCGCATTTCTGGGGTTGGGCGGGGCGTGCTTTTGAAGCCAAGGAGCTCTCCATCGTTGGAGATGGAGTGTGTATCGGGATCGCATGTTACGGTCGATGTTACGGTTTTAAACGTCCCGTAGCGTCCCGCCTGATCCCTGGATACCGGGAAAGGCTAATAAAATCGGAGCTTTTATAGCGAATCATTTGGTGCCAGAAGAGGACTCGAACGAATTTCGATCATCTACTTGATATAGCATATAAAATACGTAGAAATTAGATGCGCAGTTCCGGATATCCCCACAATTTCCCAACCTATATCGCAATGGCCGGAAAATTTCCGAGGGTCGAGGGCATTGATGGAAGCTTGGGCGAAATTCCTTGCCGAAGGCACGAGCGCCAACGTAGTGCCGTTAAAGGTGACGGCGAACGTCTGATGACGATCTGAATGCGCCGCCGTGCGTCCGTCTCCCATATCAGCGTGAATATAGCGCCACCGGAATCGCCCCGTCACGTGCGTTAGTGCGTCCTACTGTTCAAGCACCCGGCCGCACGGCCACATCTTGGGAGTTTGTACAGTGAATGGAATGACTCGCAGCGCGCTTGCCCGTCATCTCGGCTGCTCGCGCACCACAATATGGAACCTCGAACAGCGGGGCATAATCGCACCGCCCCAGAGGGTTTCGGGAAATCGTTCGATCTTCGGCGAAGCCGCTATCATGGCGGCCGAGAGCGCGGTGCTTGCCGCAAGGGCGGTGGCGTGATGGTCTTCCTCGATCCACTCGCTCGCCTGGAGCGTGAGCACGCCGCTAATCAGGCGCGCGTGACCGCCCTTGAAGAAGAGATAGCTCAACGGGAGGGGCAACCACAGGAGAGCGCCTCATTCGACGCCCTTGTCGCCGCCGATGAAGAGGTGCAGGCGCTCAGGCGCAAGGCGATCATCGCCAAGGGCGTTGCCGACAATTCGGCGACGCGGCTGGCCGACGCCATCGCCGCCGAGGCGGAACGGACGGCCGATGCCGCGCACAAGACCGAAGAAAAGGCGGCCGAGGCTGATCGCAAGCTGGTACGCGCGCCCCTGGCCACGCTGGAGAAATTAATCGCCGAGATCGAAGCCGTCGATTCCAGCGTGCAGCGCACCGAGCAGTATAACGCCCGGCGCGGCGAGCGCCCTTTCATCCCAGACGCCGAAACGCGCGTGCGCCAGCGTCCTGGCGAGCTGATACCGGCGGCCATCAATGAATCGGAGTGTTGGATGGACGAGGCCGGGAACCCAGTCCCCGCCACCATCTGGGACCATTCCAATTTCAAGCACGTGCACAACCCCTCAGCGGTCCGGCATGGACTATTTCGGCGCGTGGAGCGGGAAGCAATCCAGTTAACAAGTATGCCCAAGAGGCTGGCGAAGTTGCTTCCCGAGCTTCGAAAGGCGCTTGGGAGGTGATCGACGCCATCCTTGCCAACAAACCGTGCCGAGAGCGCAGCTTCTGGTTGGATCGCGGCAGGCGTGAGTGTCGCCTACGTCGAGATGACAATCATGTGGTTGCCGAGCACAGGGACGGTCGGAGTTTTCGACTCCCCTGGCCGGCCGATGATCCGGTTTTTGATTCACCGGGCTTCGCCGAGGCAATCTTCAACATCTGTTTGAAAACGGCGGCCGCTGACTGACGGCCGCCGTCTCGAAATCACACCGGCGTTGGCGCGCCGGGAACGTCTCAGCAAGGTTTTTCTATGTCCATCGTCACCGATTCTGGAGTCGCCATTGGTGGCCCCCGAAAGTTTTCACAGATCGTCAATTTCGCCGCCCATTGTGGGCGCAACGCCCTGCCATTCTCATCCGTCGAAGAGGCCGCGAAGGCGTTGCCGTGCTGGCCTTCACGGCCCGGCCCATCTCGGCCGGCGGCCATTCGGGCCAGCTTGGCGCTCGACGCCTCCCTGTCCGACGCCTATCGTAGCGGCCAGATCGAGCGCGCACGCGCGGCCATCGACACGTTCATTGCCGACAATTACGACCGCGCCGACGATGACCGATGGCATCGCGAAAGCCTAGTCGAGTCCGCCAGCATCGCCGCAGCCTGCGCCACCCATGCGCAGGACGGCGAATTATCATCTCTCATCACGGCCGACGATATCGTGGCGCTCATTGAGGAGCACTTTCCGATCGACGATCGCGATGGAACATTCTGGACAGCCGAGCGTGCCCTGATCGATTTTCATCCCGGCTGGTGCGAGCCAACCGAGGACGAGGAGCGCGCCGACGCCGAAGCCGTAGCTGAAATGGACGCATGGCTACTCGCCCGAGCGAACAAACCCGAATTACCGCATCTTCCTCAGCAGCAGGCGGTAAGCGGCGCCGGAAGTGCTAGGCCGCTATTCGAGCTTGAGCACGAGCCCGGCCTTCTCGGCGACATAGCCCGGTGGTCACAGACTTTCGCCTTTCGACCCGTCACAGAATTCGCGCAGCTGGCGGCGCTCGCCACGCTCGCGGCTGTCTTCGGGCGCCGATGGGCAACGCCAACCGGCCTCGGCCTCAATCTCTATATCGTCGCGATTGGCGAGACGGGCGGCGGTAAGGACGCGCTGCTTGGCGCGCCTAAAAAACTCCTTGCCGACGCTGGCTTTCGGCATCTCATCGGCCCAGGCGACTTTTCGAGCGATGCGGCGATCGAAAAGTCGCTCCGCACTCGACCTTCGCAATTGATGCCGCTTGATGAGTTCGGCAAGCTCGCCCAAGCGATGATGGGGCGGAACGCCCCATCATTCGCCCGCCTGGCGGCCAAAGCTCTGCTCGAAATTTACCCGCGGTCGGCGCCGGGCTCCGAGTGGACCGGAAAGCAGCGCGCGAGCGACGATCGCGATTGCGCAGCCGATCCGATCCATTCGCCAACATTGTCACTGCTAGGCGTGTCGACGCCGGAAGGCTTTTTCGAGGGCATGTCGCAACAGACGCTCGACGACGGTTTCTTGAACCGCCTCACGGTTGTTCGGGCTGGCAAAGCCGGGGCGCGCCAACGCGATCCCGCCCGCATGACGCCGCCGCCTGCGCTGATCGATGCCATGCGAGATGCTTACGAAGCATCCAGCACGACGGGGAATCTCGCCGGCGCGGCGACGCGTCTCGCAAGTGCCACGCCGGCCATCCGCTTCGCGCGATGGGCTGACGATGACGCAATCGCAGCGATCGAAATCGTCGAGGCTTGGGAAGATGACGCCAGCGAGGCCGGTCGGCGCGGTGTTGCCGGTCGTGCCGCCGAGCAGACGCAGAAGATCGCCACCATCCGAGCCCTAGCCCGCGATCCCTCCGACCCCGCGGTCACGGCGGACGATGTGCGGTGGGCTTTTGAGGTCGTGCGAGCGTCCATTGAGACGATCGAAGCGGGCGCGCGCGAGATGATGGCTTCGAGCGACTTTGAGCGCCTGGTCCAAGCTTGCCGGCGCGCGATCAACGAGGCTGGTCGTGAAGGCATTACGAAGCGAACCTTGTTCCGGGCGAAGGGCGTTAAAGGATACAAGGCTCCCGATATCACCGCCGCGCTTGATCGCCTTAAAGACCTGCGAGAGATCGCCTCTGAGATTGCCACACCGGGACCGGCCGGCGGGCGACCAGGGCAAAGGTACAGGATGTTACGGGAGGACGAGGTACGCTAAACTGCGCGCAGTCATACGCCGGCCCCTTGTCAGATTAGGTGGCGTTGCCTGGCCGTTTCTCTGAGAACTTTCTCAATATCGAGCAGGCCTCGTCTATGGCATTGATCATTGTGGTCAATTCAATGGCGTTTACGTCACGCTTGCCGTGATGGACAACGTTATTGCGTTGGTCGATTGCTGTCCTGCAAGTCGAAAGAAGGTCGCTCGGGAAATCTTCTTCTTCAAAAATGAAGGGCAGAACGACTCCGAACGATCCTCTAAATCCAACTTTGGCAATGAGGGACTGTATCGAGGTGGGTTCGATGCGCGACTGACGGCTTCCTAGGAGGCCCATCTCTGCACTATGAGCAAATTGACTCAAAGCAACTTCCAGAGCGGTCGCCGCGTCTACCAGAGCATTTCGACGATAGCCCTTGAACATCAGATTGCGAGCATTAGACAGAAGGACATCCACCATCGGAAGCCTATCTTGTCCAATAGCGTATGCGAGCGCATCCGCCCACTCATCTTGGTGCATTGATACTTTAGGATCGCTCAGTTTGACCTCGAATTTGATGATGCCGCGATCAGGATCGAATCGCACATTTTTCCCGTCGATGGTCGCCGTTGCTTGGTGACGCTTGAAAAATTGACCCGGATTCTCGAAATCCACCGCAAGTTCCTCGATCCAGAACTGCTTCTTCATCGCCTTCAGATACGCGAGAAGTCTATTAATGATGCGAACTATTGCTTGCTGCAACTTCGCACCCAACGCCTTGTATTCTGTCGCGAGTTCGACGCTTTCGTCGGGATTCTGAATGTAATTTGCCAACTCGTTAGAGATGCCAACTCTGGCTTTAACAAAAAGCCTTCGCGCTGCGTTGTTCGCCGTCCTCCGAATATCATCCTCCGAAGATCGAAAAGGGCTCGACGTACTTTCAACTTTAAATCCGACCTCCACGCGCACGCCCTCATGATCAGAGACAGGGGTTTCATCTGCTCTCAGTGGAAGCCATTTGTAAAAAACGGGGGGATTTTCGAGTTCAACGGTCAAGTCGACTTCTAACAAGGCCATGCTTGATCTCATTGTTGTTGATTGGTGAGTACCTATTTGCAATTTGAGACGTTCAAAAACGGTGCAACTGTGCGATGAGCGAGCAATCACCATCACGGAAAGCAAAGCTTCACGAGGTGGGATCGCAGGGAAACTTGCTCTCAGTCATCGCCCGCCCGACGCTCTCATGAAGACGAACTGATTGGCTCGTGATCTAGCGTAGCGTGCAAGATGCTCTCTGTGTCGCTCGCCGTAATACGCCAAGTCCAAGAGCGCCTGCGCGACTTCCTCATCCAGCCCGTCGTAATCGAAGGCCGGATTCATAGAGACCGTTTCCTCGACAATGGTCTTCCGGATTTCGAGAAGCATTTGCGTAGCTTGCTCATCAAGTTGAGCGGCCTCTATGCGAAGTGCGGCCGACGATTTCATACGTGCGCTCCTTGATCATGTTCTCTTTTTGTTCTAAACCTCCTTCATGGCCAGGCGCAAGGGCGAGCTTAGCAAATATCAACTGGATAGCTGTTGGCCATATCAGGTGGCGTTACGGGCTGATGTCACGATCGGAAAAACCCACGACGTTGCGCGCGAGTTCTGCAAAGACCTCTCACTTGCGCCAAGAGGCCATACGTTCCGCCGTAATGATGAGTGGTGGAATGTGTGGTGCTTCGCCACCGAGCTAGATGCCGAGAAATTCCGCGAGCGCTTTGGCGGCGAGATGATGGACCCTGCGGATAGGCCGCGATGGGGTGGGCAGAGTTGAATTTGTAGGTGAGGTTTCCGCGCCCTCTGACGTACACCCACAGTTTTCTCGACACCTCACTGTAGAAATTCAAAGGGACTCGTTAGCTTTCCCTAAATTGAGTCGGGTCGTAGGATAGGCCCCGCTCACTTCAATAGTGATAGCTCAAACAAATTCCTTAAATGAAGTTCTTTTCAGACGGGCCGGATATTCCCCTTGAGCTTCTGGAGGCCCGAGACAAAGGCGACGTTGTATTCCTTTGTGGCGCTGGAGTTTCAGTGCCATCTGGAATGCCAACATTCTTCCAACTCGCAAAAAAGATCGCTACGGAGCTTGGAGCCCAAAACGCACCGCTACTTAAGGCTTTATATGACGAGCCAGCGGATACGTCAGTTCCACTCGATCAAATATTCGGATTTCTGCAAAAAGAGTACGGCGTCGGCAAAATAGAGCGGTTAGTCACGCGCTTGTTGCGTACTCCGAAAAAGGCACATACCCAAAACCATAAAACTATTCTTCGGTTATCGAGCGATGCGCAAGGCGTCCCGCGTCTTGTGACAACGAACTTCGATCTGTTGTTTGAATCGGCCGGCTCGCGCATCAAGTGCTTCGTTCCGCCCTATCTACCCGATCTCAATTACTCGGGCGCATTAGAGGGATTAGTCTATTTGCACGGTCGCCTGGATGGGTCTCAGGCGGCAGATAAAAAATTGCGAGGTCTTGTCCTCGGTATCGGCGACCTTGGCCGCGCATACCTTGCCGACGGCTGGGCGACCCGCTTCATGAACCAACTCATAAGCCGGTACACCGTTGTCCTCTTGGGCTATTCTGCAAATGACGTCCCGATCCGCTATCTCTTGGAGGGTTTGAACGCTCGCGGCAGCAAACCAAAACTTTTCGCGTTCGCCGAAGGAGAGCCCGGCGAGACTAAAGAGAGATGGTGGGATCGCGGAGTGATGGCCATTCCCTATCGCGCCGAAGATTCAAAGCATTCGGCGCTGTGGAATACTTTATCCGCTTGGGCAGAGCGCGCCGAAAGCGCTGACAAGTGGCACGAAAAGACCTTGGACCTTGCACGGCGCGGCCCGCGATCACTAGCCCCACACGAGCGCGGACAGGTTGCAGCTATGGCGTTAACGTTGGGAGGTGCCATTGCAATCGCCGACGCAAAACCAGAAATACCCGCCGAGTGGTTGTGTGTGTTCGATTCCACCATTCGTTATGGACGCGTCCAAGGAGGATGGCCGAAGGACGAAGAAGATTTTGATCCATTGGAAACGTACAGGCTGGATAGTGATCCACCCCGTAGTCAGAACCAAAACCAAAATGCGAACCAAGCAATTGGCGTCAACGTCCTTGCGCCTCTCGGGCACGACGAACGCGTACCCAACTATACCAGGCTCGCGGGACAAATCGCACATCGAGCCGAGCCGCTTTCGGCACGCTTAAACCACTTAGGTCGATGGATAGCCACCAACGTTGCCGATCCAATTTCGGTCTGGTGGGCAGCGCATCATCATCAACTCCATCCAAACTTGCAAAATCTAATCGAATGGAACTTGAGGAATAATAAAGGCGTACCGCCGGTCGTTCGCCAAGGTTGGATGCTTTATCTCGAAGCATCTCAACACGATCCGCAGCGCGATCATCGCGATCTTTATGACTTGCTCGACGTCATCAAACACGACGGCTGGTCCGAAACTACTATGCGCCGCGTCCGTCGAACGCTTGAACCATACTTGAGCGTGGAAGCGCCGATATTTTACCCACGTCCACCGTCTGCCGACGACGGAATGAGTATCAGCAGACTGATGCGAGCAGATGTCAAATTCATCAAAAGCGGAGAAAAAATCGATTGCCCCGATCATCTCCTCCCGTGGCTCGTCGCGAGCGTTCGTATTGCCCTCCTGCATGCGGCGAGCATCAAACGCGATTTAGAAATTGATAAATTCTCTCGTACGCCATCCCTTCACCATGAAGACAAGCCCGGACACCTCCATCTCGACGATGACGATGCCTTTTTCCTTTGGTTCGCCGAACTTTTCAAACGGCTCACGGAAATCGATGCAGACTCGGCTCGACGCGAGATAATGCAGTGGCCCATTGATGACGAGTGCTACTTCAGCAAGCTAAGCATATGGGGCTGGATGTTTGCGTCGGTTGCGACTGCACAAGGAGCCATCGAAGGGCTGCTAAAGCTCTCGGATGAATCATTTTGGCGTGAGCGCCACCAACGTGAGCTCATGTGGACCATCAGAGCTAGGTGGCCAGACTTTAGCAAGGAACAACGGTCGGCCATTGAAGAACGCATTCTGGCCGGGCCGCCTTCGTATCCCACTGAAGAAAACGAGGAACATCTTGTAAGGAAAGCGCGGGCTTCCGCCGTCCGGCTTGGATGGATGCTGCTCAATGGCTTGGAACTGAACAAGGCAACTACGGACGCCTTGCCCTCATTGCGCTCCGTGGATTCTGAGTGGCGCGAAAGTTGGGTGCGCGGGGCGGACCTAAGTTTCGATAGTCGCGGCGGTACGGTCCACACGGACACCGATGCGTCTGCCCTAATGGATGCTCCACTTGATGAAGTTGTTTCACGAATAGCGGCTATCGAACGTCGACCCGCCGGCGGGTTTGTGGAACGAAACCCGTTTCTCGGCTTTTACAAGGCTCGGCCAGTGCGGGCTCTAGCCGTGCTTACTCGCGAAGCTCGGAAAGGCAACTTTCCTGTGCAGCTATGGCGGACCCTCCTGACGGACGATATGCCGGTCAAGCTTAGGTTTCGTTGGACGGTGGCGAGGCGCATTGCGCAACTTCCGCCAAATGTCATCGTGGACCTTTCACGTTCCGCCTGTCGCTGGCTCCAGGGCGTAATGCCCGAGTTCTTCGAGCGAAGAGCCGAGGAAGCGCTTTCCACTTGGGATTCAGTTTTTACTGCACTCACGTTCGCTGGACCGAATGCCACCACAAGCGGCATGGGCGATATGTCGATTGGAGGAGTTCAACAGAAGTTATCGAGACGCACCTTCACCCACGCGATCAATGGGCCCATCGGAGAATTAACCGAGGCTCTCATTTTGACGCTCAGCAAGGCGAAGCCTACAAACCGTACCGGGGTTCCTCAACGATTCAAAGATAGGTTTATGGCCGCGATGCAGTCGCCCGGAGAAGGGGCGGATCATGCCACGTCGATTATTTTTTGGAACCTTAAATGGCTGTTCTATCTCGATCCGACATGGACAAAGAGCCACTTAATTCCATTCTTCAAACATAGTCATGCCCTGTCCGAACCAGCATGGAGCGGCTTTCTTTTTGACAATAGAGTCCCGCACATAAAACTCTTTGAGCTATTGAAACAGGATTATCTTGAGGCGTTCGAAGTATCCAAAAATTGGAAATGGGAAGATGAGGCATCCGCGCGTCTCAGCCAGTTCCTCGTTGTAGCAACGGTGGGTACTGGCAAGCGAGTGCTATCCAACGCAGAAGCAAGAGGCGCACTCCAGAGTTGCAATGATGACATGCGAACGGCTTCACTTCGGCAGCTTAGTTCAATGATCGCAAGCGCCGATGATTGGCGTTCGCATGGGAAACCGTTTGTCGAAGAGATTTGGCCGCAGGAAATTCGATTTCAGACCAGCTCAACTTCCGGAGTGCTCGCCGATATTGCGACGAAGTGCGGCGACGACTTTCCCAACGTTGTTCAGAGAGTCAATTCGCTTTTGCAGCCGGTCGAGCATCTTGACTCGCTAATTCATGAACTCGTCGACGAGGGCGAAGGTGCGGTGCCTCTCGCCACGCGGTTTCCGCGCGAAGCGGTAGTATTTATTGAACGGCTGACACCCGATATCCCTAGGTATGTGCCTTACAATTTGCGCGAACTCCTTCGCAAGACCGCAGATCATCTGGCAAGCCTTCGGCAAATGACCGAATGGCGTCGTCTAAATGATCTCATCTCCAAAGCATAAGCATTCGCTCCGCAAAATGATGAACTTGATGTTTTTAAGTATCTCTCTTGATAGCCCTAATGATGGGCGGAAGATCAATTAATCCGAGCGCACGGAGAGATTCTTCAACCTCCTTCTCGGCGCCGGGAGGAGCGTCCGCCCCGATCATTATTTCCGAGATGATACCCGGCTTACGCAATGGCGCAGGGATTATGACGTAAGGTCGACCGTCATCTCGGGCACAGACAGGCAGGTGAGGATTCCCAAGATCGTTCACTGCAAGCATACGAAGCTCTCGTTCGTGCTCCCAACCGGTGTCCTTTGTTGTAACGCTATTCCACACTAGTGCGGCGTTCATCAGTGTTGAGATGCTTTGCAATAACTGGCCAATTTCACTCTTGCGAATTATGCCTCGTATCTGCGCCGTCCGAAGCATCTCTAGCGCCACATCTAAGGCATGGGCTTGACGTCGGCGGCATTCGCCGGACCCATACAAAACCTTCGCGACATAGGTCCTGTCCTCCGGACGGGCACTCTTGAGATCGACGTTCGCGAAGAGGTCGGGCCCTAAGCCAATGGCAACTCCCCGCCGCTCGTCGCCATATGTTTGCCACTGACCGTCGTCGTCGCGTTCGCCAAAGCTCATCGAATAAAACCCGAAACGCTTCCGGATCGCTTGGACGCGATCTATGGCGAGTTGCGACCCAACAAACGCTTTAACGAGATCATCGCCGGACAGGTGCCCCGCGAAATTCCGCCTTGCTAATTCTTCGCGCGCAATACCGAGGCCGTAATCCAACTCCGTTTCGTCGTTCATGCAAAAGATGCTGTGAAGCCAAAAGCTCTCGCTTTGCATGATGCCCCGGAAGCCAGCCCAGCTTGTGTAGTGAAATACGGGTGCGGACGGCTTGTCTTGCTTATCGCGAGCGTTCGCCCATTGATCCCACCACGTCTCGTATTCATTGACGATTTTACGCGCTTCCGCGGATAGGCCGCGCGAGAGAAAGTTGGTCGACATCGTCCGCTTGACCATGAGAGGTTATAGTTACGTACTTTGAGCGCACAATGTGATCTGCCGATAAATGATTGGCACGGGAAAGCGCTCGCTCAGTAATCGAAGAAAATTTTTAGTATGTTCGTCTGGCTCAGGCTCCCCCACTACGACCAACTCGCTCACGGGCTTCGTGCCTGGCCAACATCCATAATCTAGAAGCTGACCTATAGCCTCGCGCACACATCCGCGCGCCGTTGCGGCCGTCTTGATTTCGAAAACGACTTTAAGCTCATTTTTCCAGAGAAACACATCGATGCGCCCTCCGCTGGAGGTATTCCGCTCGATTTGCACATAGTCTTTGCCGTGTTCTTCTACGAGTTCATCGTAGAGCTGTCGCTGCAGCGCGTTGTGATGCAAATCGATAGAAATCGCTCGTTGAGTGACCAAGGCCGTGGTGCGCAAAGGCCTTTCTCGCCATCCCGGCCGGAGGGGATCTTCTTCGAAAGTGGTCGATTCAAAGGTTCCATTGGCGTTTCCCTCCACGAAGCGATAAAGCGGCAAAAGGCGGTCCAAAGTTTCCAGAATATTTTCGTAATCAGGTGCATTACTGCGGCCGATCGAACCCAAGAATACAAAAGTCCCTTTTGCGATGAGCTCGCCGCGTATTGGCAGGGGAGCCGTAAGGGCGCTTCGACCAGCTTTGTTGTGATGCCACATCAGCAAATCAGCGAGATGTTCGCCAAAATCCACCAGATAGTCGTTGAACAAGCGCACTTTGGGAACGAGCCTGTCGATGTCGGGCAATGATCGACTTGGCTCAAACGAGAAGGCGACTCCGTACCTAAGGTCGCCCTCGCCCAAACCTTCTTCGGTCCCAATGTTGAATTGCAATTCCGTTCGGCCGCCTGAGGAAATAGCCCAGCGACCATCGTGCACTTCTTCAAAGACGCGATTCCTGTGTTTTCTGGAGCGCCTCAGCAGCTCTTTTCTAAGATTTGGGAGTTGGCCGATTGGGTGACCAACGGCGCGCGTATTCACCTCGTCAACGATTTCTTGGAACGTCGGCATGGGATATCCTGATCGCGGAGCGGTACTCGCCCCGGCACTACACCGATGGCCAGAGGGCCCCTCTTATTGCCGATAGAGTTAGGGTCGAACTAGTTAGAGGCTTGATCTCTTGTCCTGGCGTGAGGCCGTCAGCGAGCATCTGTGGTGTTATCCTCCACCACCTCCGCTTTTCGGACGCAGTTAAACACGCCGGATATCTCCCAGCAATGTCAGACGGGCGCACGATATAGAATCGCCATTGCTCAGGATTTCGATGGTCGGCAACTTCCCAATCTTCTTCAAAGTGGGCACATAGAATGAAAAGGTCGCAAAGAAAGCCGTAAGGCTCGCATGGAATAGGTGGCATATATTCCGGCCGGCGGCGCGTCGACGCAAACCACTCAACGGTGCTGTACTTGGTTTTATGGACTTTATTCCACGGCTGTGTGCGAGCAGAATTTTTCACTTGAATACGAATGCGCTCAGGCACCTGACGTTCATCATCGCCGATTTGCAAGTCCCAAGAATACCAACCGCCACCGACCACACCGCATTCGGGCCCGAGAATGTCCGCCACCATGTATTCGGCCCATAAGCCACGAAGGTTGTTGTCAATAAGAGCGACTTCGAACAGGTCGGCAAACAGGCGCTTAGCTATGCGATCAACTATAGACGACATGCCTCCCCCTCATGCGGCCTGCGCGAGTACGATATGGAATGCCCACCGACTCGATCGCGCGCGCGACTCTTAAATACAAATCCAGAGTCCTTTTATATATCCCGACAAGATGTAGCGAGCGCGTGCACGCGACAGGCGACGACACTTTGCGGGCTAAGCTTGTAGGCCTATTGGCGGCGCGCTTTCGGTCCACCGATGACGCACTTGCGATGATTGCAGTCTCAATCGTGAGGCAGCCAACCGAGCGACTGCTCAATTATTTCTCTATAGTTCGTCGCAATCTGTCGCGGGGCCCGACGGACGTAGTTTTCCGCGCGATCACGCTCAGAGGCGTTTAGGCCCGATAGGTATGTGACGATTTCATCGGCACTTGCCGATCGCTCAATGTCTTTGAATTTTGGTGGGAGGGCGGTCCACACTACTCCTGTAATTCCCTTATCGGCCGCCCAATCGGCTAACGTCGGGATAGTGAATGGCGAAGTGTCACTAGAACTCCAAGAGCCGATAAATCTATCGGCCGTCTCCTCGCGATCCTTAAGCGCAGCGCGCGCCGCCTCCAGCGATAGCGAGTTCATCTTTGACCATAGCGCAGGCACTGGCTTCGCAGTCGCTTCCAACACAAGAGTGATGCGTCGGTCCTTTGATTGCCTCAGAAATTCAACCCGCACAGTAGGTCCATCAGTATTCCAACCGTCCTTGATGGGCAGTCCCCGTGGCTCCCAAACCAATGAACCCCAACCGAGACAGGCAATGGTCACAATTGCTTCTCCCTCAATAGCCGTTATCTGAGGTATTTAATCGCGCAACAAGGTCTTGTACCGAGCACTCCGAAGTTTTGAGTTTGCACCCAGTTTGCTCCCGTCAATTTTGGGAGCAAACCTACTGGCCGAAAAACCGCATAATTCCTTAGTTTTATATATAGAGAGGTAGCTTTGCTCCCTTTGCTCCCTCCCCCTCTAATTCGCCCCAACACATCGCTTGATGCATGCTATATTCTATAATTAGACGACTAAAAATATGAGTCGTCGAGAGCAAAGGACCAAACCTTCTCATTGTGCAGACAAAGCGCTGAGATCAGACGAAAAAGTCGGGTCAGGTTTGCTCCCAAATGCGCAGGCGCAAACTCGGTAGCAAAATGGCCTAACTCACAGACGCGCTATGCGCCAGAAACGTCGCGGCGAGGAAAAACGGCTTAGATCGATTGACTATATCCCACCGGTTGTTACGCTCTCGATATGACGGGGGGACTTATCCAAACTATTCCGGCTGGGCTCGAACGAACGTTGGGTGAAAATCTGACGGCTGGCGAAACCGTGGCCATCAAGTTGAAGGGTGCATGGAAAGAGGTGCTGGTTTGCACTGATCGCCGCGTACTCATTCTGAAGTCAGGCTTCATGACGGGCCAGACATTCGGAAGCGACCTGTTCCAACTGCCCTACGCCGCCATCGCGTCAGCCGAAGTTAAATTCCACCTGATCTCTGGGTATTTCGAAGTGTCGGCTGGTGGAATGCAGAACACGGCGAAGAGCGTTTGGTCGGCGGATCGCAACGCCGATCCAGCCAAGTCCCCGAACTGTGTCTCACTCAATTCTCGCGCAATGGCGAATACCTTTCGCCAAGCGTGCACGTTCATCATGGAGAAGGTTGCCGCGTCGCGGACTGTCCCCGCGCCGCCCGCTCAATCCCTGGAGACGGATATTGCCGGCGCGATCGAGCGCCTATGGAAGCTTCACACTGATGGTGCTTTGACACGCGATGAATTCGAGGCGGGGAAGGCAAAGCTTCTAGCCTGACTGTTCGCCATCGCGATCTGACCAAACTGCCCGGTAAGGCCCGCGAGCTTGCCGTCGACCACAGCAGCCACGACTCGTGAGGGCGAAGTCGTGATCGTAGCGCTGTCGCAACTGGTCAGTATCGCTTTTTGTAAATGCCGGGGATCGTGAAGCGCTGCACATACGGGCAACGCCGCGACCTATTCATCGCGTCCCAATACATCGCTACAGCGACTGGCTCCATGATGGCGGCTGGAACCCGATATGAATAATGTTTGAAGTCCTGCGTCGCGTGTTCGGTTAAATGCCACGAACGACGAAACTCCGGCTGTAGGTAATCATATATGCCCCAACGGATATTGTTCAGAAACTCAGCAATCTGGCTGGAATGATAAGAGAATATGCCATTCAGGAACCATTTTCCGAAATCGTCGACTGCCAGGTAAGCTTCCTGCTCACTAACCGGGTGGCCCGCCTTTTCCAGCAAAGCCCGAAGATGGCCGACATTGGTCGAGAGCCTCGCAATGTTATGCTTGGCGATGTCGCCGCACATTTTGAGATAGCGCAAACGCGACACGGTGATGTCGGCAACCACATCGATTTCGCCCAGGTTGACCCCTTCAGCGATAAATTCCCCTTCAAGCCAATCCGCGAACGCCTCCGTCGCCGCGCTTAAAGGAACGGGATTGCCTCCGAGCTTCGGATTCGAGCAAACCTGACGCAAATGATACAGCATCGTTAGATCGGCTGGCCGGACACCACTAGGCACCGGCTTGAAACCCAACGGCGGGAGCGCGCCCTTGTAGGAACGGATTTCCGATAAGAAATCGCCAAGCAGGATCGCGAACAGCCGAGCGCTGTGAGACGTGACGAAAATCAAATTGGAAAGCTCAGATTTGTCGGTCTTCACGAACATGGCCCAGTTCACCATGTCGTCGATCATCTCCCACCCGGTTTTGAGAGTGATGATTTCGCGCTCGGTATCATTCATGAGTGCGCACCTGTTCGATAGACGCAGTAGCAAGACGGCGGTCTTCGGACACGTGCAATGCGTCGCCAATCGCCAATTATGTCGTGGACAAATCCCCGCTAGCCTAGCCGCCACAAATGGGGGGCGATTTGTGTCGGTCGGCAGCGAAAATTCAGCGGTTTCGTGGTCAATCGACCTGTAAGGTCGATTGCTTCTGATCTAATCCGCACCGCTGGCAGACGGGAATAGCAATGAAAGTTCCTGACGAAGTTAGAAAGACTGTTGGCTTCGTAGCCTACGCAAGCCTTGTGAACGGTGACATTGTTCCCGTCGGAACGTTCTTCTTTGTAGGCCACAACCCAATCGAGGGCGAAACAACATCGAGAAGAATGTATGCCGTCACCGCGCGGCACGTGATCGACGGTCTGCGATCAAAGGGCCGCAATGACCTAACCCTTCGGATGAACCCCAAGGAGCCGGGCGCCCCTCTCATTACCGTGACGACTGATCTTGACGGCTGGTTCCGTCATCCGTCCGACGATTCAATAGACGTCGCGATCCGCGAGATGGGCATTCCGAAAAACGCCGACCATCTAGTGATTCCGTTTAACATGTGCGCGACTCCGGACGTAGTCGCCGAGCACGAAGTTGCACTTGGCGACGAGATTTTTATCAGTGGACATTTTAGGCATCACTTCGGTAAGGCGCGAAATATTCCGATCGTGCGAACAGGCAATCTTGCCGCGCTAGGTGAGGAGCGCGTGCAGACCAAGAGTTTTGGAGAGATCGACGCGATATTGATCGAAGCCCGTTCTATCGGCGGCCTGAGTGGATCACCTGTGTTCCTGAATCTCGGGGCCGTCCGACAAATCAACGGCGGGGTAAAGTTTGCCACGGGAGCAAGTCCGATATTCTTTCTTTTGGGGTTGATCCACGGACACTTTGACTCGCCAAGCGACGACGCACTTGACGTCGGTTTCGTCGCCACCGAGAAGATAAACGCCGGAATAGCGATCGTCGTACCCATTTCCAAGGTACGCGAAGTGATTGACGCTTACGAGGCGACGCACAATGCCGCCAAAGCTGGCGCCTAGTTTCGGCAAGTTCCGAGGTAGCTACTGTTCACGCCCTGCGGAAAATTCATGGATCAGTTTCAATAGATGACAAAACCTTTTTCTTACTCGCTAGATGATTGCAACGTTCATGATCGCGAGAAGCTGGCCCGCTACCGCGAACTGGCCACGGTCTGGCATGACCTTCTGCACGGTGACGAGCGTCATTCGATATCGGGCCAGCTTAGCGACATGCTCTGGCAAGATGCCGCGTGGCGCACCGCGAATGAGGCCCGTCGATATGCCGATACGGACGGGCCGACATCCGCAATCGCCCCATTGCTGGGCGGCATGCTCGACCGCGGATATGTTGCCGGGCAGGTGATTGCGATCTCCCGGCTTCTCGAAAAACCCGCCTCGGATGCAAAAAAGGGCGTCGTGTCCCTGCGCCGGATTGTCGACGAGATGAGATCAAACCGCGCCCTGTTCACTCGCGAAATCTTCGTCTCGAATGATGCGCTACCCTACGATTGGGAGGCTGTGCGAACTTCATATTTGGCGCAGCATGATATCGCTGATGGCACAGTGCGCTGGATGGATCATAACGGGCCGGCGGCGTGGTCGACTGCGTCGGGAAGGCATGCAGCATTCGATAGGTTATCCGGTATCGCGGAGGGCGATCGGAAGCGGGATGATCTCATTGCGGCGGAAGTGTTCGACCACCTCGACGCCGCGCTGAAAACGCCGGTTTTCACGGAAATCATGGCGCTCAGAAACAAAAGCGTCGCTCATGCTGCCGATGCTTTCTCACGATCGCAGGTCCCGAACCTTCGGCTGGGGTTCAAGCTAGATGAGCTGGCGAGAGCCCATTTCATCCTGCTCGGCGTATTCCAAGCAATATCGGCAGAGCTTCTTTACGGCTCGTGGCGCGGGGGAGCAGTGCCCGACGCCCAATATGATCTGTTCGCACACATTGATCGCCCTTTCGTGCCAGCGGCGCGCATGGAGGAATTGCACAGGTTTTGGACAAGCCACTGCGACGAGCGCGACGAATGGCTCTCGAAATCATTCTCGGAGATGCTGCCGACGATCGTGCGAGCACAGGGGACGCCGGAGGGACAGCGCTAGGTCGGCTCACGGCTTCAGCGACTCGCGGGCGGGTCCTCCCAGGGCCGCCACCCGTGCGGGTTCGCGCGAAAGCGAAAGCATCCGCCACAGAGTCGTTCGGAATCGAGGTTGTTTGCAATGGGCGGAATTTGTCCGTCCATAGGGCCATGGAATTATAAAAAATTTGAATTTTTTCAATGACTTGTTTCGATGATCGAGTGATATGCGACCCAAATAGATCATTGCAAATAATAGAAAACAAAGCGCGCAATAGCCACCAAATCATACTGTTATGAATTCAGGGATATTTCATTATCCCTCGCATGGTTCATCCACTCATCTTGGACAATCCCGGCCGCCTGTCGCGTATAACGGTGCCGCCGCATTCCCATCCACTCGCGCGTCTCGTGTTCCAATTAATGCGTGAGCACAACGTTAGTTACGGGCTGCTCGAAGACGCCAGCGGCGTGCTACGGCAGACCACCAAAAGTTACAGGCGAGAGAAGCGGCCTGGCCTTGCGTCGATCGAAGCGCTGCTTGGTGCATTCGGCTGGTCACTGGTACCGGTGCCCCCGCTGTCCTCGCTCAAGCCCGAAACGCTCGCGGCAATCGAGGAGCTATCGCTCGACTTTCGCTCTGATGACGAAGTCGTCGGCGCCGCGCTCGCCGCGATCGTCACACCGAAAGAACACGCCCCCGGCCCGGCGCCCCGCGTCGATCTTCGCTCCTCCGACTTGAGGGTTGCTGCATGAGCATCGTAACCAAACAACGTTTCGACTCCGACCGCGCCCGGCTCGCCGAGCTTGAGGCGGAATTTGCGGCCAACCCCGCCGCTCCCTTCGTTCGCGAGAACTTGGGGTCCTATCGCAAGCGCGTCGCGCGCAACCGCCTCGCCACGCCAGCGCCCGCACCGGCCGCCCCGCCTGCGCCGAAGCCGGCAGCAGCAGCGCCACGCGCTGCCCCGCCGCTCGACCGGGCCACGGCGATCCGGCGCATCGGCGCTGGCCTCGGCGGCACCGACGCAGAAATCGAGGACGCCATCAAGAGCGGGATGTCCGCGGAGGCGTTCGCGCTGATGCTATCCGAAGGCACCGCCCTCGATCGCTTGGTCGCGGGCGTGGCTGCCTTCTTGCCCACCCCTACTGCGCCAGGAAAGGGCAGCGCATGGGCGCTTCGGCCGACATGATCGTCCCGCTGCAGCATCCCACCAGCGCTCGCAGCGAGGTCATGGTCCGCGTTCCGTCGAACCCACGCGCGTTCAAGAGTCGCCCGGGGCATGTTTCCAAGCCGGTGTGGGTCGCCGCAAAACTGGCCGGTCTGTCTCTGGCGGAGGCGCGAGAGCTGCATGAGGTCGACATGCGGGCAATCTTTGCAGCGTTCCACATGGAAGCTGACGGGATCGAGGCTGCATAATGTCTGGCGGCGCTATGTCGGTGTTCGTTAATGTCGGCGCCAAGCTTCTACCGTCGCTGAAGTCGACGGTGAATGCGGCCGAGCAGAGCTTCGGTCAGATGACCAAGCGCATGAAAATTCAGGCGGCAGAAACCAAGCTCGCCTTAAGGGAAATGACCGCGGCGCTCACCCCGCTCGCCGCGATGGCTGCGGCTGGCGGCCTGACGCTTGGCGTCAAGGGCATCCTTGGCGAGGGCATGGAATTTCAGCATCAGATTATGATGATGAAAAACATGGGCCGCACCTCGACCGAAATGGCCGATGCGGTCAAGGCGTCGTGGAAAACGATCAATGAAATTCCCACGTCGACCCTGAGTGAAAATCTCAAGGTGCTGAACGAAACGACGATGGCGTTCGGCGGCTTCGCGCACGCGGCCGAGAATCTGTCGTTCGTCCAGAAGATGAGCGGCATGCTGACCAATGTGCTCGGCGATGAGCACGGGTTGACGAAGGATAGCACTTACAGCCTCGTGAAGGCGCTGGAAATGCGCGGCATGGGGACAAAGGAGCATCCCGGATTCGATCAGAAGCGCTTTCAGAGCGAGGCGAGCCAACTCTATCAGGCGATGATCGCCTCGGGCGGCAAGGTCACGCCGGAAGAATTTTTCAACTTCACGAAGAAGTCGAGCCCGTACACGTCGGGCCTGTCCGATCGATTCATGTATCGCATCGCGCCGACCTTGATTCAGGAGCAGGGCGGCGAGATTGCGGGCGGCCAGCTCAATACTTTCATGGGCACCATTCTCGGCAAGTCCAAGAATATCATGCAAACGGCGGCATGGCTTAAGACGGGCATGCTCGATCCGAAGCAGGTTGTCTATAATAAGCAGGGCAACGCGGTTGGGTGGAAGCCGGGCGCGATCAAGGGAACCGACACGGCGCTCAGCGACCCCATGATGTTCATGGAAAAGCTCGGCGGCGTCCTGCGGAAGCAGGGTGTCGACACGACCAATTCGCTTTCGCTCACGAAGGCGCTTATGCCGCTGTTCCGCGACCGCATGGCGTTCCGGATGGCTTATGGGCTGCTCTATCAGCAGAACAATACCAATCTGCACAAGGACGAACGCCTCATAAACAAAGTGCCGAATGTCGGCACCGCTTATGAAAATTCCCTGCGCAATGATCCTAAGATGCAGATGAAAGCGCTTGGGGCAAGTTTAACGAACCTCGAAACCGCGATGGGGTCGGCGTTCTTTAAGGGCGGCGGTGTTACCGCGATCAACAATATCGCGCGCGGCCTTAACTGGCTTGCGGGCGTGTTTGATCGCCATCCGAATTTCGCCAAGGGCGTTACGACGATGATGGGCTTTGGCGCCGTGCTCGCCACGCTCAAGGTGCTTGACGTAGGTCTGCGCTGGATATTCTCGCCGCTGATGGGCGTCGGGCGCGCTATCGGCTGGCTCGCCATGCGTTTCATGCCGCTGCGGTGGGCAATGGTGGCGGCGCGCTATGGCGTGCTCGCCCTCGTTCGCACGCTCGGCGTCGAATTGCTGGCGGCGATTGCGGGGTTTGGTCCGGTGATCATGGGCGGCCTCGCCACGCTCGGCGGATGGCTTCTGAGCGGCCTCACGGTCGCGCTTGAAGTCCTTTCCGGCCCTGTAGGGTGGGCGCTGCTCGCCGCGGCGGCCATCGCGCTCGTCTGGAAATTCCGCGCGCAGATCGCGCAGGGATGGCATGCCGTCGTCGATTGGTTCGCAACCAGCGCATGGCCCGCGATCGTCTCGACGTTCAGCGCCGCCGCCGATTGGGGGTCGCAGCTCGTCGGCAAGATCATCGCCGGGCTCGAAGCAAGCTGGGGATCGCTCAAGGGGTGGTTTGTAGGCCATTGGAATGCGCTCGCTCCGAGCGCGTTGCAGATTGGTGGCGCGCCTTCGGCGGCGCCGGTCGCCAAGGCTCCGCCTCACCGCGCGCTCGGCGGTTCGGTGTCGGCCGGCATCGGCTATCAATGGAATGAGCGCGGGCGCGAAATGTTCGTGCCCGGCCGCTCGGGCACCGTCATTCCGGCGCATGTCGTGGATGCGATGGCGCGCGGCGCGGCGAACAATAACGGCCGCAGCCTGCATGTTGGGCAGATTGTGATTCAGGCCGCCAATGATCCCTATGAAACGGCTCGAGTCGTTCGCCAAGAGTTGCGCCGCCTGGCGGCCGACCAATCTGCATTGTTGAGTGACTGATCATGGCCGAAAGCAATAGCTATAAGATGATGGGGCTGGGCGACTTCCGGTTTTGCCTTGATACCGCCGCCCATCAGGAATTGGAACGCAACAGCGCTTGGCGCTGGCCGAGCGTGGAGCGCATCGGCGCGCGTCCAGCCCTTCAATATGTCGGCCCCGGCGAAGACAAGATCACCATGAGGGGCACGATATATCCGCACTTCCGCGGTGGCCTCGGCCAGGTGTCGGCGATGCGCGAGCAGGCTGCGAAGGGCCTTCCGCTTTTGATGATCGATGGCACCGGCCGCGTTTGGGGCAAATACGTTATCACAGACATCCGCGAGGGGCAGTCGACTTTCTTTTCGAACGGCATGCCGCGCAAGGTGGATTTCGACCTGTCGCTTTCGATGTACGACGATGACGGGGCGGGTTCCATCGTGCCGAATTCGCCATCATCGACCACCGGCCAAAGCAGTAGCAAGGACTCGCTGCAAACCTCGCCGCAGTCGAATAGCAACCAAGGCAGTTTCGACTCGCAAACCGTCTATGATGGAATCGCTTCGGCATGACCTTCGAAATCTACCGCACCCGCGAGGGCGACTCTGTCGACCTGATCGCGTTTCTGCGCTTCGGTCAGCATGGCATGGAGGCTGCGATTCTCGACGCCAACCCATATTTGGCTGCGCTTGGCCCGATCCTGCCGGCAAACATGATCATCTGGATTCCGGTGCCGGTGGTGCAGGATCGGCAGGCCGGCGAGAACCTGTGGGGCGCAGGCGAGTGAGGCCCGCAATCCGGCTCGAAATTGATGGGAAGGCCGCATCTCCGGAGCTGCTCCGACGCCTCGTCTCCATCAGGATTGTCGACCATTCGGGAGGCTCAGCGGACACGCTCGAAATCGAACTTGATGACCGCAACAACGCTGCGGCGCCGCCGATCGGCGGCGAGGTGAAGGTTTGGCTCGGCTATGAGCCGAAGCCCGCTTATCGGGGCCGCTTTCGCATATCCGGCTGGTCGCTCAATGGCCCGCCCGCAGTGATGACGGTCAACGCCAAGGCGGCCGATTTCACGAGCGCCATCCGCGCCCCCAAGACGCGATCGCATCATCAAACGACGCTCGGCGCGATCGTCAGCAAGGTCGCTGGCGAACACGGGCTTGGCGTGTCGATGGACTCCGGCCTGGCGGCGCGAATGATCGACCACGTCGACCAGCAGACCGAAAGCGACATGAGTTTCCTGTCGCGCTTGGCGAAGCGCAACGGCGCGACGTTCAAGATCGGCGCTGGCAAGGTCGTGTTCACCGCCAATAGGTCGACTATCCTGCCGGATGGCACGTCGAAGACGCGGTTCGCGATCAGGCCGGAAATGATCTCAACGTGGAGTTTCCGCGCGGAAGAACGCGGTGCCTATAAATCGGCCAAGGCCGCCTTCTATGACAAGAAGAAGGGCAAGCGCGTCCATTGCACCGCGGGCAGCGGCACGCCATGCCACCGCGACCGACGCCTCTATGCGACGCAGGATGAGGCGCAGAACGCCGCTGATGCGAACCTCGGCGACCTGACCCGCGGCAAGGTGACGGGAAGCATAAGCGGGCCGGGGATGCCCGATCTTTACGCCGAGGCGCTTCTCGACCTGGCCGGCTTCTCGCCGGACTGTGATGGCGAATATCTCGCGAAGACCGTTACCCATAGATTCGACGGGCGGGGATATGTTGTCGACATCGACTTTGAAACCATCGGCTCAGGCGGTGCAGATTAATTTGAGCCGCCCGCGCCCGCCGGTATCGCAAGATGTTTTGATCACGGCTTTCAATAAACCTGCGCGCACCCTCGAAATTTTTCATTATATCGTCTTCGCCGATCCGATGAATGATCGCAGCATTAGAGATCAACGGAAATATCCGTTAGATCAACGGATATATCCGTGTACTGATTTTCTTAGCCAAAATTACATATTCTGTTTGGAATTATCCAACTCATGAGGCATAGCGGCTTCGCTATTAAAGCGTAAGGAGTCGTTATGGTGGTCGATATTTTCCAATCTTTTGACGAGCTGGACGAAGCGCATGGCGAGCGGGTCGGCGCGCCGCAGGACGCGATCAGCGAGCTTGTGCGTTCTCTCGAAAATCATCTCGTCGCCATGCCCGCGACCAGTGCAGAAGCACTCGCGTGGAAGATGCGGCGCCTCACACGCGCCATCGAAAATGATTGGCGTGAATCGGAAGTGAGCGTGATCGTCTCTTCAATCGAAAGAGACGTGGCATCGATGGCGGCGTGATGTGGTCAGCGAGCGCGTAGAGCGCACAACGATGAACATGTAGGAACGCATGCGGACGTGCCGCGTCGACTTAGGACGCTGCAATGGCAAGCGAAGCATTTATGGCCCGGCGTCGTGCATTGCGCTGGGCCTCTTTTTTGGGGTGTGTATCGGCTGGTGATCTCGAACGTCAGCGCGGGCGCGACTTCGCAGCGAACAACTCCACTTGGCCGGGTACTGCAACGATATTCTTCTTTCCGGTCTTCGGATTGGCGCGGGAAAGGTCAGCGGCGGCCGTCGACCGAAGCTCTGGCTCGACAATTTTAGCCCGCTTTTCTGCGTGGGGCTGTTGAACAGCTTTCGGAGCTTTTTCGCTCGTGCAGAAGCTGGCCCATTCCCGCATGAGGTCGCGGCGCCGGTCAAAGAAATCCGTTCGGCGATATGCGCGTTTCACATCATCAGGAACCTCATGTGCCAACGCGGCCTCGGCGATCTCTTCCGGATAATCCGTCTCATCTGCACGCCAATCCGCAAACGTCGACCTCATGCCGTGCACGCGGTAGGGCAGGTCCATATCACGCAAGATTTTCGTCAGCGTCATGTCCGAAAGCGGCGTGCCAGCTTCCGATGGAAATAGGAGGTCACTGTCGGGACGGCGGAACTTGGCGGCCATGTCGACGACTTCCAAGGCTTCTGGCGACAGCGGCACGCGATGTGCCTTACGCATCTTCATGCGTGAGGCCGGAATTTCCCACACTGCTTTCTCTTTATCGATGTCGTCCCAGGTGGCGCCGCGTGTCTCGCCCGAGCGTGCCGCGTTCAAGATGGTGAAGCGCAGTGCCAGCGAGCCCTTGCTTTCTTTTGCGGCCAGCTTCGCCATGAACGCTGCCAATTCAGTATATGGCATCGCCGAGTGATGTTGGCCTTCCTTCTGCGCCGGGAGGCGATCCGTGACGGCCTTGGCGAGCGCGCCTTCCAGCAAATGCCCGTCGGGGCGTGCGAAGCGCAGGACGCGGATGATATATTGGCGGACCCGTCTCGCTGTCTCCGGCTTTGCGGCCCATATAGGACGCAGGGCTTCGGCGAGCACATCAGCGTCGATGCTCTGAACTTCGAGGCGACCCAGCTTGGGATAGGCGTGCATCTCAAGGCGCGCGCGCATTCTGGAGATGGTCTTTTCGCCCAGCTTGTCGCCTGCGAGGCCGCTCAGCGTCGCTTCGGCCGCGTCCCGGAATGTCTGACGCTCTGGCTTTTTGAATTTGTACGCCAGCGGATCGCGTCCCTCGCGAATGGCCGCGCGATATTCGTCGGCCAGTTCGCGTGCCTTGCTAAGCGAAATGGCTGGATAGCCGCCAAGGCCGAAGTCACGCCTTTTGCCATTGGAGGTTGCGCGAAGAATCCACGATCGTGTGCCGGATGCCTTGATGAGCAGCATGAGTCCCCGACCGTCTCCATACGCGCCCGGCTTGGTCAGTCTGCCGACTTCGAGAGCTGTCAGCCGCTTGGAGTTCGACATTTCCGTGTCCCCACAATTTCCCCACGTCTTTAGGGCGGATTGGGGCGGATGTCTACGGACGGGAGATTCAGCCAAAGGGCGGAAAAATCCCGTGTATTAAAGGCTTTTGAGGGTTTATGGGCGAGGGGCTCGACGCGTGCGGACGCCTGCGAACAAGCAAATGGTGCCCAGAAGAGGACTCGAACCTCCACGCCTTGTGAGCGCTGCTACCTGAAAGCAGTGCGTCTACCAATTCCGCCATCTGGGCATCGACGTGTCAGGTAAATTGTGCGGACGCGGAAGTCAATTGCGTGACGGCAAATCGAGGCGAGACAACGCATCTCCGGTGTGCAGGCGGCATTCCGAAGGGTTTCGCAGCGCCAAGTGGGTGCCGGCTCGCCGCGGGACGGTGTCGAGGACCCAAATCCTGCCGTTCACATTGTGCGGCGCGGACTTCACAGCGGCAATCCGGAGGGCTAGAGCTACGGCTTGAGCTGATGGCAGCATATGGGCCCCGGGTGGCCGCAGCATCGAGGTTTCGGAATGGCAGAAAACGGCAAGCTGGCGACGGTGTTCGGAGGCTCCGGATTTGTCGGGCGCTACATCGTTTGGTCGTTGGCTCGAAAGGGCTACCGCGTCCGCGCTGCTGTTCGCAGGCCTGATCTTGCGGGCCATCTGCAACCCATGGGCGTCGTCGGGCAGATTCATGCCGTTCAGGCCAACCTCCGATTTGCCGATTCGATTGCGCGGGCCGTAGAGGGCGCCGAGATCGTCATCAACGCCGTCGGCATTTTGTCGCCGTCCGGTGCGCAGACTTTCGAAGCTGTCCACGCCAAGGGCGCTGAGCGCGTTGCGAAGGCCGCCAAGGAAGCGGGCGCTGCTCGTCTTGTTCACATCTCGGCGATCGGTGCCAACAAGGATTCGGCGTCACGGTATGCGCGGACGAAGGCAGAGGGCGAACGGGCGACGTTCGCCGAATTCCCGTCGGCGCTCGTCCTCCGACCGTCCATCGTGTTCGGTCCCGAGGACGAGTTCTTCAACCGTTTTGCCGCCATGGCGCGGATCAGCCCGTTCCTGCCGCTCGTCGGCGGCGGCGGCACGAAATTTCAGCCGGTTTTTGTCGGCGACGTCGGGCAGGCGGCGGCCAACGCAGCGAACGGGATCGGCAAGCCGGGGACAATCTATGAACTCGGTGGCCCGGAGATTTTGAGTTTCCGGGATCTCCTCAAGGCAACGCTACAATATGCCGATCGTCGGCGGCTGCTGTTGCCCCTGCCGTTCGGGGTGGCGAAGCTCATGGCGATCCTGACTTCGCCGCTCCCGAATTCGCTCAGGCCGCTGACGCTCGATCAGGTGCGGCTCCTTCAGTCGGACAACGTGGTGTCGGAAGCCGCGAAAAAGGAAGGGCGAACGATTGCGGCGCTCGGTATCGAAAAGCCGGCCTCAATCGACGGGATCGTTCCGGAATACCTCGAACGCTTCAAGCCGAAGGGCCAATATGCGCACTATCACCCCTAGGCGGATGACCCGTACGCGGGTCTTGCGGGTGACGACGGTTGGCAAAAGCAGAGCCACCCAACGGATTGGGTGGCTCTTTGTCATAAAACCGGTGTTTCGGCTGCTCGCTTAGTGGAGCGGTGCGATCGACAGCTCGTCTTCCTGAGCATGCCCGATTGCCGCCTGCAGCGTGTCCGTCAGCGCGATCGGCGTACCGTCGGCCGCGTGAAGCGAAAAGAGGGGGATGCCCTTCGGCAGTCCTTCGATCTGCGGGAACATCTCGATCGCTTCGTCCGAGGTCAGCGTCTTGATGTAAGCGACCTCGCCGCCACCAAGACGTGCAAGCTCCAGCTCGCTCATGACGGGCACTACAACATTGTGGGTTTCGGTGGCTTTTGCGGTGGTCTTAGTGTTCATGACGCTCTTCCTCCTTGTGTCGAGGCCGGGCTCTCATCGCAGCTTCGGAAATCATGTCCTTCCGCTCTGCGCGTGTGCTCCGATCCTCCGACGATTCGGCCGCCGGCGCTGTGACGCGAAAGACTCAGCTCAGGTCCGGCTTTTGATCTGTTTCGCTGTCCCTATCTCAATTCGCCTGACAAGGCGCTCCGGTTCCAGGCGCTGCAGATCAACGGCCAAAAGCCCATTCGATAGCTCGGCACTCTTCACTTCGATGCCGTCTGCCAGGACGAACGTCCGTGAAAACTGCCGGGACGCGATGCCCCGATAGAGATATTCACGGTCTTTGTCGTCCTGTTGCTTGCCACGAACGGTCAATTGTTTGTCTTCGAGCGTAATTTCGAGTTCGTCTTGCGTGAACCCGGCCACGGCCAACGTGATCCGGAGAAGCTCACCGGCATCACCGTCCCGGGCGACCCGTTCGATGTTATAAGGCGGATAGCCGTCGCCACCCTTGGTGGCTCGATCGACCAGCCGTTCGATTTCTTCGAAACCCAAAAGCAGCGGGTTCGAAAGTGCGGTTAGACGTGTCATCTGAAGGCCCTTGGTTAAGCGACCATCTTTCCCTATTTCCCGGACGCTCTTCCGAGCCGCCCGACCGCCGCATCTCTGCCAGCGGTTCAATCAAGATATGGGGGCGTCTGCCCGGTCTTCAAGCGTAATGGGAGGGGGAGTGTCGCGCGTGCCTCAGGTGCGCTCAAAACGCGGTAATACCGGTTTTTTGCCTTAAGTCCGCCCGCGTCGGCGGACAAGGGATCCGCTCTCTGAGCTTTTTTCCAAAGTGAGGGTTTCATGAAGTTCGCGTCCCTAGTGTTCGCGTCGGCCATCGCTCTTTCTATCGTTGCATTTGCCATTCCACCCGCAGTCGCAGAGGAGCCTGCGAAAGCGGCCGACGACTCCGGGAAGGTCTTGGGCGATCCGGATGGACCGCTTACCCCGGAAGAGAAAGCGGAGAAGGAGGCTCGTCAGGCTTGCAAGGTCGATCTCTGCCGGGCGTTCCATTCCAAGGAAGCGACGGGTAAGGACATCGCCTGCCATGTGATCAAAAGCTGGCGTAAGGAACAACTCGTGAAGCTCGTCGCCAAGTTGAAGGTGACGTGGCCCTACGATGGCGCCCACTGCTCCACCGACTTGACCGTCAATCACGCCGAATTGGTCAAGGCGATGTCGGCGCCGAAAGCGGAATTGGAATTCGCCAAGCACACGGTTACGTGCTCGATTGCGAGTGAGAAGAAAGGCGCGACGGACTTCTCGTTCGATCTCACGCCGAAGGTGACATTCGAGAACGGCAAGGCCACCAAGGCGCAGGCCCATTGGGGAAAGATCGAAGCACCTACACTGATCAAAAGCGCGCTCTGGACAGCGACCGCGGCTGATAACACAGTGAACATCCTATCGAGCTCCATCGTCGATGAAGTCAACGAATTCATTTCGAAGCGATGCGACGAGGTCAAAGACCAGTGGGCCGCCAAGCAATAGCCGCCGAATTCCCGTTCGCATTTGCGAAGTGTTATATTGTTATTAGGACGGCTTATGAGTTGCTATTGTAAATACGATTGGCACTTATTGCCGCTCCAGCATACGTATGCTGCCGTTAAGCGTGGACAAACCACTCTTGGAGGAAAACCATGAAGACGTGGTCGAAGCCTGAAGTTCGTGAGCAGGAAGTTGGTCTTGAAGTGACCAGCTATCTGCCGGCTGAGATCGACCTCATCTAATTCAGATGATGTCGACCTTAGGGTCGGACTTTTAAGCGGCGACCGGATCTCCCGGTCGTCGCTTTTTTATTGTCTTAGCTGAGGCTTTCGATGGCCTCGCGCTTTTCCTCAAGTTCCAGCCAACGTGTTTCAGCGGCTTCGAGCTGCATTTGAGCCTGGCCCAGACGCTCGCTCGTCTTATCGAACGCTGCGCGATCGCGCGTGAAGAGATCGGCGTCAGCGAGCTTCGCCGCGAGATTTTGGATCTCGGCTTCAAGCTTTGCTATTTCGATCGGAAGCGTCGTCAGGGCGTGCTTATCCTTGAAGGACAGCTTCTGTTTTCCTGGTGCCGAAGCAGCGTTCGCTTCGGCCGCGCTTTTCCGAGACGCCGCTGCTGCATTCGACTGCGATTTCTTTTGCAGGCCTTCGCCCTTGCGCTGGGCGAGCATATCGGAATAGCCACCGGCATATTCCGTCCAATATCCGTCGCCTTCCGGCGCCAGTACGCTCGTCACGATGCGATCGAGGAAATCGCGGTCGTGGCTTACGAGCAAAATCGTGCCGGCGTAATCGGATAGAAGTTCCTGCAGGAGATCGAGCGTTTCGAGATCGAGATCGTTCGTCGGCTCGTCGAGGATCAGCACGTTCGACGGCTTTGCGAGTGCGCGTGCCAGCATCAAGCGCGCCCGCTCTCCGCCCGACAGAACGCGGATCGGCGAGAGCCGCTGCTCAGGAAGAAACAGGAAGTCCTGCATGTAGCTCGCGACGTGGCGCGGCTTGCCGTTGATGATGACCTGGTCACCACGTCCGCCGGTCAGCGCGTCCGATACGGTCCAATTGGGATTGAGCTCGTCGCGTTTCTGGTCGAGCGTTACGACTTCAAGATTGGCGCCGTGACGGATGGTGCCGCTGTCGGGCGCTATTTCTCCCGTCAGCAACTTGATCAGTGTGGTCTTGCCGGCGCCGTTCGGTCCGACGATGCCGAGCCGATCGCCGCGCATCACACGCAGATCGAGACCCGTGACGATGCTGGTGTCGCCGTAAGCCTTCGAGATGCCCGTTGCCTCGACAACGAGCTTGCCGGAGAGGCTGCCTTCGGAAGCGTCCAGGCGAACCTGTCCGACGGAGTGGCGCTGCTCGCGCACTTCCTGGCGCATGGCTTTCAGTTCGCGCACGCGGCGCACGTTGCGCTTGCGCCGGCCGGTGACGCCACCGTGCATCCATTGGTTTTCGCGGACGATCTTGCGGTCGAGCTTGTGGCGCTCGATCTCCTCTTCTTCGAGCACCTTGTCGCGCCAGTCTTCGAACGCGGCAAAGCCCTGCTCGAGGCGGCGGGTCTTGCCCCGGTCGAGCCACACGGTTGCGCGCGACAGCGTTTCGAGGAACCGGCGGTCATGGCTGATCAGCAGCAGGGCCGAGCGTGAGGCCTGCAGGGTCGCTTCCAGCCATTCGATCGCGGTGAGATCGAGATGGTTCGTCGGCTCGTCGAGCAGAAGGACGTCGGGCTTGGCAACGACGGCCTGCGCGAGACCGGCGCGGCGTGCCTCGCCGCCCGAAAGGGTTCGCGGGTCGGCTTCGCCGTCGAGACCGAGTTCCATCAAAAGATAGTCGGCCAGGTAAGGGTCATCGGTCGGGCCCAGTCCAGCCTCTATGTAGGCGCGAACCGTGTCGAAACCGGTGAAGTCGGCTTCTTGTCGAAGGTAGCGGATGCTGGCGTTCGGATGGGCGAAGCGCTCGCCGCGATCGGGCTCGACCAAACCGGCTGCGATTTTGAGCAGCGTCGATTTTCCGGAGCCATTGCGGCCGACGAGGCAGACGCGGTCACCGGGGGCGACGGTCAGCTCGGCGCCTTCGAGCAGCGGAGTTCCGCCGAAGGTCAGATTGATGTCTTTGAGTGTAATGAGAGGAGGTGCCATGCGGCCCCTCGTAGCCGTGGACGCGCGCGGGATCAATCCTTGGTGGGAGAGCGACGCGCGCTAGCTTCGAACGGAGGCCGTTGCCTTTTTGACGCGGGACGAATTTCGGTCAGCAGCAGCGGCTGATTTTGCCGCCGCCTTCGCCATACCGGCTCGCCTGACGTTCACGGAAGAAGTCCTCGTAGCTCATCACCGGTTCGCCAGGGTGGGCGCGGAGGCGGTGGGCGACGTAAGCATCGTAGTCCGGCACGCCGACCATCAGTCGCGCCGTCTTGGCAACGCCGGCTGCAAACTTGAACAGGAGATTTGTTTCAGGTTTCAGCATGCATCACTCCGCCGCAACCACGGCGGCTTCCCGCGCCGAAACGTCCGGATTGGCGAGCGCCTTCATAACGGCCGCCGCGCCGAATCCGGCCATAGCGACCACAAGCGCGATCAGCAGCCCTGTCAGCGTGGCGTTCAGGTAATCGTTGAACACGATGCGGTGCATGTCTTCCAAGGATTTGGCAGGCGCGATGACCTGCCCGGACGCCAGCGCATTCGAGAATTTCGTTGCGTGTGAAACGAAGCCAATCGCCGGATTGTCGCTGAAGATTTTCTGCCAGCCCGCGGTGAGCGTACAGATCGCAACCCACGTTGCTGGCGCGAGCGTCACCCAAGCGTAGCGCTGCCGTTTCATCTTGAAGAGGATGACCGTGCAGAGCGTCAGTGCGATGCAGGCGAGCATCTGGTTGGCGATTCCGAACAGCGGCCATAGCGTATTGATGCCGCCCAAGGGATCGACCACGCCCTGATAGAGGAAATAGCCCCAGCCGCCGACGGCGATCGACGTCGCGACGATGTTTGCCGTCCACGAGCGTGTTTCTCTGAGGGATGGGCTGACGGTGCCGAGCAGATCCTGGATCATGAAGCGCGCGACGCGTGTTCCGGCATCGATGGTCGTCAGGATGAAGAGCGCCTCGAAGAGGATGGCAAAGTGATACCAAAAGGCCATCAGGCCTTTGCCGCCGATGGCGCTGGATAGAATTTCGGCCATGCCGACGGCGAGTGTCGGGGCGCCGCCTGTGCGGGAGAGGATCGTCGTCTCGCCGACGTTAGTGGCGGCTTCCTTCAGCATGTCCGGCGTTATGGCGAAGCCCCAGCCGGAGATGGCAGCCGCAGCGGTTTCGGGCGTCGTGCCGATGAGGGCTGCTGGACTGTTCAATGCGAAATAGAGTCCTGGCTCGAGCGTCGTCGCCGCCACCAAGGCCATGATGGCGACGAAGCTCTCCATCAGCATCGCGCCGTAGCCGATGAGGCGGGCGTTGACTTCATTGTCGAGCATCTTCGGTGTCGTGCCGGATGAGACGAGCGCGTGGAAGCCCGAGATCGCGCCGCAGGCAATCGTGATGAACAGGAATGGGAACAGGTTGCCAGCGAAGACCGGGCCACTGCCGTCGATGAACTTCGTCACGGCCGGCATCCTGAGATCGGGCAGCACGAAGAAGATGCCGAGTGCCAAGCCGGCGATGGTGCCGATTTTCAGGAATGTCGACAGGTAGTCGCGGGGCGCGAGCAGCGTCCATACCGGCAGCACCGAGGCGACGAAGCCGTAGGCGATCAGCATCATCGAAAGCTGCTCGCCGGAATAGTTGAACATCGGCCCAAGCGTTGGATCCTCGGCGACGTAGCGGCCGAAGATCAGGGACAGCAGCAACAAGGTGAGGCCGATCACCGACATCTCGCCGATGCGGCCTGGCCGAATGAAGCGTCCGTAAAAGCCCATGAGTACGGCAATCGGGATCGTCATCATGACCGTGAACGTCGCCCACGGGCTTTGCTTCAGCGCTTTGACGACGACGAGGGCCAGAACCGCGAGCAGGATGACCATGATGAGCAGGACGCCGATCATCGCGATCGTGCCGGCGATCTCGCCGAGCTCGGTACGAATCATCTCGCCGAGGGACCGCCCGTCGCGGCGGGTTGAAGCCCAGAGCACGACGAAGTCCTGCACCGCGCCCGCAAAAATGACGCCGACGATCAGCCAGAGCGTTCCGGGCAGGTAGCCCATCTGCGCCGCGAGCACGGGGCCGACGAGGGGGCCCGCTCCGGCGATGGCTGCGAAGTGGTGTCCGAAAAGAACGGTTTTGTCGGTCGGGCAATAGTCGAGCCCGTCATTGAAGCGCTGGGCGGGCGTCAGGCGCGCCTTATCGAGACGGAGCACGCGGTCGGCGATGAAGCGGCTGTAGAACCGGTAGGCGAGCAGATAGGAGCATATCGCGGCGGAGACGAGCCAGATCGCGTTGATGGTTTCGCCTCGCGACAGCGCGACAATTGCAAGCGAAACGGCGCCGAGCGCGGCGACGGCTACCCAAGTGAGGTTCAAGCGCCAGTGATGCATGTTTCGTCCCTGTCGTTCGCGATTATGCTTCGCAAATCGTTTCGCGGCGGAGACTACATAAAAAGCTGGGCGAGGTCAGCCGTGCTGGCGATCGCGGGCTTTTGCACCAAATTGGCCTAAGTAAAGAGATGGTGGAGCTAACCGGGATCGAACCGGTGACCTCTTGCATGCCATGCAAGCGCTCTCCCAGCTGAGCTATAGCCCCAAACCAATTCCCTTCGGCGGGGCTGGATCCCGCCGATGTTCGAAGTCCCGCCTGATAAGTCGTCTTGGCGAAAACTGCAAGGACGTTTCAGAGCTTTATCAAGGCTCTTCGTCGCCCTCGCCTGCCGGGCCACCGATAATGTTCGAGACGTCGCCGCCTTCTTCTTCCTCTTCCTCGAGGAAGGTTTCATCGTCTTCGGTGCCGCTATCATCGGCTTCGACGTCGACGAGAGCCTCTTCGCCTTCGACTGCCGGCAATTCGCCGTCGGCTTCCTCGGCGGTTGCTGCCTTCTTTGCTTTCTTGGCGGCGAGATCCCGCTGCTCAGCCTGAAGGGCTGCCAGTGCCGCCGGTGAAGAAGCAATCACATATTTACTATTGCAGAAGGGGCAGATGATCGGGTCGTGACCGAGATCATAGAAGCGCTCGTCGCAGTTCTGACAGGTGCGCTTCGTCCCTCGCGCTTGCTTGGTCGCCATTGGTCGTGCCTCAGGGTTCGGAAATCAAGGGAGCCCGTCTGCCATAGGCGGTGTTCCCTGTCAAAACGAAAAGGTGGGAGCTGGCGGGACTGCGTCAAGGTCCCCGGTGGCAGACGTCTCGACCTCCGTCCGAAGGGGCCGTTGACAGGGCGTCGCGGTCCAGTGTCTATCCGGGCCTAAAGTCAGGGAAAAGTGCCTGACGCGCCAGATTTCCAATGGTCCGGAAGGTCGATTTTGCACGCTACATCCACACCGAAACCGCTCTCGTCCCGCCGCTCGGCACCGCTCACAGGGAAGGTGCGGGTTCCTGGAGACAAATCGATCTCCCACCGGGCCCTCATTTTCGGGGCTCTGGCGACTGGGACAACGCGGATTACGGGACTTCTGGAAGCCGAGGACGTCATAAATACCGCGCGAGCCGTGGTCGCGCTCGGTGCGATGGCGGAAAAGCAGGGCGACGCTTGGGTGGTCAAAGGTCGCGGCGTCGGCGGGCTCAGCGCCCCGGCCCAGGCACTCGATTTCGGTAATTCCGGCACCGGCACGCGGCTGATGATGGGTGTCGTCGCCGGGCATCCGATGACGGTGACGATGGCGGGCGATGCATCGTTGTCGCGCCGGCCGATGCGGCGGGTTTTGGCTCCCCTCGTAGACATGGGTCTCGAAATTCTCGAGGCCGGTAAAGAGACGCTGCCGCTGACGCTCAAGGGCACGAGCGAATTGATCCCGATCGTCTACGTGCTTCCCGTGCCTTCGGCGCAGGTGAAAAGTGCCGTCCTGATCGCGGGTCTCCACGCGGTGGGGGAAACGACCGTCGTCGAGCGTGAACCGACGCGCGATCACACCGAGCGGATGTTGCGCCATTTCGGGGCAACCGTCAGGACCGAGACGAAAGGCGCCGATACGCATATTACCGTGAAGGGACACGCGGAACTCACCGGCAAGGACGTTCACGTTCCCGGCGATCCGTCGTCGGCGGCGTTTCTGGCGGCGGCGGCATTGCTCGTGCCCGGTTCCGACGTCACGATCGAGGGTATACTGATCAATCCGACGCGCATCGGGCTTTATACAACGCTCCAGGAAATGGGCGGCGATGTTACGTTCCTCAATGAACGCGAGGAGGGCGGCGAGCCGGTTGCCGACATTCGTGTCCGTGTGTCGCGTCTCAAGGGTGTGCGGGTGCCAGCGGAGCGTGCGCCGTCGATGATCGACGAGTATCCTGTGCTTGCGGCGATCTCGGCCTTCGCGGAAGGTGATACGCGGATGGACGGCCTCGCCGAACTCAAGGTCAAGGAGAGCGATCGGCTGCAGGCAACGGCTGCGGGATTGGCGGCCAACGGTGCGACGGTGCGGGTCGAGGGCGACAGCCTGATCGTTTCGGGCAACGGCGGCCTCAAAGGCGGCGGCGTCGTTGCAACCCACCTTGATCACAGGATCGCGATGGCGTTTCTGACGGCGGGTCTCGCGAGCGAGCAGCCGATTGTGGTGGACGACTCGACCATGATCGCGACAAGCTTCCCCGAGTTCCGGCAGCTGATGGAAACGCTCGGGGCCAAATACGATGAGCCCGCGGGCCGGTGACATCGATGTTTCAAGTCCGTCCGAGATTAGCGATCGGACCTGTTTCGAAACGGAGGGCGCGCAGTTGATCATTGCGATCGATGGTCCGGCTGCGTCAGGCAAAGGCACGCTTGCAAAGCGTATCGCCGCCCATTTCGGCATGGCCTGGCTCGATACAGGTCTTCTTTATCGCGCCGTCGCTCGAGACGTTCTCGCGGCCGGCTCCGACTTGGAAGATGCTCGGGCTGCGACGGCGGCTGCGAAAGCGGTTAACGCCGAGACGCTCGATGATCCCGCGCTCCGCGGTCCACGCTCCGGCGATGCCGCTTCGATCGTTGCGAAAATTCCAGAGGTGCGCGCAGCGCTGCTCGAATATCAGCGGGCGTTTGCGCGACAGGACAAGGGCGCCGTTCTCGATGGACGCGATATTGGGACGGTCGTTTGTCCCGAGGCGCACGTGAAAATATTCGTTACTGCTTCCGATGAAGCGCGGGCGAAACGGCGCTTTCTCGAACATCAGTCACGCGGCGAGAGCGTTACGTATGACGATCTTCTGGCCGATATTCGGCGGAGAGATGCGCGCGACAGCGGCCGTGCTGCGGCGCCGATGCATGCCGCCGACGATGCGGTTCATCTCGATACGACGACGCTGGACGCGGATCAGGCATTCGCGGTGGCGTTACAATTGATCGACGCGATGCGGTAGACGTCCCGGACTTCTGCGCGAAACGCGGTTCGGCGCTCGCGTGCGCGCAAAAAGGCGCGCGTTTCTGTTTCAACGATGGTTGCCGCTAAGCATAGCTGTCACGAAACTTATTTGCTTTCTGCATGCGACAGTTCCACCTATAGGTATGTGCCGATTCGAACCGAGACGGCCGTCTCGGTGTTTACGAGTCTCCTCGAAAACGAGGAACAAGGGACGTCATGGGCAAGAACGAGCGGAAAGTTCTGAAGCCGGAAGATCCTGAAATCCGTGATTGGACGGACTCAATATCGTCCGTCATCGCGTACGGCGGAACGGAACGAGCCGACGACATTCTGGAAGAAGTCGTCGAGCGGGCGCGGGTCAGTGGCGCGGCAATTCCCTTTGCGTCGAGCACCGCCTACATCAACAGCATCAGCGTCGACGAGGAAGCCAAGCTTCCCGGCAACCGCGAGCTCGAGCACCGGATCGCATCGGCTATCCGCTGGAACGCGGCAGCCATGGTGCTCCGCGCAAACAAAGAGTCGACCGAACTCGGCGGCCACATTGCGAGCTATCAGTCGGCGGCGACGCTCTATGAAACCGGCTTCACGCATTTCTGGCATGCGCCGTCCGAGAGCCACGGCGGCGATCTCATTCTTATTCAGGGACATTCGTCACCGGGAATTTACGCGCGCGCGTTTCTGGAAGGCCGGCTCGACGAGGATCGGCTTCTGCATTTTCGCCAGGAGGTCGGAGGAAAGGGTCTTCCGTCGTATCCGCATCCGTGGCTGATGCCGGACTTCTGGCAGTTTCCGACCGTCTCGATGGGCCTCGGGCCCTTGATGGCGATCTATCAGGCGCGCTTTCTCAAATATCTGCACGCGCGCGGATTGGCCGATACGGAAAATCGCAAGGTTTGGGTGTTCTGCGGCGACGGCGAGATGGACGAGCCGGAAAGCCTCGGCGCGATTTCGCTCGCCGGCCGCGAGAAGCTCGACAATCTGATTTTCGTCGTCAATTGCAATTTGCAGCGGCTGGATGGACCGGTGCGCGGCAACGGCAAGATCATCCAGGAACTCGAACGCAATTTCCGCGGCGCGGGCTGGAATGTTCTGAAGGTCATCTGGGGCTCGCAATGGGACGAGCTGCTGGCGCGCGATACGACGGGCAAGCTGCGACAGCTGATGGAAGAGTGCGTCGACGGCGAATACCAGGTCTTCAAATCGCGTGACGGCGCTTTCATCCGCAAGCATTTCTTCGGGCGTTATCCGGAAACGGCGGCACTCGTCGAAGACTGGTCGGACGAGAAGATCTGGCGCCTGACGCGCGGCGGGCACGATCCGTCGAAGGTTTACGCGGCGTATGCGGCGGCGACGCAGCACAAGGACCAGCCGACGTGCATCCTCGCCAAGACCGTCAAGGGTTACGGCATGGGGCAGGCGGGCGAAGGCCAGATGCTCGCGCATCAATCGAAGAAGATGGATGTCGACGCGCTTCGCCAGTTCCGCGATCGCTTCAAGGTGCCGGTTGCCGACGATCAGCTCGCCGACGTGCCTTTCATTCGCTTCGAGAAGGGCTCGCCGGAAGACGAATATCTGCACAAGATGCGGCGCAATCTCGGCGGCTATCTACCGTCGCGCCGCCGCAAGTCGTCCGTTACGCTCGATGCGCCACCGCTATCGCTGTTCGAATCGCAGCTCAAAGGTTCCGACGGCCGCGAGATTTCGACGACGATGGCGTTCGTTCGGATCTTGACGGCGCTCATGCGCGACAAGAGGCTTGGCCGGCACATCGTTCCGATCGTCCCGGACGAAAGCCGCACCTTCGGTATGGAGGGCATGTTCCGGCAGTTTGGAATCTTCAGTCAGGTCGGTCAGCTCTACCGCCCCGAAGATGCCGATCAGCTGATGTTCTACAAGGAAGACAAGTCCGGCCAGATGCTGCAGGAAGGCATCAACGAAGCCGGCGCGATGGCGTCGTGGATAGCGGCGGCGACGAGTTATTCGACATCGAACGTGCCGATGGTGCCGTTCTACATTTTCTATTCGATGTTCGGATTCCAGCGCATCGGCGATCTCGCGTGGGCGGCCGGTGATGAGCGTTGCCGCGGCTTCCTGCTGGGCGGCACGTCGGGGCGCACGACGCTCAACGGCGAGGGTCTGCAGCACGAAGACGGTCACAGCCATCTCATCTCGGCGACGGTGCCGAACTGCGTCTCCTACGATCCGACGTTCAATTACGAGGTCGCGGTTATTGTCCAAAACGGCATGAGACGCATGCTGGCGGATCAGGAAGATGTGTTCTTCTACCTGACGCTTTTGAATGAAAATTACGAGCATCCGCCGATGCCGGAAGGCGTCGAGGACGACATCATCAAGGGCATGTACTTGTTCCGGGCGGCGCCGGAAGGCGCGCCGGGGCACAAAGTGCAGCTCATGGGTTCCGGCGCGATCCTGCGCGAAGTCATCGCCGCCGCCGATCTCTTGCGCGACGATTGGGCCGTTTCCGCCGACATCTGGAGTGTAACGAGTTTCACGGAGCTTGCACGAGAAGCCCACGACGCCGAGCGCTGGAACCTCTTGCATCCAACGGAGACGCCACGCGTCCCGTTCGTGAAGCGAAAGATTTCCGAGCGCGGCGAAGGGCCGGTGATCGCTTCGACCGATTACATGAAGCTCTATGCCGATCAGGTGCGGCCTTCGGTTCCGAACCGGTATTCGGTTCTCGGCACCGACGGTTTCGGCCGTTCCGATTACCGCCGGACGCTCCGCTATTTCTTCGAAGTCGACCGGCATTTCGTGACGATCGCCGCGCTCAAGGCTCTTGCCGACGAGAATAAGATCCCGTCGATCAAGATCGCCGAAGCGATCGCGAAATACGGGATCGATCCCGCCAAGGCCAATCCAGCTCGCAGCTGACCAGGACAGGTCCGAATACATGCCGCTCGTCGACATCAAGGTGCCGAATATCGGTGATTTCGAAAATGTCCCGGTCGTCGAAATTCAAGTGAAGCCGGGCGACGAGGTGAAGGCCGACGATCCGCTGATCACGCTCGAGAGCGACAAGGCCGCGATGGATGTGCCCGCTCCCTTCCAGGGCAAGGTGGCGGAGATCCTGGTCGCCATCGGCGACAAGGTCAGCGAAGGCAGCACCATCATCAAGCTCGATACGGCGGGCGATGCGAAAGCCGAAGCTCCCGCTGTCAATGGGAAGGGCGAGGCCAAGTCTGATGTTGCTCCGAAGGCGAATCGCGCGCCGGACAAGAGCAAGCCTGCCGAAGCCAAAGAAGGAGGATCGATACCTCCGCCCGGAGATTTCGGTTCGGTGTATGCGAGCCCGTCGGTTCGCCGTATCGCACGCGATCTCGATGTCGATCTGAGGCAAGTCAAAGGGACAGGCGACAAGGGCCGCATCACGAAAGACGATGTGAAAGCCTACATCGCGCGCAGCCAGCCTGCGGCCGCGCCGGGCGCCGCCGGGCAGACGACGGGCATTCCAGAAATTCCGGCGCAAGATTTTTCGAAATACGGGCCGATCGAAACCAAACCGATGTCGCGGTTGAAGAGATTGACCGGTCCCAACCTGCATCGCGCGTGGTTGAACGTTCCGCACGTCACCAATGCCGACGAAGCCGACATCACCGATCTCGAGGCTTATCGCAAAGACCTCGACGCGACGGCGAAGAGCAAAGGCTACCGCGTGACGCTCGTTGCGTTTTTGCTGAAAGCCTCGGTTTCCACGCTCAAAGAATATCCGGACGTCAATTCATCGCTCGCACCGGGCAAGGATGCGCTGATCCTCAAGCGCTACTACAACATCGGCGTTGCCGTTGATACGCCGGATGGGCTCGTCGTGCCTGTCATTCGCGACGTCGATCGCAAGGGCGTCCTCGAATTGAGCCAGGAGCTGACAGCCGTCTCGGCGCGCATGCGCGAGGGCAAGATCACGCCGACCGATATTTCGGGAGCGACCTTCTCCATATCGAGCCTCGGCGGCATCGGCGGCACGGGTTTCACGCCGATCGTCAACGCGCCCGAAGTTGCCATTCTCGGAGCGGTCAGGGCGCAGATGAAGCCGCAGTGGGATGGTTCGGCATTCCAGCCGAGGCTGATGCTGCCGCTCTGTCTTTCGTACGATCATCGGGTGGTCGATGGCGCGCTTGCTGCTCGCTTTTTGAGGAAGATCTGCGATGCGCTGGCCGACGTTCGCCAGCTCGTCTTGTAGGACTTAAGTGATGAGCAAGAAGGAAATCCGCGTTCCGGCTCTCGGCGATTTCGAGAACGTGCCGATCATCGAGGTGCACGTGAAGCCGGGAGCGACCGTTGCCGCCGAAGACGCGCTCATTACGCTCGAGAGCGACAAGGCTTCGTTTGATGTGCCGGCGCCTGAGGGCGGCAAAGTCGTCGAGGTTCTGATCAATGTCGGCGACAAGGTCAGCGAGGGAAGCCCGATACTGACGCTCGAAACGGTCGGAAAGACCGAGAGCGTGACTAAGCCCGAGATGGTGCAGCCGAAGAAGGAAGTGCCTCCGGCCGCTTCCGCCCCGGCGGCAAAATTCTCAGGCGCCGCCGATCATGCGTGCGAAGTTTTGGTGCTGGGCGCCGGTCCTGGTGGCTATTCCGCAGCGTTTCGCGCGGCCGATCTCGGTGCGAAGACCATCCTTGTCGATCGCTGGCCAGCCCTCGGCGGCGTTTGTCTGAACGTTGGCTGCATACCTTCGAAGGCTCTGCTGCACACCGCATTCATCATCGATGAAGCGGCGGCGTTGGGCAAACACGGCATTACGTTTGCTACGCCGAAAATCGATCTGAAGAAGCTCGCGGCTTACAAGGACGCCGTCGTCGGCAAGCTGACGGGTGGGCTCGCGTCGATGGCGAAGGCGCGCAAGGTCACGACGCTGCGCGGGACCGGCACTTTCGTCGACGACCATCATTTGAAGGTCGCGTTCGACGATGGGCGCGAAGAGACGGTTCGTTTCGAGAACGCGATCATCGCCGCGGGGTCCGAAGCAGCGGAGCTGCCGTTCATGCCCTCCGATCCGCGCATCGTCGATTCAACCGGTGCGCTCGAGCTGCCGCAAATTCCTGACAGGATGCTCGTCATCGGCGGCGGCATCATCGGTCTCGAGATGGCGACGGTCTATTCGACGCTCGGTGCGCGCCTCGACGTGGTGGAACTGCTCGACGGTTTGATGACGGGCACGGATCGCGATCTCGTCAACGTCTGGCAGAAGGTCAATGCGCGCCGCTTCGATCGCGTGATGCTGAAGACCAAAGTCGTCGCTGCCGAGGCGAAGCAAGACGGCATTTACATTACGTTCGAAGGCGCCGATGCGCCGGCCGAGCCGCAGCGCTACGGTCTGGTGCTTGTTGCCGTTGGGCGAAAGCCAAACGGCAAGGCCATCGGAGCCGGCAATGCCGGGGTTGCCGTGTCGGATCGCGGCTTCATCCCGATCGATAAGCAAATGCGTACGAACGTCCCGAACATCTTTGCCATAGGCGATATCGCGGATGAGCCCATGCTGGCGCACAAGGCCGTCCATCAGGGGCACGTTGCGGCAGAGAACGCGGCTGGGAGCAAAAGCTTCTTCGATGCGCGCCAAATCCCGTCCGTCGCCTACACCGATCCCGAGATCGCCTGGGCGGGTTTGACCGAGACTGAGGCTAAGTCGCGGGGCATCGCATATAAGAAGGCGGTGTTCCCGTGGGCCGCGTCGGGCCGGGCCATCGCCAACGGTCGAGACGAGGGCTTCACCAAGCTGCTCTTCGACGAAGGCACCGAGCGGATCATCGGCGGGGCAATCGTCGGTACGGAAGCCGGAAATCTCATCTCCGAGATCGGTCTCGCCATAGAGATGGGGGCCGATGCCATCGATATTGGTAAAACCATCCATCCGCATCCGACACTTTCAGAGTCTGTCGGCATGGCGGCCGAGGTGGCGGAAGGGGTCTGTACGGACCTGATGCCGCCCAAACCGGCGCGGGTCCGGGCCTAGGGCGCCAGCCCTTGCTTTCGGGGGGGCGGTTGGGTATATCAGCGCCATTCGACGTCGCTGTCGGATGGTCAAGAGGAAGATCAACCGGTTGGGCGCCCCATAGGGGTCCCCGAATTCTGACCGGCAGGGCTGCGGCCCATCACGGCGACATCACATCCAGACATCAGCGCCCTCAAGCCAGGCATCGCGTTCGCGCGGGTCTGACTATTGGCGCTTCCAATATCAACCCAAACGCGCCGGGCCATCGCGCCCGGCAACACGCCGTTATCAAGGAGAACGAATGTCCGCTGAAGTAGCCAATAAAGATTTCAATCCCTCGCGCGAAGATTTTGCCGCGCTTCTCGCCGAGAGCCTTGCCAAGGACGACCTGTTCGAAGGTTCCGTCGTAAAGGGCAAGATCGTCGGCATCGAAAAAGACATGGCGATCATCGACGTCGGCCTCAAGATGGAAGGCCGCGTCGCGATGAAGGAGTTCGGCGTCGGCGGCAAGCCGGGCGATCTCAAAGTCGGCGACACCGTCGAAGTCTACCTGGAGCGCGTCGAGAACGCGCTCGGTGAAGCGGTGCTCTCGCGCGACAAGGCTCGCCGCGAAGAAAGCTGGACCCGCCTCGAGCGCCTCTACGAAAAGGGCGAGAAGGTCACGGGCGTCATCTTCAACAAGGTCAAGGGCGGTTTCACCGTCGATCTCGACGGCGCCGTGGCCTTCCTTCCGGGCAGCCAGGTCGACATTCGCCCCGTCCGCGATATCGGACCGTTGATGCACCAGCAGCAGCCCTTCCAGATCCTGAAGATGGATCGCCGCCGCGGCAACATCGTGGTTTCGCGCCGCTCGGTTCTCGAAGAGAGCCGCGCAGAGCAGCGGACGGAAATCGTCGCGCGTCTCGCCGAGGGCCAGATCATCGACGGTCTCGTCAAGAACATCACCGACTACGGCGCGTTCATCGATCTCGGTGGCATCGACGGTCTTCTGCACGTCACCGACATGGCATGGCGCCGCGTCAACCATCCGTCCGAAATCCTCAACGTCGGCGATACGGTGAAGGTGCAGATCATCCGTATCAACCCGGAAACGCAGCGTATTTCGCTCGGTATGAAGCAGCTTCAGTCCGATCCGTGGTCGGCGATCGAAGCCAAGTATCCGGTCGGCGCTCGCGTCAAGGGCACCGTGACGAACATCGCCGATTACGGTGCGTTCGTTGAGCTGGAGCCGGGCGTCGAAGGCCTGATCCACGTCTCGGAAATGAGCTGGACGAAGAAGAACACGCACCCCGGCAAGATCGTTTCGACGAGCCAGCAGGTGGAAGTTCAGGTTCTCGAAGTCGATCCGCAGAAGCGCCGTATCTCGCTCGGCCTGAAGCAGACGCAGGAGAACCCGTGGGATGCGTTCCTGACGCAGCACCCGAAGGGCTCGGTCGTCGAAGGTCCGATCCGCAACATCACCGAGTTCGGTCTCTTCATCGGTCTCGACAACGGCATCGACGGCATGGTCCATCTCTCGGACCTCGATTGGCAGAAGGCCGGCGACGAAGTCATCAAGGACTACAAGAAGGGCGACAACGTCAAAGCGATCGTTCTCGATGTCGACGGCTCGAAGGAGCGCATCTCGCTCGGCGTCAAGCAGCTGTCGGGCGACCCGGCGGACGCGATGGCGAAGTACAAGAAGGGCGACGCCGTCACCGGAACGGTCACGTCGGTCAGCGACGCTGGTATCGAAGTCAAGATCGCAGACAGCGAGCTGACGTCGTTCATCAAGCGCGCCGATCTCTCGCGTGACCGCTCGGAGCAGCGTCCCGAGCGTTTCAACGTCGGCGACAAGGTCGACGCGGCCGTCGTGTCGGTCGACAAGGCAGCGCGCCGTATCGCCGTTTCGATCAAGGCGCTCGAGCTTGCGGAAGAAAAGCAGGCCGTCGCTCAGTACGGCTCGACCGACTCGGGCGCATCGCTTGGCGACATCTTCAAGGCCGCCATCAAGAAGCGCGAAGGTGCTGAAGACGCCGAGTAATCGGCTTCGGACGGCTGGAAATCGAGGGGCGCGCGGCAAACCCTGCCGCGCGCCTTAACTTTTGGGCGAGACGTCGCGGGCTTACCCGTTGCTCGCGGGCGCAACCTTGCCTACGTTCCCCGCCAGAACGAGCCGCGCCGACGGGCCTTCCGCCCTGCCGCAGCGTGCCGACGGAAAGGGCGCACCCCATGCTTGAAACGGAAACGGTTCTCGATCGCCGGCGACTTCGCCGGTCGGTATCGCTTTGGCGGGCTGCCGGGCTCGCCGCTCTCCTCATCGCTCTCGGCGCGATCTTCCTCAGCGGCGACAAGCTCGCGACGCTTGCCGGTGAAAAGCAAATTGCCCGCGTCACCATCGAGGGAACGATCACGGAAGACCGGGATCAGCTTAAAATGCTGAAGGACATCGCCGACGACGACAGTGTCTCCGGCGTTCTCCTGTTCATTAACAGTCCCGGCGGCACGACGACGGGGGGCGAGGCGCTTTACGAAGGCATCCGGACGCTTGCCCAAAAGAAGCCCGTGGTGGCCCAATTCGGCACCGTGGCGGCCTCGGCGGCCTACATAGCGGGCCTTGCCACCGATCACATTGTGGCCCGTGGAAACTCGATTACGGGCTCCGTTGGCGTCATCGTGCAGTGGCCGGAGGTCGTGCAGCTGCTCGACAAGATCGGCGTCAAAATGAACGAGGTTAAGAGCGGTCCGCTGAAGGCGTCTCCCTCGCCGTTCGAGCCGCTCGACGATTCGAGCAAGAAGGTCGCCGAGGGCATGGTCGCCGACGGCTTCAAATGGTTCGTCGGCTTGGTCGAGACCCGCCGTGGCGTCAAAGCCGCCGATATCCCGGGCCTCCTGGAAGGCCGAATCTACTCAGGCCGCGAGGCTCTGGAAGCCAAGTTGGTTGATCAACTTGGCGGCGAGGATGATGCCGTCAAATGGCTCAAGGAGAAGAAAAACGTCCCCCAGACGGCGAAAGTCACCGATTGGAAGCCCGGGAACACCGGCACTTACGGCTTTGCCGGCATGTCGGCCGGAATCGTCGGCTGGCTCTTCGGACAAACGGCCGGCGACGCCGCAAATTTTTTGCTTCGTGATCGGATGATTTCCACGCTCGGACTTGACGGTCTTCTCTCAGTTTGGCACCCTTCTGAAAAATAAGAAGAAATGGTCGCCGAAGCTGGGAGCGAAACGTGATCAAATCGGAGCTGGTGCAACGGATTGCCACTGCCAATCCGCATCTTTACCATCGTGACGTCGAACGCATCGTCAATGTCATTTTTGATGAAATTGTCGATGCTTTGTCGCGAGGTGACCGTGTCGAACTTCGCGGTTTCGGCGCATTTACGGTGAAGCATCGCGCGTCGCGGCAGGGAAGAAATCCCCGAACCGGGACCACGGTCGCCGTCGCCGAAAAGTTCGTGCCGTTTTTCAAGACCGGCAAAGAACTTCGCGACAGGTTGAATAAGCTCAACGGCGCGAAACACTGACAGCCGGCCGCAGCCGATTCGCAGGCGCCGCAAGTGAGGTAGATCATGTTCAGGCGTATTCTTGCGCTGCTTATCGGTTTTCCGCTCGGCATCATTCTCGTTGCGATTGCGGTTTCGAACCGGCAGCCGGTGGATCTGATCCTCGATCCCTTCCGGCCCGAAACGCCGGCGCTTTCCATCGAGCTGCCGTTCTACATCTATCTCATGGCGGCTCTCGTTCTCGGCGTCATCCTTGGCGGCGTGGCGACGTGGATGGGACAAAGCCGATGGCGGCAGACGGCCCGTTCGCAGGGCCGGCGCGCAGCGCGCTGGCAGGCGGAGGCAGATCGGCTTGCGCGTGAACGCGAAGCCACCGCGGAAGCCTCGGACCCGCAGCTTGCGATCTCCAGCCGTTAATGTGAGCCAAGATACTCAATGTCATTCGATGCGTTGACGCTGTTCGGGCTCGTCGCCGTCAGTCTGATGCTATTGTTCTACACCTTCGAGGACAGCAGCCCTTGGTGCATCCTCGGATTCTCCGTCGCTTGCGCGATGGGTTCGGTCTATGGATTTCTGCAGGGTGCGTGGCCGTTCGGTCTGGTCGAAGGCGTTTGGACGTTTATCGCTCTGAAGCGCTGGCAAAAGCGCCGCCTTACGGGAACGCCCGCGGCGTAACGCATGAAACTCGATGGTTACAAGAGCCAAAATTTGCGGGATCACGACGGCTGAAGCATTGGATGCCGCCATCGCTGGCGGTGCCGATTACATTGGGCTCGTCTTCTACGCAAAGAGCCCGCGTCATCTCGATATTGCGAAAGCCAAGGGGCTCGCCGAGCGGGCACGCGGCAAGGTCAAAATCGTGGCGCTGACGGTCGACGCCGACGATGCGACTCTCCGGGAAATCGTCGACAAGGTCGCGCCGGACATCCTCCAGCTGCACGGTAAGGAAACGCCGGACCGCGTTGCCGCGATCAAGGAGCAATTCGGCCGCGAGGTGATCAAGGCCATCGCCGTCGCCACGGCGGACGATGCGGCGCAGTCGCGAAGGTACGCGGACGTTGCCGATCTTATCCTCTTCGATGCGAAGGCGCCGCCGGGCGCGCCGCTGCCCGGCGGGAACGGCCGGACGTTCGATTGGCACGCGCTCGACGGCGTCTCCGAAGCGCTGCCGTTCATGCTTTCGGGCGGTCTTGACCCCGATAACGTCGCTGACGCCATCGCATTAACGCATCCGCTCGCCGTCGATGTGTCGTCAGGTGTCGAAATTGCGCCGGGTATCAAGGACCCGTCGCTGATCCGTCGCTTTCTTCTCGCCGTAAAGGCAGCTAAGCAGGCGGGATAATTTCATCTCACGGCAAAAGCCGGGAGAAGCGAGGCTTTCAATGGCAACGAAATCTAAGAAAGCAGCGGAAGCCGCTCTCAACAGCTACGCGACGGGTCCCGATGACCGGGGCTTTTTCGGCATCTTCGGCGGCCGCTTCGTTGCCGAGACGCTGATGCCGCTAATCCTGGAACTCGAGCGCGCCTATGAGGCTGCGAAGGCGGATCCGGAATTCCAGCGCGAGCTTGATTTCCTCAATTTGCATTACGCCGGCCGACCGAGCCCTCTCTATCACGCAGAGCGCATGACGGCGGAACTCGGCGGCGCGAAGATCTACTTCAAGCGCGAGGAGCTCAATCACACGGGCTCGCACAAGATCAACAACTGTCTCGGCCAGATCCTGCTCGCGCGCCGGATGGGCAAGAAGCGGATCATTGCGGAGACCGGGGCAGGGCAACATGGCGTCGCCGTCGCCACGGTTTGCGCGAAGTACGGCATGGAGTGCGAGGTCTACATGGGCGCGACCGACGTCGAACGTCAGGCGCCCAACGTTGCGCGCATGACGTTGCTCGGCGCGAAGCTCAATCCGGTGACGTCGGGCGCGGGCACATTGAAGGATGCGATGAACGAAGCGCTGCGCGATTGGGTCACCAACGTGCGCGACACCTATTATCTCATCGGTACGGCCGCGGGTCCGCATCCCTATCCGGCGATGGTTCGCGATTTCCAGGCGATCATCGGCCATGAGACGCGCAAGCAGATGATGGAAGCGGAAGGCCGGTTGCCGGATACCATCGTCGCCTGCATCGGCGGCGGCTCGAACGCCATCGGCATTTTCCATCCGTTCCTGGACGACCCTGGCGTCGCGATCTACGGAGTCGAGGCTGGAGGCCACGGGATCGACGTCGAGAACGGCCACGCCGCGTCGATGACCGGGGGCTCACCGGGCGTTCTGCACGGCAATCGCACGTATCTGCTGCAGGATAGCGACGGCCAAATCCTCGAAGGCCATTCGATCTCGGCGGGGCTCGATTATCCGGGCGTCGGGCCGGAGCATTCGTGGCTGAAGACTATCGGGCGTGTGACCTACGTCCCGGCGACGGACAAAGAAGCGCTCGACGCACTTCAGTTCTGCACGCGGCTTGAAGGCATCATTCCGGCGCTCGAGTCGAGCCACGCACTGGCACTGGTGAAGAAGCTTGCGCCGACTTTGGCGAAGGACAACCTTCTCGTCGTCAATATTTCTGGCCGAGGCGACAAAGATCTCGCCACGGTCGCCAAACATCTTGGGATGAAGATCTAAGATGACGAAGCACGTCACACGCATCGATGCCCGTTTCGCAGCATTGAAAAAAGAAAAACGCCCGGCGCTCGTTACTTTCATCACGGCGGGAGATCCCGATCCCGAGACGAGTGCGCAGGTTCTTGCCGAACTCGTCAAAGCCGGCGCCGATATCATCGAACTCGGCATGCCGTTCTCGGATCCGATGGCGGACGGTCCGGCGATCCAAGCTTCGTCGCAGCGGGCGCTCAAGGCCGGGCAGACGATGATCAAGACGCTGCAGCAGGTCCGCGATTTTCGCGTGAACGATGCGACGACGCCGATCGTGCTGATGGGCTACTACAATCCGATCTACGTCTACGGGAACGAGCGCTTCATCAAGGATGCCAAGGCCGCGGGGGTCGACGGTCTCATCGTCGTCGACGTGCCGCCCGAAGCCGATGACGAACTGTGCCTTCCCGCTCTCGCGGCAGGGCTCAATTTCATCCGGCTCGCGACGCCGACGACGGACAAGGTGCGTTTGCCCGCCGTTTTGAAGAATACGTCCGGTTTCGTTTACTATGTCTCGATCACGGGCATCACGGGGGCGGCTGCACCCGTGGTTAACGATGTTCACAGTCAAGTGAAGGCGATCAAGGCGGAAACACCGCTTCCGGTTGTGGTGGGCTTTGGCGTGCGCTCCGGCGAGCAGGCTCGGGCCATTTCCAAGGGAGCGGATGGTGTCGTCGTCGGCTCAGCCATTGTTTCTATTATAGAAAAATCCCTTGGGCCGAAGGGCGAGGCGACGGACCGAACCGTTAAGGGTGTGGCGGAACTCGTCCGCGAATTGCGCGGGGCGCTATCGGCCGACTAGCGCTCTCCTCGGATAAGCTTTATTGGATACCGCCTTCTGCACTCCCATTTTGGGCATTGTCCTAGCGCTGGTCCCTTATGACGCGCTAAAAATGGCGGGCTGCGAGGAGCTTGCCGATGTGCCCGCACGTTGATGCGGTAGGCGCTTGGAGCGGCTTACAAGGAGCCAAGAGCACGTGAACTGGATTAACAACGTCGTCCGCCCCAAGATCAGCGGGCTTTTATCGACGGCGAAGCGCGATGTGCCGGATAACCTCTGGGTGAAATGCCCGGAGACGGGCCAGATGGTCTTCTACAAAGACCTCGAGGCGAACCAGTTCGTTGTGCCCGGCTCGAACTATCATATGCGCATGGGTTCGCAGCAGCGCCTGCAGCATCTGTTCGACGGCGGAGAGTATCGCACCGTCCCGGTGCCGACGGTGCAGCAGGATCCGCTGAAGTTTCGTGATGGCCGTAAATATACCGATCGTCTGAAGGACGCGAAAACCGCGACGAAGCTTGAAGATGCCATCCTCGTCGGCGAGGGAGAGCTCGAGGGCGTGCCGGTTGTCGCCGCGGCGCAGGATTTCCGTTTCATGGCGGGTTCGCTCGGCATGGCGGCAGGCGAAGCGATCATCGCGGGCATGCAGCGCGCGCTCGAACTCCGGACACCCTTCATTCTTTTCGCGGCCTCGGGTGGCGCGCGCATGCAGGAGGGTATTCTCTCACTCATGCAGATGCCGCGCACGACGATTGCCGTGCAACGCTTGCGAAACGCACGGCTGCCCTACATCGTCGTTCTGACAGATCCAACGACCGGCGGCGTCACGGCTTCTTACGCGATGCTTGGCGATATCCATATTGCAGAGCCCGGCGCGCTCATCTGCTTCGCAGGTCCGCGCGTCATTCAGCAGACGATCCGCGAGCAATTGCCCGATGGCTTCCAGCGTGCGGAATATCTGCTTTCACACGGCATGATCGACATGGTCGTGCATCGCCACCAGATGCGCGAAACGCTTGCGCGCGTTGCCAGACTTCTGATGAGCGGCGTGCACGCGACGAAGCCGAGAGATGCGCGCAAATTGAACGGCAAGCCTTACGTCAACGGCGCGTCCGTCGACGGCAAGGTGATCGAGACGGCCGCGCGGGAAAGCGGCGTCGTGGAGCCCGAGGCTGTTCCGAACAGTCAAAGGTTCGAGCCCGGCAAGGGCGAGAAGCCGCGCCGCGATGAAGCCGGATCGGCAGGATCGGCAAGTTCCAAGGATGCGCCTTAGGGCGCCGGGCAATTCTCGAAGGTATTGCGGGGCGCCATGACCTCGTCGACGACACGGCCCACAAGCGACGCCTTATTGGCCGACATGATGCTCCTCCATCCCAAGCTGATCGACTTGTCGCTCGGCCGCGTGGAACGTCTGCTCGCGAAGCTCGGGCATCCCGAAAAGAAACTTCCACCGGTCGTGCACATTGCCGGTACCAACGGCAAGGGCTCTGTGACGGCATATCTCAGAGCCTTCACGGAAGCCGCCGGGAAGCGAGCGCACGTTTATACCTCGCCGCATCTCGTCCGGTTTCACGAACGCATCGCGCTCGCCGGAGACGATGGGAAGGCGCATGCGATCGATGAAGACACGCTCGTCGATGTCTTGACGCGTGTCCATGCCGTGAACGACGGCGACGACATCACGCAATTCGAGATCACGACCGCGGCGGCGTTGCTCGCGTTCTCCGAGCGGCCTGCGGATGTCCTTCTGCTCGAGGTTGGGCTTGGCGGGCGGCTCGATGCGACGAACGTCATTGCCGATCCCGCGCTCACCGTCATCATGCCGATCTCCATGGATCATGCCGAGAAGCTTGGGCCGACGATCGCTAAAATCGCCTTCGAAAAAGCCGGCATCCTCAAACGCGGCGTACCGGGCATCATCTCGCAACAACCCGACGACGTTCTCGCGGTGCTTGAATCGCGGGCGCGCTCAGTTGGTGCGCCGTTGACCGTCTGGGGCCGCGATTACGACGCGTATGAACAGACGGGGCGCCTCATCGTCCAGCAGAACGACCGTCTGCTCGACTTGCCGTTGCCTGCCCTCATCGGGCGGCATCAGATCGTCAACGCCGGAACCGCCGTTGCCGCGGCGCTGACGCTCGACGAAAGAATTCCGTCGCTTGCGATTGACGAGCGCGCTCTCGAAGCGGGGCTCCGCAATGTCGAATGGCCAGCCCGGATGCAGCACCTGACTTCGGGGCCGCTGCCCGAAATCCTCGGCGAGGGGGCCGAGCTTTGGCTCGACGGCGGGCATAATCCGGCGGCGGGGGATATGCTCGCCGATACGCTTGCGACGCTCGACGAGAAGTCACCGAAGCCTGTCTATCTGATCGTCGGGATGATGGGGCAGAAGGATGCGCTGGGATTTCTTGCGCCATTTCGAGGGCTTGTGCGGGCCATCTATACGGTGCCGATCCCCGGCGCCCATGAGGCGCCGCATAACGAAGAGAATCTTGCCGAGGTCGCGCGGGGCGCCGGCATGCAGGCGCTCGATCGCAAAAATGTGATTAATGCGCTTGAAACAATCGCCGGGCTTTCGCAGGGGCCGAAGCGCGTTCTCATCTGCGGTTCGCTCTATCTCGCCGGGCACGTGCTTTCATTGCAGCAAAACCTCGAATAATCTCGATCAAGGAGAGGTGTCCGTTGCGCTAAATCAAAGTGCTTCCGCTCCAATCGATATTTACAGTGCGAAAGGCCAAAAACCCGCTAAGTTGACGCGATAACCCCCGAGCGGTCGCGACGCATAGCAGCCCTTCCAACTAAGATGTCGAGGCCGCCCAAGGCGAGGCGTAACAGGTCGATAGAAGAGCTACAAACGCAAGCAAACAAGACAGCCAAATATAGGCGTCAATCCGGAGGAGATGCACGATGCAGCACGTAGCAATGGACAAGTTGAAAGGGCGGCAAATCATCAAGTCGCGCTACGACAATTTCATCGGCGGCAAGTGGGTTGCTCCGGTCCGCGGCCAGTACTTCTCCAACGTCACGCCGATCACGGGACAGCAGGTCTGCGAAATTGCCCGTTCGACGGCCGAGGACATCGAACTCGCGCTCGACGCTGCGCACAAGGCCAAGGACTCCTGGGGTAATGCGTCCCCGGCGACGCGGGCCCGAGTGCTGTCGAAAATTGCCGACCGGATGGAAGAGAACCTCGACATTCTCGCTCTCGTCGAGACCATCGACAACGGCAAGCCGATCCGCGAGACGACGCACGCCGATCTGCCGCTGGCCATCGATCACTTCCGTTATTTCTCTGGCTGTCTTCGCGCACAGGAAGGCTCGATCGCTGAGATCGATCACGACACGGTCGCCTACCATTTCCACGAGCCGCTCGGTGTCGTCGGTCAGATTATTCCGTGGAACTTCCCGCTGTTGATGGCCGTCTGGAAGCTGGCACCGGCGCTTGCAGCCGGTAACTGCGTCGTGCTGAAGCCCGCCGAACAGACCCCGATGTCGATCATGGTCCTCATGGATCTGATCGCCGACCTCATTCCCGAAGGCGTCTTGAACGTCGTCAACGGTTTCGGCATCGAGGCCGGCAAGCCGCTCGCTCAGAACAAGCGCATCGCCAAGATCGCGTTCACCGGCGAGACGACGACGGGTCGTCTCATCATGCAGTATGCATCGGAAAACATCATTCCTTGCACGTTGGAACTTGGCGGCAAGTCGCCGAACATCTTCTTCGCCGACGTCATGGACGCCGACGATGAGTACTTCGACAAGTGCCTCGAAGGGTTCACGATGTTTGCGTTGAACCAGGGCGAAGTTTGCACATGCCCGAGCCGCGCGCTCATTCAGCGCTCGATCTATGAGAAGTTCATGGAGCGGGCTTTGGAACGCGTCGTGAAGATCAAGCAGGGCCATCCGATGGATGCCTCGACGATGATCGGCGCGCAGGCTTCGAACGATCAGCTCGAAAAGATCCTGAGCTACATCGAAATCGGCAAGGGCGAAGGCGCGCGCGTGCTGACGGGTGGCCATCGCGCCAACCTCGGCGGCGAGCTTGCAAGCGGCTACTACGTCGAGCCGACCGTGCTCGAAGGCCACAACAAGATGCGCGTGTTCCAGGAGGAAATCTTCGGGCCGGTCGTTTCCGTCACGACCTTCGAAGACGACGCTGAAGCGCTCGCAATCGCCAACGACACGCTCTACGGCCTCGGCTCGGGCGTGTGGACGCGTAACGGAACGCGGGCCTATCGGATGGGCCGCGCTATCAAGGCAGGCCGCGTCTGGACCAACTGCTACCACGCTTATCCGGCGCACGCCGCGTTCGGTGGCTACAAGCAGTCGGGCATCGGCCGCGAGACGCACAAGATGATGCTCGACCATTATCAGCAGACGAAGAACATGCTCGTCAGCTACAGCCCGAAGGCGCTCGGCTTCTTCTGATGCCTGGTTAAGCCGCAGATCGAAGGGCATGCGCCGGACCCGGTGCATGCCCTTTTTCTCAATCGGAGGGCCAAATGGTCAATCGCGTGACGGCGACGCCGGACAGCTTGACGCTCATCAAGAAGCTCGAAGGCATTCATGGGCCGCTGCTCTTCCATCAATCCGGCGGTTGCTGCGACGGCAGCGCGCCAATGTGCTATCCGCGCGGTGAGTTCAAGGTCGGTGCGCAGGACGTGTACATCGGCGAGATCGGCGGCCAGCCGTTCTACATGGGCAAGTCCCAATTCGAATACTGGCAGCACACGCATCTGATCATCGATGTGGTGCCGGGGCGGGGATCGGGTTTTTCGGTTGAAAGTCCCGAGGGCGTTCGTTTTCTGACGCGGTCGCGCGTCTACTCGGACGCCGAAAACGACGAACTCGATGCGCTGGGTCCGCCGCCGAGCGGCGTCGAACATCCGCCCATGTAGGGCCGACCAATCATTTCATTCCGGAGAATAACTGATGACCGTTTCAAGGACGCTGCGCGACATCGCAGGGCTTGGCTATACGCCGGCGCGTATCGCCAACTCGGCGTTGATCCTTATCGATTGCCAGAATACGTATCGCGAGGGCATCATGCAGCTCGACGGCGTCGAGCCTGCACTTGTCGAATGTCAGGGCCTGTTGAAGCGCTATCGTGATGCCGGCCGCCCGGTCATTCACATCCAGCACGATGCCGGCGCCGGGTCGCCTTACGACGTGAAGGATCGGATCGGCGCCATTGCCGATGTCGTTGCTCCTAAAGCCGGCGAGCCTGTCGTCGTGAAGAACTATCCAAGCTCGTTCGAAAAGACGAACCTCGATGATCTTCTCAAGGGCCTTGGGGTCGAGGATCTGACGCTTGCCGGATTCATGACGCACGTGTGCGTGAATTCGACGGCGCGTGCCGCATTCAACCACGGCTATCGCGCGACGGTCGTCGGCAATGCAACGGCGACCCGCTCGCTGCCCAATCCTTGCGGCGGCGTGGTTTCGGCGAAGGAGCTTCACGAAGCCAGCCTCGTGGCGCTCAATGATATGTTCGCTGTCGTCGTGCCGTCGGCGGAAAAGATTACCGACTGATCGCCGGATCTCGGGAAGTCAAAAAACAAAAAACCCCGCGTCGAGCGGGGTTTTTCAATTCCGGACTGAACGCCGGCTCAAACGGCGGCGGCGACGCTGGAGGTGATCCAGTCTTCGAGCTTCTTCTTCTGCACGATCGCGCCGGTGTGCTGGGCCGCAACCTTACCGCCCTTGAAGATCAGCAGTGTCGGCATGGCACGAATGCCGTAATGGCCAGTGACCTGCGGGTTCGCATCGACGTCGACTTTCACGACTTTGACCTTGCCGGTCATTTCCTTAGCGACCTGATCAAGCGCCGGAGCCATGGCCTTGCACGGCCCGCACCACGTCGCGTGGAAATCGACGAGGACCGGCTCGCTCGACTTCAGAACTTCCTCTTCGAAGCTTGCGTCTGTCACTGCGTTAGACATTTGATTATGCTCCATTTCCGGGCCCGATTTACCGGCCGGATCCCGATTTGCTGCCGTCGGCGCGCAAAAGAAAAACCGATCCATGAAGTAGGGATTAGGTCAGGAAGCGTCAAGACTGCCCATTTCCAGGTCCCAAAGGCGCGTCGTGTAGAGATCAAGGACGTCACTCGGTATGTCCATGAGTCGGGGGCCATCGGTCCAGAGCAGCGCGGCCCGAACCGTCCGGCCGGGGTAGATTTCTCCGAGTGCAAGCCGATATGCCGCAAGCTGGTAAAGATAGGCGTCTGCAACTTGGCCGACCTCGGCAGGCGGCGGCCGGTTGGTCTTGTAATCGATGATAAGCACTTCGTTTTTGGTCAGCGCCAGGCGATCGATTTGTCCCGAAAGGTCGAGAGCCGGACCTTTGCCGTGCGGCCGTGGAATGACCGCGGCGATCGGAGCCTCGGCGACGCTGTCGGGTCCGAAGATCGGAGCGAATGTCGCGTCGGCGAGAATATCGAGGGTTTCTTTCACGATGCTCGCGCGGACTCTTGGCGGCAACGCCGCACCGCGCTTGCTGACGAAAGCGGTTGCGATCATCTCGCGCTTTTCATGGGCAATCGACGGCAGATGCTGGAGAAGCGCGTGCGTGATCGTTCCGCGCAAGAATCGATTGGCGCCGCCGACGCTCAGCGGCGAAGGATTATCGTTCGTCGCAGCCGCGTCGCGTTTGGCTGGGACGGGAGGCTCGCCCTCAGAGTCGGGCGCATAGGGTTCGAGCCGCGACGGAGCGAGCGGAACCGAAAGCTTCGGCTCGGCAGGAGCGCGCCGCGTCGCGAACTCCGGGCGCGTGAAAGCGGTCAAGTCAGCGGATGCGATGTTCTCGGACTTTTTCGGTTTCGCGATTTGCGGCGCTTCCATACGCCAGACTTTTCGGGCATCGCCGAGATCGATTTCCTCCATGGACGGTATCAGCGCTTCCGTCGCGACATCGTACCAGCAGCCCGCGGTGCGGCCGCGTTTGGTTTCGAAGCCGGCGATGTAGAGCCTGTCGCGTGCGCGCGTCATCGCGACGTAGAGGAGACGATTACGCTCTTCCTTGTCGGCCACCTCCCGCTCACGGCGCGCGGCTTCGACGGCGGGAACGCGTGACGTTCCTTTGACGCTCCAGACGATGGGTTCTGCGATGCCCTCCGCGCCGGAGACGCCGGCAAGTTTCACGAGACGTGAAGACGCGTCTTCGCCGGACGACGTGGTGCAGGTATCAGGCAAAAAGACGATCGGCGCTTCGAGCCCCTTCGCGCCGTGGACGGTCATCACGCGAACTTCGTCGCGGCCGTGCTCCATGTCGCGTTTGACTTCGGGATCGGCGGCGCGAAGTTGGGCCAGAAACTGCGTCAGCGATGGCGGATCGCCTTCATCGTAGGAAAGCGCAAGATCGAGGAATTCGTCGATGACGTCGGCGGATTCAGGCCCGAGCCGGTTCAGCATTTTCTCGCGTCCGCCGTCGCGATCGAGAATCCCCGAGTAGAATTCGAACGGCGGTGCGAAATCGGCTTTGTCGCGCCATCGCTTCAACGTCTCGGCGGCGGTTTTGAATGCGAGATTTGTCTCGGCATGATCGAGCAGCGCGGTCCATAGCGTGCGTTTGCGGCCGTGCGCGACTGCTAGCAGATCATCGTCGTTGAGATTGAAGAGCGGGCCTTTCAGAACCGTCGCCAGCGCCAGATCGTCTTCCGGCAAGGTCAGGAAATCGCCGAGCACGATCAAATCCTGAACTGCGATCTGCTCCGTGAGCCGCACACGGTCGGAGCCCGCAACCGCTATGCCGCGCCGTTTCAGTGCGGCAACCATGGGCACTGCGAATGGGTTCCGCTTGCGAACCAGGATCAGGATATCCCCGGCGCGGATCGGACGATCTTCGGACGGCAGGCGTTCGCCGCTGCCGGGTGCGATCCATGCCTTGATCGTATCGGCGATGCGGTCGGCGAGCCGATTGGCGGGCGACTGCTCGTTTGAATCGGAGAGCGGGTTCCAGGGATCGGCGACGGCCGTTTCGTCCGGAACCTCCGTCGGCCAGATTTCGACGAGCCCCGCGTGTCCGATGCGGTGGGCGGCGTGCGAGATGGTGCCGTTCCCCGCGGTCAAGCCCGGCGTTCGCGCGGGATCGAGAAACACGCGATCGACCGCAGTCAGAACGGGTGCCACGGTACGAAACGAGAGCGTCAGCGGCACGCGCTTCCACAGACGCTCGGCGCGAATTGCAAGGGTTGCAAAGCGTTGCCCCATCTCGGCGAACATTTTCGGCGCGGCGCCCTGGAACGAATAGATCGACTGCTTTTCGTCACCGACGGCGAAGACCGTTCGCGTTACCGCGCCCGCACCCATGTCGCCGAAAAACTCCTGAGCCAGCGCGGAAATGATTTCCCATTGCTCGGGGCTCGTGTCCTGCGCTTCGTCGACGAGTATGTGATCGAGACCGCCGTCGAGCTTGAAGAGCACCCATTGCGCCTGGCCATCATCATTGGTCAGAAGCGCGCGCGTTTTCAAGATGAGGTCGTCGAAGTCGAGCGCGCCGGCGGAATTGCGCGCGGCGGCATAGCGGCGGAGCACCGCCCCGGCGATCTGATAGAGGGCAAGCGACGCGTCGATCAGCGTCAAGGCTCTGGCTTCCTGCGAGAGCATGAAGAAATTCTGCTGTGCCTCCTGGCAACGCGCGTGCAAACCCGGCCGTGATTTGCTCAGGGCTTTCGTCATGAGGCTGGCGCGAATCTTCTCGCCATTTTCGACGAGAAAGTACTTGGCCAACAGCTCGGTGACGTGCCGGGCATTGCCGTTCTGCATCGTGGCGGACAGCGTCGCGACGTGATTGGTGTCGGTCGTCGAGCCGCTTGCCAGCAACTCGCAGAGTTCCTTGATCTCATCCTTCGAAAGAACGTTCGCGCATTCGGTATGCAGGTCGTCTGCGGCGATGGCGGCGCGTACGCTCAGCCGCTTGCGTAGCTCGGCGTCCATCGCGGCAAGTTCGTCTTCGATCTTGCCGGGCTCGATATGCGCGGATGCTTCGAGCCATTTGCGCTCTTCGACGGCTTTGGAAATCAGTTGATCGAAGTGGGAATCGGCGGCGTAGCGGATGACGAAATCGAGCGCTTTCCCGAGCGGCGAATTCGGCGCGCTCGTTGCTTCCGTCAGGGTCGCCTCGATCGCGTTGGCTTTCAGTTCATTCGCAGCTTGGTCGTCGAGGATCTTGAAATCCGGCGGCACGCCGGCTTCGAGCGGAAAGCGTTGCAGGAGACGTTCCGAGAAGGCGTGGATCGTCTGCACCTTGAGGCCACCGGGCGTTTCGATGGCGAGTGCGAAGAGCGTTCGCGCGCGTTGAACGAGGACGGCGTCAGCGGGCGTGCCGACGATTTCCGAGAGATCTTTCCGCAGCGCCTCATCGGCGGCCGTCACCCATCCAGCGAGGCGGTCGAAGACGCGTTTCGACATCTCGGCCGCGGCCGCCTTCGTAAAGGTGAGGCAGAGGATGCGTTCGGGCCGCGTTCCGGCGAGCAGCAGACGCAGTACGCGCTGCGTCAGGACGTGCGTCTTGCCGGTGCCGGCGTTGGCGTTGACCCATGCGGAATTTTGCGGGTCGGAAGCGGCGTCCTGCGCCTCTTTGGTCGAGCGCAGAAGGTCTTCCGGCGAAATCCTTTTAACTTCGAGGTTCATGACGCCGCCTCTTCATCGACGTGTGCGGACCATTCCGCAACGCGCGCAAGATGCGCGTAGGAATCGAAGTCGTAGCGATAGCCGGGGCGCCGGATTGCCCGGTAGGGAGTTTCGACGCGATCGAATGCGGCGATCAGCAGTTCAAGACCCTTCTGCGCTTCCGCTGCCAGCTGGGCGACGTCGTCACATTTGACGGTGCGCTCTTCGCCGGGCGGTTCGCCGCCGGAAGCGCGGATGTAGCGCAAAGCTTCGACGGTGCGCCCGCTGAGGTTCGGGAAGCCTGCTTCGCCAAGGGCAATGGCCGCTTCGAGCGGTAATTGCGGTGAGCGCCCCGCCTTCACGGCAGTATCACTCGGCGCGGCTCCGGTCTTATAGTCGGTAATAACGATGGCTCCGCCTTTGTCGTCGATACGATCGGCGCGGGCGGTCAATGTGAAGGGCATTCCATTCGAATCGAGAACGAGTTTTCCGGAGGTTTCGGCGATAATCGCTTTCACGCCGTCGCGTCGCGCTTCTTCCGTCGCCGCGAACCAAGCGAGAAAGCGCTGCAAGCGCGGCAGCCAGAAAGCGGCGACGCGCGGATGTCCGGTGAAAACTTCGAGCACGGTCTTGGCGATGCGCTCGAGTTCGGCGCGCGGATCGGGCGGGAGCGCGTCCGGAAATTCTTTCGCGAACTGCTTCATGACGTCGTGGACGAGGCCGCCGCGGAGGCTCGCGTCGGGCGCGGCCCCGAGTTCCGGCAGCGGATCGAGCTTCAGGACGTGGCGCGCGAAGATCGCATAGGGATTGCTGGTCCAGCGCTCGATCTCGGTGACGCTCATCTTTCGTGGACGGATATCGACGGGCGGCCTTGGCTCGGGCGGCATCACGCGGGCTCTGTTTGCCAGATCGATCCGGTCGCGCGCGCGCGCCCAAGCGAGCCATGGCATCTCCGCATCGAGGGCGTTCGAAAGCTTCATGCCGTCGAGCAGTGCAGTCGTGCGCATCAGCCAACGCGAGGGCACTGTCGGCACGCCGCCGACCTTCTCGGCTCTTGTCAGATAGACGGTCTCGGCGCCGAGGAGAGAGACGAAGTCGTGCGCGGCGCGGCCGGTTTCTTCTTCGGGCGATGGCAGTCCGAGTTCAGCCCGCATGGGACGATTGAGCCAAGCGCCGGGCTCGGCGGCTTCCGGCCAGGTGCCTTCGTTCAGCGAGCCGACGATCAGCACGTCGGGCTGCTGCAGGCGCGCTTCGAAGGGACCCCAGATGGAGATGCGCGGATGCACGGCCCTGCGCTCGCGGACGTTTTCCTTGGCGAGCAACGTCGCGTAGAGATCGGCGTAATCGGAGGCGCGGATTTCAACGTCGGGTGTTTCGGGATTGAGAAGCCCGGTGAAAAACCGGCTGGCAATGTCGCCCGCTTCGCGCTGCCACAGCGGGTTCTGCTCGTTCGATGCGGGTGCGTCGTCATCGGGCAGCGTCGCAAGGGCTTCGGCGCTTGCCGCATGGGCGCGGGCGAAATCGGCGAGCGTGTGCGGGCTCTGATTGGCGTAGAGATCGGTCAGCGGCTTCATCGCTTCCGCGATCTTCAAGACGAGCGAGCGCGCGCCTTCGCGGTCTTCGGTCCATAAGCGTCGCGCGGCGACGTGCATGAATTTTCTATCGCCGCCGTCGTCGCGGTCGGCCGTATCGAGTGCTGCAATTATCCCTTCGATGCCGCGGCCAAGGTAAGCCGTGCGAAACGCCGAGATCTCCAGCGCACGCGCGTAGCGCCGGATGTCGAAGGTCTTCAAGCCAACCCGGCATAGAGGATGGCGCAACAATGCCATCGTCTCGGCCGGCGCGAATTCGCTCACCATTGCGTTGATGACCAGAGCGAGAAACGCGCCGGGAACGGTTTTTGCGAATGGCCGTCCGGCGCTGTCGTCGACCTGGATGCCCCAGGCCTCGAGACGGATCGCGACGCGACGCGCGAGCAGCCGGTCCGGCGAGACGAGCGCGGCGGTGCGGCCCGGAGTTTCGACGGCCTCGCGAAGGATCAGGGCGACGGTTTCGGCTTCGTCTTGCGCCGATGGCGCTTTGATCAGCGAGACGCCGGAAAGTGCTTCGGCCAGTTTTTCGCGGTCGGCCTTTGCCGTGAATTCGTGCCAGCGTGCGGTCGTCGCGGACGGCCGCATTGCCTCGCTGAAAAAGGCTGCGCGGGCGGTTCGCGCCGCTTCGACATCGGCTTTGGGCAGCGTCGCTACATCGTCGCGTGAAATGTTCAGACCGTCGAGCAGCTTTCGCAATCCGAACTGGGGATGCTCCGGGTGATGGGGGATTTCGTTCCAGCTTTCGTCATCCAGCGAACGATCGAGCGCGGGGAGGACGATGGCGCCCGAAGGGTGGGCGGCGACGGCTCGCATCAAAGTCACCGTCGATGGAATGGAGCCGGTCACGCCCGCCACGATGACGATCTCATCGGGATTGAGCCGCGATATGCGATCGGCTTCGGCGAGGATCAACGCGTTGCGACGGGCTTCGGGAGACGTCAGGCCGCTGGCCGCCAGATAGTTTGGCCACATCTCGGTTACGATCTTCAGGAAGTCGACCGTCTTTTTCCAGTGCTCGGAATAGGTTTCGGGAACGAGATTTTGAATGCCGGAGAGCGAGACGTTTTCGCGCTCGATGTCGTCCATCAGCTTTCCGAGTTCGCCGGCGAGCTGCGCCGCTTGCGCGGGCGTCGATCCGAGATTGGTCTTTCCGGATTTCGAGGCGTTCTCGGCCATGGATTGACGCCAGCGGCCGACGAGCTGCATCAGGATCAGCGTCCGGTCGAGCGAAGCGATTGCGGGCGGCTGCTCGAGTGCATCGGCACCGGACGGTCCCAGTTCCGCGATGCTTGTGATGAGGGAGAGATCGCCTTCGCCCTCGGAGATCGGCTGGATACGCGGCATGATCAGCGCCCGCGTTTCCGCGACCGAGAGAAAGGCTTCGCGCGCGACGCGTGCCGCACGGCGTGTCGGCAGCAGAAGCGTGATTTTTGGGAGCGACAGGATATTGGGTGGTTGACGGCCAGCCGTTGGGAGGTCGCCGTTCAGGATCGCCTTGGCGAGCGCTTTGAGGAACGGCACTCCGAGCGGTAACGTGAAGACATTGGCTGGCATCAGTTCCCTAGCATCAGTTTCCGGGCATCAATCGGAGCTCGTCGTCAGCGGTTGCGTGAGCGCGGCTTCGGCTTCAGCGAGCGCATCAGGCGTTCCGACGTGCATCCAGACGCCTTCGAGACGGAGGCCATAAAGTCGGCCCTTGTCGATGGCGCGATCCCAGAGTTTGTTGAGCGAGAAAGCCCCCTGCGGTGCATTTTCAAACAGGCGCGGATGGGCGATCGACACGCCGGCGAATACGAACGGCGCGAGGCGCGGGCCGGTCTGGCGCGTCAGATGCCCCGTTGCATCCATCTGAAAATCGCCGAGGCCTTCGTAGCCGATGCTCGCGGCGAGCGGCGCAACGAGCATCAGGCTGTCCATCTGGTTTGCATCGAAAGCGTTGAGCAGGCGATCAAGGTTCGAGCCCAGTCCTTCGATCCAAACGGAATCGGAATTGTGGATGATAAAAGGACCGTCGCCGAGCTTCGGCAGTGCACGGACTGCGCCGCCGCCGGTATCGAGCAGCTTATCGCGCTCGTCCGAAAATATGATTTTCGGGGCGGAGCGGTGCGCCAGGTGCTTTTCGATCTTGTCGGCGAGGTAATGGACGTTGACGACGGTGCGTTTGATGCCGGCTGCAGCCAAGCGATCGAGCACGTGGTCTATTAATGGCCTGCCGCCAAGTGGCACCAAGGGTTTCGGGATCGTCTTCGTCAGCGGACGCATGCGCTCGCCCTTGCCGGCTGCCAGTACGAAAGCGCTCGAAGGGCGCTTAGCGGACGTCATTTGGAGCGTCTCCGAAATCGGGTTAGATCTTCAGGGCTTCTGCGCGCAGGCTCCGAGGCAGGTTCTCGTCATACCATGCCTTAAGGGCGGTGAGACCCTCGTGCTGTAGATCCCGCTCGAGATACCCCCAGATCCTTGGCATATGGGTCAGGTATTGCCTTTTTCCGTCGCGCATTGCGAGTCGCGCGAAGATGCCGAGGATTTTGGTATTTCGTTGTGCCCCTAGTGCGGCGTAGCTGAAGCGGAATTCGGGCCGGTCGAATGCCGGGTCGCGGGCGGCGGTCGCCTCGACGTAATGATCGAGCAGCTGATTTTCGAGGTCTTCCGGCACATCGACCCGCGCGTCCTGCAGGAGCGATACGAGGTCATAGGCGGCCGGCCCGATCATGGCGTCCTGGAAGTCGATGATGCCGACATCGCGCGGGCTCGAGCGGTCATCGAGTGCGATCAGATTCGGCGAATGGAAATCGCGGAGCAGCCACGTTTTTTGTTGGTTCAATACGCGTTTGAACGTGGTTTTCCAGAGGGACGTGAATGCATCGCGCGCGGATTGCGGGGGCGCCTTGCCGTGCAGCGCCGGCCAGTACCAATCGAGCAGCAGCTGTGTTTCGATTTGCAGAACGCCCTCGTCGGCTTCGGGTAGGATGAATTCCGTTCCGTCCGAGAGCCGCATCCGCGGCGGCGGCTTGGTGCTCTGCACGGCGATCAAGGTATCGACGCCGCACTTCCAGAGCGGGGCTTGATTGCGGCCACGTGCGAGTTCCGCGCCGAAGACTCTGTCGCCGAAGTCTTCGATGATCAGCAGGCCCTGCGCGAGGTCTTCGGCGATGATGCGCGGGACTGAAAGTCCGGCTGCGTCCAACGCACCGTCAATGGCGACGAAGGCTTTGACGCTTTCGGCGAGGTGGGCGATGGCGCTATAGGATTTGCCGTCGCGTATCGGCGGACCGTCGGGCCGTTGCGGAGAATCCATGAGGATGGCGCGCGCGCCGTCGGCCTTTTGAAGGCGGGCATACCGGCGTGGGGAAGCATCGCCCTGCAGGTAGCTGAACGCCGTCGATGCGTCGCCCCAACCGGCGCTTGCGAGAAAATCGCGGATCGCAGTGAAGCGTTCGAGGCGGGCGCGCAAATCGGCTGCGGTTTCGAGGCTGACGTTTCTGCGGTCAGGCGCGGCGGTCTCATCGAAGCGGATGGTGAAGCGGTCGCGCGGAATGCGGTCATCGCCTCGCGACGGCCATTCGATGACGGCGATACCTCGCGTCAGAGCGGCGTCGAGGCCAAGCTCGTCGATCTCGCTCGCATCGGAAAGGCGGTAGAGGTCGAAGTGCGCAATGTCGAAACGCGGGGTTTCGTAGGCCTGCACAAGGGTAAAGGTCGGACTTGGGATTTCGAGTTCCGGGTTGCCCGAGATGGCGCGGATCAGAGCCCGCGCGAACGTCGACTTGCCGGCGCCAAGGTCGCCCTCCAAGGCCAATGTATCGCCGGGCTGCAGGAGGAATGCGATCTCCTGCGCTACGCGCGACACGTCGCTTTCCGTGAGGTCGGTGAATGAGAATGCCGGGTTTATCATCGCGCTCGGTTTTATGCTGCGCGCTCGCCGCCCGCCAGCCTGTGTTTGCCGCCATCGGAGGTTCGGGTAACGGGTTGTTCGGGGATGCGAACGACCACGCGGGTTCCCCTGCCTTCCTCGGAGGTGATCTCGATCGTGCCGCCGTGAAGCTCAACGAGGCTTTTGGCAATTGAAAGGCCGAGGCCCGCGCCACGATGCTCGGAACCGCGGCTGCGGCTTTCGAAGCGCTGGAAAACCCTGCCGATCTGATCTTTCGGGATGCCGATGCCGGCATCTTCGACCCGGAAGAAGATGTTGCCGCCCTGGCGCCAGCAGGCGAGGTACACGGTTCCGTTGACCTTCGAGAAGCCGACGGCGTTGGACAGGAGATTGTAGAGCACCTGGCGCATGCGGGCTTCGTCGACCATGATTTCCGTCACGTCCTCGGCGATCGCGATGTCGATCGTCAGGCGCGAGCGGACCGCGCGTTCGCGAATGCCGAGAATGGCGGCGTCGATGATGGCGCGGACGCCGACGGGCGAAAGCTTCAGCTCGAGGCCACCGGCTTCGATCGTCGTCAGATCCAGGATGTCGTCGATGATCGCGAGCAGCGTGTTCGATGATGACCTGATGTCGGCGAGATATTCTCTCTGCTTGTCGTTCAACTGGCCGAACATGGGGTTGGCAAGCATTTCTGAGAAGCCGTTGATGGTCTGGAGCGGCGTTCTCAGCTCGTACGAGATATGGCCCACGAAGTTCGTTTTCAGGCGGTCGGCGGCGATGAGTGCTTCATTGCGTTCGACCAGGGCGCGCTCGGCACGCTTCGCATCGGTGACGTCGGCGAACGTCAGCAGCGTCGCGCCGTCCGGCAATGGCATCAGCGCGTAGTCGACGACGACATTGTCCGCACGGATCATTTGTCCAGAGAATGTTTCGCGTTCGTCCTGGAATGCGGTGACGGCGCGGCCGATGCGCAGCCAAGTGGCTGCGTCCGGATAAAGGTTTTGAACCGCGGCGATGATTTCGCCGACGTGAGGCAGTTCTTTCAGCCGGCCCGCTGGGATTTGCCAGATGCCGCAGAAGGCCCGGTTGAAGAGTTTCAAGCGTCCGTCCGTGCCGAACACGGAGACGCCTTCCTTGAGACAATCCAGCGTTTCGCGCTGCACGTCGATCAGTGCGTTATAGCGGGCCTCGAGTGCCAAGCGGTCGGTCTCGTCCGCAAAGAGATAGGTGACGCCGCCATCGGGACGCTGCTCGGCGATGACGTTGATGATGCGTCCGTCCGTCAGGTTCCAAATGTCCTCCAGCGGCGTGCCGGATCTATAGCAAGCAAGAACCTGAGCTTTCCAATCGCGATGGCTGACGACCGGAGGAAGAAGGCCGATCTCGCGCAACCGGTCGAGGATGGCGCCGTCCGTGGGCCGTGTTGCAAGCCATTCGGGGTCAAGCGACCAGAGTTTTGCGAACGCGGCGTTGTAGAAAATGAGCTTCTGGTCGCGGTTGAACAGCGCCACAGCCGTTTCAACGCGATCGAGTGTCCGGTCGTAGGCGGCAACTTGGCGATCAAGCTCGCCCTGCGCGGTTTCAATATCGGTGACGTCGATCGCCGCGCCTGCGAGCATACCGTCGACCGGTATGACGACAATGTCGTGGGGCTTGCGTTCGCCGCCCGCGATCAGGTGGACGCGGGAATTATAGCTCTCGCCGCTGGCAATGGCTTTCAGCACGTGTTTGCGCTGGCGCATTTCCAACAATTCGATCTGGCGTTGCAGGACCTCGAGCTCGCTCTCGGCGTCGACGGCTTTGACGTAAGCCTTGTTGACCCAGACGAGACGGTTCGACTGATCGCGCAGCCAGACCGGCATCGGCAGCGTATCGAGAAGCGCGCGGCTCGAGCGAATATCGCGCGCGAGCGTCGCGTGGCGTTCGTCGATCCTTGCGATTTCGGCTTTGTAGGTGGAGACGTCCTTGAACCGCAGAACGGCGCGTCCGCCGGCGGCGCGGCCCTCCGCTTCGAGCGCGGCACCGGCGCTCGTCTTGACGATGATGCTGAAGGCGCGGCCGTTCGCGAAGAGCATGTCGAGCGACGTCTTCAGTGTGTCGGCCGAAGCCGGTTGCAGCCACTGACCGAAGCGCAGGATCTCGGGCTGCTGATCGGGGAGGCCGGGAATGCCTGTCAGTGTATGCGAGGCGATGCGGACAGCCTGGCCCTGCTCCCAGAAAACGAGAACTTGAGGCTCGGCGCGGATGATGGCGTCGGCTGCTGCGAGGTTGCGGCGGAGATGCTGGCTTTCGGCCTTGGCCTTGCTCGCTTCTTTGCGGGCATTACTGGCCGTATGCCAGATGATGAGCCCGGCGACGAATACGGCAGCGGCCACGATGCCGACGACGGCCATCTGCCGCTCGCTGAGTTGCGACGTCTCGATCTGGTGTCCGCCGACGAAAACGGCGAGCATGGCGGCGACGCAGGCCATTGCCGCCAGGAGCAGAAGCGCCAGCTGGAGCCGGGTCGTCAACCGTCGGTTCTGGGCAGGCGTCGTGCGCATTGAATTCCGTTGTAGTCCAAGGAAGCGGCGCTGCACACCATGTGCAGACACGCCAACACGATTCCGGGCCTCGCGGCACGAATCAACCCGAGTATGCGGTGCGGGAGCCCCCGCCGCTACCGCAGCGGGTGCCACAAAATGAAACGGCGCCAGAGTGTTCCCCTGGCGCCGCGCAATTTGGCTCGTTCCAAGCGAAGCTTGGCTGTCAGTAGCGGTAATGGTCCGCCTTGAAGGGACCTTCCGTCTTCACACCAATGTAGGCGGCCTGCTCGGGGCTGAGCTTGGTCAGCTTGGCGCCGATCTTGGCGAGGTGGAGCATCGCGACCTTTTCGTCGAGGTGCTTCGGCAACGTATAGACCTCTTTCTTATACTTGCCTTCGTTGGTGAACAGCTCGATCTGCGCCAGCGTCTGGTTCGTGAATGACGCCGACATGACGAACGAGGGGTGCCCCATGGCGTTGCCGAGGTTCACGAGGCGGCCCTCCGAGAGGAGGATAATGCGCCGGCCGCTCGAGAACTCGATTTCGTCGACCTGCGGCTTGATGTTGGTCCACTTGAAGTTCCTGAGGCCAGCGATCTGGATCTCGTTGTCGAAGTGGCCGATGTTGCAGACGATCGCGCGGTCCTTCATGGCCCGCATGTGATCGACCGTGATGATGTCTTTGTTGCCCGTCGCCGTCACGAAGATGTCGGCGCGCGGTGCGGCATCGTCCATCGTCACGACCTCGTAGCCTTCCATCGCGGCCTGAAGGGCGCAGATCGGGTCGACTTCCGACACGAGGACGCGGCAACCCGCGTTTCTCAGCGAAGCAGCCGAGCCCTTGCCGACGTCGCCGAAGCCCGCGACCATCGCGACCTTGCCGGCCATCATCACGTCGGTGCCCCGGCGGATGCCGTCGACGAGGCTTTCCCGGCAGCCGTAGAGATTGTCGAATTTCGACTTCGTGACCGAGTCGTTGACGTTGATCGCGGGGAAAAGAAGCTTTCCGGCCTTCTGCATTTCGTAGAGGCGGTGCACGCCGGTCGTCGTTTCTTCCGACACGCCCTTGATGGACTTCGCGATGGTGGCGAACCAGCCCTTGGGCTTCTCGGCCAGCGTCTTCTTCAAAAGTGCGAAGAACACCTCTTCTTCTTCCGAGCCCGGCTTGTCGAGGAATGCGGTGTCGCCGTTCTCGGCGCGCAGACCGAGATGCACGAACATGGTCGCGTCACCGCCGTCATCGAGGATCAGGTTCGGAACGCCGCCGTCACCCCACTCGAAAAGCTTGCGCGTGTAATCCCAGTAGTCGGTCAGCGTTTCGCCCTTCCACGCAAATACGGGGATGCCGGCAGCGGCGATGGCGGCGGCGGCGTGGTCTTGGGTCGAGTAGATGTTGCACGAGACCCAGCGGATGTCGGCGCCGAGAGCCGCGAGCGTCTCGATCAGCACCGCCGTCTGGATCGTCATATGCAGCGAGCCGGCGATGCGCGCGCCTTTCAGCGGCTTTGCGGCGCCATATTCCTCGCGCGTCGCCATCAGGCCGGGCATCTCGGTCTCGGCGATGGAGATTTCCTTGCGCCCCCAGTCGGCGAGGCTGAGGTCCTTGACGATGTAGTCCGTGAATTTCGTGCTCATATGGCTTTGTTCCTCGTGGCTGCGCCCTGCGTGCGGAAGTGCGGTGTCTGCCTTAAGAGGGCACACCTCAGCCGTTTCAAATTTCCGGCCGCGCAAACTGTCGATGGGCGTTGCTATAGCGAACTCACGGCGGGCACGCAATAACATATAAACAAGTCTTTATGTCCTTTGGCGGGCTCGAGTTCGCGCGACGCTATGCGATGCCAGCGCTGACATCTGAGTAAACGCAAAGTAAATTTTATAAATACATTTTGATTAAAACTGACTATTTGCAATAAAACAGCGGTTAATCTCGATATAAATTCGGCATATCGGATTAATTCGTCTTAAATGATCAACCCTTCAGTGTTCATCGAAAGTATTCGCTGGAGGCGGTCGATGAAGTTCGCGTCATATTCTGTACGGCGTGCGCTGGATAGTTGCCGGATGGCCGGAAAGGCCCTGGCGGGCAAACGCGCGAGCGCGCTTTACCGGTTTGCCGCCGATTCGCGTGGCGACGTCGCCATCATGTTCGGCTTGATGATGCTCGTCATTCTCTTGATGGTCGGCCTGGCTGTCGATTACGGACGGCTCATCAACGCGCGCAATCAGACGCTGGAAGCGGCAGATGCGGCCGTCCTGGCAGGCGCCCGCGCGCTGCAGACCAACGGCGGCGACCAGGCTGGCGCCATCAAGGTCGCACAGGCCTTTTATAAGCAGGCTGTTCAAAGCCGCATTTCGGTGGTCTCGAACTCCGATACGATCAACTTTGCCGTTACCGATAACGGGACGGCCGTCGTCTCAAACGGCAATGCTTCTATCGCGACGCCGTTCATGAGTGTGGCCGGCGTGAAGACCTTGCCGCTTCTGCATGCCAACGGAACGGACTACGCGAAGGCTGTGCTTGCCGTCGGCGGCAATGCCGAACTCAACCTCGAAGTCAGCATGATGCTCGACATCACGGGGTCCATGGCGGGCCAGAAGTTGACGGATATGAAGGCCGCAGCCAGCGACCTCGTTAACATCGTCGTCTGGAAGGATCAGAGCAAGTATACGTCGAAGATCGCGATCGTTCCGTTTGCGTACGACGTGCGCCCGCCGAGCTCAGTGTTGACGAAGGTGCGGGGTACAGTCGTCTCCTCCAATCCGGTGAAGATCAGCGGAACCAACTACTATGCCTCTGATTGCGTCGTCGAGCGTACAGGCTCGCAGAACTATACCGATGCAGCTCCAGCCTCGGGTCAGTATGTAATGACCCATTATACGTCAAAAACGACTGGTTCCGGCTCGACCAAAAAGGGCGTCTGCGACGTTGCCGCGAGCGCTGAAATGCTTCCGCTGACGAGTGACACAACCGCCCTGCTTGCGAAGATCAACGGGCTCGCGACGGCGGGTAGCACGGCCGGTCACATCGGCACGGCGTGGGCTTGGTATATGTTGTCGCCAAACTGGGGGTCGCTGTGGGCGTCCTCAAGCATGCCAGCTGCTTATGGTACCGACAAGCTGAAGAAGATCGCGGTCCTGATGACCGACGGCGAATACAATACCCAGTACACTACTCAAGGCATTCCTGATGGTTCGAGCTCGCTCACGAAATGTCCGAATGCGGCGAACGGTGTGTGCTCGAGCGCGCAGGCTATCGAGCAATGCAAAGGCATGAAGGCCAAGGGTATCGAGGTCTACACGGTCGGCTTCCAGCTCGACAACCAAATGGCAATAGATACGCTTTCGGCCTGCGCAACCGACGTCAACCACTTCTACAACTCGACGACGGGCGATGCGCTTAAGGCAGCGTTCCGCGATATCGCGCTGAAGATCTCGACGCTTTATCTGTCGCAGTGAGGGCTTTGGATGTGTTTCCAAAGGGCGGATTCGGCGGCGCTTTTTCTTTCGGCTGAGCCTTCGATCAAGCGTCGCCGACGCATTCCTCGTCGAAGCCTGCTTCGACCAAGCGGACGAGCGCCTGAAGCGCTTCAGGTCCTTGCGGTCCTTCGGCGACGATATGGAGTTCGGAGCCCGGACCCGCAGCGAGCATCATCAAACCCATGATCGAGGTGCCGCCGACCGAATTGCCGTGATGGGTTACGGTGACGTTGGCATCAAAGCTTTCGGCGCATTTGACGAACTTTGCCGATGCCCGTGCGTGCAGGCCCTTGACGTTACGGATGATGACGACGGCTTCCGGTTTCAGACTGTTGACCAGTTCGGGCATAGTTCCTTCTCAGCCGCCGGACAGTTCTTGGCTTGCAACCTTGATGTATTTCTTGCCGGCATCCCGCGCCATGATGACAGCTTGCTCGAGCGGCGTCTCGCTGCGGATGCTGGCAAGCTTCACCAGAATGGGAAGGCTGATGCCCGCGATGACTTCGGCCTTCGTTTCGTCCATCACCGAGATGGCAAGGTTGGAGGGCGTGCCGCCGAACATATCGGTCAGAACGATCACGCCTCTGCCGCTGTCTACGCGCTGGACCGCATTCAAGATTTCGACGCGACGCGCTTCCATGTCGTCGTCCGGGCCTATGGCTATCGTTTCAAGCGCCTGTTGCTTGCCGACGACGTGCTCAAGCGCGTTGCGAAACTCTAGCGCAAGCCCGCCATGCGTGACGATGACAAGTCCGATCATGAGCGACGGGCCATTTCATTAGCGTGCGGCGAATTCATGTTTTGCCGCCGTGTCGCGCGGAAATTGGCAAGTGTTTGGAGCGGGTGCAAGCAGTTTCTGGACCTCATTCAGGGCTTTGGTTAGAGACGTGGCTGAGGGGCCGTCTGAATGGCTGCTACAAGTTTCAGTGGACTAGAGCCCTCGAAGGGCGATAGCCGGGTTTGTGGTAACTCCAGACCCAGAATACGGGCGCGGGGCCAGGGGTCGGGAAACCTGTCGATGACGCCTTCGCGGACGAGATCCACGATGAGAACGATGTTCGCTTCGGTAACGGCGTCAACCTCAAGGATGCCAACGCCGCGAACTTCAAGCTTGCCGCGCAGCTGAGCCGGGGCGCTGGCGTGCAGGGACGCGCCCTCGCGCCTCAGCAGGACCTGGTCGTCGGAAACCAACATAACCCTGTCCTGAACAAGCGCCGAGAGCCCAAGACCGAGGCATCGGAATGCCAGATCGGACTTGCCCGAACCGGAGGGTCCACGGATCAGAGCCGCGCGGCCGCCGACAGCGATGGCGGTCGCGTGGACGCGCTCAAATTCTCCAGGCAAGGCCAGGTCCTATGAGCGACAGCGGCAGGCGGACCGTAAAGCGCGCGCCTTTCGGCACCTGACCGGCATTCGCTGCGCGATTTTCCGCAAAGATTTCGCCATTGTGGCTGACGACGATCTCACGCGAAATCGAGAGACCTAGCCCTGAGTTCTTTCCGCGTTTGGCGTCGGTCTGCGGACGGTCGCTGTAAAACCGATCGAAGATCTGGGCGAGCTTGTTCGGAGGAATGCCCGGCCCTTCGTCCTCGACGGATATTTCGATTTTTCGGCCATCCGGTTTGGCGCGAACGGTGACGGTCCCGCCTTCGGGCGAGAACGACAAGGCGTTATCGATCAGGTTCGTGAAGACCTGGCCGAGGCGACCGTCGTTTCCACGTACCGTGTAGGCTGCGGCCGTTCCGGGCTCGACGATCAAGCGAATGTTGCGCGTGTCGTCCGCCAACATTTCCGAGAAGAGTTTATCGACGCTTTCAAGCACCGTGCGGATATCGAGGGGCTGCATTTCCTGGCGCGCGAGCTCGGCATCGAGACGCGAGGCGCTCGAGATGTCGTTGATCAGCCGATTAAGCCGCTTCAATTCCGACTGGATCTCCTGCACGAGTTCGGTGCGGTCGGCGTCGGAGCGTGCGTAGGCAAGGGCTTCGGCCGTCGAGCGTGCGGCCGCGAGCGGATTTTTCAATTCGTGCGCGACGTCGGCTGCGAACTTCTCACTTGCTTCGATGCGCCGATACAGTGCGTTCGTCATCGCAACGAAGGCGCGACCCGTTTGTCCGACCTCGTCGCGGCGTCCGGTCAGATCGGGGAGTTGTTCGCGGGCTGAAATATTTTGCGACACGCGATTGGCCGCTTCGGAAAGCCGCCGCATCGGACCTGCAACCGTGCGTTCCAGGACAAGAGAGCTGCCGATCGAAACAAGCAGCGCCATCGCAGCGATCTGCAAGATGAGCCAGCGCTCGTCCCAGAGGACATCGTCAATGTCGCCCGGATTTGTCGAGAGGAGCAGAACGCCGAGGATTTTATTGCCGCGTTTGATGGGCTCCGCCATCGAGACGATTTGCTGGCCGTGCCGGTTGAGAAGCAAAATCGGGGTCTCGACGCCGTTCTGTGCCGCTCGCTGAACTTCCGGATAGAGGAATCCATTCGCCGTTCCGAGCTCGCGATAGACCTTCAGCTCCTTGTTGATCACCCAGTAATGCAGCCGGGTCCAGAAGTTCTTGAGGCGCGGAGCGGGCTCATCGGCTGCCTCGGCAGGCGGATCGGCAGAGGGATCGTCATTGGAAAAAAGCGTCTCGCCGTTGAGGATCAACGTGCCTTTCGCCGAATAAATACGCGCCTTCAGATTTGCGGGTCCGACCAGCTTTTTCAGAATGATCGCCGCCTGGTGCGGATCGATCGGCAATTCGAGCGCGGCGAATGCGTCGTCGCGCTGGGCTCGTGCGAGCGTCTTTTCGGGGATGCGGTTGGGATCGAAAATCGCGCGTTCGTTGACGGCGCGATAGGCGATGGCTTCCGCCGTGATGCGCGACACCGTCTTTACGACGTCCACCTTGGCGTCGAGCAGCCAGCCGTGATGCAGGCTCAGGTAGAGCATCGCGAACAGCAGACCGGCCAACCCCAAGACGTTGGCCAGAAGAATGCGGCGCCGGAGGTTCTTGCCGATGATGCGGCCGAGGAGGCTTTGCGCCAGCCATTGGCCGGTCGCGGCGCTCGCTCGGGCGGCGGCAGCCCGAAAATCGACCTTCGGTTTCCTATCGCCGATTGCGGGCGCGGAGGCGTCCGCCCCGCCACTCAGCGTTGCGGTCGCCGCAATGTCATTGCTGTCGAGCGCCATCCCGTCCCCGGTGGCTGACCGGCCGCTTATTCCTTGAAGCGATAGCCGACGCCATAAAGTGTTTCGATCACGTCAAAATCGTCATCGACCTGCTTGAACTTCTTGCGCAGCCGCTTGATGTGACTGTCGATCGTGCGGTCATCCACATAGACCTGGTCGTCGTAGGCGGCGTCCATCAAGGCGTCGCGAGTCTTGACGACGCCCGGTCTTGTCGCCAGCGCCTGCAAGATCAGGAATTCGGTCACCGTCAACGTCACGCCCTTGTTGTCCCAGTGGCAGGTATGACGCTCCGGATCGAGCTTCAGCTTGCCACGCTCGAGGACGCGCTTGGCTTCGTCTTCGGTCGTGACGCCGTCTTTCGGCGCAACGCGGCGCAGAACGGCTTTGACGCGTTCGACAATGAGCCGCTGCGAAAATGGTTTGGCGATATAATCGTCGGCGCCCATCTTGAGGCCGAACAGTTCGTCGATTTCTTCGTCCTTCGACGTCAGAAAGATGACCGGCATCGTCGACTGCTGGCGCACGCGGCGGAGGAGTTCCATGCCGTCCATGCGGGGCATCTTGATATCGAAGATGCCGAGGTCGGCGGGCTCTTCGGTCAGCGCTTCGAGAGCGGAGACGCCATCCCCGTAGGTGCGGACCTTATAGCCCTCGGCCTCAAGGGCCATGCGCAACGAGGTCAGGATGTTCCGCTCGTCGTCAACGAGAGCTATTGTGCTCTTTTCCTTCATCTGTTCCTCTTATGCCCCTCGGCCGCAGCGGGATGTGCACCGCGCCTCTTCAGGCGCTTATGGCGGTATGGTGTACCAATTGTGGCGTCCCGTCCAATGGACGCTGGAGGCTGAATGGCCCCTGAATAGGCGACCAGGACTTCGACGGCAAGCGAACTGGACGAATTCTGAGGTCACAACTGCAAATTTCCGCTTGTTCGCCGAAATTTCCGCTCGCATCCTCCGCACAAAGACGAGTCCTGGAATATTGGAATGGTAACATAATGTTACCGATTTTTTCGTGCGTCATTGACGTGCGGGACTCCAAATCGCCATAGTTCGTGTTAGGGCTTCGGGACCAGCGGCATTTGGGCCCAACTGAGTCTCTATTGTGCGGCACAAAATCGCTTGATCGGGCGTTGTTTTTTGCGAGCGCAGGAAATTTCGGCGCGGCGCGACCTCGACGTCCATTTTATGGGACAGGAGAACGATGGCTGAGCTGTTTCCGACGGTATCTTCGCAGAGGGTGCGTCATAACTTGCTTGAGGCGGACCTCGTCGAGTACGCGGTTCGCCGAGGTGAGGGCAAACTCGCTGCCAGCGGCTCGTTCGTCGTCGAAACCGGGCAGCACACCGGCCGTTCGGTGCAGGACAAATACATCGTTCGCGATGCCGAAACCGAAGGCGCGATCTGGTGGGACAACGCGCATTCGATGACGGTCGAGCAATTCGACCGGCTGCTCGCCGACTTCATCAGCTTTGCGCGACACAAGGAAATTTTCGTTCAGGATCTCTTTGCCGGCGCCGAGAAAGAGCACCGTCTCAACACGCGCATTGTTACGGAGCACGCTTGGCAGTCGCTCTTCATTCGCAATTTGCTGCGGCGGCCCGAGCGAAGCGAGCTCGCGTCGTTCGTTCCGGAATTCACCGTTGTCGATCTGCCGAGCTTTCGTGCGGCGCCGCTCTATCACGGCACCCGCTCTGAAACGGTCATCGCGTGCAACTTCTCAAAGCGCATCGTTCTCATCGGCGGCACCAGCTATGCCGGCGAGATCAAGAAAAGCGTGTTCTCGTTCCTGAACTATATCCTGCCGGGCAAGAACGTCATGCCCATGCACTGCTCGGCAAATGTCGGCAAGGATGGAAGCTCGGCCGTGTTCTTCGGTCTCTCGGGCACCGGCAAGACGACGCTTTCGGCGGATCCGACGCGCGAGCTTCTCGGCGACGATGAGCACGGCTGGTCGGACCGCGGCATCTTCAATTTCGAGGGCGGCTGTTATGCCAAAACGATCCGCCTTTCGAAGTCGGCCGAACCGCAGATCTGGGACGCATCGAACCGCTTCGGAACGGTGCTCGAAAATGTCGTCATCGATCCTGTCACGCGCGTTCCGAATTTCGACGACAACCGGCTCGCTGAGAACGCCCGCTCGGCCTATCCGCTCGATGCGATCGCCAACGCAAGTTCAACCGGCACCGCAGGGCATCCCAAAAACATCGTGATGCTGACCGCTGACGCTTTCGGCGTTCTGCCGCCAATCGCGAAGCTCACGCCGAGCCAGGCGATGTATCACTTCCTCTCGGGTTTCACGGCAAAAGTTGCGGGAACTGAGAAAGGCATGGGGCCTGAACCTCAGCCGACATTCTCGACGTGCTTCGGCGCGCCGTTCATGCCGCGGCATCCGCGCGTTTACGGCAATCTGCTGCGCACGCTTATCGCGGAGCACGGCGTCGATTGCTGGCTCGTCAATACCGGCTGGACCGGCGGCAAGTTCGGGCAGGGAACACGCATTCCGATCAAGGTTACGCGGGGGCTTCTCGATGCGGCGCTTTCGGGAGAGCTTAAGAATCAGCCGATGCGGACTGATCCTGTTTTCGGCTTTGCCGTGCCCGTCGCCGTTGCCGGGATCGATCCGAAGCTGCTGACGCCTCGCGACACGTGGGCTGATCCAAAAGCTTATGATGCGATGACGGCGAAGCTCGCGCAAATGTTCCACGACAACTTTGCGAAGTTTGCGCCTTACGTCGATGCGGATGTGCTGAAGGCCAGTCCGCTCGGAGGTTCGATCGTCGCGGCGGAGTAGCAGCGTCGCCCCGTCGCCGTTCGACTTGAAACAAAACAGTCAAGAAGGCCTGTCGCGCGTGCTGCGCGCGACGCTGCCCATTGCCCACTGTCGGCATGGCGCATAAACAGAAGCCGCGCGATCGACCGGCTCGAACTTACGAGGCTTCACCACATGGGTACCCGCATTCCATTCGCCCGTCCGGACGGGAAGACCGCTGAAGGCTATCTGTCGCTTGCCGGCAAGGCCAACGCTCCTGGCGTCGTCGTCATTCAGGAATGGTGGGGCCTGCAGGATCAGATCAAGGGGCTTTGTGATCGCTTCGCGCTCCTCGGTTACGATGCGCTGGCGCCGGACCTCTTCAACGGCGTCGTCATTCCCTATCACGACGCGGACGCTGCCGGCCGTGAAATGAACTCGCTGAATTTTCTCGAGGCGGCGGATCAACATGTGCGCGGCGCGGCGCAATTTCTATTGCGCTCGAGCCCCAAGGTTGCCGTTTCGGGCTTTTGCATGGGAGGTGCCGTCGCGGTGCTCGCTGCCTCGCGCGCACCGGAATTTTCGGCCGTCGTTCCCTTCTATGGCCTGCCTCCGGAAACGGTGGCGAAGCCCGCGGACGTGAAGGTACCTTTGCAGGGGCACTTCGCCAACGGCGACGACTTCATCACGCCGGCGATGGTCGATGCCTTCGAAAAGGGTTTGAAGGCCGCGGGGAAGCCGGCGGAGATTTTCCGTTACGATGCCAGCCACGCGTTCATGAATGAGCAGCGTTCAGTTCACGACCGGCATTGCGCCGAACTCGCCTGGGAACGCACGAGCAAATTCTTGAAGACGCATTTGGGCTAGGCAGGTTTCCCATTCTGCGCGGACCGCACGTGCGCATGAGCTGCGCTTTGTCTGGATCCCGGCCTTCGCCGGGAAGACGGAGTGTGGGATTGTCAGCTCCGGAAATCGGCGAGCGTCAGGAGCGGTTCGAATTTGAGGCCCGCAGCGGCGAAGGTCTCGGCGGCGCCGTCGAGACGGTCAACGATGGTGATGACGCTGACGATTTCGGCGCCTGCGGCGCGAAGCGCTTCGGCCGCCTTCAAGGCTGAGCCGCCCGTCGTTGTCACGTCTTCGACGACAACGACTTTCTTGCCAGCCATGCTGTCGCCTTTGGCCAGTCCTTCGACGAGCGCCTGCGTGCCGTGTTCTTTCGCCTGTTTGCGAACGAAGAAGGCGGACAATCTCCGTCCTTCCGTATATGAAACGGCTGCAACACTTGAGGCTATCGGAACGGCGCCCATTTCGAGGCCGCCGATGAGATCCGCTTCGACGTTTTCAAGCCGGTCAAGGATGAGCGAGGCGATGAGATAAGCGCCTTCGCTGTCAAGCATGGTTGGCTTCATATTGAAGTAAAAAGTCGACGTTTTTCCCGACGCGAGCTTGAACTCGGGCCCTTCCTGAAAAGACCGCTGTTTGATGATCTCGATAAGCCGCGCACGGCGAGCTGCTCGATCAGCCGATTTTCCTGGCATGCGGTAGTTGGGCCCTTGCGTTTTTTGCGTTCGATGCGCAAACAGCCGAGTTCCGAGGGCATGTCAAGTTTCGAAGGGCATATTGTGGTGGAGCGCCAACGCGCAATGTGGAACTGGTGGGCAAGCCTCGCGGCGCGGCCGTGGGTGCCGTCGCTCGCGCTTTTGGCGTTGTGCCTTGCCGTTTATGTACCGGGTGTGGTGCGGCTGCCCGCGGTCGACCGCACCGAGATCATCTACGCCGAGACGACGCGCGACATGGTCGAGCGCGGCGATTGGACGGACCCGCGCTACGGAAGCGTCGTTCACCAATATCGCCCCATCGGCACGTTCTGGGCGCAGGGCGTGACGCGATGGCTGGCGGGTGAGGCGTTCGCGCGCGACATCACGGTCTATCGCATTCCATCATTGCTAGCTGTGACGCTGGCCGTGCTGGCGCTGTTCTGGCTCGGACGTGGGCTCGTCGGTGCGGAGACGGCGCTTATCGCGGCGGCGCTGTTCGCCGTTACGCCTTTGACGGTGCTCGTTTCCCAGCTTGCTATCGCGGAAGGATTGTCGCTGTTACCGGCGACGATCGCGATGGTGGCGCTGGCGCGGATCTATACGAAGCCCGATGAAGGATATCCGCTGGCGCTGCTGTTCTGGATAGCACTCGGGTTCGGCATCCTGATCAATGCTCTGCTCGTGCCGATCCTCGTCGTTACGACGCTGATCGCGCTCTATGTGATGGATCGCGATCTTACGTGGCTGAAGCGTTTGCGGCCTTTCATCGGCCTGCCCATTGCGCTCGCCATCGGGGCTTCCTGGTTGATCATCCGTGCACATCAGGATGGTACTCCATTTGCGGGCATGGGCTGGCGAGCGTTCCTCGGTGCGCTTGGCGGTGCACAGGACATGAAGCTTCGCGCCTTCCCCGGCACATTCGTGCTTGCTGTCGTACTCGGCTTCCTTCCGGGGACCGTACTCATCGGCACGGCGTTCATGCGTTTTTGGGACAGCCGCGAGCAAGCGCTTTCGCGATTTCTGCTCGCGTGGGTGCTCGGCTACATCGTTTATCTCGAATTGCTGTCTTCAAAGCCCGGCACCTACATGGTGCAGACGATGTTTCCCGCCCTGGCCCTCGGCGTTGCCATCGTCGTGACGAACGAGAGCGGGCTCGGCAAGCGTCCGCCGTGGAGTTTCTTCACGATCGGGCCGACTTACTTCGCGGCGCTACCGCTTGCGGTATTTGCGGGCGTCTATCTTTTTACCGGAGAGGTTCCGGGCGTCATTCCGGCCTTACTCATCGCGCTCATCGCGGTGCTCTTCATCTGGAGCGGACGCCTCGGCCGGGAAGGCCAGCTTCGCCGCTGGGCTGCGATCGGCGTCGGCGCACTCGCCCTATTTGCCGTTACGCTGCTCGGCATCGTTTTGCCGAGCATCGACAGGATCTGGCCCGCACGGGAGATTGCAAAGGCGATTGCAAAGTGTCCGGCACAGAACGCGGCTCTCATCGGGTTCCGCGAGCCGTCAGGCCGGTTTGTGCTCGGCATTCCTTTCGAGCAACAGATGCCCGAAGCGCTTGCACAGGCCGTCGAGGACAAAGTTCCGACGCTGTCGATTATCGAGGATCGTTGGAAGAAGCGAACGAACTGGACGCTGCAGTCGAAATCGCAACCGCCGCTGCCGCCGCCAACCGGGTGCGTTACGGCCTATAACGTGATGCGCGGCTGCCCATTGCACTTCCGGATCTATTCGCCAAATCCGGCGCAACCCTGCGCGGTTCCCGCCGCGTTTGTGTGCCCTGAGAATATTCCGCAGACCGGCCCTGAGAAATCGGGCGATTGCGATTGAAGGGGCGGCCCCCTGACGATTGGGGGTCAGCGATGCTATATGACGGAAAAATAGCGCAAGGATTCCTTTGAGATGTTCAACCCCGAACGCCCACCCGAGATCATCGCGCAGCGGTGGCTCAATTCCGACAAGAAGCGCACGCTGAAGGCCGAGAAGGGAAAGGTCGTCGTCATCGCGATCTGGCAGCTCGCTTGCCCCGGATCGCAGAAGTTCGGCCTGCCGCAGGCTATGCGTCTGCGCGGAAGCTTCACCGAGGACGAAGTCGCGGTGCTCGGTCTGCACATGGCGTTCGAAAAGTTCGAGGAGCAGACGCCCGAGAAGGTTGAAGCTTACCTCACTGAGAACGGCATCACGATTCCTGTCGCGCTCGACAAGCCGAGTGCCGAGGGTCTTCCGGAGACGATGAAGGCCTACGAGCTGCAGGGAACACCGGCGCTGCTGATCTTCGATCGTCAGGGGCGGTTGCGGCGGCACTACCTCGGCGCGGTCGACGATTTCCGGCTCGGTGCGGAAGTGATGGCTTTGCTCATCGAGGACAAGGACAGCCCGCGCGAAATGTCGATTGCGCTGGAGCGCAAGCTCGCGGCGGCGCTGGTCGATCCCGAGGCGCATCATCATCACGACCACGGCGATGGTTGCGGCTGCGGGCACGATCACAGCCACGATCACAGCCACGATCACAGCCACGATCACAGCCACGATCATGGGCACGATCACGATCATGGCCATCATCACCATGATCAGGGCGCGGCGCATGGCGAGCCGGGACACGTTCACGGGCCTGACTGCAAACACTGATTGCTGACAGCGAACTGCCCGAAGAAATATATGCGGAACGGGCAGGCCGCTGACGCCTGACTTTCTTGTGCCACCCGAATCACGCTTTCCTCCGCCCTACAAGTCGAGAGCGGAGAAAGCTCATGGTCGAGCGGGCAGGCGGACGAGGAACGAAGGTTCAGACGAGCGAGGGACCGTCCGCACACGCGCGCCCACGGTCTCAGCGCGCTGTGAGCAAGGCTGCGTCTCCGGACAAGAAGACCATCGCGCTCGTCTATGATTTCGACGGCACGCTGTCGCCGCGTCCGATGCAGGAATATGCGTTTCTGCCGAAGCTCGGCATCGAGCCGAAAGAGTTCTGGGCCGAGTGCACGCGGGTATCGAAGGCCGAGCGCGCCGATGCGCTGATCACCTACATGCATCTTCTCTACAAGAAGGCGAAGGAGCGAGGGGTTCGCATCGACCGCGCGGATCTCGTCGCGCAGGGGAAGAAGGTCGAGCTGTATCCCGGCGTCGAGGCGTGGTTCGACCAGATGCACGGCTATGTGAAAAAGCGCGCAGGCGACGCGGGTATCACGGTGAAGCATTACCTCGTGTCGTCCGGTCTGACCGAGATCATCGAAGGGACGAAGATCTACCCGCATTTCGCCAACGTGTTCGCGAGCGAGTATTGGTTCGACGCCTACGATCTGCCGTTTCCGAAGCGCGTCATTTCCGATACCGGCAAGACGCAGTTTCTATTCCGCATCAACAAGGGCATCGAGGACTTGGGCCAGAGCATCAACGCGCACATGCCCGAGGAGCAGCGGCCAATTCCGTTTTCGAACTTCATTTATTTCGGCGACGGCGACACGGATGTGCCGTCGATGGCGCTGCTGAAGAAGAATGGCGGCCACGCCATTGCTGTGCACGATCCGGGTGAGAGCGAAGCGAAATGCGTCGAGCTCTTCAAGGCGGGGCGCTGCGATTTCTACGCGGGCGCCGACTACCGTAAGGGCTCGGATCTATTCAAGCGCACATGCCTGCTGCTCGATCGCATCATCGCGGACGTGCGTGTGAAGGAAGAGGCGCGGGGGTTGGGATAATCTCGTCATCCTCGGCGAGTGAGCGGCGCGAGCGAATGCCGGGGATCCAGCATCAGACTCGTTGCAGACGCGATATATTGAGCCTTCGGCGCTTCTTGCGCTGGATCCCCGAACGGTCTTGCTGCGCGCGTCCGTTCGAGGATGACGGTCGGGGGGAAATAGATCAGCGCCCTTCGATCTTGATGCCGGGTAGGTCGACTTTGACCTTCGTCTGCTGTGCGTCCCAGAGGAGATAGCCGAGTACGATCACCGTTCCGGCGAGCACTCCGATGATGATCGATTTGATGTCCATGATTCTCCACCTCGGTTGAGCTTTCATCATGCCATCAATCGGCATGATGATCATCCATTTGTTCTGGCCGCTCTTCTGGCCGCAAAAAAGCGGCTCCGTAGAACGGAGCCGCCGATGTCATTCCGTTTGCTTATCCTACCTTCATGGCAGGAAAATGCAGGTTGTCTTAGTAACAGACCCAGACGAATTCAGCGTACCGGGGCGACCAGCGCCAGCAGGAGCCTACGCCGTAGGCGTACCAGCGTCCGTGCCAGAACCGGCGTCCGTGATGGCCATGATGGCGACGCCCGCCGTGGTAGATATTACCGCCGTGATGGCGTCCGCCCGGGCGGAAATGCTTGCCGCCCTTATGATGTCCGCCACCGATGTGGTGGCCACCGCCATGATGCCCGCCGCCGTGGGGACGCGCGTCTGCCGCCAATGGCATCGCCAGCGCCGCTGCTAACGCAGATGCAAATACCAAACCTCGTTTCATGCTGACTCCTTTTTATCGTGGTGGTTGGTGCCGCAAAGCGGCGCTGTGCGCACCGTCGAATGATGCTACCTGCGCAAACGGCAAGCCTCGCGCATCAGTTCCGAGTGGCGTGCAAAGTCGAGCTAAATTGGCTGCTAACTTTTATTTGCAGTTAAAACGGCGGGATTTTTTGCAGGGTTGCGACGGATTTTCGATAGTTATGCGTCAAGGGCGCCGGCTTTCTGTTTTCCGTGTTGCATTGTCATAGTCGGAGCAGACGCCGCAGAAATCGACGGCTGGCCTTGGCTGCGGTCTCGCCGCTCTTGTCGACGCCGATGAGGAGCGCCGCGACGATGATGTCGCCGTCTTCGCTCATCGCGAGGACTGTGCCGCCACCCTCGCGCTGGCCATCGCCGTAGATCCAGTCGGTGGCGTTCGTCGTGTCGGGCGTGGGGCGATCGTTGTAGGGCTGGCGCGTCGCGTAGATGCGGGCGCTGTAATCATCTGGAAAATAGATCTGTCCCGTTACGAGGCTTGTCTCGTTCAGGAAGACCTTGACGTGGATGTGCGGCGTGCGGCCCGGATACCATCCGGGATAGACGGAGGTGAATGCCACGCGTCCGTCAGCGTCGGTCGTCTGCGTGCCGCGCAGATAGGTCTGGCCTTTCGTCGAAATTTCCCGCGATGCGCCTTGGCCGGCATATCCGGAATAAACGCCGCTCGCATCGGCATGCCAGACATCCACGCGTGCGCCGGATATCGGCTTGCAGGAGCCAGCTTCGATAGTGCGCAGCGAAAGCCGGAGCGGCGCGCCGGGGCGGCCTTCGGTAATGTCGGCGCGCAGGAGTTTCGGATCGAAATAGTAAGGACCCTCGACGGCTTGGGGCAGCAGTATGCATTGTCCCGGGGGCTGCGCAGCGGCGGCTGGAGTTTCGCTCGCAGCTCGTGCGGGCTCGGCTACCATCGTGGACGCGACCGGGGCCGCCAGTGCGGTCTTCAACGCCTGACGCCGCGACAGAGATTTCATCTTGCTTCCGCTTTCTCGAAATCACCGTCCCAACGCCGGGCAGCGGTGAAATCGAGATATGGGGATTTCTGTGGCGGATTTAACGTGCGCGCTGCGCTTCAGGCGCCTGGCTTTTTCGCGAGCAGGCGATTGACGTGCCCCATCTTGCGGCCGGGCCGCGCTTCGCGCTTTCCGTAATGATGGAAGAACGCGCCGGGCTCCGCCGCGATCTTTTCCCAGGCGAGAATGTCATCGCCGATCAGGTTGATCATTTCGGCGGCGGGCGCTTTCAGTGCCGTCGCGCCGAGCGGCCATCCGGCGACGGCGCGAATGTGCTGCTCGAACTGCGAGGTCAGCGCGCCGTCCATCGTCCAGTGTCCGGAGTTGTGGACGCGGGGCGCCATTTCGTTGACGTACAGGTGATCGCGGCCGCCATCCGTTACGATGAAGAATTCGATCGCAAAAACGCCGACGTATTCGAGCTTTTCGGCAATCCGGTGCGCAATGTCGATCGCCTCGGCGGCCGTTTCCGGTGCGAGGGCGGCCGGCGCGACGGAGCGATGGAGGATGTGATTGCGGTGTTCGTTCTCGGTTACGTCGAACGCCTGAAACGTTCCGTCGAGTCCGCGCGCGGCGACGACTGAGACTTCGGCGCGGAAGTTGACGAAGCTTTCGAGGATCGACGGCTGGTTGGCCATGTCGGCCCATGCAGCCTCGGCGTCTTCGCGCTTCAGTATTTTCGCCTGCCCCTTGCCGTCGTAGCCGAAGCGGCGCGTCTTCAGAACGGCGGGGATTTTGAATCCTTCGTCGAGAATTTTCGTGAGGTCGGCGAAGCTATTGATCGCCGCGAACTCTGCCGTCATGGCGCCCAGCCCGCGTGCGAGCGCTTTCTCGTTCATGCGATCCTGGGCGCAGGCAAGAGCTTTCGCGCCGGGGCGAACGGGAACACGCTGTGAGAGGAACTCGACGGTTTTGACCGGAATATTCTCGAACTCGTAGGTCGCGGCATCCACCCCATCGGCGAAGGCTGCGAGCCGTGCTTCATCCTCGTAGGCCGCGACCGTGTATTTGGTGGCGACGTCGAATGCGGGGCTGTCCCCTTCGGGTGCGTAGATGTGAGATTTGAGACCGAGACGCGCCGCAGCCAATGCCAGCATACGGCCGAGCTGGCCGCCGCCGAGAATGCCAATTGTCGAACCAGGGGGAAGGGCGGTCATCGTCTTCGTCATCAGCCCTTGACGGGCGTTTCGGCAACGTCGGCCGAGTGCTGCTGGCGCCAGGCTTCGAGCCGCTCGGCGAGAGCGGTGTCGGAGAGCGCCAATATCTCGGCCGCCAGAAGGCCGGCATTCTTCGCGCCCGCTTCGCCGATGGCGAGCGTACCGACCGGCACACCGGCGGGCATCTGGACGATCGAATAAAGACTGTCCTGGCCCTTGAGGGCTTTCGATTCGATCGGCACGCCGAGGACGGGCAGTGTCGTCATCGATGCGGTCATTCCGGGGAGATGCGCTGCGCCGCCGGCGCCTGCGATAATGACCTTCAGACCTGCGGCCTTGGCGCCCTTGGCGTAATTGTAAAGCCGATCGGGCGTCCGGTGCGCGGAGACGATCTTGGTCTCGAACGCGATGCCGAGTTCCGTCAGAATGTCAGCGGTGAGCTGCATCGTCGGCCAGTCAGACTGGCTTCCCATGATGATGCCGACGTGCGGCCTGATCCGGCTCATAGTGGCGTCCAAAGCCCCGAAAACGGAAACCGCGTCGGTACAGGAGGGACGCCCAGTTTACAAGGGTTTCCGGTGTCGCCGGGGAGAAATTGCGTGCGTAAGCCGCCATTCCCGCAAAACGCGGGACCCGGCTCGGGAAAAGGGCGATTGCGGCCGCTTTCAGGGAGCGGAACCAACGAGATAATTGATTGAATGGAAGAAGTTCTCCGGGCCGACATAGCCGGATATGCGGCCGACTTCATGCTGCGATTTGACGACGACGAACGTCGGGACGATGTCGACCGAGGTGTTGAAATCGAGATGGCCCGTCTCGACGTCGTTAACGTCGACGAACCGGATCGGCATCTTCTTTCCCTGCTCGGAGGTCTCATACGCGGGGAGGACGTCGCGCCGGAATACCTCGCAATATATGCAGCCATCCGCTTCGACGACGATGAGTTCGAACGTTCTGTCTGGGCTTCCAGTCGCTTTCGTGTCGAGGCCGGCGCGCGAGGCCGCAGCCGGGGACAGCATAAGCACCGCGGAAAGTAACACTCGGAAGATCGTCGGCATGATGGATCTCGCGCGCACAAGCAACTCATTGCTTTTAAATCAAATGCGCGCGAGCCGATCTCCGAAAATGAAGAGCTAGTTAATGTCCGTCACAAAGCGAAACGGGAAGGCGCTGGCCAAAGTGCAGGTCAGGACTTTTTGCAGGAAATCGCCACGGTCTTGTACGAGCCGAAACCGATGGCTCCGGCGCCGAATTGCTGCGCCATGGCATCGCCGAGCTTCTTGGCCTGTTCGTCCTGCTTGTCGGCATCGGGATCGATGAGCGTTGCCGCGCAGCCTTCAGGGGCGGACGCAAGTTTCACCGCGTCGGTCTTCTGAGGTTGGAAGTCGATAAAGAAGGACGGATCGAAGACTGCGAACGTCAGTCCCTCGGCGCCGGGGGGAAGTGGCTTGGCGAGCGGCAGGTGGAAGTAGAGGCGCAAGACGCCATTCGTATAATCCAGGCGTGCATTCGTCGGCGGTGAGAATTCGAGCGGATTTTCACCGAGCTTCGCGACGGTGAAATAGTTGAATTCCTTCAGGCCATCCATATTGACCTTCAGAAGCTCGGCCAATTCGCTCTGGTCATACTTGCCGTCGTTGTTCGTATCGAGCCCTTCCAGCGCCATCGCTGTGTAGGAATCGTCGAAGCTCCACACGTGATCGACGCCGGTTACGGAGCCTTTGTCGTAATCGACGGTCAATACGTACGTCACCCACATGTGCGGATGCGCAGAGACCGGAACAATCGTGCCCAGTATGGCAACGAAGATGAAAGCCGCAAGGCGATAGGACTTCATAATTTCGAGCACGCTTCGCTCAACCCTTTGCTCTGATGCCGGTCGAATCGCCGGTCGACCCTAACGGACGCATATCGAACCGGCGAGATTGCGACGCTCTATCGGCTACATAGCCTAAGAGATTTGCGCATCCCCTTGCGCAGGTTCTTTGTCGGTTGTTATATTATACGCTTCAAAATTTGGGGGAATTGAGCATGATCGGCAAGCTAGCGGGATGTTTCGGGGCTTTTCTTGTGGTGGGGACAATCTCCGCGGCGGCTGCAGCGGAGGCGCCGAAGGTCGTCGTTACGATCAAGCCCATTCATTCCCTCGTCAGCCGGATCATGGACGGCGTCGGTGTGCCGCAGCTCGTGGTCGAGGGTTCGGCGTCGCCGCATACGTTCACGCTGAAGCCTTCGACGGCCCGGGCCATCCACGATGCCGATGTCTTCGTTCGCGTGTCCGATCAGCTCGAGCCCTTCACGCGGAAAATCGTGGCGTCGTTGCCGGCGAATGTGACGGTGTTGACGCTCGCGGGCGCCGATGGCGTGAAGCTTCTCGATCAGCGCCATGGCGGCGCCTTCGAGAAGCACGAGCATGAGCATGAAGAAGCGAGTGGCGCTGCGGATGACCATGACGACCACGATGAAGATGGCAAGGACGGGCACATCTGGCTCGATCCGCAAAACGCCAAGGCCATTGCTGCCGACGTCGCGAAAACGCTCGAGGCTCGCTATCCGGAATATGCCGACAAGATCAAAGCGAATACAGCCGCGCTCGTTGCGGATATCGAAGCTCTCGATAGCCAGCTGACGGCGGAGCTCAAGGACTCAAAGGGAAAGCCGTTCATCGTCTTTCATGACGCGACACAGTATTTCGAGGATCACTTCGGGCAGACGGCTGCGGGCTCGATCACTGTCAGCCCGGACGTGCCGCCAAGCGCCAAGCGGCTGACGGAGGTTCGTCACAAGCTATCGTCGCTCGGCGCCATTTGTGTTTTCGTCGAGCCGAACTTTCAGCCGAAGCTCGTGGACGCCGTTACCGAAGGAACGAATGCGCGATCGGGAACGATCGATGCCGAGGGGCAAACACTTACCCCTGGGCCAGGCCTCTACTTCGATCTGATGCGCGGCGTTGCCAACAGCATTTCGGACTGTCTGAACGGGCAGAGCTGAGCCGTTCGATGCCGGCGCGGGCCCTTACTGGGCCGGCGCTTCGGCCTCGCGGCCGTCGAAGACGTATCCGGCGCCGCGTACCGTGCGGATCGGATCGCTTTCGTTGCCCCGGATCAGCGATTTTCTGAGGCGGCCGATGTGAACGTCCACTGTTCGCTCGTCGACCTCGGATGACTGACCCCAGACGCGATCGAGCAGCTGGCTGCGCGACAGAACGCGGCGCGGGCTTTCCATGAAGACTTCCAGCATCCGGTATTCGGTCGGGCCGAGACGCACTTCGCGCGGGCCGCGTGTCACCTTGTGGGCGCCGCGATCCATTGTGATCTCGCCGGAGACGAGGATATCGCTCATCCGCTCAGGCGCTGCGCGCCGGAGCAGAGCCTTGATCCTCGCCATCAACTCCTGAACCGAGAAGGGCTTCGTCACGTAATCGTCGGCGCCGGTCGTCAGCCCCCGCACGCGGTCGGTTTCTTCACCGCGCGCGGTCAATAGAATGATGGGTAGGCTTTGCGTCTCGGTGCGATTGCGAAGGCGCCGGCACAACTCGATCCCAGAGATCTTTGGGATCATCCAGTCGAGTATCGCAAGATCGAAACTTTGCTCCGAAAGAAGAAGCTCCGCTTCCTCTCCATCCGCGGCTTGCACGACGTCATAGCCTTCGGACTGAAGATTGTATTTCAGAAGTTCTGCGAGTGGAGCTTCGTCTTCGACGACGATGATCTTGGCTGGCATGGCTTTTCGTCAGTGTTCCTTCACAAGGTCTTCGTCATTGACGCGGCGTGATCAGCGTCGACGACGTCTTGTCGCCCTTCGGCCGATCGTCGGCGATCGGTACGCCGTGAACGAGGTAGTAGACGTTCTCGGCGATGTTGGTCGTGTGGTCGCCGATGCGCTCGATGTTCTTGGCGCCGAAGAGGAAGTGCGTGCAGATACCGATGTTGCGCGGATCTTCCATCATGTACGTCAGCAGCTCGCGGAACAGCGAATTGTACATTGCGTCGACCTGCTGATCGTCGCGCCAGACCTGCATCGCCTTCTCGGCATCGAGCGCGGTCAGCGCATCGAGTACGTCGCGGAGTTGGGTCTGCACCATTTCCGTCATGTGGCGCATGCCCGTCATGAGCGGCTTCGGATAGGGTTCGTTGGCGATCGCGAGAGCGCGCTTGGCGATGTTCTTCGCCAGGTCGCCGATGCGTTCGAGATCGGCTGCGATCTTGATGACGGTCATGATGTGACGGAGATCGTTCGCCAGCGGCTGGCGGCGCGCGATCATCACGATGACCTGTTCCTGCAGCTCACGCTCGAGCTGATCGACCATGACGTCGTCCGACACGGCCTTTTCGGCGAGTTTCGGATCGCGGCGCTCGAGCGCATCCATGGCCTGCACGAGAAGCTTCTCAGCGTAGCCGCCCATCTGCGCGATACGGCGATCGAGAAGTCTCAACTCGTCTTCATACGATTTCACGGTATGTTCGTTCATGGTCTCAATTCCTGAAATCAGATTTGGGCTCAACGCCACGCATTATCCGAAGCGGCCGGTGATGTAGTCCTGGGTCCGCTTGTCCGATGGGTTCGTGAAAAGCTTCTGGGTGACGCCGAATTCAACAAGCTCACCGAGGTACATAAACGCGGTGCGCTGAGAAACGCGGGCGGCCTGCTGCATGTTGTGAGTGACGATCGCAATCGTGAACTCGTTCTTCAGTTCGTCGATCAACTCTTCGACCTTTGCGGTCGAGATCGGGTCGAGCGCTGAGCACGGTTCGTCGAAGAGGATGACCTCCGGACGGATGGCGACGGTGCGTGCGATGCACAGGCGCTGCTGCTGTCCGCCGGAAAGGCTCAAGCCGCTGCTGTGAAGCTTGTCCTTAACTTCCTTCCAGAGGGCGGCCTTCTCGAGAGCGGATTCGACGCGGCCGTCGACTTCCGATTTCGGCAGACGCTCGTAAAGGCGGATGCCGAACGCGATGTTTTCGTAAATCGTCATCGGGAACGGCGTCGGCTTCTGGAATACCATGCCGATGCGCGAGCGAAGGAGGTTGAGATCCTTCATGTCGAGGACGTTCTCGCCGTCGAACATCACTTGGCCCTCAGCCCGTTGGTTCGGGTAGAGGTCGTACATGCGGTTCAGGACGCGAAGCAGCGTGGACTTGCCGCAACCGGACGGTCCGATGAACGCCGTCACCTGCCGCTCATAGAGCGGCAACGAGATGTTCTTCAGGGCCAAGCTCGAGCCGTAGAAGAATTTCAGGTTGCTGACCGTGATCTTTTCGGTAAGCCCCGTATCAACGTCTTTTGACATCAAGTTCATTGCTGCGTCCTCGAAGAGCTTAACCAACGTGCGGCGATGCTAAGTGTCAGCACGGCTGCGGTGATAAGTAATGCGCCTGTCCAAGCGAGACGCTGCCAGTCCTCGTAGGGGCTGAGAGCGTACTGGAAGATCACGACCGGCAAACTCGCCATTGGAGCGTTGAGATTGGTGCTCCAGAACTGGTTGTTCAGCGCGGTGAAGAGTAGTGGCGCCGTTTCTCCGCTGACGCGGGCGACGGCCAGCAGCACACCCGTGATCATACCAGCGCGAGCCGCCTTGTAGGCAACCTTTCGGATGACGAGCGATTGCGGAAGTCCCAACGCCGAGGATGCCTCGCGAAGCTGGTTCGGCACCAGCAGCAGCATGTTTTCGGTGGTGCGAACGACCGTCGGGATGACGAGAACGGCGAGGGCCGCGGCGCCGGCGAAGGCCGAGAAGTGGCCCATCGGACGTACGAGCAGCTCGTAGACGAAAAGGCCGGTGACGATCGATGGCGCGCTCAAGAGAATATCGTTGATGAAGCGGATCACCGACGAGACTTTGCTGTAGCGGCCGTATTCCGCGAGATACGTGCCCGCGAGAATGCCGATAGGCGTGCCGACGATCACACCAGCGATCGTCATAATGAGACTGCCAGCAATAGCGTTGAGCAGGCCACCGTCGCTGCCGGGCGGCGGCGTCATTTCGGTGAAGACCTTCGGTCCGAGACCGGTAATGCCCTTGTAGAGGAGCGTCGCCAGAATGACGGCGAGAATGGTCAAGCCGAGAGCCGATGCCGCCCAGCACAGTGCAATCGTGATGGTGCTTCTGAGACGGCGCCGGCGGTATTTCGCTATGTCCAAGGCCATGATTATGCTCCCGCCTTTTTCTCGATGCGCATCAACATGAGGCGGGCGAGTGCCAAGACGATAAACGTGATGAAGAAGAGGATGAGGCCGAGTGCGATCAACGACGATGTGTAGACGTCGCCAACAGCTTCGGTGAATTCGTTGGCGATGGTCGCCGAGATGGTCGTACCGGGCGCCAGGATGGACCCGGAAATTCGATGGGCGTTACCGATGACGAAGGTGACCGCCATCGTCTCACCGAGCGCGCGGCCAAGGCCGAGCATGACGCCGCCGATGATGCCGACGCGGGTGTAAGGAATGACGACGTTGCGCACGACTTCGCGCGTCGTCCAACCCATCCCGTATGCCGCTTCCTTCAAGACCGGCGGAACCGTTTCAAAGACGTCGCGGCAGACGGCGGTTATGAACGGGAGCACCATCATGGCCAGGATCAGGGCCGACGTCAGGATGCCGATGCCGTAGGGCGGGCCGGCGAACAGCTGATTGAGGACCGGTACATCCTTGAACGTCGAGATCAGCTCCGGCTGGACGTAGCGCTGGATAACGGGTGCGAAGAAGAACAAGCCCCAGATGCCGTAGATGATGCTCGGCACGCCTGCCAGGAGCTCGATCGCGATGCCGATCGGGCGGCGAAGCGCCATCGGGCAGAGCTCGGTCAGAAACACGGCGATGCCGATGCTGATGGGCACGGCGACGAGCATTGCGATAAAAGAGGTGACGATCGTTCCGTAGATCGGCGCGAGGGCGCCAAATTGCTCGGTAACAGGGTTCCAGACCTCGGTCGTGAGGAAGCTGAAGCCAAATGTCGCGAATGCGAGGTATCCGCCAATAAGGAGAGAGGCGAAGATCCCCCCGAGAAGAATGAGGACGAAATACGCGGACGACAGTGTCAGTCCGCGGAATAATTGGTCTGTGATGCGGAGACCTTCGAGAACTTTGCGCCGCGCTGCCGCGGCAGCCGTCGCCTGAGAGTTAGCGTCTGCAAGGAAGGCCAAGATATCGCTCCAGACTAAAGGTATGCTGCTGCATTATTAACAAATCGGGAAGCGCCCGCGTGGAGCGCTTCCCGTAGTCCAGTGATTAGTTCGAGAAAACCGGCTTGTTGTCTTGGCCGACAACGTCAGCCCAGCTCTTCTTGACCTGAGCGATGACGCTCTCCGGCAGGGGCACGTAATCAAGCTCTTCTGCAGCCTTGCTGCCGTGGGCGTAGGCCCAGTCGAAGAACTTCAGTGCTTCCTTCACGGCAGCTGCATCCGTCGGCTTCTTGTGGACGAGGATGAACGTCGGGTTGGTGATCGGCCAGGATTCGGCGCCAGCCTGATCGGTGAGGATCACGCCCATGCCGGGAGCTGAGTGCCAGTCTGCGCCAGCAGCAGCGGCCTGGAAAGAAGAGATGACCGGAGCAACCGTCTTGCCGTCCTTGTTGATCAGCTTGGTGTGAGACAGCTTGTTCTGCTTGGCGTAGGCGTATTCGACGTAGCCGATTGCGCCCTTCGTCTGCATCACGTTGTTGGCGACGCCTTCGTTGCCCTTGGCGCCGAGGCCGACGGGGAACTGGACCGACGTGTTCGAGCCGATCTTCGCCTTGAAGTCAGCGCTGACCTTCGAGAGATAGTTCGTCCAAACGAACGTCGTGCCCGAACCGTCCGAACGGAAAACAGCTGCGATCGCGTCGGAAGGAAGCTTCACATCGGGGTTCAGCTTCTGGATTGCCGGGTCGTTCCAGGTCTTGATTTCGCCGAGGTAGATCTTTGCGAGCGTCGGGCCGTCGAATACGAGTTCGCCCGGCTTGATGCCGTCGAGGTTAACGACCGGGACGATGCCGCCCATGACGGTCGGGAACTGGACGAGGCCGTTCTTTTCGAGTTCTTCGCCGCCGAGCGGCTTGTCGGTCGCGCCGAACGTGACGGTGTTGGCTTCGATCTGCTTGATGCCGCCACCCGAACCGATCGACTGATAGTTGAGGCCGACGTTGGTCTCTTTCTTGTAGGTGTCAGCCCACTTCGCATAGATCGGATAGGGGAACGTAGCGCCCGCGCCGGAAATATCCGCCGCCTTGACGGGAGCAGACACGGCGGCAGTCGCCGCAAGTGCCGCAAACAACGCCATAATAGACTGTTTCACTGTGGTCTCCTTAGTTGAACGGGGGGCTTGAGGCCTCGCCACTCCATGCCGGCCATTGGCACCGGTCCGCACTCTCTAGTTCAGTTAAGTCACGGCCATGTGAAACGTTAACGCTTTGTTATCGAATACTTTTCGACTCGGCACTCACGCTTCTTGCAACGGCAGTGTCGGGTTTCGTCAAACAGCTCCGGCAGTGATGCTCGTTTTGATCATTAGCGCCGGAGAGTTCGCGGCCTTCCCCAAGGCGCGCGGCGCGATGAACTTGGACCTCTGAAGGTAAAAGCCGCATGGCGGCGTGCCTTTAAGAAACTGTCGTCCAATCGCGAGCCCACTTCTAGCGATGTGACACAATAGATTTGTGACAGTGCAACGTTTTGTTTTGTAATAATTTATTTGTATGCTGGTAAAACGACATCGAAAGTCGTTCCCTTCCCAACAACCGACTGTACGGAAAGTTCACCCTCGTGGCGGTTGAGGACATGCTTGACGATGGCGAGGCCAAGGCCGGTTCCACCAACACGGCGGGAATGTTCGGTGCTCACGCGGTAAAAGCGCTCGGTAAGGCGGGGCAAATGCTCGGGGGCGATACCGGGTCCGTCGTCGGAGATCGCAATGAAGGCGCGGGCGCCGACGTTTTCTGCTCGAACGCTAGATTTCTTTTTCAATGAGATCTTCACCGCGCCGCCGCCCCGGCCGTATTTGACGGCGTTTTCGACGAGGTTGTGGAAAACCTGAAACAGCTCGTCGCGATCGCCCATCGCCACGAGTTCGCCGCTCGCGGATTCGACATCGATCGAGATGCCTCGCTCCTCAGCGAACGGTGTCAGAGACCTTATAACGTCCTCGATCAAATCATTCAGAACGACGCGGCCCGTCGGCTTGAGATTGGCCTTCTCTTCAACGCGGCTGAGCAAAAGCAGATCGTCGATCAGGCGCGTCATGCGTTCGGCCTGATCGGCCATAATTGCGAGAAATCGTTCGCGCGCGGCTTCGTCATTTCGTGCCGGGCCCTGCAGCGTTTCGATAAAGCCTCGCACGGATGCGAGCGGTGTGCGCAATTCGTGACTGGCATTGGCGATGAAATCCGCGCGCATCTCGAGCAGGCGATGCTGTTCCGACTCATCGTGGATCGTGACCAATGCCGCCAGGGGCTGATGCTGCTTGTCGCCGCCGAGCGGCGTCACGGTCGCAATGAGACGTTGGCCCATGCCGCCGCGAGGGACGAGGCGGGCCGTCTGCTTCGCGCCCTTTTCGAAGGCCGATGAAACGGCCGCGATAAGTTCGGGGTCACGATTTACGTGCTCAAGCGGCGCACCTTGCCGTAAGCGATCGAAGAGGCTCAGCGCGGCTTCGTTGTAATTCAGAATGACGGATGCTGGATCGAGGATAATGGCGGGATTGGGCATTGCCGCCGCAAGATCCATCCACGTGAGCATCTTGTCGGAATTGGAGATCAAACCAGCCATTTCATTCGCTTTTTGATCGAGTGCCGGGTGCCGCCAGGCCAACAGGGCGGACACCCCTGATACCAAACCACAGACAAATAAAAGTATGCTGCGCAGAGGTTCGCCAACCCATATCCATGTAGGAATGAGTGCGAGAAGCCCACATGCAGCTAGCGTCGCGAAACGCCAACGGAAGCTTTCACGGTTCATATCCCGTGCAAGTATCTCTGAAGAGTGGGATAAGCTAGTCAGCAAGGGTCAACTTCGCCGCGAACTGCGGGCCGCCGGCTTTTTGCGCCGGACCTTAGTGTTACGATTGTCTTCGCCGGGCTCTTCGGTTTCGCTCAGGCCTAACGGTGAGCGCACCGCGAGTTCGGCAAGCGTATGCTGATCAAGCACAGTGATGAAGGCTGCCAGGGCGTGGTCGAACATGGCGTTGATATTGCCGGGGTCTGCATCGTTCGACGTCGGATCGGTTCCACCCTCGACTTGTACTCGCGTCACTTCTATCGCGCGGACGACATCGCCGATCTTGATGGAGGTGGCGGGTGCAGCCAGGCGCACGCCGCCGTTCGGTCCCCTCACGGCTGAGAGGAAGCCTGCGTGCGATAGGATGTGCACAATTTTAAATACGTTCTGCTTGGTCACGCCTAGCCGGTCGGAGATGTCGGCGACCTTTACGAGTTGATCTCCGGCCAGCGCGCAATCAATCAGAATGCGGATGGCGTGGCCCGTCTGCTTCGTCAAGCGCATCTGTATTTACCCGGTGCCGCGCGGCCGCGGCTCAAAAAATCCTGAGACTTGCTTGTTTCACAAATCTTATCGGCGTGGCAAGGGGCCGGACGGCTCGGAGTTCACTTGACAGACGGCTAGCCCCGCATTCTATACCATCGCGGTAAATAATCGGGGTTTCGAGGATCCCCTGCACACATTTTGTGCCGCCTGAGTATAGCTCGTTACGGAGACTGAGATGTCGAAAAAGGCGTTTGCATTAGCCTGCGCAACTCAATTGGCGCTGGTAGCCGTCTGTGGATCGGGGGCGCCCGTATTCGCGGCGCCTGCGACCAAAGACATTGTGAAGAATTACGGCAACCTGGCGGAGGCGATCTACTCCGATGCGCTGGCCAAGGCCAAGGATCTCGATAAATCGATCGATGCCTTGCTGGCGGCACCGAGCGCCGAAACCCTGGAAGCCGCGCGCACAGCGTGGAAGGCTTCGCGCGTTCCCTACATGCAGACGGAAGGCTTCCGCTTCGGCAACAAGATCGTCGACGACTGGGAAGGCAACATCAACTCGTGGCCGCTCGATGAAGGCCTGATCGATTATGTCGACAAGGCGAGCTACGGCGATACCAAGGAAGAAAATCCTCTCTACACGGCGAATATCATCGCCAACAAGCAAATCCGCCTCGGTCCCAAAATTCTCGACGCGTCGAAGATCGATAAGAAGGTCATCGGGCAGCTCAACAGCGCTCTAAACGTCGAAGCGAACGTCGGCACGGGATACCACGCGATCGAGTTCTTGCTGTGGGGCCAGAATTTGCACAAGCCCGGCGTCAAGGCGGGCGAGCGGGCGGCCAGCGATTTCGATCTCAAGAACTGCACGCATGAAAACTGTGACCGCCGCCGGGACTATCTGAAGGCTGCCTCCGACTTGCTCGTCGATGACCTCACCGAAATGGTGGGCAACTGGAAGCCGGACGGCGCAGCGCGGAAGGCTCTCGCTGCTCAGGACGAAACCGCTCAGCTCTCGACGATCTTGACCGGGCTCGGCTCGCTTTCTTACGGCGAACTCGCAGGTGAACGCATGAAGCTCGGCGTGCTGCTGCACGATCCGGAAGAGGCGCACGACTGCTTCTCGAACAATACGCAAAACAGCCATTACTACGACGAAGTCGGAATGATCGCGCTGTGGAACGGAAAATATGACGGCCCGACGGCGACGAGCGGACCGAGCATTGCCGATCTCGCGCGCGCGAAGGCGCCCGAGGCCGCAAAGCGCGTCGACGAAGCCATGGCGACGACGCTCAGCAAGATGCAGGCGATCAAGGCCAAGGCCGATTCGGGCGAGATGCTCTATGACCAGATGCTGGCAGCCGGCAACGACGAGGGCAATAAGCTCATCCTCGATGGCGTCGATGCTCTCGTGGCGCAGGCGCGAGCCCTTGAAGGCGTCGTTGCAGCGTTGAACCTCAAGGTCAAAATCGAGGGTTCCGACAGCCTCGATGATCCGGATAAGGTCGCCAAGGCGAAGTAGTTGGATTATCCAGGCACCAAAACCGCTGCCCTCGATGAGGTTTTCGCATGGTAACACGCAGAGACCTCATCGCTGGCGCGGCGGCATTTTCAGGAAGCGCAGCGGCGGGTTTTCTCGCCGTTGGACGCAGGGTCGAGGCGCGCGCCGCCGACCCGCAGGAGGTCATCGCCCGGCCTATCGCCGACGGCGTCAAAGCGGTCACCTTCGATCTCGCTGAACGGCCGACGGCGCTTCCGTGCTTCGATGGCAAAACGTTGCCGTTGTGGACGTTCGAGGGCGGCACGACGTTTCCAATCGTGCGGATGAAGCTCGGCGAGCGGTTCGATACGGTCTTCAAAAACAATCTGCCGATGGCAGGCGAGGTCGCGTCGATCCATTGGCACGGCCTCCGGATTCCGAACGATCAAGACGGCGTCCCCTACATGACGCAGCAGCCGATCGCCCAGGGAGCCGAAGGCCGTTATTCCTTCGTGCCGCCGGATACGGGCTCGTTTTTCTTTCATACGCACTGCAACTCGACGGAGCATTTCGGGCGCGGTTTGATTGGCGTGCTGATCGTCGAGGGCGACGAGATTTCGCCGCCTGATGACGAAGTCGTGCTCTTGATGAAAGACTGGCGCATCGGTCCCGATGGCGCATTCCTGCCATTCACGACGGACGAGGGCGCCGCGAAGGGCGGTACGCCCGGAACTGTTCGTTCCGTCAATGGCGAGAGATCGCCCGTCATCACCGTTCCTTCGTCGGCCGACATTCGCATTCGCTTCTACAATCTCGATCCCATGCGCATTTCCGAAATCGGTTTCGAGAATGCCGGCGCGGCGATCATCGCGGTCGACGGCAACGGAATTCCGCCGATGGCCTTCGAATCCTGGCGAATGGGTACAGGCATGCGCCTCGACGTGCTTCTGCGCACGGCGGCGCCGGGAGCATCGGTGAAGCTCTTCGACTATTTTTCGAAAGAGCCGTACGTGCTCGCGGAATTCAAGTCGGAAGGTCCGCCGAAGCGCAGTAAGCCCTTTGAGGCGACGCCGCTGAAGGTGATGCCGTTTGCCAAGCTCGACGAAGCTTCGGCGCAGCGGATGCCATTTGAATTCTCCGCGACGCCGACCGGCGCTTCGATTGCTGCGACGAGTGCCGTTTCAGACATCCAGATCGGCCCGCTCTGTCTCTCGAAACGGACGTTCTGGGCGATCAACAAGGAGGCCTGGCCCGGACACGATCATAAGGATCTCGGACCGCCGTTCGCGGTTCTGAAATCCGGCAACAGCTACATCTTCGAATTGAAGAACACGACGCCGCGGTCGCATCCGATCCATATTCACGGGCACACTTTCGAAGTATTGAGTTCCAGCCTGCGGCACATCCCGCGCGTTCGCTGCGATACGGTACTGCTGCTCCCCAACGAGCGTATCGAGGTTGGCCTCGTTGCGGGCGAACCCGGAAAATGGATGTTCCATTGTCATATTCTCGAACATCAAGAAGCCGGCATGATGGGCTACATCGAGGTTGTGTGAACGGCTGGCTGCGCGTCTCGATTGCACTGTTGTTCGTCACCATTGCGCCCGAAGATATGCTGCGAGCGGATCAACTCGATGCGGCCGTCGGGAAAGCGCTCTTCGACCGTCAATGGATCCCCGCACCGGCTTCGACGAAGGCCACTGACGGGCTCGGACCGCTCTTTTCGTCGCGCTCCTGCACCGGCTGCCACACGCGGGGCGAGGGCGCGCATGTCGTGACCCGCGACGATGGGCAGGCCGATATCGCGGGCGCGGTCGTGCGTTTCGGAAAGAGCGATGGAACGACCGATCCTTTTTACGGATTGCAACTGCAGACCGATGCGGTGCCCACGTTAATGCCTGAAGGGCAGGCGCGCTTTCTTCCGCAGCTCAAATACAACCTGACCGGTCCGGCGCTCGCTGACGGCGTCAACGCGGGTGTTCGGCTTGCGCCGCCGCTCTTCGGGCGGGCGGCGTTCGATGAGGTTCCGGACGACGAAATTCTGAAGCGCGCCGATCCGGGCGATCGCAATGGGGACGGCATCAAGGGACGTGCGAACGTCACCGCGCAGGGGATCGGGCGCTTCGGCTGGAAGGCGGCGCATGTGACACTCGACGATCAGGTCGCGCATGCCTTCGCAATCGATATCGGATTATCCAGTCCGAAAATGCCGTTCCCTTACGGCGACTGCACGAAGTTCGAGACGGCATGCCTCGCTTTGCCCAATGGTGAAAGTCCTGAATTCGACGGGCGCGAGATTTCCGCGGCGATGCTCGGGTACATCGACAGCTATCTCAAAACGCTCCGCGCGGCTTCAGATGCGGCGAATTCCCCCGGCGCCGCCGTGTTTGGCGCCATCGGATGCGCCAGTTGCCATGTGCCGACGTTGGCGACGCGCGACGGTCGGCAAATTCCGGCCTTCACCGATCTGCTTCTTCACGATATGGGTCCTTCGCTCGATGACGGTGTCGGCGAGCCCGGCGTCAAGTCATCGGAATGGCGGACTGCCCCGCTCATCGGCCACCGTTTACCTTCCGAGCAACGGCGTTTCCTCCATGACGGGTCGGCCGCGACTGTGGAAGAAGCGATTGGAAAACACGGCGGTGAGGCCGAGCATAGCCGCAATCTTTTCGAGGCGCTCTCGCCGGACGACAAGAGGCGGCTTGCCGAATACGTGAACGGGTTAAGATGATACGAAAAGCGACGCTCACCGGGTTCTCGATCCTCGCATTGATTGCGCAAGTCAACGGCTCCGCCGCCAGCGAACCCATCAGTCATGAGGGGATGGTGAAGGCGGCGATCGAGAAGCACATCATTCCGCATTTCGAAGCGCTGAAGGCGGCAGCAGAGCCTTTGCCGGCGGCGGTAGCAAACGTCTGCAAAACGGGCTCGGCGGACGCCAACCGCGAGCTTTCAGAGCAATTTGACAAGGCCGTTATTGCCTACGCCGGCGCCGATTTTCTTCGCTTCGGGCCGATGCTCGAAAAGGGCCGCCGCGAACAGCTCTCATTCTGGCCCGATCCGCGGGGCTACCTGGCGCGGCAGGTGCGGCTCATTCTGACGAAGCAGGATGAAACGATCGCGCAACCGGGGGCGATCGGCAAGCAGAGTGCCGCGGTGCAGGGGCTGACGGCGCTCGAAATTCTGATCCGCGATCCGGATGTGCCTCTCGGGCCGGGCGAGCCGGCGCATTATCGCTGCCTCTTCGCGGAGGCGATTGCCGCGAATATCGTTCGTCTGGCGAGCGATATCGTCACCGAGTGGGAGAAGCCGGGCGGCTGGGCCGACAAGATGCTGCATGCCGGTCCCGAGAACGATACTTACAAAAATCCAAGCGAAGCGGCGGTCGAGGTCGTCAAGGCATTGATCGTCGGACTGTCTCTGACGGCCGATCTGCAGATCAAGCCGCAGATCGATCCCAAAATTCGTCTCAAGCCGCCCTACGACAAATCTGGACTGCAGAAGCCGTACTATGCGGCCAGCATCGCGTCGCTGCACCAGCTCTACAAGGTGCTGCAGCTCGAAGATTATCTCACGCCCGACAAGCGCTGGATGAAGGATTGGGTTGCGGGAACGTGGCGCGCGCTCGAAGCGAGCGACGGCGCGGGCGGTCACGCGGCACATGCGGAGCGTGACGATGCGCCGACGCCGCGAGAAATTTTCGACCGCACGAACGGACTTCGCAACATGGTGTCCAACCGGCTGTCGGTGGCAGCCAAGCTGACTGTGGGGTTCAATGAACTCGATGGCGATTGACCGGAGATCGTTGCTGCTCGGCACGCTGGCGTTCGTCGGGACAGCGCCGATGCGTGGCGCACTGGCAAAGGGCACTGACGATATCGCCTACGTGAGTGCAGCGCGCCGTGCCGAAGGCACGTACAGCGTGCTTCTGCTTCGCGCCGATGGATCGGTCATCAGAGAAGTTGCCCTCTCGGGGCGTGGCCACGACATTGCCATTCACCGTCCTTCGAACAACGTTGCCGTGTTCGCGCGGCGGCCCGGCACGTTCGGCGTCGCCTTTGATCTCGACACGACGCGTCCGCCGCACATCTTCACGCCCGGCGAAGGGCGGCACTATTTCGGTCACGGCAGTTTCTCCCAAGACGGGCGATTGCTCTACGCGTCCGAAGCCGACATCGGCAGCGGACAGGGTGTGATCGGGATCTATGACGTCGCTTCCGGCTTCAAGAAGATCGGCGAACATCCGAGCTTCGGCACCGGGCCGCACGAGATCATGCTGCTGGCGGATGGCCGGACGATCGCCGTCGGCAACGGTGGCCTCGATACGGTTCCGGATGCAGGCCGCGAAAATCTGAACGTCGATGCGATGGAACCGTCGCTGGCGTTCGTCGACGCCGTCACCGGAAAGCTTATCGCCAAGCATGACATGACGGGCGATCTCAAATCGCTTTCGATCCGGCACGTCACGCAAGACGCCACGGGCCTTGTGTGGTTTGGAGCGCAATGGGAAGGCAGCCCGAGCGAGACGCCGCAGCTCGTCGGCAGCGCGGGTCCGGACCGGGCGCTGAAGCTCATCGAGCCGCAGGCCAAGGGCGGCAGCGACCTCAAGGGATACATCGGTGCAATGGCGGTCAGCGCCGACGGGCGGACGATTGCGGCCAGCGCCCCGAAAGCGGGACATGTGCTCTACGTCGACACCGCTACGGCGAAGGTCGTCGGGCAGAGCAATTTGAAGGACGTGTGCGGACTTGCGTCCCATGGCGATGCAGACTTCGCTGCTTCGTCGGGCTTCGGCGTGGTGCGTTATGAAACGGCGCAGGCTTCGACGATTGCGGAGCATGAGCTGCACGACATCGCGTTCGACAATCACTTGCGTCGCGTCGGCTGACCAGCGGCGGCGCGTTTCACTCCGGCGCTTTCCGGAATGCCGAGATGATCTGCGCGAGGATTGAGGTGGCGATTTCGCCGGGCGTCTCAGCCTTGATGTCCAGGCCAACGGGGGCGTTGATGCGGGCGATGGCGGCATCCGTGAAACCCGCAGCTTTCAACCGTTCCACGCGCTTGGCATGCGTTCGCCGTGAGCCGAGCGAGCCGATGTAACGGCACGGCGAATTGAGCGCGATGGTCAGGGCTTCGTCGTCGATCTCATCGACGTGGCTCAACGTCACGACGGCCGTGAATGGATCGGCCGCCATCTTTTCGAAGGCCTCTTTCGGCGATCCGACGACGATCTGGGATGCATCGAAACGCGCCGCGTTTGCAAATGACGGTCTAGGATCGAGAATTTTTACTTCGTATCCGGCCGCAGTCGCCATCGTTGCCAAATGCTGGGCGATGTGGGTCGCGCCGACGATGACGATGCGCGGCGGCGGCGTAAACGCGTGCACGAAGGTTTCGCCGCTCTTATCGATGGCGCTGCGGGCGCGCCGGACCGCTTCCGCAATCGCCGGGTCCGCTGTCTTCGTCCCATCGTGGATTTCGTAGGCGCCATCCGAGAGACGCGTCGTGACGACGATGGGCGTGCGGTTGGCTGCCGCTTCGTCTAATCGCCTGATCAAGTCGAGGCCGGTTTTCGGGTCGAACCGCGAGACATAAATTCGTATCTTGCCGCCGCAGGCGAGGCCGGCACGTTGTGCGGCTTCATCGGCGATGCCGAAACTCAACGTCACCGGTTTCCCGGTGTTAATGACGTCGTGTCCCGCGGAGATGACGTCCGCTTCGACAGGGCCTCCCGAAACGGAGCCCTGGAATTCGTCGATGCCGGCAATCACCATTTGTCCGCCGGGCGGCACCGAAGCCGAGCCCCAGGTTTCGATCACCGTCGCGATGGCAACCGGACGGCCAGCTTCGAGCCAAGCTCTTGCCGCCGCCTGCGGATTGGTAAGCGGAACGTCTGTTTTGGAAGCAACTTGATCGGCTTGGAGGTCGGTCACGGGCTTATCTTTGGATAATGGCCATAGTGTCGCGATTGCGCTCGCCAAGCCCGAAGGCTAGAAGCGCGAACATGGCGAGACCCTCTGGAAAGATCAAGGCAAAGGCAAGTGCAAAGGTGCGGCGGCTCGCGCATGGCGCAGGCGCGCCGCAGTCACGCGAGCCGAAGGTCGGGTTCGTCTCGCTTGGATGCCCGAAAGCGCTCGTCGATAGCGAGCGCATCATTACCAAGCTGCGATCTGAAGGTTATTCGATCGCGCGGGATTACTCCGGCGCCGACGTCGTCGTCGTCAATACGTGCGGCTTTCTCGATTCCGCCAAGAAGGAAAGTCTCGACGCCATCGGCGAGGCGATGAACGGCAACGGCCGGGTAATCGTCACCGGCTGCTTCGGTGTCGAGGAGGATCGTATTCGCGAGGCGCATCCGGGCGTTCTCGCCGTAACGGGTCCGCATCAATACGAGCAGGTCGTCGAAGCCGTGCACGACGCGGTGCCGCCGCTGCACGATCCCTTCCTCGATCTTGTGCCGCCCGAGGGGCTAAGGCTCACGCCGCGCCACTATGCCTATCTGAAGATTTCGGAGGGCTGCAACAACCGGTGCACGTTCTGCATCATCCCGTCGCTTAGGGGCGATCTCGCCAGCCGTCCCGCGAACCACGTCTTGACCGAGGCCGAGCGGCTCGTCAGCGCGGGCGTCAAAGAGCTGCTTGTCATCAGCCAGGACACCAGCGCCTACGGTCTCGATCTGAAGTACGCGGAAAGCCCGTGGAAGGGCGGATCGCTCAAAGCGCGGTTCCTCGATTTGTCGCGGGCGCTGGGCGATCTCGGCGCGTGGGTGCGGATGCACTACGTCTACCCCTATCCGCACGTCGACGAGGTCATTCCGTTGATGGCTGAAGGCAAGATCCTTCCTTATCTCGACATTCCTTTTCAGCACGCTTCTCCGGCCGTGTTGAAGGCGATGCGGCGTCCGGCGTCGCAAGAGAAGACGGCAGAGCGCATCCGCCGCTGGCGTGACGTCTGTCCGGACCTCGCCATCCGTTCGACGTTCATTGTCGGGTTCCCCGGCGAGACGGAAGAAGATTTCGAGTTCCTGCTCAGCTGGCTGAAGGAAGCCAAGATCAACCGCGCCGGCTGCTTCAAATATGAAGCTGTCGATGGCGCGCGAGCCAACGCGATCGAGGGTGCGGTTCCGGAAGAGGTGAAGGAAGAGCGCTGGCATCGTTTCATGGCCGCGCAGAAAGACGTCAGCAGCGAGATGCTGCGCGGCCGCGTCGGAACGACAATCGATATCATCATCGACGAGGTCGACGAAGAGGGTGCCATCGGGCGCTCGAAGTGGGATGCGCCCGATATCGACGGCAACGTGTTCCTCAACGGTGACGACGAACTGAAGGCGGGCGATGTCATCCGCGGCAAAGTCATCGAAGCCGACGAATACGATTTGTGGGCCGTTCGCGTCTAAAGCGGTACGGCGCCCGAGGCCTCCGGCTTCGCCTTGTATTCCGGCTCGACGTGGATCACGACCTCTGAGCCTTCGATGCTCTGCTCAATCGACTGTTCGAGCCGGTCGCAAATGACGTGGGCATCGTCGACGGTCATCGTGCCCGGTACGACGAGATGAAATTCGATGAACAGAGCACGTCCGGCCTGGCGGGTGCGAATGTCGTGGGCTTCGAGCGCGCCGTGGCCGTTGGCCTCGATAACGCCCCGGATGCGACCCTCGATGTCCGGACTCGCGGCCTGATCCATCAATCGCGACATGGACTCCGTCGCTATGTTGTAACCCATGAAGAGGATGTGGGTCGCGACGGCGGCTGCAATCAACGGGTCGAGGATCGTCCAGCCCGTCAGAATTGCCACGATCAGGGCGAGGACGACACCGACTGACGTGATGACGTCCGTAAACAGGTGCTGGCCATCCGCCACGAGTGCTGGCGAGCGCCAATTCCTTCCTCGCTTGATCATCTCCCAAGCCCAACAGGCGTTGATTACCGTCGACAGGACGTTGATTGCGAGGCCGAGGCCCGGATGCTCGAACGCGACGCCGTTGACCAAGCCGGAGTACGCCTTGATCAAAATGAGCACGGCGGCGACGGCGATCATCGCGCCTTCGAACATGGCAGCGAGGAATTCGGCCTTGTAGTGGCCGAAGGGATGATCGGCGTCCGCAGGCTTGGCGCTGAGGCGGATGGCGCTGTAGGCCGCGATCGCGGTCATCACGTTGACGATGCTTTCGAGCGCATCGGAGAAGAGGGCCACCGATCCGGAAACGGCGTAGGCGATATATTTCAACGTCACGACCGTCAGCGCCACGGCGATGTTGATCGCGGCGATGCGAGCTACTCGGTCGTCCTTATTTTCAGCGGCCGTGAACATTAAGCGTCGTGTTCCCTCGATGGGTGAGCATTGGTCTCAAATTTCGAATCACTGCCCATATGGGAGCAGAGCGTCTCTGCTGCCATTGCAGCCTTCGTGCTCGGCAAGGCTTATCCACATGCGCGCCGCGTCAGGCCCTCGCCGGGAGGGCGCGAATCTGATGCTCCATTAGCCCAAGAGAGGACCGCCAGCCAGTCCTCAAGTCTCGGCTTCCGAGCGGGCATTGCGGTTTGGGGCAATCATGGCGAATTTCACCACTCACATTGCGATTGGTACCGTCGTAACGGGTGCGCTTGCAACCCTCACGCTCGCCGCAGACGTCGTGGCCCCGCAGAATCTCGTCGCGGTAACTTTGGCGGGTGTGCTCGGTTCCGTGCTGCCCGATATCGATCTCAAGGACTCGCGGCCGAGCCGCGCGATGTTTGCCGGGCTCGCTATCTTCTTTTCATTCGCAGTTCTATTCAACGCGGCGACCAAATACTCGATTGCCGAGCTCTGGGTGCTTTGGCTCGGGACGTTGCTGCTCGTGCGATACGGACTGCACGCGATCTTTCATCGGATTTCGGTGCACAGAGGCATCTGGCATTCGATCCTCGCCGCGGTCTTTTCATCTGTCGCGACGGCGATCGTGTTCCGGCATCTGCTCGACAAGCCGGAGGGCGTTTCCTGGCTCGCGGCCGCTTTCATGTTTGTCGGCTACATCACGCACCTGACGCTCGATGAGATCTATTCCGTCGACGTGATGGACACGCGCATCAAATCGTCATTCGGGACAGCGCTGAAGATTTTTGATCGCCGGCACATCGGCGCGTCGGTTGCGATGGCGGGAGCGACCGCTGCCGCGATCATGATTTCGCCCCAGACGACGACATTCGTCGATGGCCTCAGTTCGCGGAGCATGTGGACGGGTCTCAACCAGCGGCTTCTTCCGACCGACAAATGGTTCGGGATCGTTGAGGGTCCGCACTTCGCCAGCCGGAAACCGGATGCCACTAAGGACATAACAACAAGTTCGATTGGCGATCATGCGGGCGCGCCGCAGGCAAATGGCGCGCAGCCGGAGGCAGCAAAGACCGCGCCGGAGGTTGTGGCGCCCAAGCCTGCTGCGGAAGCGGTGCCTGAGGCCGCTCCGGTTACCGATGCGCCACCTCGGAGCGCAAACCCTTAAGAAAGAGAGTCGTCAATTCCTTGGCGAAGGCTTGTGCCGTGGAGGGTGTCAGATAAACGCCCTTTTCGGTTGCGGCTATCGCCGTAATACCATTCAAACCGGCCCATAACGCGCGCGCCATTACGTCCAGCGATTCACGCGGCGCATAGGGCGCAATTGGCTCAAGGGCGCCTCTGACGATATCAATAAGACTATTCGTATAATCGTGCAGCAATACCGGCACGTTCGTTCCCGGTGGCAAGCTGTGGGCTAAAAACAGGTTCCACATCCGGCGATTGACGAGTGCGAAATCGACGTAGCCGTACGCCAACGCTTCGATATTTTTGTCGCTATCCGGTCCGAGCGGCACGCGCTTCATATGCTCGAGAGTCCGGCCCATCAGCTGCACTTGGAGCGTCAGAAGAACGTCGTCCAGGTTCTCGAATATATTGTAGAGCGTTCCCGGTGAATAACCGATCATGCGGGCGATTTCTCGAGCGGATAATCCCGTAATTCCATTGCGCTCGACGATCGTCTGCGAGGCATCAAGAATGAGCTGCCGCAATTCCTCCGGTGAATGTACGGATCTTCGTCCCATAAGGTAACAGTCCCTAAGCATTTTTTGATGCTAAACGAGCAAACTGTACCGGATGGTTGCGACAAAACAAGAGAGGGTCTTGCTGTCGCTAGAAAGGATTGCTCAATTCTTTGTTCTGAGCGGAAAAATAATTCCTAATGCTTGCCTCAACGAGGTGTTCGCTGACAATGGGATGCTAACCATTCCGCTGGCGGAGGATTAATTTCCTCCGTAGTCGGATTAATTAAAAAAGTATGTAAATTTAATCAGGTATTGGTGCCCGGCTCACACGCTGGCCGGGAAAGTTTATCGCGAGGGGCGATCAGGACGGGCAAACCGAATTTTGCGTGGCTTGGCCGTAGAAAACCGAGCCGAATCGCGGCGCAAACGTGATCGTGTCGGTCCAAGTCATCTTATTGATGGCATTCGGCAGAAGGTTCGTCAGTAGCGGTGAATACTGGTACTTGGCATCGATTATGATTGCCGCATCGCCCTTCGAGAGGAGGCTCGCGGGCACCAGCTTGTTCGATGTGTAAGTCAGCGAGCAGGGCTGAATGATCATGTTGTTGTACGCGTAAGACCATTCGACCCGCGTCTTGCTCGCGTCGGTGCTGTTCGCCCTGAATTGATAGACCCCCATCTGCAATGCGGTGTAGCTGTATGGCGCCATCGCGTGCTGCGCCGCCTTCATGATCGAGTTCAGCTGAGTTACGGCTTCGGAACTGCTTGCTCCGAGTTGCTGCTCGCGAGCTACGAGATCGCCGATCATCGCCGTCGCCCTCTGAAAGCGCTGGTGGATCATCAGTGCGCGGGTTATTTCGAAAGTACCGAAGGTCATCAACATCAGCACCGGAGCCAGGAAGGCGAATTCAACCGCAGCGACGCCAGCGCGATTGCGTAAGAAACAGCGAAATCGCGATATCAATCGGAGGTGGCCAATCTGATGCATGGGTTCAATTACTCGGGTATGGCTCGCTGCGAAATGCGGTCGCGGTTTGCAGCACGGTCGAACCGTCTGGAGCATTGCCAAGCTTGATGAGGGGCAGCTTGGCCGTGAAGTCCCATTGGTAGCAGGTCGTAACGATGACGATCTGGCTTGCCGTACCCGTATATATAGCGATCAGATCCGTGGGCTTCATGATCTGGTTTTGGTTCTTGGTGTTATCCAGGCATTGCGTCGGCTGCAGAGAATCGCTCCAGGCGTCCGCCGCCTGGGCGAAGACTGTCAGTTTGTTGCAATCGATCCACGCGCCCGCTCCCGAGCAGATAGCCTTTCTGAATTGATCGACAGTCATCTTCTGGGCGACGGCCTGTCCCGTTCGAACGAGCCGGGTGGCTTGATCCATCCCCTTCTCAACCGAGTTCATGACGAAGAAATAAAAGGCGCAGCCAATGAGCCCGAGGATGAAAAGGAGGAAGGGGGTCACGACGATCGCAAACTCGACCGCGGTCGCGCCGTTGTCGTCGCGTTGAAGGCGACGAAGGCTGCTGACCTGCGAAAGCGGCCAGCGACAGGCCTTTCTTAAATTGGAGATAGGCATACGCGGAAGCATTGCGCCCCTCATCACTCGTTATGCTGAGAGGTAGTCCTGGAACATTAAAAGCGTATTTATCGAAAGATCTTTCCTTCCGCGCGGTTCACAAAGCGTTAAGTGAAAGCAATACGTCGGCGCTGACCCGGGCGGCGCCGTTGGTTTCCAGCCCATTATTGCTGATTGTTGGCGTTGGTGCCTTGATCCGATGCACCTTCCGAGAATTTCGTCTTGCTCGAGTTGGCGGATTTGACGTTCTCGAAGAAGTCCTTCTCGTCGCCGATCGTCAGCGTCGGCTCGCAATTCGGCGTGCAGGCGAACGTGAAGCGCTGGCTCCCCTTATGCAAATTCACGACCCTGCGGTCGTCGCGCTCCACCATCACTCGCTGATCCTGGATGACGTTGTGGTCGGTATCGAGAGCGATGATGTTCGTGATGCCGAATGTCTTGCCGGTCACGACGAGCAGGTTGCCGTCTTGAAGCGTAACGTCCGCGATCGAGGGATTGCCGACGATGATTTCGGATGCCGACCTCGGGAGCCGCAGCAATTGCGATTGATCGTAGCGCACGATCAGGTCGCCGGCGGTGGCCGGTGTCGCAAGCAATCCAATGAGGCTTGCGTAGCCGGCGCGACGAATAAAGTGAAGCGGCGTTGCGGTGGTTTTGAATCTTGCGGGCATGCGGCATCCGATGTCTCGTCGATGAGATAATTACCGCACGAATTGGTGAATGAACTGGTAACGGCCGTTCCAATCGCGCCCGGAGGCGCCTCGGCGCGATCGCGCAGGTTGCGGCGCGTCATTCGCTGGAATGGAAAAAGTTACTTGAGTTGAATGTGCGCCGGTGAGTGCAAGCCGTGATCATCCAAGGTCACGCCCGCCTGCGGTCGAGATCCCGGTGCAGCAGTGGCCAGAATTTATACTCCGTCTTTCTCACGGTCAGTTCTGAAAAATACAAATAATTAAGAAGTATTAACTTATAAATACTGTGAGTTTTTGCGTATTCATGCAGTTATTTGCGATTTAGTAATGAGATTTATCTGGTTATGTCTTCATGTATACTTTGAATTTTTGTGAAATATACCACGTTCATTTTGGTTTTAGTCTGCTTATTCGTTCAACCTCTGCGGTTTTACCTGACTTTAATTTTTGAAGATTATTCTCGCTAAAGTTCAACGGAGAGGACGGATACCCCCGGTGGACCAGGATCGGACACTAAATTTACGACCAGTTTGGGAGAGTACAAATGAACATGTTTTCGCGTTTCATGAACGATGAGTCGGGTGCAACGGCCATCGAATATGGCCTGATCGCAGCCATCGTTGGTATTGGTATCATCGTCGGTCTCAACAAGCTTACGACCGCGCTGAACGGCACCTTCACTAGTGTCTCGACCTCACTCAGCGGCACCGGTACTGGCTCTGGCACCACTCCATAATTGAGGCGGCCCTGTTAGATCGGAACTATTGGCGCTCGGAGGACGACTCCGGGCGCTTTCTTTCTCCGCGCTATCTGTTCGCTGTCAGCCAGTTTCCCTGGAATTGCTCGGCGAAGGCTTCCGGTTTTAGGAGATTACTATCTCCGCGCAGCAGTCGACTTCAACTTCGAAGCACAAAGGATCCCGACATGCACAAAGGACTCGCCCAGAGCTTTTTGCGCGATGAGAGCGGCGCGACGGCCATCGAATATGCTTTGGTCGCGGGAATTGTAAGCATTTGCATGGCCGGCGCTCTGACGCAAATAACCGGTGCCCTGGACGGCATGTTCACGAGAGTTGCCTCGTCTTTTGCGGGACCCAAGTAGTAATTTTGAGAGCAGTTGCGACCGTTAGGTCCGCTTTTACTCAAATGCCGCATTCTCGCGCCGTTCATGGCATTCATCTAGGTTTCGGCATATGGCGTCACTTGCCTCGCTTCTCCTCATGACGTTTCCCGTTGCGATGGCCTTCGCCGCTGCCAACGATCTCTTCACGATGAAAATACCGAACAAGATCTCGCTTGCGCTAATCGGCGGCTTCGTCGCCGTGGCGGTTCTCACGCGCATGCCGCTTGAGACATTCGGCACGAACCTGGCGATCGGATTCCTAATCCTGGTGGTAACGTTTGTTCTCTTTTCGCTCAATCTTCTCGGTGGTGGCGACGCCAAGCTGATCGCGGCCGGCAGCATTTGGATCGGTGCCGATCATATTGTCGAATATATCTTTTTCGTTACGGCGTTCGGCGGCGTGCTTTCGCTCGCAATCCTCGGCTACCGCAATTGGTTTCCGGCTGAGTCATTTGCCCTGCCCGGTTGGGCACAGCGCCTTCACGTTCCGAAAGGTCCCATCCCCTACGGGATTGCCATCGCTGCCGGCGCTCTTGCGATCTTCCCGAAGACGGAAATCTTTCTTTCTCTCCTTGCGTAGTTTCTGCACGCGTCTCGTGCGTCAGCGGGCATCCGTTAGCGCTTCCATAACTGTCAATACAACGTTTCTCGGCCTTAGCCTCGCTTCGAGACAGAGATTAACCTCAAATTGACAATTGGAGGTCATCGTCCCGAGCAGATCGATTTCTGATCTCGAGGGACTGCGGGGCGGATGAAACGGGCTCAGCTCATTGGATTTTCGGTGGCTTTGGTTGCCGCTGTGCTCGCTTATTACGTGGCGAGTTCTTTCGTGCGGCCGCCGCCGGCTCCCGTGACCGTCGAGAAGACCGTCGACAGCACCGAGGTTCTGGTCGCCGGATCGGATATCCCGGTCGGGCAGATCGTCAACGAGGGAAGCTTTCGCTGGATATCCTGGCCGTCCGAAGCCGTGTCGGCGAGCTACGTCACGAAGCAGGGCGGCGGCGTTGCGATGATGCACAATCTCTCCGGCTCGGTGGCGCGTTCGCCGATGCTCGCGGGAGAGCCCATCACCACGCAGAAATTGATCAAGGCGGGACAGGGCGGCGTTCTCGCTGCGATCCTGCCGCAGGGCATGCGCGCCATTTCGACGAAGATCAAAGCCGAGACGGCGGCCGGTAGCCTGATCCTTCCGAACGATCATGTCGACGTCATCCTGATCCGTCAGGTGCGCAATCGCAGCAATCATGAAGAGACCGTCGCCGATACGCTGTTTCGCAATGTGCGTGTGATGGCCATTGGGCAGCAGATCGAGACGAAGGAAGGCAAGAAGGCGGCGGACGGCTCAGCAACGACAGCGACGCTGGAGCTGACGCCCCGGCAAGCCGAGATGATGGCGCTCGCGAATTCAATGGGCGAAATCACTCTGTCGCTTCGCAGCGTTGCCGATTTGAGCACCGATCCGGCACGGGCCGGCAGTCTCAACTTAGACAAGCCTAAAAGCAATTCCGTGCGCATCGTTCGCTACGGAGCCAAGTCGCGTGTGTATGGCGTGAACTGAGTAAATTGTTAGTCAGTGGTCGTCATAGGGTATAGGGCCTCATGCGCAGTAATTTCGGATTTTCGTGGCGCGCACAGTTGCGCGCCATCGTGATGCTTGCCGTCGCGACGCTGGCCCTTCCGGGGGCTTCGGCGCAGCCGCAGGACTTGGACGAGTCTTATCGCGACGTCTCGGGCGCGGGCCAGCATCAGTCCTTCATCCGTATCCAGGATGCCGGCGGACCGATCAGGAAAAGCCTCAAGATCGGCATGGGCAAATCGGTCCTGCTCGAATTCCCGCGCGATGTCCGCGACGTCATGGTGTCGAACCCTGCGGTCGTCGATGCGGTGGTGCTCAGCTCCAACCGCGTCTTTCTCCTCGCCAAAGGAATGGGCGAAGCGAACGCGTTCTTCTTCGATACGTCGGGCGCGCAATTTGCGACCATGGAACTTTACATCGAAAGAGAAACGGCGGGGCTGCAAGCGCTTCTGAACCGGATCATCACTGGCTCGTCGATCAAGGTCGAGATGCTCAATCAGACGGTTATCCTGACGGGAAGCGTCAAGAGCCCGATCGACTCGACCCGTGCCGGCGATATCGCAGCGCAGTTCATCTCGCAGCAGCTCGTGAGCGCGTCCATTAACGTCAAAGAAGGCGTCGCGTCGCAGCAGAGCCAGACCAACCAGGTCAAAGAATCCGTCATCAACATGCTGACGGTCGAAGCCGAAGAGCAGGTGATGCTCAAGGTGACCGTCGCCGAAGTGCAGCGCACGCTTCTGAAGCAGTTGGGCGTCAACCTTGGCGGTGTGCTGCAATCGGGAAGCTTCTCGACAACGCTTCTGACGGAGAACTCGTTTCCGATCACGACCGCACAAGGTCTTGGATCGCTTCCGACGTTCGGTGTTCCGGCGGCTGCGGGCGCGGCCTGCGCTGTCGGCGCGCCGGTCTGCCCGTTCAACTCCGGTCCCGGTAGCGGCGCCATCGGCAACAGCGGTCTGCTTTCGGGCTGGGGTTCGGGATCCAACCGGATCCAGTCCGCCATACGAGCGCTGGAACGCGACGGGTTGATCCGCACGCTCGCCGAGCCAAACCTCACCGCCATCTCCGGCGAGGCGGCGGAATTCCTCGCGGGCGGCGAGGTGCCTTACGTCACCGGTATCGACACGCAAACGGGTGCGAGTTCCGTTGCGTTCAAAAAGTTCGGCGTGCAGCTCGCCTTCACGCCCGTCGTTCTGTCGGAAGGCCGTATCAGCCTGAAGATCGATACCAGCGTCAGCGATATTTCGCAGTTCATCGGTGGCAATCCGGTGTTTGATACTCGGCAGGCGAAAACCGTGGTTGAGCTGCCGTCGGGCGGATCGCTAGCGCTTGCAGGCCTCATCAACACCAAGACGCAGCAGAACATCGACGGCCTGCCGGGTGCGAAAGACATTCCGATTCTCGGCACTCTGTTCCGCAGCCGCGATTTCCAGAACAAGGAGTCGGAACTCGTCGTCATCGTGACGCCGTATCTTGTGCAGCCGACGTCGCGCCAGCAGCTTGCAGCGCCGACCGACGGACTGGCGCCTGCGACCGATCTCAAGGCGGACTTTCTCGGTCATCTCAACCGTATCTACGGAAAGGGCGAAGTCATGCCTTCCGGCGGTCTCAAGGGTGACTACGGTTTCATCGTCGAATAGCTGGGGCGCAGACGCATCATGCCGAGCAAGTGCACGACCGACCGCCTTCCGCAAAATGTGCGATCGGGGATAGCGAAGGTTCTCATCGCCGCGTTGCTTCCGGTAATCGCCGCCGGTTGCCGGCACGATGCGCCCGGTCCTCAGGTTGCGGGCTGGCAGCTCGTCGATCCCGAGCAGCGCCATCCGATCCTCGTGTCGCAACAACCTGCAACGCTCAACCTCAGAGTCGCGACGAGTGCCGACGGTTTGACGCCGATGCAGCGTGCGCGGATCTTAGAGTTCGCCGGCAGGAGCAAGGCCTCGGATGCCGGCAATAGCCGCATCGTCATTTCGGCTCCCGGCGGATCGCCCAATGAGAGCGCTGCGATGCAAGCAGCCGACGAAGCGCGTCACTTGATGATCGAGAGCGGCTATTCGGAAACCTCGATCGCGGTCGAGGCTTATCATGCGGACGGCCGGGATGCGCCGCTGCGGTTGTCATACATGCGCTATGTCGCCGAAGCGCCCGACTGCGGAAAAGACTGGTCGGAAAATCTCGCGCGCACTTATCAGAACACGCCCTATCCGAACATGGGCTGCGCGGGACAGCGCAATCTCGCCGTCATGGTGGCGAACCCGGCCGATCTTCTCGGTCCGCGCACGATGACGAGCCGCGATGCGAACCGCCGTGACGATATGTACGCGAAATACGTGAAGGGCTCACCGATCGGCGCGAAGAGCGAAAACGCCTCAATCGCGAAACCTGGCGCCAGCAACTGATCTTTCGGAGACGACATGTCCAAGAACGCTTCAGCCATTCCAAGCGACGAGCCGTTTCTCGAGGATGCCGTGGCGCAGGACCTTCATCCGGCCGATCGCGCCCGGCCCATTCCGCGCATTTCGATCCAGGCATTTTGCGACGATGCGCATGTTGCGGATGCGCTTGAGCATGCCGCCAGCGACCGCCGGTTATCGAAGGCGCACGTCAGCGTTCATATGGGCGGCATCGGCGCCGCCGTCGCACATTATGTCGACAGTCCGACGCCAAATCTGATCATTCTCGACAGCGCGCTCAAAGCGGGCCAGCTGCTCGCCGATCTCGACCGGCTCGCGGAAAGCTGCGATCCGGGAACCAAGGTCATCGTCGTCGGACGCCATAACGATGTGGTTCTCTATCGCGAACTCCTGAAGCGCGGCGTCGCGGAATATCTGGTCGCGCCCGTCGATCCGATGGCGTTGATGGAGAGCATCTCAAATCTCTACAACAATCCCGAGACCGACCCCGTCGGCCATGTGTTCGCGTTCATCGGTGCGAAAGGCGGCGTCGGATCGTCGACCATTTGCCACAACGTGGCGTGGACGATGTCGGAGGTTTTAAAATCCGACGTCACGATCGCTGACCTCGATCTGGCCTTCGGCACCACGGGGCTCGATTTCAACCAGGACCCGGTGCAGGGAATCGCGGAAGCGCTCGCGACGCCCGAACGTCTCGACGATCAGTTGCTCGACCGCCTGCTGACCAAATGCTCGGAGCATCTGTCGATTTTCGCGGCGCCCGTGGTTCTCGACCGCGATTACGAAATTTCTCCCGAAGCCTGCTCCATCGTCATCGACGTGGCGCGCCAGAATGTGCCGTTCGTTGCCGTCGATCTTCCGCACGGGTGGTCGGCGTGGTCGAAGCGCGTTCTGCTGCAGGCTGACGAGGTCGTCATTACGGCCGTGCCGGATCTCGCGAACCTCCGGAATGCCAAGAACATCCTCGATCTTCTGAAGACGGCGCGAAAAAATGACGAGAAACCGCATCTCGTCCTCAACATGGCAAACGTGCCGAAGCGGCAGGAAATCAGCGTTAAGGAATTCGAGCAGGCCCTTGGGCTAAAGGTGATCTCGGTCATCGATTATGACTCCGAGACCTTCAGCCAGGCCGCCAATAACGGTCAGATGCTCGGTGAGTTCAACACAAAAGCCAAAGCCATCGAGAAGTTTCACGATCTGGCGTTCAGGCTAACGCGCCGTAAAGACACTAAAGCGGAAAAACAGAGTTCGCCGCTGTCGGCCATCGCGCCGATCCTGGAGAAGCTGAAGCTCAAGCGTTGAGGACCTAGATCGCATGTTCGGTAGGCGCTCGAACGATTCATCGTCAGAGAGGCGCGTTGCGCCGCAGTCACCTGAACCGCAGGCGGCTGTTGCAGCTATCGAAACGCGTGCAGCGGCGCCGGGGCGGACGACCATGCCTGCGAGCCCGCCCGTCCAGCGGTCGGCGGAGCCGGTCGTCGAATCGCAGCGGCGACATTCGGAAGAGTACTACGACGTCAAAACGACGGTCTTCAACGCGCTCATCGATACGATCGATCTCACGCAGCTGTCGAAGCTCGACGGAATTGCGGCGCGCGAAGAGATCCGCGACATCGTCAGCGAAATCATTCAAATCAAAAACGTCGTGATGTCGATTGCCGAGCAGGAAGAGCTGCTCGAAGACATTTGCAATGACGTCCTGGGCTATGGTCCGCTCGAGCCGCTTCTCGCGCGCGATGACATTGCCGACATCATGGTGAACGGCGCCGGCACGACCTTCATCGAGGTCGCGGGCAAGGTGCAAAAGACCAATGTCCGCTTCGCCGATAACCAGCAGCTGATGAATATCTGCCAGCGCATCGTCAGCCAGGTCGGCCGGCGTGTCGATGAATCGAGCCCGATATGCGACGCGCGCCTTCCCGATGGATCGCGTGTCAACGTCATCGCGCCGCCGCTCGCGATCGACGGGCCGGCGCTCACGATCCGAAAGTTCAAGAAGGATCGTCTGAGGCTCGAGCAGCTGGTGAAATTCGGCTCGATCACGCCGGATGCGAAGACGGTCCTCGAGATCATTGGCCGTGTTCGCTGCAACGTCCTGATTTCCGGCGGCACGGGTTCGGGCAAGACGACGCTGCTCAACTGTCTCACGGGCTCGATCGACGACGACGAGCGCATCATCACGTGCGAAGATTCCGCCGAGCTTCAGCTGCAGCAGCCGCACGTCGTGCGTCTTGAAACGCGCCCGCCCAACCTTGAGGGCGAGGGTGAGATCAAAATGCGCGATCTCATCAAGAACTGCCTGCGTATGCGGCCCGAGCGGATCATCGTCGGCGAGGTCCGCGGACCCGAGGCCTTTGACTTGCTGCAGGCGATGAACACAGGCCACGACGGCTCGATGGGCACCTTGCACGCCAACAGCCCGCGCGAGGCCTTGAGCCGTCTTGAATCGATGATCATGCAGGGCGGCTACGCACTGCCGATCAAAACCATTCGCGAGATGATTTGCGGCTCGGTGGACGTGATTGTTCAGGCATCGCGCCTTCGCGACGGATCGCGCAAGATCACGCACATCACTGAAGTGCTCGGGATGGAAGAAGAGACGATCACGCTCCAGAATCTGGTTGTCTACGAAATTACCGGCGAGGATGCGCACGGCAAGCTGATCGGCAGGCACCGGTCCACGGGCATCACGCGGCCGCGTTTCATGGAGCGTGCGGAATACTACGGCGAGGCCGAGCGGCTGATGACGGCGCTCGTTGCTTCCGAAATTGCAGACAAGCACGGCAGTCCGCTGGGGGATCGCAATGGCTGACGTCGATCTTCATTCCCTGTTGATTCCGCTACTTGCGGCGCTGGCATTCGCGGGTGTGGTATTCGCACTCGCCTACCCGTATTTTTCGGATGATCGACAGGCGAAGCGATTGGAGAGCGTCTCCGGCGTGCGCGGCGCGCGCCTCGCGAATGCCGCCGGTGACGTTCAGAGCAGCCGTCGAAAATCGGTCGCAGACACATTGAAGGAACTCGAAGATCGAGAAAACGCGAACAAGAAGGTTACGCTCAGCCTGAAGCTGGTGCGGGCCGGCACGAAAATGAAGCCGCGCGAATTCTATGTCGCGAGCGCTCTGCTCGCCGCTTTATTGGCATCGATCTCAGTCTTCCTCATCGGTCTTCCGATGGCTGGCACCTTCGTCGTCGCCTTCGTCGGCGGGCTCGGGTTGCCGCGGTGGATCCTGAACAAAATGACCCATCGCCGCCAACAAAAATTCGTCGGGCAAATGGCGAATGCGCTCGATGTCGTGGTGCGCGGCATCAAGTCGGGCTTGCCGTTGAACGAATGCATTCAGGTCATTTCGCGCGAAAGCCCCGAGCCGCTCGCGAGTGAATTTCGCGAAGTTGTCGATCAGCAAAGATTGGGGCTTTCCATCGGGGATGGCCTCGAACGGATGTGCGAGCGCATGCCGCTGCCGGAGATGCGCTTTCTGACGATCGTCATCGGCATCCAGCAGCAGTCGGGCGGAAACCTGTCCGAAGCGCTCTCGAACCTTTCGAACGTGCTCCGGGACCGGCAAATGCTGGCGCTCAAGGTGAAGGCGCTTTCCGCCGAAGCGAAGGCATCGGCGCTGGTGCTCGCCTCGTTGCCGCCGGGTGTCATGACAATGGTCTATCTTTCTTCGCCCGGTTACATGATGCCACTTTTCACGACGACGATCGGACACTTCATGATTGCCCTCGGTGCGGCGTGGATGGGGATGGGCGTCCTCATCATGAGGAAGATGATCAATTTCAAATTCTAGATTGCTTTTCGTGCATACGGACATGGTGGCAGTACTTCGATGACGTCATTCGTCGATACGGTAATGGACCCGCAGTTCATCGCGACGATGCTGGCGGCGTTCTGCGTCTTCGCGACCGTTCTGACGGTGGCGCTGCCGATGCTGCAGCGTGACCAGATGAACCGGCGCATGAAGGAGATGGCCATCGAGCGCAGTAAAATGCGTTCGGCGCGTCTTGCCGAAATGGCAACGAAGGACCGCCCGCAGGCCGGACGCCTCAGGGCGACGCCCAAAGGCTTCATGCAGCAGGTCGTCGATCAGCTGAAATTGCGCGAGCGCTTCGACAACGAGGAGCTTCGCGAAAACCTGAAGCGCGCCGGTCTTCGCGGGCAAGCGAATATCGTATCGTTCATGTTCTTCCGAGTTGCGGCGCCGGTCGTGCTTTTCTTTTTCGCGCTCTTCTATTTCTTCGTTCTTTACGACACCGGCTACTCTGCCGCGGTCAACGTCCTGATGGCGTTAGCGGCGGGATTCCTCGGCTTTTACGTGCCGAATATGTTCATCTCCAACCGCGTTCAGAAGCGGCAGATGGCGATCAAGCAGGCGTGGCCCGATGCGCTCGACATGCTGTTGATCTGCGTCCAATCGGGTATGTCGGTCGAGGCGGGGTTCGCGAAAGTCGGTAAGGAAATCGTCGGCCAGTCCGTCGAGCTTGCCGAAGAAATGATGTTGACGACGGCCGAGCTTTCCTACTTGCAGGACCGCCGCCAGGCTTATGAAAATCTCGCGAAGCGCACCGGACTTCCCGGCGTCAAGGCGGTGATGACGGCGCTCATCCAAGCCGAGCGCTACGGCACGCCGGTCGGGCAGGCGCTTCGGACGATGGCGAAGGAGAACCGCGAGATCCGTCAGTCGGAAGCCGAGCGGAAGGCTGCCGCCTTGCCGCCAAAGCTGACGGTTCCGATGATCGTGTTCTTCCTGCCGGTGCTTTTCATCGTCATTCTTGGGCCTGCGGGCATCTCCTACATGCAGATGGAAAAGTAGGAATCGCTCAGCGCTCGCAAGAACCAGTTTGTGTCGCGTTAGCCCCGATCGCCAATCCGGTGATCGGGGCTATTTCTTTTGAGCGAAGCGGTTCGCGCGGCGCAAAAAACCCGGCGAACTGAAAAGTCGCCGGGCGGTTCTTGATGCCGGAAAAGAAGCGAATGGCCTCTTCTATCTTGCGATCGGCAGCGCTTCGTCGGTGCTCGTTTGCCAGACGCCTTGTGTGACGGGCATGGGCGCACTGGTTGCCGTGGCGTTTTGGTATGCTTTCTCAGCCGGTGCCGACGGGTTGACCGACGTATTGACGGCGAAGCTTTGCGCATCGGGCATGGCGGTTGTCGGCTCGAGCTTCACCATCTGCTTCAGATAAGTTGCGTTGGCGGATGCGGTATCCGTGTTGAGCACGCTGGCGGCTACGGATTTCGATTCATCGTAGCGTCCCTGAAGGCCCAAAACGAGGGCGAGGTTCTCGCGGACTTTCGGTGTCGCGCCCGGCGCCGACACTGCCTGACGGAGCAGGTCTTCCGCTTTCTTGGGGTCGCCGTTCATCGCGTAGGCCATCGCGAGGTTGTTCGTGACGGTCGGGTTGTTGGGCGAGAGCGTCAGCGCGCGCTCGTAGAAGGGGATTGCCTCGGTATACTTGCCTTGCTTCGCCATCACCGTGCCGCGAGCCGAGACGATACGCCAATCGGGCTTCGTCGGGTCGTCGGCCATCGTCAGCGCCTGATTGGCGACGCCGACCTGATCCAATTCCAGCGCCAAGCGGCCGTATTCGCCGGCGACTTCCTGGTCGTTGCCGTGGATGAGGGCGACTTGTTGGAGGACGGAGAGAGCCTTTTCTTTCTCGCCAAGAGCCTTCAGGTTTTTCGCATAGTTGAGCCCCGGGCGGATCTCAGATGGTTTTTTCGCGTATTCGTTTCCCCAGTAGATGGTTGCTTTCTGCAACTCGTTTTGCGGAGACGAGGGCGCGGCGTCGGCCGTCTTGGTGCCGCCGTCCGGTTTCATGGCGATGCTCGGCAGCAGGTCGGTCGACGCGGAGCATGCTCCGAGCAGCAAACTCGCGGAAAGGGCAGCGATGGTGCCCAGGCGAGCGGGCCGCAGTACTCGAAGCGGGAGGTGGCGCTCAACACGCGTCATGAAGGTCTCCGTAGGGGAATGATTCGCGGGGTTGCGCGCGAATCTGAGAGGCCGTCAGTTTCTGGGGCAGGCGTCAACAAACGCTTAAGTTTTGCCGGAGACCCGTATAAGCAGATGCATCTCTGGAAAGCTGTGTTCTGGCCGCCGCGACAGTTGCAGCCGGTGCGCGATTTAAGCCAATGATTACAACGTGAAGCGGAGTACGAGACGGATGGTTGAGACGGCAGCCTGGACGGCGGCAGAAACATTTGCACTTGGTGCTCAAGCCGCGGACGACATCCCCATTCACTTCGTTCCTGCCGACGGTGTCGACGCGATCGGCTCGCTCGACGATGTTCAGCGTGCCTGGCTCAAGGCGCAGAAGTTTACCGGCAACGCGAAACGCACGGTTCTCATTCCCGCCGCGGATGGAAAGATCGCCTCCGTCGCCTTCGGGATCGGCAACGGCCAGCAGGGCGAGCCGAGCGGTCCTTCGGAACTGCTGGCCGGGCTTCTCAGCCCGGCGTTACCCGCAGGCACGTACCGGTTCGCCTCGGAATTGGCGCACGATGAGCTTGCGGCTTTGGCCTGGTCTCTCGGCGCCTACTCGTTCTCACGTTATAAGAACAAGGACAAGAACGGCGATCGCGCCAAGCTTCGGCTCGCGGGTCCCGGTGCGGATCGTATCGTCAACACGGCCGAAGCCGTTTGGCTCGGGCGCGATCTCATCAACACGCCGGCTTCCGACTTGGCACCTGCCGACATCGAAGCCATCGCGCGCGTGCTCGCGGAACGTCATGGGGCCGAAATTTCGGTGACGACCGGCGACGATCTGCTGACCGCGAATTTTCCGTTAATCCATGCCGTCGGGCGGGCCAGCCCGCGGCAGCCGCGTCTCATCGACATGACTTGGGGACCGGCCGGTGCGCCGAAGATCACGCTGGTGGGCAAGGGCATCACCTTCGATACCGGGGGGCTCGACATCAAACCTGCGAGCGCCATGCTGCTGATGAAGAAGGACATGGGTGGCGCCGCAACGGCGCTCGCGCTGGCGCACATGATCATGGGGCAGGGGCTCAAATGCCGGCTGCGCGTGCTGATCCCGACAGCGGAGAATTCGGTTGGCGGCGATGCCTTCCGGCCGGGTGATGTGATCGCGAGCCGTCTCGGTCTCACTGTCGAGATCGGCAACACGGACGCCGAAGGCCGGCTCGTGCTCGCGGATGCGCTGGCGCTCGCGGACGCCGACGAACCTGACAGCATCTTCGTATTTGCAACGCTGACCGGCGCAGCGCGCACGGCGCTCGGTCCCGATTTGCCCGCCTTCTTTACGAATGACGATGATCTCGCGCGGAGCCTGCCTCCGCTCGCGGCCTCGATCGGCGATCCGCTGTGGCATTTGCCGCTTTGGGAAGGTTACCGCCGCCATCTCGACAGTGACGTCGCCGATATTAACAACGTCTGGGAATCGCCGTTTGCAGGCGCCATCACTGCGGCGTTATTTTTGAAGCGCTTCGTGAGCAAGGCTCGCCGTTTCGCCCACTTCGACTTATATGGCTGGCGACCGGCGCCGCGGCCCCTCGGCCCGAAAGGCGGAGAGCCGAACACGGCACGCGCGGTGATGGAACAACTGAGGCGAGAGTTGACCTCGTGAATACCGGAGTTTCGCAACGCCCCGCAGGCGCGCTCGATCCGCGCCGCAACGCTTTCCGTCCGGACCTCGCAGCGAAGTCGCTCGAAGGTGTCGTTCGTGCCGAGCGTTACGTTGCAGGCGAGTCTGCCTTCGTCGTCCGCGCGACGGTGCCGCTCCGCAAACAGCCGGACCCGGCGCGCGGTTTCGAGACCGAAGCTCTGTTCGGCGAAAACTTGACGGTCTTCGAGGAAAACAACGGCTGGGCGTGGGTTCAGCTCGCGCGTGACGGATACGTCGGCTATCTGCGCTCTGACACGATCGCGCGCGGCGCGACAAATCCCACGCATCGCGTTCAGACGCTCGGCACGTTTCTTTACGGTGCGCCGGACATCAAGTCGGCGCCGATCATGCATCTGCCCATGAATGCGCCGATCGCCGCGCGCAGCGGCGACGAGCGGTTTCTCGAACTCGAAGGCGGCGGCTTCATCTATGCGCGGCACGCCGCTCCAAGAGATCGCTTCGCGCGCGACTATGCGGAAATCGCCGAGCGCTTCGTCGGTACACCTTATCTCTGGGGAGGCCGCACGCGCGTCGGCATCGATTGCTCCGGCCTCGTTCAAACAGCCCTGCATGCGGCAGGCATTCCGGCGCCCCGCGACAGCGACATGCAGCAGGCCGAGCTTGGCGGCAATGTGCTCGTCTCAGAAGATCTCGAAGGGTTGGCGCGCGGCGATCTCATCTTCTGGAAAGGGCATGTTGGCATCATGCTCGACGGCGTGATGATGATTCATGCCAACGCCTATCACATGCTGGTCGCGGTCGAGCCGTTGTCGGAGGCGGCGCGGAGAATTGCCAAAACGGGCAGCCAAATTTCCGCGATCAAGCGTCTCGCCGGGCACGCACCGGCTTTCTAGGGCGTTTCTGCTTTATGTTCGTCATCCTCAAACGCGTGAGTAGAGCGAGGCGCGTTTGGGGATCCAGCATAAAGCTCGTCATAGACGACCGAATTTTTTATTTCTTCAAGGCGCTTCACGAGTGACGCCTTGTTTGTTTCTGCGCCTTCGGCGATTCTTACGCTGGATCCCCGACCTTCGACACGGCTTTTGCCGCGCTCGGTCGAGGATGACGGAAGTGTCGGTCTCGCTCGAAAACTCTTGACGTCAGCGGCGATACGGCAGGAAGCGCCGCGTGCGCCATTCTTCGTCCGCGGTCGCTCGGGCGATCCGGCGGTCGCCGATCCAGTCCCAGCCCGGCGCTAGCTCGACTCGCATCGCGATGCCGACGAGCGCATCCGTCATGGTGTTGTACTTTTCGATTTTATCTACATGCCCTGCTTCGATCGCCCGCACGAGCGCGGGAAAGATGTCGAACCGTTCGATCGGGCGGTCTTCGTAGGTTTCCGCGGCGAGCTTCAAGCCGAATTTCTGATCGGATCTGATCATCAGCTCGAAGGCGCAGGCGAGATTCTCTTCCGGGACGACGGCCATCCGCCAATAGCGATCGGAGGCGGCAATGCCGACGTCGGCGCAGTCGCGAATGGTGGCTGCCCATTCCTCTACTTCGACAAGCGTCTGTTCGAGGCGGTCTCGGAATACGTCATCGGAAAGCATCGAGGGATCCCGCAAGCAGCGATTCGGAGGCTCAAGGATAGCTTATCCCTCAGTCTCCGAAACCGGCTGTGCGTGGCGATCCTGTTAGGATGCGAGCGCTTTGATCAGCTCTTCGTCCTTCGCCATAGCGCTTTTGAACGCCGGGCGGCTCGTCAGGCGCTCGATATAACGCGTGAATTCAGGTTTTTCGGGCAGAAGCTTGAACAGCGTCATCCAGCGGACGGCACCGCCGACTACGACGTCAGCGGCAGAGAATCGATCGCCAAGAATGAAAGGACCGTTGCTTACCGCGCCGAGTAACGCGTTGACCGTGTCGTCGTAAGTTCCATAGCTCAGCGATGAAGCCATCGACGGCTCGATCTTTCGCCAGTGGTCGGTGATGGCCGGTTCAATGGCGCCATGATTGAAAACGATCCATCGGAGATAGGTGCCGCGCGCGGTATCGCCGATCGCAGGCGCGAGTTTCGCTTCCGGGAAGAGATCGGCGAGATAGATGGCGATGGCGCCGACTTCCGTCACCGGTGTGCCGCCGTGCGTGATGGCCGGGACTTTGCCCATCGGATTGATGGCGAGATATTCCCGAGTTTTATGCTCGCCCTTTTTCAAGTTGAGCACTTTGAGCTCGTGGGGAGGTGATCCGAGCTCTTCGAGAAGCCAGCGGATAGCGAAGGATCGTGTTTGGGGTGCGTGGTAGTGAACGAGCTTAGGCGTTGACATCGTCTGCCTCCTTTTCAGCTCGCGACCGCTCCTTTGTAGGCGACTTTGATGTCGAAGGCGGCCGCGAGAAGGGCCTTCGTATACTCGTCCTTCGGTTTTTCAAAGATGTCGCGCGAGGGGCCTTCTTCGACGACCTTTCCGTTCTTCATCACGATGACGTAGTTGCAGAGCGCGCGCACGACTTTCAGGTCGTGGCTGATGAAGAGGTATGCGAGATCGTGCTTCGTCTGCAGGTTGCGGAGAAGATCGACGATCTGAGCCTGCACGCTCATGTCGAGCGCGCTCGTCGGCTCGTCGAGCATGACGAACTTGGGCTGCAGAACCATGGCGCGCGCGATGGCGATGCGTTGGCGCTGGCCGCCCGAGAATTCGTGCGGATAACGATCCTGCGAGGCCGGATCGAGGCCCACCTCGGTCAACGCGGCGCTGACCCGTTCGCGACGCTGTGCATCGTCGAGTTCGGGGTTTTGGATGACGAGGCCTTCTTCGATGATCTGGCCTACGGTCAAGCGCGGCGACAGTGAGCCATAGGGATCCTGAAAGACGATCTGCATTTCCTTGCGGAGCGGCCGCATCTGCTTGTTCGTCAAGCCGTCAATGCGGTTGCCGACGTAGGCGATCGGTCCATCGGATGAGAGAAGGCGCAGGATCGCGAGGCCGAGGGTCGTCTTGCCGGAACCGGATTCGCCGACGACGCCGAGGGTTTCACCGGCTCTGAGCTTCATCGACAGGCCATCGACGGCTTTGACGTGGTCGACCGTCCGCTGCAGCAAGCCATGCTTAATCGGGAACCAGACTTTGAGATTGTCGGTCTCGACGACGACGGGGCGCGTCGTGTCGGTCGTCGGGGGTGCGCCTTTGGGCTCCGCTTCGAGCAGATGGCGCGTATAGGGGTGTTGCGGGTTCGTGAAGACCTCTTCCGCCTGTCCCGTCTCGACGATTTCGCCGTGGCGCATGACGTAGACGCGCTCGGCCATGCGGCGCACGATTCCGAGGTCGTGCGTGATGAGCAGCATCGCCATGCCCATCTCTTTTTGCAACGACTTCAGAAGCTCGAGAATCTGTGCCTGGATCGTCACATCGAGCGCGGTCGTCGGCTCGTCGGCGATCAGCAGATCGGGCTTGTTGGCGAGCGCGATGGCGATCATCACGCGCTGGCGCTGGCCGCCCGACAGCTGGTGCGGATAGGCGCCGAGCCGCTTTTCCGGATCGCGGATGCCAACCTTCGTCAGCAGTTCGATGACGCGTTCGCGGGTTTGTTCGCTCGACAGCGACTGGTGGAGCTTGATGATTTCGCCGACCTGCTTCTCGATCGTGTGAAGCGGGTTCAGCGTCGTCATCGGCTCCTGGAAGATGATCGAGATGCGGCTGCCGCGAATGGCGCGGAGCTCTGCCGGGTTCGCCTTCAGGATGTCCTTGCCTTCGAACAGGATCTCGCCGGTCGGGTGCGAGGCCGAGTTCGGAAGGAGGCGCAGGATCGACATCGCGGAGACGGTTTTTCCGGAGCCGGATTCGCCGACCAGCGCCACCGTCTCGCCCTTCCCGATCGTGAACGACACGCCTTTGACGACGCGCACGGCTTCGGCGCCATCTCCGAAGGCGACGGAGAGATTGCGGACGTCGACGAGGGGCGCTCGGGCTGTCATCAACTCTTGCCTCTGAATGTCTTTCGCGGATCGAGCGCGTCGCGCACGGCTTCGCCCATGAAGATCGCGAGCGACAGGATGATCGAGACGGCTATGAAGCCCGAAATGCCGAGCCAGGGCGCTTCGAGGTGTTTCTTGCCCTGGAGAAGCAACTCGCCGAGCGACGGTGAGCCGGGCGGCATGCCGAGACCTAAGAAGTCGAGCGCGGTCAGGGCGGCGATGCCGCCTGACAGCTTGAAGGGCAGGAACGTCAGCGTTGCGACCATCGCATTCGGCAGCAGGTGCTTGAACATAATCTGCCAGTCGGAAAGACCGAGTGCGCGCGCGGCGCGGACGTATTCGAGGTTACGGCCACGTAGGAACTCGGCGCGGACGAGGCCGACCAGAGAGGTCCAGCTGAAGATCATCAGAATGCCGAGCAGCGTCCAGAATCCCGGAACGAAGAGGGACGACAGGATCAGCAACACGAACAGCTCTGGGATCGAATTCCAGATTTCGAGCAGACGCTGGAAGATGAGATCGACGCGGCCGCCGAAATAGCCTTGCACAGCGCCGGCGAGGATGCCGACGGCGGAGGAGACGATCGTCAGGATAAGGCCGAACAGCACTGAAACACGGAAGCCGTAAATGACGCGTGCGAGCACGTCGCGGCCTTGGTCATCGAGGCCGAGCCAATTGGTGTTTCCAAGCTCTTCGTAGCGCGCGACCTGATCGGCGGGCGCATCGCAGAGTTTGAGCTTAGTTGCCCAGGGTGGCGGCGCGGGATAGCCGAGGCACACGCCGTTATCGCCGATGCGGCCCGGATAATCCTTATTGATCGTCGAATAAGAATAGCGGATCGGCGGCCACAGCATCCAGCCGTTGGCGTTGATCTCGTTGGCGATGTCGGGTGTCCGGTAATCGGTTACGGCGAGGAAGCCGCCGAACTTTTCTTCCGGATAGTCGACGAGCACCGGGAACAGGATTTCGCCCTTGTAGCTTGCGATCAGCGGACGGTCGTTCGCGATGAACTCGGCGAACAGCGAGCCGACGAACAGGGCCGTGAAAATGATGAACGAGCGATAGCCGATCTTGTGAGCTTTGAAGCGCTCGAGACGCCGTTTGTTGACCGGCGAAAGCCGGAAGCGCTGGCGCAACCGCGCCAAGAGCGACGTTCTGGGCTTCCCGGCCGGAGCAACGGTGGCGTCTGACGCGCGTTCGGTTCGCTGGTCCATCGTCATACCTCGCGCGTCTCGAAGTCGATGCGCGGATCGACGAGGGTGTAGACGAAGTCCGACAGGATGCCGACGAACAGGCCGACGAGCGAGAAGATGTAAAGCGACGCGAAGACGACGGGATAGTCGCGCTTCTCGATGCTTTCGAACGAGAGGAGCCCGAGTCCATCAAGCGAGAATATCGTCTCGATCAGCAACGCGCCTGAGAAGAAGGCGCTAATGAAGGCCGATGGGAAGCCAGAGATGACGAGCAGCATGGCGTTACGGAAGACGTGTCCGTACAGCACCTGGTTCTCGGTCAGGCCCTTGGCGCGCGCGGCGACGACATATTGTTTGCGAATCTCGTCGAGGAACGAGTTCTTCGTCAGGAACGTCATCGCGGTGAAGGAGCCGACCGCCATCGCGATCATTGGCAGCACGAGGTGCCAGAGATAGTCGGTCACTTTGCCGAGGAACGACAGCTGGTCCCAGTTGTCGGAGAACAGGCCGCGCGAGGGGAACCACTGGAAAAACGATGAGCCCGCGAAAAGAATGAGCAGCAGAACGGCGAATAGGAAGCCTGGGATCGCGTAGCCGATAACGAGCACGGCGCTCGACCAAGTATCGAAGGGTTCGCCGTCCTTCACGGCTTTGCGAATGCCGAGCGGGATCGAGATCAGATACGTCAGCAGCGTCATCCAGATGCCGAGCGAGATCGAGACCGGAAGTTTCTCCTTGATCAGATCCAAGACCGAGACGTCGCGGAAGTAACTCTTGCCGAAATCGAACGTCAGGAAGTTCTTCATCATGATGTAGAAGCGTTCGTAGGCGGGCTTATCGAAGCCGAACTGCTTCTCGAGACTTTTGATGAAGGCCGGGTCGAGGCCCTGGGCGCCGCGATACTTCGAGGTGATGGAGTCGCCACCGCCGACGCCGAGCTGGTTGCTCATGGCGCCGCCGCCAAGCGTGTCGCCGCCACCGCCGCCCATGCGGTTGACGATCGAAGACGATTGCCCCGTCAACTCGGCGATCATGCGTTCGACGGGTCCGCCTGGGGCGAACTGGATGATGATGAACGAGAACAGCATGATCCCGAAGAGTGTCGGGATCACCAGCAGCAATCGCTTTAAGAGATAAACAGCCATCAGGGCTTTGCCGGTTGTTCCTGAGATTGTGTGATCGGCTTACCGGAGCTTAACGCTGCGGCCTTTGCCGGATCGTACCACCACGTGTCGAGTATGCCCGCATCATATTTGGGCTGCACGGCAGGTCGTGCGTATTTGTTCCAATACGCCACCGAATACGACGCCTTATAGTAGTGCGGAACCCAATAATGACCTGTACGGAGTACTCGATCAATGGCGCGCGTCGCTGTGACCAGTTCGGCTCGGGATTTCGCTGCGACAACTTTGTCGATGAGGGCATCGATAACGGGATCGGATATGCCGGCGAGGTTGAATGAGCCGTCCGTCTTGGCCGCCTCCGAGCCCCAATAGCTGCGCATTTCGATACCGGGCGTCAGAAGCAACGAGTAGCGCTGGGTCGTTGCATCGAAATCGAAGGCTTTCACGCGCCGCTCATATTGGGACGGATCAACGAGACGCCACGAGGCTTCGACGCCGATCTTGCGCAAATTGTCCGTGTAGGGAACGGTTATGCGTTCGAACATCGCCTCGTAGTCGAGGAACTCGATGGTCAGCCGCTCGCCCTTATCATTGTGGAGGTAACTGTCAGGCCCGGGTTTCCAGCCGGCGGCGATCAGCAGGTCGCGGGCTTTCTTCAAATTGTCGCGGTTGTTGCCGCTGCCGTCGGTCACCGGCGGCATATAGGGCTCGCCGAAGACTTCGGGCGGCAGCTTATCCTTGTAGGGTTCGAGCAGCGCCAGCTCATCAGGGCTCGGCTTCCCGACCGCCTTCATGTCGGTATTTTCGAAGTAGCTCGTCGTGCGCTTGTAGAGCCCGTAAAACAGCTTTTTGTTCGACCATTCGAAATCGAACACAAGATCGAGCGCCTGGCGGACACGCGGATCCTTGAACTTATCGCGGCGGGTGTTGAGGAAGTAGCCTTGCGCGCCTGACGGGCGATCGTCCGGCAGCGACACCTTGAGCAGGCGGCCTTCGGCGACGGCGGGTATGTTGTAGCCTGTCGCCCAGCTGAGACTCGATAGCTCTTCGCGCAGGTCCAGGTTGCCGGACTTCACCGCTTCGAGCTCGATGTTGCGATCGCGATAATAGTCGTAGCGGATCTCGTCTAAGTTATAGCGGCCCTTGTTTACCGGCAGATCTTTCGCCCAATAGTCTTCGCGGCGGGTGTAGGTGATGTCGGTGCCGGGATTGAAGTTCTTGATCTTGTAGGGTCCCGATCCGAGCGGCGGCTTCAGCGACGTCTCCTCGAACGGCTGCGTGGTGTAATAGGCCTTCGAGAGTACCGGCAACTGGGCGACGGTGATCGGTAGATCACGCACCAATGTGCCTTTGAACGTATAGCGCACCGTTTCGGGATCGAGCGCTTCTGCCGACACCACATCGTGCAACGTCATGGCGATTGCGGGGTGACCTTTTTCCTTCAGGATGCCGAAGGAGAAGGCCACGTCTTCGGCGGTCAGCTGCGAGCCGTCGGAGAATTTCGCCTCGGGGCGCAGCTTGAAGGTTACCGACATGCCGTCCGGCGCGACATCGGCCGATTTGGCGACGAGGCCGTAGACGGCATCGGGCTCGTCCTGCGCGCGCACCATCAGGGAGTCGAACAACGAGGCGAGGCCCTGCGCGGCGTCGCCCTTAAGGATAAACTGGTTCAGCGTGTCGAACGTGTTGGCGCCGCTGGTTCCCAACGTCGCCATGCGACCGCCCTTCGGCGCGTCGGCATTGACATAGTCGAAGTGCTTAAAATCCGCCGGGTACTTCAATTCGCCGAAGACGGAGAGGCCATGACGCGGCTCCGCGGACGCGATTGCTCCGTATGCGGCGGAGAACAGCAGCGCCAACGTGGCGGCAAACACCACTTTGGCGGTCATCGTTGTTATGGGCCGAGAGCCTGGCACGACGGTCATTTTCCTTTCGCCGCATCGAGTGCTTTCGCCTTGTCAACATCGTACCACCAGACCTGCGAGAACCCGGACGTTTGCGACGGCAACTTCTCCGGCCGGCTGAACTTGTCCCAGTAGGCGATGCGCTCGTAGGGATAATGCCAGTGGGGCACGACGTAGTAGTTCCAGAGCAATACGCGGTCGAGCGCATGCGTTGCGGCGACGAGGTCGGCGCGATCCTTGGCGAAGACGATTTTGTCGACGAGCTTATCGACGGCCGGGTTCTTGATGCCGGCTGTATTGCGGCTGGCGGGCTTGTCGGCCGCGGCCGAGCCCCAGAAGTCGCGCTGCTCGTTGCCGGGTGAATTCGACTGGGCGAAACTGTCAACGATGATGTCGAAGTCGCGATTGTCCTCGCGCTGCTTATACTGCGCATCGTCGACGTTGCGGACTGTCGCTTTGATGCCGAGCGCCGCCAGGTCTTGAGCGTAAGGCAGAATGATGCGTTCGAACGTATCGCCGTTGATCAGGAATTCTACCGTCATCTGTTCGCCCGCGTCATTGCGCAGAACGCGCGCCGTCGAGGCCGACGCGATGCCGATCTTTCTCTTGATCTTGCACCATGTGCCGCAAGACGGATCGTCGACGTCTTCGCTGCGGATTTTCCAGCCGGCGGCTTCGAGCAGTTTCAGCGCTTCCTGCTGATGCTTGCGGTAGTCGCCTTCTTGCTCGTTGACGGGGTTCTTCCACACGGTCGTGAAGACTTCCGGCGGAACCTCGTCTTTGACTTCGTTCAAGATCTCGAGCTCGCGGCCCTGCGGCAGGCCCGTCGCCGCGAGGTCCGAGTTCGCGAAATAGCTGTCGACGCGCTGATAGAGATTGAAGAACAGCTTCTTGTTGGCTTCCTCAAAATTGAAGAGCAGGTTGAAGGCTTGGCGCACGCGCGCGTCCTGGAATTCCTTGCGCCGCAGGTTGAATACGAAGGCCTGCATGGGGGCGACGCGCTTTACCGGGATCGCCTCTTTCTTCACGAGGCCCTTTTTCAGCGCATCGAAATTGTACTGGGTCGCCCAGGCGGCCGCCTGGTTCTCGGACCAGACGTCAATGCTGCCGGTCTTGAAGTCTTCGAACGCGGGTGTGCGATCGCGATAATACGTGAATTCGAGATTGTCGAAATTCTGCTGGCCGCGCATGACGGGCAGGTCTCTCGCCCAATAGTCAGGGACGCGCTCGTAGGTGATCTTGCGGCTGATATCGACCGATTTGATTTTGTACGGGCCGTTGCCGAGCGGCGGCTCGACGGTAGTCTTGCTGATGTCGCGCTGATTGCCGTTGGCGTCCTTGCCTTCCCAATAGTGCTTCGGCACGATGTTCAGCTCGCCGACGATCATCGGCAACTCGCGATTGCCTTTGGTGTCGAACGTGAACGTCACCTCATGATCGCCGGTCTTCTCCGCCTTTGCGACGTTCTTGTAATAGAACGCGTAGAACGGATTGACCTTCTTCAACGCATCGAACGAGAAGACGACGTCCTCGGGCGTTATCGGCTGGCCGTCCTGGAACTTCGCTTCGGGGCGCAGCTTGAACGTCACGGACGAAAAATCATCCGGATAGGTCGCGCATTCGGCGATAAGTGCATATTGCGTCGACGGCTCGTCGAGGCTCGTCGTGAAGAGGCTGTCGTAGATCAGCCCCAGCCCGGCGGCTTTGACGCCCTTTTCGGAGAAGGGGTTCAGCGTGTCGAATGTGCCGTTCGCCCACTGGCGCACGGTCCCGCCTTTCGGCGCATCGGGATTGACCCAATCGAAATTCTTGAAGTCCGGTCCGTATTTCGGGTCGCCGACAAGCGATATCGCGTTATGGCACTTGGCGTCGTCCGCCTTTGCCGGGTTCGGGATCGGAGAGAAACTCAAGAACGCCAGCGCGGCAGCAATAAACGGCGTCAGGCGCATCTGCATATTCGGTTTCGTCCTTCCAAATCGCAACGACAGTCGCAGCTTAACATGGGGTCTGTGACCGGGGATAAATCCGGCCGGCCGGACGTGAAACGACCCTGCCAAGTGTCCCGGCAGGGTCGCAAAGTTTTCCACCCTTAGCGAGTTACAACGCCGTCATTTTGGCAGTGCAACGGGGGTATCTGCAAGGGTTGCCAAATAGGCGATTACATCCGCTTCATCAGATGCGGACGGAAGCCCGTTGAAGACCATTTTGGTGCCAGGAATGAAGGTCTTGGGGCCGTGCAGGAAGTGCGCGAGCTCGGCGAAGGACCAGTCGCCGCCCTTTTTCTTCATCGCGTCGGAATAATTGAACCCGGGATAGCTCGCTTTGGGACGATTGACGACATCCCAGAGGTTCGGACCGACGGTCGGCGCTTTACCTTTTTCCGATACGTGGCAGGCTTGGCACTTCTTGAAGATCGCCTTGCCGTTTTCAGCGTTTGCCTTCGCCAGAAGTGCGACAACTTCCTCACCACCCCCTGCGGCGGCGGGCGCGTTTGCCGCAGCACTTGCAGCGGATTTGGCGCCCTCGGCGGGGGCAGCGGCCGGCAGCACGAAGCCCGGCTTTTCAGGCGTGTGGCCGACATTCATTTCGATGATTGTCTTCGTTCCGAAAATCAAAAGCAGGGCCGACAGCACGGCGCCCGCAATTTTCGTGAATTCAAAGCTATCCATTCCTTCCATTCCTTGGCTCCCTCTTGGTCTTCCCCAGGACGCGCAATTCAGGGTGACGAGATCGATTTGCCGTATATAAGCTGGCCCGCCTCGCAAGCGCGTTGATGCTTTTTCCGATGTCGATAGCGATATCGGGGCAATTTGTCACCGAACAAAAGAACTCGAACGCAGTGTCCCAAGAAACTCTCATCCTCATACCGGCCCGGATGCAGGCGACGCGGCTTCCCGGAAAGCCGCTCGCGGATATCCACGGCAAGCCGATGATCGTCCACGTCTGGCGGCGTGCGACGGAGGCCAAGGCCGGGCGCGTCGTCGTCGCGACCGACAGCGCGGAGATTTTGCACGCCGTGAAGGCGGCGGGCGGCGAAGCGGTGATGACACGCGCCGATCATGCTTCGGGTTCCGATCGCATTCACGAGGCGCTGACGGCGATCGATCCGGGCCGGAAGGCCGGCATTATCGTCAATCTGCAAGGCGATCTACCGACGCTCAATCCGGTGCTGGTCACGGAATGCGTTGCCCCGCTCGCGGCCGGCGACACGGATATCGCGACGCTTGCCGCCGTCATTTCGGACGAGGAGGAGCGGGGTAATCCGAACGTCGTGAAGGTTGTCGGCACGCCGATCGGCGAGAACCGGCTCCGGGCCCTTTATTTCACACGGGCGACGGCGCCCCATGGCGAAGGGCCGCTCTTTCATCATATCGGCATCTACGCCTACCGCCGCGACAGTCTCGAACGCTTCGTGTCGTTGCCGCCGGGGACGCTCGAGAAGCGGGAAAAACTTGAGCAGTTACGGGCACTTGAGGCACAAATGCGCATCGACGTCGCGATCGTTGACACAGTTCCTCTCGGTGTCGATACTCCCGCCGACCTTGAGCGCGCCCGCCGCCTCATCGCGCCATAGGATTCCTTCTCCCGGACAATCGAACGACAATGACAAAACAATCAGGCTCCGGCACCGGAGCCGCAAAAATCTCGTACCAGGGTGAGCCGGGGGCGAATTCGCATCTCGCGGCGCGCGAGGTCTATCCGGGCTTCGAGAGCGTCGCCTATCCGACGTTCGAGGATGCGCTGGCGGCGGTCAGCAGCGGGGATGCGCGGTATGCGATGATCCCGGTCGAGAACTCGGTTGCCGGCCGTGTCGCCGACATCCACCACCTCATGCCGGATTCCGGTCTTTACATCGTCGGCGAACATTTTCTTCGCGTTCGTCATCAGTTGATGGCGAAGCCCGATGCGAGCATGGCGACGATCAAGCGGGTCATGAGCCACACGCAGGCACTCGGCCAATGCCGGAACACGCTGCGACAACTTGGCCTGAAGCCGGTTCCCGAGGCGGATACCGCAGGTTCGGCCCGGCTCGTGGCGGAAAGCGATGATCTCACGACGGCGGCGATCGCGTCGCGGCTGGCCGCCGAGATCTACGGTTTGAAGATTCTGAAGAGCGACGTCGAGGACCAGGAGCACAACACGACGCGCTTCGTCATCTTCGCGAAGGAGCCCGACGATGCGGAGCCGGGCAACGGCCCCGTCATGACGACCTTCCTCTTCCGCGTACGCAACGTGCCGGCAGCGCTCTACAAGGCGCTCGGCGGCTTTGCGACGAACGGCGTCAACATGACGAAGCTCGAGAGCTATCAGGAAGAGGGCACCTTCAACGCCACGATGTTCATTGCCGACATCGAGGGCCATCCCGTTGACCGGCCGGTGCAGCTGGCGCTCGAGGAGCTGTCCTTTTTCTCGACGCAGACGAAGATTTTCGGCACCTATCCGGCGAGCCCCTTCCGGGAAGAAGCGCGGGAGCTTGCCGCGAGCGGACTCGTGCCGATCAAGCGTCCTGGCTGAGGATATTGGGGCGCCTCAGATATTCGAGGATGAGTTAAATCCTTGATCTTCCGCGGGGTTGTACTTTTCGGCTACCCGGCCCATTATAGGTGTGGGCTGGCGACGGACGAATTCGTCGCCAACCGGGTCAGGTCCGGAAGGAAGCAGCCCTAACGATCAGAAGTCGGGTCGTTCGCCAGCCTTTATTATCGCTCACGAGCGCTGTTCGGATCGCAAGTGCGATCCGGCGCTCTCCTCGGGGGCGCGGCTAAGCCGCGGGTCGCCTTGCTCCCTCGCCCTTCGGGCGAATTTTAGGTATCTCGGGATCAATGGCGAAAAAAAAATCAGATGCGTCGGACGGCGTGGAGGCTTCTGGCGGCGCGGAGCCCGCGAAGCCTTATGTCGTGCTTGCGCGTAAGTATCGCCCGGCAACTTTCGACGATCTGATCGGCCAGTCGGCCATGGTGACGACGCTCCGAAACGCCTTTGCGTCAGGCAGGATCGCGCAAGGCTACATGCTGACCGGCGTGCGCGGCGTCGGCAAAACGACGACCGCACGAATTCTGGCGCGGGCGCTCAACTATGAGGCGCCAGGCTACGACAAGCCGACGATCGACATGCCGGGTCTCGGCGTTCACTGCAAGGACATCATGGAGGGCCGTCATCCGGACGTGCTCGAAATGGACGCCGCGTCGAACACCGGCGTCGACAACATTCGCGAAATCATCGAGAGCTCGCAGTACACGCCGCTCGTCGCGCGCACCAAAGTCTTCCTCATCGACGAGGTTCACATGCTGTCGAAGGGCGCGTTCAACGCGCTCCTGAAGACATTGGAAGAACCGCCCGCGCATGTCCGCTTCATCTTCGCGACGACGGAAATCCGTAAAGTGCCGGTGACGGTGCTGTCACGCTGCCAGCGTTTCGATCTCAGGCGCGTCGAGCAGCCGGTTCTCGCCGAGCATTTCCAGAAAATCGTCGGCGCGGAAGGCGCGAGTGCCGATGCCGATTCTTTGCAATTAATTGCACGAGCTGCCGAGGGTTCGGTTCGTGACGGCCTCTCCATTCTCGATCAAGCGATTGCGATGGGTGAGGGGCATGTCACCGCCGCCAAGGTGCGCGACATGCTCGGGCTCGCCGATCGTGCGCGCATTTTCGATCTCGCCGAAAGTCTCTTCCGTGGTGACGTCGCGGGTGCGCTCGCGGGCCTCACTTCGCTGCATCGTGACGGCGCCGAGGCGACCGAGATCGTGTCCGATCTTGCCGAAGCGGTGCACGCAATCGCGCGCGTCAAAGCCGTCGGCGAAGAGCCTGCGGGTGAAGGCCTGACGGCAGAAGAAAAAGCGCGTTTGAAGGATCTCGCCGCACGGCTGTCGATGCCGTACCTGTCGCGTGCCTGGCAAATGCTGATCAAGGGCTTCGAGGAGACGGCGCGAGCGCCCAATCCGCGCGTCGCTGCCGAGATGCTGCTGATCCGTCTCGCCTATACGTCCGATCTTCCGACGCCGGATGAATTGATCCGGGCGCTGGGCGGCGGCGCGGTACCGGCGCGGCGTCCGGCTTTGCCCCAGGGCGATGGCGGGGGCGCCGACCAACGCGGTCCTCTCAATTCGCGTGGCGCGGCGCCGGTTGCCGAGATTGGTGAGATTCCTGGCGACGAGCCGGCGGACGATTTTGATTTCGACGACGGCGAGCCGATCGGCGGCGACGATGACGATGGAGAAAGTGCCAATCCGCTTCTCGTCGCCAATCCGCGGTCGTTCGCCGAAGTCGTCGCGCTTGCGAGCGCGAAGCGTGATGTGAAGCTCACGATTCATCTCGAAGATCATGTCAGCCTCGTCAAATTCGATGCGGCTGCCGGATCGATCGATCTTTTTCTTTCACCCGAGGCGCCGCCGGAAATCGCGAACGACCTGCGCGAGAAACTCAACGCCTGGACGAACCGGCGCTGGGTCATTCTTGTTTCGAAGGAACCCGGCAGCGCTCTTCCAATCGGTGTCGTCCGGCGGCAGCGCGAAGCAGCCGAGCTCGAGTCGCTCAAAGCTCATCCGGCCGTGCGCGCCGTGCTCGAAGCATTTCCCGACGCGAAGATTGCCGAGGTGCGGCGAATCGCTGGGCGTGAAACAGATACGGACAGCGAGAGCGAAGCGGTCTAAAGCTCGCACGATTTTTTAAGTTTCGGCATTTCGCCGCGAGGATCATTATGAAAGACCTGATGGGAATGATGAAGCAGGTGGGCCAGATGCAGGCTCGCCTCAAAGAGATGCAGGACGATCTCGCCAAGTCTGAAATCGAAGGTCAGTCGGGCGGCGGGCTTGTGCATCTGACTGTCGACGGCAGAGGCGAAGTCAAGCGCGTGCGCATCGATCCGAGCCTGATGAAGCCAGACGAGGTCGAGATTCTCGAGGATCTCATCGTCGCTGCGGCGGCCGACGCGCGCGCCAAGGTCGACAACATCATGCAGACCAAAATGTCCGAGATCACCGGCGGGCTTCCGTTGCCTCCTGGGATGAAGCTCTTTTAAAAAAATTCGAACGATGTGAAACCCGCGCGGTTTCTTCCAAGCATCGCCTTCTCCGGCATCGCATTGAATGTCACGCAAAACGGCAGGTCCTGAAATCGAGCGGCTGGTGCAGCTCTTGGCGCGATTGCCGGGGCTTGGTCCGCGTTCGTCGCGCAAGGCTGTGCTGTCGTTGCTGAAGCGGCGTAATGAGCTGCTGGTTCCGCTATCGGAAGCGTTGCAGCAGGCCATCGCGAAGATCGCGGAATGCCCCGTGTGCGGCAATCTCGATACGGTTTCTCCGTGCAGCATCTGCGCCGATCCGCGTCGCGATCAGAGTCTGATCGTGGTCGTCGAAGAGGTCGGCGATCTCTGGGCACTCGAGCGCGCGGGTGTCGTGTCCGCGCAATATCATGTGCTCGGCGGACACCTGTCGCCGCTCGATGGGGTTGGGCCTGACAAGCTCAACATCGCGAGCCTCGTCAGCCGGGCGCGGTCGCCGGACGTGAAGGAGATCCTGCTGGCGCTCAACGCCACCGTCGAGGGTCAGTCGACGGCGCATTTCATCTCGGATCAACTCGCGTCGGCCGACGTTACCGTATCGCGCTTGGCGCAAGGCGTTCCGATCGGCGGCGAACTCGATTATCTCGACGACGGCACGCTCGCAGCCGCGTTCAAAGCGCGGCGGAAATTATAAAAAAGTTGAAGGCCGCCGCTGTGGCGCGCCGCAGGGGCCCAAGAGCGATGGCAGAAGTCGAGACCGCTCGTCGGCGAAACGAAGGTCCGCGGTTCGTCACCGGCTCGCTGCTCGGGCACATCCTGTCGATGACGGCGGCGGGTGCTGTCGGGCTGATGGCGATCTTCATCGGTGATCTCGCGAACATCTATTTTCTGTCGCGCCTTGGCGATGAGGCGATCGTCGCGGCGCTCGGCTATGCGAGCTCGGTTCTCTTCTTTTCGACGTCGATCGGGATCGGCCTGTCGATTGCGGCGACGTCGCTGATCGCGCCTGCGCTCGGGGCGCGGCGGCGGGTCCGCGCGCGCCGGTTATCGGCAAACGCGCATGTGCTCTCGTTTCTTTTCTCAGCCATTGCGAGTGTCGCGATCTGGCTCGCGATCGGGCCGTTGCTCGAGCTACTTGGGGCGACCGGCAGAACCTTCGAACTCGCGCGGTTCTATCTTGTGATCCTGGTCCCGACGCTGCCTCTTCTCTCGCTCGGCATGACATCGGCGGCGGTGCTGCGTTCGGTCGGGGACGCGCGGCGCGCGATGTTCGTGACGCTATTCGGGGCCATCGTGAACACGATCCTCGATCTCGTCTTCATCGTGCATTACGGCATGGGGCTCGAGGGGGCGGTGCTCTCGTCGCTGCTGGCGCGCATCGCGATCATGTGCGTCGGCCTCTATGGCGTCGTCGCCGTGCACGACTTGATGGGCCGCCCGAAGCTTGCGACGCTCAAGCAAGATACGCCGCCCTACTGCCGCATAGCGGGTCCGGCCGTACTAACGAACATCGCGCCGGCCGTCGGCAACGGCTACATCACGCTGGCGATGTCGAGCTACGGAGACGCGGCGGTTGCGGCGTGGGCCATCATCGGGCGCATTACGCCGGTGGCGTTCGGCGCCATTTACGCGCTTTCGGGTACGGTCGGGCCGATCCTCGGGCAGAACTTCGGCGCGCGGTCGCCGTCACGGATGCGAGACGTCTTTACGCTGTCGCTGTTGACGATGGCGGCCTTTACGGGGCTCGCATGGCTCATTCTCGCACTCGTGGCGCATCCGCTCGCGGATCTTTTCCGGGCCGGACCCGAGACCCGTGAACTGATTGTCTTCTTCTGCCGCTGGCTGTCGCCTCTTTTCGTATTTCTCGGCACAGTTTTCATCACGAGCGCCGTATTCAATACGCTTGGGCGGGCTCACTACTCGACGCTGCTGAACTGGGGCCGCGCGACGCTCGGAACCGTGCCGTTCGTGGTGATCGGCGGGCATCTTGACGGAGCCAAGGGTGCGCTCGCGGGGAATATGATCGGCGGCGTCGCGTTCGGTCTTATTGCCATAATGGCGGGATATCGATTGATCGCGCGAGTCGGGAAAACGCTCGTGCTTTAGGTTCTCTGGCGTTGCACTTTTCGCCGACGCAGTTCTAGATCGTCCGGGGACGTCCTTTTTGCGCCGGTTGGCTCGCCGACCGGCATATTCGAGGGAAATGGCTTGGCCATTGCGCAGCGCATTCTCGTGACCGGCGCGTCCGGCTTCATCGGCCAGCATGTCGTCAGGACCCTTGCGGAACGGGGTTACACCGTCCGGGCGGCGTCGCGGCAGCCGATCGTGTTCGACAGTCCACGCGTCGAGGGCGTGGCGGTCGGCGACATGTCGCGGTCGTTCGCGGCCGAATTTCTGGTGCGCGGCGTCGATGCGGTCGTGCACGCCGCCGGTCTGTCTCATGCGCGCGCGAATTTGCCCGAGGCGGCGTACACGGCGATCAATGTGGGTGCAACTCGTCAGCTCGCCCGGGCGGCGCGGGCGGCGCGCGTGAAGCGCTTCGTGCTCATGTCTTCTATCCGCGCGCAAGTCGGCGTCACCTATCCGGGTGTCGTCACGGAAGCGACGCTCGCCGCGCCGACGGATGCCTACGGCCGGTCGAAGCTCGCGGCCGAGTCGATCCTCGCGCAGACGCTCGAGGGATCGCCGACGCACTGGACCGTGCTCCGCCCAGTGCTCGTTTACGGCGGTGGCGTCAAAGGCAATATGGGCGCCTTGATGCGTCTCGCGTCGTTGCCGGTGCCGTTGCCTTTCGGGGCGCTCAAGGCGCGCCGGTCGCTGCTCAGCATCGGCAATCTGCTCAGCGCCATTCAATACGTGCTGCAGACCCAGACGGCCGAAAATGCGATCTTTGGCGTGGCCGACCCGGACCCGTTAACAATAGCGGAAATCATTCGGGCGCTGCGCCGGGGTTCGGGACGGCCGGAGATGCTGCTCCCGGTTCCCGAGGCTTCCCTCGTGGCGTTGCTCCGGATGGCCGGGAAGCCGCATTTCGCCGAGCGGTTGACGGGCGATCTTATCGTCGATCCCGTGCTCTTGCGGCGGATCGGATGGACCCCGCCGGAGGCAACTTTGGATGCTCTGGCGGCGTCCGCGCAGGCAGGACCGAGTCCCGAGCGCTCAAAACCTGAACGGTATAGAGCCGCACGCCATTGACCGTAGCTCTAGGCTTTCATATGTCACCGCTATGACCGTTCTTCCGATCATCACCATTCCTGATCCCGTCCTGCGCAAGATCTCCGATCCGGTCGAGCGCGTGGACGACGCCGTCGTCAAGCTGATGGACGACATGCTGGAGACTATGTACGACGCGCCCGGCGTCGGGCTTGCCGCCGTACAGGTCGGCATCCTGAAGCGGGTCGTCGTCATCGACGCGGCGGAGGACGGCGAGCCTCCGAGACCGATCGCTATGGCGAACCCGGAGCTGATCGGCGTCGGCTCGACGACGCGCGTGCACGAAGAGGGCTGCCTTTCCATTCCGGACGTGCGCGTCGAGATCGAACGGCCGTCGACGGTGACGGTGCGCTACATTGATCGAAACGGGAAAGAGCAGGAGCTGGAGGCGGACGGTCTGCTTGCGACCGCCATTCAGCACGAGATCGATCACCTCGACGGACAGCTGATCATCGATTTCCTTTCGCGTCTCAAGCGCGACATCATCATCCGCAAGTTCAAGAAGCAGGTCCGGTCCGGCGGGGACTGAATTTCGCGCGCGGGTGGCCGGCTGACTGGCAGGCAGCTGCGCGCCAACACAGACGGGCGACATGCCGCTCAATATCATCTTCATGGGGACGCCGGATTTCTCGGTGCCCGTGCTCGACGGGATCGTGGCGGCCGGGCATCGCGTCGTTGCCGTCTACAGCCAGCCGCCAAGGCCGGCAGGACGGGGCATGGCGGAAGTCAAATCGCCTGTTCAGCGCCGTGCGGAAGCGCTGGGAATTGAAGTCCGGACGCCGTTGAATTTCAAAAACGATGCCGATCGTGACGCGTTCGCGGCCCTGAAGGCCGATGCGGCCGTGGTCGTCGCCTACGGGCTGCTGCTGCCGCAGGCAGTGCTCGATGCGACGCGGCTCGGGTGTTTCAACGTCCACGCGTCGAAGCTGCCGCGATGGCGCGGGGCCGCTCCGATCCAGCGCGCGATCATGGCGGGCGACACGGTGACGGCCGTCAACATCATGCGCATGGAGCTGGGGCTCGATACGGGTCCGGTCTGTCTCGGCCAGGACGTTCCCATTCCTCCGGGGATGACGGCCGGAGGGCTGCACGATGAGCTGTCTCAGCTCGGCGCCAAGCTCATGGTCGAAGCGCTCGCCAAAATCGAAACTGGCGCGATCGACTGCGTGCCTCAGTCCAGCGACGGCGCGACCTATGCCGCGAAGATCGGCAAGGGCGAGACGCGCATCGATTTCTCGCGTCCGGCGGGCGAGGTCGTCAATTACATCCGCGGGCTATCGCCCTATCCGGGTGCGTGGTTCGAGATTTCGATCGGCAACAAGACTGAACGGATTAGGGTCCTGGCGGCAGCGGAAACGAATGGCCGTGCAGAGCCCGGCACCCTCATCGACGAGGGTCTGACGATCGCCTGCGGCTCGGGGGCCATTCGCGTCGAGAGATTGCAGCGCGCCGGAAAGCAACCGATGGCTGCGGCGGATTTCCTGCGCGGGACGCGACTTCCGGCGGGAACGCGCCTTGGCTGTTAATCATAGGCGCGAAAGGCACTGAGACTTTCGCTCGGTGCGGTTAATGTCGGATCGATTCATCGCTCCGGAGAACCAGACGTGCTTCGAAAGTTTGTGCTTCTTCTTTCCGTCGGCGGTTCTGCCATCTGCATGCTTGCGGCGTCCGCGAATGCGGATCGCTTCACGGCCCGGATCGAGACGCGCCCCTATTACGGCGCCGTCGTCACACTCGAGCACGGTGTTCGCGTCTATCGGCCTTTGCCGCCGGATCGCTACGTGATCATCAATCCGGACCGGGTGCCGCTGTCGCTCAGCATCAGCGACACGAGCATCTACGGGTGGAACCCAGCCGCGGGCTATGGCGGCAATGCTTACGTGGGCGATGGGCTCTACCGCTCGCCGGCATCGGGACTGGCTTATCAGTGGCGGCCGGGCTTCTATCATATCGGCGGGCCGCGCGATGAGACGCATTCCCGGCACCACCGACCGCCGAACGACCCGCCGCATGCAATTCAGCCGGCGCCTTAGCACCTCGACTTGACGCGACACTTGACGTGTCGATGGGCCGTTGAGCCGCGGCCCGGCAAAGGCTAGGGATGGCGGAAACCGCTTTTCAACCTGAGCCCGATGCCCCGCTACCGCATTACCATTGAATACGACGGCACGCCTTTTGTCGGCTGGCAGCGGCAGGCCGAAGGTCTATCGATCCAGGGTCTGCTCGAAGACGCGATCCGTAAATTCACCGGCGAAACGGCCGGAGTGCGCGGCGCGGGTCGGACCGATGCCGGGGTTCACGCGTTGGGGCAGGTCGCGCATTTCGATCTGACGAAAGAGTGGGCTGCCACGCGCGTTCGCGATGCGATGAACTTTCATTTGCGTCCGCACCCGATCGGCATCGTCGCGTCGGAAGCTGTGGACGCCACGTTCGACGCGCGCTTCAGCGCCGTGAAGCGGCATTACCGGTATCGCCTGTTGACGCGCCGTGCGCCGCCGATCCTCGACAAAAACCGGGTCTGGTGGACGATGCGCGATCTCGATGCCGAGGCGATGAACGACGCGGCGAAGGCGCTTGTCGGAAAGCACGATTTTACGACATTCCGCGCGGCGCAATGCCAGGCGCAGTCGCCGGTGAAAACGCTGGACGTCTTCGACATCAGGCGTTTCGGAGACGAGATCGTGTGCGAGGTTTCGGCGCGGTCGTTCCTGCACCATCAGGTGCGGTCGATGGTCGGGAGCCTGAAACTCGTCGGCGAGGGGAAGTGGTCACGGGCCGATCTCGCGGCGGCGCTTGCCGCGCGCGACCGCGAGGCGTGCGGGCCGGTTTCGCCCGCATCCGGACTTTATCTCGTTGGCGTCGATTATCCGGAAGACGCCGTTACGACGTCTTCGAGTCCTCGGTCACAATCGCCAGAAATTCCTGACGCGTAAGCGGGTTATCGCGGAAGGCGCCGAGCATGCGGCTCGTCACCATGTCGGTTCCTGGCTTAAGGACGCCGCGCGTCGTCATGCAGTGATGCTCGGCCTTGATCACGACGGCGACGCCCTGCGGCTTCAGCACGTCCTGGATCGTGTTGGCGATCTGCGCGGTCATCTTCTCCTGGATCTGGAGACGCTTGGCATAAGCATCGACGACGCGGGCAAGCTTCGAGATACCGACGACGCGGCCGTCCGGAATATAGCCGACCCAGGCGCGACCGATGATCGGCGCCATGTGATGCTCGCAGTGGCTTTCGAAGCGGATGCCGCGGAGCACGATCATCTCGTCGTAGCCTTCGATTTCCTCGAAGGTCTTCTGGAGAATAGCTTCCGGATCCTGGTCGTAGCCGCGGAAATATTCCTCAAGGGCCTTCGCGACACGGGAAGGTGTTTCCTGCAGACCGTCGCGTGAGGGGTCATCACCCGTCCAGCGGATGATCGTCTTGACGGCCGCTTCAACATCGGCGCGCGTCGGCTTCTTTTCTGAATTCATTTGAGAACACTGGTTGTTATTGGATGGAGCGGTCACGGCAACAGACGCCGATGACTGCCCTTATAGACCTATCGGATTCACCACCGCAAACGTCACCTTGCCGCCGCTAGATGGGGGCGGGGGTGGCGTTTGTCGATATTGGAGACTTGTCGCAGTTAATTTGGCATGCCTGGAGAACGCCGGAGATCGTCATCCGGGTCCTCCATTGGCTGTTTTTGCAGTCAAAGCAGCGTGCCGCGTAGAACGAGAAGCGCCACGCTGAAATAGATCATCAAGCCGGTAACGTCGACCAGCGTCGCGACGAATGGGGCCGAGGCGCTTGCTGGGTCGAAGTTGAGACGTTTCAGGACGAACGGCAACATCGAGCCTGCAAACGAGCCGAAGGTTACGATGCCGACGAGCCCCAATCCGACCGTCAACGCCACCAATTGCCAGTGCTCGCCATAATCAAAGATGCCGAGCTTCTGCCATAGCGTTATGCGGGCCATGCCGATGACGCCCAGGATGGCTCCGAGTGTCACGCCCGTCGGGATCTCCCTCACGGCCACCCGCCACCAGTCGCGCAGCCGCAGCTGGCCGAGCGCCAGTGCGCGAATGAGCAGCGAGGTTGCCTGCGAACCGGAATTGCCGCCGGAACTCATGATGAGCGGAATGAAAAGGGTGAGCACAACCGCTTTTTCGAGCTCGTCCGAGTAGTGCTGCATGGCGCTCGCCGTCAGCATTTCGCCAAGAAAGAGCGCGCACAGCCAGCCGGCGCGTTTGCGGATCATCTCGAGGAAGCCGATTTGAAGATAGGGCTCGGCGATGCCTTCGACACCACCGAACTTCTGGACGTCTTCCGTGCTTTCCGCGAGGATCGTATCGATGACGTCGTCAACGGTCACGATGCCCAGCACGCGATGCCGGGCATTGAGGACGGGTACGGCGAGGAGGTCGTGGATCGAGATGAGGCGCGCCACTTCCTCGCGGTCCGTGTCCGGTCCGACCCATAGGGGTTCGCGGTCAGGCGCAAGCTCGAGGATCGGCTGATCCGGCTGTCCCATGATCAGCTGGCGCAGCGTCACCGTCTGCACCAGCGCGCGGGATTGCGGATCGAGAACATAGATCGCATAGACCGTCTCGCGGGTGTGTTCCACCTCGCGGATAAGTTTCAGCGTTTCGGCCACGGTGAAGGTCGAAGGAACACTGACAAACTCCGTCGTCATCATGCTGCCGGCCGTGCCCTCGGGATAGGCGAGCAGCAGTTTCAGAGAGGCGGCGGTCTCGAAATCGACCAAGCTCAGGAGTTTGGTGCGGTCCGGCGGGTCAAGCTGGCGAAGCGTGTCGGCCGCGCGGTCCGCCGACATGCCCTTCAGGACTTGGCCAGCGAATTCGTCGGGGAGTTCGAGGATGAGGTCGCCGGCGCGCGTCAGCTCGGGCCGGTCGAAAATTTCGACAACGCGATCGAGGGGCAATTCGGCGAGTATCGAGCCTGCCGTCTCGAGATCCACCTCGTTGAGCTGGGCGACGATATCGGCGTCGTGCTCTTCGAGCAGCTCAACCAAGACAATCGGGTCGACGTTTTCACCCGAGGCGCTGCGGATGTTTTCCATGGCTCACCTTTCGATCCGCCGTTGCAACGGATCGTGGTGAGCCGACCCAAGGTCAGGCCACGAGCCGCAACGGCCGAAGCATTCGACTACTGTCGCCAGACAAGGGTTTGGGTTCCTTCGAAATCGCGGCGCCAGAAATTGCGGCGACCACACAGCCACATGATCCGATTGCTATTAATAGTCAAGTGCAAGTGCTGCCGTTTTTGCGGGTCCGTGGCGCGGCACGGTGTGCACAACGGTCCGCGTGCCGCTGAAAGCCCTTCGGAATGCGCGACCAGCGTCGTGCCGATTCCCTACTCAATTCAGTTTTGCGAGGAACGCGCGTACCAGATCCGCGATCTCATCGACCGCTTCGTCGAGAGCGAAGTGGCCGGCGTCAAGCATATGGACCTCGGCATTTGGGACGTCGCGCGCATAGGCGCCTGCTCCGGCCACCGTAAATGAAGGATCATATTTGCCCCACACCACGAGCATGGGCGGCTGATGTTGGCGCAGCCATGCCTGCCACTTGGGGTATGACGCCACGTTGTTGCGGTAGTCGTAGAAGAGATCGGCCTGAATTTTATACTGGCCGGGCCGCTGTAGCGATGCGAACTCGTCGGTCCACGTATCGGGATTGTATCGTTCGGGGTGCGGGCTCGTTCCTACGTGGCGTTGCCTGCATGCTTCGAGCGATGTGAAGCCCGCCATGAAGCTTGCCTCGTTCGCCGCGCGATCCTGCCAGTAGGCTTTGCGGGCTTCCCACGCTGGGCCGAGCCCCTCGATGTGGGCGACCGCGTTTTGAATGATCATGCCTCGAACGCGTTCGGGATGTGCAAGCGCGAGGCGAAATCCGATAGGACCTCCGTAATCCTGCATAAACAAAACATAGCTTTTGAGGCCGAGCTTTTCCGTGAAATCGCCGATCACGGCTGCCAGATGGTCGAAGGTGTAGGCAAAGGTTTCCGCTGACGGTGCATCGCTATTGCCGAAGCCCGGGTAATCCGGCGCAACGAGATGATAGCGCTCCGCGAGCTCTGGGATCAGTGTGTCGAACATCCGCGATGACGTTGGGAAGCCATGGAGAAGCAGCACGGTCGGGGCGTTGTGCGGCCCAGCTTCGCGATAGAAGATCTTCAAGCCATCGATCGTAACGCTGTTATAGGTCGTCGTCCGCGATGTCGAAGGCATCGGCTGCGCATGCGCCGCGTTGCCGAAGAGTGCCAACCCGGCCATGAGAATAGCGCGCTTGAGCATCGCGCCTCCTTCCATAAGTGTCTTTATGATTTGCGGATGACCCATTCGCGGTCCCTCTTGTGGCGATCGGTACCCGAGATCATGACGGCGTCTCCGTCTTCCGTATGACCTCGCCGCTTGCTACAATATTCCCGGTATTGCCGATGATCGGCAAAATACCGGATAAATACTACGTTCACAGACTTCATGGATTTGGTCTTTCATGAAATTCATCCGAGATTGAAATGAGTGGCCCAGAGCTGCTTGCCTCAAATTTGGAGGTTTTGTCATGTTGCGTATTCCCGAAATCCGCAGGCTGAACAACAAGCGCATTCCAGCTATCGGCCTTACTCTGGCTTCGCTCGCCATCGTCGGCGGGATAGCAATAGCTGGGCAGGACAAGTATTCCGTACAAGTTCCAAACGGGCTCGCGTTCTCGGAATTCAAAGGGTACGAAGACTGGCAAACTGTTGCCGTCAGCCAAACCGACGGCGCGCTCGCTGTGATCCTCGCCAATCCCGTGATGATCGAAGCCTATCGGGCCGGTGTTCCCAACAACGGCAAACCATTTCCCGACGGTTCCAAAATCGCGAAGATCCATTGGAAGCCGGAAAAGAGTTCCGAAGCTCCCGATCCGTCAACGCGGGTGCCGGGAACTCTGCAGAACGTCGACTTCATCGCAAAGGATAGCAAGCGGTTCGCGGACAGCGGAGGATGGGGATATGCCGCGTTTGAATATGAAGCCGCATCCGACACGTTCAGGCCTGCCAATTTGAATGACCAGCCACCGCAGGCGAACGACGCCAAGTGCGGGTATGCGTGTCACACGATCGTGGCGGCGAAGGATTACATCTTCACTGCTTACCCAAAGCGATGAGCCGTGCGGGGAATTGCTCGCAGCGCGCACTACTCAGGAAGTTTGAGAAGCCGATCGCAGTGATGAAGCGCCCTCAGAGGGTTATGACGGCGAGGTGATTTCTGGCGAATTAAATTTTAGGCAGAAGGTAAGTATACTGACAAAGCCGATTTGCCGGTGAATCTCAAAATGCCCTAATTGTCATTCAGGCGAAGGCGGCGTTTGGGCACATCGCCCTTTTCGACCGACGGGAACGATCCATGACAGTGCTGCCGGTTGACTTCGCGAAGCACGTGCGCAAGCCGGATCTTGGGTTGCCAGTTGAAATTCTATCGATCGCGTCCGCCAACCCGCCTCACAAGGTCAGCCAGAGCGATGCGCTTGCCAATGCGGCACTGATCTATCCGCAGTTCGCGAGCATGCATGGGCTTTTTTCGAATACGGGTATCGAGCATCGCTACACCTGCCAGCCGACGAGCTGGTACCGGCAAATGCATACGTGGGAAGAGCGCACCGAAGTCTTCCAAAAGCATGCGTTGGACCTGCTTGAGCAGGTCGCGCTGGAAGCAACGGCGCGTGCGGGACTGGCGCTCGGCGATATCGATGCGTTCGTTACCAATACGATCACGGGCCTCGCCATTCCCAGTCTCGATGCGCTTCTGATGAACCGCCTGCCATTTTCACCGAACGTCGAGCGGCTGCCGATTTTCGGTCTTGGCTGCGGCGGCGGCGTCGCGGGGCTGGCGCGCGCGGCGCGGTTTGCGCAAGGGCGGCCCGGCCGGAACGTGCTCTTCATCACGGTCGATCTTTGCAGCCTTTGCGCGCGTCCCAATGATCCGAGCATGGCGATGTTTGTCGCTGCGGCCTTATTCGGAGACGGCGCGGCGGGCGTCGTGCTGCGGACAGCGGCCAATGGTGCGAGTGAGGGCGGCAATTGCAATAGGCCGGTTGTGCGCACGTTCGGTGAGCACACGTGGCGGAACACCCAGCATATCATGGGATGGGATGTCAAAGGCGACGGTTTTGGCGTCGTGCTCAGTCCGGAGCTTCCCACGTTGATGCGCAACAACCTCGGTCCCGTGGTGAAGGACTTCATCGGCAGAAGCGGGATGACGCTCGGCGAGTTCAAAGGGTTTCTCTTTCATCCCGGCGGACGCAAGGTGCTGGAGACGGCGGAAGAGGTGCTCGGCATCGACAGGACACTGCTGGCGCATTCCTGGGGCGTGCTGCGCGACTTCGGCAACATGTCGTCGGCGACGGCGCTCTTCATCTTGCAGAGAGCGATGGCCGCGGGTGACAAGGGGCGGCACCTTTTGGCGGCGTTTGGTCCTGGCTTCTCGGCTTATTTCGTGGTGCTCGATCTTTAGGTTCGGGCGTCCGCCGACGTTATCAAGCGGTCGAGACCGCTGAGGCGCGTCGCGGAGACGAGCATCGTTACCATGCTGGGAAAAAGACTGGCTCCGGCAATTCCGGCACGGCGGAGTCGCGCGTCGGCGATGACCCGGTCGAGAATTAATGCACGGCGAAACTGCGGCTTGTAGTTCGCGAGCATACGACGTTGAAAGCTGGAAGCGCTTTCGCCTTTGAGAACGGCTTGAGCGGCGGCAATCCCCGATGCCAAAGCGAGGGCCGTGCCGTCACCCGAGAAGGAGGGGATTACGGCCAATTGGTCGCCGACGGGGTAGATCGTCTCCGCGATCGTTGCCGACCGCATGAAGCCGTAAGGCAGCCCCGAGACAGCGAGCGGCTTCTCCCAGTCGGGTGTTGCGCCGTTTGTCAGCTCTTCGAAGAGAGGCGACTGCCGCGCGAAATAGGCCGATTGCGCGGTCCAACTCGTTCCGATGGATCGCAGAACTTCCGTACTGACGATCCATGCTATCGAGAGCGTTCCCTTCTCGATCATGCATAACCCGAGGTAGCCGCCGGGAAATGCGATCAGATGGACGGCACCCATCAGCGACGCGCGTGTTGCTTCCGCGGGGCGGAGATGCATTTTGAAGCCGACCATCGGCGCGTCGGGTCTCGGAAGACCGCGTATGTTGTGCTTGCCGCTCGCAAGTGCTGCGGCACGGCATTCGAAACTCGCACCTGGTGTTTGAACGCGCACGCGGCCGCCGCACGCTTCGAGCCGTTCGACCGATGTTGCGCGATAGATCTTTGCGCCGGCGAGTGCCGCTGCCTGCAGGAGCGTTTCATCAAGGAGAAGCCGCGAAATGCCGACAGCTTCGAAGGGAAGCTGCGCGCAGGCACGCGTCGCTCCATTTGCAAGACAGAGCGTTTCGACCGGACTGCCGCCGAGACCTGCGACGTCGATGCCGAGATAGTGCAGCAGGGCTTGTGCGCGATCGCTCAGGAATTCGCCGCAAACTTTGTGATGCGGGCCGCGCATGCGTTCGAATATCATCGCGCTCATACCATGACGTGCGAGTTCGAGGGCGAATGCGGAACCTGCCAAGCCGCCGCCGACGGCTATGGCGTCCGCCGTCGTGCCGCCGATGGACACGTCGTCAGATCTCGGTTCGCTGTGTCGCAACGGCTTGCTCGGAAAGCGCGCGCCGAACCGAAAGAGCTTCGTCCTCGAGTTCGATCTTGTACCTGAGAACCGCGGCCCAGACCGCGCCCATGATTATGCCAAGTGCGAGGGCGCCGAAGACGGCGGGCAATAGAAACGTCTCGGCAATGGTGACCGCGTAGTTCGGATGGCGGAGATATCGATAAGGGCCACGCAGTGTGACCGGCGCGCCTTCGAGCGTAAAGATGCGGTGCGTCCAAAATCGCCCAAGCGTGCCGATGACCCAGTAGCGGACGGCTTGAAGAGCGATATAGACCGCCGCCAAAATATAGGAGGCGGTCGCGCTCGCAGGTATCAGGAAAAAGATGCTTGCGATCCAGGCGAGATGCGTCGTGGCGACGACGGGATAATACGACCGGCCTGCTTCCTTGGCGCCTGCGGCGATCAACGCCCGCGTGTTGCGTGCCGAGTAAAGCTCCTCGGCTCCTCTTTGCAGGAGAACGAGCAGCGCGATTATCTGCGGAAGGCCGATAAGGTCTGAGAGCATAGACTGGCCGCTCACGAACGAATTTGGCGCCACTCTACAATTGGATCGCCGGCATTCCTATCGGTTGCGATCCAATTGGTTGATCAGCCATTGCTGAACGGCATTTGGGACGCCCTGTTCGCAGGACGGAAATGCAAACGAAAAGCCGGTGGATTTCAGCCGATGGTTTGAAAGCCGGTTTTCATAAGCCAGGCTGTCGGCGATGACATAGCCGGACAAAAGCTTCAGCAGAACGAATGGCAACTTGTGGCTGCGCCCTGTGACGCCCAGTGCCTTCGCCGCGATTTCGGCCAATCGCTCGCCCAGAACGGGGGCGTCGTCGACGATGAAATAGCGGCTTCCTATCTCGCCATGGCTGGCCAGATGGAGAATAGCGAGGGCACAATCCTCGACGTGTACCGGAGAGGTGTAGCGGCCGGGACCTCTGAGGCCGTAGACAGGTCTGCCGTCGCGGAGCGGTTCGAGCACATACTGCGCGAACCAGGAGCCGGGGCCATACACCCAGCCCGGGAAAGCGGCGACGATGGGCAGTCCGTGTGCAGTGTAATCCGGCAGGGATTCGATGGCGGGGGCAAGATAGGGCCCCCATCCCCTCGGATGAGGAACCGCGGTCTCGTCGCGGATTTCCGATCCGCAATCCCCGTAATAGCTGGTGCCGGCGACGTAGACGATCCGTCTCGTCTTCGCGGGGTCGATGGCTTCGAACAGGGCGCGATCCATGTCGAGCCGGCGGAGGCAATACTGTCTCGCGCGCTCCTTTGTGACGCGGCGGCCGAACGTCTGAGGCTGCGCGAGATGGATGACGGCGTCGGCCCGGCGCACGACTTCCCGCCATACCCCTTCTCTGTCGGACAGGTCACCGGTGACTACCTTCGCTCCGTCGGCGGCAAGCGCCTTGGCGTTGCTTTGCGATCGGGTCAACGCATCGACGTCGTGGCCGGCGGCGATTGCCACGCGGAGGACATACGCGCCAATGAAGCCGGTGGCGCCCGTGAGGAATAGTCTTTGACCTGTCCCCGATGCCAAGGTCACGGCCTCCATTCAACTTGCGATCAGCGTTCATTCTAAAAGGCGACGAAGTGAACTCGTCTCGGTCGGCCGACGGTGCGCTATTTGCGGACAATGAAGCTCGCGAAGATCACCGACAGGATGCCTGTCAGAAAAATGCCGTCGAACGTTCCGGCACCTCCAATCGATACGACAGGCGCTCCCATCGCTTGCAGATTGGTGAGATTGAGAAGGTCGGCACCGATGAGCGTGCCCAGGCTGCCGCTGATATAGGCGACGGCTGCGACGTTCCGATCGGCAATCATCAGTACGACGATCGTCGTGACGATCGGGGGAACAAATGCGGGAATGGAAATTCCGAAGCCTTCCACGGGCGTCGCGATCATGTAGCAGACGGCTGCGACGAGAGCGGTGGCGATGCCCGCCCGAATCCAAAGGTTGTTCTTGATCAGCAGATATAGGGATAGGAGGCAGGGCACAAGTGCGCCTCCGACGTTCACTGCTATGACGGTTCCTGGCCAATCGGCGACTTCAGGCACGACATAGCGCATCCCGAAGAAATCGATCTCCTGAGGGGTCACGACCTGCTCTTCTGGCAGATGCGCGACCGGGATGTTGATGTAGCTGCCGACGAGTGAGACGAGCAGCAGCAGCAACGCCGCGCGAGAACTGATGCCGAGCCGCACATATGCGAAGTGCAGCAGCTGCAATTGAATTAAAATGATGAGCGCGACGAATACCCCGACGAGGAAAATGAAAAACGGCAGGGTTAAAGGCAGGTAATTCATTTGGCTGGAATACATGTCGCTTGTCCCTGGCCGCGGGCCCTGGAGGGAACTTGCGGGATGAACTCATCCCCACCATTCTAGGTTCAATATTCGTTTGAGAGCTGCGAACTCCAGATGTCCCGTACGCTGATCATTGCCGGAGTGGTGCTTGTCGTCGTCGGGCTGCTTTGGCCGGTGATCGGGAAGATCGGGTTGGGGCGGTTGCCCGGAGACATCGTCATCGACCGGGGCAACTTCCACTTTTATTTGCCCTTGGGGACATGTTTGCTCTTGAGCGCAATCCTGAGCCTAATTCTCTGGATCCTGAACCGCTGAGCGCCGGCCTGATAAAGGCCGAACCCTGGTTTGCGTCTTGCGGAAAGGACCTGGTGCTGCCGGAGGGGATTGAACTCTCGACCTCTCCCTTACCAAGGGAGTGGTCTATATCTCGAAACGCAAATTCTTGCATATGCTTAAGTTGTGGATTTGTTGCGAGGCACGGGTTTTGGCACTGATTTGTACCGCGAAGGAATAAGCTCGTGCCGGGAACTACTCCGGCTACCCCGGGGGGGGCGCGCTTCGGGAGGAACCCTGATCGTCGCCCATGACGTCACCAACGTCGTGACCGACCGGACGCTGCTCTCTCCCATGGCGCGCTTGGCAAAGGAGGCCATGGCCGTCGAGAAGATCGATGTCCTCGCCGATCGCGGCTACTTCAGCGGCGAGGAGGTTCTTGCCTGCGAGGCCATCGGTGCCACGCCGCACGTGCCCAAGCCGCTCACATCGAATGCGAAGGCATCAGGCAGGTTCGGCAAGGACGACTTCGTCTATCTTGCCGATCAGAACGCCTATCGCTGCCCGGCTGGCGAGATCCTCTCCTATCGGTACACGCGCAGCGAGGAAGGGCGAACACTCCATAGCTACTGGACCAACAAATGCGGCACCTGTGCCCTGCGGCGAAATGCACGACCAGCAAGGAGCGCCGCGTCAATCGCTGGGAGCATGAGAGCGTTATCGAAGCGATGCAGAAGCGGCTGGATGCCGGCAACGCTATGACCGTTCGCCGAAGGAACGTGGAGCACACCTTCGGCACGATCAAGGCGTGGATGGGCTACACGCACTTCCTGACGAGAGGCCTGGAGGGCGTGAAAGCCGAGATGAGCCTCTGCGTCTTGGCCTACAACATCAAACGGATGATTGCGATCCTGGGCGTTCAGCCGCTCATCGCTGCGGTGCGGAGGTGAGGCTGAGAGCGACCGCGCACATTGCACGATCCGTCTGTCGCACCGGACGTTCTCACACAGCCACTCCCATATGCGGACATTGCCGCTGCCGTAGTCGGCGCCGCTCAACACTCGCCGATTAGGTCTGCTCGTAGCGGGAATGCTGACGTCAAATGTCGATCTTCTCGGCTATCTGGATAGCATCAGCGATCTCGATGCCCGGGAACAGGGCGAGATCGCGTCTTGCTCTCCATCTGAAGCTTGGTTCGGATCGACCAGACATGGCTCGGCCTGAGCGGCGGCTTTGCGCCAATCAGCTTGCCCTTGTTCCAAGGTATCCGGGTAATCCGCTTCTCAGCTGTACATGCTTGATCCTGTTCCATCGCTTGTGTCTCCTTGTTCGAGGGACAAACAAGCGTGGACCCGCTTAGCCAACCTCATTGATCCGATGTCTGGTTTCGGCGGAATCTTCGTCTCGATGGTTACCGGCCGGCATTTCTGACCCATATCGGAAGTCCCAACCGCAATTGAGGGCAGTCGCAATTACGGCGCCCGCAGCCGATAACCAATTCCGGTCTCGGTCAATATGAGCTGCGGTCGTTCCGGATCGGCTTCCACTTTCTGCCTGAGTTTAGAAACGCGAACTCGTAGAGTTTGAACATCGGTCGCCTCGTCCCGCAGCTCGGCGAGAAGGAACCTGTAGGTCAGCACCTTGCCGGCGTGCCGTACCAATGTTCCCAGGAGATCGCGTTCCTTGGGGGTAAGCTTCACGTCCTTCCCAGGAACCTTAACGAGCTGGCGAACGAGATCCACTGAAAGATTACCGACCTGAAAAATCGGTCGGTCGGCGTCGTTGCGTGGCCAATGGCGTACCGCCACCCTTATCCGAGCAAGCAAATCGTCCGTGACGAGCGGCTTGTTGACGAAATCAACCGCCCCCTGATCGAGCGCCTCCGCCGTGCGCACCTCATCGGCGCGATTTGAGACCACAATGATTGGAACCCGTGCGTCGCGCCTTCGTATTTTCCGTAGCAGCCTGAGCCCATCGATGCTTGTAAGCTCGAGATCGAGAATAACCAGATCGGGGTGTTTCGGAAGAAACCGAAGCGACGCCTCTCCATCCGGTGCCTCCAAGACCTCATAGCCCTGCGGCTTCAATCCCACTCGCAGGAATTGGCGCATCGGTACCTCGTCCTCGATGACAAGAATCTTGAGTTGGGTCACGCTTGTATGTTGCGGTTACGGCCGCGGCGTGTCGGTCGATGCCGCACCTCCTGGGCCGGCGTTCAGTTTCAGGACGGGGCACCGTAGCGACCACGTAGCGCCAGATTGACGTCCAGCACGTTGACGATCGGCTCGCCAAACAGTCCTCCACCAGGGCTGAACGCATGCTGCTGCAGGATCGCCTCGACTTCCCGCTTGACCTCGACAGGGTCGCGCTTGAGATCCTCCGCCCATTTTCCGGCGACACGATCGAGCTGAAACTCTGCGTTTGCGACTGTGATGTGCGGATCAAGTCCGGAACCCGACGTGGTCACGTAGTCGCCTGGAACATCCTGCAACTTGGCCTCGGGATGTTCCTCGCGCCACATCAGGAAGAACGTCGACTGGATGTCGGCTCCCTCTTTCACCGGCTTGATTTCCGTGATGTCGTTGCCGTCCGGGCCTTTGTGGGTCACTGCCGACGGAAACATGGCCGGGTGATCTTTCGAGAAGTGCTCGAAGAAGACCACGGCAAGATCCTCTGCCTTGGGCTGCGGCGTTTCCGGATTGGCTTTCACGAAATCGGCGACGACATCGGGATTTGCCTTGGCCCAATCATTCACATAGGCGGTGTGCGTGGCGTCCGCTTTCACCCATGCCTGAGCCAGCGAGTTATGCGCATCTGCCCATTGCAGGACGATACCTGGGTGCCCGCCGTATTGATCGGCCTGAAACCACGCCTCGATATCGGGCGCTACGGATTGCCCCTTCTTTGGCCCATCGGTGAAGGTGGCGATCGGCCCGATTGACCGGGCGACGCGGTCACGTAGCGCATAGTTGGATGTGGCCAGTGCCGAGGACGCCGACGCGGTAGCATCATAGGATGCCGCTGAAGGGCGCGGCCAGAAATACTCGTCCTTAGTGAAGGGTTGCGCGACGAGCAGCGAACCGACCGGTTTGCCATCTGGCCCGTTCACGATGCTACCGTTCACCTGGAAAGGGAAGAACGTCTGGCCGATGCTCCATAAGAGCAACGGATAGACCCCGCAGGTCAACAAGACCGCGAATCCCAACAGCCACAGGCTTTTCACGAAAGAGCGCAGCATGGCGCATCTCCTTGGCAATTCGCTCACGCAACCAGGTTCAGGACCACCATGAACATGTCGATGAGCTTGATCCCGATGAACGGCGCGATGACGCCTCCGAGGCCCCACACCAGCAAGTTGCGCCGCAAGAGCGCGTCGGCCCCGATCGGGCGATAGCGCACACCTTTGAGCGCGACGGGGATCAAAAGCGGGATGATCAGTGCATTGAAGATCACTGCGGAAAGGATCGCCGACGTCGGCGAGTGCAGGTGCATGATATCCATCGGTTTGAGCCAGGGAAGCGTTGCAGCAAACAACGCCGGCACAATCGCAAAATACTTTGCGACGTCGTTGGCGATCGAGAAGGTGGTGAGTGCACCGCGGGTCATCAGCAATTCCTTGCCGATTCCCACCACCTCGATGAGCTTGGTCGGATCGCTGTCGAGATCAACCATATTACCGGCTTCCTTCGCGGCCTGTGTACCTGCGTTCATCGCCAGGCCCACGTCGGCTTGCGCCAAAGCTGGAGCGTCGTTGGTGCCATCCCCCATCATTGCCACGAGCTTGCCCTCCGCCTGTTCCTTGCGCAGAAATTCGAGCTTTCGCTCCGGCGTTGCTTCAGCCAGGACGTCGTCGACCCCGGCACGATGAGCGATGGTCGCAGCGGTGAGTTTGTTATCGCCGGTGATCATGATGGTGCGCAGACCCATCTGCCTAAGCAGCGCAACCCGTTCCGATATCTTGGGCTTGAGCGTATCCTGCAGCACAATTGCTCCAAGGACGCGGCGGCCGTCCGCCACGAGCAGTGGTGTTGCGCCTTCTGCTGCGGCATTCGCGATCAGCATTTCGATCCCGGCCGGCGGCGGTTCCCCGAGCCGGCGCAGATACCCGATCACCGCGTCCGGAGCGCCTTTTCGAATCTTGCGGCCATCGGGAAGGTCGATGCCGCTCATGCGCGTCTGCGCGGAGAACTCAATGAATTTTGACTGATCCGGTGCGGCGATCATCTCTTTTGGCACGCCGTTGCCGACCACCGCAGTGATGATGTTCTTCCCTTCCGGCGTCCCGTCGGCAGCCGAGGCGAGTGCGGCGGCAACGCACAACTCGCGTTCGGTCACACCCCCAAACGGCAAGAATTGCGAGGCTCGGCGGGCGCCGAGCGTAATGGTGCCGGTCTTGTCGAGAAAAACGACATCCACATCGCCGGCGGTTTCAACCGCACGTCCGCTTTTGGCAATGATATTGGCCCGCAGCGCCCGATCCATCCCCGCTATACCGATGGCCGCGAGCAAGGCGCCGATCGTGGTCGGGATCAGGCAGACGACCAATGCGACAAGCGTAGGCACGTCAGTACCCAGGCTCTGGATCGGCTTGCTCAGACCGAGATACGAAGTCATGTATTGCTCGGCATTGTAGGCCATCGGCCAAAGCGGCACGACCACAATCAGAAAGATAAGCGTGAATGCGGTGAGCACGAGCGTCAACGCGATCTCGTTCGGCGTTCGCTGACGTACCGCGCCTTCGACAAGCGCAATCATCCGGTCAAGAAAGGATTCGCCGTATCCCGCGACGATGCGCACGATAATGCGATCCGACAACACCGTCGTGCCGCCGGTTACTCCAGAGCGGTCGCCGCCAGCCTCCCGGATCACCGGCGCCGACTCCCCCGTAATGGCGGATTCATCGACGGAAGCGACGCCTTCGATCACTTCGCCGTCGCCGGGGATCAGCTCGCCTGCCACGATGACGACTCGATCGCCCGGCTTGAGTTGCTTCGAGGCGACGGTCTCCGTTACGCCATCCGCGCGCAAACGCTTGGCCGGCGTTGAAACGCGGGCGCTCCGCAGGAAGGCAGCTTGCGCGCGGCCGCGTTCTTCGGCGAAAGCGGTGGCGAAATTGGCGAACAACACGGTCAGCCACAGCCAGATGTCCAGGGCTATGAAGTAGCCGAGCGAGAAGGGCCCCGTCGACGCGCCAAAGGCGGCACGAAGAATGTAGGCCAAGGTCAGAAGCGCGCCCACCTCGACAACGAACATCACCGGGTTTTGCCATTGGATATCCGGCCGCAGCATCACAAATGACCGTTTCAACGCTGACAGAACGAGAGGGATGGAGAACAGCTGCTGCCACCGTTCCGCTTTTCTATCGTGTGTCGTTGGGGCTGCAACTTCCATGGCAATGCTCCATGTCGCCTGCCTCGGCTCTCACCCGCCGAACGGGGTCGGCCCAAGATGTTCTGCAAGCGGACCGAGCGCGGCTACTGGCAGGAAGAGAAGCGCGCCGATAATGACGATGGTCCCGAGTAACAGAAAACCAAACGTTGCTGTGTCGTCGCGCATCGTTCCGAGTGAGGCCGGTGCCACCTTCTTGCGTCCAAGAAAGAAGGCCATCGCGATCGGCGCAATGATCGGCAGGTAGCGGGAGAACAGCATGACAAGCCCGGTGCCGATGTCCATGGGTACGGCTTCCGGAGCCGGGTTTGCATTGTCGTTCAAGCCGTAGGTGACTCCCAAACCGTCGAAGGCCGAGCCGTTGTTCGCCGATGCCGACGAATACTGGTAGACGATCTGCGAAAGTCCGTGCGGGCCGGCATTGCTTTCGGCCTTGATGCCCCAGTCCGTCGCGGCAAACAGGCCGCTTGGCCCGAGAATCAGGAGGGGGTGCACGAGAAGCGCGATCACCGCCAGCTTCATCTCGCGCGCACCCACCTTGCGACCGAGATATTCGGGACTGCGCCCGACCATCTGGCCTGCAAGGAAGACGCCGACGATCAGGAACAGCAGGAGATTGATCATTCCCACGCCCTTGCCGCCAAACACGCAATTCAGCCACATCCCGATGAAGGGTGAGAGGCTCGCGATCGGGTTGAGACTGTCGTGCTCGGCGTTGACCGCCCCGCAGGTCACATCGGTCGTGATGGCAGCGAATACGGCACCGGCAGAGCTGCCGAAGCGCAGCTCCTTGCCTTCGAGATTGCCCAGATGCTGCTCGACCGGCAGGCTTGCCACGGCAGGGAGCGTGATCAATCGCTTTCCGCTCGCATCGGCTGCATCGGCTATCTCGTAGCTGCGCTCCGTCATGGTGCCCGTAAAGGCAGGGTTGGGGCGCAGCGTGTCCCAATTGACCGACCACCAGATCAGCCCAACCATCATTGTCAGCATTACGCTATAGATGACGGCCGCGTGTCGTATGCGGCGCAGCATCCGCCCGTACATCAGTACGAGCGAGAACGGGAAAATCATCATCGCGAAGGTCGTGACGAAATTCGATACGGCCGTCGGATTCTCCAGCGGATGAGCCGAATTCATGCCGTAGAATCCGCCGCCATTGGTGCCCAGCATCTTGATGGGGATGACCGCTGCGACCGGCCCGACAATGATGTTCTGCGGCTTCGCCGCGCCATTTTCATCGACGCCCATGGCGCCGGGTTCGAGCGTAGTCACAGCCTCTACGCTCGTATAGGTCATCGGCATGCCCTCGCGCATGTAGATGGTGCCGATGATCAGCGCGGCCGGCAGGTAGATGTAGACCACCACTCGCCACATATCGACGAAGAAATTGCCGACCGTGGCCTCGCCGCGGAACGCGCGGATGATCGCCGCCAGCGCGCAGAATCCGATCGATGCTGACAAGAACATGTTCGGCAGGATGAAGAAGATCTGGCTGAAGTTCGAAAGGTGCTGATCTCCCGAATAGTGCTGCAAGTTGGTATTCGTCATGAACGAGATGACGGTATTGAAGATTGTCGACGGCGCCAGAATGCCCCGACCGAGTGGATTGAGCGGAGCTAGCGGCTGCAGGCACAAAACGAGATAGCCGTACGTGAACAACACGGCCGTAAATGCCAGCATCGCAATAACGTACTGTTTCCAGTTCTGTTGCCCGCTGTTCAGCCGCTGCTCGCACCATGCGAGCAAACTCGGCGCGGTATAGCGACCATCCATTATCCAGGCAAAATACCGGCTCAGCGGTATCGACAGGAGGATCGTGACGGCAAGCAGCAGAACAGGCAGCGTCCACATGGCAGCGTTCCTCGCCAGCACACGTGCGATCGAGCGGAATGCTTCTAGAACCACTCAGGTCGTACGAGCGCCGTACCCAGGTAGATAAAGAGCCCGGCAGTAATCAGCGCGGTCAGATAGATCATTGCAATTCTCTCCTAGATCCGCGCGCAGCCCTCGGTGAATGCGAGACAGGCTGCAATGCTGATCAGGCCCAACGCGAACAGTCCCGGTAGCCAGACAGTAAGGGTCATGTCAGTTACTCCGCCGAACGAACCGGAGAATCGACGTTTCATGCTCGCTGGCGCGCTGCACTGTCTTGGGGTTTGACCACGTCAGCCGCGCCGCGCATCGCATGAGCGCTCACCTGTTGTGCTTGGGGCAGTATCAGTACCGCCGGTGCGCACGATTGAAGCGCTCAAAACCAAGCTTATTTTGGAATGAGAGGCAGTATGAAATCGAGAGGGAGACACAGGCTTCGACATATGAAATCCATAAGTGCCGTGGAGCGCGGATCTGCCAATTCTTATGTTTCGCATATACGCGATCGACCTTTTGTCACTCGAAATTATATGACTGAACATCCAAATGAACCTCGCGGCTTGGACGCAAGCGGTCGAATTTTGTGGGCCGCAAAACATCAAGGCCAAACGATGCGCGCGCATAATCTTGAAGCGTGCCCAGTCGCGAGATCGCGCAGGCCTACGGCAAGTAAGCGGTGCCTCGGTGGAAGTCCGGTTTTGGCGCGTTGCGGACACTTGGGTCGAAAGCAGAACGACAGCACAGCATGAGGCGGCTGATTTCTGCTTTCGGTCTAGATGCGGGCATTCTCGCCACTAGAGCCAAATCTCTTCGTGACCGATTACATCTGCGATCAGAAGTCGATCTTTTCTGCAATCCCTGTCGCGTCATCGACCTCGATGCTGAGGTAGCGAAGCGTGCTTTCGAACTTCGAATGTCCGAGCAGGAGTTGGCCGCTTGTCAGCGGCATCGGCGCCGACCAGAGTGACCTCAACGGGCCTTTGCGTGCCGTAACGCCTCTCCCCCAAATTGAGAAGGATCGGAGCAGCGATAAAGATCGAGGAACTCAGCGCGAGAAGCAGTCCAAATAATAGGACAATTGCGAATTCATGCAACGCGGGGCCCCCGAACAAGGCCAGGGGAGCTATAGCCAGGAAGAGACCGATGGACGTCGCCACGGTCCGCGTGAGGGTTTCGTTGATGCTGAGATCAATCAACTGACGCAGCGGCATTCTTCGAAAGCGAGTGAGGTTCTCGCGCACGCGGTCGTAGACGACGATCTTGTCGTTTATCGAGAACCCCATGATTGTTAAAATCGCTGCGATCGAGGTCAAATTGAACTCGAAGCCGGTAATGGCGAAAAAGCCGATCGTCTTCGTCAGATCTAGAAGCATCGTCAGAATAGCGCCGACAGCGAATGGCCACTCGAACCTGAACGCGATGTAGAAGAACATCGCGATCGCGGCGAGGCCTAAAGCCATGAGGCCATCCTGCAGCAGTTCGCTGCCGATCGTCGGTCCCACGACGTCGACGCGCCGGATTTCGGCTCCCGGCAACGCCTTGAGGATGTTCTCTCGAATAGACGCGATGCCAGCCTGCTGCGCCTCGGTATCCCCTTTGGGAGGTTCGAACCGCACCAGCACGTCGGTAGGCGAGCCGAACTCCCGAACCTGGACGGGCCCCAATCCCCGCGCATTTAGCGTGTCGCGCAACTCGGAATGATCGACAGGAGTCGGAGCACGCGCCTCGACGGCAACGCCGCCTGAGAATTCAACGCCCATTCTGAGGCCCGGATAAAACGCAAGCCCAATCGAAGCCAGACTAACCACGGCCGACACGATAAGACCCGAGTAGCGAGCTTTCATGAATGGAATGCTGGTGCCTTCAGGTAACAAATGCCAGCGCGTGCCAATCTGCAGCGACTTAGGGCGCTTGTTTTGCAGCCAGTAGGACGTCAGCAACCGGACGAGAACGATCGCTGTGAACATCGAGATAATGATGCCCATGCTGATCGTCAGAGCGAAGCCGCGTATGACGCCCGCACCGAATATAAAAAGGATCAGCATCTTGATAAGTGTCGTCGCATTCGCGTCGACGATCGTGCGATAGGCTCGGCGGAATCCGCTCTCAAGCGCTGAAACAACGCCGCCGGTTTTTCGCGCCTCTTCCCTGCTCCGCTCGTTGATAAGGATATTGGCGTCTACGGCCATGCCGAGCGCAAGCAAGATTCCGGCGATGCCCGGCAGAGTGAGCGTCGCTCCGAGCAACGACAACCCCGCGAGAGTCAACGTTAGATTGGCGAGCAGAGCCATCGCGGCGAAGATGCCAAAACGCCCATAGATCGCGATGACGAACCCGACCACCAAAAAGAATCCGGCGCCAACCGCCATCAGGCCGGCTCTGATCGACTCGGCCCCAAGGCTTGGACCTACCGACCGTTCCTCCACGGCGGTAAGCGGAGCCGGCAGGGCGCCTGCCCGCAACAAAACAGAAAGATCGTTCGCACCCTGCGCCGAAAAGTTGCCGCTGATCTGGCCCTGACCACCAATAATAGGCTCCCGGATGACAGGTGCGCTGATCACCTTTCCATCGAGCACAATAGCGAACGGTTCGCCGACATGGTGCGTGCTGACCTCGGCAAAGTGCTTGGCACCAACACTGTCGAGCCCGAAATTCACGACCCACTCACCTGTCCGCGTGTCCTGCCCTGCACTGGCTTTCGTCAGATTCGCGCCGTCAACTTCGATGTGCCGGCGGACAAGGACACGCCCTTCATCGCCGCCATTCTCAGCGCGCGGCAACAATTCCGTCTCGGAATCGGCTTGTGAGCCCTCGGGCGCCACAAGACGGAACGTCATTTTCGCAGTCGATCCGAGCAGGCGCTTGATGCGGTCAGGATCGGACACGCCCGGCAATTCCACGAGAATGCGATCTTGTCCTTGGCGGGCGACGACAGGCTCGTTGACGCCGACTTCATCGATCCTGCGGCGAACGATCGCGACCGACTGCTCGGTCGCCTTGGAAATCATCGCTGCGATACCGGCCGATGAGAGTTGTAGGTTGAGTTGATTTCCGTCGACCTTCAAGTCGACCAAGCGTGCACTGCCTATGTCACCGCTTTTTTCATTTATGATTTCAGCGAGGGCTTTCTGAGCTGCACTCGCATCTCCCTCGCTTGCGAGCGTCACTCTGACGCCCTGATCCGTGCCGGCGATACCTTGGTTCGGCACATGTGCCTGTATCAACGCCTTCCGGACCTCAGCACGCAGACTGAGCAACCGCTCTTTCACGACGGTCTTGGTATCGACCTCAAGGACAAGATACGACCCGCCCTGCAGATCGAGGCCGAGATTAACAGTACGTTGCGGTATCCATGTGGGCAGCGTACCGGGCCTAAGAAAGTTGGGTACGCTTAGTAGTATGCCGAGCAAACAAACGCCGATGATCAGCGCGGATTTGAGGCGCGAGAAGCGGAACATCGATACTTCCTAAAGCGAACGCAGATTTAGGCAGCGATCGGAGAGCCGACGTCCGGCGGTCGCCGCTAGCCCCCGAGCCCTACCGTAATCGCTCAAGCGGTTGAGCGGCGGCGGCTCGGTGTCGTCGGAAACAATGAGCTTTGATGGCATATCGTCTGGTATGCCGACATATGCTTCCAGAAAACGCGCAAGTAACGCGAGCGCTATTCCCACCGCCGCCGCGCCAAGAAAGGCCACCGCAACAGCCACCCAAAACGGATGCTGCGCTGGAGCAAGTCCAACCATGAGAGAGATGAAGCCTGACATCGGAAATGCCTCGCTTGACGCATCGAAAGTGCCTGCGCACGAACGGCTGGGACGCTCGCACACACGGCCATATGAATTCGATGGAAACCGAGGACGAGAATTGTAAGAGCGGAATATAAAACCCGCTGCAATTTTATAAACACGCTGACTTGAAATCGACGATGAACGCTTCGGCGGCCGCGGAAATGAAGATAATTACAGAGTGAGGCACGCGAATCTGAAGGAACGCCGGCACGCCGGCTGCGACGCTAACTCCCCATTATGAGATACTTAGAAATCCACCACTCCGGTACCGTTGAGCTTTAACGGTCTTCTGACGAAGTTTTCGGCCCGGGCAGCATCCTATCGCTGCTCCAACGGAGACCGAAAATGCTTCATATCGATGACATCAAATACTCAAAACTTCGCTCGAAACGTAAGGCCCTCGGGTCTGATGCGCACGAATTGGTCAGTGCTCCGAAAATCAGATCTCTTAATTCGTCGCCCGAGGGTCAGACGGCCAGCGCGTACAACTACGTGGGCAATGACTACACCAGTTACGCCGATGGAGATGGCGACAAACGAAACCCCGCGCCAGCCGCCGCAGCTCACCGCTTCGCCCACGCCGACACGATCGTCTGGCAGGCGGTTCGCAGCGCGCTCGATGAGCTCCGTAAATCCGGAGCGTCGGAAGTACGCGTACTTGATGCCGGCTGCGGCCCGGGCATCTGGACGAGAAGAATTGCCGACTACGCGAACCATATCGGGCTTGCGGCCACAGTTGTTGGCTTCGATATTTCCACGACCCAGCTCGAAATCGCGCGCAAAGAGACCGAGCGCTACCTAGCCAGCTTCTCAAAAGGACCCAAGCCAACGCTCGAATTTCAGGAGCGCGATCTTTCCAAGGCGCTGCCCTGGGCCGCAGGATCGTTCCAGCTTGTGCTATGCAATTATACGGTCCTCAATCATCTCACCAAACATGCGGTGCCCGCAGCCATCAGCGAGCTCTGCCGCGTTTCGACCGGCTGTGTGATCGCAACTCTGCGCGCCATCGGCAGTGCTGCCTCGGCGTGCATTATCGGCATGGAGCACGTGCGGCAGTATCGGCACGATTCGGCGCGCGGTCATCTTGAGTTGACGCTCGATGACGGCAGTCAGCACCGGCTGCCGATGATGATGTATTCCGCGCAAGCGCTCGAGGCGATGTTTCTTCCCCAAGCCGAAGTTGTGGACCTCAGGGCGATAGACCTCTTCGTGAACAGGTTCGCAGCGGATGAAAACTGGACATCGTCTCTTCTCGACCGCCTGCCGGATCGGCCGGGCTTCTTGGAAAAGCTAAAGGAGATGGAGGAAGGCCTCTGCCGTCTGCCGGGCTGGATCGATCACGGCACGCACGTTCTCGTCGTCGCAAAATCAAGATCATGCGCGAGTGGAGCCGCAGCCGACTCGGCGCAAGCACCGGCCGACTCTTCGGTGATTACATCCTTCGCCGAATTTCTCTCAAACAAATCGTGACGACGACTAATGCTTTGCCCGTGCCGATACGCTTGGACACGCCTCGGTGCGGGCAAGTTGGAGATTGGAACGATTAAGGACGAGTGGAACGCATGTCGGAAATTATCGGCTGGGTCGCCATCGCCATCGCCGGCGCCGCCTGCGTTTACGTCATCAACTCTGCATTCGATGACCAACAGTAATTTCCCCACGACAATTTCCGCACGACGCAAAGGGTCACGCTAGCGTCGGGACTTATGATTTTCATATGCGAAATCAATTTGGCCATCATAGCGTTCGAACGACACGCCACCTATCTTATGCTGCTGGAGGAGGCTGCGAATGGCATCGATCCCATCAAAATTAGTCTCCGAAGTGATAGCGCAGAATTCAATAGGTTCGGGACTCAGTCTCTTCTGCTGCGCACGTCTTGTGGAATTGAGCTCAATCGCCGAGCGGGTGAGCCGCAAACCTTCTGTTCCCGATGAATCGTGTTCCGTTGCGGGAGCCACACGCTGCCCGCCGTCTTCCCAAACGCGTCGACGATAGATCTCCTGTTTCCGGAGAAGCTGACACACATGCTCTATGACCAACGACAAATCCAGAATGCGATCGTCTACATCGAACAAGAAGAGAACGGCCATTGGTCGGTGACCGAAGCCGATCATCGGTTCGGGGGTGTCTTCGGAAGCTCCAATGCCGCGATAAAATTTGCCCGTGAAGAAGCTGAGCAGCGCAAGACTTCGATCGTGATTGCGCCGGCTTCTCACACCCAGGGGGTTCGGAGTTGAAAGCCGGAGGCGGCGGGAGGCAAAAGCGTATCGGCGCGTCGATCTCGTCGGCGACGTCCGGTCCTGGCGCGAAGCGGACTTGCGAAGATGTCCTCTTTCGAAATTGCAGCAGACATCTGCGAAATATCCCTGCGCCTCCACGATGGACTCCATTTGACGTCGGCTTCCTCGGCAAAGCACGCATCCGGCAAATGGCAATCCTGATGAGGCCGCCCTACGCCGTCGCCCCCAAGGAGTCAGAGATGACCGACCTGCTGGACCTCCGTTTTCGCGAAGTCCACTCGCAGTTCATCGCCAGACGAGAGTTCGTTTCAGGAACGATGGCACGGAATTTGGCTCGGGAATGTTGTGACTAGTCTCAAACAGTTTCCGACAAGTTCTCGACATGTTCGATAATGCGTTTTCGCGTGGTATGCGCGAGAAAAAGCGAGAAAACAAGGGTATTTGAATGGTGCTGCCGGAGGGGATTGAACTCTCGACCTCTCCCTTACCAAGGGAGTGCTCTACCACTGAGCTACGGCAGCTGAAGGCGGATGCCTCGAAGAATCGGACATGCCAGGGGCGTCGCGTGAGTACGCTCCTGCTTCGGGCGGGCGGACACTGCCACAAGGCTTGACGGCGGGCAAGACGGAAAGCCAAGCTGCCTGCCGTTGGGGACGGCACGCTAAAATTGAAGCCGGTGACGCATTCTGAAGGGCGAAAGACAGGTCATGACAGCCAATTTCCAGCCAAAGAGCCCAGAAAAAGCGGGTGCTGGGAAAGGCGCCGGCAAGCTCACGCGTCAGGATCGGCTTGCGGAAGAGCTCAGGGCAAACTTGAAGCGGCGCAAGGCCGCGGCCCGGCGCCAGGGCGGAGAAGGCGGCGATCCTCCTCCGGACAAGAACGAGCCCTAATCTCCCCTGTCGTAAAAGCCGCTTGCCGATTATGGCGGGCAGCCTTTAATCACCCTCTGCTTAAAGCGGGAACGCGATTCGCTTCCGTTTTCATCATCCGGAGACAATAGGCCTACATGGATCGGATCAAAATCGTCGGCGGCAAACCGCTACGCGGTACAATTCCGATTTCAGGGGCCAAGAACGCGGCATTGCCGCTGCTGATCGCGAGCCTTCTGACCGAAGACCGCCTGACGCTGAAAAACGTCCCCAATCTGGCGGACGTCAATCTCCTGGTGCGCATTCTGCGCAATCACGGGGTCGATCTCGCGGTTGACGGGAAGCGGCCCGGCCCCATCAGCCATCTCGGCGATACCATCCATCTCACGGCCCGCGATATTGTCGATACGACGGCGCCGTACGAGATGGTTTCGAGGATGCGGGCGAGCTTCTGGGTGCTCGGACCGCTCGTCGCGCGCATGCACGAAGCGAAGGTGTCATTGCCGGGCGGTTGCGCGATCGGCACGCGGCCCGTCGATTTGCATCTGATGGGTCTGAAGGCGCTCGGCGCGGAAATCGACATCGATGCCGGCTATGTCATCGCGCGGGCGCCGAAGGGACTGCACGGCGCGCGCATCGTGTTCCCGAAAGTTTCGGTCGGGGCCACGCATAACGTTCTCTTGGCCGCGGCGCTGGCCAAGGGCGAAACAGTCATCGAGAACGCGGCACGAGAGCCCGAAATCGGCGATGTCGCGCTCTGCCTCAGCAAGATGGGCGCGACGGTTGAAGGGATCGGCACGTCCACCCTCCGGATTCAGGGGCGCGACCGCCTCGAAGGCACGGTCCACACGGTGCTGCCGGATCGTATCGAGACGGGTACATTTGCGATGGCCGTTGCCGCGACGGGCGGCGACGTGACGCTCGAGGGCGCGCGCCTTCGCGATCTCAAGACGGCGCTCGAGGTTCTTGCGAACACGGGGACGAGGATCGAGGAGACGGAGACGGGCGTCAGGGTTCTCAGGAACGGCGGCGGCATCGCTCCGGTATCGGTCGAGACCGAGCCTTTCCCCGGTTTTCCGACAGACCTGCAGGCACAACTCATGGCGCTTCTGACGCGCGCGTCAGGCACCAGCGTCATTCGCGAGACGATTTTCGAAAACCGTTTCATGCATGTGCAAGAGTTGGCCCGTCTCGGCGCCGATATTCAGCTTCATGGCGATACGGCGACGATCAAGGGCGTCAAGACGCTAAAGGGGGCGCCGGTCATGGCGACCGATCTCAGGGCGTCGGTTTCGCTCGTCATCGCCGGCCTTGCCGGAGAGGGCGAGACGACCATCAACCGGGTTTACCATCTGGACAGAGGTTTCGAGCAGCTCGAGCGGAAGCTCGGTGCTTGCGGGGCGGAGATCGAGCGCATCGGCAGCAGCTGAGGCGTCGGCTCGAAGTTGCAGCTTTCGGGATGTATTTGTAACACTCTGCGGTAAAAGCCTCTCAGGCTGCCCAGCGGAGACATTCGACACTGATGCCGGACCTCAAGCTCATTGCCTTCGATGCGGAAGATCTCGGCGTCATCTCGGCTCAACTGCAAGATGCGGTTCTGCGCGTCGGAGATATGACATATCTCCCGAAGGAAAAACGTTTCGTCGGAATAGCCAACCGGTTCGATTGGCAGAAACTGGCGGAGTCTCCGCATGCCGCGCAAACGGGTGACTTCGAGCGGCGCCGCTGCGGGGTTCGTTTCGAGCGCGTCAACAGCGTCAAAGCTCACGGATTTGATCTTAAGGATCAGCGGGCGTCGTTGGCGCTGCTAGCGGTAACCTACGAGCCAACTGCCGGCCCAGAATCGCCCGAAGGCAATGTCACGTTGACATTTTCCGGCGGCGCGGCCATTCGGCTGGGCGTCGAGTGTATCGAGATCGAATTGAAGGACCTTGGGGCGGCGTGGGCGACGAAGCACTCGCCGCAGCATCCCGAAGACGCAAACTGATTTCGCTCGACCGCTTCCTTAAGGAATGATGCGGATGCCTGTGCGGCTCAATAGCAACGACAAGGATTTCGAGGCCGGCTTCGCGGAGCTGCTCGGGCTGAAGCGCGAAGTCTCGGTGGACGTCGACAACGCGGTCCGCGCCATCATCGACGAGGTCAGGGCGCGCGGGGACGCGGCGCTCGTGGATCTTTCTCTCAAGTTCGACAGGGTCGATCTTCGCAAGGTGGGGCTTGCGGTGACTGCCGCGGAAATCGAGGAAGCCTATGCCGCGTGCTCGAAAGAAACGCTCGATGCGCTGACCTTCGCGCGTGACCGCATTGCCGATCATCACAAGCGCCAGTTGCCGTCCGACGATCGCTATACGGATGCTGCGGGCGTCGAACTCGGTCATCGCTGGACGGCTGTCGAATCCGTTGGGCTCTACGTTCCGGGCGGTCTCGCGTCTTATCCTAGCTCGGTGCTGATGAACGCCGTGCCGGCGCAGGTTGCGGGCGTGCCACGCATCGTCATGGTCGTCCCGTGCCCGAGCGGCGAACTCAATCCGCTCGTTCTGGCGGCCGCGAAAATCGCGGGCGTCTCCGAGATCTATCGCATCGGCGGCGCGCAAGCAGTTGCGGCGCTCGCCTACGGCACGGAAACGATACGGCCGGTCGTCAAGATCGTCGGTCCAGGCAATGCCTACGTCGCGGCGGCGAAGCGGCAAGTGTTCGGTCAGGTCGGCATCGATTCCATTGCTGGTCCGTCCGAGGTTCTGGTCATTGCCGACAAGCACAACGATCCGGAGTGGATCGCGTCCGATCTTCTTGCTCAGGCGGAGCACGATACAGCGGCGCAATCGATTTTAATGACGGACGACGTGGCGTTCGCCGAGGCCGTGGAGAAGGCGGTTCGCCGGCAACTCGAGACTTTGCCGCGCGGAAATATCGCGGGCGAAAGCTGGAACACCTTTGGCGCGACAATCATTTTAGGTTCGCTCGGAGAGGCCGTCGCATTGGCCGATCGCGTTGCGGCCGAGCATTTGGAAATTGCGACGGCGGATGCGGAAGATCTTGCGATGCGCATTCGCAACGCCGGGGCGATTTTCATTGGCGGCATGACGCCCGAGGTCATCGGGGATTATGTTTCCGGTTCCAATCACGTTCTCCCGACGGCGCGCAGCGCGCGGTTCTCATCGGGTCTTGGAGTTCTCGACTTCATGAAGCGCACATCTCTTCTGAAGCTCGATCCGGCCGCGCTCGAAAAGATCGGGCCTGCTGCCATGACGCTCGCGCGTGCCGAAGGCCTGGAAGGCCACCGCCGCTCCGTCGAAATCCGTCTCAAAAAGACAGGCTGATCTTGATGGATCAAACGGTCGCCCCTCAAGAGAAAAGCCGGGATCGCCTTATCGACATCACGCTCGATGTGAAATCGCTCGGGCGCGCCAATTCCAATATCGAGCACGAGCGCGAAGTCGCGATCTTCGATATTCTCGACGGCAATGCGTTCCGCATCGAGGGTGCCGACGATGGCCCATATAAACTCAATCTTTCTCTCGCGGACGACCGGCTGTTGTTTGCGATCAATCCTTCGGACGGTGGAGACGCCGTCGAGCACACGATCGCGCTCACGCCGCTGAAGCGCATCGTCAAAGATTACTTCATGATCTGCGAGTCCTACTACGAGGCCGTGCGCACGGCGCCTCCCGCTCGCATTCAGGCGATCGATGTCAGCCGGCGGGCGCTGCACGATGAAGGCAGTGCGTTGCTCAAGGAAAAACTGCTGCCGAAGATCATCGTCGACGACGATACGGCGCGCCGTCTCTTTACGCTTGTCTGCTCTCTGCACTGGAAGGGCTGAGGCTCAGCCAGCGGCCTTCGGGCCGATGAGGAACCAGGACTCCTGCGGTCCCACACCCTTTATTTCGATGAGCCCGCGCGGTTCGATGGCGAACGCATCGCTAAGGGCCGCGTAACACGACGGGCAGATCGCAATGCGGCCCGGTGCGCTCGACTGTTCGAGGCGGCTCGCGAGATTGACCGGATCACCCCAGACGTCATAGCTGAATTTGTTCTTGCCGATGATGCCGGCCATCATCGGGCCGCTGGCCATGCCGACGCGGACATTCAGCGAAACGTTTTCGGCGGTGCTCACCTTTTTGACAGTGGCGACGAGATCGAGCGCCATCGCAGCCAATGCGTGCGCGTGATCCTTGCGCGGGACCGGTACGCCAGACGCCACCATGTAGGCGTCGCCGATGGTTTTGATCTTCTCGACGCCGTGGTGCTCGGCAAGCTCGTCGAAAGCGCTGACGAGCCTGTTCAAGAGCGCGACCGTTTTCTCGGGCCCAAGTCCGCGCGCCATGCTGACGAAGCCGGTGATATCCGCGAAGAGCACGGAGGCTTCCGAAAAGCCATCGGCGATGGTTTCGCCCGGCGATGCCTTCAGACGTTCGACCACGCTATCAGGCAGCACATTGCGGAGGACGGATTCCGTTTCGGCCTTGGCGTGCTCGAAAAGGCTGAAGGCGTAATACACGCAGGCTGCGATCAGGCCGAACGTGGTGACGGCCCCTTGGACGTAAAGCGAACTCAGGATCTGCTCATCGGCCCTCAGCTGGGCGGCTTCCGTCGGGAACTGAAACCACGCGATCAAGTGCAGGATCAGCGCGGTGAAGACGATGGCGAGGACGAGCCTGAAGCGGCGCGCTTCGAAAATGACGAAGGGCGCCGCCGCCGCGATGACGTATTGCAATGGCGCGCCGCCAAGCCGGCCGAAGAACGACGTGAAGCCGATCAACGCGACGAATTCCGCAAAAACGAGGAGGAGGCCGCCCGCAAGCTCATTGATCCGATGCATGAAGGGAACGAGCGAGACGAGAAACGCGAGCCCGAGGTTGATGTAGACGGCGGGCATCATCTCCTTATTGCCCGACGCCCAAAGCTGGACAGCGTAGATCAAGGTCGTCACCACGACGAGGGACGAGAAGACGTTGACGATCTTTAGCCGCCGCTGAATTTCCGGCGGATAGCCCTCGATGCCGAAGCTCGCCATGCGGCGGACGAAGGAGCGGATCATATGCAATGCGCCAGCGACCGGCCCCGGAAGGACCGCCGGTTGCGACTGCCGTTTCTGCCGATCGATGATCGTCATTTGCGTCGCCCGGCGCCTGATTGCAAAGGCGGCTATTCTCTTTCGTCGAGACGGCCGATGCCGCTCAACGCCGCGATATCGCACACGACCTGCTGTCCACGACGCTCGATAGCGCCTTCCGATTCAAGCATGCCCAGAGCCGCGTTGACCTTGGGGCGGCTAGCACCGACGAGAAGTGCGAGTTCGCTTTGCGAAATTGGCAGGGGAAGAGAAATCTTCTCGGCCTTGCCGGTGGGATCCTTCTGGCGTACCGCAGCGAGGAAGAAGCGCGCCAATCTCGCCTCGATCGGATGCAAGGCGATGGCTTCGAGCTGTTCGTCGGCGTCGCGCAATCTGCCGGCAAGAAAGCGCACAGCTGCTTCACCTACTGCCGGACGCGATCCGAGCAAACGGAGAAAGGCGGCCTTCGAGAGCATCAGCGTCTCGACCTTGTTGACGGCCGTGGCGTCGGCCGAGCGTGGCCTGCCGTCAAAGACGGCCAGCTCTCCGAATATAGATGGCGCTTCGACATGGGCGAAGGAAAGTTCGCGCCCGTCGGAGGTCAGCACTGACAGCCTGACACGGCCCTTCGTTACGATGTGCAGCTCGGAACCCGCCTGGCCGCGCGAAAAAATGATCTGGCCCGGCTCAAATGCGGCTTCCCGCAATTCGAGGGCGACGGCCTTGCGGCTCGGTTCATCCAGGGTGCCGAAAAGCGGCGTTCGAGCAAGAAGGTCCGCAGGGTCCGGTTTCAGAGCCATTGTCATCGATCAATTTTGCTAAAGAATGAGCTATTCATGCCCTGTTTCGGTTCCGGCCGCAACGCGGGCGCTCTTGCTAAGGCGGTAGGCATTCAGTCATTGTCCGCCGGCGTCTGGTTAGCCCGGCGTTAATAGTCTCATAGTCTCGATGATGATAATGACAATTATGAGCAGTTTTCTTCCGTCCTTTGCACGCTCCGAGGCACCCGGCCGCGAAACGCTACGGCGCACGCTGGCGCGGGAAGCGGCGCAGGCCAAGACCGAGACCGAGCGGCCGCAACTCGTTCTGGCGAGCGCCAGCCCGCGGCGCGTCACGCTTCTGGCGCAAGTCGGGGTCACGCCCGACGCACTGCGGCCGGCTTCCATCGATGAGACGCCGAAACGCGGAGAGATGCCGCGTGCGCTCGTTTCGAGGCTCGCGCGGGCAAAGGCGGAGGTTGCGCGGAACCAGATCGCGAACGACCGGGATCTCGCGGGGGCTTACGTTCTCGCGGCCGATACGGTCGTTGCGATGGGGCGGAAGGTGTTGATGAAGCCGACGCACATCGAGGAAGCGATGGCGTCTCTACAACTTCTGTCGGGCCGCACGCATAAGGTCCAGACCTGCATCTGCCTGATCACCCCGGACGATCGGGTGCGTACGAAGATCGTCGATACGCGGGTGCGCTTCCGCTACATCAGCAGGCCCGAGCTCGAGTCGTATATCGCGTCGCGGGAATGGCGCGGGAAGGCCGGAGGCTATGCCATTCAGGGCCTCGCCGGATGTTTTGTGCAACGCCTTATCGGCTCCTACACGAATGTGGTCGGCCTGCCGCTGACCGAGGTCGTCAGCCTCCTCAATTCGGAAAAGTTTCCGATCCAGTACAATTGGCTGAAATACGCCGAGGTCGATCGCGATTGAGCGCGCCATGTCTGCGTCCCGTTCCCCCAGCAAGCCTTTGCGTTGTCCTATCTGCGGGAAGGAGGCTGTCGACGCCTATCGCCCATTCTGCTCGAAGCGCTGCGCCGATATCGACCTCGCGAAGTGGTTCAGCGGCAGCTATGCGATTGGCGGTAGGGAGGAAGACGAGGGCGACGATCCGGAGGCGAAAGGCCCGTCCCAGCGACCAAATGGCGAGGACGAAGAAGACTGAAAACATGTCGTATTGAGGCGCTTGCATCCTGCGGATCACGCCCCTATAAGACCCCTCTACTTCGCTCGGGGCTCAGCGCCGCGGAGGCAGGCCCAGGTAGCTCAGTTGGTAGAGCATGCGACTGAAAATCGCAGTGTCGCTGGTTCAATTCCGGCCCTGGGCACCATAGCCCAAAATCCGCGCTGATTTCTCATCATAAATCGCTCGATCTTACCCACTCGCGTTTTTGCGGTTGGAAGATGGGATTCACGTTCGATTTTTGCTGCTCAACAAAAGCCGCATGGCATCGCCTGCAATGCAAATGCTCCGCGGCCGATGCACGCCTGTCGCCGGTCAGGGCGAGGCTCCCAATCGCTTCAAGCCTTCGGATGCTGCGGCGAGCGTCGGCTCGAGCGTCAATGCGGCGTGGAAGTCCGCGATGCTCGCATCGCGTTCACCGATCATTTCGTTCGCCAACGCTCGGTTGAGGAGCGCCGGTGACATATCCGGCGCGAGTTCGAGAGCCTTGGAGTAGTCGGCTATCGCCTGTCGCGGTTTCCGCATGTCGAGGTAGACGTTGCCGCGATTGTAATACGCAAAGTTGTTGTTCGAGTCGGCGCGTATGGATGCGGTGAAGTCCGCGAGCGCCTTCACATTTTCGCGGCGCTGCGCATAGGCGATGGCTCTGTTCATATAAGCCGTCGAGAGCGCATCGGTCAGTATCGTATGCTGGATGACCTGGGTGCATCCCCGAATCTGCGTGGCCAAATCGGTTCCGTCGTTACAGTCGGCTACGGCGTCGGCGCGCGCGTTTCCTGTTGCAAGTATGAAAATGGCCGTCGCTGCTCGAATTACGCGGTTCACTATGTGAGAGCCTTGTCACTTGGGATCGGCCATCTGGAGAGCGACCGACCATTTCTTCGTCGTCTATACTACTGCGCCACAGGCCAGACGGTTTCGCACCAACTCAGAAGCCAGTCTCTTCGGAGCGGGATTAAATTTTCATGACCCAGATCGTGGTGCGTCTTTTTCGGGCCGCCAGCGGGCAAGCGCACGCTGCCATAGTGGGCGTGACGTCATCGATAGTCCAGCCAAGAGAGGAGCGTGGCGAATTTTTATTTTGCTGCAAAATTGGTGAACCGCAGACCTTCGCGCTCTTCGGCCAAAAATTGCGGCGAGCTTCTGCGGAGCCGGGTGGGGCAGCCACAGGATGAGCGCAATCAGTTCGCAAATCTCGGCTCTCAATTTGCGATTCTCCGAGGGGAAAGATCGATGGGTATTTTAAACTGGATGGGCAAGCGCCCACCGCAGGCCGTTGACGAGGAAGCCGCGGCGGCGAAAGCAAATCGGCGGCCAAAGCTCGACAAGGCTGCTGCGGCGGAACGCGCACGCAAAAACAGCCCGTGGCGCTTCGATGACGGCCCCTCGCGGCGTCCTGTCAGTGAAAATAAAAAGTAGGGCTTGTGGCGGTCCCGCGGAATTTGGACGCTAGCATTTGAGCGAGCCTCCACGTAGTGTCCGCGGATCTGGGTGGGACCGTGTTCGCATGCTCGAATGTTATCTTTACGAGCCTGTTTTTGCATATCGTGTATGCGGTTACCCTGGCTGGCCGGTGCGGCTGCGAGGGGATGATTTTCATAACGAGGCAAAAACGCTGGCCGCCGCGGATGCGCGTCGATGAGCGTTATGATCGCGATCGCCAACCCGAAGGGTGGCGTGGGCAAGTCGCTGACCACCATGATGCTCGCGGACGGCCTGGCGCTTTCCTACGGCGCGCGGGTGCTGGTTCTCGACGCCGATCCGCAAGCGGGGGTTACGAAGGCGCTTCTCGGCATCGATGCCGAGCAGCAATTACGGCAGCGCCAGATCGGCCTGGCGGCCATGCTGCAAGCCTTCGCCAGTGGGCGGAGCATGCGGCTGGCGTCGCACCGGGTGGCGGCCGGGGATCTGATCGAGCTTCGGGATCGGCAAGAGGGCTTCATCGACATTTTGCCGTCGAACCACGAGCTTCTCAAAGAGATGGCGGATTTCGAGCATGAGGCCCGGCGAAAGAAACGCAAGGACCGGCTCGACGTTCTGCTTTCCAATGCGCTGCGGTCGGAGCTTGCGAAAATCGATGCGGGCTACGACGCGGTTCTGATCGATTGTCCGGCGGGGCCCGGCGTGCTCGGACTTTCAGCCATGAGACTGGCCGACCACATTGTGGCGCCGACGAGCCTGGAGACGAATGCGTACTCGACGCTCACCGACTTCTTGAAATTCATTCTTGCCGACGATCTCGATCTTGCGTCGCAGGTGAAGGTTCATCCGCTGATCACGCAGTATCAGTCGACGAACACGGTGCAGCGCGAGATGCTGCAACACATCAAGCAGGGTCTGCACCATCTCAACGCGATTGCCCGGCCCGTTCCCTATACGAGCGCCCTGCAGAATGCGGCCACGCACCCGGGGCTTGGCGTTTTTCGTTCGGCGCGTGAGAAATACGGAAGTGCGCTTCCCGAGGTTATCGCGCTGACGAAAGCCGTGGTCGAGAGAATTAGTCCGAGCGGCTGATCATGCGGCAAGGCCGATCAGTGTAGCAGGCATCCGCCGGAGCACGATGCGGACGATGTGACTCAGACGCGGCTGCTGGCGCTCGCCGAGTTTTGGGGTTTCATCGGGTGCGCTGGGGCGATGCCGCTCGTGCGGAGGTCAACCGCGAAATCGTAGAAATCATCGGCTGCGCGAGCCACTTCGGAAAGCGCAAATTTTTTGGCGCAGTGCTCGTGCCCGCCGCGCGCCAAACGAATATGCAGGTCACGATCACGAATGAGCGTGCGTAGGTGTTCGGCAATGTGGGCGCCTGTAAACTCCGGCGGGAGCATCAGCGTGTGCTCGGGAGCAATCTCGGATAATCCTCCGGTGCCCGAGCTGATGACTGCGCATCCTGCCGCGTGGGCTTCGAGCGCCGTGCGGCCAAAGGGTTCTTGCCATTTGGATGGAATGATCGCGATGGCCGCATTCTGGTAGCGTTCCTTCACTGCAGCGAAGGGCAGGCTGAATTCCACGCTGATCCGGTCCTCAAAGGGCCGGACTACAGACAGCACTTCCTCGAGGTAGTCTGGAAAGCGCCGGGGCTCACTCAGAATGAATCGTCCGCGCCAACCGGGCTGCTCTTTCAGGACGCTGGCGATTGCCTCCGCGGCTTCCTTGATACCCTTTTCGGGCGCCGCCCGGCCGACACATATGATTTCGTCGAGTTTCGGCTCTGCTGGCCGCCACTCCGAAAAATCCAGCCCGTTATAGACAATGGCGGATGGCAGGCGAACCTCAGGCCAATCCTCCGCGAACATCTTCCGGCAGACGTCGCTCACGAATATCATGCCGGCAAGCGACCTGTACTGGTTCAGCTTGAACCGCCGCCGGATCGAACTCCACAAATTGCGGCCTGGAATGGCCTTGATCATGTTGTGCTTATGGAGAACTACCGGCACCCGTGTGCGCGCTGCCAGCGCCGCAGCGGTCGGCAGATGCTGTTGCACCACGATCAGATCGGGAGACGCGCGCGAGACTTGATCCACGGCAAAGGCGACCTTGCGCCGCCGGGAGTCGTCGACCGCACGCGAATAGGTCACGACGTCGATGTCCGAAAAAAGCGTTTCATTCTCGCAGCAGACAACCGTCGTCGTGTCGCGATAGCGGCTCGCCGCGACGAGATCGCGAACGCAGAGGTCGATCGACGATGCGTTGCTCGGGCCGAAACGCATGTGCCGAGGCAGAAACATCAATATGCGCATGATGCCGATCTCAAGCCGAAGTCCTGCGTTCTATTGAGTGGAGCGTTTGTTCGAAATGAGGTCAACGTTTCAGCGCATCGATATACGCGCCGGTCTGCGGGAATGTAGCCGAGCATACGTCTCGGCTACATTGCCGAGATATTCGGTTGGCTTTGGCAGAGGATCACAAATTTGCGACCCGCGCATAGGAAGTCAAGTATATTGTCCAACGTTCAATTTTGATGTTGTGAAGATGATTTTCGCGCCACGGAAAATCGCCCCGTGATTCGTTTTTGCTCGCGCGCCTGATTTTGGCGGATGCCCGCTAGTGCGTGGCTTGCATTAGCCCGTTGCGCGATGACAACACGTCGATGGAGGTTGCGGGCGATTTGGATTGGTTCCGTCCGCCAGGGGTTGTGTCCGTAGCGCCCGCCATGCGAACGAAAGCCTTTCTCGGCTCATCGGAATGAGCGCAGCGGTCACCTGGAATTTTCGTAGTGCAAATTACCGAACTCGAAGTACCGGGCGTTTTTCTCATCACGCCAAAGCGCTTCCACGACGATCGAGGGTTCTTCACCGAGCTTTACAATGCGAAGGCGCTAGCAGACGCCGGGATCAGGGACGTGTTCGTCCAGGATAACTTTTCGCTCTCGTTGAAGGTTGGAACGATTCGGGGGCTGCACTTTCAGGTTCCACCTTATTCGCAGGTCAAGATCGTGCGTGTGAACCGTGGTCGCATATTCGACGTCGCTGTCGATCTCCGGCCAACCTCGCCTACCTACAAACGGCATGTTTCGGCGGAGCTATCGGCAGAGAACGGCATCCAAATATATATCCCCGACGGTTTTGCCCACGGGTTCTGCACGCTGGAACCCGACACCGAGCTCGTTTACAAAGTGTCGAGTCACTATGCGCCGGGTGCCGAAGCTGGCGTATTGTGGTCTGATCCTGAGCTTGGGATTGCGTGGCCGGTCGGCGCGAGGGATGCGATTCTGTCGGAAAGGGATGCACGGCTTCCCTTGCTGAAAGACATCACGGGGATGGGCTGATCGTCATTTGAACGCGGGGGGCGGGAAGATGAGAGTCGTCGTCACGGGAGGCGCCGGTTTTATAGGTTCGGCACTCGTGCGCCATCTCGTGCTGGATCGCGGCTGGGACGTTCTGAATGTCGACAAGCTCACATATGCCGCCAACGTGCGGTCGCTTGCTTCGGTATCCGACAAGAAGAATTACCGGTTTGTCCTTGCAGACATTTGCGATGCCGATGCGATGGCTCGCGTCTTTGCGGAATTCCAGCCTGATGCGGTGATGCACCTCGCTGCCGAGAGTCACGTGGACCGGTCCATCACGTCTTCGGCCGAATTCATCAAGACGAACATTCTTGGAACTCACGTTCTCCTCGAGGCGAGCCGGCATTACTGGGAAGGCCTGCCGGCAGAGCGCCGCAAGAGCTTCAGGTTTCTGCACGTTTCGACCGATGAAGTTTATGGCAGCCTCGACGAGGGGGGCTTCTTCGTCGAAAGCACGGCCTACGATCCGAGATCACCGTATTCGGCGAGCAAGGCTTCTTCCGATCATCTCGTGAGCGCGTGGCGCGAAACCTACGGACTGCCGGCGCTGATCACGAATTGTTCGAACAATTACGGACCCTATCATTTTCCCGAGAAGCTCATCCCGCTCATTCTTCTGAACGCGCTCGAGAAGCAGCCGCTGCCGGTTTACGGCGATGGACGGAATGTTCGGGATTGGCTGTACGTCGAGGACCACGTGAAGGCTTTGACGATGGTGCTCGAACGTGGACGTGTCGGCGAGACATACAACATCGGCGGGCGCGCGCCGATGGAGAACATCTCGGTGGTCGAGCGCATTTGCGATGCTCTCGATACCCTTAGGCCGAATGGCGGGTCGCGCCGAAGTCTCATTACGTTCGTTCCCGATCGCCCGGGTCACGACCGGCGGTATGCGATCGATCCCGGCAAGATCGAGACGGAGCTTGGCTGGCGGGCCGAGAACACCTTCGATACCGGCATTGCGGCAACCGTCGAATGGTATTTGGCCAATGAGTGGTGGTGGCGGCCGCTGCGCGAGAAGGTTTATTCGGGCACGCGGCTCGGGTTGCTGCAAACGCAAGCACCGGAAGACGGCGCATTGGCGGAGCAGGTCGTGTGACCAGCGACGCATGCAGCACGCTCATCATCGGTAAAAGCGGTCAGGTCAGCAGCTCTCTGCTCGGATTGTTGGGAGGCAACGGCAATCGCGTTGCGGCTTTCGGGCGGCCGGAGATCGATCTTCGTGATCCGCAATCCGTAAGGCGTGCCATTTTCGCGGCCCGTCCCAAGGTTGTCGTGAACGCCGCCGCCTATACGGCCGTCGATAAGGCCGAGGACGAACCCGATGTTGCTTACGCGATCAACGCGACCGGCGCGGAGGCCGCCGCGGATGCCGCTGCCCAGATCGGTGCCGCCATCATTCATTTCTCGACAGACTACGTTTTCGACGGGCGCAAGCGTACGCCTTACGTTGAGACGGATGCCGTGTCGCCGATCGGCGTATACGGGCGAAGCAAGCAGGAGGGCGAGGAGCGCGTCGCCGCGGCCAACCCGAAACATATCATTCTTCGCACGGCCTGGGTTTTCAGCCCGTTTGGAAACAACTTTGCGAAGACAATGCTGCGCTTGAGCAATGAGCGCCCGGAAATCAAAGTCGTTGACGACCAGCGGGGAAATCCGACGTATGCGCCGGATCTGGCCGAGCTCGTCCGCAAGCTCCTGCCGCTTGCAAGCGCACCCGCGCCGGATCTCAGGATTTTCGGCACCTTCCACGCCGTGAACCATGGTGAGACGACATGGTTTGGTTTTGCCAAGGCCATTCTCGAAGGTGCGGCGCGGCGGGGCGGGCGCGAGGTCACCGTGCTGCCGATCAGCACGCGGGAATATCCGACCAAGGCTGAGCGGCCCGCCTATTCCGTGCTCTCGACGGAGAAGCTTCGCGCGGTCCTCGGTTTCGAGCTTCGGCCTTGGGCGGAGGCACTCTCCGATTGCCTCGATCAGCTCGCCGGTTCTCCCGTTCGAGAAGCACGCGAGCGTTTGCAACAGATTGACGGAAAATTCGCATGAGCACGCTCAAGGGGATCATTCTTGCCGGCGGAACCGGGACGCGACTTTACCCGCTGACGCTCACCATCTCGAAGCAACTGCTTCCCGTCTACGACAAGCCGATGATCTATTATCCGCTGTCGACGCTGATGCTCGCGGGCATTCGAGATATCTTGATCATCACGACCCCGCATGATCAGCCTCTTTTCGAAAACCTTCTGGGAACCGGCGAACAATTCGGGTTGCGCTTGAGTTATGCGGTGCAGCCGGAACCTGAAGGGCTGGCTCAAGCCTTCATTATCGGACGCGACTTCATTGGCGGCGATCGATGCGCGCTCGTGCTCGGCGACAACATTTTCTACGGCCACGGCTTCGGCGAGCTTATGCGCAATGCGGCCAGCCGCGAGTACGGCGCGACGGTTTTCGCCTATGAGGTCGCGGACCCCGAGCGCTACGGCGTCGTGACTTTCGATCAAAGCGGCCGCGCGAAAGCAATCGATGAGAAGCCGCAAAAGCCAAGCTCGAATTGGGCTGTCACGGGACTTTATTTTTACGACGAGCGGGTCGTGGAATTGGCGTCGCAAGTCAAGCCCTCGGCGCGCGGCGAGCTTGAAATCACAACGCTGAATGAACTGTATCTGAAGCTTGGTTCTCTAAACGTCGAAAAAATGGGACGCGGCTTTGCGTGGCTCGATACCGGCACGTTCGACAGCCTCAAAGACGCCAGCGACTACATCTCGACGATCGAGCGGCGCCAGGGATTGAAAATCTCATGTCCCGAGGAAATCGCGGTACGGATGGGGTTCATTTCCCCGGCGGCTCTCGAGCCCTGGCTCGCCCGTCTGGGGAAGAGCGCCTATGCGGCGTACGTCCGGCGCGTCATTGCTGGCTTCTGAAGGTGAGAGCATCCGCCGGTAACCCTCCGCTTTAGGCCAAGTTGCCGCGTCTTGCTCTTCGGGGGCCCAGAACGTATTGAAAAGGCTTGGACCTCAATTGCGGCAGACAGCCGATGATTTGTCCATTCCTGGTCAATTTATGAAAGCCACACACGCGTGACGGTAAAAGTCGCTGCTTTCTACAAATTCGTTTCGATAGACGATCCGGTGGAGCTTCAGGCGAGGCTTCGCGAGGTCTGTACGGCGCGCGGGATCTTGGGCACGATTCTGATCGCGGACGAGGGCATCAACTCCACCGTATCGGGTGCGAGTGACGACATCGATGCGCTCATCGCGACGATCGTATCCGATGCGCGGTTTTCCGGTCTCGAGGTCAAATATTCGGAAGCGGCCGAGCATCCGTTTCAGCGCCTCAAGGTGAAGATCAAGAAGGAGATCGTCACGTTCGGCGTTCCCGAGGCCAAGCCGTCAGTGGCGACGGGAACGTTCGTCGAACCCGACGCGTGGAATGCGCTGATCGCCGATCCGGACGTCCTCGTCATCGATACCCGCAACGATTACGAATTTCAGGTCGGCACGTTCGAGGGGGCGCAGAATCCGGAAACCCGGGCCTTCAACGAATTCCCGGATTACGTGAAGCGGACGCTTGCCGGCGATCCGAAGCGCAAGATCGCGATGTTCTGCACGGGCGGCATCCGCTGCGAGAAGGCGAGCGCCTTTATGCTGCGCGAGGGTTTTCCGAACGTCTATCAGCTCAACGGCGGCATTCTGCGCTATCTCGAACAGGTCCCGCCGGAAGAAAGCCTGTGGCGCGGCGAGTGCTTCGTTTTCGACGAACGGGTCGCGCTTGAGCACGGCGTCCGTCAGGGGCATCACACGCTCTGCTCGGAGTGCGGATTTCCGGTCAGGCTGGGGGAGGGAAGTGCTGCCGCCCTCTGTGACGACTGCCGCGAACCAATGGCCAGCGCGGATTGAAGGCGCGGCATGGCGGCCCGGATGGCCCCGAGGGTGTAACTTCTTAACTTCCTGGTACCTCGGCCGCGGCAGAACTGGCGCTTGCTCGCTGGGCACCGAATGATGATATAGATCTTGGTGTTTCCGTCGCTTTTGGCATTCTGACCGGCCCATTTTCGCAAATGACTGTTCGTAACCCCGACGATGACTATCCGAACGCGGATCAGCGCGCGACGCTGGAGCAACTCATCCGTTGGCGGCGGGATGTGCGGCGTTTCAAAACGGATGCCGTTCCCGATGCCTTGGTAGAGCGGCTTTTGCGGCTCGCAGATCTCGCTCCCTCGGTCGGCAACAGTCAGCCGTGGCGCATTGTGAACGTGCCATCGCCGGAATTGCGGACCGGGGTCGAAGAAAGCTTCGAAGCGGCCCGGATTCGCGCCGGCAGCGGCTATAACTCCGATCAGGCGGATCTCTACTTTCGGCTGAAGCTCGCAGGATTGGACGCTGCGCCCGTGCATCTCGCGATCTTTTGCGACCACGGCGTGCTGCAGGGCCACGGGCTCGGACGGCACACGATGCCGGAGACGCTCGATTATTCCTGCGCGTGCATGGTGACGGTGCTCTGGCTTGCCGCCCGGGAAGCAGGTCTCGGCCTCGGTTGGGTTTCGATCGTCGATCCTGCTGAGGTCGCGAAGATGCTTGGCGCGCCGCCCGATTGGAGGCTCGTCGGCTATCTCTTGCTTGGGTGGCCGGAAGAGGAGCATCTCGATCCTGAACTCGAGAGACATGGATGGCAGCCGCGGACGGATTTCGAGACACGCTATTTTACGGCGGGCGTCGCGCCGCTTCTGAACGAAGCAAAGGGCGCGCGGCCTACAAAGGCAACACGTCAGGGCTCAGTTACACTCGTCGGAGCGGGACCGGGCGATCCGGAGCTTTTGACCATCAAGGCGCTTTATGCGTTGCAAGCTGCGGATGCGGTGCTCTTCGATGATCTTGTCGCTAAACCGATCCTCGATCTTGTCCGTCCCGGCGCGCGGCTGATCGATGTCGGTAAGCGCGGATATCGCAAGTCGTGCAAGCAACCCGACATCAATGCGCAAATGGTGTCGCTGGCGCGCGAGGGGCTGAATGTCGTGCGTCTTAAGTCGGGTGATCCGTTGATTTTCGGGCGCGCCGGGGAGGAGATCGCAGCGTGCGAGGAGGCGGGCATTGCGATCAGCGTCGTGCCGGGTGTGACCTCGGCGCAGGGTGCTGCGGCAAATCTCAAGGTGTCGCTGACCAACCGCGATCATGCGCGCCGTTTGCAGTTCATTACGGCGCATGACCGGCACGGGACGTTGCCTAAGGACATCGACTGGAGCGCCGTCGCCGACAGCGCTGCGACAACCGTCATCTACATGCCGAAGCGGACGCTCGCGGAACTCTCCGAGATTGCGCTTTTGCATGGACTCGATCCAAAAACGCCGGCGATCGCCGTCGCGAATGCGACGCGGCCGGACGAACGCGTTTTCGTCTCGACCATCGGGGCCATTGCCGCGGCGCTCGATGCGGCGCATCCGGAGGGGCCGGTGCTTGTCATGCTCGGGGAGGCTTTGCGTTATGCAACGGCGCGAGATGCGGCGAAGCAGGCGGAAGATATCGCGGCCGCGCATGGCGTCTTGCCGGAACAATCCTGATATCGGCTGTGGTGCTCTCCTTGATCTCCCACATTTCGCGCAACTTCCGTGAGTGAGGCCGCCACGCTGCTGGTGGTTGTCGCGGCGCTCGCGCTCGAAGCTGCCTTTGGATATCCGGCTTGGATTTATCAGCGCATCGGCCATCCCGTTTCTTGGATCGGATCGCTTATTGCTGCGCTCGATCGCCTGTTCAACCGGGAGAGCGATAGCGAAGACAAGCGCCGCGTCGCGGGCGTTCTGGCTTTGGCAATTGTCTTCGTCACTGTTGGCGTCATTGCGTGGATGTTCGAGCGTCTGGCCGCGCACAGTTCGATTGGTGGCATTTTTATTGCGGTTCTTGCTTCGACGTTGATTGCGAGCCGAAGCCTTTATGACCATGTCGCCGCCGTCGCGCGCGCGCTTGACGAAGACGGGCTCGCAGGCGCGCGAGTCGCGGTCGGCCGCATCGTCGGGCGTAATCCGCTGACGCTCGACGAACATGGTGTCGCCCGCGCCGCGATCGAAAGCCTTGCCGAGAATGCGTCCGACGGCGTCGTTGCGCCGGTGTTTTGGTTTGCTTTTTTCGGGCTGCCGGGCCTTGCCGTTTATAAGGCGATCAATACGGCCGACAGCATGATTGGTCATCGGACGAAGCGGCACGAGGCGTTCGGATGGGCGTCGGCGCGGCTCGACGATCTCGTCAATCTGCCGGCATCGCGGCTAACGGGATTGATGTTTGCGGCAGCGGCTCTCTTTATCCGCGGGGCATCGCCGGCGGCCGCGCTCGAGGCGATGTCTCGCGACGCTTCGAAACATCGATCGCCGAACGCAGGCTGGGCAGAAAGCGCGATGGCTGGAGCGCTGGGGTTCAAGCTCAACGGGCCAAAGGTCTATGGCGACGTGCGCGTCGAGGACGCCTACATGGGCAATGGGCGCCGCGACCTGACCGGGGATGATATTCACGTAGCGCTGCGGCTGGCGGTGTTCGCATGGGGCATCATGATCGCGACGCTCTTGTTCTTCGCCGTCATTTTGCGAGGCTGAGAAGGTTGTCGATGGCGACGTGCCGCGCGAGGTGTTCGGCGAAGCCGTCGAGGATGTCGTCGATTTCCGCTTCGTAGCTGGTTCCGGATGCTTCGACGCCGAATGTCGAAAGGATTGCCGCGCGCGCGGCGTCTGACGAAAAAATTCCGTGGACGTAGCATCCCGCGACGCGGCCGTCTGGTGATGTTGCGCCATCGCTGCGGCCGTCGGCGAATGTCAACATCGGCAGTGTCGTGTCCGGTCCCGTGGTTTGGCCGACGTGCATTTCGTAGCCTTGAAAGGGCGCAGCGTTGATGTTGAGTTTTCCGGCAACGGCTGCGAGTGTCTTTTCCGTGCCGAATTCCGTTTCGACGTCCAGCAGGCCGAGGCCTTCGACGGTTCTTGGCGGGCCTTCGATGCCGGCAGGGTCGGAAATGCGCTTGCCCAGCATTTGATAGCCGCCGCAAAGTCCGAGTACGCGGCCGCCCCGCCTGACGTGAGCCCTGATGTCGATATCCCAGCCTTCGGCGCGGAGGGCGGCGAGATCGTCGATCGTCGCCTTCGAGCCTGGCAGTAGGATGAGGTCCACGTCTGCCGGAATAGGCCTGCCGGCTTCGATCATAGCGACGGCGACGCCCGGTTCGCTGCGCAACGGATCGAGGTCGTCGAAATTCGAAATGCGCGGCAGAACGGGAACCGCGATGCGAAGCTTCACATTCGCGTCCGGCTTCGATGTTTTCGCAAGATCACGGAGCGCGAGAGCGTCTTCGGCGGGAAGTTTCCGCGCGTCGTTGTAGAACGGCACGAGACCGAGCGGCGCCCATCCCGTTATTTTCGCAATCGCCGCCATGCCGTCGGCGAAGAGTGTTGGATCGCCGCGCATCTTGTTGACGATGAAGCCGCGGATCATCGCCGCGTCGTCCCGTTCGAGGACGCGCTCTGTTCCGACGAGACTGGCTATCACGCCGCCGCGATCGATATCGCCGATCAGAATGACCGGCACGTCGGCCGCGCGCGCGAAACCGAGGTTCGCGATATCGTTCTTGCGGAGATTGATTTCCGACGCGCTGCCTGCACCTTCGACGAGGACGAAGTCGGCTTCGGCCTTCAGGTGGGTGAAGCTTTCAAGGACGGCTGGCAGAAGCTCGGGCTTTTTGGCTTGAAACTCGCGGGCTCTGGCAGAACCAATCATCCGGCCCTGCACGACGATCTGGGCGCCTGTCTCGCTTTCGGGTTTCAGCAAAACCGGGTTCATGTGAACCGACGGCGCGACGCGGGCTGCGCGTGCCTGGAGGGCCTGCGCGCGGCCGATCTCGCCGCCGTCAGCCGTCACCGCGGCATTGTTCGACATGTTCTGCGGTTTGAACGGCACGACGCGAATGCTACGGTTCGCGAGCAGGCGGCACAGGCCCGCGACCATCAGGGATTTGCCGACATCCGAGCCGGTACCTGAAAACATCAGGGATCGCGCTGGCATTAGAACTCGATGCCTTCCTGGGCTTTGATGCCGGCTGCGAAGTGATGCTTCACGGCGGCCATCTCGGTCACGCCGTCGGCGAGGGCGATCAGCTCCGGCTTGGCGTTGCGGCCCGTCGCGACGATGTGGAGATCGGGTCGGCGCGTGCGGAGTGTTTCCAGCACATCGTCGAGCGGAAGGTAGTCGTAGCGAAGCGCGATGTTGATTTCGTCCAGGATGAGAAGGCGGATCGATGGATCGGCCATCAACTCTTTCGCCTTTGCCCAGGCGCGCTCGGCCGCCGCAATGTCGCGCGCCTTGTCCTGGGTTTCCCAAGTGAAACCTTCGCCCATCGTGTGCCAGGAGACCTGATCGCCGAACATGCGCAGCGCATCGCGTTCCCCGGTCATCCACGCGCCCTTTATGAACTGCACGACGCCGACGCGCCAGCCGTGGCCGAGTGCGCGCAAGACCAAGCCGAACGCAGCGGTCGACTTGCCTTTGCCGGGTCCCGTGTGAACGAGGAGGACGCCCTTCTCGATCGCCTTGGAGGCGACCTCGGCATCTTGCACGGCTTTGCGCTTGGCCATCTTGGCCCTGTGGCGTTCGGCCTCGCTGTCCGTCAGTTCGCTGGTCACGTTTTTTCAGCCTTTCAAAGTCAGAGGCAGGCCCGCGGCGACAAAGACGACTTTGTCCGCGACGGCCGCGATTTTCTGGTTGAGACGTCCGGCCTCGTCGCGGAAGGCGCGTGCCAACGCATTCTCCGGCACGATGCCGAGGCCAACTTCGTTCGAAACGATGACGCAGGGCGCAATGCGCTTCGAGAGTGCGGCGATCAACTCCTCGGTCGCATCCGGAACGGAACGTTCCGCGTGCATCAAATTCGATACCCACAAGGTCAGGCAATCGACGAGGGACGGCAGCTCGGACGTCCGGTTTGCCAAGGTGCTGGCGATATCGAGCGGCGTTTCGTGCTGAACCCAGCCCGTACTTCGGCGGCTTTTATGCAGTCTGATCCGCTCATTCATCTCGCTGTCGAAAGCCTCGGCCGTGGCAATGTAGGCCCAGGGTCCGGGCAGGCTCGTCACAAGGCGTTCGGCGTACACGCTTTTGCCCGAGCGCGCCCCTCCGAGGACCAATGTCAACTGTGGCAAGGGGGGCGTCGGCATGGGGCTACTTTCGGGCGTTTTCGGCGATTGACGAAGCATAGACGCTCACTTATCGATGGTGAGGACGGTCCCTCGCAAGAGGGTTCAAAGGGAATGCGGTATCAACTCCGCAGCTGCCCCCGCAACTGTTAGCGGTGAGCGCTGGCGATATGGCCACTGGGCAATTCCCGGGAAGGTCGCCAGATGCTGAGACCCGTGAGCCAGGAGACCTGCCGTCTCAGATCGTTTTTTCCAACCGTCGCCGGTGGGGCGAGAAAGGTTAACATGCACTTCAGCATCCTTCGCGCACCTCATTGCGCGCCAATCCAACACGCGCCTTCCCTAATCTCGCAGTCCTTCTTCGCGGCCTTCCCGGCTCAGCGATCCTCGCGCCATGGCGTCCACAAATCTTCGGAGTCTTTTCAATGAGCGCGCGCAAGGTACCTGTCACGATCGTCACGGGTTTTCTCGGCGCCGGTAAGACGACGCTCGTGCGGCACGCAATCGAGAACGCCGAGGGTCGCCGCTTGGCGTTGATCGTCAACGAATTCGGCGACGTCGGCGTTGACGGCGCTATTCTTCGTTCGTGCGGCATCGCGAACTGCCCGGAGGAAAACATCGTCGAGCTGACGAATGGATGTCTCTGCTGCACCGTCGCGGACGATTTCGTGCCGACCCTCGAGGCGCTGCTATCCCGTAATCCGCCGCCCGAGCACATCATCGTCGAGACGTCGGGCCTTGCGCTCCCGAAGCCGCTCGTCAAAGCGTTCGAATGGCCGGACATTCGCAATCGCGTGACGGTCGATGGTGTCGTCACCGTCGTCGACGGGCCGGCGGTGAAGGCCGGGCGGTTCGCCGACGATCCGGTGAAGGTCGCGGCGCAACGCGCGGCCGACCCGTCCGTCGATCACGAAAATCCGCTAGAGGAAGTCTATGAGGATCAGCTTCTCTGTGCCGATCTCGTCGTGTTGAACAAGACTGATCTCATGTCGGCCGAAGAGGCGGATCAGATCACGGAAGAGATCAGAGGCGGCGTTCCGCGTGCGATCAAGATCGTCGCGACGCGCGAGGGGCGTGTTCCCGCGAGTGTGCTGCTTGGGCTGTCGGCTGCCGCCGAGAACGATCTCGCTAACCGTCCCTCGCATCACGACAATGAGCCGGACCACGACCACGACGATTTCGAGACGTTCATCGTCGACGTTCCGCCGCTTGCGTCGCCCGCCGATCTCGCGTCGCGCGCCAAGGCCATCGCCAATGCTCACGACGTGCTACGCATCAAAGGCTTTGCGGCAATCGACGGCAAGCCAATGCGGCTCCTGTTGCAGGGCGTCGGCGAGCGCGTGGATACGCGGTACGAGCGCGCCTGGCGGGACGATGAGCCGCGACTCGGAAAGCTCGTCGTCATCGGTCAGAAGGGGCTCGACCGCGAGGGCATCACCAGGACTCTGACAGGCGTGGCCTAATGCATATCGTCGTTCGCGAGAGCCGGGATCTCGATGAGGCTGCAGTGCCTCAGGATCTCGGCCTTGCGCCCGCCGATATCGTGTTTCTTTCATTTTCCGATTCCGACCTGGCGATGGCTGCGGCGGCGTTCCGATCGGTTGCCGCCGATCAGCGGCCGAGCCTTCGCGTCGCCAATCTCAATGCGCTCAGGCATCCGATGTCGGTCGATCTCTTCGCCGATACGACACTTGCCGGTACGAAAGCGGTGCTCATCCGGCTGCTCGGCGGCCTCGATTACTGGCGCTATGGCGGCGAGCAGCTCGGCAAGCGATGCCGCGAGCTTGGTATTGCTTTGGCCATCGTGCCGGGCGACGGCCGCCCCGACATTCGGCTCGCCGCACTTTCCACCGTCGAGGCGCAAGACCTGACGCGGCTCGGCGCGCTTCTCGATCAAGGCGGCGTCGAGAATACGCGGGCAGCACTACAGGGGGTACTGGCGCGCGCCGAGCGGCGTGACGAGCGCATTCCAACGCCATCCATCATTCCGAGCTTCGGCATCTATCGCGAGAGCCCCGTGGGAACGGCCGATATTGGAACGGCGGCAGTCGTCTTCTATCGCTCGCATTTGCTTGCCGGTGACGTCGCGCCCATCGACGCGCTCATCGATGCTCTCGATCATCGTGGCCTGGCGACGACGGCCCTCTATGTGCCAAGTCTGAAGGCGCCCGAGGCGGCGGCGTGGCTTGGCAACGAACTCTCGCGGGTGCGCCCGAGCGTCGTCATTAATGCGACGGCGTTTGCCGCGCGCGATGGAGCCGACGGATCTCCGCTCGATCAGTGCGATTGTCCGGTTCTGCAAGTAGCGCTCGCAAATGCATCGCGGACGGCGTGGGAGAATTCGCAACGCGGACTCGGCGCATCCGATCTCGCGATGCACGTCGTTCTGCCCGAACTCGACGGCCGGCTTTTTGCGGGCGTCGTCTCGTTCAAGGAAGAGGACGATCTCGGCAGCGACTTGGGAATGTCGCTCTTTCGGCATGCGTCCTACGGCACGGGTGTTGAACACGTTGCGGATCTAGCCGCTGGCTGGGCGCGATTGAGAACGTCGCCACGGAACACGCGGCGGGTCGCGTTGCTGCTCTCGACCTATCCCGGGCGGCCCGATCAGATTGCGCATGCCGTCGGGCTTGATGGGCTCGAGAGCGCGTGCAAAATCGCTGCACGATTGGGCGATGAAGGCTATTTGGTTTCTGCAGCGCCTGAGAAGGCGAGGAAACTCGTTCTGCAGCTTGGTCCCGACGCGCCGGAGACGCGATGGTCCATCGAAGATTATCGCGCCGCCTTCGATCAGCTCCCCAAAGCTTTTCGCGACAGTGTCACCGCGGCATGGGGTGAACCCGAAGCCGACAGCTTTGCCGTCAACGGCGCATTTTTGTTTCGTGCTGCGGAGTTCGACAATTTCCTGATCGGATTGCAGCCGGAGCGCGGTCAGGTTCAGGACCGGAAGGCGCAATATCACGATCCATCGACGCCGCCGCGGCATAGCTATGTCGCGTTCTATCTCTGGCTCAGACATGTCGCGAACATCGGTGCGCTGATCCATCTCGGCGCGCACGGTACGCTGGAATGGCTGCCGGGCAAGGCGATTGCGGGAAGCGAAGCGTGCGCGCCGCGAGCTTTGCTCGGGCCGGTGCCGATGATCTATCCCTTCATCGTCAACGATCCGGGTGAAGCCGCGCAGGCCAAGCGCAGGCTGGCTGCCGTGACGCTCGGGCATCGTCCGCCGCCGATGGTCGAAGCTGGACTTTCCGGTCCTTTGAGCGATCTCGAACAGCTCGTCGATGAATTCTCGTCCGCCGATGGACTGGATCCGCGGCGGCGAAAGGCCTTGTCCGGACAGATCGTCGATGCCGCTTTTCGCGCGGGAATCGCGGAGCGCTGCGGTCTCGAAGCCGGCATGTCGCCAAGCGACGCGCTGATGCGCATCGACGCGTTTCTCTGCGATGTGAAAGAGCTGGCGATCCGCGACGGCCTGCATGTGATCGACGATATCGAACTCGATGCCATCGTCCGTGCACTCGATGGAAAGTTCGTCGAGCCGGGTCCAGCCGGCGCGCCAAGCCGCGGCCGTTCCGATGTGCTGCCAACCGGGCGCAATCTTTATAGCGTCGATCCGCGCAGCGTGCCGACGCCGACTGCCTGGACGAACGGAAGGCGCGCCGCCAAGGCCATTCTCGATCGGTATGTCGGTGATCACGGCGATTGGCCACGAGCGATCGTGCTTGATCTTTGGGGCAGCGCGACGCTGCGCACGGGCGGGGAAGAGCTTGCGACAGCGCTGGCTTTGCTCGGCGTCAGGCCGGTGTGGGATCATCGCTCCTACCGCGTCACGGGTATCGAGACGGAAGCCTTGGCCGAACTCGGGCGGCCGCGCGTGGATGTGACGTTGCGCATCTCCGGGCTTTTCCGCGACATGTTCGGTGCGCAGCTTGCGCTTTTCGACAGTGCCGTCTCGCTCGTTGCCGGCTTATCGGAAGATGAGGCTGACAATCCGCTGCGTGCGGCGCATGACGGAAATGGAAGGATCGATCGCATCTTCGGACCGGCCGACGGCAGCTACGGTTCGGGCGTGATGCAGCGCATCGATCGTGGCGACTGGTCGAAGCGCGAGGACCTCGGTGGGGCTTACCTCGAGAGTTCGGCGCACAGCTATCGCAATGACGTTGCCGGTCAGGACGCGGGTGGAAATTTCAAAGATCGGGTGAAAGCTGCAGACGCGTTCGTCCACGTGCAGGATCACAGCGAGATCGATCTGCTGACCGGCGGCGATTTCGCGGCTCACGAAGGCGGGTTCGCGGCCGCGGCTGCTGCCGTCGGCAACAGCGGCGTCGCACTCTATCATGGCGATACGGCCGCGCCGGAAACTCCGCGTGTCCGAACGTTGCAAGAAGAATGCGCGCGCGTCATTCATGGCCGCGCAGCCAATTCGCGCTGGATCGAAGGACAGATGCGGCACGGCTATCGCGGAGCCGCGGAGATGGCGCAAAGCGTCGATGCGGCGTTCGCGTTTGCGGCGACGGCATCGGCGGTCGACAACGGTGGCTTCGAACGGCTCTACAACGCGTATCTCGGCGATCCGGCGGTTGCGGCATTCATCGAACGCGAAAATCCGGCTGCGATGGAATCGATGCGCCGGCGGTTCGCGGAGGCGATTTCGCGGGGGCTTTGGCAGCCACGCCGTAATGATTTGGAAGCCGGAACCGGCAAGTCCCGCGAGGCCGCCGAATGACTGTGCCCGCTCACTTGATAAAGGGATGGTGTCCGGGTGCGCTTCGGCCGATGCGGTCGGGCGACGGGCTGATCGTGCGCATCAAACCGCGTGCCGGCGCGTTTTCGATTTCCGCGATGGTTGCAATTGCGGATGCGGCCGCGCGTTTTGGTTCGGGCGAAATTGATCTTACCAATCGCGGCAATCTGCAACTGCGTGGCGTATCCGACGATAGCTACGACGATGTGATCTCTGCGCTCCGTGCGGCGCACTTGATCGATCGTTCGGCGGCCGTCGAGGCTGTGCGCAATGTCGTCGTCGATCCGCTGAGCGGCGTCGATCCCGATCGTCGAAATGTGCGCGAAGTCGCTGCACGGTTTGAAGACGTGCTTACCGACGATGCGCGGCTTTGGGCGCTTCCGGGAAAATTCGGCTTCAGCTTTTCGGGAAGTTCCGAGCCTGCGGTCGCGGGACGGGCGGCCGACATCATGGTCGCGGCGACGGGTGACTGCTTTGACATTTGCCTCGATGGCGCGGCCGATCTCCGGTGCGCGGTAGCCGAGTGCGATGTGATCGACGCCGTGCGGCGGCTGGCGCTGGCGTTCTTGGATCTTGCGGCGAAAGATCCCGGGGTCCGGAGAATGAAGGATGCAGTTGCTCACTCTGGGGTCGTGCACATTTTCGAATTGGCCGGATTGCAAGCGTCTTCGCGAACGGTAGACGTATCGATCGGTTCGGCGTCTGCTGGAATTCTTGCGCGTGCGGATCGCGTGTTCGGCGTTGGCATCGGGCTTCCGTTCGGACGAATTGCCGCCGATCAGCTCGTGCAGCTCTGCCAATCCGCGGAGGCGGCGAAACTCGAGGACGTATTTACAAGTCCACAACGCATTCTCGTTTTCCCGGTTGCGGAGCGGGCGAGCGCTGAACTGGTTCTCCAGATAGCCGATGATCTCGGCTTGATCGTCGTCCCCGAGGATGCTCGGCTGCAGATGGACGTCTGCCCCGGTTCGCCGGGCTGCGGAAACGCCACCACCGACACGCGCAGCGATGCGCGGCGTATGGTTGCGGCTCTGAATGGCTCGTTGAGCGGCTATTCGGTTCACGTTTCGGGCTGCGAAAAAGGCTGCGCGCGGCAGTCTGCGGCCGATTTCACGCTTATTGCGCGGGCGGGGCGCTACGATCTCATCCGCAATGGCGTCGCGGGCGATCCGATCGCGTTGGCAAATCTCGACGCGGATGATATCGGCAACGCCGTTTCGCGCTTCATTTTGGACTCCGCATCATGACGGTTCAAGACTACATCCGGGACGGCGCGGCGATTTACGCGCGCTCTTTTGCGATCATCCGCGCCGAGGCGGATCTCGCGGGATTTTCGCCGCCAGAAGAACGTGTGGCCGTACGGATCATCCATGCTTGCGGCATGGTCGAGATCGCGCGCGACATTGTCATGTCGCCGTCATTTGCGCAGAGCGCGGCGTCGGCCTTGGCTGCGGGTGCTCCAATCCTGTGCGATTCGATGATGGTCGCGGATGGGATCACGCGTGCGCGGCTCTCTGCAAAAAATTCGGTCATCTGCACCCTTCGCGATCCGAAGGTGCCGGAAATTGCCGCCGAGATCGGCAATACGCGCACGGCGGCTGCGATGGAGCTGTGGAAGCCGCATCTTGCGGGTTCCGTCGTCGTCGTCGGTAATGCGCCGACGGCTCTTTTCCGTCTTCTCGAACTGCTGGACGCGGGAGTGCCGAAGCCGGCGGCCGTCATCGGCATGCCGGTCGGTTTCGTCGGCGCAATCGAATCGAAAGAGGCGCTGGCCGCCGACGGACGCGTTCCATTCGCGATCGTGCGCGGCCGCAAGGGTGGCAGCGCCATGGCCGCAGCAGCCGTCAACGCGCTTGCGAGCGAGGCCGAATGAACGAGGTGAAGTCCGGGACGCTGTTCGGTGTCGGCCTTGGGCCGGGAGATCCGGAGCTCATGACGCTGAAGGCGGTGCGCGTGCTCGGCGCAGCGCCGGTCGTCGCGCATTTCCGCAAGAGCGGCAGGCCGGGCCACGCGCGCACGATTGCAAATGCGTACATATCCGGGGCCGTCATCGAGGCGGCGTTCGATTATCCCGTGACGACCGAGATCGATTTTCGTGAAGACGGTTATGTCTCGGCAATCCGCGAGTTTTACGCGCAGTGTGCCGAGGCCATCGCGGGGCATCTCTGCGCGGGGCGCGACGTGGCGCTTCTTTGCGAAGGCGATCCGTTCTTCTACGGATCATTCCTGCATATGTACGATCGTATCAAGTCGGCGTACCCCGTCACGGTGATACCCGGCATCACGGGCATGTCCGGATGCTGGACGGCGGCGCGGGCGCCGATCACGTATGGCGATGACATACTGACGGTGCTGCCAGGCACGCTCGATCGCACGGTTCTTGCGAAACATCTCGAGGGCGCCGACGCCGCCGTGATCATGAAGGTCGGCCACAACCTGCAAAAGATCAAAGAAGCGCTGCGCGACGCGGGGCGCTTTCAGGATGCCATTTATGTCGAACGGGGAACGATGCCGGGCGAACGGATCGTGCCGCTTGCCGACCTCGGTGATTGCGCAGTTCCTTATTTCTCGATCGTGCTGCTGCCGGGCGGCCGTGGGCGGCGCATCGCATGAAGGGTCAGCTCGTTATCGCCGGTCTCGGACCGGGGCCTGAAGGCTGGGTTACGCCGGCGGCCACCGAGGCCGTCGCGGCTGCGGATATCATCCTCGGCTATACGCCGTATGTGAACCGGATCACGGCGCGGCCGGGGCAGGTTCTCGAAGCGTCCGACAATCGCGAAGAACTGGCGAGAGCCGAGCGTGCGCTGGCACTCGCGGCAGGCGGAAGCCGCGTTGCTGTCGTCTCAGGCGGAGATCCGGGCGTCTTCGCGATGGCGGCTGCCGTGTACGAGGCCGTCGAGAGTAATCCGGCGTCGGCGGAGGGCGTCGACATTCGCGTCGAACCGGGCGTGACGGCGATGCTTGCGGCGGCGGCGCGCATCGGTGCGCCCTTGGGGCATGACTTTTGCGCCATTTCGCTTTCGGATAATTTGAAGCCGTGGACGACAATCGAGAAGCGCTTGCGGCTCGCCGCCGAGGCGGACTTCGTTATTGCGCTCTACAACCCTGCTTCGAAGGCGCGTCCGCAGCAGATCAGGAAGGCGTTCGAAATTCTGAGTGCGGCGTTGCCAGCCGAAACGATTGTGGTCTTCGCGCGAGCTGTCGGACGGCCGGATGAGGAAATCGATGTGGCGACGCTCGCACGCGCGCCGGAAATGCCGTGCGATATGCGCACGCTTGTCATCATCGGTTCACAGGCGACACGTCAGGTGAGATCCCCTGATGGGCGCGCGTGGGTTTATACGCCGCGCGCGGAGCGACGATGATAATGGGTTTCGATCCAGGCCAAAACTTCCTCCACCGACGCCACGGTCGGTCGCAAGCCGATCGCGGGGCGGCGAACCATATGGACCTTGATGCCGAGTTGGCGCGCGGCTTCGATCTTGGAATATGTGGCGTTGCCGCCGGCATTCTTGGCGAGCACGTGGTGGATGCCGTGGCGGGTGAAAAGTTCGATGTCGTCTTCCGTGCGAAATGGACCGCGCGCGGCGATGATCGTCGCGTGCGGAATGTTTGCGGGCGGTTCGCTCGCATCGACGACGCGGATCACGTAACGATGCTGCGGCGCTCCACTCAGCGCAGAGATTGCCTGCCGTCCGAGGCCGGAGAAGACGTCTTGTGGCGTCGAGGGCAGGCCAGCGATGGCGGCTTCGATGCTGTCGTATTCGGTCCAGTCATCACCATCGGCCTGCGTCCACGGCGGCCGCTCGACCGCGAGCAGAGGGATGCGCGCCGCCGCGGCCGCGGAAATTGCGTTCCGGCTTATATTGGCAGCGAACGGATGCGTCGCGTCGATGAGGAGATCAATATTCTCACGCGCCAGATATGTGGACAGACCGTCAACGCCGCCGAAGCCGCCGACGCGAACGGACAAGGGGCTCGCCGCCGGATTGGCCGTGCGGCCGGCGAGCGACAGGGTCGCCGCGACGGTTTTGTCGTTCGCAAAGCGGTGCGCGAGGGACACCGCTTCGCTCGTTCCGCCGAGGAGCAGCACACGCAGCGGATTGTCGGAATTCGTGATCATGCCGAGAGCCCAATGCCATGAGCGGGCGCTGGTTGTCCATCATTGGCATCGGTGAAGACGGCCGAAAAGGGTTGTCTCCGGCGGCCTCTGCCTTGATCGATGCAGCGGAGCTTGTGGTCGGCGGGCGGCGTCATCTCGATCTCGTCGGCGATACGCCGGGAGAAAAGATGGCGTGGGAGAAGCCGCTCGAGGCGACCGCGACGACGATCTTGGCGCGGCGTGGGACGCCTGTGGCCGTGCTCGTGTCGGGCGATCCGTTCTGGTTCGGGGCGGGCGCGACGCTGGCGCGGTCGATACCCATCGAGGACATGCAGGTTTTGCCTGCGCCTTCGAGTTTCTCGCTTGCTGCTTCGCGCCTCGGCTGGCCGCTGCAGGACGTGACGACGCTGGGGCTCAACATGAAGGGGCTGACGCCTCTGATCCGCCGGTACTTGCATCATGGCCGGCGGATATTGGCGCTCGCGCTCAACGGTGAAACGCCGCGTGAGGTTGCGAGGCTTTTGAGCGAAGCGGGGTTCGAGGAGAGTACGGTCACGGTGATGGAGGCGCTTGGCGGTCCGCGCGAGCGCATCAGGAGCGTGCCCGCGAAGAATTTCGATTTTGGAGCCGTCGATCCGTTGAATATCATCGCGGTCGATGTCGTTGCGGGTTCCGGGGCAAGGCCCATTCCGTTCGCGGCCGGGTTGCCAGATCATTACTTTGAGAACGACGGCCAGCTGACCAAGCGCGAGATCCGCGCGGTGACGATGTCGTCGCTGCAGCCGGGCGCCGGACAGCTGCTCTGGGACGTCGGCGCGGGGAGCGGATCGATCGGCATCGAATGGCTGCTGGCGCATCCGTCGAATACCGCGATTGGCATCGAACGTGACGCCGAACGCGCTGCACGGGCAGTTCGAAACTCCGTCACTCTCGGCGTGCCGCATCTCGACATTCGCTACGGCGCCGCGCCCGATGCGCTGAGCGGCCTTGCTCAGCCGGATGCGATTTTCATCGGTTGCGGTACTGCCGGCGGGGACGTCATCGAGGCTTGCTGGATGGCGTTGAAGCCGGGCGGACGTATCGTCGTCAATGCGGTAACGCTTGAATCCGAGCAGGCGTTGCTCGCGACGTATCTAAGCCGTGGAGGAACGCTGACGCGCATCAGCGTCGAACGGGCGGAGCCAGTCGGGAAACTCACGGCGTGGCGTCCGGCAATGCCAGTTCTGCAATGGGTTTCAGTAAAGCCCTATGGTGACGCATGATTGCAATCGGCATGGGAGCGAACAGCCTCGCTCAACCGGATGATTTTTCCGCGGTGCTTGCAACGGTGTGGCGGGAGGCGGGCGGGTGCGATGAGGTTGCGACGCTCGCCACGGCGGCGTTCGCCGTTCACGTCCAGGCGGCTGCATTGAAAGCTGGCGTTTCCTTTCGTCCGTGGATGCTGATTGCGCTACGCGAAAGAAGCGCGGACTGCGTGACGCGGTCGGAGCGATCGTTGTCGCTTTTCGGCGTGACGTCGATTGCCGAGGCTGCGGCATTGGTGAGTGCGGGGCCGGGTTCGCATCTGGTCATGCCGAGGCGAGTCGTTGGCAACATCACGGTCGCTGCGGCGCAATCGGCGGCGCGCGGGAAACGGTCGAAATGACGGTTCATTTCATTGGTGCAGGCCCTGGCGCCGCAGACCTCATCACGGTGCGCGGGCGCGATCTCATCGCCCGCTGCCCGGTCTGTCTTTATGCTGGATCGCTCGTTCCGCAAGCTTTGCTGACGCATTGTCCGCCGGGTGCCGAAATTGTCGATACGGCGCCGATGACGCTCGACGAGATCGTTGATCGCATCGCGCAAGCGACACGCGACGGCAAGGATGTGGCGCGGCTTCATTCCGGCGATTTGTCGATCTGGAGTGCGGTTGGCGAGCAGCTTCGCCGTCTCGATCAGCTCAATATTCCCTATACGATCACACCGGGCGTACCGGCATTCGCCGCCGCGTCAGCAGTGCTGGCGCGCGAGCTGACGCTTCCCGAGGTCGCCCAGTCCGTGGTGCTGACGCGGACATCGGGCCGGGCTTCGGCGATGCCCGAACGCGAACAGCTCGAGACGTTTGCCGAAACGCGCGCGACGCTCGCCGTGCATCTCTCGATCCATGCCATCGCGGACGTCGTCAGGCGGCTTTTGCCTTTCTACGGACCGGAATGTCCGGCGGTGGTCGTCTATCGCGCGACGTGGCCGGAGGAGCAGATCATTCGCGGGACTTTGCAAACCATCGCTGCACAAACTGCCGAGGCGGGACCGGAACGCACGGCGCTGATCTTGGTGGGCGAGGCGCTGGGGCGCGACGACTTCCGCGAGAGCGCGCTTTATAGCGTCGATTATCGCCGCCGTTTTCGTGGTGGCTAGAAGAGTAGGCTGACCATGCCCGAAGCATTGACGTTGCCGCCAGGATTGATGATCGCGGCGCCGCGCTCGGGTTCGGGGAAGACGACCGTGACGCTCGGCCTGCTACGCGCGCTCGTCCGGCGCGGCCTTGCGGTGCAGCCGTTCAAATGCGGGCCGGATTATATCGATCCGGCGTTTCACGCCGTGGCGGCGGCTCGCCCGTCCTACAACATCGATAGCTGGGCGATGAGCTTCGATCGCGCTGCGGATATTCTGTCGCGTTCGTCGCGTGGTGCGAACGTCGTCGTTTGCGAAGCGTTGATGGGTCTATTCGACGGCGTTTCAAAAGCCGGGGCCTGGGGCAACGGCGCCAGCGCCGACATCGCCGCGAAAACAGGTTGGCCCGTCATTCTCGTGCTCGATGTTTCTGGCCAATCGCAAACGGCCGCTGCCGCCGCTCGCGGTTTCCAAGGGTTTCGAGACGGCGTGACGATTGCCGGTGTCATCCTCAATCGGGTGGGCAGTCCGCGCCATGTTCGTTTCGCTTCGGAGGCGCTGGAGGCCGCTGGGCTTCCGGTCGTCGGGGCCTTGCCACGGGAAAAGAACGTCGTCCTGCCGGAACGGCATTTGGGATTGGTGCAAGCCGAGGAGACGGCGGAGATCAACGCCCGGCTCGACGCGTTGGCGGATTTCATCGAGACGCATGTAGACGTCGGGCGCATTCTCCAACTTGCGGTGCCGGGATCAGTGGCGGGCGGAGAACGTCCGAAGATCAAACCTCCGGCCCAGCGTATCGCTCTCGCGAGGGACGCCGCCTTCTCGTTCGTCTATCCGCATCTGCTGGAAGGCTGGCGCGCGGCTGGCGCCGAAATCATTCCGTTCTCACCGCTTGCGGACGAAGCGCCAGATGTCCACGCCGATCTTGTCTGGTTGCCGGGCGGGTATCCGGAGCTTCACGCGGGGGCGTTGTCCAATGCCGGCCGTTTCCGGTCGGCTATCACCGCGTTTGCGCAGTCGCGGCCGGTTCACGGCGAGTGCGGCGGGTACATGGCGCTTGGTGCCGGCCTCGTCGATGCCGAGGGCCGGCGTCACGAGATGCTGGGACTTCTGGGGCTCGAAACATCGTTCGCAAACCGGAAAATGAACCTCGGGTATCGCCTGGCGGAGCTTGTCGCTGCCTGTCCGTTGGGGAGCGCCGGGGAGCTTCTGATGGGGCACGAGTTTCATTACGCGAGCGTTCTGGCATCGCCTGACGAGCCCCTCTTCCAATTGCGAAATTCCGATGGCGAGGCGCTCCCAGGGGGAGGCAGCCGTCGCGGTCAGGTCACAGGGTCGTTTTTTCATTTTATCGATAAATAACCGCGCCTCGGCCGGATTTTCAGGCTACGGTTGAACCCGGGCGATCGTTGCCCGCTCTACAAGTTAACCGGAAGTTCTGGAACTTTTTAGAACCCTGCGCATTTAAGTCCGGGAAGGTTCGTCCGGAACCGGGTGTGCACGAACGAGTACTACGGAATCCGTCAAATAGGGTCTTTGCAAGATGGGCACAGGCAGTGATCCCAAGCGAGGGGATTCAGCGACTATGCAGGCACCGTTACCGGTCGAGCTCCAGGGGCAGATCGGCCAGCGTTTGAGAGAGGCCTATATCGAGCTTATTAACGAGCCAGTCCCCGATCGGTTCGTTGCACTCCTGCAAAAACTTAAACAGCGCGAGGAGGAGAGTAAGGAGGACGGTCGTGACGAAAAGTGACGACGACCTGCAAGCTCTCTTGATCGCGGCCGTTCCCAATTTGCGCGCATTTGCAAATTCGCTTTGCGGCGACCCGACGCGTGCCGACGATCTGGTGCAGGATACGCTCGTCAAGGCTTGGTCCAATTTGGATGGCTTCGAAAAAGGCTCGAACCTGAAGGCCTGGCTCTTCACGATCCTGCGCAACACCTATTTCTCCGAACTTCGGAAACGCCGCCGCGAGGTCGAGGATGCGGACGGGGCGATGGCGGAGCGCATGTCGGTTTTGCCCGAACAACACGTTCATATGGATCTCGTCGACTTCAAGAAAGCTTTCGGCGTCTTGAGCGATGATCAGAAGGAAGTTCTGCTGCTCGTCGGCGCGGAAGGTTTCTCCTACGAAGAGGCAGCCGAGATTACCAACGCTGCCGTCGGTACGGTCAAAAGCCGGGTCAATCGCGCCCGTGTAGCCTTGAACAAGGCGCTCGGTCTCGAAGCCGGCGAGAACATCAATCCTAATGGCGAATTCGCCGGAATCACGCGAGTTGCGGGGCGAGGTTAGCCTCAATTGCTCGAAGAGCCGAGACGGATAAGTTCATGGGGTGCACGGACGTAATACCCTATCCGGGATGATCTTGTGTTTCGGTACAGGATCCTCTCGCCATAAAACGAGATTACGAGGTGTCAAATGTCGATAGCCGAATCCATTGCTCCCCATTTGCCGTATCTGCGCCGCTATGCGCGATCGCTGACGGGAAGCCAACAGTCCGGCGACAACTACGTCGCGGCGGTGCTGGAGGCGCTGATCGCCGATTCCGAGGCGTTCGACAAATCGATCGCTCCGCGCGTCGCGCTCTATCGCACTTTCACCAAGGTCTGGAATTCGCTCGCCGTCAATCGCGTTCCCGACGACGTGCGGCAACTCGATAAGCCGCTTCCGGAGCGGCGGCTGGAATCTATTACGCCCCTTCCGAGGCAGGCCTTCCTTCTCGTTTCAGTCGAAGGTTTTTCTACGGCGGAAGCGGCTCAGGTTCTTGATGTCACCCCGGCTCACGTGACCGAGCTTCTGCAAATGGCGGGCGCGGAAATCGCCGAGCAACTTTCGGCGGATGTTCTCATCATCGAGGACGAACCGCTGATCGCGATGGACCTGGAAGCGCTTGTCGTAGACATCGGGCATCGGGTGCAGGGCATCGCCCGGACGCATCAAGAGGCCGTTGCAGCAGTTGCCAAGAAGGCGCCGTCGCTCGTTCTCGCCGACATTCATCTGGCTGACGGAAGCTCGGGACTCGAGGCCGTGAATGAAATCCTCGAGACGATCAGTGTTCCGGTTATTTTCATCACCGCATTCCCGGAGCGCTTGCTGACTGGCACGAAGCCGGAGCCTGTGTTTCTGATCACGAAGCCTTTCGAACCCGCGGTCGTAAAGGCAATGATCAGCCAATCACTCTTCTTCGGTCTCAGATCGAAAAAGTCCGGTCAACGCGCCGCCTGACGCGTTTCAGTTGGTTTGTGAAAGAGGAGCCTTCGGTGAACGTGCGCCGAAACCGCGCGGTTGCGAATTGCGGCGAACATGGGGCGGGATCGGCTTCGAATGCTGCACAAAAAAATTAGAGTTCGCGCCGCTCGGGGGGAAGCGGGCGCGAACTCTTTAAAGTGACGCCGTACCCTGGGCCACGGGGGAGTGGGGAGGGAGTATTTGGGTACGGTCACAGTTGGAGAACGTAGCGATCGCTCGTGAGTTCCAAAGTTTCCTGGGGTATTTTTTGCCCGCTTTCGGGGCGTGCAGATGGTTTGATTTCGATTCAAAATGCGCGGATGTGCGCAGGCGCCGACTTGCTATGTCGTTGGCCGATAGCTTGGCCAAATGTAATTACGAGTTGGAAAGGTCTGAGCGGCTTAGTCGTGGTATCAATAGAGAAAAATTGCTCTTAGCGGGCGGTTGGCACGACAGTTAAGTCGTGGCATTGCATATACCTTCCTTCGATCGTTTTTAGCTGGGTTATGGGCCGCCAAAACATATCGCGGAGATTTGCAGCGTTCCTGACGTCGAATGCGACGAGAACGTTGTTGGTCTGGGTTTCAATCGCCGTTCTATCCGGGCTCGCAGCAATCGTTGCCTGGCAATGGACGGTGACGGCTGCAGATCGCGTTGCGCAAACGCTGCTCTATCAGCAAGGCCTGACGAAGTGGCTGAGCGCCGCGCAGGATCTCGAGATCGCGCAACGCGGATATCTGCTCACACGAGATCCAGCTTATCTCGCGTCCTACGAATCCGCGAAAAAGGCCGTGGGCGGCATCCATACCGATTTCACCCGGATCGGACGGAACAACCATCAGCTGCTAGCTGCGATCGAGGAGGTTCACAAGGCGCAGCAGGAACACCTGTCGGCAATCGACAAGAGCATTGCAGCCGCGGCGAAGGATCCAAATCCACCTGGTCAGCTCGCAGAAAACGGTCTCGACATCGCGCTGTCGAACCGGTTGCGTGATGAGATCGCCGCCGCCAGCCGGCAGCAACAACTTCTCTTCGAAGAGCGCGTCGCGCAATTTCACAACCAAAGCTTCTGGCTTCTAATCGCGATGCTCGCGATCTTACTGGCCTGCGCCGCGTTGGCGATGGTTGCATTAATCCGTGAGCGACAGCGCGTGGAAGCGTTAGAGATTACCGCCCTGACGCTGACGTCAACAAACCGGTCGCTGGAAGCGCGAGTCAAGGCACGCACCGAAGAACTCGCGATCGAGCGCGATAGGGCGGAAGCGGAAAGGGAGCGCGCGGAAGCGCTGCTCAGGGATGTTACGCACCGCATCGGTAACACGCTCTCGCTCGTCGTTGGCTTTATCAATCTGCACATCCGACACACGTCCGATCCGCGATCATTGAAAACGCTAACGGGTGCGCGGGATCGCATTCATGCAATTGCGAGCGCGCAGCGGCGGATCAATGTCGTCAACGATCTCGAGCTCGTGCGCATCGACACGCTCATGCAAGCGGTGCTGGATGATGTTGCAGAAACGGCCGGTGAAAGCCGGGTTCAATTGACGACCGAGGTGCCGCCACTTCTGGCGTCTGCGCAGGTCGCGACATCGCTCTGCGTGCTGGCGCAAGAATTCGTCGTCAATTCATTCAAGCATGCTTTCGGCGAGAATGGCGCGGGCGAGGTCAATGTCCGGTTGCAGCAAACGGGCGAAACCGGAGCGGAACTGATTATCGAGGATGACGGCTACGGGATCGATGCCAGTCTTTATGCCGGGATCGTGGGCGATGCCGATAAACTGCTGCACGCAAACGCAAGCAATGCGGGTGAGGGACTGGGAACGAAAATCGCGGCTCTCCTGACGCGGCAGTTTTCAGGAGCCATCACCTATGAACCCGTGAGGCCGGGACATGCGCGGCCGGGCACGCGGGTCTCGGTCAAATTGCCGGAGTTGGCGCTCACGGTGCCGAGCGACGACGTTTCAACAACGGAAAAAGAACTGAAGAGGACGCCCGCGTGATGGAAGGGCTCAGCTGAAGCTTATCAATTCAGCTGACCTTCCAACGCGCGGCATAAGTGGTTGAAAGCTCTAAAGCCCGAGGCTTGGGGCGCCGTGAACTTCCCGTTTGCATGCAGTCAACGACGAAGTTTATCGCCGATTTCACCGCGCGTTCGGAATAGGGTTTGATGATGGTACCGCAAGCAGACGAGAAGTCTTGCGGTATTTGCCGTGGATTCGACGTTGTAAAAATCACTGTCGCATGCGCGTCTTCGCTCAGGTGCCGGGCGACGGCGGGCCCCGTTATGCCATCGCTCAGGTGAACGTCGACGAGCGCCAGATCGCAACTGGTCATTTGCGTGAGCATCAATGCCCGACGCGATGATCCGGCGATGCCGATAACTTGATGGCCCAGGTCCGTTACGATCGCTGCCAGCTCGTCAGCGACGATCGGTTCGTCTTCGGTGATCAGAATCTTCACCACGCCCCCCGCGCGCCATTGTCCCACTCGGCAACAACGTATGGACGTAGGCGCGGTTCCGCCGGCGTTAGAAGTTCTCCGGTGAAAAACTCAGGTTCTGATGGCGTCTTTCTGGGCGTGACCGACGTTCGCGAGAGGGCCGGTCAAGGTCCAGGTGAACTCATCGGCGTTGCCATCAGCGCGAGCAGAAAGCTTCAGGCCTTGAGTTGAAAAGCGTTCTACGACCGACATGCCATAGCCTTTGGGGCCGTCGGCCAGGAACGGGGGACCTCCCGTTTCGCGCCACGCGATCAAAATTGTCGTGGGGTCAGGCAATGTCCATTCGAGCTTCACTTCGCCGGTCGCAGCCGAAAGCGCGCCGTGCTCGACGGCGTTGAGTGCGAGCTCCGTCAAAACCATTCCCAACGTTTGCGCTGCTTCCGGTGTCAGCATCACGGGTGGCCCCATGATGACAACTCGGTCGGCGTCGGTACGTGCAACCGCGCCGATTTCTGCTGCGGCCAACGTCGCGAGGTCCACGCTTTGCCAATCGGACGCGACGATCAAATCTTGCGAGGCAGACAAGCCTGCTACGCGAAGTGTGAAATCCTTGAGGTGAGATTTGACGTTGACGGCGTCGCGGGCCGTGAGCCTTGCCATTGCGAGGATCAGGGCGAGCAGGTTTTTCGAGCGGTGGGAAACCTCGCGGAGAAGAGCGTCTGTGCGCGTGAGGCTGAGCTTTTGGTCAGTCACGTCATAGGCGACGCCCGAGAGTGACGTAACTTTTCTTCCCACGGTCTCGGCCCGTGCGCCGCGCACTGCAATCCAACGGGTTTCTCCGCTGTGGCCCCGAATGCGAACCTCGACGGCCAGCGGCTTTTGGCCGGTGCTTGCAGCGCGGATGGCCTTCAGTAAACGACGGCGGTCGTGGCGTTCGACGCGGCGGAGAAGTTCGCGCGCGGGATGGTCATGTGCGCGATGGAGATCAATAAAATTTTCGGAAATTTCGGAATCCCAATGGATATTGCCGGTTTCGAGATTCCATTCCCAAACGCCGACGCCGCCTGCGCGTAGAGCCTGACGAAGCCGCTGTTCCCTCGTTCCTTCCGGCTCTCGCGATCTGAGTTCTTTGCCCTGGCTGTCGAACTGCAATGTCATGCCTGCCGGTCGGTTCGCTGTTTGGCCCCTTCGGGCCGACGATCTCATCGAGTTGCCAGCGTTCCAATCTTCCCAAATGTTTCGCTTCAACCACTTGGCGCCGGCAAACGATGCGACTGCCAATAATGAGGAAAGCGCTACAAGTGTTATCCAGTTTCGTTGATCCTCGCGCTCCACCGTTTTTTCTGGACTTTGCGCGGCAACTTGCAGGCCAAGCTGCGCGGTGTCGTCGACGGCTTTGACGCGCGGCGCGTCATTTGATTCATTTAAACTTGTTGTCAGTCCTGGTTTGACACGGGTATCGACAATTATCTCTCTGTCAGTGGCAGCGACAAAGATCGATGAGATGCCGTTGCCCGGCGCGCGTTCATAAGACGTGGTTTGCGGCACTAACGTGCGGAAAGTAGCTTGGTCGTCGCCAGAAGATGCGGGGCGAAGCGCGCGCGTGGAGACATCCTCTTGTTGTGCTGAAGATTCGCGGGATTGGATCGCGCTCATCACGTACGTGACAAGGCCCAGGGATGGGATGAGAATCCCCAGGCAAAGCAGGTAGGCCGCAACCCTGGCCGAAGGTGCGGGAATATTGATATGGCCTAGGGATTTGGCTTGCCGTGACTGGCTTACCTTCCCTGGTTGCTGAGTATTCACAATTAAGTCTTATTGTCCCGGAAGGAATACACAGAATCTCGCGCGAAATAAAATGCATGAGAGCCCGGAAGGTTCCAATTTTATGCGGTTCGGACCATTTGCCGGTGCCTCTTTCTCGGGGATACCTTGCCGCCACCGGGATTTGCCACGATGATGACACAAGCGCAGTGAAGACCTGATTGGTCTAAAGACGGCCGGAGATCATGACCGCTTCGAGACTCCGCATCAGGCTCGTTTGGCTCACGCTGTTGGCCTTCAGCGTGCAATTTTGCGTCGTCGCCTTCCATCATCATCCCAGCCGCGAAGTCAACGCGCGGTCCATGGTTTCCTATGCGGGCCATTGCGTTCAAACGCACAAGAAGCCGTGCGCGCCTGGCAACAATGATCACCACGACTGCGCGCTATGCTGGGCGACAGCGGTCGCGTCGACATCGCTCGTTCCGTCGCTTTTCGATTTTCCTGTACCGTCTGAAATTGCTTTCGTTCAGCTTCAGGCGCCCCTCAGCACTCAGAGCTGCGTAGTTCGCTGCTACGAACTTCGCGCGCGCGGTCCGCCACAGGCGCAAACCGTCTGAGTCACGAAGACTGTTTTCGCGTCTTCGTTCAGAAAAAAATCCGCCTTTCGTGATCGGCCTGTCGTGCGCGCTACATGATCGCGCTTCGACGCCGCCGAGCTAACGCTGCGCCATGTCGCGTGGCAGAACATTTTCCTATTGGAGAAAACAATGTCGAAAGTACTTTCGGGTCTGGCCTCATTGGCGATTATCGTTGCGGCTCCTGCGTTCGCCGACGAAGCGGCACACAGGCAACTCGGTCCGCACGTGCACGGGCAAGGCACGCTTGATATTGCCATCGACGGCAAGAAGATCGAGATGGAACTCGTGACACCTGGAATGGATATCGTTGGGTTCGAGCATATTCCCTCGACCGACGACCAGAAAGCAGCTGTCGAGAAGGCCAAGGCCAAGCTCACCGATGTTCTCGCCGTCTTCAAACTGCCGGCGGCGGCGAAGTGCAAGGCCGAAGCGGCTAACGTCGAAAATCGCAAGGAAACGCACAAGCCGGGCGAAAAGGACGATGACGACGACGATAAGCCGGGCGCGCCGCAGCACTCGGAGTTCCATGCTACGTACACGATCAGTTGCGAGGCGCCGGAAAATGTAACGGGACTTGAGACCGTCTATTTCACCAACTTTGCGGGCGCGCAGCTTCTCAACGTCAACATCACTTCACCCAAGGGACAGACGCAGGCGCAGATGACGCGCGACAAGCCGACTGTCGATCTGACAGGCGTGATGTAGTCATGAACGAAACCATCGTGGCTTCGAGACGTACGCGGATAGAGGGCGAAAGCCCTCTTGACGCGGTCTCATTCGAGAACGTGCGTTACTCCTGGCCTGGGGTCTCGCCGTTCTCTCTCGCGATCGAAAAATTCACGCTCGGCCGTGAGGAGAAGCTTTTGCTTCTGGGGCCGTCGGGAAGCGGCAAGAGCACGTTCCTCAGCTTGCTCGCCGGTATCGTCGCGCCGAGCGAAGGGCGGATCGATGTGACCGGCACCGAGATGGCGAAGCTCAGCGGCGCCCGGCGCGACCGGTTTCGCGTCGACCACTTCGGCATCATTTTTCAGATGTTCAACCTGCTGCCTTACGCCTCGCTCATCGACAATGTGCTGCTGCCGCTCCGGTTTTCGCGCACGCGGCGGGAGAATGCGCTTAAGGAAGGGCCGATCGATGAGGTGGCGCGAGACATGCTCGTGTCGCTCGGTCTCGACGAAACGGTTATTGCGACCGTGAAAGCGGCGAGCCTGAGCGTCGGGCAGCAGCAGCGCGTTGCCGCGGCGCGGGCGCTGATCGGCGCGCCGCAAATTCTGGTCGCGGACGAGCCGACGTCGGCGCTCGACCGGAATACGGAAGAAGTTTTCCTGAAGCTCCTGTTTGCGCAAAGCGAGAAGGCCGGGACGAGCGTCATCATGGTCAGTCACGATGAGGGATTGGCTCCGCATTTCGACCGCGTGGTGCGTCTTGACGATATTGCCGTCTCGTCGCGAGGTGCCGCGAAATGATGATCTTTCGACTGGCGTTTCAATCGTTGCTCAATCGCTGGGTGACCGCGTGCCTCACGGTGCTGGCCATTGCGGTCAGTGTCATGCTGCTGCTCGGTGTCGAGAAAGTTCGCACCGGTGCGCGGCAGAGTTTTGCCGATACGATTTCGGGAACGGATCTGATCGTCGGCGCGCGGAGCGGCAGTCTCAACCTGCTGCTCTACTCCGTTTTCCGTATCGGCAATGCGACCAACAACGTGACGTGGAAGAGCTATCAGGACATCGCGAAGATGCCCGAGGTCTCATGGATCGTTCCGTTGTCGCTCGGCGATAGCCATCACGGCTTTCGCGTGCTCGGCACGAATGCCGATTATTTCACGCATTATAAATTCCGCCACGGCCAGAGCATGACGTTTGCCGCTGGCGGTCCGTTCACGGATCTCTTCGATGCGGTCATCGGATCGGATGTAGCCGATGCGCTCGGTTACAAGGTCGGTGACAAGATCGTCGTCGCGCACGGCGTCGGATCGATCTCGTTTGTCGAGCATGGCGACAAGCCGTTCCGCGTTTCCGGCATTCTTGCAAAGACGGGCACGCCGATCGACCGGACGGTGCATGTCAGTCTCGAAGCGATCGAAGCCATCCACATCGATTGGCAGAATGGCGCGCCTGTTCCGGGCGAGAGCATTTCGGCGGATCAGGTGCGCAAGATGGATCTCACGCCGCGCGCAATAACCGCGGCGATGGTTGGTCTCAACTCGAAGCTTGCGACATTCAAGGTGCAGCGCCGGATCAACGATTACCCGGAGGAACCGCTTTCGGCGATCATGCCGGGCGTTGCCCTGCAGGAGCTTTGGGGACTCATCGGTACAGCCGAGACGGCTCTCTCCGTTGTTTCGGCGATGGTCGTCGCGACGGCGCTGCTCGGGATGGTGACGATGATCCTGACCACCCTCAACGAGCGGCGGCGCGAGATGGCGATTTTGCGCTCGGTCGGCGCAACTCCGGCAACGGTGCTTGGCTTGCTCGCGGCTGAAGGCGGACTGTTGACGCTCGCGGGTGTCGTCGCGGGCACTGTTGGGCTTTATGTGGGGCTCGCTTTGCTCAGACCCTATATCGATCACACGTATGGGTTGAGCCTCGCGATCGATCCACCGCGTGGCGATGAATGGCTGAAGCTCGGCCTGATCGTCGCTGCCGGGTTCGTTGCGGGATTGTTACCGGCGATCCGCGCGTACCGGCTGTCTCTTGCGGACGGCATGATGGTCAGAGTTTGAGCGATTTTATTTCTTGAAAGGATGCGGCTATGGCATCGAAACGTTTTCTCGGTCTGTTCGTTTTGCTCGTTCTTGCGATTTCCGCGAGTGCGCCTTCGAAAGTTGCTGCCGGTGCGCCCCAGCAACTCAAGTGGGCCGATCTCATTCCGAAGAACGTGCCCACGCAATCGTCGATGCAGTCGAAGACGTTTTTCGGCGGTTCGGTGGCGCCGTCGACGTCGGATGCTGGTCCGCCTCCGCCGCCGCTGCCCGAGGGCAACTTCATGTCCGTGAAGCGGCGGCAACCCGGAAGCGATCGTCCTCCCGCAATCGTGCAAGAGCTCGATGGGAAAGACGTCGCTATCGGAGGCTATGTCGTGCCGCTCGATTTCGATGCGACGACGGTGAAGGAGTTTCTTCTCGTGCCGTTCGTCGGCGCGTGCATCCACGTGCCGCCGCCGCCCGCCAATCAGATCATCTATGTGAAGACGGACAAGGGTTTCGACATCGGCGGGCCCTTCGATCCGGTCACGGTGACCGGCAAGATCAACACGAGCGAGGCTTTTACGGGCCTCGCGGATGCCGGGTACACGATCACGGCCGATAGCGTGGAGCCGAGGAAAGAATAGCCGCGACGAGGAGGCACTCTCGGCATTCCCCGACGGCGTGCGTCCTCGCATTTGCGCAAGCGGCGATCGAAAAATTTCGCGCTATCGAGCTGGCTTGGATTTCCATTTTAGCAGATGGCCGGCCCGCAGATTGGGGATTCCAAGCGTTAAAACGTCTAATAAGCTCAGCATTTCTTCTTCGTTCGTGGAGGCAGGGCCGGCCGATAGGTTCGCACTCAGGTCAATTTCAACCTGAGAGGTTCCCATGTCGTTCCTTCCCCTGACGCGCAGATCGGCCATTGGGGCTGCTCTGGGCCTCGGTCTTGCCGGGCTTTCCGGCTATGCGTCGGCTGCAGAGATCACGCTGCTCAATGTTTCCTACGATCCGACACGCGAACTCTATCAGGCATACAACGCGGCCTTCACCAAGTACTGGAAGGCGAAGACGGGCGATGACGTAACGATCAAGCAGTCCCACGGCGGCTCGGGCAAGCAGGCGCGTTCCGTGATCGACGGTATCGATGCCGACGTCGTGACGCTGGCACTCGCGGCCGACGTCGATGCGCTCCACAAGAACGGCGATCTCATCAAGGCGGACTGGATCAAGCGGCTTCCGGATAACTCGGCGCCTTACACGTCGACCATCGTTTTCCTCGTTCGCAAGGGTAACCCGAAGGGCATCAAGGATTGGTCGGATCTCGCGAAGGACGGCGTCGAAGTCGTTACTCCGAACCCGAAGACGTCGGGCGGCGCGCGCTGGAACTATCTCGCAGCCTGGGGTTATGCGCTGAAGCAGCCCGGTGGCAGCGACGCCACGGCGAAAGATTTCGTCGCCAAGATCTACAAGAACACCAAGGTTCTTGACTCGGGCGCTCGTGGATCGACGACCACGTTCGTCGAGCGTGGCATCGGCGACGTGCTGATTGCCTGGGAAAACGAAGCCTATCTCTCGGTCAAAGAACTCGGCCCCGAGAAGTTCGAGATCGTTACGCCGTCGATTTCCATTCTCGCCGAGCCGAACGTTGCCGTCGTCGACAAGGTCGTCGACAAGCGTGGAACGCGCGCAGTTGCCGAGGAATATCTGAAGCATCTGTACAGCGAAGAAGGCCAGGAGATCGCTGCTAAGAACTTCTATCGTCCGCGCGACGAGAAGGTCGCTCAGAAGTACGCGAGCCAGTTCGGGCAGGTGAAGACGTTCACCATCGACGACGTGTTCGGCGGCTGGGGCAAGGCCCAGGACCAGCACTTCAAGGACGGCGGCGTGTTCGACCAGATCTACACGCCTGGCAACAAGAGCTAAGCTGCTCGCTGGAAACCGAATTCGTGCGTCGCCCTCTCTCGGCCGGGAGCTCCTCCTCCAGACCAATTCCGATGAGTGGGGCGGCGCACGAAGCAAGTTTATCGATCACTTCGTCACGGAATTCGAAACAATGCTGAAGTCAGGACACGGTCGTGAAAGGTGTTGCGGGTCATCCCGCTGTTAGCCGGATCGGAATCCGGAACACCGCCATCGGGTCGGCATCTATTTCCCAGCCATCAGGCCTGAGCAGACCATAGCCTGCTTTTTTGCAAGGCTCAGCATCAAGGATGAATTCAATGTCGACAACTCTCATCGTTCCTGGTCTTCGTTCGAGTGGACCGACGCACTGGCAGACGTGGCTGGAGCGCCGCGTTAGCGGCAGCATCCGGGTCACGCAGCGTGACTGGAACGATCCGCACCTGCCGGAATGGTCGGCGCGCATTCGTCGAGAAATTGCACAAGCGGCCGGTCCAATTTTCATTGCCGCGCACTCCTTCGGCGCCTTGGCGGCCGTGCAGGCCGCGAGCGATCATGCCGAGCGGGTCACTGGTGCGCTCCTGGTCGCGCCGGCGGATCCCGACAATTTCGGAGTCGCTGAATTTTTGCCGGTGAAACCTTTGGGATTCCCGGTCGTGGTTGTCGCGAGCCGTAACGATCCGTGGATGGCGTTCGACAAGGCGCGCCGCTGGGCGGATCTCTGGCGCGCCGATTTCGTCGATCTCGGCGAAGCGGGGCACATCAACGCGGATGCCGGTTTTGGACCGTGGCCCGAAGGTCTTGCATTGCTTGAAAGATTGCGCCGTGCGGGCGAGTTCCGTTCGGCAGCGGAGCGGCTTGCGGCCTTGGATCTTTCCCAGGCACGGCCATTGCAGCGGCATTGGCTGGCGCGAAGGCGCCAGGCGCTTCGCGGTTCGCAGCCGCTGGTCGATCATCGCGACATCATTGGCGCGGCGGCGCTTCTTCGGGCGGCCGGCTGGACCGTCGGAGCGCCTGGCGTACCAGCCCGTGGTACAAGATAGACACTCCGCTATTGCGGAAATGCTCAGCTGTGAGAACAGTTGGTTGACACTTTGGCCGGATCATAAAAAAACTACTGGGAAATCAATAGACTAAGCAGAAGAATTTCTAACTAAACAGACGGGGGTCTGAAATCACATGAAGTTGGTACAGGGAACACGGAGCCCGTGGGGGTTCTGCGTGGCCGCTCTTATGGCTGGTGCATGGGCAATGCCAGCGGCTGCTGCTGATCTGGGAGGCAATTGCTGCGCGGATCTCGAGGAGCGTGTTGCCGAGCTTGAGGCGACGACGGCTCGGAAGGGCAACCGTAAAGTCAGCCTGACGATTTCGGGCTGGGTGAACGAGAACGTGATTTGGTGGGACGACGGCAGCGAAAAAAATGCCTACGTCGGCACGAACCCGGTCGAACAATCTCGCTTCCGCTTCGTCGGCGAAGCTAAGATCAACGCTGATTGGTCGGCTGGTTACTTGCTTGAAATCGGCGTCTGGGGTGGTAACAGCAGCAAAGCTGATCAGGACAATCCGGACGGTGCGTCTGGCGCGAATTCGCTTGTCGTTCGCAAGAGCAGCTGGTTCGTAAAGAGCAAGACATTCGGTAAGCTCTCTGTCGGTCAGGATAGCACTGCGACCTACCATTTGCTCGACGATGCCGACGCGAGCATGACGCGTAATTTTTACGACGCCGAAGGTCCTCCGGACTATCTTCAGACGTTCTATCTTCGCGATAAGGCCGGGAATCGGATTCCGTCTGGCTCTTCAAACTTGAAGTGGGGCGACGCGCTTCGCGGCTTCAACAACTCGACGCCGGGTGATGACGGACGCCGCAACGTTGTGCGGTACGAGTCGCCGACGTTTGCGGGCTTCAGTGTCGCGACGGCCTGGGGCGAAGACGACATCTGGGATGCCGCTGTGATCTACAAGGGTGAAGCCGGCGACTTCAACTACAATGCGCGGGCTGGATACGGTCAGTCGACTGATGGCTTCTCCACGCCTTGCCACGGCTCGAGCACGACGCCTGATAACGCTCTCAATTGCGAGTGGTGGGGCGTTTCAGCGTTCCTGCAGCACGCGCCAACGGGTTTGTTCGTCTACGGTGGATACGGCAAGCAGCATGATGGCTCGAACGATCCCGCCATCGACGCGAAGATCCTCGAAAAGGACAGCACGACCTGGTTCGTGCAGGGCGGCATCGAGAAGAAGTGGATCCCGCTGGGTAAGACCAACATCTTCGGTATGTATCGCAAGGACGACGCGGGTTCGGACGTGACCGGCACGGGCACGATCAGAACGAAGGGTGCCAATATCGATTTTTGGGCGGTTGGTGCCGCACAAAATATCGAAGCAGCCGAAGCGACGCTCTACCTCGTCTATCAGCATGCTGATGGCGACGTGACGGTTGGCACGAATACGTCAGCAACCGATCTGTCGGCGATGCAGCAAGTGATTGGCGGCATGAAGATAAACTTCTGAGTTCATTCTCTTCGTTTCGGGAGTGACGCGTATCTGACGTTCCCGTCAGTTGCCTGCGAGAAGGAAAAGCCGAAGGGCTGTCCTTCTCGCTTTTTTTTTGCCTTGCGGCCGAGCAATGCTCGCCCCGACAATTCCTCTCATAAGCTCAGCATTTCTTCTTCGTTCTGCCGGTATCGCCGCTCGGTTATCCGTATTTGCAGATGCAAATATGATGGCGGAAGTCGCAGCGATGGTGATGGCCAGAAAAGAAGATTTCGAGAATTTTCAGGGTGCGGACAACGGCCCAACGAAGCTTTCGATTATCGTCGGGGAAAATCTCAGACAGCTCCGGCGGAAGAACGGTTTGTCGCTCGAGCAACTGGGTGCCTTGTCGGGCGTCAGCCGCGCGATGCTGGGGCAGATCGAGACGGGTAAAAGTGCGCCGACTATCAACCTCTTAGGCCGCATAGCGGAAGCTTTGAAGGTGTCGGTCCCAAGTCTCATTTCCAGCCCGGGGGTGGGCGGCACCATTATCGTTCCGCGCGATCGAGCGACGGTCGTTTCGTCGAGCGAAGGCGGGTTCGTCAGCCGCGCGCTTTTCCCGTGGGGCGATCCGCAAAGCATCGAAATTTATGAAGTCACCGTCAGCGCGCATCACCGCGAAGCTTTTGCGGCGCAGACGGCGGGTGCGAAGAAAAATCTCGTCGTCATCTCGGGTAGTCTCGAGATCCTTGTCGGAGAGGATTCTCCGGCCCGCCTGATCGAGGGTGACGCGATCCTCTTCAACGCCGATACGCCGCATCATTTTCACAATCCTGGCGATGGAGACGCAAAAGCGTTTCTGGTCGTCACCGGTCTCGACGGCTCGAACGCACGCATACGGCAGGGTTAAATCCGCCCTGTCCGGGGAAATCCCGATAATCGAATATGCTTAGCATCTCTTATTTGTTAGCCGCGGGCAGGCTCTCAAATAGTGTCCTGGTTGTTTGCTTTAGCAGAGAGACGAGCGAATGACCGCCAATCAAGTGATCTTCAGCACGGCACTCTCCTGGGCCGGCGTTTTCGCCGCCGCGGGGTTCGTGATCGTGGTCGCAGTGCTGATTTGATGGAGGGGAAATGTCTGGGGTGAATAAAAGGGTCCTGCCGGGCTTCGGGCTGTCGCTCGGATTCACGCTGGTGTACCTGTCGCTGATCGTTCTCATTCCGCTCTCTGCCGTCTTCATCAAAACAACGACGATGAGCTGGCATGAGTTCCTGGATGCGGTCGCTTCTCCGCGTGTCATCGCTTCCTACAAGCTGACGTTCGGCGCGTCGTTTCTGGCGGCTATCATCAACGCCGTTTTCGGGTTGCTGCTCGCCTGGGGCCTGACGCGCTATCCGTTTCCGGGCCGGAAGATCGTCGATGCGTTGATCGATCTTCCGTTTGCGTTGCCGACTGCCGTCGCAGGCATTGCGCTGACGGCGATTTACGCGAAGAACGGTTGGGTCGGCAGCCTGCTTGAGCCGCTCGGCATCAAGATCGCGTTCGGTCCTCCGGGTGTGCTCGTTGCGCTCACGTTCATCGGCTTGCCGTTTGTCGTCAGAACGGTGCAGCCCGTTCTTGAAGATCTCGAGACGGAATATGAGGAAGCCGCGGCGAGCCTCGGGGCGACGCGTTGGCAAGCGTTTCAGCGCGTGGTGTTTCCGACGTTGTTCCCGGCCTTGCTCACCGGCTTCGCGCTGGCGTTCGCGCGTGCCGTCGGAGAATACGGTTCGGTGATCTTCATCGCGGGCAATATTCCGATGGTTTCGGAAATCACACCGCTGATCATCATCACGAAGCTCGAGCAGTTCGATTACAAGGGCGCGACGGCGGTTGCCTCGGTCATGCTGGTGATCTCGTTCCTGCTGCTGCTCGTGATCAATGGTCTGCAGGCCTGGACTGCGCGTCGTACGGGGAGAGCGATCTGATGGCCGGCGTTGCTGCAACATTTGACGCGCGGCCCGATACGGCCAGCAAGTTCCAAGCTAATCCTGCCACGCGCGATTCGACGTGGGTGAGGTTTCTGATCGTCGGCGTGGGCCTCACCTATTTCGCCCTGTTCCTTTTGCTGCCCTTGATCGCAGTCTTCGTCGAGGCCTTCCGCAAAGGGGCCGGCGTCTACTTTTCAGCTCTCGTTGAGCCCGATGCGCTGTCTGCCATTCGCCTGACACTTCTGGCCGCGGCGCTGTCGGTTCCGTTCAATCTGCTTTTCGGGTTGGCGGCTGCCTGGGCAATCGCGAAGTTCCAGTTTCGCGGCAAGAATTTTCTGATCACGCTCATCGATCTGCCGTTCTCAGTATCGCCAGTGGTTGCAGGCCTGATCTACGTTCTGGTGTTCGGCTTGCAGGGCTGGCTCGGCCCTTGGCTGCGCGACCACGACATAAAAATCATCTTCGCCGTGCCGGGCATCATCCTGGCGACGACGTTCGTCACGTTCCCCTTCATCGCCCGCGAACTCATCCCATTGATGCAGGCGCAGGGCCGCGATGAAGAGGAGGCGGCAATCTCGCTTGGCGCTTCCGGCTTCCAGACGTTCTGGCGCGTGACCATTCCGAATATCAAATGGGCGCTGCTTTACGGGATCATCCTGTGCAACGCGCGTGCAATGGGCGAGTTCGGTGCGGTGTCGGTCGTTTCCGGCCACATCCGCGGCGAGACCAACACGATGCCGCTGCAGGTCGAGATTCTCTACAACGAATATCAGTTTGCAGCCGCCTTTGCCGTGGCATCGCTGCTGGCGCTACTCGCGCTCGTCACGCTGGTCTTGAAAACGTACGTCGAGTGGCGCGCCCACCACCATAATGCGATAGCTGGGGAATAGGTTCATGAGCATCGAGGTCATTGATGTCAACAAGACGTTCGGCAGCTTCACAGCGCTGAATAACGTCTCTCTCAATTTTCCGGATGGTGAGCTCGTCGCGCTTCTTGGCCCATCGGGCTGCGGAAAGACGACACTGCTGCGCGTCATTGCCGGCCTCGAGCATCCCGACTCGGGCCGCATCGTGCTCGACGGCATCGACGCGACAGACAAGGATGTCCGTCAGCGCCGGGTTGGCTTCGTGTTTCAGCACTACGCGCTCTTCCGGCATATGACCGTGTTCGAGAACATCGCGTTCGGCCTGCGCGTGCGCCCTCGCCGCGAGCGGCCGAGCGAAAAGGAAATTCGTGCAAAAGTCACCCGTCTGCTCGATCTCGTGCAGCTCGGCTGGGTGGCGAACCGCTTTCCGTCGCAACTTTCGGGCGGGCAGCGGCAACGCATTGCGCTCGCGCGGGCGCTTGCCGTCGAGCCGCGCGTTCTGCTTCTTGACGAGCCTTTCGGCGCGCTCGACGCCAAGGTCCGTAAGGAGCTTCGGCGCTGGCTCAGAACGCTGCACGACGAACTGCATATCTCTTCGATCTTCGTGACGCACGATCAGGAGGAGGCGCTTGAAGTTTCCGATCGGATCGTTCTCGTCAACAAGGGCAACGTCGAGCAGATCGGCTCGCCGAAAGAGATCTACGAGCAACCCGCGACAGCTTTCGCATATGGGTTCATCGGGGCGGTCAACGAGTTCCGCGGCCGTGTCGACGGCGGCTTCGTACGTGTCGGCGATGAGCGCTTGCGCTTCGAGACCGGGAACTTCAAGGACGGTCAGGAGGTCGTCGCCTTCAGCCGTCCGCATGATACTGAAATCGTTGCGAATCCGCAGTCTGACGATGGGGTATCCGCGAGCATCAACCGAATTCTTGGCAGCGGCTCGGTCGCCCGGGTAGAGCTTGTCGCCAATGGCGACGCGCGCGAGGGACGAAAAGACTTTTTCGAGGTTGAGATTCCCGGTACGGAAGTTCAATCGCTCGGATTGTCGACCGGTCAGCATGTGAAACTCAGGGGACGCCGCTTGAGCGTCTTTCCAGTTCAGAACACAACAAAGGCAGCTTCGTGAACTTCCAGCAACTTCGTATCATCCGCGAAACACTACGCCGCAATTTCAATCTGACCGAAGTTGCCAATGCGCTCTACACGTCACAGTCCGGTGTTTCCAAGCATATCAAAGATCTCGAGGACGAACTGGGTGTCGAACTGTTTGTGCGCCGGGGCAAGCGGCTTCTCGGTCTTACCGAGCCCGGTAAGGAACTGGCGTTGATCGTCGACCGCATTCTGCTCGACACCGCCAACATCAAACGGCTTGCCGATCAGTTTGCGGGACGTGATCGCGGCGAACTCGTCATCGCGACCACGCATACGCAGGCGCGCTACGCGTTGCCGGGGCCGATCGCGGCTTTCCGCCGGGAATTCCCGAACGTGCACCTCGTCTTGCACCAGGGAACGCCGAAAGACATCGCCGCGATGCTGAACGACGGTACGGCGGACATCGGCATTGCCACCGAAGCGCTGGAAGATACGCCAGAGCACGTGACTTTCCCGTTTTACTCCTGGCATCACGGCGTCGTCGTGCCGAAGGGGCATCCGCTCGAAAGCGAGAAGCCCGTGAGCTTGGAAAAAATCGCGGAATGGCCGATCATTACTTATCATGAGGGGTTCACGGGGCGGCCCGCGATCGATGCGACTTTCGCTAGAGCTAATCTGGCACTCGATATCGTGATGGTCGCGCTCGACGCAGACGTCATCAAAACCTACGTCGAAGTCGGGCTCGGAATCGGCATCGTCGGCTCCATGGCGTATGACGCGAACCGCGACACGGGCTTGACGCTGCTCGACACGTCGCACCTCTTTCCGAAATCGACGTCGCGCATCGCGCTGCGTCGCGGCCGCTTCTTGCGTGGTTTCGCCTACCGGTTCCTCGCGCTCTGCTCGCCGGAGCTGACGGAGAAGGTGGTCAAGGAAGGCATTGCCGAACCGACGGATTGAACCGCGAGTTCGGGCCTGGAACTAAGCCGTCTGTGACTTCGATTTCAGGGCTCTGAACCAGGCGAGGCTGTCGTAGGTGGAGGCGAGCGGCCTGTATTCGCAGCCCACCCATCCTTTGTAGCCCATGCTGTCGAGATGCCGGAAGATGAAGGGATAGTTGATCTCGCCAGTGCCCGGCTGATGGCGGCCGGGTGTGTCCGCTATTTGGATATGGGCGATGATGTTCCGGTACTTGTCGATGGTCGGCGTCAGATCGCCTTCCATGATCTGCATGTGATAGACGTCATACTGAAGACGCAGGTTTTCCGCTTCCACAGTTTCGATGATGTCGGCGGCCTTGGCCGTTGAATCGAGAAAGTAGCCGGGAATGTCGCGGGTGTTGATCGGTTCGATCAGCAGCGTCATGCCTTCGCCGGCCAGAACCTTGGCGGCAAGGCGTAAGTTCTCGACATAGGTTTTCCGCATCGCCCTGTGGTCGGCGCCGTGGGGCGCGATGCCGGCGAGGCAATGGAGCTGCGTGCAGCCCAGAACTTTTGCATATTTTACCGCGCGCTCCACGTTATCGCGGAATTCGCCGACGAGGTTGGGATAAATCGCGATGCCGCGGTCGCCGGCTTCCCAATTGCCGGGGGGCAAGTTGAAGAGCACCTGGCGCAGTCCGTTTGCTTTCAGACGAGCGGCGATATCGTCGGCGTCGAACTCGTATGGAAAAAGAAATTCGGCGCCTTCGAAGCCCGCGGCGGCGGCGGCTTCGAAGCGATCGAGAAACGGCATCTCGTTGAACAGCAGCGATAGATTGGCCGCGAATTTTGGCATGACCGTCCTGCTTGCCGAGGTGACCGATTAAGACGAGGTGCGTTCGCGGTGGGCGGCCTGAAGGCGGCGGAAATCATCGCCTGCATGATACGACGACCGTGTGAAAGGCGACGCCGCTACGAGCAGAAATCCCTTAGCGCGCGCGGCTTGCGCCAGTCCCTCGAACTCGTCCGGCGAAACGTAGCGATCGACGGCGGCGTGCTTTCTCGTCGGTTGCAGGTATTGGCCGATCGTCAGGAAGTCGACTCCGGCGGAACGGAGATCGTCCATGACTTGCAGGACTTCTTCGCGCGTTTCGCCGAGGCCCACCATAATTCCGGATTTCGTAAAGGTCTGAGCGTCGAGTTCCTTGGCGCGCTGCAGGAGCCGCAGCGAATGAAAGTATCGCGCGCCCGGGCGAATGCGCAGATAGAGAGCTGGCACCGTTTCGAGATTGTGATTGAAGACGTCGGGCTTGGCTGCAATCACGGTTTCGAGGGCGCCATCCTTGCGGAGGAAGTCCGGCGTCAGGACCTCGATCGTCGTACCGGGGGATGCAACCCGGATGGCGCGGATGGTTTCGGCGAAGTGCCGGGCTCCGCCGTCGGCTAGGTCGTCGCGGTCGACCGAGGTTACGACCACGTGTTCGAGCGCCAGATGCGCGACAGCTTCGGCGACGCGTCGCGGCTCGTCAGGATCGAGAGCCGATGGCAGGCCGGTCGCAACGTTGCAGAAAGCGCAGGCGCGCGTGCATACGCCGCCCATGATCATCATCGTGGCGTGCCGCTTTTGCCAGCAATCGCCGATGTTGGGGCAGGCCGCTTCCTCGCAGACCGTATGCAGCTTGTGTTCGCGTACAATGGCTCGCGTGTGGTCGTAGCCTTGCGAGCCCGGGGCGCGGACCCGCAACCACGGCGGCTTCGGCAACAACGGCGTTTCGGCGTGCGCGACTTTTTCAGGGTGGCGCGGGCGTGGAGTCGTGCCGGTTATGTCGAGCAAAGTTACCAATGGCGTCATCAGGCAGGAGACAAGTCTTCGGGCAATAATAACTGCTGCGGCGCGAATGTAACAGACATCTCTTCATACGGGCCTGCGCGGGCGCGGATGCTGCTTTTCAAATGAAAAGGGCGGCACACCGGCCGCCCTCGAACTCATGATAATCAGGTCGGCCGTTCCGTTACTGAACCTGAACGACTGCCTTATGAACAGGAAGCGCGTCCGCATCCGCGGCCGAGGCCTTCGTTGTCGGGTTGCCCGCATCCGATTCCCTGCCGGAGCCCGATACTTCCGCCGGCTTGACCGGATCCGGAACCGCCATCGCCGGGCTCATGACCGGGTCGAGCGTTTCGTGCGCGGAAGTAGAAGCAGTCGTTGCCTTCTTCTTCACGCTCGGCGTCTCAGCCACTTTCTTTTCCGTCTCGGACTTTGCTTCAGACTTCGCTTCGGCGGACTTCCGCTTCGGCGCTTTCTCAGCGTCCCTCTGCTGAAGGGACTGCTCCGATGCTTGCTTCTTCTCGAACGGCTTCGGCGCTAGGGCCTGATCGTCGTCATCTCTCGTGGCGTCACGGGAGGCTTGATCCTGTGCATCCGGAGCGGCCTCCGACACAGACGCTGTCTTCTTCGGCTTCTCATCCCAGAAGAAGAAATCGCCGTCATTCGACTGGCTGCTAGCGCTCTGCGTTTTGCGAGCGTATGCGCCATATTCATAGTTCGACGAACCTGATGATGACGCGGACGCTGACGACTGAGATGTCGAGCTTGCCGAAGCAGGCGCCGCGGAGGCGGCCCGTGGATTTGAATCGGCATCACCGTAGCGGGGATACTTGTCGCCGGAAGAGACCGTCTTCGTCGAGAACTGCTGCCAGGTGACCGTAACCCGCGTTCCGACCGGCACGCGAGGATAGAGATCGAGCACGTCCTCGTTGGTCATGCGGATGCAACCGTGCGAAACGGCCTGACCGATGGTCCAGGGCGCGTCAGTACCGTGAATGCGGTAGGCGCTGGTGCCGAGATACATGGCGCGAATGCCGAGCGGGTTCATCGGATGGCCGCCGGGGACCCAACGCGGCAGGCGCGGGTTCTTGCTGACCATTTCCGGCGTCGGCGTCCACGGCGGGTTGACGCGCTTGTTGGTCACGGACGTCACACCCTGCCAGCGGGCTTCGCCGGTTGGGATAGCGACGGGATAGGTCATCGCTTCGCCGGTCTTGGTGATCCAGTAGAGCCGGCGGTCCGAGAACGAAACGATGATCTGGCCCGGCTTATACTGCGGATCGAATGTTACGATGCTGCGGCCGCCGCCGTACTCGGGGCTGCCGCCCCAGAGGAAATCTACGAGGTCTTCGGCTTTCGCCGATGCTGCGGACATCAACCCGCCTGCCATGACGATGGTGGCGATGGTTAATCCGCTCATGAAACGCGGCAGGCTCATCGGGGGGATGCTCCGGGATTTGGTGAACAACAATATACCCTAAACGCAGGATGAGGGGGTCATCCTGTGCTTCTAATAGTGAATGGCCGGTATAATTCAGTCTCGTTTTCAGGGGCAGAGCAGGGAAGTCACAGTTCCATAGGGATTGCATTCTGCCCCACTGACTTTCCTAGGGTTTTACGAATTTTTGAAACATGTGTTGCGGTTTGATGACTGTAAAATCTGAGTTCGTTCTTTGTCTGCGCAGCCTTGACGAATTGCAGAGCTGATATTAGAACAAACGAAGAACATTTTTGGGATTTCGCTAAAGGCGTTCCCTAAACGGACTTCTTTACCATGAGGTTCCTTTTGGACCCGAGAGTTTCCACGCCTGTTCCGGTTTTGCTCACCGGTAAAGACGCAATTATCGAGAATCTACGTTCGCGCATTCTGCATATCGAACGGCATGCGCCGCGCCGTGGTGCGGCTGCTGCCCCGGAAAGTGCCCCATTGCCCAGGGCGGGGCGGCGTCCGGTCTCTTGGGAGCTTGGCTGCCCGGCGTGCGACGATCTCCTGCCGAGAGGGCTCGAGACCAACTCCCTCCATGAAGTCAAAGGGCAGTCTTCCGCCGTTCGCGGTGCTTCGGCGGCGGATTGGATGGCAGGGATCGGTTTTGCGGCGCGTCTTGCGGTCCGCCGGATCGATGCCTTCGCGGCGGCGCAGGGAGCGAACGCTTCCGCCTCGCCGGTGAGGCCCTGGGTGCTCTGGTGTTGGCCGCGGCAACTTGCAGGCGAATTCGGCTCTCCGTCAGCGGCGGGCCTTGCCAGTCTTGGTCTCGATCCGTCGCGCCTCCTGATCGTCGAGACGGCGCGTGCGGGCGACGCGTTGAATGCGATCGAAGAGAGCCTTCGGGCTCAAAGCCTCGCTGTTGTCATCGGCGTTGTCGAAGAGGCGGAGTTGACGCCGGCGCGCCGCTTGAGCCTTGCGGCCGGGGAAACGGCGACGCCTTGCCTGCTCGTCACGCATCCCGCTTCCGAGCCCGCCGGAGCCACTGCCACGCGATGGCGCGTGCAGCGGATTGCGAGTGGTGCCCAATCTTTCGAGCCGCGGGCGCCCGGGGCTCCGCGCTTTTCGATTGCGCTCGAACGCTGCAGGGCGCGTCCCGAAAGCGTCGCGCGTCCCCCCATGTTTCTGGAGTGGAACGATGAAACGCGTCGTTTCGATTTGGCTTCCGTCGTGGCCGATCTTCCGGCTCAAACGCGCGGAGCCGGCGGCCGTCCCGCCGGGGCAGCCGTTCGCTCTTATTGAAAGCGGCGCGCACGGTCTCGTCATCGTGGCCGTCAATGATGCTGCCGCACGTCTCGGGATCGAAACGGGCACGTCGCTTACCGATGCAAGGGCGGCGCATCCTTCTCTCTTGTCGCGTCCTGCCGAGCCCGAGAAGGACCGCATTGCGCTTTTGAAGCTTGCGCGCTGGGCCGGCCGCTACGGTCCGAACCGGCATGTCGACGGCAGCGACGGCTTGTGGATCGATATTACAGGCGTCGCTCATCTGTTCGGGGGCGAAGAGAATCTGCTCGATGACATGACGCGGCAGCTTTTGTCGTTCGGCGTTGCCGTGCAGGTGGGGCTGGCCGATACGCTTGGCGCCGCGCATACGCTCGCCCGTTTCGGTTGTCCGCCCGACGCTGCGTGGGCGATGGCGCCGGCCGGCGAAACGCGCGCGGCGATCCGGTTTCTTCCTGTCGAGGCGCTGCGGCTCGATGCTCCGCGTATTCTGCTGCTGAAGCGATTGGGCCTTCGTCACATCGGGCAGCTCTATGATATTCCGCGCGATAGTCTGGCGCGCCGGTTTCGCTCATCCGATGTCGCGGCTGCCGTTCTCGTGCGGCTCGATCAGGCGCTCGGGATGCTGGAGGAGCCGCGCCGGCCGATGCAGCCGCCGCCCGTTCTTTCGGTGGCGCGGGCTTTTGCCGAGCCGCTGATTTCTTCGGAAGCTCTGGAAGCCTTCACGAATGAACTTGCAGGCGAGCTTGCTGCGGCGCTCGCGGCCAAGGATCTCGGCGCGCGGGTTCTTCGCTTGGCGTTCTATCGCGCCGACGGCACAAGCGGGACCATAACGGCTGCCATGAGCACGCCTTGTCATGACGCTCGTCACATGATGGCGCTTCTCAACGAAAAATTTTCGAGCATCGACGCCGGATTCGGGATCGATATTCTCCGTCTCGATGCGGTGCGTGCGGAAAGGTGCGAAGCCAGCCAGAAAGGTTTTGCGTCACCGCAGGGGGCAGCCTTTCGAGATCCGTCGGAGCTTGTCGATCGTCTCGCCAATCGTTTTGGGCGCGACGCGATCACGGTTTTGCGTCCCCAAGGAAGTCACATCCCAGAACGCGCGGAGCTGCGGCTTTCGGCGCTCGATGCTTTGGCGGCTGAGGCCTCCACCTCGCGCGTCGCTGCCTATGCACCGCCTTGGCCCTATCCGAAGCGATTGCTTCGTCCGGCCTTCATGCTTTCACGGCCCGAGCCGATCGAGGTCACGGCCGGCGTGCCGGACGGTCCGCCCGCGAGCTTCATCTGGCGGCGCGTCGAGCGTCGCGTGGCGCGTGCGCAAGGACCGGAACGGATCGCACCCGAATGGTGGCGGACGCTCTATCTCGATGCAGATCAGAAGCGGCCGCGCACGCGCGATTATTACCGGATAGAGGATCAGCAAGGCGCGATGTACTGGGTCTTCCGGCATGGCCTTTACGAGGGGGAAGAGGCGGCTGAGCGGCCTTCCTGGTTCTTGCATGGGCTCTTTGCGTGAGGTGGCGCCCATGACCCTTCGCTACGCCGAGCTGCAGGTGACAACAAACTTCTCGTTTCTGCGAGGCGCGTCTCATGCCGACGATCTCGTTGAGCAGGCGAAGGCGCTTGGTCTTTCGGCGATTGCGGTGACGGATCGCAATTCGCTGGCGGGCGTCGTGCGGGCGCACGTGGCGGCGAAGCCGGACGAGGACAAGCCTGGGATTCGTCTCGTGATCGGCGCGCGCCTCGATCTAGAAGATGCTCCGAGCCTGCTCGTCTATCCGACAGATCGCGCCGCCTATGGGCGGCTCTGCCGCTTGCTTTCGCATGGGCAACTCAAGGCAGACAAAGGCAAATGCGTTCTCCATCTCGCCGACGTCGCCGCGCACGCGGAAGGCCAGATCTTCATCGCGCTGCCGCCGGACGATTGGGACTGGCGGGAGGTGACGCTCAGTGTTGCGCGCAAATCGGCGCCCGAAATTCAAACCGGAAAGATCATTCCATTTGAAACGGTGCGTGAGCGTTTGGACAGTTCGGCTCCCCCACCCCTAACCCCTCCCCGCAAGGGGGAGGGGAATCCTGCTCCCTCTCCCCGTTCTTCACGGGGAGAGGGTCAGGGTGAGGGGCCGAAATATTCGACGGTGAATGAGGCTGCCCCTCACCCCAACCCTCTCCCCGCTCGCGGGGAGAGGGAGGGTCAGCAACCGCCTCCGACCTCAACCCTCTCCCCATGCCAAGCGCAGAGGCATGGGGAGAGGGAGGTGCTTGAAATATCGCTCGGGCGGATCAGAGCGGCGGTGGGGCATGCGCCGCTTTATCTTGCGGCGTCGCATACGTATCGCGGGGATGATCGGTCGCGCATCGCGGCGCTCGCGGCACTTGGCGACCGGTGCGGCACGCCGATCGTCGCGACCAACGACGTGCTTTATCATCATCCTGACCGCCGTCCGCTGCAGGATGTCGTCACCTGCATTCGCGAGAAGACGACGCTTCGCGAAGCGGGCCTCAGGCTCGAAGCCAACGCCGAGCGATACGTCAAAAGCCCGGAAGAGATGGCGTATCTCTTCAGAGGCCATGAGGCGGCGCTCGCGCGGACGCTCGATATCGTCGAGGCCTGCCGGTTTTCGCTCAGTGATCTCAAATACGAATATCCGGACGAGCCGGTGCCTCCGGGCAAGACTCCGCAGGAGCATCTTGTCGATCTGACGTGGAGAGGCGCGCAAAGTCATTTTCCCGAGCGCATTCCGGAAAAAGTTCGGGACACCATCGAGAAAGAACTGAAGCTGATCGGCGAGCTCAAGTTCGCGCCCTATTTTCTGACCGTCCACGACATCGTCGCCTTTGCGAGATCCAAGGAGATTCTCTGCCAGGGGCGCGGATCGGCTGCGAACTCGGTCGTTTGCTATTGCCTCGGCATCACGGCGGTGAACCCGGTCGAGGTCAATCTGCTCTTCGAGCGCTTCATTTCGTCCGCTCGTCTGGAGCCACCCGATATCGATGTCGATTTCGAACACGAGCGGCGTGAAGAAGTCATTCAATGGATCTACAATCGCTATGGCCGCCACCGTGCGGGGCTGGCTGCAACGGTCATTTCGTATCGCTCGCGATCGGCCGTGCGCGACGTCGGCAAGGTCTTCGGTCTCTCGGAAGATTCAATTGCGGCTCTCGCCGGCATGGTGTGGGGAACGCATGCGGGTAGCGTGCCGCCTGAGCAGCATGTTCGCGGCGCGGGCCTCGATCCTACCGACAGGACGCTCGCGGCGGCGATGACGCTTGCCCAGCAATTGATGGGATTTCCGCGGCATCTGTCGCAGCATGTCGGCGGTTTCGTGCTGACGCGCGGTCCTCTGGTCGAGGTCGTGCCGGTCGGCAACGCGGCGATGGCGGACCGCACTTTCATCGAATGGGACAAGGACGACATCGCGGCGCTGGGACTGATGAAGGTCGACGTTCTTGCGCTCGGCATGCTGACCTGCATTCGCAAAGCCTTCGATCTGATCGCGCAACATCATGACCGGCCGCTCACGCTTGCAAGCCTGCCGCGCGGAGATACGGATACTTACGACATGTTGTGCCGTGCGGATTCGCTTGGCGTGTTTCAGGTCGAAAGCCGGGCGCAGATGAACATGCTTCCGCGCCTCAAGCCGCGAATATTTTATGATCTCGTCATCGAAGTCGCGATCGTGCGTCCCGGGCCGATCCAAGGCGATATGGTGCATCCTTATCTCAGGCGTCGCGCCGGGGTCGATGAGGTGGTCTATCCCTATCCGAAAGGCGGCGACGAGAATGAACTCAAGGCTATTCTCGGTAAAACCTTGGGTGTTCCGCTCTTTCAGGAGCAGGCCATGCGCCTTGCGATGGTCGCTGCGGAATTTACCGACAAAGAGGTCAGCGATTTGCGGCGCGCGATGGCGACGTTCCGCCGGGTCGGCACGATCGGGCTGCTTGAAGAGAAAATGGTCTCGCAGATGGTCCGGCGCGGTTATGAGCGGGAATTTGCGGAGCGCTGCTTTTCGCAGATCAAAGGCTTCGGTGAATACGGCTTTCCCGAGAGCCACGCAGCGAGCTTCGCGCTGCTCGTCTATGTGTCCTCCTGGATCAAATGCCATTATCCGGCAGCGTTCGCGTGCGCGCTTTTGAACTCGCAGCCTATGGGTTTTTACGCACCTGCGCAGATCGTGCGGGATGCGCGCGAGCATGGCGTCGAGGTCCGGGAGGCGGACGTCAATTTCTCCGAGTGGGATTCCACATTGGAGCCATCGCTCGACGGGCAAGGTCCGGCCTTGCGGCTCGGATTGCGCCTCATCGATGGCCTCAGCGAAGCCGATATTCACGAGGTTCCGGACGCCGCTCCGGAGGCTAAGAGGGTTTCGCGCAGAAAGCTCCCGACGCTCATTCCGCCTGCGCCTAATAAGCAGAAGCACGGGACGAACAGGAGATTTCAAAGCATCCAGGATGTCGCCAAGCGGGGAAGCGTCAGCACGCTCGAGAAGCTTGCGGCGGCGGATGCGTTTCGTTCGCTGGGTCTCGATCGCCGGCAGGCGCTCTGGGAAGTCAAGGCGCTCGCCAACGCGCCACCGCTGCCGCTCTTTTCCTGGAGTGAGACTCAGGACACCGGAAAAGAAGCCGATGTTGAATTACCCGAGATGGCTCTCTCGGAGCATGTCGTCAACGACTACCAGACGCTGCGCCTGTCGCTCAAAGAGCATCCGATGGCGTTTTTGCGCGAGGATTTTCGCCGCGAGCGCGTGCTCTCCTGCAAGGATTTGAGAGACGTGAAGAACGGCGCTTTTGTCCGGGTGGCGGGTGTCGTGCTCGTCCGGCAAAGGCCTGGGACGGGCAACGTCGTGTTCATGACGATCGAGGACGAGACCGGCGTTACGAACGCCATCATCTGGCCGAATATGCTCGAACGCTTTCGCAAGGTCGTGATGACGTCTCGGCTCATTCTGATCGAGGGCCGCATTCAAAACCAGGTCGAAGAGCACGCAAATATCATTCACGTGGTTTCGACGAAACTGATCGACAGAAGCGATTGGCTGCTGCGTCTTTCGGAATGGGCAGCGGACATGGACGTGCCGCATGCGAACGCGGATGAGGTGCTGCACCCTGAGCCCGGCTCCGCGCATCCGGCCCGAAAGGACGAGCGGCGGATACATCCGCGGTTCTCACGCGAGCCGAAGCCGCGCCACCCACGCAATGTTCGCATCATTCCGAAATCGCGGGACTTCCACTAAAGAAAACATCACCGTGCGGATCTCTCCGCACGGTGATGCCGTTAGCCCTCGAAGTCTGCAAATGTCGTTATTTTTTGCAGGCGAGCTGCGATGACTCGCACTGCGTGCCGAACGTGCCCGGCTTGCAGGACGTGTGGACCGCGCCCTTCGGCGTGCGCCCCTTGGCCTCGATGATGTTGGCCAAGCCGTGCGTCGACATGATAACTGCAAGGTCGTGCGTCAGGCCGTCGCCGATCGCGCCGACACGCACGCAGTCGCCTGCTTGAGCCGCTGCAGAAAGTGCAAGCATCGCTGCAGCTGCAGCAACACCGAGTTTCAATGAGCGCATTTTCCCCTCCGAAAAATCAGATCTTCCGGGGCGGAACCTAGTCGAGCACCCCAGCGAAAAACAGCCGATGTTGCTATGGTATGCACAAGGACGCGCGAGGCGTGCCGGAATTGCCACTGGACGGCGGGCTGGGCGGCCAACCTTACGAATTCGTGATAATTCGAGCGAGGATTGAGTTCATGGAAGAAAAGTCCAAGCAGCCGGGTTTCGGCCGATTCGATATCGGCGAGGTTGCCGCGTCGTTTCCGAATTCGGCGGCGACGCTGCTGGTGGATCGCTATCTCACGAACCGCGATGTGGCGAGCGCGCGCGTGTTCAGGGTCTATAAGCCGACACCGCCGCACTATCACGCGACGTGCGATGAATATCTTTACGTGTTCTCGGGACGCGGCACGTTCTGGATGAACGATGCCTCGACAATCAGCGAGTTTGGTCCCGGGCAATTGCTGTTCTTCGAGAAGGGAACCGTGCATGCGCTGCCGGACATCATCGAAGAGCCCGTCGTTTTTCTCTCTGTCGATACGCCCCGGCGTGACCCCAAGGATATTATTTTCGTCAATCCCGGAGACGGCACGCCGGAGAGCTTCGTTCAACAGAGCTATTGATCGGCCGGCGAGTCATTCCGGCGCTTTTTCCGGCACCGAGGTCGGCAAGCCTTCGGCACCCATATAGACGACGAAGAGCCGAACCATGTCCGTCCCCGTGTTGGTTCCTTGATGCGTTTCGTTGATCGCTTCGGCGAACGCTTCGCCCGGTTTGAAAATGCGTTTGCCCTTGCTTCCGTAGTCGACGGTCAATTCTCCGTCCATGACCATCCCGACCAGCGGAATGCCGTGCTTGTGCCAGCCGGTTGAGGCGCCCGGCGAAAGATTGATGAGGGTCGCCGTGATCTTTGCCGGCGCCCCGGTCGGGTAGATGATGGGCTCGCCGACGACCGTCTTCGTCGTTTCAAGGAGAGGAACGACACTTATCGAAGGCGCAAGGGCCATTGCGGTCGCGGCGCCGAGGGCGAAGAGTGCCGTTGCACCCAATGTGATCAGGACTTTTTTTCTTATGGAAAAAGGCATCTTGTGCACCCATGTGTTTCGCCACTGATGACCCGACCTTAATCTTGCTTTTTGCGGTCCGGCGATAGTGGTATTCGCTCGGGTCACCTGCGGGGATTTGATGAGCTTTAGAATTCTGTTCGCGATTTTGTGGTCGCTTGCCGCCGGAACGGCGCTGGCGCAGGAGTTTCGTCCGGCGCCCGAGGGCGCGTCGGGAAGAAGCGAGAAAGCGCCGGTCGTCGCAAAGCAGCATATGGTCGTTGCGGCGGAGCCTCCAGCGGTGGAAGCGGGCCGGCAAATGTTGCGGCAAGGCGGATCGGCGGTTGACGCGGCCATTGCGACGGAACTCGTTCTCGGCCTTGTCGAGCCGCAATCCTCAGGGCTCGGCGGCGGCGCGTTCATCGTATACTGGGATGCCAAAAAGCGTACCGTGACGACGTTCGACGGCCGCGAGACGGCACCTGCCACAGCGAAGCCCGATCGCTTCCTGCGCGACGGCAAGCCGATGCCGTTCGAGGAGGCTGTGAACTCGGGTTTGAGCGTCGGTGTGCCGGGGCTGCTTCGCGTCCTTTATCAAGCGCACGAGAAATACGGGAAACTCCCGTGGGCGAAACTCTTCGAGCCCGCGATCAAGCTTGCCGAGGATGGGTTTCCCGTATCGCCGCGGCTCAGTGAACTTCTGAAGTCGGAGAAGCCGGAAAAGTTCGCACTGGACCCGCGTGCCTATTTCTATGAGGGCGGCGTTACGCCGAGAGCGGCCGGATCACTTCTGAAAAATCCGGAATACGCGGCGACGCTGCGGACGATTGCGGCGCAAGGGCCTGACGCATTTTATAAGGGTGATATTGCCGATGCGATGGTTCAGGCGGTCAAGGAAGCGCCGACCATTCCGGGCGATTTGAGCACAGCCGATCTCGCAGCCTATACGGCGAAGGAACGCGAGCCGATTTGTTTCGCCTATCGCGAGCGGCAGATCTGCGGGGTGGGGCCGCCGTCGTCGGGCGCGCTGACTGTCGGTGCGACGCTGAAGCTGATTGAGCCGTTTCCCGAAATTCAGGGCGCTAAGGCAGCGATGACGGCACCGGCTCTGCATATCATCGCGGAAGCGGAGAAGCTCGCGTTCGCCGATCGCAATCGGTACATCGCCGATCCGGACCGCTTGGCCGTTCCATCGGGGTTGCTCGACGATGCGTATCTTGCAGAACGGCGGAAGTTGATCGATCCCAAAAAGGCGATGGCGAAGGCCGAGCCGGGATTGCCTCCCGGGCTCGCCAAGAAGTCCTTCGGAAAGGATGCGACTTACGAGGTGCCGGGCACGACGCAGGTTTCGATCATCGACGACGAAGGCAACGCGCTGTCGATGACCGCAACGATCGAAAGCGCCTTTGGCTCGCACCTTTGGGCGAAGGGTTTTCTCCTGAACAACGAGCTCACCGATTTTTCATTCGTTCCGGTCGACGCAAGCGGCATGACCGCCGCCAACGCGATCGAGGGTGGCAAGCGGCCGCGCAGTTCGATGGCGCCGACGATCGTTCTCGGCCGGGACGGGACGCCGGAAATCGTTACCGGCTCGCCGGGCGGTTCGCAGATCATTCTCTATGTGGTGAAGACGCTTGTCGCCGTCTTGGATTGGGGGCTTGATGCGCAGCAGGCTGCGTCGCTCGCGAACTTCGGCAGCCAGGGTGGGCCGTTCCTGACCGAATACGCGCTGCCGATCGAGTGGCCGTCTTACGAGCTGACATCCTACGGGCACGCGGTCTCGGGCGCGACGATGACGTCCGGGGTGAATATGATCATTCGGCGCGATGGACGTCTCAGCGGCGGCGCGGATCCCAGACGCGAGGGTGTCGCTCTCGGCGATTGATGCTAGAGGATGCGAAACACGCAAAGAGTTTCGACCTTGAGCAAATCGTCCATTCTCGTCGTTGGCGCCGGCATATTCGGGCTGTGGCAGGCCTATACGTTGGCGCGCGCCGGGCATCGCGTGCGGTTGGTCGACGAGGGCCGTGATCCGTTCGTGCGGTCATCCAGCCGATGGGCTGGGGCGATGATTGCGCCCGAATGCGAGGCCGAAGCCGCGCCGCCGATCGTCCGTGATTTGGGACGTGAGGGGCTGCGCCTTTGGCGAGAGACTTATCCCGGCATCATGAGCAACGGAACGCTCGTGGTGGCGCATGCGCGGGACGCGGGGGATCTCGCTCGCTTTGCAAAAATGACCGAGGGGCATGTGCCCTTGTCGGGGTCGTTCATTGGGAATCTTGAGCCGTCGCTTGCGGGGCGTTTCGAGCGCGGTCTCTATTTCGAGAACGAAGCGCACGTCGATGCGCACAAAGCGATGGCTTGGCTGTTGGAAGAGCTTCGGAGGCTCGGCGCGGATATTGCGTTCGAGACGCGCTGGGACGGCGCATCTCACGATGTTGCGATCGATTGCCGGGGGATTGGCGCGCGCGAAGATCTGCCGGCGCTCAGGGGCGTGCGCGGCGAGCGCGTGCTCATTCAAACAAAGGACGTGAGTCTGTCGCGGCCGGTTCGTCTCTTGCATCCGCGTCAGCCGATCTATGTCGTACCGCAGGGCGATGGGCGGTTCGTCGTCGGTGCGACCGTGATCGAGCGGGAAGATGCTGGCCTGATGTCGCTCCGCTCGGCTCTTGATCTTTTGGGCTCGGCCTATGCGCTGCATCCAGCGTTCGGCGAAGCGTCCGTTCTGGAGATGGGCGCGGGGGTACGGCCGGCGTTTCCCGACAACGTGCCACGGATCATCATTGAAGAGGCGCGCAGCATCATTCGCGTCAACGGCGCGTACCGGCACGGATTCCTTCTCGCGCCGGTTCTTGCGCGGGCGGTTGGGGAATATCTGTCAGACGGCCGTCGTGAGGGGCCGTTGTTCGACGCCCCCTGAGGGCGCCGATTTCGCGGCCAACGCCTGCTTCGCAAGTTCAAGCGCCGCGACGTAGTCGGGCTTGCCGGAGCCGAGCAGCGGAATTTTCGGAACGACGAGAATGTCCGCCGGTGTCGTCAACTCGCTCGCACCTTTTCTCCGCACGAACTGCGCGAAGGCATCACGCGTGCAGTTCGGATCGGTCGTCAGCAGCGCGAGACGCTCGCCCTTTCGCGGGTCGGGCAGCGCGACGACGACCGTCACCTGGTGCGGCCAAAGTTCGGCGGCCAATGCCTCGACCGCGGAGAGCGAGATCATCTCGCCGCCGATCTTGGCGAAGCGCTTGGCGCGGCCTTTGATCATGATGAAGCCTTGCGGGTCGATCTCGACGATGTCGCCGGTGTCGTGCCAGCCGTTTGCCGGGGGTTCGAGGACGCCCGGATTTTCGGCGCGATAGTAGCCGAGCATCACGTTCGGTCCGCGCACGAAGAGACGTCCGCCGTTTTCGATGCCCGGCACGGGATCGAGGCGCGCTTCCATCAGCGGCGAGAGGCGGCCCACGCTGCCCGCCTTGTTGGCGAGCGGTGTGTTGATGGCAAGAACAGGCGCTGTTTCCGTCACGCCGTAGCCTTCGAGAATACGAACGCCGAAGCGATCCATATAGAGCTGGCGCGTCCGGTCCTTTACGGCCTCGGCGCCTGCGAGCACGAGGCGGACGCGCGCAAAGTCATAAGGGTGCGCAGCGCGTGCATAGCCTGCAAGGAACGTATCGGTGCCGAACATGATCGTGGCGTTCGACTGATACACGAGTTCCGGAATGATGCGGTAATGGAGTGGCGTTGGATAGAGATAGACGGGCACGCCGGCGACGAGCGGCATCAGCAGGCCCGCGGTCAGGCCGAAGGAATGGAAGACGGGCAGGGCGTTGAAGACCTTGTCCGTGCCATTGCAGGCGACACGCGTGAGGCTCTGGGCGCAATTGGCGAGTATGTTCCTGTGAGAGAGCACGACGCCTTTCGGCGTGCCTTCCGAGCCTGATGTGAAGAGGATTGCGGCGGGCGCATTGAAGTCGGCTTTGACCTGCGGCCTGCCGCCTTGCGCGACGCCTTTGAGCTTATCGAGAAGCGTAATCGTCGGGCGCACGTCTTCCAGATAAATCACGCGCGCAACCGGTTCGAGAGCTTGAATGAGCGGTTCCAGATGGCCCTTTTCGACGAAGGCGCGGGAGGTCAGCACGACCGAGACATTCGCCGCCTTGCAGGCGGAGACGACGTTGGCCGGTCCCGCGGAGAAGTTCAGCATCGCCGGAACGCGGCCGATCGTTTGCAGAGCGAAGAACGTGACGGCGACGCCTGCGGAATTCGGCAACAGCACGCCGACAGCCGACGCAGGCGGGGGCAACATCGGTGCGAGCTTCGCGCCAAGAACCTGAGCGCCGACAATCAGCTTCTTGTAGGAGAGCTTGCTGCCAAGCGGATCTTCGATTGCGGGCTTGCCGGTGTCGCGCGTCTTGCGGGCGGCGACGAGCGCTTCGAACAGCGTCTGATCGATCGGCGTCGTCAGCACCGCAGAGTCGGTCATGATGTCCTGCAATGCGGCGCCTGCCGCCTGCCGCCGCGCCTTGCCGCGGAGCGCCGGATCGACCTTCAGCCAAACGGGCGGGAGAATGGTCACCGTCGTTTTCGGAAACCAGGTCTTCTTGGTCTGAGAGCTGCTGAGATAACCGAAATGCGAGCGCTCGAGGCCATCGATGCGAACGGGAATGACTGGCGCATCCGCCTTGTCCGCGATCATCGCCGTGCCGTCGTAAACTTTCATCAGTCCGCCGGTCACCGTCAGGCGTCCTTCGGGAAAGATCACGAGCGAAGCTCCGTCTTTAACGGCCTGGATCAGATGGCGCATGCCGAGCGGGCGCGTCGGGTCGATCGTGTAGAACTGCGCGAGCTTCAGGAACGGCTTCGCCCACCACGTCTTGGCGATGTCGGTGTCGACGGCATAGGCGCTGTGGGAGGGAAGAAGACCGTTCAGCAATCCGGCATCGAGCAGGCTGACGTGGTTGGGGGCGATGATGGCACGCTCGCCCGCTTTGGGCAGGTTTTCGAGGCCCCGGACTTCAAGCCCGAAGAATGTTTTGAAGAGGAAGACGACGACGTCTTTCACGCCCTCGGCACCCCAGGCTCTGAGTACGAGGCCGACGACGATCAGATTTGCCACGCCGAGACCGGCATAGAGCAGCGAGACTGAAATCTTCTCGAACTGGAGGCCAGCAATCGCGATGCCGACCAGCGTCATGAATGCGGCGGAGAGAACGTTGCAGCCGGCGATGACGCGGGAGCGGCGCTCGACGGGGGACCAGGCCTGTACGGCTGCGAACGAGGGCACGATGAACAGGCCGCCAGCGATGGCGATGCCCGCGAGGTCGATCAGCATATGGAGGCCTTCGATCGAGGCCAGGACCTCTGCCGCGCTCAGCGGCGAAGGTGCCGGTTTGATCGCGGATGCGAGCCATGCGAGATCGAGCAGGAAGATGCCCATCAACAATGCGCCGATAGGAACGAGAGCAAGATTGGGGCGATTGGTGCTGGCGCGTGCGGCCGCGATGGAGCCGAGCGCAACCGCAACAGCGAATGTGAAGAGCGCGAGCGTGTAGACCGAGGGTGCGCCGTTGAGAATTTGCGGAATGAGATTCTGCAGCAGAGCCAGGACCGCGGCTCCAACCAGCCAGAACCACGACGTGATGAGCGCGCCTTGCCATATGCGCCTGTCGGCGCGCAGGTCCTTCAACAGTGTGGCGGTCGACGTAAAGACGTTTCTGTCGATGACGAGATCTGGCACGGACGACGGCGCGGGCGGAATGAAGCGCGCGCAAAGCCAGCCGAGAACCGAAATGCCGATGATCGCGCTTGCGACGATGATTATTTCCGTCTCGCCGCCTGACGCGAGATTGCCGCCGATGGTTCCGATCAGGATGGCGATGAAGGTTGCGCCTTCGATCAGCGCATTGCCTGACGGAAGTTCCTTGGTTTCGAGATGCGTCGGCAGTAGCCCGTATTTCACTGGTCCGAAGAATGCGCTCAGCGTGCCGAAGAGTACGAGCGCCGCGAACAGCAGCGCCACCGACGGCAAGAGAAATCCGGCGGCAGCGATTACGGCGATCGGAATTTCAAACAGGCGGACGCGCGCTGCGACCTTCGCCTTATCGAACTTGTCGGCGAGCTGTCCGGCGATTGCGGAGAAGACAAAGAATGGCAGCACGAGCGCCGCGCCCGCAAGCGTTCCGAGCGCCGGACCGTTTTCCATCGCCAGCTTGTAGACTACCAGCATCGCAAGGGCGTTTTTCAGCAGGTTGTCGTTCAGTGCCGCCAGCAGCTGGCTCCAAAAGAGCGGCGCGAAGCGGCGTGACGACATCAAGCGGGAAAACATTGGCTGGTCCTCAGTTTCGATGCCGGAGATTCAGATGCTAATTGCGGCGGATTGGCGGGTCCCTTTGACCCGTCTCGATTATATGCGTTAAAAATCCAGCGAACGCTCTGGTAAACGACGATAAAAATGCCCATTTCCGGCCCGCAGGTCATTTGAGCGATGCTACAACACGAAACGACCAACGAGCTGTTTGTGAACGGGCAGAAGACCGCCAGCGGCGCCGGTACGCTCGCCGAACTCATCCACGAACGCGGCTTGTCCGAGGCGAAGGTCGCGACGGCGCTCAACGGGCAGTTCGTACCGGCCGCGCGGCGTGCTACGACGACGCTGAGCCGTGGTGACCGCGTCGAGATCGTTTCTGCTCGACAGGGCGGCTAAAAGGGTTAGTTGCGCTTAAAATGAACATTCGCGATCAGGCGTTGCATTCGGGGCGCGCGCTCTCCGTTTATGGAGAGACGATTTCATCGCGGCTTCTGCTTGGAACGGCAGGCTATCCGTCTCCGGCCGTTCTGACGAATGCCGTCAAGGCGTCGGGCGCTGAGATCGTAACGGTGTCGTTGCGCCGCGAGGCTGCGGGCGGAAAAGCCGGCGAGCGCTTCCTCGAAATCATCAAAGACCTCGGCGTCCGTGTGCTTCCGAACACCGCCGGATGCCGGACGGCGAGCGAAGCCATCACGACGGCCGAAATGGCACGCGAGCTTTTCGGAACGGACTGGGTCAAGCTCGAAGTCATCGCCAATGACGATACTCTGCAGCCCGATGTGTTCGGACTGGTCGAAGCCGCGGGCACGCTCAGCCGTGACGGCTTCAAGGTTCTGCCCTATACAACAGAAGATCTCTCGGTCGCGGAACGGCTGCAGCGCGCGGGATGCCAGGTCATCATGCCGTGGGGCGCGCCGATCGGGAGCGGCCGGGGCCTAGCCAACGTCCAGGCGCTGACGAGCCTGCGCGCCTATTTTCCCGATGTGACGCTCATCATCGATGCGGGCATCGGCGCACCTTCGCACGCGGCGCTGGCGATGGAACTCGGCTATGACGCCGTGCTGCTCAACACGGCGGTCTCGAAAGCGGCCGACCCTGTGAAGATGGCGGCGGCGTTTGCGTCGGCGATCCAGTCAGGCCGCCTCGGCTTCGAAGCGGGACTGATACCGGCTCGCGACATGGCGGTGCCGTCGACGCCCGTCGCAGGGACACCGTTTTTCGATCTCGATTGAGCCCGCCGTGACATCAGAACAGCCCAAGCTCGCCCGTTTCTATCCAATCGTGCCCGACGCCGGTTGGCTGAAACGCATCGTTCCGCTCGGCGTGAAGCTCGTGCAACTCAGGGTCAAGGACGCCTCGTCGGCGGAGGTCGCCGCGGAGACGAAGCGGGCGCTCGCGATCTGCCGTGAGCATAATTGTCAGCTCGTTCTTAACGACTACTGGGAAACGGCGCTGGATACCGGTGCCAATTACATTCATCTCGGACAGGACGATCTCAGAACCGCCGACCTCGAGGCGATAAAGCTCGCAGGCATCAAGCTCGGCATATCGACCCACGATGAAGCGGAGCTTGGAACCGCTCTGGCGGCCGAGCCCGATTACGTGGCGCTCGGTCCAATCTACGAGACCAAGCTGAAAGCCATGCCATGGGCACCGCAAGGCCTTGAGAAAATTAGAGAATGGCGAAAAAAGCTCGGCGGCTTGCCGTTGATCGCGATCGGCGGCCTGACGCCGGAACGCGCCGCGGGCGTGTTCGAAGCTGGGGCGGATAGTCTGGCGGTTATTACCGATTTCTTTACGGCAACCGATCCGGAGGCGCGCGTTCTGCAATGGTTGCGGCTTTCGCAGGCTCAGCAATAGACGGCAGCTATGCATTAACCACAACGGTGGTGCTCGGCCGTTGTTTGTGACAGTTTTATGTGGTTCGGATCTAGGATTAGGCACCTTTCCCACGTGAAGCCGTTCCCGCGTATGCCCTATCGATTCAAAATCAACGAGCCCGTCGAAAAGGGGTTTCGTCGTATTGCGTGCGAGCAGCTGGATAGCTCGCTTGCCGAATTGGCCGGTCCGGAAGCCAATCCCAAGTCCGTTCACGAGTGCCGGAAATCCATCAAACGGCTGCGGGCACACATCCGCCTGGCAGCGGACAGCTTAGGAGCAAAGAGGGCGCGGCGGCGCACGAAGGCGCTGGGCGAGATCGCGAGGCTTTTGTCGGCGCGGCGCGATCAGACCGTTATGCTCGAAACCATCGGCAAGCTCGCAAACGAATTTCCGGATGGCGAGGCCGCTCTCGCACCGTTCAAGGCGATCCTTGCCGCCCGCGCCGAAAACGAGCCGGAGCACCTCGACCCCGATACGGCTGCTCTGGCGCGTGATCGCCTCATTCGGGAAGCGAAGAAAATCGCTGACATCGACTTCAAGAAGCAGGGTTTCGCGGCGCTCGCGGGGGGCCTCGAAGCGAGCTACCGGCGGGCGCGGAAGGGAATGCGTTACGCCTACGAGGAGCCGACCGACGAAAACTTCCATGAGCTGCGCAAGGCGGTGCAGTGGCACTGGCGGCAGATGGCGTTGCTCGGCCGAGCATGGCCTGACGAATTCGCTGTCCGAGTGAATGCGGCGCGGGAGCTGTCGCAGCTTCTCGGCGACGATCACGATCTGGCGGTGCTGGTCGCGGCGGTTTCAGCCGCGGATCTTACGGACGAGCAGAAGGACGCGGCGATTGCCATTTGCCGGCAGCAGCAGCAGATTTTGCGCAAGCAGGCCGAATACCGCGTGAAGCGGCTCTTTTGCGAAAAGACGCGGAGCTTCATCAAGCGTGCTGGGGCCTATTGGAACTATGGCCGGGCATTGGATCCGCTGGTCGACGCGCCACCGTCAGCACGTCTGAACGGTCAAACCGATCACACGGCACCGGCTGCGGTCGATGATCGCCCCGTGGAGGCGAATGCGGCCCGTGGTGCGCTGAAGCCCAGACTGGCAGCAAAAACCGTCGCCCCTGCCCCATCGCAACGGCGCGCCTGATCCGCTAGGGTCGCGCTGATTTTCTGCTATTCGGAGCGCGGATGAACGAAGTTCCAAAATCCAATCAGTTTGCGAGCGAAGCCGTCGCGCTTCCGGCCGGGCATGATCCGGTCGCGCTTGGCCGGATTGGCGTTTTGCTGCTCAATCTCGGGACGCCTGATGGAACCGGCTATTGGCCAATGCGCCGCTATCTCCAGGAGTTTCTGTCGGACGAGCGCGTCATCGAAGAGCCGAAGTGGAAGTGGTGGCCGATCCTCAATCTCATCATTCTGACGGTGCGTCCGAGCCGCAAGGGGCGCGATTACGCGACGATCTGGAATAATGAGCGCGACGAAGGGCCGCTGAAGACAATCACGCGGAGCCAGGCCGAGCAATTGACCAGCCGTCTTCAGAACGATCCGCGGGTCGTCGTCGATTGGGCGATGCGCTACGCCAATCCAACGACGGAGAGCCGGATACGCGCGCTCCAAGACCAGGGATGCGACCGCATTCTGCTCGTGCCGCTCTATCCGCAGTATGCAGCCGCCACCACTGCGACGGCGTGTGATCAGGCTTTCCGTGCGCTCATGAAGATGCGCTGGCAGCCGGCGGTCCGTACGGCGCCGAGCTACCACGATCATCCGGCTTACATCGAGGCGCTCGCCCAATCGATGCGCAGGAGTTTGGCTGGCCTCGATTTCGAGCCCGAGAAAATCATCGCGACGTTCCACGGGATGCCGGAGAAGTATTTCAAGGCGGGTGATCCCTATCATTGCCAGTGCCAGAAGACTTCACGGCTGCTGCGCGAGAGGCTCGGGATTCCGGAAGACCGCTGGCTGACGACCTTTCAGTCGCGTTTCGGCAATGATCCCTGGCTGCAGCCCTATACGGATAAGACCGTCGAGGCGCTGGCCAAATCGGGAGTCAAGAAACTGGCTCTGGTCGCGCCGGGCTTTTCAGCCGATTGCCTCGAAACGCTCGAAGAACTCGACGTTGAGAACCGGCATATCTTTGAATCGAACGGCGGCCAGAAATTCGCCTATCTCAAAGCTCTCAACGACAGTTCCGAAGGTGTGGACGTGATCGAGGCGGTGGTGCGCCGCGAGCTGCAAGGCTGGCTCTAACAGGTGTCGCGCTTACGCTGGCCCTTCGAACTAGGCGACGCCCACGCGCAGCAAATCGTGGACGTGCACGATGCCGATGGGCTTCTGCTTCTCGACCACAAACAGTGCCGTGATGCGCGACGAGTTGATGAGCTCCAGTGCGGCTGATGCGAGCAACGTCGGCGCGATCGTCTTAGGCTTTGCGGTCATCACCTCGTCGACCGTCACTTCAAGCAACTTTGCGCCCATGTGCCGCCGCAAGTCACCGTCGGTGATTACGCCGATGAGGCGCCCTTTGGCGTCCGTCACGCCGACGCAGCCGAAGCTTTTCTCAGTCATGGCGACGAGCGCTTCGGACATTGGGGCACCGCTGGCGATCAACGGCAGCCGTTCGGATGGATGCATGACGTCGGCGACGTACTTGAGGTTGGCGCCGAGCGATCCGCCGGGATGGAAGATCTTGAAGTCGTGGGCCGTGAAGCCGCGCGCGTCCAGCAGCGCGATGGCGAGGCTATCGCCGATCGCCAGCTGAATGGTCGTCGACGTCGTCGGCGCGAGCCCATGCGGGCACGCTTCCTTCACGCGTGGCAGAAGCAGAAGAATATCGGCCTGCTCGCCAAGGGCGGAGTTCGCCTGCGAGGTGATCGCGATCAAGGGCACCGCAAATCGGCGCGAATAGGTAATGATCGGCTTGAGTTCAACCGTTTCGCCGGACCACGACAGCGCGAGAATGAGATCCGATCGCGTGATCATTCCGAGGTCGCCGTGAGAGGCTTCGCCCGGGTGGACGAAGAAAGCCGGCGTTCCTGTCGAAGCGAAGGTCGCGGCAATTTTCTGGGCGACGTGGCCGCTCTTGCCGATGCCGGTTACGATGACGCGGCCGCTGACGGCCTTCAGGCGGCGAACGGCTTCATCGAACGCCGGAGCCATGGGGCCCGCGACCTCATTCGCGAGCTGCGCCAAGCCTTCGGCGCCGAGATTGAGCGTGCGGAGCGCCGAAGAAATCGGCGTTGTCTCATCGGATTCGCCGGCAGTTGCCCGGCGCTCGCCCTCGGGCAGCTGGAATGGAATGACCTTCTGCATCCGCTTGATTTCCCCCCATTCACCCGATGTGCGGCTGGCCAAGTGACTCGGCCAAACGACATTAATACTTTCGCTTTTGAGGGGCGCAGAAGCAACCCCTGGTTCGTCTTAAAGCGACATTAACCAACCGTTTCTACGGTCCTCTTCTGACTTGTGGCGTTTCGCGTGAAAAGTCGTTCATGGGGACGCTGAAATGGTCGACCGGCTGTCCGCCTGGTTGATAAGTGGAATTGTGGCAATAACGCTTTCGGGCGTGCCGGAGAAGGCTGCCCTGGCCCAGAATGCGCCGGCCGGCGCGCAGACGACAACCAACGAAATTTCTGGCAACGAAATTTCTGGCACTGGCTCGTCGCAGCAGACGTCGCTTCAATCCGACACGCAAGACGACGATGATGCGGGCGATCAAGCAGCGAAATCCGATCAGTCTGGCGATCCCGAATCCCAACAGAGTGGACAGGCGGAAGATGGCGATGCGGGTTTGTCCGCCGATCCGTCGGGCCTTGTTGACGGCAATGTCGATACGACGGGTGAGCCGTCGCAAGCGCTGGACGGAGACCCGATAGGCGGCGGAGCGCGGACAGACGGCGAGGAAGCGGCTCTCATTGAAAATCCGCCTGCGGGTTACGACCCGTTGCTGTTCCAGATCGAAGATCTCGATCCCTATACCGACAACCGGACGACGCGGCGGCTCTTCCGGCAGGAACCCTATGATCCCGTCGGCATCAAGGTCGGGAGTTTCGTGCTCTTTCCGGAGGTCGAGTTTGGCGCGTCCTACTACTCGAACGTCTTTCACGCGCCCGGCTCGCCCTCCGACTGGGCGATGGATGTGAAGCCCGGGGCAAGGCTCGTATCGAATTGGGGAACGCATGCGCTCGAGCTGAGAGCCATCGGTGTTCTTAGCTTCTACAACGACTTCCCGACGGAAGACGATCGCGACTACACAATCGAGGCGCGCGGCCGGCTCGACATCACGAAGCGCGCCAATCTCCAGGCGTTGGTTTCACGGCAGCAATACCTGGAAGATCGCTCGGCGCTCGACGCGAGTTCGGTTGGCACGCGCTCGGTCATCGATACGGACCGGGCGGAACTCGCCTACAACCAGCGCTTCAATCGGCTGTCGTACCAGCTTCGCGGAAGTATCCAGGATTATACGTACGGCAGCACCGAAGACGCGGGCGTCATCACGTCCAATAGAGATCGCGATTACACGGTCTACGAGGAGACGCTTAGAACCTCGTGGGAGTTCAAGCCGTCGTTCTCGCCCTACGTCGAGTTCGCGTACAATCATCGCGATTATGCCATCGCCGCTCAGAGCGACTCGATCAATCGGACGTCGAACGGTCAGCGCTACCGGTTCGGCGTTTCGTTTGGGAATACCGGCGAAATTCTTCGCGGCGACATCAGTCTCGGGTACGGCATTCAGACGCCGGAGGATTCTCGTCTTCACGCCGTCGACGGCCTGACGATCGATGCCAACGCAGCTTGGCGGGTAAGCGCGCTGACGACCGTGCTATTCAACGCGAGTTCGGACGTTTCAGAAACGACGACGGCGAATGTCGGGGGTGCTTTTTACCGTTCGGCCGGATTGGAGGTTCGTCATCAGCTCAGAAGCTATCTCGTCGCGTCCGCGGGGTTGATCTATTCGAACCAGAACTCGCAAGACGGCGTCATCAACGACAGGCAATGGAGCGAAACGGTGGGCATCGAATATTATGCCAACCGCAATACCGTGCTCTTCGGGAAATACCAGCACGTGAATTTCAACGGCATCGGCGTACCGAACGACTATGTGGGCGATGAGGTCCACCTAGGAGTCCGGTTACGCCAATAAGCCGGGAAGCTGAGATTATGGGTGTGCTGCGAGGAGCCGTTTCAGCTCGCGCTTGAAGTCGCTCGCAAGATCGGGACGCTCGAGCGCCAGCGCGACGTTGGCGGTCAAAAATCCGAGCTTCGATCCGCAGTCGTAGATATCGCCATCGAAACGAACGGCGTGAAACGGTTGTCCGGCGACTTGCATCAGGCCGATCATGGAGTCGGTGATCTGGATTTCGCCTCCGGCGCCGCGCTCCTGCTTTGCGAGCAGGCCGAAAATCTCCGGCTGCAGAATATAGCGTCCACTGATGTGAAGGTTGGAGGGCGCCGTGCCGGGCTTCGGCTTCTCGACCATGCCGGTGATCGGGGAGACCTTGGCGTTTACGTCCTTCACGCCGACGATGCCGTATTGATGCGTTTGATCGTCAGGGACGGGCGCGACGGCTATCAGGTTGCCGCCCGTGTTTGCGTAGGCTTCGATCATATCGCCCAGGCATGGCGTGCGGCTGTGATGGAGCATGTCCGGCAGGAGCAGCGCGAAGGGCTCATCACCAACCAATTCCCGTGCACACCACACCGCGTGACCGAGACCGAGCGGCGACTGCTGGCGCGTGAAGCTCGTTTGTCCCGCCTGCGGAAGATCGCGAGCGAGGGCTTCGAGCTCCTTGTTCTTACCGCGGGAGGAGAGAGTCGATTCAAGTTCAAACTGCTTATCGAAGTGATCCTCGATGACGCCCTTATTCCGCCCGGTGACAAAAATGAAATGCTCAATGCCGGCGGCTCGCGCCTCGTCGACCACATGCTGGAGGACGGGCCGGTCCACGACCGTCAACATTTCTTTCGGCACGGCCTTGGTGGCAGGAAGAAATCGGGTGCCGAGACCCGCGACAGGGAAGACAGCTTTACGGATAGGTCTTTTTGCAACGCTCATTATATGCTCCGAGGACGCCAGAGATGCGGTCCAAACTCATTTGGTAATGATTTATGGCTATTCCCCGATTTTGAGAAGGAATCTCGCGGGGCGCGGGGCGGGTCATTTGCGCTGAGGCGCTGTCTCCTTTAGGTCTGTGGGTTATCGAACTCGGGAGTCGTTTGCAACTATGAGCGTACTGGTCACCGGCGGTGCCGGTTACATCGGCAGCCACATGGTGCTCGAACTGGTGGACAGGGGCGAGGACGTCGTCGTCATCGATAATCTGTCTACGGGATTTCGCTGGGCCGTCGATCACCGTGCGACGCTCGTGGTGGGCGATATTGCAGATAGCGATCTCGTCAAGAAAACGCTGCTCAGTCACGGCGTGGATGCGATCATTCATTTCGCCGGGTCGATCGTGGTTCCGGATTCGGTCGCCGACCCGCTCGGCTATTATTTGAACAATACGGTCAAATCGCGGGGCCTCATCGCCGCCGCCGTCGAGACCGGCGTGAAGAATTTCATCTTTTCGTCGACTGCGGCGGTCTACGGCAATCCGGAAGAAAATCCGGTGCCGGAAAGCGCGCCGCCTGCCCCCATGTCGCCCTACGGCTCGTCGAAGCTGATGACCGAGATCATGCTGTCGGACACGGCGCGCGCGCATGATTTCCGTTTTGTCGCACTTCGCTACTTCAATGTCGCCGGCGCCGATCCAAAGGGCCGTTCCGGGCAATCGACGCCGCGCGCGACACATTTGATCAAGGTCGCGTGCGAGACGGCTCTCGGCAAGCGCCCGCAAATGGAGGTGTTCGGAACCGATTATCCGACGCCCGACGGCACCTGCGTGCGCGACTATATCCACGTCAGCGATCTCGCGAAGGCGCATTCGGTGGCGCTCGATCATTTGCGGCGGGGTGGAGCATCCGACATCTTCAATTGCGGCTACTCGAAGGGCTATTCCGTCATCGAGGTCATCGCCGCGGTGAAGCGGGTTTCCGGCGTCGATTTCAAGGTTCTGCTATCGCCGCCGCGCGCGGGCGATCCGGCGGCAATCGTCGCCGCGTCGGCAAAAATCCGGGAAAAGCTCGGATGGCGGCCGCAGCATGACGATTTGGAACAGATCGTCGCGCAGGCGCTTAACTGGGAACGGCGGGTCGATGCCTTGAAGGCCGGCACCGTCGAGGTCTGAGCCCCAAAAATGCCCTGAAAATCAGGCAATCGCACGCATCCGCAGGGCGGCCAGTTACGCAAGGAAGGCAGCGATCGATGCTGTTAAGACGACGCACTTACGAGATCTTGTCGGCTGTCATTCTGGCGGCCGGAATGGTGTTTGCCGCGCCCGTCGTCCAAGCGAAACCTTCCGAAAACTTCCGCGTCTTCATTGAGAGCCTGTGGCCGGATGCTAAGGCTGCGGGCGTCAGCCGCAAAACATTTGATGCTGCCTTTGCAGGCGTCGAACCCGATTTCAGTATTCCCGATCTCGATATTCCCGGACGGCCCAAGGTCGACAACAGCGGCCAGGCGGAATTCACGAAGACGGCCGCCGATTATCTTTCGAAGCCCTATCTCGAATCGCTTGCCGTCCAGGGCCGGAAGTTTCTCGCCGAGCATAAAACCGATCTCGAGCGCATCGAGAAGATGACGGGCGTCGACCGTTATACGCTCGTCGCCATCTGGGGCCGCGAAACGGCTTATGGGTCTTATCATCCGCCAAACGATGCGATCCGGATGCTTTCGACGCTCGCCTATACCGGAAAGCGCAAAGACAAATTTCGCGAGGAGCTGATCGCGGCGCTGCAGATGCTGCAACAGGGCGTGCCGCGTTCCGACATGAAATCGTCCTGGGCCGGAGCGCTGGGGCTGACGCAGGCCATGCCGACCGAATATCTCAAGTACGCGGTCGACGGCGATGGCGACGGCAAGATCGACATCTGGCGCTCGGTCGCGGATGCGCTGGCGTTCACGGCGCGGCAGCTCGAGGGCAAGGGTTGGGTCCGCGGCGCGCGCTGGGGTTACGAGGTCGTTGCGCCTGCCAAGGCCGATTGCTCGCTCGAAGGCCCGCCCGACGCCCGGCCGATCGGCGACTGGCTGAAGCTCGGCTTCCGAAAGGCGAGCGGTGCGCCGTTCACGCAAGCGCAGCTTGGCGACGATGCTTATTTGATGATGCCCGCCGGTGCTTACGGCCCGGCCTTTCTCGCGGCGCAGAATTTCCGTGTCATCCGGCTCTACAACACGTCCGATCTTTACGCGCTGTTCGTCGGCAATCTCGGCGACCGCATCCGCGGCGAGGGGGATTTCGTGACGCCGTGGAAATCCTTTGCGCAACCAAGGACGCAGACCGTTCACGATCTGCAAGCCAAGCTCAAGGTTTTGGGCTATCCCATGGACAAGACCGATGGGAAAATCGGCTCCAATACGCGGAAGCAGATCGGGCTTTATCAAAAGGCGAATGGGCTGAAAATCGACTGCTGGCCGTCGGATGGCGTGCTCGCCCACGCCAACTCGCAGGCGAAGCGGTAACCCAATCGGGTTGTGGCGATGCGGCCCCGCCGTTGGAGCCTTGGCAGCGAGGCTGTATGGTGGGGCGTTGGAATCATGCACCCTCCGCAATCTTGCGGTTTGTGAAAGGCACTTGACCGGATGAGCGCCTTCTCCAGGCATCTTCGCCTCTGGCTCGCGGTAATTCTCGCCGCGCTTGTGGCCGTGCCTGTTTCGTCCGTGCGCGCCGGGGACGACGACCAGGGCGGGACGTTTCTCACGTCGTTTCCCGATAACGACGTCTATCAGGTGACCGTCTACGGTGACGAGTTTGCGGAAGGCCTGCTTGCGGGCTTGCTCGTCGCGTTTGGCACCGACGTCCGGATGAATATCCAGCGTCAGGTGACGCCGTTCTCGGGCATTGGTCTCGGGGACTTCGATACGAAGGTTGGAACCCTTGAAAAGACGATCGCAGCGCAGCCGCTCAACATCGCCATCGTCATGGTCGGCGAAGACGACCGCATGTCCTTTCGTGGCGCCGACGGCAAGCGCTTGCCGCCCGGAGGCGAAGCCTGGCTTGCCGAGTATACCCGTCGCGTCGATCGGCTGATGCGGGTGTTCAAGAGCAAGAACGCCGGCGTCTACTGGGTTGGCTTGCCGAACCTCGCTCGTTCGGACGCCAACGAACTCGCTCAGAAGATGAATGACGTCATCCGCGAGCGTGCCTATCTCAACGGCTATAAATACATCGACGCCTACCAGGGGTTCACCGACGAAAACGGTGCGTACTCCTCTTACGGGCCCGATCTCGAAGGCGCGATCCGGCTGCTGCGGCTCAGGGACGGCGTCAACTTTACCGATGCCGGCAACCGGAAGCTCGCGCATTTCGTCGAGAAGGAATTGCGACCCGATCTCATTCAAGCCAAGACCAATCGTAACATTCCGTTGCTCGGTGCCGAAGCGGAGCAAGTGAAGATCAATCCGGATAATGCGGTGAAAACTCCGGCGCCGTCGTCGCCTGTCGCACAGCCCGTGGAGGCGCTGAACCGGACGCCGGTCGTCAAGGGTTCATCGCGCGACGGCTCGCCGCCTTCGGCAACGGGTGACGGCTCGGGCGATCAGAAGGCCGATAACGGCAAGATCACGCTCAAGATCGTCGGCAGCAACGGCCGCGAAGAATCGCAGACGATCGAAATCGTCCGGCCCGCGATTCCGGCATCGGTCGTGACGCTGATGGCGCGGCGTGAAGGTTCGGGCCAGCGGGGCGATCTGCTCGTCGATCAGATTGCCGGCGGTTTGACGCTGATGAGTTCGATTTCGCCGTCAGGTAACAAAGACCGCGGGCGCCTCTCGCCGACGCAGGCGCCGTATTTCCGGCTGCTCGTCAAGGGCGAGCGGTTGCAGCCGAAGCCCGGCCGTGCCGACGACGTGACGTGGCCGCCGAAGCCCGACACGACGAGCCAGGCGAAGCCTGCCAGCGTCGAGCAACCTCCGCGCGGATAATAAAAAAAGCGAGCTGCATTAAAGCAGCCCGCCTTCATTATTCAAAATAAGTTGCTCGCTTCAGCGCGGCAGGACGGTCGATCCCATCAGGAACTTGTCGATGGCGTGCGCCGCTTGGCGGCCCTCGCGGATTGCCCACACGACGAGCGATTGACCGCGCCGGATGTCACCCGCGCAGAAGAGTTTCGGCGAGGTTGAAAGCTTATAGTCCTTGTCCGTCGCGTCGAGGCCTTTGAAGCGGCCGCGCGGAACGACGGGCAGCGCAAATTCCTTGACGATGTCGCCTTCCACCGGGCCCGAAAAGCCCATCGCGAAAAGAACGAGATCGGCGTCGAGCGCGCCTTCGGTGCCTTTGATCGGCTGAAGGTTGGCGTTCACGCGCGTGTAGTGAAGTTTCTTCACCTTGCCGCCTTCGCCGGAGAAGCCGGTGGTCGAAATCGAATACTCGGTTTTCGCGCCCTCGGCTTGCGAGGAGGAGACGCGCAGCTTCAGCGGCCAATGCGGCCAGGACAGCGCCTTGTTCTCCTTCTCAGGCGGCATCGGCATGATTTCGAGCTGCGTCACGCTCAACGCGCCTTGGCGGAAGGAGGTGCCAATGCAGTCGGAACCCGTGTCGCCGCCGCCGATGACGATGACGTGCTTGTCCTTGGCGGAGATTTCCTTGGTCTTCGGCTTCTGGGCCTCGCCGGCGTTGCGCCGGTTCTGCTGGGGCAGGAAATCCATGGCGTAATGGAGGCCGTCGAGATCGCGGCCCGTAGACTTGGCAAAGAAGTCGAACGGCTGCTCGGAGCCGATGGCGATCAGCACCGCGTCATGCTTCGATTCCAGATACTTCGCCGAGAGATCCTGGCCGACGTGGATGCCGCAATGGAAGGTCACGCCTTCGGCTTCCATCTGCTTGACGCGACGCGCGATGATGGCCTTTTCCATTTTGAAATCGGGAATGCCATACACGAGCAAGCCGCCGGGGCGGGCGTTCTTTTCGTAGACGTGGACATCGTGACCGGCGCGCGCGAGCTGCTGCGCGGCTGCGAGGCCTGCAGGACCCGAACCGATGACGGCGACCTTCTTGCCGGTCTTCTTGTCGGGCGGAAGCGGGAGGACCCAGCCTTCTTCCCAGGCGCGATCGGCGATGGTGTTTTCGATCGTTTTGATCGTCACCGGCTTGTCGTCGATGTTCAGCGTGCACGACGCTTCGCAAGGCGCCGGGCAGATGCGGCCCGTCACCTCGGGGAAGTTGTTTGTCGAATGAAGATTGTCGGACGCTTCCTTCCAGTCGCCGCGATAGACAAGATCGTTCCAATCGGGGATCTGGTTGTTGACCGGGCAGCCCGAGTGACAATACGGGATGCCGCAATCCATGCAGCGCGACGCCTGCTTCTTCACCTCAGGCTCGGCCAGCGGAACGACGAATTCCTTATAGTGCTTCAAACGCTCTTCGACCGGCTTGTACTTGCGGTCGGCGCGGTCGATTTCCAGAAAACCAGTCGGCTTGCCCATTTCTTTTTTCGTCTTTCTAATTCGTGATTGGCTGAGCGATAGCTATTGCTTGGTTGCGGCCTCAAGCTCAGCCTCGCGATTGGTTTCGCGGGCCTTCGCCAGCTCAGTCAGTGCGCGACGGTATTCGACCGGCATCACCTTTTTGAACTTCGGCAGGTAGTCGGCGAAGTTCTTCAGGATTTCCTGAGCGCGGCGCGAATTGGTGTAGTGCGCATGACGCGAGATGAGCGTGTGCAGACGTTCGACGTCCTGCTCGCGCATATCGACCATCACGTTACGGACCGCGATCGCCACGTCGCCGCCTTGCTGGGCAAGCTTCTGCAGCGAGCCCGCATCGGCCGTCAGCGCTTCGAGCTGCACCATCTCCTTGTTGAGACGGCCTTCGAAGTCGCCCTTGTCGTCGAGCACGTAGGCGATGCCGCCCGACATGCCGGCAGCGAAGTTGCGGCCGGTCTGCCCGAGGACGACAACGACGCCGCCCGTCATGTATTCGCAGCCGTGATCGCCGGTGCCTTCGACGACGGCGTAGGCGCCCGAGTTGCGGACGGCGAAACGCTCGCCGGCGACGCCGCGGAAATAGCATTCGCCGGTGATCGCGCCGTAAAGCACGGTGTTGCCGACGATGATGCTTTCCTCGGGCGTGATCGAGGATTTCGGATCAGGGCGGACGATCAGCTTGCCGCCCGACAATCCCTTGCCGACGTAGTCGTTGCCTTCGCCGATGAGGTCGAGCGTGACGCCGTGTGCGACCCAGGCGCCGAATGCCTGTCCGGCCGTGCCTTTCAGCGAGAACCAGATAGTGTCTTCCGGCAGTCCTGCGTGGCCGAAGCGCTTGGCGACTTCGCCCGAAAGCATCGCGCCGGTCGAGCGGTTCACGTTCTTGATTTCGAGGTCGGCTTTCACCGGCCGCTTCAATTCGAGAGCGGGCTTCGCATGCTCGATGAGCTGGACGTCCAAGACCTTTTCGAGGCCGTGGTCCTGACGTTCGCTGTTGAAGATGGCGACGCCCTTCGGGGCATGAGCCTTATGGAAGAGCTTCGTGAAGTCGAGCCCGCGTGCCTTCCAGTGCTCGATTGCGCGATCCTTATCGAGCTGATCGCTTTGGCCGATCATCTCGTTGAAGGAGCGGAAGCCGAGCTGAGCCATGATCTCGCGGACTTCTTCAGCGACGAAGAAGAAGTAGTTGATCACGTGCTCAGGCTTGCCGGAGAACTTCGCGCGCAGGACCGGGTCCTGCGTCGCGACGCCGACTGGGCAGGTGTTCAGGTGGCACTTGCGCATCATGATGCAGCCCGCCGCGATCAACGGCGCGGTGGCGAAGCCGAATTCGTCGGCGCCGAGCAGCGCTCCGATCACGACGTCGCGGCCGGTCCTGATGCCGCCATCGACCTGAACGGCGATACGGCCGCGCAGGCGATTGGCGACGAGGGTCTGATGGGTTTCGGCGAGGCCGATTTCCCAAGGGCTACCCGCGTGCTTGATCGACGTCAGCGGGGAGGCGCCGGTGCCGCCCTCGAAGCCCGAGATCGTCACGTGGTCGGCGCGCGCCTTCGCGACGCCTGCCGCAACGGTTCCGACGCCGACTTCCGAGACGAGCTTCACCGAGACGTCAGCCTTCGGGTTGACGTTCTTCAGGTCGTAGATGAGCTGCGCCAGATCTTCGATCGAATAGATGTCGTGATGCGGCGGCGGCGAGACGAGGGTTACGCCCGGCGTCGAGTGACGAACCTTGGCGATCGTCGCGTCAACCTTGTGTCCGGGTAGCTGGCCGCCTTCGCCGGGCTTGGCGCCCTGGGCCATCTTGATCTGCATCATGTCGGAGTTGACGAGGTATTCCGTCGTCACACCGAAGCGACCGGAGGCAACCTGCTTGATCGCCGAGCGCATCGAGTCACCGTTGGCCATCGGCTTGAAGCGATCGGATTCTTCGCCGCCTTCGCCGGTGTTCGAACGGCCGCCGATGCGGTTCATCGCAATGGCGAGCGTTGTGTGCGCTTCGCGGCTGATCGAGCCGTAGCTCATGGCGCCGGTCGAGAACCGCTTCACGATGCTTGCTGCTGATTCAACTTCCTCGAGAGGCACGGGCTTACGGCCAAAGGATTCGGCCGAGCGGATGCGGAACATGCCGCGCAGCGTCATCAGCTGCTCGGATTGATCGTTGATCGACTTCGAAAAGTCGCGGAACTTCTGCGGGACGCGGCCGCTCATTGCTTCCTTATTATCGGTCGCGCGGACGGCATGCTGAAGATCAGCCACCGTTCCAGGGCGCCACATGTGCGCTTCGCCACGGACGCGATAGGCGTACTCGCCGCCGACTTCGAGCGCATTGGCCAGCACCGGCACGTCGCCGAAAGCCGCCTTGTGACGTTCGACCGTCTCGCGTGCGATCTCACGCAGGCCGACGCCTTCGACCTGGGTGTGCGTGCCTGTGAAATAGCGATCGACGAAGCTCGAGCGCAGGCCGACGGCGTCGAAGATCTGGGCGCCGCAATACGACTGGTAGGTCGAGATGCCCATCTTCGCCATGACCTTCAGCATGGCTTTGCCGATGGCCTTGATGAAGCGCTTCTTCACCATTTCCGGGGTCGTTCCCTCAGGAAGCTCCGGAAGCATCGTGTAGAGCGTTTCGAAAGCCAGATAGGGGTTGATGGCTTCGGCGCCGTAGCCTGCAAGCGTGCAGAACTGATTGATCTCGTGCGCTTCGCCCGTCTCGACGACGAGACCGACCGAGGTTCGAAGTCCCTGCTTGATCAGATGATGATGCACGGCCGACGTTGCGAGCAACGAGGGCAGCGCGATGCGGTCCGGTCCGGCGCGGCGGTCGGACAGGATGATGATGTTGAACTCTTTGGCGCGGACGTACTCTTCCGCTTCGGCGCAGATGCCGTCGAGCGCGGGGCCCATGCCGCCTTCGCCCTTTTCGGCCGGATAGGTGATGTCGATCGTGATGGACTCGAAATCGTTGTCCTTCACGGCGCCGATGCCGCGGACGCGCTCGAGGTCTTCGTTCGTCAGGATCGGCTGGTCGACCTCGAGGCGCTTCTGCTTCGAGGTGCCTTGAAGATCGAGGATGTTCGGACGCGGACCGATGAACGAGACGAGGCTCATCACCAGCTCTTCGCGGATCGAGTCGATCGGCGGGTTCGTGACCTGCGCGAAGTTCTGCTTGAAGTAGGTGTGGAGCAGCTTCGACTTCGACGACAGCGCCGAGATCGGCGTATCCGTTCCCATCGAGCCGGTGGCTTCCTCGCCCTTCTCGGCCATTGGCGTCAGCAGGAACTTGATGCTTTCCTGCGTGTAGCCGAACGACTGCTGGAGATCGAGCAGCGCGACGTTCGACTTCGGCGCGGTTGCGCCCTTCGCCGGCAGAGGAAGGTCGGAAACCTTGATCTGCGTGCGCTTCAACCACGTCTCGTATGGGTGGCTCGCCGCAATTTCCGCTTTCAGCTCCTCGTCGGAGATGATGCAACCCTTTTCGAGGTCGATCAGCAGCATCTTGCCAGGCTGCAGGCGCCACTTCTTGACGATGTTTTCCTCGGCGACGGGCAGCACGCCCGACTCCGAAGACATGATGACTGTGTCGTCCTTGGTGACGAGATAGCGGGCGGGGCGGAGGCCGTTGCGATCGAGCGTGGCGCCGATCTGTCGGCCGTCGGTGAAGGCCATCGCCGCCGGGCCGTCCCACGGTTCCATCAAGCAGGCATGATATTCGTAGAAGGCGCGGCGCTTGGTATCCATCGTCGGATTGCCGGCCCAGGCTTCCGGGATCAGCATCATCGCAGCGTGCGAGAGGCTGTAGCCGCCCATCACGAGGAACTCGAGCGCGTTGTCGAAGCAGGCCGTGTCGGACTGGCCTTCATAGGAGATCGGCCACAGCTTCGAGATGCGATCGCCGAACAGCGGCGAGGATACCGACGCCTGGCGCGCGGCCATCCAGTTGACGTTGCCGCGCAGCGTGTTGATTTCGCCGTTATGCGCGACCATCCGGTAGGGATGGGCGAGCTTCCAGGACGGGAAGGTGTTGGTCGAGAAGCGCTGGTGAACGAGGGCGAGCGCCGAAACGAGGCGCGGATCGGAAAGATCCTTGTAGTAGGCCTTCACCTGGTACGACAGGAACATGCCCTTGTAGACGACCGTGCGCGTCGAGAGCGACACGGTGTAATGCCCGATGTCGCGACCCTTGTAGGCGTCGTGAATGGCATTCGAGACGACCTTGCGAACGATATAGAGATGGCGCTCGAACTGTTCCTGGTCGTCCATCGACGCGGGACGGCGGACGAACACCTGCCGCTGCACCGGCTCGACATCGCGTACCATCTCCGAGAGACAGCTGTTGTCGACCGGCACGGTGCGCCAGCCGATCAGCTCCAGACCTTCTTCCTTGAGACAGCGCGCCCAGACGCGTTCGCAGTGGGCGCGAAGGCGCTCGTCGCGGGGCATGAAGACCTGACCGACGGCATAATGGCCGGGCGCCGGCAATTCGAAGCCCGCGGATTTGGTCTCGGCCGCCAGGAAGTCATGTGGAATTTGAATGAGGATGCCGGCGCCGTCGCCCGACAGAGGATCTGCCCCCACGGCGCCACGGTGCTCGAGGTTCTCAAGAATCTTCAGTGCACCCTCGACGATGGCGTGCGACTTGCGACCCTTGAGGTTCGCGATGAAACCGACGCCGCATGCGTCGCGTTCAAGAGCGGGGTCAAAAAGACCTTCCGCTGCCGGACGGTTTGCATCGCCGATTTCGTCATCCAGCGGATACAGGTAACCTTCGCTCATCTCTTGCCTCGTATGGCCTGTGGCCTGAATTCCAGAACTTCGGTGTGATAGGACGCCTGTTTGAGGCGCGGCTCATTCAATATTTTGTGCAGCGCTACGCCGCCGGAGAGCACCGGTCACGCGTAGCGCGGGCGCTTTCGGTCAGTTCGGGCGAACGCGCTGAGGCGTATGGTATGAAGCCCGCTGCCGATTTCACGGCTCTGCAAACTGCACATCCTGATTTCAAACACCTAATGTCTCCCACGCCACGTCGAGCCGTAAAGCCATGCCTCGGCTGATCGCGTAACGTCCGCCCGTGCACGCTCCAGCGGCGCACAAAGGACAGCATTATTGACCTAATCTAGCGAATACTACAGATTTGACACTGCGGCACAAGTGGTAAGACGGGGCACGCAACGCAATCGTTTCCGGCAAGGTTCGGGACGCCACTCGGCAACAATATTTCTTCAGAGATGACATACGGCAAACGGCAGCCGCGCGGGTGCGCAGCTGCCGTTTTCAAAGTCTCATTAATCGTTGCCGAAAAGGCCTTTAGGCGGCCTTGGCTTCGATCTGCTGGACGGCGCTCGACGTGCCGATCGCGATCGTGCGCGGCTTCTTGCTCTCCGGGACGTTGCGGACGAGCTCGACGTGGAGAAGCCCATTCTCGAACGCCGCGCCGGTCACATCGACATGGTCGGCAAGCTGGAATCGGCGCTCGAACGCGCGGGCCGCGATGCCACGATGCAGGTAGGTCTTCTCGCCCGTCTCGGCGGCTTTTTCGCCGGCGATCGAAAGCGTCTGTTCCTTGACCTCGATCTTCAGCTCGCCCTCAGAGAACCCGGCAACCGCCAACGTGATCCGGTACGCGTTCTCGCCGGTACGTTCGATATTATATGGCGGGTAGGTGGATTCGCTGTCGAAACCTGTGGACTGATCCAAAAGCTTGAACAGACGATCGAAGCCGATTGCGGAACGATAAAAGGGAGCGAATTCTGCGTGTCGCATGACATATCCTCCTAAGAAGCGACATGTGAACCAGCCCGTCGGACTGGCCCTTTCCGTGATGCGGTCCCGCTTTGCGGCAACCGCATGAAACAGGTAGGAAGCGGAAAAACGGCTTCAAGAGGGTTTGCCGCCAATATCGTGTGCTAGGCGTTTATCGCGTCACCGGCTTCAGACGCCGGCCCAGCTGCTCAGGCTCAAAGAGAGGTAGATGAAACTCGTTTCGCTCTCGATCAATCCCGTCCCCAGCGGCGCGCAAGTAACGGCCTTCGACGGCTACGATGGACTGAAGCTTCGATGCGCCCTTTGGGAAGCGACGCGCGGGCCGTCGCGAGGCACGGTGTGCATCGTGCAGGGCCGCGGCGAGTTCATCGAAAAGTATTTCGAGGTGATCGCCGACTTGCGCCGCCGCGGCTTCGGCGTCGCGATTTTCGATCTCCGCGGGCAGGGAGGATCGGAGCGGATGCTTGGCAACCGGCGAAAGGGCCATGTTGTCGCCTTCACCGAATACGACCGCGATCTTGCGATTTTCGTCGATGAGATCGTCAGGCCGTCGCTGCCCGAGCCGCTCATCGGGCTTGGTCATTCGCTCGGCGGCAACATTCTTTTGCGGGGAGCCCAGGATGAAGCGAGCCCGTTTGCGCGCATGATCCTGCTGTCGCCGATGATCGAAATTCACGAGCGGATGCTGGGTGCCAGCAGGCCGCTTGCGAAGGCCTATTCCAACATCGCGTCAATGTCTGGATTTGCGACCGCCTATGTCCGGGGAGGCGGCAACGAACCCAACGACCTTACGGATTTCGAAGGCAACCGGCTGACTGCGGACTTCGTTCGATGGTCGCGCATCAAATCGATCATCGAAGCGGCGCCCGATCTGGCGCTCGGGGCGCCCACGGTCGGGTGGCTGCGGGCGGCGCTCAGAAGCTGCGCCATGCTTTCGCGTCCCGATTATCCGAAATACGTCTCGGTGCCGATGATGCTGTTTGCGGCCGGCGCAGATCAGGTCGTTTCACCGCAGACGATCGAGGATTTCGCCGTCGATCTCAAGTCCGGCGGCCACATTCTGGTTCCCGGATCGCGGCACGAAATTCTTCAGGAAACGGATGCCATTCGCCAGCGGTTCTGGGCGGCTTTCGACGCCTATATGGGCATCGAGACGTCGCCGCACGAACGGGTTTAGGGCTTATTGATCATCGCCAGCGCTTCTTCGTGCAGGCGCGCATCGCCCGACGCGAGGATGTTTCCGCCGTTCGAGGGGCTGCCGCCGGTCCACGTCGTGACGACGCCGCCGGCCCGTTCGATGATCGGGATGAGAGCGACGATATCGTAGGTCTTCAGCCCGGGCTCGATAACGATATCGATGAGACCCGAGGCGAGCAGGCAGTAGCCGTAGCAATCGCCGCCGTAGCGCGTGAGCCGTGCCTTTTTCCTAAGGGCTTCGAGCGCCTCGAGCTGTCCCGGCTTGTCGAACATTTCGGGATGCGTGGTGGTCAAGACGGCGTCTTCGATGCGGGGGCACTCGCGTGTCTTGAGCCGCACGGGTCGGCCGCCGCGGATGCTATGGTAGGCGGCCTTGTCGGTGGACCAGAAACGTTCGCCTGTGAACGGCTGATCCATCAGGCCGAAGACGGGCTTCTCGTCCTTCAGAACTCCGATCAGCGTGCCCCACATCGGCGACCCGATGATGAACGACCGCGTGCCGTCGATCGGATCGACGATCCATTGATAGGGGCTGGTTCCGGCCTTCGTCCCGAACTCTTCGCCGACGAGGCCGTGATCGGGGAATTTTGCGGCGAGGGCCTCGGATATCGCTTTTTCCGCGCCACGGTCAGCCTTGGTGACCGGATCGAAGGCACCCCCGCTGGCCTTGTTTTCCACAGGCATTGCCTTGCGAAAATGCTTGAGGATAACGGGGCCTGAAATATCGGCCAGCTCGTGGGCCACGCGGACGATGGCCTGAAGTTCCGCTGCGGGTGACGGTCCCGGCACGCGCTCACCCTGTGATTTCAAGTGTTTGCTGTTTGGGCATTTACTATCAGACGCTACTTCGAACTACTGCAATGTTGAACTAGATACACATTGGTAACGTAAGTTGTGGCGGGGTGGATACATGCCCGATCTGATGTGCTAAGATTATACTCGTAGAGATTGCGGCGATGACCGAAGCAGCTCATCGTCTTGAGATGGTTGCGTTGACACGCTTCACCGCAATCACTGCCCAATTTGGGCGTTTCCTCCCTAGACTTGGGCCGTTCGGCTATCGGACGGCCTTCTTTATTGGAAACAGCCCCTCCCGCATCAGTTGAAAGCCGGAAAGAGGCAAAACGGCCTTTCGGCCGAGGTCCGCGTTTCAAGCCATACAGCTCTGCGTAAATCGCAATTGCCGATAATGCGCTGCACCTATATTTTTTGCAGTGCGATATGTGAGCTCGGCTCGCGCTTCGCAGCCCTCCTTGGGCGTTTCCTCCCTAGACTTGGGCCGTTCGTGAAAAATTCGGACGGCCCTTTTTCTTAAGTAATTTCATTAACCTAACGATGCCGCTCACTCGGCGGCGGCGCGATAGTCGAGAAGACCAGGCACCTCTCGGAACAGGCACGCAATGATCTCGATCAATGCGTCGGCTAGGCGCGCGTAGCCTGTGGTTTCCTGAAACGTCAGCTCATTTATGTAGAGCCCGCGGTTGATCTCGATTTGGATCGCATGCGTGGCGCGGTCTGGCCGGCCGTGATGCTCGGTGATGTAGCCGCCTGCGTATGGCCGGTTCAATTGCACCTTGAAGCCACGGCGTTGAAACTCATCCCGCACCAGAAGCGTCAGGCGTGGATCGGCGGCGGCGCCGAAGCGATCTCCTATGACGATGTCGGGCCGCTGCGCGCTGCCCGGAGCCATCGCCGTCGACGGCATGGAATGGCAGTCGATCAGAACAGCGTAACCGAAGGTTTCGCGCGTCGCCGCGACCAGTCTCGACAACTCTGCATGGAACGGGAAGTAGAGCTGCTCGATGCGTGCGAGCACGCTGTCGAGACTCAAACGGTCCGGATAAATTTCTTCGCCGTCGGCGACGATGCGGGCGACCGTGCCCAAGCCGCCGGCGACGCGAATCGATTGGGTGTTCGCGTGGGCCGGCAAAGGCTCGTCGACGAGTTCGGGATCGAGTTCGTAGGGCTCGCGGTTCAGATCGAGATACGCGCGAGGAAAACGGGCGCTGATGATCGGCGCTCCGAGGCTCGCCACAGGGCGGAACAGGCGGTCAACGAAGCAATCTTCCGAGCGGCGCAGCGTTTTCGGATCGAGCCGCGAGATGGCCAGGAATTCAGGCGGATAAAGCCTTCCCGAATGCGGCGACGAGAATACGAACGGCGCAGATTGAACACGTGGCGCCAGGACGTCGAAAGACGGGAAAAATGCTCTCGGTACGTCGTGGGATCTATCGTCGTGCATGATATTAGCGGTGTCTCGTTCAGATCCCGGCCGCAATTTCGTGGCTCATAGCGGACTACATTGCCAATGCAGCAGGCGTAAGTCCATGGAAGACTAAGGCGTGCGTCGTTTGCGTGTACCTTGTTAAGCGGTGACTTCAGAACTTCGACGCGCATCAAATCGAGTGATGCGCAACTGCCGCGGTGCTATCGGCATTTCCACAGTTTCATGCTCCGTTTACCAAAGTCGGGCCAAATTTGCATTAGACGAGATATCGGGTACTTCTCGTCTGGGACATTCCGCACATCAGAGTAGTCATGACAGCCAAGCCCTCCAGCCTGCCGATCCGCCGCATCCTGCTCGCCGAGGATGACGAGTCCATGCGCGGTTTCCTCGTCAAGGCGCTCGAAAAAGCGAACTACGACGTCGTCGCCTTCGAGAACGGCGAGGACGCCTACGACCGTCTCAAGACCGAGCCGTTCACGCTCCTCCTCACAGACATCGTCATGCCGAAGATGGATGGCATTGAACTCGCTCGCCGCGCGAGCGAGATCGACCCCGATCTCAAGATTATGTTCATCACCGGATTTGCGGCCGTTGTTCTCAACAGTGAAAACCAGCCGCCGAAGGACGCCCGCGTCCTCTCCAAGCCGTTCCACCTCAAGGATTTGGTGCGCGAGGTCGACCGTCTTCTGGCGGTCTGAGAATTTAAATTTCACATCCGGCCGATTTGCCGCGCTCCAGGGCTTGACCGGAGTAGCGCGAACCCTCTAGAAGCTCGCTTCTTCCGGGCACTTAGCTCAGCGGTAGAGCACTACCTTGACATGGTAGGGGTCAGAGGTTCGATCCCTCTAGTGCCCACCATCGGAACCATTGGTTTCGTTGGTTTTTTCCGGAATTGACTTGCCTTTCCTCGATTTGCCCCATGCGCCGGTGTCGTGTCACCGTTGGGCCAACGAGACGTGGCGCAAGATCCGCAGCTTTGCTGAGAACCCACCCGACAGACGGCCTCTCCTCCCAGGTGACCATGCGTGTTGACGAGGATCTGGCTTGGAGCCCGGCCACGGGCTTACTCGCGCGGATCAAGCGATCCCGCCACACCTGATAGTCTCGGGAATAATTTCCTGATTTATCTTCCAATTTCCCATGCGCATGCCCCGAAAGTATCAATTCTACAACGGTTCATATCTGAACGAGTTCAACGGCTCTTGGGAATATTGACCTAATCTCTTCGAGAACATTTCCTGCTTTTGGGAAAAAGAGTCGCGATTGCTGGGTCGCTGCTGAGGCAATGGTCCGCGCAATACGCGTCCGGGAGCACGGGGGTGTTGATGTCAACGCGCATGGTGACCATAGCGCCAGCAGTGGCGCTTGCATGCGTCATATTCGGAGCGTCCTCAGTTCTGGCTCAAGACGCCGGCGGGACAACGACAGCGCAACCGGTAGCGCCTCCGAACCAAACGACCGCTAATCCTCCAAGCGGCCAGGCCACCCCCACACCAGCACCATCGAGCGGAGCATCGAACACGCCGTTGCCCGAAGTGCAGGTGATCCAGCAAAAACCGAAAGCGCAACCCAAGCCGGTCAAGCAGGCCGCGAAGCCAAAGAAAACACCCGTCGCGCAGGCGCCAACAACGCCGCCAGTGGAAGAGGGCTCCTCTGTCTCCGAGCCCACCCAGGTGAAGATGTCACCCGTCGGCGGCAGTGAAATTCCGATCGCGAAGGTTCCCGGTTCGGTCGGCACAGTTTCGTCTTCGGACGTCACGCGCAGTGGCACCATGGCGGTGCAGGATGCACTTCAGTCTCGCATTCCCGGCGTTATCGTCAACGATCTGCAGGGCAATGGTTTTCAAACCAACGTGCAATTTCATGGTTTCGAAGCCTCTCCAGTTGATGGCGTTCCCCAAGGCTTGGCCGTTTATGAGAACGGCGTCCGGATCAACGAAGCGTTCGGCGACATCGTCAACTGGGATTTCCTGCCATCCGTCGCGATCTCCGATGTCGCGGTCATGACCAACAACCCAGCCTTCGGGCTGAACGCCCTAGGTGGCTCCGTCAGCATAACAATGAAGGACGGCTTCAATTTTCAAGGCGTCGAGACCGATTTCCGTATGGGCTCGTTCGGACGCGTGCAGGGGTCCGTGCAGGCGGGTCAACAGATCGGCAACTATGCTGCCTACGTGGCCGTCGAGGACATTCACGATGATGGATGGCGCCAATTCTCTCCGTCCGACATTCGGCGCATATTCGCCGACATCGGGTTCAAGAACCGCGACGCTGAATTTCACGCGAACTTCACGGGCGCAGATAACTTCGTCGGCGCTGTTGCAGCCTCTCCCGTCGAATTGTTGGACCAGAGCTATAGCTCCGTTTTCACCAATCCGCAGACGACCCAAAATGACATGGCCATGGGGTCGGTCAACGGTTCGGTGAATGTCACCGATACACTAAAGGTCTCGGGCGTCAGCTACTACCGCAGGTTCAATCAACATCACGTCGACGGCAACCCTTCGAATTCGGCACCTTGCGCAAGCGACCCAACCGTTCTCTGCTTCGACAACCTTGATGGCACCACCGTCCAGCTCGTCGATCAACATGGCAATCCGGTTCTAACCCCGTCAGGTGGCGATGAAATCGTCGGCGAAATCGATCGCACGTCACAGCAAGCAGAAAGCTTTGGTGCCTCCTTACAGGGCGTCGAGAAAATGGAAATCTTCGGTCACCGAAACCAATTCCTGCTCGGTGGCAGCGTCGATCACGGCCGCGTCAGCTATCAGACAAATGGCGAGATCGGCAGCGTTGGTCCCCAGTTTGTGGTTACTGGTGATGGCCAGATTATTTCCAATTCTGACATCCGCCCTGTCAATATGACGTCGACCAATACCTATTACGGACTCTTTTTCTCAGACACCTTTGATGTCACCGACCGGCTGTCGCTGACCGCAGGCGGCCGTTTCAATTACGCCGACATCCGGCTTCAAGATAATACAGGTGCCGCACCGCAGCTGAACGGCGACAATAAATTCCAGCGCTTCAACCCAATGGCGGGAGGTACCTATCAACTCGCCCCGGGCCTCACGCTGTACAGCGGCTACTCAGAAGCAAACCGCGCGCCCGTTGCTGCTGAACTGGCCTGCGCCGATCCCCTTAATCCGTGTCTCATATCGAGCTTCCTGACAGCGGACCCGCCGCTCAAGCAGGTCGTGTCGCGCACGGCCGAGGTTGGGCTGCGCGGAGAGATTAGATCGTTAGGAGATAATCAGAGGATAAATTGGAGCCTCGGCTACTTCCACGCAATCAACAGCGACGACATCATCAATGTTGCGTCCTCTATCAATGGGAGGAGCTACTTCCAGAATGCAGGCAATACGCTTCGCGAGGGCCTTGACGCCAGCATCGATTATCGCAACGACCGCCTCTATCTCTTCGCCAACTATAATTTCACCGATGCACGATTTGAGAGTACGTTCGACGTCAATTCGCCGAACAACCCGCAGAACCCCTCTAATGGCGACGATTTCGTTACGACCGTCCATCCGGGCGATCGCATGCCTGGCATTCCTCAGCACAGATTCAAGGCGGGCTTCGATTATTGGATCACACACCAATGGAAATTCGGCGGTGACGTCACAGCGGCTTCCGACCAAATCTTTTTCGGCGACGAAGCCAACTTGAATACGCCGCTGCCGGGCTACGCCGTCGTGGATCTGCACACCTCCTACGACGTCACCAAGAACATTCAAGTTTATGCGATCATTAATAACCTCTTCGACCACCACTACGCGACTTACGGCAACTACTTTCAGCTCGATGACGGCTCGGCAGCTTCGCTCGGTACAATCGATTTCACTGACCCACGAACTGTCGTGCCGGCTACGCCGCTTGCCGCGTATGGCGGTGTGAAAGTCAGATTTTAGGATTGCCGTTCTGAAACTCCGCGAAGAGAAATAAGAAAGGCCCGTGCGTTCCCACATAAGCGCACGGGCCTTTCACTTATTCCGGCATTTTCGTTGTGCCATTCAGGCTGTCGTTAGCGCATCGAACTGAGAGTGAACTTTATCGATTGTCGGCTTTATGATTGGGCTCACCCCAGGAATTGCCAGCGCCTTGTCGAAGAGCTGATCAAGGGCCGGTCTCGTGGCAATGATCGTGTTCACGACCGTTTTGCGGGACTGAGCGGGAAGTTGATCGAGGAGCTTGCTCAGCCTGACAAAATCGTTCGCGGAATTTGTCAGCGGCGCCATGGCGGCTTGCGCTGAACTCACGTCCTGAACGCTCGCAACCGCCGAGCGCATGCTGGTCTCGGCGTTGGCGAGTTGTGCGCCAACGTCGACGTCACCGACCTTGATGCCATGCAGATTTTCGAGCGCCTCGAAAGATGCGGGCATCGCGCCGAGACCCGCGGCGCCGGTGCTGGTTCCAGTGCTCGCCGGCGCCGTGGCCGGTGTTTCGATCTTTGCCGGCGGAGGATTGGCAGCGGTTTCCGTTGGTCTTGGGCGCGTGAACCAGTTCCAGGCGAGGCCACCGATCAGCAACGCCGCGAGCGCCGGAATTACCCAGCCCCATGATCGCATATTTGGATTTCTCGACCAATCTGAAGGTGTCGGTGGTGGCGTTGTGCTGTAACTTGGCCTTGACGACCCGGGATAGCCAGTCGTTGCCGATGCGCTGCGCACCCCGGTTGAACTACCGAGGCCATCCAGAATACCTGTGTCGCTGAGATAATTTGAGAAGCCAGCGGGAAGCGCGCTCGCGATATTGTCTTTTTGCGAATTGAGAAGGCTTGCCAGGCCCGCCGCATCGAGCCCGCTCGCACGCTGCTGCTGTCCTAACGCGCCCATCACGACAGGCCCCAGCAGACCCATAAGGCTCTTCGAGCCGGCGTTTCCAATTCCCGCATACTGACCAACCGCGTTGGTGAGTGCGGATGTGGTCCCGCTGCCGAGGAGAGATGTCAGTGTGTTGGTGCCTGTTTCAATAATGTTCGACTGCGCAGAGCCGCCGAGCATGCTGCCCAAGCTCGAGAGCAATGTCGGCTGTTGTCGTGCGATTGCGCCATTGAGCGCCTGAGCGCCATTGGGTCTGGATACGAGCGACGTGAACGCTGCTAATAGGCCGGGGACACCTGCCTGTAGCGCTTTTTCTGTGAGTGTCCTATCGAGGCCGAGGCTTGAAGCAATGCGCGATACCAGACTCGAGCTGAGTATCTGAGTAATGTTGGAGACCAAATCTAGAGCCATGGGGTAACTCCCTTATCGGTTGTCCCCCCGATACGGAATCCCCCTCGTTACATAAGCGCCGTTGCGGTTTGGCGCTGATCTGGATCGTGTTGATCAGCGTGCATACGGTATAGGGATATGCGCGCAAATCTGACGATAGTCTAGGCGGCTTCTGGAGAGAAATTTAGTGCCAGCCAGGGCGAAGGATCATCGCGGTTTCGTTTAGGAAAAACTAACCGGGGGCTTTTGGGTCCAATTCTAACGAGGTTCCCAAATTTGAGCTTCGTAATTTCAACTTTAGATGCATTTTTTCTAAGCAAAGGGCCGACTTCCACTCGGGCCGACCGTCTCACTTAGGCAAAGATTCGTCACGCTTGCCCGCATCGCTCGTCAGCACGATCGCGGCTGATTTTTCGTTTGTCAGAGGCTGTCGCAGAGCCTGCAGCATCTCATTCAGGAGATCGCTCAGCGGAGCCCGCCCATCCAGCACGATTTCGGCGCTTTCGGGCGGCTCGTAGGCCGACGATATTCCCGTGAAGTCGGGAATGAGGCCCTGGCGCGCCTTTTTGTACAGGCCCTTCGCGTCACGCTGCTCGCACGTCGCCAGGGGGGAATTGAGATATACCTCAATGAACTCGCCGGGCTCGAACAGCTTACGAGCTTGTTGTCTCTGAGCGATGAGCGGCGAGATCAGCGAGACGATGACGATCAAGCCTGCATCAACCATCAGTTTTGCGACTTCGGAAACTCGTCGCACATTCTCCATGCGACCTGCGTGAGAAAAATCAAGGTCATTGCAAATGCCGTTCCGGCAGCGATCGCCATCGAGGACGAAGGTGTGGCGTCCCGATTTATAGAGAGTTTCGTCAAGGAGATTGGCGAGGGTGGTCTTTCCGGCCCCGGAAAGGCCGGTGAACCAAATGCAGCGGGCGTTCTGTGCTTTCAACTCCGACCGGTCAATTTTCGTAATGGCCGAATCTTTCCACCGCAGCTCGAGAGGTGAGCGAGCTTCGAGCCTCGGCATTCCGAATGAATGAACTTCCGGTAACGGCTTCATGCCTTCCTCCCGGCGCAGTCGCGCCAAAGCCAATGGCAAACCGAAACTTGCATTCGTGTCTCGTCGTGTCCCAACGGTTCCCAACTTTGCCTACACGCTGACTTCCAGCGCCGAAACGCGCAGCAGTTCGCGCAATGCTTCGACGCTGCCGCCGAACGAAACGAAGTACGGATTTTGCAGAGCCTTCTTCTCCGGGCGCTTTGCTCCGTATTCAAGCTCCTGGCCATCGCAGGTCAAAGTGCAACCTCCGGCGCCGCGCAAAACGGCGTCGCCCGCTGCCGTATCCCACTGCATGGTCGTTCCGAAGCGGGGATAGATATCCGCTTCTCCCGTCGCTACGAGGCAGAACTTCAGCGACGATCCGACCGACAATTTCTTGCCGATCGGAAGCTTGCCCAGGAAGTCCTTGGTTGCGGTATTCTCGTGCGATGCGCTTGCGACGGCGGACAGAGCGCTCGTCGGCGCGGCCGTGGCGATCCGGGACCGTTCGCGGATGCTCAGATCATTGGAGAGATGGCATTTGTAGGAAATGCTGCCATCGCCGCTGAAGAGTTCGCCGCGTGCCGGCGCGACGACGACGCCCAGTTGCGGGCGTCCGTTTTCGATCAGGCAAATATTCACGGTGAAATCCGCACTGCCCCGGACGAACTCCTTCGTGCCGTCCAGCGGATCGACAAGGAAAAACGTTCTCGCGGAGGCGCCGCTGAAATCGCCGGCGGAGGCCGCTTCCTCACCGACGATCGGAAGCGATGGATCGATCCGCTGCAGTTCTCGCGTGATCAGTTCTTCAGCTAAGAGATCGGCGTCGGTGACCGGACTGCCGTCGCCTTTGTTCTGAACGGCCGCGCCGGCTCGCTGAACTTCCAGGATGAGCCGGCCCGCGGCAAGCGCAATACTCTCGATCCGCTCTAAGAGCGCAGGTGCGGGTCCCTCAGTCATTCGAAAACATCCCACCAGCGGCGTTCATCTTGCTGTGCTGCCCAATTCACCTCGTGCCCGTAAGCGTTAACCCAAAACGGCGCGCGATCCGTCGCTCGACCTGGTACTTTGGCCGCACGAATTCGCTCAGCACAAAGCTGCTTTGAGCGCGGCTATCGAATGGTTTCATTTCTTTCCGCACCCATCGGCTCCATAGGTATTGGTCCAGCGCGGTGCGAGATTTCAGTAATGCGCGATCTGTTGCAGAAAGATCGTGGGCTCGGACAATTTTCCAACCCGTGATCGCCTGCTTCTCTTCGGCAGAGTTTCGCCGCGGCGCTTCGGGTGAAATGCCGATTTCGGCCGATATGCTTTCTATGAGCGAATCCGCCTCGCGGATGTCGGCGACATAATCGATGGAGGCGAGAACTTCGTCGAGAATCTCAGCCTTTCGTTCGTCGGACAATCGGACCAGTTGAACCCATGGCATTTCCAGCCATCGCTCAAGCAGGAAATGAGCGACTGGATTGACGCGCGTGGCACGCAAAAACAATGAAAAGGAATACGCGTGCTGGCCTTCGATCAGGTAACGCATCATCCGGTAATTATAGTAAGACAGCATCATGCTTTCGGGTTCGCGGAGGATTATCGAGCGGACGATGCGACGGTCCGGAATCAAGCCCTCCACCGATTTGCCGATGAAATGGCCGGAGATGGCTTTGATCTCGTCATGCCGCCCGGGAAGCTCCCGGCGGTATTTGTGAGTGAAAAGGTCTAATGGAAATTTTCGGGTTCGTTTGGGAGCAATCCAAACCCGATCGCGGCCCAGTTGATCGATCAAATGTTTCTCAACGGTCGTGCCAGCGCACTTCGGGACGTGAATATGAATTAGGAGTGGTCTCGCCATCGCGCTCTTTGCTGCTTGATGATTATAACAGAATACAACTAAGCCAGATTGCCTATAGGGAGACTACGGTCGGAATAGGCTATCCGGCCATTATAACGGACATTGCGGGCGAGTTTTCTGGGAACGCGTGTCATGAGGGGCACGCCAATGGGAATAACTTTCTTCACGCCGTTCGGAGCATAACTCTGGGATTGTTGTGTGTTCTGTGCGCATCGGTTTTATGCGATGGGGATCGGCTTTGCGGGCTGCCGTCGGTGCGTGGGCGGCCGGTTGGGCGACATAGCTGTGGAAAAGCGGGTGCTAAGCCCGCGAATAGCCAAATAGCCAGTTGTGTGAATCCATTATCACCGTGTTCTTGTGGGGGGCAGGATCCCGGTGATTTGCCGGCGCCCTGATTTTTGATGAAACGCCGACTTCAAATACGCGACGACAACGCATTTTTTTGAACGCGCGCTGAGCCCAAATTCCGGCGCGTTATTTTTGCCTCACACGACGAAATTCAAATTTTTTCAAAAGGCACGTCCTCGATATTGGGGGGTACTCATGTCTTCATTTGAATCCTCGCGCAAAGTCTTTTCCTCACTCGACACCTTTGACGCGACAGCGTGGAATAGCTCATTCACATCCGAAGACCGCGAGCGGGCAGTGGACGGCCTCGAGCGCGGGCACGTGCTCTATTTCAAGACCCTGCCGTTCCCGCTCGAGGCTGAAGAGAAGGTTTTCCTCTCTTCAACGTGGTCCGATCAGGAGGCAAAAAACATCAGCTTCGATCCGACCGAAGGCCGGTTGCGCGGCGCGAAGATCGAGGGCCCCGATGGTGAGAAGCTTGCTGGCATGATGCGCCGCTATGCGTCGGACGCGCGCCAACTCCTGCAAGGGCTTCTGCCGTCCTACGCTCCAGCGCTCAAATTGGCGCGCACGAGCTTCAGGCCGCACGAAGTCGAGGGACGGAAAGCCTCGTCCTATCGCAAGGATGACACCCGGCTTCACGTCGATGCCTTTCCGTCCCGGCCGAACCGAGGTGCGCGCATTCTGCGTGTCTTCACCAACATCCACCCAGCTGACAAAGCACGGGTGTGGCAGATCGGAGAGCCTTTCGAGGCCTACGCCAGCCGCTTTTTGCCGACCGTGTCGCGCCCGCTGCCGGGGCTTGCGCAGCTCGAATCCATCCTTGGCATCACCAAGGGGGTGAGGACGCCTTACGATCATATCATGCTGCACTTGCATGACCGGACGAAGGGCGACGTGACCTACCAGCGTGAGGCGCCGCGGCAGGAGGTTGCCTTCGCAGCGGGCAGCACGTGGGTGGTCTTTACGGACCAGGTTCTGCACGCCGCGATCAGCGGCCAATTCGTCTTGGAGCAAACGTTCGAGCTTCCCGTTGCCGCGCAACGGCAGACGGAAAGGTCGCCGTTGCGCGTTCTCGAACGTCTGACCGGTCGAGCGCTCGCTGCGTAGCCATTCGAACCGCGTTGGACGATGTGGCGGGGACGCGCTGAACGGCTCCTGCGGGGAGGTGCCGTCAGCGCGTCCCCTCTGCATGTCTCGGCTGACGGGGAAGAGCCTCTTTCGTTTTCCATTCTGTTGCTTTTGTTCTGTTGCTTTTGTCAGATTTGAAGATTGGATTGTGTTTTGAACATACTCAGTCTTTCCACGGCCGATACGCCGTGCGGCGTTGGCGACGCCAACAGGTCACTGCGCGCTGCGATGCTCGAAGCCGGCCACCGGTATGACATCTTCGCCATTGACGACGACATGCGTGCTGCGCGGTCAGAGTGCTTCGATGAATTCGTTCGCCGTTTGAAGTCGTATGACGGGGTGGTCATTCAACACGAGCACGGCTTCTTCGGACCAGGCGTGAAGCGATCTGCTCAAAATTTTATGGGGTTGCTTGAGCGTCTTCGCGTCCTGGCAAAACCGTGTGTGGTGATCTTTCACACGAATTTTCCGGCGCGGACGAAGGCGTTCAAGAAGTTCGCGCGCTATTTTTCGACTCGCGAAACGGTTCGCCGCGGAATGTTGCGGGCGATCAATTCAAATCCGATGATCCGCATCGTCGTGCACGGTGAGGCCAGTCGGAAGTCTTTCCGCGATTACGGGATCGACGGAGACAAGCTCCTCAAGGTGCATCTTCCGATACCGAGGGTCGAGCACGCGCCGCTTCGAAAATTGAAGGACGACGAAATCACGTTGGGCATTTTCGGGTTCATCGCTCACTACAAAGGGTATCGAACGGCGCTGGAGGCCCTGCAGCATCTGCCGCTGCGTTTCAAGCTCGTGATCATGGGCGGGAAGCATCCTTTTTCCCCCGACGATCCGACCCTCAATAACATTCAGCGCATGCTGAAGACCGGCGTTTGGGATGAAAAGAGCGCACAACGCCCGACGACAAATGGTGCACCTTCGGATTTGAGTTCGCGGGTGAAGATCCTTGGCTTTGTCGAAGATCTGGATCAGGCCTTTTCAGAGGTCGACATCGTCCTCGCGCCCTTTCTCGACAAATTTCCTGCCGGATCCGGGTCGCTTGCCGACGCGCTGGCGCGCGGGAAGCCGATCATCGCTTCGGCAACTCCGCCGTTCGTGGAAGTCCAAAATGACGGCAATTGCCTGAAGCTCGTCGCGATGAATGCGCCGTTCGAGCTCGCGCATGCGATCGAGGAGCTGGCCGCTGACGCCGCCGAGCGTGCGAGGCTCTCGGCGGCTGCCATCGAGTTCTCGCGCCAGAATACGTGGGACCGCTTCGCGAAAGTTCTGTCGCGCGCGCTGATGGAGCGTGCGGACGTGTCGCCAGCGGCCATGCGTATGACGAATGGGGTCCTCCAGGCCGTTAACGAAGGGCTAGATACCGGTCGAGAGGTGCGCTCGGCGTGGCATCCGTAAATGGGGCCAGCCCCGCGTCAAAATGGCGTGTTTCGGCGTTTGGGGTGTTCCCGGCAGGTTCTCCAGCCGCCTCAACACGACTTTTCGCGAGCGTACCCTTGTTTTCCTGGGATTTGGCAGGTACAAGCCCGGCTTCCATCTCTTTTTGACCATGGCAGGGGGGCGGAGGTTCCGTTCGATCTCTCCCAGTGCCCGCCATCTTTAACCGGTGTCGTTATGAAAGTTAGAAACTCTTTGAAGTCCCTGCGCTCACGGCACCGCGATAATCGCGTCGTCCGCCGTAAGGGCCGGGTCTACGTCATCAACAAGACTCACCGCCGCTTCAAAGCCCGCCAGGGTTGAGGCCGTCGCGCCGCCCGTGCGCGATGTTACGGGGAATTCACGAGAGTCTTTTTGACCAAGACGCATGCCTCGATTAACGTCGGGGCATGTCTTTTTGCGCGCGGCTTCTTCTCATTCTTCTCGCACTCTCGGCTGGCGCGGCTCAGGCCGCAGCCGACGATGAGCTTTTGAAAACCCAGCCTTTCCCCGACAAACCGTCGCCAGCGCGGCCGAGGCAGGAGCTGCCACCGGCTGTAAAGAAGAAGTCGCCTCCGGTTGCACCTTCGCCTGACGCGGCTGCGAGCCAAAAGGGCGAGCCCGGCATGATGGGCCTGCCGTGGCCGAAGACACCGGAAGAAACGGCCAAGACGCTCGACAATCTTTACGCCTTCCTCGCGGCCGAGGGTGACCATCGCCAGGGCGGTGAAATCGGCGCGGCCATCGAACGGCTTTGGCGGCTCGAAGGCGGCGATACCGTCAATCTCCTGATCGATCGCGGCGAGATTTTCTCGTCCAGGAACGAGAATGAGAAGGCGCTGCCTTTTTTGGATGCCGCAGTGGAGCTGGCTCCGGAATATGCCGAAGCGTGGAGCCATCGCGCCTACATCGAATATCGGTTGAACAATTATCCGGCGGCGCTCGGCGACCTCAGGCGGGCGCTCGCGATCGAGCCCAACCACTTCCGGGCGCTCGACGGCATGGCGAAGATTCTCGTGCTGATGGGCGAGAAGAAGGCCGCACTCGAAGTCTACAATCAGCTGCTCAAGGTGCACCCGAACATCGAGGGCGCCGAGACCGCGCGTGACAAGCTCAAGAAGGAAGTCGAGGGGCAGGGGATCTGAGATCCCGTACCCGGCTCGTTCTATAACTCCTGCAATTTAAAGCGTCAGAACCGTGAGGCGAACGTCAGGCGACGGCGCGCCAGTTCAATGTGCTGGCGCAATTGATAGAGCCGGTCCGCAAAGCCGAGCGGAATCGGCAGGTTATCGACAGCCGCTTCGATCGTCTCAAGTTCTCGCAATTTTGCCGTCCGCTCCTCGGAGGTTGTCGCGCTCTTGGCGGCGGCCTCCAAACGCTTGAGCTCTCCATACCAATGGATGATGCGGCGGCGAATGCGCCAATCATAGATCTGCGGCGCGAAGCGCAGCAGCGGAATGAGAATTGGTACCAGGACCACGAGAGAAATCATCAAGCGATCAACGGTTGTCGCCACCCAAAAGGGCACATAGCGCTGCAGAAGAGGCGCTCCCGAGCGGTAGACCCGGCGTGCCTCGTCGGAAAATGCGAATTCCGGATCATTGGCAGTCGGGAATTCACCCGCGCTCTGGAACAATTGGACCTCGCCGGCCGCGTTGACCGTCGACTGTCCGTGTACCTCCTGCAGGGCCTGGGCCAGGAGGTTCACAAGAGCGGGATGCAGGCTCTCGTGCGCTACTACTGCTACGGTCGTTGCGATGAGCGTGCTGTCGCTCGGCGGGATGTTGGCCGCGAAGTCAACGACGCCCTCTCGCAATACGATGCGCGAAAGAAACGGGAAGCGCTGGGCGTAGGCATCGGCATTTGTAAAACTCATCAGGTGGACATTGGGCGTCCTCAATAACCGCTGGATCGTCTTCGCCTCTGGTGCGAGCACGAGAAGCCCCGCGTCCGCCTCGCCTTTAGCGAGCAGGTCGACATAATCGGGAAGCTCGTGATTGATCAGCGTTGCCGTTTCGTTGGTGATGCCGTTCGCTGCGAGAAGCCGCAAGGCAAGGGTGCTTGTCCCGCTGCCAGCAGGACCGACCAGTACGCGCTTGCCTTTCAGCTCGGTAAGCCGCTGGAGAGGCGTGTTGCCGCTATGGAAAACCCAAAGTGGCTCGTACGCGACGCGCCCGAGGGATAGCAGCCCGTGCGCGTCGTCGCTTGAGGCCAGGCCGCCCTGAATGAAGGCCGCGTCCACGCCGGAGGCGGGATCCGCCAGCGATTTGAGGTTGGCGAGAGATCCGACAGACTCGCGGATTTCGAGCTTGACGCCGTTGCGTTCAAAAACCGCCCGGTACCGTTCGGCATAGCGATAGTAGGGGCTGCCCTTGGTTGCTGCGGCGAGCACGAGCGTATCGGGTGGCGCCGGATGGGCGAAACGGAAGGTAAACCAGGTGGCGGCGGCGATGGCCACCAGCACCGGTACCATGATCAGCAGCAAATCGCGGAGCTGGAAGTGCACAAATCTAGATCGCATTGGATGTCCCCCCGACTTCAATCGCTACGAGCCAGCGAGGGACATACCACGATGGAATGTCGCGAACACGTCCACGTCGATTGCGACTGAGGTGCCCCGGGGGGCGACGTCACACCTCTTCAGCGATCGGGGCGCCGGATTCGTCGACGAAGGCGATGCGGATCATGTTCGTCGCGCCGGGGCTGCCGAGCGGAATACCGGCGGTGATCAGGATGCCTTCGCGGGCTTTAACCATGCCTTCCTCGAACGCGATGCGGCAGGCCTTGCGGACCATGTGCGAGAGGTTTTCCGGGTCGCCGGTCAGGATCGTGTGCACGCCCCAGACCATGGCGAGGCGGCGGGCCGTCGATTCAATCGGTGTAAGGCCGATCACAGGAATGCCTGGACGTTCGCGGGTTACGCGCAGCACCGTCGAGCCAGTTGCCGTGTAGCAGACGATGGCGCCGAGCCGCACCGTGTCGGCGATGGCGGACGCGGCCGCGGCGATGGCGTCGGCGCCCGTCGGCTGGGGCTCCGTCTGCGTCGCATAGAGCATCGGTTCATAAACAGGATCGTGCTCAACCTGGATCGCGATCTTGTCCATCATCTGGATGGCTTCGACGGGGTATTGCCCGACCGCGCTTTCCGCCGACAGCATGATGGCATCGGCGCCGTCGAACACGGCAGTGGCGACGTCGGAGACTTCAGCGCGCGTCGGCATGGGTGATGAAATCATGCTTTCGAGCATCTGCGTCGCGATGACGACGGGCTTGCCTGCCGCGCGCGACAAACGCGTGATGCGCTTCTGGATGCCGGGAACTTTCTCGACCGGCATTTCGACGCCGAGATCGCCGCGCGCGACCATGATGCCATCTGACGCCGCGATGACGTCCTCAAGCTGGGCCACGGCCGACGGCTTCTCGATCTTCGACATGATGGCCGCGCGAGAGCCGATCAGCTTTCTGACCTCGTGAACGTCCTCGGCACGCTGGACGAACGACAGCGCCACCCAATCGACGCCCAGTTTCAGCGCGTGCGCGAGATCGAGCTTATCCTTTTCAGTGAGCGGACTGATGGGCAGAAGCGTGTCGGGCATGGAGATGCCCTTGCGGCTCGCCAGCATGCCGCCAGTCAACACTTCGGCCTTGATCTGTACGGGCGATTTGTCGACGACGCGCATCCGCAACTTGCCGTCGTCGAGGACCAGGATGTGGCCCGGTTCGATGGCATCGAAAATCTGGCTGTGAGGCAGGTGGACGCGTTCTTCGGTGCCGAGCGTCTCGTCGCGATCAAACTTGAAGATTGATTTCGCCGCCACGTTGACGCGGCCGGTGGCGAAATTGCCGATGCGGAATTTCGGGCCCTGAAGATCGGCGAGGATGCCTATCGAATGGCGGTGGCGCGCCGCGCAGGCGCGGACGGCGTTGTAAAGCGTCTTCGAGCCATCGTGCGTCGAATGGCTCATGTTGATGCGGAAGACGTCGACGCCCGCGATGAACAACCGCTCGATTGCTTCCGGTGCAGCAGACGCGGGACCGAGCGTCGCTACAATTTTGACCCGCCTGTTACGTCTCATTTGTCTGCTTTTCCTTGCCCGGGATCAGTGAGGCGGATGGTCCACTCTTTAGCCTCGCCGGTATCAACTTCAAAAAAACCCGTGCGCTTATATCCGCGTTTCGCGCAATCCTGAACCCCCCTGATGGCGAAGGATTTTTCAGTCGTGCACATATCGTTTTTGCCGCCCCACTCGCCACCGCGGTCATAGTCAACTGCGTGGACGTAGACGAAGCGGCTCGGCAGTCCACCTTTGAGAAGGGTTTCGCAGGTCTGCGAGGCTACGTTCCACCAGCCTTCGGTCGCCCAGCCGGATGTGTCCTGATATCCGATCGCGACGCCAACCCGGCTCGAGGTGGCATTACATAACTTCAGGTCGGCGTGCGCTGCGGTCGCGTAAAGGAAAAAACCCAGCGTGAGCGCAAAGTTCCGCCGGAGCGCGGGCATGCTGAAGCGGAGTTGCAAGTCAGAGCCTCCGGTCTCGAAGAGGAGCATTCCGGTCGTCACCCCAATCCTTCACCACTGTCGCTCGCGGTTTACGGATCAACGAGAATGACCCGGAAATCGTTGACGTTGGTTTGGGTGGGGCCACAAAGAATGAGATCGCCAAGCGAACGGAAGAATGCGGTGGAGTCGTTGTTCTCCAGGAACTTGGCGGCATTGAGATTGGATGCTTCGGCGCGCTTCAGCGTATCGGGGAATACCATTGCGCCGGCCGGATCGCCCGCGTTACCGCCGCCGCCGTCGATGCCGTCGGTATCGCCAGCGAGGCCAGCAATTCCGGGCGTTCCGTTCAGGGCCAGCGCAAGACCGAGGGCGTATTCCTGGTTCGGGCCGCCCGAGCCGTCGCCACGGACCGTGACCGTCAATTCGCCGCCTGACATGATGGCGACTTTCTCGCCCTTGCGCTTGGCTTCGAGTGCCATCTCGGCGTGAGTGCGTGCGACGTCGCGCGCTTCGCCTTCGAGATCGTCGCCGAGCGAAACGACGCGATAGCCGTGCTCGCGGGCGATGGCCGCCGCCGCTTCGATAGATGCTCTCGGCGCCGCGACGATCTTGTAAGACGAATTCGCGAGCTTCGGATCGCCGGCCTTCAGCGTTTCATTGCGCGGATCGGCAAGGGCTTTCGCAATTTCAGGCGAGGGCGTGATTTTCCATTTCTCGAGGACGGCGCGGGCGTCGGCGAGCGTCGAACGATCGGCGACGGTCGGGCCGGAGCCGATTTCGTCGGGGTTGTCGCCCGGCACATCGGAAATCGCGAGCGTCAGAAGCCGGGCCGGATAGACGGCGGCTGCGAGCTTGCCGCCTTTGACTTCCGAGAGATGCTTGCGGACGCAATTCATCTCGGAGATCGGCGCGCCGGATTTCAGAAGCTGCTTCGTCAGGGCCTGCTTGGCTTCGAAGCTGACGCCTTCGACAGGAGCGGCCCAGATTGCGGACGCGCCGCCTGACAACAGGCAGAGCACGAGGTCATCGGGGCCTGCACTCTTGGCGAGCGCGATTGCACGCTCGGCGCCGACGATCGAGTTGGCATCGGGAACGGGATGACCAGCTTCGAGGATCTTGATGATTCCGGTCGGCAGGCCGAAGCCATGCCGCGTGGAGATGAGACCCGAAATCTTGCTCTCTTGGCCCATGGCGATGTAGTGCGCCTCGGCGGCGACGGCCATCGCGGCGGAGCCCTTGCCGGCGCCGATAACGATGATCCGGCCGCCCTTGGGTACGGGCGGAAGGTGGGCTGGCAGGCAGACTGATGGATGGGCTGTCCGATGCGCGGCTTCGAACAGCGTGCTCAAAGTCTCGCGAACGCCGCCGTTCGACCCGTCTGTCATCGTATCTCCCTGGCCATTCCCGGCTGATTTGTGATTGTTGGTGTTGGTTTGCGCAAACGCCTGACGCCCGTCAAGGCATCAGAGGCCGCAGCCGGGCGCCGGTTTTCGCATAGGGCGTTTCAGCGGGGCTTTCGGTCGGCCGACGGGGAGCTTATGTCGTATGGGCGTTTGGCGACGCCCCGAAGACACGAGGAGCCGAAAATGAAGACATTCGATCCGCAGACGACGATCGAGCTCGAAGCCGCCGTTTTCCGGCGCCTTCTCGAGCATTTGCGGTCGCGGACGGACGTCCAGAACATCGATATGATGAATCTGGCCGGGTTCTGCCGGAATTGCCTTTCGACGTGGATGTCGGATGCGGCGGAGGCGAAGGGGCTCGCGCTTTCCAAGGACGAGGCCCGCGAGATCGTCTACGGCATGCCCTTCAAAGAGTGGAAGGCGAAATACCAGACCGATGCGTCCGCCGATAAGCAGGCGGCCTTCGAGCAGAACCGGCCGCGCGACCACTAGCCGTATCCGGCATTGGCGGCATGCGTTCCACGAAACAGCCGCCACGCTGGCCGCCAGCGTTGAGTCGCGCCGCGACATATACAACGTCAAGACCTGAGCTCGATTTATCCCTTTGGATTGCCACGTTCCTCGCCTTGCTGCGGCGATGATCGGCCGGTAGCGTCGACGGGCACTTGAGATCAGTAGGAGCCTTCATGAGCACGCTTCAAGCCTCGGCGCAGAACCAGCTGCGCCAATTCGTCGAGCAAATCGAACGCTTGGAAGAGGAAAAGAAGCAGCTCGCGAGCGACATTCGCGACAAGTACACGGAGGCGAAGGCTGTCGGCTTCGACGTCAAGGCGTTGCGCCAGATCGTGCGGCTTCGCAAGAAGTCCAACGAGGAGCGGCAGGAAGAAGAGAGTATTCTCGAAGTCTACATGCACGCGCTCGGCATGCTGGACACGCCGCCGGACACATCGGTCGTCGATGCGATGATCGCCGCCGAGTAGGCTCGCGGCACCATCCAGGCGCGCCGGTCACGCCTGCGCTATCTGCAACTCAAAACAACACCGCCCGACCCCATTCGGCGCTGGGACCGGACGGTGCCGGCGATGGCATCCTTTCGGTTGCCGTCTATCTGCGCGCGGAAAAGTGATTACGTCTCCGTGCGTCGGTTTATTCACGCTAGCGTCTGACTGTGATAAGGACAAATCGTGATTTCTTGTCCGATACATTAGTCTAGCTGATGGCGCACGTCACACTGAAGCAGCTCCGGTATTTCGATGCTCTCGCCCGCGAGCAGCATTTTGGACGCGCGGCCGATGCCTGCGCGGTGACCCAGCCGGCGTTGTCGATGCAGATACAGGACCTCGAGTCGTCGCTCGGCATTGCTCTCGTCGAACGAACGCGGAGCGGCATCAAGCTGACGCCGAAGGGCGAGGAGATCGCGATCCGCGCCCAGCGTTTGCTCAACGATGTGCGCAATCTCGTCGACTATGCGCAGCACGCGGGCGGCGTGCTTTCGGGCACGCTTCGCCTCGGCGTCATTCCGTCAGTTGCGCCCTACCTGCTGCCGCCGCTCTTGCCGCTCCTCAAAGCGAACTATCCGGACCTCGAGCTGCACGTGCGCGAAACGCAGACGCAGCCTCTGACGGACGAACTCGTCGAGGGGAAGCTCGATGTTCTGCTCCTCGCACTGCCGATCAAGAACCCCGACCTCGAGACGTTCCCCGTTTTCGAAGACAGATTCTTGCTCGCCCTGCCGAAGACGCGAAAGCTTTCGGGACGGGTTCGCGCCACGAAGGAGATGGTCGAGCACGATCGTCTCTTGCTGCTCGAAGAGGGACACTGCCTGCGCGATCAGGCGCTGACGTACTGCAGTCTGCAACAGGTCGACGATGTGAATACTTTCGGAGCGTCGAGCCTTTCGACCATTGTCGAGATGGTCTCGGCCGGATTTGGGATCACGCTGCTTCCGGAAATTTGCCTTGGCGTCGAAGGCCGGAGCCGCGAGATCAAGATCATCCGTTTCGTCGATCCGGAACCGTCGCGGTCCATTGGGCTCGCCTGGCGCCGGTCGAGCCCGCGCCGTGACGATTTTCTGGCGCTCGCCAAACTTGTCAATGAAGCGGGGCAGGCCTCGTTGAAGCGCGGTGCCTTGGCTGTATCAGTCTAGAGTCAGCGTGCGCTGGTTTGCACGGTCCGGTTTTCGATCCCCGCCGGCATCCGGCTCCGCTCTATTTCCATCAGCGCTTCGGCGTGGACGGCCTTGCCGCTGAACTGGTCGGACGAGACTGACTCGGCCAATTGCCGTCCGGCTCTCAACTTCATCGGTACGATACCGCCGACATCGTCGAGAACTTCGAGTGTCGCCGCGACGTCGGGAGCCTGCATTTCGGCAAGCGGCTGGTCGCGCGAGGCCGGTTTGTCGCTCAGGAGCGGCGCGAGCGGAAATGGGCGATAGTCGAGTTCGTCAGGATGATCTTCGTCGAATTGGGGCGACTGGGCCCAACCGTTGCCGAGGCTTGCCGGGTGCATATCGGTGCCGGCGGCGGGATCGAGGCTCGCAACGCGCGCCGTGGGAGCGGCATCCGGCGGCTGCCGGGTCTCAGCCAGCGCGACGGCCGCCAAGGCTTTCTGCGGGCGAACGGCGGGACGCGGTCCCTGGACCAGTTCGGGCACGGGCATTGAGGCTGCGGCCGTCACCAAAGCGTCGAGCTTGCCGCGATCCGCTTTCGAGGGAAGGGTGAAGTGCGAGGAGCGATCGACGAGCTTCGGCGCCGAAACGAGCTTGGGCGCTGGGGCTGCCTCGGGTTCAAGCGACGCGACGGCTGCCGGCGCAAAAGGGCGCGGTGCCGTCAGTGCCGGATCGGGCTCGGTTGTCAGGTTGACGTTTCGGCGCAACGAGCCGTCGGCAGGCGCGGTTGCCGGTTGGGCGGCTTTTCCGAGAGACGCCACAACGTTGATGCTCTTCTTCGGCGGGCTGACTTCCAGTGAGGCGACCATCGTCCGCGAGGTTCCGGGCGTCCGGCGATCGTGGAAGAATTCGGCGACCTGCGTCGCAAGCTCGCGGAACTTGCTCTGGGCGGTCGTCACGTCGGCGGGGGTGATCGGGCGGCCGTCGTCGGGCACGTATTTGGAGCGTCCGTTCGGAAACAGCAGCGCGAGTTCCTGGCGCGGCATGCGCGGCCACATGCGGACGTTTGCGGTGTCGACGTGAACGAACGGGACGCCGGACGTCGGATAGTAACCAACGCCGCCGCGCTCGCGGATCAACGCGGAATAGCGCATTTTCTTCAGCGGAATGTCCGGGAAGGTGATGTCGATTGCCTTGCCGGTGATGTGCTGGCTCTGCTTCGCCTGACCGCCGACCGTGCGGCGGAGCATTTCGTTGGTTCCGGAGGAGCGATAGCCGCAGATGATGTTGATCGGCTCCTTGGAGCCGAGTTCCTCATGCATTTCCCACGCGATATCGATGGTAGCGGGGGCGATTTCCTTGACTTCGTTCTTGCGCCAATCGCGCATGATCCAATTGATCTGTTTCAGCGCTTCGGGAATGTACTCGCCATTCCGCTTGTAAGTGACGGTCAGACGCTCTTGCGTGTGGATGTGATAGAACGAGATCGTGCGCTCTTCGGGTTGACCGGCCGCCGTCATATTATCGGCGTGCAGGAACACGGATACGCAAAGCGTCAGCGCGCCTAAAACTAGGCCTGATCGGCGAACGGCCACGAACTTCCCCCGTCCCTACAAAATCCCCGAGCCCGACTGGGGCCGAAACTGCTCGGCCATTAACGGTTAATCCCCAACCGTTAAGAGGCGGTAACTTTCCTGTAAGGACATTAAACGGCGGGAAAGGGCGATAAAAAGGCCGGGGTACTCGCGCGTGTAATAAAGAAAAAAGCCGGCCGAAGAGTTTCGGCCGGCTGCAGAAGATCAGTTGGCGGAAATTAAAAGCCGCCCAAGACCTGTTTGAAGAAGTTGCCGAGGCCGGGGTCGTACTTCTTCTTGCCGCGGCTATCGCGCTCGTCGTAGCTGCCGAACAGACCACCGAAGCCATCGCCGCCCCAGCCGTCACCCTGCGGAATATCTTCCGGCGAGACTTTCTTTTCGTCAGCTTTCGCGATCTGGTTCCAACGGCCCTGAAGCGCGAGATTGATCCGCTTCTCGTGGCCGTAGACGTCGCCGAATGTTTGGACTTCGCCGTCGTCGGCTACCCATGCGGTGAAGTACGTGACGTGGACAGGGACGGGCTGATCGAGGTTGATTTCATTTTCCTCAGGCCCCTTGGCAATGAGATCCTGGACCACCGACTGATCCCAGCCCTTGTCCTTGTTGAGGAGCAACTCGGCAAGTTTCACGGGGTTGCGCACGCGCATGCAGCCGTGGCTGAACGCACGCGTGCTCTCATTGAAAAGGCTCTTGCTCGGCGTGTCGTGCAAATAGACGGCGTGTTTGTTCGGGAAGAGGAATTTCACGACGCCGAGGGCGTTACTGCCGCCGGGAGGCTGATAGACGTTGAAGTTGCGAATGTCGGTGCGGTTCCAATCGACGCCGTAGGGATCCATCTTGCGGCCGTTGCGCTCCATGACGAGGCCCTGGCGGCGCAGCGGATCACCTCCGGCCCGGAGGCTTGGCAACAGCTCTTTGATCTTGATGGAATCCGGAACGTTCCAGCGTGGCTGGATCACGACCGTCCGCATCATCTCGGAGAAGATCGGCGACTGCGTATCGGGGCGCCCCGAGACGATGCGTTCCTCGTGGACGACCTGGCCGTCCGAGATCACGCGGACTTTGAACTCGGGGATGTTGACCATGATGTAGTATTTGCCGAGGTCGTCCGGCATCCACCGCCACTCTTCCATGTTGGCGAGGATTTTTGCTTCACTGACGTCGTTTGACGAATTCAGGGAGTTGCGGAGGTTCGCGGTGATCGCGGCATTCGCCGGGCTGATCCCCTTGCTGTTCTTATAGGCGATGACCGCGTCGGCGAGCGCCTTGTCGTAGTAGGTATCGTCAGCCGGCGTTCCATCCGCTTTGGTGGCCGCGGCGGCAACTTTCAGCCGTTTGTGGAGGATCGCAATCTGCGGGTGGCTGGTGCCCGGCATCAGCTTCGGCCCTTCGGAGAGCTTCAGGGCATCCGCTTCCTTGGCGTTGGCGCGGAATGCCAGCAGCTTTTCGCGCAGGCGGATGAATTGCGGATGCTTCGGGTGAAGCTCGGTCAGATAGGCGCCCTTGTCGGCAACAGTTGCCAGCGAATCGATGACGGTTCTGCGGTCGAGGAGCACCGGCTTCCGGTCGAGATAGGTGCCGAGCTGGGAAGATGGGTCAGTGATGCGATCGCCGCGAGCGTCGCGGGCGTATTCCATCGCCGATAGAGACAGGCGCGTCTCGGCGACGGTCAAGTCATTGAGGCTCACTTCGCCATCGGGCGCGACTTTCAGCTCGGGGATTTTGAAATCCGACGAGCGGAGGCCCCAGCTATCGGCATCCTTGAGCGTGGCGATGAGATTCTTCGCCGCGTCGTTGTAGCCGTGCTTGTCCACCCAGATCGTCGAGCCCATGCGAGCGGTGTAGAACTGGATCAGGACCTCGCGGTCCGCCTGGTCGGTACTGGCCAACGTCTTCTTGGCATTGTCCTGGAGATATTTGGCGACGGGCAGATAGAGCAGGTCGCCGTTCGGAACGACCTGTTGAGCTGCCGTTTCGGCCGGTGCAGCAGGCGCAGGTGCTGCTGCTGGAGCATCCGCTGCGTGCGAAGGGTCGCCTGCGGGCGCGGTCGCCGCCGGTTGCGGCTCAGCGGGTGGATCTTCGGAAGGTGCTGCGGCCTTCGGCGCATCTGACGGCGGCGGGGTTTGCGCCTGCATCGCAGTCTGCGGATCGGAGATGCCTACGTCAGGGGCCGGGCCAGTCGTCGAAGCGCGATCGGCTCCGTCAGTTTGGTCATTGCCGGGTTCGACAGCCAAAGCTGCGGATACCGAGCCGGTGGCCAGCAATACGCTGACCGCCAGAAGTCTCGCGACACGCATAGAAATTCTCACCTCTCGTTACCGGCCTTAGATACGCGCCAGCACCGCGCCTTGCCAGTCAGATTGCGCGACATGGCTGTATTGCACAGCGCTGTGGCGAAACTGTTGCTGTTTCGTGCTCGAATAGTCGGCTGGCGTGGAATCGTCGCCCGTCTGGCAATTGCGAATAGCTAACAAAATACTGCGCGGAAAGTTGCAATTTGATTGATGCCGATTGGCCGCGGGGCCCGATCTCAAGCCTAGTCCCAAAAATGCAAAAGCCCCGGATGCAGCCGGGGCTCTTGCGTTCGAGGGCGAAGGGGTCCGTCCTCTCACTTAAAAGAATTGCTATTCGCGGCAGGACGAAGGCAGGGGGTGCCTGAAAAATGACCGAACCAAACCGGACGTACGCAGAGCTCTGCGTGCGCGCGTCCGGCCCTACCACCTGGGCTAGTTGGTGCGGGGCTCTAACCCGTATTCCTGCATCTTCCGGTAGAGCGTCGACCGGCCGATGTTGAGCCGCTTGGCGACTTCCGTCATGTGTCCGCGATAGCGGCCAAGCGCCAAGCGGATCATGTCGGCCTCGATCGCTTCGAGGGAACGGATTTCGCCGTCCTCCGCGACGGCCTGGATGCCGAGAGAGCTGCCGCCCGATGCCGGCGCCTTCATTTCAACCGTATGAGGGACGGTGTTCTCGGCGCCGAGAAGTGCCGGTCCCGTGTAGGCCGGGGCTTTTTGTACGGTCGAGGGCGCCGCCGGGATCTCCGTCTCGAAGCCCTCGACGTGGGCTGCTATCTGCGGGAATTCGGCGACCGAAAGCTCGGGTCCATCGGCCAGGACGACGGCGCGGAAAACCGCGTTCTCGAGCTGGCGGACGTTGCCGGGCCACGAGTAGGCCTGAAGCAGCCTCATGGCGCGGTCGGAGATCGTCGCGACGCGCTTGCCTTCCTCAGCCGCGAAGCGGGCGATGAAGTGCCGGGCGAGTTCGGGAATGTCTTCGATGCGTTCGCGCAGCGGCGGCACGAAAATCGGGAAGACGTTAAGGCGGTAGTAGAGATCCTCGCGGAACTTGCCGTCCTTCACCTGCTGGATCATGTCGCGGTTGGTCGCGGAAATCAGGCGGAAGTTTACTTTCACCGGACGCTTGGCGCCGACCGGATCGATCTCGCCTTCCTGCAAGGCACGGAGCAGTTTCACCTGCGCGTCGAGCGGAAGTTCGCCGACCTCGTCGAGGAAGAGCGTGCCGCCGTCGGCTTCCTGGAATTTGCCGATGCGCTTGTCGGTTGCGCCAGTGAAGGAACCCTTTTCGTGGCCAAAAAGAATGCTTTCAATGAGATTTTCGGGGATGGCGCCACAGTTCACGGTGATGAACGGTTTGCCGGCGCGATCGCTTTCACCCTGGATGGCGCGGGCGATCAGCTCCTTGCCGACGCCGCTTTCGCCTTCGATCAGAACGGGAATGTTTGATGCAGCCGCGCGTTTGCCGAGCGTGATGACACGCTTCATGGCTTCGCCCCGAAGCACGAGGTCGCCGAACGTCAGCGTGCCATCGACCGTCTTCTTGATGCGGTTGATCTCGTCGGCGAGCGCTTCGATCTTGAGCGCGCTCTTGATCGATACGTCGAGCCGTTCTGGCGACGCGGGCTTGACGACGAAATCGACGGCGCCGCGGCGCATGGCGTTGATTGCCGTCTCGATCGAGCCGTGGGCCGTCTGGACGATGATCGGAGGCATTCCGGCGACGCGACCGACGCGGTCGAGGACGGCCATGCCGTCCATGCCGGGCATGACAAGATCGAGCAACACGAGGCCGATTTGAGAGTGCTCCTGGCCTTCCAGGATTTGGATCGCTTGCTCGCCGGACCCACAGGTTCTGGTCTCGAAGCCGAACCTCTTGATCGTTTCTTCAAGAATGCGACGCTGGGCAGGATCGTCGTCGACGATAAGAATACGCTTGGACATTGGCACGCAACTTTACTCTTACGAACACACCGGTCAGCTTGCTGCGGGCGACGCTGGATTTGCTCCAGCTTCAAACACGCGGTGACCTAGAACTTACGCAACGGATGGGAGATTGCCCGAGAAGGGTAAATGTAAGGTTTCGGATTGGCACAATATTCTTCGCTCACCGGTAAGCGGCTGAAGTGACGTGAAAGTTTTTTTCGCGATGCGTGTGCCGCCGTTGCATAGCCCTCACGGCGCCACTCTCCTTTTGCACTCAGCCTCATCGCGGGGCGCGAATTTCAATCTTCCGCCCGCCTGTGGTAAGCCACCGCGAAATCTTCGTTTGTAAGGGACACCCATGCGCGCAAAGTCGTTTTCGGACATCAATTTTGCCTCCGAAGCTGCACTCTCGCAGCCATCCGCCGATCAGCCGCTCGGAACGATGCCGGAATGGGATCTGAGCGATCTTTATTCCGGTCCGGACGCGCCCGAAATTCAGCGCGATCTCAAGGAAGCCGCAGCCGAGGCGACGCGCATCAAGGCGACTTATCAGGGCCGTCTTGGCGAACTCGCCAAGGACGGCGGTAAACTCATCGAGCCGATCAAAGACTACGAGAAGCTTGCCGATCTCGCGGGGAAGCTCGGGTCGTATTCAGGGCTCTACTATGTCTTGAACCAAACGGACCCGGTGCGGGCGAAATTCAACGCTGACATCTCGGAAGCGCTGACGAAGATCTATACCGATCTCATCTTCTTCGAACTCGAACTCAACCAGATCGACGATGCGGTCATCGACGAGGCGCTGAAGCACGAAAGCATCAAGCGCTACAAGCCATGGTTCGAGGATCTCCGGAAGGAGAAGCCGCACCAGCTCGACGAGAAGATCGAGACGCTCTTTACCGAGAAGTCGCAGACGGGCCGCGCGGCCTGGAACCGGCTGTTCGACGAGACAATGTCGGCGCTGAGGTTCGACGTGAAGGGCCACAAGGAGTCGCTGTCGCTGGAGCCGACGCTGAACTTCCTGTCCGACCCCGACGAGAAGAAGCGGAAGGCCGCTTCCGAGGCGTTGTCCAAGGTTTTCACGGCCAATCTGCCGCTGTTCACGCGGATCACGAATACGCTGGCGAAGGACAAGGAAATCTCCGACCGCTGGCACAACTTCAAGGACGTTGGGGACAGCCGCAATCTTGCAAACCGGGTGGAAGGTCCGGTGGTCGATGCGCTGGTTTCGAGTGTCCGGGCGGCCTATCCGCTGCTTTCGCACCGCTACTACAAGATGAAGGCGAAGTGGCTCGGCAAGAAGAAGCTTGCGTCGTGGGACCGAAACGCGCCGCTGCCCGACAAGCCGGAACGGATTATTTCGTGGGGCGAAGCGGAGCAGATCGTGCTGCGTGCCTATCGCGGGTTTGCGCCCGAGATGGCGACGATCGCCAAGCAGTTCTTCGACAAGAACTGGATCGATGCCGCCGTGCGGCCCGGCAAGGCGCCCGGGGCGTTTTCCGCGTCGACGGTGCCGTCAGTGCATCCCTATGTGATGATGAATTACCTCGGCAAGCCGCGGGACGTGATGACGCTCGCGCACGAGCTGGGACACGGCGTCCATCAATGGCTGGCGCGCGACCAGGGTCCGCTGCTTGCCCCAACGCCGCTGACGCTCGCCGAGACAGCGTCGGTGTTCGGCGAGATGCTGACGTTCAATTCGATCATTTCAGAGACCAAGGATCCGCGCGAGAAAAAGGCCATGCTCGCCGGCAAGGTCGAAGATATGCTCAACACGGTCGTTCGCCAGATCGCCTTCTATACGTTCGAGCGTAAGGTTCACGAGGCGCGCCGCGAGGGCGAACTCACGTCAGACCAGATCAACAAGATGTGGCTGGACGTTCAGTCCGAAAGCCTGGGGCCGTCGATAGATCTGAAGCCCGGATATGAAGTCTTCTGGACCTACATTCCGCACTTCATCCATTCACCGTTCTATGTCTATGCCTATGCTTTCGGCGATTGCCTGGTGAATTCACTTTATGGGCTTTATTCCGAAGCACATCCTGAGTTCGTTCAGAAATACTTCAGTCTCCTGAAGGCCGGAGGTTCCAAACACCATTCCGAGCTTCTCGCTCCGTTCGGTCTCGACGCGCGCGATCCGGAGTTCTGGAACAAGGGGCTCAAGGTCATCGAAGGCATGATCGATGAGTTGGAAAAAATCGACTGAGGTCCCATCTGAGGATTGGCGTTAGATATACCAGGCTCGATGGTGCAACGAATCCACGCGCAATGCATTGTCAAGCCTGTGCCGGGCGTTTAACGGCGCCCGGCGGCTAATTTGCCGCTTCCCAACGGCATGACGTGGGAGTAGAAGCCCGCCACTTTGCTGCTTTGCAGCCTTTGAATGAGGTTGAGGTGCCTGAATGGCACAAGGGCCCGCTTCGCTCCCGGCCGCCGCCGAATACGGTGCCGGAGAGGGGCATCACAGCAAGAACTTCTGGGCATTAGCTGTCGGCTCGGTAGGTGTCGTCTTTGGCGACATCGGAACGAGCCCGCTTTACGCCTTCAAGGAAGCCATCACCGCCGCCGCCCATCGCGGGCTGACAACGGCTGAGGCGGCGCTCGGCGTTCTGTCGCTCATTTTCTGGGCCATGACGCTGGTTGTCACCATCAAGTACGTGCTGCTGCTGCTGCGCGCCGACAACAAGGGCGAAGGCGGCATGTTCGCGCTCATGGCGCTGGGCCAGACCGTTGCCCGGCGCAGTGCACCGCTGCTCGGCGCGCTTGGAATTGCAGGTGCTTGCTTCTTTTACGGCGATGCCGTCATCACGCCGGCGATCTCGGTGCTCTCGGCGGTTGAGGGCCTCAAACTCATCGCGCCGCAATTCGAGAAGGCCGTCATTCCGGTCGCGATTCTCGTTCTCGGTTTTCTGTTCTGGATGCAATCGCGCGGCACCGATCGGGTCGCGCGTTTTTTTGGGCCGGTGATGACGGTCTGGTTCGTCGTGCTCGGGCTCGGCGGCCTCGCGCACATCGCCGACAACCTGCATGTTCTGTGGGCGTTGAATCCGGGTTACGGAATTGCGTTCGTCTATCACCACGGCTTTTTGGGCCTGACGGTGATGGGCCTCGTGTTCCTGGCGTGTACGGGCGCGGAGGCGCTCTACGCCGATCTCGGGCATTTCGGCCGCCGTCCGATCAGCGTGTCGTGGGTCTACTTTGTCATGCCAGCGCTGGTTTTGAATTATTTCGGGCAGGGCGCGCTCGTCATGAACGATGCGAACGCGATCGAGAATCCGTTCTACCGGCTCTATCCCGATTTTATGCTGGTCCCGATGCTGATCCTTTCTACGTTCGCAACGGTGATCGCCAGCCAGGCTGTCATTACGGGCGCATTTTCGCTCACCCGGCAGGCGATCCAGCTCGGTCTCGTTCCGCGGTTCGAGATCCGGCATACGTCGGAAAGCATGGCTGGGCAGATCTACATGCCGAGGGTCAACTGGATCCTGTTCATCGCCGTCCTCCTCGCAATTTTCGCCTTCCGCAGCTCGTCCAATCTGGCGGCAGCCTACGGCGTCTCGGTTACGGCCGCGATGGTCATCGATACGCTGATGGCGTTCTTCGTCATCTGGAAGTGCTGGAACTGGCCGCTCTGGCGCGTGGCGCTCATCGTCATTCCGCTGCTGCTGATCGAGCAGGCCTTCTTCTCCGCCAACATCCTGAAGTTGTTCGAAGGCGGCTGGGTGCCGCTTGCCATTGCCTGCATGCTGGCAATTATCATGTTCACCTGGGTGCGCGGAACGCGCGTGCTGGCAAAGGTCACGAAGCGTAACGAGGCCGATCTCGACTGGCTCGTGCGCAAGCTCGAGGCGAAACCCCCGCATCGCGTCTCGGGCACGGCCGTGTTCCTGACCGGCGATCCCTATGCTGCGCCGACGTCTATGATGCACAACCTGAAGCACAACCGGATCATGCATGAGAGGAACATTCTGCTCTCGATCCGGACGGAGGAGACGCCACGCGTCGCGCGGCACGAGCGGCTGACGATCGAGCGGATATCAGATCACTTCATTCGCATCATCGCGCGGTACGGCTTCATGGAGACGCCGAGCGTTCCGAAGATCCTCGAGCACGCGCGCCGGAAAGACTGCAACATCGATCTCGGCTCGACGTCGTTCTTCCTGTCGCGGCGATCATTGCGGATGACGTCAAAATCCGAAATGCCGCGCTGGCAAGAGCGCCTGTTCATCGCGCTTGCCGGCAGCGCCGAGGATGCGACGACCTATTTCCAAATTCCGACCGATCGAGTCGTCGAGGTCGGAACGCAAGTGGCGGTCTAGTCGTTCGGCCGGGTTGTTCCGGATTTTTCCGCGCGCGGGGCCCGAACGGCTGCTCAATCCGCCGATCCGGGCCGAGGGGCTGCGACACCTTGAAGCTCGCTACAATCTGAGATACCAAGCAAGAAAGAAACGATTTCAAACCGGCCTAGGGGAGTGAACCTTGAGCATCGATACATCTAAAGGCAGTCCGTCGATGGACTATCCGCAGCATGTCGAGACGTATCAGACGTTTCTGCGTCTGTCGAAGTACGGCATCGTTTTCGCCGTCGTCGTACTTGCCGGCATGAAATTCTTTCTCGTTTGATGTCTGGATCGCCGGACACGGCGGAGAAACTCAAAACAGGGCAGGCCGGTTAAGGACTGCCCTTTTTCATATTCAGCCGCGCAACCCCCTCCGCTCAATTGGACCGAGACATGGTTACGATAGCTGTTACCAGTGAACTGGCCGACGAGCCGCGCGTTGCGGTTTCTCCCGACACGGTCAAAAAGTTCTCTGCCCTCGGAGCGCGCGTGCGCATAGAGCAGGGAGCGGGTCTCAGATCGCGCTATTCCGACGAGGCCTACCGGGCCGTTGGCGCGGAGATCGCCAGCCGGGCAGAGGTGCTTTCCGGCGCTGACATTCTTCTCTCCGTTCGACGGCCCTCTGCTGAGGACATCCGGGCGCTGAAGCCGGGCGCACTCGTCGCCGCGATGATCGATCCATTCGGTGAGCGCGCGGGGCTTGAAGCCCTCGCGGGCAGCGGCGGCACGATTTTCTCGATGGAGCTGATGCCGCGGACGACGCGTGCGCAGTCCATGGACGTGCTGTCGAGCCAGGCCAACCTCGCCGGTTATAAAGCGGTCGTCGACGGCGCCTCGATGTTTGGGCAGGCGCTTCCATTGATGATGACGCCGGCCGGCACCGTTCCTGCCGCCAAGGCTTTCATCATGGGTGTCGGCGTTGCCGGGTTGCAGGCTATCGCGACGGCGCGGCGGCTCGGTGCGCAGGTGACGGCGACGGACGTTCGTCCAGCCACGAAGGAGCAGGTTCAGTCGCTCGGCGCGAAGTTCATCGCGGTCGAAGATGACGAATTCAAGCAGGCGCAAACAGCGGCCGGTTACGCGAAGCCGATGAGTGCGGAATATCAGGCGAAGCAGGCCGAGCTGGTCGCGAACCATATCAAGAACCAGGACCTCGTCATCACGACAGCACTCATTCCGGGCCGTCCGGCGCCGAAGCTCATCTCGCGCGCGATGATCGAGAGCATGAAGCCCGGTTCCGTCATCGTCGATCTCGCGGCCGAACGCGGCGGCAACACGGAGCTGACGGAAGCCGGCAAGACCGTCGAAACGGCGAACGGCGTCAAGATTTTCGGACCGCTCAATCTCGCCGGCACGATCGCGGTCAATGCTTCGAACTTGTACGCACGCAACCTTCTCGCCTTTATCGAGACGATGATCGACAAGAAGGAAAAGACGCTTGCGGTCAATTGGGACGACGAGCTGATCAAGGGAACTTTGGTCGCCAAGGACGGTCAGCTCGTGCATCCGAACTTCGCGACGAAGACGGCATGAGGAGCCTCGCCATGCGCGTGACGACACAGATTTTTGCTGCGCTTGCAGCGTTCTTCTTCTCCGCGTCATCGGCCTTCGCCGCAGAGGGCGCGCTGATCAGTCCGTCGGTCTACGAGTTCATGGTCTTCGTGATCGCGGTGTTCGTCGGCTACTACGTCGTCTGGTCGGTGACGCCGGCTTTGCACACGCCTTTGATGAGCGTGACCAACGCCATCTCGTCAGTCATCGTGGTTGGCGCGCTATTGGCGGTCGGCGTTTCGCTGACCTCTTCGGACAGCAACCTCGCCAAAGTGTTCGGCTTCCTCGCGTTGACGATGGCGTCCGTCAATATTTTCGGCGGCTTCCTCGTCACCAACCGCATGCTCGCGATGTACAAGAAAAAGGACGCGCCAGCGAAGAAGGACGGCTGACGCTCACCCTCGACTGGCCAATGAGAACCGCCGAAGACATCAGATAACGGGACCGGGGAAACCATCCAATGTCCGCAAATGTCGCCGCACTGCTCTACCTCGCCGCCGGGGTTCTGTTCATTCTGGCGCTCAGGGGATTGTCGAGCCCGGCAACGTCGCGGCAGGGCAATCTCTACGGCATGATCGGCATGACGATCGCCATCCTGACGACGCTCGGTCTTGCTGAGCCGACGGCGACTTCGTGGATCCTCATCGTTCTGGGCATCGGCATCGGCGGCTTCATCGGCGCCAAGACCGCGCGCGAAATCCCGATGACGATGATGCCCGAACTCGTGGCCGCATTTCACTCGCTCGTCGGCCTGGCGGCGGTGTTCGTGGCGGCGAGCGCGCTTTATGCGCCGTCGGCGTTCAACATTCTGGCCGATCCCCTAGAGCCGGCCGCCGGCATCAAGGGCGGCAGCCTGCTCGAGATGTCGCTCGGCGTCGCCATCGGCGCTATCACGTTCACGGGCTCGGTCATCGCCTTTTCGAAACTCTCGGGGCGGATGTCCGGCAAGCCGATCCTGTTGCCGATGCGGCACGTCATCAACGCCGCCCTCGCGCTGTTTCTGATTTTCCTCATCTACACCTTCATCATGTCGGCCGGTTCGGCTTGGCTGTTCTGGCTGATCGTTCTGGTGGCGCTGCTGCTCGGCGTGCTGATCATCATTCCGATCGGCGGCGCGGACATGCCGGTCGTTGTATCGATGCTGAACTCGTATTCGGGTTGGGCGGCCGCGGGCATTGGCTTCACGCTCGGCAATGTCGCGTTGATCATCACTGGCGCGCTCGTCGGGTCGTCGGGCGCCATCCTTTCCTACATCATGTGCAAGGCGATGAACCGGCAGTTCCTGTCCGTGATCGCGGGCGGATTCGGCGGTGAAACGGCTGTTGCCGGTGCAGGTGGCGGCGAACAGAAGCCGGTGAAGCTCGGGTCGGCCGAGGATGCCGCTTACGTCATGAAGAACGCCGCGAAGGTCATCATCGTGCCGGGATACGGCATGGCCGTCGCGCAGGCACAGCACGCTCTTCGCGAGATGGGCGACGCGCTGAAGAAGGCCGGGGTCGAGGTCAAATACGCCATTCACCCCGTCGCGGGCCGTATGCCGGGCCACATGAACGTGCTGCTCGCGGAAGCCAACGTCCCCTACGACGAGGTTTTCGAGCTCGAGGATATCAATAGCGAGTTCGCGCAGGCCGACGCCGTCTACGTCATCGGCGCGAACGACGTCGTCAACCCCGCCGCCGAGGACGACAAGTCGTCACCGATTTACGGGATGCCCGTGCTTCAGGTCTGGAAGGCGGGAACGGTGTTCTTCAACAAGCGGTCGCTGGCCTCCGGCTATGCCGGTATCGACAACCCGGTGTTCTACCGGGACAACACCGTCATGGTTCTGGGCGACGCCAAGAAAATGACGGAAGAGATCGTTAAAGCTCTCGCAGAGTAGATCCCGCCCTGGACATAGCGGCCGATCGGCAACAATCGCTTGCCGATCGACCCAGTTCCCGGCCAGCGCCGGGATTGGTCTGCTATAGGTTCGGCGAGTTCTGGTTTTGAGGGGTTTGGCGTGTTGGCTCCCGTTGCGTCGGCGTCGTTCGAAAAAGACATCGAGCACATCGAGATTTTGGCTGCCACTCCGGTGACCAGCTCGGTCCTCTTGGCGCGCAACCTCCAATATATCTACGAGCGTGCCGCGAAAGCGCGCTTCGACGATTACGATGTCGTGGAAATTGCGAAGAATGCCCAGGGCCTGATCTACCGGCTTTTCGACCTTCGGGTTGGGCTGCGCAATCATCTCGCGCATTACGAGATGCTCGGCTTGATGTCGCCCGAGGTGACGCAAGGGTTTCGCGATGTCTTTCGCGTGCTCCGCTACGTGTCCGACATGCTCGGCGAGATAACCACGGGCCATCCGCGCGTGGGCGAGGGCGGCTATCTGCTGCGCGGTTTCACGGGCTCCGACAACAATACGCTCGTCAATTATCCGTTCTATCAAAGCGGCGCGGCGCGGAATTTCCGGTCGGGGGACGTGATCCTCGTTCGTGGCACCGCGCACAACAGCGCGGCCATCGCGCGTATCGGCGACGTCGACAGCCAGTTCAGCCATATCGGCATTGTCTATATCGATCCGGCAGGCGACCATTGGATGGTCGAAAGCCTGATCGAAGACGGCGCGATCATATCGCCGCTCGCCAAGGCGCTCGATCACAACATCGTCCGGGCGGTGCTCTATCGCAATCGCGATCCGGACCTCGCCGCGCGGGCGGCGAAATGCATCTTCGATTACGTCGCGGCGTCGCATGCGAAGGGCGGCAAGCGCATCCTCTACGATTTCTCGATGCGGACCGACGACACGCGCAACCTGTTCTGCTCGAAGCTCGTCAGGCTGGCATATGAGCAGGGCAGCTTCGGCATGTTCAAGCTGCCGACGTACCCGACCAAGATCGCGCGCAAGAACAGAGATTTTCTGGACCGCGTCGGCGTGGCGACGGATCTGACGTTCGCCCCGGCCGACATCGACATGGAATCCAGTTTCGACTTGGTCGCGGAATGGCAGGACTACCGTGAAACGGCAGGCATCCGGCTCCAGGATTTCACGATGGACAAGCTGTTCGAGTGGATGGACCGCTACAACTACAGGTTCGAAGAAACCACTGCCATCAAGCTTGTCTCGATACTTGGGCGCTTTGCTTCACACTTCTCGGACAGCGCCAAGGAGGTTCTGTCTTCAGTGTTTCCGCGCGTTCCCGTGAACATGCCGAGAAAGACCGTGGCGGTGGTCGCGATGCTGCACAAGACCGCAGAGCCAATCTACCAGGAGCTGTTGAAACTCAACCAGGAAGCGGTTGCCGACACCGGGGTGCCGCTGCATGGTCTGGATGTGATGGCGGCTCTCGAAAATATTCGGGAGCGGGAAGGCAACAGGATCGGGTACCTTGTGCGGCGGGGCCGCTAGAACAAGTCCGGTATGTTTCTGATAGTCAAAGTCGTCGTTGCGATTGCTGCGGCCGTCTACGCTGCAGCGGCGGGGATCATGTACATCGCACAGCGTCAATTCATCTATTTTCCCGATCCGGCGCGGACGTCGCCGGCGGCTGCGAATCTTCCGGATGTCTCTGAGCGGATCCTTTCGACGCCAGACGGCGAGCGGATCGTCGCTTGGTACGGCAAGGCGAAGCCCGGGCAACCGACCATTCTCTATTTTCATGGAAATGGCGGTGCGCTGGAACTCAGGCGGGAAACGATCCGCCGGTATCTCGACCGCGGCCGCGGCATGTTCATGATGGCCTATCGCGGCTACAGCGGCTCGACGGGTTCCCCGTCGGAAACCGCCAATATTGCGGATGCAAAGCTCGCCTATGACACGCTCGTCAGGGAGGGCGTCAGTCCAGACGACATCATCCTCTATGGGGAATCGCTCGGCAGCGGCGTTGCACTTCAGGTCGCGCGCGAAAAGAAGGTGGCGGGCGTCATACTGGATAGCCCGTACACATCGATCCTCGAACTCGCGTCGATGTATTATCCGTGGTTGCCCGTCGGTTGGCTGCTGAAGGACCGTTACGATTCGATTGGCGTCATCGGCGAGGTCCACGCGCCCCTGTTTATCCTGCATGGCGAAGCCGACGACGTCGTGCCGGTGCAGATGGGGAAGCGGCTGTTCGCGGCAGCCAATGAGCCGAAAGAGATGAGGACCATAGCCGACGGCGGCCACGTCATTCACGATGGGCCGTCATTCGACATCATCGACAATTGGATCAGCAGGCTCCGGGCGGCACGGCCGCAGAGAGCGGACTGAAGGCATCCGTAAAATGAAAAGGCCCGCGAAGATCGCGAGCCTTGAATATTCGCATAGCTGTAATCGGCTGAAGCTTAGAAGCTGTTGCCGCCGCCAGCGCCGCCCTGGCCGCCACCGCTGCGGAAACCACCGCCGCCGCCAAAGCCGCTGCCACCGCCTGCGCCACCACGACCGGCACCGGGACCGCCCTTACCACCAGGACCGCCACGCGCTACGGCGGGCTTGCTCGGCAGGAGGCCTTCGCGCTGCAATTTCTTACGTGCGAGCTTGCGGGCCCGGCGGATCGCCTCGGCCTTTTCGCGTGCTCTCTTTTCTGAAGGCTTTTCAAAATGGCCGCGAAGTTTCATCTCGCGGAAAACGCCCTCGCGCTGCAATTTTTTCTTAAGCGCCTTGAGAGCCTGGTCAACGTTGTTGTCGCGAACGAGAACCTGCAAGCAGTTGTATCCTCTAATGAATCCGGATTGTCGGGATGCACAAAAACACCGACGCCGGTGGTTTTGCCGCCGGGGCCCGCGCTTCTTTTCTGGCGGTCTTGTAGCAAACGCAACGAGGATTGGCAATCGGGTCCGCGCGGGCGTTCGTCGCGGGGGAGCGGGAGGCCTCCTGTTTGTCGTTGATCGCCTTTTGGCCGGGAATCGTGAAAACGAGAAGGGAGGGGAGGACCAATACGCATGAACGAACCGGCATTCTTCGAGCGCACGCTCAAATCGTTTGTTTTAGGATCGATTGCGGCCTTTGGGGCGGCGGTTATCGCCTGCGCTGACGCGGGTCCCGCGCGGGCGGACGCGACGTGCATCAAGTTGTCGGACGTCGAGATCGTGCAGCTCCTGAACAGATGGAGGACGGAATTCGCGAGCAGCGATCCGGATCGGGTTTCGGCGCTTTACGCGGACGACGCGTCGCTGATCGCGACGAAGGACGGCCCACCCCACCAAGGGAAAGAGGCGATCCGCTCTTATTTCAAAGATCTGCTAGCCAAACGGCCGACGGTTTCGATCAGGCCATCATCGCTGACGTCCGATTGCGGGACCGCCGTGGTCAGCGGTCCTGTGGTCTATCGCACCACCGGCGAGCGTAAGGGAACGCGCGCGGTTCTCGGGGGAACCTACACGGCGGAGTATGCGCTCAGAGACGGGAAGTGGTGGATCGTTCGTCATTCGATCGCCGCTGACCGCCGGAGTCTTGCCAACCCGGCTGGCGACCCGGCGAGCAGGCCGTCGCCGCCGCTATAAAGCCTTCCAAGGCGGACAGTTCAGCTCAGGGGGAGACCGGCGGCGCGGTCCGCTCCGCCTGAAGCGGGGCCGCGGGCGGCAGCTCGCGGTCGTCGACGAAGACGTAGCGCTTCAGTCTTTCGCTGGACTCGTTCTCGCGGGCGAGAGCCATCTCGCCTTTGATGTCCGCCTCGATCAACGCCGACATCAAAACGTCGTAGTGTGCATCGAGCGCACAGAGCAGGATCAGGTCTATCCCGGCGTTCAGAGCTTTTACGGCGGCGCCGCCGAGCCCGTCCTTCGAACCGGTCACCGCGCCCATGCTGAAATCGTCCGTGATCAAAAGTCCGTCGTTTTCGAAGCGAGGTCTGATGACCCCGTTGATGACGGCATCGGAGAAGGACGCAGGCGTTGCCTTATCGACAGCATCGACGCGGACGTGGCCGACCATCGTCGCAATTCCGGGCTCTGTCATGACACGACGAAACGGTAGCCAGTCGGTGAGTTCGAGCTGACTTTGTTTTGCGGTGAGTTCGCCCGAAGCAACGTGGGTGTCGCGTGCGACCCGGCCGAGGCCCGGGAAATGCTTCAACGTGCAAATGATGTTGAATTTCGTCAGCGTGTCGCAATACCAACCCGCGACTTTGGCGACGAGATAGGGGTCGCTGTCGATGGCGCGCCAATAGATGCGTGTTTCGCCGTCATCGCGGGACGGCGCGCCGAGCCGCAGATCGACGACGGGTCCAAAGTTCATGGTGATGCCGAGGCGATCGAGTTCGCGCGCTTGCACCTCCGCGTAATCGCGGACCACTTTCTCCCGCTCGCTGTCGGTCTTGAGCTTGGCGATGATCATCCCAAGCGTCGGTTGCCATTTAAGTGGTGGCGACAGGCGCGATACGTAGCCGCCTTCCTGATCCGCCGCCACGATGAGACGGGGCAGGCCCTGCGCTCTTCGGATGTCCTGCAAGGCTTGGATGTCTTTGGCAACGTCGGCGGCTTTCCGGCCGCGCACATTCTGATCGGTGATGAAGATGCCGGCGATCGCCTTTTTCTCGACGAGCGGCTTCACCTCGGAAAAGCTCGAGAAGCCGACGACAAGCCGGTTACCGAGGCGCTCGAGGCGCGCGGGGTCGGATGTCAGGATCTGGTCCCTGGTCAGGAGCTTTGCCGGGCGTTGCTGCGTTCCTTGCGTCGCCGCCTGCGCTTTGGCAGCCGCAGCGGCGTTCGCGCGTAGTGCCAGTATGCGATTCCGGCGATAAATGCGGGCTGCCTTATAGCGGGCGCGGGCTGAGTATCTCGCATGGTATTTGCGTCCGTAGGCGGCATTCGCGTCGCTGCTTCCTTCCCACGCCGGCAACAGCGTCAGCGAAAGCAAGGCAAGAAGAACTGTCCGGGCAATGGCTTTGATCATTCGCTCGACAAGGCTGCCTTGAGACCGTCCGCTAGACGCGTGCAACAAGCGTTAGGCCTGCTTTTGCGCGACGCCCAGCTTCGAGGCGTATTAATCTCAATAAATTCTGACGGGAAAGTAGCGTTGAACGAGTTCTTCAAACCGCCCCGATGCCCTGACCCGGTCCAGAGCTTTGTTCAGCAAGAGCCTAATTCCGGGGTCGGATTTCGGTACGGCGATGGCGATGCCATCGCCGAAGAACTTCGGTTCCAAATAGGGGCCGCCGCGCATTTCGCAACACTGGCGCGATAACGTTCCATTGAGCCAGAAGGCGAGGGATATGCCGTCGTCGAATATGAAATCGGCCTTCCCGGCGGCCAGTGCCTCGCGCGCCAAATCGGCGTTCTCGTAAATTGCCAGCGGGCTGTCGCGGAAGAAGGCTTTGAGGAAAGCCTCGTGTGCGGTGCCGCGCGCGACGGCGATGCGCTTTCCATCGAGGCCGCTTGGAGACATCTCGACTTGCGGCTCGTCCTTGCGCCCGGCGAACCGGCCGGGGGTGTGAAAATAGCGGTCGGTGAAATCGATGTCCTTCAACGCCGATGCGGTGACCTTGTGTGCGGCGATGACGGCGTCGGCCTCGCCCTTCTTCAGGTCGGTGAAAAGTTCTTCCCAGGGGCGGGCCTTGATATCGCAGGACGTGCCGAGCTCTAAGCAAATGGCGCGTGCGAGATCGATATTGAAGCCGACAAGCACGCCGTCCTCATCGTAGAAATTGAAAGGCGGGAAGTCGCTGTCGGTCAGGAAGCGGATGACGACCCGGCGGGTGGGGGCCGTGTCGGCAGGCGGTGGGGTGGCCGCTGCTGCAACTCGCACGGGCGCCGCGTCGCCGGAAATCGCCTCGACGGAATAGCCGATGGCCAAAGCCATGAAGGCCGTGGCGGCGAGGAAAATGTCTCGAACACGCTTTCGAGGCGTCATTGCCTTCCTCATGCTCCTGTTGCCGTCAGTCCTTATCCGGCGGCCTTCTTTTTGAACATCTTTCAAATCTGCACATCTTGAGCATATAGTTCGTCACTGGCTGGGCGACGGCGGTCGCCACGGGGGCAACCAGGGGCTTGAATGTTCGGGGCTCGGTCAAAGACGCCGGCGGTGCGTGCACTCCGCACATCGCGCGGTCATCTTCGGGGACCTGCTTCCCCCCGTTCGCAGTTCCATCGCGATATTGGGCAACTTGACCGCGCGGTCAACGACTTGAGGCGCCGCGCACCGGACTTTTCCGCCGCTTCACCGCTTCTCGCTTGGCAGCGTGCCGTTCTCTTCTCGGCGCTTTCGGCATTGAGCGCAGGGCTGATCCTGCTCGAGGACTTCGGCCTCGTTCTCTGGTCGCTGACCATCACGATCCCATTTTTCATGATTTCGGCGCTTCGCCTGGCAGCGTTTTGGCGTGCTTTCAGGATCCGGGGACGATCGAAATCTCCAGCCTTCGACCGCCGCTACGACAAATGGCTGCCGACGTTTTCGGTGCTCATTCCGCTTTATCGGGAAGTCGCGGTCGTGCCCGGCCTGGTCAATGCCTTGGCGCGTCTCGACTATCCGCATGAGCTCTTGGAGATCCTGTTCATCACCGAGGCGGACGATCATGCGACGCGGCGTGCGATCGCGCAGGCGCGGCTTTACCCGAACATGCGAACGGTAACCGTTCCGCCCGGGCAGCCAAAGACCAAGCCGCGGGCGCTGAACTATGCGTTGGAGGATGCGCGCGGCGCGCTCGTCGTTGTCTTCGACGCGGAGGATCTGCCGGAACCGGGTCAGCTTCGCCGGGCTGCGCACGCATTCATCGAGGGAGGACCGCGGCTCGCGTGCGTGCAGGCGCGGCTTGCCGTTGCGAATGCAAACGAAACTTTTTTCAGCCGGCAGTTCGCGCTCGAGTACGCGGCGCTCTTCCGCGGCTTGCTTCCGGCGCTCGACTACCTGCGCTGGCCAATTCCGCTCGGCGGCACATCAAACCATTTCAGGCGCGATGTTCTTCTGAAATGCGGCGGCTGGGATCCGTTCAACGTCACGGAAGACGCCGATCTCGGAATTCGCCTAGCCCGCCTCGGATACGAAGTGTCCATGATCGATTCCGAGACGATGGAAGAAGCACCGACGACCTGGCGGGCATGGCTCGGTCAGCGCACGCGGTGGATCAAGGGTTGGATGCAGACGTATCTCGTGCACATGCGCCGGCCCACGCGCCTGTGGCGCGATCTCGGTGCGTGGCGGTTCGCCGGCTTTCAAGTGACGATCTGTGCGATGCTCGTCTCGATGCTTTGTCATCCCTGGTTCTATGTTTTCGCTGCGATACATGGTGCGTTTGGGATGCGCGTCCTGCCGGACAGCGATTTTTTGCTTTGGCTGTGCGGAGTGAATTTTGCGACGGGGTATATTGCGGCGGCGTCGCTCATTGCCATTACATCAGCCGGTACGGGGACGCCGCGACGGTTCATCTCCATCCTGTTTCTGCCGGTCTATTGGCTCGCGATTTCATTCGCAGCGTATCGCGCGATCATCGATCTCGTGCTTCGACCTTTTTATTGGGAGAAAACTGCGCACGGGGTGAGCTTAAGCCAGGGCCCCGAAAAGCCGCCCCGGTAGCTATTTCGTCTTGCCGAAGGCTTTTCGCAGCTCGTCTTTCGCGCGGTCGAGGGATTGCCGGCGTTTCGCGGTCAGGTTCTTGCCCGCGCGATTAATGTAGAAATTGAGCATGGACATCGCCGATTGGAATGGCGTCGCCTTCCGTCTGTGGCTTCGTTCGGCGGAGCGCTTCAGCGATTGTGCGATCTCAGCAGGCTTCCTTGCAAATACGTGGTTTTCCAGATCGAGCGCGTCGCTATGTTCAGTAACTTCGGCGGACCACAGATGCTTCGACCGGCTCTGCGATCTCTTCTGAAGGCCGTGCGGGCGATGTTTGGGCTCATGTTTCGATTGCTTTTGGTTCTGGCGCAAACGACAATCCTTTAGACTGACTTTACTGCGTTGCTCCGATACGCGTGAAAAACCGGAGATGGTCCTTTAGGTTCCTATTGGCGGATCGTGGTTGGTTGGGAACCAAACAGCGTTCCGGCTTGTTTTGCTTGGTTGTTCGGCCTCAGCTGTGCATCACCGATGAAACGCGCATTACAATCCCTTCTCAATCGATGCGTTCAAACGGGCTCTTTAACGCTTGAGCTTCCAGGCGGCGAGCGGCTCTCGGCTGGTGACGGAAGCGGGTTGCCGCTGACCCTCAAGTTGATGGATTCCAGAGCCGGGTTAGAGCTTTTCTTCAATCCTCAAATGGCGCTCGGCGAGCTCTTCACAGATGGGCGGTTGAAGGTTTCCGGCGGGTCGATTTACGATCTGCTCGAACTCTTGGGCCGGAATTTACATAGCCTCACGCCACCGCAGTTCGGGCATGTGCGGAGCGTTTTGCGCAATACGGTTGGGCGGTGGACGTTGCGGAACTCGCGGCGACGGGCGCGGGCCAATGTTCATTACCATTACGATATCGACGATCGCATCTATGCGTTGTTTCTCGATTCCGACCGTCAATATTCGTGTGCTTACTTCGAGGTTCCCGGGCAGAGCCTGGATGCAGCCCAGCTCGCCAAGAAAAGGCATATCGCGGCGAAGCTCCTCATCAAGCCCGAAGACAAAGTATTGGACATCGGCAGCGGCTGGGGTGGCCTCGCGCTTTACCTCGCCGATATCGCCTGCGCCAACGTCACCGGGCTGACGCTATCGCCCGAGCAGCTCAAGGTGGCGCAACGCCGGGCTAGCGAGCGCGGCCTCAGCTCGCATGTTGAATTCCGCCTCGAAGACTATCGTGCGCTCAATGATCGCTTCGACCGGATCGTCTCGGTCGGTATGTTCGAGCATGTCGGCCTCCGGGATTACGATACCTATTTCGAAGTCGTCCGCCGAAATCTCAAAGACGACGGCGTCGCGCTGATCCATTCCATCGGTCGCATGGACGGGCGATGCGCGATGAACCCCTGGTTTGCAAAATATATCTTTCCAGGCAGCTACGTTCCGTCGCTCGCAGAGGTGCTTCCCGCGATCGAGAGGGCGGGACTCATAGTTACGGATGTCGAGATCCTTCGGCTTCATTATGCGGATACGCTTTCAGCGTGGCGCAGCCGGTTTCTCGCGCATCGCGAGGAAGCGGCCGCCGTGCTCGACGAGCGTTTCTGCCGAATGTGGGAATTCTATCTCGCGGCAGCGGAAGCCGGCTTCCGCTATGGCGGCCTCATGGTCTTCCAAATACAGCTCGCGAAGACCGTCGACGCCGTGCCGCGCCTGCGCGGCTATATGAGTGCGGATGAGGAAAAGCTGCGCAGCCGCGAGCAGGAAGTGCATCTAACCGTCGCCGCCGAGTGACGTGACGACTTCTCAGGTGTTTCGGGTGCTCGTCTCTTGCGACGTCGACGTGTCGAGCTTCGGCTCGGTTGCCTGCGCGATTTCGTAGGCCCGGCTCGTCACGGCATTCAGCGCATTCTCGACCTCGCGCCGCTTATTTTCGAGTTCAGCTGCATCGGCGTCCGGAGCGACGAAAATCGGATCTCCGGCGACGAGCGCAAGATCCGAGAACGGCAGATTGATCGTCATCTTGCTCCAGGAGTTCAGTACGAAAAATCTGGAGGTCGCGGCGGCGATCGGGATGATCGGGCGGCCTGAGAGGCGTGCCAGCATGACGATGCCTTCACCGGCGTGACGTGGCCGGGAGGGTGGGACGTCCGCCGTCATGGCAACGATCGTCCCTTCCTCGAGGGCACGCACAGCCGCTCGCAGGGCATACGCGCCGCCGCGGTCCCGTTTGCGGTGACCTGATCCTGCACCACGAATTGCCGAGATGCCGAAGGGGCGCAGAAAATGCGCGACGATCTCGCCGTCGCCGTGTCGTGAAACCATCGCGGCGACGTTGTATTCGCGGGTGTTGACGTCGGCCAGCATCATGAACTGGCCGTGCCACATCGCGAAGATGAAGGGAACCTGTGCGCGAAGATCGTCAAGGAACGTGACAGGCTGGTAGATCGGTCGAGAGGTCTTTTTGACGGTGTTGATCAGCCCGACGACCACGCGGCCCGCGATCGCTGCCAGAATCTTATTTTTTCTCGATACACGAGCCATTCTTCGAACCAGCGCGCTACCTTTGAAATTGACCGAGAGCTAGAGACGCTCTTGGCACCGCAAAAGTACCTCATTGAGGCGAGGGCGCAATTCTCCCGCCAGCATCGCCGTTCACGAGTCTTGGGATGACGCTCTTCCGCAACAAATGCTCAGCCGAGCATTTCGATCCCGACACTCAAGAGGATCGCGCATGTCGTCGCGGCGACGGCGCACAAGAGCGTGAGAAAGACATAGTAGCCGTCCGATGCGGCTGTCTCGATCTCATCGAACCGGATTTTCGTTGCCTGCTTCGGCATTCTTGAACTCAAAGGTGGCTGCGTTCCTGGAAACGAGTCCGGCGAGATAAACGTCTGTTCATCTACATTCAAGCCCGTGCGGCTGAATTGACACGGCGGATGCGGCACTTGTTCACACCGCTTGCCAAAAAAGCAGGGTCATGCGTGCCCGGGTGAGCCGTGAAAACCCTTCGCAAACGCGGCTTTCAATGCGTCCGATCGAATGGGGGTTCCGCACTGGCGGCCCTCAATCCGTTTCTCCATCGCAATCCGTGATCGGCTGCACATGAAGTTCACGGATGCATTCATTCGAAATTCAGAACGCAAAGCAGAAAACGGGCCTGCACGGCATGGAGGTCAATATGCTCGTGCAAAGCGTTTTTACGGGGTGGATGATGGAAAAATTTCGCGTGGTCGTCTGGTGTGAATCCTGTCGTGGCGACGACGAGGGGTGCTTCGGTGGCGGCAACGAAGTGATCCAGGGCGCCTTCGAGTCGTTTGAAGCGGCGGAGCAGGCGGGCCTTCATTACTGTGCGGACTTGCCCTACCAATATCGCATCGTGCATGCGGGGCCGGTCTAGGCGCGCAAAAGGTTGTTTTCCTGGCTGATGGCCTCTTTCAACGTTTGTTGGGCCATCCGCAGTTTTCGAATCATATCCTCATAGTCAACGGCCGACTCCAAGGCTTCGGCGAGGATATAATCAGCCTGCTGCACTTTAGCTTCGAGACGCGCAATGCGGGTTCGCGCATCGAATAGTTCAGCAGGCTCATTATTGCTGACTGCGAGACTCTCAACGGTCATGTCTGGCTCCCGGTCGCGCGTTCCACCGGCAACGCGGGAAGCGGCGGAGGGTTCCGCCACGGCCCTGGGAGAGGACGTCTCGCTTAAAATGGGCGGCTCCGCTGCAGCCCGCAGGGTGCTGTGCGCAGTCTTCGCCTCCCTCCCCCAAAGCTTCGTTGTCCCCAGAAAGCCTGCAACAATCTAAGGTAGAGTCGTTTTTCCTATTGCATCTAATGCGAGCATATAGGATTTTGGTACTATCTTAGGTCGTGGGATGGCGAGGGGCATATGGCGGCGCGAAGGCGGACGGCACTTATCACCGGCGTGGCCGGGCAAGACGGATCGTACCTCACGCGTCTCCTTCTGCAGCAGGGCTATGAGGTTCACGGGATAAAGCGGCGGTCCTCGTCCTTTAATACGGAGCGCATCGACGATCTCTATTCCGATCCGCGGGAGCGGGTGACGCGCTTTCATCTCCACTACGGGGATTTGACGGATACGACGAATGTCATCCGTCTCGTTCAGGAAATTCGGCCTGATGAAATCTACAATCTCGCCGCGCAAAGTCACGTCGGCGTCAGCTTCGAAACGCCGGAATACACAGGCAATGCCGATGCGCTCGGGACGCTGCGGTTGCTCGAGGCGATCCGCATTCTAGGTCTCGCGGGATCGACCCGCTTCTATCAGGCTTCGACGTCGGAACTTTACGGCAGTGTCCGCGAGACGCCTCAATCGGAGACGACGCAGTTCTATCCGCGATCGCCATACGGCGTCGCCAAGCTCTATGCCTATTGGATTACGGTCAACTACCGCGAGGCCTACGGGCTGCACGCCTCGAACGGCATTCTTTTCAATCACGAAAGTCCGGTCCGGGGTGAAACCTTCGTCACGCGGAAGATTACGCGCGGCGTGGCGGCGATCGAGAAAGGCGTGCAGCGAACGCTTTATCTCGGCAATCTCGAGGCGAAGCGCGATTGGGGTCACGCCCGCGATTACGTCGACGGCATGTGGCGCATGCTGCAGCAGGATGAGCCGGGCGATTATGTTCTCGCGACGGGTGAGACGCATTCCGTGCGCGAATTTGTCGAGCTTGCCTTTCAAAGAGTGGGCCGTCTTCTCCGCTGGGAGGGCGCAGGTCCCGACGAAGTCGGGCGTGACGCGAAGAGCGGCCGAGTGCTCGTGCGCGTCGATCCGGAATACTTTCGTCCGACGGAAGTCGATCTTTTGCTTGGCGATCCCTCGAAAGCCTTCGCCAAACTCGGTTGGCGGCACAAGACGTCATTCGCCGAACTGGTCGATGAGATGGTCGATGCCGATTTGCGTCTCGTCGATAGAGAGTATTGGCGCTTGGATCGGTCGGCCTAAGCGATCGCGATGTGCCGATGATTTACGATCTCTCGGGAAAACGCGTGTTCGTTGCCGGCCATCGCGGGATGGTGGGTGGCGCCCTGTTGCGCCGGCTACGACGCGAGCCTTGCGAACTGCTGACCGTCGGGCGCGAGCGTCTTGACCTTCTCGATCAGGCGGCCGTTCGCAGTTTCATGTTCGAGGCGCGGCCCGATGCCGTTATCGTCGCCGCCGCCAAGGTCGGCGGCATTCAGGCGAACAACACTTTCCGGGCGGAATTTTTGTACGAAAATCTCGCCATCGAGACGAATGTCATCCACTCCGCATTTCGCGCGGGCGTGGAGAAGCTCGTTTTTCTCGGGTCTTCTTGCATCTATCCGAAATTCGCGCCGCAGCCGATACGCGAGGACGCGTTGCTCAGCGGTCCTCTCGAGCCCACCAACGATTGTTATGCCGTCGCGAAAATAGCCGGGCTGAAGCTGTGCGAAGCTTACCGTTCGCAATACGGGGCCGGTTTCATTTCCGTGATGCTGACCAACCTTTATGGCCCGGGCGACAATTTTCATCTCGACACGTCGCACGTCATTCCGGCGCTTCTGCGCAAGGCACATGAGGCCAAGATCAGCGGCGCTGCAACGGTTTCGATATGGGGCAGCGGTACGCCTCGCCGCGAGTTCCTGCACGTCGACGATGCTGCGGACGCGATCGTGCATTTGCTGACGACCTATTCCAGCGCGGAGCACGTCAATATCGGCTCGGGCGAAGACATCACGATCCTGGACCTCATGAAGCTTATCTGTCGAGTGGTCGGATTTGAAGGAAAGATCGTCATAGATCCTTCGAAGCCCGACGGGACACCGCGCAAGCTTCTCGACGTTTCGCGTCTTTCGGCAAGCGGCTGGAAGCCACGCAAGCGTCTGAAGCAGGGTCTCGCGGAGACCTATGCATGGTATCTGCAAAACGTCGGAGGCATGCTGCAAAGGGCGTGAGCCATGCGGGCCCTCAGGCCGCGTCCATCACCAGGGCTTGGCGGAATTTCGCTATGTCGCGCTCGCCTTGATCGGCGATGGCGCATACACGCTGCACGACATCATCGGTCGAAAGCTCCGGAAAGCGGCTGCGCGTTTCCGCGAGAATTTCGCTTATGATCCGCGCGAGTTTTTTCAGTTCATCCGAAGTGTAGCACGTGGTCTGCATGTCAATTCCAGGCGTCGATTCCAGGCCAATGGAATGCCGGCCCGTCCGCACCGAGCCGGCACCCTAACTGAGCGGGGCTGATGCCGCGCTCCGGAGCCGACAACGCTGTCGATGACCGGTGGTTCCCATCCCGCGTCATGGTGACCGACGATAGGCCGGGGATGTGTCCGGCGCGGCTCAATCCTTTGTTTGGTTGTCGCCTTGGTTACGTCAGACTTGACCATCAGCACCCAAATCAGATTGCTTATCGGATGCCGACAGCAGCATTTGTGCTGAGTAGTTGTTGCCCATGGATCTACATGGCAACCTCTACCCCAGAGGTTTGATCGGCGCCGGCAGAACCGCGCCGTCCCCAAATGGTTCTGTCCATGAGCGATAAGCTCAAAGAAGAGAGCGGCTTACATGGCCGCTCTCTTTTTCTTTGTGCGGATCAATACGCAAATTTCCCGGAACCACGTTCATCGCGCGCCGTTCTCCTAAGAGAGTCGCTTGGAGGATCACGCCATGGCGTTGGACCAACAGCACGATTTCATTGATGACGCCGATGAAGCTCTTGCGCGGCAGGAAGCGCGGCGCGTTACTTTGGTCGGCGTAGGCGTTGCCTTCGTTCTCGGCATCGTGCTCGTTTCAGTTCTGATGTACGGGCGTATCCTCACCGACGACGCAGGGATTGTTTCGACATCGCCTGCAGCGCTTGTCGCATCCGACGCTCCGAAGCCGAACACGCCTTAACCGAGGAGAGACGAACATGGCGTTCTGGAGTGAAGGCCGCAGCTTCGATGAAGCCGTCAGGCGAACAGACAATACGCTCAACGTGCTGGTGGCCGTTCTGCTTATCGCATTCGCGATGTGCGTGAGCGCCTATTATTATGGGCAGATGAATCCAAGAGTGGCGCCGCAGACAGCTAGCGCTCCGGCGGCTGCTGCTCAACATTCGGCGACGCAACCCAATCCGTAACTGGCGGTCCGTAGCCGGCGAAATTTTCTGCCGCCGGGCAATATTTCCCAACTCTGGAAACGGCCCGCGATTGCGGCGTATCCGTGAACGGATGTTCAGCTTTCCATGCATTTAAATACATTCTCGTAAGCGCACAAATTGCACGAATTTTCTCGTTAAAGATGGCTCTTGCTTCTAAAGCAATGGAGACATCCAATGAGAAAAATTGCGCTTGGATTTATTGCACTCAGCAGCATTCTGTTCACGACCGCGGCATCGGCAGAGCCGATGTTCCCGACAGCTCCTGCATCTCAATCGATGGTGCAGAAAGCCTACTACTATCATCGCTGGCATCGCGGCTGGGGTCCTCGCTGGCGTGGACCGGGCTGGGGGTATGGCTATGGATATGGCTACGGATACCGTGGCTGCTATGGCGCACGCCATCTCTGTGCGGAACGCTGGGGTTGGGGCGGCCCTGGGTTCCGTCGCTGCATGTGGCGCCACGGCTGCTGACTAGAAATTCGGTTTCATTTTTCGTGGCCGGGAGGTGTCAGCCTCCCGGCTTCTTTTTTTGCGCGGTGCGCTCCGCGCAGAATTTCGCCCGCGCTTGCGCAAACGCACCGAGGCTGAATGCTCGTTGACGTAACTGAGCCTCTCCGGAGGGCTTGATGACGCTCTTTGCAATCGAAGTGCAACGTCGCTAACGCGTGCAGTGCGTCATGAATCACGGCTCAAAGGAGTTCGCTTGTGAACCCTATGTTCAGCGCGAAGTTCGGAAATTCGTTCTGTTATCGAAGCGCCGTTAGAGTCATCCTGCTTCCAAGCAATCTTTGTGCTTTCAAGCAAGGAGACGCACAATGAAAAAAATAGTGTTCGGGTTGATTGCATGTGGCGCCGGCGTGGTTGCGACTTCCGCCGTTGCGGAACCCAGTTTTACAAAGGTGCCACCTGTCCAATCGATGATTCAACGCACGCAGCATTTCGGCTGGCCGGACCGCCCGGGCGGTCCGGGAGGTTGGCCCGCCTATGGTACCAACAGCTGTGATGCTGTGCAGGCGATGTGTGCCGATCAATGGCAAGTCGGCGGCCCCTACTACAGCAGGTGCATGGCGTTACGTGGCTGCTGAACGGCAGTAAGACTGAATTTCGAGGCCGGGGAGATATCGTCTTCCCGGCCTTTTCTTTTTTTTGATGCCGATGCTCACCGGGGTGATCTTGCGGTTGATGATTTTGGGCATCAGGTGGGCTAAAAGCGCGATGGGATCATTCTTGCGACGCGATGTACTTGGGAGGCCGACTCGCGCGTGTGCTAGTCGCTTGATCCTGAGATCGTTCAAGGAGAGCGTGCGATGCTTGAAGATTTAAAAATGATCTTGGCAATCGGCGTGCCGATAGCGCTCGGCATCTATCTGATCTCACTCCTCAGGAACGAGCCGCTGAGGAAAAAGCGAAAGGCCAAATAGCCGAGGCCTTTCGCTTTCGGCATTCTATTGCTTCGGCTGCGTCTTCGTCAGCTCGTTCCACTTGTCGCCGAGCTGTTTTTTGAGATCGTCGATCTTCTTTGAGGCTTCATCCGTCTTTGCCGTGAATGCGGCGCGAGCAGCCGTGTAGTCGGCATCCGGAATTTCAAACTCGGTCATGAACGGACATCCGCCATGGCTGAGATTCGGTGCGCCGTAGCGTACGCGCGTCGTCGCCGGTTCGGCGCCCGGGCCGACCTTCATAATGACTGCGTCCTTTTCCAGATGGCACTTATCGCCCTTCGCGAGTTTCTTCATATCGACGGTGACGAACTTGCCGCCTTCGTTGAGCAACGTGACGTCTCTCGCGCTCGGCAGAAATGCGAGCTCGACTCCATTGTCCGCGTCAGCAGCGTGCGCCGAGAACGGGATTGCCGCAAAGGCGGCAGCGATCAACGTATGCTTCAAATTCAATTTCATGGGAGGCTATCCTCTGGTTCAGAAGTGCTACGCGTGGTGACGTTTGCGGCAAACGCTTTGGTCACGCTATGTGTCCACAATGTGTAGGCTCGTTCCAAATCCCCGAATTATCACCCGGGCCGGCGAAATTCACCGCCAATCGTGGCTATTCTTGCCTCGGTTGTTGTCATTCCGGTCATCTTTGGAACGGGAAACAACCGGAACGCATTGGAATAGGCTCGAGTCGGCTTCGCGATTTATGCGGCAGATTGCGCGGTGCAACTTTTGCGGGCTGGCGGGTAGCCAGGACAGCCTGGCAAAGACGACCTATAAGCCTATCTAAGGATGGACTCTGCCGGGGAATCAGGTCCGGTTGCGTTCGCTGTGGAAGAAGCCGAGGACATGATGATCCATTGGAAGCCTGTCGGAGAATACGTCGAGCCCGATTGGGTGAAGCTGGGTACGGAATTGCCGCCGACGCTTTTTTGGCGTCCCAAGCACGGGGCCATTCTTGGCTATATTCGTGACGGCGAACTCTTCGATGCGAAGTGGCTCTATGTCTGCGACAGCAACAAGGTGACGAACTTCTCGCCCATCAATCCGCCGGGCGACAACATTATCGATTTGGACGCGCATCGAGCCGGGGTGTGAACGTGGGCCACATATTGTGCGATCGGAGCACCTCCGATCGTGAAGACGTCGCCACCGCCCGCGAACTGCATGATCAGAAGCGGCATCCCGTCAGCGAAGGCGTGACGCCGACCGCGGAAATTCTGCGCGACGTCAAGTCTTGGCGACCACGCCGCCCGGCGGTTTAAGTTCCAAAGCCACTCACTTCACATACAAACGCTAATCCACTCGGAGACACGAGATGACGGACATTATATTCAAGGCGGGCGAAGCCACGGTGCTCGCCGCACCTGGCCAGTTCACAGATGCCATGCCGGAGGTGTTGATCGGTTCGGTCAACGGGCCAGTCGGTCAGGCCTTTGCGAACATGATGGGTCAGTCGGTTGGTCACACCCGCTTCTTCGCCATCCGTGATCTCAACCAGCTCGCACGGCCGGTCACGATGATGACCACCAAAGTGACGATTGCTTCGGGCGAGTATGTCGAACTTTTGGGCGGCGTCGTACAGGCCGCGATCGCCGACGCCGTCGTCGACTGCGTTTCGGAAGGCATCATACCGAAGGCCATCGTCGACGAGATTTGCTTGATCGTGACGATCTGGTTGGATCCACGTTGCGCGGATCACGCCGAACTCGACAAGAAGGACCTGTACAATACGAATTACCAGGCGATGAAGCTGGCGATCGAGCGCGCTCTCAAGAGCGAGCCCTCGATCGACGAACTCATCAAGAACCGCAAGACCATCAAACACTACGCCCTTGATGGTGTCATCGATTACTGACGGCGCGGGATGCGGCTCTGGGTTCCTTCCCGGCTGGCATCCTTCTCCATTCAGCTCCGTCGGGCCCTTGCCGTTCTCCTCCACGTTTCCGCGCAAATCGAGAGCAGGGAAAGAAATGCCGCCCCTTTGGGGGCGGTATTTAGCGCTTCAGCGTGCATCATCGACGGAGATTGAGCGCAGATTCGCAAACGTCGGGATGGGGCGAGGCGAACGAAATCAGCTCAAAAGCGAATGGCAGCAATGATCGAGCTTGGCCATTTGGATCCTTGGAGCGGGCGAAGGGAATCGAACCCTCGTATGCAGCTTGGGAAGCTGCCGTTCTACCATTGAACTACGCCCGCGGCCTTGAAGCCCGGGTTTTGACACTTTCTCGACGATCCAGCAAGCGGTTCGAAATTGCCCATCAGGCGGTTTCGTCTTTTCGGCGTCGCCGACGTTCCTACATTGGTGATGTCGATGCGGCTGTCCTATCTCGGAGACCTTGCCATGACTGATATCACTGACGCCGGAACTTACTCTTTGGGCGACCGGACCGTGAACCGCATGGGTTACGGCGCCATGCAACTCGCGGGGCCCGGCGTTTTCGGACCGCCGAAGGATCGAAACGCCGCGCTTGCCGTGCTCAGGGAAGCCGTCGCGCGTGGCGTCAATCACATCGACACCAGCGACTTTTATGGCCCGCATGTCACCAACCAGATCATTGCCGAGGCACTTCATCCGTATCCGGCCGACCTCGTGATCGTGACGAAGGTCGGGGCGGTGCGGGGCGAGGACGGCTCCTGGCTTCCGGCCCTCTCGCCGGCCGACATCACGCGCGCGGTGCATGACAACCTCCGCAACCTTAAGGTCGATCAGCTCGAGGTTGTGAATCTGCGCGTCGGTGGCATTCACGGGCCGGTCGAGAGTTCGCTCGAGCCGCAGATGATGGCGTTGGCTGAGCTGCAACGCAAAGGCCTGGTTCGGCAGATCGGTCTCAGCAACGTGACGTCGAGCCAGGTCAAGCAGGCGCGCACTTTTGCCGATATCGTTTGCGTCCAGAATCTCTACAATCTTGCGCATCGTGACGATGACGCGCTGATCGACGAACTGGAAAACCTCGGCATCGCCTACGTGCCGTTCTTTCCGCTCGGCGGGTTCACGCCCTTGCAGTCGTCGGCGTTGTCGGAGATCGCGGCGGAACTCGGCGCAACGCCGATGCAGACGGCTTTGGCGTGGCTGTTGCGGCGCGGGCCGCACATTCTCCTGATCCCGGGTACGTCTTCGCTCGCGCATCTCAGTGAGAATTTGGCCGCGGCCGAACTCAAATTATCGCATGAGGTGTTTGCACGGCTTGCCTCGACGGTGTGATGCGGGTGGCCAAATACCCGCTCGGGCGGAAAGGCTACCGTTGAGCCTAAACGCCGTTCAGCCTTTCCTGAGCTGCCACGGCGGAAATTTTAGGAAACCGCGTTTCAGAAGCGTGATAGAAGGTTTGCATCGATGGGGGAGAGCCGATGAAGATCATTACAGCAAATCTCTGCGTCGCAGCCGCTGTCGTGTCTTGCTGGTTCGCTGCGGCGGCTCGCGCCGACGATTTCGGGTCTCAAACGCTGCCACATGATCCGGCGCATGACCCGGCGCTGGCCGCGAAGATCAATCAGGACATCGATAAGGCGGCGGCAACCAGTAGCGCCAAGTCTTCCGCCGATGTGGAGCAGCGGATCAACGATCTGGAAGCTACGCGGTCAGCGGTCGACCAGCGCAAGGGCTCACCGATCAGCTTGAGCGTGAGCGGTTGGGTTGGCGAACAGGTGCAATACAACATCAAGCAGTAGCTGGCCGTCGCCAGGGGCGAAAAGAACAGCGAGCGCGCATTTTCTTGGCGCTCGCTGAACGCGCATGCGTGCCGGGTCAGGTCGTGGTCGTCCGCTTTTCGAGAAGGTCGCGAATTTCCTTGAGGTAGATCTCGCTCTGGGTCGGGCCCGGAGGCGCAGCAGCTTTCGGCTTCTGAACGAAGGAGATCAGCTTGATGAGAAGGAAGATTGCGAACGCCGTAATGAGGAATTTGATAACTGCATTCAGGAATATGCCGTACTTGATTAGAACCGGCTCGGTTGGGGTCGGGATATGGACTGCGAGGCTGGAGAAGTCGACGCCGGCTAGAATATAGCCGATCGGCGGCATGATGATGTTGTCGACGAGCGTGGCAACGATCGGTGCGAACGCGGCACCGATGATGACGCCGACAGCGAGGTCGATAACATTGCCTCGCATCGCAAATTCTTTGAACTCGTTGACTATGCCCATTGCGATGTCCTTCTCAGATGATATTTCGGGCCGATCTCACGCGACGCTAATTCAGAATTCGAGTTGTCGTCATGACGAGGCGAATAATTGAGTTGTCGCCGCCGGAAGTGGTGCAGTGTTGCAACGACTCGTACAGAACTTAAAGGATGGCACCCGGTAGGACAACGTCGCGCCACGCCGTTTTGGGTATTGGATCGTTGGACAAGGGCCGCCGCGGCTGAGCATAGTGCGGTAAGCCGAGGACCGGTTTTGGGGGGTCCGACGGGCGGCGAGGGGGATCAAGCCGGATGATCGAACGCAAGGAACGCAAGCCCTATTGGCGCCATACCAAGTGGCAAGTCCTGGCAAGCATCATTCCGTTCATCGCCCTCGTTATTATTTTGCCACTTTATGCCGAACAGTTGAATGCCAGCAGGTTTCTTGGCTTTCCGCTGGGGTACTTTCTCGCTGCCCACGGGTTCTTCGTGGTCGCGCTCATCACTGTTGCGAGCTACGTCAATCGCCAAAATGCCATCGATCATTGGCATGGCGCCCATGAAGACATGTGAGGCGGACTATGGCGTTCGGCGCTCCCCGCGCGAGGATGATCAATCCTCGCCTCGGCACGTATTTCAGCATCTTCGCGGCGCTCTATACGGCGCTCTTCCTGCTCGTTTTGATCTTTGAGCAGCTCAGCCTCGATGAGCATCTGCTGAGATTGGCGATCTTCGCCGGGCCCATTCTCATCTACGGTGCGATTGGGCTTTCGGTCGCGACGAACGAAACGCTCTGTTTTTTTGCGGCTGGGCGCAGAGTGCCCGCCGCCTATACGGGGCTGCTGCTCGCGGCTTCGGCGCTCGGCGGGACGTTGATCGTCGCGGGAACCGGAGCATTCTTCTTCGCCGGATTCGATGCCCTCGTGCTGCTCATCGGCACGCTCACCGGCTTCGTCTTCATGGCAATTGCGCTTGCGCCCTTCTATCGAAAGTTCGGCGCCTTCACGGTTCCAAGCTATCTCGGGCGGCGATTCGAGAGCCGGGCGCTCAGGATTGTGACCGCCGCCGTCGCGGCCGTTCCGATGCTTCTGGTGCTTTCGGCCGAACTTCGCATGGGCGGCAGCGTCGCCCAGCGGCTGACTGGCGGCAGCGCCAATGGCCTCATCTGCCTGCTCGCGCTCACCGTCGCGATCTCCACTGGCGCCGGCGGAAAGCGCTCGTTCACGTGGGCGGGGGTGGCACAATCGATAGCACTTTTTCTCGCGTTGCTTGCTGTGGCGACGACGGTCAGCGTCATCGTCACCAGTCTGCCGATCCCGCAGCTCGCGAACGGGCCGATGGTGCGCGGGCTCGTGCGCAATGAAGTGAACGAGGGCTTGCAGCTGGTGCGCGTCTGGCCATTGGCTTTTCAGCTGCCGCCCGAAGGCTTCTCGGCACTGACGAAGCCCTACACCCAGCCTTTCGGAGCAATCGGTCCTCTGGCCTTCATCATCGGGACGTTTGCGATCGCGACAGGCATCAGCACGGCTCCCTGGTTGTTGCCGCGGGTGGCGGCTGCTCCGGGCGTTTATGAGGCGCGGAAATCTCTCGGGTGGGCGACGGTGTTCTCAGGACTCGCGCTGCTGACGATCTCCTCGGTCGCCGTTTTCATGCGCGATTTCACGCTCGATGTCGTGAGGGAGGAGAGGCTCGGTCCCTTGCCGCAGTGGCTGTTCCAAGCGGCCGCCGATCATTTCGTCGCTTTCGATCAAAGCGCCACGAAGCTCGGCTTCGAGGGCTTGAAGTTCGACCGGGATGGCGTGCTCTTCTCGCTTCCGGTCGCGGTCGGCCTCCCTTCGGCGTTCTTTTACCTTCTACTTGCCGGGGCACTTGCAGCGGCTCTCGTCACGGCGAGCGCCACCACCGTTTCGCTGGCGACCGTGCTCGGCGAGGATGTCGTGCAGGGCATGTCGTGGGAACCGCCGTCGCCTTCGAACCGCGTGTGGGTCGTCCGTGGATTTATCGGCGTCGTCGCCGTTTGCGGCGCGTCGCTTTCAATTGCGGCTCCGACCGATCCGTTGCGCCTCGTGCTCTGGGCGCTCTCGATCACGGGCGCGAGCCTGTTTCCAGTGATGCTGCTATCGATCTGGTGGAAGCGATTGACTGTTGGTGGCGCCATCGCCGGTGTCTTATCCGGGTTCGTCGCGGCAGCCTTGGCCATTCTCATGAGCGAGATGGGCACGCTCTCAACGCCGAGCCCTATCGCCGGCATTCTCGGCCTTCCCGTTTCTTTCGGCCTCGCGCTGATGACGAGCATGATGCGGCCCGAAGCCAACCGGCACGCGCTCTCGATCGTGCGCGATATGCGGGTTCCGGGCGGAGAAATTATTTACGATCGCGAGATGCAGCGGTTGCAGCTCAGGAAGCATGCTCGCACATAATTGTGCACACCGCCGGACGCCATCGTCTAGGATGGTTCGCGCATCCGGCAAGCTGAAGAGCCTTCATGACAGTTCGTGATCGATTGGATCTCTATCCGCCTCTATCGCCTTATCGCGAGCATCGGCTTTCGGTTGGCGGAGGCCATACGCTGCACATCGAAGAATGCGGCAATCCCGACGGTCAGCCCGTCATTATCCTGCACGGCGGTCCGGGCGGCGGCAGCAATCCGACCATGCGGCGTTTTCACGACCCCGCACGATACCGCATCGTGCTTTTCGATCAGCGCGGTTGCGGCCGCTCGATGCCGAACGCGTCGCTCGACAACAACACGACGCCGGATCTCGTCGCCGATATCGAACGCATCCGCATCGAACTCGGCATCGAGCGCTTCCAGCTGTTCGGGGGATCCTGGGGGTCGACGCTCGCGCTTGCCTATGCGGAGACGCATCCCGACCGCGTGAGCGCGATGATCCTGCGCGGCATCTTCCTACTGACGCAGGCGGAACTCCGCTGGTTCTATCAAGAGGGATGTAGCTGGATTTATCCGGAAGCGTTCGCGGAATTTCAGCGGCTCATTCCGCAGGACGAGCGGAGCGATATGATCTCAGCCTATCACCGCCGTTTGACGTCTCCCGATCTCAGCGTGCGCTTCGCTGCGGCTCGCGCCTGGAGCATCTGGGAAGGTACGACGCTGTCGCTCATTCCCGAGCCCGAACGTGTCGCGCGCTTCGGTGCGGATCACTATGCCTTGGCATTTGCGCGCATCGAGAGCCACTATTTCGTCAATGCCGGCTTCTTCCGTCGCGACGGCGAGTTGCTGCTCGAGGCCGGGCGGCTACGGGACATTCCGGGTGTCATCGTGCACGGGCGCTACGATGTGGTGACGCCCGTGAAAAATGCCGTGCTTCTCAACAAGGCGTGGCCGGCTGCGGATTTGCGGATCGTTGCCGATGCGGGGCATGCGATGACGGAGCCCGGCATCATCCACGAACTCGTTCGCGCAACGCGGAAGTTCCTGCCGGGACGCTCAGCTTAAGCATAGTCGAACATCGCCGCCTTCTATCGCTTAGAGCCAAGTCTCAGGGACTGAGTTTCGGGGGCGGCGTGGCGGGCGCGGGCGGCTGTTCGGAAGGTGGTTGCCGCAAGAGCGGCGGTTGGCCCGGAGGAGACGAATCCTTGTCGAGGTCTCGCACGTGGTCGCGGATCTTTTTATAGACGCGTGACAGGTAATCGAGCGCCTGATCCACTTCCGCCTCGGTCGGCAATTGAAGATTTTCGCCGTTAGATCCTGCATTCGGTTCGCCCGGCGTCTGACCGCGCGGACCGGAGCCATTCGGTGTCACCGGCTTCAGCTCGCCGGATTCTATGGCCTCCATCATCTCCCGGATGCGCTGCTTCAATTGCCTGTTTTCGGCCCTCAGCGCCGCAAGTTCATCAGCCTGAGGGATCGTTCTGTCTTCGATGGCCCTACAAGCCAGTTCGTTGCCGACGCGCGCGCATATCGCGACGCCGCCGGTTTCTCTATCGAGGCGCATGATGCCGCCATCGATGGGCGCCATCGAATAGCGTCCACTCGCGTTCGGGTCCCAGTCCGGCCTCGCATTCCGGTCCGGTGCAGGCTGCGCTACCGCAAGGGTTGCGAGCGCCGGCAAGATCAGCAATCCGAGACTCGCAGCTCGCTTCGTCCTTAGGCTCATGTCTCAAGTCCTCCGCATTGGCCCTATGGACCGAAATGGTTTCGCTGTAGGTGCACCGCAAGGCGGGCGTTGTGCTCGCAGTTGCCGAATCAGTGTTCGCCAGGGGCCAAATTTATTCTGCTCAAGACGCACAATACGCATGGCGAACGGCACAATAAGGCATTGTAATTTAAAAATTTTATCATTTTAGCACGGACCTTAACCCGGCGTTTACTGGGATGCTCCGATTGTTTCAGCGAGCCATGACTTGTGCCGCGTCCTTATGTTCGCATTTGCCCCGCGCGGTAGGACGCCTGCGATTGTCCCATCCCGCTGACATTGCGTTCTCCCGGACCGTCAGCATTGCGTTGCCTCGAGGGGAAAATGTCGAATTCGGAACTGAGCGCTGACTATCCGGAAAGCGAGGGTGCAGGCAGCGGGGGCGAGAACCGCTCCGAACTCAGAGCCATGCTCGACGTGATAGCCGCTCAGCTCGCAGATGCGGACCGCCGCCATACGGCCGCGCTCGCCGAAATGCAGGAACGCATCGACGGTATGGGGCGCGAAGCCGATGCGCTGCGCCCTCGCGTGCCGGAAGAGTTCGCGCCGGCATTCGGACGGATCGAGACGGCGATGGCCGAACTGGCGCACCGGTTGTCGGATCCGGCAGATGCGAAAGGCTTCGCTTCCACGGGGCGCGCGCCTTCCACCAACGATCCCTACAAGTCGACAATGCCGATGGCGCTTCGCTCCGCTCATAACGATGCGCACGACGAGTTTTCCAGGCGCACACCGGACGTCGATACGTTTGACGTGATCGGCGCCACAGCGGACGATGAATCCGATCCCTGGGATCGCGCTGCGGCCGATGCCCTGCGGGGGCTATACGAGTCGGATGAAACGAACTTTGCGCCGAAAGCGCACTCCGCGGCGGGTACGGTTGTGCGCCCAGCCGTGCATTCGGACACCGGTTCCGGCATCGATGAGGCGTGGCTCGACAAAAAGTTCGCCGAAATCGCGCACGGCATCGAGCAATCGCTGGCGGCGATGCGGCCCGACAACGGCATTTCACAGATCAGTCAGCGCCTCGATCAATTCGAGCGGCAGTTCGCGAAGCTGTTCGAGGGCGTTGCCACGCATGACGATCTGGCTGCGGTTCATCTGATCGAGGCGCACGTCGCCGAGGTGGTCAATCATCTCGTGCAGACACAAGATCAGCTGGAACGGCTGAATATCATCGAGACGCAACTCGCGACCATCTCGCACACGCTCGCCGAAGTGCAGGGCATGCCGGTCGACGGAATCATCGGTGCTCCACCCGTGACGCGCGCTCTCGATTACGATGCCATCGCCCGCGCGGCGGCGGAGCAGACGGCGCAGCGTATGGCGGATCTTCGCGCCGAAGACCGGCATTCGGCGGCGGACGAGCTGCGTCCACTGATCGAGCGGATGATGTCGCAGAACCGCGAGGGAGAAGAGCATACCGCGGCGCTGCTCGACACGATGCAGCAAGCCATGATCCGTCTTCTGGATCGCGTGGATTCGATCGAATTCAGTCAGCAGGCGGCGGTAACGCCTGCGGCGGCAGAGAGCGCCGCCTATCACCCCGGTATGTTCGGCCGTGACGCGGCAGGCGCTTCGGGATCGATCGGAGAGGTGACCAGCGGATCGTTCGACCCCGCCTTCGTCGAACTCGCACCTGCAAGGCCCTCGATCGCGCCAGTTTCTGCTTCCGCACACCCGCGCGTGTCTGCCGGATCGTCAGAAGAAACGTCTCGCCAAGGCGAGAAGAGCCGGCAGGATTTCGTTGCCGAGGTCCGGCGCGCCAAGAAGCGCCTTTCCGAGCAAGACGACATCACTGCCGCGCCGTCCGTCTCGATCTCGACGTCGGCTGCCGATGGCACGATCGCAGGGCCGCCTCCGGGCAGCCGGCCCATCCGTCCGACTGCGACGCCGTCGAAGAAGACGTCCGGACCGTCGGGGCCGTCGCCGCGGCTCATGGTGATCGCGGCCATCGCGCTCGTGGCACTCGGAAGCCTTTGGTATACGCTCGGATTTGGCAAACCGCACGTCGCTCCATCGTCCAACGGACAAGAAATCGAGTCCCTGCCGTCGCCGCAAGCGAACGGCGCTGGATCGGGTTCAAGCGGCTCGTCGGATGCCATCAAGTCGGCGCCCGGCGGTTCGGATCCGGCGCAAAATTCGGACAAAGCAAGCGACCCGTTACGCGATGGCAACGGGCCGCGCGGCGATCTCGCTCCGACGCAAAGCGAAGCTCAGAAGACCGCGGCAGAGGCTGCGCCTCAGCGCACCACGACCTTGCCGATGCTCGGCGTGGCCGTGGATCTCGATCAGCCGGTTTCGGCGGCGGAGCTTGAACAGGCGAAGCGGCGCCAGGCGATGGCGACGATGTCCGGCGAACTCGGCAATGCCGCGGCAAGGTCCAGCGACGGTGCGCCCGTTCCTACATCGATGGTACCGAGCGAAGCGGAAACCGAAGGCGCGCAATCCGGTTTGACGACGGGTTCGGTTTCGACAAGCGCGTCGAAGCCGGCGCCTCTCGACATGCCGCCCGCGACAGTCGGTCCGTTGTCGCTGCGTCTCGCGGCGGCGAATGGCGATCCCTCGGCGGAGTTTGAAGTCGGCGCGCGTCTCGCGGAAGGCAAGGGCACCACGCAAAGCTTCGAGGCCGCAGCGAAGTGGTATCAGCGTTCGGCGGATCAGGGCTTCGCCCAATCTCAGTACCGGCTCGGTACGCTCTATGAGCGCGGGCTCGGGCTGAAGCCGGACCGAGCACAGGCGGCGAATTGGTATCAGCACGCGGCGGCGCAGGGAAACATCAAGGCGATGCACAACCTCGCCGTTCTCAGCGCCAATCAGAGCGATCAGTCTCCTGACTATGTGACGGCGGCGCAGTGGTTCGAGGCAGCCGCGCAGCGCGGTCTCTCCGACAGCCAGTTCAATCTCGCGGTGCTGTATGAAAACGGTCTCGGCGTGAAGCGGGACATGAGCCGCGCGTTCATGTGGCTCTCCATCGCGGCTCGCGGGGGCGACGCCGATGCCGTCCGGCGGCGCGACATTCTTCGCGGCAAATTGACGGCCGACGAGGTGACGGCCGCCACCAAGCTGATCGCGGCCTGGAAACCGATGCCCTCGACGCGCACCGTGAACGACGCACGGACGGCCGGCGAAATGTGGAAAAACAATCCGAAAAACGGCGTCAACGGCTAGCGGGCTGATACTGGCGCCGGTGGACGCCGGCCTTCGGCCGACGGGGTCGATGCCGATTTGTGACAGGATGTGAGGGCATGGGGGGTGCTGGCGCTTGCCGCATCGCGCCGATTGGTGTCCCTTAGCGCAGCCTTTCCAAGACGCCTCCCGCTTTGCGCCGCATGTCGCCCAGGACCGCCTGATGACCCTTTATCTGCCGATTGCCGAGATGTCGGTTTCCGTCATCGCCTTTCTGGCACTCGGCGTGACGGTGGGTTTCCTCTCCGGTCTGTTCGGCGTTGGCGGCGGATTTCTGCTGGCACCGCTGTTGACGTTCCTCGGAATTCCGCCGGGCGTCGCCGTGGCGACGAGCACGTCTCACGTCGCGGCGTCGTCGGTATCCGGGGCGATGACGCAGTACCGGCGTGGTAATGTCGATATCAAGCTTGCGTCCGTCATGCTGGCGGGTGGCATCGCCGGAAGCTACGTCGGCGTCGCTTTCGTGAAGATGCTGACGGCGCGCGGCCTGTTCGAGCTTACGGTTTCGCTGACGTACGTGATCTTTCTCGGCGTCGTTGGCACGCTCATCCTGATCGAAGGCATCAACACTTCGCGAAAGACGCGTACGGCGGGGAGCGCGTCAGTCCGGAAGCCGGGCCAGCACGGCTGGATGGAACGCTTGCCCTTAAAGATGCGGTTTCCGCGATCGAAACTTTACATCAGCGTCGTGCCGCCCGTTGTCATCGGCATGTTTGTCGGCTTCATTTCGGCGATCATGGGCATCGGCGGTGGCTTCGTCATGATCCCGGCGATGATCTACTTGCTGCGCGTGCCGACCGTGCTCGTCATCGGCACGTCGCTTTTCCAAATCGTGTTCGTTTCCGCAACGGCGACGGTGCTGCATGCGGTCGAGAACAAATCGGTCGATATCGTTCTCGCGACGATCCTCATCCTTGGCGGCGTCTTTGGCGCGCAATTCGGAACGATGGCTGGCGAGAAAATCCGCGGCGAGCATTTGCGCGTGTTGCTCGGCGCGCTGATCCTGCTCGTCGCCGCACGCATGGCCGTCGACTTGGCGATCAAGCCGAGCGATCTCTTTTCGCTCGCATCGACGCCGGGAGCACTGTGATGCGGGGGCTCCTTGGCGCGGTGATCGTTCTAATGTGCGCGATGACGGGCGGCGCGCTTGCCGACGCACCCGACCGGCCGAAAGAGAATGTCGAAGCCGACGCATCGACTCGCCAGGTCGCGATTACGTCGAGCTTCACGGGAACCGAGATCCTCGTTTTCGGTACCGTCGAGAACAGCGTGCAGCCCAGCCCAGAAGCCGGAACATACGACATCATCGTTGTCGTCGAAGGACAGCCGGCTCCGGCGGTGGTGCGGGAAAAATCGCGCGTGGCGGGCATCTGGATCAATACAACGTCGATGCAGTTCGCCGTGGTTCCGAGCTACTACGCCATCGCCTCGACGCGTCCGATCGACGAGATTGCCGACAAGGCCTTTCTCGATGCGCACCAGATCGGCTTCGATCACATCCGTATGGCTCCTTCGGGCGATGGCGAGGCCGATGCTGACGCGACCGAAACTTTTCGTCAGGCGCTGATCCGGCTGAAGGAGCAGCAGCGGGTTTATGTGAAGCGGGATTTTGGCGTGACCTTCATCGGGCGGAGCCTTTTCCGGTCGACGATCGCATTGCCGCCCAACGTGCCGGTGGGGCCGCTGAGGGCCAGGGTTTATCTTTTCAAGGAAGGCAAGCTGCTCGGGCGATACGAGAGCCGCGTCATGCTGCAGCGTGAAGGCATCGAGCGCTTCATCCATAATTTCGCGATCTCGCAGCCGCTGGCTTATGGACTGACCACGGTACTGCTGGCGGCAGCGGCAGGATTGGCAGCTGCCTTTGCTTTCAGAAAGCCTGTCTGAGTTCAGTCATCGCGTAGAAGACGCGGCGCGACGGGATAAAGGCCTTCGTGGCCGAGCATCCATACGTCGAGCCCGTCGTCGCCGAACAGTGGCTCGAACACGGCGTTGAGAATGTTCAAGCCTCCGGTGAATGCGCCGAAGGCGGGCATCACGAGGCGAAGGCGATTGCCGACGAAGCACGGACGGCGCAGCGACGTTCCGTGGAACACGAGGCGCGCGGCTGGATGAAAGTGCCCGGCAATCTCGTGGGTGCGGGCTCCGGGCCGCGGCTCGTGGCGTAACGCGATGCCGCCGACGACGATCTCGGGCATCACATAGCCGGCCAGCATGCGATCGATTTTCGGATCGTGATTGCCGGTAATCCAGATCCAGTCGCGGTCTTCCTGCAGCATGCGGAGGCTTTCGACGTCGGCGGCGTCCATGCGGGCGGCACCGTCCTGATCATGCAGGCTGTCGCCGAGGCAGATGACCGTTTCGGGGTCGTATCTGTCGATCAAGGCCGCCAGCTTTTGCAGCGTCTCGCGCGTGTCGTAGGGCGGCAGCATTTGTCCGTAAGCGGCGTATGACGAGCCCTTCTCGAGATGAAGATCGGACACGATCAATGCCTGCTCGGCGGGCCAGAAAAGCGCGCCGGATTTGTGAGCGACGAAGGCCTTGCCGCACACATGCACGGGCTGGTCGGCAAAATCGTCGAGCCCTATGCGTTCCGGCTTCAGCATGCTCATGTCCGCATGTCCCCCGTTGCTTCGCGGATCAGTTCGTCTGCCGCATCGCGCAAAATTGCGTCGCGGTCTTGGCCGTACACCAGCTCAACTCCGATCTCCAGCAGCACCGGCACGGCCAACGGAGACACGTGATCGAGAGTTTGATGTCTGATTCGCTCTTTAATGCGAGCCAGAAACGTGCCGAGACGCTTGATATCGAGCAGGCCCGTGGCCGCGTCGGCCCACGCGGCTTCGAGCAGAAGATGGCCCGGATCGTGGCGGCGCAGCACGTCGTAGATGAGATCGGTCGAAATCGTCACCTGGCGGCCGGATTTGACTTTGCCGGGATGCCTGCGCTCGATCAATCCGGCGATGACGGCGGCCAAGCGGAACGTGCGCTTCATCAGGGCGCTTTCGGCGAGCCAGGCATCAAGATCATCGCCCAGCATGTCCTCGTCGAAGAGCTTTGCGAGCGAAAGTTTGCCTTCCGAGATGAGACTGGAGATGTCGCCGCGCGCCCAGACGGCCAACGCATAATCGTTGGCGACGAAGCCGACAGGGTTGGCGCCGATCCGGTCGAGGCGGCGAGTGAGCAGCATACCGAGCGTCTGGTGGGCGAGGCGTCCTTCGAACGGATAGGCGACGAGGAAGTGCCGGTTGCCGCGCGGGAACGTTTCGATGAGGACTTCATCGGGTGCAGGGACGACGGAGCGTTCGGTCTGCAGCTCTAGCCAATTGGCGACGGGATTGGGTAGGGCCGACCAGACGCTCGGATCGGCGAGCATGGCGCGAACGCGTCCTGCCAAGTGCGTGGACAGCGGAAATTTGCCGCCGTCGTAGCTCGGCACCATTGGATCTTCCGACGCTGCACGCGAGACGAAGACTTCCGTATCGCGGATGCCTTCGAAGCGAAGGACCTGGCCGGCGAAGACGAAGGTGTCCCCCGGCGTCAGCTGCTCGGCGAAATATTCCTCGACTTCGCCGAGGACGCGGCCGCCGATGCGAGCGATATTTTTCTTGCCGCCGCGCGACGAGACAAGGCGCACCTTGAGGTGCGGAGCGTCCACGATGGTGCCGATGTTCAGCCGGTATTGCTGGACGATGCGCGGATTGGCGACGCGCAGCTTGCCGTTTTCGGCAGGTCGCAACTTAGCAAAGCGCTCATAGGATTTGAGAGCGTAGCCGCCGGTCGAGACGAAGTCGACGGTGCGATCGAATTGCGTGCGCGTGAGGCCGGCGTAGGGGAGTGCCGAGCGGACTTCATCGAACAGCGCGTCCGGATCGAAGGGTGCCTGACACGCCATTCCGAGAACGTGCTGCGCAAGAACGTCGAGCGCTCCGGAGCGCGAGAGCGTGGCGTCCTGGTCGCCGGCTTCGGCAGCCTGTTGCGCGGCGCGGCATTCGAGGACCTCGAAGCGATTTCCCGGCACCAGGATTGCCTCAGACGGTTCGTCGAGCCGGTGATTGGAGCGGCCTATTCGTTGCAACAGGCGGCTTGCGCCTTTCGGGGCGCCGAGATGGATGACGAGATCGACATCGCCCCAGTCAATGCCGAGATCGAGCGTGGAGGTCGCGACGACCGCGCGCAGCCGCCCTGCGGCCATCGCGGCTTCGACCTTCTTGCGCTGCGCCGCTTCGAGCGAACCGTGATGCAGGGCGATCGGCAGATTGTCGTCGTTGAGCCGCCAGAGTTCCTGAAACGCGAATTCGGCCTGCATGCGCGTGTTGACGAAAACGAGCGACAGCTTGTGCCTGCCGATCGCATCTAGCACTTCGCGCATCGCATAGCGGGCGGTATGGCCGGTCCATGGAATTTCGTTTTCGGCTTCGAGGATTTCGATCACCGGCTTGGCGCCGCCTTTGACGGTGACGATATCGGACAAACGCGTTTCGGTTTCGGGATCGGTTTGCGGAACAAGATAGCCGCGAAGCTCGCTGGGTCGCGCGACCGTCGCCGACAATCCGATCGTCATGACGTCGGGCGCCAGTTTGCGCAGGCGAGCGAGGTCGAGCGCGAGAAGATCGCCGCGTTTCGATGCGGCGAGTGCGTGCAGCTCATCGAGGATGATCGTATCGAGATCGGCGAAGAGGTAGGGCGCATCCGGGTGACTGAGGAGCAGCGCGACCTGTTCCGGTGTCGTCAGCATGATGTGCGGTGGTTTCACGCGTTGCCGTTGGCGGCGCGCAAGGGATGTGTCGCCGGTGCGCGTTTCCGTGCGAACCTTCAGACCCATTTCCTCGATGGGTTGGGTCAGGTTTCGTTCGACGTCGGCCGCGAGTGCCTTCAGCGGCGAGACGTAGAGCGTGAAGAGACCGGCGCCGATCTTTTTCTTTTGGCCGTTGTGGATCGATATCAAACTCGGCAGAAAGCCCGCCAGCGTTTTGCCGGCGCCGGTCGGGGCGATCAGCAGCGTCGAGCGTCGCTCACGGGCGGCATCGAGAAGCGCGAGCTGATGCGGACGCGGCTTCCATCCGCGCCGCGCGAACCAGGCCGCGATCTCGGGTGGAAGTTGCTCGGCGTGGGGCGTGGAGCGCGCGCGTGGCGTTTTCTTCGCGGCCGTCGTCGCGACGAGAGCAGCGCTGCGCGGCGTCTTGCGTGCACCCGCCTTTGCGGATTGCCGCGTCGCCGTTTCTGGGTTCTTGGTCGGTTTGCGCGGCACGTCCAAATTGGCTCAGGTCGATCCAAACGCTTTTATGGGCAACTTGGACGTTATACCGGCTGCGGCCGGGGAGACCTCGAAAAAAAGTCGCCGCTACAGCGGCTGTTTCGCCCAGTCGTCGGCGCGGCGGCCCCGGATTGCGGCGAGGCTGGAATATTCGCCGTCGTGCAGCGTCTTCGAGAGGTGCGATTTGATCTCGTCGATCAGCGCGGGACCTTCGTAAACAAGACCGGTGTAAAGCTGCAATAATGTGGCGCCGGCTTCGATTTTTTCGAGCGCGCGTGGACCGCTGTCGATGCCGCCGATGCCGATGAGCGGAATTCTGCCTTCGGTCAGCTTGAAGATGCGGGCGAGCATAGCTGTCGAGCGCTGGAAGGCGGGACGGCCGGAAAGGCCGCCGGCTTCGCGCGCCTCGGACGACTTCAGTCCCTCGCGCGACAGGGTCGTGTTCGATACGGCTATGGCGTCGACCTCATAGGCGACGAGTTTGTCGACGATCGGCGCGATGTCGTCAGCGGCGATGTCGGGGGAGATCTTGACGACGATCGGACGCTTCTGGGCGCCATCGTCGATCAGCCGGGTTCGCGCCGCCATGATGCGTGCGAGGAGAACTTCGAGCGCCGCCGGGGCTTGCAGGTCGCGAAGTCCCGGCGTGTTCGGGGAGGAGATGTTGACGGTGAAGTAGCTTGCGACCGAATTAAACCGCAGCAAGCCGAGCACGTAGTCTTCGCCGCGATCGACGCTGTCCTTGTTGGCTCCGATATTGACGCCGACGATGCCGTCGCGATTTTTCCGGGCTTCAAGACGCGCCAGGGCGGCTGCGTGACCTCCGTTGTTGAAGCCGAGCCGGTTGATCAGCGCGTTGTCCTCGACGAGGCGGAAGACACGCGGCTTCGGATTGCCACTTTGCGGTTGCGGCGTGACGGTGCCGATCTCGGCGAAGCCGCAGCCCATGCCGAGAACGGCATCGGGCACGCGTGCGTCCTTGTCATAACCGGCCGCAATGCCGAGGGGATTTGGAAACTCAAGACCGAATACCGTTTGGGAGAGTACGCGATCGCCGGTTCCGAATGATCGCGGATATAGCCCCAATTCGAGCGCCCGCACGGTGAGTTCGTGTGCTTCCTCGGGCGAAAGTGCGAAAAGCGCAGGCCGTGACAGCCGGTAGAAACCCTTCAACACGTGAACAATTCCTCGTCGAGAAAATGAACGCCGTCGCTATTCTTTGGTAACGGCCGCTTCCATAAAGCCACAGAAACACTCAAGGGCGCGTAGAGGTGAGGAAAAAGTTCGCCTCCACGGGATTGTTCCCATTTCAAATCTGCGCCTAGCTTCGATACCTCGAACGCGATAACAACGAGATCGTGCTTCCCTTTGAAATGTTTTTCTAATGTCCCGCGCACCTGATGTTGTTCAGAGAGATGGATGAATCCGTCTCGCTTGTCATCAGCCGAACCATCATACTGACCATTTGCCATGGCATCAGACCAATCGGCCGCCGTGACAATTTTGTAGACGATTTTTTTCATTTGGTTTTGAACATTGATGAGGGCCCAAAAAAAGAGATCATTCGTTACATATGTAACTTCGGGCGGGGTTGTCTTCGCTATTGCGGGTGGCTAGGGCGCAACTGTTTTACTGGATGCGTGTTTTAGCCGAAGGCGAGATACTTAGACCCTAGAATGGCAGTCAAGAGGGTTGTGGCATTCGTGTATCCTACGGCATCGCTAAGCATTTCAGAATTGTTGTTCGGTCCTTACCTGCTGAATATTCCACTTTTCCAACGGCCCTATTCTTGGGGGCGCGAGCAGGCGGAGCAGCTTCTCGACGATCTTCTTGAAGCCGCCGGCATTTCATCGGACGACGAGGCGGAGCCCGCTTATTTTCTTGGCGCCGTCGTGCTGATGGACGCGCCCGGAGCCGAGACGGCGAAGTTGTCGCCCAAGATGACGGCACGCGAATTCGGTGTGATCGATGGGCAGCAGCGCCTCGTCACGCTGATGACACTGCTCGCTGTGCTGCGCGACCTCGAAACCGATCCGAAAAAGGTTGTCTCAAAGCGCGTTCAGAGCATGCTGATCGCGCAGCTGGGTACGCGTTTTTTCCGGACGGAGCGTTTCCGGTTGCATCTTTCGACGCGCGAGCGCGCGGTTTTCGAAGACAACGTGCTGCTGCCGGGAAGCTCGGTGCTGCCGGCCAATATCGCGGCGCCGACGCTGCCGGAAGCGACGCTTCTCGAGGTCCGCGATCGCTTCAAGACCGTGCTTGAGGAACTCACGAACTCCGCTCGCGCGAAGCTCGCCGATTTCATCGCGGACCGATGCTTCGTCGTCGTCATCGTCGGCAACGATATCGATCGCTCGCACCAGATGTTTGTCGTTCTGAACGAGCGCGGCAGGAAGCTGCAGCGCAACGATATCCTGAAGTCGGACATCCTCGCGCGCATGTCCTCGGGCGACGCGAAGTGGGCCGTCGCGATGTGGGATGAAATGAGCGCGGAGCTCGGCGAGGGGTTCGAGCCCTTTTTCGCACATCTCAGGACGATCTACGGTCACGGCCGCTTGCAGATCGTTTCAGGCGTGCGCCAGGTCATTCGCGATTCCGGCGGTTCGGAGGCGTTTTTCAAGGAGGTCTTCCTGCCGCTCGCGAAGTCGTATGGACTCATTCGCAGCGGCGGCAAAAACGTGTTGCCGCTGGAGATGCAGCGGTTGCTCACGTATCTCAATCGTTTGCCGGAGGCCGATTGGGCGCCGGCCGCGATTTTTGCGCTGAAAGACTGGAAGCGCGATCCTGCCCGCGCGCACTTCCTGCTCAGCGAGATCGAACGGCTGGCGATGCTGACGCGGCTGTTGTGCGCCGGATCGGGTAAGCGCGTCCGCCGCTTTGCCGACCTGATCAAGGTCATTCGCTCGGGCGAGCCGATCGATAAATCGCACCCGGTTTTGCAATTGACGCGAGACGAGATGCGCGGCATCGCGTTTCATCTCAAGGATTTTCACAAACGCAATCCGAAGGTATGCAAGCTGCTTCTGCTTCGCCTCGGCGATGAACTGTCGGGGACGATGGATGCCGTCGATCCCGATCTTTATACGATCGAGCATGTGCTGCCGCAGCGGCCCGCGGCATCGAGCCCGTGGCGGCAGTTGTTCCCGAGCACGGAGGAGCGGGGGCAGCTCGTCGAGAGCCTCGGCAATCTCGTTCTCATCACGCAGCAGGAGAACGACCGGGCGCGCAACGCGTCGTGGGACGACAAGAAGCAGATCTATTCGAAAGGTTCGAGCCAGGCACCGATGCTCGCGATTACGCGTGATGTCATCGACGAGCGGGAATGGCGGCAAGGCCAGATCGAAGCGCGCGAGGAGCGCCTTGTCGGATTGATCGACCGGATTTGGCGCACCGATATTCTGGGACAGAAGTCCGGTGGCCGAATTGTGAAGGCGCCTGAGGAATCCGAGGCTGCGAGCCCGGTCGTCTGATCCGCATCGCAGTCTTGATTCTCTGCCGCGTCGCCCGCTGCTCAGTGCGCTAGAGCGTTTCCGCTTTTCTTTGAATCGCGAAAACGCTCTAGCCTTTTGTTTTGACGCAATTCCGGACGCAAAACCGTTGCACACTTTTGCTGGAATTGCTTTAGGCGTTGGCGAGGGCGCCGGTGAGTGCCTTGGCGATCAAGGCGCGCGTTTCCGGAATTCCATAGAGCGCGATGAACGTGCCGAGGCGCGGGCCGCGCTCCTGGCCGAGGAGGATTTCGTAGATCGCCTGGAACCAGTCGAGCTTGACGCCGGGTCCGCCCGTCGGACTGACTTTTGTCGGATCCTGGTAGCGCGGAATGGCGCGGCCGACGTCGAGCACTGCGTTCTGGATGGTGTCGCCGTCGCTCTCGGGCGGAAGTGCTGCAAGCGTCTTGTCGAGGCTTTCGAGCGCTGCGACTTCGACTTCGTCGGGCGTGCGGAACTTCTTCGTCGGCTTCACGAAATCTTCGTAGTAGCGGATCGCGTAGCCGGCCAGCTGATCGATGATCGGATTGTCTTCCGGCGTCGCCCCGTGGGTGTAGCGGTTGAGGAAGCCCCACAGCACATCCTTCGTATGCGCGTGCGAAACCGAAACGAGATTGAGCAGCAATCCGAACGTGACCGGAATTTGCGGCTTCGGCGGCGAACCCGAGTGGATGTGCCAGACCGGATTATCGAGTTGCTGCTTGGCTTCCTGCTTCGGGTAGCCTGAGAGGAACTGCAGGTATTCATCGACGGCGCGGGGAATGACGTCGAAGTAGAGCCGCTTCGCGCTTCTCGGCTTCTGGTACATGAAAAGCGAGAGGCTTTCGGGCGAGGCGTACGTCAGCCATTCGTCGATCGTCAGGCCGTTGCCGCGCGATTTCGAAATCTTCTCGCCCTTATCGTCGAGGAACAGCTCGTAGACGTAGTGCTCCGGCGCGACGCCGCCCAGGATTTCGCAGATCTTGTCGTAGATCGGCGCGTTCGTCTGATGATCCTTGCCGAACATCTCGAAGTCGACGCCGAGGGCGACCCAACGCATGCCGAAATCCGGCTTCCACTGCAGCTTGACCTGGCCGCCTGTGACCGGAAGCGTGATGTCCTCGCCGTCTTCGTCGGCGAACGTGATCGTGCCGGACTTCGGGTCCACCTTCTTCATTGGGACGTAGAGGACGCGGCCGGACTTCGGAGAGATCGGCAGGAACGGACTGTACGTCGCCTGACGCTCCGCGCCGAGCGTCGGCAGCATGACCTTCATGATGTCGTCGTAGCGCTCGACGGCACGCAGCAAGACCTCATCGAAGCGGCCAGCCTTGTAGTATTCGGTGGCGCTGGCGAATTCGTATTCGAAGCCGAAGGTATCGAGGAAGCGCCGCAACATCGCATTGTTGTGGTCGCCGAAGCTCGCGTAATTGCCGCCGAACGGATTGGGCACCGACGTCAGCGGCATCTGCAGGTAGGGCTCGAGGGCCTTCCGATCCGGAACGTTCTCCGGAATTTTGCGCATGCCGTCCATGTCGTCGGAAAAGCAAAGAAGGCGCGTCTTGCGCTTGCCTTCGGTCAGGACCTCGAAGGCATGGCGCACCATGGTCGTGCGTGCGACCTCGCCAAACGTGCCGATGTGCGGAAGACCCGACGGGCCGTAGCCGGTTTCGAAAAGGACTGTCTTGGTCGCGCCGTCAGGCAGACGCTCCAGCCGCTTTATGAGCCGGCGTGCTTCTTCGAACGGCCAGGCCTTGGAGTCGTTGCTGGCGGCGGCCTGCTCGGGCGTGAAGACGAGTGCGGTCATGGATGCTGCTGCGGTCGGTGAGTTGGAATTACAAAGGCTTGACTTGAGACGAAGGCGCGCACCGTAGGTGGCTCGAAGGTCAGCGTCAACGCGGGCCCGAATGCTTCGCGATAAATGCCGCAACGGCATCGGCGGCTGCCGCAAGATTCCCTTTGCGCGTGAAGCCGGAATTTCCGCGTGGTCCGAAATCATGGTCGCCGTCGCTCATCCAGGCGAAGGTGATTTGCTTGGAAAGCCGGATTTTTCCAATTTCGCTGCGGTTTCCGAACGGATCGCGCTCACCCTGGACAATCAGAGCGGGACAGCGAAGCTTCGTCAGGTGCTCGGTGCGCAATTTGTCGGGAGTTCCGGGCGCATGGAACGGATAGCCGAGACAGACAAGTCCGGCGATTGCCTTTTGCTCGTAGAGTTCATCGGCGAGCATGCTTGCGACGCGGCCGCCCATCGACTTGCCGCCGATAAAGAGTTTTTGGCGGGGATTTTCGTGGGCGACGGCGGTTACCACGTCCCGGAATTCGGGGATCAGCTTCTCGGCTTTCGGCGGCGGCCGTTTCGCCCCGCCGTCGCGCCGGCTCGACATGTAGGCGAATTCGAAGAGGGTCAGCGCGATGCCCCGTTCACTGAGGAGTGCGGCAATCGCTTCCATATACGAAGAAGTAATCCCCGCCCCCGCTCCATGCGCTAAAATCAGCCGAGCTTTGGCACCGGATATGCCGTTGTCGATACGAAAGACAGGTTTGGCTTCCGTCGCCACCTTTGTTGGAGCGGATCGGGTAACGTTTTGAACGCGTTTCATAAATGGGTTCGCGATGGAGTTAACGAGTTGGATTGGCCGGGCGCCCGTTATAGCCCTCGACCGGTAATGTGACGCTAGGCAACACTGCAACTGTAATCGATGCCGGGTCAGAATTTCGCCTGAGAATGGTTTAGGATGGTGCGAGTCAAAAAACGGGGACAAAGCATGAGGACCGCAAGGTTACTAATGCTCGCGGTCTTCTGTGCGATGGCTATGGTTGGCGCATCGTTGCTCCAATCGCCGAGCGTGCCGCTGTCAGAGCTGGAATTCATCGGACCGCTTCGCGCCGACCCACGACCGGTCGACGATTCGAGCGGCGTTCCCGTGTCGCCCGATCCCGCACATCCCGACGCCGGCAAGCACCAGACGCTGCCGGATTTCGTGCCCAGGAATGGGCTGCTGACGAATTCGAATTCGGATGAGAGCGGGCCACAAGGCGAAGAGCCGGGAAGCGCGGCGCAAGCGCAAAGCCCGGCACCTGCGGACGCCGCCACGACAACGGGATCGGTGACGACGGACCATCACGCGGCGGGTGCTTCGCCCGCGGCAAGTTCTTCGACAGTGCGCCCGGTCGCGATCAAGGTCGAGCCTATTCCGGGGACCGACCCCGCGAATGGGTCGAAAACGCCGGTCTGGCCGAAGTTCATCGGGGCCAAAACGCTTTTTGGTGCGGCTAAGGCTCCGGCGCCGCTCGAGGCGCGGGCGATTGGATCGTATTCGCGGGGTTGTCTCTCGGGCGCCGTGCCGCTGCCGATCGACGGTCCGGCCTGGCAGGAGATGCGATTGTCCCGCAATCGCAATTGGGGGCATCCGAAGCTGATCGAACTCGTGCAGCAGTTTGCCAAGGATGCGCAGAAGCTCGATGGCTGGCCTGGTTTGCTCGTCGGTGATATTGCGCAGCCGCGCGGCGGGCCGATGATAACCGGACATGCGAGCCACCAGATCGGGCTCGATGCCGATATCTGGCTGACGCCGATGCCGGATCGCCGCCTCACCACGAAGGAACGCGAAGAGCTGCAGGCGACGTCGATGCTCGACAGCACCGGGCTTGCCGTCGATCCGGCCGTCTTTTCGGAAAAGCAGGTTGCGCTGATCAAGCGGGCGGCGTCGTATCCGGAAGTCGAGCGGATTTTTGTGCATCCGGCCATCAAGAAAGCGCTGTGCAAGGCCGCGGATGCGACCGACCGCAAATGGCTTGGAAAGGTCAGGCCCTGGTTCGGGCATTACTATCACTTCCACATGCGGATCAAATGTCCGGAGGGTTTTGGCGGGTGCGCGCCGCAGCCGCCGCCGACGGGTGATGATGGGTGCGGAAAGGAAGTCGATCAGTGGCTAGCTAAGGTGGTTCCGTCCAAGGTGCCCCTTGAGCCGGGGCCGCCGGCGACGGGAGGCGCGAAGCCGCCGAAGCCGCCGCTCATGCTGGCCGAGCTGCCGAAGGAATGCCAAGCGGTTCTTGCGTCCGGTCCCGATCCGGTGCCGGTGCCGCGTGAAGCGCTGCTGACGCCGATACAGGTCAAGAAGACGCTGGCGAAGGCTGCGGCCGTTCACTCAGCGCTGGCCAGTGCCGCGGCGGTGCCGGGCGCCGGTGCGAGCAGCAGCACTAGCGCTGCCACGGCGAAGGCGCTGCCCGCGCATTTGGCCAATAGCCCCGCCCTCAGGCCGCATTTGCACAAGGCCGCAACAGCGGATCCAAAGCAGCCGGCCGATCCCAAATAAAAAAGGCCGCCACGTGACTGGCGGCCTTCAATTGGATCTTCCTATAGCAGACTTAGCTCTTCGCCGTTTCGGAGGTCGAAGCGGGCTTCGGGCAAGTGACGCCCGTGCCAGCCAAGCCGCAGTAGCCGTGCGGTACCTTCGCCAGATACTGCTGATGATAGCCCTCGGCCAGATAGATCGGACCGGCGGGCTTTACCTCTGTCGTGATCGGTCCATAGCCCTGGCGGGCGATGGCCTCTTCGTAGGCCTTTCGCGAGGCCTCGGCGGCAGCGAACTGCTCCGGCGTCGTCGTGTAGATCGCGGAGCGGTACTGCGTTCCGATGTCGTTGCCCTGGCGAAATCCCTGGGTCGGATCGTGGGCTTCCCAAAAGGTCTTCAGCAGCGTGTCGTAGGAGATCGTCTTCGGGTCGAAGATGACGACGACGATTTCGGTGTGTCCGGTGCGGCCGGTGCACACCTCCTCGTATGTCGGGTTCGGCGTGTAGCCGCCCGCATAGCCGACGGCCGTGATCCAGATGCCATCGCCCAGCTGCCAGAACAGCCGCTCGGCCCCCCAGAAGCATCCGAGCCCGAAGATCGCGACTTCGAGACCGGCGGGATAGGGCGGCTGCAAGGGCCGCGAAAAGATGTAGTGCTCGGCATCGGCACCGAGAATTGGGTTCGGGCGGCCCTTCGGCGCCTGCTCCGCGGCCAGCATGGCGACCTGCTTCCTGGCAAACATGGATTGGCTCCTTCTTATTATTGGGATGATGCCCAGTATACGATGGCCTATCCCATTTCGTTTCAGTCCTAGCGGGCAGCCATTGCGGCGGCAGGCGGTGCTGATTTCAGTAGTCGTTCGCGAAAATGCGGATCCGGCGGCGCGGCCGTCCGAGGTAGCCACAGGCGATCGTGAGCAGCAGAAAGATCAGCGTTCCCGGCAGGGACAAAACCGACGTCAGGACCGGGTCCCAGAGGATCGGCTCCATCGAATTCGTGATCGACCGCTTGAGGGCAGCCAGAAGGGCCGGAGCCCAGCTTTGCAGGTGCTGCATCAAGGAGATGGCGCCGGGGGACGTGCCGTCGACGGGAATCCGTGAAATATCGGCCGCGAAGGCGATGAGCGTGCACAGGGCGAAGAGCGCGGCGAGAAACCGCAGCATCAGTCTCGGCCGGGTTTCGGGGTTCACGACGCTCATGACGACCGCGATGAGGAAGGCGGCCAGGGCGAGGTGCAGCAACCAGCCATTATTCGGCTCACCGGCGGCATACCATAGGCAACCGTAGGCCGCTGCGCTCAATACGGCCATTCCTGCGGAGATTTTCAGTAGCACCGACGAGGTCATATTCGCACTTGCTCGTTTACCGGGCTCGATGGCCGGGTGCGTTGCGTCGCACCTTTGTGTGACCGGGGCGGACAGCGGTCAAGTGCCGAGACTTGCCGAGCGGCGTTGCGCTTCCGGCGCGGATGGGTTAAGTGCGCTGCTTCGCGATTGCGATGGAGGGGTGGCCGAGTGGTTGAAGGCGCTCGCCTGGAACGCGTGTAGGCTCGTAAGGGTCTCGTGGGTTCGAATCCCACCCCCTCCGCCACGCTATTTTACGCCGAACTACGATAAGCCCTGCCTCGCCGCAGAAAGCCCCCCGAGCAGTGGGGGAGTCACGCGGTATGAACCGTGACCGTGTAGCCGAAGGGATCGCGGAAAGCGAAATAACGCCCAAAGGGGCCATCCTTCGGCGGAAAAGCGATGGCGATACCCTCTGCCTGCAATTCCTTGTGCAGCGTCTCGGCATCGTCACAGGCAAACCAGAGAGCGATACCCCAGCCTAGCCTGCCCTGCGCGGCATCGAGATCCATCAGCGGCTTCCTCACCGCGAAAGGAATAGGTTTGCTGTCGAAGACCACTGCGTCCGGCGTCTCCTGCAACACAGGCAGGCCAAGCCTGTCAGAATAGAACGCGCGCGCCGCGGCGAGGTCATTGGTCTGTATGCCGATGAAATCGGGACCGGTCAGTTTGGGCATGTTGCCTCCTTGCTTCGATGCGGTAATATCAGGAGGCTTATATATAATATAAGGAAGCTGATATTGCAATGAGCAAAGACATGACGCCGTTGCTGGGATACCGGCTGAAGCTTGCGCAGCATGCATTGCGCCTGCGCTTGGAGGAGGCGTTGCGACCGCTGGGGCTTAGCCCGGCTCAATATGCGGTGCTGGCGGAATTGAACGTCCGGCCCGAGCAAACCAATGCTGATCTGGCCGAACGCGCGTTCATCACGCCACAATCAATGCAGGGTGTTCTGGCACGGCTCGAGACAATGGGCTTGGTTGAGCGCAAGCAGGACGCCCATCACGGGCGTCGTCAACTCGCACGCCTGACATCCGAGGGGCATGCGAAGGCCGAGGTCGCTAATGCTGAGGTGATGCGTGTGGAAGAGCGACTTGTGGCGGCGGTTTCACCGGACAGTCTTCAGGATGCCGTTGGTCTCATGGAGCGTCTCTACCGGGCCATGGGCGATGAGGTATGATCTGCCGATGATGCGCTGATCGCCATCAAACAACTGTTGGCAGACTCTCCTCAACTTGGCCCTTAATTTGGAGGGCCGCAGAGGGGAATAGCGTAGACGTAGTTCTGGGTTTCGTCGTTCTCGACCCGCCAATCTCCGAAAAGCCCCCTTCTTTTGACGCCGCTTCAGATTCCGAACCGCGGGCGTCGCATCGTCTTCGCCGTGTATTCGATGCGCTGAAAATCCGCCGCTGCATTTCTCATCGAAGCGCGCCTTGTGGAGGACTGCGTCCTGCACAAGGCGCCGGTCCTTTTACGCATCCATCATTGACACGCGTACGTCTTGAATATAGACAAGTGGTAATATAGATGGATGGTAATATGCAGACGATGGAAGCTCAGCAACTGGACCTCGTTTTCGGGGCGCTTGCGGACTCGACACGACGGGCAATCCTCGCGCGCTTGGCGGATGGTGAGGCGACCGTCAACGAGTTGGTGGAGCCATTTGACCTCAGCCAGCCCACCATCTCGAAGCATTTGAAGGTGTTGGAACATGCGGGTCTCGTGACCCGCGGGCGCGAGGCCCAGTATCGGCCAGTGCGCATCAATCCGGCGCCGCTGGAGCAGGTCTCCCGATGGATCGGCGATTATCGCCGCTGCTGGGAGGAGAGCCTCGATCAATTGGAAGTCTTCGTCAAACAGTTGCAACACAAGGAGAGACGCCGTGACCGCAGTTGAGACCGCTGCCGATCGGGAGGTGGTGATTACCCGAGTGATCGACGCACCGGCCCGCTTCCTGTTTCTGGCGTACAGCCGTCCCGATTATGTGAAGCGCTGGTTCGGTCCCAAAGGTTGGCCGCTGACCACCTGCGAGATGGATTTCCGCGTCGGCGGCAAGTTTCGCTTCGGGATGACAGGACCGGATGGCAGGGCCGGGCCGCTTTTCGGCGGCGAATATCTGGAGATCGTACCGAACAGCAAGATTGTCTACGACAACGGCTTCGACGGCGCGCCCAAGATGCTGCTGACCATCACGTTCGATGAGATGGGCGACGGCAGGACCACACTCACCATCCACACGCTCTTCCCGACCGTGGCGATGAAGAATGAGCACATGGGCTATGGCTACGCTCAGGGCATCGAGTCCGGCCTCGACCAGTTCGCCGACTTTGTCGCTGAACTGCAAGCTGCGGAGGGCGCATGATGCCGTCTCCCATGATCTGGACGGGCCGTGCGCTGACCGGTTTGTTCGCCATTTTCATGCTGGGCGCGTCCATCGCGCCCAAGCTGTTGGGGCTTTCGGTGGTCGACGAAACCATGGCGCAACTCGGCTGGCCGCCGGGATACGGGCTGATGATCGGGCTGATCGAACTTGTCTGCCTGGTCCTCTACCTCATTTCGAGGACGAGCGCGTTGGGCGCTGTTCTGATGACGGGGCTGCTCGGTGGTGCGATGGCGACGCACATCCGCGTCGGCAGCCCGCTGTTCACACATGAGCTCTTCGGGACTTATCTCGGCCTCTTCATGTGGGGAGGTCTCTGGCTGCGCGATCCGAGGCTCCGCTCGCTTTTTCCTCTTCGCCGCTCCGTCAACTGACCCGCGAAGATCGCGGCCGGGAAATCGCCTAAGATTTTAGGCGACACTTTGTGTGCGGATCGATTTGCGATCGGCATCGGCGAGCGTTCAAGAATTCAAACCTTCAGCCAACGGCCGCCGACTGCAACGCCGATCAGAAGAATAGCCACTACAACGAAGGCAAGGGATAAGCCGACGGCCTGCGCGATGAAGCCGATGGATGCGGGACCCGCCAGGATACCAACGTACCCGAGCATCGTTACGGCGGGTACGGCGATATGCTCGGGCATCGTTGTCTGACGTCCGATTGCGGTAAAAAGGATCGGAACGACGTTCGCGCAACCGATGCCGACGAGACCAAAACCGATGACGGCGCTCCATGCGAAGGGCACAAGCGTTACCATCAAAAGGCCGATTGCGGCGCAGAGTGGTCCTGCCAGCAGCACGAACGTGCGTCCAGCGCGCTCTACAAAGGCATCGCCAGTCAATCGGCCAACCGTCATCGTAAGTGCAAAGGCTGCGTATCCCAGGCCGCCGTTGGCAGGATCGGCATTTCTGTTTGCGGTCAGGAATACCGCGCTCCAGTCGAGGACGGCGCCCTCCACCAGAAAGACGACAAAGCATAGGAGGCCGATGAGTAGGACCACGCCATGCGGGACCGCAAAGGCCGGGCCGCCGCCTTTCGCGCCATACGTCAGCAAATAGGGCGCCGCAGCAGCCATCGCTACGACTGTTACGGCCACGATGGCCATGGCGGCGACGAAGGCCGACGCTCCCGATGCTAGCATCAGCGTCATCATAACGGCGCCGACAAGCCCTCCCAAGCTGAAGAGTCCGTGGAAGCCGGACATCATCGACCGACCGCTTGCTCGTTCGACGATGATCGCTTGGACGTTCATCGCGCAGTCCATCGTTCCCTCGCCCGCGCCGAACATAAAGAGCATGAGGGCAGCAAGAGGAACTGACGACGTGAGCAACAGTACGGGCAGGGACAACGCGATAAACAATGCGCCGGCGAGTATGATAGGGCGGCAGCCGTACTGTTTCGACAACATTCCTGCTAACGGCATAGCGGTGACAGAACCGGCGCCGAGGCACAAAAGCAGCAGACCCAAGTTGGCATCGCTGAGATCATTCCGATCTTTGACAAAGGGTACAAGTGGTGCCCAGGCAGCGAGCGTGAAACCTGCTACAAAGAACGCAATCTGCGTCGAGAGTTTTTGGGGTCTGCCCAAGATTGGTTCTGACATTACTTACGTATTGCCCGTTCACCCTCCGCGCCGCGATCACGGAGGGGTTGTTATTAAATAAGGGACGGATCGACGGAAGGCCGAGGCGTCCGTTGCTGAAAGGAAGTCGAAGCGGAGTTTCGCTCGTCCTTATCTAAAGGCGGATCATTTGCGGAGTAATAAGGGGGATGCGGGCAAATGGACGCGGCCGACAGAGAAAGTCGCCACGTTCATGCTTTGCAAAATTCAATGGACGGACTTTGTCGATTTTCGACCAAGCGACGAAAGCGATTATGGGTTGCTATGTGCGGAGCGGGCCGCTTCGCGCTGTTCTGCTCTGCGCGATCCATGCGCGCGGATGCTGCTCTGGTTGTCAATTCGATGCGAACATCACCGGACGCTTGTGGTTTTGCGTGACCGAAAATCCAGATCCCCGACTCATTTTTTGAAACGCTTGTTGAATAGCTTTTCTGTGACCTGCCGAACATAGACGTGGACGGATCTTTCGGTTACGACGATTGCATTCCTCGTTTGCGTATTTTTCATTTCAGCTCCCGCGCGTATTGCAGAGTCATCCGATATTTTTTCCAGGATGTGCTGCGCCCGGCCGGCAGCGGTTTTGTGTGCGTCCCCACTCATTTTTATCAATTGATATTATCTCCGACGGAGACGCATCGGTGAAAATTTTATTTGTAAGTCCAGAAGTGCCGTCTTTCGGCGAGACGGCAGGCATCGCCACATATTTATCGGAAGCCACAAGCGCTCTTCATGATGCCGGACACGAGTGTCATGTGCTCACATGGCGCGATAGGGGTAATCGCTTTTATACGACCACTCAGTTCAAGCATATTCTGCATGTGATGCCGATCAAAATCGACGAACACAAAATGGTGGATAGGAGACTATTCATATCGTCGATGGTGGCCGATGCCGTGATCGCCCTGCATCGGCAGCATGAGTTCGATGTCATCGAAGGGACGGACTGGTGCGCGCCCCTCTACTGTTTGCTTCAACGCCGGAACGTCGAGCCGTCTCTCCGGAATTGCCTGATCACCGTGTTCAATCACGGTACGACCTACAATATCTCGCGGCATCAAAAGACATTTATTCCAAGATCGACATTTCAGGCCGTCAACCTCGAGTATCAATGCTTTCGCCTAGCCGACAGAGTGATTTGCCCCTCTGAAGCGGCAGCGAGAAATCTGGCTATCGCGCAAGATATCGGGACGGAGCGCGTGGAGATCGTTCCCGAGCCGCTCAATCTTGCGTCCAAGCAAATTTCGCCGACGTGGAATCCGTCGAAGATCTTATGGTACGGGACCGTCATCGTATCGAAGGGACTTTCGCAATTCACGGATCTCGCAAAGCGGTTCCTCTACTATCATCCGCAATTCAACGTCGAATTCATGGGGCCGGTCCAGCCCATGGATCTGGCGATGGACGAATTCAAGCAGAAGATACTGCAGGCGTTCTATCCATTTTGCGACCAGGTCTCGTTCGTCGCGGGAAAGCCTCGCGAGATTTCGCTCGAGCGCGTCGGCGAGGCCGATGTTCTTATCAATATGTCGCCGCGGGAAACGTTCTGCTATGCGGCGGCCGAGTCGATCCTTTGCGGCGTCGCGCCGGTGATGCTTGCGGGCAGCGCGCAGAGTGAGTTCATACCCACGGCGCTCAGGGACAGATATTGTGTCGACGCCGGTTCGCGGGATATTTCCGCGTATCCGATCGATCGTTTTTTCCGGCATATGGAAGATGATCGCCAAGAGATCATCAGTCATGTGGCCGAGCGCACGGCTCCCTCGCGATATGTGGAAGCCTATGAACAACTGGCTCCAAATGCCGCTACGACGTATCTCGCGCCGGCGCGGATAGAAAGCGATTGGGCCGTCAGCGTTCTCATTCCCGCCTACAATCCGGACCGGTTCCTTCTCGACACGATTGAATCCGCCCTCAATCAATCAGAGATGCCGGCGAAGATTATCGTCGGCAATGACGGAAGCTCGAAGCCCGCATCTCTCGAGATTTTGAGGGAAGCCGCGTCCTATAAGAACGTCTCGGTGATCAATCTCGACTGGCGCGGTCTTGCCGAAACCCGGAACCGCCTGCTCGAGGCTTGCGATACGCCGCTGTTCGCGTTCGTCGATGCGGACGATTTGCTTCTTCGCGACTTTGTCGCCGTCAGCCGAAAATATCTGCAGAGCAACTTCTCCGAAAATGTCCGATCGGTTCAGGGCTGGTACGAGATGTTCGGCAGCGAAACCGGTGTTCGGGCCCCGACGGTTTTTCAGCATTTTTCGCACTTCGTGTGGAACGATCTGAAGAACAATCACATGGGGTATACGGAGTCGTTCCAGGAGCTGAAGTACAACAGCGGCCTGACGCGGGGCGAAGCGGAGGATTGGGAATTCTGGCTTCGCTACTTCAAGGCGGGTTATGAAACGCGCGTCATTCCGGAAGTGCTGTGGCGTTACCGGCGCCATCCCGCGGCCATGTCGGTGAAATGGTCGCAAGAGATGTCCGTTGGCACGGCGCGTGCGAACGCAAAAATCCTGAGCGAATATCTGGCAACAGCGACGCGCTCCACGGAGCACATTTGGGAATTCATCGGCGACTATCTTTATCTCGGCGAAGTCTTCTTCCGCGATTTGCCGGCGGAGGGCAGCTTTGCGGGCAATGGATCGAGACGTGTCGCGAAAATTCAACGGTCTTTAGCTGAGTTTCAACGAAGCGGACGTGCGTTGAGTCGTAAGCAACGTTTGGCTCTCAGCCTCATGCGAAGTTTGGCTAAGACCTTTAAAAAATAATTTTTTGATCGGTATGCGTCCAGGATTGTGATCCGGGTATTTCGGCCGGGCGAAATTTTTTTAATCGCGGCGACGTAGCTGTCGTCTGCCCCAAGCCGTGCCCACCGCACTCCCATTGTTGGTTGTGAGTCAGTCAACGCGTCGTCAGTTCGCGTTCGCGAATTCATCGGACAATGAATGTGCGGGAGATGCGATGATGCTTCCAAAAGCGGATGTTATCATCCCTGTGCGGGATGGTGAGAGATATATTGCGCCGGCGATCGCCAGTTTGGCAGCCGACGCGGAATTCATAAACAAGTTGATCATCGTCAACGACGGATCGTCGGATGGGACGGCTTCATTTCTTTCCAATCTGAATTGGAAGGGGAAGCTCGAGATCATCCATCAGCCGCCGCTCGGGCTATGTGCAGCGCTCAATCGGGCGCTCGACGCTGCGGAGATGTCGCTCGTGGCGCGCATGGACGCCGACGACATTTCGATTCCCGGCCGAATGAAAGCGCAGATCGCATATCTGGAAGGTACGCCTGACGTAGCCGCCGTCGGCGCACAGGTGCTGACGATTGATGCTGAAGGTGCGGTGACGGGAGACCGGTCGAACTATCCGCTCGATGCCAACGCCATCCGCGATCAACTCTACAAGAAGGGCAGTTGCGCGATCTCGCATCCGACGGTGATGATGAGGAAAGACGCCGTTTTGGCTTGCGGGGGATACCGGGGCGCTTTCCAGCACGCGGAGGACTATGATCTCTGGCTGCGGCTTTCGGAACGGTATCACATCGCGAATCTGCCGGAAGCGTTCTTGTATTATCGCCTCCATCAATCGCAGGTGGCGTCGCTGTTTCGCGCGCGGCAATCGTTCTCGCGTGATCTCGCGCTCTATGCGGCGCGCGAGAGGGAGCGCTCCGGCCGTGACCCGTGCGAGGGACTTTCCGAGGCGCCGAATTTCGAAGAGCTCATGCGTACGGCAAGCGGGCAGCGAACGACCATTCAGGAACTCGCAACCGCCTACGATGCCATCGATGCCCTTCAAGAGAAGCGCCGCACATCGCTGACACTTGCTGCCGTCGGGGCGATCCCGGCGCTGGCGAAGATGCGGTATCTCGGCGAGAGCCGGCGACGCCGGTACGCGCTGATACGAACAGCCGCGTGGACGGCTTTAACGCGCTTCAATTTTACGACAGCGCTCGAAGCCTATCTGGCGTTTCTGCAATGCCGTATCGGCGACAGCAAGATGTTCCAATCGATGGCGCGAAGCCTTGGTGCGACGGGTTGACCGTCGGAAAGGCACCGTGCAGGTGATAGCCGGCATGGCACGCGAGCCATGCCGGCTATCGCTGAGCGGAATGCAAATCAGCGGACTGCCAACGCGATATCGCGCAGCACGCGTGTCTCGAGCATCACTTCGTCGAGGCGGTATTTCAAAATGTCGCCGATGCTGATGATGCCGACGATGCGGTCGCCGTCTTGCACCGGGAGATGACGGATCCGGCGGTTCGTCATCACTCTAGCCATGTCCGATATGGAATCGTCAGGCCCGCACGTTACGACGCCGCGGGTCATCAGGTCGGACGCGAGCAATGTGCCAATGTTCGGGCCATGGACTGCGAGCCCGCGCGAAATATCGCGTTCCGAAATGATGCCTTCGAGCGTGCCTGCGCCTCCGCTCACGACCAGAGCACCGACATTTTCCTCGACGAGCCGGTGAGCGACATCGCGAATGGTATCGCCGGGCCGCACGGTCATGACTTCGGTTCCCTTCACCTCCAAGATGTTTGCAACCTTCATGGCTCGCCTCCGGGTTACACCCTGAATGCTCTCAGTGGGACCTCATCGGCGCGGGAGGTCAAGTGCTAGCGTCATCGTTGCTTGAACTTATTTGTGAAACTCATTTGTGAAGAGTGTCTGGACCGGAGATCGCGACATACTTCCGATTTTCGAGACGGAATTAATGATCGATCAAATGTTTTGGGGGCTCCGCCAGGCGCGGAAGGTTCGCCTCCAACAGTGTACAATGGGGGCCATTGGGAAGCTGCCATTCCGAGATCGTGCGATGCGGGATCCCTTAGACGACAGCCGATCAGGTTCGGGTGATCGTCATTTCGCGTCGCGAGAGATCAATGAGCGTTTGCGCTCGACGCCCCACCGATAGCCTGACGCCAAGGGGGGAACAGGACTAAAATCAAAGTGTGATCTCTTAATATGTCGGCGCCGAAATTCTCTTATGTTTGGAAGGCCGATCCCAGGCGATCTTGATTTTGATGGACGCCATGACATCGTCGGTAGCGCAGAACAAATCTGGTGGCGGTTTTTCGAACTTCCTAGCCACGGCGGTGCCGGCGCTGCTCTTCGGATTGCGTCTCGCGACTGCGGTGTGCCTTGCACTCTTCGCGACATTCTATCTCGAGCTCGATACGCCTTACTGGGCGGGAACGTCGGCTGCGATCGTCTGCCAACCAGTCGTCGGGTCATCGCTTCTTAAAGGCTTCTATCGGTTGGTTGGAACGATCGTCGGAGCGGTTGCTTCGGTCGTGCTCACGGCTATCTTTCCGCAGGACCGCTTCGGATTCCTGTTCGGAATGATCGTCTGGGCCGCAGCCTGCTCTTTCGTTTCGACGTTGTTGAAGAATTTTGCGTCCTATGCGGCCTTGCTGGCGGGCTACACGCTGATCATTATCGCCAACAATTCCATTCCGGATCCTGACCGGATCTTCTTCATCGCCATCAATCGCGCTTCTGAAATCAGCATAGGGATCGTCAGCGGAACGTTGGTGATCGCGCTGACGGATCTCGGCGACTCGCCCAAACGATTGCGGATGCAGCTATCTCAGCTCATTGATGAGATTGCTCAGCATTTCGGGGACCTGCTTGCGGACCCGTGGAACACGGCAGGGCCTGAGACGAGGCGCCTTCTCGTAAAAAGAGTATCGGCTCTTGCCCCCGTCGTCGATCAGGCGGCGGGCGAATCCGCGGAAATCCTGCAGAGAAGATCCATCCTTCGCGTCGCGATTGATGGCCTATATACCGCGATTTCCGGCGCTAGGGTCGTCGAGACGCATTTGCGCGGTCTCTCTCCCGCCGCGGCGCAGCGCATTGCGGCGGCGATTTCGGACGATCTGCCTTCGGATTGGAGCCGCGGACCGGCGGGCGATCGCGATACAGACGCGCTGCTGGTCCGCAAATTCATGGCCATGAAGACTGACGATGTGTCGTTGCGACTGACGGCAGATGCGAGTGCGGAAGTTGCGTCGGGCCTCGAGGCGGCAGCCAATGGGCTCGCGCTGTTATCCGATCCGGCGCGGGCTCGTGACGTAGTCCGCATTCCAAGCATCGTCGTTGCCGATTATCTTCCGGCTCTCGTCAATGCGTTGCGCGTCTTCGTCGGCGTCGGTGTGGTGGTGGTCTATTGGATCATCTCGCAATGGCCCGACGGACTTTTTGCCGTGACGTTTACAGCGGTGACGATCATGCTGTTCGCGCCCATGTTGGATGGGTCCGCCAAAGCCGCGTTGGGGCTGGTGCTTGGCACGCTGTTTGGGGCTGTCATCGCCGGTATTCTCAAGTTCACGGCGCTGATCAATCACGAGACGTTTTTCGCATTCAGTCTCATCTTGTCGAGTGCTCTCGTTCCGATAGGGTCGTTATCGACCTTGCCGTTTTTCGCGCCTTACTTCGTTCCTGCAACGGTCAATTTCGTACCGCTCGTTGCGCCGACCAACGTGATGGTTTTCGATCCACAGGTGTACCTGAATACGGCGTTTGGGCTGGTTGCGGGATGCGTGGCGGGCGCGGCTACGCTTCTGCTCATACCTCAGCCGTCTCCCGATGTCCGGGCGCAGCGTCTGGTCGACCTATCCATTCGCGACCTCCGGCGTCTCGCGGCAGGACGACGGCGCTGGACGTTCAGACAGTGGCAGGGGCGCATGTACTCGCGATTGGTGGCCCTGCCCGCGGAGTGCGAGCCGGTTCAGCGATCGCGGTTGGCGGCGACACTGACGGTCGGCGTGCAGGTCATTCGCTTGCGGCACTTGTCAACGGATAGCCGGACCGGCGGCGAAATTTCGGACATTCTCGCCGCCTTGGCCGCCGGAGATTTACCGAGACTTCAGTATACATTGGCAGAGCTTGACAAGGAGATCGCGTTGATCCCCGTTGATCAACCCGGCATGCGCGGGCGGATGCGAGCGCGGGCGATGTTGCTTGCCATCGCCGAAGCCGTCGACCGTCAGGGCGATTATTTCGGAAGCCAGCCGTCATGAGCTTCGTCGAAATCAACATTCTGGGCGTTCTTATTTCGCCATTTGTGCCGCTGATGGCATTGGCCTTCGCGATCACGATGGTATGGCGGGTGATCGCGGTCGAGTTCGGCTGGACGCGCCGCGTTTGGCATCCGGCCCTCTTCGAATTTTCGGTGTTTCTCGTCGTGCTGACGGCCACGGTCCTGATCTTTGGACATCTTAGAATTTATAACTAGGTCGAGTAACTAGGTCGAGGCATCATGCCGGAGATCGCATCAACCACCCGCAAGTTGCCGCCGACGAAGCCGGCGGGGCAGGAGACGACAACTGTCTACGCTCCGCCATCGATAAAAAGGCGGCTCCGGATATTGCCGGTCCTTGCGACGCTTTCGATGGCTGCGGTCGCAGCGGGGGCGGTGTGGATCTTGTGGCAGGTTTATATGGGAACGCCGTGGACGCGCGACGGCACGGTGCGTGCTTACGTCGTCTCGGTTGCGCCGGAGGTGTCTGGAAGGGTGGTCGAACTTCCGATCAATGATAATCAATTCGTCCACAAGGGCGATTTGCTGTTGAAGATCGATCCGCGCGACTTTCACGTCGCGGTGGACCTCGCCAAGGCAGGCATCAAGCAGGCCGAAGCGGATCTCGCAAACAAGAACGCGCAGCAAGCGCGACGGAATGCTCTCACCGATCTGGCGACGTCGGTTGAAGAGAAACAAACGTTTACATCGGCGGCACAGATGGCCGAAGCCACGCTCGCCCAACAGAATGCGAACCTGACACAGGCCAATATCAATCTCGAACGGACCGAGCTCAGATCGCCGGTGAATGGGTGGATTACGAACCTGCTGATACGGCAAGGCGATTACGCGAGAGCAGGGCAGCAGGCGTTGTCCATCGTAGATTCGGATTCGTTCTGGCTCGACGGGTATTTCGAAGAGACGGCGCTCAAGCAGATCCGCGATGGCGATCCCGCGAAGATCTGGTTGCTCGGTTATAACAAAGTCTTGCACGGACGCGTCGACAGCGTTGCGCGTGGTATCGTCGTGTCAAACGCGACGCCAGGTAACAGCGGGCTCGCGACCGTCAATCCGATCTTCACCTGGGTGAGGCTGGCGCAACGCGTTCCCGTGCGGATTCATTTCGAAGATGTCCCGGAGGATTTGCGTCTTGTCATCGGGATGACAGCGACGGTCGAGGTTCAGCCGAAGTCCGAGGGCGCAAAGCCCGGGGCTCATGAACCTGAACCCCAGAAGCCTGATGTTCAGAGGCCGGATGCCCCGAAGCCTGCGGTTCAAATACCGGAGGCCGAAAAGCCGGCGGGCGACAGGGGCAACGACGGCGAAAAGGCCGGGAAGAGCGAGAAAAACGAGAGCAACGCTGCGAGCGATAAGAGCCGCAAGAGCGAGACGCACCACAAGAGATCCGCTCACGGACAATGAACGCCCGAGCCGCACAGGACCGGCAGGGGAGGAGCGTCACTGTCGTGAACGTCCGCCGCTGCAACCGGTCGAACGGTCTGCTCGACGAGTAGGCCGGGTCATTGTCGTTTTGCCTCGTAGTTGAAACCGTCCCTCGGCGCGCCCGGGAGTAAGTCTTTGTTTACCCCGCTACGGCACATTCGTTCGAAATCTATTCAGATTTGGAGCTGTCCGTCATGCGTCGCTCGTGGGTTTTGGGCTCGGCCGCCCTCGCTATTCTCGTTGTGGCTCTGCCGCTGACACGGGTGCTCGCGGAAAACGCGGAAACGGAGGGCTCGCAGATCGAGGCGGCGGGCGCGGATGCCGATCCGCACGGTTCGGCGAAAAATCTCAATACCATTCCCGAGGATGGCTTCAGGTCACAGCGACTCGCGGGGCCTGATAATTCTGTCGTTCGCCAGTTGATCGCATCGCGGCCGAACGAAGATCTGGTGATCTGCGTCGCGGGATGTTTTGCTGGACGCGACCCAGTCGTCTACGCGCAGCCGACGGCAAAGTCCGCTCGCGCAGTGATCGCGCCGCAAACGTCGCTCAACGGTCCGATGCAGAACCCGGGTCAGAAAATTGACACGTCCCGGAAACCGGGGAAGGCTGCGGCAGCGGACGTACCGCTCATGCCGTCGCAAAATCCGCATGCGCCTGCGATCATCAACCGGACGAACTAGTCGCTTCGAGCTTCGCCCGGAAATAAAGCGCGGGCGAGGCGAAAGCTGAAATTTTCCCTCGATTTGTTCATTTTGCGCAGCCGATTGTTGCGTCGATGTAATTCGCGCGACCGCGACGGATCAGGTGCGCGTCCTCGTTGTTACCCCCGACGGCCGGCAAATTCCCCTGCCTATCCCCGGCCCGAAGGAGACTGCCAATGAAGACTTTATCTCGCGGTACGTGGATCGCACTTGCGGCCGTCGTCGCAGTTCCCGCGACCGTTGCTATCGCAAAGACGGCTGACAAAGCCGGTTGGAATCTATCGCCCGAAACCCGCTCTCGCCTCGAAGAGGGCAAGCTGGCGATGGTGAAAACCGCGCTTCAGCTCACGCCCGATCAGGAGAAGCTTTGGGCTCCTGTGGAAACGCAAGTTCGCGAAGGGTTCAAAGCCCGGCAAGCGAGAATGGAAGAGTGGAAGAAGAAGCGCGAAGAGCGCAAGGCCGAGGAGGAGAAGGGTGGCGAGCAGAAGCGCCCCGATCTTGCCGACCGCTTCCAGAAAATCAGCCAGCGGATGAGCGAGCGGGCGGACCGCATGAAAGCGTTCTCGAGCGCGTTCACGCCATTCTATGCTTCGCTCAACGATGATCAGAAGGACGTATTGCGGCCTCTGATGCGGCAGCTCATCCCGGGTGGCCATCACGGCCACAGATTTGCCGGCGGATGGGGTCCGGGCGGCCGTCACGAAGGCGGCTGGTTCGGCCACGAAGGCAAAGGCGGCCCGGCGCACGACCATGACGACGACGATCGCGGTCCTCCGGACAAGAAGGGCTGAGCCAAGCTCAGCCTCGCGACTTCACCCTATTCCCCAACTTGCCGGGCATAAAAAGCCCGGCCTTTTTTATGGGGCCGGGCTCAAACGTTCCTAACAGTTTTGAAAGCGCTTAGCGGGTGGTACGATCGCGGTTGCGATCACCCGCCTCGCGGCGTTTCATGAACTTCGGGGCGTCCGATCCGCCCTTCCATGAGGGACGGCCTTCGCCGCCGCCATGATGGGGCTTTCTCGGTCCGTGGCCGCCTTCACGCTTGGCCGTGCCGGTTTCGTCACGATGACGTCCGGCAGGCCCGTGATTGCGGTCCGGCCGCGCGCCGTCGGCGTGGCGGACGCCGTCCGTGTGGCGCGCATCGTCGCCATGGCGTGACGGGCGGGCATGTCCACGGTGTTCGCCGCGATGTTCGCCCTGGCGATGTTCGGATTGACGGTGTTCGGATTGACGGTGTTCGCTCGGGCGATCGCCGCGCGGACCGCGCTGCGGGCCCTCATGACGGGGACGTTCCGCCGAACGCGGTTTGTGCTCGCGGTCGGCGACGCCGAACTTAGCCGCGCCTTCCGGGCCATCGGTGAAGGCCGCGGGATCGTAGGGGCGGCGTTGCGGACGATCGCGGCGGCGGTCGTCCGAATGGCCGTTGGAACGATCGCCAGCCGGATGTTCGGAACGGTGCCGGCCGGCTCCGCCCTGGAATCCGGGACGGCCACGGTGGCCATCGCCACCACGTCCGCCGCGCGGGGGACCTTGGCGGCGCGGAGCGTCGTCATCACGACGGCGTTCCGGCATCGGCAGAACTTCGCCGCCGACATCGTCGATCACGACGAGCGGCTGCTTCATCATCCGCTCGATGGCGCGGATTTCGCCACGCTCTGACGGATCGCACAGCGAAATCGCGATGCCTGTCGTGCCCTTACGGGCCGTGCGGCCGACGCGATGGACGTAGGTTTCGGGATCAAGCGGCATGTCGAAGTTGACGACGTGCGTGATGTTTGAAACGTCGATGCCACGGGCGGCGATGTCGGTGGCGACGAGAACGCGGATGTGTCCCAGCGTGAAATCGTTGAGTGCGCGCTGGCGGGCGTTCTGTGCCTTGTTGCCGTGGAAGGCCGCCGAGCTGATGCCCGCCATGCCCAGCCGGTCGGCTACGCGGTCAGCGCCACGCTTCGTTCGCGTGAAGACGATGACGCGCTTGGCTTCTTCGTCGGCGAGGATCGTGTGGAGACGGCTTTGCTTTTCGGGAGTCCGAACCATCATGATCTTTTGATCGATACGATCAACGACGATGGTCTTTGAGGAGAGGTCGACCCGGTAGGGCTCGTGCAGGATATCGTAGGCGAACTTCTTGATTTCGTCGGGCATCGTCGCCGAGAAAAGGGCCGTCCGGCGCTTTTGCGGGATCAGCGAAACGATCTTCTTGATGTCGCGGATGAAGCCCATGTCGAACATGCGGTCGGCTTCGTCGATGACCAGCGTCTGCACGCCGGAAAGATCGCAGCTTCTCATGTTGACGTGATCGAGCAGACGGCCCGGGGTCGCGACGAGGACGTGCACGCCGCGCTTCAGTGCGTTGATCTGCGGGCCCTTGCTCACGCCGCCGAGCACGACAGCGCGGCGGATGTTCATGTTACGCGAAAGTTTTGCAACTTCCTGGTCGATCTGGACGGCCAGCTCGCGGGTTGGTGCGAGAACGAGAGCGACGACTCCCTTCCAGCCCGGCTCCAGTCCCTCTGCAGCGATCTTGTTCAGGATGGGAATGAGGAAAGTCGCGGTTTTGCCCGAGCCCGTCTCGGCCAGTCCGAGAAGGTCGCGGCCCTCCAGCTGCGGCGGAAGCGCCTGCTGCTGAATAGGAGTCGGCGTCGTGTACCCGCATTGTGTCAGGGCACGCGAGAGAGGCTCGGCAAATCCGAAGGCCTCGAAAGTCTGTGTTGTCAAAGTGAAAAAGTCCCAAGGGCTTCGCTCCCCGTGCAGCCTGTGCCGAGGTTCGTCCCATGGCCCACACCGGCGCTTTCGGGGTGCGGCCTTGTCTATAAGGATTGATCTCAATGCAGGGTCGAGCGCGGTGATTGAACCGCTTAAAGTGGCACGAGGACCCGAGCGCCATCGAAGAGCAATGTGGGGGTGTATCGTGGTGTTTGAATCAAAAGTCAAGCAGCGGAAGGCGCGCGTGCGTCTCTGACGCGGCCATAATGAGCAAATGTTTCAAGATGTTGACGGTGGGGCGAGAGCGGCGCGTCAACGATGATCGCCGGCGATGGCGCGACGCATGGCTTCCATGATTCCCGGTTCGGTCATCGAATGGCCGGCGTGATCGATGATCTCAAGGCGGGCGCTGGGCCATCTGGAGCTGAGCGCATAGGCGTTCTTCGGCGGGCAGAGAAGATCGTAACGGCCTTGAACGATTGTGCCGGGAATGCCTTCGAGCCGGGACGCGTTTGCCAGCAGCTCTCCGGGCTCCAGGAAGAAGCTGTTCTTGATGTAGTGCGCCTCGAAGATGGACGTCGGCGGCAACCGGGCGTCGCTGGCGACTTTCTCCGGCAAAGTGGCGTGTTTGGGCGCGAGTTCGGACAGCGCGCGCTCGTAGGCAAACCAGACGTGTGCGGAGAAAGCGTGGACGGCCCGATCCGGATCGGTCAGCCGTCTGACATAGGCCGCCAGCGGATCGTTGCGTTCGCCGGGCGGGAGATGATTGCAGAAAGCCTCGTACAACTCGGGGCGGAAAACCTTGGGCCCATCGACGAAGGCCCAGCGAACCTCTTCATCCGTACCGAGAAAGAGTGCGCGCAGAACCAGGCCAGAAACTCTATGCGGATGGCGTTCGGCGTAGGCGAGGGCAAGGGTCGAGCCCCAGGACCCTCCGACGAGGAGCCACTTGTCGATGCCGAAATGATCGCGAACCCGTTCCAGATCGGCAATCAGATGCTTCGTCGTGTTGGCTTCGCAGCAAAGGTAGGGGTGGCTGCGTCCTGCGCCGCGCTGATCAATCAGAAAGACGTGATCGCGCGCCGGATCGAACAGTGTTCGGTGTAAGGTCTGCGAGCCGCTACCGGGGCCGCCGTGCAGAAAGACGACCGGGCGTCCGCCTTTCGTGCCGACCTCTTCGACATAAATCCAATGCCCGTCGCCGACGTCGAGCATGCGGGCATCGAAGGGGCGGAAGGTTTCGGGAAGAGTCTTCATGTTCAACTTGCTGAGCACGCTTTTTCATAAACGGCAAGAGCAGCCGGTAAGGCGTTCGCAACCATCGCCAACGGAATGACAACCGGAGACTTGGTCAGCCGTCGTAGGACCGTCACGGTGGGTATGTCAGGTTCCGCGAATTGCGGCGCTGAGAGGATGTTATTATGCGTCTTATAGCCGTCAGGCAGACGTATCAAAACTTCTGGTTTCCAGGTCGCGATGAATTGACGAAATTCGACACGATACCTACGTCCTCACACGCCACAAATTGGATCGTGGAGCGTTATGAAGATCAGACGCCGATCTCAATGGAGTAAAATATGATCCAGAGCGAATTTCGGATTGCGCACCGTGCATTGACGATTGGCGTAACGCTTGCTGCAGCCCTTGGCATGAGCTTAGCGGGCTTCTCCGCAGCGCGCGCGGCGGAATCTGCGACGCTCGTGGGGACATGGGCCGGGAATGGCTCGATCAGCTTTTCTTCCGGCACTAAGGAAGGCGCGAGATGCCGGGCTCATTTCGCGAAGACCGGCGCGACGAGCTACATCATGTCGGCTTCATGCGCCACCGCCTCAGCCAGGGTCGACCAGTCAGCCGAGCTGAGCAGGGTCGGTGCAAACAGCTACGTCGGAAGCTTCTTCAATCAGCAATATAACACCGGCGGCCAGATCCGCATCACGGTCAACGGCCGTAGCGGGTACGTACGGCTTTCGGGCGAGGCCGGCAGCGCGGTTTTCAACTTGAGCAAGCGCTAAATCCGAAAGATTTCGAGCGATAGCGGCATGCGGGGCTGGTGCGCCGCGTGCCGCTAGAGCCGCGCATATTTTCTCGGTGCCAGATCCCCCGCGCTGCCGGTTGCCGAACTTTTCGATCCGCGCACGTCTCGATCGTGCGCGGCTGATGCATTTCTCATAGGCGCTGTGTACGCATTTTATTGTATTTTGGCTTCATCGCTGATTCGCACCCGGGGACATGCCGCATCGCGGGTCCGGTCCGTGGCGCGAGGCCAAACCCTCGGCGACATGCCTTTCGCTCATCGCCACCCACGCTCGGAGCTCCCTATGACGCGCCTCCTTCTGAGCGCAGCTACAGCTGTGCTGCTGCTCGTAACAACCTTGAATTCCGCTTCTGCCGATATGATCGACGCGTCGACGCTGACCTGTCACGACCTCGTTGCAAAAGCCCAGTCGTCCGACAAAACTTCGGTGTATGGCGCGACCGTCGTTCTCTATTGGATGGCTGGCTATCAGGCGACCGCCGAGCAGGGGACGGTCGTCGACTTCGACAACCTGTCGAAGGAGTTCGCCGCTACAACCGAGTTCTGTGGCCAGAACCCAACTGTCGGCGTCATGTCGGCATCCGAGAAATTCATGGGCGAGAATGCCGAGGACCAAACGCCCAAAGCCATCGACCTGGCGATCCTGAAGTGCGAGGCCGTCAATTCCACGAAGGAAGACGAGACCGACGGGCTTGGGCAGATCCTGATGTGGCTTGCCGGCTATCATGCGAGCGTCGCTAAGAGCACCGTCATCGACATGGATAAGTTTGGCGAGAGCGTCACCAAGATAGCAACCTACTGTGCCGAAAATCCGCAGATGGGCCTCTTCACCGCCAGCGAAAAGTTCATGGGCGAAGAAGGGGACGGGGAGTAGGGCTGGTTCCAAGGGGCATGCCGGGTTAGGCCGCGACGCCCAGCCAGCGGTTGGCGACCTCTATGCTGAGGCTTGGCTGGATCCCGGCCTTCGCCGGGATGACGGTGGCGGAAATACTTAGAGGCGTCATCCTCAGCCGAGCGCGGCCGGGCCGCGTCGAAGGCCGGGGATCCGGCGTGAAAACCGCCGAAGGCGCAATATGGTGTCTCCGACGACTTTTACGCTGGATCCCCGAACGTCCTCGCGACGCTTGTCCGTTCGAGGATGACGAAGCAGGCTGGAGACAGGTTTATTCCCCGTCTCGCTGTTCGCTGGCGAATTCTTCTTCGAGTTCGTGCTCGAGCTTCACGAGATCATCCGGCAGGGGCATGCCGGTTGCCTTCAATTGATTGAGCTTCTCTCTCAGCGAGAGGTAGATCTCGTGCCGATCCTGGGGCTCGTTCTGCATCTCGGTGAGCAGCATCGAGATTTCGAGCTTGAGTTGGTCGAAGGCCATGATCCCTACCTTTCACGAAAGGCAAATGCAGGCGATTACTCCGCCGCCTGCTTTTCGGCGTAGCCGAGCTGAGCGTTGAGCTTTTCGACGAGGTCGGCGGCGGCTTCCGGGATGTTGGTGCCGGGGCCGAACACGGCTTTGGCGCCGGAGCGGAACAGCTCGTCATAATCGGACGGCGGGATGACGCCGCCGACGACGATCATGATGTCACCGCGGCCTTCCTTGTCGAGCGCGGCTTTCAACTCCGGCACGAGCGTCAAGTGACCGGCGGTCAGCGAGGACACGCCGACGACGTGCACGTCGTTTTCGACCGCTTGGCGGGCTGCTTCGTCGGCCGTTGCGAACAGCGGTCCGATATCGACGTCGAAGCCCAGATCGGCGAACGCGGACGCGATGACCTTCTGGCCGCGATCGTGACCGTCCTGGCCAAGCTTGGCGATGAGAATGCGCGGCCGGCGGCCGTCGTTCTTGTCGAAGGCTTCGACCAGCTTCTTGACGCGATCAACGCTCGGGTTCATCGCCGCTTCCTTCTTGTAGACGCCGCTGATGGCGCGAATTTCGGCCTTGTGGCGCGTGAAGACTTTTTCCAGCGCGTAGGAGATTTCGCCGACGGTCGCCTTCTTGCGCGCCGCTTGCACAGCGAGATCGAGCAGGTTGGCGTTGCCCTTGGCGCCTTCGGTCAAGGCGTTGAGTGCGTCCTCGACATCGGCTTCGACGCGCTCGCTGCGCAGGCGGTCGAGCTTCGCGAGCTGCGCTTCACGCACGGCGCGGTTGTCGACCTTGAGGAAGTTGACCTCGCGGTCGCCCTGGATCTGGTACTTGTTGACGCCGGTGATCGTCTGGCGGCCGCTGTCAATGCGGGCCTGCGTGCGGGCCGCTGCTTCCTCAATGCGCAGTTTCGGAATGCCCGCCGCGATCGCTTTCGCCATGCCACCCTGGGCTTCGACTTCCTCGATGTGGGTGAGGGCCTTTTTCGCCAGCTCATACGTCAGCCGTTCGACGTAGTGGCTGCCGCCCCACGGGTCGATGGTGCGGGTGGTGCCGCTTTCCTGCTGTAACAGGAGCTGGGTGTTGCGGGCGATACGGGCGGAAAAGTCGGTCGGCAGCGCGATCGCCTCGTCGAGGCCGTTCGTATGGAGCGACTGGGTGTGCCCTTGAGTGGCCGCCATCGCCTCGAGGCAGGTGCGCGTCGCGTTGTTGAAGATGTCCTGCGCGGTCAGCGACCATCCCGACGTCTGCGAGTGCGTGCGCAGCGATAGCGAGCGCGCGTCCTTGGGCTTGAACTCGTCCTTGATGAGTTTCGCCCAAAGGAGACGCGCGGCGCGCATCTTTGCGATCTCCATGAAGTAGTTCATGCCGATCGCCCAGAAGAACGAGAGGCGCGGTGCAAAGGCATCGATATCGAGACCGGCGGCGACGCCGGCGCGCGCGTATTCGATGCCGTCGGCGATCGTGTAGCCGAGTTCGAGGTCGGCCGTCGCGCCCGCTTCCTGCATGTGATAGCCGGAAATCGAGATCGAATTGAACTTCGGCATGTGCGCGCTGGTGTAGGCGAAGATGTCCGAGACGATGCGCATCGAGGGCGCGGGCGGGTAGATGTAGGTGTTGCGCACCATGAACTCTTTCAGAATGTCGTTCTGAATGGTTCCGGCGAGCTTTTGCGGCGGGACGCCCTGTTCCTCACCCGCGACGATGAAGAGTGCCAAGATCGGAAGTACGGCGCCGTTCATCGTCATCGAGACGGTCATGTCCTGCAGCGGAATGCCGTCGAACAGAACGCGCATGTCGTAGATCGAATCGATTGCCACGCCCGCCATGCCAACGTCGCCCTTGACGCGGGGGTGGTCGGAATCGTAGCCGCGGTGCGTCGCGAGGTCGAAGGCGATGGAGAGGCCCTTCTGTCCGGCCGCGATGTTGCGGCGGTAGAAGGCGTTCGAATCTTCCGCCGTCGAGAAGCCGGCATACTGGCGGACGGTCCAGGGCTGCAGTGCGTACATCGCCGGGTAGGGTCCCCGCACGTAGGGTGCGATGCCCGGCAAGCCGTCGATAAAGCCGAGGCCAGCGGTATCCTCATCGGTAAAGACCGGTTTCACGGGGATCCCTTCGGGGGTTTCCCAGACGGGCGCCTCGGGAGCAATCGCCTTCGCGGCCGGTTTTCCGGGGGCGGGCGGGTCGAGAGGCACCTGGGCGAAATTCGGGATCGACGTCATTTAGGGCACTGATCCGGTATTTGAGGATGGTTTCTGGATTTCTTCAAAACACGGTACGGCAAAACCGGGTGCTCAGACAATCGCCGTGCGACGTCTTGCTTGCCTCGGGGCCGGTGCGGAATCGGCGCCGGTGCTGGGCTGGGTGAGCCGGTCATGCCCTATCGGGTCGTGCTGCCTCATCGCGGCCGTTGGCCGAGGAGGTAGTCCCTCCGGCGAAGCAGAAGATCGTAAATGACGGCGAAAAGGACCCCGCTCAGGGCCGCCGTTATCAGGTCGTTCCGCTGAACGCCGGGCGGCGCCGGGGCGAGAGGCGAGAGGACGACGTAGATTGTCTCGCCTACGACCAGCCAGATGACGGCTGCCAGCACGACGAACTTCAGCAGCCTAGCCGTGCTGCTGCCCGTGTTGGCGCCGACGAATTTGGCGACCGGCGGGAAGACGAACGTGCCGATCGGGATAAACCAGAGAAACGCCATGAGGGTCGCGCTGGGAAGGTCGTCGGCGTAACTCTGAATGGCCGACCCGGCAACCTCGCCGGTGCGGGGAGTGGCGTAGAATTGGTATTCCGACAGTGCCAGCATCGTCGTCGCCGCGATGAGGGCGGAAATGATGCCGGCGAGCAGTCCCATCAGCGTCAGCCGTAAGAGCGAATGGCTTTGCGTTTCCGGGTTCGGTGCCGGGGGCATGGTCATAACGACATCCTGTGACTTTCCCCGATTGCCCCGGGCGCCGCATGTCGGTGGCGGGAATGAGGACCCGCGGCGTCAATCCGACGACATTGCAAAATGCCCGCTGGCGGAAATGAGAATGCCACAAACGCCAGCATGATGTCCAAACCCGCCTTACCGTCTCTTTCAAGGTCAGACATGCAACGCAAGGTCTCCGAAAGGATCCCCAAGGACAGCGCCGCGCGCCTTTGGGCGCCTCTCTCGCGCTTCATCGATTGGGAAGCGGAACTCGGGGAGGCTGCCGAGGCCCGAGGTCCGGCCGCTCACTTCGCCTATGAATTCGTTCGCTTTGGCGTCAAGCAGGCGTGGGCCTGCCTTTTCGGCGCTTCGTTGCTGGCTTTGCTGATTGCGACGCATTTTTTCTATCCGAAAGACGCGGTGATCTCGCGCTATGATTTTCTGGTCGTCGCGGCGGTGCTGATCCAAATCCTGATGGTCACGTTCAAGCTCGAAACGACCGAGGAGGTGAAGGTCATTTGCATTTTTCACATCGTCGGCACGGCGATGGAGATTTTCAAGACGTCGGTCGGGTCGTGGCTTTATCCGGAGGCCAGCCTTCTTCGTATCGGCGGCGTTCCGCTATTCACCGGTTTTATGTATGCCGCGATCGGTTCGTATATTGCCCGGTGCTGGCGGCTCTTCGATTTCCAATTTAGGCGGCATCCGCCGGTTTGGGCGCTGGGCATTTTGAGCGTGGCGATCTACGCCAATTTCTTTGGCCATCACTATGTTTGGGATGCGCGGCCGATACTGTTTGCGGCGGCGATCATTCTGATCGGGCCGTGCACGATCTATTACAAGATCTGGAAGGTGCACCGGCATATGCCGTTGCTGCTGGGGCTGCTGCTCGTCGCCGTTTTCATCTGGCTTGCGGAGAATATCGGCACATTCACCGCGGCCTGGGCCTATCCGCACCAGCGGCATGGCTGGGAGCTTGTCGGGATCGGCAAGCTCGGATCATGGTTTCTGCTGATGCTGATTTCATATACCCTGGTCGCGTGGCTCAACCGGCCGAAGGCGATGGTCAATCCAGAATAGCTAAGGAGATTATTTACCGCGAATTCGGGTGGCGCCATTCCGCCTCGGCGCTTTGGTTTACAATAGTCCCTTATTGCTCGGAGCGGATTCCATGGCGCAAACATTCTATATCGCAACCGCTTTATTTCTTGCCATCATTGCCGCTGCAACGAATGCCTCGGCGGCAGGCAGCGGCGCCGCAATCGATCTCGCCGCTCAGGTGCGCGGTCAAGGGTTCCCTTGCGACAAGCCGAAGGGCGCCGAAAAAAACAACAAGGCGTCGAGGCCCAACGAAGAAGTTTGGATCCTGACGTGTGAGAACGCCTCGTATCGGATGACGGTCATTCCGGACATGGCGGCCAAGGTCGAAAAGCTCGGCAAGCAGTAGTCCAGCTCGTCGAGCGACCGGTATCTCGAATGGGTGTCACGAGCGGAACAGCGCCGGCTGAGCGGCTGGCGCATTCTTCCTGTCATCAGACCGCAGCCGGTCAGCATCCATTCGGGAGGATCACAATCATGTCGGGCATCGTCGTTGCATCCGCCGCCGCAGCAATCACTACCGTTGCGACTGTCGTGGTCGCGGCTCTTCCGGATGCGCAGGCACTTCTCTCGCCACTGACTGAAGGCGGCAACGAGTATGCGGTCACGACCATTTCGGTGCTCGCTTCCCTTCCGATGCTTGGCATCATGGCCGTGTTCGCGACGACCGCTCGCGAATAGTGCCGGCCCACTTTCGAATTCCTCCGCCCTCCTCGCTTCCTCCCCCAGCACCTTGCCGGCTCTTTATCGGAGCCGGCATTTTTGTTTTCGCGGCCGGCGCCTTGCGCTCAATCGGAGCACGCGAAGCGGCCATTCTCCTGCCTTGGTTGCTGATCAATTATCTTGAGGGAATGGGGGGTTACGAAGGGGAGCTTCTAACCTTTCCAATATCGTAAAAGGGTGCCACGGCGCCGGGGCGGGCCGGAGTCGACGAGTGGTCCCATGTATCGCGTGGGGGTATGCGTCGTGAGATTCAGAGCATTTATCGTTGCCGCCGGCTTCGTCGCCGCGTCGTCTTTTTCCACTTCGGTAACATTCGGGCCGGGCAATAGCGCGGATGCCGCCGATGCCGCGCATCTGCCCGTACAGGAAGCCGTTACGGTTCCGGAGTTCGTGCCGATCTTGAACTTCAGCCAATTTGTGCTCGCCACCGACCAATTCGGCGAAGCGAACCGCGCGCACGCTGCCGAAACGTTGAGCGCGAAATTTGCTGCGGATACCGACGGACAACATGTCGTGCTCAATCAAGGTCCGCAGCCGACGCCCGCGATCGTCGAAAGCGCGATGAGTTCTGCGGTTCCCGATCCGGCTGGAAAGCCTGCCGAAGCTTTTGCCGATCCGGTGAAGGTCGCGACGGCGATCTCGAAAGCAACGGAAACTCCGGCGCCCCCTGAAGAAGAGGCGGCAGCGAACGAGACGGAGACGAAGTCTTCGGCGCGGGCGCGTTCGGAAAAGCGCTTCCGGCCCGCTATGGGGTTAGGCATGGCGGTCGATCAGGACGACACTGCGATGCAGTGGTGGTTCTCATCGGGCAAGCCAAAGAAGAAAAGCGCCGATCGATCGCAAATTCGCCGCGTCGCCACAACCGACGGTTCGGCGAGCGGCAGCCCGCCGAACGCTGCGGCGGCCAAGGCGGCCGCTACCCCGAAAGAAGATTTTCAGATCGGCATTCCCGGGCAGTCGATGGAGCCAACGATCTCGACGTGCGCAACGAGGGAACGGACGTGCTGGGGAAAATTCTGCGGCTGTTGAGTTAGCCTGCTCGTGGCGGCGACGCCCTGAGGCGTCGCTTATCGAGATTTAGATCTAGGCCAGTTTCTGCTGCAGGCCCTTGAGGGTCGCCACGGCGTCGGCTCCCGCGAAGAGGAACTGGTCGACGCCCGCTGCTTTGAGCGCGCTTTCCTTCTCGCCCGGCCGTCCTGCCATCAGGATGAACTTCGCACCCGCGGCTTTCAATGCCTTCGCGACCGGTTCGGCGAGCGTTGCGTTGACAGCATCGGAGGAACAGATGCACGCGGCATCGGCGCCGGATTTGCGGAAGGCTTCAACGGCATCTTCCGGAGTTTTGTAGCCGTCACTTACGAGCGCCGTGATGCCACCCGCCGCGAGGTAGTTTTTCGTCCAGGTCGTGCGGACATTGTGATCGACGATCTCACCCATGCTGGCGAGGAAGACTTTGTAGCCACCGTGTGCGTCCGCGGCATCGCGCAGCGCTTCGAAGGCTTCGCCGAGGCGATGCGGCTTCAGCGGCGCCACTTCGATCGCGGCTTTGGTCGTCGTCGGAGATGGTGCGGTCCACGGTTCGGCGTGCACGCCGTCGTCGCCGAGCAGCGGGAAGGCGTTGACGCCTGTCAATTCCTGCCGGACCGTCGCGATCGATTTGGCGCGTGCTTCCGCGGTCGCCGCGATCGTTTCCTGGATGTAGCCCGACTGGAGGCTTGCGAGCAGACCGCCGCGCGCTTCGATGTCCTGGAAGATCTCCCAGGCCTTCCGCGCGATGTCCTCAGTCAGGTTTTCGACGTACCAGGAACCGCCCGCCGGGTCGTTGACGCGGCCGAGGTTGCTTTCTTCCTGGCACACGATCTGGATGTTGCGGGCGACGCGACGAGCGAAGGCATCCGGTTTGCCGAGTGCGAACGTGAAGGGAAGGACGACGATGGCGTCGGCGCCGCCGAGCGCTGCTCCGGCGCAGGCGATGGTCGTGCGCAGGATGTTGGTCCAGGGGTCGCGCTTCGCCATGATGCGATAGGACGTCGGGCAGTTCAGCTGGACGGCGGAGGCGGCGTCGCCAGCACCTGAAGCATCGGCGACGCGCCAGATCAGGCGGCGAGCGGCGCGCAGCTTGGCGATCGTCGCGAATTCGTCGATGTCGGCTGCGAGCGCGGCGTTGATTTTCGGAAGAGCTTTCGCGGGCGGAATTCCGCCTTGCTCGGCAGCGCGCAGGTAGGCCACGAGCGCGGAGAGCATGAAGGCGAGTTCCTGCGCTTCGCTCGCGCCAGCCACGTGCGCGACGACGCCGTCGGCGGTCATGACCTGCACGCGCGGGCTTGCCTCGGTCGCATTCATCAGGGCGACGGCGCGCGCCAATGCCGTGTCCACGGGCTCGGAGAGGCGACCACTCATCGCCAGCGTTCCGAGCGGATCGGCACCGAATGAGCCCTGCCGGTCGGCCGCTTTAATGCCGCGCGCGTCCCATTCGGCGTTGAGCGCCAGGGCGGCGTCGAAAAAGTTTTCCTGGGCGACGAGCACGATCGGGCAAACGTCGAGCAGGACTTCGTTGAGAGCCAGGGCGAAGGCTTCTTTCGTCAGCGGCAGGCCATTGCCACCGACCTGGAGGGCGATCGACGTCACGCCGCCGACGAGGTCTTCCAGGATCGCGGCGTTGAGGGCCTTCGGATCCGTCTCGCTGTGGAACGTGCGGATATCCCAGCCGAGGCCGTCGCGGACGGGTTTCGTCCCGCGGGTGAACGGGGCCGATCCCGGCAGCGCGTTCACCGTGCTCTGGAGGGCATCCCCCCGAGTATAGAGCGGGTTAATCTTGATGCCGTCGGCCGTGCGGGTGACGAGCCGCTTCTCGAAATCGGCGCCCTTCAACGCCTTGTCGACCAGTCCGCGCCACTGCTCAGTGCTGGCGGCGGGAAAGTCTTCGGCGAGATGCAGTTCGGTCGTCGAGGTCGTCATACAACTGGGCTCCCACAGGCGAGAGGGCGTTACCGGCACGCCCGCTTTCCGATATACCGCTCAGGTGGCTGGTGCGAGTGTGAAATATTATTGGCAGACGGCCCAATTGCCGCGCTCCAAGGCCATATTAGGCCGGTTTGCTTCAGACCGCGGCGCATGGCATCACCGGCCAGAGCGGCAATTGAGTCGAGTTCGAGGATACGTGGAGGCGAAATGACTGGAACGCACGGCGCAGACCGGGCTGGCGAGCCCGTCGCCGATCCTCGCGACTATGTGCAGGATGGGCTCATCCTCATCGGCGTCAGCAAGTCCGGCGCGGATTTGAAGCCCGAATGCATCGAGCTTGCGCTCGCCAATCGCCACGGTCTCATCACAGGCGCAACGGGCACCGGCAAAACGGTGACGCTACAAGTCCTGGCGGAAGGATTTTCCGCGGCGGGCGTTCCGGTCTTCGCGGCCGACATCAAGGGCGATTTGTCGGGCATTGCCGAAAAGGGAAAGCCATCGCCGAAGCTCGTCGAGCGGGCTGAAGAAATCGGGCTAACACGATACGGCAATACGTCGTTTCCGACTGCCTTCTGGGACATCTTCGGCGTCGACGGACATCCCGTGCGCGCGACCGTGCAGGAGATGGGTCCGCTGCTGCTTTCGCGTCTGATGGAGCTGACAGAGCCGCAAGAGGGCGTTCTGAATATCGCGTTCCGCTGGGCTGAAGATCAGCGCGCCGCGGGCGACGACAAGATGACGATCCTCGATCTCAAGGATCTTCGGGCGGTCATCGACGAAATGGGCCAGAAGGCTTCGACGCTCAGAAGCAAATATGGCCATGTGGCGCCCGCGACTGTCGGCGTCATTCAGCGCCGCCTTCTGGTTCTCGAAGAGCAGGGCGCGGCGAAATTCTTCGGCGAGCCGGCGCTCGACATCCTGGACTTCCTCAAGGTGCAGCCGGACGGGCGCGGCGTGGTGAACGTTCTCGCCGCCGAGAAGCTGATGAACACGCCGCGTCTCTACGCGACGTTCCTGCTCTGGCTGCTGACGGAACTGTTCGAGAAGCTTCCCGAGGTCGGCGATCTCGAAAAGCCGAAGCTCGTGTTCCTGTTCGACGAAGCGCATCTTCTTTTCAATGACGCACCGAAGGCGGTGCTCGAGCAGATCGAGCGTGTCACGCGCCTCATTCGTTCGAAAGGTGTCGGCGTCTATTACGTGACGCAGAGCCCGGGTGACGTGCCGGATCGCGTTTCGGCGCAGCTCGGCAACCGCATTCAGCATGCGCTTCGCGCCTTCACGCCGAAGGAGCAGAAGGCAATTCGCGCGGCGGCGCAGACGTTCCGTCCCAATCCCGAGATCGACACCGAGCGCGCCATTCAGGAGCTGAAGGTCGGCGAGGCACTGGTCTCGCTTCTGCACGGCAAAGGCGAGCCGTCGATGGTGGAGCGGACGCTCATCCGGCCGCCGATGTCGCGCGTCGGGCCGCTGACGCCGGACGAGCGGAAGGCCATCATTCAAAACGATGGCGATAACCTGCGGAAATACGGGAAGGAACTGGATCGCGAATCGGCGCACGAGCGGCTGCAATCGCGAAATACGATGGTCGGACAATTAAAGCAGAGGCTTTCAACGTTCTCGAACATCCTCCGGGGCAAGGGATGAGCGGGGGACGACGGCCGCTATCCGTTGAATGTAACGGATAAAACCATTAGCTTTTGTGGGAGAATCGCGCGGCAGCTCCTGCCGCTGAGGAGAACGATATGGGTTATTTCCGCTTCCGCAAGACCATCAGCATTCTGCCCGGCGTTCGCATCAATCTCAGCAAGACGGGTGTGAGCGGCAGCCTTGGCGGCCATGGCGCCACGGTCAACGTTGGCAAGAACGGCGAGCAGGTCACGCTCGGCATTCCGGGTACCGGCCTCAGCTATCGCACGCCGCTGAGCACGACGCTGTTCGTTGGCTTGATACTGGTCGCGATCGTCATCGGCGTCGCGTACATCGTGTCTCCGACAATGGTGAAGGCGCTGCTGCATTGGTGGCAGCCACACTGGTTCTGATCGCAGATCGGTCACGGACTTCATTATTGGGCGCCGGGCTAGCTGCCGGGCGCCTTTGCTTTTTGATGGTGATTACGGTGCGCGGTTCCGATCAGCCGCTGCCCGGTGCGGCGACGGAGGATGTCAATTCCCTTTCGGGCGATGGCCGAACCGGCGCTTGGCCGGGCGGCGACTTCATCCAAACGTTCTTGCGGCCTTCGGAGAAGCCTTCTTCATAGAGGGCCGCCTGATACTTCGGATCGTAAATCTGTTTTGTCTGCATATGGAACGAGGGCGGCACGGCCATGAAATTGAAGTCTGCCCCGCCATCGTGTGCGATCCGATAAATCTTATAGAGCTCGCCTTGATTTTGGCTCTTGATCAACGTCGAGATGGATCGGGCGGCGATCTGCAACGTCGTCGCCTTGACGACTTCTTGCTCCGGCGTCGCCTTGCCATTCTTGATGATGTAATAGCGCCGTAGCGGCGGATTCGGATAGAGCGAGTCGAAGGCGCTGAGCGGAGCCTCGACGGGGCTCACAAAAACTTCACGCGTCGTGCCGCCGTCAACGTGCAGCTCGTCGTAGCTTTGCCCACCCGCCTCGACCTCGATCTTGACAGGCGGGAAGGCCGCCGGGATCGCGGCGGACGCGAGGATGACCTTGCGGAAAAGCTCCGTCGCTTCGGGGCTGCGGTTGCGCGCGATCTCACCCATGTTCCAGACGACCGGGCGCTGGGCGTCGATATTTGTCGTCAACACGAGGAGGACTCGGCCGCGTTGGTATTGGGCAGCAACCCTGTCGAGGAAGCGCCGGTCGATGTATTGAGCGATCAGGCCTGCGAGCGGGGCCGTGCTCGCGAGTGCCGGTCCGCCGAACAGGCCGGAGAAGATTTCCGGCGTTACAACCTCGTCTTGCTTGTATTGGGTCCAGATGGTGTGGAGCGAATCGTCTTCCGACGGTCCGAGGAACGCGAAGGGCGCGATGATGGCGCCGGCGCTGACGCCGGTTACGACCTGGAATTCCGGACGATCGCCGCGCTTCGACCATCCAGCGAGGACGCCAGCGCCGAAGGCGCCGTCCGATCCGCCTCCAGACAGCGCGAGCGTTTCGATGACCTTGCGGCCGTCCCGCGTTTTGGCGGTCTGCCCGATCGGCGGCATGTGTGCGGTGCGGCGGCGGATTTCTGCGATTGGATTGCGGGGGACTTCGTCCGCCCAGAAGCGAACGCCGGGCATCCCAGGGATCTCGGCCGTCTCGGCCAATTTGGCGCTGCTGATGCCGTTGCGCGGGATCGTCGCCGCGCAGCCGGATACCGCGAGCGCTGCGACCAGCATCAGCCCGACATGAAGCCTCGGCCCTGCCACGCTAAACAACCCCCGACGACATCCCAAGCCCCAGATACAGCTTACAGTTTACGGCACCGTCAAGGCTGCTGCAATGCCGCGGAAGGCTCAGTCTGACGATAAAAACGCGATTCAGCAAAAATTGGGGGGGGGGCCAGACGCCGCGCGGCCCGGGGGATTCAAGAATTCCGTGCCCAATCATCGCGGCCATGCAATTCGATTTCCGCGCGGGCGTGATGGTAGGCGGCTTCCATGATTTCACGGTGCCGGCGCCAATCGAGGGCGCCCATTTCGGCAGGTGCCGGTGGGACCAGCAACCAGTCGGAGGGCTCGAGGCAGCGCTCAAAGCTGCCGCGGTTGGCCATCAAGCTGCGGACCAGGACGGTTGCCGCGGAGGGCGCGGGCGGTAGCGAGCGCTTCGAAAACGGGTTGAGGATGTGCCTGATGAGCTCGCCGCGTTTCGGAAGGCTCGCGTAGTCGACGGCGAATTTTTGGCCTTCGCCCGCTTGAAAACTGACGACGATATTCGGGCCGCGCTTCAGGCTATGCATCGTTTCTATAGGGACGTTCGAGATCACCGAGCCATCGACGAGCATGCGTCCGTCTTCCGTATAGAGCGGCGGCAGGAGACCCGGTATCGCGGCGCTTGCGCGAATGGCTTTCCATAAATGGCCACGCACGTGGACCTCGGTTTCGTAATTCGAGAGGTCGGCCGAGACGGCGAAGTAGGGTTTCCAAAGATCCTCGATGCGGATGCTTCCGTACTCGCGTTCGAGATGGGCATCGAAATGCGTGTGATCGAGGAGGCCGTATTTCGGCAGCGTGTAGCGCGCCATCGCGCGTCCTTCGATGAACATGCGATGCACGCCGTCGTCGATGGCGTGGGGGTCCAGGTCCTCGGCGAAGGCGGCGGCCATCGCGGCGCCGCCGGATGTTCCGCCGACCATATCGAAGCCGATGCCGCCTTCGCGAAAGGCGCGGTAGACGCCGATGTGGGCCGCGCAATAGGCGCCGCCGCCGCAGGCCACGAAGCCGAGTGCGTTTCCGGTCAGAAAGCGCCAGAGGCGCGCGACGTCTTCAGTGTCCCCCAGAGCCACATGGTGGTGCATTGCCGGCTGGCGGTGCGTTAGCCAATGGCGTGTGCCTTGCGCGACGCCGCGGCGGGCATGGACGATAGCGAGCCTTCGGGCCGACGGCGGGTGGATCGATAATGCGAAGGCTTCGAGGCGGCCGAGGCGCACGGCCGAACCGACGGGCTCATCCAGGGGCGACGCGACGACCAGCACCTCGTCGGCCTGGCGAACGGCTGTCTCGCTCCACGGTGTGAGTTCGGAATCGGCGACAAATACGATCGTGCTGTAGCGGCTCTCGAGCGAATTCAGCGCTTCGGTGAATTCGAGGCTCAATGCAGAGGTGCCAGGGACGATATCGCCGATGGTGGCGCTGGAGACGACCAAGGAATCGGATCGCGCGGTTGCCGCCTTGATCAGCGCCGCCAGGAAGGCGGGAGGGACGGACCCTGACGCGGCTCCAACGATGGCGATCGTTCGTGGCCTCGGCCGTGCGTGCCTGGCGTCGGTGGTGCTTTTCAGGGCCGCGCTGCGGCGCGTCTCGGCGGCGAGGCGCTCGGCGAGCGTCGCGGTGATGGCGGACCAGATCGCGGGCGAATCTTCCGAGATCGCGTCGAAGTCGGCGCGAGTCAGGCGAACGACGATGCCATCGCGAATGGCGGTGACGGTCGCGGTTCTCGTGCCGCCGGCGAAGAACGCGATCTCGCCGATCGTCGAGCCGCGCGAGATTTCGGCGACGGTTCCCGGCTGGCCGTCGACTTCGACGGCGAAGCGGCCGGAGATGACAATGTAGAGGGCGTCAGCTGCCTCGCCTTGGAGAACCACATGGTCGCCCCGCCGGACGAGAACGGGCTGCAAGCGATCTTCGAGACGGCGAATGGCCTCCTCGGGAAGATCCTTGAAGGTGGCGACGCTCGAGAGCGTGAAACGCGTAGACGACATCGGGGCGCCGCATGGCAGGCTTTTTGAGCCTTATACCACGGCGGCGCCCCGATGATTGAAACGCTGCGTTGCGAAAAGCCAGACGAGCTTAACCGGCCGAATTAGCCTGCGAGGGCCTCGACGTGCTCCCAGTTCACGAGATTGTCGAACCAGGCCTCAAGGTACTTCGGGCGGGCGTTGCGGTAGTCGATGTAATAGCTGTGCTCCCAGACGTCGACGCCGAGGATGGGCTTCGAGCCGTACATCAGCGGGTTCTCGCCGTTCGGGGTTTTAACGACCTCGAGCTTGCCGTCCTTGATGGCGAGCCAAGCCCAGCCTGAGCCGAACTGGCCCTTGCCGGCTTCGATGAAGTCGTTGCGGACCTTGTCGTACCCGCCGTAGCCGTCGACGAGCTTCTGGACGCTGCCAGGCAGCTTCTTGCCGCCGCCACCCTTCTTCATCCACTGCCAGAAATGCAGGTGGTTATAGTGCTGGCCGACGTTGTTGATGAGGCCGACGGCCTTATCGGCGTAGGCATTCTTTACGATGTCTTCGAGCGACTGGCCCTCGTACTTGGAGCCAGCGAGAAGCTTGTTGCCGTTGTCGACGTACGCCAGGTGATGCTTGTCGTGGTGGAACTCGAGCGTCTCCGCCGACATAAACGGGGCGAGGGCATCATAAGCGTAGGGAAGATCAGGTAGTTTCAGCGTCATAGGACGACCATTCATTGCGGTTGGGGGTGGATCGAAAGTCGCGGGAAAGTAACTTCAGCGGTCCGCTTGCACAAGACATGGGCTGAACCTGCCGTCGGTCTTCCGGTTCCAACATACCGGCCGGATCGTCATCACGCCCGTATTTTCTTGCATTGCGGGAAAAGTGTGAAAGGCGCCGGCCCTGAATGCGGGATTTCCCTATTGTCTAGAGCAATTCCGCCCAAAACATTCTTGATTGAGACGGTCGCGAATTCGAGGGGGGTTGCCCAAATCATCCGGTTGGAAATGCCGGAAACTGTCCGGCTCAGTCCCGGTGAGCGTCTTTGCGGCCGAGCTAATAAAAGGCTCGCTTGAATGACGATCGTATTGGAGCGGTCCTTTTTAAGGGTAGGCCGGCCGGCTTATACCGATTTGTGATGTTCGGGTTGTGAGAAAATACATATCTGAGATTGCGAACCGCCGGCTTCGGATCTATTTTTCAACCCGCGCGTTTGCTTTGATATTGGCTCGTTAAAATATGAGACTGGCCGCTTTTCATTTATATATATGACGCGTCATGGATTATGAATTAAGACGTCGGCAGCCTAAAGGTCACCGGAATCGATCCGTCCTCACATCAATAAGTGTTTGCTGAAAATTCACGACTATTGATGAGTGTGCGTTGACAAGGTGACACATCGCGGAGATTTCTGCTGCGCGGGCTTACCGAAGTGGTTACACCGGCCGACGGCATTCAATAGAGGTTTCAGTTAGTCATGCGAAAGGTTCAGAAGATGGCGTCGATCAATGTCGACAAGCTCTCGCTCAGAGATCTCGTCGAACTTGAATCCAAAGTGCAAAGAGCTATCGCCTTAGCTCGGGATCGGGAACGTTCCGAGCTGAAAAAGAAAGTGGCCGATATGGCCGAAACGCATGGATTTTCGGTTGCCGAATTGTTTGGCGGCGTGCGGGGACGCGGGGCAGGAAAAAACAAGTCGGTCGGCGTTGCGAAGTACGCCAATCCGGAGAACAAATCGGACACTTGGACCGGTCGTGGCCGGAAGCCCAACTGGTTAGTGGAGCGCCTGAGAAAGGGTGCAAAACTCGCCGACTTTTCGATTTAATCAATCTGACTATTAGTCGGTTCGAGGCTGAATTATTACGAATAGGCGGCGATATTCCCAAGTGGATATAGCCGCCTATTCCGTATACGAGTTAAATTGATTTTTCATTGGCGGCGAGGGCGGCGAGCCTTTTTCTCGCCGTATCCGAATTGGTAAATAGCAGTCGCACCTTCCGACGTTTTGCGCGTGCAACTCGATCGGATTGAGTTCCCGGCGGGACGGGATTTTCACTTTCATCGTAGGTCTTAGCACTCACCTATTGACAGTGCTAGCAGGCGCCCGCATATAGCCCGCAGTGCTCGGCTTCACAGGAACCGGTCACGGTTTAGCTAGGCGGGTTTTCATTCTTCGGATGATCGCTCCCCCGAGCCCAGAGCCATAGAATTGTTCAGCAAATCATGAGGTTATTCCCATGACGTTCCGTCCGCTCCACGATCGTGTTGTCGTGAAACGTATCGAGGAAGAGTCGAAAACCGCAGGCGGGATCATCATCCCCGATACCGCCAAGGAAAAGCCGCAGCAGGGCGAAGTCGTTGCTGTCGGTCCCGGCGCTCGCGACGAAGCGGGTAAGGTCAACCCCCTCGACGTCAAGGTCGGCGACCGCGTTCTGTTCGGCAAGTGGTCGGGCAGCGAGGTCAAGATCGACGGCGAGGATCTCCTGATCATGAAGGAGAGCGACATTCTCGGCGTGCTCTCGGCTCCCGCCAAATCCAAAGCCGCCGCTTAATTATCCGTCCCCCCAATCTCAGCACAGCTTAGGAGTTGCTCCACATGGCAGCTAAAGACGTCAAGTTCGCCCAGGACGCGCGCGAGCGTATGCTTCGCGGCGTCGACATCCTTGCCAACGCGGTCAAGGTCACGCTCGGTCCGAAGGGCCGTAACGTCGTCATCGAGAAGTCGTTCGGCGCACCGCGCATCACCAAGGACGGTGTGACGGTCGCGAAGGAGATCGAACTCGAAGACAAGTTCGAGAACATGGGCGCGCAGATGCTCAAAGAGGTCGCTTCGAAGACGGCAGACCTCGCCGGCGACGGCACGACGACGGCAACGGTTCTCGCGCAGGCGATCGTTCGCGAAGGCGCGAAGTCGGTTGCAGCCGGCGCCAACCCGATGGACCTGAAGCGCGGCGTCGATCTCGCTGTTCAGTCCATCGTCGAAGACCTCAAGACGAACTCGAAGAAGGTCACGAAGGATCAGATCGCTCAGGTCGGCACGATCTCGGCGAACGGTGACGAAGTTGTCGGCAAGAAGATCGCGGAAGCGATGGACAAGGTCGGCTCGGAAGGCGTGATCACGGTCGAGGAATCGAAGACCCTCGATTTCGAACTCGATGTCGTCGAAGGCATGCAGTTCGATCGCGGCTATCTCTCGCCGTACTTCATCACCAATGCCGACAAGATGATCGCCGAGCTCGAAAGCCCCTACATCCTCATTCACGAGAAGAAGCTCTCGGGTCTGCAGGCTATGCTTCCGGTTCTCGAAGCCGTCGTCCAGTCGGGCAAGCCGCTCCTCATCATCGCTGAAGACGTCGAAGGCGAAGCTCTCGCAACGCTCGTCGTCAACAAGCTGCGCGGTGGCCTCAAGGTCGCTGCCGTGAAGGCTCCGGGCTTCGGCGACCGCCGCAAGGCCATGCTCGAGGACATCGCTGTTCTCACGGGCGGCACGGTGATCTCGGAAGATCTCGGCATCAAGCTCGAAACCGTCACGCTGCAGATGCTTGGCCGCGCCAAGAAGGTGACGATCGACAAGGAAAACACCACGATCGTCGACGGTTCGGGCAAGAAGGCCGACATCGAAGCGCGCGTGAAGCAGATCAAGGCGCAGATCGAGGAAACGTCCTCCGACTACGACCGTGAGAAGCTGCAGGAGCGTCTCGCTAAGCTTGCTGGCGGCGTTGCCGTCATCAAGGTCGGCGGTGCGACGGAAGTCGAAGTCAAGGAACGCAAGGATCGCGTCGACGACGCGCTGCACGCAACGCGCGCAGCCGTTGAAGAAGGCATCGTTCCGGGCGGCGGCGTCGCTCTGCTCCGTGCCGGCAAGGCGCTCGACTCTCTGAAGCCCGAGAACGACGACCAGAAGGTCGGCATCAATATCGTTCGCAAGGCGCTGCAGGCTCCGGCCCGTCAGATCGCAGCTAACGCTGGTGAAGATGGCTCGGTCATCGTCGGCAAGATCCTCGAGAACTCGACCTACGCATACGGCTACAATGCTCAGTCGCATGAGTACGGCGATCTCTATAAGCAGGGCGTCATCGACCCGACGAAAGTCGTGCGTTGCGCACTGCAGGACGCCGCTTCGGTCTCCGGTCTCTTGATCACGACGGAAGCGATGATCGCCGATGTGCCGAAGAAGGACGCCGGCCACTCGCACGGCGCTCCCGGCGGCGGCATGGGCGGAATGGGCGGCATGGACTTCTAAGTCCGTCGCTCTCAGGCGAATGAAAAAAAATGCCGTCGCGGAGTATCCGCGGCGGCTTTTTTGTTGAGGGGGCGAGACGAAAGCCCGTTACTCGATCACGAACCGGTTTTCGAGAGGTTCGCCGTTCGGCCAGAGCGCGAGATCTTTTTCCGCATCCAGGACTTTGTCGCCGTCGACATCCTTATAGAGGCTCGCCCACATCGCCGAGCCAGGCTCAACGCGGTCGCGGATCTTGACGCTAACGTCGTTATGATTGCCCTTCGGCAGCGCGGTGAAGCCAAGGACTTTTGCCCCGCGCTTGCCCTCCTGATCGGCAAAGACCGCGACGTAACCATTCTCCGGCAAATAGGCATAACTGATGGTGACCGCGTCGCCCTTAAGCTTTTGGTTGAAGGCAAGGACGGATGCGGGAGCCTGAGCGGTTGCTTCCTGGTTTGCCGGCTGGTCGGTCATGGCGACCGCTGGGTGGGCAGCGATTGCGATAAACGCGGCAACAGCGGCCGACAGAACGAATTGAGATTTGGCGGCGTGAGGCATGGGCGTCTCCAAATTTTGGTTCGTGGTTTGAAAGGCGCTTAGGTGCGCTTTTTCCATTTGGGGACAATCGCGAGGATTTCACCGTTCAGTTTCTTCACGACCGGTCACGTTCTCATCAGGAAAATTCATCGCGCGTTGCACTCCGCGAAAGCTTGAGTTGAGGGCCCGACCTCATACGCGCAGAACGCGTGAGTGGGGTTTTGCATTGCAAATGCCGATTGTCATTTGCTCGCCGCAGATTCTCGTGATCTATCCGTGGGCAGCTTTTTTCGCGGAATTTCTCTTGATGCTTTTTTCCTTTTGGACCGGCGACGTGACGTGGATGGAGCGCCTCAGCGTTGCGTCAGCCAAGGCCGTCGGTGAAGAGATCACCGTTTTCACTTATAAGGATCCGGACAAGCTTTCCGCCAAGCTCGGATGCCGCGTTCTGGATGCGGCCTCAGTTTTCAGCACGTCCGACAGGGAGGAGATTCTCCGGTTGGGCGCTCCGCACTTTTCCGATTTCTTCCGGCTCGAGGGCATTGCGCAGGGATGTGGGACCTGGACCGATCTTGATGTGATCTACCTCAAGCCGCTGCCCAAATCCGAATATGTTTTCGGCTGGCAGAACGAGGATCGGATCGGCAATTCCGTGCTTCGTCTGCCGCCGGACAGCGAGCTTCTCAATCGATATCTTGCGTTTTGCCGGAAGCGGCCGATGCATCGCTTCGTGATGCCCTGGATGCCGTGGCCGACAAAATGCAGCAGGCTCATCAAGGGCATCGGGGCCGCGGCACTAGGGGTTCGTCTGCCCGCTCCGAAGTACGGGCCGGCGGCGTTGACGTATTTCGCCGAGCTTTGCGGAGCGGATCGCCTCGCGCTGCCTACGAAGGTTCTTTACCCGCTGCCAATCAGGGGGCCGGCCATCAAGCGCGTCTTCGAGCCGGGTTTCGTCGAGTCGCTCATTACTCCGGAAACGGTTTGCGTCCATCTTTGGCGATCGACCTTCGACGGTGCACACGGGTTTGGCCTGCCGAGAACAGGTTGGATTGCCGACCGCGTCGACGCGCTGCTGCCCGCGCTCAAGGAAACAGTGGACGGCCTGTAGGGCGGTCAGTCGCTAGACGCCTTTCGCCATCGCTTCCAGAAGGCGAGCGCTGTCGACTTCTCTCGGATGCTGCTTGGCGAACTGCTAGAGCTTGTCAGCCCTGCGGGCTTCCTCAAGGAGAGGTATTTGGCTATGGACATCAGGTCGCTTGCGGGCGTTTGGGACCAAACGAAAACTGGGCACCGCGTGTGTCTGCTACATACTCTTGCGTGACCGGTGCGATATCCTCGCCAGAAACGATAACTCGAAGTTCGTACCTCCCTGGGGGCAGAATGCTCAATGTTCCCTCGGTCGATTCAGGCGCTAGCTCTAATTCAATAGCTTCGGACTGCCAATTCGCTTCGCAAAGCCTGAACCCGTGCATTCCATTGGGAGGAATGTTCACGTCTGGACGCCGTGGATCAGCAATCAATGATCTTGGCAATCCATCAACCACGGGGTTCCCAGCTTGATCCAAGCGAGTTACGCGCGTTAGCCACGCCTGAACTTCGCGGGCAGAACGCGTAGTCGATAGATTCCTGACGATGGTCCTGCCCTGTATGTATTCTCCAGTCCGCTTCCAATCCGCGTGCATAAAATCTGCAAGAGCCTCACCTACAAATCCCAGTCTTGGCAATGTTTCCGCCCTGAGCGATGCGAGCGCGTTTTCACTTTGAATTCGCTTCAGACGTTCGTCTTTCCAGAAGCCGTAGGAGCAGACGCACGCGCAAACGAAGGCGAGTGTCAAAAGAAGCCAGCCATCCCACGTGTCCTTGTGGAACGCTCCCCAAATGGCAAAGCCTACACCGATTGGGCCACTCATCTGAGTTGCCACGCCAGTGGGGTAGGAACGCAAAAATTCGCGAAGGCTCGGGTCGGGAACGGCCATTCTATCTGAAGAACGGGCATCGGTTCCGAAGACGAGCGCTCCGCGAACCTTTTGCCACCAGTCGGCCATGCCCGCTCTCATTTCCCCCTCCATCTCTCTCTATCGCGACCCTACCGCGCTACGGGCACGTGGGAAAACAGTTGCATGCGCTAACTGGCGAGCGGCGCAATTTATAGCTGTGTACAGTCTGTCGCACCTGTTCGCGCGTGGCTGAATTCCTGTACATTTATTCTTGCGCATTACTGCAAAATCTGAAGACGAGCGTCCGCATGAACAGTCATGCGCAGGCGAAGGGGATGCTTATTCTCTAAACACGAAGACAAGGGGAAGAATAGATGTCGGCCGATATCCTGTCCAAGCTCAAGACGTTACACGACGATGTTCGAGCGCGCATTGAGGCGTCGCCGGATTTCAAGGCCATGAAAGCTGTCGAGCGAGCCATCGGCGAGCTTTCGGAAGTTGTGGCCGAGGCAACGGCTCCACAGAGCGAACCTGCTGCCGCGGAACCGGCAGCGGAGGCAGCCCCAGAGGTTGTGGCTGAAGCGGCCGTAGAGGCTGCTCCAGAGGCCCCAGCAGCCGCAGAAGAGCCGGTGGCTGTGGAGGCCGCTCCAGAAGCGGCGGCTGAGGCGGCGGTAGAAGCCGCGCCTGAGGCAGCTCCGGCCGCAGAAGCGGAGGTGGCAACGGAGGCTGTCGAGGCAGCACCTGAGGCCGCTGCTGCCGAAGAGGCTCCAGCGGCGGAGGCGCCTGCCGAGGCTGCCGCTGAAGAAGCTCCTGCAGCAGAGGCACCCGCCGAGGCTGCTGCCGAAGCTCCGGCCGCTGAGGCTGTAGCCGAGGAAGCGGCGGCTGCGCCTGAGGCTCCGGCGGCTGAAGCTGCACCAGCGGAGGCCCCGGCGGAAGAGCCCGCGGCGGAAGCAGCTGCTTCCGAGACCACTGAAGCCGCGGAAGCTCCAAGGGCTCCGATCGAAATCCCGGCAGAAGACAAGCCGTTGGTCGCGGCGATCGTCGCGAACGGGGCGGCGACGCCGTCTGATGCCGCCACGACAACTTCAAGTGCTTCTTAAGGGAACTTCGGGGTCACGCTTACGACGGAAGCCCCGGCGGGGAGAGCCGGGGCTTTTGCGCGGATGCGAAACGGGCGATGGCGCGCGAAGTTGGTGGGAACCTCGCGGGCGATACTGAATTCGAGGGTTGAGAGCAGACGACGGAGTTTCGTTGAAGGTCGAAGATTGACCGGACAGCCGAGGAGGCTCACCCATGAATGCGGTCGAAATTCATGATCATGCCCGCAAACTCTATGGATCCCGTGGACCCAAAGCGCTGGCGGAAGCGGCGGAGATGGTGCGCCGGTACGCTCAAAGCGGAGATAAGGGACGCGCCGAAGATTGGCGACGCATTCAAGCGGCGCTGAAGGAGCTGATCGGGCCAAGGGTCAGCTGAGCGCCGGCGAAAATTTTTCCGGTCAGGCGTGCTTAGCGCCAATGCGGGCTAGCGCCGAATAGTCGTAGCGGCCTTGATTGAAGGCTGCGGTGCGGCCGTAACGTTTCGCGGTTTCGCGCGTGACGGTTTCGAGATCGTGCCGCGGTGTGACGCTGAAACGCGTGAGCCATGCGCGCATCGCTTTGCGCGGCAGCGCGTGCATCGATTGCATGGTACCGAAATCGACGATGTGCAGTTCCCCGCGCGGGTCGAGCTGCGAGACGGCGCGGTCGATCACTGCTTCCCAGGGCGGAATCATCGAAAGCGCGTAGGAGATGAAAATCCGGTCGAACTTTCTGACGCCGAACAGTTCCGCGGGCGAAAACGTCGTGGCGTCCGCTTGCGCGACCGAAATGGCGTCGCGTGCCGAGCTGCGTTCGATGGCGGCGCGCGCCGTCTTCAACATCTCTTCGGAGACGTCGAGTCCGTAGAATTGCACGGCGGGATAAAGGTTTGCGGCGCGAAGCAGATTGCGTGCCGTGCCGCAGCCGATCTCGAGCACCGATCCGGCGACCGGGGGATTGATTTCTTCGATCAGCTGGTCGCGGCCCAGGAGATAGTAGCGGCGCGTGAGGTCATAGATGTAGCGCTGGTGGCGATACATTCCATCCATCGCGCTTGCGGCCGTATCGGTCATCGCGGCGGTCACGCGGTTTTAACGTAGAGATGGAAGCCGCCGTAGATCGCGGAACGATCCTTGCTGTGGATCTCGGCCGACTTCGCGATGTCGTAGGTCCACTGGCTGAGAATGGAATCGGATACGCGGCCAGGGAGAATGCTTTCTTCGCCCGCGGTGCGGAAGATGACTCGTGCGCCCGGGCGGGCGGTCCGCGTGATCTCACGCCAAAGCGAATTCAGTGCTGCGTCGTCCATCCAGTCCTGCGCGTCGAGCAACACGTAACGGTCGAGGCTGTCTGCCGGTTCGTTCGAGAGAAAGCGGATCATGTTGTCGTGGACGACTTCGACCCGGCTGGCGCGGGCTTTGACGGCCATGAAATTCGCTTTATCGAGATATGGTGGGCAGGGGCCTTCGCCTTGGTTCGCGTAGCGCCGGCCGAACGCCTGCCAGGCGAAATAATTGTCCTTGAGGTCGAAGCCCGTCGCCAAGCGTTCGGCGCGTTCCTTCAGAACATCGGCCATCGGCCGCGTGTTGCCGTTCGACAGTGCATCGTATTGCACCGGCGGAATTCCAAGGCCGAAGAGCGAGGCGCGGTTGGACGTGATCCAGCGCAACACCGGATGATTGAAAGCCGGGGCGACTTCGCGGGCGAAGATCTCGCGCTGCTCTTCGATGTTGCGGGCATCGAGAATACGTTTCGGGTTCGCGCCGAAGACGCGGGCGGCGAGGTGTCCGGTCGCGATGAAGCGTCCGAGCAGCCCGTAATGATAGAAGTTGCGTGCGAATCGCGTGATGCGGCGGCGTCCCGTCAGATCGCGGCCTTCCCAGTAGCTCCGCGTGTCCGCGTCGAGATGCTGTGCGATCAGATCGTTATAGAGGTGGACATTGCGGCGATCGTTGGCGGCGCCGAAAAAGCGAAAGAACGTCGCGTGGTTTGGAAGGTGCTGAGCGGCGGCGAGTTTCAGCTTGAGCAACGCGATGTGCGTTTCATTGAGATCGATCGCGTAAATGCGCGCCGGATTGCCGGTGAGATAGCTCATGACGTTGCAACCGCCCGAGGCGATCGTGAGCATGCGGCTTTGCGGGGTGAGCTCGAGCGCCTCCATATCGGCGCGCGGATCTTCCCAGATCTGCGGGTAGACCATAGAGCGGAACGCGAACGTGAAGGTGCGTTCGAGAATGCCAGCAAGGCTCAGCGCGCTGTTCTGATGAACCGCTTCGCTCAATAAATCAGTGCTCGCCGGCTCAAATGCTTTTGCGGTGACGTTCAATTGAGATCTCCGTTCGCCGGGCTTATCGCTGCCGGACGTAATGCCGCTTATGCCGCTTCGATGAACCAACGGCCCGAAGGCGCCTGCGAACCGCGGACGGCCATGTGCTCTTTCCAGCGAATGATTTCGAATTGGCCGTCGAAGCGCTCGCCGATGGCGGTGCAGCTTTCGACCCAATCGCCGCAATTCAGATAGTGGATGCCGTCGATCATGCGTTCGTTGGCGTGATGGATGTGGCCGCAGATGAGGCCATGCGTCTCGCGGCGGCGCGCTTCTCCGGCAAGAGCCTCTTCGAACTCGCCGATGTAATTGACGGCGCTTTTGACCTTGTGTTTCAGGAATGCCGACAGCGACCAATGTCCGAGGCCGAGCATGCGGCGTGCGAAGTTCAATGGGACATTGAGCGCGAGCGCGGCGTCATATGAGCGATCGCCGAGGAACGCCAGCCAGCGGGCGTAGCGAACGACGACATCGAATTCGTCTCCGTGCAGAACAAGATAGCGCTTGCCGTTGGCGCCTTCGTGAATGGCGTCGCGGCGGAGTTCGACGCCGCCGAAATTCGTGCCGGTATAGTCACGCAAGCCGTCGTCATGATTGCCGGGGATGAAAACGACGCGCGTGCCCTTGCGGGATTTGCGCAGCAATTTCTGCAGAACATCGTTGTGGCTCTGCGGCCAGTGGGGACCGCGGCGCACCTTCCAGAAATCGACGATGTCGCCGACCAGGTAGAGTTCCTGACATTCAACGCATTTCAGGAAGTCGAGAAGAGCTGTCGCTTGCGAATTGCGCATCCCGAGGTGGATGTCGGAAATGAAGACGGCTCGGTATTCGATGTGTTCCGGGTTCGGTGCGCTCAATGTCGGCCCCCAGTCAGTACGCTTCCCATAAAAGCGACTTAGCTTTCATGTAAAACGTAGGACGGGATTCATGTTACAGGCGTGTGACGACAGCCTGCGGCAGCTTCAGATGCGCTCGCCAGGAAATAGGTGCTCCCCCGGATTTACCAAGCCCCGCGGATGAAATTTATATCCGGCACCGTGTTTCGGTTGCTACTTGGGTTAATCCGCACAGTGCGGAACCGGCCGCCAAAACGGGCTCGGCAGGGCGCGGACTTCGCGTCCGCTTAGCGGTGATTCATGATTTCAGAGTTCTGTTCTTTGGGAGATGCGTTCCCAGGCGAACAACAGAGCCGTGTCGACGGCCCCGACGAGAAGAAAGGCCAGCGCGATCGGATACGTCGACGATTCAGGTAGCCCGAGGTCGGCTCCGCGAGTCGAAACGGCGAGTGCTGCAACGAGGCTGAGAAGGGCGAGTACGGCGAAGACAACTTGGACGAACTTCAACGAACGCTCACGTTCGCGACTGATGGTGTCCATCAAGGGTTTTCCTCAACGCAATACAAAAGCTGACCCGGCGACGGGCGGGAACTTAGCTTGAGCAAAAGCCGAGGTGAAGTGAAATTTGATGGATAGCTATGCAAGTGCCTTCGCCGCCAGATCTTTGAGCACATTGCGATGCAGTTCGGCATCGGGGGAGAAATTATTCCCTATCCACCAATTTTCGAAAGCCTGAAGCACGTTACCGATGGCGGGTCCCGGAGCGAGGCCGAGCGCGATGACGTCACTGCCTGAGACGGGCAATTTGGGAGCGGTCCAGCGATCCGGCAACAGTGCTCTTGCGCGCCAGTTTTGCGAACTGGGCGGCGCTTCGGAGCGCGCCCAGGCAAGGAGAACCGCGCGCTTGAAGTTTTCCGGGCCGAGCTTGTAAAGGGCAGCGCGGCCCACCGCTTCGGATGTTTCCGGATCGATGCCAGGTTCGCTCGCGAAAACGGTCGCGATGCGAGAAGCCTCTGCATTCGAGAGCTTCAGCTGTTCGGCGAGAAACGTCTCGTCGCCGGGATGAATGACCGCGAGCGCGGCGAGGCGCGTTATCGGATCGGGGGTTTCGCCGAGGCCGGCCTCGATCGCGGCGAGACGCGCGAAACGATCCGGCTCGATGAGCGTGCGAATTGCGAGCTGCAAGATGCCGGCTTTGTACATGACGGCGAGAACTTCCAGCGCATTCGGCGCGGCGAGAAGCTTCAGCATTTCGGCACGAATACGTTCCGCGGAGAGAAGGATGAGGCCATCCTTCAATTCTTCCGCAGCTGCGAGGCCGGTGGGATCGATCTGGCCGTTGCCGTATTGGGCGCTGAAGCGGAAAAAGCGCAGAATTCTGAGGAAATCCTCGCGAATCCGCTGTTTCGCGTCGCCGATGAAACGAACGTGGCGCTTGCGCAAATCGTCGAGGCCGCCGACCGGATCGTAGAGGGTTCCGTCGGCATCGCAGTAGAGCGCGTTGATCGTGAAGTCGCGGCGCGAGGCGTCTTCTTTCCAATCGCCGGTGAAGGCAACGACCGCGTGCCGGCCATCGGTCTCGACGTCGCGACGGAGCGTCGTGACTTCGTAGGGCTGCCCGTCCGCGACCACTGTTATTGTGCCGTGATCGATGCCCGTCGGATGGGCACCGAGGCCGGCGTCACGGGCAAGGTGCACGGTCTCCTCGGGGAGGGCCGTCGTTGCGATATCGATTTCGTTGACGGGTCGATCGATCAGCGTGTTGCGCACGGCGCCACCGACGACTCGCGTCGTGGCGCCGCCTTTGGCCAGCGCAGCGAACACCTTTTCGAGGGTGGGAGCGTGTAGCCAGGCGGCGTTCACGCGCGGCCATTTGATTGCTGTGTCTGTCATGGATTACGGCTTCGCCGTTTGCGGATCGCCCGGGTCCGGAACATGGACGCTATGGGCGGGCGCGAGTTTCCCATCCTCCATCGATGCCGGCACGTAAACGTCGTGCGGATTGTTGTGAGAGCGGGAGGAGAACGCGACGAGCGTTCCGAGCATCAACGCTGCGCCTGCGAAAAACAGGCGAAACAGCGGCGCCCGGGCGACGATTGACGGCAAGCCTGCCCATTCGTCTTCCTTGAACGCGACCCACATGATGTAAACGAGCGTCGGCAACAGGAAGAAAAATATGTTTTCTATGACAATTCGGATCATGCCGTGAACAGTCTCCGGTAGAGCGTGCGAATGATGCCCGCCGTCGCGCCCCAAATATAGCGCTCTCCGTAGGGCATCGCATAGAAATGACGTTCGACGCCGCCGAAGACACGGCTGTGTATCTGATGATTAGCTTCGTTCATCAAAAAAGCGAAAGGAACTTCAAAGACGGCGGCGACTTCTTGCGGGTCGGCGGTGAGGTCGAAGCCCGTCCGGACGAGCCCGACCGTCGGCGTGATGACGTAGCCTGTGCCCGTGCGGTACGGCGGCAGGAAGCCGACGGGCTCTATGAAGGTATTATCGAGCGCGATTTCTTCTCGGGTTTCCCGCAGTGCAGCAGCAAGTGGGCCGGCGTCGTCGGATTCGACCTTCCCGCCAGGAAAGGCGATCTGGCCAGCGTGCGACGGCAAATGATCCGTTCGTGCGGTCAGGAGGACGGTCAGGGGCGAGCGCGCTACGACCGGCACGAGAACGGCGGCGTGGCGAAGGCCTGTCCGGGGCCGAGGGCTCCCGGGGTTGAGGTCGTCGTCGCTGGGCGCGTGCGGTTCGTCGAGAGCCGGCGGGGCCGCGAGAAGACGCGATCGTGCTAATGCCTCGAACGTTGGGGCATCGAGTTCCGGTATGTTCATATCTGTCATATTGGGGGCGGAAAGCGGGTTCATTGTTTCAAGCGTAATGGAATTTGAAGGATGATGCGATCGGATGGCCGGGCTCCAATGAATCACGGTACCTACTTTTCGTGATTTCAAACTGCGTCTCGTTGAAAAACTAGATAACAGGCAAGCGGGGCTGCGTGGCCTACCTAGGAACGACATCATCGTCGCGCGTGCTGGGCATATGCATGATGGCCCTGGCGGTGCTGTTTTTCGTCCCTTCGCGGGAAGCGCGGGCGCAATCGACGGCGGATTTTCTCGCCTCCCTTTCAAATAGCGAGGTGGACCAGTTTCAGGAGTGGAAGGCTGCGCGTCGTATTTTCGAAGCGCAACTGGACCAATACTGGGCGGCTGTCGACGGCAAGCGCGACGTGCGCAAGCGGAAACGGTCTCAGAAAATTCCGTTCAGCGCGAGCGATTACGTGATGAGCTTTCCGCCGGCGTATCAGGGGCCGTCGCTTTCGGGCGAACTTGCCGCGAAATACGAACGGTTCCTCACGGTGCAGAGGCAGAGCGATCCCACGCAGCCGAAAGAGCTTGCAACGATCCCGGATTACCTCGCTGCGGCGAAGAGCGTTTACAATTTCGTTCCGGAACGCGTGTCGGAGAAGGAGTTCAAGCTTCGCTATGCGAAGGAGGCGGCAGCTCTCGGTCTCTCGAAGGAGCAGGTCGTTAGAGTTTACGCGCTCGAGACGGGCGGCGTCGGTACTTACGATATGCAGTCGGGAATTCATCCGACGAAGAAGACCGGCCGCGCGATTTCGAGCGCGCTCGGCTATGCGCAGCTTCTCGATGCCAACTCGATCAATGAACTGGCGCGGAGCGGTCCGGCTTTCATTGCGCGCATTTCCGCGAAACTCCGCGATCCGAGCAACACGCCCGAGCGAACGGCGCTGCTCAAACGTAAGCTGGCGGTGCTGAAGAAGATGTACGCCAACGTCAAGCATCAGCCGTTCGAATGGACCGTGCAGCAGGCCTACGCGAAGACGCGCGAGGGCATGGGCATTCACACGCTCAATATTGACGCCGACATCGGGCCGATGCTGCAAGCGATGAAGCTCAAGACGCTACAGGATACGGCCAAAAAAGAGGGCCGGAATTCGCTTTCTGGCGCCGAGCTCGAACTGATGAATCTGGCGGGACCGATGACGGGCCTCGAGATGATGCAGTCGCCGGGATCGGAGGCGCCGACGCCGAATTTCTTCGCAAGGCGTGCGTACTACATCAACAAAATGGTCATCGGCCTCAACGGATCGCAGCTGCAAGCCGAACTCGACCGGCGGATGACGTACGCCATTTCGAAGCCGGGCTCGGTCGAATTCGCGGCGGCTTTCGACAGCGTTTCGACACGAGGACGCGCCGAGCGTTGAGCACGGCGGCACCTCGTGTCGTGGTCCGGCTTCAGACTTCTTCCGGCGCGAGGGCCGGGTAATCCGTGTATCCCTTGGCGGTTCCGCCGTAGAACGACGAAGGATCAGGCGGGTTTAGCGGTGCGTTCAGCTCCAGCCGCTTCGGCAAATCCGGATTGGCGATGAACTGCTTGCCGAAGCTGACGGCGTCTGCGGCGCCGGATTTGATGACCGCCTCCGCCGTCTCCTTCGTGAACTTTTCATTCGCAATCAGCACGCCGCCGAAAGCCTTCTTCAGTTCCGGGCTGATCCAATCCGGCGCTTCATGCTCGCGTGTGAAGATGAAGGCGATTTTCCGCTTTCCGACTTCGCGCGCGACGTAGCTGAAAGTGGCGAGGCGGTCGCTATCGCCCATCGAATGTGAATCGGCGCGCGGTGCGAGATGGAGTCCGACCCGATCCGCGCCCCAAACCGCGATGCAAGCGTCGACGACTTCGAGCATCAAGCGTGCGCGATTTTCGATCGGGCCGCCGTAGGCATCGGTTCGATGGTTGGTCGAATCCTGCAGGAACTGATCGAGCAGATAGCCGTTGGCGCCATGCACTTCGACGCCGTCGAAGCCTGCGCGTTTGGCGTTTTCGGCGCCACGGCGATAGTCCGCGACGATGCCGGGGATTTCGCTGATGTCCAACGCACGCGGAACGACGTAATCGCGCATCGGACGGACGAGGCTCACGTGGCCCTTGGCGGCGATGGCGCTCGGCGCAACGGGCAATTCGCCGTCGAGATAGACGGGATCGGAGATGCGTCCGACGTGCCAGAGCTGCAGAAGAATGGTGCCGCCGGCGGCGTGGACGGCATCGGTGATGCGCTTCCAGCCCGCGACCTGCTCATCCGACCAGATGCCTGGCGTGTCGGGATAGCCGACGCCCTGCGGTGAAACGGAGGTCGCTTCCGTGAGCAGCAGGCCGGCGGATGCACGCTGCACATAATATTCGCGCATGAGGTCGTTGGGCACGCGCCCGGCGCTGGCGCGGCAGCGGGTCAAGGGTGCGAGCACAACACGGTTCTTCAGCGAAAACGCGCCGGCTTGGAGCGGGTTGAAGAGTGATGCCATTGAATATTCCTAGGGATTGGTCGGCGGGAAGTTGCCGATCGATGCGGCTGTCAGGATGAAACGCTGATACGTGCGGATCTTACAGGTGGTCCAAAGCTGGGAAAGAAGTGGCATCAACGCAAGTCAAAAGGGCTCTGCATTATTGACGCGGTTGCGATAGCGGAGATTGTGACTGCGTAAGCCGTCAGGCTTCGTCCTCGGGGGGCGCGGGAATGCGCACTTGCAAGGCCGGAGGCTGGTAAATGTGCTCTTCGATGTGTCTGCCGGACTTTTCGCGGACCGTCTGACCGAGCCGGGCAAGCGCACTTCCGTCGACCGTTTCATTGAGAGAGGCTTGGCCGTTCGCGAGTTCACTTGTTCTCCCGCTTTTGAAAACGTGACTATCTTCCTGGATGAGGCGCAGATACGGAAAGCGCTGGCCGAGAGCATAACGCCATCCGATTGACGGCGCGTGCTGGAGCCCGAGCGGATCGGCGCTCGACTCGCGCTGCAATTTCTCGATGTCGATCGCGAGATTGGTGGCGGACCGGATTTTGTCAGCCATCCAAAGAAGCGTGATATCGGAGAGTTCCGTTTCGGGCCAACCGCCGCCCACATCGCCATGCGATCCGGCAAACCATGCTTGCTCGACGTGCTGATGCGGCGGCAGCGTGATGTCATGGTCAAGCGTGAACATTGCGGGCCGGAATGCACGGCGCGTTTCGTCGATCGCGAGCGCATGCAAAGCGATATCGACCGTGTCGTGCCATCGGATGTCGTGATAGCTCTGCTTGCCGCGAAGCCAGCCCCATGACCAGCGTGTGGCTCCCGCATATTCGACCGTATCCCAGACGCCGATGCAGCGGATGCGAACCGGATAGTGGCAAGCGCCACTCAGCTCGGCGACGGCGTTGAAATCGCGCCGCCGTTCCGATTGCCGATAGAGCCGCCAGGCGTCCTCAATAGCGAAGCCGGCATCCTTTCGCGCTATGCCGAAGAGCGCGATGAAGCTCGCGAGACTGCGCGCTTCGTAAGCGCCGCGTGAAAAACCGAACAGGTAGATTTCATCTCCCGGCTCATAGGTGTTGCCGAGAAACTGGTAGGCCGCCCTGATGCGCTCGCCGATTTCGGCGCCGGAGGCTTCTTCGAAGGACATCGATCCTTCTTGCGATGCCGGGATACCGGCGACGTAGCGGACGAGCTGTCTGATGCCGCGATCATCGAAGGGGAGGACTGCGCGCGTAAGCTTCGCAACGTTGGTCGATGGCAACGCCTCGACGTCGTCGTTCCACGTGCCATCCATGGAGCAGACGAGGCGTTTCATTGTGCCTTCCCCCCGAAGGCCGCCGTCGCGTTATTGCGGCGTGCAGGTCACTAGGGCCACTTCACCAATGGCGGCATCGACGAAAGAATGCTTTCGACATTGCCGCCGGTTTTCAATCCGAACATCGTGCCACGATCATAGAGAAGATTGTATTCGACGTAGCGGCCGCGGCGCACCAATTGCTCGTCGCGCTGCTCGTTCGTGTAGCCAAGCGTGTAATTGCCTCGGACGAGCATGGGGTAGACGCTCGCGAACGCGCGTCCGACGTCCTGCGTGAAGGCAAAGGCTGCGTCCCAGCCGCCTTCGGCTTCGGCCGGTGTCAAGTAATCGTAGAAAATGCCACCAACGCCGCGCTTTTCCTTGCGGTGCGGCAGGTAGAAATATTCATCACACCAGGTCCGAAGCTTGCTGTAATCGACAATGGGGTGGGCGGCGCAGGCGCCATACATCGCCGCATGAAATGCGAGCGTATCCGCGTCGGTGTCCGTCCGGCGCTTGTCGAGCACGGGCGTCAGGTCAGCGCCGCCGCCAAACCACCATTTGGACGTCGTAATCATGCGCGTATTCATGTGAACTGCCGGTACGTTGGGATTGCGCGGATGCGCGATCAACGAGATGCCGGATGCCCAGAATTCAGGGCTTTCGTCGGCTCCGGGAATTTGTTTGCGGAATTCAGGCGCGAATTCTCCATGTACGGTCGATGTATGCACGCCGACCTTTTCGAACACGCGGCCATTCATCATACTCATGACGCCACCGCCGCCCGGAGCGCCGGTGTGATCGGTGCGGGACCAGGGCGTGCGGGTGAATGTTCCAGGCGCATCTTGGCCGTGGGGCGCCGTTTCCGGAAGCGAAGCTTCAAGCTTCTCGAACGCACCGCAAATGTCGTCGCGCAACTTTTCGAACCAGGCGCGCGCGGCTGCTTTCTTTTGCCCCAGGGGCGTATCGGATGCGTTCATCTAGAAGTGGCTACCGTGTCTTGTTTTTGACGGAAAAGACCCTTAGCCCTAACGGGCACCCACTTTCAATATCCGGTCGCCGTCGCCCATCGGATCTTCCGATCTGCGATTATGCGCCGCTTTTTTGCTTGCGATAACATCATGCTCAGCCGCCTCATGCGTTGGGGGGAAACCCAAATCAAGCCGTTTGACGACCGGGCCATTGTCCGGCCGCCGGATACGCTCTGGGCATTCTATTGGTTTTTTATCAAACCTCTGTGGCCGTATTTCGTGCTTCTGCTGATCGCGGGCTGCCTCGGCTCGACGATCGAAGTGGCGTTGATGGGATTCGTCGGCACGATCGTCGACAAGATGCGGATGGAGAGCGATCCGGCGAATTTCGTCTCGACGCACGCGACGATGCTGGCCTTCATGGCATTCGTGGCCCTCATTCTGCGGCCGGTCGTTTCGGTCGGGCACGACTTCGTCAAAAATCAGATTATTTCGGCCGGCTGCACATCGCGCATTCGCTGGCAGACGCACCGCTACGTGCTGCGGCAGAGCCTCGGTTTCTTCCAGAACGATTTCGCGGGCCGCGTCGCCAACAAGATCATGCAGACCGGAACGTCGCTGCGTGAAAGCGTGGTGCAACTGATCGACGCCCTCTGGTACGCGAGCGTGCAGTTCGTCGGCTCGGCTCTGCTTTTCGCCGCCTCCGACTGGCGGCTGACGATACCGCTCATCATCTGGCTCGCCGCCTATATCGTCGCGCTTCGCTATTTCGTTCCTCGTATCAAGCAACGCTCGACGGAATCTTCCGAGGCGCGCTCGATGCTCGTTGGCCGTATCGTGGACAGCTACACCAACATCATGACGGTGAAGCTTTTCGCTCACGCCGAGCGAGAAGACGCTTACGCGCGCGAGGCGCTGACCGAGCAGATGGAGAAGTGGCAGGCTTCGCTGCGGCTCATCACGGCAATGGAAGTCGTTCTCTATGTACTGAACGGCATCCTTCTCGTCGCGACGTGCGGCATGGCGATCTGGCTTTGGACCATGCAGTACGTGTCCGTCGGCGCCATCGCCGTCGTCGCGGGTCTCGTTATTCGCATCGTGACCATGTCGGGATGGGTGATGTGGACGATCGCGGATGTGTTCGAGAACATCGGCGTCGTCCATGAGGGCATGGAAACGATTTCGCGGCCGAACCTCTTGGTCGATGCTCCGGATGCGAAGCCGCTTACGGTTCCGCGGGGCGAGATCCGGTTCGATCACATTCACTTCCATTATGGCGCGGGCCGTGCGGCTTCGGCGGATGCTCCGCCGCGCGTCATTGAATCGTTGTCGCTGACAGTTCGTCCGGGCGAGAAGGTGGGGCTTGTCGGCCGTTCGGGCGCGGGCAAGTCGACGCTCGTCAACGTGCTGCTGCGTTTCTACGACCTCGAAGGCGGGCGCATCCTCATTGACGGCCAGGACATCGCGGGCGTGACGCAGGACAGTCTTCGCGCCGAGATCGGGATGGTGACGCAGGACACGTCGCTTCTGCACCGCTCGGTCCGGGACAACATTCTCTATGGGCGTCTCGACGCAAGCGAAGCGGAAATGATCGCTGCGGCGAAGCAGGCCGAGGCGCACGAGTTCATTCTTGGGCTCGAGGACCTGAAGGGTCGTCGCGGCTACGATGCGCATGTGGGCGAGCGAGGCGTGAAGCTCTCGGGTGGCCAGCGGCAGCGCATCGCGATCGCGCGTGTTTTGCTGAAAAATGCTCCCATTCTCGTTCTCGACGAGGCGACGAGTGCGCTCGATTCCGAAGTTGAATCGGAAATCCAGTCGAGTTTCGAAAGGCTTATGCGCGGCAAGACGGTGATCGCGATTGCCCACCGGCTTTCGACGATCGCGGCGATGGATCGTCTCGTCGTCATGGAAGACGGGCGGATCGTGGAGGAGGGCACGCACGCTGATCTTTTGAAGCGCGGCGGGCTTTATGCGCAGCTCTGGCGGCGGCAGTCGGGTGGCTTCCTGGCGCGCGAAGCGGCGGAATAGGCGGCGGGGAAGATCCCCCCGCTACCGTTTCGGCTCTCGCGCGAGCGACGGCTCTTTCTTCACCGCGATGGCGGCGAGCGTCGCGACGCCGTGACGAAAATTGAAGAAGCGCGGCACCTCGGCTTTGTAGGCGAGGTAGTCGCTGCCGTAGCGGGCCTCAAGCCAGGGTTCCTCGGCAATCGCCATCATCGCATAGACAGCAACAAGGGCCGCGGCGAGCAAGGTCGCGTCCCAGGCGGCGGCAGCCAGCCCCAGCGTCGCGAACGCTGCAATGGCGGTGGCGTATTGGGGATTTCGGGTCCAGCGGTAGATGCCGCCTGTCGCCAGTCCGCTCGCCTGGCAATAAGTTGCTTTTCGGCCGAGCGACCATAGCGCGTTGATGTACGCCACTCCGGCGAGCGCGGAGATGCCTGCAAGAGCAACCCGAAGCGGGAGCGCCGGGCCGCTGAGCGTCGTCAAAAAGCGCTCAATACCGAGGACCAGCACGACGACGTTCAATGTGCGGAAAAGCGTCCAGACGCCGAAGCTTTTGAGCGAGCCCGCAGGCGGCGCGGGCCAGATGCGCCATTCGCCGTTCAGTTGGCCGGCGCTCAAGCCCGCCAGCAGCAACAGGGCCGATGCGGCGCCCGCGATTTCAAGAAACGTCTCGATCGGCATGGGTATGATTCGTGAAGGCGGCATGTGAGGAATGCAGCAGTCACGTGTCAGGTGTGCGACAGCGAGCCGGTCAGGCGTGAGGATATCCGTTCGTCTGGCGCAGCGCTTCCCCGAGGACAATGGCGGCAGCGACGGCGACATTCAGCGATCGCAATCCCGGCCGCATCGGGATCGTGATGCGGGCATCGACCCGGTCGTGGACCGTGTCCGGAACGCCCGCGCTTTCGCGGCCGAGCATCAAGGTATCATCCGGCGCGAAGCGGAAGTCGCAGTGGGATGTCGGAGCTTTCGTCGTCAGCAAGACGAGGCGGCCGAGGGAGGGACTGGTGTCCGCGCCTCGCTCAGCCATGAAGCTGTCGAAACCCACGTGACGTGCAATCTCGACGTGCGGCAAATAATCGAGCGCGGCCCGTTTGAGCGCGCGGTCGCTCATATCGAAACCCGCCGGCCCGATGATGTCCACGGGGATGCCGAAGCAAGCACAGAGGCGCAGAATCGTACCCGTGTTTTGCGCGATGTCGGGCTGGTAAAGTGCGAGTCGCATGGTCGCCGGGACCTGCGGTAACGAGGGCTTTAATGTCCAGTGTATAGTATGCGCCAAATTGCCTCTCGCCTTATGTCGCGGTGGTTATTGATAGCAGAAGCAAAGGCTGTCAGAACGATGCGCAGGGAAGTTGAAACGAACAAGCCAGAGATAAAAATAGGCATTTGGCTGCGAGGTTTTCCCTCTCACGCTCAAAAAGCCATCACACCCTCTCTGGTTTCCAATGCGAGAGGCATCCGTGACTACTGACGCACTAGAGCCGAACCGCCGGGATTTCTTGGTGGTTGCTGGTAACGCGTTCGCCGCTGTCGGCGCCGCGTCGCTTCTTTGGCCCTTCATTCAGCAGATGAATCCCGACGCGAGCACGAAGGCGCTTTCGTCGGTCGAGATCGATCTGTCGCCGGTCAAGGAAGGTCAGGCGATAACGGTGATGTGGCGCGGCAAGCCCATCTTCATTCGCAATCGTACGAAGTCGGAAGTCGAGGCGGCCGAGAACGTCGACGTCGCAAAGCTGCCGGACGATAACGCGCGCAACGAAGCCCTCACAGGCAACGAACCGGCGACGGATGCCAACCGGACCGTCAAGGGCCACGAGAACTGGATCGTACTCATCGGCATCTGCACGCATCTTGGCTGCATCCCGAAGGGGCAGTCCATGGGTGACGAGCGCGGCGAGTACGGCGGCTGGTTCTGCCCATGCCACGGATCGACGTACGATACGTCGGGACGCATTCGTAAGGGGCCGGCGCCGCGCAATCTCGAGGTGCCGCCTTATGCGTTCGAAACAGATACAAAAATAAAAATCGGTTAAAGGGGAGAGCACAAATGGGAGGCTCGACCTCTAGTTACGTGCCGACGTCACGTTGGGGCAAATGGCTCGATGAGCGGTTGCCGATCGCTCGATTGATGAACGACAGTTTTGTCGATTTTCCGACGCCGCGGAACTTGAACTATCTCTGGACGTTCGGTGGGATCTTGACGGTCTGCCTTATTGCGCAGATCGCGACGGGCGTCGTTCTCGCCATGCACTATCAGCCGAGTGACGCTCAGGCCTTCAATTCCATCGAGCACATCCGGCGCGACGTGAATTACGGGTGGATGCTGCGCAACCTGCATGCCGTCGGCGCGTCGATGTTCTTCTTCGCCGTCTTCATCCATATCTTCCGAGGCTTCTACTACGGCTCCTACAAGGCACCGCGCGAGGTGCTTTGGATCCTCGGCGTCATCATCCTGCTGTTGATGATGGCGACGGCGTTCATGGGCTACACGCTGCCGTGGGGACAGATGAGCTTCTGGGGCGTGACCGTCATCACCAACCTCTTTTCCGCGCTCGACACGATCTATAACGGGCTCGGCACGGCGGTCGTCGAATGGCTGTGGGGCGGATATGCGGTCTCGGGCGTGACGCTCAATCGCTTCTTCGCACTGCATTATCTTCTGCCGTTCGTGCTGACGGGCGTCGTCGGTCTGCACATCTGGGCGCTGCACGTCGCCGGGCAGAACAATCCGACCGGGCTCGATATCAAAGAGCCGTCCGACTCCGTGCCGATGCATCCCTATGCGACGGCGAAGGATGCTGTCGGAATTTTCGCGTTTCTTATTCTCTTCGCGTGGTTCGCGTTCTTCATCCCGGATTACCTCGGGCATGCGGACAACTATGTCGAAGCCAACCCGCTGGTGACGCCGCCGCACATCGTGCCCGAATGGTACTTCCTGCCGTTCTACGCGATCCTGCGCGCCTTCACGAGTTCGTTCCTCGGCATTCCGCTCGGGCAGTACGCGAAGCTTTGCGGCGTCATCGCGATGTTCTCGGCGGTGATCATCATCGCGTTCGCGCCTTGGCTCGATACCTCGCGCGTGCGCTCGGCGAAGTACCGGCCGATCTTCAAATGGTTCTTCTGGGCTTTCGTCTTCACCTGCGTGGCGCTGGGCTATCTCGGTTCCAAGCCGGCGGAAGGCGTCTACGTCACCGCGGCGCAGATCTTCACGGTCTGCTACTTCCTGTTCTTCCTCGTGGTGATGCCGGTCGTCGGCCTCATCGAAACGCCGAAGCGGTTGCCTCGCTCGATCACTGAAGACGTATTGAGCAAAAGCGGCGGCGCGGGCTTGCCGACCGGAGCGACCGCCGCTCCTGAAGCGCGCTGAGGAGGAGAGTGATATGAAAAAGCGTTTCTCTCTCACCCTGATGTCCCTCTTCGCCGCGACCGTTGCGATCAGCAGCGTATCGGCTGAGGAAACGGGCCATACGGAAATCGAACGGCAGAAGTGGACGTTCGGCGGCTTCGCGGGACAGTTCGACAAGGCGCAGCTTCAGCGCGGCTTTCAGGTCTACAAGGAAGTCTGTTCGAACTGTCACGGCTTGAAGCGGCTTGCGTTCCGCAATCTCGTGCAGCCGGGCGGACCGGAATTTCCGGAAGACGCAGTGAAGGCCCTTGCCGCAGCGTGGCCGAACCAGATCACCGACGGTCCGAATGACGAAGGCAAGATGTTCGAGCGGCCGGCGTTGCTCTCCGACCCGATCCGCGGCCCTTATCATAACGACAAGGAAGCGCGTGCGGCTCAGAACGGTGCGCTTCCGCCCGATCTCTCGCTCATCGCGAGGGCGCGCGACAGTCATCGGGAAGCGAGCTGGTACGTTCATCCGTTCCTGATGCTTGGCGACATTCTCAACGCCTATCAGGAGGGCGGCGCCAACTATGTGTATGCGCTTCTGACCGGCTATTCCGAGGCGCCGGCGGACTTCAAGTTGATGGACGGCCAATACTATAACAAGGCCTTCGCGGGCCATCAGATCGGCATGCCGCCGCCGCTGACTGACGGGGCTGTCCCCTACCAGGACGGCACGCCCCCGACGGTCGACAACTATTCCCGAGACATCGTCGCATTTCTGTCATGGGCAGCCGACCCGTCGCTCGATCAGCGCAAGCGGATCGGATGGCAAGTTCTGCTATTTCTGATCGTCACGACCACACTCCTCTATCTGGGGAAAAAGCGCATCTGGGCCAACATCAAGCACTGATCTTGGTACTGGCTGGCGCTTGTGACGATTTGCAAACTGAGAAAGCCTCGCTTGCGAGGCTTTTTTTCTTTTAATTGTCGCCACGGGTCGGGACAGGGAGATCAGCGAGCATGACGGCTACGGTTCTAGGCATTGTTGGCGGCAGCGGCTTCTATCATCTGCCGGGTCTCGCCAATCCCGAATGGAAGGCGATCGACAGCCCTTGGGGGACGCCTTCGGACGAAGTGCTGTTCGCTGACATCGACGGGCTGCCCATTCGCTTTCTGCCACGGCACGGGCGTGGCCATAAGTTGTCGCCGAGCGGCATCGATTATCGCGCGAATATCGACGTCTTGAAGCGGGCAGGCGTGACCGATCTCGTTTCCGTCTCAGCTTGCGGATCGCTCAAGAAGAAGTACAAGCCGGGCGACTTCGTGCTGCCCGATCAGTTCATCGACCGGACATTCGCGCGTGAGAAATCGTTCTTCGGCAACGGCTGCGTCGCGCACGTCGCGATGGGCGACCCGATCAGCCCGCTCTTGTTCAAGGCGCTCGAGAAGGCGGCCAAGCACGAGAAGATCGAAGTTCATAGCGGCGGCACCTATCTGGCGATGGAGGGGCCGCAGTTTTCAACGCGTGCGGAGAGCAATCTCTACCGGTCCTGGGATTGCGACGTCATTGGCATGACCAACATGCCGGAGGCCAAACTCGCTCGCGAGGCCGAGATCTGCTACGCCAGCGTTGCGATGGTGACCGATTACGATTGCTGGCACGACGATCACGGCGACGTCGATGTGGCGGCGATTCTCGAAGTGATGAAGGACAATACGGAGAAGGCGCAGCGTCTCGTTGCCCGGCTGGCGCGCGATTTTCCGCGCGAGCATCCGGCTTGTCCGATTGGCTCCGATCGCTCGCTCGATGTTGCGATCATCACGCCGCCAGAAGCGCGCGATCCGGAGCTTCTGAAGAAGCTCAAGGCGATCGCTGGCCGCGTTCTTTTCTAAAGTCGGGCGGTGGCGCTCAGTTCGGGAAGCTGATCAGGATCTTCATCTTGATCAGCGCCGGAAAGACCGCCTCCAAAGCCGCGCCCATCACCCAGAGGATCGCGCCGAGCAGGAAAAGTGCCGGAATGCTCGCAATGACGGCCTTCAGAAAGAACGTGACAAGCTCGACGAAAGGCACATCGAACCGGCGCACCGTAGCGGGAACCGGATCTTTGCCGGTGTCTATTTCGTCCGTCGCATAGATTTGGGGCCGCGGACTAGAGCCGCGGTCCGCTGCGCCCATTGGTAAGCTCGGCGCCGCAGCACGCTCCTGGGCCGCACGTTCGCGGGCTTCTCTGGCGCGGGCCTCCTTTTCGCGGCGAAAGGTCCTCGGCAGGTCCTCTCCGTCATCCGAGAGGGGGTCGAAATCGGGGCTGACCGTTGCGGAGGGGCCTTGGGCTGCCATCGCGAAGTCCTTCAAGAGCGTGTCATAAGCGTGCGCCGAATCATTCAGCACATGCGCGTTGCTCTAAAACTACCTAGAAGTAAGAGATATTGCTATTTTGCGCCGTCAATTTGGCGGGAGTGAGCCACGTGAAGAACCTCGACGGTCTTGAAGACCTCATTCGAACGATCCCCGATTATCCCAAACCCGGCATCATGTTCCGGGACATCACCACGCTACTCGCGGATCCCATAGGGCTCAAAAAAGCCATCAAGGGGATGGCGAAGCCGTTCGAAGATGGCAAGGTCGATGCCGTAGCTGGTATCGAGGCGCGCGGCTTCATCCTCGGCGGCGCCATCGCCGATCGTCTCGAATGCGGGTTCATTCCGATCCGCAAGAAAGGCAAGCTGCCGTGGAAGACGATCGGGCAGGAGTATACGCTTGAGTATGGTGTCGACGTGATCGAGATTCACGAGGATGCTGTTCAGAAGGGCGAGCGCGTGCTCATCGTCGATGATCTCATCGCGACAGGCGGCACCGCCGAGGCTGCCGTGAAGCTCATTCACCGTTCGGGCGGAACCGTCGTCGGCGCAACATTCATTGTGGACCTTCCCGATCTCGGCGGCATGCAGCGGCTCGAGGCCCTCGGTGTTCCCCGTCATGCGCTCGTCGAGTTTGGAGGGCATTAGGGTTTCCCATTGGACCTGCCAAAGGAACATCTGAGTGACGCGCTGGATCGGATCGCCGCCTGGCGGACCGATCCAGACACGTCGTTGTCCTGCCCCGTCTGCGGAGCGTCCGGCGTCGAGATCATCGACCGGTCAGCGCGGCCATACTCGGAATGGTACGCGATACGGTGCGCGCGCTGCGGCCTTGATGGTGCTGTTCACATCCCGCTGGCCGGTCCGGCTGCGTATTGACGATGGCGAATGATCCTCCGGAGATCGTGCTGCTGCCGGGTCTCGATGGGACGGGCGATTTGTTCGATCGCGTCGTTCCCCACCTCGCACGCGATTTCACGGTGACAGTCGTCCGCTATCCGCCGGACCCGACGCTTGGATATGCGGGCTACGTCGAGCTGGTTCGCAACGTCATCGGCAGCCGGCCGGTCTACGTGGTGGGTGAATCGTTCTCCGGACCCGTCGCGGTGCTCATTGCGGCGCAACTCGGAGCGCAGGTGCAGGGTATTGTGCTCGCTGCGTCGTTCGTCAAAAACCCATGGCCGGGCTGGCTCATTCGCAGGTCTACCCGCGTCGACCCGCGCGCGACGCCGCCAAACATAAGGAACGCCATCCTCATGGGGCCTTACGGCGACGGGGAGCTTCGGGACGAGGTCGAGAAAATCGTTCAGTCTCTGCCGCGCGCGGTGCGGAACGCCCGGCTGCGCGCCGTGGCGGAAGTCGATGTCGAGGCGGACTTTATGCGGCTGGAATGTCCGATTCTGGCACTGCACGGACGCTCCGACTGGCTGGTGCGCAAATCGCTCATGCAGAAAGCCATCGGCGAAAAGGGGCGGGCGCGTATGATCGTCTTCCCGGCGGCGCATATGCTACTGCAGACACAAGCGGCGGCGGTGGCCACGGAAATCATTGAGTTCACGAAATCATCGGCGGAGGAGAACTATGAAGCTTAATGGGATTCCCTCGCGCACAATCTGGCTCGAAGCCGACGGGTGGTCGGCCGGCATCATCGATCAGACGGTGCTGCCGCATAAACTCGTGCGATTGACGCTCAAGACGGTCGAGGACGCTGGTCACGCCATCAAAGCGATGCAAGTGCGCGGTGCGCCGCTGATCGGCGTGACCGCGGCTTATGGCATGGCCCTCGCCATGCGCACCGATCCGTCCGACGCGAACCTCGAACACGCGGTCACGTTTCTCGGCGAACAGAGGCCGACGGCCGTCAATCTGCGCTGGGCTCTCGAAGATCTTCGGGCGACGCTCGCTCCGCTGTCGCCAAAGTCGCGCGCGGAAGCGGCTTATGCCCGTGCCGGCGAACTGGCGGAAGAAGATGCTGAGACGTGCCGCCGGATCGGCGTCAACGGACTTCAGCTGATCAGAGACATCGCGGAGCGGAAAGCCGGCCGTCCGGTCAACGTCCTCACTCACTGTAATGCCGGGTGGCTCGCCTGCGTCGACTGGGGAACGGCGACGTCGCCGATTTATCAGGCGCATGATGCGGGCATTCCGGTTCACGTCTGGGTCGACGAAACGCGACCGCGCAATCAGGGCGCGGCGCTGACCGCGTTCGAGCTTCTGCAACACGGCGTTCCGCATAGCCTTATCGCCGATAACGCTGGCGGTCATTTCATGCAGCGCGGCGATGTCGATCTCGTTATCGTGGGCACGGACCGGGTGACGGCCAATGGCGACGTCGCGAACAAGATCGGGACGTATCTCAAGGCGCTGGCGGCGAAGGATACGGGCGTGCCGTTCTATGTCGCGCTTCCCTATTCCACCATCGACTGGCGGACGGACAAGGGCGCGGACATTCCGATCGAAGAACGGAGCGAGGAGGAAGTTCTGCGGGTGCAGGGAAAGCTTTCGAATGGCGACGTCGGGTCGGTTCTCATCGCGGCGGAGGGCACGCGCGCGCGCAATCCGGCTTTCGACGTGACGCCCGCGAGGCTCGTCACAGGGTTCATTACGGAACGTGGCATTTGCCCGGCTTCGCGCGAAGGGCTTTTGTCGCTTTACCCTGAGAAGACGAGCGCAGCGGCGTGACGGTCGTGAAGCGGGTCACCGAAAAAGCGTTGAGGAAAGAGATCATCGCAACGGCGCTGTCGATGAGCCGTTCCGGACTGACGGCCGCGCGATCCGGCAACGTCTCGTGCCGTTTCAAGGATGGGATGCTCATCACGCCATCCGGAAAGCGCTACGAGGAGACGGAGACGGAAGACATCGTCTTCGTCGCAGCGGACGGCAGCGTTCCGAAGGGGCAGGGCAAGCCCTCGACCGAATGGCATTTTCACTTGGCCGCGTATCATGCACGCCCGGACCGCAGCGCTGTCGTGCACACGCATTCGACGCATGCGACGGTTCTCGCTTGCGCGCATAAACCCATTCCGGCGTTTCATTACATGGTGGCGGTCGCGGGCGGGAAAGACATTCCGTGCGTGCCTTACGCGACCTTCGGAACGGAAGAACTCGCGCGACATGTTGCTGCGGGACTGAAGGATCGCGACGCCTGTCTCATGGCCAATCACGGTCAAATTGCGCTTGGCAGATCGCCCACTTACGCGCTCGAACTTGCCATCGAAGTGGAAGTCCTCGCGGAGCAGTATTACAAACTTCTGAGCACTGGCGCGGAGCACTTACTCAGCGACGCGGAAATGCGAAAAGTCGTCGAGAAATTCAAGGGTTACGGCAAAAACACCGAACTGGATCAGGCGGATAATTAGTCCGGCGCACATTGAGTTTGGAATGCCTATAAGATTGCCTTATAAGATTTCCTTGAAAAAAAGATTGGAGGCGAAAATTTTTCTGATCTAGGTCGTTTGGGTTTCCTCCAGGAAGGATTTTTCACGATGACCGACATCAAAAAATTGACGACAACCGCCGGCGCCCCCGTCGCCGACAATCAGAATTCGCTGTCGGCAGGGCCGCGCGGTCCGCTGCTCATGCAGGATTACCAGCTCCTCGAAAAGCTTGCGCACCAGAACCGTGAGCGTATTCCCGAGCGTACCGTTCACGCCAAGGGCTGGGGCGCTTTCGGTACCCTCACCATCACAGGCGACATCTCAAAGTTCACGAAGGCCGCCGCGCTGCAGCCGGGCGCCAAAACCGAGATGCTGCTGCGCTGCTCGACGGTCGCCGGCGAACTCGGCGCCGCCGACGCCGAACGCGACGTGCGCGGCTTCGCGCTCAAGTTCTACACGAGCGAGGGCAACTGGGATCTCGTTGGCAACAACACGCCGGTGTTCTTCGTTCGCGATCCTTACAAGTTCCCCGACTTCATCCATACCCAGAAGCGACATCCGAAGACGAACATGCGTTCGCCGACGGCGATGTGGGATTTCTGGTCGCTTTCGCCGGAAAGCCTGCATCAGGTGACCATCCTGATGTCGGATCGCGGCCTGCCAACCGACATCCGCCACATCAACGGCTACGGCTCGCACACCTATTCGCTGATCAACGCGAAGAACGAGCGCGTGTATGTGAAATTCCACTTCAAGACCCTGCAGGGCCATAGGCACTGGACGAACAAGGAAGCGACCGAGATCGTCGGTCATACCCGTGAATCGACCCAAGAAGACCTGTTCACCGCGATCGAGAAGGGCGATTTTCCGAAGTGGAAGGTTCAGGTCCAGATCATGCCGGAGGCCGATATCGGCAAGCACTGGTACAATCCCTTCGACCTCACCAAGGTTTGGCCGCACGGCGACTATCCGCCGATCGACATCGGCGTGCTGGAATTGAACCGCAATCCTGAAAACTACTTCGCTGAGATCGAGCAGGCGGCGTTCTCGCCGTCGAACATCGTGCCGGGCATCGGCTTCTCGCCGGACAAGATGCTGCAGGCACGCATCTTCTCGTATGCCGACGCGCACCGCTATCGCCTCGGCACGCACTACGAGCATCTGCCCGTGAACGCGCCGAAGTGCCCGGTTCATCACTATCACAAGGATGGTCCGATGAACTTCTTCGGTCAGCAGACCGGCGTTACGGATGCCTACTACGAGCCGAACTCGTTCAACGGACCGGCGGAAGACAAGTCGGCAGGCGAGCCGCCGCTCGCGCTTTCGGGCGACGCCGAGCGCTATAACCATCGTGACGGTAACGACGATTATCGCCAGGTGACGGCGCTCTTCAATCTGTTCAACAAGGATCAGAAGGCGCGGCTCTTCAACAACATCGCGGAAGCGATGTGGGGCATTCCGGATTTCATCACCGAGCGTCAGCTCGGGCACTTCAAGAAGGTGCATCCGGACTACGAGGCAGGCGTGCGTGCCGCTCTGGAGCACATGACGCGCCAGAAGGCTTCGGAGACCGCACAGCAACAGAAGATGCCGCAAGGCGCGGAAGCTGCCGAGTAAGCGGCTTCGAAGATCGATAACGAAAAAGGCCCTGCTCGATGCGGGGCCTTTTTTTTTGATGCTCCCTCTCCCCGCTAGCGGGGAGAGGGTTGGGGTGAGGGGCGACTTCAAGCAATGAGCAAGGGGCTGCCCCTCACCCTAGCCCTCTCCCCATGAAGGCACGGGGAGAGGGAACCCGCGCAACCTCTGAAGGTGTTGCAGCGTTGCTCTGGCAGCGCTCAATGTCATGAGGAGGAGCGAACATGCCGCGTGGAGACAAATCCAGCTACAGCAGCAAACAGAAACGCCAGGCCGAACACATCGAAGAAGGCTATGAGAGGCGTGGCGTTCGAAAGGGCGAAGCCGCAAGGCGCGCGTGGGCCACGGTTAACAAGGAAACCGGCGGCGGCAAGAAGAGCGGCTCCGGCCGCGGCAAGAAGATGTCGACCGCATCTTCGCGCCGGGGCGGCAAGATCGGCGGCAAAGCCGCCGCTGCGCGTCCTGCGGCTGCCCGGAAGGCTTCGGCTGCGCGTGCCGCTGCTACTCGCAAGCGCTCGGCCGCGCGCTCGACAGCTGCCCGCAAGGCTGCAGCCAAGAAAGGTGCCGCGACGCGCAGGCGGCGCGCGAGCTGACGTGAAGCGATAACTATTCCGCCGTGCGGAAGTACGGCTCGACCTTGCCCTTGAGCTTCAACGTCATCGGCCGGCCAGCGCGATCTTTCGCGTTGCCGGCTGCGACGCGAATCCAGCCTTCGCTCACGCAGTATTCCTCAACGTTCGTCTTCTCGACGCCGTTGAAGCGGATGCCGATGTCGCGCTTCAGGATATCTTCGTTGAAAAAGGGGCTTTTCGGATCGTTGCTGAGCCGGTCGGGAAGCTCTGAGGACATGGCTATCAACCCCTAGTTCGCAAATCGGAAGTGCATGACGTCGCCATCCTGGACGACGTATTCTTTGCCTTCGAGCCGCATTTTTCCAGCTTCCTTGGCGCCCGTTTCGCCGTTGCCCGTGACGTAGTCGGGATAGGCAATGGTTTCGGCGCGGATGAAGCCCTTCTCGAAGTCCGTGTGGATGACGCCCGCGGCCTGCGGTGCCTTCGTTCCGCGCGTGATCGTCCAGGCGCGGGCTTCCTTCGGTCCGACGGTGAAATACGTCACGAGATCGAGCAGGCTGTAACCAGCGCGAATGAGGCGGTTGAGGCCGGCTTCCTCGAGGCCCATTTCGGAGAGGAATGCATCGCGGTCTTCAGGCGCCAGACCCGCAAATTCGCTTTCGATCTTGGCCGAGATGACGACGACGGCCGCGCCTTCCGCCTTGGCGCGCTCTTCGACTTGCTTCGAATAGGCGTTGCCGTTCGCGGCGGCGCTTTCTTCGACGTTGCAGACGTAGACAACGGGCTTCGACGTCAAAAGCTGCAGCGCGCGGAAGGCGGGCATCTCTTCCGGCGTCATCTTGGCGAGGCGCGCGGGCTTGCCTTCACGGAGAAGCTGCAACGGCTTCTCCATCACGGCGTATTGCGCCTTGGCTTCCTTGTCGCCCGTCTTCGCCTTCTTCTCGATCTGCGAGATGCGCTTCTCGAGGCTTTCGAGATCGGCGAGCATCAGCTCGGTTTCGACGACGTCGGCGTCGGCCAGCGGATCTATGCGGTTCTCGACGTGGGTGACGTCTTCATCGACGAAGCAGCGCAGCACGTAGGCCACGGCATCGACTTCGCGGATGTGAGAGAGAAACTTGTTGCCGAGGCCTTCGCCCTTCGAGGCGCCGCGCACGAGGCCTGCGATATCGACGAAGGTCAGGCGCGTCGGAAGGATCTCCTTGCTGCCCGCAATCTTCGCCAGCGTGTCGAGGCGGCCGTCCGGAACCGCGACCTCGCCGACGTTGGGTTCGATCGTGCAGAACGGATAGTTGGCTGCCTCCGCCTGCGCGGTTTGCGTCAGCGCGTTGAAGAGGGTCGACTTGCCGACGTTCGGCAGGCCGACGATGCCGCATTTGAAGCCCATGGCGGGGAGATTTCCGGTTGAGTTGCTGCCGTCGGGTTAAGCGAGCGGCGGCCTAATGTGAAGCCTTATCGGCGGCGTCTGCGGCCCTATGGCTCACCGCGTGAATTTCGTAAATGCAAAAGCCGAATAGCGCGATGGGGCCGGCAGGTTCGTCGTGTAGGACATCGCTTCTGCGAGCGCTTCGGAAATATGCGTACCCTGATCGACCTGGCGGACCGCGATAACGATGAATGGCCGCTGCCAGCTGGTGTCGGTATCTTCGCAGTCAGCGCAGGGGTCAACGTAGCGTCCGAGGTTCAACGTCCACATCGGAATGCGCTCGCCGAGGGCTTCCTGCACCCATTGCGCCGTGCGAATGGCGCGCTCGCCGCCTCGTTGCTCCTCGCGCGCGACATCGCCTTCCTGGCTCGCGAGGCCGACGGCGATCAGGCCGCGCGCCGAGCCCAGTCCTTCGCGAAGCTGCGGTGCCAGAACCTCTTCCTGAATTTCCTGCGGCGACAGGCGGCGGTCGTCCTTCGCGAGTTCGGTCGTCGAGCCGCGGACCCAGCCATAGTTCTTGGTGAGAACGACGACGTCGAATATGGCGCGGCGTCCGGCCCGGTCAGTGCCTTCGATAGGGAAAACGAGCGTGCGGTCATTCCATCGCTTGGCGAAGATGCGGCGAACGCCGGTTTTGTCTTTGTCGGCGGCGTTATAGGCGTCCCAGCCGACAGCGGCGAAAACGCCGACCGTGAACAAGAGGATGAGGGCGCCGACGATCGTCTGGAAGGGACCATCGTTGCGTGAGCCGTTCGAATAGCTCTCTTCCTGATATTCGGAATATTCGGACATGACGCTTAACCCCCGCGACGCTCGGCTATTTATTTATCGCATTTTCTTGACGCAAACCGGTGCCCACTTTGCTTGAAAATGCTCTGACGCGTACGCGTGCGTGAAGAAACGATCACGAGCCGCTATCGCCGGATTTTCGCGCGCCCAGCCATTTTTTCAAGTTCTCGGCCAATGCTGACTGGCGCTTGGAGGCGCGTTCACCGGCGGGGTGTGGCCCCGATGCCTTCTTTTTGGGTGCGCGCGGTTCTTCAGGCTCGCGTTCGGTCTTGCGTGCCGGGGCATCGCTTCGCGGCTCATCGTCATTCCAGCGGGCGACGTCGCTCAGGAAGCGCGCGTCGTCGCCTTTGGCGAGATAAGGACTCGCGTCTGCGATCGCATCGAGCCAATCGTTGAGACCCTCCCGTTCGGCCTTCGCAAAGTCGTTCAGGACGTGATGGATGACGACATCCTTCGAGCCTGGATGGCCGATGCCGAGGCGCACGCGCTTATATTCGTTTTCGATGTGTGCGGTGATCGAGCGAAGGCCGTTGTGACCGGCATTGCCGCCGCCGGTTTTCACTTTCACCTTGCCGGGCGCGAGATCGAGCTCGTCGTGAAAAACGTAGACGTCGGCGAGCGGAATTTTGAGAAAGCGCTGGGCTTCGCCGACCGCGCGGCCGCTTTCGTTCATGTAGGTTTCGGGCTTCAGAAGCGTGACGCGTTCGTTGCCGATCGAGCCTTCCGAGACGAGGCCCTGGAACTTCTTCCGCCAGGGGCCGAAGCCGTGGCGTTCGGCGATGCGATCGACCGCCATGAAACCGATGTTGTGACGATTGGCGCGATATTTCTCGCCAGGATTACCAAGTCCGACGAAGAGCTTCATTTTGGTGGCGCCTTCCGACTTGCCTCCGGCAAGCCGGCCGGACGGCGCGCTTCGCGGAGGTCATTGTGACGCGCCCGGCTTTGCGCTTCGCGGAGCGGCTGAAGAGGCGCCATTTCCAGCGTGGAGACCGGCGCGATCATAGGATCGCGCCGGTTCGTGATCGTCTTACTTCTTCGCTGCGGGCTTCGCAGCAGGTGCTGCCTTGGCAGCAGGAGCAGCCTTGCCACCGGCAGCAGCGGCAGGTGCCGCCTTGGCGCCGGCTGCGGGAGCCGCGCCCTTGGCGTCGGCGGCCGGTGCGGCAGCGTCAGCCGTTGCGGACGCTGCTTCGTCGTCACCCTTGAGCGCGCCTGCGATCGTTGCGATCGTGAAGTCGCGGTTCTTGATGACGGGTGCAACGCCTTCCGGCAGCGTCACTGCCGAGATGTGGATCGAACGGCCGATTTCCATGCCTTCGAGGCTGACCTCGAAGAAGCGCGGGATCTTCTCGTAGGGGCAATACACTTCGACATCGTGGCGAACGATGTTGAGAACGCCGCCACGCTTGAGGCCGGGCGACAGCGTTTCGTTGACGAAGTGAACCGGGATCGAAACGCGGATGACGCCATCCTTGCCGACGCGCTGAAAGTCGACGTGAAGGGGGGTGTCGCGTACGGGATCGACCTGTACGTCGCGGGCAAGCACGATGTGCTTCTTACCTTCGACGTCGAGTTCGATGGCCGTCGAGGTGAAATGGCCGCGAAGGACCTGTTTCCAGAGCTCGTTGTATTCGAGGTTGATCGTTTCCGAGGGTTCGTGGTTGCCGTAAATGACGGCAGGCACACTTCCATCGCGGCGAGCTTGGCGTGCGGCCCCCTTGCCGGCACGCGGGCGCGCCGTAGCCTTGAGCGTGATGAGCTCAGACATGGCATCGTCTCCGAGTGTTGAAGCTCTCCTGCCTATCAGAAGAGCCAAATAGCCGCGTACCGGCCTCCAAGGGTGCCGGGCGGCGTCTCAGGAAGGTCTTCATGAGATTGCGCGTGTATAACCGGGGTTCTGCATAGGTGCAACGGCCCAAACGCGGGCGATTGCGCCCATACAAGGCTAACGGGAGCGGGTCGGCCCGCTGGAAAGTTGCCGCGAAAATCAGCATATTGGGGCAGATTTAGCTCGCAAGCGATTAGTGACCCCGTGAAGGCGGGTAATGGAGATGCCTGGAGTGATCGCCAAAAAGCCTACGAAGCGCCGCAGTGCGGCCGACCAGGACAAGATCATTGTCGAGGCGCTGAGAGGCGTCGGGCGCCCCATGAGCGCCTATGAGCTGATCGAGGAAGTTCGGGGCAAGGGCGTCAGCGCGCCGCCGACGGTTTACCGGGCGCTCCAACGGCTCATCGAGGATGGCCTGGCCCACCGGCTCGAAAGCCTTAACGCTTTCGTCGCGTGCGATCATCCGCACCATCACGGCAAGGCGGTGTTCGCCATTTGCGACTCTTGCGGCACCGTTAAGGAATTCGATAATCCGACCGCGGTCAAAAGCCTGCAGGCCTGGGCTGGAAAGAACGATTTCAAGGTGCGGTCGATGACGATGGAGATCCGCGGGCGCTGTGGCGACTGTGCGGGATCCGCAGCAGAGGGCAACGGCTGATGCCGTCGAACTCCCGTCAGTAGAAGAGGCTCGAAACGCTTTCTTCGCGGCTCGTCCTCAGGATGGCTTCGCCGATCAGCGGCGCAATCGAGATCACGCGAATATTCTTCGCGGCTTTCACTGCTTCGGTCGGAAGGATCGAGTCGGTGATGACGAGCGATTTCAGGCGCGAATTCTGAATGCGGCTGACTGCGCCTCCCGAGAGCACGGCATGGGAGATGTAAGCCGATACTTCCGTCGCGCCGTTCTTGAGCAAGGCTTCCGCCGCGTTCACGAGCGTTCCGCCGGAATCGATGATGTCGTCGATGAGCACGCAGCGCTTGCCGTCGACTTCGCCGATGACGTTCATCACTTCGCTTTCGCCCGGACGTTCACGGCGCTTATCGCAAATCGCGATCGGCGCGCTGATACGCTTGGCGAGCGCGCGGGCGCGAACGACGCCGCCGACGTCCGGTGAGACGACGACCACATCTTCAGTGCTGCCGAAGTTCTCTTCGATATCGCGCGTCATGACAGGCGCGGCGAAGAGGTTGTCCGTCGGGATGTCGAAGAAGCCCTGGATCTGTCCGGCGTGCAGATCGAGCGTCAGAACGCGGTCGGCGCCGGCGCGCTCGATGAGGTTGGCGACGAGCTTGGCGGAAATCGGTGTTCGGGGGCCGGGTTTGCGATCCTGGCGGGCGTAGCCGAAGTAGGGGATGACCGCGGTGATCCGGCGGGCCGACGAGCGCTTCAGTGCGTCGAGCAGGATCAGCAATTCCATGAGGTTGTCGTTGGCGGGGAATGACGTCGACTGGATGACGAAAACATCCTGGCCGCGTACATTTTCCTGGATCTCGACGAAGATCTCCATGTCCGCGAAGCGCTTCACCTGGCCTTTGGCCATGGGAAGCTTCAGATATGAACAGATGGCGTCGGCTAGTGGCCGGTTACTGTTTCCCGCGACGATCTTCACGCCCAGCTTTCCCCGGCCATCCAAACTTCGAGCGTCAACCTTGGTATCAAAAGGCATTTGCGCTCCAGAAGCCTCGTTATGCGCGGGCTTGTAGCAATTGGGCCCGGACAGTTCAACTGTCCGAGCCCAATGTTGTCATCGTTATGAAGCTTAAGACTGATATCGCGCACAGTTTGCTTAATCTGTGCTCTTCGCAGGTAAAAGCTTGATAATTCCTTGCGCTGCCGCCGCTGCGGCCGCATCAGCCGTCTTGCCCCAGGAGCCGTCGAGCGAGCCCTGCGGTACTTCGTTCTTCTGCGACACGGTGCCAAGTTTCTTGCCGGACGGATCGATGACGTTCCAGTCGATCTGGATGGGCTGCTTGCCGTCCTTGCTCTGGCCCATCGCGACCTTGCCTTCGACCTTGTAAGCCTGGGCGTTGGGCGTCGTTGACAGAGCCAGGCCACTCTTGGTCAGCTCACGCTGGATTGCGGTCGTCAGCGTGGTGCTGCCGTCGCCCGGAGCGCCCGTCACCATCGGCACGATGGCCGTGATCGGTCCTGAGGTCGTGATGCTGCCAGTGGTCGGCGCAATCGGCGCGGCATTCGGCGCCGTCGGATAGGATGGGCTCGGCGCCGGGCCGGCGTTATTCGAGGCCACGACCGTCGAGGCTGCACCGGGCGTCGAAGCGGTGTTCGCTGCGACCGGAACGCTTGCGCTCGCGGACAACCAGGTCGCGATCTGCTTCGACGTCTTGTCGGCAATGCTTTGCACGACAGGCGGCGTGACGGCGGCCCAGGGATCCTTGCCAGCTCCGCCAATGATTTCTTCGCCGGTGATGCGATGGACGCGCTTGCCGCTCTGATCCGTGATGTCCCAGATGTAGGAGATCTTCGCCTTCGTCTTTTCGCGGGCGGCGACGATGTAGCCTCTCACGACGTATTCACCCGTCGCGTTGTTTGCGGTTGCAACCTGAATGCCGTTTTTGCCGATCGACGAGGCGAGCTGAGCTTGCAGGTCGCGAGCCACATTGTCCGGGGAACCGATGACGGGCGCGATCGCGATTTTTGCAGACTGCGCGGCAGCCGGGGCTGTTGTTGTCGGCGGAAGGGTCAGCGACGCTTGAGGTGTGTTTCCGCCGCCGCTTAAGATGTTCGACGCCGACTCGCAGCCGCCCAATCCCAACGTGGCGAAGGCAGCCAAGAGCGCTGCCCCGATCACCCGTAGACGCATTCCGCGCTTGCGCGCAGGTTCAAACGAAAAGGTCGTCAATGGACGTCCCCCCTTATCCAACCGCGACTTCCCGGCGGCCGGAAAACGCTACCCCCGCGGCCTGAACTCCCCTGAAAACTACCGGAACTGACCCTATCCCTCTAGATCAGCCTTTGACTGCCCGTCCAGATGGCAGCCCGGTGAAACTGTTGTCAGGCCGTGCAAACGCAGGTCTTGCCTTGGCATTGCTGTGGATTGTGCAGTTACGCCACGACGATGGCAGAGATTTGTCGGCCGTAATCTGCCTCACCACGATGGGTTTTACGCCGGTAACTGAAGAAAAGCGATTCGTTCTCGCAGGTGCACAGCGACAGGTTCTCGGTATTACTAACGCCCGCGTCCAGAAGGCGGCTCATGACGAAGCCCGGCAAATCGAAATGCGGCCGCGAGCCGTTGGCATCTTGCTTGAAGAAGCGGGCGTTCTTCGGGTCGCGTGACAGGAAGGCGGCTTCGAATTCGGGGCCGACCTCATAGGCGGCCTGGCCGATGCAGGGACCGACCGCGGCCGAGATACGCTCACGGCGAGCACCAAGGCGTTCCATTTCGCGGATGGCGCTGTCGACGATCCCATCGATCGCGCCGCGCCAGCCGGCGTGGGCGGCGGCGACGACGCCGGCTTCCCCGTCCGCAAGGAGCACTGGGGCGCAGTCGGCCGTCAGCACGCCAATGACGAGGCCCGGCGTTCTCGAGATCACAGCGTCGGCGTGGGGAAGGGCATCGCGGGACGGCGCCTCGGTGACTTCGAACGCGGTCGTGCCGTGCTCCTGGTAGAGCGTGACCACGCCAGGGCCAAACTTCAGTTCGTTGCCGCCGAGATGCAATCCGATGCGCCGCCGGTTCTCGACGACAAGCTTCTGATCGTCATTCGAGCCGAGGCCGCAGTTGAGGCTGTCGTAGAGGCCGGTCGAAACACCTCCGTCGCGCGTGAAGAAGCCGTGACGAATGCCGGCGACGGCGTGCAGATTTCGCGCTTCGACGGGTTTGAGCGTCATCGGGGGCCGGCTTTCATGGCATTGATCCAGAGGCGTCGCTCGTCGCGCGGGCTGCGCTGAATCCCGGAAGTGGCGGCAATCCTGGCGAACGGGCGGCGAGCACCTTGAAGCGCGAGCCCATTCCGTTCGGCGCCAGGAGCCGCGCGACGCCCATCTCGATTTCACCGGCGCGCGCAGGGTTCGCGGACATCAGGCGAGATGCCCTTTCAACGATGCCGAGGGCGCCGAGAAATTCTGCCTGGGTGACGGGGCCGTCGAGGACGAAACCGGCGCGGTGCAGCGTCGAGGCGAGGTCATAGAAATTGACGTGAACCGTCAGGTCGGCTTCGCCGGGCGACGCCAAAGGCGATTCATACTTGTGCGCGCGGACCGCCTGCAGCGTGTCGCCGGCGGCGGGAGTCGTGTGACCATAATCGATCATCAGAAAGGCAATGGGGCCGCGTTCGGCCAGGGCCTTCAGAGGTTCGGCGAGCTGGTCGAGGCGTTGGGATTCGATCACCGTTCCCTGTGGCGCGTTCGGCAGTAGGGCTTCGAACGCTTCGTGCGGGCAATTCTTGTCGATCCCTGCGAATTGCAATTCGCCCATGGGATCGAGAATGACACCGCGGATGTGCCAGCCGGATGCCGTCTTGACCCATTGGGCGACGGGCCAGGCATCGAGGAACTCATTGGCGAAGATGATTGCGGGCGGATTGAATTCGTCGAGCTCGCGACCCCAGCTCAGTACATCGCGGAAGTCGGCAAGCGTCGTGCCTTGGATCTCGGCGAGGCCGTCGCTGCTTTCCACCAGATGGACGCGCGTGACCTTCGCGAAGCCCGGAACGATGCGGGCGGCGCGGAGCACGTCGCGCATCATCGTGCCGCGTCCTGGCCCGTATTCGACAAGCGTGACGGGATTGGGCGCGCCGAGCACGCCCTGCCAGACGACGCCCGCCCAGACGCCGATCAATTCGCCGAAGACCTGGCTGATGTCGGCCGCAGTGATGAAGTCGCCGGCGGCGCCGAACACGGGCTGCGTCCGATAGTAGCCGTAGTCCGGGTCCGAAAGGCAGACGGACATGTACGTCTGGACCGTCATCGGCCCGTCGCGGCGGATTCTCTCCTTGATCCGCCGGGACAGTGGCGTATCGCGACGCAATCCAGTTTCCACGGTCACACGACAGCCTTTCCGGCAGCGCTCTTCCGGTTCGCAGTCCAGATCATATAGATGCCGAGCAGAAGCATCGGCACGCAATAGACTTGCCCGGCGGTGAAGGGACCGATGTTCAAGATGTGATCGGGCTCCGGCTCGCGGAAGAACTCGCAGATGCTGCGCGCGATCGCGTACCAGACGAGCCAGATGCCCGTTACGAGACCCGGCCGTTTCAATGCGAACAGACGATGGGTCGCGAACCTTATGATGATGAACATCACGAGGCCCTCGAGCAGCGCCTCGTAAAGCTGGCTCGGATGGCGCGGATTTTCTCCGCCGTTCGGAAAGACCATGCCGACATAGGCGTCGGTCACGCGGCCCCAATGCTCAGAGTTGATGAAATTGGCGACGCGCCCGAAGAAAATGCCGATTGGCACGGCGGCGCAGCAGAGGTCCATCACCGAGCGGGCGCTGACCTTATAGATGCGGGCGAAGAGCAAGATGACGAATGCTGAAGCGATGAGCGCTCCGTGGAAGCTCATTCCGCCTTTCCAGACCTTTATGATCTCGGCCGGGTTCGAAAAGTAGAATTCGGGATCGTAGAGCAGAACCTGACCGAGGCGGCCGCCGACGATGACAGCCCCTGTCATGTAGAGGAGGAGGTCGTCGACGCGCTCCAGCGTCATCGGCGATTTGGCGTCGCGCCAGAGGTTGGGCGTCGATATCAGCCGGCGGATATACAGCCAGCCGAGCAGAAGCCCGGACATGTAGGCAAGGCCGTACCATTTGACCGAAATCGGGCCGAACTCGATGGCGACCGGGTCGATATCGGGGAAGGTCAGAAGGGCGAGAGGTGTCATCGGCGCTCCGAGCGAGGTTCGGCGGTTGGCCGTATCAAGGCCCTGAGAAAGCCTGAATGCGAAGCGTTGTTTGGGAACCCCTGAGCAAAGTCAAGCGGGCATCGTCTGCCGCCGCCGGGACCCGTCGGGGCGCGGCGGCCCGGCTGAGCTTGCGGCCATGGTCGGCAATCGCCATAACTTGTGAACACCCTCAATTTCGAGACCCCAAATGACCCAGACGACGAACAGACTCTTCGACGACTTTGCCAAGCTCATGACGGACGCCGCCGGTGCGGCAGACGGCTTCAAAAAAGAGACGGAAGCGATCATTCGCGGCCAGGCCGAGAAGTTCCTGCGCGAAATGAACGTGGTGACGCGCGAAGACTTCGATGCGGTGCGCGAGATGGCGCAAAAGGCGCGTCAGGAAAACGAAGCGCTGGCGGTACGCATTGCCGCGCTCGAGGCGCAGGTCGCGCAGCTCTCGCTGCAAGGCACCTCTACCGTTTGAAGCGTGCGCTCAAAGCATCCACAGATTAAGCGGCTTTTCACCAGCAAACGCCGCTGAACCGCCTTCCAGACCCCGGCGCGCCCGGGCTTTGCCACTTTGATCGTGGACAAGGTTTGCGCGCCGGTCCGGTCAGCTTGCGACTCGTATGGGCGTCTGGTTTTGTCCGGCGCAGCACTAAGCGGCGCTTTCGATTTGAGTGTTTTGCGTCGTTCGTTAGGCCATCCCGGCGCGCGGCAGACTTGGAGAGCGATAACAAATGGCAGTTGCGGAACAGGGTTCTGACCGCGTTCTCAATCCGATCGATCTCATCGAGCAGCTTGCGCAGAGCCATGATTGGCCCTGCGAGCGGGCAAGCGACGAAGAGCTGACGCTCATCGTTGCCGGGACGTGGGCTGATTATCACATCTCGATCAATTGGCGCGACGATCTCGAAGCCTTGCATCTCGCCTGTGCGTTCGATTTCCGGGTTCCGTCAAACCGTCTGACGGAAATGTACCGCCTGATCGCGCAGATCAACGAGCAGCTTTGGCTCGGTCACTTCGATCTCTGGACGCAGGAAGGCCTCGTGATGTTCCGTCACGCGCTTTTGCTCAACGGCACCGTTGCGACTGTCAGGCAGTGCGAGGCCATGCTGAAGGCAGCGCTCGAAGGCTGCGAGCGCTACTATCAAGCCTTCCAGTTCGTGGTTTGGGCGGGTAAGGAGAGCAAAGAGGCCCTGGTTTCGACGATGTTCGAGACGCAGGGACAGGCTTAAGCCGGGCGCCATCACGGGTTCGGCGTGCTTCGCCGAGGTACCCTGAGAATGTCGTTGAAATTGAATGGTCCGGTGGTGCTTGCGGGCGCCGGGAAGATGGGCGCCGCACTCCTGGAAGGCTGGCTCGAGCGAGGGCTAGATCCCGCGAGCATCGTCATCCAGGAGCCAAATCTCTCAGGTTCGGCTCTCGACCTGGCAAACCGGCACGGGATCAAGGCGGCGGCCAGCTTGGCACCGCTCGACAAGGCGCCTGCCGTCATCGTCGTCGCGGTGAAGCCGCAGGTGATGGACGACGTTTTTCCGGGGCTGGCAAAAGTCTCGGGGCCGGAGACCGTGGTCATATCCATTGCGGCCGGCAAAACGCTTCAGAGTTTCGAACGCCATTTGCAGCCCGGCACCGCCGTCATTCGGGCGATGCCGAATACGCCCGCCGCCATCGGTCGCGGCATCACGGGCGCTGTCGGCAACACGCATGTCACGGCCGCACAGAAGGCGGCTTCCGAGAGTCTGCTTGGCGCGGTAGGCGAGGTCGTGTGGGTCGATGACGAAGGCCTGATCGATGCGGTAACGGCCGTATCGGGCTCAGGTCCGGCCTATGTCTTCCTTTTGGCGGAAGCTCTCGCGGCGGCGGGCGTGGCCGCGGGGCTCGACGAGGCGACGGCGAAACAGCTGGCGCGCGCAACCGTTTCGGGCTCGGGCGAACTTCTCAATCAATCGCAGGACGATCCGGAGACGCTTCGGCGCAACGTGACGTCGCCCGGCGGCACTACGGCTGCGGCGCTTGCCGTGCTGATGCGGGAGGGTAACGGTCTCAAGGAACTGATGACCGAGGCCGTGCTGGCGGCGCAAAATCGCGGCCGCGAACTGGGACGTTGACGGGGGCTGGGATTTCCGTCTCGGTCTCAGTTCGCGGCTGCCAGTGTCATCCCGAACGGGCTGTGGCGGCCCGCGGCGATCGGGATTTTCGGTACCGGTGACTACAGGCTTGGAGGACACCTTGCCAAAGTCGACGGGATTGGCCCCCGGATCCGATGTCCAGAACATGTAACTTCATAACATAACACGCAAATCACAATGCCGTGTGTTCACGCCTTAACGTATTAAAATACAAAAGGATTTTCGGAATTTTTCCCTACTTCGGCAGGGAAATAATCGCACGCAGGCCGCCCATGGAGCTTTCGCCGAGGGCAATGTCGCCGCCGTGGCTCTTGGCAATGTCGCGGGCGATGACGAGGCCGAGCCCGCTGTTGCCTTCGTCCTGATTGCGGGCATGGTCGAGCCGGTAGAACGGCCGGAAGACATTCTCGCGCTCGTGCTCGGGGATGCCGGGGCCGTCGTCATCGACTTCGATGCGCACCCATTGGCCCTCAGGGGCGACGCGGATGATGATGCGGTCGCCGAAGCGGGCGGCGTTGGTGACGAGGTTCATGATGGCGCGCTTCAGGGCCTGCCGTTTCAGCGGCAAGACGATGTCGCCTTTGCTTTTGCGGATCTTGAGATCGATGGTGCAGGCATAGATCGATGCGTCGTCGACGATCTCTTCCAGGAGTTCCTTCAGATTCGTCGGCTTGGCTTCCTCGCCGCCGTCGCCTTTGGCGAACGCCAGATAATCCTCGAGCATATGCTGCATCTCGTCGACATCACCCGAGAGCGCACGCGTTTCTGGCGTGTCATCGAGCAGCGCCAGCTCGAGCTTGAACCGTGTCAGCACCGTTCGCAGGTCATGGCTGACACCGGCGAGCATCGTAGTCCGTTGCTCGACGTGCTGCTTGATGCGGTCGCGCATCTGCAGGAACGCGAGGGCGGCCTGACGGACTTCGCGCGCGCCGCGCGGCCGGAAGTCTTCAGGGATGCCGCGGCCTTTGCCGAACGCGTCGGCCGCATCGGCGAGCCGCAAGATCGGCCGGATTTGATTGCGCAGAAACAGGATCGCGACTGTCAGCAGGATGACGGACGAACCGACCATCCAAAGCAGAAAGATATGCGAGTTCGACGCGTAGGTTTGGCTGCGCGTGGCGACAAAGCGCAAAATGGCGCCGTCGAGCTTCACGCGGATCTCGACGTTCTGGTCGCCGACGGTGTTGATCCAGAACGGCAGCTGAACGTGCTTGCGCAATTCGTTCGAGAGCGCGCGGTCGAGCAAACGGAAAAACGGCTTCGGTCCCGGCGGCGGAAGATCACCGTTCGGCAGAACCTCCATTTGCAGGCTGAGGCGTTCGCGCGCGAGATCGATGATCTTCTGGGCGCCGTCCGCTTTCGGCAGGTCCTCGTAGACTTCGATCAGCGCGGCAATGTCACGAGCGGTCGCTTCCGACAGGCGGCGCGTCACGGCCTGCCAATGGCGTTCCATGAAGGCGAACGCTATGACGCCTTCGAGGACGACGATCGGTGTGATGATGATGAGCAGCGCCCGGGCGTAGAGGCCCTTCGGGAGCATCTCGGCGCCGATGTTGAGCAGGGCCACGACAAACGGGTGCTCGCGGAAGCGCCGATACCGCGAGGCGCCGCTGCCGGTATCCGGTGTCGTTTCGGGCACAACCGCCATTGAAGCTAATTTTCCACCGTTCGCGTTGCCGGGACGAAGCCGGTCATCGCGGTCAATCTGTGTAGAGGATATAGCCCTTGCCTCTGACAGTCTGCAGGTAGACAGGGTTCGACGGATCAGCCTCGATCTTGCGGCGCAGGCGATTGATCTGGACGTCGATCGCGCGTTCGCTTCCCGTGCTGTCGTCGCTCGAGAGCTCGTGGCGGGGTACGGCAACGCCGATGCGCTGCGAGAAGAGCCTGAGGAGATCCCGTTCGCGTTCGGTGAGCTTGATGGCTTCGTCGTCGCGTTTCAGCTCGCCGCGGGCGATGCTGAAGACGCAGCCACCCATCCGGATTTCGTCACGCGGGGCGGTTTGCACCTGGCCGCGGCGAAGGATGTTGCGCAGCCGGAGCAGTAGCTCGCGCGGATCGAACGGCTTCGAGACATAATCGTCGACGCCGGCCTCAAGACCTGAAATGCGATCCTGAGCTTCGGCGAGGGCCGTCAACATGCAGATGGGCACAGGCCGCGTCAGCTTCAGATCGCGGGCGAGGGAGAGGCCCGACTCGCCTGGCATCATGACGTCGAGCAGCACGAGATCGAAGGAGAGACCGCGCATGAAGGCGCGTGCCGCAGCGGCGTCGGCTGCCTCGGTCACGCGGAAGCCATTGCTCGAAAGGAAGCGGCCGAGAAGGCCTCTGATCTTCTGATCGTCGTCTACAACCAGTATGTGCGGGGCGTTGTCCGCTAAAGGTTCGGCTCGATCCTGCGCCATCAGGGCTCTCATGGGTTGTAATCGGGTGCAGCGTCCGGTGCGCCGGTGCGCTGACCTTTGATGAGGGTTTCTACCTGGGGCCGGTCTTTCTCTGTGATCATCGCAAAAAGAAAATTCCGCGCTACGGCATCGGCGCCTGGGCCAAGGTTCGCGAGCGCCCCCTCGATGCGTTTGGCCTGAATTTGTGTCAGTTTATCGTTCAGCCGCGCGCCTTTGGCGGAGAGGTATAACCGGCGCTCGCGCCGATCCTCGTTTCCGGCTTTCTGGATGATGAATCCCTCATCGACGAGCTGCTTCAGAACGCGCGCCAGAGACTGCTTGGTGATCTTCAAAATATCCAGCAATTCCGCGACCTTCAGGCCGGGATTGCGATGCACGAAGTGCAGCACGCGGTGATGCGCGCGGCCGAAGCCGTACTGGGACAGAATGGTATCCGGGTCGCAAGTGAAGTCGCGATAGGCGAAATAGAAAAGCTCTATGTACGCGATCAGGTCGACGAGCGGGGAAGGCCGGCCATCGGTCGTCGCGGAAGCGGACGCATGCCCAGCTTCGGCAAGGTGTTCTGACGGGCCTTCTGACGTTATGTCAGTCATGTTGACTTATTGGCCTCGATTGTATTCTGTTGCAAGCCAAATTGCTGACCTGTCCGGCAGGTCTCTCTGCTTCTGCGCGAGGCGCACTGAAACTCAAGTTTCCGCGGTTTCAGCCTGCCAAGCCCAAGCTTTCCGAGACCCCGGCCAATCTTCGGTACCCGCTAACCATAACGCCCTGGAAGGAATTTCACTCGTATGGCTGACCTCATCCCCTATCACGACCGCGATGGGCTCATCTGGTTCGACGGAGCCCTCATCCCCTGGCGCGACGCGAAGGTTCACATGCTGACCCACGCGCTGCACTATGCGAGCTCGGTGTTCGAGGGCGAACGGGCCTATGGGGGCGAGATCTTCAAACTCACCGAGCATAGCGAGCGCTTGGTTGAGAGCGCTCGGATATTGGATTTCGAAATCCCGTATTCGGTCGCCGAGATCGATCAGGCGTGCCGCGACGTCATCGCTGCAAACAAGCTCTCCGACTGCTACGTCCGTCCGGTCGCTTGGCGAGGCAGCGAGCAGATGGGCGTCTCTGCGCAGCAGGCAAAAATCCATCTCGCGGTCGCGGCGTGGGACTGGGGCTCCTATTTCCCGATGGAGCAGCGTCTCAAAGGCATTCGCATCACGAATGCCGTTTATCGCCGGCCCGATCCCGCCTGTGCGCCGTCGCGGGCCAAGGCGGCAGGTCTCTATATGATCTGCACGATCGAGAAACACCGCGCCGAGCGTGCCGGATATTCGGATGCGCTGATGCTCGATTGGCGCGGCCGCGTCGCCGAGTGCACGGGCGCCAACATCTTCTTCATCAAGGACGGCGTGGTGCATACGCCCGAAGCCGATTGCTTCCTCAACGGCATTACACGGCGCACAGTGATCGATCTCGCCAAGGCGCGCGGCATAACGGTCGTCGAGCGCGTGATCATGCCGGAAGAACTCGGCTCTTTCAGCGAGTGCTTCATCACCGGCACGGCGGCGGAAGTTACGCCGGTTTCTGAAATCGGCGAGCACAAATACAAGCCTGGTTCCATCACCGAAACTCTGCTCAATGACTATATGGAGCTGGTGAAACCGAAGAAGCGCGCTGCCGCAGAATAGCGGTTAGCATCGGCGTTTACGACTTGCACTGACGATCGGAGAGGTTGATGCTTGCGATTTGCGGCTTAAACTTTTCCGGTATTCATGATGGCGAGAGCATTACTTCTCTTCGCTGTACTGATGACCGCTTTTTGCGGTTTGGACGCCGCCTTGGCCCAAGAGGGCCCAGGCGGCGCGCTCGGTATTCAGCGCGACTGCCAAGTTCTTACGACGTGCAATTTTAAACGTGGCCGGGGCTGGCGGGGATGTTTGTCATCCTATTCCTGCCGCCGATGCGAGACCGTGCCCGGACCCTGTGTAGGTGGTGGGCCGAGAAAGCGCATTTGTGGACAATTGATTTGCGATTGGGCGGGGAGTTAGCCGCTCGCCGTTTATTCGCTAGTTGCTGGCGACCGAGCGGCCCTCGCGGGCGATCGCGGTTCTCTGCGCAGCGCGGTCCCCAGAAGGCGCGTTCCGCAAAATGAGCGGTGCGCAGATGGCAAAGAGGAAGGCGGCGATGGTGACGAACAGCGCGCCTACAGCGATCGGCGACAGCGAAATTCCTGCCCAATAGGCGATCAACTCGGCCACGATGCACCAGAAAATGGCGGGGGTGATCGCCGCAATCGCCAGTCCGACGAACCGCGCGGACCGGCTCCACTGCGCCTCACGGACGGCGGTACCGATAGACGAGATCACGGGTGTCGAGGCAATTCGCATGACGTCGAGCATGACCTTTCCGTCGTGTTATTCACTAGAATTCAGTGAAACCCCGATGGGAGTCTGGACTTCTTAGGCAACCCAATGACGCTAAGTGGCGACGCTAAAGACTCGGTAAACGCAATTACTTCAATTCAAACTAACGGCGCAGTCGTTACGCATGACGCGGACAATTGGTTCCCTTCAGCCTAGCTAACAAGTCGAGAATCGCCGAAAGGGATCTGCAACTGATCAACATGTAGATATGGCTTTTGGCAACCGCGATATCCTGTCGATGCCAGAGATCCTGTGGGTATCTGTGGGTATCTAGTGAGTCTGAAATGGGGCCATCCGGTGCAGATTGCGTTCAGAGGGAGCAATGATACGTCTTCTTGAGCATAATGGATCCGTCGCCGGAAGCGCGGTCAGGAATGGGGCCGACGAGCCATGCGCGTGACGGACGCCATCGAAATTGCCGAAACGGAACTCGAGGAGCGCTTCGTGCGGGCGTCGGGGCCGGGTGGGCAGAATGTCAACAAGGTCTCGACGGCGGTCGAGCTGCGTTTCGACCTCCGGGCCAATACTTCCATCCCGGACTACGCACGCGACAAGCTGAAACGTTTGGCGGGGCGCCGTTTGACGATCGACGGGATCATCGTCATCCAGGCGGATCGCTTTCGCAGTCAGGAACAGAACAGAGCCGATGCCCGATCGAGGCTCATCGAGCTCGTCGAGACCTCGCTGGAGCGACCGAAGCTCAGGATAAAAACGAAGCCATCCCGCGGCGCGCGCGAGGAACGGATCAAGGCCAAGACCGTACGCGGAAAGGTCAAGAAGATGCGCAGCCGGAAAGTCGATTTTGATTGATAAAGCAGCGGCGAGGTGGAGACGGTTCGGCAACCGTTGCCGCGAAACTTGCCGCTGCCTTCAGGACGTTCGCCAACCCATCGAAAGATTGGCTCCTTGGTCGGTACCCGTTGCTGTGTTAGCGGCGCTGCCAAAAGGTTGAAGGGCATGGGTACGGTGATGCTAGAGCCAGAATGGAGTCAGGCAGCGTCGGGTTTCCGGCTTCGCAATAAAACTGATGACGTCGCGGTGAACCTTGATCGAGTACTTCCGACCCGGCCCCCAGCTGTCGGTTTGGAATAAGGTTACGAGTTCGGATTGCTCGGCCATGGCCCGCATATTCGAGGCGCTCATATCCTGCGCCCGCCAGCCGGCGTGTCGCGGATCGTCGGCGTGGTGGATGATCGCAAGTGCATCGGGCTTCATGATGCGCTGAAGCTGCTTGAGATAGTTGGAGGTGTCGTGGGCATCTATGTGCACGAACACGTCAAAACTCCAGACGAAGTCAACAGACTGATCGGGAATACCGCTCAGATCGCCGCCAGTCTCGATATATGTTGCAGCGCTGTCTCCGAATTTCGCCCGGCAGGCTTCGATGCACTTCGGCGAGAGGTCGACGAGCCAAAGTTTATCGACCTTGCCGACGAAATACTCGGACCACCGCCCGTGACCGCAGCCGATCTCAAGGACCGATATGTCGGGCTTGATGTTCGGGATCAGGTAAGTGTCGACTAATGATTTCTTCCAACTGTCGTAGCTGTGGCCACGTGTCGTCGCGAACTCGTGGAACTCGTCCCCATCGGCTTGCCAACTGTGGGCGACGTTCCACGCTTCAAGATTTGCTGCGATGCTCGGCACGGCTTCCCTCCGTCACGCATGGTCCTGAGACGCGATATCGTGAGTCGCGGCAGGGCGTCGATCAGTAGAGGTACAGGCGACATAGGCTTGGTGGGTGGGAGCAAGCAAGCTTCGATCTTCCGGCCAATACGTCCATTCCCGATTACGCGCGCGACAAGCTGAAACGTTTGGCGGGGCGCCGTTTGACGATCGACGGGATCATCGTCATCCAGGCGGATCGCTTTCGCAGTCAGGAACAGAACAGAGCCGATGCCCGATCGAGGCTCATCGAGCTCATCGAGACATCGCTGGAGCGGCCGAAGCTCAGGATAAAAACGAAGCCGTCCCGCGGCGCGCGCGAGGAGCGGATCAAGGCAAAGACCGTACGCGGAAAGGTCAAGAAGATGCGCAGCCGGAAAGTCGATTTCGATTGATCGCCTGCGGGTCGGTCAGCGCGCAATTCAGAGGACGCCTGCGCTTTTCAGCCTTTCGATGTGGCGCTCTTCTCCAAATCTCCTCACCAATTCGCTGCGACCCAATTCGCTGCGACGCGCATAGAATTCCGGGTTGTCCCGCAGCTTTTTGACAAGGATCAGGACTTCGTGCGGCTCGCAGTAAAGCGCCGCATCCTTGAAAAGTGGTTCGAACGATTTCGACAGGATCGTCGGCACGCCAGCCAATATCGCTTCCGACGCGGCGCGTGAGAAGGCTTCGACCCAACCCTCGTGGTGAAAGTAGACGTAGACATCGATTGACTGCAGAAACGCCTCTTGGCCGAACGGATCGAACTCAAGCACCTCCCAGTTCGACGGCAATGTGCCGAGGATAGCCGCTGGGACTTTTCCGCCGCCGAGCACCTTGATTTTGATCCCATCTGCCTCCGGATAGGCGTGACGGATGACTGCAGCGTCGCTCGGCCATTTGTCGACGCAGTCGCGCGAGTGACGGCCGATGACGAATGGTGTCGACACTTTTTGCCGACGCGGTTTCGTCACAAGGGAGGGGAAGACATTCGGCCAAAGATCCTGCGTCGCCACCTCCTGGCTGCGTGGCCCTCGGCAGTGTGCTTCAACGATATGGCTGTTCGGGCGCAATTCCGGGATGTGGCCGAGAGCCGACTTCACGTTCGCAACGATGTCGATCAGTTCGTAGTCGACGATCCCATTGGCGCGCGTGGCCGGGTGATTGATGACAACGATCACCCTGTCGGTCTTGAGGTTTTTCGGCAAGAAATCGCTGCTGTTGGCGACAGTCGGGTGTCGGATGATGGTGAGCGGCGCGTAGACTTTTGCGGATCGTGAAAGGAGTGTCGCGCGCCCTTCATTCAAGCACGATGCAATCTTGGGACTTGGGCTAACTCGCTTTCTTCGCCACCATTTCCGGAGCGACCCCTTCAGCGGCGAGGGGACGTGAAAAAGCGCGGTCCGGAGGCCTGCGCCGTGCTGGATCCTGATTTCAGCGGCGTTCGATGTGCTGGTGCCGCCAGGGAATCTGATGTCCGTGATCAAGGCGATGTCGTAGCGACGCCGGACCAGCGGCGGCCAAATGTTTGCGAGCCAATTCATGGTGGCGCAAACGTACCATTGTCCTTTGAGGGGCTGAACGTCGTACGCTTCGTCATACACATGTTAACGACGTGTACTGCCGGGCGCGTTCGTGGATCGCAGTTATGGGAGTGCAAAAAAGCGTGCGAGATTTGGCTCGGGTGCGCCCGATAGTGGGTGAATGGTAGCGGGAGGCGGACTTGAACCGCCGACCTGCGGATTATGAGACCGCCGCTCTAACCACCTGAGCTATCCCGCCACACCTGCCAGCATGCTGGCATTAGAGCGACCGTCTATAGGGAGCGCCGCAGCTTCCTGTCAACACGACGCTCCGTCCCGGCGGCACATGCGTGCCAAGAAAGTTCGATCGAGCCGGGAAGGACACTAATTTCGCTTGTTCCGCGAGGGTTATTCTGCGGCAAGCGGGCGCTCGCTGACCGCCCCTTCCTTGCGGAAGCGCATCATCGTGAAAATGCCCCACGGCCGCAGCGCCTTACGGTCGATCAGCTTCAGTTCGGGGCACACCATCACGCGCGACACGTCGAACACCGAGTGCCAGCCCACGAGATCGGCGAACGGCGCCATCTGCCGCTCGACCCAGCCGCGCACGCCGTCGTCCTGGCTGAAGTGGTTGACGAGCATGACTTCGCCGCCGGGCTTCGTCACCCGCGACAATTCCTGCATGACCTTCTGCGGATCAGGCACGACCGTGATCACGTACATCGCGACCGTCTTGTCGAACGAGTTATCGGGGAAGCGAAGGTTGCTCGCGTCCATCTCGTAAAGGCCCGAGATGTTCGTCAGCTTCTCGGCTTTGACCCGCTCGCGGGCCTTGTCCAGCATCTCCGGCGCGAGATCGATGCCTATGATGTCCAAATGTTTTTTGTAATCGGGAAGCGAGAGGCCGGTGCCGACGCCGACTTCGAGCACGCGCCCTTCACCGGAATTGATGATTTCGACGGCGTGGCGGCGGCCGGCCGTCGAGATCGCGCCGAAGGTATAATCATAAACCGGCGCCCACCGACGGTAAGCGTCGCGGACCTGGCCTTCATCGAGCTGCAAAACCTTCGCTTCCGAACGCCTTTTCTGTGCTCCCGCACGCACTCCCGACGAGGCGTGGAAGCCCGAAGGCTTATTATCGCTCACTGCCCGATCTCCATTCGTCCGCAACCGAATTCATGCGATGTGCCTAGCGGGCCGCGCCGGCCATCGTGGTGTTCCTTACCGCCTCATCGGCGATATTTGTGGCCTTGATCGTTTTTGCAATCCATCCCCCGCCGAGGACACGTCCCTCCGTCCCGGCGTCGGCATAAAACACGCACGCTTGTCCGGTCGCAATACCCTCTTCGCCGTCGGTCAGATCGACCCGGACTGCGCCGCCTTCTTCGACTGTGAGCAAGGCAGGCCGGAGCGCCTGCGACGAGCGCATGCGAACATAAAGGGAGAGACCGTCCGCTGCGACCTCGCGCAAGGGCTTTTCCCCGAGCCAATTGACGTTCCGAAGCATAAGTCCGGTGGTCCTGAGCGCTGCCCGCGGACCGACGACGACTTCATTCTTCGATGCGTCGAGGCGGACGACGTAAAGGGGTTCGGCGGCAGGGATTTTGATGCCGCGGCGCTGGCCGACCGTATAATGCACGATGCCGTCGTGGCGGCCGAGGATGCGTCCGTCGAGATGGACGATGTTGCCGGCGTCGAGCGCGTTCGGCTTCAAGCGTTCGATGACGTCGGTGTACTTCCCAGTCGGAACGAAGCAAATATCCTGGCTGTCCGATTTGTCGGCCACGGGCAGATTGAACGAACGTGCGAGATCGCGCACGGCGGTCTTCTGCATGCCCCCGATCGGAAACCAGAGGAACGAGAGCTGCTCTTTCGTGATGCCGAACAGAAAATAGCTCTGATCGCGATCGGTATCGACGGCGCGCGAGAGGACGGGGCCAGCCTCGGTGTCGTGCCGCTGAACGTAGTGGCCAGTCACGAGGACATCGGCGCCCAGATCCTTGGCGGTGTCGAGCAGGTCGCGAAACTTGATTTCGTTATTGCAGGTCACGCAGGGGATCGGCGTTTCGCCGGCGACGTAGCTCTCGGCGAATGACTCGATGACCTTGGTGGCAAAGCGCGTCTCGTAGTCGAGGACGTAGTGAGGGATGTCGAGCGCTTCGGCGACGCGACGAGCGTCGTGGATGTCCTGGCCAGCACAGCAGCTGCCCTTGCGGCCCGTCGCGGAGCCGTGGTCGTAAAGCTGTAGCGTGACGCCAATCACATCGTGACCGGCGGCCTTCATGATGGCCGCGGCTACTGAGCTATCGACGCCGCCGGACATCGCCACGACGACGCGCTTTTTCGATGTGGCCGCCTGTTTTGGGGCGCGCACTGCGCTGCTGTCGGCAGATGATGTTTCGGTCTGGTTCATACGATCGACTGGCTCGGGCTCGTGGCAGGGGAGCGCAGTAAAGCTCCTACAACAATACCCCGACGCCGCTATCCTTCAAAAGATCCAAGAAATTCAGAGAATTGCCCATCCGGGGGCGGTTGTGATCTCAGCGGGTATTGGGCCTTGTCCATCAATAATTGTCAAATCCGCCGTCTGCAAGGCGGTGTGGAGCCTCGCCACAGGGTTTTGGCCCATTTTTCGCTGAGGAAATGCCCAGACTCCACATTGCTTCAAATCGGGACGGATCGCCTCAACTGCGCCCTGTTTCGGTAAGGTAATGTGGAATTGGCACGCCCATTTATATGTTTTTCACTCAATGGGTTAGTGCTAATTTAATCGCATGCGGTTATAACTAACCCTGGTCAAAGAGTGTGTATTGAGTATCATGACCGAACAGCAGATGAGAGCGCGCGGGCGCTACGTGATCGGACCCGATGGGTCGCCGCTCACGGTCGCAGACCTTCCCCCGCGGGATACGAAAAGATGGGTCATCCGCCGCAAGGCTGAGGTGGTTGCCGCTGTGCGCGGTGGTCTTCTCAGCATCGAAGAAGCTTGCGAGCGTTATACGTTGACCGTTGACGAGTTCCTGTCGTGGCAGCGTTCGATCGACAAGCATGGCCTGCCCGGCCTTCGCGCAACGCGTTTACAGGACTATCGGGACTAACTTTGTCAGGCTGACTTCGTCAGGCTGATTTCGTCAGTTTTCAAGAGTCCGTAGACCGATACAGCAGAGTGCAGTCTAGGGTTGCTGGGCCGGCTTGGCCTGGGCAGCCTTGACTTTTGCTTTTTGAGCCTTGGTCTTCTTCGCCGGTTGAGTTGCGTCTGCCGTCTCGGGCGGCGCAGGTATCCAGCCTGGGACCGGGGAGGTGGCTGCGCAACCGTCAGTGCCCTTCGCCCATCGCGAGACATCGTTTGTCATTGCGGAGGCGTATGCATCCGTCATCTTCCGGTTTTCAACCGTGAGCGTGGCTGAAGCTTCTCCCGTCGGTTCGATACCGATGAGATAGGCCTTGGGTCCGCGCGGGTTAGGTTGCGTCGGATCCCGCTCATGAATGACGATTTCGGCCTTACCCCCGCGCGAAGGTGCGTCGGCCGTCGCGTGGAAGATATAATCTTTCTTGAGCGCGCCTCCCGCGGCGAACCAGCAGCTCATCGCGCCGCGGGCCAGCCGCGAATAAATCTCCGTTGCCGATCCCGTTGCGCCCGGAACGACCTTGCCCGCAGACGCTTCGCCACCGGGGAGCGTTGCGACCGTCGGCGCATTTTGACCGGAGGGCTGTAGGTTCAGAGACTGCAATTCCGGTCCGTTGCCCGCGCAACCCGGCAATGCCGCCACAATCAGCAGCGTCGGCGCCAACATTGATGGACGGCGAACAGGCATTTTTCCCCGAGCGGCGGCGCACATAGACTCATTGCTTGAACACGAATGACAGTTGCAACTCGTGCCCGCCCGGCCTGATTTGGGCAAGGGGTCACAGTCGCACCAAACGGCGAAGCCAACAGAATTTGGAGGGGAGAAAGGCGGCGTCTTTCAGGCGGGCCGCGTCACCTGGGGTACAGGGAAGCTGGGCTCTATGCGAGAGCCCAGCGACCCGAATCAATCAGCGGAGGGCGGTGATGCCAAAAGGGCGGTCACGACGGCCGGCGCGGGGATCGTCGAGGTTAGCGGCCTGCTGGGCGGCACGCGAGAATTGCTCGACGGTGTCGTCCCGTTCGCGAACGGCGGCTGCCAGCTTTTCGCGCAGCCCTTCCGTCGACTGCCTGAGGTTGTCGCGCCGCTGCGCTGCCGCTTTTGCGAAGGTCGAATAGGAGAAATGCGCGCGATCGCGAATGCCCGTGCGATCTTCCTCAAGTTGAATCTGGCGTTCGAGGTCGGCGGCCATCTGATCAAATTCGCGAATAATTCGCTCTAGATCGTCAACCTTCCTAGACTTCTCTTCTACTTCCCGACGCTTCAGGCGCATGGCCATGTCACGTGACTTCATCGTCCGATACCCCAAACAAATTCGAACTTGCCGTATCTTCACCTTACACAAGAAGCGTGCCAACCAAGATGAGGCGTCGCTGCTAGAGTAACAATGAAGAAACGCAGTCATTCCGATGGGCCGTCGCGTTGCACCAGCGTCCGATGACCCTCGATAATTAGGTATGACATACTGCGCTTAAGTTGCGGTAAAGCAACGGGTAACTATTTCTGACGGCCCGTCTCGTTTGGGGTCAAAATTTTAGTCATGCGCCGTCTAGGGCAATCTCACGAATTCTGTTAGCTCTTGATTCGAGCCGAATGCAGGTCAGAAGCGATCGGAGTCGGATAACGGGGTGGGCGCCTCGAAATCGGACTTTGCGGAAGATCTTGTCGGCGATCGAGAGGGGCGCAGTTCTAATATTTTGAAACAATAGCGGGCCATGCTTTGGCGCGAACGGGGATGCTTTGCCTCGGGACCGTCAATAGCGCGACCGGCTTCGCGGGAGCCATGTCTATCTCCAGTTGCCGCCAGGACACCGGCAAGCCACTGGATGGTGAATTAGCTAACGCGAATTAGGGTTTGTTAACCTCTCGTCGCTAACTTCCTAACGATCGCTTAGCTCGATGGTAGTGCGTTGTCTTTGAGCGAAGGACAGACATAGCGCGGACACGGATCGGATAGGGCACCAGAGGGACGGTCATGCGGGTTCTACTCATTGAAGACGACAGTGCCACGGCGCAGAGCATCGAGCTTATGCTGCAGTCGGAAGGTTTTAATGTTTATACGACGGACCTAGGCGAAGAAGGCGTCGATCTAGGTAAGCTTTACGACTACGATATCATTCTCCTTGATCTCAACCTTCCAGACATGAGCGGTTACGAAGTTCTGAAGACGCTTCGTGTCGCGAAGGTCGGAACGCCGATCCTGATACTCTCAGGTCTTGCGGGCATCGACGACAAGGTTCGTGGTCTTGGCTTCGGCGCCGACGACTACATGACGAAGCCCTTCCACAAGGATGAGCTCGTCGCACGAATTCAGGCGATCGTTCGTCGCTCGAAGGGACACGCACAGTCGGTCATCGAGACCGGCGATCTTCGCGTCAACCTCGACACCAAGACGGTCGACGTCAATAATCAGCGCGTGCATCTGACCGGCAAGGAATATCAGATGCTCGAACTCCTTTCGCTGAGGAAGGGCACGACCCTGACGAAGGAGATGTTCCTTAATCATCTCTACGGCGGAATGGATGAACCTGAGCTGAAGATCATCGACGTCTTTATCTGCAAGCTCCGGAAGAAGCTTCAGGCAGCGACAGGCGGCAAGCACTACATCGAAACGGTGTGGGGCCGCGGCTACGTGCTGCGCGATCCGGGACATGAAGGTTCCGAAGCCGCTTAAGATTTCGCGCTACGTCGATCTTTTCACGCGCACTCTTTTTCACGCGCACAGGGGCCATGATGGCCCTTGTCGTGTTTTTGGGCGTAGCTTCGGCAACCCTGCGCGGTCCTGAGAGGATCAGCAAGCTTCCCACCCCTGATCCGGCTTGGGCCTCAAAACCCATTGTGGTCCACTCATGCGCTCAGGGGCCCACGAGGGGCCCCTGATATTCGCAATAAACATTCGATTTAGATCCGTGCGCCGAACCGGCGGCTGTCAGGGGCGCCAGTTTATAGAAAGACGGCCCGTCTGAATGTCGGGGTCGATGTGTGCTGATAGGCCAGGTGTTGCAAATAGCGGCAAGTTTTCGCTCCCGAGGTCGATGTAGCGATATTCAGCTTTGAGCGAGAGCGAATCCCAGATTTTCGTTTCGACACCGGCGCCGATAAATGCACCTGAGATGCGCTTGGCGTCGTATAAGATCGCGCTGGTGCCGACGAGAGAAGCCGTGGTCTCTTCCATTCCCGCGTTCGCGTAGCCGCCGCTGACGAACAGCAGTGTGTCAGGAGCGGTGAGGTATCCGAGCCTACCGCCTACCATCAGTATGTTCTTGAAGCCGCCGTGGCTTCCGTAGAGTTCCGTCCCGGAGACCGTGATTTTATCGTTGTAGCGGAGGTTCGACATATCGGCGTCGGCGAAGGCACCGATGACGAATTGCGGTCTGATCTGATAGTCGTAGCCCACAGTTGCCGAGATGAAGCCGCCGTCATTGCTGACGGGGTTGTTCAGTGCGCTCGCTTCCCCGGGGAATGGGAACGTTTCCTCTTTCTGGGCGACGCTGTAGCCTGCGCCGAAGCCCAGGTACGGTCCAGTCCAGCTTGAGGTGATCGGCGGGATCGAGTTATCGACAACGTCCTTCTTCCCATCGCCAAAGCGGTAGTTGAGCGACATCCTGATCGTTTGGGTTTGCGGCTTCAACGACTCGGTCAACGTCGCTGACGACAGACTGTCATGGAAAACAGCATCCTCTGACTGCATCGACGTATAGCGATACTCAGCCTTGAGGCTGAAGCCGTTGCCAATCAATGTTTCGACGCCGCTGCCCAAGAAGTAGCCGTTGAAGCTTCCGAGACCGGTGCGAAGTGAGTTGGAGCCGGCACTGATGGTTACGTCACTCGGATCAGAGTGGGCATAACCGAACGTGGAGAAAAAGAGCGTCGTTGGTGCGACGAGGTAGCCGATGCGGCCGCCGACAGAGAGTTGATTCCCCAGCTTAAGGTGTCCAGTTTCGCCGAACATAAAATTGGAAAAGTGGGTATCGGTGTCGGAAAAATCGTAGTCGACAAAGACACCTACGACGAGCGGTCCGAACAAGGCGTGGTCGTAACCCGCGCTAAGAGTGAGAAAGCCTCCAGAGCCAGCCTGGCCATCTTTCTTATAATTAAACGAGTCCGGCCCGTCGCTCAGGCGGGTGTCGACGCGGGTGTTCGTCATTTCATACCCGCCGCCGATGCCGATATAGGGTCCCGCCCAGTCGTTGGCGGAAGCCGGTCCGGCGGCGATCGCCAATGTGCTTCCTGCGACTAGCGCGAGGCCGGTCAGTTTCTCGATCATGGCATTCCCCGACAGGTGCACCTGAACACGCGCTGCGCGTGCTTTGACGATGCTGAATCAATGGGCGCATATGTCCCGCTCATTGATATCGTTATCTGATTCGCGGACTAAGGGAGATGTCGCGCCAACGCGCCGCTTCGCGATCAGCGGTGGATTGTTTAAAATCAGCAGAGCAATACGGAGTTAGAGCCATGAGCGAATCGACCGCCAAAACTGCATCCCCGCTCAAGGCGGCAATCGTCCGCGTAACGCCCTTCGAGCAGAACTGCACGCTGATCTGGGACGAGGCGACGAAGGCCGGCGCCGTCGTCGATCCGGGTGGCGATCTCGATCGCATCGAGCAGGCGATCAAAGAAGTGGGAATGAAGGTCGAAAAAATTCTGCTGACGCATGGTCACATCGATCACGCGGGTGGTGCTGCCGATCTCCGCGACCGGCTCGCCGTAAAGATCGAGGGACCACATCGCAACGATGGCGTTCTGCTCGATGCGCTCGAGAAGCAGGGTGAGATGTACGGGATTTCAGGCGTCCGCAACGTGAAGCCCGACCGCTGGCTGGACGAGGGCGATAAGGTCACGGTCGCCGGGCACGAGTTCGAGATTTTTCACTGCCCGGGGCATTCGCCCGGGTCGGTCGTCTTTTTCGACAGACGGCAGAAATTTGCGCTCGTCGGCGATGTGATCTTCCGGGGATCGATCGGACGGACCGACTTTGCTTACGGCGATCACGACGCCTTGATATCGTCGATCAAGACGAAGCTATTCCCGCTCGGCGACGACATCGCATTTATTTGCGGTCATGGTCCGCCGAGCCAGTTCGGTCCGGAACGGCTGACCAATCCGTTTCTGGTCTGAGGCCTTATCCGGCGCCCGGCGGCTAGAAAGAGAACTCATAGTAGCCGCCGAGGCAGCCGAATATTCCGCACTCGCGCTGAAGCGTGCCGTAGCCGCCGTCCGAGATCGAATTGTCGTTGCTGGCGACCAAATCGACCGTCTGCACGCGAAGGGTCTCTTCGCAGCTTCTTCTGCAAGCGGTCCAGCTGCCGCCGGGAAGCCGGACTTCCCAACCCCACTTCGGAGCGCGTCTGACAACGCTCTTGATAGCGCCGTTGCCGAAGCGGCTATAGGCGGTGATCACTTCACCTTGCTTGTAGTTCGAGCGAAGCCGGCCGATGTGTGCATCTGCGGCTGGCGGGACGATTGAAGTGAGAACTGCTGCGGAGACTGCGACCGCTGCCAGCATTTTTGCGCGCATAGAAAATCTCATCCTTTGATGCTCGGGTTTCCTGCTAACGCGACATCGAAATGTTGACGCCCTTGAACGATGGTCCGCTGGTCGCGACCGTTACCGAGTGCGAGCCTCCGGCAATCGAGACCGACATCGAGCCGCTGATACCGCCGCTGATCGCCAGATTCATTCTGTTGGATGACGCACGTCCGGTCACCGTTCCGGATTGATTGTACGTGCGCTCTTCCCAATCGCCGCTCACTGTGCCGTTGGCGTTGGTGAGATTGGCTCTGAGCTCGACCTTTGCTGAAGCGTTGGCGCAGCGAATCGAAAGACCGAGACTCGTTGGTCCGCCGTTATTCGTATAATACCCTTTGCAGCGCAGGCTTTCGGTCTTGCCGTTATCGAAACGGGCGGTGCCTGAGCCGCTCCAAGTGCCGGCGAGTTCGACGAACGGATTGTCCGACGCCGCGGCAGCGGGATTGAACGACAGGGCCAGGCCGACTGCTACAACGGCGACCCACGCCGAGATTGACGCTGCAAGTCTATGATTGCGCACCACGAATTCATCCTTCCAAACTGTGGGCCCCCGAAGCGGCGGCATTATCATCCGATGTGAGCCGATTTGCGAGCCATATGGGAAGGACAATGCTGCGCGTTCAAAGGTGTTGCTGCTGAGCGACAGTCGCGGCCGCCCGTCTGTGCCGAGGTACAGTCGTACGATCGATATGCAGCCTGCGAGTTACCCAAATGTAGCCTCCAAAGAGTCGCGATCGAATTCCAAACTCCCGGTATTGTTGGGTGGCGCTGAGAAGCAAGACAGCGGCATGGCCGCGGGGTGGGACTCGGGGTGCGCCATCGTCAATCGATATGTTGAGGGAGTTCGAGCATGGGCCGGTCATACCGCGTTGCCACGTATGTCGTTGCTGCAGCAATTTCAAGCCTCGTCGCAACCGAAAACCGGGCGGCTGCGCCTATCGATCCGCTGGCGAACCTCGCAGGGCGCTGGGTCGGCATGGCAACGATGACGTCGATGTCGGGACCCTCGTCGAACTTCAAATGCGTGGTGACTTATGTTGCGCGTCAGGATGGCGTGCGCGGCATGCGGCAGACGCTCCGCTGCGACGACGGTTCGAACTTCAAGCTGCACGCGGCGACCGATCTTGCCGTCGAAGGCGATAAGGTCACCGGCGCATGGACGGACAAGATCAACGACATCGGCGGCACGGTCGCCGGCATCGTAACAGCCGACGGCTTCGACGTGCAGCTTTCCGGCCAGTTCTTCGAAGCGCACATGGCGGTCGCCGGACAGGGTTGCGATCAGTCCGTCAAGGTTCTTCCGCAGGATGCGAGCGTGTTCCGCGAACTCGCCGCGACGCTCAAGAAGTGCTGAGTGGCCACTCTCGATATCGTTAAAACGGCTGAACGATCTGACCGACGATCGGCGACGAGTCCGGCTTCGAATCGTAGCGGAAATCCAGGATCAGGTTGAAGACGTTTTGCGGCCAGAAGGCAGGATAGCTGCCTTCGCGGGCGCCGAGGAGTGACGCGATCTCCGGCAGCTTTTTATGGTGCCAGCAGATCACGATCATCTTCCCGCGATATTCGGGCTTCGAAAAAATCTCGGTGATGAGACTTTTGAAGTCCCTGTCTTCGATGTGATGTTGCACCTCGATGTTGAGTGATGCGGCGAGTGGCTTCACCGTTTCGATCGAGCGGATCGAGCGTTTGGAGCGGGCAGCCGCGTAAATGAAATCGGGACGTCCGAACGTCTGAGGAATGTACGTCACGAGGCGCGCTGCGCGTATGACCCCTTCCGGCGATAGCAGGATATCGTTCGGGTCTCCCGTTTTCTCGGCGTGGCGCATCAGCAGGATGCGGCCCGGCGCGCCCTCGGGATGATGTGTCGCCGAAATTTCTTCCGGAGCCATCAGCCCTAATGAACGGGCGAGCGCGCACAGCCATGCTTTCATGCCGCGATCCGGCTTAGCGGAATTGTTCAAGTCATGCCCCTTCCGTGCGCTTCTGTCACGCGACCCCAAAGTCGCCGTCAACGCCGCGGTTCACCGCTGACGTCAAAAGAAATTCGCGCCGGTCTTTGCAGAAATTTGGCGGGCGTTCAAAACGGCTCGATGACGCGGTTGACCGTCGGGGCGCTGCCCGAGTTCGGATCGTATTGCAAATCGAGAATGAGATTAAAGGCTTCGTCCGGCCATGGATCCGGATAGCTGCCGGCGGGGGCGCCGAGCAACGCTGCAATTGCGGGCAAGCTTCCATGATGCCAGCAGATGACGAGCGTTTTGCCCTTGTAGTCGGGGTCGTTGAAAATCATATCGGCCAGATCTTCGATTTCATCCTTTTCCATATCGTGCTCGACCTTCATTCCGAGCGCGTCGGCGAGCGGTTGAACCGTTTCTCTCGGGCGGTCCGAATGCTTCGATCGGGCCGTCGCGATGATGAAATCGGGTTTGCCGAAGGTTTGCGGAATGTAGGTCGCCAGATGTTCGGCGCGCGCGCGTCCGGCTTCGGAGAGATCTTCGTCGCCGTCGTCGCCGGTCTTGTCGGCATGACGCATCAGGATGATGCGCTTCGGGCCGCCGAGAAAGTGTTCGACGGGCGCATAATCTGAGCCCCTTTCGCGGACCTCGGTGCAAAGGGCGCACAGCGGCCGCTTCTCCAGCTTCGGCATTCCGGCGGTGAGGAGCGCCATCGAGGCGGCGGCGCCGGGAGGCTCGAGAAGGAATGCTATCGAAGCGACGCCTGCCAGGAAAAGGGCCGCTGTCGCGGAGCGTCGGAAAAGAGCAGAGACGCGTTTCATTCGTTCACTCCTGCTTGCTCAAACCCACGTTTCACCGCGCAAATCTTTCAGCGTGCGGACCAGGCCGCAAGACACCGGAAGTGGCTTATGCCCCTGCAGTTCGCAGAAAGGAGCCCAAATGGTGGAGGAAAGACGCGCGGCAGGGCGCCCAAGTTTCAAAACCGGGCATAGCGTCAACCCTTACGCAACCTTCGTTGCCTAATTTTGACGGATCAGGCAGGTCAAAACGATTCGATTTGCGACAACGCCATGACGTGCGCCACACCCGACCGCGAACTGCTGCGGCAACTCGCGGACATTCCGGAAGTTTCGATGAGCGGGTTTTCCGTCAGGGAAGGCTTGGCCGGCACCGGCGTGACAGTGATGAAAGGCCGGAACTATTTCGGTAGCTGGCGGGCGGTGGACAAGCAACTTGTTTGGGTGCCTGCCAACCTGACCGAGCCCGGCCACATCGTCGAGACAGTCGAAGAGGCCGTTCGCCATACGCTGCTCCTGATTTTGAAAAGCATCCAGACGCCTGGCTCCGCACCGCCTCGCGCACTTGCCAGCTGATCGCGGCCAAAACCAAAATTCCTCTCAGCGGACCGTTGCAAAGTCAGCGGGTAGACGCGACTGTCAGGCTCTCAGAACGGGAGCGCTATCGTGAACATTCGCCGTCAAACGCTACTGGCAATATTTCTCCTCGCGTCGATATCGGGCGCTGTGGCCGATCCGGTCGAACTGCCGTCGCGCAAGCCCGGGTATTGGGAAATTGCCATTGCACATGGGTCGAAGTCGACGTTCGCGATGACGGTGCATGCCTGCATCGATGCGGCGACCGATAAAGCCATGATGCAGGCCGGGACCTCGGCGATGGAGGCGATGTGCTCCGATCACGAGATCAAGCGCCAGGGCGACGCTTACGTGTGGGATACCAAGTGCACGATGGGTGCGATGAAGACGACGTCGCACGTGGTGATCACGGGTGATTTTCAATCCGCCTATCAGATCGAAATCACCGGAGATGTCTCCGGTCTGCCATCGGCTGAAAAAACACTGACGACGCAAAAGGCGAAGTGGCTGTCGGATGCTTGTCCTGCTGGCGTCAAAGCGGGCGACATGCAAATGCCGGGCGGTATCACCGTCAATGTCAGCGATATGATCAAATCGCTCGGCGTGGCGAAGACGCCGTGGCAGCCCTAGACGCGAAACGCGCGCGCTAATTACTGCGGCCGCTTTTCCGGCAGCCGCAGTCATTTTGTGATTTATGCCGCGAGCACCGCACGCTCGTGTTTTCCTTCCTCGATCTCTTTGATGATTTTGGCGACAAAGGCTTCGAGATCGCCGGGATTGCGGCTCGTGACGATGCCCTCTTCGGCCACGACGGGCTCATCGACCCAGTTGGCACCGGCATTGATCATGTCGGTCTTGATCGAATTGTAGGACGTGGCCTTACGTCCGCGAACGGCTTTGGCCTCGATCAATAGCCACGGAGCGTGGCAGATGGCGGCGACGACTTTGCCATCGGCAAGAAAGGCCTTGATGAGCTTCATCGCGTCCGCATTCTGGCGAAGCGTGTCCGGATTCATCTGGCCGCCTGGCAGAACGATCGCGTCGTAAAGCGAGGTCGATGCGTCGCCGAGCTCGACATCGACCTTAACGGGCTTGCCCCAGTCCTTATTTTCCCAGCCGATGATCGAGTCTTTGTTCTTTCGATCTTTCGGGGCGGCGACATGGACAAGCTGCGCCACGGCTTTTAGCTTCTCGCGCGGAACGTCAAGTTCCGACTGCTCGAAACCGTCGGTCGCGAGAATGAGAATTTTCGCTTTCGAGATTTTGGGCATTGGAGGTTCCTCGATTGCTTTGCAACTGAGAAACAACCGATCTGGCTTGTCGGAGTTCCGCTCTGCGGCATGAGCGGATTGAAGCGCATGAGACGGCGCTCTTCACACCATTTTTCCGAGGATCCTTGTCATTTCGTCCAATGAAAAGGCGCGCAGCGTTTGTGTCCGGATACTCCCGCGTGCGGCAACGCTTAACGAAAAAGCTGTGGCCGTCTCATCGTCAGGTGCCTCGCAGATCGAGACGGCGTCGAATCTGCCGATGGTCCAATACATGTGTTTGACCGTGACGCTTGCGTTCGCGGCCATGGCTTTGAACTTGTCAGCACGGTTTATGGTGTCCTTGGCGTCGTGAATGCCTTTGTCCGTGAAGTTGGCAAGAATGACATACGTTGCCATGAGAGCCTCCATTGTGGTGGTGCTCCCCGTCGCCGCGGATGTTAGATCCGCGGGCGCGACAAATGTAGGAAAATCTGCGGCTGCTACTGGCCAGGGCGTCCGGTTTTCTTGGGGCGGCCGCGGCGGCCCTTCTTCTCGGAGCCGCCCTCGAATTCGCGGGTCCGTGTCGGCATCGTGATGCGCGACGGCTTTTCGCCGCTTAGTTAAATCCCGGCCCATCTCAACGCAGAGGGCAAATCATTGGCCGCATAATCGACCATCAATAGTCTCCGGCGGGCTTGGCTGTGAGAGGCATCGGAGGCGTGTACGATTGCGGTTGCGCAAATCCAAACGTCACCGGGCTCGGCCAAGCACCAAACCTCCGGGGATTGTGCAATGACCTTTGGTATTGCGTCAGTCGGGATGCGGCCTTTCCGATGAGATCCTGCAGCGACACGCAACGGGCCATTGTCGTTACGGCATGGATCAAGGTAGGCACGGAGCGTGATCATACCCTCAATGAATGAAAAGGGTGGCTCGACATGGATGGCCCCCGACTTCGTCGTCCAAGGGCCAAAGCCAGGCATATCGATCTTTTCGCGAACGACGATTGTCCGGTCTTGATGCCAACCGAGCGCCCAGTTGGTTTGAGCGTTCTTGTCGAAGAAGACCGCGCGTACGGCACGCGCATTGTTTCCTAATCTGGTCGTAGCAAGTCGATCGAACGTGCGACCGCACGAAAGAAGCTTTCGTACCGTTTCATCGCCGACGAGGCGAGAGCCCGGCGCGCCGTTTCGCTGACGTTCTGCAAGCTCCGCAAATTCTTCCAGTTCAGCGACCGTCAACGCGTGTTCGACTTTTTCGACGCCATCATTTGAAAGCGATAGTGCGTCGGCATCGCGGTCCTGTGTCTTCATTGTACTACTGCCCGGGCCGGCCGGTTTTACGGGGCCGACCGCGGCGGCCCTTCTTCTCGGAGCCGCCCTCGAATTCGCGGGTTCGCGTCGGCATCGTGATGCGCGACGGCTTTTCGCCGGACTTCACGGGCAGCGAGGCGTGCGGGCCCATTTCATCGAGCGTCGGCTTGTGGGGGCCCGCGATTTTCTCGCCGAACGCACCGGCCTTCACGCGGCTATCGACGTGCTGCGTCCGCGCCGGGACAGGACGGTCGGTGCCCGGCCCCATGTCATCGAGCGACGGCTTCTTGATGCGCGACGTGGACTGCGCGTAGGTCGGCTGCACCGGTTCGTATTCGGTCGCAATGCGGCTGCCTTCGGATTTCGGCGGAGGAACGTTGGCGCTCGCTCCGTATTTGCGCGCGCCCTTGAAACTGCCGGCCTTGTCCTCGATCTCCGACTGCCGCGCCAACGGATCATCGGCGATCGCGAGCTCGGTTTCGCGCAGGCGCTTGATCTCGTCGCGCAACCTTGCTGCCGTTTCGAATTCGAGATCGGCGGCTGCCTCCTTCATGCGCCGTTCCATGTCGGCGATGACGGCTTGCAGGTTGTGACCGAGCACTTGGACATTCTCGCCGTCGGCGAGACCGGCATCGACGGTGACGTGATCCTGCTCGTAGACCGATTGCATGACGTCGGCGATATTCTTCCTCACGCTTTCCGGCGTGATGCCGTTGGCCTCGTTCCACGCGAGCTGTTTCTCGCGGCGGCGGTTGGTTTCGGCCATGGCGCGATCCATCGAGCCGGTGACCTGATCGGCATAGAGAATGACCTTGCCATCGACGTTGCGGGCGGCGCGGCCGATCGTCTGCACGAGGGACGTCTCGGAGCGCAGAAAGCCTTCCTTGTCGGCATCGAGAATGGCGACGAGGGCGCATTCGGGAATGTCGAGGCCTTCGCGCAAGAGGTTTATGCCGATCAGCACGTCGAAGGCGCCGAGGCGGAGATCGCGGATGATCTCGATGCGCTCCAGCGTTTCGATGTCGGAGTGCATGTAGCGGACGCGGACGCCGTTCTCGTGCATGTACTCGGTCAGGTCTTCGGCCATGCGCTTCGTCAGCACGGTGACGAGCGTCCGATAGCCCTTCTTCGAGACCTGACGCACTTCGTCGAGCAGATCATCGACCTGCGATTTCGCGGGGCGCATTTCGACGACGGGATCGATCAGGCCGGTGGGGCGAATGACCTGCTCGGCGAACGAGCCGCCGGTCTGCTCGAGTTCCCAGCCTGCGGGTGTCGCCGACACGAAAACGGATTGCGGACGCATCGCGTCCCATTCCTCGAAGCGCAGCGGCCGGTTGTCCATGCAGGAGGGCAGGCGGAAGCCATACTCGGCAAGGGTTGCCTTGCGCCGGAAGTCGCCGCGGAACATGCCGCCGATCTGGGGGACGGTCACGTGGCTCTCGTCGGCGAAAACGAGCGCGTTATCGGGCAGATATTCGAAGAGCGTCGGCGGCGGATCGCCGGGATTGCGGCCGGTCAGATAGCGCGAATAGTTTTCGATGCCGGCGCAGGAGCCGGTCGCCTCCATCATTTCCATGTCGAAGGTGGTGCGCTGCTCGAGGCGCTGGGCTTCGAGCAGCTTGCCGGCGGCATAGAGTTCGTCGAGGCGCTGCTTCAGCTCGATCTTGATCGACTTGATTGCCTGCTGCAGCGTCGGCTTCGGCGTGACATAGTGCGAATTCGCGTAGAGTTTCACGAGCGCCAGCTCGTCGGTCTTATTGCCCGTCAGCGGATCGAATTCGACGATCGACTCGATCTCATCGCCGAACAGCGAGAAACGCCACGCGCGATCTTCCAAGTGGGCCGGGAAGACTTCGACGGTGTCGCCGCGCGCGCGGAAGGAGCCGCGGACGAAGTTCTGATCGTTGCGCCGATAGTGAAGGGCGACGAGGTCGGCCAGCAACTGGTCGCGCGATAGCTGTTCGCCGACGCGCACCGTGAACGTCATCGCGGTATAGGTTTCGACCGAGCCGATACCGTAGATGCACGACACCGACGCGACGATGATCACGTCATCGCGCTCGAGCAGGGACCGCGTTGCGGCGTGGCGCATACGGTCGATCTGCTCGTTGATCGACGCTTCCTTCTCGATGTAGGTGTCCGTGCGCGGCACGTAGGCTTCGGGCTGGTAGTAATCGTAATACGAGACGAAGTATTCGACCGCATTTTCGGGGAAGAAGCTCTTGAACTCACCGTAGAGCTGCGCCGCGAGCGTCTTGTTCGGCGCGAGGATGAGGGCGGGGCGCTGAGTCTTCTCGATGACGTGCGCCATCGTGAACGTTTTGCCGGAGCCCGTTACGCCGAGCAGCACCTGATTGTGCTCGTGCTTGCCGACGCCTTCGACGAGTTCCTTGATGGCTTGCGGCTGATCGCCTTTCGGTTCGTACTCTGAAACGATCTTGAACCTGACGCCGCCTTCGCTTTTCTCCGGCCGGTCGGGCCTGTGCGGAACGAACGTCGGCATGCCGCCCGAGACGATCGGGTGGCTCGCCATGAGCGGCTGACGGGAGAGGAGTTCTTTCGCCCGCTCGGATCGTTCCTGGGGCTTGGTCAGGAGCGCGGTAAGACTGTCGGTCAGGCTTTCGCCGCCCATCGGCGGGCGCGGACCGGACTGACGGAGTGCAGGCAGACTCGGAAGCCCCGTCGCTCCGCGTTTCGTCGAAAGGTCGGCCGGTGCGAAATAGGAACCCGCTTCTCCGAATCCCGGCGTTCCGGCTTCAGTCTCCATCGGAGGCTGAGTCGGCTTTCCCGATTTACCGCGGGAAGGACGAGGTGCTTTCGGTCCGGATGATTTGGTCGGTGTTGCCACGGGAACAATATAGGAAAGAAGGCTTTCGTCATAAATGCCGATTTGGCGCCACAGTGTCACGTCTGAGCAATAGCAAAAAATTCGGGGCGATTTGGTTCCCGAAAATTCTCCTTACCGAAGGGTATGTACTGGTGTTCTCCGCGGGATGATAGCGGAATGGGAACAACTCGGACGCTGCGCGTTATCGGGTTGTGAAAACGGGGGCCGCCGCCGGCCGAACAGGGTTTGGACGGTCCCGGCGGACGATAACCCAAAATAGCGAATACGGAGACTTCAATGATCACCACCAGATTGATTGCTGCTGCAGTTGCCGCCACGTTCGTCATGGGCACCGGAGCCGCATTCGCCGCCGAAAAGTCGGCCGCATCTTTGGAATGTTCGAAGCAGGCGGACGCGAAAGGCTTGCACGGCAAGGAGCGCAAGAAATTCCGCGAACACTGCAAGCATGAAATGATGCACGGCAGCACGAAGCCAGAAGAAAAGAAATAACTTCGTTTGACGAAAGTCCGACCAGGTGAGAAACCCCGCAGCTTCCTGCGGGGTTTTTTCGTTAGCGGCATACGGCGGGCGATACGCTATCGGAAGATGCTATCCGATGCTTGGAGGGCGTGTCATGCCGCACACGGAAAGTTCCAAGACTGCACTCGTGACGGGTGCCAATCGCGGCATCGGCTTCGAGATCGCGCGGCAGCTTGCGGGTCTGGGCTTCAGCATTCTCGCCGGCGTCAGATCGCGTGAGAAAGCGGTCATGGCCGTCGACGATTTCAAGAAGGCCGGTGTCGACGTCAAACCCGTCATCCTCGACATGGCGAACTCAGGACGCCTGCTCGACGCGCTCACGGAAATCGAACTTACGCATGCGCCGATCGATGTTCTGGTCAACAACGCCGCGATTCTGATCGACGGGCCGGGCGGTTTCAATTCCTCTCTGTTCGATATGACGGACGACGTGTTTCGGCGCACTTGGGAGACCAACGTGCTCGGACCGTCGATCACGATGCGCGCGCTGATGCCCGGTATGCTGACACGCGGGTTCGGCCGCGTGGTCAACATGTCGTCTCTCGCCGGGCAATTGAGCAATATGGGGAAGGGCTATCCGGCCTACCGCGTTTCGAAGGCGGCGCTAAATGCCCTGACCCGGATTGCCGCGGCGGAAGCTGCTGCATCCGGTACGGACGTGAAGGTCAACGCGTGCTCGCCGGGCTGGGTCAGGACTGGCATGGGCGGCAAGGATGCGCCTCGTTCGCCTGAGAAGGGTGCGGAAACCGCCGTATGGCTGGCGACAATCGACAGCGACGGACCCAACGGCGGATTTTTTCAAGACAAAGAACTGCAGGCCTGGTGAGGCCGTTCGATACGTCCGGCGATCAGATTGGCAGGAGTTCTGCGCGTCAGAGCGTGCGGCCGGTGCGGCCAGCGACGACGGGCGCGCCGCCCTGCTGGATTTCCATGACGAAGCGGATGGGACGCGCGCCGGAATCGCCGAGATCCCGTGCGGTCACGAGCACCAAATGGCTCGGGGCAGGCGACGTATCGATCTGGGTGATCTTAGGAGAAAAGTCCGAAACGGTCGCGACTTCGAGCGTGCGCCGGACGCCACCGAGGTTCATCGAAATCTGATCGCCGACAGAGATCGTCTTGTTGACGGGCATCGTGCCGTCACGCATCGCGGACAGCCAGTAGTCTTCCGAACCGGAGATCGGGGCGGACGTAGCCGCTACTACTCCTGCCTTGGCTTCGGTGCTCGTCCGATTAAGGGCAGTCTGGAAGCTCTTGCGCAGGACGGTTTCGCTATTGGCGGAGAGCAGCGCGCCAGCGATGGCGGCAACGGCGGCACCTGCCGTCAAACCCAGCCAAAAGGGTCTCAAGTCCTGCTTCGTCATGCTTCGGCCTCCAGCATTCCTATCAGGCGGCAAACTGGTCTTAGATTCCGTCTCGCCGCTCCCACAGGTACAATCGGGATTAAGGCATTTCAATAGCGCTCAGCGCCACATCGGTCGATTACCCTATCTCGTTTGCAGGAAAGGGCAAATCGCGGAGAGTAAACGCGCTTCACATGCCTAAGAATGGCTAAATTCAGCGCCGCGAGCATCGAAAATGCAACCCCGAGCAGCCCCCATGCCGCGGTTGTGCTCGTTCGGCGGTACACCGCCTCGGCGGGAGAACTGGCGGTCGCGATCTCGACAATCGGCAGCGGGCCGGGATCGGCGACGGCCTTCATGGCGAAGGGCGTGGCCCTGTGGTGGATGCCTGCGAACGCCGCCGGAAAGGTTCCGGCTTTGACCGGCGCACAAAACGTCGTGCTGACCAGAACGAATGCCAGTCCCGCGACGGCTGCATCGATCAAAGGCCGCCATAGATGATTGGAGCACGTCGGCGCGCCGCTGCTTTTCCGGCGTCTGCGCGTTTCCGGCTGAACGCTGACTGGCATTGTCTCAATTCCCTCCGCTCGTCATCAACTCAGTAAGTAGATCACGTGACGAGGAAGTTGACCTGCGCTTCTGGGCGGCGATGGGTTCGGATTGTGGCGTAAGCTCATCAATTGGGCGCCTCCAGATCATTCCGGTGCATTTGTTGCGCTGTAGCATCAGCGCCGATGCGGTGCTTATCGCGAGGCCCGAGAAAACGCCGCCTTGCGACACGGAAACATTGCAATTACGGTCCGCGCCGCTTATTCCGCGATGCGAAAACGCTAGATCTCAATCTCGATAACAGGCCGCTTGAACATGGGCTTCATCGCCGACAGTCTGAACCGTATCCAACCTTCCGCCACCATTGCCGTTTCCATGAAGGCGCGACAGCTCAAGTCGCAAGGCCGTGACATCGTTTCGTTGTCCGCGGGCGAGCCGGATTTCGACACGCCGCAAAACATTAAAGACGCCGCCAAGCGGGCGCTCGACGAAGGCAAGACGAAGTACACGGACGTCGACGGCATCCCCGAACTCAAGGCGGCTATCGTCGCGAAGTTCAAGCGCGACAACGGCCTCGACTACAAAACGAGCCAGGTATCGGTCGGGACCGGCGGCAAGCAGGTGCTCTATAATGCGCTGCTCGCGACGCTCAATCCCGGAGACGAGGTCGTCATGCCGGCACCCTGCTGGGTGTCCTATGCCGATATCGTGATCCTCGGCGGCGGCAAGCCTGTGTTCGCCGAGACGACACTCGAAGACGGCTACAAGCTCCGTGCGGAGGCGCTCGAAAAGGCGATCACGCCGAAGACGAAGTGGTTCATTTTCAATTCGCCTTCCAATCCCACCGGAACGGCATATTCGGCTGAAGAGCTGAAGGTGCTGACGGACGTTCTGCTCAAGCATCCGCATGTGTGGGTGCTGACGGACGATATGTACGAGCACCTGCTTTACGACGGGCTGAAGTTTGCGACGCCGGCGCAGGTCGAGCCGAAGCTCTACGACCGGACGCTCACGATGAACGGGCTGTCGAAGGCTTACTGCATGACCGGTTGGCGTCTTGGATATGCCGCGGGCCCGGAAGTTCTCATCAATGCCATGCGCAAGCTGCAGTCGCAGTCGACGTCGAATCCCTCATCGATCGTGCAGTGGGCGGGCGTGGAGGCTCTCAACGGGCCGCAGGACTTCATCGCCGCGAACAACAAGGTCTTTGTCGAGCGGCGGGATCTCGTCGTCAGCATGTTGAATCAGGCAAAGGGCTTGCAGTGCCCGAAGCCGCAGGGCGCGTTCTACGTCTATCCGAGCATCAAGGCGTTGATCGGGAAGACAAGCAAATCGGGCACGGCCATCAAGAACGACGAGGACTTCGTCACGGCCTTGCTCGAGGAAGAAGGCGTTGCGGTGGTGCATGGTGCGGCGTTCGAGGGTTCGCCGTCGTTCCGCGTGTCCTATGCGGCTTCGACCGAGTCGTTGAAGGACGCCTGCACGCGCATTCAGCGCTTCTGCGGAAATCTCACCTGAGAATCAAAAAAGCGCGCGATCGACGTCGCGCGCTCCTCACATTGAGCACTTATCTGATTCGTCGCTCAGGCCGGCGTTGCGCCGTGGTGTACGAAGCGGTCGGTGAACCAGTCCCAAGCGTTGGAAATGTGGCCCGCTAGCGGCTTGCCATCAACGGCGGGTACGACCGGACGCCAAATCGCCAGCGCCGTCGCCGGCTGCGACTTGAATTCAAACACCTGAGGTTCGGCGCCGAATGTCTCGGGGAGTTGTTCTTCGGCGGCCATGACATATCCGGCAGCGTTGGCCGCGGACATCAATGTTTCTATACTCATAACCCAGCCTCGCATTTCCTGAGCCAATTTCCCTCTGGCCCATTCCGAATTTCTCGCCAGTGCCCTTAGAACGCGTGAAACGCCGGAAGAGTTCACAATGCGACAAGTTTAAAGTTATTCAAGTTATTTTTGCCTTTCCAGACTGCGCCGGAAGAGCAATTTGAGAAGTCGCTTTGGCGATGCAGTAAAGAAACGCGGTTTTCGAATAATTCTACCGCATCGCAATACATTCTTCACGAAACCGTGCGGCGATTCTCGTTGTGCGGACCTGGCTTTGGAGCGAGCATCGAGTTGCCGCTCTCTTCCGAGGTGCGGGGCGCGGCTCTACGGTCGTGCGCCTCGCAACATCGGAGACAATCATGACGAGCTCAGATGGCCCGAAGGGCGGAAATGGCACACAAGGTAATAGGGCTGGGGTCCGAGGCGCGCGCTGCGTAGCGCTCATCGGGCCCTTCGCCAGCGGTAAGACGACACTCCTCGAAGCTATACTCGCCCGCACGGGCGCCATTTCACGAGCGGGTTCGATCGCAGCCAATTCGACGCTCGGCGATAGTACGCCGGAAGCGCGTGACCACGCGATGAGCGTCAGCCTCAACGTCGCCGACGCGACGTTCCTCGGGGAAAATTTCACCTTCATCGATTGTCCAGGTTCGGTCGAGTTCGCGCATGAAGGCGCGCTCGCGCTGCCGGCTTGCGATATGGCCGTCGTGGTCTGCGAGGCCGATCCGAAGCGCGTTTCGGCGCTGCAGGTCATCCTGAAGCAACTCGAGGATATGAGCGTTCCGCATATCCTCTTCCTGAACAAGATCGATGCGTCACCGATTCCCATGCACGACGTCATTCCGAGCCTGCAGCCCGCCAGCGCCAAGCCGCTGGTGCTGCGCCAGATCCCGATCTGGGAAAATGGGATCGCAACGGGGTTCGTCGATCTCGCGTCCGAACGCGCTTACGTCTATCGCGAACACGCGCCCAGCACGGTCATCGAGCTGCCGTCGGCGATTGAAGCGCGCGAGAAAGAAGCGCGATTCCAGATGCTCGAGAAGCTCGCCGATTACGACGATGAGCTGATGGAGCAGCTGCTCGCCGATATTCCGCCGCCGAATGACCGCGTGTTCGACGATCTCTCGAAAGAGCTGCGCGATGGTTTGATCTGTCCAGTTCTTATCGGCTCGGCCGAGCATGGGCACGGCATCCTACGGCTACTGAAGGTGCTCCGTCACGAATGCCCTTCGGTCGAAGATACGGCGAAGCGGTTGAAGGTCGATGGCTTCAAATCGGCGGCCTATGTCTTCAAGAGCGTTCATACGAGAGCGGGTGGTAAGCTATCGTGCACGCGCGTCTTCACGGGAGAGATTACCGATGGGGCGACGGTCACGGGAGCCAACGGTCACGAGCAGCGCGCCGCTGGCATCTTCTCCATTCGTGGCGAGGAAGCGGTCAAGCGTGGCGCCGCGAAGGCCGGTGATACGGTCGCGCTGGGCCGTCTCGACGGCATTCACTCAGGCGAGACGATTGCCGTCGGAAAAACCCCAATCGAGCAGATTCCCGTGCCCGAGGCTTCGCAACCCGCGCTCGCAATCGGGCTTGGCCTCAAAGACCGGAAAGATGAAGTGAAGCTTTCGGCGGCTGTCACCAAGCTGATCGATGAAGATCCGTCATTGACACTCGAGCACAATGCCGAGATGCATCAGATTTTGCTGCACGGGCAGGGCGAGATGCACATTCGCGTGGCGCTCGAACGGTTGATGCGTAAGTACGGCATCGACGTGCAGCGGGAGAAGCGGCGCGTCGGTTACAAGGAAACGATCCGCTCGGCAACCGAAGTCCGCGGGCGGCATAAGAAGCAGTCGGGCGGGCATGGTCAGTTCGGTGACGTCAAACTCGACATCAAGCCGCTGCCCCGAAGCGGCGGGATCGTCTTCGACGAGAAGATCACCGGCGGCGCCATTCCGAAGAATTTCATTCCTTCCGTCGAAATCGGCGTGCGCGATTACCTCAGCGAAGGCCCGCTCGGATTTCCTGTCGTCGATGTTGCGGTGACGCTGACGGACGGGTCGTATCATTCGGTCGATTCATCCGACATGGCGTTCCGGCAGGCAGGGCGGCTCGCAATGTCGGAGGGATTGCCGAAATGCAATCCGGTTCTGTTGGAGCCGATTATGGCGGTTTCGATCGCGGTGCCGTCGGAGGCCAACGCACGGATCAACAGCATTATCTCGCAGCGGCGCGGGCAAATCCTCGGCTTCGATGCGCGTCCCGGCTGGCCGGGATGGGATTTGATCGAGGCTCACATTCCGGAAGCGGAGATGGACAGCCTGATCATCGATCTTAGATCGGCGACGGCGGGCGTCGGATCCTTCACCTTTGGGTTCGATCACCTGTCGGAAGTGACGGGGCGGCTCAAGGACCAGGTCATCGCTGCCAGCAAGGCGGCGGCCGAGTAGTTTCAGGCAATCGTCATCCTCGGACGGGCGAGTTCGCGAGACCGTTCGGGGATCCAGCGTGAAGCTGCCGAAGGCTCCATATCGTGTCTCCGACGAGTCTTACGCTGGATCCCCGACCTTCATTCGCGCTGCTCATTCGGTCGAGGATGACGGAAGAAGCGACACCGCATCGCTGTCACCGCTGGCGGCGCTCTGCATGGCGCCCTACTAGCGGGCGTTCGTCGGTCAGCGCGCTGCCGCCTTCGCTGGCGATTTCGGGCCTTTGAAGTAATCCGAGACGGCCTCGAAAAAGAGCGGCGACAGGCCTTCGCCACCCTTGTCGAGATAGGCCTTCAACTGGTTGCGCATCCGCGGTTCCCAGAAATTGTGGATGTGCATCGCGATGCCGTCGAGTGCTTCCTGCTTGGGATAGGTTTCGAAATACGCGGCGATCTGATTGGCCATGCGAGTGAGATCGGAGCTTTGCATTATTGGACCGATTTGCTGGGATTGACTGGGACGTTAGCGATTGAAGATCACGGGGCCGCCGGGCCCGAGCGAGGCCAGAAAGAGATCGGCTTTCTTGGCGAGTTCGAGGGCGAGGACAGTTGGCGCAGAGACGGTCACCAGGGCCGTGATGCCTGCCGTCACCGACTTCTGAACGAGTTCGAAGCTGCAGCGGCTGGTCATCAGGACGAAGCCGTCAGTCCGATCGATGCCGCGGGTGTAGAGGGCGCCGATGAGCTTATCGAGCGCGTTGTGGCGGCCGACGTCCTCGCGGACGAATTGGATCTCGCCGTCCTTCGACACCCAAGCCGCGCCATGAACCGACCGGTTGAAGCGATTCATCGGCTGATGCTCGAAGAGGCTACCCTCGGCGCGCCGGATGGCTTCGGAGCTGGGCGACCAGGTCCGGTCGAGCTTTTGCAACGGCCGAACTGCGGATTCGATATCTTCGACGCCGCATAGACCGCAGCCCGTGCGGGCCTCCAAGGCGCGGCGCGCGAGACGCGACGTTTCAATCGCGGTCTCCGGGACGGCAACGTCGATCGCCATGCCGCCGTCGACCGGCATTACGAGAATGCCCTGGATTTTCGATGGATCGGGGACGATGCCTTCGCCGACCAGAAAGCCGGTGGCGAAATCGCGAAGATCCGCCGGCGTCGACATCATGACCGTGTAGGGCTCGGAGTTGATCTGCAATGCGACGGGCACCTCCTCAGGGAGTTGCCACGTCACGGATTGTGTGCCGGATGCCGAGTGCAGCTCGCCGACGGCAGGGCGGGAGCAAAGCTCCGCGCCACCCTCGGGCTGAGACACGCTTTTCGGCACCACGTTCACCGCGCTTCACCTCCAGCTTGGACGGCAGAGCAAATCACTCTGCCGGCTCCAGCTTCCTTTCTTTGCCGATGCGCTTGTTCTCGATCTCGCGACCCTGCCATTCCTCTTGCCATTCGGACGGATGGTTGGAGACGTTCACCTGAACCGCGGTCACCTTGTACTCGGGGCAGTTCGTCGCCCAGTCCGAGTTCTCGGTGGTGATGACGTTGGCGCCCGTCACCGGGTGATGGAAGGTCGTGTAGACGACGCCCTGCGGCATGCGATCGGAGACCTTCGCCGTGAGCGTGGTGGCGCCGACGCGGCTGGCCAGCGACACCTTCATTCCCGTCTTGATGCCGCGAACTTCCGCATCGTGCTGATGGATTTCGAGGATGTCCTCGGGATGCCAAGCGACGTTGTCGGTGCGCCGCGTCTGGGCGCCGACGTTGTAGTGCGCAAGGATACGGCCAGTCGTCAGGATGAGAGGGAAGTTGCGGTTGGTGCGCTCGGCTGTCGGGATGAAGCCCGTCAACATGAAGCGGCCCTTGCCGCGCGTGAACTCGTCCGTGTGCATGACGGGGGTGCCGAGCGGGTGCTCTTCGTTGCACGGCCACTGGATCGAGCCGAGCTCGTCAAGCCTGTCGAAAGACACGCCCGTGAAGGTCGGCGTGAGGCGGGCGATCTCGTCCATGATTTCTGCCGCCGAATTATAATGCATCGGATGGCCCATGGCGGTTGCGACCCGCGACACCACTTCCCATTCGGCCATGCCCTGCTTTTCGCGCATCACCTTGCGGACGCGGTTGATGCGCCGCTCGGCGTTCGTGAAGGTGCCGTCCTTCTCGAGGAACGACGTGCCGGGCAGGAAGACGTGAGCGAAAGCGGCCGTCTCGTTCAGGAAGAGGTCCTGCACGACGACGATGTCCATCGAAGACAGGGCATGCTCGACGTGATGCGTGTTGGGATCCGACTGGGCGATGTCTTCACCCTGGATGAAGATGCCCATGAAGGTGCCGTCGGACGCCGCGTCGAACATGTTGGGAATACGCAGGCCGGGCTCGGGGTCGAGCTTCGTGCCCCATTCCTTCTCGAATGCGGACCGCACGTCGATATTCGAAACGTGACGGTAACCGGGAAGCTCGTGCGGGAATGAACCCATATCGCACGAACCCTGGACGTTGTTCTGGCCGCGGAGCGGGTTCACGCCCACGCCTTCACGGCCGATGTTGCCGGTTGCCATCGCGATGTTCGCCATCGCCATGACCATCGTCGAGCCTTGGCTATGCTCGGTGACGCCGAGGCCGTAGTAGATCCCGGCGTTGCCGCCCGTTGCGTAAAGGCGAGCCGCCTCGCGCACTTGCTGAGCCGGTACGCCCGTAACCGCTTCGGTTGCTTCCGGAGAATTCTCAGGCCGCTTGATGAACTCTTCCCAGCGGAAGAAGTCAGCGGGTTCGCAACGGCGTTTGACGAACTTGCGATCAATCAGGTTCTCGGTCGCGATGACATGACCGATGGCGTTCATGATGGCGACGTTGGTCGAGGGCTGAAGCTGCAAGTGGTAGGAAGCCTCGACGTGTGGCGAGCGGACGATATCGGTGCGGCGGGGATCGATGACGATCAGCTTCGCGCCTTCGCGGATGCGCTTCTTCATGCGCGAACCGAAGACGGGGTGGCCATCGGTCGGGTTGGCGCCGACGACCATGATCACGTCGGCCTTATCGACGCTCTTGAAGTCCTGGGTACCGGCGGATTCGCCGAAGGTCTGCTTCAAGCCATAGCCGGTCGGCGAATGGCAGACGCGGGCGCAGGTATCGATGTTGTTCGTGTTGAAGGCGCCGCGGACCATGCGCTGGACGGCGTAGACTTCCTCGTTCGTCGTGCGCGAAGACGTGATGCCGCCAATCGAGTCCTTGCCGTACTTCGCCTGCGTCTCTTTCAGACGCTTCGCAGCGTAGTTGATGGCTTCGTCCCACGACACGACCTGCCACGGATCGGTGATCTTCTCGCGGATCATCGGCGTCAGCACGCGATCCTTGTGCGTCGTGTAGCCAAACGCGAAGCGGCCCTTGACGCAGGAATGGCCTTCGTTCGCGCCGCCGTCCTTATAGGGAACCATGCGCGAGACTTCCTCGCCGCGCATTTCGGCTTTGAACGAGCAGCCGACGCCGCAGTAAGCGCAGGTCGTGACGACCGAGTGTTCGGGCTGGCCGAGATCGAGAACCGATTTTTCGATGAGCGTCGCCGTCGGGCAGGCCTGCACGCAGGCGCCGCAGGAGACGCATTCCGAGGCCAGGAACTCTTCGTCCATACCGGCTGAAACGTGCGAGGCGAAGCCGCGGCCGTCGATCGTCAGCGCGAACGTGCCCTGCACTTCTTCGCAGGCGCGGACGCAACGTGAGCAAACGATGCACTTCGAAGGATCGAACTGGAAGTAGGGGTTCGAGCCATCCTTCGGCTTGAAGCGGTCGTTGAGTTCGCCATCGGCGCGCTTGGCGAATACGTGGTTCTCACCATCGTAACCGTACCGGACTTCGCGCAGGCCGACGGCGCCCGCCATATCCTGCAGCTCGCAGTCGCCGTTGGCGCCGCAGGTCAAGCAGTCGAGCGGGTGGTCGGAGATGTAAAGCTCCATGACGCCCCGGCGGATGTTGGCGAGGCGGGGATTTTGCGTCGTGACCTTGATGCCGGGCGCGACGGGCGTCGTGCACGAAGCGGGGGTTCCCTTGCGGCCTTCGATTTCGCAAAGACAAAGGCGGCAGGAACCCCAGGCATCGAGGCTATCGGTGGCGCAGAGCTTTGGAATTTGAATTCCAAGCTGCATCGCCGCGTTCATGATCGAGGTGCCTTCGGCAACCGTGACCTCGCGGCCATCGATTTCCAGCGTCACCATTTTGGTGGCTTCGTGAATCTCGGGGCTTGGAGTGCCGTAGTCCGTCTCTTTGATGAGGGTCATCGGCTTGACGTGGTGGTTCATGGAGCGTCCTCGTTGAGGATTCTAATCCTGAAATTACTCTGCTGCGTCCGCTAGAAACTTGTTTGACGGCGCGGGCTTTTGAAAGTCCTCGGGGAAGCCGCGCACCGCACTCATGACAGGGAACGGCGTCAGTCCGCCCATGGCACAAAGCGAGCCGTCCGCCATCGTCACGCATAGATCTTCGAGCAGGGCCAAATTCTTCGCGCGATCGACGTCGGCGATGATCTTGTCGATCACCTCGACGCCGCGCGTCGAACCGATGCGGCAGGGCGTGCACTTGCCGCAACTTTCGATGGTGCAGAACTCCATCGCGAAACGGGCCTGCTTGGCCATATCGACGGTGTCATCGAAGACAACGAGACCGCCGTGGCCGACCATCGCGTCGACCTTGGCGAATTCTTCGTAATCCATCGGCACGTCGAACTTCGATGCCGGGATGTACGCGCCGAGCGGGCCGCCAACCTGGACCGCGCGTGCCGGACGGCCGGTTGCGGTGCCGCCGCCCCAGTCTTCGATCAGCTGACGCGTCGTGACGCCGAAGGCCTTCTCGACCAGTCCGCCCTGCTTGATGTTGCCGGCGATCTGGAACGCCAGTGTGCCGCGCGAACGGCCGACGCCGTAGTCGCGATAGAACTCGCCGCCCTTGTCAATGATGATCGGTACGGCCGCGAAGCTCATCACGTTGTTGATGATCGTCGGCTTGCCGAACAGGCCTTCAATCGCGGGGATCGGCGGCTTGTAGCGAACGATGCCGCGCTTGCCCTCGATGCTTTCGAGCATAGAGGTTTCTTCGCCGCAGATGTAGGCGCCTGCGCCCATGCGGACGAAGAGATCGAAAGAAAATTTGGATCCCTGAATATTGTCGCCGAGCCAGTTGGCGCGACGTGCAATCTCAATCGCTTCGCGCAGAACATGCACCGAGTGCGGATATTCGGAACGAACGTAGATGTATCCCTTTTGCGCACCACCCGCGACGGCCGCGATCGTCATGCCTTCGATCAGGCAGAATGGGTCGCCTTCCATCAGCATGCGGTCGGCAAAGGTGCCGCTATCGCCTTCGTCGGCGTTGCAGGCGACGTATTTTTCGCCGGCCGGCAAATCGTGGACCGTCTTCCATTTGATGCCGGTGGGGAAGCCCGCACCGCCGCGTCCGCGAAGTCCCGATGTCGTCACTTCCGTGACGATGTCGATCGGCTTCATTTGGAGGGCCTTCGCAAGGCCCTGGAATCCGCCGTGCTTGCGATAATCCTCGATCGACAGTGGATCGGTGATGCCGCAGCGCGCAAACGTCAGACGTTCCTGGTTTTTGAAGTACGGAATTTCTTCCGTGAGGCCATGGCCCAACGCATGGGTCTTGCCTTCGAGGAAGCCGGCATCGAAGAGGCTCGCCACGTCGCTCGCGGCGACCGGGCCATAAGCGACGCGGCCCTTCGACGTTTCCACTTCGACAAGCGGCTCGAGATAGAGCATGCCGCGCGAACCGTTGCGGACGATCTGAATGTCGAGCTTGCGCTTTTTTGCTTCCGCGGTGATTGCGGCCGCAACTTCATCGGCGCCGACCGAAAGGGCGGCGGCATCACGTGGGATAAAGACCTTGATCATTCCGCGGCTTCCTTCTCGAGTCCGCCGATGATCTCATCGAAACGTTTAGGATCGACTTTACCATAAAGTTTTTCGCCAACCATAATGGCCGGCGACAATGCGCAGTTACCGAGGCAGAAGACCTGCTCGATGGTCACCTTGCCGTCCGCCGTCGTGCCACCGAGTGGCGTCCGCAGCGATTGCTCAGCGTGCTGACACAACGCGTCGGTGCCCATTGACTGGCAGGCCTCGGCCCGGCAAATCTTAACGACGTGCTTGCCGACGGGATGGCGCTTGAATTCGTGATAAAATGTCAGGACGCCATAGATCTCGGCGCGTGAGCGGTTCAGTGCCCTTGCGATGACGGGCAACGTGGCGTCCGGCACGTAGCCGAGCTGGTGCTGCAGATCATGAAAGATTTCAAGAAGCTCGTCAGGCTTGTTTCCGTGGCGTGCGCATGACGCCAGTGCCGCGACCTCAGCAGGGGTCGGGGCCGGAACTTGATCCACCTTTGAGCCGTCCGATTTTTTTACGGCATTCTTCGCCATGTTTGGCGTTTCCTCAGTGTTTGTTGGCGGTCGCCGTGACGCAGAAGGCCACTTTGCCGCATGATTTTAAGTGTGGCATCCGATGGCCGTATTCAAATCGATATGGTCGATCTCATCATAGATTTCATCTATGAGGCAACGCAATAACTGCGGGGGAACTCACAGTTTGAGGCAAATATGGCGGTCTAAGTATCAGTTTCTCTTTAAGAAATAATGTTTACTGAAAATTTGGCGGCGGCCGCCTGGAAGGCGCGCACGAGGGGTGCGACAGGATCACGATTTTGGGTGACCAGACCGACGCTGTGGGCAATTTTGGGCTCGACGAGGGGGATGGCCTTCAGTTCCTGGTCGCTGCCGAGCAGGTCCAACAGGTAATGGGGCATCACGCTCGCGAGCTGCATCAGCCTGACATTTGAATAAAGATTGATCACCGAGTTGGTTTCGAGCGCGGGCGTGGGACGGCATCCGGCGTCGTGAAAGGCGCGATCGATGATTCGCCGGTTCTGCATGTTCGACGTCAAAAGTCCGAGAGGCAACTCGGCGGCTTCGCGCCAAGTCACGGTCTCTCGATCGGCAAATGCATGGCCTTCGGGGATGAACAGACAGTAGCGTTCGAAGTAGAGCGGGGTTGCGACCAGGCCGTTGATCGGCTCGTTGTCGAGATAGGTGATGCCGGCGTCGATCGAATAGTCGTCGAGCCCGCGCAGAATTTCCTCCGAGCTCATCGACATGATCGTGAAGTTGATCTGCGGGTGCAGGCGCTGGATGTCCCGCGTCAGGTAGGGGATCATCGGCAGCGCTGACGGTATGGCGCCGAGTGTCAGCCGGCCGGTCAGGCCGAAGTCGCTGATCGCGAGGTGGGCCAGCTCCTGATGCATCGATGCCCAGTTGTTGAGGATGAGTTGCGCCCATTTGAGGACGCGCTCTCCCTCCTGCGTCAGGCCTTGATACCGCTGGCCGCGCTCGACGATGGGGACGCCAAGCTCGAGCTCGAGCTGGCGGATGCGCCCCGAGAGCGTCGGCTGCGTGACGTTACAGGCCTGGGCGGCGCGCGTGAAATGTTTCTCGCGTGCGAGGGCGACGAGATATTGAAGCTGGCGGATATCCATTTGTCTCTCTCTCCCGAGAGAGGGCTAATCATCGGCGGCCCGATGAGCAAATGCAATCTAGCAGCCCGTCCCAGGCTCGACCGGCCCGTTCGTACGGGGAAAGCCCGGCTGTGGCTTTAGAAGTCGAGTCCGCCGGCGTCGAAGACGTGGCCCGAGAGGGAACGTCCGCGGCGCGACGCCAGATGGAGCGCCAGTGTGGCGACATCGGGCTCGTTCGCGAGGTAGGCGCCGGAATGGCCGCCATCATAGAACGCTCTCGGTCCGACACCGTTGATGCGGATGCCTTTGCCGGCCCATTCGCGCGCTTCATTGGCGATCATTGCCGCGAGTGCGGTGCGGGCGAAGCCGGCGACGGCGGCCGTGCGGCGATCCTGCGGTTCGGGCATTTTGAGGACGTTCAAGACCATGCCTTCGCTCAGCACCACGCACATGCGATTGGCGATGACGCGCGTCAGCTGCGCGAGCGGCGCGAGCTTCGCTTCGATGAGGGCTTCGAGATCGCCGTCGGCGTTCAGGGCCTCAATTTCGGTTGACGAGATCGACGCCATATTGATCGCTGCGTCGAGGCCGCCATAAGTCTGGGCCGACGTCTGCGCGAACTTCGCGGCGCAATCGGCCTTCGATATGTCGAGAGTGTGGAGACGAATTTCGCTAGCGCTCTGCGTCAACAGTGCAGCGAGTTCTACCAGTTCAGGGGAAAGGTCCGTCGTATGGACAACGAGGCGGGCTTTCAGGTCCGCGAAGGCGCGTGCAACGTCAACGCCTGCTACGCCCGTGAGACCCGTGATCAGGATGCGTGCCCGCGCAAGCTCACTCGAGACTTCACTTTCGACGCTGGCACCTACTCGATCCATGTACATGCGCTCTTCCCCTCTTGAACAATACGCTTAACCGGCGAACGCGAGAGGCGCCGTCGGTCGCACGATAGCATGCCGATTCGCCTAACGAGACCTAAACAGCGCGCCGATTCGGGTTTGCGGGAGACAGGTCAAGGGCGCTTTTGCGGCTATGCACGGGCGCGGACATATGTTCGCAAGATATAATCGTGTGACCTCAGCGCCCCTCCGGGGGTATGATCACGCCGGTTGTGGCGGTGCCGCGCGAAAAGGTGGTGATAGCGGCCGTCAGTACATTGCTTCCGTTCTTCCGTCTGCGAAGGTTAAAGCCAGACGAATCGAAGGCAGCCTGGAACACCATGACAAAGCAGGACATTTCAAAGCCGCAGGCCAGTGTCGCTCCGCCCGACATTGCTCCGCCGTCGCAGGCTCTTGGACCCGCCCCCGCGACCGGTCCCGCCGCGCCTACAACCGATGAGGCGAACGATGCGCCGCCAGAGCCGTCGCCAAGGGACGGGCTCATCGTGCTTTCGATCGTGATCGTCTCGGCGGCGATTGCGATGATGTGCTTCGCGCAGATCGGGCTTTCGCTCTCCGTTTCAGCGGCCACCGGCGTCGTCGTGCTGGCGCTGTCGATGCTCCTGCACAAGCAGGTTCAGAAATCGGCGCAGATCGCTCAGCTCAAGGCCGAGCTTGCGCAAACGCGGCACGACGTGAAGCCAAACGGCGTCGTCAACGCGAACGAGGCGAAAGCCGGTGCTCCGAAAGCAAAGGGCGCGCCGATGCGCGCACCGACGGCTGCAGCGCCCGCGCCGGCCGTCGCTCCGGTTTCGAGCACGCCCGAGGCGCGAATCCGTGAACTGAGCCGCGATATCGGCAACCTAATGCCGCGCTCTGACGCGGCGGCGCCCGCACAGCCTGCCGGTGCACCGCAGCCGAAGCCGGTTGCTCCGGAGCAGGCGGCGGTTCGCGCGCCTGCCTCTGCCGATGCCATGTCCGATCGCGGCGGCGACAAGCAGGGGCGTTCAGCGCCGCGTCCTGTCGTGCAACCCACTCTGCAACAACCCTCTATGCAAACTGCAGCGCAGCCTTCTCTCGAGGTTCCTGCGAAAGCGCCGTTGAAGCCAGTGCCGGATGCCAAAGGCCGTCCGGTGTTCGCAGCTCCGGTGGCCGACAGACCGGCTCCTCCCGAGGCGGGGCGCGAGCGGTGGTCGTTCCGGCGGCGGGTCGATACGCAGCCGCAGCCCGTCAAAGGGCCGGCGCCAGCTCCTGGTTGGCCAGCAGCCGATGCGACGCCTGCTGCCAATCCGGCTGTGACGATCGAAGGCGATCTCGAGCTGGTCCAGCGGAAGATCAAAGAGCTTGCGGATGAAGTGAACGCCGCCGAAGCGTTGCGCGCGCCAAAGCCTGCGCGTCCGAACGATCGTGCGAAGACGCCTTCGAGCGCACTCGAAGACTCTATCGGTGCGCTCCGCGCGGTCGCCAACAACATGCGGCAGCGTCCTTCGCTCGGCGATTTCGTTCCGACGCTCGACACGGCAGCGCCGAAGCCGGTCGCTGCACCGGCGCCCGCACCCGCGCCGATGATGCCGGCCGCCGCTGCCGCCGCGATGTCCGCTCCGGCTCAGGCGTTACCGGCTCAGGCGTTCGTTCCGCCGGTCGCGACCGAGCCTTCGCCGTCGCAAGGTCTCGGCGAACTCGTCATTCCGGCGACTGCTGAGCGTATCGCCGGTTTCGAGGCCGACGAAGATGCGAACGCGGGCTCGGGCTTCGATCAGCCGGCTTTCGATGGGCTGACGGGTGAGCAAGCGGGCGGTCATGAGGAACAGGCATTGCCGCCTCCCGAGCTGGCGCTTCCCGAACTGCCTATTCTTGAGTTCGCGGCAGATGCAGCACCCAATCCGGAATTGCCGCCGCGCGTGGCAGCGGTCGCGCGCGCCATCGAAGACGAGTTGCTCGACGTCATGCTCGGGCCGATCGTTACGCTCGCGGAGCATTCGGTCGGTCATTACGAAATGACGACCATTCTGCGATCGTCGACAGGCGAGGCGCTGGAAGCGAACGAAGAGGATTTCGCTCTGATCGGCGAACTCGACTCGCGCTTCGATATTGCGCGTCTCAATCGTGCGGCGGCGCTCGCTGGCCGGATGGATGCGCGGGACAGGGGCGGCTTGCTATTGACGAGTTTCCTCGGATCGTCGGTTACGAGCAGGGCATTCCTCGAATCCTTTGCTCATACCTACGAGGCCCGACCGAGAATTGCCGCGCAACTTGTGCTGACGTTCTCTCAGCGCACCCTCGACGGCTTCACGCCGGCGGCATGGCAGGCGCTGCGGGATATGCATTCGTTCGGTTTCCACTTTGCGCTCGATCAGGTGACGCACATGGGAACGGACTTTGCTGCGCTTCAGCAAACCGGATTCCGCTTCGTCCGGGTCGGTGCGCAAGCGCTTCTCGACGGCATGACGTCACGCGAACGCTTCGTGCCGGCGGATGAGATCCTACAGCGGGCGACGCTCGCTGGACTGTCGATCGTCGCGAACGGGATCGCGGATGCCGCGACGCAGAAGCGTCTGCTCGATACGGGCGTATTACTCGGTCAGGGAACGCTCTTCGGCGCTCCCCGCCAGGTCAACGTCAGCGGTGGTGCGCCGGCCAAGCATTCGGCCGCCGCATAACGAGCCCCTTACGATCTGGGCACGGCTGCCCAAAAAGGACGTGTGACGACGGAGCCGGATGACAGTCCGGCTCCGGCTCGTTTATAGGCCGCAAATCGAGGTCGCATTAACGGATCTGATCTCGCGTAAGGCCTCGCATGACCGCCATTCCTCTCATTTCCTCTATCGCGCCGTTTGCTGCCTCGTCCGATCTCTGGTTCGTCGACATTTGGGGCGTGATGCACAATGGCGTCCGGCCGTTCGCGGCATCGGTTGCGGCGTGCGAGGCGTTCCGGAAGCAGGGCGGCACCGCGCTTCTCGTCACCAATTCGCCCCGTCCGCACGAGAGCGTCTCGCGTCAGCTCGACAGCATCGGCGTGACGCGTTCGGCCTATGACGGCATCGTGAGTTCGGGCGACGTTTCTCGGAGCCTTATCGACGCCTGGGCCGGACGGCGGATCCTGCACATCGGACCGGAGCGCGATCTGCCGATCTTCGTTGGTCTGCGCGCGGTGCCCGGAGCGTCTGCGGACGATGCGGAGGTCGCGGTCTGCACCGGGCTCTTCGACGATGAAACCGAGACGCCCGAGAATTATTCGGCGCTGCTGCAAACGCTCAAGGCGCGCAACGTGCCGATGATCTGCGCCAATCCCGATTTGAAGGTCGAGCGCGGTGGCCGCATCATCTATTGCGCCGGTGCGATCGCTGCCGCCTATGTGGCGCTGGGCGGGACCGTGAATTATGCCGGCAAGCCCTTTCGGCCGATTTACGATCTGGCGTTGCGCACGGGGTCCGAATTGCGCAGGGGCGAAGTCAGCAAAGATCGCGTTCTCGCCATCGGGGATGGCGTCGGAACCGATATCGCGGGTGCTGCAAACTTCGGCATTCGTTCGGTCTTCATCGCGAGCGGCGTTCATGTCCGCTCGGACGAATTGCTGCCTGAGGCGGCCGGGCGACTTTTCCCCTCGGATATGCCGCAACCGGCCGCGGTGATGAAGAGCTTCGACTGGTAAGCGGCTCCCGCTCACGCAACCGTCAGGACGATCTTGCCGATGTGAGCGCTGCTTTCCATCCGCGCGTGGGCTTCGCCGACTTGTGCGAGCGGATAAGTGCTGTCGATCGGCACCTTGATCTTGCCCGCCACGATGCGGGGGATGACGTGCTCTTCGATGCTGCGGGCGATGTCGCCCTTCACTTCGGGCGAGCGAATGCGCAAGGTCGACCCGGTGAGCGTGAGACGCTTCAGCATGACGCGGATGAAGTCCACCGTCGCCGTCGATCCCTTCTGAAAGGCGATGTTGACGAGACGGCCGTCGTCGCCGAGCGAGCGTATGTTCTTTTCGATGTAGTCGCCGCCGACCATGTCGAGGATCACGTCAACGCCTTTGCCGGCGGTTTCGCTCTTGATGACCTGCGCGAAATCTTCCGTCCGGTAATTGATCGCCACGTCGGCGCCGAGTGCGCGCGCTGCGGCGCATTTTTCATCGGAACCGGCGGTCGTGAAGACTGTCGCGCCGAACGCCTTCGCGAGCTGGATTGCGGTGACGCCGATGCCGCTCGTGCCGCCGTGGACGAGGAATTTCTCGCCGCCCTTAAGATGGCCGCGATCGAACACGTTGTGCCAGACCGTGAAGAAACTTTCGGGGATTGCGGCCGCTTCAATAAATGAAATCGCGTCCGGCTTCTTGATGCAGGAAAGCTCGGAGACCGCGACGTATTCGGCATATCCGCCGCCGGGGACGAGCGCCATGACGGCGTCGCCCACCGCCAAGCGATGAGCGTTCTCTCCAAGGGCTGCGATGACGCCCGAGACTTCGAGGCCCGGCAGCTCGGAATGACCTTTCGGCGCCGGATAATTTCCCTGCCTCTGGAGCACGTCGGGCCGGTTCACGCCCGCAGCTGCAACCTTGATCAGCACTTCACCGGCTTTCGGCTGCGGCACCGGCACGTCGGTCAGCTGCAACACCTCGGGGCCGCCGGATCCAGCGATCACAACGGCTTTCATCGACGTCGGCAGATTCATCACGCTCGCTTTCTCATTGGAGACGCGAGAGGAATGCACTGGGATGTCGATTGGAGCAAGCAAATCGGCGCAACGGCAAGGGTTCGTTCCACCGATCATGTCCTTCGCGCGAGCCAACTCTCGACCGCTTGCGGCATCTCACATAAGCTGCCGGACAAGCGAATTGGAGGAACAGCCATGGACCTCGATGATCTGATGCCGCGAAAGAAGCCGGCCGGCACGGCGATCGGAGACAATCTCGAAACTCTGTCCGTCGCCGAGCTTGAAAGGCGTGTGAAGGATCTCGAAGACGAGATCGTGCGCGTGAACGTGGAGCTGCAACGCAAGCGTCAGCATGAGGCCGCCGCTCGCGCGCTTTTCAAATCGTGAAGAAGTTCTGAAGTATTTATCTGAAATGCGTTCGATGCCGTTCGATTTCGAGACTGGTCAAATTCGAACAGTGTGCCAATTCGCTAATGCCGCCCAGTCCAAAGGCTTACGCGACTTAACTCGACCTTAAGCAAATCCCGGCAATTTGGGCGCCGATCCGGGCCATCTGGATATAAGCGGCCCCTCTGCCGCTTAATTGACGCCTCCCTGTTGACTTTCGGGCCGCTCGATGAGGGCGGCTCTTTTTTTGCATTGTCCACAGGAGCATCGGCCAGTTGGGGATAGACGCCCCGTTTTGGGCGTTCTTGTTAACTATGGTGCTCTAATGTCAGTTCGTGGTAGCAGTTGCGGACGGGTAAGCGTTTGTATCGTTGAGGGTCATGAGTAACGTATATCGCGTGGATGGTGCGCCTATTGGCAGCGCCACAACGGTCTCGTTCGGTGAGCGGTTTCAGTCCTCCGAACAGTTCGACCACATCTTCAAAGAGGGCATGGCGCTCGTGGAGCGCACGGCCAGCTACCTTGATGGACCAGGCCGCAAGGAAGCCAAGGATCTCGCTGGCGGCGTAGGCGTGCTCTATGCCACCGAAAGCATGCGGCTGACAACTCGGCTGCTCGACCTTGCCTCATGGCTGTTGATCCGTCGCGCATTACGCGAGGGGGAGATCACGCCGGAAGAGGCACAGAAGAAGCGCCGCCGCGTGAAGCTGCAGGCCTTCGGCCGGCCTTCGCACGTCAAAGGCTATTCCGATCTTCCGCAGGGCCTGCAGAATCTGATCGAGGAAAGCTTCCAGCTGCACGATCGCATTTCGCAGCTCGATCGCGTCCTGACTAAGCCTTCGGCTGCCGATACGCCGGAATCGGCCGTCAATCCGGTCGCGCAGCAGGTTGGCCTGCTGGAGCGTGCGTTTGCAGGCAAATACAGCTGAATTGAAGATTTCGCGCATTGAAAAAGCCCGGTCTCACGACCGGGCTTTTTTTTGTTTATCAAGCGAGAAGACGTTCGATCGTGCTTTGGCGATTAGAACATGCCTTCGAACTTCTTCTTGAAGCGCGACAGGCGGCCGCCACGGTCCATCAACTTCGCGTCGCCGCCGGTCCAGGCCGGATGCGTATTCGGGTCGATGTCGAGGGTCAGCTTGTCGCCGGCCTTGCCATAGGTCGAATAGGTCGTGAATTCCGTTCCATCGGTCATCACCACCGTGATCTGGTGGTAATCCGGGTGAAGGTCGGCGTCTTTCTTCATAGCCTTGGGTCCGTCTTGTAATGCGTTTTCACGGCGAAGCTCTGAAGAGCCTCGGCCCCGGTCGTTGCAAAGGGGACTGAATTGGCGGGTTCTTTAGCCGAGATAAGCACGCTAGACAAGGCCGGATCATAGGCCGTACCTGGGCAAATCGTAAGGATTGGCGGCTAAAAAGCGGCCCATTGTCTCTTGAGCCCGGCTGCCTCGTGGGGCATGGTCCGGGCCGGCTTTAGGGTTGAAACATCTTGTTTCCCCGAGCTTTGGACCAAAAAAGGCCGATGAGCAGCGACGTTGCAGACCAGGGCCCCGAACGGGCTCAAACCGCCGACGAGGGCACGCGACAATCGAAGCGCACAGCGCTCAAGCCGCTCCTTGCACTCAAGCCGCTCATCCTGTCGCACAAGGGCGCCCTTTGGGGTGCGATCATTGCGCTCGTCGTTTCGGCGCTGGCGATGCTCTCCGTGCCGCTCGCCGTGCGCCGGATGATCGACAATGGCTTCGGCGCCAACGATTCGACGTTAATCAACAACTACTTCCTGACGATGATCGGCATCGGCCTCATCATCGCTATCGCGAGCCCCGCGCGGTTCTATTTCGTCAACTGGATCGGCGAACGGGTGGTTGCGGACCTCAGAACGAAGGTCTTCGCCAAGCTCGCCAATCTCGGTCCCTCCTACTTCGATCTCAACCATTCCGGCGAGATCATGAGCCGCCTGACGGCGGACACGACGCAGATCAAGGCCGTGGCAGGTTCGGCATTGAGCCAGGCGGCGCGCAATTCGATCATGCTGGTCGGCGCGCTCATCATGATGTTCATCACGAGCCCAAATCTGTCGGCGCTCGTCTTTCTCGCGATCCCGATCATCGTTCTGCCGCTTGTCGGGTTTGGCCGCGTCGTTCGCCGGTTGTCGCGGCACGCTCAGGATACGCTTGGCGAGGCGTCTGCCTATGCCTCGGAAAACCTCGGCGCCTACCGGACCATGCAAGCCTACGTGAACGAGAAGACGGTCTCCGATCGTTTCTCGCGCGCCGTCGAGCGGACATTCTCGGCAGCACGACGGCGCATGCTCGCGCGCGCGGCGCTGACCGGCGTTGCGATCTTTCTCACCGTCGTGAGCGTGACGGGCGTGCTCTGGTATGGCGCTTCCCAAGTTGTCGAAGGCGACATGACCGGGGGCCGGCTCGGGCAGTTCGTGCTTTACGCGCTGTTTGCGGCCGGAGCTCTGGCCGAGCTGTCCGAAGTCTGGGGCGAGGTCAGTCAAGCGGCGGGCGCCGCCGAACGACTTTCGGAAATGATGGCGACGGTGCCGGACATTCGTTCGCCCGAGCATCCGACACCGCTGCCGGAGCCGTCGACCGGCACCATCGCATTCGAGAACGTGACGTTCGCCTATCCGACCCATCCGGCGGAGAAGGCACTCAGCGGCGTCTCGTTCCGCGCCAACGCCGGTGAAACGCTGGCCCTCGTCGGCGCATCGGGGGCGGGCAAGACGACGATCTTCAATCTGCTTCTGCGCTTCTACGATCCCAATGAAGGCGTCGTTCGCGTCGACGGCGTCAACGTCGCCGATGCCGACCTTGCAGCGCTGCGCCGGCGTATCGCCCTCGTGCCGCAGGATGTCGCGCTCTTTGCCGATACGGTTGCGGAAAACATTCGCTACGGAACGCCCGGTGCGACGCTCTCCGAAGTTCGCCGCGCGGCGACGGCGGCACAGGCAGACGAGTTCATTCGCCGTCTTCCCGATGGCTACAATACGAAGCTCGGCGAACGGGGCACATCGCTTTCCGGCGGCCAGCGGCAGCGGATCGCCATTGCGCGCGCCATTCTGAAGAACGCACCGATCCTGCTGCTCGACGAAGCGACAAGCGCTCTCGATGCGGAGAGCGAAGGCGCCGTGCAGCGGGCGCTTGAAGACTTGATGGAAGGCCGGACGACCATCGTCATCGCGCACCGGCTTGCAACGGTGCAGAAGGCCGACCGTATCCTCGTCATGGAGAAGGGCCGGATCGTCGAAGCCGGCACGCATGTCGAGCTGGTTCGCCGCGGCGGGATTTATGCGCATCTCGCCGAGCTGCAGTTTGGGCGCGAAGCAGCCGAATAGTCTAGGCCGGTCGCTTTTTAATCAACCTTTAAGATCTGCAGGCTGATCATCGGGTCCATGAGGGCTCTGACGGTCATTGTCGCGCTGTTTGGCTGTTTCGTGTACGATGTCTCGTACAACAACGGCGATATCATCCGTTGGCTCGCCTATACCCTCGGCATCACGTAATCGTCTGAGCGCAAACGGGCCATCGCTTTCCTTCGGCGCGAAGGCGCGATCGCTTATCTGTTCGTCAGCTTCAGCTCGATGCGGCGGTTCTTCTGGAAGGCTTCTTCCGTCAAGCCGGTGTCGATCGGCGCGAACTCGCCATAGCCCGCGGCGACGAGGCGGTCAGGCGGGACACCTTTCGAGATCAGATATTTGACGACCGAGGCGGCGCGCGCCGTCGATAGTTCCCAGTTCGACGGAAACTGCGAGCGTGAAATCGGGCGGATGTCGGTGTGGCCGTTGATCTGCAACGCCCAATCGATGTCCGGCGGGATTTCCTTTTGCAACTCGAGGATCGCCGACGCGATCTGGTCCATCGCGGCGTCGCCTTCGGGCGTCAGCGTCGCTGATCCCGCGGGGAAGAGAACTTCCGATTCAAAGACGAAGCGGTCGCCCGCGATGCGGATGTCTTTCCGGTCTTTCAGAAGCTCTCTCAGGCGGCCGAAGAAGTCCGAACGATAGCGCTTCAATTCCTGCACCTGCTGCGCGAGCGCAGTGTTGAGGCGAGCGCCGAGATCCTTGATGGTCTTGTCGCTCTCGGAGCCCTTCTTCTGGGATGCATCGAGAGCCTCGCTCAGCGCGGCGATCTGGCGGCGGAGGGCGACGAGCTGCTGGTTGAGCAGATCAACTTTCGACAGGGCTTCGGCTGAAATGTTCTTCTCTTTTTCGAGGTCGGAGCCGAGCGCCGCGACGCGTCCTTCCGCTGCCTTTGCGCGTTCATCCGAGCCGAGCCCGGCGCCGGTCAATTTCTCGTTCTCGGACTTCAGAGCAGAGAGGGAGGCTTGCAGCGCAGATAGATCGTCCTGTGCCGACTGCGACTTGCCCTTTTCGAGCGAGAGCATCGAGGTCAACTCAGTGATCTGCCGGGTGAGGCGCTGGAGGGCGGAGTCTTTTCCCGTCGACTCCTGGGCGGAGAAGTATTGGGCGATCATGAAGATCGACATCAACAGGGTGACGACAAGAAGCAGCGTCGACAGCACGTCGACGTAGGCAGGCCAGAACTCCCCGTATTCACCGCCGCGACGGGAACGTCCGCGTGCCATGGGCCTTAGACCCCGCGCTTCATGGCGTCGGCGAGGTTGCGCAGCATGTGAGCGACCTCGGCTTGACTCTGCGCCTGCTCATCGACCCACTCGCGGACGACTTTCTGCTCCGAGCGCATCTGCGTGACGAGCTGGTTGACGCCGCGTGCAAGGTCTCGCACGTCGTCCTGCGCTGGCGTGCCTTTCGCGGGCCCCGCCGCTGCCTGATCGACGACGCGGTTGGCGAAGTCCTCGAGCGACCGCTGCATTTCGACGACCGCCGACAGAAGCTGGCGGCTGACATAGTCATTGGTGTTCGCGCCAGCACCCGAGGGCGACAGCTCAGTAATGCCCGACAGCCATTCCTCGAGCTCGTTATAGAACCGGTTGTGGGCGTGGCTCGCCTGAAGCTCCAGGAAGCCCAGGACCAGCGATCCCGAGAGACCCAGCAGCGATGACGAGAAGGCGGTGCCCATGCCCTTCAGCGGGGCGGACAAGCCGGCTTTCAAGTCGCTGAAGAGCTGGACGTTGTCGGTCGCTTTGCTGTCGAGAGTATCGATGGCCTGGCCGACCGACTGGATAGTCTCGAGTAGACCCCAGAAGGTGCCGAGGAGGCCAAGAAACACAAGTAGGCCGACAAGGTAGCGGCCGGTATCCCGGGCTTCGTCGAGCCGCGAGCCGATGGAATCCATGAATGAGCGCATCGCCGCGGTCGACAGCGACAGCGTGCCGGTTCGATCGCGCAGCATCGTCGCCATCGGTGCGAGCAGCACGGGGCGGGCGCTGATCGACAGGCCGGGATCGGAGATGCGGAAGGCGTTAACCCAACGGATTTCGGGGTAAAGGCGGAAAACCTGCCGATAGGCGTAGACGATGCCGAGCGCCAACGCCCCGACAATCAGGCCGTTAAGCCCCGGATTGTTGAGAAAAGAACGCTCCAATTGATCAAAGAGTATCGCGGCCAGAAATCCGACCAACGTCAAAAAGATCGTCATACGCAGCAAAAAGACACCCGGTGGTGTCAGCCGCCGTGATACCGGCGCGAGTGCCGAAGCCTCGCCCGGGCGGATCTTGGCCATTATTCCTCGCCCTCCGAAGCCCTGCTATCCGCCAGAACTCTACCGCAAGGCTGTTTCATCGAAAACGGGCAACTTCATGCCGAAGTCGCGGCCAGACCGCGGCCATGCAGCACGATTCAGGCCTTATTGATCAGGTATGACCCCAAAGCTTTGTGAATCGTGGCGTTGGCCGCCAGAATGTCGCCGGTTTCCAGCATCTTATCGCCCCCGTTCAGATCGGTGACGAAAGCGCCGGCTTCGCGGGCGATGACGATGCCCGCGGCAACGTCCCACGGTTGAAGATTGTGCTCCCAGTAGGCGTCGAACCGGCCCGCGGCGACGAATGCGAGATCGAGGGCGGCCGAACCCGTCCGGCGAATGCCCGCGACTTCCTTCATCATCACGTCCATTTCTTTCAGATACCGCGCGTGTCCCTCGCGGCCGCGATGGGGGATGCCGGTCGTGATGAGCGCATCGCCGAGGGTCTTGCGTGCTGCGACGCGCAGGCGGCGGTCGTTCATGTACGCGCCCTTGCCCTTTTCGGCTGTGAAAAGCTCGTCGGTCGCGGGATTGTAAATGACGCCCGCAACGAGCTGACCTTCACGTTCGAGGCCAATCGAGACAGCGAACATCGGGTTCGAGTGCAGGAAATTCGTGGTTCCATCGAGTGGATCGACAATCCACGTATGTGTTTTGTCGGCGCCGACGATTTCACCCCGTTCCTCCATCAGGAAACCGTAGGTGCCGCGGGACTTCGACAGTTCCTTGAAGATGATGTCTTCCGCCTTGTGGTCGGCGGCGGAAACGAAATTGGCCGGTCCCTTGATCGAGACCTGCAGCTGCTCCACCTCGCCGAAATCACGAACGAGGCTGCGCCCCGCCTTACGTGCCGCCGAGATCATGACGTTGAGGGTCGGGGATACGTTATTCATTTCATTGGTCCGGACGGCCGCAAAAAGGGGAGTGCCGGGCTCTAACGGCTCTTGCACCGGGTGGCAAGGCGACTGAAAGGCTACGGCGCTTCGGCCATGCCGGTATCGACCCGAATGCGGTCGCTCCAGGCCGATGCCGCTGCCTCCGCTTTCTGGCGGTCGGCTTTCGGCATTTTGGCGATCAGGTCGTCGAACGTCTTGTCGTCGAAGCCGCCCTTTTTGGCGATCAGACGCCACTTGGCTGCCTCGATTGGGTCTTTCTTCACCTTGATGCCATCGAGGTAAATGTAGGCCATGCGGTTCTGGGCGCCAACGATCCCCTTGTCGGCCGCGGCTTTCATCAGGACCGGGATTTTGGGCTCGTCTTTTGTCAGACCCATGCCTTGGATGAGGCGCACGGCGTAGTCGTACTGGGCCTCGGGATAGCCCTGCTCGGCGGCACGGGAGAGCCATCGTGCAGCCTCGAGCGCGTCGGCATTGGTGCCCGTTCCAGTCTGGTAAAGCTCGGCGAGGTCGTATTGGGCCTGCGCCAAGCCTTTTTCCGCTGCGTAGCGGATGTGCTGGAAGGCGCGAATGGGATTTTCGGGCTTGCCGTCGCCTTTGAGGAAAAGAAGGCCGAGATTGTAGTTGGCTTCGGCCTGGCCCGTCAGCGCTGCTTTTTCGAAGAAATCGGCGGCAGCTTTGCGATCCTTCTTCACGCCGCGGCCTTCGGCGTAGGAGATGCCGAGCGCGAAAGTGCCTTGGATGTCGCCCATGTCGGAGGCGCGCTTGTAGTATTCGAAGGCTTTCCGGTCGTCTTTCTGGACACCGAGACCTTCCGTGTAGATGCGCGCGATCAGCGTGTTGGCCTGGGGCTCACCCCGCGCGGCCGCTTCCTCGGCGAGCTTCAGAGCCGTCAGATACTGGCCCTGATCGAATGCCGTATAGGCCGCGTCGTCACCGGTTGCCGGCACCGTCGATGGAATTGATTTCCGGATGTCGGTCGATCCGTCCTGCGCCTTTGCCGGTGCCGCGGATTTAGCGGGCTTCTTCGGCGACGGAGCGAGCTTCGGAACCGGCGTTTCGGTTTCCCTCGTGATCCACGAGCTGCTTTCGGCCAGCAGCGGCGCGGCGGCAGTGACGCCGAAGAGCGCCGACAGCGCGAGGGAGGCTGCGAATTTCACCGCGCGTCCGATCATTTCGCGGGCTCCGGAATTCTCAGAGCTTCCGAAAATTGACGGATTTCAGAAGCCGTCGTTTCCGCGCTATCGGCGGACGAGAGGCGCACGGCCACGAAGTCTGCGCCTGCTGCGGCGAGGGAATGCGCAGCGTCTGGATTATCGACGTCAAAGGCGACGCAAGGAATTTCGAACACTTCGCTCCACCATGAAACGAGATCGAGCTGGCGCTCGGCGGCGCGTTCGCGGTCTTCGACGTGAGGCGGAACGCCGAAGGCGACGTAATCGGCGCCCGCTTCCGCGACTTCCATAGCGTCGTGACGGCTGCGCCCGGCATCGACGCCGATGATCGTCCCCGGCGCGGCCTCTTGCTTCAAGGTTTTGAACTCGCGGACGATTTCGCGCGACCAAGGCAGGTGGACGCCGTCGGCGCCGAGTTTCGCCGCAGCATTGAGGCTCGAGGCGACGAGGGTCGCGATATTCCTTTTCTGAGCCTCGGCGATAAGCGTGCGCGCGGTGGCTTCGTCGAGAGTAGAGCCTTCCGCAGGACGAATGAGAATGCTCGCGACCGGCGCGGCGTCGCACGCGGCCTTCAGCACGCTCGCTGCGTGCGCTGCGGTAGATCCCGCATCGATCTCGAAATCTAGATAAAGGCTGGTGGCGCTCGACACGCGAAAAGGCTCCGGTTCAGGCCCGCTCTTCAAAGCCGATTGCGGCGGAAACAAGAACGGGCGCATTCAAGGTGTGTGGCAACGTGGTTTCCCGCATTGGGTCGCAGCAATCGAGGCTATACTCAAGACGATTCGAGTTTTCTTGGTCACAGACCGGTTTTTTCGCCGGATTCCGAGCCTTACGCAGTTTACCAACGAGGGGGGAAGGGCGATGGTTGCCCATCTCTGAGTTTCGGCGTTTTTCCGCCAACTTGAGGGCTCACGTAGTGTCGGCAACGCTGGCATCGCCGCGCCTCTCGCCTATCGGAGCCAAACGGGGAATGAATAAATTTTCTCTTCGCCTTATCGGCGTCAGCTTGCTGGGGATTGGTTTAGCCGGCGGCATTCCTGCCGCCATGTCGGAGCCGACAGTTCAGAATTCGCAGGACGGGACGACGACGTATTTTCCGCCGTCCGGAACGCCCGCAACGACCGGCGCCATTCCCCCTTCCGAAGCAGCGAAAGACGCGGCTGAAGCCACCACTTCAACACCGGCGGCAACAACTCCGGCGCCCGCGGCGGAAGCTCCTGCTGCTCCCGAGCCTTCGACGGCGACCGTAACGCCGCCCGCTGGCGAAGCGGCTCCTGCCGATACCGCAACTCAACCGAAGCCTGAACCGACGCCGGCCGTTGCTGCACCCGTCGCGCCGCCCGTCAGTCCGATCGTTGAGGCAGTGCGTGCGAAACTCGGCGGGAAATCTTACGCAGGCCGTGACAACGTCGGTGAGGATGTTGCGGCAGCGCGCGACTTCTACAACTCTCGAACCGAACCTGTGTGGGTGCACGACGGAGCGTTCACGCATAAAGCCAAGGCCGTGATCTCGACGCTCAGAAGCGCGGACGATTGGGGCCTTGAGCCCAGCGATTTCCCAGTGCCGGAACTTTCCAGCGGGGCAAGCCCTGAAGCGCAGGGCGCAGCGGAAGCTCAGCTGACGCTTTCCGCGTTGAAATATGCGCGCTTTGCGCGCGGCGGCCGTCTCGATCCCGTGGCGCTCAGCAACATTCTCGACATGAAGCCGCCGGTCAAAGATCCGAAGTCAGTGGTGGGCGAACTGGCGAGCGTCGCCGAGCCCGATGCGTACCTGCGTGGTCTCAATCCGAAGCATGTCGGCTTCGAGCGGCTGCGCCAGGCGCTGCTTAAGGCGCGCGGTCCGAAGCAGGAGGAAGAGCCGATCGATCCGGCGCTGCTGGTCAAGATCCCGCAAGGCAAGCAGTTGAAGCCGGGCGCGGAAGACGATCAGGTGTCGCTCCTCCGCGAGCGCCTGAAGGTGCCGGCCGGCAGTCCCGCAGACGAGCGTGTTTACGACGACCAGCTGGCCGACGCCGTTCGCACCTTCCAGACCGAGAACGGCCTCAAGGCCAACGGCATCGTAACCAATCGCGTGCGTTCGGCGCTGAACCAGGCCGGTGAGCCGAAGAAGGTCGATCCCAAACGTCATCTCGACCGGCTGATCGTGAACATGGAGCGCTGGCGGTGGCTGCCTGTGGATCTCGGGTCCTTCTACGTGATGAACAACATTCCCGAGTTCACCAGCGAAATCTGGAAAGGCAACGAGCAACAGCTCAAGCAAAAGATGATCGTCGGTCAACCGTCCTGGCCAACACCGGTGCTGTCAGCGAAGATGCAGTTCGTAATCTTCCATCCAAGCTGGGGCATGCCCGACGGCATCAAGGCCAAAGAGCTTCTGCCGCGCCTTAGAAGCGCGTCCGGCGGTGGCACAGGCATTGGCTTCTTCGATCAGCTGTTCGGCGGTGGTGGCGGTGGCGGCTCGCGCGTGCTGGAGGCCTACAAGCTGCAGGTCTATTACAAGGGCCAGCCGGTCGATCCGGATTCCGTCAACTGGAGCACGGCCGACATCCGGCAGTACAGCTTCACCCAGCCGCCCGGTGCGGATAATCCGCTCGGTCTCGTCAAATTCCGTTTCCCGAACCGGCATGACGTTTACATGCATGACACGCCCCAGCGTGATCTCTTCGGTCAAAGCTTCCGTGCGTTGAGCCATGGCTGCATGCGCGTCGAGGAGCCACGCCGGACGGCGGAAGTTCTACTCGCCGAAGATAAGGGATACTCGACCGAGAAAGTTGGGCAGCTCTGGGATAGCGGCGCAAACGTTACGCTGTCGAAGGAAGTACCGGTTTATCTGGTTTACTTCACGGCTCGCGTCGATGACGAGGGCCGCCTGCTGACGTACTCCGACATCTACGGCCACGACGACCGGATCATGTCGGCGCTGCGCGGTCATCCGGTTCGCTATACGGCACCGGAAGCGATCGATCCGACGGAATCGAACGGGTTCGATGCTCCGAGCGCGTCCAACGAACGGCGCGGCGGCACGACCATCGGCGATGCCGGATCGGACAGCATGATGGATACGCCTCCATCATCGAAGAAGAACGCGAAGAAGAGCGCATCGGCGAAGCAGCAGAAGCCGCAGGGCAAATCAACCGGCGGCACCATTCAGGATGCGCTTTCGAACATCTTCCTGAACTGAGCCGGCGCTATCGGCCATTCGGTAAACGGCACATAAAAAAGAGCGGATCGTTTGATCCGCTCTTTTTGTTTCGCGATAGCAACGCGCGCTCAGGCGGCCTTCTCGAGCTTTTCGCTCCATTTGCCGAGAGCAGCGAGGCTGTTCATCTTAGCGCGATGTGTGAAGGCGCGCTGACCGGCAGCGACATTCTCTGGCTTCCCGCCCCAGGCCTGAATCGCTGCGGCTTGCAGCGCGCGGCCGTAGGAGAAGGTCAGCGGCCACGGCAACGGGCCGGCCGCGTTCATCAGCGACAAGTGCTCGGTCGCCGCCTCGTCGGACTGGCCGCCCGACAGGAATGCAATTCCCGGAACCGCGGACGGCACCGTTTCCTTCAGGCACCTGATGGTCTTTTCGGCGACTTCGGCGGGGCTTGCCTGCTTCGGCGATTTCTGGCCTGCGATGACCATATTCGGCTTCAGGATGATGCCTTCGAGTTCCACGCGCGCGTCGTAGAGCTCGCGGAACACGGTGCGCAGCGTCCATGCCGTTACGCGGTAGCATTCGTCGATGTCGTGGCCCGAATGCGGGCCGTCCATCAGCACCTCAGGCTCGACGATCGGAACGATCCCCGCTTCCTGGGCGAGGGCGGCGTAACGGGCGAGCGCGTGCGCATTGGCTTTCACGCAGTTCCAGCTTGGCAGGCCGTCGGCGATGGTGATGACGCCGCGCCACTTCGCAAAGCGTGCGCCGAGCTTATGGTATTCGGCGAAGCGCTCACGCAGGCCGTCGAGCCCTTCGGTGATCGTTTCGATCTTTGAAGTGGGGCCAGCGAGCGGCTTGGCGCCGACGTCGACCTTGATGCCCGGAATGGAGCCAGCAGCCTTCATGATGTCGACGAGCGGTGTGCCGTCCTTCGCCTTCTGCCGCAACGTCTCGTCATAAAGAATGACGCCGGAGACGTAGTTCTTCATGCCCTCGGTCGCGCGGAACAGCATCTCGCGGTAATCGCGGCGGCTGTCCTCGGTCGAGGTGAGCTTGATCGTGTCGAAGCGCTTCTTGATCGTGCTCGTGCTTTCATCGGCAGCGAGAATGCCTTTGCCAGGCGCAACGAGGGCGCGGGCAATATCCTCAAGTTTGTCGCTCATTTTTGCCTCCGTAGGCGTTTTCAATCCCTACTCGTGAAAACGGGCGCTGTTTCACAGCGCCCGCCTGGAATTCCATCAAATCAGCTTGGCCATCGCGACTGCGGTGTCCGCCATGCGGTTCGAAAAGCCCCATTCGTTGTCGTACCACGAGACAACGCGGACGAAGTTCCCGTCGATCACCTTGGTTTGATCGAGGGCGACCGTCGATGACGCGGCATCGTGGTTCAAGTCCATGGAAACGAGCTTTTCGTTGGTCGTCGCCAGAATGCCAGCGAGCCGGTTCGACTTCGATGCCTCGATGATGGCGTTATTGACTTCCTCGGCCGTCGTATTCCGCTTGGCGACGAACTTGAAATCGATCAGCGAGACGTTCGGCGTCGGCACGCGCATCGAGGCGCCGTCGAGCTTGCCGTTCAAATCCGGGATGACGAGGCCAACCGCTTTTGCGGCGCCCGTCGTCGTCGGGATGATGTTCAGCGCGGCGGCACGGCCGCGGTAGAGATCCTTGTGCAGGGTGTCGAGCGTCGGCTGATCGCCGGTGTAGGAATGGATCGTCGTCATGAAGCCGTGCTGGACGCCGATGATGTCGTGCAGGACGTGGACGACCGGAGCGAGGCAGTTCGTCGTGCACGATGCGTTCGAGACGACAACGTGGTCCTTCGTCAGCTTGTCGTCGTTGACGCCGTAGACGACCGTCAGGTCGGCGTTGTCGGCAGGCGCGGAGACGAGCACGCGCTTCGCACCCGCATCGAGGTGCGCCTTCGCCTTCTCTTTCGACGTGAAGATGCCCGTGCACTCGAACGCGATATCGACGCCGAGGGCTTTGTGCGGAAGCTCGGCCGGGTTCTTGATCGCGGTAACCTTGATCGGTCCGCTGCCCGCATCGATCGTGTCGCCGGAGACCTTCACTGCTTTCGGATACCGTCCATGCACGCTGTCATAACGCAGCAGATGGGCGTTCGTTTCTACGGGGCCGAGATCATTGATGGCGACGACTTCAATATCCGTGCGTCCACTCTCGATGATTGCGCGCAGCACGTTACGACCGATGCGGCCGAAACCGTTGATCGCCACCTTCACAGTCATTCTCGGGGGTCCTCCGGGGTAAGAGATTTATGCTTGATCTGACGAGATACCGCCTGATCGCCGTTATCGCCAGGAATTGCGGGTCTTTAACGTCAGTTGGTGGCCCGCTGTCAATCAAATAGCCCCCGTGATCGGAGTTACGGCCTGGCAAATCTTTTCGTTCAACAGGGTACAAACACGGTCTCGTTTATTGACGTCGTTTACCTTCGCCACGTAACGTAGGCGGCGACTATTGGTGATAGGTGCGTCAATCGTGTCGCCCGAGAGGGCGATTAGAGGCCATGACTGAACGCAACACCGTCAAGATCAAGCGCGGGGAAGAGGTCAAGCCTGCCCGCAAACCGATGGGCGACGTTGAGCTCCGGTCGGAAAACGCACGCCTGCGTGCCGAGTTGGCGGCCGCGCATCAGCGCATCGCGGAGCTTGAGCAGCGGTCGGCGGATGCGCTCAACCGCATTGATTGGGCGCTCGATTCGCTTCATAGTCTGCGCGAGAGCGGTTGACTGTGCGCGTCGTTCAGGCGGAGAGCGGCGGAGCTGCCGGATAGAATGGCCGAAGTCCCGTTCACCTTCAATCAACGCACCTATCGCTTCTCGTGCGAAGAGCACGACGCGCGGCGTCTCACGGATATCGTAGATTATCTGAGCTCCAAGCTCGATGGACTGCTGCAGGAGCACGGCGCCGTCGGCGACGAGCGGCTCATCCTCATGGCCGCGTTAATGGTGACCGACGAGCTGTTCGACGCCCGGGCGGACGTGGACGAGCTGCTCGAAGGCAGTACGCCGGAGGTCCGGTCGGCCGCCATTCGCAGCATCGAGGCCGAGGATCTCAATTCCGATCACGAGGACGAAGACATCGAGCCGGTGAGGCGGCGGGCCAAAGGCTAGCGCTTATCCCGTGTTAGGGTCTCCGGGCCCTGGATTTTTCCCGGTATCTCGCCTAAATCAGGGGTGCTGCGGGGCTCGTCAGGGACAAATGACCCGGGGGCCTATAAGATCCGCACGGGTGCTGTCCCTGTCCGGAGCCGTGGCTTCGGACATATGGTGCCCACCTACGCTCGTAGGGACCACGCGGGATCATGTTCCCAACGGCCTTCGCGGCATTTGCTTTTACGACGGGTAGAGCTGTTTGACTTCGGAAGTTATGCCAGACGCCAAAAGAGAGTTGCGAGCCGAAGCGTTTCGCCGGCGAAAAGCGGCCTTTGAGCGTCACGGAGCGGAGGCGAGCCGGAAGATTGCGGCCCAGGGCCTCGATTTTATCGGCATCAAGCCTGATGCGGTCGTCTCGGGCTTTGCGGCTATCCGCGACGAGATCAATCCGGCGCCGCTGATGGCCTGGCTGCAGGCAGAAGGGTTCAAGCTGGCGCTCCCGGTCATGCAGGGGCGCGGAAAGCCGCTTCTGATGCGGTCGTGGTCGCCGGGCGATGCCATGGCGCCGGCGCAGTGGGGTATCGCAGAGCCGCTCGACGACAAGCCCGAGGTCGATCCGGATGTCCTTCTGGTCCCGCTCCTGGCGTTCGACGCGAGGGGTTACAGGCTCGGCTATGGCGGCGGTTTTTACGACCGGACGCTGCGGCGATTAAGGCAGTTGAAACGTGTCGTCGCCGTGGGCGTCGCCTACGATGAACAAAGGGTCGACGCGGTCCCGGCCGAAAGCTATGACGAGAAACTCGATTGGGTGCTGACACCTTCGGGCCCGCAACGTTGTTTCGATCATTGATCCGGAATTCTTGATGCGTCTCTTGTTTCTCGGCGATATCGTCGGTCGCCCGGGCCGAACGGTGGTTTGCGATGCATTGCCGGGATTGATCAAACGCTACGGGCTGGATTTCGTCGTGATCAACGGCGAGAACTCGGCTGGCGGATTTGGAATTACCGAGACGATCCTCAACGATCTGATCGACGCAGGCGCCGATTGCGTGACGCTTGGCAATCATTCGTTCGATCAGAAGGAGGCGCTGGTCTTCATCGAGCGTCACGACCGGCTGATCCGTCCTCTCAATTATCCCAAGGGAACGCCGGGCAAGGGCGCGACCTTGCTCAAGGCGAAGAGTGGTGCGGATGTGCTCGTCGTTAATGCGATGGGTCGTGTTTTCATGACCGAGCTCGACTGCCCATTTCGTGCCGTCGATAATGAGATTTCAGCCTGTGCGCTGAAGCACGGAGCTGATGCGATCCTGATCGACTTTCACGCGGAAGCGACGAGCGAGAAGCAGGCGATGGGTCTCTTCCTCGATGGGCGCGTCAGCGTCGTTGTCGGGACGCACACGCACACGCCAACGGCGGATGCCCGCATACTTTCGAGCGGCACGGCCTATATGTCGGACGCCGGCATGTGCGGCGACTACAACTCTGTCCTCGGCATGGACCCTGAGGAGCCGATCAACCGGTTTTTGACGCGCATTCCGCGTGGCCGCTACGAACCTGCTGCCGGTCCCGGAACGATTTCGGGATTTGCCGTCGATATCGACGACAAAACGGGCTTGGCCGTGAACGCCGGGCCTTTGCGCCTTGGGCCGCATCTCGAGCCTGCCGTTCCGGCATTTTGGCAGTAGAATTGGGGTGGCGCGTGCTGCCGGTTTTCCAAGCTTTTTGAGGCCGGGGCAACGGGCCTTTCGGTGTACGGTCGTCGCTCTCTTGACCGGCGCGCGGCCGTTGCGCAAAAGACGGACTTCAGTTCAGCGCAATTTTTAAAGTCGAGCGAGCACGAGCATGGCCGGCCATTCGCAATTCAAGAACATCATGCACCGCAAGGGCAAGCAGGACGCGATGCGTTCGAAGCTCTTTGCGAAGCTTGCGCGCGAGATCACGGTTGCCGCGAAATCGGGAACGCCCGATCCCACCATGAATCCGAGATTGCGCCTCGCGATCCAGGAAGCGCGCGCCGAGAATATGCCGAAGGATAATATCGAGCGCGCCATCAAGAAGGCGCAGGGCGGTGATCTCGCGAACTATGAAGAGGTCCGCTACGAGGGCTACGCGCCCGGCGGTGTCGCCGTGATCGTCGAAGCCCTTACCGATAATCGCAACCGGACGGGCGGCGTTGTCCGAAGCGTGTTTACGAAATTCAACGGCAACCTCGGTGCGACCGGCGCCGTCGGACACATGTTCAATCATATCGGCGAGATCACCTACAAAGCCGCCGCCGGTTCCGCGGAGACCATTCTCGAAGCCGCGATCGATGCTGGTGCGGACGACGTGCAATCGGATGCCACCGCACATGTGATTTCCTGCGCGTTCGAGTCCTTGGGCACGGTCGCGGGGGAACTCGAAAAGAAGCTTGGCGAGCCGGAAAGCGTCAAAGCGATCTGGAAGCCCAACCTCACGACTCCCGTCGATGAGGACAATGCCCAGTCGATCATGAAACTGCTGGCGGCCCTCGAGGATGACGACGACGTGCAGAACGTCTTCGCCAATTTCGAGATTTCGGATGAAGTCATGAAGAAGCTGACCGCGGCCTGAGGCTGGGGGCTGCGATCGCTGTCCCTATTCTCTCGAATAGAATACCCCGAACACGGCGTAGACGAGCCCGGCGATGATCATCAGCAGGCCGACGATCCCGGCGAGCTGAGCCATGGCGTTGCGAAAATTCGTGGCCGCGCGCTTCTTTGCGGGCGTCGGTGCGCCGGCAGGAACTTTGGCCGCCGGATTTTTCAAAAGTTTGTTAACGGCGGCTTCGGTTGTTGCTGCTGCAATTTCAGCTGACGCGCTGTTACGCCTGGACCATCGAAAGAGCCAGAAACCGGCAAAAATCAGTAATACGCCCGCCACAATCCAGAGGGGATGTGCAAATGCGGGGTCCATGACTTCCTCGCCGGTTGGATTGGTTATGAAGATGCTGGTCAATCGGCAACACTAAAGCCCAAATCTCGGGTTCTGACGAGGGCCGACGACGGTGAGAGGGGCTATCGCCCGCCTCGCCAAAAAAGTTATCATCTATCCAGTAGAGCGTGCGAGGGGGAGTGGATGTCGGCGGACGGACCATCTGGGGGAAGAGGTCGGCTTCGCGTCGGATTGGTCGTCGTCCATGGCGTCGGTGAAACCGAGCCCGGTTATTGCGTCAACGCCGTTCTCGATACGCTGGCCTCGACCAGGCCGGGCTACAGCGTTTCCCCCGCCAACGAATACAACCGGATAGCCGAGCCCGAGGCCGGGTCGCCGCCGCCGGTCTTTCCCGTCATTCGCCGCGGCGCCGCGCACACCAGCGGTATCGAGATCGAGGCGGTGGAACTGCACTGGGCCGATCTGACCACCGTTCAGGAAGGCCGCGTCAACACGCTGCTGCAGCTCTTCCGGGTCATCTTCGAATCTCATCACCTCGTCGACGCGATGCTCGACCGCTCGCGGGATGTGATCTCGTGGCTGCTCAGAAAGATATTATGGGTTGCCGGGTGGCTCATTCGCGGCCCGAGCGCTGCACTGACGATCGTGACATCCGTCATCTGCGGTCTTTTCCTTTTCGAGCCCGCAACTCTGACGACCGACGTGGTGGATGTGAGATCGCAGGTGCTGATCGTCACTGCAATCATGTTCGTCGGATCGCTCTACGTTTTCTACCGGATTACGCGACAGCAGGATTACTCGTGGTATGACACCGTATTCTGGCTCGGGGTCGCGGCGCTCGCGGTGTTCGGGCTGACATTTTACGATGTGCTGTTGCCGCTGCTTAAAAACGTTCCTGATCTTGAGATTGGTCCGGAGCGCGGAGCAGGTGCGCAAGTGGTGGATTGTGCTGTCGCCGGATCCTCGGCAGCTGCCTGCTACATCAACGGACTTTACAAGGTCATCATCTGGGGCTGGCGCATTTGGGGCGGGATCATGCTGTTCGCCACGGCGCTGCTCGGCATTGCTTATTTGCGCGCCTTGAAGACGGGCGATCGCTCGCGCCTCGCGACGGTTTCGACAAGCATCGCCATTTTGATCATGCAATTCCTGCTCTGGACGACGGTCGTCGTCAGCGCGATCTATCCGATCCTCAATCGGGCCGAGACGATAACGACCCTCAAGGAAGCAAAGCCATTCATCGAGCGTGCGATCGAGGCGCATCAGATCGATAGGACCAGCGCCGTCGCCAAGCTCGTGCAGGTTCCCAACATCGAGCTCGACTGGATCGGCCGGTTCAAGTTCATCTTCGCGGCGGCTGCTCTAACGGTGATGCTGTTCATCATCGGCGGCGGGCTGCTCATCGAACTCAGGCATTTGCGGGCGCGACGAGGGCTTTCGGATCTCGAGCAGACGGCGCGAAATATGCCGAGGCTGCTGTTCAATCCTTTCCTGGTCGCGCTGCTGATCGTCGCCTTCATCGTCGTCTTCGCGCTGGTGTTCGTGCAGCCCTATCTCGACAGCAACCATGTCTTCGTAACGCTTCGAAGCTATATTCTTCCGCTCGCGGCCGTCGTCGCGCTGGTGCTGCCGTTCTTCTTCGGGCGGCGCATTGCGAACGTCGTGAACGTCGCGCGCGATCTCATCGACCATCATTATCAGCCGCGGCAGGAGACGGCGGCGTACTTCATCCCGTCAGCATTTCGCGCGCGGTTCCGGCATTTGCGGCGTGAGCGCATTCAGGGGCGGCTCAATCTCGTTCTCGAACATTTCGTGCAGAACCAGGGATACGACGGCGTCATTTTCCTGGCGCACAGCCAGGGTTCGGTCATCGTGTATGACTTCCTTCGGGATAACGGACCGCACTACACGCGGCTTGGCGACGCTTCGCCGGCGCTGCTGACGTTCGGCTCGCCGCTCGGCACGCTCTATCAAAAGTATTTCCATGAATACTCGGCTTCGAAGGGGGCGCCGCTCGGCATCGCCGCGAGCCTCAAATGCTGGATCAATCTCTATCGCGTCGACGATTACATCGGCGGCCGCATCAACCCGCCCAGAGGCCTCCGCATCGACAATCACGTCATGGGGATCGGTGGACATACCGGCTATTGGACGGAGCCCGCCGTCGCCGAGGCGCTCGATGCGATCCTGACCGGCAAGGTTGCCGACGCCACGAAACCGCCGCCGCTGCCGCCGCCGCCGATGACTCCTTCGGCGCCCTATGCAGTTCGTGCTATGCGGAGAGCATGAATGGACGAACGATTCGCATTATCGGCATCGACCCCGGGTTGCGGCGCACGGGATGGGGCATCGTCGAAAGCGACGGCGTCCGGCTCGGCTACGTCGCGTCGGGCGTTATCACGCCACCGAAGGACGACGATCTCGCCTACCGGCTTTCCGCGCTGTTCGACGCCGTGACGAGCGTCATCCAGAGTTTCAGTCCGTCCGAGGCTGCCGTCGAAGAGACCTTCGTCAACGAGAACCCGCGTTCGACGTTGAAGCTTGGGCAGGCGCGCGGTGCGATTCTGCTCGCGCCCGCACGGCTCGGTCTCAGAGTTGCGGAATACACACCCAATTTGATCAAAAAGTCGGTGACGGGGGCGGGGCACGCTGAAAAGCAGCAGATCCAGGCGATGATCGGTTTTCTGTTGCCGAAGGCGACGTTCGGATGCGCCGACGAAGCCGATGCGCTCGCGATCGCCATTACGCATGCGCATCACCGCGTCAGCCGCCAGCGGCTGGCAGCCGTTGCAACCAAGGTTCCGCAGCCATGATCGGCAAGCTCAAAGGCAAGGTCGACGCTGTCGGCGAAAGCTTTCTCGTGATCGACGTCAACGGGGTCGGCTACGAGGTGCAGGCGTCATCGCGAACGCTGCGCAATTTGAAGCCCGGCGATAGTGTGACCCTGACGATCGATACGCACGTCCGCGAGGACGCGATCCGGCTGTTCGGATTTCAGAGCGAATTCGAGCGGAGCTGGTTCCGGACCTTGCAGTCCATTCAGGGCGTCGGAGCCAAAGTCGCGTTGAGCGTTCTCGGCGTATTGGCGCCGCAGGACATTGCCAGCGCGGTGGCTCTCGGCAACTGGGCGGCGGTCGAAGAGGCGCCGGGTGTCGGCAAGAAGCTGGCGCAGCGCATTGTCGCCGAGCTGAGGGACAAGGCGCCGGCGCTATCGCTCGGAGGTCATGCCATTCCGGTAGCGGGTGCTGCATCGTCGTCCGCGATCGAAGGACCGGTGGGCATGGCGTTTGCGGAAGCTCTCTCGGCGTTGACCAATCTCGGCTATAACCCGGCCCAGGCCAGTGCTGCAGTCGCCATCGCTTCAAAGGATCTCGGCGAGGCGGCGGATACGGCCGGCCTCATCAAGCGAAGTCTTAAGGAACTGGCTCGATAACGGTCCTGAAACCGGCAGAATCGATCGGAAACGTCGCCTCATCATGCGTAAGACCACTTTAAGCAACACCCAACGCACGATTTGGATGGTGCTTATCACCTCTCTCGCGGTTGCCTTTTTTGCGGGCCTCATCGATCTCGGACTGATGGCTCTCAGTCCAATGACCGACCCGCTGTTGCCGCCACGTGGGGGCGAGGGTTTGGGTGAAGCTGCTATCGATGCGTTCGTCTGGAGCGCCTTTCCGGCAACGATCGGGGCGCTGGGCTTAACGCCGTTCGTTTTACAACGCGGTACCTACAGCTGGCTCGAAGCCGCAGTGGCGGGCGTTCTCGCGTTCATGGCGGCGGTCATCATATTTCCATTCGACGCGCCGGGCGGGGTGCCGTTTCTCGCGTTCGCCGCGGGGCTTCTGATGATCGGCATGCGGGCGTTGCTGATCGTGGCTGGGATCCTGAAATCCTGATCACGGGAAGCCGAGAGATTTCGCCCTCGACTTGACGGCGCAGCCGAATAGCCTCACGAACAAACCATGACCGACAGGCTTGTCAGCAGCGCGCGAAATGACGTCGACGCATTCGAGGCGACGATACGTCCGCAATCGCTCGACGAATTCGTCGGGCAGGAGCAGGCGCGGGCGAACCTCAGGGTTTTCATCAAGGCGGCTCGCGGACGGGGCGATGCCCTCGACCATGTGCTCTTTGCGGGGCCTCCGGGCCTTGGGAAAACGACACTTGCGCAGATCCTATCCAAGGAATTGGGCGTTGGATTTCGTGCGACGTCCGGGCCGGTGATCTCGAAAGCCGGTGATCTCGCGGCACTTTTGACGAACCTCGAAGAGCGCGACGTGCTCTTCATCGACGAAATCCACCGGCTCAATCCGGCGGTCGAAGAAATTCTTTATCCGGCGATGGAGGATTTCCAGCTCGATCTGATGATCGGCGAGGGACCGGCCGCGCGGTCGGTTAGAATCGATCTTCCGAAATTCACGCTGGTCGGCGCGACGACACGCGCCGGGCTCCTGACCAATCCGCTGCGTGATCGCTTCGGCATTCCGGTGCGGCTTAACTTCTATTCGATCGGAGAACTTGAACTCGTCGTTGGCCGCGGCGCCCGCGTGCTCGGCGCGCAGATGTCGCCGGACGGCGCACGCGAGATTGCCAAACGCTCGCGGGGAACGCCGCGGATCGCCGGGCGCCTCTTGCGCCGTGTCCGCGATTTCGCGAGCGTCGAAGGCGCGGTCGTCATCAATGCCGAAGTCGCCGATCGGGCGCTGACGATGCTCGAAGTCGACCACGAGGGGCTGGACGCGCTCGATCACCGGTATCTCGGTTGCATTCTCAAGAATTACGAAGGCGGGCCGGTCGGTATCGAAACTCTTGCGGCGGCGCTTTCCGAACCACGCGATGCGCTCGAGGAAATCGTCGAACCCTTTTTGCTACAGCAGGGGTTCGTCAACCGAACGCCGCGCGGCAGGGTGTTAACACTGAAGGCATACCGGCATCTCGGCGTCAGCGGTCCGGCGCACGCGGCTTCCCCCGAACTGCCGATTTTCGAAGATGATACAGACGGGACTTAACGCCGCTGTTCCTGCTTTGGAGTGGCGAAATTCACGGTTTCGACAGCATTCTCTGGCCAAGGTGCGGTGATTTTGATTTCACAGCACAATCCGATTGAACAGAACCGAGGGTTACGGGTTTGATCAGCCGTCGCGATCTGCTCAAGATGACAGGCATTGCCGGTGCCGGTTCGACGGCGCTAAGCGGTTATGCGCTCGCCGAGGCCTTCCGCGAAAAAGTCACGGTCTACAACCTGACGCCTCCGAACTGGACGCCGGATCTCAAGCTGAAGCTTGCCGTGCTCGCGGACTTGCACGTTTGCGAACCGTGGATGTCGGTCGAGCGACTTGAAGGCATCGTCGAGCAGACGAACGGTCTCGGCGCGGACGCAATTCTGCTGCTCGGCGACTACGTCGTCGGGCATCAGCTCGGCAAGTATTCGCAGAAGGTGAGTAACGGCACGTGGGCGACGGCGCTTGCGAAGCTCTCGGCGCCATTGGGCGTGCATGCGGTTCTCGGCAACCACGACTGGTGGGAATCGCGCGAGGTACAGAACAGGCGCGCGGGCCCCACGCCTGCAGGCCTGGCGCTGCAGTCTGTCGGAATTTCCGTTTATGAAAATAACGCCGTGCGCCTTGAGAAGGACGGGAAGCCCTTCTGGCTCGCCGGTCTCGGCGACCAATGGGCGTTCAAGCGCCGCGACGTCGAGGACGACGAGTCCGTACGCGGCGGAAAAATCGCCTTTGACGGGGTCGACGATCTGCCGGGGACGCTGCGACAGATAACTGACGATGCGCCGGTTCTTCTGATGGCGCACGAGCCGGATATTTTTCCGGTTGTGCCGGAGCGGGTGTCGCTGACGATCTCGGGTCATACGCACGGCGGGCAAGTGCGCATATTGGGATATGCGCCGATTGTACCGTCGCGGTTCGGCTCACGGTACGCCTATGGTCACATCGTCGAAAACGGCCGTCATTTGGTCGTTTCCGGCGGCCTTGGCTGCTCGTCATTGCCGATCCGGTTCGGCTCGCCGCCCGAGATTGTGATCCTCGAACTCGGCGGCGCCGAGGGGGGCCAAGTTTGACCGGGGCGCGTTGGCCAGACCTTGCCGGGCGTATCGTTCAGGACGCAGAAGGCCAGCGTCACATCCTTCCCGTACGGGTCTACTTCGAAGACACCGATGCTGGCGGCGTGGTCTATCACGCGTCCTTCGTGCGGTTCGCGGAACGCGGGCGGACCGACTTTCTCCGGCTGCTCGGCACCGATGCCCGGCGCATGATCGACGGGACCGACAGCCGCGAGCCGGCCGCTTTCGTTGTCCGCCGCATGTCGTTCGATTTCGCACGTCCAGCGCGGATGGACGATCTCCTGGAAGTCGAAACGCGCGTCAAGGAACTCGGGGCGGCCAGCGTAACGCTCGACCAGAGGATCAGCCGCGACGGCATGCCTCTCGTTACGGCCGAGGTCGTCGTGGTGCTCGTGTCGATTTCGGGAAAACCTCTCCGTTTGAGCGACACGGTGCGAAAGGCATTCGAAGCGCACGCCGAAGGGCGAAAGAATTCTTCCGCCTAGGTCCTGCGCGCGCGGGATTTCACAGGCGTTCCGGCCGCCGCGTCCAGACGCCAATTGACATTCGTGATGGCGCTCTGCATGGCTCACGGTGAGATCAATGGCCGCATTTTTCGTGGATAAACACGAAGATGCGTCATTGCCATCAGCTACACTAAGCCCTCGTTTGGTCATATTGGGCGTCAAAAGCTCTCGATGCGAATGAGCGCGGTGGGCGATGGCTTGCTGCCGGGGTGGACGTCATTACGCCGTCATACGCAAACTTCATCGGGCCCGCGCCGGGCGCGTCCCAATGCTGCCGAAATTCCAAGGCCCGTGCGGTTCCGTACGGGTATCGCAATTCTTCGACATGGATGGTGAAATGAATCCCGCGGATGTCGCCCAAAGCGCCGTTGCCCCGGTCGGAGCGAGCGGCTTCTCGTTCATCGAACTCTTTATGCAGGCGAGCCTCGTCGTCAAAATCGTGATGACCGGGCTTGGCGTCGCGTCCGTCTGGTCGTGGGCGATCATCTTCGAAAAGCTCCTGGCGTTCCGGCGCGCGCGCGTCGAGAGCGACCGCTTCGAGCAGTTGTTCTGGTCGGGCCAGTCGCTCGACGAGCTTTACGCCAACCTCTCGCGCGGGCGGACGATCACGATGGCGGCGCTTTTCGTGGCGGCGATGCGCGAGTGGAAGCGCTCGGTCGAGGGCAACATCCGCGCGCTTGGCGGCATTCAGTTGCGCGTCGAGAAGGTGATGGACGTTACGATCAGCCGCGAGATGGAACGTCTCGACCGGCGGCTTCTGTTTCTTGCAACGGTCGGATCGACGGCGCCGTTCGTCGGTCTCTTCGGTACGGTCTGGGGCATCATGACAAGCTTCCAGTCGATTGCCGTTTCGAAGAACACCTCGCTGGCGGTTGTCGCGCCCGGTATCGCGGAAGCCTTGTTCGCGACGGCGCTTGGCCTCATGGCCGCCATTCCGGCCGTTATTTTCTACAATAAGTTCTCGGCCGATTCGGCCGCGATCTCTCAACGTCTCTATGCTTTTTCCGATGAATTCGCAGCGATCGTTTCTCGCCAGATCGACGTGAGGGCTTAAGCCGATGGGGATGAGCGTCAAAGCGGGCGGAGGCGGCGGTCGCCGGCGGCGCGGCCGGCACATGCCGATGAGCGAGATCAACGTCACCCCGATGGTCGACGTGATGCTCGTGCTCCTGATCATCTTCATGGTCGCGGCGCCGCTGCTGCAGACGGGCATCGATGTCAATCTGCCGGAATCCAAGGGCCAACAAATTCAGCCGCCGAAGAAGGATCCGGTGGCGGTAACGGTCAAGGCCAATGGCGACGTCTTTATCGGTGACTCGCAGGTTCCGCTCGAGGACCTGGCGACGAAACTCAAGGCAATCGCGGGCAACGGCTACGACGAGACAATCTTCGTGCGCGGCGACAAGGGCGTGAATTACGGCACGGTGATGGAGGTCATGAGCCGCATCAACCAAGGTGGGTTCAAGAAGCTGTCGTTCGTTCTCAATGGGGAGAAGGGAGGCACCTAGCGCCCGCAATCGCCAAAGGACGATACGTATGACGAACAAGAATGCGCGTCGGCCAGGAGAGACGCGAAGGGCGATGTCGACGCATCGCACGAGCGGTTCGATGGCGCCCACGCGCATTCTTGTTCGCCCGACGGCTCGCCGCTTTCGGACGACCGGTTCGTCGCGAGGCTTGTCCGTAGCGAAGGCTACGGCCTGCGCCCCGCTGCTGCCTGATCGTCACAAGGATCGGCGATCAGAGGTGGCGTCCTTTAGCGATGGTGGGTGCTGACCGTGCCCTTCGGACTTTTTCTGTCCCTCCTCTTCCACGCTTCACTCCTCGGGTGGGCGCTTTTTTCCATGCCTACGGCACCGCCGCTATCACCAGATACGCCGGCGATCGCAGCGGACATCATCACGCCGTCCGAGTTCCTGCGCCTGAAGCAGGGGAGCGAGGATTCGAAGAATCTCGAGACAAAGGCGAACGACCAGCCGAAGCCCGACGACAGCAAGAACGATACGCCGAAGCCCTCGAACGCGCCGCCGCCGCCACCGCCGCCGGCCGAGGAGCAGGTTGCCAAGGCCGAGCCACCGCCGGAACCTGAGCCGCCTCAGGCCGCCGAGCCACCACCTCCGCCGCCACCGCCGGCGAAGACCGAGCCCGATCCGATAGCCAAGAAGATCGACGAACCGCCGCCCCCGCCGGAGCCTCAGCCCGGTCCGACGCCGGACGAGAAAAAGCTTCTCGAGCAAAAGCTTGAGCAGGAGCGCCAAGCGGAAGAAGCCAAGAAAAAGGCTGAGGAAGAGGCAAAGAAAAAGGCCGACGAGGAGGCCAAGAAAAAAGCCGAGGCGGAAGCGAAGAAGAAGGCCGAAGACGAAGCGAAAAAGAAAGCGGAAGAAGAGGCGAAAAAGAAGAAGGCCGCCGAACTCAAGAAGAAAAAGCAGGAAGAGGCCAAGAAGAAAGCCGAGGCCGCGAAGAAGCAGTTCGATCCGAGCAAGATCGCGTCTCTTCTCGAAAAGTCGCCGGACGACGCAACGCCGAAGGCTCTTCTCGACAAGGACAAGAAGAAGAAGGGGCAGCAGGCATCGGGCTCAAGCTCGTCATCGACGAACTTCGGCAAGGAAGCGGGGACGCAGACTGGCTCCGATACCGTTCTTTCGGCGCGCGAGCAGGATCTCTTGAAGGGGATGCTGAAGTCGCAGCTTAACGGCTGCTGGCGGCCTCCGGGTACGGGTGGCGGCAGCGAGGTTCCGGTCGTCGAGCTTCATTGGGAGCTCAACGCCGACGGCACACTCGTCGGCGAGCCCCGCGTCACGTCCGCGCCATCGACGACGGCTGGACAGGTTTACGCCGAAGCCGCACTCAGAGCCGTCAGGATGTGCGCGCCGTTTCGATTGCCTCCGGACAAGTACGAAGGCGGGTGGAAGTACATCGACTGGACTTTCGATCCGCGTGAAATGTTGTAAACGCCCAAAAGTTGCTTCATTCGACCGCGAAGCGAAGCAACGACTTGGGAATTCCGAATCGCACCGTGACGCATGAGAGACCATCCATGATCTTGAAAGTCCGCCTCAAAAGGCTCTTTTCAATTGCGACGCTCGTCGCTGCTTGCGTCTGGCTCGTTCCGGGTTTTGCGCCGGGCGCGATGGCGCAGCTCAAAGGCACGCAGACGGAAGGCACGATCGCCCCGATCCCGATCGCCGTTCCAAGCTTTCTCGGCGACGATCAGCAACTTGCGAGCAATATCGCGGCTGTTGTCGAAGCCGATCTCGAAAGGTCCGGACTTTTCCGGCCGCTCGATCATCAGTCGTTCCTAGAGCAGGTGCGGGACGTCAACGCTGCGCCGCGCTTCGGCGACTGGCGCTCCATTCAAGCCGACGCGCTGGTCGTCGGGCGCGTCGTCAACGCGGGCGACGGAAAGGTCGGAGCTGAATTCCGCGTCTGGGATGTCGCGGGCGGGAAGCAGCTTGCGGGCCAGCGCTTTTCAACGGCGTCGCGAAACTGGCGGCGTATCGGCCATCTCATCGCCGACAGCGTCTATGAACGGCTGACGGGCGAAAAGGGCTATTTCGATACGCGCGTCGTTTACGTGGACGAAACTGGCTCCAAAGAGAAGCGCGTGAAGCGTCTCGCGATCATGGACCAGGACGGCGCGAACGTCCGTCTGCTGACGCAAGGCCAGGAGCTTGTGCTCACGCCCCGGTTCTCTCCGACGAACCAGGAAATCACGTACATGTCCTATACCGACGGCGGCCAGCCTAAGGTTTTCATCATGAACCTGGAGACAGGCCGCCGCGAACTCGTTGGCGATTTTCCCAATATGACGTTTGCGCCGCGATTCTCTCCCGACGGGCAGCGGGTGGTCATGAGCCTTGGGCGCCCCGACGGCGGCTCCGATATTTACGAGATGGATCTCCGTTCCCGGCAGCCGCGGCAGATCACGCGGTCGAACGGTATCGATACCAGTCCAAGTTACTCGCCGGACGGCGGTCAGATCGTCTTCGAAAGCGACCGGGCCGGCAGACAGCAGCTCTGGGTCATGAATTCGGATGGATCGAACCAGCGCCCGATCTCGATGGGCGACGGCAGCTACTCGACGCCCGTCTGGTCGCCTCGGGGCGATTATATCGCGTTCACCAAACAGACCGGCGGGGCGTTCATCATCGGGGTCATGAAGCCGGACGGCTCGGGCGAACGCACGTTAACCGAAGGATTTCACAACGAAGGGCCGACCTGGGCGCCAAACGGCCGGGTTTTGATGTTCTTCCGCGAGTCGCAGGGAACCAATGGGGGACCTCGAATCTACTCGGTCGATATCACGGGTTACAACGAGCGAAAGGTCGACACTCCGGCGTTCGCTTCGGACCCCGCTTGGTCACCGCTTCTGAATTAACACCCTGTTTACGAACGGCTGCGTTCAATTATTAACGATGCCGTTGTCGAGTCGAACAAAGATGAGCGATATCAAGGCTTTGCTCATCTTAACCGTAGCTGTCATAGTGTTGACTTTTGCCCACTAAGTCCCGTTGCATTTTCGCATCTATTGCCTTGGAAAACTTGGGAATTGCCCGCTCAGTTCTTGATCGGGACGCGCCCTCCCGGTACCCCAGAGTACGGCTTTTGCCGGAATCGTATCAGGAGATATGACCATGCAGGGTGTGAAGGGGCTGATCCTTTTGTCAGCAGTAGTCGCGGCTGTTGCTCTCGGCGCATGCCGTCGCGAAGCTGAGCATACGCCTTTGAAGCTCGGCGGCCCGACCGCTAGCGACCAGGTCGCTCGCTAATCGCGGGTACTCTGGACTCAAAGGGACTACCTATGAAGAGCGCATTCGTTCTCGTCGCAGCCTTTGTAACTGGTGCTGAGCATCAGTCTATGGAGATCGGCGGGTTCGATGCTCAGCAGCAGGTCGCGCTCTAAGCGCCGCCTGTTACTCAGTACTGCGTTTTTCATCCTAATCTTCAAGACCGAGTTGTTGGCGATTAGCTCGCCACCATCTCGGTCTTGAGCTTTTTAGGGCGCCGTCGCGGGATGATTTTCCCGACTCGCATGACGCGCGCTTCGCCGATTTCAGACGGCTCGAAAAGTCGATTCTTCCGACTGGTTTTAGTGCGGAAAAGATCGAGAAAAGTGCTCAAAACCAAATTAGTCGCACGCGCACTTCGTAACGCGATGCTACAAGCATTTCGGAGAACGGATCGCGGGAGATCCAGGTAATCCGAGCTCTCTTCAGGGAGAGACTTGGTGGGTCATCGGCGGACTCGGCCATATTTTCGGCTGAACGATTCTCTATGCGGGAATGAAACAGCTATCTCTCTCACGGACAAAGCGCATGCAACTCGCGCGAGAGATGAGATCGATACGAAGGGGATTTGCGAAATGATGGCCACGTTCGCGCGGAGCTTGGGTCTGCGCCTTGCCGCCGTTTCGATACTTGCCGCGACGCTCGGTGCGTGCGCAAACAAAGACATGCAGCCCGACTCTCTGAGCGGCAAATACGGTAACGCGACGCCGGGCTCGCAGCGCGACTTCACGCAGAACGTCGGCGATCTTGTCTACTTCTCGACCGACTCCGTCGATCTCACGCCCGAAGCGGCGCAGACGCTGACAAAGCAGTCGCAGTGGCTGCAGCAGTATCCGAACTACACGATCACCATCGAAGGCCATGCCGACGAACGCGGCACGCGTGAGTACAACATCGCGCTCGGTGCACGTCGCGCGACGACGGTGCGCAACTTCCTGTCGTCGCATGGCGTGAACGGCGCACGCATCCGCACGATCTCCTACGGCAAGGAGCGTCCGGTCGCGGTTTGCAACGATATTTCCTGCTGGTCGCAGAACCGCCGCGCGCAGACGGTGCTCAACAGCGGCGGCGTGGTTAGCCAGCGTTAATCCTCGCGTCGGCTAAGGCCACTTCATGTGGCGTTCGGGTGTTGGCTCATAAGGGCCACACTCCCACAGAGCTTTTGCGCACCCAAGATTCAGCAAAGTTTGGCCTAATTGGACTCGCATAACGGCTCCTTGATCTTCCAGGTTGCGGCGCCGTTCGATGTTGAAATTGCGGATTTCCAATGTTGCGGTTGGCGTTTTCTGCTGTGTGCTCGCCTTCACGGCGATATTGGCGCAGCGCGTCTTCGCTCAAGATGAGGCAGCGGATCGTGAGACGGCCGCGGAACTGCTCGAAGACGGGCTAGACGCGCTTTCGGATCACGCCGACGAGTCCGGCCGACGGCTGCTTGACCGCGTGGTCAGCGACTATCCGGGAACGATCGAAGCTTCCCGGGCAAAGCGCGCGTTAGCGGCGCTCGATCGCGGCGAGAGGACCCCAGACGAGCGGGCGCAGATCAAGGCCGGGCTTGCCGAGCGAACTGTCGAATACCGGCGGGCTTTTCTGGTCGATGTCGGAGACCGCGTGTTCTTCGCGGAGAACAGCGCAATCCTCGGCGGACGGGCGCGCAGCATCGTCGAAGGTCAGGCGCGCTGGCTCAATGCCCGGCCCGATCTGACCGTCGTGGTGATTGGGCGTGCCGACGACGACGGAGGGCGGGCCGCATCGGGTGCGCTTTCCCTGCAGCGCGCTCAGGCCGTCCGTGACCGGCTGGTCGCGGCAGGAATTGCGGAAAGTCGCATCGAGATTAAAGCCGCTGGAAATGCTGACCCACTTGCGCTGTGCGGCGGGCCTTTGTGCCAAGCTCAGAACCGGAATGCCGAAGTCTACATAAAGGACTGGCGTTACGATGGAACATGGCCGCCGCGGCCGGCGACTTCGGGGTTGCCTGCGAAAGCTTCGGTGGCTCCGGTGAGCGGTACCCGATCCGATCAGGCCGAGGCGATTTCGCAATAATTGCGCTCTGCCCTGTTGATGGGTGCTGCGACCCGGCGTAGGTGGAGGCGCACGCGATGCTGGGATACAGTTTCTCCCAGCGGCAGTTCACTGGCGCTTCAGCGATTTAACATTCGATCGAACATTAGGGGTAGAGCCGGGAATGGCCAAGCTTGCGGGGATCCTTCGGAGTGGCTTGCGATTGCAGATCGTTGCGCTGGCATTCGCCCTATCGGCCGTTCCGGCAGTGGCGCAGACCAGCGACGCGCGGCCATCGAAGAGCAGCGGAGCGGCTGCGGCAGCTTCTTCCGGCGATGCCGGGCTCAAGGCGAGAGTCCAGGCGCTCGAGGAGCAGCTCGTCGATATGCAGGTCGTCGTCGGCACGTTAGAGTCGCTTGCCAAGAGCGGTGGTTCGGCGGCTGCACCCTTTCCTTCGTCGGGCGGGGCGGTTTCCGCCGATCCGGCGCGTATAGAGGGGCTGGAGACGCAGGTTCGTGCGCTTTCGGCGCAGGTGCAGCAGCTTTCGGATCAGGTTCGGAGCTTAGGCGGCGTGCCGCGGCGATCGGACAATCAGGCGGCCCCGGATGCGGGTGCTGCCGAGCACGCGGATGCGGCGGCAAGCGGGTTCGGATCGACGACCGTTTCATCGGGCGGCGATGCCATCGGCGGTCTGCTCGACAGCCATGGACAGCCAGAGCCGGCCGGCGGCGTCGCCGGATCGCCCGCGCCGGTCGCGACGGCGGCTTTGCCTGAGACGAGCGAGCCGAACGCAAACCCGAAGCAGCTTTATGAAACCGCCTATGGGTACCTGCTGCAGCGCGATTACGGTTCGGCCGAAACGGCATTCACCGATTTCCTGAAGAAGTTTCCCAACGACTCGCTCTCGGGAAATGCGCAATACTGGCTGGGCGAGACCTATTTCGTTCGCGGTCAATACAAGGCGGCGGCGAGTTCTTTTCTGAAGGGCTATTCGACCTATTCGCAAAGCGGAAAGGCGCCCGACAGTCTTTTGAAGCTCGCGATGTCGCTCGACCGGCTCGGGCAGAAGGATGCGGCGTGCTCGTCCTTCTCCGAACTCGCGTCGAAGTTTCCGACGGCGGCGCAAAACGTGAAAGCACGCGCACAGAGTGAACGGCAGCGGATCGGCTGCCAATAGAGGAGCGGCGGGCTCAAGTTCTCCGCTGAGCTGAAGAAGCCGTGAGTCGCGTATCGCCATCACCGATTACTGATTTCGAAGCGGACGCTGCCTTCGACCGGCTGGCGCGGTTCGATCACGTCGTCCTTGGCGTCTCCGGCGGGCCGGATAGCATGGCGCTGATGGTTCTCGCTGCGGAATGGCGGGCGCGTGCAAAGCTTGCGACGCCGTCGTTATCCGTCGCCACCGTCGATCACGGTCTGCGCCCGGAGTCGCGTTCCGAGGCCGAACTTGTCGGCCGGGCTGCGGAGCGGCTTGGTTTGCCGCATGCCATCTTGACGTGGGACGGCGAGAAACCGCGAACGGGTGTGGCTGCTGCGGCGCGCGAGGCGCGCTACCGGCTTCTCGAAGAGCACGCGCGTCGGATCGGCGGCATCAGCATCGCGATTGCGACCGCGCATCATCTCGACGATCAGGCGGAGACGTTCGTCATGCGCCTCGCGCGCGGCGCCGGCATTGACGGTCTTTCCGGCATGCGCAGCGAGCGGCCGGTCTTCGAGCGATCTGCCGTTACACTGACGCGGCCGCTCCTCGGCTTCGAGAAGGCGCGTCTGATCGCGACCGTCGCAGAGCGCGGCATTCTCTACATCGAAGATCCGACGAACACGGACGATCGCTATGAGCGGGCGCGCGTGCGTTCAGCATTGGTCGAACTCGCTGGGGCCGGTTTGCCGCCCCAAGCGCTGGCAACATCGGCGCGCCGCCTGGGCGACGCGCGCGAGGCGCTCGCCTATGCGGAGGAGCAATTCATCGCGTCGCTCAACATCTCGTTCGGTAACGAGGTTTTCGCGACGCTCGATCGCCGGGCCTTCGATGCCGGTCCGGCCTTCCTGCGGCAGAAGGTGATGGCGCGTCTCATCGCCCGCTTCGGCGGAGTCAGTCCCGAGCCGCAACTTTCTGAAATCGAAGCACTGTCAGCCCGGCTTCTGGAGGAAGAAAAGTGCTCAGCAACGCTTGGTGGCGCGATGATTTCGATCGGGCCGCGATTCATCCGGTGCTGGCGGGAAGCTGGCCGGCTCGATCACACGGAGATTGAGCTTCCGCCCCGCGCGTTAAGGATTTGGGACAATCGGTTTGCGCTCAGCTGGTCTGCCGAAAGCGGGGTGCGGGGATTGCAGCTCAAAGGCCGGAAGTCCATTACCGTCAAACCGTTAGGCACCGCAGCATACGGAGCGATTTCGCATCGCCTCCGCGACGAATTGCGGCCGCCCGCGCGTGCCGCGGCGGCGCTACCGTCATTTTGGGCCGGTGATGAACTCGTTGCAGCGCCCTCTCTGGCGCCTTTTGCCCTTCCGGAGGCCGAGCCGTTCGATCCTGCGGGGTTCGAATCGACCCCTTTGGCGTCTGTTACATCTTAAGGATTACGACGTATGGTGGTCCGTAGGACCAAGGTAAATCCACTAACTTGTGCGGAGATTAGCCGCCACCTATGTTAAGGTCTCACTTTGGGGGCAGCAGTGCCACCGAGCACGCGCCATTTTGGTGCCGACGGCGCCATCAAGGAAAAAAATGAACCCGAATTATCAGAAACTTGCGATCTGGGCGGCGTTGTTCGTCCTCTTGCTGGCGCTCTACAATCTGGTCAGCAATCCGAGCACAACCCGCCGGACGAACGAAATTCAATATTCTGAATTTCTAGACGCCGTGGATAAGGGTAACGTGTCGGAGGCCGTGATCGCGGGCAACCGTATCACGGGTACGAAGCGGGACGCGGGCTCGAACGACTCGGCGTTCTCGACTTATGCCCCAGAAGACCCGAACCTCGTGACCCGCCTGCGCGAGAAGGGTGTGAAGTTCAAAGCGCGGCCTGCCGAGGATGAAGTGCAGTCGATCACAAGCATTCTTCTGAGCTGGTTTCCGATGCTGCTGCTCATCGGCGTGTGGATCTTCTTCATGCGTCAGATGCAGTCGGGCTCCGGCCGAGCAATGGGCTTCGGCAAGTCTCGCGCGAAGCTTCTGACGGAGCGGCATGGCCGCGTGACGTTCGAGGACGTTGCCGGCGTCGACGAGGCGAAAGCCGATCTCGAAGAGATCGTCGAGTTCCTTCGCGACCCGCAGAAGTTCCAACGCCTCGGCGGACGCATTCCGCGCGGCTGCCTGCTCGTCGGCCCTCCCGGCACCGGTAAGACGCTCATTGCGCGCGCCGTTGCGGGCGAAGCCAACGTTCCGTTCTTCACGATCTCGGGCTCCGACTTCGTCGAGATGTTCGTCGGCGTCGGCGCGAGCCGCGTGCGCGACATGTTCGAGCAAGCGAAGAAGAACGCGCCTTGCATTATCTTCATCGACGAAATCGACGCTGTCGGCCGTCATCGCGGCGCCGGTCTCGGCGGCGGCAATGACGAGCGCGAACAGACGCTCAACCAGCTGCTCGTCGAGATGGACGGCTTCGAAGCGAACGAGGGAATCATCATCATCGCGGCGACGAACCGTCCCGACGTGCTCGATCCGGCGTTGCTGCGCCCCGGCCGTTTCGACCGCCAGATCGTCGTTCCCAATCCGGATGTGCTCGGGCGCGAGCGAATCCTGCGCGTTCACATGAAGAAGGTGCCGTTGGCGCCGGACGTCGATCCGAAGGTCATTGCGCGCGGTACCCCCGGGTTCTCGGGCGCGGACTTGGCGAACCTGGTCAACGAAGCGGCGCTGCTCGCCGCCCGCCGCAACAAGCGGCTCGTGACGCAGGCGGAGTTCGAGGACTCCAAGGACAAGGTCATGATGGGCGCCGAGCGCAAGACCATGGCCATGACCGAGGAAGAGAAGCTTGCGACCGCCTATCACGAGGCTGGCCACGCGATCGTGAACCTCGTCGTGCCGGGCAACGATCCGCTGCACAAGGTGACGATCATTCCGCGCGGCCGGGCGCTGGGCGTGACGATGAGTTTGCCGGAGCGGGATCGCCTCAGCTACTCGAAACAGTGGTGCGAGGGCAAAATCGCGATGGCTTTCGGCGGCCGTGTCGCCGAGCAGATCATCTATGGTCGGGAACACTTGAACACGGGGGCTTCGAGCGACATCAGCCAGGCGACGAACATCGCCAAGAAGATGGTGACGGAGTGGGGCATGAGCGACAAGCTCGGGCCGCTGCTCTACTCAGAGAACCAGCAGGAAGTGTTCCTCGGTCATTCGATCACGCAACAGAAGAACATGAGCGAAGAGACCGCCAAGCTCATCGACGAGGAAACTCGGCGGATCGTGACCACCGGTCAGAGCCTTGCGTGGGAAGTTCTCACGAAGCACAAGGCCGAGCTCGAAGCCATGGCGCAGGCGCTGATGGAATACGAGACGATCAACGGCGACGAGTGTCAGGCGATCATGCGCGGTGACAAGATCACGCGTCCGACGGACGATGACGGCAGCAAGGGGCCAGCCGGTTCGGCCGTTCCGACTGCGGGCCGGCAGCCGCCGCGGCCGCGGGGTGAGCCAAAGGGTGGGATCGATATCGAGCCCGAACCGCAGCCGCAGTAATCGTTGGACGATGGTCCGCAAATTTCCTGGCGGCCGCGATGTTATCGCGGCCGCTTTTTCGTGAGTGGAATCCAATCGAGATGAAGCGATCCGTCTATCTGCAACCTAGCGCGATCTTCTGGGACCGGAGCGTCACCCGGGCGGTCGATGAGGCTGACGTTCCCGAATGGAAGGGTTTGCCTCTTGCCGGCGGCCGGCTGTCTTTCGCGGCGCTCGATGTTCTGACGCGCAGTTCGCCCGAAACGAAGCGGCGGACGGTGGTCCTGGGGGACGCCTTCAGCGGCGACTGGGGCCGGGAAGCGTTGTCGGCCGCCGATATTCTGCAAGCGCTTTCCGAGCCGCGTGCGCGCGTTGCCGGGTTGTCTCTTGATCGTCCACGCATCATGGGCATCGTCAACGTCACGCCGGATAGTTTCTCGGACGGCGGCCAGTTCGCGAGCACGGAAGCTGCGATCGCACACGGATTGCGCCTCGTCGAAGAGGGCGCCGATATTCTCGATATCGGCGGTGAAAGCACGCGGCCGCAATCCGATACGGTCGCTGTCGACGAGGAACTGCGGCGTGTCATTCCCGTGGTCGAGGGATTGCGCGCCAAGACTGATGCGGTGATCTCGGTCGATACGCGCAAGTCCGAAGTGATGCGGCGCGCGGCTGCGGCGGGTGCCGACATTTTGAACGACGTCTCGGCGTTCACGTATGATCCGGAAGCCTTGGAGGTAGCGGCCGAGACGGGGCTGCCGATCGTCATCATGCACGCGCAGGGCGATCCGAAGACGATGAACGACAATCCGAAGTACGATGACGTCGTGCTCGATGTTTTCGATTATCTCGAGGGGCGCATTCAGGCGTGCGTTGCGGCCGGTATTCCGAAGGCGAAGCTTGTCGCCGATCCGGGTATCGGTTTCGGCAAGCACCTTCATCACAACGTCGCCGTGATGGCCGGGCTTTCGCTTTATCACGGACTCGGCGTGCCGCTTCTGCTCGGTGCCAGCCGCAAGAAGATGATCGGTCAGCTCTGCAATGTGGACGCCGCGAAAGATCGTGTGCCGGGGTCGCTCGCCTGCGCGCTTGCGGGTGTCGCGGCGGGCGTGCAGATCGTGCGCGCGCACGACGTCGCGGAAACGAAGCAGGCCATCGAGGTTTGGCGTGCGTGCTCAGCGGGGACGGAAAAGGGGCTCGGCGGCATTGGAACCAAATAGTATGGAGCTAAATTTCGCGCTGGAGAAAAGGCACGTCCTCGAAATTGCGAAACTAAGTACTCCGACGCTCGAAAAGAAAAAGCTTGGTCGCGTAGCAACCTATTTAAGCAACGCAATACTCAATATTTCCGGGATAGCCTTCATCTACGTCGTGCTGTTGGTCACCTTCTGGGCCGTCAATTTCATATGGAATTACCAAGCGGACGGGTTTTCACTACTCGTCGGATTCATTGTTGGCGCCGCACTTGCGTTCTTGCTGATCGTGTTCCGGGCACGCGCATTAACAAGAAAACGCCACGAGAGTATCGCGGCCCAACCGCAGCATTGTTTTTTGAAGGTGTCGCCCGATTTCATTCTTCTTAGCCGAAACGGGTTCGATCAATATCTTGCACTGAAGGCCATCGGAGCAGTCACGGAACATGATACGATATTTATCATCTGGCATCCGTACGGCAACGTGATCGTTCCTCGGTCTGCATTTCGAGATGCGAAGTGTGAAAGCGAATTCTTGAAAATGGTGCGCAGTGGATCGGGCTCGACGCTCAATTAGCTCGTCCCAATCGCAGAAACGAAGCAGGCCATCGAGGTTTGGCGTGCGTGCTCAGCGGGCACGGAAAAGGGGCTGGGTTAACCGAGGAATCAAGCGCGGGAGATAGCATAATGCCAACAGCTTCCGACATTGCATTCACGCCGTCAGTCAAGGCCGAACAGGCAAAGCGCGGGTCGCGCGTTCAGTACGAGCGCATGGAACGTTTGAGGGGATGGCCGAGCACCGTCACGCCCGACCTCGCGGCATTCATTGCGGAAGCCAACTCGTTCTACCTCGCCACTGCGAGTGCCGAGGGGCAGCCCTACATTCAGCATCGCGGCGGGCCGGCGGGATTTCTCAATATCCTCGACGAGAAGACGCTGGCGTTTGCTGATTACGGTGGAAACAAACAGTACATCACTATCGGCAATCTCGCGGAGAACCCGAAGGCCTATATCTTCATCATGGATTACGTGCACCAGCGGCGGGTGAAGCTCTGGGGTACGGCGAAGGTGATCGAAGGCGATGAGGAGCTTCTTTCGAAGCTAAGCGACCCGGGCTATCGCGCGCGACCGGAGCGCGTGATCGTCTTCACCGTCGAAGCCTGGGACCAGAATTGCCCGCAACATATTCCGCGGATGCTGCCGTTTGACGAAGTGGCGGAAGCTATCGGCCGGTTGCAAAAGCGGATTGCCGATCTCGAAACGGAAAATACGCGTCTAAAAAACGGCCCGGAAGCGCACTGAGTGCTTACCGGATGTCCGATTTTCCCATCCGAAGAACTGCGTAAAAGCCGAGGATCACCGCGAGGAGCGCGCCTGCCAGTGCCGGGGCGCGCCAATCGGCACTCGCTAAGCGGGTGACGAGAAGTGCCGCACAGACGATGATGCCCGCGACCGGCAGGATCGTAGGAATTTCGAATTGTCCCGGAGCTTCGCCGCTCCGGCGCTTCAAGACAATGAGCGACCCGTTGACGGCGATGAAGACGACGAGTAGCAGCAGGACCGTCGCGGCGGCGAGATCGGCGATTTCTCCGGCAACGACGAGCAGCAGCAATAATCCGAGTATCGCCGCGATCGCGACGTGCGGCGTTCGCCGCGTCTTGTGCACGCGTCCGACGACGCGCGGCAGAAGTCCTTGTCCGGACATGCCGTAGATCAGGCGGGAGGCCGTCACGTAGTTGACGAGCGCGGTGTTCGCCACCGAGAAGAGCGCGATGAAGCTCATCAGCCCGGCGGGTATGTCCGGAGCGCTTCGCTGCATAACCGCCGTCAATGGGCTCGGTGCTTCGGCGAGTTCGTGCCACGGCAGCACCGATACCGCCGTGATCGAGACGGCCACGTACAGGAACGCTGCGGATGCCGTTGCGATGACGAGGCCCCACGGGATCGTGCGCTGGGGGTTCTTGCATTCCTCGGCGACGTTGATGGCGTCTTCGAAGCCGATGAAGGCAAAGAACGTCAGCACGGATGCTTGCAGCACGACGAGGGCGATGCCTGTGTCCGCGGCCCGTGGCGGGATTTCGAAATAGTCGACCGTGCCCCAGTAGGAGAGGCCCGACACGATGACGAGGAGAATTCCCGAGACCTCCAGCAACGTGCAGACGACGTTGACCCACATGCTCTCGCGGATGCCCCGGAAGACGATGCCGCTGAGGATCAACAGAAAGCCCACCGTAAGAGCGGTTGGCGTCAAGGCCTCGATGCCCGCGAAATCGGCGAGGATGGCTGCGAAGATCTTCGACTGAGTTGCGATCGAGGTCAGTCCGGACGCCACGAGGGCGAGCCCGATGGTGAAGCTCAGGAGCGGACGTTTGAATGCCCGGTCGGTCACGTATGCGGCGCCACCCGCGCGCGGGTAGCGAGATCCGAGCGAGGCATAGGAGAGGGACGTCAGGAGCGCCGCCAGCATGGCGATGATGAACGACAGCCAGACGGCAGAGCCGGCTTCGCCTGCGGCCTTGCCGATGAGGCCGTAAATTCCCGACCCGACCATGCTGCCGAGCGCATAGAGGGCGAGCTGTGTCGTTCCGATGGAGCGGCGGAGGCCGGGATTTGCGTCAGACGGCGCTTCGGCCACCACGTCGCGTCTTCCTTTCGTCCGGTTGACGTTCGTCAGCTGGCCGCGGCTTTACGGTCCGCGAGGCGGCGCTCGACCCCCGCGACGATGGCTTTGCGAATGTCGTCGGTTCGCTTCACGGAGGCTGCAACAGGTACGTGCTGGGCTTCCGCGAACGCCCGGAGACTTTCCGCCGATTTGATTTCCTGAAGGCGCGTCATCAGGCCTTCGCGGCCGTGCTTGGCAAGCGTCACCATCGCGGAGAAACGATAGGGATTGAAATTCTCTGCGCGGTCGTGGCGCTCGTTCGACTCGGCCGGGGCCCCGGCTTCGGCGGCTTTTGGGGCTTCGACCGGCGGCTCTGCTGCATGCTCTCCCGAAAGCTCGGGTGGCATCTCGCGAACGAGCATGCGATTGACGGCCTTCGTCAGCGCGGCCGCGAGCCGGTCCGCCGCTTCGGCGTCGAGCGTTGTCTCGCGCCGGATATGGGCGCGGAAGAACGCTGCCATTTCATCGCCGGGCCAGAGCTGTTTGCCTTTGCTCATGATCGACGTCTTCTCGCCTGCAACAGTTAAGAAACGGATACTTTATTTTTCTTCTTCGCCGCCACGGTTTCAACCAGGCGGGCGATCTCCTGATGAAGCTCTTTGACGTCGCCGGCGGCGTCGGAATACTTGACGTCGATGGATCGGAGCTGGCCGATGTAGTCGAAGGCGTTGGCGATGCCGTTGCGTTGCGGCAGGAACGTCTCGAGCACCGGATGTACGAGGCTTATTTCCTCGATCATCATATAGTCCCGGTCGTCATTGCGCACATAGTTTGCGAGACAGACATAGCGTCTGTCCTCGGTGGGCATGGCGGCCAGATCGTCGAGATTGCGCGTGTCTTCGATCAGCATCGCGACGCGGTCGACGGCGAGCTGGGAAACGTAGTCCGGACGGAAGGGCACGATGACCTTGTCGGCCGTCTTGAGCGCGGCGAGGGCGGCGAACGAGAGGCCCGGCGCGCAGTCGAGAATGACGACGTCATAGTCGCCTTCGAAGCGGCGGATGAGGCTTTCCATGCGGCCGCGGACGCGATTCGCGACGACCTCCGGGACGTTGCTCTGGCTTGCCTGCTTCAAGTAGAGCTCGCCCTGGATGTCCTCGAGGAGGAGCGAACCGGGGACAAGCGAAATCGGTGCGGGCTTGCCGTTCGCGATCGAAACATCGCCGACGTTCTTCGCGACGTAATCGCGGGCGTTGGCGGGGATGCCGTCGAACAGGTCATAGAAGTAATCGGCGATGGTTTTGCCGGCTTTACGGGCTTCGTTCCAGCCTTGACCGCCCATCAGAATGAGCGATGCGTTGCATTGGGAATCGAGGTCGATCAGCAGGACGCGTTTGCCCCCGTGAACGGCAAGCCCGTGAGCCAGCATCACCGCGACAGTGGATTTGCCGACGCCACCCTTGCGGTTAGCGACCGCTAGAAAGACTGCCATAATCGATACCCCTCGGATTCCGCCCGCTAAACGACTTTGCCCCTGAAGCGTGCGCTACATCAATAGTGGACCTATGGGCCGATTCCGTAACTCGAGCCAACCTGTGTCCCAAAATCTCATAATGTGGAAAGAAGGCGCGAAGTCCGTGCAACCCCGAGTGGAATCCGGTGTAACATTTGCGGCAATTCAGCCAATGGCATGGAATGCAAGTGCTCGCTCGGGCATCTATGGTCTCTAAGGGGACGGAAAATCACGCCGGCCATAATTGGACGACTTGTTTCACCGCTATTTTGGGATTGCCGGTTCGAGCGCGCTACGCGAATGGGCTGATCCGCACGACTGGAGGTTCGCATGGTACGCCGCTATTTCGGGACGGACGGCATTCGTGGTCTCGCCAACAGGCATCCGATGACATCGGAAATTGCGCTGAAGGTCGGGATGGCCGCCGGGACCGTCTTCCGGTCGGGTACGCACCGCCACCGTGTCGTGATCGGGAAGGACACGCGGCTTTCCGGCTACATGCTGGAAGCGGCCCTGATGTCGGGTTTCACGTCGGTCGGCATGGACGTGTTCCTGCTCGGCCCGATGCCGACGCCGGCAGTCGCCATGCTGACGCGGTCGCTCAGGGCCGATTTGGGGGTGATGCTGTCGGCTTCCCACAACCCTTCCGACGATAACGGCATCAAGCTCTTCGATCCGGACGGCTACAAGCTCTCGGATGAGATGGAAAAGCAGATTGAAGATCTGATCGATTCCGATTCCAAATCCCTGCTCGTCGAAGCCGACCGCATCGGCCGCGCCACACGGGTCGAAAGTGCGCAGGAGCGGTATATCGAGTTCGCCAAGCGGACGATGCCGAAGCAATTGCGTCTTGCGGGGCTCCGCATCGTCATCGATTGCGCGAACGGGGCGGCCTATAAAGTCGCGCCGGAAGCGCTCTGGGAACTCGGGGCCGAAGTCATCAAGATCGGCGTCGAACCCAATGGCCACAACATCAATTTGAATTGCGGATCGACATCGCCGAACGCGCTCGTCGAGAAGGTCAAGGAGCTTCGCGCCGACATCGGCATTGCGCTCGACGGCGACGCAGACCGCGTCGTCATCGTGGACGAGAAGGGCGAGATCGTCGACGGCGATCAGCTCATGGCGGTGATCGCGGAAAGCTGGCACCGGACGGGCAAGCTCGCGGCGGGCGGTATCGTTGCAACGGTCATGAGCAACCTCGGCCTCGAGCGCTATTTGCGGTCCATCGGCTTGACGCTCGCGCGCACGCCGGTCGGCGATCGCTATGTCACCGAGCACATGCGCAAGCACGGCTTCAACGTCGGTGGCGAGCAATCGGGCCACATCGTGTTGTCCGACTTCACGACGACGGGCGACGGATTGGTCTCTGCGCTGCAGATCCTGGCGTGCGTCGTCGCTACCGGGAAAACGGTGTCGGAAGTCTGCAATCGCTTTCACCCGCTGCCGCAGATCTTACGAAATGTGCGCTATGCGAACGGTCAGCCGCTGGAAGACACGCGGGTTATCAAGGCCATCGAGGGTGCGAAGGCGAAGCTCGGAGAAAACGGGCGCCTCGTCATCCGGCCGTCGGGCACGGAGCCCGTCATCCGCGTCATGGCTGAAGGCGATGACGAGAAGATCGTGTCGAGCATCGTGGGCGACATCTGCGATGCCGTTCGATCGGCCGCTGCGGCGTAAGCTGCGGCCGTTGCGGTTCGCGCGATAATCCGCACGCACATCGTATTAACGTTTCATTAGCATTTCGGCTTCTGCTCCGGCGTGTCAGATTTCGACGCCGATTAAGCTCGTCTTAAGCCTTCTCGGTAATATTCGAAACCGGTTTTAGTACCGGTCCGGCGCGTCGCGCTGAGCCGCACGAGAAGGAATAACACATGCTCATTGCGCGCAAAGTACTGCTCAGCGCGGCTCTTGTTCTTGGCAGTGCTCTGGCTGCTTCGGCTGCCGACCTCGGCGGCACCAGTCTCAAGGATGCCCCCGTGATGGAAGCGATGCCGGCTGCGTCGCCGGGTTGGTATGCTCGCGTCGATGGTGGATATAACTGGTTCACGAGCCCTTCGTTGAGCTTCAGCGGCCGTGAGGTCGGAAATTCCAGTCAAGATGGCGCGTGGAGTGTCGGTGGCGGTATCGGCCGCTATTTCGGACGCGGTTTCCGTGGCGATATCACGGTCGATCATATTTTCGACTCCAACACCGAGTCCTCGCTTTATTATTCTCCGGGCAACCTCGTCGGCAATTCCAAGTTCGATTTGAGCAGCACCGTCGTCCTGGCCAACCTCTATTACGATTTCAACCGCGGTGGCCGCTTTGTTCCGTACATCGGCGCGGGCATCGGCTATGCGCACAATTCGACGTCGTCAGGGACGTTCGAGCAGTGCGGTTGCACAACTGAATTTGGCGGAAAATCTACCGACAATTTCGCGGCAGCGGCAATGGCCGGCATTTCCTGGCGCATCCGCAGCGGCGGCACGACCTACGTCGGCGGCATGAAGGACGAGCCGGTAGCGGTCAGCTCGGGCAACGCACTCTACCTCGATTTCGGCTATCGCTTCCTCTACCTCGGCAAAGCGGAAACGGCCTCATTCGATGCAGACACTGTGACGTCCAGTGAAAAATCAAAAGAGATCACCGCTCACCAGATTCGCGTCGGCCTTCGGTACGACTTGAACTGATTGTTTGGTTGGGCGCTGTCGCGCCTTCGAGAAGAACTGGATCAGGGGCTGAGCTTCTGTTCCGCCCGGAATGCCAAAGGTGTGGTTTGTTGTGCGTGTTTCGCGTTCGCGTGTCCTCTCCCCGTGAAGCGTAGTGGGCTCCTCCTTCCCGAGGAGCCCACGGACACCGAAACGAAACCGCTGTTCCCTCCTAGGGCTCGGTTAGCGCAAGCGTAGCGTTGAGCAGAGTCTTTGAGTGGCGCGCATGTCGATGCGTGCCGGATTTGAGGGATAGACTATGAAATCTGCGAAGGCGTGGATCGCCACGTTTTGTCTGTTTGCCGCCGGTGCTGCGCCTGCAATGGCTGCGGACTGGGGTGGCGTCAAGGATATCGGCGGCGGCGTTGCAGTGCCGGTTCCGGCGCCTGTTCCCGTTCCGACGTATGATGCGGATTCCGATTGGTACGTCGGATTGATGCTCGGCGGAAATATTTCGCAAAGCGCGTCGATCAAGAACACGAACATTGATTATCTCGGGGATTCAAGCCCCGGATACTTCGCGAAAGACAGCGGCGATCTACCGATGTCGCCGATTTTCGGGTTGACGTTCGGCCGGTACCTGACGCCGTCGCTCAGAGCGGAAGTCGCGATCGATTACACGCCGAACTATCAGATCACCGACGATCACAAGTTGGGATATTACGCAACGAATTCTGCGCCCAAATTTGGAACTCCGATCAGTATCGATACAAACACCTATTCGATTTCGCGCACCGACACGGTGAAGCTTTCGCGAACGACCGGCTTGGTGAACCTGATCTACGATTTTAATACGGGAACCCGGTTTACGCCGTACATTGGCGGCGGCGCGGGCTTCTCCTGGAGACGGCTGCAGCGGTCGTATACGGAAACGGCCACGTGCGTCGGTGCGACCAACTCCGTAAGTGGCGATTATGCGCCCGGCGCTTGCTCCGGCAATGCCTCTCTGCCCGGGAACTCTTCAACCAACAACGGTTCGACCAGCAAGAACCAGATCAATCTCGCGGCTGCCGTGCAAGCGGGTGTCGCCACGAACCTCACCGAATCCATCATTTGGGACAACGGCTGGCAGATGCTTTGGGAGGGCGGTGCGATCTCATCCTCGGCGCCGTCGGCGGCGGGCGAGAACAAGATCGTCTACAAGGATGCCGTCCTGCAGCAGTTCCGCTCCGGCCTTCGGATCAAGTTCGATTAGAATACGCGCACCCTTGTGTTGCTTGGTGCCGGAAAGGCGGTCGTTCGCGACCGCCTTTTTTCTTTTGTGGGCTCCGTGCTAAGAGGCGGCGATGTCCGAACCGCAAAAGCCCAAAATCAAGCCCGCTCGCCCGTTCTTTTCGTCCGGCCCCTGCGTCAAGCGCCCGGGATGGAGCGCGGATGCTTTGAGTGGGGCACTCACCGGGCGTTCGCATCGCTCGGCGGACGGCCGGGAGCGATTGAAGCTTGCGGTCGAGCGCACGCGGAGCATCCTCCGTCTGCCGCCCGGCTACGAAGCCGCGATCGTTCCGGGCTCGGATACTGGCGCGTTCGAACTCGCGATGTGGAACCTTCTCGGCGAACGCGGAACGGATGTGCTGGCGTGGGATGTGTTCGGCCGCAACTGGCTTCGCGATGCGACTGCCGAGTTGAAGCTTTCCGATCTGCGCACGTTCGAAGCCGAGCCTGGATATCTTCCTGATCTCGGCAAGGTCGATTTCTCGCGCGACGTGCTCTTCACCTGGAACGGCACGACGACGGGCGTGAAGGTGCCCGATGGCGATTGGATTCCGGATGATCGGCAAGGGCTCGTCATCTGCGATGCGACGTCGGCTCTGTTTGCAGAGGACATCGATCTCCGCAAAATCGACGTGCTGACCTATTCCTGGCAAAAGGCGCTCGGCGGAGAAGGCGCGCACGGGATGCTCATCGTGTCGCCGCGCGCGCTCGAACGGCTCGCATCGTATCGGCCGCCATGGCCCGTGCCGAAGCTTTTCCGGCTGACGAACAAGGATGGAATTCTTCGCGACGTTTTCGAGGGCGTCACGATCAACACGCCATCGATGCTGTGCGTCGAAGATTATCTCGATGCTCTTGGCTGGGCGGAGGGTCTGGGCGGGATCGATGCGACGGTCGCGCGGGCGCGTGCCACGTCGTCGATACTCTACGACTGGATCGATCGGACCCCGTGGGTAGCGCCGCTGGCGGCGGATACCCGGACCCGTTCGCAGACATCCGTCGCAATGCGGTTCGCGGAGCCGGCGCTCGTGAACGCATCGGAGGATGTGCGTCTCGATGTCATGCGCAACCTCGTGCGGCTGCTCGAAGGGGAGGGGGCGGCCTTCGATATTGCCGCCTATCGCGGCATGCCGGCGGGGCTGCGCGTCTGGTGCGGCACGACCGTCGAGAGCCAGGATATCGCGGCGCTGCTGCCCTGGCTCGAATGGGGGTACGCAAAGGCCCGGGCCAAGGTGCTTCCGGCGTGAATTTTGCTGGCACCCTTCGCGTAATCTGGTTAATAGCGGCCGTGTCAATGCCTTTTTATCGCTCTTTGCATCGGCCATAATCGGCCGGGGTCGCCACTCGCCAAGGGCGGTTCATCCGGGCGTCGTCAACCAAACAACCAAAGGTCACAGCGAGATGCGTTTTGTCTTTGCGGCAGCTTTCCTGGCCGCCACGCCGTTCAGCGCGCTTGCGGCCGAAGTACCGGCTACTTCGACAATTGACGATGTGACGGTGTTCCTGTCGGGTGCCGAGGTCACACGCATCGCCAAGGTGCATATCGACAAGGGCGAGCATACGATCGTGATCGGCGACGTGCCGGCGAGCGCCATTCCCGGTTCCATCAGGGTCGAGGGCAAGGCGACGGGCAAACTCGACATCGGGTCCGTCGATACGGCGAAGAAGCTGCTGCAGCGCGCCGAGAGCGAGGCTGCCGACAAGCAGCGCAAGGTTCTCGAGGATACGATCCAGACGCTCAAGGATCAGCGGACGACGGTCGACGCGCAGGCGCAGGCTGCGAAGACGCAGAAGAAGCTCATCGCTAACCTCGCTCAGCTGCCGACGCGTCCCGCTCCGCAAACGACAAACGCTACATCACCGCCGGATGACTGGCCGAAGGTTCTGGCGCTCATCGCGCAGGCGACAGGGGATGCGAGCAAACTCGCGCTCGACGCGGATCAGAAAATTCGCGAGATCAACAAGCAGATCTCCGACGCCGAGAAACAGCTCGCAGCGCTGGCACCTGCACGAACCGAGCAGACCGAGGTGCGTGTTCACGTCGTCGCGCAGTCGCCGCTCGAAGCGGATCTCAGCGTGCATTATCAGGTTCCGGATGCCCATTGGGCGCCGCTGTACGATGCCCGGCTCCAGACGGGTTCGAAGACCGAGCCGCCGAAACTGTCGCTCGACCGGCGCGCGGCGATCACGCAGCGCTCGGGAGAAAACTGGGATGCCGTTTCGCTGAAGCTTTCGACGTCGCGGCCAAGCGATAGTTCGTCGGCGCCGTACCTCGAGACGCAATTCGTGGATTTCGAACAGGCGCCGAAGCCGGTAGCTGCTGCTGCGCCTCCTCCTCCGGATGCGTCGCCGCGCCTGATGGCAAAGCACCGCAATATCGCCGCTGCTGATGCACTTGGACTTGGCGGCGCGCTCGATCAGGCAGCGCCCGAGTCCTTCGAGGTCGGAGAAGCCGTCGCGCAGCTGCAAAGTGCGCCGTTCGAGGCGACGTTCGAGGTTCCCGGGCGGGCGAGCATCGCCGGAACTGGCGAAGCCAAGCGCGTGCTTCTCGCTTCGGAGGCGCTCGAGCCGGCGTTGAGCTGCCGCGCCGTGCCGAAGGTCGATACCAGTGCCTACCTCTACGCGAAGCTGAAGCTTGCCAAGGGCACGCCTCTGCTGCCGGGCACGGTTTTCCTATTCCGCGACGGCACGTTCGTCGGCACCGGCGATTTGCCCCTGCTCAGCCCGGGCAGCGAACATGATCTCGGCTTCGGCATCGACGACCAGGTGAAGATCAAGCATGCCGTACTCGAAGAAAAGCGCGGCGAAAGCGGGCTCATTTCGACGTCGCACGTCGACAGCCGGAACTTCCGCGTCAATGTCAAAAACATGCACGAGCGGGCCATTGACGTAACCATCCTCGATCGCGTTCCTGTGGCGCAGAACGACGACATCAAGGTCGAACTGACGGGCCGCGTTTCGCCGACGACGCAGAACGTCGACGACAAGCGCGGTATCATCGCGTTCCAGGCCAAGCTCGAGCCGGATGAGGAAAAAATCCTGGAGTACGGCTATCGCGTTTCGTGGCCGGCAGCGAAGTCGGTCGTCTACGGACCCTGAGGCGATAGGCCGGATCTTGAATTAAGCTAGCGGAATTGCCGCGAGGCCCTGGCTGCTGCCGGGGCCAAATCATGAGAAGTGAGAAGGTTGAACTAAATGGCAAACGTCGTGGTGGTCGGAGCCCAATGGGGGGACGAGGGCAAAGGCAAGATCGTGGATTGGCTGTCGGAGCGCGCCGACGTCGTTGTCCGCTTCCAAGGTGGACATAATGCCGGACACACGCTTGTCATCGGCGGCACGACGTTCAAGCTGTCGCTGCTGCCTTCGGGTGTCGTGCGGCCGGACAAGCTTTCCGTCATCGGCAACGGCGTCGTCATCGATCCGTGGGCGTTGGTTGACGAGATCGGGCGCTTGACCCAGCAGGGCATTGCCATCACGCCTGAGAATCTGCGCATCGCCGAGAACGCGACGCTCATTCTTCCTTTGCATCGCGAGCTCGATGTTCTTCGCGAGGCTGCGGCGGGCACCGAAAAGATTGGCACGACGGGCCGTGGCATTGGTCCCGCCTATGAAGACAAGGTCGGGCGTCGCGCAATTCGCGTGCAGGATCTGGCGTCGCCCGCAACGCTCGGCGCAAAGGTCGACCGGGCGCTCGCACATCACAACGCGCTGCGCCGCGGGCTCGGTCAGCCCGAGGTCGTGAAGGACGAGCTGATTGCAGAGCTTCTCGCCATCGCGCCGAAGGTGCTGCCCTTCACGGATGTGACGTGGGAGCTTCTCGATCAGGCGCGGCGGCAGGGCAAGCGGATCCTGTTCGAGGGTGCACAGGGCGCACTTCTCGACGTCGACCACGGCACCTATCCGTTCGTCACGTCATCGAACACGGTCGCGGGCCAAGCGGCGACGGGATCCGGCATCGGCCCCGGTCACGTCGGCTACGTGCTCGGCATCGCTAAGGCATACACGACGCGCGTCGGGTCGGGCCCGTTCCCGACCGAGCTTACGGATGCCATTGGCGAGCGTATCGGCGAGCGCGGACGTGAGTTCGGAACCGTCACGGGCCGCAAGCGGCGTTGCGGCTGGTTCGACAGCGTGCTGGTGCGGCAGGTCGCGAAGGTTTCCGGCATCGACGGCATCGCGCTGACCAAGCTCGACGTTCTCGACGGCTTCGATACCATCCGTATCTGCGTCGGCTACAAGCTCAACGGCGAGCGCATCGAGCGGCTGCCGGGAAGTTCGTCGGCGCAGGCAGTCATCGAGCCGATCTACGAAGACTTCGAAGGCTGGTCGGAATCGACGCAAGGCGCGCGGCGGTGGGCCGATCTTCCGGCGCAGGCCGTTAAGTACGTCCGCCGCGTCGAGGAGCTGATCGAATGTCCGATCACGCTTCTCTCGACGAGCCCCGAGCGCGACGACACGATTCTGATGAAGGATCCCTTCATCTGAGAGCTTCGAGCCGGCGGGGCGTGTGGCGCGCCCGGTCGTGCTCATCGGGCGGCTGACGGGCGAGGGTAGGGGGCGATCGCAATGTTTTTCATCGCATCGAAGGTCGTCTTCTTCTGCATTCAGCCGTCGACCCTGGCGTTTCTCGCGCTTGCCGCGGGATTCCTCTGTCTGCAATTCCGGCGTCCGAAGCCAGGCGCGATCTTCTTGTCTGCCGGCTTCGGAATCATCGTTCTTTTCGGCTTCCTGCCTGGCGGGAATATCCTGGTTTTGCCGCTGGAGCAGCGCTTCGCGACGCGCGTTCCGGACGTGCCGCAGGAGAAAATCAGCGGCATCATTCTCTTGGGCGGCTTCGAAGACGGAGCGATAACCGACAGCCGAGGCGGCTTGGCGCTCAACGAGTCGGCCGAACGGCTGACCGAGACGCTACGCCTCGCGCGTGCGCTTCCCGATGCAAAAGTGATCTTCACTGGCGGCAGCGGGTCTCTTTTCGGTGGCGAGGGAATCGGACCCGAAATCCGGAAGTTTTTTGTCGACGCCGGTATTGAGCCGGGCCGCATCGTGATCGAGAATTTGTCCCGAAATACCTACGAGAACGCGACCTTTACGAAGGCGCTCGTCAATCCAACGAGCGAAGACAAATGGCTGCTCGTCACGTCGGCTTTTCACATGCCGCGGGCGGTCGGGGTCTTTCGCAAAGTGGGGTTCGATGTCGTGCCCTATCCGGTCGATTTCCGGACGCGCGGAAGACGAGACGCAATCCGCCCCTTCGACAGTATTTCCGCGGGTCTGGAACGCACGGACCTTGCGGCCAAAGAGTGGATCGGATTGTTCGCGTACTGGATATCGGGGCGCAGCACGTTGCTCTTTCCGGGGCCCTGATTGCATGGTTCAGACTTCGTTGCGCCAGCGGCAACAATTTCATGAGTAAATCGCACACTGGATTGCAAGCGCTCGGATAGCAGCTTCTGAACATCTCCCAATATAGTTGCTGCAAATGCGAAGGCGTGCTTTTCCGGAACAAACTCCTCCCGGCACAGTTGATCGTGCGGCGTGATGTGAGGAGACGTGCAGTGCACGAGATCATCTATCTGATCGGTTTGATCGTGGTCATTTCGTTTCTTCTAGGCCTGTTGGGTTTTAGATGATCGAAGGAGATGCCACGATGGTCGAAATAGTCGACGTGCGCGATACGAGTCCGTTTATCAGCTGGCGAGGCATATTTGCCGGCGCGGTGGCGGGAACGGCGTTTTACTTCGTTCTGATGTCTATCGGCATTGCTGCGGGACTATCGCTCTTGTCTCCATGGCCCGGCCAATCCCACTCGTGGCTGGCCGCTTCGATCACGGCAGCGTGGGCGCTGATCGCGACAATCGCGTGGTTTCTCATTGCAGGATTTGTCGCCGCTCGCGTGCGTCCGCGCGTTGCCGACGTGCCGCCCGATGAAGTCGAGTATCGCGACGGGTTGCAGGGCTTCGTCACTTGGGGCGTCTGCGTGCTGTTCGCTACCTTGATCGCAGCGAGCGCTGGCGGTGCAGCGCTCCGCGCCGGTTCTTCGGCAATTTCGAAATTTTCGAGCACTTCGTCGAGCCCGCCGTCGGGCGTTGTCTCCGCGTTGGCTACGCCGCCAGAGGGAAAGCCCGTCACCAACGTGCAGCTTCTGAGCCCCGAGGAGGAGAAGACGATCGAGGCGGTTTTCATGAGGACGTTTGGCAACGACCATCTTTCGCCGAACGATAAAAACCTGGTTTCGTCGATCGTCGCCGCGAGAGCCGGTATCCCGCTGGCGGACGCACAAGCGCGGATCGATACGGCCTATACCGATGCGATTGCGGCGCTCGACAAGGCGAAGAAGGCGACCGAGCTTTCCGGACTGCTCACCGGGATCGGCCTTCTCATCGGTCTCGCTGCGGCGTGGTACGGCGGCGTACGCGGCGGCAGCAGTCGCGACAACAGCGTTCCCGCGCGCTTCAGATTCCGCGCGTTCTGAAGGGGCGCTTATTCCAAGCGAGGAATATCAGTTGCCGTTGTCCAGGATGATGTAACCCCTGCGGCGCGTCGGGAGCGTCGGCAACGGTGGGCCGAAGACCGGCTGTCTCAGCGTCCAATTGGGTCCAGCAACGCCGGCCGTGCTGACGCCGTGGCCGTTCCATCCCGAGTCCGGCAGCAGGAAGTCGTCGGCCGCAAACGTCGGTCCCGTGCGATCGACGGGCGCCCATTGGACGCCGCCGTCCGGGCCTCGGGGGCCGGAGCCCGAGCGCGGGGGCTGGGCGACTGCGGCAGCGGCCGACAGCAGCAAAGAGGCTGAGACTGCGCAAGTGAAAGCAAGAGATTTCATCGCTAGGGTCCTTCGCATCGGACTGCGCCGCAGGCTGGCTGCAGAGACTAATCCTGCCCGCCAACAACTAAAAGACCGTTTAGCCGGATCCTACAGTCTGCTGCTTTAATGGCACAGAACGCGATGTCGCCGGCCCGGAGCGAGGAGCCGGCGGACGCTTATGTCGTTATCGGATCAATTGTAATGATACCCTTGGAGTTCGAGCTTCCCTGCAGGAGCTGAAGGATCGGAGACTGGCTGGCGGTCGAGTTCGTGGCGTCATAAAGCGCCGCGTACCGCGCGATGAGCTTGTTCAGCTTTACCGGATCCTGAAGATCGGTCAGATTCAGCTTATTGGTTATCATCTTCGCCTGAGTATCGATATCGGCATTCGACATCATTGAGGACAGGCCGAGGGCAGTCTGGGTGAACTGCAGCAGAGCCTTATCGGCGAGGATCTGATAGGCGGACGTGATGCCCGACGCCTTCTTCTGGAAGTAAAGTGCGAGGCGAACGCCGTCGCTCTGATCGCCGGCCTGGCTTTCCATCGTCTGCTCTACGTAGCCGTCCATCGTCGTGACCATCTGGCTACGGTCCTGTGCCTGGCCTGCCGGTACGTTGAGCGTCTTGCCGTCGGTTCCGAAATTGAACGCTAGGGCAAGCGGACGATATTTGGCATTTTCGGGCTTATTGATGTAGCTCTTCGGATCGAGCGGATCGCTCGTCAGGATCTGGCGCAGATCGGACGTTTCAAGATTTGCGTCCGTCAATCCGTAGGCGCTGGTTATGAACTTCACGAGCTTGGGGTCTTTCAGCAGATCATCGACGTTGGTGATCTTGCCGATGGCCGTCATGTAGTCGTTGCTGTCGGTCTCGGCCTGATCGAGTGCAGCCGTCGATGTGCCGGCTTGGGTCATGTAGAGTTTGATTGTCGCTGTCAGGTTCGCGCTCGTTTGGGCAACCTGGGCAGTCTTGGCTTTGCCGTCTGAATCGAAGTTGAACGCCGCCGCCATCGCGATATAGGCGGGGTTGTGCGACTGGTTCGCAAAACTGTTCGGGTCGCTTGAATCGCTCTGCAAGATCTTCGTGATCGTATATCTCGAGGTCTTGAGAGGATCTATTCCGTAGGCGGCCAAAATGTAGTTGTACGCCGTGCTGTTCAGGATGTCCTGAACGGACGTCGCTGCGGCGATCGCGTCCTGGTAGGCCGTGGTCGCGGTGGCGTTGGACGTTTTTTGGGCTGCGTCGTAGTTCGACTTATAGAGGTTGATCAGGCTGTTGACCTGAGCCGTCGTCTGCGCGGCGCCATTTTTGACGGAGCCGTCGGTGTCGAAGCTGAATGCCGCCGCGAGTTTCTGATAGGTGGCGTTGGTCTGCTGATTGGCGACGCTGTTCGGATCGGAGAGATCGCTCGTCAGGACCTGGCGTATGAGCGTTTTCGACTGCGTGTTGGGATTGAGGCCGAACGCCGTCATCGCGACATCGAACATGATGGGGTCCGACAATAAGTCGTCAACCGAAGTCGCGTTCGAAATTGCGGTTTTATAATACTGCGTTTTGTAGGTCGCGACCGCTGGGGCGGCATTCGTTCCGGTTGCGCTGAAGTACTGCGAAATCGCAGCGACGACGTTACTCGACGATTGCGCCGTTCCATTCACGCTGCCGTCGGTCCCGAAATTGAACGCGGACGCAAACAACTTGAAATTGGGATTTGAGTTCGAGAGCGTATTGGCGACGCTATTGGGATCAGAAAGATCGCTCGTCAGAACGGCTTTAATCGTGGCGTTGGTAACGTTGGCCGAGCTGAGGCCAAAGGCCGTGATCGCAAAGTTCAGCAGGCGCGAATTCGACATCAATTGGTCGACGGACGTCACGTTGCCGATCGCGGCCTGATAGTAGGTGGCCTCGGTCGCCGCAGCGGTGCCCTTGTTGGCCTGCTGCTGCGTGTAGAGACCGATCGTATCGTTCTCTTCCGCGGTATTCTGGGCGACCGTGGTTGGCGAGGCGAGCGTGCCATCGGTCGAGAATTGGAATGCTTTCGCGAAATCGGCAAATCGCGTGTCGGTAAGCTTGTTGACGAAGCTCTTGGAGTCCGTCAGGTCGCTGGTCAGAACCTTCTTCATGAAGGCTTTGGCGTAGGCCATGTCGCTCAGGCCATATGCCGTCATCGCGTAGGTGAAAAGCCGCGAATTGTTCAGGAATTCATCGACCGTTTTCACGTTGCCGATATTGGCCTGATAATACTTCGCGGCGTTCGACACATCGCTCTGGGCGGAAATGCGCGAAAGCGTTTTCGGCAGGTCGGCGGCGTAGGTCCGGTAGAGAAGGTATGTTGAGATCATCGCGGGCTTTCTGCTGCAGTCGATTCACGTACGCGAATTATGGTCTCGGAGCTTGCACTGGACCTGACAAGCTGTTGCCCGGCGTTCGATGAGTTTGGATACAACTCATGCGTCACGGCCGGGCAGCACCGATCGTCGACAGATTCGCGTTACGATGTCGTTACTGAGAGGAGCATAACGCTCAATTGTCCGGCAATTCTCCGGGGGGCTCTGCAACCACCAGCCCGCGATAGCTCGCGAGGGCGCCCGGTTCCAGTTCGTGGGCCAGAATACGGAACGGGTTGACGGGACCAGGGAAAACGATCTGGCCGGGCGGCACGGCGTTGAAGCCGAAGCGTCCGTAGTAGGGATGATCTCCCACCAGCACGACGAGCTTGGCGCCGCCCTTGTGCGCGGCTTCATTCGCGGCCGTTATGAGCTTGCTGCCCAGTCCGAAGGTGCGATGGTTCGCATCGACCGCCACCGGTCCGAGCAGGATGGCACCCTTCGCGCCACCGATGGTGATCTCCGTCGTCCGGATCGAGGCAACGACCTCGTTGCCGATGCAGGCGACGAGACAGAACCGTGACAGATGCCCTTTGCCTTCGCGCACCCGGTAGGCGGATCTCGCAAAGCGTCCGGGTCCGAAGACGCGTGCATGCAACTTCGATATCTCGACGATATCTTCGGGTTGCGCTTTGCGGATGACGATCGATGGGGACATGCGCGGACAGTCAGGCTCCAGGACGCCGGCAAGCCCGGCAGGCGGGGCCTTCTATCACGTTTGCGGAATAGTGCGACCCTCAACCAAGCGGCTAATTCGCTCGGCGCCCGGCCTTGTGACACCGGACGGCAAGGAGGCCGGCGCGAAGAAGCTCGTTTCCAAGGTGCCGGGGGCGGAAAGCCGCCGCCAGTTGCGGACGACGTATATTCCCGTCTGCCGGTCCGGGCTTTCGGCATAGAAGCCGCGCAACTCGGGCTTCGAATTAACCTCGATGCCTGCTACGTCGCGCATGAGCCGCCGGAGCGCCGTCTCCAGATCTTCGCCGTTCCGGACGGTCGATGCGGGCAAGCTCCACGGGCCGCTCGCTTCCTTTCGCACCAGGAGAATGCGGTCCGCTTCGTCGATGACGCACGCCTCCACGTCCAGATACACGCCCCGCGTCAACCGCCAGTATTGCTGGAAGGCGCGGACGACGAGCCTGCCCACGAAAAAGCGGTCCTCTCTCAAGGGCAAACTCTCCCTTTCCTGCCGGTCGTGAGGCATTTGCTCGTTGTCACGGTGTGCTAGAGTACCCTTCCCTCAGGATACGCCCAATTCCCGGCATGACCGAATTTTTCACGCTTGCGCACTTTTCCGATGTGCATCTGCCGACGGTTTTGGGGACCGGCTGGCGGCATTGGAATGCGAAACGCGCGCTCGGATATGTGAACTGGATTCGCAAACGGCGCCGTGTTCATCAAGGCGAGATCGCCGACAAGTTGCTCGCCGATGCGGCCGCCCTGCGTGTCGATCATATCACGATCACGGGGGATCTCATCAATCTCGGGCTGCCGCAGGAGTACGAAGCGGCGCATGCCTGGCTTGAAAGCATCGGACCGCCCGAGAAAGTCACCGTCGTTCCGGGAAATCATGACATCTATTCGAGCCTCTACGGCGATCCCGGTGTCGCACGGTGGGCGGAATACATGGGGGGAGAGAACGAGACGCTGGCCTTCCCGTTCGTCAGGCGCATCGGGCCGATTGCGCTCGTCGGCTTGAATTCCGCGGTCGAGACGCCGCCCTTCGTCGCCAGCGGCCGGCTCGGAGCCCATCAACTCGAGATCGCCGGCGAGCAACTTGCGGCACTCGGCGAAGAAGGCGTCGTCCGTGTTGTTCTCATCCACCATCCGCCGCTGCCCAATCTCGCGCCGCCGCGGCGGGCGCTGAGCGATGCTGCGCACTTCGCGCATCTCCTCGAACGCGGCAATGCCGAGCTTGTGCTCTACGGACACAATCACCAATCGCGCGTCGACTGGCTGCCGTCGCGCACGAAACCAATTCCGGTGGTCGGCGTGGCTTCGGCGTCGGCAGGTTTCGCGCATCGCGACGAACCCTTGGCGAGCTACAATCTCTTCACGTTCTTCAAAAACGGGACTGGGCTTCGCATCCGCCATGTCGTGCGCGGAATCGATGCGCCCGATGCGCTTGTCAAAAAAATCAGCGAGACTGTTCTCACGCCGGGATTGTGATCGCGTCGACTGTACGATTGCTTTCCGAGCGGCCAAATGCCACGCGCCAACACCGTGCCAATATCGTGACAGTGATGCTGCACGCTGACGCACGCACTCGATCTCGGATTACGATCCGCCATCTCGTGAGTTGACGCCTAGGCGCCGAGCACAACAGCGGCTCCGATCGCACAAGCGTTGAGCAAAAACTCGCTCAATGGGCATGTGTAACATTTACACGCTAGTGACTAAGCTTTGTGTTTGCCCAGTCGTTCTGCCGCGGCGTCACGGTCACACGCTTGCCCCCGGCGTTAATGATATGGGATCACGCTGGCCTTGGTTTCCGATTGGCCTGCGGGGAGCAATGCGGTTTGCCGAAGTCTACGTACATCAATCTTGCCCTTCAAGGCGGCGGAGTGCATGGCGCCTTTACGTGGGGCGTGCTCGACCGGCTGCTGGAAGATGAGACGCTTCAGTTCGGCTGGATCAGCGCGACGAGCGCAGGCGCAGTCAACGCGGTCGCTCTCGCGGCGGGGCTTGCCGAAGGTTCTCGCGATAAGGCGCGCGAGAAAATGTACAAGATCTGGCACGCTATTCACAACGCGGCGATTCCGGATCTGACGCGGCTCAATCCCTTTCTCAACGGGCTCGTCCGGCCGTCGCACCTGACGACGCATTTCACGACGATGCTGTCGCCCTATGAATTCAATCCGCTCGGCTTCGATCCGCTGCGCCGGTTGCTCACCGAGCACGTCGATTTCGAGTTGATCCGCGCGAAGTCGCCCGTCGAGCTGCTTATTGCAGCGACGCATGTCGCAACGGGAAGGGCGCGCCTCTTTCGCGAAAATGAGATTACGATCGATGCCGTGCTCGCGTCGGCGTGTCTCCCGGTCATGCATCACGCCGTCGAAATTGAAGGCTCGGCGTATTGGGACGGTGGCTTTTCGGCCAATCCGGATCTCGTGACGCTCGCAAGCGAAAGTCCGGTCGGCGACACGCTGCTGGTGATGGTCGCGCCGCGTGTCAACACGAAGTTGCCGACGACGGCGCGCGATATTTCAAATCACGCCAATCGTCTGACGTTCAACGCGCCACTGCTGCGTGACATCGAGGTCATCACGGCGGCGCGCGAGACATCGGGACCGCTTCTCGCGAAGGGCCGTCTCGCGCCGATATGCCGTCACCGTTTTCATCTGATCGACGGAGGTCCGGTAACGGGAGCGCTCAATCCCGAGACGACCGTGAAGCCCGATTGGGACATCATCACGTACCTCCATGGTGCGGGGCGCGATTACGCGGAGAAGTGGTTCGCCGTTGCGCGTTCGGCCGTCGGCAGGCTCGAAACCATCGATCTGGTCAAGCACTTCTTCCCCGCCGTCGAGGACGGCATCACGTTCCGTGCGCCAACCGTGGCGAAGCGACCGGCGCAGAAGCGCGGCGTCGGCGGGAAGCGGGCGAAGTAAGCGGCGTCGCTCGCCGATAGACTTTGGGCGATCAGCTCACGAGCCGTGCGTAACCTTCGGCGATGGTTTCATCGAGCAAGCGCTTGTATTCGCCATAGGCCGAGTTTTTCGGCGAGATCTCGCCGAAGGCATCGGCCGCAAAGTTTTCGCGCTGGGCGTAGAGGATCGGTGTCGCGACCGGGATGAACGTCGCGCGCTGCTTGTTCAGCGTCGTGATGATGCCGCGCATTTCACCGGCGCGATCGAGCTGCGAGACGACCACCATGCGCATGGCACCTTTGGTCAGCGAGACGAGGTGGATGAAGCTCGACGATGCCGGAATATAGAGACGGCCGCGATGCGCATACGGCGCATCGGGGCGCTCGCGCTCTTGAAAGACAAGGCTCGGCCATTCCGGGTCCCAGCTGATATCCGTGCGATAGGCGATGATCTGGTCGGGGACCGAGAACGCTCGTCTCAGCGTCAGGTAGCTGCCGATGTAGTGATCGACCGCCGCGCGCGAGTAGGCGCCCATATACACCGGTGCGATGCCGCCCCCGTTGCCTTTGAGCTCCAACGGCCCTCCGCCGCTTTCGAGGGCGACGGATTCCCCATGCCAGGCGTCGCGGAGCCCATGAAAATCGAGGCCCAGCACCATGCAGACGTCGAACAGCGTCTGATCGCGGACGGAGCGGCCGCCGAGCAGGTTCTGGATCGTCTTCTCGTGGCAATCGGCGGCGTCGGCGAGTTCCGCCTGCGTCAGCTTCTTTTCGACCATGGCCGTCTTGATGCGCTCGAGCGCCTCGGGCCGGGTGGTGACGGGCGTAGGCGGGGCGACAGCTTTCTTCATTGGCCGCATGATTTTGAAGCCCGGCGACGGACGCCGCCGGTACCGGAAATTACCGATTCTTTCCGTTCGGACGCAATCGGAATCCGGGGGCAATAAACCCCTTCCTCCCATTGCCGCCGGGTAACGCCTAACGGTCTCACGTTTCCGGGCGGCTTTCCGCATTGTCGGGATGTCCACCGCTGGGGTGGAGCGGCGCTCTCGCGGGCGCGAGAACTAAGGAGATGGGCACATGTCGGACACTGGAACCTTGAAGTTGGCGGCGGCGGTATCGGCCGGGTCGTTGCTGGCGCTCGCATTTTTCGCTAGCGCGGTTCGCCCCGCAGCCGCGCAGGACTTCGACTGCCGGCGCGCGCAAACAAAGTCAGAGCGGACGATCTGCAGGAGCGACAGGCTGGCGGGCCTCGACGAGCGGATGAGCTCACTCTATTCGGAACTCAAAGCCGCCTCTGGCAACCGCTACGAGCGCAACGATTTGAGGGATTACCAGCGGCAGTTCCTGGATGCCCGCGATAGCTGTGGCCGGGACACGGAATGCATCCGCGGCGCCTATCTCGATCAGATCAGTGTTTTGGAATCCCGCTTAGAGCGGGCTTACCGGCGGTCGGAGCGCTGAGCGACATTTTCCGGCTTCGGACCGTCCTCCCGGCCGAGGACCTCGAGCTTGACGTCGGCCAGACCCTTGCCGGTCATACCGAGGTTCTCGGCGGCTTTCGTCGAAAGGTCGATCACGCGGCCCGGCTTGAAGGGGCCGCGGTCGTTGATCCGGACGACGACGCTATCGCCGCTGTCGACCCTCGTCACGCGAACGCGCGTGCCGAAGGGCAGGGTTCGGTGGGCGGCCGTGAGGTCCTGGGGATTGAAGGCTTCCCCGGTCGCGGTCCGAGCACCCTTTCCATAAAATGACGCGATGCCCGTGAGGACGTGACCGGCGCCCGCTGGGTCGGGGCCGTGCAGGGCATAGGGCCGCTCGCCGATCGGCATTGCCGGCGCCGCCGGCTGCTTGGATTTGGCGAAGGCCGGCTTCGCGATGATGATGTTCGCCTGCCAATGATCAAACGTGCCTGCCGGACTGGCGGGGGCAGTGACGGTATTCCAATTTCCGAGGGCTGCAGCCTTATTGGCCGGTCCGGAGAGGGCATCGGGCAGCGATTGGGCTTCGGACGGGCCGCTCAGGGCGCAAAGGCTCAAACCAACCAGAAGCGCAATACTTGCCGGACTAATGCTCAGGCGCACGCATATCCCCCCGGATATTCCCCAATCCGACGACTATGCTGATTCGCGATGGCGGAAAAACGTCGGGGAGCATTGGTTGCCCAACACTCCCCGAAGTTAGTCGCTATGACCTTCGGCCAGCTTAGCTGCGGCCGAGAACCTCGAGCGAGACCCGCGCGAGGCCGGCTCCGGTCATGTTGATCTGCCGTGCGGCGCCGCGCGACAGGTCGATGACGCGGCCGCCGATGAAGGGACCACGGTCATTGATCGTGACGACGACCGACTGGCCGTTCGACTGGTTCGTGACGCGAACGCGCGTACCGAACGGGAGCGTCCGGTGAGCGGCCGTCAAACCTTCGGGGTTGAAACGGGCGCCCGAAGCGGTCTGCTGGCCCTGCCAATAGTACGATGCGATGCCGCCCGAAGCGCCGCCGCGCGGTGCTTTCGATGCGTAGTGTGCTTTCTTCTTGTAAGAGGCCTTATAGGAAGCCTTCTTATAGGAGGCCTTGTGGTAGGCCGCCTTGTGGGACTTGCTGCAAGCGTGCCCCGTGCCTGCGCACCTCGAGGCCGCGGTTGCGGGAACGGTTGCTGCCGTCATCCCAGCGAACGCTAACGCGGCGATCGCGATTGTAGAACGCATAGTGCACTCCTCATCAAAGGAGCAGCAGTGGTTCGGGTCGAATGAGCGGTTTCCCCCGCCCGCAGCACGCCACCAGGCGACCACGGGGCAACCGCTTCGGAAGCGGCACCGTCGTTAATGTTGGGAGAAGTAGCCCGTAAGGCAGATTACCCCTATGACCCGTTACAGAACTCCAGAACCCAGTTCTTGCTGCTGCCCGTTGTTGACTGGGGTTCCCCCCGTCCTGGCCCGCTCAACCAGCACCCTGTGGAAAAGAGGTCAACCCATTGCTGTTACCACCTTTTAACCATAATTGGTAAGTTGTGGAAAATTCTAAGATATTTTAATTGCACTTTGAGGTTGCGTGACGCCAGGTCGCAGAATTGGACTGCAATTAAGGGAACGGAAATCGTGGCGGGCGCTTTGCCACAAAATGTTTACCCTTCAGTCCTCTAGCGCGAAGCACCGCGATTTCGGTCTGTGAGCGCCCTTTGCAACGGACGGATGCGTTGGCTGGACCGAGCGCGATCGTGAGGGCCAGCGGGGCCAGGAGGCCCCTGTTTTTCGGCAAGCCGCAGTGGATCGCTGACGTTTCTGCTTGAGATCAGAGCCACCCCTTCTTCTTGAAATAGAGGTAGGGGATGAGGGCTGCGGCGAACATCATAAAGAGCGCGAGCGGATAGCCCCAGGGCAGATCAAGCTCGGGCATAGTCTTGAAGTTCATGCCGTAGATCGAAGCAACCAGTGTCGGCGGCATCAACATGACCGCCATGACCGAGAACAGTTTGATGATCTGGTTCTGCTCGTTCGAAATCATACCGAGCGTTGCGTCGAGCAGAAAGCTTGTCCTGGTCGAAAGAAAGCGCATGCTTTCCATCAGCGACAGGATGTCGTGGTTGGCCGCTTCGATGCGGGTGGCGACGCGCTGGTCGTCTTTGCGTTCGCGCACGGCGTTGGCGAAGAAGAGCAAGAGGCGATGCAGTGACATAGCGCTTTCCTGCGCTCTCGCGGTTACGTCGCCTTCCTTGCCGATAGTTTTCAGAAGAACGTCCAGGCGGCGGCTCTGAGGCGTGCTTGCAGTGCTCTTTTGCCCGAACACGAGCGGCGCCATGCGCTCGACCTCGTCCTGCACACGCTCGATCAGATCGGCTTCCCGTTCGATCAACATTTCCAAAAGGCCGACCATGACGCCGGCGCCGGTAACGCAATCGATGTCGCCCTTCGCTGCGCGGGCGATGTAAATCGGAAAAGCGCGCGGCGAGGCGTAGCGAACGGTCACGAGGTGATTGCCGGACAGGATGAACGTCACGACCGAGGTCATCGGCACCTCCTGCTCGCTGTTGTGCAGGATGAAGCCGCTCATGTAGTAGGCGCCATTGTCGGTATAGAAGCGGTTCGACGCCTCGATCTCGCGCATCTCGGACCGCGTGGGCACCTCTATGCCGAGCGCCTGCTCGATAAATTTGTCTTCGTCTTCCTTTGGTTCGATCAGATCGATCCAAACGCTCGTCGAGAGATCACCCATTTGGTCCCGCTGGACCAGTTTGCCGCCAACTGCGTCATAAACCGTGATCATTGTGGATAAACCTTTTAGGTTTGCAGCGCATTCTGATTGGCACTTGCCCGGCCCGTTGAGGAACTGGCCGAAAGTGCCCGGGGGGTGGGACCGGCACTTGCGATTTCGCTCCCGCGAGCCGACCGCAAATGCCGAGTTATGGCGGCGCCAGCCATTTCACGTCACCGGTCTCGAGGCAACTCAGCTGAGCATCTAAATTTCGTGACGGAGCTTTGTTGCACCAAGACGCACGAAGTGTGACAGTTCAGTTCCAAAAGGAGGCGGCCATGGCTCTGCGATTGATGATCACGACCGGTGTCGGCGTCGCGTTGCTGGCGGTCGGGGTTGCCGTGCCGGCGGAAGCGGAGATCCGATGCAACAAGGGTTATCAGCTGGTGCAGGGCACGCCGTTGGCGACGCCCTACTGTCAGGACCAGTACGTCGCCCAGGTGGCGAATGAATATGGCTTTAAGGCCTCACCCGCGCGCGTTCGCCAGGATCCAATTTTCAAGCAAACACTTTGCCGCTACATCGGCCAGGACATCCGCATCAAGGAGTCGTGCCAAGAGGTGAACCCGTCGGGGCGCGGACGCTTCTAGATTGGGGAGGCTATCGTAGTGATGCGATGACAATCGCTGCAATTGCGACGGTCACCGGCATCACTCAAGAATGTGGCTGTGGCGGCGCGGCCGCCAATTCCGAAATCAGTTGAGGTCGGGCGTGACTTCGCCCGCGTCCTTGGCGCGGCGCACGCTGCCGTCGAACTGCGCGCCTTCGTCGATCGAGAGCGTCTGCTTGACGATGTCGCCATCGACGCGCGAGGTGGCGTTGAGGTTGACCGACGTGCCCTTGAGGGCGCCGCTGACTTCACCCTGCACCGTGATGGTGCGCGCCGTGATGGTGCCTACAACGCTTCCCGTTTCGCCAACCGTCACCGACTCGCCATGGACGTCGCCCTGGATATGGCCGGCGATGAGAAGCGAGCCTTTGGTCTTGATGACGAGCTGCTGGCCGGCAATCGTGATGTCCTGGCCGAGGACCGAGGTCGGCGCGTCAATCACCGGACCTGACTGCTGAAGCGGCGAGCCGAAGAGCGGCGGAGCCGGGGCCTTCATTTGTGGAATCGGCTGCTGCTGCGCTGGCGTGAGCGTCTTGACTGGCTCTGGCCCACGTGAATCCGGCGTGGCTACGCGGTTGAACATATGATTACCCCCAAAAAAGAAACTGCTTTTCGCCCGTCCCGCTAAGCGCAGCTTTAAGCAGCCTACTTTGGGTACATTATGGCCAAGTCGTCATATCCGCCAGCCTCGTTTCGCTGCTTCGCGAAAAAGGATTTCGGGGAAGATTGTTAACGGGCAGGCGCCGCCCAAAATATGAGCGGGCCGCCATTTCTCACGACCAGCTCAAAAGCATTTGGGCACCCGACAAGCTATCTCCAGATGTCGACGAACGGCGCAACGATGTGCTTGCCGTGGCGGCCTTTGTAGACGTGCACGAACGGTGCGTCGACGACCGTCCTGCGGCCGCTTTCTACGCGCGTGAACGGCGCATGGACGACGTTGCGCCCATGGCGGCGACGGTCGTGCCGATACTCGTCGCGATTGTCATCGTGATTGACCTTCACGACATTGGTGGAAGCTTCGCCCGCGGGCTTCGCGACCGGCGTGGCGTTCGCTGCGGATGCGATCATTGCAACCGCGCCAAGCGTGACGCCAATCGTTAGCGAGGAGCGGAAAAATGCCAGCATAAGATACTCTTTTCATTTCTGTTTGTAGTGCATTGAAAATAAGGACCAAACTCCTCAGTCGCAACTTGGGTGCGGCAATGACCGACTCATGCGAGACTTGTACTGAACTTGAGCCTGTGCGGGTGAAACCGGAAAGCGACGTGCTCGTCCCAAATTTTCGGGAGCGGGCTGCTGACGCCATCGGAGTCTGCTAGGCTCGATTAATAAAATAAGGGAGGACAACATGTTCGCTTGCCGGGTGGGTCTCTTATTTGGTTTGACGGCGCTGCTCGCCGTTCCTGCCGCCCAGGCCGCAGACGAAGCGACGTGTCCCCGCGCCGGCACGCTCGGCGTCTCCCGCACCGTCGAAATCGATACGACCGGCGGCCCCGGCTTCGGCATGGACAACTACAAGGCCTACGACTTCCTGCAGGACAAGGAAGTCATCCTCACATTCGACGACGGCCCGCAGAAATATACGACCGAGGCCGTGCTCAAGGCGCTGGGCGATGAATGCGTGAAGGCGACATTCTTCTCGATCGGAAAGATGGCGCTCGGTTATCCCGAAATCATTCGCGAAGTCGCCAAGGCGGGACATACGGTCGGCACCCACACGTGGAGCCACAAGGCGATCAACAAGCTCAAGACCTTCGATGAAGGCAAGGACGAGATCGAGCGCGGCGTCAGCGCCGTTCATCGCGCGGTTGGCGGTCCGGTTGCGCCGTTCTTCCGCTTTCCAACGCTCGCGGACACGCCGGAGGCCGTCGCCTATCTCGGCAAGCGCAATATCGCGATGTTTTCGACGGATATCGACAGCTTCGACTTCAAGCCGCAGACAGCCGACCATCTCGTGAAGTCGCTGATGCAGAAGCTCGACAAGAGGGGCAAGGGCATCCTCTTGATGCATGACATTCACAAGACGACGGCGAAGGCCGTGCCGATGATCCTCGCTGAGCTCAAGGCGAAGGGATACAAGATCGTTCACATGACGGCCAAGTTCCCGGTGACCACGGTCGCGGAATACGATCAGGCCATCGAGAAGGAAGCCAAGGGCTTGCCGCAAGTCGGCGCCGAGCGGCCGGTTTCGAGCATCGTCAAGACGATCGACGGCGCCGCGCCGGCGACGGAATCCGCGTCGGGCAGTGGGGAGCCCGAAGGGCTGCCGCCGCCGCCAACGCCCGATGCCTCGACGACCACGGGATCTGCCGGTTCGCCATCGGGCGCCGCTGCGCCGGTGCTTCCGGCATTTCCGACGACACCTTCGACCGAATCCGGCCGTGCCGCTCCGGGCAAGCAGTCGGCCGTGCAGCAGCCGATGAAGTCCGTTGCGGAGCCGTCATCGCCTCCGTCTCCGACGGGCTCTGCAAGCACCGCGACGACGGGCAGTCTACCGCCAGCCGCCGCAGCCAATACGACGGCGGTGCCGACGCATACGGCAGCCGTCAGCATGGCGCAGGAGACGGCGTCTCCCGTCAAAACGGTTTCCGGAGAAAGCGAGAAGATGGCCGCGAGTGCGCCTTCGGCGCCTGTCGCGCCAGTGATGCCGATCGAGACCAAGCCGCAGGCGCCGGCGAAATCGATTTCGCAGCGGGTCAAGGACGCTTGGGAATATTGGTTCGGTCAGTAGGCCTTTCCACAAAAAAGAAATGGGCGGCGGTGCCACCCATTTCTTTTTGGACGCCCTGTGAGGCCCCCCCGGGCCCGCCGCAAACCAAGTGTTGTGGCCTAAGCGCAAGACAGCGCAGTGGCTTATCCTTGGGCGTTCGCTACGGCCGACGCTGATGATCGGCGTGTAGCGATTTCGGCATTAAGCGGGAACTTGACCACTCCCCCAGTCGATCCCCCGATCGGCTGCCCGCTTGCAGCAAAGCTATGTGAGGTCCGGAGCTACCGCCAGACAAAACGAATCACCCTGCTCTGAATTCGGGCAGGTGTGGCGTCCTGGATACAACTCAATGATTTATCAGCATACGGTTTATAATGCTGTGGATAGGCTCGTGGCATACGGAATTGCCACATGAAAAAGGGCCGCTCTCGAAAGAGCGGCCCCGTGAGATCAATCGTTCTTTGCGGCGTCAAATGTCGACCGCTTAGGTCTCAGCTGCGAACCAGGAGAGTTCCGGATGCAAGCCTGAGCGACCACGACATCGTCTGCCTCAAGATCCCACTCGACATCGGATCACCTCCTCTCGGTTGTTGAAAGATGGAGATAAGCTGGCACTGTTTGCGGGCTTTGAAAAGACCCTGCGATGAGGTGTCCCGGCGCGGGGCGTAAGTGAAGCTCGCCCGGGACTTTGACCCGCCTCGTCCCTAGCCGTGCCGTCCCGCTCGCATTTCCATCGCGCGGCCGAAGCCCGCGAGCAGCGTTCCGAACGCGAAAAGCCCGAGAACGACTAGCTGGAGAATGTCTTCAACGCCTTCCTTATCGATCATGTAATCGGAGATATTGGCGTCGGCCGTCTTGAACTGGTCGAGGCTTTTTTCGCGGTCCGCTTCGGCTTCCCTGATCTTGTCGGCCGGCGCGTTCACCGCCTGCAGAAGAACGATGCGGTTGTCGTGTACCGCCTTGATCTGCACCTGCGCCGATTGCTGAATGCTAAAGGCGGCAAGACGCCATTCGATCTCGCGCTTCAGCGGATCGAGATAAAACATTTGCATCGCCGTCGATCCGAGCAGCAGCACGATCCCAATCAATTCGCCGAGCTGATAAGCCTTAAACCCCATTGCTATTCCCCGCCTTCACCCACGCTCAATTCCATCTCGGCTGCGCGATCAATATCGATAGAACGAATAGCCCGGCCAGAATTGCGGGTACCGCAAGAATGGCGAGCACGCCGTTGGCCATGGCGGTTTGTCCCTGCGTCCGAAAATGATATCCGAGACCGAGGATTGCGATGATGCCGGCGAGCACTGCCAGCCAAAGCGTGATGTTGAAGGACGATACCGTACCGTCGCCAATTCCGATGAAAAAGAAATAGGCTGCAATCAGCAGCGCAATGGCATCGACGGTGAGGAACACCCAGTATGTTTTCATGGCGGCGGAATGTATCGGCTCCGCCGCCAAATGCAATCAGTGGACACGCTGTTTCGGTCTCGCGTGTGCTCAGTCGGCCGTCCGGTCCGCATCGAGGTAGATTTCTCCACCCATCTTGCGGAATTTTTCGCTCATCTCGGCCATGCCGACTTCCTTGTCATTCAAGGTGGCGGCGTAGTCGCGGACGTCCTGCGTGATTTTCATCGAGCAGAATTTCGGTCCGCACATCGAGCAGAAATGGGCGACCTTGTGGGCGTCTTTCGGAAGCGTTTCGTCGTGGAAGGCGACGGCCGTATCGGGATCGAGCGACAGATTGAACTGGTCTTCCCAGCGGAACTCGAAACGGGCGCGCGAGAGCGCGTCGTCGCGGAGTTGCGCCGCCGGATGTCCCTTGGCGAGATCGGCCGCGTGCGCCGCAATCTTGTAGGTGATGACGCCAATCTTGACGTCGTCGCGGTTCGGGAGACCCAGATGCTCCTTCGGCGTCACGTAGCAAAGCATCGACGTGCCGAACCAGCCGATCATCGCGGCGCCGATGCCGGACGTAATGTGGTCGTAGCCCGGGGCGATGTCGGTCGTCAGCGGCCCAAGCGTATAGAACGGGGCTTCGCCGCAGGCCTTCAGCTGCTTCTCCACGTTGACCTTGATCTTGTGCATCGGCACGTGGCCGGGGCCTTCGATCATCACCTGGCAACCCTTGTCCCAGGCAATCTTCGTCAGCTCGCCGAGCGTTTCGAGCTCTGCGAACTGCGCACGATCGTTGGCGTCGGCAATCGAGCCCGGACGCAGGCCGTCGCCGAGCGAGAACGAGACGTCGTACTGGCGCATCAAATCGCAGATCTCGTCGAAGCGCTCGTAGAGGAAGCTTTCCTTGTGATGGGCGAGGCACCACTTGGCCATGATCGAGCCGCCGCGCGAGACGATGCCGGTGACGCGATTGGCCGTCAGCGGAACGAAGGGAAGCCGCACGCCGGCGTGGATCGTGAAGTAGTCGACGCCCTGCTCGCACTGTTCGATCAGCGTGTCGCGATAGAGTTCCCAGGTTAGTTTCACCGGGTCGCCGCCGCACTTTTCGAGCGCCTGATAGATCGGAACGGTGCCGATCGGAACCGGCGAATTGCGGATGATCCATTCGCGCGTGGTGTGGATGTTGCGGCCGGTCGAGAGGTCCATCACGGTGTCCGCACCCCAGCGGATCGCCCAGACCATTTTCTCGACTTCCTCCTCAACGGACGACGTCACGGCCGAGTTGCCGATGTTGGCATTGACCTTCACGAGGAAGTTACGGCCGATGATCATCGGCTCGAGTTCGCCGTGATTGATGTTCGCGGGAATGATGGCGCGGCCGCGGGCGATTTCGCTGCGGACGAATTCGGGCGTGATGTGCTCGGGAAGTTCGGCGCCGAAGCTTTCGCCGTCTGCCAACGCGTCTTTCGCGCGTGCCAGAACAGCTTCGCGGCCGAGGTTTTCGCGATGTGCGACGTAGATCATCTCCTTGGTGATGATGCCGGCGCGGGCGCATTCGAATTGCGTGAGCAAATTCCCTCTCCCCGCTTCTTCGACGGGGAGAGGGTTAGGGTGAGGGGTGACCGCTTGCGTGGGAACTTGTTGCTGCCCCTCACCCCGACCCTCTCCCCGCGTGCGGGGAGAGGGAGAAGTCGCGCGGCTCGGACGATGCACTGTCGGAAATACGCGTGCGGCGTGGGCACCGGAGACGTTGCCGTTATCTTCGGGCTTCACCGTGCGGCCGTCGTAGGTTTCGATGCCGGCGCGTCCGGCGATCCAGGCATCGCGCATGCGTGGGAGACCCTTTTCGACGTCGATGACGGCGGCCGGATCGGTGTAGGGGCCCGATGGATCGTAGACGCGGAACGACGGCTCGTTGATGTCGGTCAGCGCGATCTCGCGGAACGGAACGCGGATATCGTCGTGCCCCGAAGGGGAGGAATAGACTTTCGTCGAGGCGCGGTGCGGCCCGACGGTTACTTTCGGCGCATGGATATCGGCGGCGCGGGTCGGTTTGTTCATGGCAGTTTTGCTCCTCTCCGCCACTCCCTTCGCAAGAGAGTGGGCGTTGCAGCACACGCGAAAAACGCGCGCTGAAAATTGCGTGCCCGGAAAGGTGCGGATTGGTGGCGCCGTGCCACTTCGTGCTCCGTCCCTTCGCCGGCATAACCCGGATCAGGTTCGAAGGGTGCTCGCGCTTCTCTGCGCGATCTCAGCCGGAACACCGGCGCCCCTCGGATAACGGGGGGACTGTGACTCCATTGGCCAACGTTTGCAAGGCGTTTGCAGAAACCGGGAAAACCGTCATTCTCGAACGGCTGAGCCTTGGCGATGCCGTTCGGGAATCCAGCGTAAGAAGTGCCGAAGGTTCGTTATTGTGTCTTGCGACGAGTCTCGCGCTGGATCCCCGGACTTCGCCGCGGCTGTGCCGCGCTTGTCCGAGGACGACGATGGAGCGAGGCTAAGCCGCGACGGCTTGCTTGGCGACGGCGACCCAGCCTTTGATTTTCTCGATGTCGGGCGGGCGGCCTTCGCGGAGAACACGTTTTCCGGCGGACGTCGTTACAAAGCGCAACACGTTCGCGGACAGTGCGATTGGATCGGCTTCCGCGACCGCCCGTGCCGTCCGGTATCCGGCACCGACGAGCAACTGCGCGTGCGTGCCTCTGAGGCCCGGCACTGCCATCACGAGGCGCGCCTGGTCCTGCCAGTCGAGAAGCGTTTCGGCGTCGAAATGCGGGTCGTCCAAGGCTTCGGCAAGTTTCTCGGGATTTTGCGCGAGGAAATCGCCGACGCTGTAAACGCCTGCTGCGGCGATCCGGTCGGCCGTCTTTGGACCGATCGACGGCGCAGCTTCGAGCGGATCATCCGCTGTCAGGTAGGCATGGGCTCCCTGCAAACGCTCGTCCAACTGGCGCGGGGCCTGCGGCGGCGACCGGTCGGCCGCACGGATTTGATCGGCCTGCGCGGCCATCGTCTCCGCTCGCGGCCTCGGGATCGGTGCATCGGGCAGCGCTGGCGGCTGTTCCGAGATTGCGTTCAACGCTACGGCCGATTTGGCGACGGCGAGTTCGAGCGGAGTGTCGTCGCGCCCTTCGATGCGGGCGGCGCGCGCTTCTCTGCGTTCGGCGAGCTTCGGCGCCAAAACTTCCGTGTAGTGCAACTCGCGAATGGTTTTGTCGTCTTCGGAGAGCGAATGGTTGACGATGCCAGTGGCGCGAAGCTCGTCGTAAATGGCGGCGACGAGTTTCCGGTCCTCGGCGTTCGCGAGGCGCTTTTCGATGAACTTGCGCGGGATTTCGGTCAAGCTGAGGAACGTCTCGGCGGTCAGCGTCACCTCGGGCACCAGTGCGTTCGCTTCGGAGATGGCGCGATCGAGAACCTTGCCGAAGCTCGCGGACGCGTAAATCAAAAGCTCGGCGACGATGTTCTTGCCGATGTTATCGAGGCCTTCCTCCGGCCTGGTCGCGCCCTTGTGAATGTCATAGTGGGCGATGAGCTTTTCGTAATAGCGATGCGAGAACTCGGCGTTGCTGCAAACGAGTTCGGAAAGCCAGCGCGGTCCGCCCGAAATGCGAATGTCGGGAGAGCCGTAACGCTGTTCGCCGAGGGCGCGCAGCGCATCGTACGAGCGATTGATGCTCCATTCGGTGGCGCGGTGGACGGCGTTTTCAGCTTCCGTCTGGCCGGTGTGGAACGGCATGACGGGATCGGTGAAATAGTGGCTCAGCACGCCCGCGGCGTAAACGGCTTCGGGCCAGTTGCGGGCTTTGAGTTCAAAGACGGTGCGGCCGTACCATTCGTTCACTTTCTCGATCGCGCCGCCCCAGTAGTTCTCGGAGACATGGAGGACGTGGTTCTTGAAATCCTTGAACGTGTTGTCCGGGTCTTTCGAACCCTTCAGATAAAGTTCGACATGCTTCAGGAAGACGCGTGTCCATTCTTCCTTGTCGTCGCGCTCCAAGGCGCTCAGCGCATCGAGCGCGAGCTTGTGATGCGTGCCGTTCGCGTGCGTGGCGTAGACGATGCGATAGAGAAGCGACATAGGAGCCTCGGGGTGAGCAACCGCTCCCGATGGTCTACGTGAGTCGCGCAGCCGGCTCGATTGATTCGGTTCCCGGTGTTGCCGTTCATCAACGATTTTCGCGATTCCGCGCGTTTTTTTCCGCCGCGAGGTTGATGATGTCGGCGCTGCCGTGGCGGTCGCGGGCAATCCGGCGAGCAAGCGCCGCCCGCCGCGCCAGCTGGACGACATTCAATTCGCGTGGTGACGATTCGCTGGAAAGGACGCGCTGCAACGTCTCAGGAGAAAGTCCGCACGCGGATCCGAGCGCCAGGGCTTCTTCGCGCGCGACCGCATGCGCGGCTTCGACGTAACCCATCAGCGCGGCTGCCGCGTGGGCGCTGCCGAGCGGGCCGGTGCGTTCGACGTTGCCGAGAAGGGAGAGAACGCTTTCCGCGATGGCTACGGCGGCGAGGTCGCCTCCGAGCAGAATCTTGGCGTGGCCATGCGCCGTCGCCTCGGGACCGCCGATCAATGCGGCATCGACCAAGGTGACGTCCCGTTGCTCCAGGACTTCGACGAGAGCCTGGAATTCGCGTGGCGTGCGCGCACCGAGATCGACGAGGATCGTGCCCCGTTGCTGTGATGACGTCGCGCGCGGCTCGCCGTCGCCGATGAGCAGGTGCCGGAATGTCTCCGTATCCTCGATGGCCGCGAGGACGATCGGGCATTCAGCTGCGACGCTCGCCTCGTTCGCGCGTTCAAGCATTTCGCCGTAAGTCACGGGCGGCGAGCCGGCGAGCGCCGCGTACATCGTGCGAAAATGGCAGGCCGCGATGCGCTCGGCGATCGCGGAGCCGAATTCGTCGTTGCCGATTACGCCGATTGGCCGATTATCGAGAGCCTGGCCCATTGCGTCGTGCCCTTATTGCTATTTTCCCTCACGCCACCAGGCCAAGGCGATCAGGGCGAGCAGAGCCGAAAGCGCTGCAAGGCCCGTGAACATCGGCGTCAACTTCACGCCCCGGGTCAGGAAGGCTTGACGATCCTTAAGGCCAAGCCAGCCGGACCCTGCCATCACCTTGGCTGCCGACATCATGGAAATACGCGGGACATCGACATCGGTTGCAGTCGCGAGGGCGTTGGATGCCTTGGTCCAGAACACGCCGCCGCCCGTTGCGTCGGCGATCGGCTTCATTTTCTGATCCGTCGCCGTCACTTCGCTCATTTCGCGCGGATCTTCGACACCGGCATTGGCGACGGCCGTCAGCTGGCCGTCGGGACCCTCGGTCTCGACTTTATAAAGCCCCGGAAGCTTCACATCGATGGCCGAGCGCCAGACGCCCGGCTCGACCGGAACGGCGTCGAGCGTCACGTTCGACGTATCGCCGCCGGGACCGAGGATCTTCACCTGGCCGACTTTGTCCTCCATCGAATGGCGCTCGATCGTGAGCTTCATGCCTTTCGAAGATGCAATAAGGCGTTCTTCTTCGAGGTCCGGTTCCTTCATCAGCCAATGCGAGAGTCGGCGTAGAAGATCGGTGTGCGGGCCGCCGCCGTCGTAGCCGCGCGCCCAGAGCCACGCGTGGTCGGACGTCAGCAGCGCGACGCGGCCTTTGCCTTTGCGATCGAGGATGAGGAGCGGCTTGTCTTCAGCTCCGTTCATGACGACGCGGCCGCGCTGGGGCGTCACTTCGGCCTGGCGGTACCATTTGCCCCACGACGGCTGGGGCGCCGCATCCGCGACCTGCGCCGCGTTCCAGCCTGGGAGATCCTTGGTGACGGGGTGCTTTTGTCCGTCGGCCGTGACCTTGGCCTTGAACGGCATTTCGAGGACGCGGCCGGTCGGCGCTGCGGGCAGCACCGGGGCGAGCGGCGTTTTGTAGATGCTGTACGGGCTCGCATAGTCGTCGCCGGCGGCGATCAGCAGCGCGCCGCCGTGCTCGTTCACGTAGCGGGCGATGTTGTCGTAATAGAGCAGCTGCAGGATGCCGCGATGTTCGTAGCGGTCGAAAATGATCAGGTCGAATTCGTTGATCTTTTCCGAAAAGAGCTCGCGCGTCGGGAAGGCGATGAGCGAGAGCTGATTGATCGGCGTGCCGTCCTGCTTCTCGGGCGGGCGCAAAATCGTGAAGTGCACGAGATCGACGGCCGCATCCGATTTCAGAAGGTTGCGCCACGTACGCTCGCCGGGATGCGGTTCGCCGGAGACGAGCAGCACACGCAGATTTTCGCGTACGCCTTCCGCAGCGACCACGGCGCGGTTATTAGCGGTCGTCAGCTCGCCCTCGACGGGCTGCAACTCGATCTCGACGATGTTCGTGCCCGTGTGCGGGATCGGCATGTCGATCTTGACGTTGCGATTGATCTCGGTGCGCACCGTCTCGTCGGGCTGGCCTTCGCGGCGGATCTTCAGCGTCGCGGCGCCGGAATTGGCAGAGGGCGCGCTGCCGGTCTCACGCACGGCGACTTCGATCGTGCGCGACTGGCCGACGAGGCCGTAGCGCGGCGCCTCGATCACCTCGACGCGGCGGTCGAACTCATTGGGCTTGCCTGTCAGCAACGTGTGAACGGGCGCGTCGAAGCCGAGGGCTGCCGCCGATTTCGGAACGTCGTGGACCTGGCCGTCCGTCACGAAGACGACGCCGGCGATGCGGTCGGGCGCGGTGTCCGTCAAGGCGGCGTTGAGATCGGTGAAGAGGTTCGTTCCGGGCGGTGCCGACTCGGAGGGAACGCCGCCGGTCACCCACTTGATGTTGAGGTTCGGGATTTTCGCGAACTTCGTTTCGAGGTCGGACCGGATCGCTTCCATCTGCTTGGTGCGGTCCGCGAGCTTCTGGCTCGGGCTTTCATCGAGGACGACGATCGCGACGTTGGCGAGGCTTTCGCGCTGCTCTTCCTTCAGGATTGGATTGAAGAGCGCGGCCAGCAGCGCTGCCAGCGCGGCGGCGCGAATGAAGGCTCCGCGCGAGCGCCGGAAGAGCAGGATCAGGATCAGCGCGACAGCCAGCACCGTCAGGCCGATGAGGACCGGGACGGGGAGCAATGGCGCGAATGTGATCGACCAGTTCAAAGACTATGCCTCTATTGACCGAGCCGCTCGAGGAGCGCGGGAACGTGAACCTGATCGGCTTTGTAGTTGCCCGTCAGCGCGTGCATGACGATGTTGATGCCGCCGCGAAACGCCATCTCGCGCTGCATCTCGCCGCCCGGTACCACGGGGTACATCGGCCGTCCGCGATCATCCAGCGCCCAGGCGGCTGCGAGATCGTTCGACGTGATCATGATGGATGTGACGCCGTCGGAGACGCGGGCTTTGTGGGCTTCGTTGTCGTTGTTCGAAATGGCTTCGACCCAGAGCTGTCCGCCGTCCCAACGGCCGGGGAACGAACGCAGCAAGTAGAACGATTTCGTCACGACGTGATTTTCAGGAACGGGTTCGAGGCGCGGGACGTCGAGCTTGCTCAACAGGCGCTGCAACGCCGTGCCTCCGCGTCCGGCGAGCGGCAGCGTATTGGCGCCGCCCTGGCCGTAGTCGCGCGTATCGAAAATGATCAGGCCGCCTTCCTTCATGTACGCGTCGATCTTGGCGATCGTCGTATCCGGGAGGGCTTCGGCGGATTCGAGGACCGGCCAATAGAGGACTGGATAGAAGGCGATCTCGTCCTTGGTGATGTCGACGGCTGCGGGCTCGCCGGGCTCGACGGCGGTGCGCGTCTGCAGAACGCGGCCGAGGCCTTGCAAACCGGCGCGGCTCGTTTCGTCGGTTTCGCGGTCGCCGCTCACGACATAGGCGAGCGTCACCTTGCTCGTGGCGTCGATGGCGGCCTTGTCGGCGGGCGTCGGCGCCGAGCGCACGACGTCGGGGCCCGATTGCTGCGACGGCAGCGGCGCGAAATTGTCGAGCTGCGGGATGTCGCGGAAATCCGGCTGCAGTTCTTGCGCCCTTCCGTCACCCGCACCGGCGAACGCAAGAACGGCGAAGGCGAGTGCGGCGGCGCCTGCCGCTCGCGAGCTGCGTGGACGGCGCGAGAACAGGCCTCCGAGGCCGCCTGCCTGCAGCAGCATGACAGCCAGGATATCGATGAAGAGGAGGGCAAGTGCCGCCGCCAGGAGCGCTGGTTTCAAGGCTGTGCTCGCCGCGTTGTCATAGCTCAATCGCGTCACGCCTGCGGGCAGCGACGGGAAGGGCCGGAGCGTGCTTTTCGCATTGAGCACGTTGAGGGCGCGTGGGCTCGCCGACTGACCGTAGTAGCCAGGGGGATGCTCGAAGCTCGGCTTGGCCGCTTGCAGTTCGGATGATTTCAGCGGCTCGGCTGTCGGCGGCGGCGATACGAGCGTGCCGAGGCCGTTCAGGGTTTTGAGCGGAGGGAGAACACCAGCGTCGCTGCTGCTTTTCGGTGCCGTATCGGTCTTTGCCGACGTGGTGCCATCACCCTGTCCGGAGGTCGATGCTCCGGCTGCGCCCATCGTCGAAAGACGGCGCAGCATCTCGACGAACAAACCGGAGATGGGAAGATTGGACCAATCCGAATTCGCCGTTACGTGAAAGAGCACCAGCCGGCCGTTGCCGCGCTTCGTCGAGGTGACGAGGGGCGTGCCGTCCTTCAGTCGCGCCCAGATTTCGACATCCGGCGTGATTTCGGCCGGATCGGCGAGTACTTGCCGGTTTATGGTGACGTCCTTCGGAATGGTGAGCCCTGAGAACGGGCTGCTCTCATCGAATGGTGCAAGCGGCTGGGGCGACGACCAGGACAATGCGCCGCCGAGCGAGCGTCCGCCCGTGCGCAACTCGACAGGAAGAAGATCGTCGCCGGCCTTTTCGAGCCTCGGGCCCGCGAAGCGAACGAGCAGGCCGCCGCGATCGACGAAGCTGGCGACCTTCTCGGCGGCTTCGCCTGTCAGCGTGCCGATGTCGGCAAGCACCAGGACCGATACGTTTTGTTTCAGGACGGAATCGAGGCCCTGGACGAGGTTTGAATCCCTCGTGACCACGACGTCGGCGTAAGGCTTCAGCGCCTTCTCGACGTAATAGAGCGGCGCGAGCAGCGGCTGCGCCTCTTCACGGCTTTCGCCCGAGAGAAGACCGACGCGATGCCATTGCGTCATGGCGTCGATCAGGCTGACGGCGCCAGCGGAGCGTTCGCTCGCGATTTCGATGCGCGCCACCTGATTGCGAAGCTCAAGCGGCAGCTCGAACGTCGCTTTCGCCGATGTCGCGCCGGCTCCGAGACTGAAGGGGGCTTCGCCGAGGCGTTCGCCACGCGCGGAAAAGGCGTTGACGGTGCCTTCGCGCGCGGGGCCTCCGGGAGACAGGACAACGGCTTCGAGCTTGCCCTTTTCGGCGAGATTCGCGACGAGCCCCAAGGCCTCGTGGCCGTGTGTTTCGTCAAGCACGGCGAACGTGCCGCTGCCCGACAGATTTTGCAGTTTCGCGGCGACGTCGGCGACCTTCGATTTGTGATCGATGCCGTCGTGCAGCCAGACGATGCTCGGGTTTTTCACGCCGGCCTCCGACAGGGCCGACTGCAATGCGTCAAACGCGGCTTCGCGGTCGGGATCGAAGGGTTCGGGCTTCAGAGCGGCGGCGGTGCTGTGAGCTTCGCCCGGCGGCTCGATCTTGACGCTGTGTAGTTTGCTCGCGGCGGCGGTCGGTACGATGACGACGGGACGTCCGCCGCTTTCGGCTTCGCCGATGATGCGCTCGATCATGCTTGCGCGTTCGGACCAGCGCGACGCGGCCGCCCAGCCGTTGTCGACGAAGATGACGACGGGACCGGTGCCGCCGAGGTTCGACCCCTTCGACGGATTGAGAATGGGCTCAGCGAGCGCAAAGATGACGAACGTCGCCGCGAGGAGGCGGATGAGCGTCAGCCACCACGGCGTTTTTTCGGCCGTCTTCTCGTCGTTCTCTAGCCCGAGAAGAATCCGCGTCGGCGGAAATTCCACCTGCGTCGGGCGCGGGGGAACTGCACGCAGCAGCCAGTAAATGACGGGCAGCGTCACGAGTGCCGCGAGCAGCCAGGGATTGAGGAACGCGAGCGGGCCGAGACTCATCGGGCGCGCTCCTTGGCGTCAGTCGAGACGGCGTCGGAGCTCGACGACATCCAGCGATAGCCCTGAGCCGATCCGTTGAGGCGCATCAGCAGCGACAGCAGCGGCTCGGAGGCCGGGCGATCGGTGTGGTGGGTGAGAAGCGACCAGCCGAAGCGCTTCGTCATCTCGGCGAGTTCGGCGCGGTGGGCCGCGAACCGCTCCTGATATTTCTCGCGCAAGGCTTCGACGCGATCGGCGACCCAGCGTTGGTTGCCCGAAGGCGTCAAGAATTCGGTGCGGCCGTGATAGGGCAGGGTCTCTTCCGCCGGATCGATGATCTGCACGAGGTGGCCGCCGACGCCATGGCCCGCATAGCCTTCCAGGCGCTCGCGGATTGCGTGCACGGGGGCGAGGAAATCACTGAAGAGGATGAGGCCCGCAAAGCGGTTGAGCCCGGTATTTGGCGGCAGGCTTTTCTGAATCAGCTCCGATTTGGCGTTGACGACGATCGTCTCGGCGATGCGTGTTGCGGCGTTGCGGCTCGCCGTCGGCACCGTCTGCCCGAGCAGGGCGACGCGCTCGCCGCCGCGCACCAGCATCTCGGCGGATGCGAGGGCGAGCACGAGCGCGCGGTCGCGCTTCGTCACGTTCGAGAGATGGCTCTTGAAATCCATCGACGGCGAGATGTCGGGCCAGAGATAAAGCGTGTGCGCCGCTTCCCATTCGCGTTCGCGGACGTAGAGGTGATCGGAACTCGCGGAGCGGCGCCAGTCGACGTTGCTGGCGTTTTCGCCCGGCTGATATTGCCGGAACTGCCAGAATGTTTCGCCCGGTCCCGCGCGGCGGCGTCCGTGGATGCCTTGCGCGACGGTCGAGGCGATGCGCGCCGCTTCCATCAGCAACTCGGGCATGCGATCGACAAGGGCAACGGCTTCGCGCTCGAGCCCGAGAACGCGCCGGCTTTCCGGTGCCATGCTTTTGGAGCTTTGGCCTTTGCTTCCGCCGCCTGTCCGCCCTAGTGGGCCCGCCATTCGTGCACCTACTCCACGGCCGCTGCGAGACGCGCAATGATGTGGCTGAGATCTTCGCCTTCGGCGCGGGCGGCGAACGTCAACGCCATGCGGTGTTTCAGGATCGGCTCGGCGAGCGCGACGACGTCGTCGACGGAGGGCGCGAGGCGGCCGTCGATCAGGGCTTTCGCACGGACCGCGAGCATCAGCGCCTGGCTGGCGCGGGGGCCGGGCCCCCAGGCGACGAAACGGTCGGTGTCGCTGTTCTCACCCGTGCCGGGACGCGCCGAGCGCACAAGCTTCAGGATGGCCTCGACGACCTTGTCGGGTACGGGGATTTGGCGCACGAGGCGCTGCGTCGCCATCAGCTCCTGGGCGGAGATGACGGCTTCGAGCTTCGGTGTTTCGGTGCCGGTCGTTGCGTAGAGCATGCGGCGTTCGGCGATGAGATCGGGATAGCTGACATCGACCTGCAGCAGGAAGCGGTCGAGCTGGGCTTCGGGCAGCGGGTACGTGCCTTCCTGCTCGAGTGGGTTCTGCGTCGCGAGCACGTGGAACGGCGCGGGCGTGTCATGGCGCTGGCCGGCGACGGTGACGTGATGCTCCTGCATTGCCTGCAGCAGCGCCGACTGCGTTTTCGGCGACGCGCGGTTGATTTCGTCGGCCATGAGCAGCTGCGTGAAGATCGGGCCCTTGATGAAGCGGAACGAGCGGCCGCGGCCCGGCTCGTCCTCCAGGACTTCCGAACCGATGATATCGGACGGCATCAGGTCGGGCGTGAACTGGATGCGCTTGGCGTCTAGCCCCAAGACCTTGCCGAGCGTTTCGACGAGCAGCGTTTTCGCGAGGCCTGGGACGCCGATGAGCAGCGCGTGGCCGCCCGACAGGATCGTGATGAGCGTCCGCTCGATCACCTGGTCCTGTCCGAATATGACAGTCGCGGCCGCCTTGTGCGCGCGCTGCACGCGCTCGGCGGCGGCTTCGAGCCGCGGCACGATGTCAGTGTGGGTTTCGACGACAGTGCTCATAAGGGAGGCCTCGCGCAGCAGCGTTTTGTCATTCTTGTTGGCGAAAACGCCATTGGAAACAACGGCCGAGCAGCGGTGTTCCCGGCGGTCGCGTGAACGTAGACGATCCTGCCCGGCCCTCATAGGGTCAAGTGAACGTTACGTTAGGATATTGCAGTCTTTGAGGCCCCTGCTTCGAGCGAAACGTAAATGGCGAATGAAAAACCACAAGTTCCTCAGATGAACGGCAAAACTGACGCACAGCCTCCGGGCCTCGAAGCGCTGATGCGCGCGGCTGCCGAGGGTGGCGGGCAGGGTGCGAGACCGGTGGATAAATGGAACCCGCCCTACTGCGGCGACATCGGCATGAAGATCCGCCGCGATGGTACGTGGCTGTACCAAGGGAGCCCCATCGGACGCATCGCGCTCGTCAAGCTCTTCGCCTCGATCCTCAGGAAGGACGACGACGGCCGAACCTATCTCGTCACGCCCGCCGAGAAGGTCGACGTCGAGGTCGAGGACGCGCCGTTCCTCGCCGTCGAGATGGCGGTTACGGGCGAGGGCGCCAAGCGGACGATTACGCTGCGCACGAATGTCGACGACGTGGTGACGGTCGATGCGGAGCATCCGCTGCGGTTCGCGCCGTCGGAGCCGGACGGCGGGCTGAAGCCCTACGTGCTCGTGCGCGGAAGGTTGGAGGCGCTGTGCACAAGGGCGGTGTATGCGGAGCTTGTGGAGCTGGCGGAGGCGGGTGACGACGGTGGGGATGGGGTTGGGGTGTGGAGTGGGGGGGCGTGGTGGGGGATGGGGTAGGGGTTTAAGTGACGATGTCGGTTTTTGACCCGGAGCCGCCATTTCGGAGTTTAGAAGCCCCAATCGGCGACGGCATTTTTGTGAACTCCACTTGAGATCGCCTGTTTGCCGGCATAGTGCCGGTGGGAAATAATTTGGAGCCCGTTGCTTGAACGATGACAAGCTACGGCATCGAGTGTCGATTGGGGAATCTAGATGATACTTGGTTCTTGGCCGGGAACCCTAAAAGGCAACCAGTTTCTAGACATACTTGCGAAATCTCTGGAGAGTCACGGCGCTCGGTTTGTTGCCGTCGACAGTCCGAAGAAGAGCGTTCATTCCCCAGTCGAAGCTTTGTTGATGCAGTGGCCGGATCAGATATTTTGGAAAGCGCGACCCGGCCGAGTTCCCTACTTAGCGGCAATTTCCCAAATCAACGCCCTTCGGCGCTGGAGACGGTCGGGAAAAAAGCTGGTCTGGATCATCCATAATGATGTCCCTCACGATCTCAACGATCGACAAAGGCAGCTTTGGACATATTATGCTCACGAGCTTTCGTCTCTCTCCCACGGATATATGACACTTAGTCCGGCGACGCGAAGCGCCGTGCTGCGACGCCATCCGGGTTTGAGCACCAAACCGAATAGCTCATTTCGGCATCCCTCGTATCCATCGGTGACCAGAACGGCGGCACAGGCCCGCGCCCGCCGGCAGCAGCTCGGGATCCCGGACGACGCTTATGTGATCGGCGCGCTCGGACAGATCGGCGGATACAAAGGCTTGCCTGAATTGATTGATGCGTTTCGCGCGACAAGCGGCAGCAATCTGCGCTTGCTCATATGCGGGCGCCCAAGAAATGCAGCGGCACGCAAGGAGGTCGAAGAAGCAACGGCAAATGAACCTCGCGTCCATCTGTTTTTCGACCTGTTGTCGGATGAAGACTTTGCTCTCACAACGGCGGCTTGCGATGTCGTGGTCGCTCCGTACCGGCAATATTTGCATTCCGGCACTCTTGTTTATCTCGCATCCGCGGAAAGAAGATCGCTGACGCCCGCGACTCCTTTTGCCGACGATCTGGCCAAGTGCGTTGGTCCCGGATGGGTGACCCTTTATGAGGGACGTCTCAATCCTCAAATTCTGCGCGATTTCATCGCCGGAACCGCGCCACATGCCGGGCCGGTATTGACGGCGTTGGATCCGTCGTCGGCGGCCCAAAGCATAATCACGTTTGTTCGAAATCTTTAGAGGTCCCTGCGCTTGACCTCGCTCTTTCGATATTTTTTCCGGTGGGGCGTGTCGGTGACGCGGTTGGTGTGTGGAGTGGGGGGAAGTGGTGGGGGATGGGGTGAGGGGGCGTTACAGCCCTGAGAGCTCGCCAATTCTAATCGACATCATTTGCTGACTGACTCCGAAGATGCGCGCTAGTTCTGACACAAGCTCGACGTCTTCCACATCAACGACGCGGCCCTTCAGCTCCTTTGCGAGCATTTCCATAGGCACAAGCAGTTCCGCCGCAAACCGATTGGCATCAATCTCTTTCCTATCGAAACCCAACGAAGATTTGGCGTCCCTTGCGAGAGCAAAGAACTTCTTGTCTACATGCACCTCGGAACCGATTTCCGCCATGTGCAACTCGTAGTGTCCACATTCATGCGCCAATGAGAACCGCTGTCTGTTTGGCGGATGACGAAGATTGATAACAATAATCGTTGCACCATCCTTGTTGAAAATCATCCCTGACAATTCGTCTTCAAGAGCTAGGTAACGGACAGCAATGCCTCTCCGTCGAGCTATCTCCTCGACGGGTACAGGAGCTGATTTGATTCCGAATTCTTCCAGCACTTGTCTGGCGCGCTTTCTGGGATCTTTGCTCGTCCCGCCGCTCTTCATTGTGGTTCCCGCTTAATCACTTTGCCGACCAGTCCAATTGCCTTTGCAACATCTGCGCGTTGGGTGTCGCTGAGGCCCATTGATGATTTGATCTTTCTATTGGTCACGGCAGCCGGTGTTAAATTTGGCAGTAGAGCTGGAACATCGACTTCCAGCGCTAAGGCTAGGCGGTAGAGATGATGCACTGGAATGTGTTGTCGACCCGTTTCTATGTTTGCGACAGACGCGCGCGATAGATCGATGCGTCGAGCAAGATCCTCCTGTGTCATCTTCAAGCGTTCGCGGCATTGGCGCACTAAGCGCCCCATGCCGGAATAGATGGTCGATTCTTCCATGTGCTTAGTAAGCGTCCCTTGCGCGAACCTGTCAATATCGCAAACAATGTTTGCCACAAGCACTAAATAATTCGCAAGGATGATTGTCTTGTTGACAGTTTAATCGAATTACGCAATATCTATCTTTAGACGGAAAGTCGGCGAGCACATGAAGGGAAGTTCCAATGAGCAAAGGCAAAGCGCCTGGCACTAATATCGGCAGTAAGGGCGGGATTTATCAGGAGGTCGGGCCTCGCGGCGGCGATAAGCCAAACTATGCGACGGTTCCCGATCACCACCGGCTCCCGCCAACGACTCAACCCGGCAGCACTTGGAGGCCAATCAAGATTACTCCGACGGGAGATCGCTAATTGAAGGGCGGGGACATGCGGTTCCCGCCTTTTGTATATCAACGACTATCGCCTCCATTGGAGCGGGTTCATGCGCATTTCAAAGCACTACGTTATAAATGCGGAAATGTATCTTCGGGCTATTCCGGCTGAGGCACGGTTTCGCATCATTGGACAATCGGACGACAAGCTTCTCGTCCGGTGTGGCTTCACCTCTAATCCGACTCCTGGCGATACGATACTGCCGCGCGTCGTCGGACCCATTTCACGCTTTAACGCCAGAGGACGATGGAAGGTTCGGCGCGATCTGCCCAAAGAGCCAAGATATATCCGGACCGTGACTTGGAAGTGGAAGCAATGGGTAGGCGGCGGCCGAACCGAAGACCATGAAGACTTCAAAGATATTTTTCGCGACTGTTATCCGCGAGAATTAATTTTGCCGCCATCCGTTGAGCTGACTTATATGCGGGGAGATGAAGCACAATACGTCTGCACACCTGAACTCACTCGATCGGAATCAGCAATTGAGCATCATAAGCATTGTATCAATCTCATGCTGGAGCTTTTTGGATCGTGCGAGATCGTATCTGACGATTTAAAATCTATTCGATCACCTAAGATTAGGAAGGCGAATTGGCGTATGCTTCCTCCCGGCGAATATCCGTGGTGCGCACTCAAAGAGCATATTGATGCTGCTGTAGGCGGGCGGTCCAGCGAGATGTGCCACATAATTTGGGATCGACAGGAAACTATTAAGGGCCTTGGCCCTGACGAGATTTACGTTGGGGAGGCGGGTTTTGACGACTATCTCGCCTATGTGTTCCGTAGGCGTGGTGTTGTGATCCTCGAAAGTGTTCGAAAAGACAATGCAATCTATGCGTTCGGTATGGATTGGAGGCGGGCTTCACAGCTATCGAAAGCTGAGGTTTTGCGGGCAAATTTGCAGTTGGCGCGCATCGTTCATACCAAGGGATGGAAGGCTCAGTTGACAAGACTTCTGTCAAAACCCCGTGCGGCGTAAGATCAGTTTTTATATTCAATGTCTTGATGTTGAGGATAGCGTATCCATTGCTGGGCGCACCTCCTCCCCCGGCATCCTCTCACGCGTCTCGCTCCGCTCGCGCGTTCGGGGATCCAGCGTTAGAAGCGCCGGAGGCTCGATATTGCGTCTTCGACGACTCTTGCGCTGGATCCCGACCATCGACGCGGCGATGCCGCGCTCGGTCGGGGATGACGTGGATTGAAGCTTCCGACCCCGAGCAGACTTGTAACCGGTGAAACAATTCCGCAGAAGGATGTTCTGTAAACGGATCCAGCTTCATTCACTTAAGGAGGATGTCATGGGTCTTTACGCTCGATATATCGGTCCGCGCTTCGTGAGCTGCCTCTGCTCAACGCAAGACATTACCGCCGAACGCTTGAAAGTCGTGCCCAATGCGTCGGGCGTAGTGCTCGAGATTGGGATTGGCCCGGGTCTCAACTTGCCGCTTTACGATCCGGCCCGTGTGGAACGCGTGATTGGCGTCGATCCCGGCTCGGACTTTCTTCGTATCGGCTCCGGGCGGCACGCGACGTCTCCAGTGCCTCTGGAGATTATGGAGGCGCCTGCTGAGGCGTTGCCGCTATCCGACGCTTTGATAGATACGGCGGTCGTCACCTACACGCTGTGCTCCGTCGAAGACCCTATGCGCGTTCTTTCAGAGTTACGGCGTGTTCTTAAGCCGGCAGGCCGTGTGCTGTTCTTGGAACATGGACTGGCACATGATGAGAAGGTCTCAACTTGGCAGCATCGGCTCAACCCAATATGGAAGCGCCTCGCCGTTGGCTGCAATCTCAACCGACCGGTCGCGTCGACCTTTGAAAAAGCCGGCTTCCGGCTGCCAGAGGTTGATCACTACTACCTTAGCGGTGTGCCGCGCGCGGTCGGGTATCTTTGCAGAGGCGTCGCTGTGACGACAGGCTGACGTTCAATTCGCAAGCAATGCAACGGAGGTCCGGTTATGGCTCTTAGCAGGCTCTGTTCAATTCCCCCGTCATCCCGAACGTGTGAGCGGAGCGAAGCGCGTTCGGGGATCCGGCGTTAGGAGTGCCGGAGGCTCGATATTGTGTCTGCGACGATTCTCACGCTGGATCCCCGACCTTCGACGCGGCGATGCCGCGCTCGGTCGAGGATGACGAAGGCGGGAGCTGGGTTGCGCGCCGCGCGGTCCGCATATGCGCGTACGCTGCGCGTTGGCTGGATCCCGGCCTTCGCCGGGATGACGGGGTGAAAAAACTTATCCCCGCTGTCGCCGCTGCTCGCATACTCGCGCTCATCTTGCCACGCTGAACAAAGGGCATGAGCTCGTGCCGCGAGACATGTGTGGTGAAGAGCATGCGGGGTCGCGCGGAGAAATCGGTATGCCGCGGGTTCGCTGCCTGCCGCGCGCGGGCCTCAGAGGAGGCGGCGCGGTGAAACGCCGCTCGAAAGGAGATGCGGGGGCGGATGGCGGGTTCGACGGCTCAGGGATCGCCTTCACAAGCGATCCGCACTCATACGAGAGGCGCCGGACATATGGGCCGGAGCCGAGGCGGAGAGTTGGCATGCACGGGGCGGCGTCGGTCCGCATCCCCAATCCAACTGCAAAGAGCGAGGCCACGCCGCCCCGTCCCTTTGTTGTTTTGTGCACGGCGACTCGCCTCCGGCGAGCCGGCCGCCGTGCACGCTTGCGTTGGGGCCGGCCAGTTGCGCTTGTGGATTCCCTCTCCCCGCAAGCGGGGAGAGGGTTAGGGTGAGGGGCGACCCATTCGCCGGCATTTGTTGCCGCCCCTCACCCCGGCCCTCTCCCCATTCAAGTGCAGGGAATGGGGAGAGGGAGACAGTATGGTCATCCTCGAACGGCGAGCTTGCGAGCCGTTCGGGGATCCAGCGTTAGAAGCGCCGGAGGCTCGATATTGTGTCTTCGACGATTCTCACGCTGGATCCCCGGCCTTCGACGCGGCTTTGCCGCGCTCGGTCGAGGATGACGAAGGGAGCGACTCGATGAGGCTCCTACAGCTCCGCAAGCGGGAGATGAGCGCTGAACAGCAAGCGCATGAGTTCCGTTTGTTTGGCCGTGCCGGTCTTCTCCATGATCCGCGCGATCTGGTTGCGCACGGTCGCGACGCTCACACCAAAATTTTCGGCGATCGCTCTTACGTCCGAGTCGTTCGACAGCGCGCGGAGCACGCGGGATTCGGCGGACGTCAGGCCATACGCCATCGCGATGTGGTCGACGGCCGGTGCTGGGGACGCCGCAGGGTCGCGCAGGTAGATGATCGCGTGAACGGCCGGCACGCCGTCGTAGCTGGTGCCGACGTACGGCAGGACACGCGCAAAGATCGGCTTGCCATTGGCACGCGGAATGAGGAGTGGACCTCCGCGCGGGCCGATGCCGTTCACAGCGCACCCAATGAGGTAGTCGAGCCGGTTTTGGGCTCCTGCATCGGCGATCCTCAGTCTGCCTTGGACGAGACAGATCCCATACGCCGAATTCGCCAGAGCGGCGGCAGTGGCATTCGCGCGGAGGACGACGCCATTCTCTCCAAGCAGGACGACTCCGAAATCCAATTGGTCGAGTGCGCCGTGCGATGCTTCGGCGTTGGCTTTGGTGGCTGCGAACTTCCTGTTGAGTTCGATGGCGCGGCGGAGATGCGGCATCAATCGTTGGAAAGCCGACACTTCCTCGGCGGTGTGGGGGTCGGTGCCGGTCGCGGTGACGACGCCGACACACGACACATGTCCATTACGGCTGTCGAGGATACCGGTAACAGACCCGTTGAGACGGTAACGAAGCGCGTAGTCGTTATAGAATTCGCTATTGCGATAAATTGCGCGGGGAACGAGTTCGTTGTCGCCGACCGCCTTGCCGGCTGGAACACGCGTGAGTGGACTATTCAGCGGGTTGATCGCAAAGAAATGCTTGGCGTAGGCCTCCGAGGCTTCAGGATCGAGCTCATAGGTGGCACCGAACGAAAAATCGCTCGCGGCGTCGCCAAGGTGCAGGGCAGCGCAAACTCCGTGAAAGGCGCCGGTGAGGAGCCGGAGGACGTAATTCCATTCGCTGGGATCTGCTCCTGCGCGGTAAATAGCGTCGACCAAAAGATCGTAGTCCATGGCCACTCCGGATAAATGCTCCGTTGGCGTACAAAGGGCTGTTTCATTCCGCAAGATTGAAAATTCAGCATGCTGTGAATCTGAGTGGTGTTCAGAAGATAAGCGCTGTCATCCATGATCAAAATTGCTCATGACAGTGCAAAAATGACTGTGCATTTCTGGCGCAGGTTCCCCGAACGCAACATGGCTTCATCGCATCGATAACACGCTACGATTTCGCAAAATTTTGTTTGTCGTTCTACCGCTCAAAAGTAGCTTTCGGGGAACCTCTGCCTCGCGGCAGCATGCTGGGAGATGGGTGCTTGCGCGTCGAGGCGGGAAGACTCGAAATGGAACGTGAAACGCTCGCTACGCAGCAAGTGGCGCCGATTATCGCTTTGCCTCATTCGTTTGTGGGCAAGCTTCGGGATCTTCGGCGCAAGTACGGCGACCGCTACCACATCGTCAGTTCCGGCTCCCCGTTGACGGGCTGGAAATCACCGCGAATTCTCGTACTGACAGAGACATTGGCGGACAAATCCGAAACTACCTGGCATCATGATTGGGTCGATTATCAGCTGGCTTGCCGTCTGCTGCCCGAAGGCAAGATGATCGAGATCATCTGGGATCCCCGCACGCCTGGACGGATCATTTTTTCGCCGATGAGGCGCAAAGGCACGTGAGGCCAAGTCCTCATCTTTGGAGAACCGTTCGGAACCGCGTTTCCCCGCCGGCCACTCCGCGTGAAAATGCTTCTCTTGCCGATGCGGAGAATGTACGCGACGATGCGTTCGCGCGGGGGCGGGCACCGGGTATCCAGTTGAAAAAGAGAGCTGCGAAATGACGGACGGATTCGTTTGGCTCGAGCCCTGGTATTCCGTCGACGACACGGCGATCCGCGAGGGGCTCGAAGCCCAGCTTCGGCTTGAGGTCTCGCGCCGGCACGTTCTTTATGGCGAGGCGGTTCAGCTGATCGCACGCCGCGACGACACCGACGACGCAATATTCCTGCTCGCCGACGGCCGTATTGCGGAAGTCCATATGACGTGGAGCAAGCGCACCGAGCCCGATCCGCGCTGGCCCGCGACCGGCATTTTCGCATCCCTCGACGATTGGGCGCGCGACAGCATGCTGCCGCTTCATCGGGAGCTGTCGGAAATTTCCTGAGTGCCTGGAGGCTTGGCGGGGAATGACGGATGGGTGTGCGGGCGCGTCAGCAAAAAAGTTTTCGGCAAAACGATGACCGGATTGTGAATGGTTTGTGAACTGCGTATTCGGAAGCGGTTCAACCGAACCCGGGCAATCTGCGCCGCGTCGGGTAGCATCGCGTTTCAATAATCCGGAAAAGCAAAATCGCAAGGACGCCGTGGCGCTAACGCATTCAGCGCGACTCGCGGCACTGGTGGTGGAAGTGATGAGCGTGCAACGTGGATGCTCCGAAAGAGCAAAAGGAATTACGAGATGAAATCTTTCACGATAATGCTGGCGGCCGTTGCGATTGCGGCCACGTCGACTGCGTCTTTCGCGGCAGCTTCGAAATCCAAGCCGAAGACGCCTGAGTCGATCGAATGCTCGAAGCAGGCCGATGCAAAGGGCTTGCACGGCAAGGAGCGCGTCAAATTTCGCGCTCAATGCAAAAAGGAGCTGAAAGGGAAATCGTCGGCGGCATCCTCGGCTACGACGACGCCACCACCTGCAGCCGATAAGTCCAGCACGTCACCGGCTCCAGCGAAAACCGGCAATTGAGCGACGGGCAACAAGACGCAAAATTGATCGCAAGGTCGTTCCTACTGCAGCCCCGCCGCCCGCGGGGCTTTTTTTCTGTCAATCCCGATCCGCGCGAACTGAGCCTTCGTCATCCTCGAACGCGTGAGCGCAGTGAGGCGGGTTCGACGCGGCTCTACCGCGCTGGGTCGAGGATGACGGAAGCGCTTAACCTTCCGCGAAATTGGTGCGCTCGAAACTTATCCCCGCTCTTCGCGCCGCCCGCATACTCCGTCTCGTCCCGCCGCGACTTGCAAGGACGCGCATTCGAGCATGGGTGTCGCCCCTCTTTCGTTTTTAAGCATAAGCTAACCACTAACAATTCGTTCTCATTGGAGGCCGCGGTCCTTAGCGTCGGATGGGCATTCGACGTGGGGGACATCGATGGGGGCTATTCAACGTGGCGCACGCGCTTTTTCGCTCGCCGTGGCGGCTGTGGTGGTCGCGTCTTCTGGCGCACACGCGACGGACGGCTATTTCCTTGATGGCATCGGAGCCCGTTCCAAGGCTCTGGGTGGTGCCGGTGTCGCCGACGGCAAGGACGCGACGTCCGCAGCGCTGAACCCTGCGGGCATTGTTCACGCGGACAATGAAGTCGATTTGGCGGCTTCGGTCTTCCTGCCGTTCCGCGAGGCTACGATCGGCGGTTTTAACGTGGAAAGCGATCGTAACGCGTTCCTGTTGCCAAATGTAGCGATCAACTGGAAAACCATCGGCAACCCCTATTTCGATGCCGTTACACTGTCCTTGTCGGGCAATGGCGGCATGAATACGACGTACCCGGCCAGTGCCAATGTCTTCGGCGCCGGGAAGGCGGGCGTCGATCTGCAGCAGATGTTGCTTTCGGTCGCCGTGGCCAAGAAGTTCGGAAACGTGTCGGTCGGCGTTGCGCCGGTCGTCGCACTTCAGATTTTTCAGGCCAATGGTCTGGCGAGCTTTGGCGGATTCTCATCCGATCCGTCAGCTCTGAGCGATCGAGGAAAAGACCACGAGTTCGGTGCTGGTCTTCGCGCCGGTATCGAGTGGGCCGTACTGCCGACCTTCCGGGTCGGCGTCGCCGGCAGCACGCCGATCTGGACGAATCCGTTCACCCGCTACAAGGGCTTGTTTGCCGACGGGGGCGACTTCGATATTCCCGCCAACGTCCAGGCTGGTATCGCCGTCGACGTGTCGCCGACGGTGACCTTGCTGGTCGACTATCGCCGTATCTGGTTCTCCGAGACGAGTTCGGTGGGCAATCCTTCGACACTTCTCGCTCCCGGTTCGTTGGGCACAGCCAACGGTCCGGGCTTCGGCTGGAACGATGTCGATGCCATCAAGGCGGGCGTCGAGTGGAAATATTCTCCGAAGCTGATATTGCGCGCCGGTTATTCCTACAACACGCAGCCCATCAACTCTCGCGATGTGCAGTTGAACATTCTGGCGCCCGCTGTCGTGCAGCATCACATTACTGGGGGCTTTGCCTACCGCTGGTCGGACAGCCTCGACCTGGAACTGGCTGCGGTGTACGCGCCTCGCGAACACGTTTCGGGAACGGCGTTGAACCCGCCGGGCATCCCCATCGACCTCAGCATGGAGCAGTTCGAGGTGACCGCCGGCTTCAAATACCGGTTCGGAGAGAGCTCTGCGCCCTTGAAGTAGAAGAGGCCGGGTTTCACGACGTAGCCGCAATTGCGTTGACGTTGATTTCGAAGCGTTGGCATGGAGTCGTTGCTGCATCCTTTGTAGGATCGCCTTGCTGATTATCGGAACGAGCGCGAAGGGCTTCGAGGTTGGCTATAGCGACTGAATTTACGCCTCTGGCGTCGAGTGTGGGCGGCGCGCTGATCGGCGTCTCTGCGGTTCTCCTCCTGTATTCCAACGGGCGCATCGCGGGCATCAGCGGCATTGTGAGAAGGCTGATCGCGCCGGCAGCCGACAGCAAGCCTGCGCAGGCCTTGGCCTTCGTCATCGGACTGATCTCCGCCCCCTTCGTCTGGACAGCCGTGACCGGCCATGCCGTCGCACAATCGGTATCGACCAATATTCCGCTCGCGGCGATTGCCGGGCTGCTTGTCGGATTTGGCGCCGTTCTTGGCGGAGGTTGCACGAGCGGTCACGGCGTCTGCGGACTTTCGCGTTTCTCGAAACGCTCCTTGGTCGCAACGATCGTATTCATGGCCGTGGCGGCACTCACCGTGTTCGTCGTCCGCCACATCATCGCAGGCGGCTCATGAGCTTCGTCGTCAACCTTGCCGCCGGGCTGATTTTCGGCCTCGGACTTGTCATTTCCGGGATGGCCAATCCCGCAAAGGTACTGAATTTTCTCGACGTCGCGGGAAGCTGGGATCCCAGTTTGGCGTTCGTGATGCTCGGCGCAATCGCCGTAACTGCTACGGGGTATCGGTTTGTGCTTCGGCGGCCAAAGCCTCTTCTCGACTCAGGATTTCATTTGCCTGTCCGGACCGAGATCGATTGGCCGCTCGTCGTCGGGTCTGCGATCTTCGGACTGGGGTGGGGGCTCTTCGGTTTCTGCCCGGGTCCAGCGATTACGTCACTGGGGCTCGCCGCGACAGGTACACTCGTGTTTGTTCCAACGATGCTTATCGGAATCGCTGCGGCCGCCCTTGTTCGCATACGACCAGCGGTAGCCGAGAAAGCGTAACCGCGTTGGCTGTTGCGCTGTTCATCGGCGCTGGGAGGCGAGGATGCCTACTTTTTCTTGCGTGCCGGTATGACCTCGCCGTCTTCCTTCGTGAAGTCGCCGATGTCTGCATTTGGGAGAAGGTCGAGCACCGTTTCGGACGGGCGGTAGAGGCGCGTACCGAGCGGCGTTACTCCAAGCGGCCCGAGACGCGGTTTACTACCAGAGGCCCAGATCTTCCCATTTGCTTTCGGGAATTTCGGGGCCGATTTCGTAATCGAACGACGTCGCCTTCATTTGATCCTTCGTCACCGCGCAGGTGAACTTCACCTGGTACCAGTGATCTTTGGCGCGCACCGCTCCGCCCTTGGCGACGACGGTTGTTCCGTCGAACGTCGCGCGCGAGAGGATGCTCGTCTTCAAGCGATCGACGTGGGTCAGTTTCTTCGAGCGGTTGATATCGAGGATGCCCTTGAGAATGCACGCCTGATGCGCGCGCTCCTCGGGATCGAGCTTGAGGAGAGACTGGTCCATCGACGCGGCGCCGGCTGGCGATATCAATCCAAGAAAAATCAGAAAAAGCCAGCGATGCATTCCCCCTCCGTCGGTGTGCGAAATTCGTTCCATCCTGCCCGTGAAAACCGGCCGGACGGAGGCTCGGATTCCCCGAAGGCACTTATGCCTAGAGCCAGGGCGGAACGTCACGCGATTTTTTGGTTACGCGCTGTTTCGCCGTCCCTCGGTTCGCCGAAGTCTCGCGTATCCGAACGTGCGACGGTGTTCGGCCGCGAAAGCGGCGGAGTGAACAATTTTTGCTTCGTTGCGTTTAGCACCTATGCAGAGGTGGATTTCGACAGTCCATGCCGCCGCCGTCATCTCGCGGGCGATACCTGTCGCACTGCGTTATGCGATTACTGCCGCGCTTGTGGCTTTTGTGGTCTGGGCGCAGATGACGTGGGGCGAGGAGGCGGGCAATCGTTACCCGTTCCTTTCTTTTATTCCCGTGATTTTTGCCGCTGGCGCGCTCTTCGACCGGGGCAACGGTTTTTTCGCGACCGTGTTAAGTGCGGTTGCGGTTTCGTATTTCTTTTTGCATCCGCGTTACTCGCTGGCGGTGATCAATCCGTCCGATCAGGGCGCGCTTCTGCTATTCGTCGTGATCGGATTTGCGATCTCGTCGGTTGTCGAAGCTTTGCACGTCGGTCTCGTGTCGCTCGCCATCGAGCATGAAAGAGCGAGCGAGGCCGTTCGCGATCGCGACGTGCTGCTGAACGAGCTTTCCCACCGCACGCGGAACGATTTCGCGAATGTCGTGACGCTCCTGAATTTACAATCTCGCTCGGCGAGCGAAGAGGCGAGGGAAGCGTTGACTTCCGCTGCCGATCGCGTGCAGACAATTGCGCGCGTGCATCGGCGATTGGACCTTCGCGACGAGCACGTCGTGGTCGATACAAAATCCTATCTCAGCGAATTGTGCGCTGACCTCCGGCTCTCCCGGTTCGCGATGCGACCGATTGCACTCGAGTGCCGCGCGGAAAGTCATTCGATCAGTCTCGAGAAGGCCGTTCCGCTGGGATTGATTATCAACGAGTCCGTCACCAATGCGGCCAAGCATGCGTTTCCGAACGAGAGGCAGGGGAACATCGTCGTGCATTTCCAGCGGGCGGGTGAGGTTTACAAGCTCGTCATCGTGGACGACGGCATTGGCCGGACCTCTGAGGGAGAGCCCGGCGTTACAACGCGGCCATCGCCGTCCGGTATCGGCAATCGATTAATGGAGATGCTAGCCGCGCAGCTTGGCAGCAAGATTGAGGTCGAAGACCGTTCACCCGGCACCGCGATCGTTGTGACCATTCCGGTAAAGACCGCCAAATGAACCGAAAAAAGAAGGCAGCGGATTAGCGCTGCCTCGAGTGTCTGGTTCCTAGGCTGTACCAGTGCGCGCGAGACTAAATCGAAGCCGGCGGAAAGCGGTACTTACGATTTCGTAAAGCGTCTGCGCGCTGTTTGTCCTCGCAGGTGCGGGCGGCGCTATAAGACAATAGCACGAGCCCCCGTCTCCCAGGTCGGTGAGTTAACCCAATTGCAGCAACGTCTTCGCCTCTAGTGCAGCCTCAGCTCCGTGCCGACAAGCCTGAGTTCCGCTGGACGAATGAGCTTTGAGTGCGCCACAGTCACTTTGAAAAGCTTGCCTTCGATCTCCGCGGTCCAGAAATCGAGAAAGGATTTGAGCTTTGGAAAGCGCGGGGCGGAATCGTATTCTTGCCAGATATAACTTTGGAGAAGCGAGGGATGATCCGGAAGACGATAAAGGATCTCCGCAGTCGTCAGGCTGAAGCCGGCGAGCTGGGCTTTGAAGCCGTTGTCGCAAGATATTTCACGTACGGTCACGTAACAATCTCCTTTCAATTAGGTGATTGGGTGCCCTCCCTGAAGTGACGATGATCCAGTGAGATTCGTTCCGTGTCCATATCGATTGTTTGCCAATTCGAATTGTTAGCAGCCGCGTAAATCGAGTGCTCGGAATTGCCGCCGTGCGCTTGCGCAATGCGCTGGCTCGCTGTGCAGTCCCGTGGTTCGGAGCGGTGAATTCCTCGGCGGCAAAGGCGCACGAAAATGCTTGAGATGGCGCTCAAAAGCTTCCTGACGTTTTTCGTGACGATCGGACCGATCGAAGCGGCGGTGCTGTTCGCAGCCTTTACGCCGAAGATGCCCTACGAGCAGCGGCGCGCCATCGCCATTCGTGCGACGTTGATCGCGTCGTGCATTCTTGCGGTCTTCACACTGTTCGGCGATCCCATTCTCAGCGAGCTTGGCGTTTCGATCGCAGCGTTGCAGGTCGCGGGCGGAATCGTCCTGCTCCTGATCGCGCTCGATATGATCTTCGCGAGACCGGCGGGAGCGATCAAGCTCACGCCGCCCGAAGGCGCAGAAGCGCAGTCTAAGGACGATATCGCGGTTTTTCCTTTGGCGACGCCGCTGCTTGCCGGACCGGGCGCGATGAGCGCCGGCATCCTGCTCGCAGCGAATGCGCACGGCGAGCCGCTCGGACTGGTGGTCGTCATGTCGTCGCTCGCGTCGGTGATGATTATCACGCTGGTGCTGCTCGCCCTCGCGAACCAGCTCAATCACCTCCTTGGTGTGACTGCGCAACGTGTGCTTATCCGCGTGTTCGGGATTTTGCTGGCTGCCATCGCCGTGCAGGCGGTTTTCAACGGCATCCATGCCTCGGGGCTTATTCCCCGCTCGTAGGCGTTAGGGTGGATTTAACGCTTCGCTGTTTCACTCCCGGACAGTTCGAAAGGTTCTGTTGCGTTTGTGGCGTTGTCGAAGGCGTTCCCTATGTTCCTATTCCCTCCCGGCCGATGGCCGAGACGCGTGCGTGTGGCGTTCGCTTTGCTGACGGCGGTGGCAGCTGGAATCTCGGCAGCGGGATGTGCGACCGACAACACTGCTTATGGTACGGACAACACCGCGTATTACGCAGGCTCGCCGCCGCCGGTGTATGTCGCGCGTGGTCCGGCGGTCGAGATGGAGCAGGACGGTCTGCCCGTGCAGGCCGCCCCATCGGCGCGCATCCGGGCGATGCCGGATGACCCGGCGCAGCCCTATAGCCGCAACTATGGCGGCCCCAATCCCGCGGACCAAAGCGCCGCACCCGTCTCCGTGAAAGTTTCGAACGGTACGGTCTCGCAGCCAAATTCCATTCCGGCCGATTTGCCGCCGGCGTTTCGCAAGCAGCTTGTCGCTGCAGTAGACGCCGCCGGATAGACGTGGTGTCTTCGCCGGGCAATCGCTCTACGAAGTGATGCCCGGGGGGGCCCTTTGAACATCTGCCGTTATCTTGACGTTGCGCTGACGCCTGAAATCGAGCGCAGCATCGACACCATTTTCTTTGAATCGAGCAATACGAAATCGTTCGAAACCGAGCGATCTCGCGTTGCCTTTCGCGATCGGTGGCTTGGGCGCTATCTCCGTGACGATCCGCAATTCGCGTATCTGGCAATGACGCCGGCCGGAGGTGTTATCGGTTATCTCGTCGGCGCGGTCGACGATCCGGCGGTCGCATCACGGTTTGCCGATATCGGGTTTTTCGCCGATTTGCGCGTGCGGACGAAACAGTTTCCCGCGCATCTGCATGTGAACGTCGCGCCGGATTTTCGCAACCGTGGCATCGGTGGGCAGTTGGTCGATTGCTTCGCCGCTGACGCGAAGGCCCACGGCGCGCCCGGCGTTCACGTCGTGACGTCCGCCGGGGCTCCTAATATCCGTTTTTACAATCGGAACGGGTTTGCGGAGGTCGCTCGCGCCGGTGTTGGCGGCGAGCTGGTGTTCCTAGGACGATCTCTCTGAGACTGTTGTCCACGCAGTCAGGCGTCGTGGATCGGCCGCGGCGGCGAAACCTCGCAGATCATCGTTTTGATGTGGTGGGAGCGAGCTTTCGAAATCCTTCCCGGCCGTCGACGCACAGTTACAAACTGGCGGCCGGAAAGGTGAGTTAGGCCCTTGGGGGAAAAGAGCCTGGGGCTTTTATCTAGGGGTCTGAGGTATTCCGACTTAGGGTCTTGGGTTCGAGAGTCTTGGGACGTGCATTAATTCGGCAATTCGGGTGGCAGCCGCGGCGGAACGACAAAGCCGATCGGCTCGGATTTGGGCACCGCGATCGTGCGCGGGTCTTCCTTGGTACGGCGCGATTTGCCTTCGAACAGAGCGCCCTGCTCGATGGACAGCGACTGGTGGAAAATATCGCCTTCGACCTGGCTCGTCGTCTGCAGCATGACGCGGCGGCCACGGACCGAGCCGACGACGTGACCGCGGACGATGACTTCTTCGCCGGAAATGCTGCCGGTGACCGTCGCGTTTTCGCCGACGACGACGTTGCTGCCTTGGATGTCGCCCTCGACGATGCCATCGACCTGGACTTCACCCTTGCAGATGAGATTGCCGGTAATGGTGAGATCGGCGCCAATCACCGAGACGGATTTAGGTCCATCGGTCGCGGCGGCACGGGGTACGGACAGAAAGGGGCGCGGCTGGAAGGCGGGTGTGTGGCTCGTTTCCGCGGCGGAGCCGGTCGGCTGCGATCTCAAATCGGCCTCGGAACGGCGAAAATTTGGCAACATATGGTCTTCCCCTCTTACACGACTTAAGCAACGATCCGCACCCAGAGCGGTCTCAACGCATTACATCATCCAAAATCTGCGGCGAGTGCGTTCGATTCGCGTAGCACTTTTGGCGCTGCAATCCATCGTAGCGGCAAACAATTTCCACCGGAAATCCTCTGCGTTGCCGCAGAAGGCATAATTCTTGGTGGAGAAGTGTGGCGGAAGATCAACGGTGTCGAAATTTGCACCGGCATGGTTATCATTTGAGCGCTCTCACCGCCTCCAAGACCTCCTCGGCGTGGCCGGGGATGCGGACTTTGCGCCAGCTGCGGGCGATTTTGCCCGCTTTGTCGATGAGGAAAGTCGAGCGTTCGACGCCCATGTATTTTCTCCCGTACATCGATTTTTCGACCCACACGCCATAGGCGGTCGCGATCTCCTTCTGCTCGTCGGCGAGCAGAAGGACCGACAAATCGTGCTTGGATTTGAATTTTTGATGACTCTTCGGACTATCGGGGGAGATGCCGACGACTTCGGCCCCCTCGGCCGCGAATTCCGAGGCGAGGCAGGAGAAGTCTTTCGCCTCCTGTGTACAACCCGATGTGTCGTCCTTTGGATAGAAATAGACGACGACCGGATGGCCCTTGAGTTTGGACAGGCGCACCTCTCGGCCGTTGTCGTCGGGCAGGGCAAAATCGGGTGCTTTTTTTCCTTCCTCGATCATTTGGAATGTGCCTTTCTTTTGTCGTTTTTCGGCACTGTAGCTGGCACGTCGAGAGAGCGGAGGCCAGGGGATTTAGACTTTCATTCTGAAAGTTTTTTCTGTCCGTTCCCGGCAACAGCACGGGGGACCCGCGCCGGCATCGGTCTGCGGGGGGTGAGGAGCGGAGTTGACGAAACTGGCAACCGGCGGGCGCCCACCAATTCGGCGCGACGCCGACCACAGCGCGCAGCAAAATGGCGCGCCACGAACTGCGATTTCGCAGCGCGTGGCTACGGCACCGCCGAGCCTTGCCATGCCGGACGAAGACAGCGCGATGTCCGCGGGCCTGCGCCACTTCTTCAGCGGCTGCCGCGTCCTCTTTTATCTTGTTGTGCCGCTGACTTTGCTCGCGATGATGGCGACGGGCCTTCTTTACGTGCGGCTGAGGCACGGTCCGATCGCTCTCAACTTCGTTGTGTCTCCGATCGAGCGCGGCATCAACGCTGAACTCGTGACGAGTTCGGTGAGGATCGACGGTGCGGAGCTTCGGCTCGGACCGAGCGGAGAACTGGAATTCAGGCTGCGGGACGTCGGCGTGCTGGAGCAAGGTGGCGATGTCGTGCTGTCGTCGCCGCTCGCCGCCGTGAACATCTCGATGGCGGCGCTGGCGCGCGGCCGCATTGTTCCGGCGCGTATCGAGTTGATCGATCCGATCATCGCTCTTGCCTATTCCGAGAAGTCCGGGTTCGTGTTCGAGCGCGCAGTCCCGAAGCCTGTTCCCGTCCGTCCGAACGGCGCTGGGGCAGCAGCTAGCGCGCCTCCGCCTGCGGCCATCGCGCCGGGGACGACGGTCATAACACCGCGCTCGGTCGAAGCCGGAACGAAAGTCAATCTCGCGAAGATGCTGAGCGAGTCGTCGCGCCGCGCCCGCAATCGTCTCGACGCGACGTCGTATCTGACGGAATTCGGGCTTTCGAACGCGACCGTCGTCGTCGACTACGAAGGCCAGCGAAGCTCCTGGCGCATCGACGAGGCGAGCGTCGATTTCAATCATGCCGAGCGGCGGAGCGTCATCTCCGGCCGCGCGACGGTCGCATCGCCGCGGGGCGCCTGGTCGGTATCGTTCCTGACGGATGAAAGCGTCCAGACCGGCAAGCTCGACGTGAAGGCGACGATCCGCGATCTCGTTCCTTCGACGCTCGCGGCCGCGGCGCCGCCGCTCGCATTGCTCAGCAATTTCGAGTTCCCCGTTTCGGGCGATGCCACCGTTGAACTTTCGAACGCCGGCGACATCGAAAGCGGCGAGCTTGCGCTCGAAGTCGGGGGCGGCCGGATACGGCTTCCGTATCTCGTCCAGCCGATGCAGATGACGGCGGGTCTCTTCAAGCTGACGTTCGACGGCAAGGCGAGGCATTGGGAATTGCAACCGAGCCCGGTGAAATGGGCCGACGGCGCCATGATGTTCACCGGCAGCATGACAGACGTCTCGCAAGGAGCGGACCCGCCGCAATGGCAGTTTGCGCTCGACGGCAAGAACGGCGTCTTCGAGGCATCGGAATTCAACGTTCCGCCGGTTTCGATCGAGAATTGGACGGCTCGCGGCACAGTCGTTCCGCGGCGCGGGTCCATCGATCTTACCGAATTCCGCCTTGCGGGCGGCGGTGGCGAGGCGACGATCAAGGCGACGATGCGAGCGGGCCCGCAAGGGCAGAGCATGTCGGCTGAATTTGCCGTTTCGCCGATGCCGCTCGCGACGTTGAAAGCTTTATGGCCCCGGGCGGTCGCGAGCGGGACCCGCGATTGGGTCGGGAAAAATGTATCGGCCGCCAATTTCAAAGGCGGCATACTGAAGTTTTCGAATAGCGACGTCGGCGGGATGGAGCCGGGCACTGTCTCGACGGTGCAGGAGCGCGTCGGCGCGAGCTTCGAGGCAAGCGACGCCGTGTTCACACCGCTGCCGGGGATGCAGCCGATCTCGGCGCCGAACACATCGATCCGCATCAACGACAATGTGCTCGAGATTACGATGCCGGAGGCCGCCGTCAGCTTGCCCGACGGCGGCCGCCTGCCTCTCAAGAACGGCCGCCTGACGACGGACGATATCATGGCGCCTCGTACGAATGGCCAGATCGGCTTTTCGGCCGTCGGGGAACTCGCGCCGTTCCTCGAAGCGATGGAGCAACTTCCGGTCCGGGCAGTCCGCGACGCTTCGCCGTTGCCGAAGGCGGGTGAAGGCAAGATCGACGCGCAGCTTTTGATCAAGCTGCCATTCATCCCCGGCGTTACCGGCGACGACATGACAATTACCGGCAAGGCTCGCGTGTCGGACGGGCGCTTCGGCAAGGTCGCGGGGCGTTTCGACATTCAGGGCTTTACGCTCGATCTCAATCTCACCGAGACCTCGCTCGACGCGAAGGGCGATCTGCTGATCAATGGCATTCCGGCGAAGGTCGTCGGTCAGCGGCTTCTTGGTCCTGCTGCCGGTCAGCAGCCGCCGCTCAAGATTGTCGCGAAGCTTGACGAGGCCGACCGGACGCAGCTCGGCCTCGACGTCAACAATATCGTTCACGGCGTCGTCCCGGTCGAACTTTCGTTGCAGAAGGGCGACCAGCCCGAGCCCGCGATCAAGCTGCACGCCGATCTGACGGATGCCGATCTGACGTTCGACCACCTGCAGTGGCGCAAGCCTCCGGGGCGTGCCGCGAGCCTCGATGCCGATATCGTCACCGCGCCGGGCCGCGATACGGAATTGCAGAACTTCAAAGTGGTGAGCGACGATATCGCCGCCGACGGGCGCATCGTCATCGGCACCGACAACAAGGTCAAAGAATTCAATTTCCCCGGGCTCAATCTGAACGTCATCTCGCGCCTCGACGTCAACGGATCGCGGAGCAAGGACGACGTCTGGACGATGAAAATCGCCGGTTCGAATTTCGACGGACGGAATTTCTTCCGCTCGCTATTCAACGTGGGCGACGGCCCGGGCCGGAGGGACAGGCCTGCATCGGCTGGTGCGCACGTTACGGTCGATCTCGCGAACGTCATCGGCAGCTCCGATGTCTCGCTCCGCAATCTCAAGATGGCGATCGAGACGCGCAATGGAGAACTCGCGAGCCTCGATGCAAAGGGCACGCTCGATGGCGGCGCACAGCTCGTCGCGAAGCTCGATCAAGGACAGGGCGGACGGCGGCTCGTCGTGACGTCGGGCGACGCGGGCCAGGTGATGAAGCTCGTCAACTTCTATCCCAATATGCAGGGCGGGCGGATGCAGCTCGAGGTCGGGCTCGACGGTTCGGGACCGGCGGAGAAGACCGGCGTGCTGGTCGTCGACAATTTCCGAATTCTCGGCGACCCGATCGTCACCGAAGTCGTCAGCAGCGCCGACGAGGGCCGGCCGGCAATCGGCGGCAACCGCAAAGTCACGCGCGAGGTCTTCGATTTCACGCGGATGCGCGCGCCGTTCTCGGTCGGATACGGGCAGTTCGTGCTGCAGGAATCCTATTTGAAGGGACCGCTGCTGGGAGCCACGCTGCGCGGCAAGGTCGATTTCAGGACGAAGCGCGTCAATATCGGCGGCACTTATATTCCGCTGCAGGGCCTCAATGGTGCGCTCGGCGACATTCCATTGCTTGGGCAGATCCTGTCGGGCTCGCAGGGCGAGGGCATCGTTGGCATGACGTTCGCCGTGCAGGGGCCGACGTCGGATCCGCAGGTCATCGTCAACCCGTTCTCGCTGGTGGCGCCCGGAATTTTCCGCGACATTTTCCAGATGACGTCGATGGATCCGACCATTCAGGTGCGTGAAGATCGGGCACCACAGATGCCCATCGAGGAGAGAGTTCGCGCCGCGCCGCCCATTCCGGCCGATGCGAGCGACAAATCGAAGGCGAAGCCAAAACCCGCGACACAGGCAAAAGCCAAAAAGACCGCGCCCAAGGCGGACGCGCCGGCGGTCGACGGCTGGTCGTCGACGACGACCAACCACTGAGCCGACAAGCTCTTTAGCGATCAGACCGGCTTCAGAAGAACGTGCTTCTTCTTGCCGAGCGAAAGCTTGATGACGCCGCTTGCGTCGGCGTCGGCCTTGCCGAGGGTTGCCTTATCGCTGGTCACCGCTTGATCGTTCACCTTCAGTCCGCCGCCCTGGACTTGCCGCCGCGCTTCACTGTTCGATGCGACGAGCCCCGCCTTGACGAAAGCCGCCAAAACACCAAGGCCGCCTGCAAGCTCGGCGCTCGATATTTCGATCGTCGGCAGATCGGCGGCGAGCGTTCCCTGCTCGAAGGTTTTGCGCGCGGTCTCGGCCGCAGCCTCAGCCTTGTCGCGGCCGTGCAGAAGAGCGGTCGCTTCCGTCGCCAGAACCTTCTTGGCTTCGTTGATCTCGGAACCCGACAGGCGTTCGAGCTTGGCGATTTCCTCGAGCGGCAGGAACGTGAAGAGCTTGAGGAAGCGGCCGACGTCGGCATCTTCGGTGTTCCGCCAGAATTGCCAGTAGTCGTATGCTGAAAGCTGGGCTTCGTTCAGCCAGACGGCGCCGGCGGCGGTCTTGCCCATCTTGGCGCCCGATGCGGTCGTCAGCAATGGACACGTCAACGCGTAGAGCTGTTCCTTGACACCCATCCGGCGGCCTAGGTCGATGCCAGTGACAATGTTGCCCCACTGGTCCGAGCCGCCCATCTGCAAATTGCAGCCGTAGCGGCGGTTGAGTTCGACGAAGTCGTAGGCCTGGAGGAGCATGTAGTTGAATTCGATGAAGGACAGCTCCTGGTCGCGCTCGAGCCGCAGCTTTGCGCTGTCCATCGTCAGCATGCGGTTGACCGAGAAATGGCGGCCGACGTCACGCAGGAAGCTGATATAGTTCAACGGGGCCAGCCATTCGGCGTTGTCGACCATCAGGGCATCGGACCTGCGATCGCCGAACTGCAGGAACTTGGCAAAGACCTGCTTGATGCTGTCCTTGTTGGCTTCGATCTCCTCGACCGTGCGCATCACGCGCGTCTCGTCCTTGCCAGAGGGATCGCCGATGCGCGTGGTGCCGCCGCCCATCAAGGAGATCGGCTTGCCGGCCCCGGACGTCTGCAGCCAGCGCAGCATCATAATCGACAGGAGATGGCCGATATGCAACGACGGCGCGGTGCAATCGTAGCCGACATAGGCAACGACGCGGCCTTCGCTCGCCAATTTATCGAGGGCTTCGAGATCCGAGCCCTGGTGGACGAAGCCACGCTCGGTCATAATCTTGAGAAATTCGGATTTCGGTGTCGTCATCGCAATTCTTGGCTTTCGCTTGTGTGGCCGCGGGCTACACGTACGAGCCTATCGCGGGCGGGCGGCACCTTGCACGGGAAGGTGCCTATGAGCAAGTTGCTGCGGGCGATTGGGCTGATGAGCGGCACATCGCTTGATGGGGTGGACGTGGCGCTCCTTGAGACGGACGGGGAGGACGTCGTTCTCCGTGGCCAGGCGCGGACCTACCCGTACGACGACGGCATGCGCCGCCTGCTTATCAATGCGATTGCGGACGCCGCTGGTCTCGAGGCGCGGGATGAGCGGTCGCTGTCGCTGGCGGAGGCCGAGCGGGCCCTGACCGAGCGACATGCTGTCGCCGTCAGCCAGTATCTTCAGGACACCAAGATCGACCGGGCGTCCGTCGACGTCATCGGGTTCCACGGCCAAACCGTGCTGCATAAGCCCGAGGCCGGCTTGACCGTGCAATTGGGGCTGGGCGAGCTTTTGGCAAATTTCACGCGTTGTCCGGTCGTTTACGATCTGCGCGCGGCCGATGTCGACGCAGGAGGGCAGGGCGCGCCGCTTGTTCCCGTCTACCACCGGGCGCTGACGGCGAAGCTGCCGCAGCGGCCTGTCGCCGTCGTCAATATCGGCGGGGTGGCGAACGTGACCTGGATCGGCCGCGACGGCAATCTCGTGGCATTCGACACGGGCCCCGGAAATGCGTTGCTTGATGATTGGATGGCCCGGAAGACCGGCGCGCATCTGGATGCGGGCGGAGCGACCGCGGCTCAGGGCAAGGTCGACGAGGAGGCGATCCGGTTGTTTCTGAGCCATGGATACTTCGCGGGCGCGCCACCCAAATCACTCGACCGGAACACATTTATTATGGATCGGATCGATCATCTCTCGGTGGAAGATGGTGCGGCGACGCTGGCCGCTTTCACGGCATACGCCATCGCCAAGGCGCGTGAGCACATGCCGATTGAGCCCGAGCTTTGGATCGTTTCTGGCGGCGGCCGGAAAAACCGCGCCATCATGCGGATGCTGGCCGAGCAGGTTCACAACGCCGTCGTGCCGGCGGAGACCGTGGCGCTCGACGGCGATGCTCTGGAAGCGGAAGCGTGGGCTTATCTGGCGGTTCGCTCCATCCGCGGCCTGCCGATTACTTATCCAGGAACGACGGGCGTCGCGGCGCCGATGAGCGGTGGACTGCGGGCAGACCCCACCGCTCACGTGGTGCATTAGAAAGGGCTGGCGCCGCCGTTATTCGTCGTCGCCATCGTCGTCGCCGGACGCGGCGGCGGCTGGGGCGCTTTGGGATTCCATGCGCTCGAGCTCACGCTGGCGCTGGCGTTCGCGCTCGCGTTCTCTCTCGCGTTCCTTGTTACGTTCGCGATCCAACTCGAACTGGATCATCCGTTCGTCGAGATACGATCCGACGATGTTGCCGAGTTCTTCCGTCTTGTTCTCGAAGAAGTGGTTGGCGCCGGGCACGACCTCGTGCGTGATCTTGATGCCCTTCTGGACCTTCACCTTGACCGCCATTTCGGCGACCGATGCGGTCGGCACGACGCGGTCCATGTCGCCGTTGATGATCAGGCCCGACGAGGGGCAGGGCGCGAGGAAGGAGAAGTCATAAAGATTGGACGGCGGCGCGACGCAGATGAAGCCATCGACTTCGGGGCGCCGCATCAGAAGCTGCATGGCGATCCAGGTGCCGAACGACACGCCGGCGATCCAGCACGTCTTGGCGTCCGGCTTGACCTGCTGGAGCCAATCGAGGGCGGATGCGGCATCCGCGAGTTCGCCCGGGCCGCCATCCCAGACGCCCTGGCTGCGTCCGACGCCGCGAAAGTTAAACCGCAGGACGGAAAATCCCCGCGCCGCGAAGGTATGGTAAAGGGAATAAACAACCTGGTTGTTCATCGTGCCCCCGAACTGGGGGTGCGGGTGCAGAATCAGCGCGATCGGGCTGTCGCCGTTGCTTTCGTGGTGATAACGGGCTTCCAGGCGACCGCCCGGGCCGTTGATAATGAGTTCAGGCATCAGAGATTACTCGATCTTTCGTGATTGGGTTCAGGGCAGCTGCGGCAACCGGCGGATGGCGGCCGAGCGTTCAAATCCTTGTGGGTTTAATCTCAATCCTTGACTCCGGCGCTCAGGATTTCCATAACTTTAGAACCGTTCGAAATGTGCGGGTCCTGGCTCGTTTACAACAGGCATTGGATCAGGGCGGCTCTCTTAGCACAGTCCGGGGTGCCGGGCGCAAGGTTTGGATTCCGTCGCCACTTGGGGCGGCGATAGTCCGGAGATCAAAGACGTGGAATTAACGACCAAAGGCCGGTACGCGGTCATGGCCATGGCGGATCTCGCCGGGCATGCCGATGAAGGTGCCATCGCGCTGTCGGTCGTCGCTGAGCGGCAGAGCCTGCCGCTCGCCTATCTGGAGCAGCTTTTCGTGCCCCTTCGCCGCGCCGGCCTCGTCGAGAGTGCGCGCGGCCGTTCGGGTGGATACCGGCTTGCCAAGCCCGCCGCAGACATCTCGATTGCCGCGGTGATGGAGGCGGTCGAGGAAGATACTCGCTTTACGCGTTGCTCGCATAACGATCCGCGGTGCTCGGCAGCAACGCCCTGCGTCACGCATTGGCTCTGGACCGCGCTCAGCGAGTCGATGGGAGAATTTCTGTCGTCGGTCAATCTTGCCGACGTAGTCGCCGGCGGGCGGTATTCGTCGGCGCCCCTGTTTGCAGCCGCCGCGCGGACAGCGGGTAAGCGCACGTATCTCGATTACAATGCGACGGCGCCGCTCAGGCCGGAGGCCAAGGCTGCGGTGATGAGAGCGCTCGACGTTACCGGTAATCCGTCATCGGTACATGCCGAAGGGCGGCGCGCCCGTTCTGTCATCGAAAGTGCGCGTGAAAGCGTCGCGCGCCTGATCGGCGCCAAGCCCTCCGAGATCGTCTTTACGAGCAGTGCGACAGAAGCCAACAACTGGATCGTCTCGCAGCCGTGGGCAACGATTTTGACGAGCGGCACGGAGCATGATTCCGTTCTTGCGCCGGTGCGCGCGGTGCGGGGCGATGTCGTTATGCTGCCGCTCGATGCGCATGGTGTCGTCGACCTGAAGGAATTCGCCGAACGCATTCTTCCGCGCGAATTTGCAGGGCCGTCGCTTCTCGCGCTGCAGTTGGCGAACAACGAAACCGGCGTCGTTCAGCCGATCGCGGAAATTGCAGAGCTTGCGCGCTCGCGAGGCCTCGCGGTGCATACGGATGCGGTGCAGGCGGCCGGACGGATTGCAGTCGATTTTGCGGCGCTCGGCGTCGATACGCTGGCGCTCTCCGCGCACAAATTGGGCGGCCCCAAAGGTGTTGGAGCACTGGTCATTCGTGACCATATAGATCTTGTGCCGTTACTTCGGGGCGGTGGCCAGGAACGGCGGCGGCGCGCTGGGACGGAAAATGTCGCAGCCATCACTGGATTTGGTGCCGCGGCCGAAGCCGCGCTTCGCGATCTCAAATCAGCGGCGTCCATTCAGACCTTGCGGGACGAGGTCGAGGCTGGCGTCAAACGCATCAGTCCGGAAGTCGTGATCATCGGCGAAGGCGCGGCGCGTCTCGGAAATACGACGGCCCTGGCGCTTCCGGGCAAGCTCGCCGAAACGCTGGTCATCCGGCTCGATCTCGCCGGAATTGCTGTCAGCGCCGGATCGGCCTGCTCGTCCGGCAAGGTCGGCGCGAGCCACGTTCTCGAAGCGATGGGATTAGGTCACGAGATTGCCGCGGGCACGATCCGCATCAGTCTCGGACCGTCGACGACTAAGGAAGATATCGCGGCGTTTCTCGCTGCGTGGACAACGATCGCAGGAGCGTCCGCGCTCGCTGCGTAAAGGTGAATTGGTTGAAGGCCGCTCGTTGGCGGCATCGAACGAGAGATAAGGAAGACGAAGAAATGGCTGCTGTTCAGGAGACGATCGATCACGTTCGGAAGATCGATGTCGACCAGTACAAGTACGGTTTCGAGACGCTGATCGATAGCATCCAGGCGCCGAAGGGCCTCGATGAGTCGACCGTGCGCTACATCTCGGCCAAGAAGGGCGAGCCGGAGTGGCTTCTGACGTGGAGGCTCGAAGCGTTCACCCGCTGGAAGGCGATGACGGAGCCGACCTGGGCGAAGGTCCGCTATCCGAAAATCGATTTTCAGGATCTCTATTACTACTCGGCGCCGAAATCGACGGAAGGTCCGAAGAGCCTTGCCGAAGTCGATCCGGAGCTGCTCGAGACCTATAAGAAGCTCGGCATTCCGCTCAAGGAGCAGGAAGTGCTCGCGGGCGTGACGGGTTCGCGCGTTGCGGTCGATGCCGTGTTCGACAGCGTTTCGGTGGTGACGACGTTCAAGGACGAGCTGAAGAAGGCCGGCGTTATTTTCTGCTCGATCTCGGAAGCCGTGCGTGAGCATCCGGAACTGGTCAAAAAGTATCTCGGCTCGGTTGTGCCGCAGTCGGACAACTTCTATGCGTCGCTGAACTCGGCGGTGTTCTCTGACGGCTCATTCGTCTACGTGCCGGAAGGCGTCCGCTGCCCGATGGAGCTGTCGACGTATTTCCGCATCAATGCGCGGCAGACGGGGCAGTTCGAACGCACGCTGATCATCGCGGATCGCGGCGCCTACGTTTCCTATCTCGAAGGCTGCACCGCACCGATGCGCGACGAGAACCAGCTGCACGCGGCGGTCGTCGAACTCGTGGCGCTCGACGACGCCGAGATCAAGTATTCGACGGTGCAGAATTGGTATCCGGGCGACGCGCAAGGCAAGGGCGGCATCTATAACTTCGTGACGAAGCGAGGCGATTGCCGCGGCCATCATTCGAAGATTTCGTGGACGCAGGTCGAGACGGGTTCCGCCATCACGTGGAAGTATCCGAGCTGCATTCTGCGCGGCGATTACTCTCGTGGTGAATTTTACTCGATCGCGGTTTCCAACGGCTATCAGCAGGTCGACAGCGGAACCAAGATGATTCATCTCGGCAAGAACTCGACGAGCCGCATCATCTCGAAGGGCATCGCGGCGGGCTATTCGGAGAATACCTATCGCGGGCTCGTGTCGGCTCATCGCAAGGCGACGAACGTCCGTAACTTCACGAACTGTGACTCGCTGCTGATCGGCGACAAGTGCGGCGCGCACACGGTGCCCTACATCGAAGCCAAGAATTCGAGCGCGCATTTCGAGCACGAGGCGACGACGTCGAAGATCTCGGACGATATGCTGTTCTACTGCCGCCAGCGCGGACTTTCGGCAGAAGAGGCGGTGGCGCTCGTGGTCAACGGTTTCGTCCGCGATGTGCTGCAGCAGCTGCCGATGGAATTCATGGCCGAATCCCAGAAGCTGATCGGCATCTCGCTTGAAGGAAGCGTGGGATGATCGGAATGCCGGCTCATAATTTGGGAACGTTGCCGCTGGCTCCGTTGCCGGAGCCGACGGCCGCTTGCCTATTACTTATTGGCTTGCCGCACGTTCGCGATGAGCTGTTGTCCTTCTTCGCTGCTCACGACATAAGCCGAGGTGAAGTTGTTGTTCGTCATGGCGACGTAGACTGGGCTGTTTGCGACGGCGACGGATATCCCCGCGTCGCTCGAAATTCCATAGTCGCTCTTTCCGGCGAGTTTGACGCGAACGTTGTGCTGACCGCTGCCGACTTGAGCGCGGAGGGCATCGCAGATTTTCAAGTTTCCGATGAGCTTTCCATCGACGAAAACAGGACTAGACGAGCCAAAGGGGTCGGTTTTCCAGCCGGTCAAGATTTGGATCGGTGCGCACGGCGAGACGATGTAAAGCTCACCAGCTTGGGCGGATTGGGCGAACATCGTGGCAAGGCTGGCAATCGCGAAAGTGGTTTTCATTCTTGGGTCGCTCCCTTTAGTTCGGCTGCAATTCTTGCATCCAGCTGTGCGCAGCATGGTCTGAATTCATTCCCCTCGGCCCCAGGGGCAGTGCTGCATGGTCCCGTTTTTTCCGTCAACGTCCCGAGATCGTTTGTTTGTGGCGCTGTGGTCGGCGGGAAACAGCGAACCGAAGAGCGTGCTCGCGAGAGCGTTGAGGTGACGCCATGACCGAGTATTGGTTCAAGCCGAAGAGCTACGGCTACGGAGCGACCCCCATCAACTGGAAGGGATGGGTTTCGACGCTGGCAATGGTCGTGGTGTTGCTTGCGGTGATCCGGCTCTTTGTTTTGCCGATCCACGGTGGGGCCGCGCATCCGCTTTGGGAAGTCGGTCTAGGATTGGCGTTCGCGCTCGCCGTCGTCGTCGTCTTTTCGTTGTTTGCGAAATCGAAGACGAACGGCGAGTGGGGTTGGCGCTGGGGTAAGGAGTCGGACAATAGATGACGGGACTTGAAACAGTCACGCTCTGGAGGCCGACCGGATCGAAGGAGCTTGTCCTTGTAGAGGCCAGCGGCTGGCGTGTTTGGCCGCCGCGTTTGCCCGAGCAGCCAATTTTCTATCCCGTGACCAATGAAGCTTATGCGATCCAGATCGCGCGAGATTGGAATACGAAGGACGGTGACAAAATCGGATACGTCACGAAGTTCGATGTTCGTAAATCGCATCTTGACCGCTTTGAAAAGCACATCGTCGGAGGGCGTATCCACGAGGAATACTGGATACCGGCGGAGCATCTCGACGAGTTCAACAGGAACATCGTCGGGTTGATCGAGGTCGTCGGCAAATACACGGAACAGGATCGTTTGGAATACGAGTCAAAGGCTAAAAGACATGCTTGAAATCAAAAACTTGCACGTGAAGCTCGAGGATGAGGATCGGGAGATCCTCAAGGGGCTTTCGCTTACGGTGCCGAAAGGTGAAGTTCACGCGATCATGGGGCCAAACGGCTCCGGCAAGTCGACGCTCGCGTATGTGCTTGCGGGCCGCGACGGCTATGAAGTCACGGACGGCGACATTCTGTGGAATGGCGAGTCGATCCTCGACATGGAGCCGGACGAGCGTGCCGCGAAGGGCGTGTTCCTCGCGTTCCAATATCCGATGGAAATTCCGGGTGTCGCGGGTCTCACGTTTCTCCGCACGGCGCTCAATGCCGTTCGCAAGAAACGCGGCGAAGCGGAGCTGACAACGCCTGCGTTCCTGAAGCTCGCAAAGGAGAAGGGCGCGAAGCTCAACATCGATGTCGAGATGTTGAAGCGGCCGGTCAACGTCGGGTTCTCGGGCGGTGAAAAGAAGCGCTCGGAAATCCTGCAGATGGGGCTTCTCGAGCCGACGCTGTGCGTGCTCGACGAAACCGATTCCGGCCTCGACATCGACGCGCTGCGGATCGTCTCGGAAGGCGTCAACGCGCTCCGGTCTCCGGATCGTGCGTTCCTCGTGATCACGCACTATCAGCGGCTCTTGAATTACATCGTGCCGGACAAAGTCCACGTGCTCGCGGACGGGCGCATTCAGAAGACGGGTGGTAAGGAGCTGGCGCTCGAACTCGAGAAGTCGGGATACGCTGAATATACCAACAAGGCAGCGTGAACATGAACGTAGCAGTTATGAAGACCAAGGCGGAGCAGGCCATCTCGGAGAGCTTCGAGGTGGCGGCCGCGAAGCTTCCCGGCAGTGCCGCGGTGCAGGCGCGCCGCGCGCAGGCCATCGGAGCCTTCAGCGGTCTCGGGCTTCCGCACCGGCGCATCGAAGAATGGAAATACACGGATCTTCGCGCCAACCTGAAAGAGGTGCTGCCCGCCGCCGTCGAGGACAAGACGCCGCTGACGATTGCCGAGCTTATCGTTGCGCTCGGACCGCTGGCGCACGTCGATGCGCATCGGATCGTGTTCGTAAATGGCCACTATCGCGCAGGTTTGAGCGATACTGCCGATGCGGCAGGATTGACGATTTCGACGATCGGCAAGGCGTTGCAGGTAGCTTCTGAAGAGGTTCTTGCCGGGTTGGCTTCGACGCCGGAGGGCGGAGACGCTGTCGAAGCGCTCAACACGGCCTTCATGACCGATGGGGCTATCGTTGAGGTTGCCAAGGGCGCGGTGGTCGACAAGCCGCTTTTCATGGTCTTCGTTCGTGCCGGCTCGGAGGCGAATGCAGTTACGGTCCGCAATCTGATCAACACCGGCGAAGGCGCGCGCGCGACGATCATCGAAGCCGACGTCGTGCTGCCGGGCGCCGTGCGCGACGCGCATCTCAACACCCTGACCGAGGTGTCCGTCGGAAAGGGCGCGACCCTCGATCACGTCAAGGTGGCTGTCGATGAAGGCAAGTCGCTGCATCTTTCGAATTGGGAGGTGCGGCTCGCGGCAGATGCAAGCTATCGCGGCTTCCAGTTCTCGTCGGGGCTCGGTTTTGCCCGAAACGGCATCAACGTTCTGTTCAATGGCGAGGGCAGCAAGCTCGACCTTTCCGGCGCGTATCTCGCGCGTCATTCGGAACACGTCGATACGACGCTCGTTGTCGATCATGCGGTGCCGCATTGTGAAAGCCGCGAGCTGTTCAAAGGCGTTCTGGACGGTCACGGCCGTGGCGTGTTCCAGGGCAAGATCATCGTTCGGCCCGATGCACAGAAGACCGACGGCAAGCAGATGTCGCAGGCTTTGATGCTGTCTGAAGATGCGGAGTTCGATTCGAAGCCGGAACTCGAGATCTATGCGGACGATGTCGTTTGCGGTCACGGTACGACGAGCGCGGAACTCGATCCGGATCTGCTCTTCTACTGCCGCTCGCGCGGAATCCCTGAAAAGGAAGCTCGCGCGTTGATGATCGAATCGTTCATTGGTGAGGCGCTCGACAAGGTCGAGCATGAGGGGCTGAGAGAGGCGCTCGCGTCGTACGCGATGCAGTGGCTCGGCCGCTCACGGCGCGGATAGGCACATGGGACGCGAAACGTCGATCGATGTAGCGAGAAGCACGGCTTCGCAGGCCGGCCTGACCGGCGCGCCCTACGATGTCGAGCGCATTCGCGCGGATTTTCCGATCCTCTTTCGCGAGGTGAACGATCGTCCGCTCGTCTATCTCGACAACGGGGCGTCGGCGCAGAAGCCGCTCTCCGTCATCGAGGCGATGGATCATGCCTATCGCTTCGAATACGCGAACGTGCATCGCGGGCTGCATTACCTGTCGAATACTGCGACGGAGCATTATGAAGCGGCGCGCGAGACGGTTCGCCGATTTCTCAATGCCGAGCATCAAGACGAGATCATTTTCACGCGCAATGCGACGAGCGCCATCAATCTTGTCGCGCGTTCGTACGGGGAGCCCCGGATCGACAAAGGTGACGAGATCCTCGTCACGATCATGGAGCACCACGCGAACATCGTGCCGTGGCACTTCCTGCGTGAGCGGAAGGGCGCCGTCCTGAAGTGGGCGCCGATGACGGACGGCGGCGAGCTGATGATCGACAAGCTCGAAAGCCTCATCACGAAACGCACGAAGATCGTCGCCGTAACGCATATGTCGAACGTGCTCGGCACGATCAATCCGGTGAAGGAGATCATTCGGATTGCGCATGCGAAAGGCGTTCCGGTGCTTGTCGACGGCAGCCAGGCGGCCGTCCATATGGGCGTCGACGTTCGCGATCTCGATGCGGATTTCTACGTGTTCACGGGCCACAAGACCTATGGGCCGTCGGGCATCGGCGTGCTCTATGCGAAGCGGCAACATCTCGCTGCCATGCCGCCCTACGAGGGCGGTGGCGATATGATCGAGCACGTGACGGTCGACAACGTAACGTACAATCAGCCGCCGCACCGGTTCGAAGCCGGCACTCCGGCCATCGTCGAGGCTGTCGGTTTGAGCGCTGCGCTCAACTACATGATGCAGATCGGCCGCGAGAAGATCTCGCGTTACGAAGCGGAGCTTGGTTCCTACGCTGCAGACCGCCTTGGCGCATTGCCATGGCTGAAGCTTTACGGCACGGCTCCTGGAAAGGGCGCGATCTTTTCGTTCACGATCGATGGCCTGCATCCGCATGACGTTTCGACGATCATCGACCGGTCGGGGGTTGCAATCCGGGCCGGCCATCACTGCGCGCAGCCGCTGATGGAGCGCCTTGGGGTTTCTGCAACCTGCCGAGCCTCTTTCGCGTTGTACAACACAAAGGCCGAGGCTGATGCGCTGGTAACCGCGCTCACCAAGGCGCATGATCTTTTCGCGTAAGGAGCTTCCGCATGGACGGGAAGCAGATTGAAGACCGGGCCGCGGTGAAGCAGGCCGTCGAAGCGCTCGACGCGCCGCCGCCGACGCCGCCTGACGGTGGCGTTGCCCCCGATCCGAAGCCCGAGATTGCGACGTCGGAAGAGAAAAGCGGATCCGCCTCGGCGACGGCGTTGCCGCCGGAAGAGATCGACAGACTGACGAACGATATCATTGCCGCGCTGAAGACCGTTTACGATCCGGAAATCCCGGCCGACATCTACGAGCTCGGATTGATCTACAAGGTCGAGGTCGACGATGATCGCAACGTCGCGATCAACATGACCCTCACGGCGCCCGGCTGCCCTGTTGCAGGCGAAATGCCGATTTGGGTCGAGAATGCCGTTAATGCGGTCCCCGGCGTCGCGCAGACGAAGGTCTCTATCGTGTTCGATCCGCCTTGGGATCAAAGCCGCATGTCGGACGAGGCGCGCCTCGCCGTCGGCATGTTTTGAGGACACCCTCGCTTTTGGCGGATGAATTCCCATATACTGTGGCTGTTGCCACGACTCGAAAATACGGAGGCTCTGGTGCCCTCGCTTAGAATGATGCCAAAAGTCATGACGTTGACCGATGCCGCTGCGGTGCGCGTCGCGGCGCTCATTGCCCAGAAGCCTGGGGTCAAAGCCCTCAAGATCGGCGTGAAGAAGGGCGGCTGCGCGGGCATGGAATACACCATGACGTGGGCCGAAGAGATCGGGAAGTTCGACGAAGTCGTCGAAGACAAGGGCGCGGTCGTGCTGATCGATCCGGCAGCGATCATGTACCTGCTCGGCACCGAGATGGACTATAAGACGGACAAGCTCTCTTCGCAGTTCGTGTTCAACAATCCAAACCAGAAGAGCGCGTGCGGGTGTGGCGAGAGCGTCAATCTTGAACCGGCAACGCCACCGGGATTTTCTCCCGCAGCGGCTTGATGCAAATGCGGGCATGACGGGTCATGTCCGCCAATGACGAAATCCTGCAAATTCTGAAGGATGCGCTGGAGCATGCCGGTTCGGTTTCCGGGCGGCGCATGTTTGGCGGTGTCGGCGTTTATTTCGAGGGCATCTTCTTCGCCATCATCGATGACGGTGCAATCTACCTCAAGACATCGGAGACGACGCGATCGCGGTTCGAGGCGGAGCGTTCGCGCGTGTTTTCGTACATAACGAAGAACGGCCGCGCGGAGCTGCATTCCTATTGGCTGCTTCCCGAGCGTTTGCTTGACGATGCGGAGGAGCTGCGCGACTGGGCGTCTGCGTCGGTAGCGGCGGCGAGGCAAGCTGCCTCGCAATTGAACCGAAAGGCCAAGCCGGTAGGCACGAGAGGCCGACAGGCCATGACCCGAGCGGCGAAGCCGGACGCCAAACCCAAGAGACGCTGAGCCCGAGTTTGGCGTTGGCCTTAGCCGCGTCCGGGGACTTTCAGCGGACGGGAGGGCTTCCGCATGAACGCGGGGACATTCTCCGCAAAGCCCAAGCGCTCGTCACCCTTGTGAGGTTGCTGCTTGCGCTGGGCTTCCTTTGGAGCTTCCCGCCTTTCGGGCCGGTCGTGGCGGGCCGTCCGCTGCGCGGGTGCCGGCTCGTCGGTCCATGCATCGGCCGCCGGGGCCGGTCGCGGACGCTGTGGGCGCCGCGCATTCTCGGAAGATCGCATTGGCTGTTCTGCGTACTCGGGTTGCGGCGTTTTTTCGGGGCGGGGTGTGCGTTTGCGCTCCTGATGGGAATGCTCGGCCGGCTCGGCGTGATGCCGTTCGGGCTGAGGAGCCTTATGTTCCGGCTGACGATGACGTCGTTCCGGCTGCTGGGCGCCCTGTTCGGCCGACCGGGGTGCGTGTTGGGACGAACGGGCGTGATGCTCCCCGCTGCGACCGCCGCGCTGCGAGCCCTGCGACTGTCGCCGCGATTTGTCGGCGCCCGAGCTTTGGCCGCGTCCACCGCGTCCGCGGCGGCGTTTGCCGGCACTTGCGAAATCCTCTTCAGTCGGAGCATCGCCAAGCCATACCGGCGCTTCGGCCGTTACCTTTTCGATGTCCTTGCAGAGCTTCAGGTCGTCGGGGCTGACGAGCGAGATGGCGTGTCCCTCGTGCCCGGCGCGGCCCGTTCGGCCGATGCGGTGAACGTAGTCGTCGGCGGCCCACGGCAAGTCGAAATTGAAGACGTGGGAGACTTCCGGAATATCGAGGCCACGTGCTGCGACGTCGGAAGCCGCGAGGAGCATGATGTCGCCCGCACGAAACTTGTCGAGCGTTTCCATGCGGCTTGCCTGGTCCATGTCGCCGTGGAGTGCGCCGGCGTTGAAGCCGTGCTTCGTCAGCGATTTATGAAGGACGGCGACGTCGCGCTTCCGGTTGCAGAAGATGATGGCATTCTTGACGTTGTTGCCGCGGATCAGGTCGCGAAGGACTTCCCGCTTCGCCCAGTCTTCGCCGTTCGGGCAATAAACGAAATTCTGCGTGATGGTCTTCGCGGTCGTCGCGGGTTTGGCGACTTCGATACGCTCGGGGTTGTTCAGAAACTGATTGACGAGGCGCGTGATCTCCGGCGGCATCGTCGCCGAGAAGAACAGCGTTTGACGCCGCGGCGGCAGCAGCTTGCAGATCTTCTCGATGTCCGGAATGAAGCCCATGTCGAGCATGCGGTCGGCTTCGTCGATGACGAGGATTTCAACGCCCATCAGCATGACGCGGCCGCGCCCGAAATGATCGAGCAGGCGGCCCGGGGTCGCGATCAGAACGTCGACGCCGCGGTCGAGCTTCTTCACCTGGTCGTCCATCGAGACGCCGCCGATGAGGAGCGCAACCTGCAGCTTGTGATTGATGCCGTATTTCTCGAAGCTCTGCGCCACCTGGGCAGCGAGCTCTCGCGTCGGGGCGAGGATCAGTGACCGTGGCATTCGCGCCCGCGCGCGGCCCGTTTCGAGGCGCGTAATCATCGGGAGGACGAAGGATGCCGTTTTGCCGGTGCCCGTCTGGGCGATGCCGAGCACGTCTCTGCCGGTGACGGCGACCGGAATGGCGGCGGCTTGAATCGGGGTGGGGTTGACGTAACCCGCAGCCGTAATGGCTGCTTGAACCTTGGGCGATAGCCCGAGGTCAGCGAACGTCTTGGTTTCCAAAAGCAGGTATCTCCATCTGCACAGCTCGGATGGTCCGGCGCACTTAGGGCGTCAGACAGTCTTTCGAGAGCGCAGGGGGCGGGTGCCGAAAGGACCTAAGCCGAATAGGAGTGCGGATCAAAAAGCATTAAAAAATGCGCAAATCGATCCCCTGCGCTCCGGCACGCTCGGGTGCTCGCATACATCCCGAGGAAGCGCAAGGGAAACTCGCTGGTTTTGGGGGGTGAGCCCGCGAGGTTGTGTCACAGGGGAGGACAGGGGCGAGCGAAATAGGCAGCCCGCCCCGTATTGTACCGATGTGTTAGTCCTCGAGAAGCCACTTCCCGAACAGGCCTCCAATGATGCCGCCCAGGATGGGGGCCGCAAAGAACACCCAGACCTGCGACAGAGGCAGCCCTCCGGCATAGACGGCCGATCCGAAGCTTCGGGCGGGGTTGACTGAGGCATTGGAGATCGGGATCGACATGATGTGGATCGCAGTCAGGGCCAAGCCGATGGCCGCCGGAGCGAGAAGGGCCGGCCCGTTTGCTCTCGTCACACCCATGATGACAACGAGGAAAAATGCCGTCAGCACGGTCTCAAGGATAAAGACCTCGGAAAGGGTCGCCTTGAGCATCGAGAGTTCGCCGTAGCCGTTGGCAGCGAATGTTGGGCTCGTGTGCCCGACGAGCGAGAAGATTCCGCAAGCGGCGCACGCTCCAACGAGTTGAGCCAGAATGTAGAAAACCGCCGTTCCAAGCTCGAACCGGCCACCGGCAACGAGACCGAGCGTAACGGCCGGATTGTAATGGCCGCCGGATACATGTCCGATGGCGAACGCAGTCACCATGACGGTTATGCCGATGGAGAAGGCTACGCCGAGAATGCCTGCAGCGCCCGATGGGGCTCCGAAGGAGTAGAATGCAGAGCCCAGGACGGCCGACATTAGCATAAATGTTCCGAATGTTTCGGCGGCAAGCGCCCGTATATTCATTTCAAAAGCTCCTTGTCTTCCCTCGATTTTTTATCGCGGTGACTGATGTGAAAGATGGTCCGAATCTCGACCCATACTTGCGATACTGGCCGAGTGTTCGGTGACGCTGCGTACGAATCGCAGCAGCGGCCTCTCATTCGTAGGGAGGTGTGAACAATCGGTCCGCTCTAAAAAGAGTTTTACTAACTATCTAAACATGACGAGCTTATTTGTCGTATTAGCGAAATTGACTTTTGGATCGATATTCAGTGCCGTAGGTTGGTCCAGCGGACCTGAGTCTGAAATACATCGGTTGGCGAACTGTAAGCCGCGTCCCAGCAGGGGGTACCGATCGCCTAAGCCCTGTTGAGTTCGCAAGGATCGATAGATGACTGTGAATGCTGGTTCTGCATTGGATGCCGCGGGCCATGCCGCGCGCAAAATTGCTGGGGCAGGCGCGCCGGCGAAGAGCGCAGATCGTCCCGGGGGTGTACGTCGTGGTGACGCCATCCGTGATCTCAAGAAGCGAGATAACTACACGAATTTCCGCCATATCGCGTTTGTCTACCTCGTCATCGCTGCGTCGATCGGCTTGACGGTCTGGAGCTACGGCGCGGTCGCGGCGGCAGGTCTCGGGTGGTGGTGGAACATCCCCATGACGCTTTTGTGCATCGCTGCGGTCGGCGCATCGCAGCACCAGTTTGGCGGCGTCATTCATGAGGGGACGCACTTCATCCTCTTTGAAAATAAGACCCTGAACGAACTGGCGTCCGATTGGCTCGGCGGGTTTCCGATCTATACGTCGACGTTCCAATACCGGCTGCACCATCTCGCGCACCACCAGTTCATCAACGACCCGCTCCGCGATCCCGATTGGGCTCAGCTCAATGAAAGCGGTCACGATCTCGACTTCCCGATCACGCATTTCGAGATGCTGAAAGAACTCGGGAAGCAGCTTTGGCTGCCGAACCTCTTCCGCTACATGATCGTGCGTGCCCGCTACAGCGCGCTCGGTACCGACAACAACCCGTATATGGACCGCGAGCGCAAGGGCGAACGGCTACCGACGCTGATGGGCGTCATTTACGCCGTGACGGCGCCTGCCGCCGCAATCACGCTCATCAAGTTGGGGCATGGCGCGTGGGCCTTCGCGGCGCTTGGCGTGACGACGGCCGTGGCTGTTGCGTATTTCTATTTTCTCGATGAGAAGAAGCTGCCGCATGCGCATGTCGAGACGGTGATCTCGCATCGGGCGACGAACATCAGCCGCATCCTTTACATGGCGATCCTCTACTTCGCTCTTACGGGGATCGAAGTTGCGGGTTGGGGCGCGGCCTGGGCGTATTTCGGTCTGCTTTGGATACTGCCTCTGTTTACGGCGTTCCCGCTATTCATGATCATGCGCCAGTGGGTGCAGCACGGAAATGCTGATCGCGGGCGTTACACGAACACCCGGGTATTTCTCGTCAACCCGTTCATTCGTTACGCGGTCTTTCCCTTCGGAATGGATTATCACCTTCCGCACCACGTCTTCGCCTCTGTGCCCCACTACAAGCTCAAGGGTTTACACGAGCTGCTGCTGCAGGATCCCGAATACCGAGAGAAGGGGATCGTCGTTGAGGGCTACTTCAACTCGCCGCATGGCACGGTCGAGGATCGCAATCCGACCGTCATCGAGGTGCTGGGTGAAAAGTATGCGCCGAAGCCAGGCGGTGAGGTCTACGTCGATACCGATACGCTCGAATACGCGAAGGTGAGCGACGCTGCCGCGATTTCGCGCGAGAACGAGGCGTCTCGGCGCGAGGGTACTTAATAAAAAACGAGAGGAGCGTTGGCGCTCCCCTCGTTTATGCTTCCAGCCTATCGTTTCGTCTTAGATATCCAGGTCTTTCGCGAAGGCCGCGTGTTCCTGGATGAAGCGGAAGCGTGCTTCAGGCTTGGAGCCCATGAGCGCATTGACCACTTCGCCCAATCCGCCACGCTCATCTTCGCCGATGCCGACCCGCAGCAGCATGCGCCGCCTCTTGTCCATCGTCGTCTCTTTGAGATCCTTGAAGTCCATTTCGCCAAGGCCTTTGAAGCGTGTGACCTTCGGCTTCTTGTTTTTGAAATGGGTGGCGAGAAGCTCGTCGCGATGCGCTTCGTTGCGCGCGTAGGCGACGTCGCTCTTGTCCGCGATCTTGTAGAGCGGTGGGACGGCCAGATAGAGATGGCCGTTTTCGACAAGTTCGGGCGTCTCCTGATAGAAGAACGTGATCAGCAGCGAGGCGATGTGCGCACCGTCGACGTCGGCATCGGTCATGATGATCACGCGCTCGTAGCGCAAGTCCTCGTCACGGTATTTCGTGCCGGTGCCGACGCCCAATGCCTGAATGAGGTCGGCGAGCAGCTGGTTCTGCGAAAGCTTTGCCGATGAGGCGTTGGCGACGTTCAGGATCTTACCGCGCAGGGGCAGCACCGCTTGGGTTTCGCGATCGCGCGCGCTCTTGGCGCTGCCGCCGGCCGAGTCGCCTTCGACGATGAAGATCTCGGTGCCAGCCGCCTGCTGGATCGAGCAGTCAGCGAGCTTGCCGGGAAGGCGCAATTTGCGCGTGGCGGACTGGCGGCCGACTTCCTTCTCGCGGCGGCGCTTCAGGCGCTCTTCGGACTGATCGATCGTCCATTCGAGGAGTTTGGTCGCCTGTTGCGGTGAGTCGGCGAGCCAATGATCAAAGGCGTCGCGGACGGCCGTTTCGACGATCTTCGTTGCTTCGGCGGTTGCGAGCTTGTCCTTCGTCTGGCCTTGGAATTCGGGCTCGCGGATGAAGACCGACAGCATGGATGCGGCCGTTCCCATCACGTCTTCCGACGTGATCTGGATGGCCTTTTTGGCGCCGACGAGTTCGCCGTAGGCCCGGAGGCCCTTGTACAACGCCTGGCGTAAGCCGTTCTCGTGCGTGCCGCCTTCGGCCGTCGGGATCGTGTTGCAATAGGAGGACGAGAAGCCGTCCTCGTTCGCGATCCAGGCAACCGCCCATTCGACCGAGCCGTGACCGTCTTCCTTTTCCACCCGGCCCGAGAAGATGTCCTTCGTGACCTGGATTTGACCTTCGATCGACGCGGTCAGGTAGTCGCTCAGACCGCCGGGGAAGTGGAAGGTCGCCTCGGGAGGCGTATCGTCCTTGATGAGCTCGGGATCGCACTTCCAGCGGATCTCGACGCCGCCGAAAAGGTAGGCCTTCGAGCGCGCCATCTTCATCAGGCGGGCAGGTTTGAAAGCGCAGCCCTTGCCGAAGATCTTCTCATCCGGCTTGAAGCGCACTTTCGTGCCGCGCCGGTTCATGATCGAGCCGAGCTTTTCGAGCTTCGTTTGCGGTTCGCCGCGCGAGAAGACCATGCGGTAGAGCTGCTGGTCGCGCGCCACCTGCACTTCGAGCGTTTCGGACAGCGCGTTGACGACGGAGACGCCGACGCCGTGCAAGCCGCCCGACGTGTTGTAGGCTTTGGAGTCGAACTTGCCGCCGGCGTGCAGCACGGTCAGCACGACTTCGAGCGCGCTCTTGTTCTTGTACTTCGGATGTGGGCCGATCGGGATGCCGCGGCCGTTATCTGTGACGGTCAAAAAGCCGTCGGCCGCGAGTTCGACCTCGATCCATGTCGCGTGACCCGCGACGGCCTCGTCCATCGAGTTATCGATCACCTCGGCGAAGAGGTGATGCATGGCTTTTTCGTCGGTGCCGCCGATGTACATGCCCGGGCGGCGCCGGACGGGCTCCAGGCCTTCAAGCACCTCGATGTGATGCTCGCTGTAGCCAGTCTCGACAGGCTTGCGGGCACGCGACGATTTTTCAGTCATTTCGCTATCGAATTCCGGAAAGAGGTCGGTTTGTGATCGGCTCATGTGCGGCCCTTGTCCGTGCTTTGGCGTGACCTTGCCTTCGGAACGAAGCGGCGGACACGCACGACAGCCAGGGCCGCTGAAGCGAATCTTGAGCGTTCTTTATAGCCTGAGCCTGGGTCGCGCCACCATCGCGTTTGCGACTTGTGGCGGCACGGCAACTCGGCAAACGGCTTAAACTGCGACGTTATCGATCAAGCGCGTCTTGCCGAGCCAGGCGGCGGCGAGGACGCGCAGGTCCCGGCCATCCTGGTCCGGCGGCACAGCCAGCGTTTCCGCGTCGCGGACCTCGACGTAGTCGATTTTCGTGAAGCCTGCGGACGCCAGCTTGCGCTTGGCGTTGGCGATACCGGACGCCACATCAGCGCCGTTGGCGACGTCTTCGGCGAGGGCTGCGATAACGGCGTTTAGCGCTGGGGCGATCTTGCGTTCGGCTTCGCTCAGATAGGCATTGCGAGAGGAAAGTGCCAGGCCGTCGCTATCGCGCTTGGTTGGGGCACCTATCACCTTCAGGGGCATATTGAGATCGCGAACGACTTGTCGCAGCACGGCGAGCTGCTGGTAGTCCTTTTCGCCAAAAATCGCGACGTCGGGCGTCACTTGATTGAAGAGCTTCGTGCACACCGTCGCAACGCCGTCGAAATGAAACGGGCGGAATTCGCCTTCGAGTTCCTTTGCCGCACTTCCGGCGCGGACGCCGGCCGAAAAACCGTCCGGGTACATTTCTTCGACGCCCGGCGCCCAAACGAGATCGGCATTGGCGGCGGCGAGCTTTTCCAGGTCGCCCGCCTCGTCGCGCGGGTAACGCGAGAGGTCTTCATTCGGGCCGAACTGGGTTGGGTTCACGAAGATCGAAACGACCGTCTTATCGGCCTTTTTTCTCGCAAGCTTGACGAGGGCGAGGTGGCCTGCGTGGAGCGCTCCCATGGTTGGGACGAGGGCAATGCTCTGGCCGCGCTGCCGCCATTTTGAGATGGCCTTTCGGAGGTCGCGGACGTTGCGAACGACTTTGATGATCTCAGACAAAGTTCTGGCCCCGATTACAATTTAGGGATTGGTGACGGGATTACGGGCGAGCCGTCAAGTGGACAAGGGGGCGGCCCGCTTTTTCGGCCGCAGGCGCGCGACCGGCAATCTGGTAATATCGACCCCGGGCGAATCGCGTTGGGCGCCCATTGTTGATCAGCGGGAAAATCATGGTCGCGACATTGCGGCGCGAGGATAGCGTGACACAGCGGGGTCTCCCATCGCGGGACGAGTTCGCCGCGCAATATCTCATGGACGAGCCGCGCCTCGTCGGCGCTCTGATCGAACGCGCGCTTTTCACCGAAGACGAGCGTCGGCGAACGGCGGACGTCGCGCGGCGCCTCGTGCTCGCGGCACGCGCCGACAAGTCGAGCCATGCCGGCGTCGATGCGTTCATGCACGAATACGGATTGGCGACCGACGAAGGCGTGATCCTGATGTGCCTCGCCGAGGCGCTCTTGCGCATTCCCGATGCTGAGACCGCAAACGCCTTCATCGCCGACAAGATTTCCGGCGGCGCGTGGGAAAAGCATCGCGGCCATTCCGACAGCCTTTTTGTCAATGCTTCGACATGGGGCCTGATGCTGACGGGCCGCATCATGCGGCTCAGGGAAGCCAAGGGTGCAAACCCCTTCCAAGCCATGAAGCGGCTCGTCGCGCGTTCGGGCGAGGGGACCATCCGGCTCGCCATTCGCCAGGCCGTACGGCTTCTGGGCGAGCAGTTCGTGCTCGGCTCAACGATCGAGGGTGCACTCTCGCGGTCGCGGGCGTTTGCCGAGAAGGGCTATCGGTTTTCCTACGACATGCTGGGAGAGGCGGCCCGCTCCGAGCAGGACGCGGAACGGTATTTCCAACGCTATATGGTCGCGATCGATGCGATTGGCGCCGATGCCGGGCCACTCGTGACGCCGCATGCGGATGCGATTTTCGACAGGCCGTCGATCTCGGTCAAGCTTTCGGCGCTGCATCCGCGCTTTGAACCCGGCAAGGAACATCGCCTCCGGTCCGAGCTTGCGCCGCTGCTCCTGACGCTGGCGCGTGCGGCGCGGGCGAAGGGCCTCGGTCTGACCGTCGATGCCGAAGAGCAGGACAGGCTCGACGTTACCGCGGATCTTTTCGGCGAAACGCTCTTCAGCCCTCATCTCGAAGGCTGGAACGGCCTCGGTATCGCCGTACAAGCGTACGGGAAGCGGGCCATTCCAATGCTGCGATGGTTGCGGCGTCTCAGCGAGAAGACCGGCAAGCGGATCGCGGTGCGCCTCGTCAAAGGCGCCTACTGGGACAGCGAGATCAAATGGGCGCAGGAGCGCGGATTCGAAGATTATCCGGTGTTTTCGCGGAAACTGCACACGGATGTTTCCTATCTTGCCGCGATGCGCCTGCTGATCTCGGACCCCGTCGCCTTCTATCCGCAGTTTGCGACGCATAACGCGCACACGATCGCTGCGGCGTCCGTTGCGGGCGGTCAGGTGGAATTTGAATATCAGCGGCTGCACGGCATGGGCGAAGCGCTCTACGCGCAGGTTGTTGGCGAGGGCAAGTTTGGGCGGCCGTGCCGGATTTATGCACCGGTCGGCGGGCATGAGGACCTGCTCGGATATCTCGTGCGCCGCCTGCTCGAGAACGGCGCCAACACATCGTTCGTCAACCGGCTGGGCGATGAGGAAATGTCGATTTCCGAAATCATCGCCGATCCCGTCGAGATTGCAGATCGGGAGTTCACCTCGGGCGAGCGCGTGAAGCTAATTCCGCGGCCGCGGGACATTTTCCTACCCGAGCGCAAGAACAGTGCCGGGCTGGCGCTGGTGCAGACGGGCGTGCGCGAAGGACTTCAGGCGGACATCGCAAAAATCTTGAAATCTCCGTTCTTGGCGGGGCCGATCGTCAACGGCACGGTCACGGCGGGCGGAGATTCGGCTGCGATCTCGCTATCGCCGCATGACCATCGCGACCGGATCGGCACGGTGCGGCTGGCGACGCCGCAGCACCTCGAGGATGCGATTTCATCGGCGGTGAATAGCGCGCCGCGCTGGGAGAAGACGGATGCGCCGGAACGCGCGCGTATTCTCGAAGCCGCCGCCGATCTGTTCGAACGGGATCGCGCGGTTCTGATGGCCGCGCTCATTCGCGAAGCCGGGAAGACGCTCGATGCCGCGCATTCGGAGGTTCGTGAGGCGGTCGATTATCTTCGCTACTATGCGATCGAAACGCGCCGCCTGTTTTCTGATCCCGTTTTGCTGAAGGGGCCGACGGGCGAGGAAAATACAATCTCGCTCAGAGGCCGTGGGGTCTTCGGGTGTATTTCGCCCTGGAATTTTCCCATTGCGATTTTTGTCGGTCAGGTCGCCGCGGCGCTCGCGGCCGGAAATGCTGTCGTCGCCAAGCCGGCCGAGCAGGCGCCGATTTCGGGATTCCTTGCGGTCAAGCTTCTGCACGAGGCGGGTGTGCCGCGTGACGCGCTGCATCTCGTGACGGGTGGCGGCAAGCTCGGGGAAGCCATCGTCAAGGACGCACGCATCCAGGGCGTGGCCTTCACGGGCTCCAACGAAACCGCGTGGGCCATTCAGCGGGCGCTGGCAGATCGTCGTGGGCCCATCGTGCCGTTCATCGCCGAGACGGGCGGCATCAACGCCATGATCGCGGATTCATCCGCTCTTCCCGAGCAGGTCGTGCGCGACGCTGTGCGGTCGGCGTTCGACAGCGCCGGTCAGAGATGCTCGGCGGCGCGGGTTCTCTTCGTGCAGGACGACAATGCGCCGCGCATCCGTTCGATGCTGGCGGGTGCCATCGAGGCGCTCGACGTCGGTGATCCTTTCGATTATGCGACCGACATAGGTCCGGTCATCGACGAGGCGGCGCAGGATGCGCTCGAAAGCCATAAGGTCCGGATGCAGCGCGAGGGGCGGGAGATCATCGATCTTGCGATGCCCGAGGCGTGCCGCGCCGGTACGTACGTCACGCCCTCGCTCTATGAGATCGACAGGCTAAGCAAGCTCGACCACGAGGTGTTCGGGCCGATCCTGCATATGATCCGATACGAGCGCGGCAATCTGGAGAAGGTCGTCGCGGCCCTCAATGCCACCGGCTATGGCCTGACACTCGGGCTTCACAGCCGCATCGAGAGCGTTGCCGACTACGTCGCGGAGAATGCCCGCGTCGGCAATCTCTACGTCAACCGCAATCAGATCGGCGCGGTTGTCGGTGTGCAGCCGTTCGGCGGCGAAGGCCTGTCGGGCACCGGTCCCAAGGCTGGTGGGCCGAATTATCTAGCGCGGTTCGCGACCGAGCGGGTGCGGGCCACCGACATCACCGCGACTGGCGGCAACTACACGCTGCTCAGCGGCAAGGCGTGAGTCTTTTGGCGCCTGGCGACCCGCCCGATGGAGCAGGCAGATCGCGCAATTTTACTCGTAAAACGCGTAAAATTTCTTGGCGGCCTCAACGATTTCCCAGGTGCCGGTGAAGCCGGCTGGCGTCACGAAAGCGTCGCCGGCGCGGAAGGTCGCTTCCGATCCATCGTCACCGCGCACGATGATGACACCTTCGAGGAGGTGGCAGAATTCGCTTTCGGTGAAAACCACGCGCCACGTTCCTGGCTGACCGCTCCAAATGCCGCTGTTGAAGCGGCCGTCGGGGCTCTGGAACAGGTTTTGTGCGGATTGAACCGGATCGCCGGAGACGATGCGGTCTCCCGCAGGCCGATAGACATCGGCGGCGGGCAGGGCGCCCTGGAAGAGGACGAGCCTCGGAAATTCTGGATTCGCGGTCACGTGGGAACCTTGGTCGAAGGGTTGCACGCGATGGTACGACTTGCCTGCTTCGGCCGGCAAGTCCGTCGGTCGCCCCGCCTTTTCAGTCGCCAGCCATCACGAATCAGTCGCCAGCCATCACGAAGCAATCGACGGCCTGACGGCGCAGGGCGTTGCAGGTCGATGTCGCGTGGTTGGCGTCAAACCCCGTAAAGCGGGCGCGATAGACCTGCTGGCCGCCCTTCATCGTGGGGTTCGTGACCGTGGAGACACCGGCCAGAAGCTTGCCGGCGCGTCCCTGGACGTCCGTCAAGGCGCGCTGGGCATCGTTGACCGAGCCATAGGCGCCGATCTGGACTGCGTAGTGGCCACCGGACGTCTTGCTCGCGTTTCGTGTGCCTTGGGCGGATGCCATGTGAATGGCGTTTGCCTGGGCGCCAAGCGTCGATGGCGGCATGCCGCGGATCACGGGTGCCGAATGCGACGACGCGCTCTTGATCTTCGGCGGCTTCGTCCGAGGAGCGGGCTCCGGTGTGGCGACCGGTGCGGGGGCTGCGAGTGGCGCAGCATCGGAGGTGCCAAGCATAGCCACCTGCTGGCCAGCGTGAGCCCGGTTTGATGAGGTTCCGCTCGCCGTGCCATCAGACGCTCCCAAATTCGGCGGGGCGAACGGGCGAAGCGTGATGTCCTCAGCCGGTGCATTTTGACTGCGTGCGTCGGCCACACGCGCCAAGTCCGACTTCGACGGCGTGCCCTGGGATGGTGGCGGCGTGCGGTTGGGCGCGCGATCCGACGCTTCCATGTCTGTCGTTTCCTCCGGCGAAACCGTGCTCGGGCGCGCCTTCGGTACGATGGGAACGGCGCGGACCTTGAAGATTTGGACCGGTGTTTCGGGATCTACGGCAGCGCGTTCGGCTGGCTGTGGGGCGCTGGGTTGAGGCGACGGGCGTGCAGCCTCGGCAACCTGGAGCGGCTTCGGTTTCCGCGCCGCCGGACGTTCGGCGACTTTCGGCTCAGTCTTCAATCGCGCGAGAAGCGTCGGCTTGCGGGTTTTGACGGAAGAGGCGCGGGACGCCATCCGCGTCAGAAGAACGCGCATTTCGGCGTTCCGCTCGGCTGCCGTATCACCGCCGAAGACGACGCCGATGAGGTGATGATCGCCACGGCGCCACGACGTCACGAGATTGAAGCCGGAGGCGCGGGTGTAGCCCGTCTTGATACCATCGATGCCGGCAAAATTATTCAGCATCGTATTGTGATTGCGGAAGTTTTTTCCGCCATACGCGAACGTGCGGGTGGCGAAGAGCGGGTAATAGCTCGGAAAATCGTCCTGCAGGTGCAGCGCCAGCGTCGCCATATCGCGCGCGGTCGTGACTTGGTCGTCGTTCGGGAGGCCCGAGGCATTCTCGAAATGCGTTTTCGACATGCCGATCTCGCGGGCGCGCGCATTCATCAGGCGGACGAAATTGGCTTCGGAGCCGCCGACCCTCTCGGCGAGCGCAACCGCGATGTCGTTGGCAGACTTCGTGATGACCGCCATGATGGCGTCCGAGACCGAGATTTGGTCGCCCGGATCGAGATCGAGCTTCGAGGGGGCGGCGCCAGCCGCGGCCTCGGAAATTGTCAGCCTGTCGGTCATCTTCAAGCGCCCCGACTGGAGCGTCTCGAAGGTCAAATAGAGCGTCATCATCTTGGTGAGGGACGCGGGATGGCGGAGCGCGTCGCCCTCGGACTGGTGGAGGACGGAGCCCGTATTGGCATCCAGGATCAGGGCCGCATGGCGGTCTTTCCCGGCGCTCGCGCTTCCGAGAAAAACACCGAACACAACTGCAAAAGCCGGCGCATAGGCCAATACTCGTCGAAACAAGACGCTATTTCCCTCTGCCCGCCCATATTGAGCGGTTGCTTTACCAACGCATTCTCGCGAGTTGGCCTGATTGGGCCCCCGTGAGCGGCCCCGCAATCAATCTTCGAAAGCAGAGCATTGTTTTTGGGCACCTTTTGGGCGCCGATTTCCCGGCGCCGGCAGATGACCCGATGAGTCTATGGCCGGAGGGCTGCAGTAGGGTTAAGCAACACGGTAAAAATACGCTCTCGCCGTGTCTCAATTTCGCTCGCTAAGGTGATAGCAGCAGGGCAATCTTGGTGCGGGCGCTTTTCACGGGCTCGTATGGGTTCGACGCCGAGCAGGGTGCGGGGTGGGCAGAGCTTGGATATCTATGTTCTGTTGAAAGGAGCGTGTTTGCAGGAACCTCGAAGGGCTTTCGTCATTCATTGTTGGGAATGCCAAATGCGACACACCGCTCGTTCTATTTTTTGCTCACCAGCCTGCCTATATTACGGACTTGATGGACACGGGTGTTAGCTTGAACATTTGGCGCGAAAGACAGGTGCCCCGCCGGGCACGCATTTGGGGAAGCGGGCGTTACCTTTCTGCCTCCAACATTCCCCTGTTGCGGGATAGCTTTGAGACATCCGATGGATTCGGGTTTTCCCCGAGGCACGCGATGATGACGGCGCAGAGTATTCGCTCGTTGGCGGCTGACCTTATGGCCGCAAGCAACGACCCGCCCGACGGGCCGCGTCGCGACAATGGCGACGGCGAGTCGAAAACAGGTATTGTTACAAAGACCCGTCCCAAAACGAAGAAGCCGAACCTATATAAGGTTCTTCTGCTGAACGACGACTTCACGCCGATGGAGTTCGTCGTTCTCGTGCTGCAACGCTTCTTCAACAAGGGACAAGAGGATGCGACCCGCATCATGCTTCACGTCCACCACAAAGGAGTCGGTATTTGCGGCGTCTATACGTACGAGGTCGCTGAAACAAAGGTGACCCAGGTCATGGACTTTTCCCGGCAGCATGGCCATCCTCTACAATGCACCATGGAGAAAGAGTAGGACTCGATTGACATCGCTCTCCAAAAATCTCGAAGCCTCCCTGCACCGCGCTGTGCAGTATGCAAACGTTCGCCACCACGAGTTTGCGACGCTTGAGCATTTGCTGCTCGCGCTCGTCGACGATCGTGATGCTGCTGCCGTTATGCGGGCCTGTTCCGTCGACATCGAGCAATTGCGTGCCCGGTTGATCGAATACCTCGACACCGAGCTCAAGCCGATCGTGTCCAAATCAGCGCGCGACGCCCACCCCACGAACTCGTTCCAGCGGGTCGTGCAGAGGGCGATCGTTCATGTCCAGACGTCGGGCCGGGAGGAGGTTACGGGTGCCAACGTGCTCGTCGGCATCTTCTCGGAACGCGAAAGTCACGCGGCGTATTTCCTGCAAGAGCAGGAAATGACACGCTTCGACGCCGTTCAGTACATTGCTCATGGGATTGCAAAGCGGCCCGGCATGTTCGAGCCGCGTACGGTTCGTGGAGTCGATGAGGACGTGAACGCAACCGAGGGTGAAGAGAAAAAGCCGGGCGATGCGCTGAACACGTATTGCGTGAACCTCAACAAGAAAGCGCGCGACGGCAAGATCGATCCGTTGATCGGCCGCGAGCAAGAGGTGATGCGAACGGTGCAGGTGCTTTGCCGGCGCCAGAAGAACAATCCGCTGTTCGTCGGCGATCCGGGCGTCGGTAAAACCGCTATTGCGGAGGGTCTGGCGCGCAAGATCGTCGCCGGTCAGGTGCCTGACGTGCTCAAGGGCGCGACGATCTTCGCGCTCGACATGGGCGCGCTGCTCGCCGGAACTCGCTATCGCGGCGATTTCGAAGAGCGGCTGAAGGCCGTGATGAAGGAAGTCGAGGCGTTCCCCGGCGCGGTTCTCTTTATCGATGAGATCCACACCGTGATCGGCGCGGGGGCGACTTCAGGCGGAGCCATGGACGCTTCGAACCTGTTGAAGCCGGCGCTGCAGTCGGGAACGCTCCGCTGCATCGGTTCGACCACGTACAAGGAGTATAGGCAGCACTTCGAGAAGGACCGCGCGCTCGTGCGCCGGTTCCAGAAGATCGATGTGAAGGAGCCGACCGTCGAGGATGCGATCGAGATCCTCAAGGGCCTGAAGTCGGTGTTCGAGGATTATCACAAGATCAAGTACACGAACGAAGCCATCAAGGCGGCGGTCGAGTTGTCGGCACGGTACATCCACGACCGGAAGCTTCCGGACAAGGCGATCGACGTGATCGACGAGACGGGCGCTTCGCAGATGCTGGTGCCGGAAAGCAAGCGGAAGAAGAAGATCACCACGAAGGAGATCGAGGCGACCGTTGCCGTCATGGCGCGCATTCCGCCGAAGACCGTCACGAAGAGTGATGCCGAAGTCATTGCGCATATCGGTCGCGATCTGAAGCGGCTGGTGTTCGGCCAGGACAAGGCCATCGAAGCTCTTTCGAGCGCGATCAAGCTGGCGCGTGCCGGTTTGCGCGAGCCCGAGAAGCCGATCGGCTGCTATCTGTTCTCCGGTCCGACGGGCGTCGGCAAAACCGAGGTTGCCAAGCAACTCGCCAACCTGATGGGCGTCGAGCTGTTGCGCTTCGACATGTCGGAATACATGGAGAAGCACACGGTCTCGCGTCTGATCGGCGCGCCTCCGGGCTATGTCGGGTTCGATCAGGGTGGCCTGCTGACCGATGGTATCGATCAGCATCCGCATTGCGTGCTGCTGCTCGACGAAATCGAGAAGGCGCATCCGGATCTGTTCAACATCCTCTTGCAGGTGATGGACCACGGCAAGCTCACGGACCATAACGGCAAGTCGGTCGATTTCCGCAACGTCGTTCTCATCATGACGACGAATGCGGGCGCGTCCGACATGGCCAGGCCGCCGATGGGCTTCAACCGCACCAAGCGGGAAGGAGAGGATTCGGAGGCGGTGACCAAGCTGTTCACGCCGGAGTTCCGCAACCGTCTTGACGCCATCGTGCCGTTCGCGGGCCTCTCGCCCGAGATCATCGCGCAGGTCGTCGAGAAGTTCATCTTCCAGCTCGAGGCGCAACTCGCCGATCGCGGCGTTACGATCGAGCTCTCGGATGAGGCGACGCGGTGGCTTGCAGAGAAGGGTTACGATGAGAAGTTCGGCGCCCGGCCGTTGGCTCGCGTGATCCAGGAATACATCAAGAAGCCGCTCGCCGAGGAACTGCTGTTCGGCAAGCTCGAGAACGGCGGAACGGTGAAGGTTCTCGTTTCCGGCAAAGGCCCTGACCGGGCTTTGGCTTTCGACTTCCTGCCGCTTGATCCTTCCAAGAAGGTCAAAACACCGGAAGACGAAGAGACGGACGACGAAGATCTTCCGCAGCCGGTTCTGGCCGATGCGACGCCGAAGAAGGCGTTGCCCGGTCCGAAGGAGAAGGGCGAGAAGTCCAACGGCTCCGGTGCGGTGCCAAGCGTGCCGCGCAAGAAGAAAGAAGAGTAAAGTTCAGCGGCACGGCCTTCGGGTCGTGCCGTTTCTCTATGCGTTGACGAGACCGTAATGATGGCCTCGCGGCCAGCGTGGTTGCATGATCTGGCTTGCCGTTTTGCTGCTTTCGGGGATTTTCGGCTGGTACGGAGCGGGCTGGTATGCGCCTGCCGCGATCGGCGTTCTGGTTGGGCTGGTCATCGCGATCGATGGCATCGCTGCCGATGAATTCAACGCGGCCACGGTCTGGAGGCTCGCGATCATTATCGCCGCAGGCTTCCTCGTATGGGGTGCCAGTCGTGCCCTGAGACGTTACCTCACGATTGCCGGATAGCCCCCGTCGATCGGCGAAGGTTTCAACCGGATGTTCGGTGCGACAGACGTGCGACGGGCTAGCCTTTCAGGTGGCTGCAGTTTCGTGTATGTGCCGAAAGCCAATGATCCATCCATCTCCGAAAAATCGATAGAAAGCACGGGCGAATGGGCGAAGATCTTTCCCAGTGGGCGCGCCGCCCGCGTCCCGCGCCTGTTGTCATGGACGGTCGCTACACGCGGCTGGAGCCGCTAGATCCAGCACGGCACGGCGATGCCTTGTTCGAGCAGTCGACCGCGCAAGGGGCCGAAGAGCGCTTTCGCTATCTCTTTGAACCGCCGCCCGCAACACGCGTCGACTTGCAGCCATGGCTCGATACGATGTCGCAAAGCCAAGACCCAATGTTCTGGTCGGTGGTCGATAAGACAAGCGGCCGCGCCGTTGGGCGGCAGGCGTTGATGCGCATCGAACCGGCCCATGGCGTTATCGAGATCGGATCGATCCTTTGGGGTCCGGCGATTGCGCGCACGCGCGTCGCGACTGAAGCGCTCTACCTCTTCGCGGCGCATGTCTTCGAGGATCTTGGCTATCGCCGTTTTGAGTGGAAATGTCACAATGATAACGAGCCATCCAAGCGCGCGGCGCGCCGCTTCGGCTTCACCTATGAGGGCCTGTTCCGTCAGCACATGGTGGCCAAAGGAGCCAACCGCGACACCGCCTGGTTCTCGATGCTGGACAAGGAATGGCCGTCGCTTAAAGCCGCTTACGAGGCTTGGCTGGCGCCGGAAAATTTTGACGAGGCTGGACGGCAGAAGGTGCGATTGATGGCTGCCGCCGCACTCGGATAAAGGCGAACGCCTGCTTGGCGAAAAGTCGACAATCTCGGCGTAGGGTTTTTTTTAGGCTAGCGCAGCTTTCAGCTTCTCGGCGTTCGCGGCCAGCACCGAGCCCTCTTCCATATTTCGAGCGTGCAAATTGAGCGGCTTTCCCTCGAAACGGGGAATGATGTGGAAATGCAGGTGGAAGACGGTCTGGCCGCCTGCGGGCTCATTGAATTGTGCGATGCTGATGCCGTCCGCCGCGAAGGCGGCTTTTGCGGCGGTCGCCACCTTCTGCACGAGCGGGATGACCTTGGCGAGCACGGCCGGGTCGGCGTCCAGAAGATTGCGCGATGGGACCTTGGGAACGACCAACACGTGGCCGGGCGACTGGGGCATCACATCCATGAAGACGATCGCATCGGCATCCTCGTAGACTTTGTGGCACGGAATTTCGCCGCGCAGGATCTTCGCGAAGATGTTGTTTGCGTCGTACGCCATGATGTTCCACCTAGCTGAACCCGCAGCGACCGCTCGCTCGGCGCCGCTTCAGGCCTCGTCTTTGCGATAGGGGCCCATCTCGGTCAAGTCGGCATTGAACCGGGATATGGCTTCGCGCTCCTGTTTGAGAAAACGCTCCACGGCTCGTTCCAGGGCCGGGTCGGCGAGCCAATGCGCCGAGTATGTTGCGACCGGAAGATAGCCACGCGCGAGCTTGTGCTCGCCTTGTGCGCCAGCTTCGACGCGCGGAAGCCCGTGCGCGATAGCGTACTCGATCGCCTGATAGTAGCAGACCTCGAAGTGCAACGCCGGATGGTGCTCTGTGGCGCCCCAATAGCGGCCGTAAAGGCAGTCGCCGCCGATGAGGTTCAAGGCGCCGGCGATATAGCGTCCGTGCCGCTTCGCGAAGACCAAGAGACAGCGCTCGGCCATCGCTTGACCGAGCAGCGAGAAGAACGTGCGGTTGAGATAGGGCCTGCCCCACTTGCGGTTTCCGGTGTCCATGTAGAACGCGAACATCGCATCCCAATGGGCCTCGCCGATGCCTCTCCCGGCTACGTGCTCAATCTCGATGCCGGGCGACAGGGCCGCTTGCCGTTCTTTTCGGATTGCCTTCCGCTTACGTGACGCCAAACTCGCCAGAAAGTCGTCGAAAGAGGTGTAGGCCTGGTTCTGCCAATGGAACTGCTGCCCGATCCGCGTGTGGAAGCCCAGTGCGCGCAGGCGTTCGGCGACCTCTTCCTTCAGAAATGTCATGTGCACTGACGAAAGGCCGCCGAGGCGCGCGGCCTCGATTGCGGCCGCCGCCATCAATTGCTCGTCGGCGTAGGAGGTCGCGCCCGGCTTCACGAGAAGGCGCGGACCGGGGACGGGTGTAAACGGCACCGCGATCTGCAGCTTCGGATAATAGCGTCCACCTGCCTGGGCGTAGGCGTCGGCCCATCCGTGGTCGAAGACGTATTCGCCCTGACTATGTGATTTGAGATAAGCGGGAGCCGCCGCAGCGATTGCACCGTTCTCATCCTCGAGAATGAGGTGGCGCGGCAGCCAGCCACTCTTGCTGCCGACCGCGTGCGACTCTTCCAACGCGTTCAGAAAGGCGTGTGAGACAAACGGATTGAATTCTGCGGGATCGGGATTGGCGCAAGCATCCCATTGCTCCGCATCGACCAATGCGATCGACGGCGCAAGTTTCACCGTTGTCTCGGAAGATATCGGCATCGTTCCCGTTGCTGCGAGAGCCTTAGTTTACGCAACTCCTTCGCGAGGACCAAATCACCTTAGACAAGGCAGGTCCGCGTTGCGTGCGGTGATCCGAAGTTATCGTTAAGGGCGAAAGCCTTCGAAGATCATGGCGTCGGCGCAGGCGGCAGCGATGCGGCGCTGTTTCGGTGTTCGTACCGTCCACGTGAAAAGCGGAAGACCGGAAACGTGGCGCACGTATTCGGTGACCGGAGTGGGCAGGGCATCGACTTGATACGCATAGAAATGAGGCGCAACAGAGCCGGCCTCGAGCAGATTGCGGAGGGCCGAAGCGCGTTTCCTGTTGATCTTGCGCGACCACCAACCGGCGCCCGTGAAGCTTCCCGAAACAATGCCGCGCGGAATTTCGGGTGCCAAGTCTCGTACTGTCGCCATCACATCCGGATCGAACGACATCAGAGCCGCGGGGCCACGATATTCCGAGACCAGCATCGCGACGTTGGAGAGAAAATCGCGATCCGGCGGATCCCATTCGCTTTTGATTTCGATAAGCAGCGGCACGCGGCCGCCGACGAGATCGAGAAGGCCCGCGAGCGTCAAGATCTGGGCTCCTCCGATGCGATGGCGAAGTGTTCGGAGGTCGCGTTCCCTGACGGCTGCGAGGGGGCCACGTCCGTCGACGAGCCGGTTCAACGTTTCATCGTGAAAGACGACCGGAATGCCACCTTTGATCGGCCGTACGTCGCATTCGATGCCGTAGCCGGCGTCGATCGCCGCCTCGAAGGCGTGCCCCGTATTCTCGATGATGCCGCGTTTCGCGTCGTGCAGTCCGCGGTGTGCGATCGGTCGGAGGAAAGCTGCACGATCGAGCATGGCGTCAGCGAATTTTCAGGATGGCATCAATCTCGACACAGGTGCCAAGCGGAAGGCTCGAAACGCCGACGGCGGATCGCGTGTGACGGCCGGCATCGCCCAAAACCGCGACGAGAAGATCGGATGCGCCGTTGATGATTTTCGGATGATCGGCAAATTCCGGTGTCGAGGCGACGAAGCCCGTCAGCCTCAAGACCTGGACGATGCGTTCGAGGTCGCCAAGGGCCGCCTTCGCCTGTGCCAGCAAGCTCAGCGCCGAGGCTTTCGCAGCAGCTTGTCCCTGTTCAATCGAGACACCCGCGCCGAGGAGGCCTGTCAGCACCTGGCCGGAGGCGTCCTTGGCGATCTGCCCGGAAATGAAAAGCCGGTCCCCGGAGATGAGAAAAGGCACGTAATTGGCGACGGGTTGGGGGGCGTCCGGCAGTTTAAGCCCCAATTGGGAAAGCCTTTGCTCGACTGTTGTCATCGTTATGATTACCTGTAGCTGGAATTCCGGTACAGCATGTGCCGTGCTGACGCCTCTTTGCAATGCTTTATCTGCGAACTAGACTGCTTTCGACGTAAGTATATCCAGCCGGAAAGCGAGTAAGCCAATGACCATGCGGAAGGGCTCTGCCACGTTCGCGCTTCTCGTCCTCGCAGGTCTAATGCCTGTCCAACCGGCAGCCGCGGCTGATACCATTGCGTTTGCCCCGCATCGCGCCGTCTACGAGCTTTCGATGGGAAACTCGACTGCGGGCTCCGGCGTAACGGGCGTAACCGGCAGGATGGTTTACGAGCTGAACGGTTCGTCCTGCGATGGCTATACGCAGAACATGCGTTTCGTGACGGTGATGACCAACCAGGAAGGGACTGAGACGCTGAGCGATCTCAGAAACTCGAGTTGGGAGGAAGCGGACGCGAAGAAACTCAGATTTTCCTCAACGCAATATCAAAACGACAAACTTGCCGACACGAGCCAAGGGGATGCGGCGCGCACGAAGGGCGCAACGCCTGTCGTCGGGGTTGATCTCGTGAAGCCTGCGAAGAAGCGCGTGTCGTTGCCTCAGGATATCTACTTTCCGATGCAACACGCTTTGACGCTGGTGCAGGCGGCCAAGAGCGGCGTGAAGACGTTTACTGCGAACCTTTACGATGGGTCGGAGCAGGGCGAGAAATACTACCTGACCAACACGGTTATCGGCAAAAAGTACGAGCAGAACACCAAGGCCGTGCCAGCTTCGTTCAAGGGGGCCGATGCGCTCGCCACCGTCGATTCCTGGCCGATGATGATCAGTTATTTCGAAGCCGGCAAGGATAAGAACGATCAAACGCCTTCTTACGAATTGTCTTTCCGCTATTTCGAGAATGGCGTCACGAGCGATTTGAATATCGATTATGGTGAGTTTTCGATCCGCGGCCAATTGAAGGAGCTGACGTTGCTGGCTCCCGGCAAATGTCCGGATACGAAGGCCGTGCACTAGCCGCGCCCGATTGCCTCTCAGCGGTACGAGGCGGTTATCAGAATTCCGATCCCGCCAGCAAATGATGGGCTGGGCCCATTAACGCAGGATCGACGCCGGCTTCCTGGCAGAACGACAGCAAAAGTCCTTCGTCGGAAAGAATATATTCGAACGTCGCAGACTGAAGCTCGCGAGAATTGGCAACGTTCCGAAGGTCGTCAGGCGTAATTCCTGTCAGTGCGAGAAAACGCGAACTCTGCGTTGAATCTGCGAGGAGAAAAGCCAGTACCTGCAACGCTAGCGCTTCGGCATCGTCCTTGGACAGGGGCTTTGATCGAGACCGAAGCATGACAGTTCCTATGGGTTAGCTGACGTTAACTGTTGGTTACTGCTTTCGAGGCAAAGATGACCCAAGGTTTAGCCGAGAATCGGTGCACAACGACCGCGATGGAGAGCAGGCGGTTCTATGACGTATCAGGAATCCGGAACGAACGTCGAGCGTCGCGTGCCTGAAATGCGACCCACGACGCGTTCTGTCCTAATCGTCGAGGACAACGAGCTCAACATGAAGCTCTTCAACGATCTCCTCGTTGCCCACGGCTACAAGACGATACAGACGAGGAACGGTTTCGACGCGCTTGAGCTGGCGCGCAAGCACCGTCCTGATCTCATCTTGATGGACATCCAGTTGCCCGAGGTTTCCGGTCTCGAGGTGACGCGATGGCTGAAGGACGATGACAGTCTCCGTGAAATTCCGATCGTCGCCGTAACGGCCTTCGCAATGAAGGGAGACGAGGAGAGGATACGGTCAGGTGGCTGCGAGGCGTACATTTCGAAACCGATTTCAGTGATGGCGTTTCTCGAAACCGTTCGAAAGTTCATCGGCCCGTCTAAGTAGCTCGTCTCGCAGATTTGTGATCCATGACAGCCCGCGTTCTCGTCGTCGACGATATTCTTGCCAACGTGAAGCTTCTCGAAGCGAGGCTGCAGGCGGAGTATTTCGAAGTTCTGACCGCTAATTGCGGACAGCAGGCGCTCAACATTCTGGAACGCGAAAGCATCGACGTCGTGCTGCTCGACGTGATGATGCCGGGCATGGACGGGTTTGAAGTCTGCCGCCGGATCAAGGGCAGCCACGCTACACATCACATTCCGGTCGTGATGGTGACGGCGCTCGATCAGCCTTCGGACAAGGTTCTCGGTCTCGAAAGCGGCGCCGACGATTTTCTCACGAAACCCGTCGACGATATCGCGCTCGTCACGCGCGTGAAAAATCTCGCCCGTCTCAAGATGCTGAACGACGAGATGATCATGCGTGCGTCGACCGGCAAGGATATGGGCATTCCGGACGACGGTTCGCTCGCGCGGGCGCTTTCGGCGCGTTCGGGCCGGGTGATGCTGGTCGACGACCATCCGAGATCGGCGGCGCGACTTCTCGAAGTGTTATCGAAGGTCAACGACACCTACGCGGAGCGGGATGCGCAAACGGCGCTGGTGCGGCTCGCAGACGGCAATTTCGACCTTCTTATCGTGAGCCTGTCGTTGCAGGGCTCCGACGGCTTGAGGCTTTGCTCGCAGGTGCGTTCGCTCGAGCGCACGCGGCACTTGCCCGTCATCATGCTGGTCGAGCCTGGAGACGAGGCGCGGTTGCTTCGCGGCCTCGATATGGGCGTCAACGATTACCTCATGCGCCCGATCGACCGGCACGAACTGCTGGCGCGCGTGAAGACACAGATCAAGCGTAAGCGGCATTCCGACTTTCTTCGCCATCGCCTGGCCGAAAGCGTGGAGCAGGCGATTACCGATTCACTCACCGGCCTGCACAATCGCCGCTACATGGAAGGCCATCTGAAGACACTCGTTTCCGAAGCGATCCGCACGGGGCGAAGTTTATCGATGCTTGTTGCGGACATCGACCATTTCAAGAACGTGAACGATACCTACGGTCATGACGTCGGCGATGCGGTGCTCAGGGAGTTTTCAGTTCGGCTTCGCCGGAATACGCGCGGCATTGACTTGGCGTGCCGGCTCGGCGGCGAGGAGTTCGTCATCATCATGCCGGACACCGACCTGACGCATGCGTATCAAGTCGGTGAGCGATTGCGTGCGTGCGTGGCGTCCGATGAATTCGCGATTGGCGACGGCCGGCATATCCGCATCACTGCGAGCGTTGGGCTCGGCACGCTGGAAAGTCCTGACGACACGCCGGAGACGATCTTCAAACGTGCGGATTGCGCGCTCTACGTCGCCAAGCGGCGGGGGAGAAACCGGGTCGTCGCGGACGCTGCGTAGCTGCGTCTTTCGGGACGGTGAGGTCGTTGCCGCCGAGCAATTGTGCGCATGCAACGTAGTCGCCGTTGCATATCGGAGACAAATTTTCGCAATTTTTTCGGGTGTTTAGTTTGAAGCCGGGGCACTGCGGCTTCGCTCGAATCGTTGCCCTGACGACACAGTAAAGCAGTTGTTGCTTTCCGCAGCGTATTCTGGCACCAATTTGAGCACTGAATTGGGGATACTAAGGAAATTACGTCGGGTTTAAGGGTCGCGCCGCCTGCGAGTTTGCTATGGGCTGCGACCTTGGGAATCCCGCGCTATTGGGCCCGCCGCATAGCCTGATAGAGTGGGTATGATCGAACCGAGCGACCACAAGAGTGGCCTCCTCGAACGGTTGCAGAGGGTCGATCGCGAAGCTGGGAGAGGAACAACGCCCTCTTTGAACCTCGCCCGGTCGTGGCCAGGGTCGTGAAGCTGTCTCGGAACGATTTACCCCGCTGCCGAGTTTGCTTTAGGCCCTGGCCGCTTTCAGCCAAGGCCTTCATCACATTCGATTCTATCAAAAACAAACCAGCGTAAGCCGGGCGAGTTACGCCGCTTACTTGATCTTGGTTTCTTTGAATTCGACGTGCTTGCGTGCGACGGGATCGTACTTCTTGAACACAAGCTTTTCCGTCGACGTACGCGGGTTCTTCTTCGTGACGTAGAAGAAGCCGGTGCCGGCCGATGAGAGCAATTTGATTTTTTGTGTAACGGGCTTCGCCATGGGTCCTGGCCTTAAGAGAAAGCGCCAATGTAACCTTGGCGAGGAAGCGCGCAACATACGCGCGAACTTTGCCGTGTCAAGGCGCCGGAGGTGCGACCTTACAGGATATCAAATCACGGCGATAGGCCGACCCGGCTGAATAATAAAAGGGCAGAAGTTCGCTCAGGCCGGTAATTTCAGGGTCGTTCATAAGAAGCGCTACGACATCATCGAGAATAAGCTTCGTAATGCGTGGCAGATCGAGTCCGGCGGCTTCAGAAAACGTAAACCATGCGAGATCGAGCAGCTCGCCATCGGGCAGCGTCGATTTTCCGGATACCGCTTTCGCCTTCGTCACGAAGAACCATGTGTCGTAGCGGCGGACGCGTCCGGGCGGCGTAATTGCGCGCGCAAAGGGGAGGAGTGCTTCCGGGGCTGGACAATGGCCTGACGCGGCGAACGCCTCCCAGGTTGCGCTCTGGTCGAGGAACGGGGCATTCCCGCCGACGATAAGGCCCGTCTCCTCGCAGAGCTCGCGAACGGCGGCGAGGGCAAACGGCTTGATCTCGTGGGCGAGGTCCGCCGGCATGAAGCCCCCGCCGAAATGATTTGCGAGCGCACGATCATCGTCTTCCACGCGACCGCCAGGGAAGACCCATTTGTCAGGCAGAAAGACTTGGCTCGCATGACGGCGGCCCATAAGCACCGTCGGCTCCGACCCCGTTGTGTCGACGACGACGAGGCACGCCGCGTCGCGTATAGGGGTTTCCGTCGGTTGCCCGTCTATTGCTTCGGACATCGCGCGAACTGTCAGGATGACGGGCCGGAGGATGGTGGAGGAAATTCTTCCGGCAGATCTTCTTTTGGATCGCCGAAGCCATGCATCCGAAGGGCCCATTGATAGCCGATCAACGATCCCTTGACGCGCGGCAAGAGCCAGAGGCTGAGCAGGATCAACGTGGGCAACCAGATCGCCAGCTGAACCCAAGTTGGGGGCGAGTACAATCTTTCGAGGATGAGGATGCCGCCGACGACGACGTGCGCCGTTATCGTCATCACGAAATAGGGCGGGGCATCGTCGGCCCGCTGATGGAAAAGCTCGGCCGCGCAAACCGGGCAGAGGTCATTCACCTTCAGATATTTGCCATAAAGCTTTCCCTCACCGCACTGCGGACACTTCTCGCGCCAGCCACGGCCCATTGCCTGCCAGACATTTCGATCTGCGCCATCGTCCGAGACGGGAATATTTTGGGCCGTGTCGAGCATAGACATGTGATGGGCCGTCGGAGCGTCAGGGTCAAGTCGCGCGACACTTCTGCGGCGTTATCGACTCCGGCTTCGAAACTTATTGCCGGGCTTTCGCTGGCGATTGCGGCTTGCGAGCGCCTTCGAGCCGAAATTGCCCTTTGACGGTTCGGTAAGCATTTCAAATCGCAAGGCGCCCGCCGAAGGAATCGCCTCGAGCAATCGCACCTCTACCGCATCGCCTAGACGATAGCCGGTTCCGGTGCGTGCGCCGACCAAAGCGTGGGCTGCTTCGACGTGATGGTAGTAGTCGTTGCCGAGGCTTCCGATCGGAATGAAGCCATCGGCCCCGGTATCCTTGAGCTTTACGAATAGCCCCGATCGCGTGACGCCGGCGATGCGGCCGTGGAATGTCGCGCCGACCTTATCCGCAAGGTGAGCGGCGATCAGACGATCTGTCGTTTCGCGTTCAGCCGACATGGCGCGGCGTTCAGTGTCGGAGATCGCTTTCGCGATGCTGGCGAGGCGCGGGATTTCGTCGTCGCTCAGCCCATCGGGGCCAAGACCGAGCGCGCGGATCAAGGCGCGATGCACGATCAGATCGGCGTAGCGGCGGATTGGCGATGTGAAGTGTGCGTAGCGGACGAGGTTCAATCCGAAATGTCCGATGTTCTTCGGATTATATTCGGCCTGCGACTGAGAACGCAGGATCACCTCGTTGATGAGATCGGGAACGGGTAAGTCCTTCGCCTGTTCGAGCACACGATTGAACGCTTCGGGCTTCAGTGCGCCGGCGTGAGGGACTTTCATGTCGAGCGTTTCGAGAAAATCTCTCAGTCCCTTCAACTTCTCCGGGCTCGGTGCATCGTGGATGCGATAGACGAGGGGAAGGCGCTTTTCCTCGAGCGTTTCGGCGGCGGCGACGTTCGCCTGAATCATGAACTCTTCGATCAGGCGATGCGCTTCGAGCCGCTGAGGCGTGACCACGCGATCGACTTTGCCTGCTGCATCGAGAAGAATCTTGCGCTCGGGCAGGTCGAGGTCGAGTGGGCCACGCTTGTCGCGCGCTCTCGCAACGGCCCTGTAAGCCTCCCACAGTGGCTTCAGCGCGCTTTCCATCAGCGGCTGGCATTTGTCCGAGACGTTGCCGTCGATGGCGGCCTGCGCTTCCTGATAGGAAAGCTTGGCGGCCGATTTCATCATCGCGCGAATGAACGTGTGGCCGCGCTTTTCGCCGTGCTTGTCGAACACCATGCGGACAGCGAGGCAGGGCCGCTCTTCCAGCTCGCGCAGCGAGCAGAGATCGTTCGATATTTTTTCCGGAAGCATCGGCACGACGCGATCCGGAAAATAAACCGAGTTGCCGCGGAGCTGCGCTTCGCGGTCGAGTTTCGAGCCGGGGCGGATGTAGTGTGCAACGTCGGCGATGGCGACCGTAACAATGAAGCCGCCCGAATTCTTTCCATCGGTGTCTGGAACCGCGTGCACGGCATCGTCATGATCGCGGGCGTCGATGGGATCGATCGTCAGAAGCGGGATGTCGCGAAGATCCGTCCGGCCCTTCATCGTCGGGGGCGGCAGCGTCTCGCATTCCTGAATGACTGATTCCGGGAAGTCCTCGGGGATGCCGTGCGCATGGATGGCGATCAGCGAGATCTTGCGCTGGTCGTCGGGATTGCCGAGACTTTCGACGATCTCGGCGCGGGGCGTCGCGAAGCGTCCGCGGCGGTTCAATTGAAAGCGGACGAGATCGCCGTCGCTGGCATCGCCTGCGTCGTCCGGCAGGATTTGCCAGCTCTTCAATTCCTTGCGGTCGATCGGCTCGATGGTGCCGCCGCCGCGCTTCGAGGCGCGATAGATTCCAAGAAGCCTGCGCTTTTCGCGCGGCAGTTTTTTGATAGGGGTCGCTTCGTACTGCGCGCTTCCACTGCCGCGCGGCAGTTTTTCTAGGCGGGCGAGAACGTGATCGCCGATGCCGATTTCGACGTCGCGACCGCCGCCCGCGACGATGCGAACGAGCGGACGCTTGCCGTCGTCCGCTTCCCAATGAAGTGGCTTGGCGATGAGATCGCCGTCGTCGTCGCGGCCGGTGACTTCGAGTGTCGTCGTGGGTGGAAGCTTGCCCTTCTCGCGGAGGTGCTTCTTATCGCCTGCGAGCGTGCCTTCTTCCGACATTTCGGCGAGCAGGCGTTTCAACGCGATCCGCGCGCCACCCGTCACGCCGAAGGCGCGCGCAATCTCACGTTTTCCTGCCTTGCCTTGAGCAGAGCTCAGATATTCGAGGATCTGCTCTTTGCTCGGAAGTCCGCCGTTTGCCGGAGCGCGCGTCACGTTCGATTTGCGGGCCACCTGGCGCCTCGTTTTTGCCGTCAGGCCTTGGCCCGGGCGAGTTTCTTTGCGGGAGCGGCGGCCTTCGCCGGCTTTTTGGCCGCCGCAGGCTTCGATGCCTTGCGTTCGGCAGGTGCCGCGGCTGCGCTTTTAGCAGGTTTTTCTGCTGTTGCGGCCTTCGCGGCCTTTGCCGGTTTCGCGGCTTTCGGCTTCGCGGAGCGCGCGGCCTTCGACTTCTTGCCGCCGCCGTTGGCGATCCGTTCGGCGATCAGAGCCACGGCCTCATCCATCGTGAGGGAGGCCGGGTCCTTGGCACGCGGGACCGTAGCGTTGACTTTATTGTGGGTGACGTAGGGCCCATAGCGGCCTTCCAGCACCTGCACGACACCGCCTTCGCTCGGATGCTCGCCGAGATCCTTCAGGACCTTCGGCGCGCTCCGCTGGAAGCGGCTCTTGCCGCCGCCGGCGCGCTTCTCGGCAATGAGCGTGACCGCGCGATTGAGGCCGATGGTGAGAACGTCCTCGACGCTCTCGACATTGACGTAGGTTTTGGTTTCGCCGTTCTCGTGGACGATGAATGGTCCGAACCGGCCAAGACCGGCGGTGATCACGCCGCCTTCTGTCGGGTGCACGCCGACTTCGCGCGGGAGCGAGAGAAGCTGCATTGCCTTGTCAAAATCGAGCGTTGCGGCGTCAATGCCCTTCGGGATGCTCGACCGCTTCGGCTTTTCGTCGCCTTCTGCTTCGCCAAGCTGGATGTAGGGCCCGAACCGGCCGGTGCGCAGCGTGACCGCGAGGCCGGCGTCATTGTAGCCCAGGATCTTGCCGTCGAGCGCGTTGGCGTCGCCATCGGCGGACTGCGTTAGCTGACGCGTGTAATTGCACTCCGGATAGTTGCCGCAGCCGATGAAGGCGCCGTACTTTCCGGAAATCTTCAGGCTCAGGCGTCCCGATCCGCACTTCGGGCAGAGGCGCGGGTCGCTGCCGTCTCCCTTATCGGGGAAGACGTGGGGGCCAAGCATCTCGTTCAATGCTTCGAGCACGTCGCCGACGCGGAGGTCCTTGATCTCGCCGACGGCGGCCATGAAGTCGCGCCAGAAGTCGCGGAGCACTTCTTTGTAGGCGAGTTCGTCGTTCGAGATGAGGTCGAGCTTTTCCTCGAGATCGGCAGTGAAGTCGTATTCGACGTAACGCTTGAAGAAGCTTTCGAGGAACGCGATGACGAGGCGTCCCTTGTCCTCGGGGACCAGGCGCTTCTTCTCGATCCGCACGTAATCGCGGTCGACGAGAACGGCCATCGTCGAGGCATAGGTCGAGGGCCGGCCGATGCCGAGCTCTTCCATCCGCTTCACCAGCGTCGCTTCCGAGAAGCGGGGCGGGGGTTGCGTGAAGTGCTGGTCGGCGCTGATCTCTTTATCTTTCAGACGGTCGCCAACTGCGAGCGGCGGAAGACGGCGATTTTCGTCATCGTCGTCGGCCGTATCGTCCTTGCCCTTTTCGATCGTGCGGACACGGTCGTCGCGGCCTTCCTCGTAGACCTTGAGGAAGCCGTCGAACATCAGGACGGAGCCGTTCGCCCTGAGGCCGTAGGTCTTGCCGTCGCTACCCTTGGCTTCGATCTCGGCGGCCGTCTGCTCGATGTCGGCAGGTGCCATCTGGCTGGCGATCGTGCGTTTCCAGATGAGATCGTAGAGAGCGGCCTGATCCTTCTCGAGGTGCTTGCGGACCTGATCAGGTTTGCGGCGCGGGTCGGTCGGGCGGATGGCTTCGTGCGCCTCTTGGGCGTTCTTGGCCTTGGTTTTGTACTCGCGTGCGAAGGGCGTGTAGTTGCGGCCGAATTCGGCGGAGATCACGTCGCGGATCTGGCTGACCGCTTCCGGAACGATCTGGACGCCGTCCGTTCGCATGTAGGTAATGAGGCCGACGGTTTCGCCGCCGATATCGACGCCTTCGTAGAGGCGCTGGGCGATCTGCATCGTCTGTTTGGCGGAAAAGCCAAGTTTGCGCGATGCGTCCATCTGCAATGTCGACGTGGTGAACGGCGCGTAGGGATTACGCTTCGTCGCCTTCTTCTCAATCGATGCGACGCGGAAATCGCGGCCGATCAGTGCTTGCCTGATGGCGGTTGCCGTCGCCTCGTCCTTGATGTCGAGTTTCTTGAGCGACGTTCCGTCGATCGCGACGAGGCGGGATTTGACGTCCTCGCTTTTGGCGGTCGAAAGCAGCGCCTCGATCGTCCAGTATTCTTCGGTTTTGAATGCTTCGATCTCAGCTTCGCGGTCGCACACGAGACGCAGCGCAACGGATTGGACGCGGCCGGCCGACCGGGAGCCCGGGAGTTTGCGCCAGAGCACCGGCGACAGCGTGAAGCCGACGAGATAGTCGAGGGCCCGGCGGGCGAGGTAGGCGTCAACCAGAGGCTCATCGATCTGGCGCGGCTCTTTAAGAGCAGCCAGGATCGATTGCTTCGTGATGGCGTTAAAGGCGACGCGCTCGATCTCGGTATTCTTATTGAGTGCCTTCTTTTGGTTGAGGATCTGCAGGATATGCCAGGAAATGGCTTCGCCTTCGCGATCAGGGTCGGTCGCCAGGATCAGCTTATCGGCCTTTTTGACCGCGTCGGCGATCTCACGCATGATTTTCTGGGACTTCGGATCCACTTCCCAGTGCATCTCGAAATCCTGGTCCGGCTGGACGGAGCCGTCCTTCGCAGGCAGATCGCGCACGTGCCCGTAGGACGCGATGACCTTGTAGCCTGAGCCTAAATATTTATTGATCGTCTTGGCCTTAGCGGCGGATTCGACGATGACGACGTTCATCTGGCGATTTCGCTCCTGGGCCGCACTTCCCCCGTCAGGTCGACGGATCGGCGGCCTTCATTCGCCGCCCCGCGGCGGGCCGGGAACATGGTTGATCGACGCAGCGCTGTCAAATCCTGGGTTGTTACCACCATTAATTGCATGATTATGTATTTGCCACCAAAAAGAGAATGCTCTACATTAAGCATATGGAATGGGCGGGATCGTTCTCAAGGGTGATGAAGAAATTGCAGAACAGTGGATTTTCTGGCCGGGACAGCGGGGAGAGGCGAGAGCACCTAGAATATCTCGCTGATTTGTTAGGCGAATTACAGCGCATGGCAGAACGTGAGGGGTGCCGGAAGCTATCGCGCATGCTTGCAATATCGCATGCGGAAGCCCGGCGCGAAACGCATCGCCCCGAGAACTAAACACTTTTCAACGCCACGAGACTATAGCCCTGGCGCTCGATGCGGCCGCCAAGGTCGAGTTCCAAAAGTGCGATCTGTACCGCCTGGACGGTTATTCCGCATTGCCGTGCGATGGCATCGACGGTGACGGGTGCAGGTCCTAGCGCTGATAGGACCACTTTCAAGACATCATCTGCTGGAAGCTCCGGAGGGAGCGATTTCGCTTCGTCGGATTCGACGGAAGCGGGGTCCTGGGCAAGCGTATAGTCGTAACGGCGTTCTTCGAGGCCCAGGATCGGGCGCAGAACCTCGATGACGTCCGCAGCTTCGGTGACGAGCGTTGCGCCTTGTTTGATCAGCCGGTTCGTTCCCTCGGCCCTGGGATCCAGCGGGTGGCCGGGGATAGCGAAGACCTCGCGCCCCAGATCATTGGCATACCGGGCCGTGACGAGGGTGCCCGAGCGCGCCGCCGCCTCGACGATCACAACGCCATGAACCAATCCAGCTATGATCCGATTGCGGCGCGGAAAGTCCTTGTCGCGCGGCTGCAGCCCTGGCGGCCGCTCGGTCACGAGGCATCCCTCAGTTCCGATGCGGGTTTGCAGATCGGCGTGCTCGGGCGGATAGATCCAATCGATGCCGCCGGCGAGAACAGCGACGGTGCCGGTTTTCAGCGCCGTTTCGTGGGCGGCTCGATCTATGCCGCGCGCCAATCCGGAAACGATTATGAATCCGGCTTCGACGAGCTGGGCGGCGAAGAGTTTCGTCACTTGCACGCCAGCGGCCGAACACTGCCTTGAGCCGACGATAGCGACGGCCGGGATATTCAGAAGTTCCTGATTGCCTTTGACGTAGAGCATCGGCGGCGGCGCGTCGATGCGCGCGAGAAGGGCGGGATAGTTCGGCTCGATCGTGAAAAGGGGTGTGGCGCCCGCGCGCCGGGCGGCGTCGAGTTCGCGTTCGGCGTCGGCTTTTGGGCAGATCCGGATCGGGCGGCCGGAACCGCTGCGGCGGGACAACGCCGGGAGAGCTTCGAGCGCTTTCGTTGCGCCGCCGTAGTGATTGATGAGATCGCGGAAAGTCACCGGGCCGACGTTTTCGGACCTGATCAGTCGCAAGCACGCCAGCCGCTCTTCATCCGAAAGCTCCGCCGTCGGAAGCGGGGCGGGGCGAAAAAGCTGCTGCTGCTCAGGTCTTGGAACCAATCCTCGGCTCCTCCCCCGCTATCAGACGCTCGATGTTGGCGCGATGCTTGATGAGGATGATGAGGCTCATCAGAGCAACGACGGCTGCGAGATCAGCGTCTCCCAGGATCCATGCGGCGATGGGCGATGCGATCGTCGCGATGATTGCCGCGAGGGACGATATGCGCGTCGCGGCCGCGACGGTCAGCCAAAGTAGGGCAAAGACGAGGGCGCACTGCCACGCCAGCGCCAGCAAAACACCGAGGTATGTGGCGACGCCCTTTCCGCCTTTGAAGCCGAGCCAAACGGGAAAGATATGCCCGATGAAAGCGGCGAGACCTGCGAGCATGGCGGGCGTTTCGCCGAGGTAATATCTGGCGATGAGAACCGCGGCGGCGCCTTTGGCGGCATCGAGAAGCAGAGTGGCTGCGGCGAGGCCCTTGTTTCCCGTGCGCAGCACATTGGTTGCGCCGATGTTGCCCGAGCCGATCTGGCGAATGTCACCGAGCCCGGCCGCACGCGTCAGCAGCAATCCGAATGGGATCGAACCCAGGAGATAACCGATCACAAGCGCTGCCGCGCTCGCAGCCGCGAAGCCGCCATCCGTCAGCACTGCCAAAGGTAGCGAAGAGTTCATATCCGAATTCTTTTTCGCGGTGGAAAGGATCGGCCTAGGTGCGCTCGACGCCAGCGTATTCGTAGACCGTCTGTCCGGCAACCATCGTCCGCAGAACGCGGCCCTGCATCTTGGCCTCGTCGAAGGGCGTGTTCTTCGAGCGGGAGCGGAGCAGGTCTTTGTTGACGACCCAAGGCTCGCCCGGATCGAACAACACGAGGTCGGCGATGGCCCCTTTGACCAGTCTCCCTGAGTGAAGGCCCAGTAGACGCGCGGGATTGATGGTCATTGCTCGCAGCACCGCAGTGAGCGTGATGTCCCCGGAGTGGACGAGGCGAAGCGCCGCCGAAAGCAGCGTTTCGAGGCCGACGGCGCCATCGGCAGCTTCCGCGAACGGCCTCCGCTTCGTGTCCGCGTCCTGCGGATCATGGCTCGATACGATCACATCGATGTCGCCATTGGCGACGCCCTGCACCATCGCGACGCGATCTTCTTCCTTCCTCAATGGCGGGCGCATTTTGAAGAAGGTGCGATAGGGCCCGATATCGTTTTCGTTGAGCGTCAGGTGATTGATCGAGACGCCACAGCTGACGGGCAGCTTTTTCGCCTTGGCGTTTTTGACGACGTCGAGGCTTTCCTGACAGCTGATGGTCGCGGCGTGGTAGCGGCCGCCGGTCATTTCGACGAGGCGGACGTCCCGTTCCAGCATGATCGTCTCGGCAATCTTGGAGATGCCGGGTAGCCCGAGGCGGGAGGCGACCTCGCCCGAATTCATCGAGCCGCTGGAGAGGTAAGGGTCCTCGGTGTGATGGACCACGAGGGCGTTGAAGTCCTTGGCGTAACTCAAGACGTTGCGCATGACGCGCGTGTTGATGACGCTCGATTTGCCGTTCGAAAAGCCAATCGCTCCGGCGCGCTTCAGAAGACCGATCTCGGTCATTTCCTCGCCCTGTAGGCCCTTCGTCATGGCGGCCATGGTTTGGACGTGGACCAGGGCATTGTCGCGGGCGCGGCGCTGGATGAAGTCTACGAGCGCGACCTGGTCGATGACCGGATTGGTGTCCGGCATGACGACGATTGTCGTGACGCCACCCGCTGCCGCGGCATGGCTGGCCGTCTTGAGCGTTTCGCGATGCTCGTAGCCCGGTTCGCCGGTGAACACCTGCGCATCGATCAGACCCGGCGCCAGCACATTGCCTTTGCAGTCGATGACGTTCGCTCCTTCCGGAGCATTGCGGCGGAGATGCGAGCCGAGATCGGCGATCATGCCGTCCTTGACGAGAAGGCCGCCCGGTTCATCGCGGTTCGATGCGGGGTCGACGAGGCGCGCGTTGATGAAGACGGTCGCGGTGCCGACGCTCTTCGGCTTTTCGATGGGCTTTCTCATCGGACGTCCTCCGCAAAACCCGGGAGGTGGGCCGATAACGCTTCTAGAACGGCCATTCTGACGGCAACGCCCATTTCAACCTGTTCGCGGATGACGCTTTTGGAATGATCGGCGACGGTCGAGGCGATTTCGACGCCACGGTTCATCGGACCTGGATGCATGACGAGGGCGTCGGGTTTTGCGCGTGCCAGCTTCTCGTGATCGAGCCCAAAGAAATGGAAGAACTCGCGGGTCGACGGCACATACGAGGCGTCCATGCGTTCGCGCTGGAGGCGAAGCATCATGACGATATCGGCGTTTTCGATGCCCTTCCACATATCGGTGAAGACCTCGCAACCGAGGCGTTCCGGCGACGACGGCAGCAAGGTCGTCGGGGCAATGAGGCGGACGTGGGCACCAAGTGCGTTCAAAACATTGATATTGGAGCGCGCGACGCGGGAATGAAGAATGTCGCCGCAGATGGCAACGGTCAAACCGGCAATCCGGCCCTTCGCCCGGCGGATGGTCAGCGCGTCGAGAAGGGCCTGCGTCGGATGCTGGTGGGCGCCGTCTCCAGCGTTGATGACGGAGCAATCGACTTTCTGCGAGAGCAGCTCAACGGCGCCTGCCGCGTGATGGCGGACGACGATGATGTCGGGGCGCATCGCGTTGAGCGTCACCGCCGTGTCAATGAGCGTCTCACCCTTCGTGACCGAGGACGTAGCGACGTTCATGTTCATAACGTCGGCGCTCAGCCGTTTGCCCGCCATCTCGAAGGAGGCTTGCGTGCGCGTCGACGATTCGAAGAAGAGATTGATGATCGTCCGGCCCTCAAGCACGTCGCGCTTGCGGCCGTTGTTGCGGATGTGATCGGCATTCCTGTCGGCCAGATCGAGCAGGAAATTGATTTCGTTGGCCGACAGACCCTCGCAGGTCAGCAGGTGGCGGCGCGGAAAAACTTTCAGCGCGTTGGTATTCGATTTCGATGTCATTAAAGGCGCTTCTATAGGGGGAGTCTTGCGGGGCCGCAAGGAGGGAGCGACATCAATCCCAAAGGGACTTAACGGCGCGTGAAGTGCGATCCGGCTACGGATGATCCCGAGGCCGGGAATTTCGTGCCGCGAAGGGCTCTGGTTCTTTGTTTTATCGCATTTTCTTTACGCAAACCGGTGCCCACTTTGCTTGAAAATGCTCTATCGCCCTGCTCAGGCGGGTTTATTCAGCCGGTCGAGGGCGCTCTGGAGAATGATCGTGGCGGCCAGCTTGTCGATCACCTCGGCGCGGCGCTTCCGCGTCTGATCGGCGTCGATCAACATTCTTTGCGCTTCGGCGGTTGTCAGCCGCTCGTCCCACAGCAGGATCGGAAGTGGCGACAATTTATTCAGATTGCGTGCAAGCGCCCGCGTCGCCTGTGCCCGCGGGCCTTCCGTCCCATCCAGATTGCGGGGCAGGCCGAGCACCAGGCCGGTGACGTTGTGCTCCGCCACGAGGGACAGGAGGCGGGTCGCGTCTGCCGTGAACTTCGTTCTGCGGATCGTCTCCAGGGGGGAGGCTATCGTGCGCCGCACATCCGACAGGGCGAGGCCCAGCGTTTTGGTGCCCGCATCGATGCCGATGAGGCGCCCCTCGGTGATGTCGCGGAAGTCCTGCTGGTCTTCCGTGGTGCGGCCCGGTGGCGCGGGAGCGGCCGGCTGGTTCATTGAGCGGAGCCCTGAGTCTCTTGTCATGGGAGGATTGCGAACCAGCCTCTACCAGCTTCGGCGGCAAATTGGCATCGTTCGTCACGATACAGCTCCGTTTAACCCTCCGACAGCAGCCGGGATAGTACCGCCGGTTGCATTGATGCCGGGAGGGCGGTTAAGAGAACTTCGCAACATCCCCCGATTTCCTTGAAGGGACATTTTCATGCAGGTCGACGAAGCGACCGTTCGCCGTATCGCGCGCCTCGCCCGGATCAAAATCAGCGACGCCGAGGCCAAGGGTCTCGAGACGGAACTCTCGGGCATACTCGATTGGGTGAAGCAACTCGACGAGGTCGATACCGCGAACGTCGAGCCGATGACGCGTGTCGTCGCGCATACGCTCAAGATGCGGGATGATGTCGTCACGGACGGCGAGATCGCAGATCAAGTCACGGCGAATGCACCGCTTGCCGAGGACAATTTCTTCGTGGTGCCGAAGGTCGTGGAGTAGCCGGTGACGGATCTTACCAAATTGACGATGGCCGAGGCCCGCGACGGCTTGGCGAAGAAGACTTTCACGGCGCTGGAGCTGACCGACGCGTTTCTTGGCGCAATCGAAAAGGCCAATCCTGCGCTCAATGCTTACGTTCTGCCGACGCCGGACCATGCCCGGGTGCAGGCAAAAGACAGCGACAAGCGGATCGCGTCCGGAAAGGCGCGTCCACTCGAGGGTCTGCCGATCGGCAACAAGGATCTATTCTGCACCCGCGGCATCCGCACGACGGCGTGCTCGAAGATCCTTGGCGAATTCAGCCCGACTTACGAATCGACCGTCGGTCAGAATTTGTGGGATGCCGGCGCGGTCATGCTCGGCAAGCTCAACAACGACGAATTCGCGATGGGATCGTCGAACGAGACGAGCGCCTTCGGCAACGTCGTCAGTCCCTGGCGGCGCAAGGGCAAGGACGGCAAGCTCACGACCGACAAGCTGGTGCCGGGCGGTTCGTCGGGCGGTTCGTCCGCAGCGGTTGCAGCGAGCCTCTGCCTCGCGGCCACAGCGACCGACACGGGCGGATCGATCCGCCAGCCCGCCGCGCTCACCGGCACCGTCGGCATAAAACCGACGTATGGCCGCTGTTCGCGCTGGGGCATCGTCGCATTCGCGTCGTCGCTCGATCAGGCGGGGCCGATCGCCAAGACGGTGCGCGATAGCGCGATCATGCTGAAAGCCATGGCGAGCCACGATCCGAAGGACACCACGTCCGTCGATGCGCCGGTGCCTGATTACGAAGCGGTGCTTGGCAAGGGCGTCAAAGGCCTCCGGGTCGGAATCCCGCGTGAGTATCGCGTCGACGGCATGTCGCCCGAGATCCAGAAACTCTGGGACGAGGGGATTGCCTGGCTCAAGTCGGCGGGCGCGACGATCCACGATATTTCCCTGCCGCACACGAAGTATGCGCTGCCGGCTTATTACATCGTGGCACCGGCCGAGTGCTCGTCGAACCTCGCGCGCTACGATGGGATGCGTTACGGGATCCGCGTCAACGGCGGCAATCTGATCGACACTTACGAGAACACGCGCGCAGAAGGCTTCGGCAAGGAAGTGCGCCGCCGAATCCTGATCGGAACGTATGTTCTTTCGGCGGGCTACTACGACGCCTATTATCTGAAAGCCCAGAAGGTTCGGACGCTGATCAAGCGCGATTTCGACGAGGCTTGGAACAAGGTCGATGTCGTGTTGACGCCGACGACGCCTTCGCCCGCTTTCGCGTTCGGCGAGAAGACGGGTGATCCGCTGGCCATGTATCTCGAAGACATCTTTACGGTCACTGTGAACATGGCGGGGCTGCCGGGAATGTCGGTTCCGGGCGGACTGTCCTCGGAAGGCACGCCGCTCGGGCTGCAGCTGATCGGAAAGCCGTTCGACGAGGAAACGCTGTTTCGAACGGCTCAGGTCATCGAGGATGCGGCCGGACGCTTTCCGGTGCCCGAAGCTTGGTGGATGAAGGGCTGAAATCATGGATCCGAAACGGCCGTGGGAATGCGCAGACATGTCCCAGGTGCGCATTGAAATCGACCGCATCGACGCCGCCATGGTCGAGCTCATCGCAGAACGCTTCGGCTACGTTGACCGGGCCTGGCAGCTGAAGATGGAATCGCGGGAAGGCGCCGTCGTCCCGTGGCGCATTCAGCAGGTTATCGACCGGGTGAAACAGCAAGCCACGGAAAAGGGTTTGCCGCCCGAGATGGTCGAGATGGTCGGCGCGCAGTGGCGGAACATGATCGGCTGGTTCGTCCAGTTCGAGGAAGAAAAGCTCCGACAAGTCCAGAACGATACCCAAAAGCCGGGAGTTGACGGTGCCTGATTATCAACCCGACGTGCCGCTGATTGAAGTCTTCCTCTACGGTGTCCTCAATCCCGCGACGATCATCGTCGCTTTCATGCTTGGGCGCCGCGCGGACGACAAATCAAAAATCATGCTTGCAGCTTTCGGTGGCGCGGCCGCCGGAGCGGCATTGCTCTATATTGTTACTTTCCTTCGCCTTTGGGATGCGCCTACGCTCGGCCGGGCGATTGCCGGCGTTTTCACAACGTCGCTTATCGCGGGCTGCATTTACGCTGGCATTGGCTACGCGACCAAAGGATGGTCTGGAGGCCAGAAATGAACTCTCAGAAAATCGCTGAAAAGCCGAAGTCCAAAAACCTTATCGAGGGTGCGACCGGTGACTGGGAAGTCATCATCGGCCTCGAGGTGCACGCGCAGGTCGCGTCGAATTCGAAGCTCTTCTCGGGATCCTCGACGGGCTTCGGCGCGCCGCCGAACAGCCACGTCTCGCTCGTCGATGCGGCGATGCCCGGCATGCTGCCCGTGATCAATCGCGAGTGCGTCGCGCAGGCCATCCGCACCGGTCTCGGCCTCAAGGCGCAGATCAACAACAGAAGCGTTTTCGACCGGAAGAACTATTTCTATCCTGATCTGCCGCAGGGCTATCAGATCTCGCAGTACAAGCAGCCGATCGTCGGCGAGGGCGCAGTCGAGATCTCGGTTGATGGCGAGACGCTGACGGTCGGCGTCGAGCGGCTGCATCTCGAGCAGGACGCGGGCAAGTCCTTGCACGATCAGCATCCCGATTATTCGTACGTGGATCTCAACCGTTCCGGCGTCGCCCTGATGGAGATCGTGTCGAAGCCCGATCTCAGGTCGTCGAAGCAGGCGCAGGCCTATGTGACGAAGCTCCGCAGCATTTTGCGTTACCTCGGGACGTCCGACGGCGATATGGACAAGGGCAATCTGCGCGCCGACGTCAACGTCTCGGTCAGGAAGCCGGGTGACAAGCTCGGTACGCGCTGCGAGATCAAGAACGTCAACTCGATCCGGTTCATCGGCCAGGCGATCGAATACGAGGCGCGGCGCCAGATCGATATCATCGAGGATGGCGGCGCGATCGATCAGGAAACGCGCCTGTTCGATGCCGTGAAGGGCGAAACGCGCTCCATGCGGTCGAAAGAGGAAGCGCACGACTATCGCTACTTCCCCGATCCGGATCTTCTGCCGCTCGAGTTCTCGAACGATTATGTCGAAGAGCTCAAATCGAAGCTGCCGGAGCTACCCGACGAGAAGCGCGCGCGCTTCATCAAGAGCTTTGGGCTTTCGGCTTACGATGCCGATGTGCTTGTCGCGGAGCGTGCGTCAGCCGATTATTTCGAGAAGGTCGCTGAAGGCCGCGATGGCAAGGTTGCTGCCAACTGGGTGATCAACGAACTTTTCGGCCGCCTGAACAAGGAAACCAAAGCGATCGAGGATTCGCCGGTTTCGGCAGCGCAGCTCGGCGCCATCGTCGATCTCATTGGCTCCAACGCCATCTCGGGCAAGATCGCGAAGGATCTTTTCGAGATCGTGTGGACCGAAGGCGGCGATCCGGCGGACATCGTCGAAAAGCGCGGCATGAAGCAGGTTACCGATACCGGCGCCATCGAGAAGGCCGTCGATGCCATCATCGCGGCCAACCCCGACAAGGTCGAGCAGGTGAAGGCGAAGCCCTCAATGCTCGGCTGGTTCGTCGGTCAGGTGATGAAATCGACGGGCGGCAAGGCAAACCCTGCGGCCGTCAACGACATCCTGAAAGCCAAGCTTGGGATCTGACGACCGGCCGGCCGGGAAGGTCAGGACGCCTTGACGGGGCTGAGGCGTCTTGCCTTCCGTTCGCGAAGTCCGACGAATACGACGTGTCCGATGCCGATACACGCCAATATGACGAAGCCGAACGGAACGATGGCTGCGAACAGGTAAGCTATTTTTGTCGTTGTCATTGGCCTCTCCTTCGAGGCTCGTGGTTCATATGCGACAAATGATAGCAACAATTGTTTGCAGTCCCGCTCACGCGGTCACGACAAATGGCACGACGATCTTTGCGATCCGGTAATTCGTCGTAAATGCAGAGTTAACGCTGGTCGTTTTGCTGGCTGCCGCTACAAGGGCCTGACGATCAGCGGCATTCCACCCTTTGGACGCAGCGTGACGCGGCTCACGGGCTCGGGCGTGTGACGTCCGTCCCATTCGAACGACATGCTTCGCAACAAAGTGGCAAGAATTGCCGTCGCCTCAAGCATGGCGAAGGACGAGCCAATACAAACGCGCTGACCATATCCGAAGGGCATGAACTGCGTCCGTGGATACCGGGCCTCGTTCTCGGGCAGAAACCGGTCAGGGTCAAACCGGTCGGGATCTTGCCAAAGCGACCTGTGGCGATGAACGATAAAGATCGGGATGACGACCAGTGTGGGGCTCGGGAGAAACGTACCACCGAGTTCCACGTCTTCCGCATTTACGCGGGTCATCACCGGTGCCGGCGGATAGAGCCGGAGCACTTCTTTCAAAACGCGCGTCGTGATGGGTAGTTTGCCGATCGTCGCGGCATCGACCCGTCCCGAGCCTATGACCGAGTCGAGTTCTTCTCGTACGCGTTGTTGCCATTCGGGCGCGCGGGCCAGAACGTAGAGTGTCCACGTCAAGGCTTTGGCCGTCGTTTCATGGCCCGCGAACAAGAACGTCGCGAGGTTATCGGCGATTAGCTCATCGGGCATCGGCTCGCCGGTATCGGGGTCCTTGGCCGCCAGCATTCGCGCGACGAGGTCTGAACCTTGCCCGCCTTCCGCGCGGCGCTGAGCGACGAGGCGTCCCACAATCGAGCGGAGTTCGACGGCGGCGCGCCGCATGCGGCCTTTGCCCGGATGCCAGATGTAGTTCGGAAGCTGCAGCAGCGATGCGGCGACTTCCCAGGAGATCGGATCGAGATAGGCACGCCCTGCGCGCTGAATGGCTTCGCCGTCGCGTTTGCTGACGCCCGCCAGGACAGTGCGTGCAATGATCGCGAAGGTCGTTTCCGTCAGATCCTCTTCGACATTGGTGACGAAGGCGCTCGGTCCGCGCGATCGCCAACGCGTCACGCAATCGACTGCGGCGTCGACCATCGTCGGGACATAGCCGAGAAGTTCGGCGTGGCGGAATGGTGGGCTTGCGATCTTGCGCTGCCAGCGCCAGCTCTCGCCCTGGGCCGTCAGCAGGCCATTGCCGATGATCGGGGTCAGCACGCGGCGATCGAGACGCGTTTTCGGAAACTGCTCGGCGTTCTTGAGGAGGATATTTTCGAGGAGCGCCGGATCGGTCACCCAGGCCACGAGAGGGCGCTTGCCGCCGTAGGTGACGATCGGTTCGTTATAGACGGCGCGCGGAATCGCCCGCAGAGGATTGCGGACGAAGCGGCCCAGGAATGGAAGTAAGGGCAGTGGGCGCGCGGACGGCGTAACCGTCGGCGGGTAGAACGCAGTCGTCGTCATGTCGTTACTCACGTCACCTTATTGCGCCGGTGATGGAGAACGTAGTGAGAGACTGCGCCGCTAGCTAGGCCGATGCCTTCTTGGCGCGGGTCTGGCCGGCAAGCTTCTTCAGGCGCGTGCGGACGGCCGCGGTATTGCCCTGAATGCGGCTCTGCGCGGGGCGGGGAATGGTGCGCTTCGCCTTCTTCTTCTGCTTTTGAACATTCTTGAGCGACGTCTTAGACATGAAACAGGCCTCGAAAGGTGGGGAAAGTCATGAAAGGGGCTGCGCCCTGACGCAGCATTGGGCCGATCCTCTACGGGATCGCGCCTGTTCGCGCAAGCACGGCGGTCATTTTGCGGCGGAATGCCTGGATTTTGCGCTTAGCCCAGGAAGTAGCTCAGGCCAAAGTAGGTGGGTGCGATGATACCCGCCGCCCAGATTGCGGCCGATAGAACATTGACCAACTGGAATTGCCATTGCGGCATTGAGTACATCCCCGCAACGACCGGGATGATCGCCCGGACGGGGCCGAAGAAGTGTCCGAAAAACACGCCGAGCGCGCCCCATTTCGCGAAAAATGCCTCGCCGCGCTCGACCAGCTCGGGTTTGCGATTGAAGGGCCAAAGCTTGTGGATGTCGTCCTTGTAGTAGCGGCCGATCCAATAGGAGACCGCGTAACCGAAGGTGCCGCCGATACTCGCAGCGACGATGGCTGGCCAGAGAACGTCGAGCCCTACGCCGCTTTTAGCCAGCAACGCGGAAATCCCGATCAAAATCGCGGTGCCGGGCCAGATGATCGATAGAAAACAAAAGCTTTCGAGAAAGGCCACCACGAAAGCGACCGGCATGGCCCACTCGTCGTTGGCTTTCACAAACTCTACGATTGCGTTGACAAAGTCCTGCACGCTCATTCGTCTCGACTTTCATTTTGGGGTTTATTGTCAGCATGCAGGCCGGAGCGGCCGACGGTTGTGTGCCCTGTGACGGCCAAATAAGAAGCCAAATCGCAGGTTCAAGTCTAGCGGCACCGGCGCGATATTTCCTGTGCGAGTTCACGCGAGACTTCGCGTGCAAGCATCGCTCCGCGCGCAATCTGTGCCGTGGTCAATCCGAGATAGCCGCCGCCGCTGAGGGCGGACGGACCGCGATCGGCTTCCGCCTTGCCACGTGCCAACTCGTTGCAATTCAATTCCTTGCGCTTTTTGCTGAAAACCATGAGACGCACTCCCGACGCATATTCGTGAGGGCCGGCGGGATGGTTCACCCATGCGCGGGATGAGTCCGCCATGTAGGAATCGAAGACCATTTTGCGTTGGCTGATGCAGACATGGCTGTCGTCGACGCACTTCATGCCGAGCGCCGGGTCTCCCAATGCTGCTTCGTTCCCGGCGCAGCCAGCCGCCACAAAGGTGATGGCGAGCAAAAACGCCATGGCGGTCTTCGATTTTCGGGCCGGGGGCGCATATTCGAATTTATGCAAGGTAATTTCCGTTTTCGTTTCCCTCAGGCGGTAGAAAGCCAGCGTGGCGGGCTCGTGACGAACGGGGGTCGAAGATGTGGCCCGTGTCAACCCACTAGCCGGATTCGCCGCAGAACTGCATCTCTACGCCTCAGATCATCCGATTGGAGCCTACGCCATGCCATTTGCCGTTCAGATACATGCTACCGGGGGACCCGAAGCCTTGGTCTACGAGGACGTGGCCGTTTCCGATCCGGGCCCTGGGGAGGTGCGCCTTCGCCAGCGCGCCATCGGTGTGAATTATATCGACGTCTACCATCGGAATGGCCTCTACAAGTTACCGAAGCTGCCGGCGATTATCGGTTCGGAAGGGGCGGGTGACGTCGTTGCAATCGGTCGCGGCGTCGATCGGTTCAACGTTGGCGATAGGGTCGCTTACGCCGGTCCGCTCGGCGGTTACGCCGAAGAGCGGATCGTGCCGGCCGAACGGCTCGTAAAGTTGCCGGACGATATTTCGTACGAGACGGCCGCGGCGGGGCTGCTGCAGGGCATGACGGTTCGCTACTTGCTGCGCGAGGTTTATCGGGTCGGACCCGAGACGACGATGCTTTTCCACGCTGCGGCAGGCGGCGTCGGTCTTATTGCGTGTCAGTGGGCACATGCGCTCGGCGCAACAATCATCGGGACGGTGGGCTCGGATGAGAAAGCGGAGCTTGCCATGGCCAACGGCTGCACGCACGCGATCAACACGAAGCGCGATGATTTCGTCAGCGGCGTGCGCGAGTATACGCAAGGAAACGGATGCGATGTCGTTTACGATTCCATCGGCAAGGATACATTTCCGCAATCGCTCGATTGTCTGAAACCCAAGGGGCTTTGGGTTTCATTCGGCAATTCGTCGGGGCCGGTTCCGCCATTCGAGCTCACGGCGCTGAAAGGGTCTCTTTTTGCCACGCGCCCGTCGCTTTTAGCTTATACGGCAACACCCAAGGATCTCCAGGATAACGCGGCCGAACTATTCGAGATGCTGCTCAGCAAACAAATTCGGATCTCGGTCAATCACCAATATCCGTTGAGCCACGCCGCAGATGCGCATCGAGATCTTGAAGCCCGGCGCACGACGGGCTCGATCATTCTCATTCCCTAAGGACTGACATGCAGGACGACGGAGACGACGAGCCAATCGCATTCTATTTTTGGCCGACGCCGAATGGCTTGAAGATTTCCATCATGCTTGAAGAGCTTGGTGTGCCGTACGAGGTGAAATTCGTCGACATCTCCAAGGGCGAGCAATTCGCGCCGGAATTCCTGGCAATTTCGCCGAACAACAAAATACCGGCGATTGTTGATCCCGACGGCCCTGACGGTCAACCGCTCGCGCTTTTTGAATCGGGTGCCATTCTGCAGTATCTCGGCCGGAAGTTCGGGGCCTTCTATCCGTCCAGCGAGCGGGCGAAGGCCGATGTCGACGAATGGCTTTTTTGGGGTGCGTCCGGGTTCGGTCCGATGGCTGGGCAATGCAATCACTTCCGGACTTATGCGCCGGAGAAGATTCCCTACGCGATCGATCGCTATACGAAGGAGGTCGAGCGGCTGTTCGGCGTGTTGGACGAGCGGCTCTCCGATCGCGCATATCTCGCAGGTCAGTATTCAATCGCGGACATCGCGAGTTTCACCTGGGCGCGGATATCAGAGAATCTCGGGCAAGACATCGCCAAGTTTCCGAATGTCGAGCGGTGGCTCAGCGACATCGGTCAGCGTCCGGCGGTCATCAAAGGTCTAGCTGTAAAGAAAGTGTGAAGTAGGTTGGCAACTATTCGCCGCGACCGACCAGGCTTTCGGGATCAACCGTTCGTCCGGTGACTTTTTGAAAGGCCATGGCGCTCAGCACTTTGTTCGACTGTACATGCCGAAGCGCTTCGGACGGCTCGCCGGTCCGGCCAGTTAGCGGGTTCCCCACGGTGTCTTCGACCGAAAGGTCAGACAATCCGATGTAGGCGGGGTGCGATCCTTGCTGCGCACAACCTGCGAGCAACAGAAACCCCGCAGCCGCCACCGAGCGGCAGACTACCGACTGAGCCATAATCCCTCACTCAGGCTAGAAGCAGCCCGAACCCTCCTTAAGACCGATTTCCGGCCCCGAATTTAAGGTTACCAGCCCGCGGCTGAACCCCGGCTGAACATTCGAACCCCGTCGTTCGATCTAGCCGCCGCGGGTAGCCTTTTTTGAAGCATGGTTAGCAATTGGTGGCAACCCTTCTTAAGGCCAGATCAACAGACGTCGCAGGGCGAACAGAATGTTTCGATTTCGGGCGGCTGGTAGCGGCGTGTAAGGCCATTTTAGCCCGCGGTTAAAGCAAATTTGTTCGGGTTTTTACGAGTTTTCATTCATCCGCTGCGATGGTTTCGATGCGCTCATCTGATTGCGAGCGCGTTGGCTTTGCCGCCTTTCGACATGAAGAGCGTATGGCGGTTTTGGAGTATTTTCACATGGCACGCATGGACGTGTTGTCGCGTCAGATCGATTACTCAGCTCAGGGCGATCACTCAGATGCCCTCTTCGAGCTCGGCCTCAGCTTCTGCACGGGCCGTGACGGGGCGATCGATCTCATCCAGGCTCATAAATGGTTCAACATCGCGGCGAGCCGCGGCAACGACGAAGCGAAACGCTACCGGTCGGAAGTTGCGTGCGACATGAGCAAGGCCGACATCATCAAAGCGCAGAAGCTGGCCCGCGAGTGGCTCGTTTCGGTTCACTGAAGTCCTTCGTTCGAAGGGCAGCGCGCGGCGTCGTTCTTTGTGGCGTCAGCAGTTCGAGAAGAACGAGGAGAGGCACTTCCAAGAACTCTTGGCGGCGCCGCCGACTGCCGCTCCCGCTTTCTCGAGCGCGGTGCTCGCCGACTTTGCGGCTTCGCCTGCGGACTTCTGCGTATCGCTCAATCCTGCGCCTGCATTTTTCGCGCTCTTTTCGACCATTTCCTGCACGGTCTTAGGCGGCGCTTCATTCGCCGTCGCGTCCTGCGTCTGATCGTGGGGTGTTGCACCCGTTTCCGGCTGAGATGCGGTAGCAGGCGCTTCTTGAGGATGAGCCCCTGCCGGAGCCGGTGCACCTCCGGTTGTGGTCAGATCAGGGGCGCCGTTCTGCGGCGTGCCGTCCGATCCTCCATCGAGCATCGCTGGAACTGGCAGCTCTTTGCGTTCGCCTGGGCACGGAGCCATCATCGTCCGATCTATCGAACAGCTCGCGTGAGCGCCGGCCTTGGCGAGTGACGTGATGCAATAGAGCTTGGCCACAGTATCGATTGTCGCGCTCGACGTGCCGTTGACGACGCAGGCGTAGCTTGCGTCAGGGCCGGTGCATTTGACGCACAATTCGGCCGCATTCGCCGCGGCCGCGCCCAGGACCAGGAGGGCCGAAATCCCGATACTCGACTGTGTCTTGAAGCTAGCGCGCACGGCTCAGCCCGTTTCCAATGGAAGGATATTGCTTTCAGGACACTAGGACGACTTTTGGGCGACGGCCAGCGGTGAACCGCATCACCTCTGTGCATTGTTCCGTCGTGTCTTGCATTGCGCTGGCGTGGCCTCTATAGGGGGCACTTGCCCATTGATTTGGGGAGACGTGGCCGAGTGGCTGAAGGCAACGGTTTGCTAAATCGTCATACGCTTTAAAGGCGTATCGAGGGTTCGAATCCCTCCGTCTCCGCCAACAAGTCCTTGATTATTCGGAAAAATTCGGTTTTGAGGCTGGACTGGAACTTCGTCCGTAGTTCCGTGGGGTTATGCGCGGTGCTGCGAGCGCCTCGTGTCAGAGACCACTTGGTGCGGATTCTTTCGTTCCGTCACGCCGAACGTCTCTAACGGCACCTTGGGTGGTCCGAAAGACTGTGGAGCACCCGCGTGTTTGGCGGCGATGTGGGTGGTGAAAAGAGGCGTGACATTCTCCGCACCGGCGCGTTGGCTCTGACGACGAAGTCGGGATCACTCCTTGGGTGAGACCTAGCGACATTTCTGCTCTTCCCATGACTCAGGCGGAGGTCCCGGCGTCACCAGCATGTTGGCTGTCAGCTCCGGGGGCTGACGTCCCTGCAGGATCATTTTTTGATCTCTGGTGCCAGGAAGCTCGCTGCCATATCTCAAACTAGCGGCGCGGCATTTCGACGAGTGGAAAGGCCGTACTGACGCATTTTTCTGTAGAGGGTTGCGCGACTAATTTTTAAAGCGGCCACCGATTGCCTGATGTCGCCGCCGGTCGCCGCGAGTACTTGCTCGATCGCCTGCTTTTCAGCTTCGCACGTAGCGGTCCACATGCTGTCGGTGCCTAAAACAGGTATCGTTGGGCAATCCAAAGCCGGAATGCTAATTGCCATATAGGCTTTATCGTCAAGGGCGAGGTCGCCCTCCGCCACCAGCGGCCCATCGCTGACGAGCACTGCGCGCTGAAGCACATACTTCAGCTCTCGGATGTTTCCTGGCCAGCCGTAATTCGCAAGAGCATTCATCGCCGATTCGGACAGATGCCGGTCTGTTCCGTGCGAAATCGTGTCGAAGACGTTCCGTATAATCGTGCGAAGGTCGGTACGCTCGCGTAATGGAGGTAAGTTTACCACCACCGCCGCGAGGCGGTGATAGAGGTCGGATCGAAAACTGCCTTCGGCGACGCGCCGCTTCACGTCGTTATTCGTCGCCGCAATAACTTGCATATCGACACGCCGGACTTGGCCCGAGCCAAGTGGCATCACCTCACCCGTCTCCAGTACACGCAATAAACGCGTCTGAAGCGACAGCGGCATGTCTCCAATTTCGTCTAGAAACAAGGTGCCGCCGTCCGCTTCGACCAGACGTCCGGGATTGCCGTCTCGCTTCGCGCCAGTGAAGGCTCCGGTCGCATAACCGAATAGCTCGCTGTCGATCAGGCTTTCGGGAACGGCGGCGCAATTGAAGGCGACGAAGGGCTTATCATGCCGATCTCCTTCCCGATGCAGTGCGCACGCAAGTGTATCCTTGCCGACGCCAGTTTCACCCAGCAGTAGGATCGGAAGTCTACTTCCAGCAACTTTGTGCAGCACGCGCTTATGCGCGATCATACGCGGATCCTGGCCAAGGCACTCATCGACACTGGGACCTGCTGAAGTTCTTTTCGCTGAGAGAGCCTTTGACGCGCGCGCATTTGCGGATGTGACCGTGCGAGTTTTGGAATTTTTCAGAGGCCCGGATGCGGAAGCGACTTTACGTTTGTATTGTTCGCCTGAAACGGTGAATTCGGTGTCCTTCGACCCTCCGCGCAAGCGCAGCCGATTGGCGCGGCCTGTTTCTGCTGCTTCTCTATCGAAGGTCTCCCACAGGCTTCGCGGCCTCAAGGATCCATTCGGGAGGCCCAGCCAGCGACGGGCACCAGCATTGCCGCCGATGAGATTGTCATCCTCGTCGACCGCGAGCAGCAATGTTTCTGCGCCTTCAAACGCCGTGAGTAAGGACGAATTCCGAAAGTGATGTTGAAACAGCCGATTGCTCATTCTGTCGGCGAACTTGATCAACAGACCGGTGGTCAGTCGAAAGACATCTGGCTGCAGATCGGGATCTGCAGAAGTAAAATTCAATACACCGAGCATCTCGTTATCGGGTGTCTTGACGGGCGCTGAGCAGCACGAGAGGTGGGCATGATCGGGAAAGAAGTGCTGCTCTTTGAATACAAGGACTGGACTGCGCGCCATGAGACAGGTGCCAACTCCGTTGGTGCCTGCAATTCCTTCAGCCCAAAATGTGCCCGCCCGCTCGAATTCCTCCGTGTAGGGGTCCGATCCATCGCCGTGGTAATATAGGATAAGCCCGGCAAGGTCCGCGAAGCTGATGGAGAAGCTTGCGGCCGCGAGTGGTTCCGCAATTTGACGGATTTCTTCTTCAATTATGGGAAGAGTATCCTCAAACGGCTCCGAATGAGCCTTCAGTTCGTAACCTGAAAGAGAAACGGGCCTGGGCGCTGAGCGGCGGTCCAAGCGAAACCGATCGAAACAGCGTTGGCGAGACTCCGCCAGGACGCGTTCATTCCAGGAAACGAGCCCTGGCATCGTTACACCGTCATTCACCGAGGATGCCATCTCCATCGTGACTAGCCCGATTTCAATCTGAACGGGCCAATGCATTGGAGTCAAGTTAGGCAACTCAGGCACTACGCATAAATAATATGCAGTATATCTACAAATCCTCTTGGTGCGGCGCGTCAATGAGACGAGCGACGGCATTAATTTCGATCACGTGTCTCCAGAAAATGCCGGCGCTGGGTTTCTCTGCTACTGATCTCGCGCTGCAGCACGGAGGCCCCCAAATAACTTTGCCCATGCTCACGCGGCCTTGACGAAATCCGCGCACCGTTCGCCGATCATGATGCAGTTCGCGTTGAGATTTCCGCTGACGACAATCGGCATGATAGAGGCGTCGGCAACGTAAAGGCCGTCGATACCGTGAACCCTCAATTTGTCGTCTACAACTGCCTGGGGGTCGCTTCCCATTTTGCAGGTGCCAGACGGATGGTAGATGCCGATGGCCGACGTTCGGACGTATTCCCGCCATTCATCGTCAGTCTGAACGTCCTTGCCGGGAAAGGCTTCGCCGACGACAAAGCGCTTGACGGGGTCCGTTTGAAAAATCTTCCGTAGAAACTTTGACCCAATGACCAGAGTATCGATGTCTCGCTCATCGCCGAAGAGGTTCGGCTGGATCCGCGGCTGCTCCTTAAAATCCGCAGACTTCAGGGTGATAGTGCCCCTCGAATACGGTCGGTGAATGTTCGTCAATCCGGTGACCGCGGGCTTATCGAAGAATACGGGGCCATCCTCCGCGAGATCGTAGCCGACAGGAGTGAAATGATACTGCAAATCACATCTGTCGAGATCCGGTCGTGATTTCCGGAAACCGACAATGTGGGTGTCGGGAGTAGAGCCAGGCCCGCGGCCCAGGAAGAGCCATTGCGCGCCGAAGTACATCATGTGGTGAAGTTTTTTCTGGACATTATATGTCGGCGTATTGACCCAAGCCGTATGGTTTGTCCCTGGATGATCCTGAAAATTCTCGCCCACGCCAGAGAGCTCGTGTTCGACGGTGATCCCCAGTTGTCTTAGTTGATCTGCGGGTCCAATTCCGGAGAGCAGCAGGATTTTCGGCGAGGCTAGCGCTCCCGCAGACAATATGATTGCCTTTCTGGCGGTAGCTTTCTGCATGACGCCGTCACGCTCATACTCAACGCCTGTCGCCCGCTTCCCCGTGAAGAGAATTCTCCGAACAAGGGCGGATGTCAGAACGTCGACGTTCCCCTGTCCCATGATCGGCCACAGATATGCGCGCGCTGCGCTGCAACGCCGGCCATTTCTTTGTGTCGCCTGTAAGAATCCGATGCCATCTTGGGGAGGCCGATTGATGTCTTTCAAGTGTGGCATGCCGGCGTTCACCGCGGCTTCGAGGAACGCATCGGAGATCGGATGTTTTACCCGCAGGTTTGAAACCGTTAGCGGGCCTCCAGCACCATGATATTCATCAGCGCCGTTTTCGTTGTCTTCGGCCCTCTTGAAATAAGGAAGGACGCTCCGAAATCCCCAGTCCTTATTTCCGAGCGCTTCCCACTCGTCGAAGTCTTCCGGCTGTCCGCGAACATACAGCATGCCGTTGATCGAACTGGACCCGCCGAGCACTTTGCCGCGGGGCATGTAGTCCTTGCGGTTATGGCGCGTAGAGTCAGCTTGGGCTTTGAAGCGCCAGTCGAAGCGCGGATTTGCAATAGCATAGATGAAGCTGGCGGCGGGCATCTGAATTTTGAGAGTTCGATCTGACCCGCCGGCTTCGAGGACAGCTACCGTGCATCCTTTATCCTGAGCTAGGCGGCCCGCCACGGCGCAACCCGATGATCCCGCGCCGATGACGATATAATCGTAAGCGTTCAATGCAAGTCTCCCAATTGAGTCCGAGTGTCACGCTATCGCGCAGGTCATCCGCGCTGGCATCGCTATTCCGTTTGCCTTCGCGGCCGTCATTCGCCCAATCGCCGGATCGAAATTCGGATCGATGACGTGAACATGCTCTGGGGATGTGCGAAGTATCACCTCATCTCCTACTGTGATGGACGTTCTCTTGGTGACCGCGATCAACTGAGCGCCGTTGCAGCGCAAATACACATAGGTGTCTTGGCCAAGCGGCTCGATAAGTTCGACGACAGCATTGGCGGGTGCGCTTCCGGCCGGTGCGATCTCGATATACTCGGGACGGATTCCCAGCGTCACAGCGACATTATTGATATTCTCTCCCATTGCCCGGCCTAAGGCTTCGCGAGACACAGCATGCGATATAAAGAAGGGTTCGAAGCTCAATCTGCCGTCGGCGCCAATGCGTCCGTCTATGAGGTTCATGGGCGGCGATCCGATGAAGCCAGCAACGAACCGGCTCACCGGATGATCGTAAATTTCTAAGGGAGCACCGATCTGTTCCATGCGTCCCTTGCTCATCACGCCGACGCGAGTCGCCATCGCCATGGCTTCGGTCTGATCATGAGTGACGTAGACGGTCGTAATGCCGAGATCGGTAACGAGGCGCTTGATTTCAGTCCGCATCACGACGCGCAGTTTCGCGTCTAGGTTCGAAAGAGGTTCGTCCATCAGGAAGACTTTGGGGCTGCGCACGAGAGCTCGCGCTAGTGACACGCGCTGGCGTTCACCGCCAGACAGCTGCGCTGGCAGACGATCAAGAAGGTGTTTGATCCCAATCCGCTCTGAGACCTCTTCCGCTTTCTTTCGGCGAGCTTTGCGCTCCTCGCCCCGAATTTTGAGGGGAAAGCCGATATTATCAGCAACGGTCAGATGTGGATAAAGACCATAATCCTGAAAGGCCATGGCGATATCGCGATGGCGCGGCTCGGCATAGGTCACATCACGGCCGTGAATGAAAACGCGGCCGCCTGTCGGTTCTTCAAGGCCCGCGATCATTCGAAGCGTGGAAGTCTTGCCACAGCCGGAGGGACCGAGGAGGACGAAAAATTCCCCATCCTCGATATCCACCGTCACGCCATAGACTGCTGCGACGTTTCCATAAGATTTTTGCAGATTGTCGAGACGAATGCTCATCGGATGTTTCCCAGATTCAGCCCTTGACTGCACCGAACGTCAGTCCACGAACGAGATAGCGCTGCGTCATCAGGACAATGACGACGACTGGCAGGCTCATGACCACCCCGATTGCCGAAGAGGCGCCCCACGCAATGGCCTTCGGCTTTAAAGTCGCTGCCGCGAGAACGGGAAGTGTCTTGGCGGTGGATGACGTCAGGAGGCTTGCGAAGAGATATTCATTCCAAGCAAACATGAAGACGATGACGGTCACAGTGGCCAAGCCTGGAAGAAGCAGAGGCATCGTTATGCGCATCAGAACACCGAACCTCGAACATCCGTCAACCAGCGCAGCTTCCTCGACCGATTTCGGCAGATCTTGAATGAAGAGCCGCATGATCCAGACGACGAACGGCAGACCTGCAAGCGCATAAATGAGGATCAAGACAAGATGCGTATCGAAAATGCCCAACCACTTTGACAGCAAATAAAGCGGTATGACCGATACGATGGGCGGGAGAAGCCGGATGGAGAGCACTTCCAGCGCGAAGTGCGTTTTTCCTTTGATCGGATAGCGGGCCAACGCGTACGCCGCCATGGTACCAAAGAGAACAGTGACGGCTGTCGATATGCCGACGACAATGATGCTGTTGAGCAGAGGCCCCGAGGCCTTCATCGGTCCAAAGAGCTCCGAGAAATTTTCGAATGTCGGTGTGAACGACCAGAGCGGCGGGTTTGCCATCAAGTCTGTCTGACTTTTGATCGACGACGTCAGCATCCACCAGCACGGAAATCCGAAAAAGGCCACGGCTGAAAGGGCTGCTATATAGCCAGCAATTACTGCGGCGATGCGCGATGCGCTGAGGCGGCGGCCGTAAAAAGTATGCATCAGCGGCCCTCCTCGCGGTTCAACATATCGCGCAGGAAACCTGTGTAGCGGATGAATACTATGACGGCTGCAAGCAGCATGAACAGGAATATCCAGGAGACCGCCGCGCCATAACCGATTTCAAAGAAGCGAAAAGTCACCCTCTGAAGATAGATCGGAAGCGTGTCGGTTGCGAAATTCGGCCCGCCACGGGTCGCGATATAGATCTGATCGTAAGTTCTCGAAGCGTCGATTCCCCGAAGCAGGACTGCAAGCAGCAGCATCGGCTTCAGAAGAGGAAGATAAATGTGAAAGAAGATTTGAAGCTGCGTCGCGCCGTCGATCTGGGCAGCTTCGAACGGGCTTCGTGGCAGCGCTTGCAAGCTCGCATAAAGGATAAGGAACATGAATGGAGTCCACTGCCAGACATCCATCAAGATCAGTGATGCCAACGCTCCCTCGGGCGTTCCGGTCCATTGCAATGACGGTAAGCCAACCGAGTTGAGAAGATAGTTCAGGATTCCACCTTGGGGCAGGAACATCACGCGCCACATGATGCCCACGGCGATCGGCGTAACAAGCATCGGAATGAGGAGAATAACGCGCAGGAGTTTGAAGCCCGGGAGTTCCATACGAAAAAGGAAGGCAAGTCCAAGACCGAACCCGGCGGAGATCAAGGTGCTAATCACCGTGAAGATGATCGTTTTTGCCGTGGAGCTCCAAAGCTGCGCGGATGTGAGGGCAGTCGTATAGTTATCCAACCCGACGAAGCCCTGGTAGCGGTCGGGATTTGTCGGTGCGTAGCCTTGGAAGCTGATCCACAGGGAATAGAGAAGCGGCCAGAATCCTACGAGCGTAAGAAGGACTAACGCCGGCGTAAGAAGAAGCCATGGAATGCTGCCTTGCAGCCGGCGCGTTCGATCAATCGCTAGGTCACTGCTCAAATGCAGCGGCTCGGTTCCAGACAACGACATTCTATCCCCCGATGACATCAGCAAGGAAATGACGTTGAGCCATTTCCTGCGTCAGTGGATCAGCCCTTGATTACCTTGCCAATGCGGTCCTTCGCGGACACCAGGGTGGCCTTAGTCGCTTTCTCGCCGGTGAGCGCCTTCACGACTTCTTCGAACATGATGCGCTGGACTTGATCGGCATTGGTGACACGATAGGGGAAGAGCGCCGCCGTTTTGGTGCCGCGGGCTTTGAAATCCCTGTAGACCTTCATCATTGGGATTTTCGCGGCAATCTCCTCGCTCTCAATGTCGGGAAGATAAACCAAGGTCGACTCGCCCTTTTCGCGCATCAGCTGGTAGGCCTTGCCCTCGCTCATCCACGCCATGAAGCGATAGACTTCTTCTTGGTTCGCCGATGCGGCGTTGCCGAGCACCGAGAATCCAGCAGCAACTTGCTGCTGATAGCGATCCGTCGGAGCAACCGAGTAACCAAATTTACCTGCTAACGGAGACGTCTCGAGGCCAGGCATGACGTCGATCCAGCAAACCAGAAGTGCGGCTCCACCGGATTGCATCAAGCTCGAGGCTTCCGGATAATCGAAATTCATTACGCCCTTCGGGCAATAGGGCAGGACCTCCTTCATCCGCTCAATCGCACGTTCGGCGCCGTCGTTTTGATCGAAGATCACCTCGTTCTGGGCATTCAGGAAGAAGTCGTCTTCGGGGCTCTTGATTTCGACGTAACCCATGAGCCGGGAGACGAAATCGCCCATGCAGGAATCCTGTCCGCCCGGAAGCAGCATGGCGCCCGCTACGCCCTCCTTATGTATGGCCTTGGCTGCCGCCAGATACTCGTCCCAGTTTGCCGGCGCTTTTTCGATACCTGCTTTCTCCAGCAGATCTTTGCGCCACACCATCACGGGCGTCGAAAGATTCCCCGGCAGGCCCCAGGTCTTACCCTTGTACTGCTGGTAGATACGATTGCCGGGATGCAGGTTCTCAACCTTCACCTTGGGAAGGCCTGGGATTTTCGCTTGCATGTCCTCGAAGGACATAACCCAATTGTTCGTCAGCCACTGGCGAACCCAGTAACAGTCCGAGGTGACCATGTCATAGGTCGTAGAGCCGCTGGATAGCTCTAGCACGAGCTTCTCATACAGGCTCTCGTAGGGAAGGAGCTCGGCGGTAATGGAAACGCGGCCGTTGGTTTCCTTGTGATAGGCGTCCGCGATGAGCGTTGGGAATGCCTCGCACCACGGCATGTTGCCAAGCAACATGTTGATCGTGACAGGATCGGCTGCGCTTGCCTTGCCTATTCCAGTTCCCGCGCCGATGATTGCTGAGCCCGCTCCCGCGCCTGCCACCTGAAGGAAGCTTCGGCGGCTGATGCCGTATTCGCCCGTCGCATGCTTATTTGACACCGTCATCTATTCCCCCTTCTAGGCGCGGGAGCCGCGCGAAATCATCCTCGTAGCGTTACTGCTGCAAGGCACATGCCAGCAGCATGAGCGCGCTGGGCCAAGCGGTTTTAGCTAAATGATCGCGACCTTGCGATGAGCCTGCTTGAGGATAATCTCAGACGCGAGACAGCAGAGAAAGAGCAGACTTCTCGGATCGTATCGGCCGATGGGATCATGAATTGGCATCGAGAACCGGGTTGTCCGAAAAACCGAAAATTTGCATTGACGCCCCGCTTGTGCTGGCTTTTCCCGCTCAATGAGCAATGACTGCACGGCCTTCGCTTAGGATGGGCCGATCTTCGGCGGGGTAAACTTGCTGAGACGTCATGCCGATCGAACCTCCGTTGCGTGATACGGCGGATCTCATGTGGTGACGCCAATCCGCGGGTGATTTGGCAAGCTGAATATTCGAACACAGAACGTGCGGCCCGATACCCAATCGTCCTTGGTGCGCTGGTGAGTGTCGCTCATCTGAGACTCCAGCACATTCTTGAGATCGTTTTATCGGATATGACCCGGGAATGGGGTCTTTTGCTGTGAAAATCGCGACAGAGGAGGGACTCGAAAGATTGGCACACCTCTTGCGCCTCAGCGTTGCCTAGGGGTCCAAGGAGGAAAATGTGAAGCTCTCTCTATTCATGATGCCCATGCACAACATGGGGCGCGATTACGACGTCACCCTCGATGAAGACATCGAGCAGGTAAAGCTGGCCGATGAACTTGGCTATGAGGAGGTGTGGATCGGCGAGCACTACTCCTCCGACATCGAGCAAATCTCTTCTCCAATGATGTTTCTTGCGTTCCTTGCTTCGCAAACGGAGAACATCAAACTCGGGACGGGCGTCGTTGCCCTCCCTTATTACCATCCGGCGCAGGTTGCGTCGCACATCGCTCTTCTCGACCATCTGACGAAGGGGCGCCTGATCCTTGGCATCGGCACGGGTGCTCTTGGATCGGATATCGAGGCGCTCGGCATCGTCGATAAAGACAGAAACGCGATGATGATGGAAAGCCTCGATCTCATAAAGAAGATCTGGACGAGCGATCCGCCGTACGATTTTCACGGAAAATACTGGGATGTCGTAATCAAAGATACGATATGGCCCGATCTTGGGGTCGGACCGCTGCCCAAGCCTTATCAGAAACCGTATCCGCCGATGGCCATCTCGGTCAGCAGCCCCAATTCCGGTTCGATGCGTTTTGCTGCGCGGCACAACCTGATGCCGATCTCTGCAAATTTCGTTGCGTCTTGGGTGGTGAAGACCCACTGGGACACGTATCTCGACGAATGCGGCAAACTCGGGAAGACGCCGGAAGGAAAAGATTGGCGCGTAGCGCGGAGCATTTACGTAGCCAAGACGGACGCTGAGGCTGAAGCGTTCGTTCAGAAAAAGGGCGGCGCCTATGACTGGTACTATGATTACATGTTCCAAGTGTACAAACGCATGGGAAGCGCCGGCCTTCTCGCACCGTTTCGGGATACGCCCGCGGAACAGATCACGCATGAGCTCGTACGCGATAATTTCGTGATCTTTGGCAGCGTTGAGACCGTCACCCGAAAGATATTGGCGCTCCGCGACGAGATTGGCCCCTTCGAAACGCTATTGATGACGGCGCATGACTGGACTGACAAAATCGAAATGCGCACTTCGATGGAGCTTTTGGCGAACGATGTCATGCCTCGCGTCAATGCCGAACTCGCCAAGAAAGCGGCCGCTTAGGTCGCGATTGCGAACGGGTAGAAAATATGAAGTCAGGCCACATCTGTTCCGTTTGTGGCCTTTCTCCTTGGGGGGCATCGTTCGCGAACCCGCTTATCGGGGCGGGAGGGCGATTGATATGGGGAGCCACGAGCACGTCGCATTGTCAGTGTTCGTCGCGTTCGAGACTTGCGGGCATCAAGAAATGCGTTGTGGTATCGGCCCGGTCGAACGAAACCGCGATCAGGAAGCAGCCGAAATTTCAGAAGCCGAACGCGTGTCTCGTGCGAACGCTTCCCTGCCAAGAGCAACGCGATGTTGATCGGCGATAGTCACCGTATGATCGGAAACCATGCGTTCCGGCGGGCGCTGAAGAGCTCTGCGTAAGGTCAATTTTCCAGGTCGAGCGCTTTCCTGAATTTTCTAGATAGACGACGATCGCGGGCATTGGACTCGCGCATCATTTTCATTCTTGATCGCATGCGTGCACATGTGGGAACCGCCGGATCGACGCCCAGACAACTTGAGGGCGCCGATCGCAGCGATGTGATTAACTTCGGTCTCTTGCTTAATTCGAGGTCAGCTACGAACAGCTTGAACCTGGATCTCGATAAGTGCTTCGGGACGCGCAAGCCTGGATTCGACTGTCGCCCGTACCGGAGCATTCTCCGGATCGACCCATTGCATCCACACCGAGTTCATCTGGTCGACTTGCGTGATATCGGCGAGCCAGATGTTTGCGCATACGAGGTTCGACTTCGTAAGTTGGACCTTGCCTAGAAGATCGTCGATTTGATCGAGCACGTCACGAGTTTGTTCCGCAATTTCTCCAGCGTTGCGGGCCAAAACACCAGAGAAATAGACAGTGCCTCCGACGTCCACGATGCGGGAAAAGCGACCGTTGAAGTCCATGCGCCGGACAGAAGTTGAGTTAGCCATTTTGCATTATCACCGCTTTGGTTTGCAGATATTCATCGACATGGTGCAGGCCGGATTCGCGCCCGTAGCCGCTGGCCTTATTGCCGCCAAACGGAATAGTGGGGTCCATGAGGCCATAGCAATTGACCCAGACCGTTCCTGTTCGGATTGCCTTCGCCATCTTGTGAGCTTTCTTGACGTCGCGCGTCCACACTCCGCCGCCGAGGCCAAATTGGGTCGCGTTTGCGATCTGCGCGGCTTCCTCGGGCGTATCGAATGGGATGACCGAAGCGACCGGACCGAAGATCTCTTCCTGGGCAACACGCATGCCGTTATTGACGCTCGACAACACGGTCGGCGCCACGAAGTGTCCATTGGCAAGCGGGCCATCGGCGAGACGCGCCCCGCCCGCAGACGCCTGGGCGCCTTCATTCAGGCCCACATCGATATAGCGCGTAACGCGCTCAAGTTGCTTTGCGGATACGAGCGGGCCGATCTGCGTTGCCGGATCGGTCCCATTGCCGACCCGCAGGCTGCGCGCAAAATCGGACACGCGCGATACGAACTCTTCATAGATCGGGCGCTCAACCAGAAGACGTGTTCCGGCACTGCAAATCTGGCCGCTGTTTACAAAAACGCCCATTCCGGCTCCGATCACTGCGGCGCCGAGATCGGCATCAGCAAAAACAATGTCCGGCGATTTGCCGCCAAGCTCGAGGGTGATCCGCTTGATGTTCCGCTTCGATGCCTCGATGATGCGGCGGCCGGTTTCGTCGGAACCGGTGAACGCGACTTTGTCGACATCCAGATGCGCGGCGAGGGCGGCGCCCGCGACCGAACCTACGCCCGGCACCACGTTGATCACTCCTGGCGGAATGCCGGCCTCAAGCGCCATTCGGCCGAGTTGGAGGGCCGTAAGCGGCGCATCTTCTGCGGGTTTGAGCACCATTGTGCATCCGGTCGCCAGCACGGGGCCGATTTTCCAGATGGTTGAAGTCAAAGGCGCATTCCACGGTGTGATGGCGCCCACGACGCCCACCGGCTCCATGAGGGTATAGCTGAAGACGTCGCCAGGAATGGAGTTCGATAGCGTCTCCCCGTGAATCATCGTGCACGCACCGGCATAGAACCGCAGCATACCGATCGCGCGCTGCCGGCGGGACAGTGCGAAAGTAATCGGAGCACCCATGTCGAGTACGTCAAGCAGACTGAATGCTTCGAAATGTCTTTCGACGAGGTCGGCGAACTTGAGCAAGCAGGCTTGGCGCTCGAATGGCGTAAAGCGGCTCCAGGGCCCTTCGAATGCGCGACGGGCGGCCTTCACGGCCAAATCGATATCCTCTGCTCCGCCTTCGGCAACGTGGGCGATGAGATCCCCGGTTGCAGGATTACGCGTCTCAAATGTGCGACCGGAGAGTGCGTTGACTTCGCGCCCGTCGATCAGGAGCTTCTGAATGCCGCTGATGCCGAATGGCACGGCGCGTTGGGGATGGGAGATTTCGTTCATTGCATGTCTTTCGATGGAAGTTGCGGTCACGCAAAGAGTGCGCGCAGATGATCGTTCAGGAACACGCCGCCGGGATCGATTTCCTGTCGAATCCGTTCGAAGTGGTCATAGTGCGGGTAAATCCGCTCTAGGCGTGCGGGTGACATGAACTGATGCTTCCCCCAGTGCGGATCCCTCGGTTGGGATATCCTTCGACACAAATCGCGAGACAAATCGCAAGGTGCGTGCCAAAGCGAAGTTGCACGGAAGATCCTAAATTGTCGGGGGTTTCAGCGGGTCAAACTTAGCAGTGCATCTCATTCGAGAGACGTCCGTCTCACGCGGTGCGCGAAATGTACGGCGCCTGCGAGAGATCTTCGCTGTTTTTCAGAGGTCTCACTGTTGGCACGCTCATTGCCATTCCCCGGACGGATAGCTGATGCGGGGGGTACATCCCCTGACGTCGAAGCTTCGAGGGAATTCTAGCTATGACGTTGGAAGCCGATTCACCGGTGATCGCCGATCCGGACATGTTCAAGCGTGGAATGCGCCGCCTAGCCGCGGGCGTCTCGCTCATCACGACCATTGAAGGAGATGTGCCGCAGGGGTTCGCAGCGACGTCGGTGACAGCCGTATCGGCCGCTCCGTCGCCCTCTCTGCTCGTGTGCGTCAATCGCGATGTTTCCTCTCACGCAGCAATCCATCGAACGGGCTTTTTCTGCGTCAACCTCTTATCGGAAGCGCATTGCGAGCTTGCGTCTATCTTCAGCTCGTCGGCACTCCGCGAACAGCGCTTCGCCAACTGCGCTTGGCGAGTTCTTCAGACGGGTGCGCCAGCATTCGATGATGCTCTCGCCAGCTTTGACTGTGAGGTGCTTCAGTCCGTCGAGGTAAACAGTCACACGATTTTCATTGCCAAGGTGGTCGCCGTCGTGCTGCAGGGCGAGGCGATCCAGCCCCTCCTATACGTTGATGGTCGCTTTGATGGATTGCGCTCGCAGTCGCTTCCGGGGCGTGCGTGATGATCGGAGCAAAATCAGGAAAGCGTGTCGTCGTTATCGGCGGCGGGATCATCGGCGTCTGTACGGCGAGTTGGCTGCTTCGAGATGGGCACGATGTTACCATTATCGAGCCATCAGGAATTGCGTCAGGCGCATCGTTCGGCAACGCAGGTTGCCTGAATTACTCTTCGGTGGTTCCAATGTCGCTACCGGGCAATTTATGGAAGGTGCCCAACTGGTTGACAGATCCTCTGGGCCCGCTCGCAATTCGGTGGCGCTACCTGCCCAAGCTGGCCCCTTGGCTATTCGCATTTCTGCGCGCGGGCACACTCGATAAAGCGCAGCGCCAAGCTGCGGCCCTCACTCCGCTTCTAGCTGGTTCATTTGAAAGTTATACGCCGCTGGTGCGTAATGCTGGCGCTGACGTGCTAGTTCGGCGCGAGGGCCATCTTGTCGTCTACCCCACTATCGAGGATTTCGAGGGCGATTCCCTCGCTTGGAAGCTTCGTCGAGATAATGGCGTCAAATACGAATTGCTGAAGAAGGATGCTCTCTGGGAATTCGAGCCGAGTCTGTCACGCGACCGTCAGCTTGGCGTATATATCCGTGACAATGGACACACCACAAACCCAGGCGCATTTACGCTGGCACTAGCCGATGCGTTTCGGCGTGATGGTGGCCATATAGTCGAGGCGCGCGCGATCGGATTCGACAGGTCGGCCGGCGAGCCGCGTTCGGTGAAGACAAATACCGGTGCTATTGAATGCGACGTAGCAATCGTTACGGCCGGTGCACGTTCCCTCGCATTTGCAGCTGAGTGTGGTGATCACATCCCTCTCGACACTGAGCGCGGTTACCATGTGGTCATACGCAATCCGGAAAGCCGGCCGCGAGCGACGATCATGGATTATGCGGGGAAATTCGTCGCGACGTCTATGGATATGGGTTTGCGCCTTGCAGGCACTGTCGAGTTCGCGGGACTTGAGGCGGCACCGAACTGGCAGCGCGCGCGAATGCTACTGACTTTGGGGCGTCGATTGTTCCCTGTGCTTAAGGAGAATTATCCAGAAGAAGAGCTCTCGCTTTGGATGGGGTTTCGACCAAGCCTTCCCGACTCCATGCCAGTCATCGGAGCATCGACGCAAAGTAAGAACGTCATCTACGCATTCGGACACGGGCACATCGGTATGGCCGCGGGTGCGAATACGGGCCGCGCTGTCGCCGATCTTGTTGCGGGACGACCCCCATGCATTCCCGTCGAACCATTTAGTCCACGCCGTTTTGAACGCTGAAGGTCGGGGGAGGGAAGTCGAGAAAGAGGCAATCGCAACGTCATTGGCGAGAGAACAAACTCTCCAAATTCCTTAGATGCGGCCCAGCGACATTTCTGTTCTTCCCATGACTCAGGTTGATTGCGTCCTCGCTCGACGCGGTTCTCGGCGAGTGCTGCCTCGAGCATCTCCCACAGAGCTTCGTGGACGATTGCTTCGTGCAGGCTGGGATAGGCCTTGTCTTTGTGGACAATCTCGCTGCGGTAGATGCGGTTCTTGAGCATCAAGTAGAGCGCGCCGCGGGCGAGCGGCTTTCCACCCCGAGCCTTACACATTATGTGTGAAGGCGAAGTCGCGAGCTCGCGCACATCGCTCAATGCTCGGGACGTCAACTCTTGGCGACGAGGTCTGGCGACAGACTGAACTGCCAGATGTCCGTCATTCTCTGGAGTGAGAGTCTGCCTCGGATTTGCCGGCGTAGTTTCCGGGGAACAGGTCACTTGAGCTTTTTACTGCTAGCGGTCTACACAAATCGGAAGCTCGATAGATACCAGCAATCCACTACCATTTGGCGGTCTCGACAAGATGAGTGACCCCTCATGTATGGATGCGATATCGTTTGCGATTGTCAAACCGATTCCGCTGCCCGCACCGACTGTTCCTGGTGAACGATAGAACGGCTTCAATACTTGGAGAAGTTCGCTATCGCTAATGCCGGGCCCGTCGTCCGAGATCTTCAAGGTTGCACGGTCGGCTATCTGGGTGACAGTCACGCTGACATTCCCATTTTCGCGAGTGTACCGGATGGCATTGTCGACGACGTTGGCAATCATCTCGGCGAGCAGGTCTCGGTCCCCTAAAATTCGTCCGATTTGATGATCAATCGACACTCTAAGATCTATATTTTTTTTTAGGGCATCGGGCGCTAACAGAGCCACGGTGTTCGTAGCCAGTTCCGCAAAATCGCACGGCGCGAAATCAATGATGCCGGCCAGTCCAGCCTCTGCACGATTAAGGTTCAGCAATTGCTTTGTTAGTCGGACAAGTCGCGCCGTTGTAGCATCGAGTTTTCTCGCAATGCTGTGCAGGTCATTGGGGTCTTTGGCGCGTAAAGCCATCTCCACCTGAGTTCGGATAACTGAGACCGGCGTACGGAGTTGATGCGCCGCGTCGCCAATGAATCGCCGTTGTGTCGAGATTATCGAACTCAGCCTTGCCATGAGGTCGTTTATGACTTGCACCTGTTCGCGCAATTCCGCTGGCAACCCCTCGGTAGCGAGCGGGGTGAGATCATTGTGGGAGCGCCTAGAGATGGCGTCGCGTACGCGCTTAATCGGCGCCACACCGCGACCGACGCCATTCCAAAGCAGCAGCATCAAACCCGACAGAAACAAGGTCTGTGGAGCGATCATGTAGGTTACAACTTCCGCTGCAAGAACTTCCCGCTTGTGCATCGTCTCCGCCACTCGAACCACAAGTTGCTTCGAAGGCAAATCAATCGGCACTGTTCGTTCTACAACGCGCACAGAACTATTCAGAATGCGGGAATTGTAGAATTTCGTGTCACCATGGGTTGCTATCTCAGGCGGCGGAAGTGGCGAAGAGCTGCTTGCGGCGAGCAGGGCTCCGGATTCGTCAGTTATGGAGAAGAATATTTTATCCAGACGATCGAACAAGATCATCTTGTGAGCCGCTGGAGGAAGATCGATGGCAATCGCGCCGTCGCGCACTGCAATCTGGCCCCCGATTGTTTCCGCAGTATCTTCTAAAGCTCTATCGTAGGCCAAGTCGGCGAAGTGAACGACGACAGTGTAAGTCGCCCATATCCAGATACACATCAAAACCGCAGCGGGAGGCAGCAGCCAGAGCAACAGCCGAACTCTCAACGTCCAACTTTTATTACTCACGATAGACGTCCATTAGGTAGCCTAATCCGTGAACGGTCCGAATGTTAATATGAGGCGCTAGGCGTTTCCTGACGCGATGCACGTAAACCTCTATCGCGTTGATACCAACTTCATGGTTCCAATCGCTGATCTGTTGCGCCAAGCTGGTTTTTAGAACTACTTTTCCCAATTTCTTCATCAGCGATTCTAGGATGGACATCTCTCGCGATGAAAAATCGAGGCGCTTGCCGAACAGGAGCGCCGAGCGTCCTTCGAGGTCTAGTTCAAGCGGGCCGTTGATCAGTCGGACGACGCCGCCAGAGCTGCGCCGTATTAGTGCTTCAATGCGCGCTTCAAGTTCTGAAAGGGCGAAGGGTTTTCCGAGATAGTCATCGGCACCGCTCTTCAATCCGATGATTCTCTGGTCCAAGCTGTCACGGGCCGTTAGGATGAGCACTGGCGTGATGTTGCGACGCTCGCGCAAGCGACGAAGCACAGAAAGACCGTCGATATCCGCCAAGCCAAGATCGAGAACGATACAGTTGTAGACTTCGGTTTCGAGCGCAACTCCCGCCGCCGCGCCTTCCGCCACGGAATCAACCCCATAGCCGGCTGATGTCAGCGCCTTCACCAGCGTCTCGCGGAGGTCAGCGTCGTCTTCGACAACGAGAAGTCTCATGTTTGGAGCGGCGACCCTTTGTAAGAACAATGTAAGCGCGAATAGAGCACTTGAGCTTCAGCCTAAAAATCTGGTCTTTCCGGGGAATGCAAGATGGCCAAGAGTCGAATCGTTGCAGTTCGAGCAGCGTCGTTGCTCGTATGCGCGATGCTCGGCGCTTGTTCTAATCCTGTCTCAGAAGCCAGCAACGGCAAAAAAGATGAGCTGCCTCAAACCCCGACGAAAGCCCTGAAGTTCGAAGTTGTTCAGAGTACGTCGGGCGAGCTGAGCAGCATTGTGCCGGGGCGGTTGACCTTCAAACCGGGCGCGCTGGCTGCCGTCAGTACGCCCGTGCAGGCCCGGGTTGTCGCGATACACATCAGTCCAGGCCAATTTGTAACTCCAGACACTGCGTTGGTGACGCTTCAAGGTTCGGAAGTTGCCGGAATACGTGCCGCATTCGAGCAGGCTGAAGCGCGCAATGCGACTGCGGAAGATGCACTTAAGCGCCAGAATGAGATGATGCAAAAGGGCGTTGGATTGGAAGTCGAGCGTTTTGCGGCTGAAACAGCCGCTCGCGAGGCGCGTTCCGAGTTAGAGCGCGCGAGGCGCGCAGTACACATGATTGGCGGCGGCGGTGGAGACCAATTTGTATTGCATGCCCCCAAGAGCGGCATCGTAACTGCGGTCAGAGCCCATCTCGGCGCCATGGCTTTGCCCGATGGAGAGCCATTACTGGACGTAGGCGACACGTCAAATCTATGGGTAATTGCCGATGTGTCCGAAAGCGACATCACTGGGATAGAGGCCGGACAACAGGCGGAAATCTCGCTACCGCTTGTCAAAAAATCGTTCTCTGCCGTGGTCGATACCGTTGGCCGCGTTGTCGACGGCGATCAGCGCAGGGTGCCGGTCTATCTCTCTCTCAAGGGTGATAGCGAGGGCCTCACTGCAGGCATGCTTGCCGAGGTCAGGTTTCGCAGTAAGTCCCGCTTTCTCATTAGCCTTCCGGTTGAAGCCGTACTCATCAAGGATGGTGCCCAACGTGTTGTCTATGTCTTACACGGAGACGGTAGTTTAGAAGCGCGCCCTGTAGCTGTCGCTGCTTCGCGCGACGGACGCGTAACCGTTACACAGGGCCTTCAACCGGGTGACAAGGTCGTTGTGCATGGCGCGCTGCTGCTCGACAGCAGTTCCGAGCAATTGCTCTGACGACCAAGCCAATGTTCAAACTTTTCATTGAGCAATGTGTCGAACGCCGGAGTGCGGTCGTCTTCATGACGCTGATTTTGGCGGCATTTGGCGTTCATGCTTACCTGAGAACGGCGATCGAAGCTTACCCGGACGTTACGAACGCCCAGGTGCAAGTGATCACGCAGATGCCCGGCTACGCCGCCGAAGAAATTGAGCGGCAGATCACCGTGCCTCTGGAGCGCGCCTTGAATGGCACGCCGGGCATGACGTTAATTAGAAGCGAGAATCTGTTCGGGCTCTCTATCGTCACGATGATCTTCGCTGACGATGTCGATCCGTTCACGAGCCGTATGGTCGTAGCTCAGCGTATGAGTGGCGCCGAGCTCCCTGAAGGCGTAACGCCCGCTCTAGCACCGGAAGCGACGCCGCTCGGAAAAATATTCCGCTTCAGGCTGCTGAGCTCCGAGCATGATCTCTATGAATTGCGCTCGGAGATGCAATGGAACGTCACGCGCGTCCTGCGCCAGGTGCAGGGCGTCGCTGATGTCGTTCCGTTCGGAGGCTTCCTTAAGGAACTGCATGTTGAAGTCGACCCGAGCAGACTTTATGCCGCCGGAGTTACAATTCGTGAACTGGAAGAGGCGATCTCGAAAGCCAACCTCAATGTCGGCGGCGGATTTCTTCGGCAGGGCGATCAAGAGCTGACGATCCGAGGTATCGGCCTGCTGCAATCGGCCGAGGACATCAAGAAGGTTCCGCTAAAAACCAAGGACGGCTCACCCCTCACGATCGCGGATATTGCAACGGTGAAAATTGCCGCGACGCCGCGGCGTGGCTCGGTCGCATGGAACGATCGGAAAGAAGTCGTCGAGGGTCTTGTGTTGATGCGACGCGGGGAGAACCCTTCGGTCGTTCTCGACGGCATCCACCAAAAAGTCGATGACCTAAACAATAAAATACTGCCGAAAGGTATGCACATCGACGTCGCGCACGATCGCAGCGTACTCGTCGAGCACACGCTTGCTACTGTGCATGAAAATTTATTTCACGGTTTTCTCCTCGTCGTTGCTGTCGTCTGGCTGTTCCTGCGCAGCGTGACCGGTTCGGCGATCGTGTCGACTGTGATTCCGCTATCGCTCCTCGTTGCATTCATGGGTCTGTATGCGCTCGGCCTGCCGGCGAACCTGATTTCGATGGGTGCCATCGATTTCGGAATACTCGTCGATGGCGCTGTCGTTCTGGTCGAAAGCGTCTTTCATGCCCTTAAGACCCAGCGACCAGAATCGCGTGAAGGCGTGATCAAGTTGATCGTGCGATGCGCCGTGAGTGTCGGCCGGCCGACACTCTATTCAATGCTCATCATCATCGCAGCATTGCTGCCTGTGTTCACGCTCGAATCGGTTGAGGGTCGGATGTTTCGGCCTCTGGCCCTGACGTACGCGTTCGCCCTTACCGGCGCACTGGTTTTTGCATTGACCTTGGTACCGGCGCTGTGCGCCTTTGCGTTCCGCCCGCGAGATGCTTTCGTTGAAGAGCCGCGTTGGCTCGTAAAGCTACGCGATATGTACCGTGACGGACTTCGGCGATTGCTTGTCAACAGAAGCACGGTACTCGGCGGGGCGGTGGTTTTGCTGGTCTCAGGCGCATTGGCGGCGAAAAATCTCGGTACGGAATTTCTGCCGGAATTGGATGAGGGCGATATCGCGATCTTCGTCGAAATGCCGGCCAGCATATCGATGGAGAAGGCACAAGAAATTCTTCTCGATGTGCACGGCCGACTGCAAAAGTTTGCCGAAGTTGCCGAAGTTCACACCGAGCATGGCCGCCCCGAAGACGGTACTGATAACGAAGGCGTCAATATGCTGAAAACCTTCGTGAAGCTGACGCCGGAAATAGGATGGCAGAATAAATGGTCGAAGCCGCAACTCGTTCAAGCGATGCGATCATCGCTCGCAGAAATCGATGGCGTGCGGTTCAATTTCTCCCAACCTATCAAGGATAGTGTCGAGGAAGCCGTCAGCGGCGTGCGCGGTAAGGTCGTGCTCAAGATCTTCGGTGATGATCTGGAGCGTATGCGTGCCACGCTCCTTCAGGCTAAGGCTGCGATCGAGAAAGTCCCAGGGGTTACCGAACTTGACCTTTATCGCGACGCGTTTATTCCTCAGCTTCAGGTTCAGCTTGACCGACAAGCGCTCGCGCGTTCGGGTATTGCCATCGAAGAGGCTGCGCGAACGATCGAGGTCTCTCTGGCAGGCCGTGTTGCTACCGCATTGTGGGAAGGCGAACGGCCCGTGCCGGTCCGGCTGATACTCGCCAAGTCTTCTCGCGATGATTTCGAAAAGCTCAATGCGCTCGCTATCCCGACGCCGTCAGGCGGTCGCGTGAGCCTCAAGGAGCTTGCCGACATCAAGGTTGCCAGCGGCGCTGCTTCGATCGTTCGAGAAGGCAATGTTCGCTTTCTCGCGTTGAAATTCAATGTCGAAGGCCGCGACATGGGGTCGGTGGTACGTGAAGCAATCGAAACCCTCGATGCCTCCGTAAAAGCCCCCGATGGCCATTACTTCGTCTGGGGCGGCGAATTCGAAAACCAGAACCGGGCTGCCAAGCGGCTCATGATCATTGTGCCGCTGGCGCTGGTGCTCGTTCTGGTGTTGCTGTACGCGGCGATGAATAGCCTACGGAACGCACTTGTCGTGCTGGCTACCGTTCCCTTTGCGATGACTGGTGGAATATTCACGCTCCTTCTGACCGGGACGTACCTTTCGGTCAGTGCTGCGATCGGATTCATCGCGCTACTCGGTCAGATTTCCTTGATGGGCGTGCTGGTTCTCTCGGCCATAGACGAGCTTCGCCATTCCGGAACCAGCGTTCGCGACTCCATCGTAGGGGGCGCGGTCGAAAGGCTTCGGGCCGTCCTTATGGCCTCCACACTGGCGATGCTTGGATTGCTGCCTATGGCCTTGTCGACAAGCGTTGGTAGCGAGACGCAGCGCCCGTTCGCGTTGGTCATCGTTGGCGGTATGGTCACAACGCTGATCATCGCTCTCTTTGTACTGCCCGTCTTCTACAGCCTCTTTGTTCCGCGCGAGGTGAAAAGCAAGGAAATAGCGCTATGAAGCGAATTTCGGTATCGTTCTTGTTCTTCGCGATATCGTGCGGCGCGAATGCTCAATCTTTGCCTGCACAGATAACGCTTCGTGGGGTGCTCGATCTTGCGCTTCGCGATAGCCCGCGTGCAGCTTTGGACGAGCAGGATGTGGCGGCCGCGCGCGCCGACGAAAAAACGGCCAGCGCTTATCCCAATCCCCGACTGTCTTATACGGGGGCGCATCAACCGGGAGAACTCACAAACTTCTCGAGTAAAAATGCCCACGACGTCTCAATCGAAATGCCTCTCTTGATCGGCGGCCAGCGACAAGCGCGGAAGGAAGCGGCACAGAAGGGTATCGAGGCCGCCGCTGCCCGAGCAACAGCATCGGGAATTAGCAGAGCTGTGGAGGCTGGTGCGGCCTACATTGGTCTTCTAGTGGCGCAGGAAAAGCTCAAAACGCAAATGGAGCATCAAACAGAGCTGGCGCGTCTCCGTGACATCGTTCGCGGCCGGCAGGCGAGTGGCATGGCCAGCGAATATGATTCGCTCAGGATCGATGTTGAGATGTCATCGTTTCGTACGGACATTGCGGAGACAAAATCGGACCTTGCTGAGCGACAAGGACAACTTTCCTCCATTTGCGGTTACAGAGATTGGCGGCCTCGCGGGGTCAATAAACTGAAGCCTTGGTCGATCGTCGTCGGCCCCGAGGATCTTGCAGCTATTATCGATCATCCCAACATTGTCGCAGCTCGGCGGGATGAGGCCTTTTCGCGCGCTGGTGTCGAGGCGGCGCGGCGCGAGCGATTTCCTGAAGTTTCGCTGACTGGCGATCGATTTTGGACGGACAATCCCTACGGCGCTACGACAAGCGTCGGCGTGACGATTGAGATGCCGATTTTTGACACGCGCATTGGCGCTGTCGAAAAGGCGCAAGCGGAAAGCAAGGCGGCTGCCTTGAAAAGGCAAGTTGCCGAAGTTGAACTTGAAGCAGATCTTACAAAGTTTCGGTCGCAGGTCGTCGAGCGCACTCAAGCACTCAAAAATTTTCAGAAGACGGTTGCCCCACGCCTTCCAGAGCTGAAGCGGATGGCGGAGGATGCTTATAGATTACGGGGTGGCTCAATTATGGATCTTCTCGATGCTACGCGATCCCGAACCGAAAGCCAAATGAACTACATCGAGCTTGTTGGCCGGTTGATGGAGGCTCAATTGCGCTATGAGGCAACGCGCGGTGGGCTCAACGCATTATTTGATATAGCTGGGTAGGCATCCTTACATTTGCGCCTGACTGCAAATAGCTAGCACCCTTCAATAAAATTCACGCGATTTGGAACCGGCTGGTTTCGAGCTCTGATTCTATGCCGGCGAATATTCGCGGCAGACCGATTTGCGCTGCCTATAAACCCCGACATCGCGATTTTGCTACGCGGTATTCGGTCCGGTCATTGTTGTTGAATTTATACCGGAGACCCGAATGGTATCAACAAAGGCCCTAGCACTAACGGGACGCAATTCACGGACGGCAATGGAGATAGATTGCGCTCCAGAAGTCGGTCTCGCTGTAAGGACTATGTAATGCTGCCTCGCTCACAAAGACGCAAATCAAATGGCCGTCGATGAACAATCGTGATGAGCGACGAAGGTAAAAAGACGGTCAAGAATTCTGAAATATCGCGGGGGCGAAGACCAAATGCGGCTATTTGTGCATAGATCAATGGCGATTATCGTGGCTGCGCTGTCGATGACGACCGCAGCCTATTCAGGAGCGCGTCCCGCCGAGGGTTATTGGGTTTGCAACGCTTATGGCTACAGCATGTCTCCCACCAGATGGCACATGGTCAGTGGTCCTCCAGCGGTCACGAAGCCCGATGCTATTCGAGGCGCAGATGAAAAGTGCCGACGCAAAGGCTTAAACGTGTGCAGTAAGAGCGGGTGCACGAGTTACTCGAAAAAATGATCGTCTTTGAGAGTTGGTGGCCGATCCAACTCCCCGATCATCTGGGGCAGGCCCCAGTTGACAGTTTCACCAGCTTGATCGCCGTTCTGGTGGAAAAATTTCGCAACAAAATTTCGCTATAAGAGGTTGCGACGTGACACCTCGCACGATCGATTTGGAGCTAACGCGGACCGTTGTTGCATGCAGGGAATAGGTGGGCCACAACTTCTTGCCGCGACGGCGCTTTTAGCGTCGGGGCTTTTCGCGGCGAATTCCGCTCTTGCGGATGACGGGGACAAAAAGCCGGACGGCATCCCCTTGCCCTCAATTGCCACAAGCTTGCCAGCCAATGGCGACTCGACAGGCACCCGGAAATGGCTAGCGCAGCGTGGAGTTAATTACGGCTTCAATTACACCGGCGAAGCGCTTGGCAACGTGTCCGGGGGCGTTCGGCGCGGCGCGCTCTACGAGGGCAAGCTCGAAGGTTATGTCGATGCGGATCTGGAAAAAATCGCTGGTTTATCGGGGTTGAGTTTTTTCGCCAATGCGTTCCAGATCCATCAAACGTCGGGTCCACGCGACCAGCATTTTCAAAGCCTGATCACGATAAGTAATATCGAAGCGGCGCCGTCGACGCGGCTTTCCGAACTGTGGCTGGAACAGAAGCTCTTCAACGACCGCTTCAGCATTCGTTTTGGTCAACTCGCGGCAGACGCGGAATTCTTCATCAGCGATGTCAGTCAAGTATTTATAAGCAGCGATTGGCCGCTGATCACTGGCGCCAACTTACCCAGCGGCGGCCCGGCCTATCCCTTGGCAACGCCTGGCGTTCGGTTGAAGTTCGAGCCAACTGAGAACTGGACGGTACTGCTCGCGGTGTTCAACGGCGATCCGGGCGATGAGGTTACGGTCAATCGCCACGGGACCAACTTCCGTATCGATGATCCGCCGCTTCTAATGGGCGAGCTACAATACCGGTACAATCAGGATAAGCACGCCCAAGGCTTGGCCGGAATTCTGCGCCTCGGCGCATGGCAACACTTCGGGCAGTTCGAGGACCTGCGATTCGACGACACCCGTCTCTCGCTCGCGAGCCCGTTAAGTAGCGGCAAGGCCCGTATGTTTCGTGAAACCAGCGGTATTTACGGCATCATCGATCAACAGATTTATCGGCCCCAAGGCGGAGATGCAAACAGCGGAATTAGCGTGTTTGGCCGCATCGCCGCGACCCCGTCGGACCGCAATTTGGTCGACTTCTATCTCGATGGCGGTATCGTATTCTCGGGCATGTGGCCGAGCCGACCAGACGATAAATTCGGTGCCTCGTTCCTCTACGGGCACGTGTCGGATCGTGTGCGAGCCCTCGATCGCGATACAATCGCTTTCACCGGGAACGACCAGCCGCTTCGAGATTATGAGCTGACTTTCGAACTAAACTATCAGTCGCAGATTGTGCCGGGCTGGACGGTGCAGCCGTTGTTTCAATATATCGTGCATCCTGGTGGACATATTCCGAACCTCAGTGCGCCAGCGTCAGCCATCCCGGATGGTGCTCTTTTCGGCGTGCGCAGCACTATGGCCTACTGACGAAGGCGGCAGTGATCACTGACGGCGACCGTGCAGCCTGCTAGCCTCGCGAGGTCAGCAGGATGTCAGACTTTTGTAGAAGACAAGATGGCGTTGCGCGATGGATGGCCATTCGCGCTCGGCGGGTTGTGAGCAGAGCTACGTCATGCTTCAAACAGGCCAGAAGTCGTGGGTTGGTTTGTGTACCTCTCATCTCGCTAGTTGTCTAAATCCGCCGGTTCTAAAAACTGCCAAGTGAATCAGGACTATTTCTTGCGGTGATGCAGTCGAGCGGCATGCCTTTCGCATTGCGCTCGCAGAGCGCACCAATCCGCGGGAAAACCAGCACTGCGCCGCGTTACCGCCTGTTTTCAGCGTTTAGGTTGGGCTCGAAATAGCCCACGGATCGAACAGTGAACGACGAAAGCGCCGACCGCACGGCCCAACCGGCGCGGGTTCAGTTCCGCGCCGGCATGGATGATGTGGTGATCCTTCCTCTCGTACTCGTGGGCCTGGGTGCGAACGCGCTGCTTCGAACGATGTTTTCACTTGTCATCCAGATTCTCGACTACGCCTTTCCGATCGTCGTGCAGTTGATAAGATTTCCCCTATTCACTGTCCGCATTCTTGGCGATGGGCTTGCGGCGCTTCTTTTGGAAATCCTCCGACGCTTGCCGGTTCCGAGCACCAGGCGTGAAACGTGGCGCGCGTTCGTGGAACGACATTGGTCGTGGATGAGACGATGGATCACTTATAAGGCATTCCAGGACGCCGTACATCGCGCCTTCGAGGGCGGGATGGTGCGGGTGTTTCGAAGATGCGCAACACTGACGCCCGGTGGAGCGTTGCTCGTCATAGCTGGTGCCATCCTTTGGTTTCCCGTGTCCTTCGCAATCGCGACGGGCATTCACGCTGTCCTCATTGCAAAGGCGGCATCATTGCCTGCGTGGATGCAATTTCTCCATCCCGTGGCGACCCTGATCGCCAAGTCCAAGCTTCTTGTGCTGCCCGTTTATCCGGCTGCGTGGCCGCAAGCCAAACGACATCCGCTGACGGAGGGCGCGTTGCAGTTCTATCGCGATGTCACAAGCCTGCCGATCATCCGGAAGTTTCGATATCGATATCTGGAAGCCGATTGCTTTGCTGTCGGGCTGATCCGCGCCTCAACATGCACCACGGTGTTCGTTACGCTTCGCCGCCGGTGCGGCGCGAGGTGCGTCGGAGATCTCTGCACACTGCGGTGGTTTGATGCTTTTCGCACGCTTGCCGCACAGATGGTCAAAGAATTGCGCCGCCTCCCGTTCGTCGGCGCGACGATCCGACGTTACGCGGCGCACTATCCGGCCGCCGATGAGCAGCGGGTAGAGAAGTTGAGTGGGCGTATTCGCCAACTCTTCGAGCGGTGGGCCGTTAAGTTGTCGGCTGAATATTACATCCGCAAAACAGATGAGAAGTTGGCGGCCGCACCCCGGTAGTCAAAGCGTGCCTTTCATCCAGTCTGCGCTTGTGCCCCTGCCCGATACCAGCCTTCCGCGTTGCTCGCAGCTTCGAAAGAGAGATCGGCCAGACCCGTGGCGCCGATTGGGATCATTGCGAGAGCAATCCAGCGCGTCAGACGAAAATGCGGTTTCTTGAATTCCCGTCGTGTCAGGGACGTCACGTGCATTCAGGCAGCATGGCATCGGGCATCGACTAACCAAGCCAACGTTCCCCCTAACCGGTTAGAAGTGTTGTCGTTTTGCCGTGCATCTAGGATTTTTTCGAATGTGGCCGATGACGTGATAACTGTCACGAACCTGTCGCTCAACGACCCTAGTAAGCCTCCCCAATTGGTGGGGAGCGTTGGTTGCGAATGTTGTTTTCTGGGGTGGGTTTCGCGCGTTCAGTTGCATGCGTCAGTGGGTATCGGAAGGTAAAGGGGAGGTTGTTTCGGCGTTTCAAATTGTTGTGCTCGGCGTCGGCCGTTGCTCTGTTTTTTGCCGATCCTGGCGTGGCCGGGCAGCTCCCTGCATCAGCCTTTCAGAGCTACAGCGCGAGCGCTGCATCGAGTATTGCAGCCGGGCCTTTCGCGCTCTACACAGTGCCGGTCAACGACATTCATCCGACGCAGGCCAATCTGGGTTTTGCTGAGATCGGCAAAAAAGTCTCGGCTTACGATCTGCTCACGCCTTCAGGACTCGCCAACGATTTGCTGTCGGGCGGCAGCATCGAGCCGGTCGTCATCGGTCCCGGCGGCAAGCTTTATCTGACCAACGGCCACCATACGTTTACGTCGCTGCAACAGTCGATATACGGCGCGTCGAATCCGCTTGTGTATGTCAATGTCATCGCGAACTATTCGAACCTGACCGAGGCTGAGTTCTGGGCCAAGATGCAGGCCAGCAATTTTTTGCTGCCGCTCGATAATGGCATCGTGCAGCCTGTCGATCCGCTCACCGGATCTCCGATCCCTGCGGCGCTTTCCGGCATGACCAACGACCCGTATCGTGGGCTGGAATACAGTATTCTCAAGAACAAGAGTTCAAAGCTGTTTCCAACGGCCGCAAACATCACTGGAGCTGTCGGCTCCTCAATTCCCGGCCTCGATAAGACGGCCGCCTATTACTCCGATTTCATCTGGGCGAATGCTTATCGCAACGCGAACAACGGGCTTGGCTTGCCGTATCTGTCGCCGGGCGATGTCGCGCTGGCGACCCAATGGAATCTCAACGGTGCCAATGTGACGAAGCTGCAGCAGGGCGGCGCGGACGTCACCGTGGCTCAGTTGCCGGGCTACATTCTTTCGAACAGCCTCAACATCTCCAGTGTCATCGACACTAATACCGTCAACAGCGGCGTACTCGATGGCAATGGCGGCTTCACCGGCTTGCGCGGCCTCGATCTCGGGTCCGTGACGATCGGCACGCCAGCTTCGACGACTGGCTTCATCCTGCAACTCGGGGCCGATCGCGGCGGCACAGTCACGCTGTCGGGTAATAATACATATGCTGGCGGCACCACGATTCTCGCGGGCACGCTCGTCATCAACAACGACGCCAACCTCGGCGCTGCAAGCCCGGTGAATCCCGATATTTCCTCCATCCGCACCGCCGATGACGTGAGAGCCAACAACGGCATCGTGTTCAACAGCCTCAGCGAGGGCAACGGAACGCTGCAAATCAACAGTTCGATGACGCTTGACCGGCCAATCGGTGTCGGCGGTGAAACTGCGATCATCAACGCGAACGGCAACACCGTCACGCTGGCGGGGACGATCGTTTCCCTCGACGATAACGCCAATGGTTTCTCCGACCTCACCATCGGAGGCGGAACAGTCGTGCTCGCCCCGACCACCGGCAGCAATCCTTATTTCTACGGCAACTGGATCATCTCGGGCGGTACGCTTCAGGCGTCGAGCGACGCCGCGTTGGGCAACACGACGGGGCCCGGCTATACCATCGGCCAGATCGTTCTCGACGGCGGAATCTTCAAGGCTGGCGCCTCCTTCGATTCGGTTCGCAGCCTGACGCTGACCGGCGGCAGCACCTTCGATACGAATGGATTCACCACGTCCTTCGCCGGCACGCTGACAGACGTGCAGCGCAAGCTGACTATTACCAACAGCAGTGCGAACAATGGCACGGTGACGTTCGGTTCGCTCAATATCAGCGGCACGAACACGACGACCGCCACCGGCGCAACCTCCACCTTGGCCTTCAAGGCTGTAGCAGGCAGCGGTCAAACGACCGTCAACCTGACCGACGGCGTCACCCGCACCGACCGCTCGACACTCTTCATCCAGCCGTCATCCGCGACGACGCTCGGGACGAGCGAATTCGTCTTCTCAGGAGTTGGAGCATCGACGCTGACCAACGCCATGGCTCCGGCCTGGATGATTTCGGACAGCGGTGGCAAGGATGCCTACGATTTTCTGACCTATGACCCCGTCAAGGGGTACGTCAAGGCCACCTATACCAAGATCGGGTCCGGTTCGAGCGGCGGCATTCGAGCTGCAACGGCGAACGACATTGTCGAGCAAACAGGCAATGCGACGCTCAGTGCGAATGCCGCAGCCTATGCGCTGAAGATCGATTCCGGCTATACGATCACTGCGGGTAACGGGACGACGACCAACTATACCATAGCGCTCGGCAACGGCGTTGATCCGGCCGGTCTCATCCTCGGGGGAAGTGGCAGCAATACCGCAGGTATCTCGGGCGGCACGCTGGCCTTCGGCGGCAGCGAGGGCATCATCTACGCACGCAGCACCTCGGGTTTGGGCAATGTCATTTCCTCGACGATCACGGGCACGAACGGACTGACACTCGCGGGCCAGGGGATGCTGACCCTTTCCACGGCGTCGCCAGGCCTTTCGGGCGCCGTGAATATCGATTCCGGCACATTGAACCTGTCGGCGGCCAACGCCTTCATCAACGTCAGCAGCGTTAACCTATCGAACGTCAAGAGCAGTCCGGCCGCGGCCGGCCTATCGATGTCGGCAAGTAATGCCTTCGCCTCGCTCAACAGCGCTGGCAGCAACAGTTCGATTACGGTCTCCGGCGCGAACACCGTGCTGACGATCGGTCAGACTGGCAATGCCAATGCAGCGCTGAACAATCTGGATTCGACGATCTCCAGTACGATCACGGCCACTGACGTCGCCGCCGGATCGGCAGCGATCGTCAAGGCCGGATCCGGCTTGCTTGATCTTTCCGGCGCCAAGCTGAACCTGACGACGGGCAGCAATATCGCGGTGAACGCTGGCACGTTGCGGGTCGGCGGATCGTCCTTCACCAATACGAACAACATCGTGACGGCGGGCGGAAGCGAGGTGCAGTTCGCGTCGAATGCGGGTGGCCTCTTTGCCGGCAACATCACCGGCGGCGGCACGATGCACCTGATCGGTGGCACGCTGAAATTGACGGGAACCGGCAACACCTATTTGGGCGGGACCATCGTCGAGCAGGGATCGATCCTCGATCTCACCACTGCGAATGTGTCAAGCGGCAACGCCAATATCGTCAACGCCGGCGGCCTGGTCGTCTTCGATCAGGCAACCAATGGCACCTACAGCGGCGTCATCAGCGATGGCTGCCAGATGATGCTGGCCTGCACGACCAAGCTCTCCGGCAGTCTCATCAAGGATGACAGCACTGGTGGCAACACCGGCAACGTCACGCTCGGCGCGGTGCAAACCTATACGGGGGGCACATTCATCGAGGCCGGCACGCTGACGCTTGGTTTGGCGGACGTGATTTTTTCCAGCGCAGGAGTTGACCTCGGGCGCGTGGGGGGCGGCGCGACGGCAACGTTGGCGCTCATGGCGGACAACACGATCAAGGGGTTGATGAGCGAGAAGGGCAATACGACGACGGTCCAGCTCAACGACAAGACGCTGACGGTCAACACCGCCAATGGCCAGATGTGGGATTTCGGCGGCGCGATCACCGGGTCAGGCGGCTTCGTCAAATCGGGCGCGGGAATCCAGATCCTGAGCGGCGATTCCAGCAGTTTCACTGGCGCGACGAATATCGTGGACGGGATGCTTGTCGTTAACGGTTTGCTCGGCGGCTCGATGGACATCGGGACCGGCGGGCGCCTGCAGGGCACTGGCACGGTCGGCAACACTGTCGTCAACGGCACGATTGCGCCTAGCATGGGCGCCCTCAACGTTGCTGGTAACATCACTTTCAACCCGAACTCGATCTATGAGGTCGAGGTGAATGCAGCGGGAGCCTCGGACAAGATCCTCGCATCCGGTACGGCGACCATCGACGGCGGTACGGTCAAGGTTCTGGCGGGCACAGGCAATTACGCGGCGCTGACCCCTTATACGATCCTCACCGCCACTGGCGGGCTTGCACCCAACAGTGCTTTCGACGGCGCGACCTCGAACCTCGCCTTCCTCGATCCCTGGCTCAGCTACGACGCCAAGAACGTTTATCTGACGATGGTCCGCAACAACATCGACTTCGCCGCCATCGGCATCACGCCGAACCAGATCGCAACCGGCGCCGGTGCAGAAAGCCTCGGCTTCGGCAATCCCGTCTATAACGCGGTGTTGAGCCTGTCGGCTGAACAGGCGCAGTATGCCTTTGATCAGCTTTCAGGCGAGATCCACGCCTCGGCGAAGACGGCGCTAATTGAGGACAGCCGCTTCATTCGCGATGCCGTCAACGACCGCCTCCGCGCCGCCTTCGACGGTGTGGGAGTCGGCGGCACGGTCGTCACCTACGAAAACGGCGAACCACGGACGGTCGCGGCCAACACCAATCGCTTCGCCGCCTGGGGTCAAGGTTTCGGCTCCTGGGGCCATACGGAAGACGATGGCAACGCGGCGCGTCTCAATCGTTCGACCGCTGGTCTCTTCATCGGCGCCGATGCACCGGTGTTCGACACCTGGCGCTTCGGCGCAGTGGCCGGCTTCAGCCGCACTAACTTCGATGTGAAGGACCGCAACTCGTCCGGCTCGAGCGATAACTACCATGTTGGCGTCTATGGCGGCACGCACTGGGGTTTAGCGGTCGGCTATCTCGCCTTCCGCACCGGCGCGGCCTACACGTGGCACGACATCTCAACATCGCGGGGCGTGATGTTCCCGGGCTTCGTCGACAGCCTGAAGGGCGAATATAATGCCGGCACCGCGCAGGTCTTCGGTGAAATGGCTTACGGCCTCAATGCAGGCTCTGCGCGGTTCGAGTCCTTCGCCAATCTCGCCTATGTGAACTTGCGCACAGATGGCTTCACCGAGCGGGGCGGGGCGGCGGCGCTGATCAGCGCTTCAGCCAACACCGAGGCAACCTTCTCGACGCTTGGCCTGCGCAGCTCGACGGCATTCGACTTCAACGGTGCGATCTTCACCGCCAAGGGTGCGGTCGGCTGGCGTCATGCCTTCGACGATGTAACTCCGCTCTCGACGATGCGCTTCGCTGGCGGCGACGCCTTCACCGTCGGCGGCGTTCCGATCACGCGTGATGCGGCGGTACTTGAGGCAGGTCTCGATTACATGCTGACGTCGAATGCGACGCTCGGCGTCTCCTATAACGGTCAGCTCGGCTCCGACTCAACCGACCAATCCGTTCGGGCAAACTTCGACGTGAGGTTCTGAGAGCTTTTGGGAAGTCAGGGATGGGCGCTCCTTCGTAGAAGGTCAGCGCCCATGACCCGACCAAAGCGCCCGTTGTCCGCAAGGAAACCCAAGCTCCGGCCTCATGCGCGGCGCGCACGGCTCGGGGTCCCGTCTCTGAAATTACCTGAAACCAGGTTTTCCAGACGCAGAGCGGATCTAAATCGCTGCTCGGTTCTTCCCGTTTATTACCTCGTTTCGCGCATTTCGCCGTAACACTTGTGGGGGTTGTCCAAAGGCGCGCAAAAAAGCGCGACGCATTTGGTCCCGATCACTGAACCCAGTTTGACGGGCTACGACCTCGATCGGGTGATTGCTTTGTTCCATGAGGGAACGCGCAGCTTCCACACGGAGGTTCTCGATCGCCTTTGCTGGGGACTGCCCGGTTTCGGCGCGAAATGCGCGGCTAAACTGCCTCGGGCTGAGGTGGGCCGCCTCAGCGAGCCGAGGCACGGTAAGCGGCGTGTGGAGATTTGCGCGGGCGAAAGCGAGAGCCGTCTGAATTCGATCGGACTTCGGCGAAAGTTCAAGCAGCGTCGAGAACTGCGATTGGCCGCCGCCGCGCCGATGGTAGAGGACGAGTTTGCGAGCGACCGATTTCGCAAATTCGGCGCCTAGGTCCTCCTCGACCAGTGCGAGTGCGAGATCGATGCCGGCGCTCATTCCCGCTGAGGTCCAGATCGGGCCATCGTTGATAAAGATCCGATCCTCGTCGATCTTCGCCTTCGGAAATCGCTTCTGTAGCTCGCGCGCATAGAGCCAGTGCGTCGTCGCGCGACGCCCGTCCAGAAGGCCAGCGTCCGCCAATACAAACGCCCCCGTGCAGATCGCAGCGACGCGCCGATGTGCGCGGACCGCCCTGCGCACCAACTCAATCATGGCTGGTCTATGCGGCTCCCGCGAAGTTGTGCCGCCGCCGATGACGAGAGTGTTTCCGGCTTCGTCGGTGAACCGTTCCGTCTCAAGCCGCATGCCTAACGAGGTCGTGACCGCGCCGCCTGTTTCCGAAACAAACCGGAAGTCATAAGGAGCCCGTTCCTCCACCATGTTGGCCGTTTCGAAGACAGAGAGCGCAGCAAGTGCGATCACCGAGTGGCCAGGGAAAACGAGGAAAGTGATGCGCCGCATAGGGAAGGCCCTGATGTCCTAAATTTGTGGGTATATGACATTTCGGTCGCGCTTCTGGAAGCGTATAGCCCTTTTTGGCGGTCCGTGGAAAGGGCACATTCAATGACCAGCTCCACAAGCGAAGCTTTGGCTGTGGTAACTGTGCGTCTTCCGGCATCGGTTCAATTGTTTCGATTCTGCAGTCGGATCTGAACCAAATCACCGAGATGATCGCGCTAAACATCAAGGCGTTGAAACGGCTGACCTACGCTGTCGCGCCTGTATCCGTTACCCGGTGCTGCGGTATGTTCTGAAGTCGACTGCCGCAGCTTGAAGTACGGTCCGCGCTGACTTTGTCATATGAATAAATTGGCTCACCCATACATCAGACGGCACGCCGCTTTTTCCAGATGAGGCCCCCATGATCGAATTCAAAGTGAACGGCAAAGAGGTGTCGGTCGACGTACCCGGTGACATGCCCATCCTCTGGGTCCTTCGCGATGTCCTCGGGATGACTGGTACCAAGTTTGGGTGCGGCATTGGCCAATGCGGCGCTTGCACAATCCATGTTGGCGGAGAGGCCCGTAGGGGATGCCTTACGCAGGCCTCTGAAATAGCCGGGCTCGATGTGACGACGATCGAAGGAATTGGCGCAACACCGGCTGGCAAAGCCGTACAAGCCGCTTGGCTCAATCTTGAAGTTATCCAATGCGGCTACTGCCAATCCGGGCAGATCATGTCGGCATCAGCTTTGATCAAGGCCAAACCCGAGCCGAGCGACAGTGATATTGATGACGCCATGACGGGAAACATTTGTCGTTGCGGCACCTATTTGCGTATCCGCGACGCAATCAAGGAAGCAGCCAAATCCGTTGCAGCGAAGTGAGGCCACACATGCTAGCTCGCCAGATTACTCCCGAACTGTCGCGACGGAATTTCCTCGTAGCCGGTGCTGCCGCTGGCGGTGGGATGATGATCGGTTGGATTCCAGCTGCGGAAGCGGCCGGTGAAAAAGACCGTCCCGCAATGCCCGATGCTTATATCCGCATCGACGGGCAAGGAAAGGTGACCATCGTCTCGCCTATGATCGAGATGGGACAAGGTACGTACACGTCGCTTCCTATGCTTGTCGCGGAAGAACTCGACGTAGACATGGCAAACGTGTCCGTGGCGATCTCGCCGCCAAGTGACAAACTCTACGGAAATCCGGCTCTCGGCAATATCCAGGTCACAGGTGGCTCAACGTCCATCCGCGGCTTTTATTTGCCCCTTCGCAAGACAGGTGCTGCGGCAAGGGCGATGTTGGTTGCTGCGGCGGCGCAGACCTGGGGTGTCGACCCAGCTACTCTGCGGACGGAGCCGGGGTTTGTCATCGACGACTCTGCCAAGCGTCGCCTTTCATACGGTGAGCTGGCGGACCGGGCCGCGAAAATTCCAGTCCCGGGCGAAGTCAAACTGAAGGACGCTAGCCAGTTCCGAATTATCGGTACACCGGCAAAGCGCCTCGACGTAAGCGGAAAGGTCAACGGTACCGCTCAATACGGCATCGATACCAAGGTGCCGAACATGAAAGTCGCGACAGTCTCTGCATCTCCGGTATTTGGTGGGAAGCTCGTTTCTTTTGACGAGGCGGCTGCGAAGAAGATTCCAGGTGTTGTGCAAGTCGTGAAGCTCGACAATGCTCTCGCCGTCGTCGGGGATCATTATTGGGCCGCCAAGAAGGGGCTCGAAGCAGCATCTCCGGTTTTCGATGATGGGCCACACGGCAATGTTTCGAATGCTGACGTCGTAGCCGCCTTGGCTAAAGCCGCGGAAAGACCGGGTGCAGTCGCCAAGAACGACGGGAATTTCGCGACCGCATTTTTATCTGCCAACGAGAAGGTCGAAGCCACCTACGAAGCGCCATTCCTCGCGCACGCCACGATGGAACCGATGAATTGCACGGTTTCTGTCACGAGCGATGGCTGCGACATCTGGGTGGGCACGCAAATTCCCGTCTGGGCACAACAAGCCGTGGCCACGGTCCTCAATCTGAAAACCGAACAGGTACGGCTTCATAATCATCTGCTCGGTGGCGGCTTCGGCCGACGACTGGAATCAGACGGAATTGTTCAGGCGGCGCTCATAGCCAAACAGCTCGATTTTCCGGTCAAAGTCGTGTGGAGCCGCGAGGAAGATATCCAGCACGATATGTATCGACCCTACTACTATGACCGCATCTCCGCCGGACTCGATGCGCAAGGCATGCCCGTCGCCTGGTCGCATCGCATTGTTGGATCTTCCATTATTGCGCGATGGGCACCGCCGCTTTTCAAAAACGGAATTGATCCGGACGCCATCGATGGCGCGGCTGACATGCCCTACGCAATCGAGAATTTTCATGTCGAGTATGTCCGCGAGGAACCACCGGGAATTCCCACTGCGTTCTGGCGGGGCGTTGGTCCGACGCACAATGTGTATGTAATTGAGAGCTTCATCGATGAGCTTGCAGCAACGGCCAAGAAGGATCCGGTCGAGTATCGCCGTGCGCTGCTCCAGAAGAACCCGCGTGCCCTGCACGTTCTCAATCGTGCTGCCGAGCTTTCAAATTGGGGCAAGCCACTTGGTCCGCGGCAAGGTCGCGGCGTATCGGTGCAGCAGGCTTTCGGCTCGTATATGTGCCAGGTCGCTGAGGTGACAGTCGGCAAGGACGGCGAGGTGAAAGTCGACCGCGTTTACGTCGTCGTCGATACGGGCGTTGTTGTAAATCCGAATACCGTCCTCGCGCAGATGCAAAGCGGTGTCATATTTGGAATTACGGCAGTGCTTTGGGGAGAGATCACGCTCGATAAAGGCCGCGTGCAGCAATCCAACTTCGATGATTATCGACTTCTGCGCATTGATGAAGCGCCCAAGATCGAAGTCGAAATTGTAAAAAGCAGTGCAGATCCCGGCGGAATCGGAGAACCGGGAACGTCTGGTCTGGCGCCAGCCGTCCTCAACGCGGTCTACGCGGCAACGGGCGTTCGTTTGCGGAAGACGCCGATCGACAGCAAACGTCTGAAAGCGGTGTGAACCGGCCAGATGGCGCGGCTGAGCACATCCGCTTCGTGTTCAGCCGGTTGGATGCTCCGGTTTTCTGATGGACCAGGTGCTTACTGCGGAGACCCACATGACCCTCATCTTTCAGCGCTTCGATGCGGATACGGGTCTGCTCGCCGATGAGGACGTGCTTCCTCACCTCGCGCGATGGCAAAGCGAGGGACTGCGCACCGCGCTCGTAACCTTGGTCGGCGTGGACGGCGGTGCTCCACGCCAGCCGGGTGCGCAAATGGCGGTGGCCGAGGACGGTAGCTTCGCCGGCTATCTTTCCGGCGGCTGCCTCGAGGCTGCAGTGGCGCTCGAAGCGCAGGCGGCGATTCGCGCGGGCGAGAACCGGCTTGTTCGCTACGGCAAGGACTCGCCCTACTTCGATATCAAGCTCCCCTGCGGCAGCGGTCTTGATCTTTATTTTGATCAGCGCGTCGGCGCGGCGCAGGTGCGAGAGCTTCTGAGTTGCCGCGCAGCGCGTCAGGCGTGTTCGCTCAGAACCTCTCTTGTCGACGGCACAAGCATCATCACGTCCGCCGCTTCACTGGGGCCGATGCCGCGAAGCACGCGGGAGAAAGACTATTTCGATCGGTATTTTTCGCCGCCGCTACGCCTCTTGCTGCTCGGCAGTGGACCGCTGGTCAATGCCATCGCGGTCGTCGCCCAGGTGAGTGGACTTGAGATCGCCATCTGGTCGCCCGATGAGGTGACACGGAATGAGGCAGCGCGGCGCGGAATATCGGCTTTCAACGGCACTTCGGCACTTCAATGTTCGATCGAGGCGCTCGATTACGCCTCGGCGGCGGTGCTCGCCTTTCACGATCACGAGGCGGAGCCCGATATCCTGGCGCGCGTCCTCGAGATGGAGTGTTTTTACATCGGCGTTCTCGGCAACCACGCTGTGCACAGACAACGCCTCGAGGCGCTGCAGACCAAGGGCTTCACAGCCGCGGCCCGCGCGCGGCTGCATGCTCCAGTCGGATCGATCCCAGGCGCGAAAAGTAAAGCCACTCTGGCGGCGGGAGTGCTTGCGGAGATCTTGGCCGAGGCCAAGGTCGCGAACCTCGTGTCGTGACGGCGGTGACCCGAGTAGCCGCCGTTCTCCTGGCCGCCGGAAGCTCGGAGCGCTTCGGTAGCGAGAACAAGCTTTTGGCAGAAATCGGTGGCGAGGCTTTGCTCCGCCGTGTCACGCGCGCGGTCATCGAGGCACGATTTTCCGAAATTGTGGTCGTCACGGGCTATGAAGCCGAACGCAGTCGCACCGTCCTTGAAGGGCTCGCCGTTCGGTTCGTCCATAACGCTGCTTGGACGCAGGGTATGGGCTCCTCGATCGCGGCCGGCGTCGGAGCGCTCGGAGACGAATTCGACGGTGCGTTCATCGTACCGTCCGACATGCCGTATCTGACGTCGGCCCTCTTCGTGCGCTTATGGGGCGCGTTCGATGCTTCCGGCGGGAGAGGGATCGTCTTCCCTGTGACCGCGGCTGGAAAACAACGCAATCCCGTTTTGTGGCCGCGGGCACATTTCTCCGAGCTCAGAGCCTTGTTTGGTGCGACAGGCGCCAAGACGCTTCTGCGGGAGTACGCGGCGCAGAGCCTTGGCGTTCCTCTCGCGTCCGACGAGGAAGCAACCGATATCGATACTCTGGCTGAGCTGGCCGCCGTCTGCGATCAGCAACGCGCACACTAAATCCGGATAGCAAGTGCGGAAGCAGACTTCGCGTTCCTCATCGCAGCCCGAAGTCTTTGATGGCGGATACCGCCGCGGAAAACCTTCGAAGACCCTTTTTTCTGCGTAGGCCGGACATTTTAATATATTGAAAATATGCATATTCTACCGATCCACCATTCATTGTCTCATTTCATTGCGGATGCAATTCTGGCCTCCCGCCGGTGAGAACAATGTCGTGGGCCATAGCGGTTGAGAGAGCCGCTCAGCGTGGTGCTAGCAGCGACCAAGTTGGATCTGAGACGCTTTGTCAGCAGATGCGAAGGGGCGCAGACGGGGTCCGTCGCATGTTAGTTTTAAACATGGTATTATTTGCCAAATTCACTTACCGAGCGTCCGATAACGTCTGGACCGACGATGACACAACAGCAACCGATCCGCTGCGATACTTGTGCAGTGCGCCACCGTGCGGTCTGTGGGGCGCTGAGTCGAACTGAAATAGAGCGGCTCAATGCGATCGCCCACCATCGGACAGTGCCGCAAGGGCAAGCCATCGTGGCCGATCAGGACACGGTTGCCTCATTCGCCAACATCATCTCCGGCGTCGTCAAGCTCACGAAGGCCATGAGCGACGGGCGGCAGCAGATCGTCGGACTTCAATTCGCGTCCGATTTTATCGGCAGGCCGTACCGCGAGCGCAGCGCGTATGAAGTGACGGCCGTTAATGAGGTTCACCTCTGTACCTATGACCGCGGGCAATTCGAGCGTCTGGTCCGGGAGTTTCCCGGGTTCGAACGTCGCTTGTTTGAAAATGCGCTGGACGAGCTCGACGCCGCGCGCGAATGGATGCTGCTGCTCGGACGAAAGAGTGCCGAGGAAAAGGTGGCAAGCTTCATTCTCATGGTTTCGAAGCGGATCGATGCGGTTGGTTGTCAGAGTGGGCAGGCGCCGGGTCCGGCCAAATTCGAGCTTCCCATCTCGCGCGCCGAGATCGCCGATTTCCTCGGCCTAACAATCGAAACGGTCAGCCGGCAATTTTCCCGCCTCAAGGCCAAGAAGATCATCGGACTCGATGGTGCGAGGACCGTCATTGTCTTGGACCCCGCTTATCTGGAACGGATCAGTAGCGTCTAGACCGCAGGCGCGCAGCGCATATCAGATCCGAGATAGGTATCGAAGCACGCCGCAATGCTTCTCACAAATGGCTGACCGCGCGGTGTAACGACGAAACCGTCCTCGACCTTCTCCAGAAGACCGGCGTTATCAGCCTCGACCATCTCCCGGCCTTCCAGAATAACCTGTGATGCTGTCGCTCCAAAGCGCTCGCGGACGTTGGCTTCCGAATAGCTGAAGTCGCACATCAATCTCGCGATGACGTAGCGCCGAACGCGATCTTCGTCCGTCAGTTTGACGCCTCTGGTCGTGGCGAGGCCTGTCGCTGCAATACGCTCTTCGTATTCGGCGGCAGATGACACGTTCTGAAAATATGCGCTGCCGACGCAGGAGATGGCCGACGGCCCGACACCGACCAGGGTTTCTGACGTATCTGTCGTGTATCCTTGAAAGTTGCGGCGAACGGGTCCGACTGCCAAAGGATCGCCCTTCAAGGCGTAATGGTCGAGCCCGATCCGGACGTAACCTGCGGCGGTGAGCAGGCGCGCGGCTCTTTGAGATTGAGCAAAGCGTTCGACGCTGTCGGGAAGCGTGCTCTCATCAATAATCGATTGATGTGCGAAGCGCGCGGGCAGATGCGCGTACCCAAATAGCGTGACACGATTTGGCTGCAGCGAAAGGACCTGCTCGACCGTCCGTTCGATTCCAGATCGGGTCTGTTGCGGCAATCCATAAACGAGATCGATGTTGATTTTGTCGATCCCGGCATCCCGTAAACTGTCTACGCAGGCCGATGTCACTTCGAACGACTGCAGCCGATTGATGGCGGACTGAACGGTACGGTCGAAATCCTGGACCCCAATCGACACCCGATTGACGCCTGCCAGCTTCAGCGCCTGCGCAAGAGACACGCTCGATTCGCGCGGGTCGATCTCGACGGCGAATTCGGCGGTGGCGTCGATTTGGAAAGTGTCGCGAATGCGTGCAGTCAACGCCAAAATCTGCTCGCCGGTCAGAATGTTGGGAGAGCCGCCGCCCCAATGCATGTATGAAATCTTGTGCTTGGAGAGTCCAAGCGCGGCGATGGCTTGCAATTCAGTTTCAAGAGCTTCCAAATAGCGGACGACCGGCTCTTTGGTGCGTGCAACTTTCATATTGCAGCCGCAGTACCAGCAAAGCTTCTTGCAGAACGGCACGTGCACGTAGAGCGAAAACGGCGTTTCGTCTTTCAATTCGATCAGAGCTTCTGCGAAGTCCTTCTCGCCGACCGTGTTCCGAAACTGGGCAGCGGTCGGATAGCTCGTATATCGCGGAACGGGGGCGCTCATGCGGCGCACGAAATCTGGCGACATCCCGTTATTTCTCCTGCCCGAGCGAGGATGGGCATTTTTCGCAGATTGACGATGATGATCTCCGGGCTCTGAGCTTTAGCAGCGGTATTCTAATGCAACGGGGATGGTCGCTCATCATGATCCATTCCTGAAGGCGCGTGAGGTCTTCGGCGGTCAGTGCTTTGCGTGCCGCCGGCAAAACGACGTTGTCCTCCCATGCGATATGACGGCGCTGGCTTTCGAAATAGCCGCGAAGAATGTAACCAAGCGTCTCCGGATTCTGTGGTGCTCTGCTTTGCAACGCGTCTTTGAGCGCCTCGACGAGTTCGTCTGCGACGTCTTCGTCACGCTCGTGTTCCTGGCTGAGGCATGCCAGCGCCTGAACGACAGTGTCGTTCGGCGACAACCGCTCTTTGAGAAGCGGGAAAAGCGCGTCTTCCTCGAATTTGGTGTGGGATTTCACGCTTCCCGTCAGAATGGAGATCGCGATCACTGCGAACGCGGCTTCGAACTTGGCCGGCAGGTCGTCGGCGATGCTTTCCAAGAGATCGCACAGCTCCAATTGCAGGGCGTGCTCCTCCTCGATGACCTCCAGGGGATGGGGCGTCGCGCAGTGTCCAGCATCATCCAGTCGTTTTGCCGGGCTGGCATCCGTCATTAGTGAAATCCTCGAAAGACGTGAGGCCGCGTTCTAGCGATGCGACATTTCTAATGCCGCACTTCTTGGCGAACCTTGACTTAGATCAAGGCTGCCGGCGGCCCGTTATTCGACTGTGCGTTCCGTATTGGGATCGGGAGGCAGCTTTGCAGGACGTATTGGACGAGCGCTCGGGGCTCAGCGATTCGCTGGCGCTCATAAGCGCAGCCATCATCGGCGCGATAGGTCTATTGTTCGCGCTTGCTGGAGAGGAGGAGATCCTTCGGCTTCAGGGGCTCATCGTGTTGGCGGCGGCGGCAGCAGCCGGCTTTTACGTTGTAACGCATCCGACGAACCTCAGACAGGAGAAGCGTTCCGGTTACTTCGACGGTCCCATTCGAGTTGCGACGATCGCATGCGTTTTCTGGGGTGTCGCCGGATTTCTCGTTGGCGATATTCTCGCGTGGCAACTTTCATTTCCGGCGCTGAACTTCGATTTGCCGTGGACCAACTTCGGGCGCCTGCGGCCGGTTCACACCTCGGCCGTCATTTTCGCGTTCGGCGGCAATGCTCTCATCGCGACTTCACTCTATGTCGTTCAGCGGACGAGCCAGGCTCGGATGCCAGGCAAATGGGCACCCTGGTTCGTCGTCTGGGGGTATCAGCTTTTCATCGTTATCGCGGCGTCCGGCTACCTGATGGGCGTAACGCAAGGCAAGGAATACGCCGAGCCCGAGTGGTACGCCGACATCTTGCTGACGGTCGTGTGGGTCGCCTATCTGCTCGTATTTCTCGGGACCCTGAAGGATCGCCAAGAGCCGCACATTTACGTCGCGAACTGGTTCTTCCTGGGCTTCATCGTCACCGTCGCGATGCTGCATATCGTCAATAACCTTGCGCTGCCCGTGTCATTTCTCGGAACGCTGAGCTATCCGCTCTTTCCCGGCGTTCAGGGCGCCATGACGCAATGGTGGTACGGGCACAATGCCGTTGGCTTCTTTTTGACGGCCGGGTTTCTCGGCATCATGTATTACTTCATTCCGAAGCGCGCCGAACGGCCTGTCTATTCCTACCGTTTGTCGATCGTTCACTTCTGGTCGCTGATCTTCCTCTACATCTGGGCGGGACCCCACCATCTCCACTACACCGCGCTTCCCGAATGGGCGCAGACGCTCGGCATGACGTTCTCGATCATGCTCTGGATGCCGTCGTGGGGCGGTATGATCAACGGGCTCATGACGCTGTCCGGCGCGTGGGACAAGCTCAGGACTGATCCAGTCATCCGGCTGCTGGTCGTCAGCGTCGCGTTCTACGGAATGTCGACGTTCGAAGGGCCGCTGATGTCGATCAAGGAAGTCAACTCGCTATCGCACTACACAGACTGGACGATCGGACACGTCCATTCCGGCGCGCTCGGCTGGGTCGGCATGATCACATTCGGCGCCGTCTACTGCCTCGTGCCGTGGCTGTGGAAGCGTCAGGGTCTTTACTCAATGAAGCTTGTCGAGTGGCACTTCTGGCTCGCGATGATCGGCATCGTTCTCTACATCTCGTCGATGTGGGTTGCGGGCATCACGCAGGGTCTGATGTGGCGCGCCTACGACCGCCTCGGCTTCCTCAAATATTCCTTCATCGAAACCGTCGAGGCGATGCACTGGCCGTATGTCATTCGCGCGGCCGGCGGTGCGCTGTTCCTGCTCGGCGGGCTGATCATGGCCTACAACGTCTGGCGCACGATCCGTGGGGATCAGCCGGTCGACGTCCGTGATCAGCCGGCGGTAGCGGCAGCGCCTGAGCTGCGTCCCGGCGTCGTCGCAATGCCAGCCGAATAAATAGGAGCGATAATCGTGAACCACGCCATTTTCGAGCGAAACTCGATTATTCTGCTGATCGGCGCGCTGATTGTCGTTTCGATCGGCGGCATCGTTGAGATCGCGCCGCTGTTTTACGTTCAGTCGACGATCGAGAAGGTGCAGGGCATGCGGCCCTATTCGCCGCTCGAGCTTGCCGGCCGCGACATCTACGTGCGTGAGGGTTGCTATAACTGTCACAGCCAAATGATCCGCTCGCTACGCGACGAGGTCGAACGCTACGGCCACTACTCTCTGGCTGCGGAAAGCATGTACGACTATCCGTTCCAGTGGGGCTCGAAGCGCACGGGGCCTGATCTTGCGCGCGTTGGCGGCAAGTACTCGGATGCTTGGCACTCAGAGCATATGCGTGACCCGCGCTCGGTGGTGCCTGCGTCCATCATGCCGGGGTATCCATTCCTCGACCACACACTTCTCGATTACTCGAACATCTCGAAGCGCATGAAAGCGTTGAAGGAGCTTGGCGTTCCTTACAGCGACGAGATGATTGCGAGCGCGAGTAAGGACATCGTCGCGCAGATCTCGCCCGACACCAAAGAAGCAAAGGCGCTCGTCGCGCGCTACCCGAAGGCACAAGTGCGCAAGTTCGACGGTCAGCCGGCGGGGGAGAACGTCGAGCCCACGGAGCTCGACGCCGTCATCGCCTATCTGCAAATGCTCGGCACGCTCGTCGACTTCACGAAGTTCGATGCGAGTGGTCCAAACCTTCGATAAGGGGAGTTCGGCCTTGGCCTACGAAGACATTCAAATGGTCACGCAGATTGCGTCGCTGGCAATTTTCGCCGGCATCATGATCGTGGCATACATCTACGCCTTCCGCAGAAGCAACAAAGCCAAGTTCGCGGCGGCTTCGGAAATCCCGTTTCGCGACGATGCGCCTCCGGCCGATGAGGATAAACGATGAGCCATCGCAAAAAAATAGACGAAGTGACGGGTGTCGAGACGACCGGGCATGTCTGGGATGGCGACATCTGCGAGCTCAACAAGCCATTGCCCAGGTGGTGGCTCTATACTTTCTATGTCTGTATTTTGTGGTCCATCGGTTATTGGGTCGTGTATCCGGCGTGGCCGACGATCAACGGCTATACGAAGGGTGTGCTGAACTATAGTCAGCGCGATCAGGTGCAGCAGGATATCGAGGCGTGGAAATCGAGCCACGCGAAATATCGCACGCAGATTGCCGAGATGTCGCTCGCCGATATCCGCAAGAACGACGAGTTGTTTCAGTTTTCGGTTGCGGGCGGCGCGGCGCTGTTTGGCGAGAATTGCGCGGGTTGCCACGGGCGCGGGGCGCAGGGTGGCATCGGCTATCCCAATCTCAACGATGACGACTGGCTTTGGGGCGGTGATCTCGAGAAAATTCATCAGACCATAGAGTTCGGCGTACGAAGCGGCAATCCGAAGGCGCACGACACGGCGATGCCGCGCTTTGGAGTCGACAAGATTCTCGATGAGGCGCAGATCCGGGACGCCGCCAATTTCGTCCGCTCGTTCTCGCATCTCGACGTCGACCAAGAAGCGGCAAAGAGAGGCGCGCAGATATTTGCTGACAACTGTGCCGCGTGTCACGGCGATCACGGCAAAGGCAATCAGGATATGGGTGCGCCCAATCTGACGGACGCCATCTGGCTTTACGGCAGCTCGCAGGAGGCCGTGATGCAGAGCATCCGGACCGGGCGTGGTGGCGCGATGCCGGCGTGGTCCGAGCGGCTCGATCCAGTCGCGGTAAAAATGCTAACGCTCTATGTTTATTCCCTCGGCGGAGCGCAAGCGGAAGCTGCGAGTGCCACCGCTCCCGCAGCAGGCGCTGACAAATCGAAATGAACACGATGGATCGACCGAACAAGTTTCTGATCGGAGGTGATGAAAGTCGCGCCACGCCGCCGCCGGCTCCGCGGCAGTCGGACTACGTATCGCGAACAAAAATCTATCCGAAGCGTGCGCACGGAACCTTCCGAGGCATCAAGTGGATCGTGATGGGGATTACGCTTGCGATCTACTACCTCGTGCCGTGGTTGCGGTGGAACCGTGGCGAGGGCTTGCCCGATCAGGCCATCCTGTTCGACTTCGCCAATCAGCGCCTGCTGTTCGGCCCTGTCGAAATTTGGGCGCAGGAATTCTACTACGTCACGGGGCTCCTTGTTATCGGCGCGCTGTCGCTCTTTCTCGTCACCTCGATCGCCGGTCGCATGTGGTGTGGATACGCGTGTCCGCAAACTGTCTGGACGGACCTGATGATTTCCGTCGAGCGATTCTGGCAAGGAGATCGCAACGCGCAGATGCGCCTCGATGCGCAGCACTGGTCGTTCGAGAAGATCTGGAAGAAGTCGGCAACGCATTTGTCGTGGCTGGCGATTTCGCTGGCAACGGGCGGCGCGCTGGTCTTCTATTTCCGTGATGCGCCGACACTTGCGGTTGAACTGGTGCATGGTACGGCATCGACCGTTGCCTATGTCTTTCTCGGGCTGTTCACGCTGACGACGTATCTGCTTGGAGGACTCGCCCGCGAGCAGGTCTGCATTTACATGTGTCCTTGGCCGCGCATTCAGGGTGCGATGGTCGATCGCGATTCTCTTCTCATTTCCTATCGCGAGCTTCGGGGCGAGCCGCGCGGTGCTCACAAGAAGGGCACGACGTGGGATGATCGCGGCGACTGCATCGACTGCAAGGCCTGTGTTGCGGTCTGTCCGACGGGCATCGACATTCGCGACGGATCGCAGCTCGCATGTATCCAGTGTGCGCTCTGCATTGATGCGTGCAACGAGATCATGGATCGCGTTGGCCGGCCGCGCGAACTCATCGCCTATACGACTATCGGCAACCTTGGTAACGCCACGAGCGCGCCGCGCGAAGGTTGGCGCATCGTTCGTCCACGCACGATGCTTTATGCGGCCATGATCACGCTTGTGGCGTCCATTATGGGATGGTCGCTGCTCAACCGGGCCGACTTCGAGCTTAGCGTCATCCGGGATCGCAATCCGCTTTTCGTGGTGCTGAGCGACGGCGGTCTGCGCAACGGCTACATGATCAAGATCGCGAACAAGGTCGAAGGTGTGCGGCACTTCAAGTTGCGCTTCAGCGGGCCGGTCGATCTTCAGCCGAAGTTCGTGGAGTTCGACGGCACCGACCCGACGATAGACGTCAACCCATCAGAAGTCAGAGCCGTCAAAGTCTTCCTCATGCTCTCGGGCGCTCAAAGGAAAGAATTGAGATCGGATGCCGAGCCCGTGACGATCGAACTGCAGGATGTGGAGAGCGGCAAGACGGCATCACGCGCCACGACATTCAGGAGCCCACAATGAGCGTTGCAGCATCGAAAGTTTCGCTTCGCGGGTGGCAGGTCTTCGCTATCCTGGTTGGGTTCTTTCTGACCGTGGCGGCCGTGGATGGGATTTTGATCACCAAGGCCGTTTCTACGTTCAGCGGCGACACCGCCGATGCCTATCGCAAGGGCTTGGCTTATAACCAAACGCTCCAGGAAGAAGCGGATCAGAACCGGCTTGGCTGGCATGAAAGTCGAACGTTCGATTCCAAAGCCGGCCGCCTTGCAATTGCATTGACGGATGAAAACCGGCAACCCATCGAGGGTTTGCTGGTGAAGGCGGAAATCGGGCGTGCGACAACGGACATATTCGATCGGCGTTTTGACTTGGTGTCCACGGGGAATGGGACTTACACTGCCGACATTCTAGGACTTTCGGAAGGCACATGGACGCTTTCCGTCACCGCTGCGGAGAACGACAAGGTCGTTTACAGATCGAAGGAGCGGATATGGAAGCAGCCCTAGACGCCGGGCTTGCCGCGCAGGCGCCGAGCGCAGAGGCACGGCAGACGATCGTACTTTCGGTCCCGAGCATCGTTTGTGGCAACTGCATCCGTTCGGTTGAAAATACACTGCGCGCTATCCGCGGCGTCGAGGCCGCCCGTGCGAACCTGACGACCAAGCGCGTTTCCGTCGTAGTCAACCCGTCTCTCAGCTCTGCGATCGACCTGACGGCGGCTCTCGAGCGTGCGGGATTTCCTGCTGCACCGTTGATCGAGAACGCCGAAACGGAGCAGGTGGCGCGAGTGAGCGAGCTCCTTCCTCGTCTCGGTGTTGCCGGTTTTGCGGCCGGAAATATCATGATGCTTTCCGTGGCGGTCTGGTCAGGAGAGGCCAGCGACATGGACACTTCCCTCATGGATCTGTTCCATTGGCTATCGGCGCTCATCGCGTTGCCAGCGGTCGCTTACGCCGGTCAACCCTTTTTCAAATCGGCACTTGGGGCGTTGAGGTCGCGGCGCCTGAACATGGATGTGCCCATTTCGCTCGGCGTGCTGCTGGCAACGGGCATGAGTCTGTTCCAGACGATGCGCAGCTCGGAGCAGATCTACTTCGATGCTGCGACGTCGCTCCTGTTCTTTTTGCTGATTGGCAGAGTGCTCGACGAACGCATGCGGACCAAGGCGCGCGGCGCAGCCGAGAACCTGATCGGGCTCAGGGCGACGAACGCGACACTCGTCGCGCCGGATCAAACGACCAAGCTCGTGCTCGCGAGCACGCTCAAGCCGGGCATGGTCATCGCCGTCGCCGCGGGCGAGCGCGTCGCGGGTGATGGCGAGGTGATCTCCGGCCAGAGCGATATCGATGAGAGTCTGATCAGTGGCGAAACGCGGCCGCGGGCCGTTTCGATTGGCGACTCCGTCTACGCGGGCACGATCAATTGCGGCGGCACCCTGCGCGTGCGTATTACGGCTGCGGAAGACAACACGCTTCTCAGCGAGATCGGCCGCATGATGCTCAACGCTGAGCAGAGCCGCGGCCGTTATGTCCGGCTTGCAGATCGCGCATCGCAAATTTATGCGCCTGCGGTCCACGTTCTCGGATTGATCACCTTCATCGCATGGATGGCGGTCGGCGCGCCTTGGGATCAATCGCTCACGCACGCAATCGCCGTTCTCATCATTACGTGCCCGTGCGCCTTGGCTCTCGCCGTGCCTGCCGTGCAGGTCGCCGCGATGAGCCGTCTGTTCAGCAAAGGTGTTATCGTCAAAGCCCCTGACGGGCTCGAACGTCTCGCCGAAATCGATTGCGTCGTCTTCGACAAGACGGGAACGTTGACGACTGGAGAGTTGCGGCTCGATACGAACGGTGATGTCGATGTGGCTGCGCTGGGCCGGGCAGCTTCGATTGCCGGTGTGAGCAAGCATCCTTTCGCGCAAGCGCTGGCCAAGGCTGCACGTGCGGAGGGTATGCAAACGCGTGCCATCGAGAGCGTCGAAGAAGTTCCGGGTTCGGGACTCGTTACGACGTCGATGGGCTTCGAGGAGAAAGTCGGGTCGGCAGCGTGGGCCGGTGTCAAGGATCGGAACGCGTCGATCTGGTACGTGGCCGAGGGCAAGCCTGCTGTCGGCTTCAACTTCATCGACCAATTGCGTAAGGATGCGGTCGCGTGCGTTTCGGAACTCCGTCACGCGGGATATCGCGTCAGTCTGCTATCCGGAGACCGGTCTGCCGCAGTTGCGCAAGCGGCCGCAGCTTGCGGCATCGAGGATTGGACTGCAGAGGTTCGTCCAGACCAGAAACTGCGGGCGATCGAAGCCTTGAAGGCGCGGGGATGCAAGACGCTGATGGTCGGCGACGGTCTCAACGATGCGCCGGCTCTTGCCGCTGGACATGCCTCGCTGTCACCGGCATCCGCCATCGACATCGCGCAGACGACAGCGGACGCCGTTTTTCAGGGCGACGTCCTTCAGCCGGTCATCGAGACGCTGTCAGTCGCCAAGGCCGCACGCCGTTTGGCGTTGCAGAACTTTGCGATCGCGATATTCTACAATTCGGTTTTCGTGCCGCTCGCGATGGCGGGCTATGTGACGCCTTTGATTGCGGCGCTCGCCATGTCGGGATCATCGATCATGGTCACGGCGAACGCACTGCGTCTCCGCTCGAAGGCCTTGCGCCTTCCAAACGTTGGAGCATCGGCATGACGTCGCTCGCTTGGCTGGTTCCTGCCGCGCTGACCCTCGGGATGATGGGGCTCGCTGCTTTCCTGTGGGCACTTCGCAGCGGCCAATTCGACGATCTCGAGGGTGCCAAGTGGCGCGCGATCAGCGATGACAATGATCGCATGGCGGCGAAGCCAGATCGGAGCCGAGCCGACGATGCTTAGCGAGAGTTTCGTAAGCGGCACTGCCGTCGGGCTCGCAAGCGCGTTCCATTGCGGCGCGATGTGCGGCGGCATTGCCTGCGGAGCGAACCTTCTGCTGGGCGCGAAAACTTCCGGAGACAGAAATCTCAATCTCCTTCTGATGCAAGCCGGGCGCATCTTGACTTACACGGCCATCGGCGGTGTGGCCGGAGCTCTCAGCGGTGATATCCTGTCGCGCGCGCCGATGCAGAGCCCGGTCGTGCTGCAATGGGCGGCAGCTGCGTCGCTGCTATGGATGGGACTGGTGCTCGCCGGACTGATGCCGAGGCTGTCCCTCATCGATCACGGCATGCAGGTGCTTTCGTCCGGTGTAAACTCTCTGCTGCGTCCCGCAGGGCAGGGCCGTTACCTCGCCCCCGTCGCGCTCGGCGTCGTCTGGGGGCTCAATGCCTGTCCGATGGTTTACGGCGCGGCGTTCCTGGCATCTCTGACGCGCACGGGCGTGCAAGGCGCGACTTTCATGCTCGGTTTCGGTGTCGGCACCGTACCTGCGGTGATCGCGTCGGCGTATGGGATCTCATGGCTTAATCGGCGCGCTGCAGGCACGAGGCTCAATCTATTGGCCGGTCTTATTGTCATGACGGGTGGTTTCGCCGTCGCCTATTTTCCGCAGCATTTCGCCAGCGTGTTCTGCGTGACCAGATAATGTGATCGCTGGTTGGCGCGGCTTATTCACTGCCGTGGCGGAAAAGTGCATGCACCTTCGATGAAAATGCATGCACTTTCGATTGACTTACAGCCGTGGGATTGCGGCTTCCGCTTGGATATCCTTGAGCGCGCCGACCAGAACGTCGATTTCTCCGCAGGTATTATAGAACGCGAAGGACGGTCGCACCGTCGTCTCCTGGCCGAAGCGACGCAGGATTGGCTGGGCGCAGTGATGACCGGAGCGCACCGCTATCCCATATTTATTGAGCCGCGCGCCGACTTCCTCGCTCGGGACGCCTTTGAGGACCAGCGAGATGACGCTCGCTTTTTCCGGAGCCGTTCCGATGATGCGAAGACCCGGTATCTGCAGCAACCTTTCCGTCGCGTAAACGAGCAGCTTGTGCTCGTAGTCCGCAATGTTTGGGAGGCCGATGCGCTCGACATAGTCGATTGCGGCGCCAAGACCGACGGCATCGGCGATGTTGCCCGTGCCGGCCTCGAACCGTTGGGGTGATTTGTGGAACTCGGTCCGCTCGAAGGTCACGTCGCGGATCATGTTGCCGCCGCTCTGGTAGGGAGGCAGCGTGTCCATCAAATCCTTCTTGCCGTACACGACGCCAATGCCTGTCGGGGCAAAAAGCTTGTGTCCTGAAAACACGAAGAAGTCGGCATCGAGGTCCTGCATGTCGACCTTCATGTGCGACACGGACTGTGCGCCATCGACAAGAACCCGCGCCCCGACACGATGCGCCATCTCGACCATGGCCTTTGCAGGCGTGATCGTGCCGAGCGCGTTCGACACTTGGGTGAACGCGACGAGCTTGGTGCGTGCGTTCAACAGCTTGCCGAACTCATCGAGCAGGAGAGCGCCACAGTCATCGACCGGCGCAACGCGGAGCTTCGCGCCCTTTTCGAGGCAGAGCTGCTGCCACGGGACGATGTTGGCGTGATGCTCCAGGTTAGTGACGACGATCTCGTCGCCCGGACCGACGTGCTGGCGTCCAAACGTCGCCGCGACGAGGTTGATGGCCTCTGTCGCGCCGCGCGTGAAGATGATTTCTTCGGATGATCCGGCATTCAGGAAACGCGCGACCTTGTTGCGTGCTCCCTCGTAAGCGTCCGTCGCGCGTGCCGCGAGTTCGTGAGCGGCGCGATGGATGTTCGAGTTTTCATGCTCATAGAAATATTTGAGCCGCTCGATGACCGATCTTGGCTTTTGCGTCGTCGCCGCATTGTCGAACCAGATCAGCGGGCGGCCGTTGACCGTTTCGTTGAGGATCGGGAAGTCGCGCCGGACGGCGTCGACGTCGAAGCCAATGCCGCCTGATGCGGGCGCGCGAACGGGAGCCGCCTCGCCCGGAACGCTGATGCCGCTGGTAGGCGACAGGAGACCTTCGAGGAAGTACAGACGCGATCCGGTGCCCGCGCCGCCGGAAAACCCGGAGTAGGGTTCAGCTGCCAGCGGAGCGAGCAGCGACTTCAGCTCGGCTTCAAACGGAATACCAATCCGGTCGTAGTTAGAAACGGTTCCGCCTGAATGCGGTGTTTCGATGCCGGTATGATTGGAAAGTACCTGAGGTGGCGGCGTCGCCGACGGCGGTTGGGGAGGTGCCGACTGGGAAATGCCCGGAAGCGAATTCGTGGAACGCGATTGTTCCGGACGCGCGGGGATTTCCTTCGATCCGCCGAATCCCGAACGCGAGGGTCCGGCGTCGACGGACGATGGCAGCAACGGATCCGGCGCGCGCGTTAGATCGTTGACACCCTTGAGATCGATGACGGAAACGTCGGATGCTGAAACCGGTGCACCGGTGACAGGTGCGCCGATGCCCGGCGCCGACGAGACGGCCGGAGATGGCGACGGTCCTGCAAGTCCGGCTGACTGGCCGCCAAGTTCGGTCGGCGAGGCACCGAAGCCAGGGAGCGACGGGCCGGAAGGTCCGCCCGAGGGCACCGATGGACTGACGGCCCCAAAGATGGAATCGAACACGCGATCATCAAACGCGGCGCCGTCAAAAGGCGACACGCTGCCGGGTGTGCCGAGCGTCGCCGCGGGAATGCCGCTCGTCGGCAAAGGCGACGTCACCGCCGCGGCGACATGCGGCGCCGACGTTCCCGCGACTTCTACGGGGGACGCGCCGAAGCCGGGAAGCGAAGGGCCTCCGGACATCGGCAAGGATTGACCTGGAAGTGCAGCAAACAATTCGTTTGCCAACTTGGTCAGCGAAGCAACGTCGGGCAACCCAGCCGGCGGTCGAACGCCCGCCGCTGGTCCGTTCGCTGCCGCCGCAAGCGCGTCGAGGTTCGTCGCGCCGCCTGCTAGATCAGCTGTAGACATGATACTTGCCCACCTCAACGTTCTCGAGCACGCCCAACGCATCGTCCGTCAGGACAGCGAGGGAGCAATAGAGAGAGACGAGATAGGAGGCGATCGCCTGATCGTTGATGCCCATGAAGCGAACCGAGAGGCCCTTCGTAAGCTCTCCTGGCAGACCCGGCTGGAAGAGGCCGACGACGCCCTGCTTGGCCTCTCCGGTGCGAATGAGAAGAATGCTGGTCTTGCCGCCCTTCACTTCGATCTTGTCCGATGGGATGAGCGGAATACCGCGCCACGTGAGGAACGGTGAGCCGAACAGCGTTACCGTCGGTGGCGGCACGCCACGCCGCGTGCATTCACGGCCGAATGCGGCGATCGCTTGCGGATGGGCGAGGAAGAACGCCGGCTCCTTCCAGACTCTCGTGATCAGCTCATCGAGATCGTCGGGCGTCGGAGCACCGGTGCGCGTCTTGATCTTCTGAGACGCCGCGGCGTGCGCGAGAAGGCCGTATTCCTTGTTGTTGATCAGCTCGCTTTCCTGACGCTCTTTGACCGTTTCGATCGTGAGGCGAAGCTGCTCTTTGATCTGATTGTGCGGGACGCTGTAGAGGTCCGAGACGCGCGTATGGATGTCGAGGACCGTTTGGACGGCGCTCAGAAGATATTCGCGTGGGTTCTCGATATAGTCGACGTAGGTCTGCGGCAGGACGCGCTCGTCGCGCACCGAGCACGCAACTTCGACCCGATCCGCATCCTTGACTTTGTTCACGCGATAGATGCCCGCCTCGACGGGGACCCAGCTCAAGAAATGTACGAGCCACCGCGGGGTGATGCTCGACATTTGCGGCACGGTCTTGGTCGCGTTGGCCAATTGCCGGGCGGCGATATCACCTAAAGCCGTTTGAACGTCGTCTGCCATAGTTTACCTATCATCCGCTATATTTTAAGTTTCAAATTCTATGATTTGCTTATTCAGCGAACGAATAAGCGTGTCAACGTCGTTATATTGGAATTATATCCCTGCGCCTTGCTCGAACGTTTCGCTTCGCGCTTGAGCCTGGACGATGGTGCTCTGGGGAGGGACGCTGTGTGTGAGCCAGACGTTGCCGCCGATCGATGAACCCCGTCCGATCGTGATCCGCCCAAGGATGGTCGCGCCGGCGTAAATCACGACATCGTCTTCGACGATGGGGTGGCGTGGTTCGCCTTTGACGAGCGCTCCGTGTTCGTCGACGGAGAACCGCTTCGCTCCGAGCGTCACCGCCTGATAGATACGAACACGTTCCCCGATGATCACTGTCTCACCGATGACGACTCCCGTGCCGTGATCGATGAAGAAGTTACCGCCGATTTTTGCGCCGGGATGAATATCGATCCCCGTTTGCGAATGCGCCAACTCCGCAATGATGCGCGCAACCACGGGCGCGCCCAAAGCGTGCAATGCGTGCGCGATCCGGTGGTAAATGATTGCTTTCACCCCAGGAAAACTGAGGAGTACTTCCTCCGTACTGCGCGCGGATGGATCGCCATCGTATGCGGCGCGGATGTCGCTTTCCAAGAGTTCGTAAATGCCGGGGAGTTTTTGTGTGAACTCCGAGACAATGACCTCGGCTGGGCGCGTATTTAAACTAGGCCCCAACCGCGCAGGATCGATAAAACCCTGCTCGCGCCGTACTTGCTCGGACAAAAGATGCAGAGCTTCGTTGAGCGTGCTACCGACAAAAAAGGCTAGGCCTTCCTCACTGTGGTCGACGGCTCCGGCGTGCCGCGGAAATAGCGACGCATAGAGTCTGGTTACGACCTGCTGAAGCAGCTCAGGAGACGGGATGGGCGCCCGGCGATTTCCCGCCGAAATCACCCGCTGACTTCGGCGGCGTGCATCGCGCAGGGCGCCGACGATCGCATCGATGTCCCACGGCTGAACGCCATGTTCTTCCTGGTCAATTTCACTTCCGATTGTGGGGAGAAAATCGCTAGGCACGTTCGAATCCGCTGTGTTGTTGTCGATAGTCCGGTGCGGCGCCGTGGGGAAGCTGCGTTCGCCGGTCGCGGTCGATCGCACCCTGTTTCGGGATAAAAATCTAAGTTCTAGGAGTAGTTGGGAAAGGTCAGTGTGAGACTCGGACGAGGTGCTGCGCGTCGGACGATCATAGACGCTCTTCCCGATTTAAAATTCTTTCGAACCTCGTTTTTTCAAAGCCGGTGCGCCAAGCAAACGAATAAATATTCATAAGCTCCGTCGTATTTTTCCGATGGGAGTTTGACCGCCGCGTTCGCTCAGAAATCGTTTGATAAGGATTTTTTTTCTTCCAGGCGACGCGGAGGCAGGTAGCTTATGGCGCACCGAACCGCGGGGCCTATGCCAGGTCTCGCCTGAAGCCATTCAAAGGTCTTGGCCACGTCATGAATTTCCAGCAGCTCCGGATTATTCGCGAAACCGTGAGGCACCGCTTCAATCTTACCGAGGCAGCGAACGTATTGCTGACCTCGCAATCGGGCTTGAGCAAGCACATCCGGGACCTTGAGGCTGAGCTTGGAGTCGAAATTTTCGTCCGCCACGGAAAGCGCTTGCTGGGGCTGACCGAACCCGGAAAGGAAGTGGCCAAAATTGTCGAGCGCATGCTGGTCGACGCGGAAAATCTCTCGCGCGTGGTGGCGGATTTCTCGAGCGGGAACGAAGGCCTGTTGAAGGTCGCGACAACCCACACCCAAGCGCGATATACGTTGCCCCCAGTCATCGCCGAATTCAAAAAGGCATTTCCGCAAGTGCGGCTGCAAATGCAGCAAGCCAGTCCGAAGGATCTGCCGGCAATCTTGCTGGCGGGTTATGCAGACATCGCGATTGCGACGGACACGCTCGACGGCCACCCGGGCATCCTCGCATTTCCCTACCAGACATGGGATCACGCCGTGGTCGTTCCCCACGGCCATCCGCTGACGAGCGAGCAGCCGTTGATGCTTCCCGCGATCGCCGAATGGCCAATCATCACGTACGACGAAGGATTGACCGGACGGCAACGGATTGATCAAGCATTTGAGCTGGCGGGCCTCAGTCCGGACATCTCAATCACGGCGCTCGACGCCGACGTCATCAAGGCCTACGCGGAATTGGGATTGGGCGTCGGCATTATCGCGTCGGTTGCCTACGATCCGGACCAGGATCGAAAGCTCGTAAAGCTGGATGCGGAGGATTTATTTCAGCCGAGCACGTCAAGCATTGCGATCTGCCGAGGACGTCTGCTCCGCCGGTATGCGTATCGATTTGTCGAACATTGCAATCCAAAGATTACCGAGAGCGTCATCAGGGCCGCCGACCGAGATCGAAACGTCGGCTAGTTGGGCAAGGCTCATCCGGGCCGCCGTTGGAGCCACGCCGGTATCGGCAAGTTTCTCTCGCGAAGAAATTCGGGGTTGAACATCTTCGACTGATAGCGTGTGCCGAGATCGCACAAGATCGTCACGATGACATGATTGGGGCCAAGAGCCTTAGCTAACCGGATGGCGCCCGCAACATTCACGCCGCTCGAACTGCCGACGCATAGGCCTTCTTCCGACAGCAGGTCGAACGCAATCGCGAGGGATTCGGAGTCTGGAATTTGGAATGCGAAATCGGGGGTGAAACCCTCGAGATTTTTCGTGATGCGGCCCTGTCCAATTCCTTCCGTTATGGACGTTCCTTCGGCGTGCAGCTTGCCGCTCGTATAAAAGCTATAGAGGGCCGCGCCCGGAGGATCTGCTAGCGCGATCTTGATCGAGCTGTTCCGTTCCCGCAGCCCTTGCGCAACGCCCGCTAACGTGCCTCCGGTGCCGACAGCCGATACGAATGCGTCCACTTTTCCTTCAGTTTGATGCCAGATCTCGGCGGCCGTTGTTTCGACGTGTGCCTGACGGTTGGCGATATTGTCGAACTGATCCGCCCAGATTGCTCCGTTTGGTTCGCTTGCCGCCCGAGACTGGGCGACCCGCTCAGAGTATTTTACGTAATTATTGGGGTTGCTGTAGGGGACGGACGGAACTTCTATGACCTCCGCTCCGAGGAGCCGAAGCGTGTCCTTTTTTTCGATCGACTGCGTCTCTGGAACGACGATGACGGTGCGAAAACCCATCGAGTTACCGATGACGGTTAGCCCGATGCCGGTGTTGCCAGCGGTGCCTTCCACGATAACCCCGCCGGGCTGCAATCGCTTCTTCGCGATGGCATCCTGAATAATATAAAGCGCCGCGCGATCCTTGACGGATTGGCCGGGGTTCATGAACTCCGCTTTGGCGAGAATTGTGCATCCCGTTTCTTCGGACGCACGCCGGAGCTTGATGAGTGGTGTGTTGCCGACGGCCTCGGCTACAGTTGAAGCGAATGTCACGGTCTACTCGATGATTGAGTGCTATGCCCGGCTGGCGGAGCGGATTGAAGAGAGCAATCAGGGGTAGGGCGGCTGAATTGCATGGAAGTCAACGTGGAAAGCGCTAGCGTCGCCAAGTCTACGTGGAAATCGTGCCGGTCGTGGCCTCAAATCAACGCGTTGGCATCTGCAGCCGCGCTTTGGGATCGAAGCGGAATTCTGCCCACAGACGGTTATCCGTTTTAACGGATGCGACGTCGCGTCGACAACATTTCTGCGGCCGCCGAGACGCTACCGTTCGGGGCTTCGATCGCGTTGGCCAGGAGAGCAGTCGCTATGATCTGCTTGGGCCCGGCGGCGTCTCGGAAGTCGATATCTCTATGAGGTTGCCGTCCGGGTCCCGGCAGTAAACGGAGCGGATGTTGCCCATCGCGCCACGTTTGCTTACCGGACCGAGTACGATCTCAACGCCCGACTCCGCCAGATGATGCGAGACTTCTTCGGGCGAGTAATTGGTCAGAAAGCAAAGATCGCCGCTGCCGGCGGCTGGATGTTCGGCTGTGAACCATTCGACCGAACTGGTATTGATCGGACGAAGATTGATCTTCTCGGTGCCGAATTTCACGCTGGTTCTCGGCGTTTCGCCCGAAAGCCGATCCTCCTCGCGGATCATGCCGAGTACCCGCTCATACCAGCCGGCCGAGGTTTCAACATCGCGCACGTTCAAAACAAAATGATCGACGGAAATGACATTCAACATTGGGATGGTCTCCTGCAATCCGGGACATTTTCCATTCTTCAGAAGTCCAGAGAGATCTTACCGAAGTGCCGCCCTTCTTCCTGCAGCCGGAACGCAGCTGCGATGTCGGCAAGGCCGAAGCTGCGGTCGATCACAGGTCGCAATCCAATGACGTTGATGGCGCGAACGAACTCGTTCTGCTCACGCCGGCTGCCAACGATGAGGCCTTGAAGGCGTGCCTGCCTTGCCATCAGCAAAGCGGTGGGAACATTGCCTCCGAGGCCGGTGAGCACGCCGATCAGTGCGATGTGTCCACCGATCGCGACTGAAGCAATGGATTGCGGAAGGGTGCCTGGTCCGCCGACTTCGACGACGTGATCGACACCTCGTCCGCCGGTGAGTTCGAGTACGCGGGTGCTCCACGCCGGGGTGGCTTTGTAATTGATAAGATGATCGGCGCCGAGCGCACGCGCGCGTTCGAGCTTTTCGTCGGATGATGACGTCAGGATCACTTCGGCGCCCGTGGCTTTGGCGATTTGCAGGGCGAAGATTGATACGCCGCCCGTTCCCTGCACGAGCACGGTGTCGCCGGCTTTCAGCCGACCGTCGACTACGAGGGCGCGCCAGGCGGTGAGTCCGGCCGTCGTCAATGTTGCCGCTTCGGCGTGGCTGAATCCTTTCGGCACGTGAGTGAACCAGGTCGCCGGACGGACAACGATTTCGGCCGCATAGCCATCGATGCCGTCGCCAGGCGTAAAGGAGAAATTATCAACCTCGGGCGGACCGTCTTGCCAGAGCGGAAAGAAGCACGAGACGACGTGGTCGCCCACTTTGAATTCGGTAACACCTTCGCCAACATCCTCGACGACGCCTGCGCCGTCGGACATCGGAATTCGCCCGTCGTCTGCTTTCATTTTTCCGGAGGCGACGAGATAGTCGTGAAAATTTAGCGAATTCGCATGAATGCGGACGCGGATCTGACCTGGACCGGGCTTTCCTGGATCTGCCATGTCGACGAGGGCAAGGTTGTCCAGTCCGCCAGGGGCGGCGATTTTGATCGCTTTCATGTCATGTATCCCGTCTTCAAAGCGGCATCCTCCCAAGCATTCCGGCACGCCGATGCGTTTCGCGTCATGCTGCAGAGTGTGCAGACATTGCGAGGTTCGGATCAATGCGCTCTTTTGCGCCGCTGAGCGGAAACAATCGAATTAAAATTCGAAGTTCTGCAGGACGGATCAGCTCAGCGCCTGGCTTTCAAATCGGATGTCGTGGGATCAGGGGCAGTACAAAAAAGAAGAAGAAAAAAGAGGGCCGCAAGCTCGACAGCGGCCCTATCAACTCAAGCGCCGATACCAAGCGCTATCGAGCCCGAGCGAGTCTCGACGCTATAAATTCCGAGAAAGGTCTCGCCTTTGTGGATGCCGGTCGTTAGCAGGCCGTTTATCTCGAAAGTAAAACCTTCCGCCATTTCTTCTATGCGCGCGATCGATGCGTCTGTCGCATCACCCTCAAGAACGAAGTGAACCTGTTCGCGTTCAGGATAAGCCAGCGCAGATCGCAGAGCCGGTTTGTCGGGACCGTCGACGATCTTCAGGATTTTTCTGGTCATGACTGACACTCCGAAAAAATGCCGCCCTTAGTTTCAACTGAATTCATCAGCCGGGGTTCCTCGCAAAGCCCCGGTTTAGATGTCAGCCAGCTTCTGCCGTTCGCGACCTTTCGAGTTCTGAAGGTGTGGCCGGCGGCGGTCCGAAAATATTCTTCGCGCGTCGAACTTTGCCTGACTCCTCGGGGAGAATTCGATCGACGATCTCAACGTCGATGTGGATCACATTGGCGAGACCTTCGGACGTCACGGACTGCTGAACATATCGGCTGAGTTTTTCAGCAGATAACGTTTGCCCCGGCAGCGGCGCGGCCCGCAGAACGAAGCGGTTAACCCCGGTCTGAAGGAATTGATGCTCGGCAAGCTTCGTCTCGTTGTGCAGGGCGAGAAGAAAAACATAGTACGGGAGGTCACGTATTTCGCCGTTGACGTTAACCCAGAACTGATCCTTCGAACGGCCTTGGACGGCCTGGATGAGAGGCAGAAGGCTGCCGCATTCGCACGGTGTTGCGCTGATGGTGACGATGTCGTCGACCTCATAGCGGATGATTGGCTGGGCGAGATTATAGAGGTTGGTCAAAAGCACCTTAGCCCCAGGGGTGCCATTCGGAACGGGCCTGCCGTTGGCGTCGACGACTTCGAGGAAAGCGAGTTCGTCGTTGAGGTGGCTGCCATGCGTCGTCTGGCATCCGCAGGTGAGCGCCATGCATTCGGCCATGCTGTAGACATTGGTAATGTGAACGCCGAAGGCCTTTTCGACGCGTTGCGCGATGGGCTCGGGAAGCGGCTCGCTGATGTTGGTCATTTGTTCGAGATCGCCACGGAGCTGCAGGCGCCCGGCTTGAAGTTCGCGGGTGATCGTCTCGAGCGCGCTCGTGTAGCCGGTGATGAAGTTCGGCTGAAATTCATTGAGCTTCTGGACGAGCACATCCGGCGGGTCGAATACGGAAAGGCGCTGCAATTTGAGGAAGCGGCGAGCCCGTTCGGGGAAGTAGTTGAAGAATGTGCTGCTCGGGTAGAAGCCCGGTTTTTGTGTGATGATGGAAAAGCGCGCTGGATTGAACAGGCGCTGAAGATGCGGGAGGAACCGGCGGCTGACTTTCTTGCCGCGAGCGAACTGGGCCGCAAAGGTCGTCAGGATCGCGGGCTTATCTTGAACGATGATGGCGGGTTGGCCTTGGCTTCCCGACGTATGACAGACGGCGAATTTGTCTTTGTAGTAGTAGCCGACGTTTGCCGGGTCGGCCATGAAGCTCTCAATGTCGGCGCGGCGAAGGTCGCGGTCCGTGAAAATATCGTCGAGGTTCGCCATCATGGCGACCTTCGTGAGGGTCGGAAGATCGGTGATAGCGCATGTCTTCAGGTCGATGCCCTGGAACTGCTTCCGATAGTACGGCGAATTCTCGTAGGCATATTGAAGGAGCTCACGGAAGCGCGCCTCCTTGGCTTTTGCCCTGCGCTCGAGGTCTTCGGGACGAGGGGGCAGCAGTGAGCGGATGGCGAGGGCCAGCTTCACCTGATCGTAAGCGGCGGCGAGAAATCCTCTCATCAGAGATATGCCTTTGCGATGGTTTCAGTGTTCATAGATCCGTCGTGCCCGTGAGCGGAAGGGGACGCAGGCAATCTTCGCCGGGCATGACGGCAAGCGAATGATCACAGAAATCACTGACGCGTCCTGCTTTTTCAAGGCATGCACGCCGATCCTTTTTGTCGTCGGGGCCGGTTGAAGCGGTTCAGCCCGTTTTCGGTGGGCCTCCCGGGTGGAGGCCGGGCAGCGGGCCGGGTAGTGAAGCTTCCGCCTCGGCCTGAAGTTCCGCTTCATGGCGCTTCAAGTAAACAAAGATCAGGACCGCAATAGCTGCGGCAATTATCAAACCGATAACGCCGGCCGGTCCCTGCAACTTATGAATGCCCCGGCCTAAGGTGTAGGCGGATATGCCCACAATGCTGGCCCAAATAAGTCCGCCGAGCGCATTGGCGATGAGAAAGCGAGGCCAGGCCAAGCGATTGATGCCGGCCAGTAGCGCCGCGAGGAACCTCAGAACGGCGAAAAAACGGCCGAAGAAGACGATTTTGCCGCCGTACTTCTGGAAAAGATATTGACCGAGTTTTATGCGGCCCTCGGTCAGGCCCACGTACGAACCAAACTTGACGACTAGCGGATAGCCGAATTCCCGACCGATGAGATAGCCGATGTTATCGCCGACTATGGCACCGATGGTTGCCGCGGCGATAACCATGGCGATGTTGCCGTCATGGGTCGCCGCGTAGACTGACGCCAGGATCAGCACTGCTTCGCCCGGCAACGGAATCCCTAAGCTTTCGAGCCCGACGATGATGGCAACGGTCCAAACGCCGTAGGTCTGAAATAGGTGGTGCAGCTCATCTGGCGAGATCAAAAGCCATTCCTTCTTCGCAAACGGAGCAAAAGTCACTCCTCGTCATGTCGGCTCCGCTAATGCGGGATCATCGGGCCAATAATCAAGACGGACAGGTGCGGACGAGTGCTGCGTCCGCGGAATAGCGAAGTCAATGCCGGAGGGAAATGGTTAGCGAAAGGTCAAAGTTCCTACACTCGGGTTGAGCCGGTTCAACCGATATGGCGGTGCAATAGACCATCAACCATTGCGGCAAATAGAGCCAGTTGTTCCGCTTGCGGATTTGAAAGTCCGATTTCAAAGTTGGGATATGTTCTGGTTGCCTAAAGACATATGGGCGGGTCAATCGCTATCGGGGCTTTCCACGGGCGCAGGTGGGGACGCGGCATTTCGACTCTTTTGTATGCCGGAATTGTCGTTTTACCGGGCTCCCAATCATCAGCAGCTGACAGCGCGGGCCCGCTTCCATTTGCGTTGCGCAAACTGGCAGCGGATCGTAACGCCGGTCGCCGATATTCAAGCTTATATTTTCGATCCGGACCGCAGGGAGCCGTTGGGCACCGTGCTCGTCGTTCATGGCTGGACGGGCGAGGCTTCATTCATGACGGCCATCGCCGAACCCATACGGCGGGCCGGATATCGCGTCGTTCTGTTCGATTTGCCGGCACACGGTTTGAGCGGTGAGCACTCGACCAATCTCATCGAATGTGCGCGCGCAACGGCAATCATGGGACGTCACTTTGGGCCGCTTAGCGCCGTCGTTGCGCATTCGTTTGGCGGCATGATTTCGCTTGTCGCGGTCGAGGGACACGCGCCAATGCCGCATGCGCTCGCGGTGCCGCGCGTTGTGCTCGTTGCAAGTCCCAATCGGCTTACGGAGGTCACGGGCGAGTTCGGCGAGCATTGGGGATTGGACAGTGCGGGGCGCCGCGCGTTCGAGGCGCGTCTCGAACGTGTTTCGGGCCGGCCGCTTTCGTGCTTCACGGTTGTCAAACTTTTGCGAGCGACCGGGTGCGAAGCCCTCGTCGTTCACGATCGCGAGGACCGCGAAGTTTCGTTTCATTGTGCCGAAGAAATTGTGTCGAAAACCGAAAACTCGGAATTGCTGGCGTACTCCGGGTTTGGTCATCGCAATATTCTCTTTGCGCCGCCTGTGGCGAGAATGATCGTCTCGTATCTATTGCGAGCGGAAGATTGCGCGAAGCAGCGCGTCTATACCGTTAGCGCCGCCTGATTATATTTGTCTGCAAAAGTTTTCGTAAATCGCAGCTTGGCGGCGCGTTGATCATTAGAATTATATTTATTATCGAAATTAGGAATATCGAATTGGTAGCGCTGGCGGGTCGCGCCTGTTGACGTTGTTTCCATTATTCAAAAGGGCCTTGCAGTAACCAGCTTCCGAGGCCCTTGGCCTCGAAAGCCTTGTCCGTTCGGCGCCTGGCGGATAGGAACACGCAGCATTACGGCGTCGCATCGGCGGCGAATTCTGGCTCGTGGAACCAATGCCGGACGAAAGACCGAGCGCTGCCATTTCAAAAGGCCACCGCATCGCGGAGTTGGCCGTTTTGCCCGTGTTCTTCAAGCTCAACGGTAAGAGGGTCGTTCTGGCAGGGGGCGGCGAGCCATCGCTCTGGAAGGCGGAGCTTCTGTCGGCCGTAGGGGCCCGTGTAGAGGTTTTTTCTGAGAGCTTTGCCGACAGCTTTCGAGAGCTGGCGTCTTCCTCACCCGCCGGCCGGGTCGAGCTAAAGGTCCGGCGTTGGACGCCGGAGGATCTCAATTCGGCTGCGATGGCCGTTGGCGCTTTCAGCGACGACGAAGAGGCGGCTCAATTCGCAGCCGCTGCGCGGGCGGCCGGTGTTCCCGTGAACGTCGTCGACCGCCCGGCGTTCTGCGATTTTCAGTTCGGCGCGATCGTCAATCGCTCGCCGCTCGTCGTTGGGGTCTCGACGGATGGCGCGGCGCCGGTATTCGGGCAAGCGATCCGCTCACTCATCGAGGGCTTGCTGCCTGAGAGCTTCAAGCTTTGGGCCGAGGCTGCACGTGGCCTGCGCGGCGAAGGCGACCGTCTCGGCGACACGATGGAGAAAAAGAGGCGCTTCTGGCAGAGGTTCACGGATCTCGCGCTCCGCAACGCCGATCGCGGACCGGCTTCGGCTGAACTTGCGGAGTTGATGGGCGAAGCGCCGGACGAAGTCGCCCGACATCCGGTCGCAATTATCGAGATCGGACCTCACGGCGCGGAAGCTTTGACTCTTGGCGCCATCCGGGTGCTTCGCGGAGCCGACGACATCTTTTTCGATGAGGATGTGCCGGCGTCCGTGACGGAGTTCGCCCGTCGCGAAGCACGAAGACACCCAGTCTCGGCCGGGCAAGTGGTCGCCGATGAGATGGTGTCGGCGGCTGCAAAAGGTGGCCGTCTGGTCCGGATCAGAATGAGCGTCTGGTTAGGGGCGAACGAGGGGCTCGATGAAGCCGCCGTACTCCGGGCGGCGGGGGTTCCGGTCGTCGTCGTGGCGCCGGGTCATGTTCCTTGACGCGTTCCCTATTCTCCAGGGACTTTTCCATTACCGGTTTCGCGAGCTTGTCCTTGCCGCCATGCCGTTGCCGTGATGGGGGTGCAAGGAAAATGTCGTTAGCGGTAGTTCAGCCACAGGCTGTGATCGCTTCCGCAGGGTACCAAAGATTTCTTTTTCCCTCAGATGGTTAGCGGTGCATGCGAAGGCTCGGCGCGGCTTGGAATGGCGTTGCCTCTTGTCTATACTTGGGGCGAGGGGATCCGTCCGGATCAGAGTTTGCCATGTTGGCGGGTTAGCGGATTGCTTCCCACCAATGGGTTCTGCTCGTTCCACTCTAACTAGGCGTCGGTTGGTATTCGGAGTCGCGTGCGCATGCGCTGCAATCCATCATATTGGCTTTTGGGACTCGTCCCAATCGCGATGATGACGTGGGTTGCTGTGCAACTCGAGCGTGACGGCATTGAATTTGATCTCGCGCACCGCTCCGCCGAGGCGTTGAAGCGGGCGGGCTTCGATTGGGCGAGCATTCGCTTTGTCGGGCGCGATGTTGTTCTGACTGGTAAGGCTCCCGAAGAGCACGACCCAACCAAGGCGCTCGCGTCGTTAGAGAACGTATGGGGCGTTCGCGTCGCCGCCGACCGGGCAGAGCTTATCGACAGCGTCGCCGACTACCGTTGGACCGTGAGTTCGCCGGATGGCCGTCGTGTGCGCCTGGCAGGCTTCGTTCCCTCGGAAGAGACGAGACGAACGCTTATCGATGCCGCCCGCAGTACTTTCCCAGGCAGCGACGTTGCCGATGAGATGCGGCTCGCGCGTGGCTCGATCGATCGCGAAGCGTGGCTCGCCGGCGCCGTCTTTAGTTTGCGAAGCCTTTCCGGTTTGAAGCGCGGCGAGGCCGAACTCGCCGATCTCAATATGTCGATCAAGGGCGAGGCAAAGTCGTCGGAGGCTTATCGCGAGATCCGTTCGGCGTTGGCCAAGCGCCGTCCGGCCGGAATTGCTCTGGCGCGCGAAGACATCGTGCTGCCTCTCGCCCGGCCTTTCGTATGGTCCATAAAGAAGAGCGGCTCGGGGATCGCGTTGTCGGGCTTCGCGCCTTCCGACAACGAGCGTGAGAAGCTCGGTTCGCGCGTCAAATCGCTGTTCGGCAACATGTCGATTGCCGATCACACGGATATCGCTGCCGGCGCTCCTGAGGGCTGGGCGAAGGCGGTTTCCGTCGCAATCGAACAGCTGGCGCAACTCCGGCTGGGCGAGGCTTCGATTGCGGACCGCGACATGACGGTTTCGGGCGAGGCATCCAATGAACAGATCGCTCAGGCCGTCAAAAAGACCCTGAAGCTCGAAGTCCCGCAGAATTTCCGGATCACCGATCAGATTCGCTTTTCGAGGCCTGATGTCGTGGTTCCGGGCGGCGGATATGTGATGGGCGTCATCAACGAGGGCGGGGTGCTCAATCTGGTCGGCATGATGCCGAGCGAAGCGGCACGTGCGGCTCTCATCGACGCGGTGAAAGCACGTTTTCCGGGCCGCCAGCTGAACGACAAATCACAGGTCGCTCCCGGTGCGCCCGACGGGTGGCAGCAATGCGTGGTCGCGGGGCTTGCATCCCTGCCGCGCCTGAAGAAGGGCAAATCCATTCTGACCGATCGCCGCCTCGAGGTTTCGGGCGAGACCGATGACTATGCGGCTTCGCAATCCGTACCGGGCGACGTGAGGGCGGCGGCGGGCCAGACCTGCGAAACGACGACGAATATCGTTTTCACCGGCCAGCTGAAAACCGACCTTAACTGGAGGGCCAGCCGGGAAGCCAACGGCATGGTGACGATCGAGGGTGAGGCGCCGGACGATGCCTCGCGGCTGCATCTCGTTGAGTTGGCACAGCAGATCTATGCCGGGTCCAATGTCACCGACAATATGAAGATCGTGGGTGCCGCGTCGGAGCCCTGGTCGTCGGCCGCGCATCTCGGACTTGAAGAAATGGCGCGGCTGCGGAACGGCGCGGTTACGATTGCAGGCAAGGAGCTGGTTATCAAGGGTGCCGCCGAGAGCGAGCAGGTCGCTAACGACATCCGCAGCGTTCTTTCAACGGACTTGCCGCCCGGCTTCAAGAGTCGCGACGAGATCACGATCATGTCCGTGGAGGAGAAGGCTGCCGACAGCTGCCAGACCCTCATGCGGCAGACGACCGCGAAGGGCACGATCAATTTCGAGCGGGCGAAGGCGGACCTCACGTCCGACAGCACGCAGACGCTGAAGGATCTGGCTCAGATTGCGAACGAGTGCCCAAGCTTCAGCATTCAAATCGAGGGGCATACGGATGCGGAGGGGACGGATGAACGCAACGCGCGGCTTGCGGATCGCCGTGCGCGCGCTGTCGCGGATTTTCTTGCTCAGAACGGCGTCGATGGACGCCGTCTGACAACGATCGGCTACGGGGCGACGCGGCCGATCGGCGATAATTCCACGGAAGAAGGGCGCGCTAAAAATCGCCGTATCGAATTTACCGTTCGGGTCAACTGAGACGAGGCCTGGGGAGCGAACAATGGATTATCTGTTCCTGAAATTGATCTGGTGGATGGCGGGAGCCTTTGCGCTGGGTCTCGTCGCCGGTTGGGTGTCGTGCGGCGCAAAGAAGAACTGAGTTGAGGCATTCGAAAGTCCGGGGCGGCCGATTGTGCATCCGATTAGGTAGGAAATGACGTACCTCCTGTTACAGACATTCCTGCTGTTGCTTGCCTCGTATTTTTCGGGGGCGTTCGTCGCTTGCATTGCGAAGCGGGCCTTTGCCGGCTCGCCCGCGGAAGTGCCTGAAGGTGTTTCGGCGCCCATCCACCTTGAAGTTCCGGATCGTCCGCCGGTCATCGCGCAGCCGCCGCCGGTGCGCGCGCGCAGCGGGCCGCGAATGCACCAGCCGATCGCGCCGAGAGCGATCGACCCCGTTCAACCCAAAATCGAGGTTTTGCGCCGCCCGGAACCGCGGCCCGCGCCGAAGGTGCTCGATCCTTCGCGGTTCGAGCGCGCGCTCATCGGACCGGATCCCAACGAAGGTGTGCCCCGCCGGGCCATCGTCGAAATACGTCCGTCGGTATTAAAGCCGGTAACGGGAATGTACGTACCCCGACCGCCCGAGCCGGAGCCTTTGCCCGAACCCGAAATGCCGCCGGAACTCGAGCCGCCGGTTTCCGAAGATACCGCGCCTCCAGTATTCCCCGAGGCTCAACCCGAGCCTGAGGCTGTCAAAAAGCCGGAGCGCCCCGGCGGTCTGGCGGCGAGATTGCGCGATGCGACGACGGCCGCTGCGGCTGGCGCGGTCGCTGCCGCGAAGGCCGCCGCTGCTGCATCCGTCATGATGCCAAGCGCGTTTGGGCGAAGGAGCGCAGAGGAGAAGGCGGCAGCACCCGAAGAAGCAGCCCGCGAACCGGCTTCGGAAAATGTGCCGTCGCAATCAGCCGATCAAGATGAACCGATCCTCTCCGTGGCGGAGACGTCCGCGCCGCAACCGGAGCCCGAGCCAGAGTTTTATCCGGAACCAGAACCGGAGCCAGCTCCTCAGCCTGCGCCTGAAGTCAGGGCGCCGTTGCCGCCTGCGAAACCAATTGAAGGCGGCGACGACTTCCAGCGCATTCGAGCCATCGACGCCGATATCGAACAGAAGCTGAAGACGCTCGGCGTCAATTATTTCGAAGACATCGCGGCCTGGACGGCGTCTGACGTCAAGCGGGTTGGGCAAGATTTACAAATCCCGGGCCGGATCGATCGCGAGCAATGGGTCGAACAGGCGCAAATTCTCGCCAAGGGCGGGGAGACCTATTATTCGCGTAATCGTCTCGCGGCTCTCAAAGCGAGCGCTGTCGCTTCGGCCCCAAAGCCGGCGGCCAAGGATCATCAGCCGCAACAGACCGGCGCGACGTCACAGCCGGACAGCGAGGAGCAGCCGGATTTGGGAGGCGTCGCTGCCGCGAGCCACGGGCGTTCGGTCGCGGAGATGGCTGCAGCTGCCGCAGCCGCAATCGCGGCAGCATCCGCGAGCGTGACGCGTGGGCTGAAGCCCATCGAGCCGATTTCACCTCTGTCCAAGGTCGATCCGAAGATTTCGATACCGGCCCGGATCACCGACGCGATCCGCGAAAAGAACGGAGCAGCTGCTGCTCAGGCGCCCGCCGCCGAAGCGGAGGAAGCCGCCCCATCTCAAAGCAGCGACGCCGAAGGTCCGCACGATGATCTCAAGCGCATTCGTGGGATCGGCGTTTTGATCGAGAAGCGGCTCAACGCTTTGGGTGTCGGCCGCTACGATCAGATCGCGAATTGGACGAGCGGCGACATCGATCGCATCAGCCGGAGCCTCGAATTCAAAGGCCGTATCGAGCGCGAGAATTGGGTGGAACAGGCGCGTATTCTCGCGAGCGGCGGTCACACCGAGTTTTCGCGGCGAGTCGACCGCGGTGAAGTCGATACGAGCCGCGAGACGTGACCAAAGTCGCTGCGCGATAAGGTTCCGTAACGCGCGCCGTCACGCGGCTCGTCGGTCTCCGCGAAGAATGAGGCGACGGCCGATATCGTGGGCTCGTCTCTCAACAGCGGCGCATGGCCCTCGTCGGGAACGGTGAGGGATTTAAGCCGGGGATGACGCTGGGTCATTTCCTCGACGGTTTTCTCCGAAAGAAGATCGGAATTCGCGCCCCGCAGAACGAAGACAGGCACACGTTTCATCGCTTCGAACTGCGGCCATAGCTGCGGTACGGGTCCGTCGAGAACGGAAAGGCACTTCGCGAGCTTTGGATCGTAGCCTCGCGCGGGCTTTCCCTTCCGCTCATTGAAAAGCTGGCGAGCGACGGCTTCAAAATCCTGGTCGGTCATTTTCGGAAAGTCGCGATGGAAGAGGTCGCGAACGATGCGCGCCGCGTCGCTCCAGTTCTTCGCCAGCGGAACGCGGCCGACGTAGCCCGCGATGCGCGCCAAGCCATCGGCCTCGATGACCGGGCCGATGTCGTTCAATACGACGGCGCCAATCAATGATGGTTGAACCGCTGCCAAGACCATCGTGATGAGGCCGCCACGGGAAGTGCCGATGATGCCGGCGTTTCGAAGCCCGAGCATTGTCAGGAAGTCGATGACGTCCTGCATCTCGATCGGCACGGCGTAATTCTTCCAATCGCTATCGTGATCGGAAAGACCACGCCCACGCGTATCGATTGTGAAGACGTCGCGAGGCACGGAGCCCCGGCTCAATGCCAAGGCAACGTCGTGAAAATCGCGGCTATTGCGGGTCAGGCCCGCAAGGCAGACGACGGGACGGGTGTGCGAGGGCGTGTGCGATCGGTAGTGGCGCCCATAGAGGCGTAATCCGTCGCGGCAGGTAAAATAGATATCTTCGAACTCTTGTTCGGTCGCCATCGGTGTCCGTCGCCTGTCGTTGAACGTTTCAACCATCGTTGTTCTCGGCGACACCTTGCGGTGTTTTCGTGTCGCCGCGGTCACGCACGAGATCCTGCTTCAGCCGGAGCGGGTTTTTCATGCCGAGCCGGGCGCGATAGATTTGGATGTTCGCCAAAACTTTGGTGACGTATTCGCGCGTCTCCATGATCGGGATGCGTTCGATCCAGTCGACGGGGTCGACGTTCGGATCCCGCGGGTCGCCGTTTTCCCTGATCCACTGGCGTGCGCGTCCCGGCCCGGCGTTGTAACCGGCGATGCCGAGCACGTACGAGCCGCCGAAGTCATCCATGCGATCGGCGATGTAGGCCGAGCCGATCATCACGTTGTACGGAGGGTCCGAGAGCAGGCGGGGGATCGAACATTTGATCTTGTAGTCTTTGCAGACGTGATGGGCCGTGCCCGTCATGACCTGCAGAAGGCCTTTGGCGCCGGCGCCGGAAACGATTTGAGTATCGAATTCGGTTTCCTGGCGCGCGATGCCGAGCAGCAATGGCAGCTCCGGTGGTGCTCGCAGCGGCGAGTACCCAGGGAAGGGTTTCAGCGGATAGCCGTAGGTCAGCAAGTTTTGTCCATTGCCGATGGCGACCTTCGAAATGCGAAGGGACATCTGTGGATCGCCGAGATTGTCGGCGAGATAGGCTACCATTCCGACTTCGGCTTCGGTGTTTGCGGCGTTGCGGAGACCGGCCAGCAATGTCCGGGTGATTTCGCGGGAAAGAGTGGCTTTACGCGCAATCACCAGAGCCTTTGCGGTGTCCGACGAGACGAGCTTTTGGATTTGAGCGGCCGTCGGATAGGCGGGCGGCGAAATCTCGAAGCTCGTACGGCCGGGATCGAGCATTTGCATTGCGAGCAGGCCGTGGAAGGTATCGGAATTCTTCGCCGCGTTCCGGTACTGCCTGATGGCTTCCGTCTTGTCGCCGCGCGCGTCGGCAAGGCGGCCGAGCCAATATGCGGCCTTGGCGGTGCTCAACGGTCCGTCGGCCGCTGCCACCATATCCTTGAAGTGCCGCTCGGCGGTATCGAGCTTTTTGAGCTGACGAAACGCGATCCATCCCGCCAGGAACGTCTGTTCCTTTCGCGGATTGACCGATATGGGACCTGCGTCCTTTACGAGGTCATAGGCGAGCTTGGCGTTGCCGAGCTTCAGAGCGCCATATGCGAGTTCGCGCCGTTCGCCCCACCATTCATCGAGCGCGGCGATCTTATTGGGGTTCGGCGGAATGGCGAGAATGATCGCGGCCGCTTCCTCGATCTTCCCGGCTTTGCGCAGAAGTTGCGCTTTATGAAAGGCGAGGCCGGTGTCGTCACGGCTCCCGGGTGGAAGTGCATTCATCAGCGCCTGGGCATTCGACGCCTTATTGAAAACCGCAAGGCGAGCTGTGGCTCGCTTTTGCTCGTTCGCGGGCAGAAGTGGAATGAGACGGCGCGCCAGAGCGACGCGATCGGCGCGGTTATCCGCAAAGCGAATGTCGTTCGTCACCAACCGGTCGAAGCGCCATTTATGATCGGCGGGCGACAGCAGATTGCCGAAGCGGTCGAGAAAGCCGTTTTCCAGCTGGGGTGGAATGCTCATCTCGCGCCAGGCCCGCGCGGCGAATTTCCGGGCTTCTTCGGTGTTGCCGTCCGCCAGATTGGCAGAGGCTAGGGCCGCGTAACCGGCTCCCGTCTCGGGCATGGAATTTTTGAAGAAGCTTTTAATGTTTTTTGCGCTTCCACCATGGGTGAACAGCGCTTCTTCGAAGCGTTGGGTCAGTGTGGACCGGTCGGGCCAGGCCGGATTGTCCCTCAGGAAGCTTTGAAATTCCGGCGGCTCGCCGAGACCCGAGCGCAGCCTGATCCAATCCGCGAGCTTCTGAGCTACGGGATTGTTAATTTTTTCTTTCGCTTCCTTGAACTGATCGATGTCGTTGGAGCGAACGGCGGCGACGGCTTGGCGGAGTGCATCAACGTCGCCCGAATCAGGAGCAATCGACAAAAGCGGCGCGAGAGCCGTGTCGAGCCTGCGAAGCTGATCTTTCTCAGCTGCAAGGAGGCTCGGGGGCGGCACGGGTTTGAATGCCGATTCGGCGAAAGCGGCTCCGCTCGCGAGGACGAGCCCAACAATAGCGCCGGCCGCGGCGAATTGTGGTATCGCGCGCGAAAGAAAGCGAATTCGTCTTGTATGATTGGGGCTTAGATGCATCGCGTCCTATTGGATGAAACGCCCAACCCGCCCGACTTGCGGTGGGCTTTCCGAGCGCCTAATGTCGCGGCGCTTGCGTCGTCGGCAACGTTAAACCGTATTAAGCGGAGACATGGCTACTGAAGCAAGCTGTTCAAGCCGAACGAGGTGGCACGCGCGTGCGGCAAGACAGTGGCCCATAGCCGTACTGGCATGGGTCTTTCCACGTCGATTTTCCCGATCAAGACAGGGGCGCTGCATCGAGCGGTGTTTGTCACTGTCTTTCTAGTTAAGGCGAAGACATGTTCAAAGGTTCTATCACGGCACTCATCACGCCTTTTCGTAATGGGAAGGTCGACGAAGCCGCGTTCACGCGGTTCATCGATTGGCAGATCAGGGAAGGCACGCATGGTCTCGTGCCGGTCGGAACGACGGGCGAAAGCCCGACGCTCGATCACGATGAACATAAGCGCGTCATAGAACTCGCCGTCGAGGCTGCGAAGAAGCGCGTTCCCGTTATTGCGGGTACGGGCTCGAACTCAACGGATGAGGCTGTCGAGCTTTCGCAATATGCGGAAAAAGTCGGCGCGGACGCGGTGCTCATCGTCACGCCTTATTACAACAAGCCGAGCCAGGAAGGCCTCTATCAGCACTTCAAGGCGATCAACGACGCCATCAATATTCCGATCATCATCTACAACATTCCGAGCCGCTCGGTCGTCGATATGTCGGTCGCGACGATGGCGCGGTGCTATGAGCTGAAGAACATCGTCGGCGTCAAAGATGCGACGGCGAATTTGGCGCGGCCTTCGCAGACGCGCGCGGCGCTCGGGCCCGAGTTCTGCCAGCTCTCCGGCGAAGACGCGACGGCGCTCGCTTTCATGGCGCACGGCGGTGCGGGCTGCATTTCCGTCGCGTCGAACGTGGCGCCGCGGCTTTGTGCCGAGTTCCAAAATGCGTGCATGGCGGGCGATTTCAAGAAGGCGCTGGCACTTCAGGATCGGCTGATGCCGTTGCACGAGGTCCTCTTTATCGAGACCAATCCGGCGCCGGTTAAGTACGCCGTGTCGCGGTTGGGTTTTGGGACCGCGGATATGCGTCTTCCGATGGTTCCCGTGTCGGAGGCGAGCCGCCGGGCGATCGATGCCGTGCTACTCGGTCTGGATCTGATCGACGCAAAGGCCGCTGAGTAATAGCTGCTGCCGGAAAGCATTGATCGATGGCTTCGAAACGCGACGACGGCACGACGCTGGTCGCCGAGAACCGCAAGGCACGGCACGAGTATTTCATCACCGATAGCTGGGAAGCGGGTATCGAGCTTCTCGGATCGGAAGTGAAATCGTTGCGCCGCGGCCAGTCGAATATCGCGGAGAGCTACGCCTCGGTTGAGGACGGCGGGGTCTGGCTGATCAATAGCTACATCGCAGAGTATCCGGGCGCCGCGCTCTTTCCGCATGAGCCGCGCCGCAAGCGCCGTCTTCTCATGCACGCGAGCGAGATTCACAAGATCGGCATCGCCGTTGAACGGAAAGGGATGACGCTCGTTCCGCTCGAACTGTATTTCAACGAGAAGGGCCGGGCGAAGGTCAAGATCGGCCTCGCCGAGGGCAAGAACCACGCCGATAAGCGTCAGGACGCGGCCAAACGCGATTGGAACCGTCAGAAGGCGCGCCTGATGCGAGAGAAGGGCTGAAGTCGAATATGAGTGCGTAATGGAAACGAACTGGCCCTGGCCGTCGCCCGTCGATGATGGCACCGCGAAGCACTTGATTGCGGGCACACGCCTCCCGGACGTGGCGCTTCCTGCGACGCGGGGGGCAGGCGTCAATCTCGCTCGCTATCAGGAGCGGGCCGTCGTGTTCGTTTATCCGATGACGGGTACTCCGGGCGTCGCGAACCCGCCGGATTGGGACGTCATCCCCGGTGCGCATGGATCGACGCCCGAGGCAGAAGGATTTCGCGACGCATACGGGGAGTTCGAGCTTCTGGATTACGAGATCTTTGGGCTCAGCGGTCAATCGCCGGAAAGTCAGCAGGCGTTCGCGACCCGTGCCGGCATTCCGTATCTATTGCTGAGTGATCAGACGTTCGCGTTCGCGGACGCATTAAATCTCCCGCGGTTTGAGACGGGCGGCGTGACGTATCTCAAACGTCTGACGATGATCATTCGGAACGGCGTGATCTATCGCGTCGTCTATCCGGTACAAACGCCGCCATCGCATGCGCGGGAGTTGCTTGCGGCCCTCAGGCCAACTCGCGCCTGATGTCTTCGAAAACGGCGCGGAACATCTCGGGCGTCAGCCGGCGCGTGCTGGTATTATAGCGCGAGCAATGGAAGCTGTCGTAGAGGGCGCAATCGGCGCTCAGCGCGTGGCGCGCGCCATGGGCAAAGGGATGGAGCGATTTCTTTTTCGCCAGCGCGGCAAGCGTCTGATCATGGGCTATGCGGCCGAGCGCGAGGATCACCTTCAGTTTTGGCAGGCTTGCCAGCCGCGCCTCGAAGAAGGGCCGGCAATTCGATATTTCGCCTGGTTCCGGCTTGTTTTCGGGCGGAGCGCAGCGCACGGCATTCGTTATCATGCAATCGACGAGCTTCAGGCCGTCGTCGGGGCGCGCCTGATATTCGCCCTTGGCAAATCCGTACTTGATGAGGGTTTCATAGAGTAGATTACCGGCATAATCGCCGGTAAACGGTCGGCCTGTGCGGTTTGCGCCGGTTCGTCCGGGAGCCAGGCCGACGATCAGAAGACGCGCCTGAGCCGTGCCGAAAGAGGGCACTGCGCCGTTGAACCACTCAGGTTGCTCAGTCTGGTTTTCCTTGCGGTAGGCGACGAGTCGCGGACAGCGCGGGCAATCCTTGGGGGCCTCTGGACCAAAGACCGTATTGCCCATCGTCCCGGCCGCCATGTGTCGATGCACGTTTTGAAGAAGACGTAAGACTATTTAGACTTCTTCTTCCGCGAGGTCATCGTCGCCGAGGTAGTTCGAGTCGCGTACGGGCGAAAGCGGTGCGCGTGCCGTATAGCCGCGTCCATCACGCGGAGCGCGAGCGCCGCTCTGGCCACCGCTCTGCGCGCGGCCGACCTGCTCTTCGAGATCCGCGAGGTCGACGAATTGATCGGCTTGACGGCGCAACTCGTCGGCAACCATCGGCGGCTGAGTCTGAAGGGTCGATACGACGCTTACGCGTTTCCCCTTCTGCTGAAGCGCAGCGACGAGGCTGCGGAAATCGCCGTCGCCTGAGAAAATCACGATGTGGTCGAGGCTATCGGACAGACGCATGGCATCGACTGCCAGCTCAATATCCATGTTGCCTTTGATTTTCCGGCGGCCGGTTGCGTCGGTGAATTCTTTCGTCGGCTTCGTCACCATGGAGAAGCCGTTGTAGTCCAGCCAGTCGATCAGCGGGCGGATCGACGAATACTCCTGCTCTTCTGCGAGAGCCGTGTAATAGAGCGCGCGAACGAGCTGGCCCTTTTGCCGGAACAGTCCCAACAGGCGCTTATAGTCAATATCGAAGCCTAATGACTTCGCGGTCGCATAGAGATTCGCGCCGTCGATGAACAGAGCAACTCGTTCGGTCGGATAAAAATGCATTTTTCGTTTCCTAAAGAGGAATGGCGCTAACTAAACGTCGTCCAGAAATTTCTGGAAGGGGGCAAAAGCCCATTTTCTCTAATCGGTTAGGCAATTTCAAAAGCGTCCCGTCTACGGTGTAGAGCGCTTCTTTCTCATGGGTTACCAGATGTGAATACCAGTCAACAATTGTGACAATTAGTCTGTTTAGCCGCGATTGAAGTGGAATGCTATGGGGCGAGCAATTTCGGTTTTGCTTCTCCTCTGTACTACTTGATTAATACATCCAAACGTGGCAAAGAGGCATCAGCGTGGCGCTGGAAGGCGGTCCGATCGGCTGTTTGCGCCCCTTTAATGCCTTACAACGTGCCAGTTTTACCAAGGGAAGGTCCTGCCCATGGCTCGCGTCACCGTCGAAGATTGCGTCGACAAGATTCCAAACAGATTTGAATTGGTTCTCCTCGCAGCGCATCGCGCGCGGTCCATCGCTAACGGCAGCGCCATCACCATCGCGCCCGATGACGACAAGAATCCGGTCATCGCATTGCGCGAGATCGCTGAACGTACGCTGTCGCCCGACGACATGCGCGAAACGTTGATCTCATCGATCCAGAAGAACACCGAAGTCGACGAGCCGGAGGCCGTTGCGGCGCCGTTGTTGCCGCCCGAGCGCCGCGCGCCGATGCTCGGCCGCGACGATCTCTCGTCGGACACTCAGGTCGATGTCATGACCGAAGAGCAGCTTCTCCGCGGTCTGGAGAGCATGACGCCGCTGGAGCCTTCGGCCAACATCGGGTCGGGCTCGGGCTCCGGCCGCGAGCGGGACCGTGATCCGCGCGATCGCTCTCGCTAATATTTCATTAGCCCGTCTCGCGACATCAAGCTCGTACCGATCTACTTTAATGTGTGCTGCGTCTTCGGTTACGCTTGCACCGTGAAGGAGTGCGGCGGGTCATGATGCGGCAATACGAACTCGTCGAGCGGGTTCTCAAATACGATCCAAAAGCGGACGAGGCGCTGCTCAATCGCGCCTACGTCTATGCGATGAAGGCGCACGGCCATCAGAAGCGTGCGTCGGGGGCGCCCTATTTTTCTCATCCGCTCGAAGTTGCGGCCATTCTCACGGATCTGAAGCTCGACGACGCAACCATTGCGACGGCACTCCTCCATGATGTGATTGAGGATACGGACGCGACACGGGCCGAAATCGATCAGATGTTCGGGCCAGAAATCGGCAGCCTCGTCGATGGCCTGACGAAGATCAAGCGCCTCGACCTCGTTTCCAAAAAGGCCGAGCAGGCGGAAAGCTTCCGCAAGCTTCTCATCGCGATCTCCAGCGATATCCGTGTGCTCCTCGTCAAGCTTGCGGACCGTTTGCACAACATGCGGACGCTCGAGCACATGAAGCCCGAGAGCCGCCGCCGCAATTCGGAAGAGACGCTCGATATCTATGCGCCCCTCGCCGGCATGATGGGCATGCAGGCGTTGCGCGAGGAGCTTGAGGATCACGCTTTCCGCTGGCTGCATCCCGAGGCCTACGATGCGCTTACCGAAAAGCTCGGAGAAATGCGGGAGCGCAATCGCGGGCTCGTCGAGGAAATCCGTCAGGCGATCGCGCGCAAATGCGCTGATGCCGGCATCAAGGCGGAGACGTTCGGAAGGGAGAAGAAGCCTTATGCCGTCTGGAGCAAGATGGAGCATAAGCAGATCAGCCTCGAACAGCTGTCGGATATCTACGGATTCCGGGTCGTCGTGGATTCGATCGAGGACTGCTACCGGGTGCTCGGCATCGTCCATACGACTTGGAGTACGGTTCCCGGCCGCTTCAAGGATTACATCTCGGCTCCGAAGCGGAACAATTATCAATCGATCCACACGACCGTCTACGGTCCGCGCCATCAACGCGTGGAACTGCAGATCCGCACCTATGACATGCAGCATATCGCCGAGTTCGGCATTGCCGCGCATGCTCTCTACAAGGATCAGCAGCGCGGTCTGGTGAACGGCCACGGTTTCGAGTTGGTATTGGACGGAGACGACAGCCCGTATGGGCGCCTCCGCGCAATGATCTCGTCATTGCTCGAGGCCGCGAACCCCGAGGAATTTCTCGAGCACACCAAGCTCGAACTGTTTCACGACCAGGTTTTTTGCTTCACGCCGAAGGGACGGCTCATCGCGCTGCCGCGTGGGGCGACGCCGCTCGATTTCGCTTATGCCGTACACACCGATATCGGCAACGAAGCCATTGCGGCGTACATCAACGGACGTCACGTTCCGATCGATACGCATCTGCGTAACGGCGACGAAGTCGTCATCGAGACGTCGAAGGGTCATGTCCGCCCGGCAGCGTGGGAAGCTTTCGCCGTGACCGGGCGCGCACGAGCGGCGATCCGGAGAGCCGCCCGCGAGGCCGACCGCCGGCGGTTTATCGAACTCGGGCGGCAGCTCGTCAATTCGACGCTTTCGGGGCTCGAGGTCGACTATTCGGAAGAGAAGGTCAAAGCCGCCGCTCCGAAGATCGGCTTCAAGACGGCCGACGACCTGCTGGCAGCGGTCGGGCGGAACGATGTTCCCCTGCAGGATGTGCTCGGCGCGATCCTGCCGCATGGGCAAGCCCCTGGAGACGAAGGCTACAAGCCGACCCGGCGTTTTGGGCGGGCCCGCGAGCAGGAGGGCTGGTTCAATATCGAAAAAGTCAATAGTCTCAAATTCCGCACATCCGAGATCGACAGCACGACCGCCGTGTCGATCGGCGGTCCGAGCCAGGAATTGCCGGTCGCGTTCGAGCCGGGTGGCGCGGTTCCGGGCGACCGGATCGTCGGTGTGATGGCGCCCGGAGAGGGTATCCGGGTGTTCCAGATCCACTCACCGCGCCTCAAAGAATATGAGGAAGAACATTGGATTGACGTGACTTGGGACGTCGATCCCGAGCGGCCTCAGCGGTTTCCGGCGCGGATCAGCGTGACTGCGGTTAACGCGCCTGGCTCACTTGCCGAGATCGCCAAGGTGATCGGCGAGACAGGTGGCAATATCGACAATATCAAGATGGCCCGCCGTGCGGCAGACTTCACAGTCATGCATATCGAGCTCGAGGTATTCGATTTGGTGCATTTGAACCACATCGTCGCCGGACTCAGGGCGAAATCCTCGGTTGCGAAGGTGGAACGGCTGTTCGAGTGAGCTATTCTATGCGTTCTCTCGCTTGAGGCTTTTCGAAGAGTCGATAGGAAAGAGTGCCGTTGAACGAGAAGCCGACAGTATCTGGAGTGCGTGACGGCCTGTGGCTGTTCAATGCGGCCGTACTGCGCAACAAGGTCCGCTACTTCTGGCGGCGATTGCTTCTGCTTCGGGCAACCCCGCACGAGGTGGCGCTGGGGTTCGCGCTCGGCGTGTTCAGCGCCTGCACGCCGTTTCTCGGGTTCCAAACCATCCTTGCGCTCACGCTCGCCTTTGTCCTGCGCGTCAGCATGCCCGCCGCATTGCTCGGGACCTTCATCGGCAACCCCTTGAGCTGGCCGGCAATCTGGAGCGGTTCGTACGTCGCGGGCGCACTGCTTCTCGGACAAGATCCAGCCTACGCCGCCGACCATTTTACCGATACGGCCAACGCGCTCGGCGCGACGCTGAGCGCTCCCTCGCCGGAGAACCTCAATACGGCCGTCGATTATTTATCTCCCATCGTCGAGCCGATGATCGTCGGCGGCCTTCTCGTCGGCTTGATAGCAGCGATATTTAGCTACTATCCTACGCGCCGGGCAGTGCGCGTTTTCCAACGGCACCGCAGGTCCCGCTGAGATATCGGCGGCGGCACGACAAATTTCTCTCATCATTGGTGGCAGACGTGGCGGCAAACCGCAAAGTTCCGGAAACCGGTCAAGTTCGCGCATTGCGATTGGGCGTAAACATCGATCACGTCGCAACGCTCAGGAATGCGCGCGGCGGCCTACATCCTGATCCGCTGCGTGCGGCGCATCTCGCGATCGAAGGCGGCGCCGACGGCATCACCGCGCATCTCAGGGAAGATCGCCGGCACATTTCAGATGCGGACATCACGCGGCTGAAAAACGAGCTGACGCGGCCTCTCAATCTTGAAATGGCGGCCACGGACGAAATGCTTCAAATCGCGTTACGGCATGTGCCGAACGCGTGTTGCCTCGTGCCCGAAAGGCGCGAGGAACGGACAACGGAAGGCGGCCTCGATGTGCTGGGGGCGGCGAAGACGCTGAAGCCGTTGATCGCGAAGCTCAAGGATGCCGGCATCCGGGTTTCATTGTTCATCGAGCCCGACATCAGGACGATCGAGGCGGCGTCGAAAGTGGGCGCCGACATCGTCGAACTTCATACCGGCAAGTATTGCCATCTCGCGCTCGAGCACGATGCGGCAGGCGTCGCTTCGGAACTTGAACGGCATAGGAAAGCGGCGAGCGCCGCCGCGTCGGCCGGACTTGAAGTTCATGCCGGGCATGGGCTCACCTACAACACGGTACAGCCCATTGCGCGCATTCCCGAAATCGTTGAACTCAACATTGGCCACTTCCTGATCGGGGAGGCAATTTTCGGCGGTCTTTCCATGGCCGTTCGCCGCATGCGCGTTCTGATGGACGAAGCTCGCGAGGCGCTGTCGGTGCAGAGAGGGCGATGATCATCGGCATCGGCAATGATCTCTGCGACATCCGGCGGATAGAGCGGACGATCGAGCGCTTTGGCGATCGCTTTCTCCAGCGCGTGTTCACGGCGGAAGAGCGCCGGAAGGCGTTCTCGCGGGCCCACGCGGCTCGTACCTTCGCAAAGCGCTTTGCCGCCAAGGAGGCGGCGTCTAAGGCGCTCGGGACCGGTTTTCGTCACGGCGTCCATTTGAAGGATATCGGGGTCGTCAACGACCTGTCGGGACGCCCGACATTGTCGCTCACGGGTGGCGCGGGCGCGCGCCTCGCAAAGTTGATACCGACAGGTTTCAAGGCGCGGATCGACGTCACCCTGACGGATGAGTATCCGCTTGCCCAAGCTATCGTGATAATCTCGGCGGTCCCGGACGAGGAAAATCGAGGCGACTGACTATTTCGCCGCGGTTAAAATCGTCGCTGGGCGCCTCCTTGCCGCAAGGCAAATGTGGCGCTGAGTAACTGTTATTCCTTACCGTTTTGTCAGGTTTGTGCCCGTCGTTGCGGCTCAGGTGCAAACTCGCTATAGCGGACCCCCTAATATGAAGCGAGCCCCGGCCAATGCCGCCTGGTGGCGCAGAGGAGCCTCTGGATGAGCGTTGGTATCAAGGCGTCGAGATCGAGTTGGTCTGAAACTCTCATCATCGTCGTCGAAGCACTCGCCATTGCGATGTTCGTCCGCGTCTTTTTCTATCAGCCGTTCAATATTCCGTCTGGCTCGATGAAGGAGACACTGCTGATCGGCGATTACCTGTTCGTCTCGAAGCTGTCCTACGGCTACAGCAAGTTCTCCTTCCCCTTCAGTCCGAACCTTTTCGAAGGGCGGATCTTTGGCGCAGAGCCGAAGCGGGGGGACGTCGCCGTCTTCAAGCTGCCGCGGGACAACTCGACCGATTACATCAAGCGGGTCATCGGTCTGCCGGGTGACGAAATCCAGATGAAGAACGGCCAGCTCTTCATCAACGGGCAGGCGATACCGAAGGTCGCTGCTGGTGAATTCACGACCTTTGAGGATGGCCGCGAGCGGACTATACCGGTATTCGAGGAAACGCTTCCCAACGGCGTGAAGTATAAGGTTCTCGATAGCGACCCGAATGGACCCTACGACAATACGGGGGTCTATAAGGTTCCCGAGGGTCACTACTTCATGATGGGCGACAATCGCGACAACTCAACCGACAGCCGGGTTCGTAGCGCTGTCGGGTTCGTCCCTTACGAGAACTTAATTGGCCGTGCCGAGATCATCTTCTTCTCTGCCAAAGTCGACGAGCCGGATGCCTTCCGCTGGTATGCTCCGTGGACCTGGCCGTTTGACATCCGCTGGGACAGGTTCTTCACTCTCGTGCGGTGACCGCAAAGTGGCATTTGCGCCATGCTGAGACCTCGCAAGTTTAAAGAACTCGAGACCAAACTCGGATACAAATTCAAGGATCCCGCGCTCCTGGAGCGCGCGCTGACACACGCGAGCGTTCGCGGCGGCAAGGTTGCCCGGTTCGACAACGAGCGGCTCGAATTCATCGGTGACCGCGTTCTTGGGCTCGCGATCGCCGATGCGCTCAACGGGCAATACCCGGAGGCCAGCGAAGGGGAGCTGGCGCGGCGCTACAATCGCCTCGTTCGAGGCGAAGCCTGCGCCAAGGTCGCTCGCGCTATCGGGCTTGGTGCCCATCTTATTCTCTCGGAAAGCGAAGCCGATAGCGGCGGCCGCAACAAGACGACCATTCTGGCCGATGCTGCCGAGGCTCTTCTCGGCGCGGTGTTCATCGATGGCGGATTCGAAAAGGCGCGCGGCGTCGTTCACCGGCTTTGGCAGGAACAAAGCGAACTCGTTCCCGAAGTCGCGGTCGACGCCAAATCGGCTTTGCAGGAATGGGCGCAAGGGCAGGGCTTGGCGCTGCCTCGATATACGGTCGTTGCGCGCAATGGGCCGGATCACGCCCCTCGCTTCACGGCCGAGGTCTTGATTACTGGAAAGGCGCCCGCGCAGGGCGAGGGGGCTTCGAAGCGCATTGCCGAGCAGGCGGCAGCATCGGCGCTTCTAACTCGAGAAGGCGTAGGAGCCCGGATAGGCGATGGCTGACGACAAAGGAATTTCCTCAACACCCGACGTCGCCGATCAGCGTTGCGGCTTCGTTGCCGTCATCGGGCCGACGAATGCCGGCAAGTCGACGCTGGTCAATGCGCTCGTCGGAGCCAAAGTCGCGATCGTCTCGCACAAGGTTCAAACGACCCGGGCGCCCATTCGCGGCATCGCGATCGAGGGCAACAGCCAGATCGTCTTCATCGATACGGCCGGCATCTTCAATCCGAAGCGCCGGTTGGACCGGGCGATGGTGGATGCGGCGTGGGGTGGACTTGAAGATGCCGATGCGGTGCTGCTCGTCATCGACGCGGCGGCCGGGATCGACGACGATGTGCATGGTATCATCGAGCGGCTCAAATCGGCCCGGATGCCGAAGATCGCAATTTTGAATAAAATCGACCGCGTGGATGACAAGCCGAGGCTCTTGTCATTGGCAAAAATGGTCGATGACCTGCTCGTGCCCGATCGCATTTTCATGATCTCGGCGACGGAAGGGCAGGGCATCAAGGATTTGCGGACGTATCTCGCGAAGCTCGTGCCGAAGGGGCCGTGGCACTATTCGGAAGATGACGTGACGGACGTGCCGATGCGGACGCAGGCGGCCGAGATGACGCGGGAAAGCGTCTATCGCTTCCTGCATCAGGAGCTGCCGTACACGACGACGGTCGAGACCACCGACTGGAAGACGCTGAAGGACGGCTCGGCGCGCGTCGAACAGACGATTTACGTCGAACGCGACAGCCAGAAAAAGATCGTGCTCGGCAAGGGCGGCGAAACGATCAAGAAAATATCGAGTACGGCCCGGCACGCGATCGAAGAGATGGCTGGCCACCGGGTGCATCTCTTCCTATTTGTCAAAGTGCGTGAGAATTGGGAAAGCGACCCCGAGCGTTACCGGGAAATGGGGTTACCCTTCCCTAAATCGTAAGGCGCCGGCTATTCAGCCATATGCAATGGTCCGATGAAGGCATCATTCTTTCAGTAAAGCCCCACGGCGAGACTGCGGCGATCGTCGATCTATGGACGAGAGCGCATGGCCGGCACATGGGGCTCGTGCATGGCGGCCGTTCGCGGCGCCTCAGGCCCATTCTGCAACTCGGCAATCATGTCGATGCGGAATGGAAGGCGCGTCTCGCGGACCAGCTCGGCACCATGAGTCTCGAAATGCGGCGGGCATTCGCCGCCGAGACGCTCGACGATGCGCAGGCGCTGATGGCGCTTTCTTCGATCACGGCACTCACGCGGCTTCTGCCTGAACGCGATCCGCATCCCAATCTTTATGAGATCACGCTCTTCGTTCTCGGCTTTCTCAATGATTTGACGGTTTGGCCGGCGCTTCTCGTCCGGTGGGAGATGGCGCTGCTCGACGAATTGGGCTTCGGTCTCGACCTTAGCCAATGCGCGGCAACCGGCAGCAACGACCAGCTCATCTACGTTTCGCCGAAGTCGGGCCGTGCGGTCTCCGCGTCAGCTGGCGAGCCCTACCGCGATAAACTGTTGGCGCTGCCTCAGTTCCTGACGAAGCAGCGGTCGGGGCCCGTGACGGCGCAGGACGTCAATCTTGGGTTCGTGCTGACGGGACATTTCATCGAGAAGCATCTTTTGCTTCCGCGTGGCAAATCGCTTCCGCAATCGCGCGCCCGGCTGCTGGCGCAGCTTGCGGCCTGACATTCAATTCACCTGTTTTTCTCGCACTTCGTCAGAGCGTTCGCGACGGAATTGGGGGCAGCGTCCGTTCCCTTAGCAACTGCCTGTCGTGATTGCGGGATCACGCTTCGGCGGTGATCGAACTCGGGCCATGGAAGATTTTCCCGCCCGTATTTTTCATTCGGCCGCGTGCGTCCGATATCGCACTGAGCCGGCGTGCCCGTTCGGAAATCCCCCCTTCCGGACGGGCTTTATTATTTCCGCTCCAAATCCATGGCCGTCGTGTCCCGTCGAAAGACTGAAGGCATCTGTGCGGGCCGGTCAGGCTTTCAGCAACCGTTCATTCTGAGGTGTAGATAACTCCATTGAAACTTACCCGTCGCGCACGCGGGAGCACGGCGGGGGGTTACGGGGGTCGCAGCGGGGAGCTGCGGCCCCCCGACGTTTCTCAGGTCTGTGACGGCGCAGCCACATTTCGCCTGGCGGCCTTTTACGTGTTCAATTTTCGCTCGCCTCTTAAGGTGCAATTAAACATCGCGACCTACGCTCCTTGGTCATAGTTGGCCTGGGTGTGGGGGCATTCGATGAGCGGGCTGCGGTCGCTGCCGATAGACGAGATTTTGAAGCGCGGAACGATCGATCTGATCGATATTATGCATTTCCGGCGCGTCTTCTATGAAGATGGCGTCGTCTTATCGGATGAAGCCGATCTGCTTTTCGCGCTGAATGATGCTTGCCGAGCGTACAACCCCGAGTGGCCCGAATTCTTCATCGAAGCGATAACTGATTACCTTGTCTTTCAGGAAGCGCCGCGGGGCTACATCACGGCCGCCAACGCGCATTGGCTGATCGATCGCGTTTCGAAAGACGGAAAGATCGACCGGAAGACCGAACTCGAGCTCGTCGTCAACGTGCTCGACAAGGCGCGCTGGGCTCCCGTGAGCCTCGTCAAATTCGCGCTCGAGCAGGTCAAGCACGCGGTCATCGAAGGCGCTGGACCGCTGCGCAACGGCAAAGCTCTGCCGGCCGGCAGCATCAGTGAAGCCGAGGTCGATCTTATCCGGCGCATGCTCTACGCCTTCGCGGGCGATGGAGCCGTTGCAGTGACGCGGGCCGAGGTCGACGTTCTCTTCGATATCGACGAAGCAATTTCGGGCGGTGCGCCCAATCCTGCGTGGACCGATCTTTTCGTAAAAGCGATCGCCAACGTCATGATGGCAGCATCTGGCTACGCGGTCCCCTCGCGCGAAGAGGCGTTGCGGCAAGAGGCGACGCTCGACAATCCGGGAGAGGAGACGTCGATGCTCGCCGCTCTTCTGTCCATGGTGCAAGCGAACTTGGCATCCGTGCAGGATGCTTACCTCGATCAAACGGCCGAAGAGCGCGCGTTGGCCCGGCTCGAGCACCAACGCATCGAGATCATCACGCACGAGGAAATTACCGAAGCGGAGGCGACTTGGCTCGTCAGCCGCCTCGGCCGTAACGGCCGTTTGAGCCCGAGCGAGAAGGCGCTTGTCTCGTATTTGAATCGGGAAAGCCCCCGGATTCACCCTGTTCTTACCGAGGCGGTCTGCCGGCTTGGCGACGCTGCCTGACGGGTTAAGGGATTTCGGCCCGACGGCCCTCGATCGGGTCAGTAAAGGCCGCCTTCGGCGATCTTCAGCTGTGCGGCAGCGGATCGCACAGTTCGTGGTGCCAGCCCATCTCGAGGCGTGTTTACGACGCCTTCCACACGCTCTAGAACGGCGTCTTGCCTTGCGACAAGCTGAGGCACCCAAAAGAGCTTACGGGAAGGACCGGGACCCGCCGATGTTCAAGAAAATTCTGATTGCCAACCGCGGTGAGATTGCCTGCCGCGTAATAAAGTCGGCGCACAAAATGGGCATCAAGACGGTTGCGGTCTATTCGGACGCCGATCGGGATGCCCTCCATGTCGAAATGGCGGATGAAGCCGTTCACATCGGTCCCGCACCCGCGGCGCAGTCCTACCTCCTGATGGATAAGATTATCGAGGCCTGCAAGGCGACGGGCGCCGAGGCGGTTCATCCGGGTTATGGGTTTCTGTCGGAGCGGGAGGCATTTCCGGTCGCGCTGCAGAAGAACGGCATCGTCTTCATCGGCCCCAACCCCAAAGCCATCGCCGCGATGGGCGACAAGATCGAAAGCAAGAAGGCGGCGGCTGCCGCCAAGGTTTCGACCGTTCCCGGCTACATGGGCGAGATCAAGGACGCCAAGCATGCGGTCCAGATCGCCAACGAGATCGGTTATCCGGTGATGATCAAGGCCTCCGCCGGCGGCGGCGGCAAGGGCATGCGCATCGCCTATGACGCGAAAGAGGCTGCGGAAGGTTTCGAGCTTGCCCGTTCGGAAGCCAAATCGTCATTCGGGGACGACCGCTGCTTCGTCGAGAAGTTCATCGAAAATCCCCGCCACATCGAAATTCAGGTGCTCGGCGATAAGCACGGCAATGTCGTCTATCTTGGCGAGCGCGAATGCTCCATTCAGCGCCGGAACCAGAAGGTTCTCGAGGAAGCCCCGTCGCCGTTGCTCGACGAGAAGACCCGCAAGGCGATGGGCGAGCAGGCCGTTGCCCTCTCAAAGGCCGTCGGTTACGACAGCGCAGGCACCGTCGAGTTCGTCGCGGGCCAGGACCGCTCCTTCTATTTTCTCGAAATGAACACGCGCCTCCAGGTCGAGCATCCGGTGACGGAACTCGTAACGGGCGTCGATCTCGTCGAGCAGATGATCCGGGTCGCGGCGGGCGAGAAGCTGCCGTTCAAGCAGTCAGACATCAAGCTCAACGGGTGGGCCGTCGAGAGCCGGGTCTACGCTGAAGATCCGTTCCGGAACTTCCTGCCTTCGATCGGCCGCCTGGTCAAATATCGGCCGCCTGCAGAGGCGACCAAGGGAGGCATCACGGTCCGGAACGACACCGGCGTCTTCGAAGGTGGCGAGATCTCGATGTATTACGATCCGATGATCGCCAAGCTCGTCACGCATGCGCCCACCCGGGAAGCGGCGATCGACGCCCAATCGGATGCGCTCGATGCGTTCTACATCGACGGCATCCAGCATAACGTGCCCTTCGTCTCGGCGATGATGCAGCACCCGCGCTGGCGCTCCGGCAAGATTTCGACGGGTTTCATCAAAGAAGAGTACCCCGAAGGGTTCACGCCTCGGGCTCCCGAGGGCAAGGATCTGGTCACGCTCGCCGCAGTGGCGGGAACCATCGATCACCTCGGCAATTCGCGCCGCCGCGATATCACGGACCAGATGTCGGGACATTCGATCCGCTTCGCCAAGCGCAGAATCGTAAAAATCGGCCCGGCGACAGTTGAGCTCGAAGTCCTCGGCGCCATTCCGGGACCTTATTATGTATCGATCCTCGGCGGCGATGGTCAGCCGACGAAGACCATGGAGATCACGTCCGAGTGGTGGCCGGGCGAGCCGGTCTGGTTCGGGACGGTCGATGGGGCCGAGGTTGCGGTTCAGGTTCGTCCGATTTCCAATGGGATGACCCTTTCCTATCGCGGCATCCAGGCGTCGACCTACGTCTATACGCAGCGCGAGGCGGAACTTGCGAGCCTGATGCCGGTCAAGGTTGCGGCCGACATGTCAAAATTCCTGCTGTGCCCGATGCCGGGACTGGTCAAGGCGGTGAACGTCGTCGAGGGCCAGGAAGTCAAGGCTGGGGACAATCTCGCCATCGTCGAGGCCATGAAGATGGAGAACATCTTGAAGGCCGAGCGCGACGGCAAAGTGAAGAAGGTTGCCGCGCAGCCCGGCGACAGCCTCGCGGTCGATGCGGTGATTCTCGAGTTCGTTTGAGCGCGTTCGCCTGAGCCGGTCGGGCATCAGGAATGGAAATAATATGTGAAGTCGGGCGGCCGGGACATCAGCCGAGCTTGGCGGCCGCCCTTCTCAAACCGCGCAGAATAGGCTCATAGGCCTCTTCGTTCCGGGTTTCCGGATAGACCATATAAACCGGATAAGTGAATTTTCTCGCCCGTTTGGGCTCCCTGACCCGGCCGCGCGCGATCAATTTGCGCACCATTCGCGCCGGGAAATATCCCGAGCATTCGTTCGCCAGCAGATAGTCCAGGCCCATCGGTCCGAGGTCGAGACTGATCGCGGGATTCGCGTGCTCGGGAAATGCCGCGGCGTGATCCTGCAAGAAATCCGTCCCCCAATCGACGAGCAGATAGTCGTTAACGCCTCGCCGCGCCGCCGCTTTCGATGATGAGACCAAAACGAACTCCTCATCGAACAAATGTTCGATCGTCAGGCCCGGAGGGGGTGATGGGCGGTACATGATTGCGAGATCGAGCGTTCCTTCGATGAGGCGTTGGCTCAACATGGCTGACGCACCCGCAGTCGCTGAAACCGCGATGCCGGGGATCTGAACACGCAATCCTGCGGCCCATTTCAACAGGAATCCGCCCCAAAGGCTCAACGGAGCGCCGACGGAAATGTGCTCAGGATGCTGATCGGCAAGCGAGACCTGCAGCTGGGCTTGTTGCCAAACGCGGACCATCGCGAGTGCATGCTTTTGAAAGAGTTCTCCAGCGCCGGTGAGTTCGGCGCCCGACTTGGAGCGCGTGAAAAGTGGCCGCCCGAGTAGATCTTCCAGGCCTTTGATGCGTGCGGAGACGGTTGATTGGGTAATGTTCAGCTTGCGTGCCGTATCGACGAAGCTTCCGGTCTCGGCGACGACGAGGAATGTGCGAGCGAGATTGACGTCCATCGCGTGGGATCCTCATCGGATGCGTGGAAAACTTATCTATCGAAATTTCCGATATCACCAAACGCCAAATTTCGTTTGTGCATTGTCTTGAATCTCATCAATGTCAATGCGACCTGACTCGAGTCGGGTCGACAGACGTGCGTCTGTCAACGATCCAAACGGAAGGACGATTTAAAATGGCTAAAGCTGCAAAGAAAGCCGCCAAGAAGGCTCCTGCCAAGAAGGCAGCTAAGAAGAAGAAGTAATGGATTTCTGCCGCGATCGCAGGAGCGGCCGTTTTGACCTTCTGGCTCTTACGGTTCGCATGATCGCAGTTCTTCTTATGACCTCGGCTGCTTCCGCAGCCACGATTGCCAACCGAGGTGATAATGAGGTCAAGCTCACCATCACCCAGGGCTCGTCCCATCAAGACGCGGTTCTGCCAGTAGGTAAGGTGATTGGCGGGGTCTGTCAGAAGAGCTGCATCGTCCGCCTCAACGACAATGTGAACGACGAGTACGAACTCGATGGTTCGGAAAGCGTCTCGGTCGAGGGGGGATTTCTCTACTACGATTCTTCCGAAAAGGGGCTCGCGCCGCCCGCTGGCAGCGCCTCGAAAGAGGGAGAGGGGAAAATAAGGTAGAGAAAAGGTTGCGGTAATCGCCTGTTTGGCGCTTGTGTCCCCCTCGGATGCAGGCGCCTTTTTCTTTTTGCGGCCTGAGCATTGATGGGCCGATCGTCCGTTTTCAGCCTAAATATCGAGGCCATCGCTCTCGATAAGCCTCGTTGGCCCAAAAATCTGTTGAAAACTTCTGCGCAGCGAGACGTCGACGTCGTAGAGCGTCACGGGCAAGCCGAGGCCGGCCAGGCTCGTCACGCCATGATCGCGGATGCCGCACGGGACGATTCCATCGAACTGAGAAAGATCGGGGTCGACGTTCAGGGCGATGCCGTGGCTGGTCACCCATCGGCTGACGCGAAGACCGATCGCGGCGATCTTGTCCTCGACCGCTTCACCTTTTGACGGCCGCCTGACCCAGATGCCGACACGGTCGCGCCGCGTCTCGCCCACGACGTTGAACTCGGCGAGGGTGTCGATCAGCCACTTCTCGAGGTGGGTGATGAGGCTACGGATATCGCGGCCGCGGGTTTCAAGGTCGAGCATGACGTACACCACACGCTGACCCGGGCCGTGATAGGTGAACTGGCCGCCGCGGTTGGTGTGATAAACGGGGAGCGAGCCGGGGTTCAGAAGGTCCTGCTCCTTCGCTCCGGTGCCGGCCGTGTACAGCGGCGGATGCTCGAGCAGCCAGACCAGTTCCTTCGCCCGGCCTTCGCGAATTGCAGCTGTCCGGCGCGCCATGACCGCGAGGGCGCGGTCGTATTCGACATAGCCATTGCTGACGAGCCAATCGACAGCGGCAGGGGCGTTTGCAATCGATAATTTGGATAGCATTGGCGTTAATCTCGAAGGCTCTCGAACGGCGGCGAACCTCAAAAATCGACTGATTCACGTGCTATTTCGGCGATCCGGCGCCCAGTAATAGCGGTCACTGCAATATATAGAGTGAGTCCGGGCCAAAAGGTTCGATGGGCCCCTGGCAAACTGCCGCTTGCCTTTGTGAGAACGCTCTGTTACGTCGGCGTCTTCGCGGATTTGGGCAGCGCCAAACGCCCTTTCGCGATTTCCAGATCCTACGGGTCGGAACTGCGGTTGTGGCGGAATTGGTAGACGCACTACCTTGAGGTGGTAGCGCTGGAAACGGCGTGAAGGTTCGAGTCCTTTCAACCGCACCATTGTATTTTCAAGTGCTTACGTACTTGAGCAAGGCTCAGATTTTTAGAGCCGTCCGTCAGCTATTGACGGACGGCTCCTTTTTTTCCCGATAATTTAAACGCGAGCGCCTTTAGGCGGTTGGGATCGCGACGTAGCGATCGCCGCTGGCCGTCTTCAGCTGCATCAGGACCGCGCGTTTACTCTGCTTCTTGGCATCACGCAGAGCCTTGGTTACGTCCTGCGGGCCCGAAACGGACTTGCCTCCGACCGACAGAATGATGTCGCCCTGCTGAATGCCCTTCTCGGCGGCGGCGCCGTCGGGATCGACATTTATGACCACGGCGCCCTGGGAACCCGCGCCCTGCACGCTATTGGCAGGAGCGAGCGTCATGCCGAGTTTCGTATCGGTGTCGGCAGGCTGCTGATGTTGAGCGGTCTTGTCGTCGGGATAAGTGCCGACCGTCAGATCGAACGTCCGTGAGTGCCCATCGCGAATGACCGCGACGCTGATCTTTTTGCCGGGCGACATACCGGCGATCGTGCGGGCAAGATCGCGTCCGTCCTTGATGGACTTCCCATCTACGGAAACGATTACGTCCTGCGCCTTGAGCCCTGCCGCACGTGCGGGTCCGCCGTCTTGTGGCTCGTCCACAAAAGCACCTTTGGATTCCTTCAATCCCAGACTGTCGGCGATATCGGCTGTCACCGGCTGGATCGATACTCCGATCCAACCGCGAACGACCTGGCCTGACGATTTAAGTTCGTCAGCAACGCGTTTTGCGGTTTCTGCCGGAATGTCGAACGCGATCCCAACCGAGCCGCCCGACGGAGAGAAGATGGCGGTGTTCACGCCGACGACTTCGCCCAATTGATTAAACGTCGGACCGCCGGAATTGCCCTTGTTGATTGGGGCGTCGATCTGAATGAAATCGTCATAGGGGCCGGCTCCGATATCGCGTCCGTTGGCCGATACGATGCCCGCCGTAACGGTGCCGCCGAGGCCGAACGGGTTGCCCATGGCGACGACCCAGTCGCCGATGCGCGGTGCCTTCGACGCGAAGCGCACAAACGGGAAGTCGGAAGATCCCTCGACCTTCAGAAGAGCAAGGTCGGTTTTCGGGTCGGTGCCGGCCACCTTGGCGGGATAGCGTTTTCCATCCTCCATTGCGACCTCAACGCTTTTGGCGTGGTCGACGACGTGATTGTTCGTAATCAAATAGCCGTCCGCGGAAATGAAGAAGCCCGAGCCCTGTGCCTGCATGAGGTGGTGGCGAGGCTTGGCGTTACCGTTGCCATTGTCCGATTGCGGACCGAATTGACGGAAGTTGAACGGCAGACCCTGGAACGGGTTGTCTCCATCTTGTTCTTCCGATTGCCCATCGGACATGCCGGCGACATCTTCGATCTGGTCCGCTTTCACGAACACCGAGACGACGGCCGGTTTCACGCGGTCGACGAGGTTGGCGAAACCAGGCTCGCTCTGACTGTCCTGATGCGTCGCGCTCAGATCGGCGACCGGCGTCACCATCGGCTTGCCGGGGAGGTTGTCCGTGTTTGCAAAGACGGCGGTCGCGCCAAGCGCCGCTATGATCGCAGCGCAGGCTGCCAGGGTCCGTTTATGCGAAGCGATTGTGCCCACCGATTTGGGGCGGCTTGCAGTGGTGTCATCCATCTTCGTCGTTCCTGATCCATGAGGGTCGTGCGCGTGCTGCGCATCGCGGGGTGACGCGAATTTGCCTGCGCCAATCTTTCCGGAAGCCGTCCAACGCCTTAAAAATCAGAAAGCAATGCCAAGTCCGATCAGTGTCGGCGGCGCTCAAATTTATCGGATCGCCCGGCCGATGTGATGATTAACGGAGGAACCGGCCCCGGCCGACATTCTTCAATTTGATCTATTTCCTTGGCGATGAAGTTGGATCGTTCGGAGCAAGATCATCCGGCTCTCAACGCTGGAGATATCGCCATGTCCGATCTCGTGGTCATCGTCTATCCGAACGAGGCGAAAGCCGAAGAAATGCGCACGAAGCTGCTCCAACTTCAAAACGAGTATCTGGTCGAGATCGGCGATGCCGTGATCGCGGTCAGACGTGAAGATGGCCGGGTGAAGCTCAATCAGCTGATGAACACGACCGCTGCGGGCGCCATATCCGGCGGCTTCTGGGGAACGCTGGTCGGCTTGATCTTTCTGATGCCGCTGCTTGGCGCGGCGGTCGGGCTCGCCTCTGGTGCGCTGGGCGGCGCGCTTGCCGACTACGGCATTAACGATGACTTCATGAAGAAACTCGCGTCCAAGCTGACGCCGGGGACAGCTGCTCTCTTCGTCGAAATCAGGAAGATGACGGAAGACAAGCTACTGGAGGCGATCAGGGGGACGGGCGGTGAGCTTTTACAAACTTCGCTCGATCATACGAAGGAGCAAGCCCTGCGCGAGGCGATTTCGGCTCACGTACCCCCAGTTGGGGAGAGTTCGACAACACCTCCGCCGCCAGAAGGGAGTGCTCCGCCGGCTGGAGCCAGTCCGAATCGGGCGGCCTGAACGTCAGGCTTGCCGTGTAATCAGTTGAAGAAGGACGGCCAGACCGATTCCGGCTCCTTCGGCTTGCCGCCCTTTTTATTTTTCGCGGCCGTTGCCGGAGTTCCGGAACCTTCGCCCGATAGGCCTTCGGTGATCGAGGGCTTGGTCGAAATTTTCTTGTAGCGGCTCGGCTTGTGTTTGGTTCCTGGCACTGTCACGGCAGCGACGTCCGTCTCTGCCCCCGGCGTCGGAGCCGGCGACATCGGCCAGACGATCGCGCGCGCTGCGATCGGATTTGCGGCTTTCTTCGCTGCTTTCGCGGCAAGAGCCTTCTGGGCGGCGTCGTCGTAGGAGGCGATCGTCTCGATATGGCCCTCAGGAACGAAGTGGACGATCTTGAAGCCGCGATCGTGAAGTTCCTTCAAGAGATCGGGCAGCATCGCGGCAGTCCAGGCGTGAATGTCGTGCATCAGGATGATGCCCTTCTTCGCCGTTGCGAGCTGCGAGAGGATGCGTTGCTGGACGACTTTCGGACTGCGCGTCAGATAATCCTTTGAATCGACGTCGATCCAGATCGCAGCGATATTCCGGCCCTTGAGATAATTCTCGGTCTGCTTCGTCGAGTTCAGATACGGGAAGCGGAAAAGCGGGGCGACGGGCGTGCCCTTGGCTTGCGACACGGTCGAGATCGCTGCCTCGATTTCCTGCTGGGATTTGGCCAGCGAGACGGCTTGCAGGTTTTTGTGCGACCAGGTGTGCGTGCCGACCGTGTGACCGGCGGCCGCAACTTCACGGACCATCGCGACGTCGGCCAGTGCCATTTGGCCGACCATGAAGAAGGTGGCTTTCGTGCATTGGTCCGCGAGCGCCTTGAGAATGGGCTTCGTCACCGACCGCATCGGGCCATCGTCGAACGTCAGGACGACTTCGCCATCGTTCAGCAGCTGCTCTGCGCCGCGCATGTCACCGCCGACATTGGGTCCGCCATCTGATTTTATTTCGACGACGCGCGACACGCCGAGGTGCGTGGTATCGCCGGCGCAGGCGTCCAAGTTAACGGATCCACCGGCTTCAATCTCAGCCGAAAGCGGATTGTATGCCGCAAACGCCAACAACGACGCCAATGCTGCGATGTAAATGGAAAGCTGCCGCATCTCTTCGCTTCGTCCCTAGAGCTGAGCCGGACTTGTACGGGCGGGCCTATGATTGTTCAAGGAATGGGCATTAGGGAGCATCGATCGGGATCGCGCGTGTTACTGAATAGCCGCTATTACGGGCGTGACTTCACGCCCGTACGCAGCCGGTGCAGGAAAGCGTGGCTGACATGACGCGCCCGGTGCCTCATAGAGACACTCGGAATTTGATGGGAAGGTGCAGCAGATGACGGTCAGCGTCAGGCCAATTGTGGCAAGCGACGAGCAAGTTTGGTTGCGGCTATTTCGGGATTATATCGCCTTCTACAAGGCGAGCGTGCCCGAAGATGTCATCGCTGAGACGTGGCGCCGCCTCCTCGGGCAAGAGGAAAACATGATGGCGCTGATCGCTCGCGACGATAGGGGGCAAGCGCTTGGAATTGCGGCTCTCGTCTTCCATCGGTCGACGTGGTCGCTCACCTGGTACTGCTATCTCGAAGATCTCTTCGTTGCGCCGGAGGCACGCGGGCAGGGCGTGGGCCGCGCGCTTATCGAAGCGATCTACGCGGAAGCCGATCGGCGCGGCGTCAACCGAACGTATTGGGCGACCCAAGATGATAACGCGACCGCGCGCAAGCTTTATGATCGCGTCGGTCAACTGACGGAGTTCGTTCAGTACCGGCGATGAAAGGCGTCAGACGAGGCCGTTGATGTGATCGAAAAGTTCGACGGCTTGCGGGTAGGCGCCGAGAATCTGGGACATCTCGCCCGATAGTTCCCGCAGTCGGCCTTTCTGCGCCGAGGTCGGCGTTCCGGCCCGCATCAGCAACTCGAGTTCGGACAGCCGCTGTTCCAAGTGCTGTGTGCCCGTCTGGCGCGCGTAGAAGCGGTGCATTTCCACGATTGCCGGAAGGACGCCTGTGTAATCGACGAATGAATCCGACGCGGCAATGGGAGCGGCCGCTCCATTCATTGGTGATGGAAGCGCCGGCTGCGCTCGTTGGGGCTGCGGCTGCTGGTGCGGCTGAGGCTGAGATTGACGGGGTGCGGGGCTGGAGTGCTCCGGCTGCGCGGGTGCCGGGCGCGGTCTTTGTGCGGCGGCCGGGGGCATTCGATCTTGCGCACCGCCGCTGCTCCCCGGCTGCGCCGGGTGTCCGCCCGTTGTGACGTGCGGTTGGCTGGGCGCATGGTGGCCGCCGCCATGTGAGGGCCCGAGATTTTCGATCTGACCGCGTTCGAAGTTGACGTTGAACGTCATCGATTCGTCGTTGCGGTTGATCTTCTCGGTGAGAATGCTGCGGACCTCTTCGAGAATGGACCGGTCGGGCGCGGTAAATCGCGAGATGATCCCGTCGTTCGATGAGATCAGCAGATAGTGCGTTTTATCATCGGGGCGAACTGCGAGTCCGGCGAATGCGAGCCCGATGAATCCGAGAACGACGGTTGCGCCCGTCGGCGCCAGGGGCCCCCATGAGAAGTCCGGCCGCATCGAGCCCAACGCCATGACAAGGAACAACGCCGCGATCAGCCAGAAGAGCCCCTTCGGCCTCGCCGTTACGTGCGTTCCGACGCTGACCGTCGAAATGTTGGAGATCGCAATGGTGCGTGCCGGTGTCGACAGTACACGCCTGTCGATACGCAGCTGCGCGAACGTCCTCGTCGCCGCAGCGCTCTCTCTGATTTTCCCCGAAAATACCATCGCATGCCTGATCATGGGACTATGTAATAGTCCGAGCCGAACATAATCGATGCGGCACTTAAACTGAAGCCTCGGCAGCCCGTTACACAGGGTTTTCAGCTTGCCGGGACGTCAAGCTTGCGCGTCAAATGCTCGAATTCCCTGCGCAACTCATCGCTTTTGAAGATTTGATCGAAACTCGGGGCTTCGAGTTTTTGAATCGCCTCGAACGATGTCGAACTCTCGCGAATCAAATTTCGCAGCTGAACGCTGGCTTCGACCGTCTCGTAGGTATTGTCGGCAATCTTCAGATCGTGCGTCGCCTTCATCCGGGCACCGGCGATTTGCTCGCGCTGTTGCTGCAGATAACGCCGGTAGGCTTTTGCCGCCTCGTCGGCCACCTGCTGGCTCGCGCGATTGGATTCGAGAGCGCGCTGCTGGTCGGGCCGGTTTTCGGCTTTCATCAAATCGCCCGTTCGCGTCCGCGCCGCGGCTATGTCGGCAATGATGGCGTCGAGCTTCGGAAGGTACTGCGTGTCGATTTTGGTGATCGTCGCGTCCTGCGCTTGAACCAGCATCGCGAACAGAGCAGCGTGCATGGCGAAATAGCGCCGGGCCGCTTCCATGTTATCGCCGGTCGTTCCGATCAGCTTCGCCAGTTGACCGTCGATCATTTTCGCAGCGTTGAAAACGGCGACGAGCCGAATGAGATCGCCGGAGAGAACGCTGTCGAGCAACAGATCGACCTGTTCCGGGGCGAGGTCGAGGCCGGAATTTTTCAACGCCGAAGCAATCTCGGCTTTCTGATTTTTGATTTCGGCGCGGTTGGCTTCGATCCTCTTCTTGTTCTCGGTGATCTGGTCCTCGATCGAGGCGACGGTGTCGTTCAGGATACCGGGCAGCGTCGCGTCTTTCGGCGCAACGAGCTGCTTCTCCTTCAGCTTGACGTTGGCATCCTCGAGCTCGCGGATGTTATGGCGAAGCACTTCGATCCGCTTTTGCACTTCAACGACGGGCGCATTGGTGACGATCGCAAGCGCGGAGTCCAAAAGATCGCGGACCTTGGCGTTGCGGTCTTCGCGCGTCTCTTTCCAGAAGGGGGGAATGACGTAATCGTCGCGGCTTGGAAGCTTGCTTGCGCCAGCTCGCGTCGTTGCGGCGTTCCTCAGAACCGCATCGATAGCGGTCATCAGCGCCTTGGCCCGCTCGTATTGCGGATCGCCATCGCGCGGATCGGCAATGTCGGCCGGGGGCTGATCGTCGGGCTTTGATGGCTTTTTTGTAGGATCGAGCGCGGTCGCAGCAGGATCGGCGGCCGTCTTGCCTTCGACCTTCTTCAGCCAATCTCCGATCGCGTCGCGCTTGGCGGTCTGGGCGTCAGCGCCGCCCGACATCGCCATGATGAGAATAATCGCGAGATACCGCGCCCTTGTAGGTCCCTGCTTTGCCGACATCGACGCCTCCACGCCCGCAATGGCGCGAAAATTCCGGCAAATCAATGGTGCCGACCGCTCAAGGTAGATGCAATCTAAACGAATGCTGAAGATCCTAGCGCGCCGCGGCGGCGCGGATCAGGCGTTGGAAATCCTCGTCGAGCTCGCGGACGTCGTCCAGCACCAGCATCTCGCGGAAGGGCGGAGCCGCCTTGTTTGCAGGTTCGGCGGGTTTGCTGCGCTTGGCTCCTGCCGGTCCAAAGTTTGCGTAGAGACGAAGCTTTTTGGGCCCTGCATGCAACGCCGCGAAGGGGTTCGGCGCGGACATCATGACGAAGATTGTGGTGGCAGCGAATTCCGTGCCCGGAACGGCGCGGCCGACCTCACGAAGCACACGCTCGGCGAGCGGCCGCAAGCCCTTGGCTTCGCTCAGGAGATGTTGAATGGGGTCGCCGCTGATGGCCGCAACAGGCGTCGGCGCCGGCGGAGGGGGAGGTTGTGGTCTCCATTCGCGAAAAGGCCGCGCGCGGGCCGGCGGCTCGTCGCCGGTTTCTCTCGGGGAGGGCCGGCGGTTCGGTGCGGGCGCGCGGTCGGCGTCGTTCGCGTAGATGAGCCGGCCGTCGTTGTGATGAATGCGCTCGAGCCAGGAGGCCCATGCGAACTGGAAGCCCTGGTGTCGCAGCCAATCGATAATGTCGTTGCGTTGGCTGAGGCCCGTTTCGGCGATTGCGGCCATCCAGCCCGCGAGGTCGCGGCCGGTGTCCTCGGCAAGCCCGGCGATAAACTCACGTTCCTTTTCGGCGAGGTCGCTGCTCATGGCGGTGAAATATCAAATCCAGCGCCGGGTGCGGGACTTATAGTCTGCATACGCGTCGCCGAAAATCGCTTCCAGGTGGCGTTCCTCTGGGATGATCTGCAATGCCGTCACCAGGACGGCGAATACCGCCGCCGCTGCGACGAACCAGATCGATTTGGTAATTTCGGCTCCATAAAGGAGCAGCAGAACTTCGCCAAGGTAAATCGGGTTGCGGAACCTCACGTAAGGTCCGGTCGTGACGAGCACGCTCGGGGTTTTGTTCGGCAGGACTGTCGTTCGATGCGCGAGCAGGCTTTTGAAGCCGAAAACGATCAGCAGAAGCCCGAGTACGCCGAAGCTCAGGCCTAGCCAGTGCGCGGCTGCGTCGTCTATCCCGGGCCAGGGTAGCGGCGCCAACACGGTCAACGTCCATGCAAGCACGATGGCGCCCGCCAACAGCAACGGCGGCCAAGGCACAACAGTCGCGGGTTCGATGGACGATGGGGTGGTGCTGGGATCGGTCATTCGGCCAGCTTATCGCCAAATGCCGTCCCGGTCAGCAATTGACGGAGGCCGTCTCGTCCCTCAAGGCACGGGTTTCGTCGTTGCGGGAGATGGAGGAGAAGCAGCTGCAGGCGTCTTCTTCTTTTTCGGCGCCGGGACGGTTGGCGCCGGAGTTTCATGCGGGTCTGTTGCGTTGAGTTCCTTTTGGAGGTCGTAGCTTTTGCAGCCCATTGCGACGAGGCGCTGGTTGGAGGCTTGCAGCGCCTGAATATCCGCGGCCTGCTGACCTTGCGGGTCGACGCCGTGCGACTGATTACCAAACGTCGCCGCCATGCCTGCCTGTATGCTGCGGGAAAAGTTTGATACCTGCTTCCGGTCGTCAAAACCGCGGAGTTGCAGAATGCGCACTTGCATCCGTCCTGAAATCTGCTTGCAATTGAGCTTGTCGTCCGGTGTTTCCGGTTTCGGCTTCTTTGCGTAAGCGGCGGACGGCAGAGCGGTCGCCAGACAGAGCAGGATGAATAGAGCTGTTGATCGCACGGCCACTCGCCCTGTCTCTTTATTTGGTCTCATTTTCTTCACGCGAACCGGTATCCACTTCACTTGAAAGTGCTCTAATGGGTTAGGTTCGCAGCCCATAACATATCCGCGGCAGTCTGAAGGCAAACCGCGAGTACGGACCGATGGGGCCGCGCGAGCGTAAACGGCAGTGTCGCGTCATGCTGGTACGATTTGCGGCGGATCTGAACGACGGTCGGAGGGACTTCTTTGCGAAATGGGAATTTGCAAATGCCGAACTGCCGGATTTGGACTCTGATCGCGTCTCTTTCGGGGGTGCTTGGGCTGAACGCTCCGGCCTTCGCTCAGGAGAGCATGCCAACACACGTCGTCTGCGATTTCGACAAAGGCTACGCTTGGACCTACGAAGCGGGCAAGTACCAGGCCTCTCCGCCCTCGGACTTGGCGTTCGAGATTGGCAGCATCGATCTCGACCATCAGTCGGCGTCACTTATCCTCGGCGGACGAACAGCCGCCACTCTCAAAATCGTGCGGGCGATCAACGCCAACCATTTCCTCGAGGTCGTCAATGAGGGTTTTCTCAATCTGACGACCATCTACGACCGCGATCCGGCCACGGGAAGGTTTCCGGCGGTGCATTCCCGGCACTTCGGCCTTTTTGGGCAGCCGGTTTTCGCCCAGTATGCCGGAAGCTGTGTGGCCAAGCCCTGATCGGATGTGAACAGGCCAGTTGCCGTTCCGCCGGTGCTGATGCAAAACGCTGCCTATGACATTGCACCTCGTCAAACTCTGCGTCGGCGTCGACTCGGTCGAGGATCTTGCTGCCTGGCAGACCAAGCATCGTCCGTATAAGACCCATGACGGGAAGCGCGGCCTTTATCATCGGACATTCCAGTCACCGAAACGACAGGCCGAACTGCTCGATGGCGGCTCGCTCTATTGGGTCATCAAGGGCTTTATTCTCGTGCGTCAGCAGCTCATCGGCTTTGAGGATGGCACCAAGGACGACGGGACGCCGTGCTGTCTAATCCTTTTCGCGCCGCCGCTCATCGCCGTGCGTCCGACACCTCGTCGCGCCTTCCAAGGCTGGCGATACCTCAGTGCCGACGACGCGCCTCCTGACATCGCAAAGGGCAAAAGCGATCAACTTGCATCCATGCCGGCGGATATGCGTAAGAAGCTCGCCGACTTGGGCCTGATCTGAATATAGACCCCTCAATCCAGAGCAATCCATGTCTCGTCCTCCTTTCACGCCGACGGTTGCAGCCCTACCGAAGCTCGTGCCCTTCGTGGGGCCGGAGGCCTTGGAGCGTGCACGGGGCCGGCCCTTTCGCGCGCGGCTCGGAGCTAACGAAAGCGTCTTCGGAGCCTCGCCGCTTGCCGTCGCGGTCATGCGCGATGCCGCGGCCGAGAATTGGAAATACGCCGATCCGGAAAGCTATGAGCTGCGATCGGCGATCGCCGCCTACCATGGCGTCCCGATCGAATGCGTCGTCGTCGGCGAGGGGATCGACGGGCTTCTCGGTCTCACCTGCTCGTTGTTTCTGACGCCGGGAACGCATGTCGTCACGACGGACGGCGCGTATCCGACGTTCAATTTCCACGTTCTGGCGCACGGCGGGAAAGTGCATGCCGTTCCCATGCGAGCGTTCCGCGAAGACGTTCCGCGGCTCATAGACACGGCGAAAACCGTCGGTGCGTCGGTGGTCTACGTATCCAATCCCAACAGTCCGATGGGAACGTGGTGGGGGGCCAGCGATATCGCGGGATTTATTGCGGCACTTCCGCCCGAGACGTTGCTCATTCTCGATGAAGCGTATTGCGATACGGCGCCGGAAGCGACGTCGCCGCCGATCGACGTTTCGAATACGCAAGTGATCCGCTACCGGACATTCTCGAAAGCTTACGGACTGGCTGGTGCTCGCATTGGATACGCCATCGGCGAGCGAAGCACGATCGAAGCCTTCGACAAGGTTCGCAATCATTACGGCATCAATCGCGTCGGGCAGCTCGGCGCGCTTCAGGCACTTCAGGATAAGGAATATCTGAAGCAAGCCGTCGCGCAGATTTCGGCATCGCGAAACCGGATTGCCAAAATCGCCGAGAAGAACGGCCTTTCATCGCTGCTGTCGGCTGCGAGCTTCGTCGCTATCGACTGCGCCGCCGATGGCCCGTTCGCGGCGCGCGTGTTAGCTGGCCTTTTGGAGAGGGACGTCTTCGTCAGGAAGCCGGTGGCGAAGGGGTTGGAGCATTTCATCCGCGTTTCGTGCGGGCGCGATGAGGATCTCGATATTTTTGCCTCTGCGCTGTCGGATGTGCTTGCCTCAGTAAATGCTTGAGGTTATCGCCCGAACATCAGTGGCTCTTCGTTTGCCGCGCTCGTGGTTTCGGCTTCTGGAGGCCCTGTTTGGCGACCTGAGATTCGATGCCGGATATAAGGATAGCAATTGCGGCATCGAAAACTTCGTCCTCGCTGAGGCGTGTAAAAGCCGGCAGCAGCTTCTTCGTGAGCGGCAGATCGCTCTGGCCTTCAACTTCTTTTAGTGCTTCGGCGCTGGGTTTGTTGAGCAGGCCGCCGATCTCTCCTGCGCATACGCCAAGTATGGCTGCATAAGTCGCTAATCCGACCGCCGGGATATCGGCCTCGTGCAAGCCTGCGTCAAAATGGGCCCGATACCATTCTTCGCATATTTGCATCTCGCCCGGTCCGGTACTCCAGAAACGGAGCAACAATGGGAAAGCGTTGGGGTAGCGTTTCGCGATTTGCCGATATGACCTTGCCATTGCGGTCAGGCGCGCTTGCCATGTCAAATGCGGCTTCGGGGCGGCCACCTCACTTTGCAACCGGTCCGCGATTGCTCGCTCCAGGCCCTCCTTGGAGCCGAAGTGATAGCTCAATGTCGCAACGTCGCAGCCAATTGCGCGCGCGGCGCACCTAAGACCGAATCCCTCTAAGCCGCCGCGCTCCACCTCCAATAACGAGGCGTGAACGAGTTCGGCTTCGATAAGCCCTCTTTGGCCGCGGGTGTGTTTCGTTTTCATCGGTGTTGAAATTTGCCCTTGCGGGGCGGCAAGTCAAGCACTATTCCAACAGTGTTGAAATGAGGGAGCTGCCAAATAATGTCGTCGACGATCGATCATCTCGGATCTCGCCGAAGGCTGTTGAGCCTTGCCGCCGTGTGCTCGACGTCGTTCGGCACCGGTATTTCTTTTGGCTTGGGCTTTCCGCTGACCTCGCTGACTTTCGAGAACTGGGGCCAGCCGGCTTGGATGATCGGCGTGGCAGCCGCGGCTCCGCCATTCGCTATTCTCCTCTCGCTTCCGATTGCGCCCCTCGTCATCGCAAGACTGGGATCCGTCGCGGCGATCGTGCTTGGATGTCTGATCGGTGGTCTGGGATTCATCGCGCTCGGTCTTTTTCAGTCGCCCTGGGCCTGGATTGCGATCCGGGTTCTGATGAGTGCCGGGTTTGCTATACCGTGGCTTGCCGGAGAAACTTGGATCAATGTAATCGCGCGTGATGAGTCGCGCGGACGGATCATTGCATTCTACGCCATCGTCTTTTTCACCGGTTATGCGGTGGGTCCGGTTTTGCTTCAGATGCTCGGACTGATTTGGCCTTGGCCCTTCATCGTCGCCGCCGCAGTGACGGGGCTCTCCGCATTGCCGATCGTGCTTGGGCGGCGGCTCGCCCCATCGATGGCCCACGACGATAGTTCGGCCAACGTCGCGTCGGCTATGCGAAGGTCTCCGGTGGCTATGGTTGCTGCTTTTATCGGCGGCTTTTCGGAGATCACCATTCTTTCGTTGATCCCCAACGTGGCGCTTGCCGCGGGGTGGTCCGAGAAGCTGGCGCTTGCCATGCTGACCGTCACAACTGCGGGCGGGATCGTGCTCCAATATCCCATTGGCTGGCTGTCGGATCTCGTGTCCCGATTTGCCATGATGATCGCCGCCGTGATTTTCTTCATTGGCCTCGCTCTTGCGCTCCCGTTTGCACTCGGCGATCCGTTCATCGGATTGGCGACGGCGTTTCTCATCGGTGGCATCATTCTCGCGTTCTATGCGCTGGGGCTCGCGATCATCGGGGAGCGTTTGACGGGTAGCGAACTCACGGCCGCGAATGCCGGCTTCATCATCATGTATCAGCTCGGCGGGCTCATCGGTCCGCTTTTTGCGGGTATCGCGATGACCGATAACGCCATTCAGGGTTTCATCGCGATCGTCATCGTCACGATGGTCCTATCCGGGGGCGCCTTGCTCTTCTTCGATCGCATCGAGCGCCGCCGCGTCAGTCCGTGACCACGATCATGGTTAACGGTTTATTCGGGTCTCTACGCTAGCCTGACGCAAGGTTCAGCGTGGCGGATTTATTCCGAGATCGACCATGATCGTGCGGTCCATCCTGTCGTTCTTCTCGGTGCTCGCGTTCGGCGCGATGACGGCTGCGGCTTTCTTTGCGCTGCTGCCCTGGTTCTCCGGTCATGTTCCGGCGAGCGTGCGCTCAGTGACCGACGGGCTGGAGTTCAACTCACTGATCATCGGACTGGTGCTCGGGTTGACGCTCGGGGCGGTTGGCCGCTGCAACTGGTCCGACATTCCGCGCCGCATGGTGACGTGGTTCCTCGTCCGCGAGCAGAAGTTTTTCTATTACGCGCTGATCGCCGTCTGCGGCGGGGTGCTGTTTTTCTACTGATCGCACAAAAGAAAAAGGCGGCCCTTTCGAGCCGCCTTCGTATTCCAAATCCCCGGACGATCCTCAGACCGAGTAGTACATGTCGTACTCGACGGGATGCGGCGTCATCTCGTAGCGCATGTTTTCTTCCATGCGCAGCGCGATGTAGGCGTCGATCATGTCGTCGTTCATGACACCGCCGGCTTTCAGGAAGTCGCGATCCTTGTCGAGGCTGTCGAGAGCTTCGCGAAGCGAAGCGGCGACAGTCGGGATCTTGGCAAGCTCGGCCGGTGGCAAGTCGTAAAGGTTCTTGTCCATCGCCGGGCCCGGATCGATCTTGTTCTGGATGCCATCGAGACCGGCCATCAGCATCGCCGTGAAGGCGAGATAGGGGTTCGCGCCCGGATCCGGGAAGCGGATTTCGATGCGCTTCGCCTTCGGGCTCGTGACGTGCGGAATGCGGCACGATGCGGAACGGTTGCGCGCCGAGTAAGCGAGCAGCACCGGCGCTTCGAAGCCCGGAACCAAGCGCTTGTAGGAGTTGGTCAGCGGGTTGGTGAAGGCATTGATCGCCTTGGCGTGCTTCAGGATCCCGCCGATATAGTAGAGGCACATCTGCGAGAGGTCGGCGTACTTGTCGCCGGCGAACATCGGTGTGCTGCCCTTCCAGATCGACTGATGGACGTGCATGCCCGAGCCGTTGTCCCCATAGACGGGCTTCGGCATGAACGTTGCCGTCTTGCCGTAGGCCTGCGCGACGTTGTGCACGACGTACTTATAGATCTGCATGTGGTCGGCCATCGTGATCATCGGGCCGAACTTGACGCCGAGCTCGTGCTGAGCGGCGGCAACTTCGTGGTGATGCTTTTCGACGGCGACGCCCATTTCCGAGAGAACGGAAAGCATCTCGGAGCGGATATCCTGGGCGCTATCGATCGGTGGAACAGGGAAGTAGCCGCCCTTCACGCGGGGGCGATGGCCGAGGTTCCCGGTCTCGACGTCTGCGCCCGTATTCGTGGGCAGTTCGCTCGAGTCGACTTCGAAGCCGACCGAGTACATATCGGTCGAAAACCGCACATCGTCGAAGATGAAGAATTCGGCTTCCGGGCCGAAGTAGACTTTGTCGCCTATTCCAAGCGACATCATGTAGGCCTCAGCCTTCTTGGCGACCGAGCGCGGATCGCGTTCGTAGGGCTGGCCAGTCGAGGGCTCGAGCACGTCGCAGAAAATCGCGACGGTCGTTTGCGCGAAGAATGGATCGATATGCGCTGTTGCCGGATCCGGCATCAACGTCATGTCGGATGCCTCAATCGTCTTCCAGCCGGCGATCGAAGAGCCGTCGAAAGCGTACCCGTCGGTAAAAATGCTTTCGTCGACGCAACTGACGTCTGCGGTGACGTGCTGCATCTTGCCTTTGGTGTCCGTGAAGCGAAAGTCCACGAACTTGGCTTCCTTGTCCTTGATAAACTTCAGGACGTCATTCGCGTTTTTCATAGACACTCCCCTGTCTAGACGTTTCGTTGGAACTCACGCATGCCGGATCGTCGGACCAGCAAGGGCCAGGTCAGGCGTGGTCAGGATTTTCAATAGTTCTTTCTTGTCAGATAGCATCTCGTCCGGATTCACCGGTGCGGATGCGAATAGCGTCTTCGATGGACGAGATAAAGATCTTACCGTCGCCGATCCGGCCTGTCTTCGCGGCCTTTTGGATGGACTCGACTGCCTTGTCCAGCATGTCGTCGCTCAGAACCACCTCAATCTTCACTTTCGGCAGGAAGTCGACGACATATTCGGCACCCCGATAGAGTTCGGTGTGACCTTTCTGGCGGCCGAACCCTTTAGCCTCGATAACGGTGATGCCTTGCAAGCCGATCTCTTGTAGCGCTTCTTTTACTTCATCGAGCTTGAAGGGCTTTATAATCGCTTCAATCTTTTTCATTTTCGCCCCTTGAATCGTGGACAGCATGTCGTTTGAAACCCACGCTTGCCCAGTGGCCCCAAGGCTAGCAGAGGCCGTGCCATCAGTGGCATTCTTTAGAAATGCCAATTATGTCAGCGGTTTAGCGTGTAGTCCCGGCTTCGGAAGCCGTTGCCGTGCGCCTAATAAGCCTAAAATTCGTGCCGGATGAATAAATTTCCGGCGACTTCTTTGCCCATTTCGGTCGCAGACGATCGATCGCTGAATTTACAGGCAGAGCCACGGCGACACCATCTTGTCTTCAGGCTCGCATCAGGAACATGACATGAATGAATTGTTGACGCCGGCGGAAACGGGGGAAGCCGATCGCTTAGCTGAGGCCAAGGGAGTTCCTAGTCTCGATTTGATGGCGCGGGCAGGCAAAGCGGTTGCGGACGTGGCGACCCTGATGACGCGCGGGCCGGATACCCGCATTGCCGTTCTTTGCGGGCCCGGCAACAACGGCGGCGACGGTTTCGTCGCGGCCCGGCTCCTGCGCGATCATGGCTTCGATGTGCGCGTGTTCCTGCTCGGCGAGAAGTCGGCGCTCAGAGGCGATGCCGCGGAAATGGCGCGTCGTTGGCCGTTGCCCATACGGCCGGCGACACCCGACGCACTGCAAAGCATGCATCTCGTGATCGACGCGCTATTCGGGGCCGGGCTGTCGCGGCCGCTCGAGGGGGATGCTGCTGAATTGGTCGATGCCGTGAATGCCAGCGGCCTACCGGTACTCGCCGTCGACGTTCCAAGCGGCCTCGATGGGGCAAGCGGTGACGTGCGCGGTGTCGCGATCCGGGCGCGCCGCACCGTGACGTTCTTCCGCAAGAAGCCCGGCCACCTCCTGATGCCGGGACGAGAACTTTGCGGCGAGGTGACCGTTGCCGATATCGGCATCCCTGAGAGCGTGCTCGAAACCTTGAAGCCTCGCCTGAATGAGAACGCGCCGGCGCTGTGGGTTTCGCATTTCAATTGGCCGAAGCATGGCGGTCACAAATATGATCGTGGCCATGCGGTCATCGTGTCGGGTCCGGCGTTGCAGACTGGGGCTGCCCGGCTCGGCGCGCGGGGCGCGCTCAGGTCCGGCGCGGGGGTCGTGACACTCGTCGGCAATGCGACGGCGACAGCGATCATTGCGACGCAGATTACGTCGATCATGGTGCGGTCCGTTGCGGGGGCCAAGGCACTCTCCGAATTTTTGCGCGATCAACGCCGCAATGCGGTCCTGATAGGGCCGGGGGCGTCCGTGGGTCAGGAGACGGCGGCGGACGTTCTGGCCATCCTGGAGTCATCGGCGTCAACCGTGCTCGATGCCGACGCGTTGACGTCGTTCGCTGATCCGGAGGACAACGGAGATCGTGCTGACGCCAGCATGGGGTTTCTTGCTCGCAATGGCGATCGGGGTCCGGCGCAGCGTTCCACGCTTTTTGCAGCCATCAAGGGGCGAGAAGCGCCTGTCGTCATGACCCCGCACGAGGGCGAATTCAAACGGCTCTTCGGCGAGCTTCCGGGCTCGAAAGTCGAGCGGGCACGAGCGGCGGCGTCATTGTCGGGCGCGGTCGTCATTCTCAAAGGTGCGGATACCGTGATCGCAGCGCCGGACGGGCGGGCGATGATCAACTCGAACGCTCCGGCAACGCTCGCGACGGCGGGATCGGGCGACGTGCTCGCGGGTTTCGTCACGGGGCTACTTGCGCAACGCATGCCGGCCTTCGAAGCCGCTTCTGCCGCGGTCTGGCTTCATGGCGAATGCGCCGACGCTTTCGGGATTGGGCTGATTGCCGAAGACCTGCCGGACCTTCTGCCCGGCGTTCTGCAGAAACTGCATCAGGCCACAAGGCCCTTCGGGCGGCGCTAGGTCGAAACCCGGCCGGCCTGCTTCAGTTGATCGTCGGCGTGCAAGAACGCTTCGACCTCTGGCGTCGAAGGAGGACTGACTTCGGAGACCCCAAGGAGGGCCATCAACCGGGAGATCTCGACGAACTTTTTTTCCTTCCGGTCGTAGAGGCCGCCTTTGAACAGCGCTCGCGCCGCCGCCTGCCCGTCGCGTGTGCCGCCGTCGATAACGAAGGTCTGTTCCATCACGACGAGCGCTGCATCCCAGCAGAGGAGTCGCGTTTCAAGTCGAAATTTCTGAAAGGTTCGCAACTCACGCTGAAAACGAATGGTGATGGCGCTCGCGATCGGCGTCCAGCGATGGCGCAGAACTTCGCGCCACAGGCCGGAGCGCACCATGAAATCCAGGCGTCCGAGGTCCATCAGCGTCAGATATCGGCCGTTGTTCATATGGATGGAGATGTCGAGATCGTGCGGCCAGACGCGAAACGCGAGCGCGGACGATTGGCGCGGCACGTCGAGGTGACCACGGCCCTTGGCCGTCAGCAGAACCCATATGAGCCTAAGCCAAAGGTTCATGACGAGGCGTCTCCGGAGCAAGTCTTACTGGCCTCGTAAGGCAGCTATTACGTATGCGTCAACTGGACGGACAGCCGCTGCCGGATTTGGCCGTTGCCCGCCCGAGGGTCACAATGGCACCCTAGGTTGTGTAAGATGTGAATCGCGGTTCGAGACCACCCAAAAGGATTCTGCTCAGACAATGATAAGGGGCTTTCACGCGGCGACGGTTTGCCTGGCTTTCGCCTCGTCGTTTGCTATGGGACCAGCGCTTGCGGCAGATGGTGTCTCGGTACCGTCACAGGTCGAGGAAGGCGCGGCTCAACTCGTTCGCGGCGACGTCGCAAAAGCGGTTGCAACTTATTCGGAAGCGCTGAAGGACACGGGGCTCGCCAACGACAGGCGCGCAACGATCCTCAACGACCGCGGTGTCGCGAACGTGCGGCTCGGGGAAACGAAGCTCGCGCTCGAAGACTACAACCGGGCGGTCGAACTTTTTCCGGAATACCCGGTTGCCTACAACAATCGCGGCAACCTGCTTTTGGCGCTTGGGCAATACAGCGAGGCGACGAAGGATTTCGATCGCGCCGTGGTGCTGGCGCCGGGTTACGCCGCCGCCTATTCAAACCGCGGCAACGCGAAAATGAAGGCCGGCAAAACGCGCGATGCCATCCTCGATTTCACCAAGGCGATCGAGTTGATGCCGGCAAGCGCGCCGCCGCTTTCGGGCCGGGGTCTCGCCTACCTCACTGTCGGCAAGCCGCATGCGGCAATCCGCGATTTTTCGCGCGCGGTGAATGCAGATGCGCGTTTCGCCTCGGCCTATCGCAATCGCGCCGAGGCGCGCATGGCGGTGGGGCAGCGTGAAGAGGCGATCGAAGATCTTTCGCGCGCCGTCGCATTCGACGTCAGCAACAGCGAGCTTTATGTCGTTCGCGGCTATGCGTATCTGCTCGACGGTAACACCGCCTCCGCAATCAAGGATTTCTCGCGAGCTATCGAACTCGACGGCAAATCGAGCGCCGCATACGCGGGCCGCGGCCTTGCCAACGGCGTTGCAGAAGCGGCGGACGACGCCTACGCCGATCTCAATCGGGCGATAGAACTCGATCCGCGCTCCCCCTCCGCGTTTGCGTTTCGGGCGTTCGTTTACAAGCAGAACAGCCAGCCGGACATCGGCGCCAAGGACGTGCAAACGGCGATCAAGCTCGATGCGAATGCGCCGGAAGCGCTTTGGGCGCGGGGAGAAATCGAGGAAGCGACCGGCCAGGCCGATACCGCGATAACGGATCTCCGCCGCGTTCTACAATTGCGGCCGAGCTGGCGCTTCGCAGCGGATGCCTTGAAGCGGCTCGGCGCACCAGCGGACGACGCGGACGACAAGGCGGTGCCGTCGCTCGATTTCGGCAAATGGCACGTCGTGCAGCGGGGCAAGGATTACGCGGCGACGAGCGATGAATATCCGCAAATCCGGGTTCCACTCGAGATGACCGGCGAAGGTTTGCCGAAACTGCTGGATTGGGAAGTCAAAGCACCGCCCTATGCGAACTACGGGATCTTGCACTTTTCGGGCGGCCGCGTGCCGGTGAAGGGTGGAGCGTTCGAGGATGCGGAGCTTGCCGCGATCATCGACATTCCTTCAGCGAAAGTCATCGCGATCGAGCCGCATAAGCAGGGCAATCGGGTCGCAACCTGGACATGGGACGGTGACAGCCTGCTCGTTGCGAGTGTCGACGGCGCAACCGACCAATATCAGCTTCGGCCAGTCAATGTCGCGGCTGTCGGACAGAAACGGCCATATGGGACCGGTCAGGCGGGCGACGCTCCGCAACGGCGATCGAAGCCCAAGACCATATTTGATCTCTTGTTCGGGAATTGACGCTTGTGTCGTCGATCGTGAGGAGATTGCGCGGTTGAATGCCTAGCGCGCCGGTCATTGTCTGGTTTCGCAATGATTTTCGCATGCGCGATCATTCGGCGTTAACCGCGGCCATTGCATCGGGTTCGCCGGTCATTCCGCTTTACATTCTCGACGATGAAACGCCGGGGCCGTGGGTGCCTGGGGGCGCGTCGCGGTGGTGGCTGGCGAAAAGTCTGGATGCGTTTGGCCGTGATATTTCCGCCCGTGGCGGCCGGCTGATCCTACGTCGCGGCGCCATCGATCGCGAGCTGCCGCGGTTGGTCCAGGAGACAGGCGCAAAAGCGATTTATTTCACACGAAGCTACGAGCCTTGGGCCGTCGCGCTCGAAGGGCGGCTGAAATTGCATTTCGACGAGATGCACGTTGCGTTCAAGCGATACGGCGGCAGGCTCATCCGTGAGCCCGAGGATGTGCGAACGGGTGCGAATAGCGCCTATCAGGTTTTCACGCCGTTCTGGCGCGCATTCGTCAAGGACCTGAAACTGCATAGTGCATCGGCTGCGCCGGACCGGATCAACTCGCCTCCGCACTTACCGAAATCCGGCGATCTTCGCGATTGGGAACTCTTGCCGGTCAAGCCCGACTGGTCTCACGGTCTCGACGAGACCTGGCAGCCGGGAGAGAGCGGAGCGCGTGCGCGGCTGACGAAGTTCAAAAAGCACATCGCCGCATACAAGGAAGATCGCGACCGGCTCGACAGGCAGGGTACTTCGCGTCTGTCGCCGCACCTCGCATTCGGGGAGATTTCGCCTGCAACCTGCTGGCGCGCGGCCGCCGACGCCGCAAGCGGGAAGGGTGCCGCCGATCAATCGATCGAGACGTTCATGCGGGAACTCGCATGGCGCGAGTTTTCCTATTCCCTGCTCCTACAGTTTCCGAAATTGCCGGAGAAGCCGCTCAGGCCGGAGTTTGCGGAATTTCCCTGGCGTGAGGAGCCGGCGCATCTCAAGGCATGGCAGCGCGGAGAAACCGGCTATCCGATTGTCGATGCCGGGATGCGGGAATTGTGGGCGACGGGCTACATGCACAACCGGGCGCGGATGATCGCGGCGTCGTTTCTCATCAAGCACTTGCTCATCCTCTGGACCAAGGGGGAAGCGTGGTTCTGGGATACGCTTGTCGATGGCGACCTCGCGAACAATTCCGCGAGCTGGCAGTGGGTCGCCGGTTGCGGTGCGGATGCAGCGCCGTATTTCCGGATTTTCAATCCAATATTGCAGGGTGAGAAATTCGATCCGAGCGGGGAATACGTTCGAAAGTGGGTTCCCGAACTTGCGGGATTACCAGCAAAAACAATTCATGCGCCGTGGACCGCCAGCGCCGAAGAATTGGCACAGTCTGGAGTTGTGCTCGGAATGTCGTATCCGAGGCCGATCGTCGATCATAGCCACGCCCGTGGTCGGGCTCTCGCGGCGTATGAGGAAATAAAGACCTCTTCAAAAGGGAAAAAGCATTCCTAATTAAAAGAATGCATTCAAGCCGTTATGGGCTAAATCGGAGCATTACGGGGAAATGCTCCCGGCGATATAAGAAACGATTTCGTAATCTATTTGAATTGGAGGGCATCGCCGGCTGCAATTCATTCGTGATTTTCTTAACAGTTCAGCATCTTTCTGGATATTATCGTGGCAGGAAGAAGCAGTCGCGTATTGCGTAGGGAGATCTAATGTTGCGGGCATTTGCGTTGGCAGCGATTTTCGCCGCCGTTCAGTCGGTTTCGGTGCTCGCCGCGCCGTCAGATAGCGAAACCAAGGCAGGGTCCACCACGACCGAGACCCAGTCGGGCACAACGACATTCTTCGGGGACGCGAGCCAATCCGCTCCCGAAAAAAGCGCTCCAGAAGCTGCAAAGCAGGAACCGGTGCCGGTTGCCGCCAAGCCGAAACCGCTGCCGCCGCCGACGCTTACTGCGTCGATCGATTTGAGCCGTCAGACGATGTCCGTTTCCGTCAACGGCGAGCCGCGTTACAGCTGGGCGATCTCATCGGGCACGTCTCAGTATCCGACGCCGACAGGTAATTTCCGTCCGGAATGGACGTCCAAAATGTGGTACTCGCGCAAATACGATAATGCGCCGATGCCGCATGCGGTCTTCATCAATGGTGGTGTCGCGGTGCATGGAACGTATCATCTGGCGTCGCTCGGCAGACCGGCGTCTCACGGCTGCATCCGGCTTTCACCTGCGAATGCGAAGACTTTCTACAATCTCGTGCAGCATCACGGGCTGCAGATGACGCGGGTCAGTGTTCATGGCCGTCCGAATTGGCACGATGGCGCCGTTGCAAGCCGTCGGGAGCGGGATGAGCGCCGGCAGGAAGATTATGCAAGCAGCGGCCAAAGCAATTGGTTTTGGGGCGGCTGGGGAAGCGCAGATTCCGCTTACGATACCCGGCCCCTCAAAAAGAAAGATCAGAAGGCCTACAGCTACGTCATGATCGACGGTGTGCCGACCAAGGTCTACCGGCGCAAGAATGGCGACTACGTCTATAAAGTCCCGCCCCGGCCGAAGAAATATTACAACACGTATGGATATGCCTATTGAGCGGCTTAGCCGCATCGCTTGAAGATCGCATTTCCTCAAAAAGAAAGGCCCGGTATTGCCGGGCCTTTTTTATGTGCGGATTCCGGGCGCCCTATCAGAACGGATTCCAGGTCGGCTTTTCCGTGAAGCCGAGATAGCCGACGTTGGCGCCCAGACGCATTCCAACGCCCGAGCGGATCGGCGCCATGATGACCGGGCCGCCCTTCAGAACCGTCAGCCCGACGCCCCCGACGAAATACGCCGAGCCATCTATGCCGGTGAAATTACGATAAAGCGCCGACGGATCATCCATATTGTAGATGAGGAAAAGCGTGCGCGATCCCGATGCGCCGAAGTCGGTGCCAAGGGATGGTCCGTGCCAATAGACTTTTCTCACGCCGGATTGCGAACGCATGAAGAGATTGCCCTGGCCGAAGCGGAGTCCCGCCAGGAAGGCGCCGCCTCCCTCTATCCCCAGCACGTAAGCTGTCGGACGTCCGAACTGCTTGAACGCGTGCTCGATCACGCTCGCCAGGTTGGTCGAAACGGTCCCGAAGAAGCCCTGCGTCGCATTGCGGATTTCATCGATCGTGTAGCCCTGGTCGGGCGAGGGCAGTCCCGAGGGCGGCGGAGGCGGGAACGGCTGCGAACCCTGATCCGGCTCCTTCATTGCGATGACGGGCGGGGCGCCGGCATCATCGTGCTTTGTGCTAGCTGCCCAGCCTTCCGCCGGCGGGAGGGGCGCTTTCGCCACCTCAGACGGCGCAGCCTTTTTGGTCTTTGGCACGCTCGGCGCCGGATTCTCGGCCGGGGCCTGTGCGGCGGATTCGGCCGGGGGCGGTGGAGCGGGCTTTGCAGGCGCCGCCGATGCGACCGGCTTCGCGGGCTTGGCGTTCTTTTCGGCCTCGGCGATTTTCTCGTCGAGACGCTTCAGCATGTGGTCGGATTTGCTCTTGATGACCCCGTTGAGTTCCTCTGCAGCGGCACGCAATTCATCGAGCTTGGCGCAATCGGGTTCTACGCCCTCGGGTACACGGCCGAGTGAATCGACCCGGAAAAGCAGAGCGCTGCTTTTCTTGTCGAGTTCCTCGAGCGTCGGATCCTGGACCGCGTCGAGCGCTTCATCTTCGTAGGCGGTATCACTGAGCTTGAGCGCCGCCCGGTAGCGCTGCATGCGTTCTTGAAGCTTGGGCTGGGCTTCCAGCGTCAGTGCTCTGAGGCTCGCTCCCGACTGGTCGATCGCGACGGCAAAATCCTTCGTCGTGCAGGGCCCGGCTGCCGCGGCGGCTCCGGCGGTTACCAGCGACACGGCGAGGGCAAAGAGAGCTGGCAACAATCGCATTAGCCTGTAACTCCAGTGATGTTGCCTTACGGCGCACTCAAATCGAATCGCATGAGTCGAGACGAATGCTGCAGGCTTCCCCTAACGTCGTGGCAGAGATTTGGCGGCCAGCCGTGCCATGAAACGAGGCGTGTCGACGACGATGCGCGTGTGCACGCCCGATCCGATCTGTTCAGCGCCGTCGCTTGCGGTGACATCAAACGTCAGTTTGCGTCCCTCGATCGCCTTTAATGTCGCCTTGGCCGTCACGGTAAAGCCGATCGGAGTGGGCGCAGTATGCGCCACGTTGAGCTGGACGCCCAGGCTCTGGTAATTCTCCGGCAGATGTCCCTCGAGGCAATCGACGGCGGCCGCTTCCATCACCGCAATAAGCATCGGGCTTGCAAAAACGGGGACATTCCCGCTGCCGACCTTCGTTGCGAGCCGTTCCTCTGTGACAAGGGCGCTTGCCGAGCCCTCCAGTCCCACTGTCAGCGATGATAAATCGGCCATTTTTGTCCTGCCCGCGTTCGTCAGCAGGCCTTAAGGCGCGAAATCCCATTGATCAATAGGGACGATGGAAGACGGTCCGTGTCGGGCGTTAACCTCGATGCGGCGAGGGGCTGCACAACGCACCCTCAAGCGATCAAGGTAGGAACGGCTCGAGAAACTTTCTTTTGGTCGCTGGGAAGACGCGTGGTTTACCGCTTTCGCTGGTTCATGATGGCATTTTCGATGGTGCTGGCGTTGGTGCCGTTCGCCGGTATCACGGTGGCGGCGCTTATCGCGCTCGTCGCCGGTTGTGAGATCAATGATGCCGCCAGGGGGGCTTGCGCGGCCTTCGGGTTCGATCTTGGCCCCCTGCTGTCCAGCCTGATTGCGACCGCCGGGCTCGGGAAAATCACTTTCCCGGTATTGGCGGCTGCTCTCATCGTATGGGCCGTTATCGAGAGTACGGCGCTGCTTTTCAGGCGATAGTTCCTTACGGCCGCGAAAATTCCAACAATCCGGGGAAGGCCGTTCCCTTTGGCCCGATTTCGGTCAGGGCTGCCGCGCAGCTTTCGTCGACTATGACCTTGCACTGGTTCGGGTCGTCCTCGCGGACGCAATGCTTCACCCTGATCCAGGCATCGTAGATCTTCTTTTGCTGCGCATTGAACTCGTCGAGCTCGGCTCCCGTGTAGAGGACGGGGAGCGCCGAGGCTTTGTCCGTGACCTTCGCGCCGGTGCAGAGTTCGACGGCCCCCAAGGCTTGACCGTAGCGGGACCCTGTGTCCCGAGGCGTCAGGCGGGCGCTCGTAACGGCGGCGCGTGTCGTGGCGACGATGTCCTGGGGAGTTTCTGCCGCGGCCGCACCCCAGCTTACACTTATGGCAATTGCACCGAATATGGATCCCAGGGTCTTGTGACGCCCAAGGCGCATAGTTTCCTCCAAGTCGATTGTATCGGCAATCCAACGGCGTTTGGAGCGGAGTTGACCCGTCTCCTTTGTCCGAAAGTGCACGCCATGCCTATACTTTTTAGTAAGTAGACCCGAATCCGCATTTTCGCAGCACCGACGAAAGCTTATATCGTAGCCGCACCGCCGGTGGCGCGTACACTTTCTTTGTGCTTGCTGCCGGGCAGGGATATGGATTTGTTATGGGCCGGTTTATTCATCGCCGTCCAAGGAGACTTCAGATGACCTCACGCTTTCTGGTATCGGCTGTGGTGTTTGCGGCGTTTGCGGCCGCGGGCGCCGGACCGAGCTTTGCACTTTCGACCAAAGAATGCAGCGTGAAGTACCAGGCAGCGAAGTCTGCCGGCACTTTGAACGGCGAGACCTGGAACGAATTCCGGAAGAAGGAATGCGCAGGAGCCGAAGCGGCCACGCCGGCCACCACCGAGCAAAAGCCTGCAGCCAAGAGCGAAACCGCGGCGCCTTCCACCAGCGGGGCCATTTTCCCGAAAGCCATTGATCCGAAGTATTCCAAGGAAACGGCGGGTAAGGCCCGCATGCACACCTGCCTCGATCAATACCGGGCCAACAAGGCCAACAACGGCAACGCTGGCCTCAAGTGGATCCAAAAGGGCGGCGGCTATTACAGCCAGTGCAACGCCTCGCTGAAAAGCTAAGTTGCGTTCCCAGTCACACTCCTGAAAACGGAAACGGCGAGATTTGGTCTCGCCGTTTTTTTATTTATCTGATTGGTGTGACAGGGATCAGCGCTTCGTCAGGCGATCCCGCTGCCAGCTGAGGAACAGCACTGTGACGAGCGCTGTCAGAAACATCGTTCCAAGGATTGCGGGCTGACGCATAAATGCGCGCCAGACGTCGAAACCTTCAACCCATCCGCCCCGGTTCGTCAGCACGTTGTTCAAGACCAGAATGACGAATGCGACCAGGGACGTCAGTCCTGTTGCGATGACGGCTTCGACGAGCCTTTTCGTCATGCGAGGTACGGATATCGAATTGCGGCCAATAGCGAGTTGGGTCCGGTCCGACATGATGTGCTCCTCATTGTTTCGGCGAAGGGGCACGGCGATCGCCACGGAGCCCCGGATTTATTCTCCCTGTTTACCAGATTCGCTCCTGCAACGTGGCAATGGCGAGGCATTCGGTGGTTCCGATAGCGCCAACGGCTTATGCTGTTTTTGATGATTTATCGACTTGTCCGGCCGGTCGAAAGAAGTTCCTCACCATGTTCCTGCTTGCCGTAGCGGGGCTTAGGAGAGCGCGGTAGATTCCATTCGAGGAACATCTCAGTGGAATGGTGGGCTATGAGGACCGTACTTCGTATCGGGATGGCGGTGTTGTTGCCGGTGATGCTCTCGGATGTCGCCGCCAGCGGGGACTCGATATTCGACGTTGAGCATGCTCGTGCGGAATACCGGGCCGGGAGCCTGACGCCCAATGGCGCGGATCTGATGGACAGGTGGGGATGGCCGAGCGGCTGCTACGCACCGCAACCCTGCTATATGCGGACGGCTCCGCCGAGACCGCGTTATTACCGCCGACCAGACTGGCGCGCCCGCCGGTAACGATCACCGGCGCCTGAGTGTATCCGCTTGAAGCTCAGCAACAGTTGGCGGATATAGGGCGTATGGAAAAGAAGTCGATGCCGATGGACGAGTCCGAGTGGCGGAAGCGATTGACGCCGGAGCAGTATCGGGTGCTGCGCGAGAAGGGCACGGAGCGGCCGTTCACGGGCGAATATCTCGAGGTCGACAGCGACGGTACATTCACGTGCGCTGCTTGCGGAAACCCCCTGTTTTCATCGGATGCGAAATTCGATTCCGGCACGGGGTGGCCTTCGTTCGACCAGGCGCTTCCCGGCGCCGTCGAATATCATTCGGACGCGTCGCACGGCATGGTTCGCACGGAGATAACGTGCGCGCGCTGCGGCTCGCATCTCGGTCACGTTTTCGACGATGGTCCGACGGAGAGCGGCAAGCGGTATTGCATCAATTCCGTCTGTCTCAACCTCGACGAAGAGGCGGCCAAGAAGTAGCCGCTGCCGAATTTCCTCTTGGTCATGCGTGCGTGTCGTTGTGTTTGCGCCGGCGGACTTTCCTTATCGCTCGGATCCAGAGAGCCAAATAAGCGATCGCCAGGATCATGAAGGGCATGGCTATCAGCCCATCAGCATCCGGGTTCGTCTGCGGGATAAAACCGAAATTCATGGCAAGCGTGGCGAGATTGGCTCCGCATAGCGCCAGAAGCATGATGTTTCCTGTGAGGCCGAGGTATTTCTCGGCTTCGTAATACGACGTCACCCAAGAGTTTTTAGGCGGTAACGAGCCGTTCGCGAGCGAGTAAAGCGCAAGCGGCAAGAGGATCAATGAACACGAATTTAGAGCGACTTCGAAGTTGCTGAGCATCGGGATTTCCTGACCACACATGGCAGCAGCTGCTGCTCTGGAGCGCCGCATATGGCCGGAGGACGTTTGTGTTGCCTGTTCCTTAAGGAACGGCTGACGGCGATCAGGATTAGGCGCCGGGCTTTCCGGCTTTCTCTGCTGGCGAGACGCGTTTCTGAAAAGCCATTGCGGCAGCCGGGGCGCGCACTTTGCCCTCGTGAATGAAGAAGACAAAAACATCGCGCGGCGCATGCGCGGGTTTCGCGCCTTTGTCGATTATCGGGAGGTCCCCTGGTGTGCCGCCGGAGGCCCAGGCCTTGGCACGTTCGGCCCATTGGTCGAGCGCCTTCGGCTTGTACGCCGTCGGGATGCTGTCGTCGCCGGTCTGCAGCCGTGCATACACGAAGTCGCTCGTGACATCGGCGATCGCAGGATAAGTCGCGTGATCGGCGTAGACGATGGCCACGGATTTCTTCCGTACAAGTTCTATGAACTCGGGCGTGCAGAATGACGGGTGCCGTGGCTCGACCACATGTTGCAAACGGTAGCCGCCGGCCTTCGAGGGAAGCAGATCGAGGAAGGCGCCGAAGTCCGCTGCGTCGAACTTTTTCGTCGGTGCGAATTGCCAGAGCAGGGGGCCGAGCTTCGATCCGAGTTCGGTTATGCCGGAATCGATAAATCGCGCGATCGACTCCCCCGCCTCGGCAAGGACGCGGCGGTTCGTCGTGTAGCGTGGCCCCTTCAAGGAAAAGACAAAATTATCGGGACTTTCCTTGGCCCAGCTCGCAAACGTCGATGGCTTCTGCGTCCGGTAGTAGGTGCCGTTGACCTCAATCGTGGCAAGATGGTGGCTGGCGTATTCCAGCTCTTTTGCATGGGGGAGGCCATCCGGGTAGAACACGCCGCGCCAGGGCTCGAATGTCCAACCGCCGATGCCGGCGCGGATTTTTCCCGCGGGTTCGTTCTTTTTGCTGGGCATGGGCGCCTTCATGACGTGAGAGCTTCAACCATGGGGTTCGGCGAATCGCCTAGTTTGAATGCATTGGTCTTTTTCCCGCGACCTCAGGGCGCATCACACATAATCGCTTAGTTGCCATCTCGGCGTTTTTCTGCCGATCAACTATCATCTCTGGTTCGGGCCGGGGCAAGAAAAGTAAGCTGCTACCGTTGGGATCGAACGAAAGAAACATGACTGCCGAAGACGTGGGGCAAACGGCTGGTCTTTCTATTGCAGGCTTCGCGCAATGGGGCGCGGGCACGTCCAAGCGCGAGCGGAATTTCTACATCGCGCTCGCCTGTGCAGCGATTTTGCACGCCTCATTTTTCCTAAGTGCCGTCTCGAACGGCAATGCGAAGCGCCTGGGCAACGAGTCTGGGGCCGAGGACGCGCTCAGCGTTTCGCTGGTGACCGAAGCCGATCTCAAGAACCGCGCCATGGCCGATGAGCCAGTGACGCCCCCTCCCGGTCCGATGGCGCCGGTACAGGAGGCCAAGCCGCCGCCGCAGCCTGTTCCAACGCCGAAGCCGGAAGAGGCCAAGCAGCAACCACAACCGGAAACTCCTCCTCCGCCGCCGCAAGCCCAAGAGAAGCCGCAGCCTCCCACGCCTCCGGACGTTCCGGAGGAAACGGCGGAGCCCGATCCGGTGAAGCCGGAGCAGGAAGTTGCCAAGCTCGACGACACGAGCCCAGACAGCAATCCGCCGGACCTGTTCTCCCTTCAGGATGAAGATCCTTCGAAGGCGCAGAGCCAGGACAAGCCAAAACCGAAGCCGGAGGCTAAGCCCGAGACCAAACCCGAACCCAAGCCGGAGACGAAGAAGGCTGCCAAGCCTGCGCCGAAACCGCCGGCGAAGGCGCAAAAGAAAAATCTCGCGTCTCTCGATCTTTCGGCGCCGGCCGCGCCATCATTTGGCGGTGGCGGCGGGGCTGCGTTTCAGCGTCCGCCCGGCATCACGCGATCCGGGGTCAATGACGCTTTCGCGCGGGCGGTGATCCGTGCCCTGCAAGGGACGATGCCGCAGCTTACCAACGCGCTGGGTCGTGTGACGGTGCGAATTCTGCTTTCGGAATCGGGCAACGTCGTCGAGGTCAAGTTGCTCTCGGGTGCGAAGGATCCGTCGCTCAATCAGGATGTCGTGTTCGCCGCCAAGCAGACGAGCTACCCGATACCACCGGCCGGCTCCAACCTCGCCGACCGCACCTTCATGGTCACGTATATCTACGACTGATATCTGCGACCGCTCGGCGAGCGGTCATCGCGCTGGCGCTCAGAACACGCCGCAATAAGATTTGATCAGCGAAGATATGTTGCGAGGGAGCATGCCTCGTCGGCGTGCGCGACCGAGGAGATGGCCAAGCCAACAATCGTCAGGATGAGGAGGGCAATGGCAAAGATAGCGTCAGTCTTTTCCGTCATGATCGCTCCAAATCGTTCGTCGATGCAGCAGGTTATCTGCCGTTCGATGCCAACTTGTGCGTGACCTCGGAAGTCTTCTTCTGACGTTATGACAAGCGTATGTTCGACTCAGGTTCGGTCTCAATAGCCAAAGTGAAGCAGCGTCGACGATGCTCTGATCGAGTGGCGCCGGCGCTGCACTGCGCAATTTGATTGATGCTTAGCTATCGAATTGAAAACATAACTTCTGAACGAAACGATGCGACTAGCGCTGTGTGGTGTCCTGAGCGGCCGATGCGGGACCACCGAGCTTCATCGGTGTGTATTCCGGTGTCTCGCGACGGCAGGCTCCGAGCATCAACGCGGCAATGCATATTCCAAGAGCGGCGACTTTCATTGGTCTTCTCCCGGTGTGGCTGACTGTGGGTACGAATGAATGCATGCAGGCGCCTAACGTGTAGTCGATTAAGGTTGTTCCCCGGTTACCAAGTTGGCTGAAGGGACGGAGACTGCCATTTCTCGACCATTCTCCAGTCACCATGCCGCGCTTTATTTCGATCTGATATCATCGCCGTGAGGGCTCTCGATGTCAGCGCTTCTTCGTCATCCGGCCTCTTTTCTTGCCGTCTGCGGATTATTTTCGGCGGTGCTCGGCAGCCAACTCGTCGGCGGCAGTTACGGCGCGGCGCCTCAGCCGGGCCTCTATCTCGTCTTGACCGGCGTATGGTTCGGCTTAGTCGCCGGTTACGGGGTTTGGCGATTTGGACATGCTTCTGCGGCGAGCGCGGTCACGGTCGTTCTGACGACGTGGGCTGCGTGGGAAGCGGCGGTCAACGTCGCGATCCAGATCGACGGATCTTCGATTTGGGAGGCACTGCCGAGCTTTCCGAAAGCATATTTCGCTGGCTTTGCTGCGGGCGCGGTAGGGGCGGCGGTCACCTGGGCCGGTGCGGCTGTCGCGGTGCCTTCGTTAAGAACGAAGGTCGCTTTCAGCAGCATCGTCGTTGCCGGAGCCATGCTCGGTTTGCTGTTGCCGGCGACGAACTATTACGATGGCGGAGCCATCCTATTGGTTCCTTGGCAGGCCACGATCGCGGGATTACTCGGCTTCAATATGGTACCATCGAATGGCCGGAGAGGGCGCTCAAGCGTGACGCTTCCGTCCGGCGGCTGAACTCTCGTGGCCGGGAGATTATGCTATGCTTGCTCGGGCGCATGCTGCTTTCATGGTTGGACTTCTCATCTTGCCAGTTGCTTTCACCACAGCCGCCGACGCCGATGCGGTTTCAGATGAGTCCGCCGGGTCGATCGAAGAGCTGATGAAATCCGGCTGGCAGATCGCGGGCTATGCCAGCAACTTCGACAATCGTTCGACGTTCATCCTGTTCAAGAAGCCCAACGAGAATTATCTCGTGCAATGCCTTGCCGGTTACGATGTCACGCGATCCCCGCGCGTCTTCCACAATTGCTACCGGTTGCGGTGAGCCTCGCTTCAGCGTAAGTCGCGACGGGGTTTGGGGCGCGACCGGAAATGACAGCAAATGCGAGCCGCGTGGCGTGGACGGTTGTCGGCTTGCTCTGGGCTGTCGCGCTGCTCAATTACCTCGACCGGCAACTCGTCGTTACGATGCCGGGGCCGATCAAGGCCGACCTCCGTCTCGGCGACGCGAATTTCGGCCTGCTGTCATCCACCTTTCTCTGGGTCTACGGCTTCTGTTCGCCGATTGCCGGTTACGTTGCCGATCGCGTCGGCAAGAAGAAGGTCATCCTAACCAGCCTCGTCGTCTGGTCAGCCGCCACCTTTGCCAGCGGTCTCGTCACCTCTTTCGAAGGCATGCTTCTGGCGCGGGCAACGCTCGGTGTCAGCGAAGCCTTCTATATGCCGGCGGCGGTTGCGTTGATCGTCGAATATCATCGCGGAGCGACGCGCAGCCGGGCAACGGGTTTGCATTTGAGCGGGGTTTACGCGGGATCGGTGATCGGCGGTCTTGGCGGCTTCATGGCGGAAGCCTTCGGCTGGCGCGCGGTTTTTCTTCTCATCGGCGGGATCGGCGTCGCCTACGCACTGCTGCTGATGATCATCTTTCCATCTCGGGTGGAGGCCGAGGGCTCGACGGCTGCCCGTGAGGATATCGATGGGCACACGCCAGGAGCCGCGACCTTCGCGTCACTCTTCCTCGTGCCGGGATTTCTGTTGCTGCTTGCGATGAATGTCCTCAACGGCGCCGCCTATTGGCCGGTTCGGAATTGGCTCGCGGAGTTCTTCCGGGCGGAGCTGGGGGTCGATGCGGCGTGGGCCGGGGTTTATGGCCCGATGACGTTCAATGGTGCGGCGTTTCTCGGAATGCTGATCGCGAGCAGCGTCTCGGACTGGTGGGCGGGCTCGAACGTGCGCGCGCGTGCGTTGGTGCCGGCCATCGGATTCATCATCGCGTCACCTTGCCTGTTCCTCATGGGAGCCGTCGAATACGTTCCGGTCATTCTCGGCTGCATCGTCGTTGCGGGGATGTCGCAAGGCTTTCTCGACGCGAACCTGATGCCGGCTGCGTGTACGGTCGTCAATTTTCGCCTCCGGGCGACGGCGTATGGGCTGTTGAATTTTGCGGGGACGACGGCCGGTGGCGTCATGACCTACATCGGCGGACGATTGAAAGAGCAGAACGTTCCCTTCAGCGCCACCTTCCAGGCCGCGAGCGGGATGATCCTCGTGGCGGGGCTTCTTCTTCTCTTCGTCAGGCCAGGGGGCGGGACGCGGAAATTTGCCCAGCCGACCGGTGCGACTTTCGACAAGACCGCCGTTCATGAAGGACTTTAAGCATCCTGCAAGCATTCTTCGAAAAATTCGCTGCACGCTTCAGATGTGGCGTGGAGTTTCCGTAATCCACGCGTGCCGATGAACAGCAATGTTCTCGTGGATTTGCGTCGCTGCAGGGTCCGGAAAAACAACGATATTCTCTGATTATTATGATGGACCTCGTTTTGAACGCTCTTCAACATTGAGGCGGTTCTTACGAAATTGTCATATCCGACGAATTCGGACGGCATTCGTGGATCTGCTCTGTGTACCTCCTATTAAGATGCCCAGTCTTAACGTTGCTTTTGCTCACGCCGTGAATTGAGCAAAAGTGGGTATGATGGAATCCGTGACCGTCGAAACAATCCCGGCCGGCATCGACTCGACGATCGTCGAGTGGACAATCGATTCCGGCTTTCCGCTGCTCAAGTTTCCCCGACGGCTCGAGGCGGCTTTCGAACGCGAGGTTGGCGCCGAGCGATCCTGGCAGCTTGCGGCCGGGGGCCTGTTTGGCCTCGTGCTTTACAATCTGTTTTTGATACCCGACTGGCTGGCCGCGCCCGATACATTTCATACGGCGCTCTGGCTGCGTCTCGGCATCGTTACGCCCGTCGCATTGCTTGTGATTGCGGCTCTCTATTTAAACCCGCCGGTTGGGGTGCGCGAATTTCTGGTGGCGGCAGGCGCCGTCATCCTCGGAGCGGGCAGCAACCTCTATCTGATGTTGATCGGCCATAGTCCGCACCATGACGCTCAACACCAGGTCATCATTCTCATACTGCTTTTTATCACAATGGTGCAGCGTGTCCGCTTCTGGTACGCCGTCGCGGCTTGCTTTGCATGCTTCACCGTGCACGCCATAGGCTTGGCAATGCTACCGGCCTATCCATTCGAATTTCAGGTTTCGGCGAATGCCGTCTTCGGCTGTGCCGTCATCCTGTCGATCTTCGCGTCGTACGTGCTCGAACGCGAAATGCGGATGAATTTCCTGCTGTCTCTGCGCGGTCGCTTGCAACGGCGCGACCTCGACGTCGAAAGCCGCCGCGATCCGTTGACGGGGCTTCGCAATCGCCGCTCGCTCGACGAGGTGATCGAGGGCTGCAATCAGAGCAATGCGGTCGGGCAGGAGCTGGCGATCGTTCTGCTCGATATCGATCACTTCAAGGCGTTCAACGATACGGCGGGGCATCAGGCGGGCGACGTCTGTCTCAAGCGTGTTGCGGGCATCATTCAGAGTGAACTTCGGGATTATGTCGATGCGGCGTTCCGATTTGGCGGCGAGGAATTCATCCTTGTCCTGCGGGGCGTCGATCTCACGACCGCCATCAGAATTTCCGAGCGCATCCGGCGCGCAATCGAGGACGCAGCCATTCCGCATCCGGCGCTGGCGCCCGGCGAGGTGGTTACAGTGAGCATGGGTGTGGCGTCGGCCATCGTGAGCCGGGAGATCCGCGTCGGCGTCATCATTTCGGCTGCGGACTCGGCTCTTTATGCAGCGAAACGCAACGGACGCAATCAGGTCTCGCCCCGTCCGCCGGCGGCAGATGTCGTTGACATGACGGATCGCAAGCTGCGCTTGATGTGAAGGCGCATAAGTTCGGTGCGTTGAAGCGCGCAGAATTTTTATTCGTATAGATTTTGATCAGAGTGCTCACCGAGCGTCTAACGGTGCGGTCATTCTTATTGAGGAAAGGCAATTTTTCTTGCGATCTTCAGCGCACCGTCGCATCCCGGTGATGTCGTCTGCGTGCACGATTGGTTTGCACATCGTGAGCGAGGCTCGCGAGTTCACTTTCACAATCCCGCTTGCTCTGTTGCGTTTCTGTTTGTCGCTCTTGACCGCGGAACAAGGTAACGTCATTTGCGTTGCTGCAGGGGAATGCCATTGAAGGATGATCAATATGCAGAAAGTCGCAATTCTTGCGGCGATGACGCTTGCCTTGTCGTCGGGCTGTGCTTTCGCAGTCAGTCAAGCCGTCAAGGATGCGTGCTCTTCGGATTTCGCAGCCTATTGCAGCCAGCATAAAGTTGGCACGGAACCGGCGAGACAGTGCATGCGCGAGCACCGCAAGATGCTGACGGAAGACTGCATCAAGGCGCTCGGAAAATCGAGCGAGGTCACGCAGGCCGACATCGAGCAGTACAAGCGGGAACACAACCAGTAAGCTTCAGCTTGCTTCGGACGATCGCCGCTTGCAGCCAGCGGGCGGCGGCGTTCGCTTGGCGGATGCCGGTGGTCCGAATTGCCGCGCGCCGATTTCATCGCCGATTACCAGCGTACCTTATTCAACGAGAACAATCGGCCGAAGATTTTGCGAATGACGGTACTTGGCAATTTGCCGTGCGTGAAGTGCATGAATTTGGCGGTCGGGCCGACTGGATTCCGGAACCTCGGGCGGGGGGATTCGAGAGCGTTCGCGACGGCCTTGGCGACTTCGATCGGATCGCGCGCGAATTTTGCGACATGGGCTTCGACCGTCGGCTCAAGGTGGCGTATCAGCGGGTAATACGCGCTGGTCTTCGGCAATACGCGCGGCGAGCTTTGCCAGATGTCCGTGAGATAGGCGCCGGGCTCGATCAAGATGATATCGATGTTGAAATGCTCCACCTCGTAGGCAAGCGCTTCCGCCCATCCTTCGATAGCCCATTTGGAAGCAGAGTAAGGTGAATTGGCGGGCAGGCCCGCGAAGGCGGCCTCGCTGGACATGATGACAATGCGGCTCCGCTTCTGGGCGCGGAAGGCCGGGAGCAGGCGCTTTGTCAGCGCCAGCACTCCAAAATAGTTGACTTCCATCACACGGCGGATGTGCTCTTCATCCAAATCCTCGAATACGCCGCCGACCGCGACGCCGGCATTATGGATGACCGCATCGAGGGGGGTATCGGGAAGATCGAGGTCTGCGACCGCGCGGTCGATCGATGCGGGGTCAGTCACATCGAGCTGGCCGATGCGGACCTTCGCACTTACGCCCGCGGCCTCCAACTCGCGTTCGAGTTTCTTTCGCTTCTCGACATCGCGCATGGTGGCGACGACATCCCAGCCGCGCTTCGCAAGCTCGACGGTTGTCACAAGGCCGAAGCCGGACGACGTTCCGGTGATGAGCACTTTTGGCATCGTGAGAACCTCTGCTGCGGATATCTTCACCGGTGATATTACGCGAGCGGCGGCATGTGGGCGAGGCCGCGATGTTCTCCCTGAAGGACGGAAGCGCTGGCCTGACGTGGTTTGGTCAGGCGATCGGTTTCCGACCCGCCCGTGCCGGCGGCAATGCGGGTCGGGGCCATACGGGCGAGGACGCCGGATCAGGCGAGGAACGTGACGCGGCCTGTCGCGATGTCGTGCATCGCCGGTATGATTTTCAGCTTTCCTTCGGCGACGTACGGTACGAAAGCGCCGTTCTTTGCGGTCTGGCCGCTCGGCGCATACGCCGTATATCTATCGGATTCGGCCGACCGTGCAGTCCTTGTCGGTGCCGGCTATGGGCCCTTTGAGGCAGGTTGCCCCCGCCGCCGTTCCGGAGCGGCTTTCGACTCTACAACAATTGCAATGGATCGGTGTGACGGCGTGATTTGCCCTCGAAGAACGAGCCGTCTTCCAGCAGGAGCCGCTTATGCACGATGTCCGCGTTCACGGAGCAGGCGGCCTTGAGGGTCAGCTGGTTCGCGAATATTTCGCCGGTAACCTCCCCCATGACTGTCACTTCCTCGGATTTGATCGTTCCCTCGACTACACCCCGTTCCATGACGATGAGGGAGAGACAGTTGACGTCGCCGAGGACGGTGCCCTCGATAACCACGGGGCCCGGGTAATCTATGCCGCCTTCAATGGTTGCCGTGCGCGGGATGGAAAGCGTCCGGCCAATGCTTGCCGGCTTTCGCTCGATCATTGATATCGCCCCATAGCTGATGTCTTTTTCCCGCGGCAACCATTTTGGAGACATTGGTGGCAAATTTCAGGCTGGCCAATCGAGGTTGCGTATTGGGCCCACTCTCTTTCCGGCGTCCGCGACGTCGCTGCGCGCACTTGGCCGTTAGCGCGGACTTGCGCGCGCGTAGGCAATCGTATTAGGCAACGCCCAAATCGGCTGGAAGGAGTCATAAGAGACATGGCGGACAATATCGACACGAGCAAGGCCATCGCGGACTTGAAGCGCGAAATCGCCGAGCTCTCGGGGCTCTCGCTCGCAACGGGCGTCATTCTCACCCAGTTGCTGCAGAAGATTGCCAGCCGCGAGATGAACCCGCAGGGAGCCGCCACGACGATCGTGACCAATGCTCGCGCAGCCATCGAGAGCTTTACCTCGCAGAAGGGATCGGAGCCCGTGATGAAGGCGCGGGCGCTCGAAGCGGTGAAGCAGTACGAGGATCAGATCCGGTCGGTACTTCGGGACTAAAGGCTTTTATCGCCGATCCTCGGTATCATGCCGAGGATCGTCGTCCTTCCCGGGCAAGCGATCAGGACCCGGTTGGTCTGATACGTTTCAGGAAATCCCATACGGGCAAAGCCGTGAGACCGCCGATGACGCCGCCGATGTAGATCGGTAGCGGAAAGCTGAAAAGCTGTTGCCACGCGAGGGAAATGAGGTAGCTCGATGCCAGCATCGCGACGATGGTGATGATCAGCCGCTGCCAGAAGGGAAGGTGGTACATGGGGGTCAATCCGACTTGATTCTGAATGTGCGATGAGGGCCGTGCGCCGTGGTCTGCCGGTCTTTTCCTCCCTTACTTCGCATACTTTGCATAGAGTGCTTTCATCACATCGCGCGTCGCGGGGTCGGCGTGAGGACCGGCGATATTGGTCGTCACGACAATCGCCAAGTCGTGATCGACGTCGACGAGGATGGAGGCGAAGTTCAAGCCGTTCGAGCCGTTGTGCGTGAGCAGCGGTTTATCTGACCAATCGAATTTCGAGAGTCCCCAGCCGAGCGCGTAGGAGCCGGTCTTCGGCGTGCCGGGTTTCGGTTCCTTGATCTGCATATCGACGACGGGCTGGTGGAGGGTCTTGAGCGTCTCCGGTTTGATAAGCGCAGGTCCGCGCTTGCCTTCGCCCGCGTTCCATCCCGCCCAGGTTGCGAAATCCTTGATGCTCATGTGGGCGAGGCCTGCCGGTCCGAGGGAGGCGGGGAGATCGGCGGACTCGCCCCACGGGAATGGCGTCACCTTGCCCTTGTCGTCGACGCGGTGGCCAACGGGCGCATCGTACTCGCCGAATGTAGCCTGGGCTCCGAGCCCCGCGGTCTTGAGATCGAGCGGTGCGTAGATGCGCTCGAACATCAGCCGTTCCCACGGCTTGCCAGAGGCTTTCTCGATCATCGCGCCGGCAATGATGTAGCCGAGGTTGGCGTACTGGAACTTCCCGGCATTCACGAAGCTCGGGTCGTGCTTCGAGCCCCAGGCTTCGATCATCTTCAGGCGCCAGTCGGTGAGCGGATGGTCGGCGGCATCCGGACTGAAATAGAGCTTGCCTATCTCTTCATTGTCGGTCGGAAGGCCGCTCGTGTGCGAGAGCAGCTCACGGAGCGTGATCGCGCCGAATTTCGGGCGGAGGCCCGGGAGGATAGGGCCGAGCACCTCCGCAATGGTCGAATCCCAGCGAAGCCTGCCTTCATCGACCATCATGCCCGCGAGCGTCGCCGTCATCGCTTTGGTGTCGGAGCCGAGATGGAAGCGGTCATCGGCAGTGACTGGGAGATCCCGGCCTGCAACGCGGACGCCGACTGCGCCATAGGCGACGAGCTTGCCATCCTTCTCCACGGCGGCTGCGAGGGCGGGGAGCTGGTATTTTGTCCGGATCGGATCGAGGAGCGTGTTCAGGCTGTCCTCGGCGCGGGCGGTCGCCGGGCAATCCAAAATCGCGAGCATCGCGAGGACGGTAAAGAGCGCACGCATGGAACACCCGTTTTCCATAACGATAGCTGGATTGCCGGGCGCTGTCCCGAATGACGGGCGATCCCCTTCGAGGTTTGGTTGAGTGACGGTTAAAAACAACGGCCAATCGTCAGGCGCCCCGAACCGCGGGCCACGCGTTGACCGCGAAAAGGATCGTGGACAACAGGAGGCCGATCGAACCCACGCCCGCCAGCGGTTCGCCGAGCTCGGTACCGCCGTTAAAAATCTGGAAAAGACCGACGAGCATGATCAGCAGGCTCGCTTCGGCCAGCCAGAATTGCGCGGTGGCGAGGCGTGTCGCGGCGACGCCCGGAAAGAGGTGATAAAAAAATCCGAACAACGCAAAGCTCACCCAGCCAACGACGAGAAGATGCGCGTGCGTCGGCATTTGCGTGTGGTTCTGCGTCATGCCCATGACGACGCCGAGGGTCATTCCGAGTACGGCGTAAATGAGCGCGGATGCGAAGAAGCGGCTTGCGAGACCTTTCATGGTGGTTCCCCCCTGTTCATGGACTGTCTTTGCGCAGTCCGTTGCGAGAACGAGTCGGCGCCGTTCCTGATACTCGCGCCCCGGTGAGGGAACAAGGCGTCCAGTGACGAAATGGACGGCACTGTGCCATTTGCCGATTGTAACCGCTGAGGCGGCCGCGAGGATAATTCCGCCTACAAATTCGGCCCTTATCGCGCGCCTTCCGCCGGGTGTGGCCTTCAGCCGCCAATTAGGCCGGAACAGCGGCTGGGCCGTGGCGTTGGCAATGTAGGCAGGCGCGCAACGCCTGAATAACCGTTACGTTGAGAGACGCATGGGAGCTTGATGATGAAGAGGAATTGGACGGCCGTGGCGGCTGCCGCGTTGATGGTGGCGTTCGTTGCCCCGATGGCACATACTTCGGTGGCTTGGGCGGATTCCATATCCAGTGTCGAGGGCGCACGCGCGAAGGAGCGCCAGGGCCGCTATCTCACTCGCCAGGATCGCGAGAAGCTGCGCCGCTATGGCGGCAATGATGACTACGGCTATGGCTGGCGCGGATATCGCGGTTACGATTACGGCTATTATGGCGGCGGACCGGGCGTCAGCGTCTACATCGGACCGGGCGGCGGCTATTACGGCCCTTACGATTACTGAGGCCAACCGATTGCATGGAAATTGGACGACAGCGGATTTCGGTCCGCTGTTTTTTTGTTTGCGGGTCCCTGTCGCAGCGGCAGGTGGAACGGTCGCGAGGCGTTCGAGTTGGCAACGCTATGCCTCGGCATTCATGCGCAGGCACTTCGGCCCGCAGACATGCGGTCCGGATACACGACAGGAGTTCAGTGATGATAAGGAAATGGATGGCTGCCGTTGGGGCAGCATTGATCTTGGCATCGTTCGCTACTCCGATGGCACAGGCGGATTCCATCGCTGGCGTCGAGGGCGCCCGCGCAAAGCTGCGGACAGGATCGCCCTTGACCCCGCGCGATCGCGCGATGTTGCGCAGATATGGGACAGGTTCCGGCCGCGAAATCCCGAGTGGCCGTGTCCATCGTCCTACGCCGAGTGGCGGGTATTAATTTGAGAATTTTTTGAACTTTATTGCAATGGGCTGAGCGGGCGGCGGCCCCTCACCCCTGGCCTCTCCCCGCGCACGGGGAGAGGGCAAGTCGTTCACCCGCGACGCGCCTTCTCGATAGCGGCGACGTCGATCTTGTGCATGGTCATCATGGCTTCGAAGGCGCGCCTGGCCTCGTCGCCGCCGATGGCCAGCGCTTCGGTCAATACGCGCGGCGTGATCTGCCAGTTGACGCCCCACTTGTCCTTGCACCAGCCACACGCGCTCTCCTGGCCGCCGTTGCCGACGATGGCGTTCCAATAGCGGTCGGTTTCCTCCTGATCGTCGGTTGAGATCGCGAACGAGAAGGCTTCGCTGTGCTTCATCACCGGGCCGCCGTTGAGGCCGATGCACGGTATGCCGGCGACGGTGAATTCGACCACCAGCGGGTCGCCCTTCTTGCCGGACGGGTAGTCGCTCGGCGCGTAGTGGATGGCGCCGACGGAGCTGTTTGGGAACGTCGCGGCGTAGAAGCGAGCGGCGGCTTCGGCGTCCTTGTCATACCAGACGCAGATCGTGTTCTTGGCCATTGGGGGTCTCTCTCCTCTTTTGTTATTCGCGCCGGTCGCCAAGCGCGCTTGATGTTGCGCCGGCCGGAAGGCGCGTGCAGGACTACGCCTTCTTGACGAATTCGGACTTGAGGCTCATGGGGCCGATGCCGTCGATCTTGCAGTCGATATCGTGATCGCTGTCGACAAGGCGGATGTTCTTCACCTTGGTGCCCATTTTCACGACCTTGCTTGAGCCCTTCAGCTTCAGATCCTTGATGACGATGACCGTATCGCCGTCTTGCAAAGTGTTGCCCGCCGAGTCGCGGTAGACCTTCGCGTCCTCGTCATCGCGCGCGGAGGTTGATTGGGGATCCCACTCGTACGCGCACTCCGGGCAGACGCAGAGGTTGCGGTCTTCGTAGGTGAATTCGGAGGAGCATTTTGGGCAGGGTGGCAGTGTGCTCATTAAGGTTGCCTTTTTTGATTGCGCTTGGCTCGCCTCCTGCGGGGAGCCGGCCGCGTGTTGGATCTTTCGTGCATAATTGAAGTGCGGAGAATGAGGCAACTGGTGAGCGTTCTGCCGGCTCCCCGGAGGGGGCGAACGACGAGGACACAAGCGTGCGCAACCGGCAAGCGAAACAGCAAATGCACACGGCGGCCGGCTCCCCGGAGGGGAGTCGCCGTGTGCAAGCAATAAAGCACGAAGCGGACGGGTTCCGCGGCGTTGGGTCTTCGCAATTCAAGTCTCGGAACCGGTCCGCTCCGTGACAGCCAGAGATCAGGTTTCCGGCAGGTCACTTAATGAAGCGGGATATTCCGCACACGGTTTCTCTCATGCCGTGCGGACCTGCTTTCCGCCTTGACCGCATCGCGCGCGTGACGCGAGCGGGTGAGGCTGCCCCATCCGAGCGCCGCGCGACGCCTCACGCGATGCCCTTGCCGGATGGGTGAGGGGATTATGGGGGAAGTGGTGAGGGCGGGGATAAGATTTTTGTGGGGGACGTAGAAGGCGCTGAGTGCAAATAGAGAGCGCGGTGTTAAGTGTCTGCTTCGGGCCAAAAGTAGCCCAAAGCATCACGAGTCCACGTCAACTCCGCGTTCAGAAGCAAAGCCAGGCGCCTAAGCAGCTTGCGGGCGTCCCGCCCTTGCAGGCCATCTGCGAGGAGTGACACTCAATCATCCCCGAGCCGGTGCAGGTGGTTTTCACGGGCCCCTTCCCTATAAGTCCTCGCCCGGCGATCGTATTCTTAAGTGCGTTTGTGGAGAACAGAACTGCCAAATCGTGGGTGACGTTATCGCCAATGGCCCCGACCCTCGTACATTCGGCCGCCTGAGCCATCGCCGAAAGTCCGGACACCATAACCGCGGCCACGAAGCCTAACTTGAAAACCTGCATTGTAACCCCCCGTCGGACAAATCTACTCGAACGCTAGTCCAGTGCTTGGCCGTTGCCAAGTAAACGACCGTTGCCGGCACAGTTATTTTCCGCAATGCGATTTATGAGGCGCACCCCGCACCGCGTGGCCATCGATGCGTGTCCGCTAAGGGTCAGAAGCAGACAAGTAAGGGCTCGCGGGTGAGGCTACTCCCCAACCCGAGCGCCGCGTAAGCGCGGATGCGCGTGGGTATCTGAAGCGCAGTCCAAGCGCGGATGCGCGTGGGCATCTGAAGCGCAGTCCAAGCGCGGATGCGCGTGGGCATCTAAAGCGCCATCGAGACTTCTCGCGTGATGCCCTTGCCGGATGGGTGAGGGGATTATGGGGGAGGAATAGGGGGCGGGGATAAGATTTTTATCACAATGGCGGGCTTCAAAATTTGGCTGCCATTCTGGTACCACTTCTATCTTGTATTCTGAAATTGCGATTTGCAGAAGTGGGCTCTCTCTATCGACTAGGCTTAAACGTGGTTGATCGCGCAATCCTCACTCCTAGACTTGTTGAAAATCTCGACCCGCCAATGAGCGGCGAACATTGGGTTGCGGACACGCTGCAAAAAGGATTTGGATTAAGAATGTGGCGCTCACCCGTTGGAGAGCCGAGGAAAGCTTATTGTATTAGAGGACGAGATCAACGCGGGAACTCGATCAGACGTACTTTTGAGAGTTGGAGAGGAGATGCTCAATTTCGACGCGACAACTGGTGGGACTTCAGAAAAGGACGATCTAGCCCCACTCTTGGTGATCTCATTCCATATGCGCGTAGCTGGGCACATGATGAGCTTTCAAAACTAAGGGGACGACCGACACTTGAGGAAGAGGAGTTTCAACAAAGAGAGATCGGTAAACGTCGTGCATCGTTACTGACACTGCAAAGATCCGTTGAGAAAGCTATCTGGGGCATGAAGCAGCAGAAGCTGACCCAATCGTATATGGATCGGCTAGAAAAGTTGTTTTTCGTGCATGTTCCTAGGTATATTGCGGACAAAAAAATAGCGGAAGTGACTAGTGAAGAGATTGAATCGATCTTCACTTCGCCAGAAATCACCGCTGGAAATTTAAGACTGCTGCGGCCGCTACTAGGACGGGCTTTGGAAATACCGAGGCGTTTTGGAGTCGAAACGCTCGTTTCGTCCTATGACTTTCGCGATATGGACTCAATAGACGAAAGAGATTTCATAAAGTCGTATCCAACGTACAAATGGTCAACACAGCAGTATGAGAAATTTTTCCTCGTCCTAGAAGCAGAGAATGTTTATTGGCAACAGGCAATTTGCTTGCGTCTATATTTTCAGCTTCGTTGCCCTCTTTCTCGACTAATGGCTGCGCGCTGGGATGAAATAAAGGAAGTCACTCTTCGAGATTCAGTTTCTTCGCGAAGTAAGGCGGTGCCACATTTAGAATGGTGGTATGAGTCCGACAGGCGGCGCGGGGAACCTATTAGATCGAAGGAACTCGATTTACTTCGCCTCTGCTATCGGAGCGGTGAAGGGCTCGCTAGTCCCTATTGGTTCCCATCAGACTCTTCGCGCCAGTGTGGTCATATTCGGTCCATTGACCATATTTGGCACCGTGCGCTGCATAGCCATAGCCTTAGTTACGTCTCGCCACGGAAATTTAGATTAGTTTTTCGAGCGACGCACCCTTGGTACGGGATTGATTTTGGCTGGCTCGACGCGGCTCTTCGCTGAGAATTATGTTTATTATGTCCATGGGTCGCACAATCGTCGGCTCATCGGCCCCGAACATATTGAGCTATAGGCCGTTTTTCGCCGAACCTCTGTTTCAGTCACTTTACATTCGTTGATTTGTTCCTGCCCGAGCGGCAGTTCTAGTGCATCGCAATTGTGGCAGATATGTCCACAAGGGACAAATGGGAAGAGCTAAGTATCTGAAATATTAGGTAGAGCACTACCTAACGTCCATTTTCGTTCATGGACATCGCGTCTGTGGATGTGACAGCCTAATTCGAAAGCTTTCCAAAAGAGGTCGAATATGAAGCACTTATCGAAAGCAGAAATCGCAGTTATAAAAGCGCGCCTATTGAGAGGCGATAAATACGCAGAGATTGCATCGGATTATCGCCTCAATCAGGGCCGATTGGCTGATCTCAAATATGGCAGAATTTACAGGGATGTGCCAGCCGCGGACATTTCCGATTCGTCATTCGAAGGAAGGCAAAAGTGACGAGGTTTGCAGCAACCTTCGCTCGGCGTCCCATCCCAAATATTCACCCTCCCCTCAGGGGAGGGTTTTCTACTCCGCGGCCTGCTTCGTCCTTGCCGCCTTCAGCTTTCTGGCAAGCACCGGGTTCGGATATTGCGCGGTGTAGCTTTCCTTGATCTCGGAGCGGAGGGGACTATGGCGTTCGCGATCAAGGGTGAGGTTGGCGATCCGCGGGCCGGGACGTTCGTGTTCACCGCGCAGAAGACGATGTACGGCGGGAAGCTCATCGCGGAAGGCGACGCGATTTTCGTGTTCGCGAGCGAGAACGAGGGCGGGCCAGGCCTCGTCGCGCGCGGCGTCGTTACTTCGGCTGAGGCTACTCCTAGGAAGCCCGGTATCGAGCGGCAAACGCCGCGCGTAAGCGTCACGATCCGGCGCACCGCGCTCGCGAAGCAGCCGTTGGGGCGTAGCAAGCTCAAGGGTTTCAGCGATTGGGACGACGGTCGGCCCGAGACCGAGCTCAATTTCAAATTCTACCGGCAGGCGACGAACAAGATCGTCGGCATCTCGGATGAAGCTGCGGCGTTTCTTGGAACGTTTTTCTAGGTTTTTGTTTGCGGGTTCCCCCACCCCTAACCCCTCCCCGCAAGGGGGAGGGGAATTTCTGGGGGGCTGCCCCTCACCCTAACCCTCTCCCCGCGGGCGGGGAGAGGGAACCGGATGAGACGTCAATCACATCAACGTCATGCCGACGGAGGTCGGCACCCAGACAAGCAGCAATATAACGATTGTCGAGGCTTGACTGGATCCCGGCCTTCGCCGGGATGACGGTGTGGAGAAGCCTATGCTCCAAGGGAGAGGACGTTACTCCGCCGCTTGCTTCTTGCTCACGGGCTTTGGCTTTCGGGCAAGCACCGGCTTCAGGTACTGCCCGGTGTAGCTTTCCTTGACCTTCGCGACGTCTTCGGGGGTTCCGGCAGCCACAATCGTGCCGCCGCCGTCGCCGCCTTCGGGGCCGAGGTCGATGACCCAGTCGGCGGTCTTGATGACTTCAAGGTTGTGCTCGATGACTACGACGGTGTTGCCCGCGTCTGCGAGCTCGTGCAGCACCTCCAAGAGTTTCGCGACGTCGTGGAAGTGGAGGCCGGTCGTCGGCTCGTCGAGAATGTAGAGGGTTCTCCCTGTCGCGCGACGGCTCAATTCCTTCGAGAGCTTGATGCGCTGCGCCTCTCCGCCCGATAGCGTCGTCGCCTGCTGGCCGATGTGGATGTAGCCGAGGCCGACGCGCGCGAGCGTTTCGAGCTTGTCGCGTATCGACGGCACGGCCTTGAAGAACTCGGCGCCTTCCTCGACGGTCATGTCGAGCACGTCGGCGATGGACTTCTCCTTGAAGGTGACGGCGAGCGTCTCGCGATTGTAGCGCTTGCCCTTGCATTCCTCGCAGGTGACGTAGACGTCGGGCAGGAAGTGCATCTCGATCTTGATGACGCCGTCGCCCTGGCAGACTTCGCAGCGTCCGCCTTTTACGTTGAAGGAGAAGCGGCCCGGCTCGTAGCCGCGCGTTTTGGCTTCGGGGAGGCCTGCGAACCATTCGCGGATGGGCGTGAAGGCGCCGGTGTAGGTCGCGGGGTTCGAGCGCGGCGTGCGGCCGATCGGGCTCTGGTCGATGTCGATGATCTTGTCGAAGTGCTCGATGCCGGCGATCTTGTCGTGCTCGCCGGGGTGCTCCTTGGCGTTGTTGAGCTTCCGCGCGACCGCCTTGAAGAGCGTATCGATCAGCAGCGTCGATTTTCCGCCGCCCGAGACGCCGGTGATGCAGGTGAAGAGGCCGACGGGGATCGATGCCGAGACGTTCTTCAGGTTGTTCTCGCGCGCGCCGGTGACGGTGAGCATTTTCGATTTGTCGGGGGCGCGGCGGGTTTTCGGGATCGGCACGTAGCGGACGCCCGACAGGTATTCGCCGGTGAGGCTCGCCGGGTTGTCCATGATGTCCTGCGGCGTGCCTTGGGCGACGACGCGGCCGCCGTGGATGCCCGCGCCGGGGCCGACGTCGACGACGTGGTCGGCGTGCATGATCGCGTCCTCGTCGTGCTCGACGACGATGACGGTGTTGCCGATGTCGCGCAGGTGTTTCAGCGTGTCGAGCAGGCGGTCGTTGTCGCGCTGGTGGAGGCCGATCGACGGCTCGTCGAGGACGTAGAGGACGCCCGTCAGGCCGGAGCCGATCTGCGAGGCGAGACGTATGCGCTGGCTTTCGCCGCCGGACAGCGTGCCGGACGCGCGCGACATGGTGAGGTAGGTGAGGCCGACGTCGTTCAGGAATTTCAGGCGGTCGCGGATTTCCTTCAGGATGCGCGTCGCGATCTCGGACTGCTGCTTGGTGAAGGTCTTCGGGATTTCGGTGAACCAGTCGTTCGCGGCCTTGATCGAGAGATCGCAGACCTCGCCGATGTGCTTGCCGCCGACTTTGACCGCGAGCGCCTGCGGCTTCAGGCGGTAGCCGCCGCAGCCTTCGCAGGGGTGGGCCGCCTGATAGCGGGAGAGTTCCTCGCGGACCCAGTCGCTATCCGTTTCCTTGAAGCGGCGGGCGATGTTGCCGATAACGCCTTCGAACGGCTTCTCGGTCGAATAATTGCGGTTGCCGTCCCAATAGGTGAAGGTGACCTCTTCGTCGCCGGAGCCGAAAAGGATCGCGAGCTGCACGTGCTTCGGCAGCCGCTCCCACGGCGTCTTCATCGAAACTTTGTAGTGCTTCGCGAGGCTCTCGAGCGTCTGCTCGTAATAGGGAGACGAGACGCCGGTTTTCGCCCACGGATAGATCGCGCCCTTCTCGAGGGAGAGCGCGCCATCGGGTACGACGAGGTCGGGTTCAAAGCGGAGTTCGGAGCCGAGGCCGTCGCAGACGGGGCAGGCGCCGGCGGGGGCGTTGAACGAAAAGAGCCGCGGCTCGATCTCGTCGATCGTAAAGCCCGAAACGGGGCAGGCGAAACGCGACGAGAAGAGGATGCGCTCGTGCGTATCGTTCTTCGATTTGTTCGCGCCTTCGGTTTCGGCTTTCGAGAGCGGCTTGTCGACGTATTCGGCGATGGCTAGGCCGTCGGCCAGCTTCAGCGACTGTTCAAAGGAGTCTGCGAGGCGCGTGCCGAGGTCTTTCTTGACGACGATGCGATCGACGACGACGTCGATGTCGTGCTTGTATTTCTTGTCGAGCTTCGGGGCGTCACCGATGTCGTAGACGGTGCCGTTGATCTTGAGGCGCTGGTAGCCCTTCTTCTGCCACTCGGCGATTTCTTTCTTGTATTCGCCTTTGCGGCCGCGCACGACGGGCGCGAGGATGAGAAGCCGCGTGCCCTCGGGCAGAGCGAGCACGCGATCGACCATCTGCGCGACGGTCTGGCTTTCGATCGGAAGGCCGGTCGCGGGGGAATAGGGAACACCGACGCGGGCGAACAGCAGGCGGAGGTAGTCATAGATCTCCGTCACCGTGCCGACGGTCGAGCGGGGATTTTTCGAGGTGGTTTTCTGCTCGATCGAGATGGCGGGCGACAGGCCGTCGATGTGATCGACGTCCGGCTTCTGCATCATCTCGAGGAACTGGCGGGCGTAGGCCGACAGGCTTTCGACGTAGCGGCGCTGGCCCTCGGCGTAGATCGTATCGAAGGCGAGGGACGATTTTCCCGATCCCGACAGGCCCGTGAACACGACCAGGGCGTCGCGCGGGATTTCGAGATCGACGTTTTTCAAATTGTGTTCACGCGCCCCGCGCACGTGAATCGTCTTCATGAGTTCGGAGGCGGGCTTCGGCGTCGGTTTTTTCATGGCGCCTGATGTAATGGGCGGGCTGGATTGTGGCAATGCAACCAGAAGGCGCGGGCGCACTTATCCCGCCCGGCCAACGGTCCGGGATTTCGAGGTTCAGCCTACAGGGCGCTGGGGGCGGCCGCCTCGCGCGGACCGAACCCGAGCCGGCCGAGGGCCGTCAGCAGCAGGGTCAAAAAGAAGAAAGCGGCTGTCATGCCGGCGGAGTTTTCCAGGACCTTCTGCAGGCCGAGCGTGCCGACGTCCACGAAGGGATAGGGGTAAAAGCCGCTATAGGCGCCGTGCACCAACGTCCAGCCGAGATAGACGATTGGAAATGCGAGCGCTTTCAGAGCAGTAGACCAGGGGACAGACGCCTTCGGGACGAACAGCAACCAGTCCAGGACAAACAGGATCGGGGTCACGTAATGCAACACCACGTCGGCGATTTTCTGCCAGCCCTGGGGGTCCCAAAGGTCGGCGAGGATCAGATGGTAGGTCACGCCGACGACAATGATGTATCCGGCTATCGCCGTGCGTACGCTCGGACGAGCGAAGAAGGTGCCGGGCGCCGAGTTTGGAGCGAGCAGCGGCACGGTCATCGCCAGGGCCACGATAATGTTGGATAGGATCGTGAAGAAACTGAAGAAATTGATCGTCCGGTTGATTGGATCGGGTCCCGTCGGCCCCGTCATCATTAGCCAGTATTGAAGGACAAGAGCGAACCAGCCGAGGGCCGCCACGAGAAATCGAAATGCGTTTTTCACTCGTGCGTCCCCCTTGGCATCCGCTGGCATATTACGTGTCGAAAGCAAGCCCTCGCCGGCAGACTAAGCTTGGCCGCGGGTGCCGACAATAGAGGTTGGAAACCCGCGGGCACTTCACCCACCCACACAACGTGCACAACACATCGATAGCTGAATACCCGATGAACCTGGTGCTCAAATGCCATTCAAGGGAGGGCCAGTAGTTGTTATGACGTAAGCACGGTGTATTGATGGGACGCATGCTTTCTCCGACAACTGTTTTCGATGGGGCCGCTCCGATGAGCAACGCGACACTGCTCAATTTCAACAATCCTTCGCATCCGGTGAACCGGGGGCTTTCGGTCATCAAGCTGCTGGTGCTTGCGGTTTCCGTTGCGGCCGCCGTTCCGACCGCGCGCAATCTCTATTTCTCCTGGAAGAACGACGTGCCGTTCAATCAGGTCGATCACCGGCTGGCGCAAGCCAAGCTGCTCGAGAAGAATTTCGACTGCAAGATCGATTACCGGTCACTCGCGACGCAAGGTAACGCGCGCGTCGATGTCGGTTCGTGTTCGAAGACTGGTGACATCTCGATCCGGGTGAAGAGCCCTGACGGGCAAGTGAACTACGAATGGATCGCATTCGAGCAGTTGCCGCGGCCGGCTTCGAAATCGGGAAGCCTTGCCGACCTTCTGATATCGCGCGCGTTCGCCGATGAGGTGAAGCCGTCGGCCGATCAGCCGTTCGAGGTTGCGCAGGATGCCGCCGTGCTTTGCCAGGGCAAGGCTGGTGACAACATCATCCGCGTGATTCAGTCGGGCGGGCAATGTGTGAAGGAAACCGTCTCGATTTTCCGCGGCTCGGTTGAAAAGAGCGAGCCGGTGCCTTGCGATAAGGCGTGTCCGATACGGTGAGGGCGCTGAGCCTCACATCCACCGTCACGCGAACCATTTCAGCGTCATCCTCGGCCGAGCGCAGCGGAGCTGCGTCGATGGCCGGGGATCCAGCGTTAGAGGCGTCGAAGACGCAATATCGTGCCTTCGGCACTTCTTACGCTGGATCCCCGACCGTCATTCGCTTTGCTCATTCGGTCGAGGATGACGGAACCGCTCGTCACCATTCGTCTTTTTGTGGCAGGCCGTCGGTGATGTCGTAATAGTCGGATTTCGAGGCGACGAAGATGTGCTCGAGAATTTTGATGCCGACCGGTTTATCGATCGTGCCCGCCGTGATGTAGATGTCGGGGCTGCCGGTCTGCTTCCAAAAGAGATTGCTTCCGCAGCGTGAGCAGAAGCCGCGGTTGACTGTTTCAGACGATTGAAACCAACGCAGCGTTTCGTCGGCCAACATGGTGACGTTAGCGGCAGCGGTGCTCGTCATCGCCGCGAAATTGCCGCTCGTCTTGGCGCATTGCGAACAGTGGCATGCCAGAATGGGACTGAGCGGTCCGTCGATTTCGAAGCGCACGCCCTGGCAAAGGCAGCCGCCGGATTTTTTCGCTGTCATCACTATCGTCTTTCGCTTCTGGTGTTTTTGGCGCATCCGCGCAGGCGCTCATAACAGACGAAACACACGCGGGCGATAATGTGATCGATTTCACTGTTGTGACGGGTTGACGACGCGTGAATTGAGGCACACATTTCCATTGTGACGGTGCTGCTCTCGTTGACGGTTCCGGTAAATGCGTCTCGGTCGATGGGCCGATGAGCTGCGGATTGGAAAGCGAGCCACGTCCGTTCATGAGCGCGTAAGGGCCGTGGGCTGGCATGGGAGGCGGCAGGCGTGACGGAGCAACCGAGTAAAGGAGATGAGATGACTCCACCGGGTTATCATCGGGACCTCGGGACTGGTTCGCGAGGTCAGCAGCCTGGATGAGCGCTCTCGAGAATTGGCCGCGCTCAAATCAGCTGTTCCCACCCACAATTTGAATTCTCTAGCAAGGGCGGTAGTGATACCGCACCCTAAATGAAGGCCCGGTTATAATCCGGGCAATCCATCGAAGGTCAGAACCCCGCGCGCGATCCGAGGATCCGGCGGGGTTTTCTTATTGATGAGAAACGTCGCCAACCGATGCTTATGAAAGCGCGAAGCGGTCGGCATTTTCCTGGATGAATTTGGGAAGGTGGTCGATATCTACGGGGGTCGTAGTTTCGGACAAACGACGCTCGAATGCGTCCTCGAATTTAAAGTCTTCCCAGAGTGCGCGTTCCTGATGCGAGTATGCGCGTATTTTGTTGCGATAACTGGCCCAGTTGCCGATGGACGTCATGTGCCAGCCGCTGTTGGAGACGACGTAGACCGGGTTTGAAACTCCGCGACCCATGAAGTTCTGATATCGCGTGTAGAGGCGACCTATGATGCTATCGCCCAAACGGGCGGATGCGCGCCTTTTCGTCAAGCGCAGGCGTTGTGCGCCGGGAAAATCCGAGTATTCGATCATCCGCGGGCCTTTCTCCCAAATGGTGCCCGTGATGCGGCGGTTGACGGAGCCGGTGTAGACCGGCATCTCGAAGATCGTCAGGTCGTGCGGGCGCCTGTTCGCGATCGCTTCGCGCAGCTTCGTCGCCGAAATGATCTCGTCGACATCGCCGACGATTATGAGATCATCCGGGGATGCCTCGGTGAGGCCCCGCGAAATCTGGTTTCTTTGAAAATGCTCGCGGGCCCAGGTTAGGTCTCCAGCGCGAGTGTTGAGACGAGGTCTCAGGTCGTCTTCTGGGAATTCGATGCCGACGTAGATGATCTTATCGGCGTAGCGGCTGAAGGCGTTTCTGTTTTCTGCAAAATAGAATGGTTTCGGATTGCCGCTGAAAGTCAGGTTGGCTTCGACAATGACGAAGCGATCGACGATCTCGTGAAGTTCGTGCAGCCGGACTTCGAGAAGATCGAGTTCATTATAAAATGTGAAACAATCATAAAGCATCCCCCACTTCCCCCAAATATTACTCGCTATGAACATAGCGGGCTGGGGATTACCATTGATCCGCGCGCGGATCAATGGCGTGAAAAAGACTATCGTTATTCCTGCAACGGTCAGTCTTTGTGATTGGTGATGGCGGCGAATGTCTTGTCGTTCTGGCAGCGGCGCTCGTGCATCAGAAAATCATAATAGCCGCAGCGGCCGTGGCCGGGGTAATCGCGGCAGGCGGCAGGGCGCGCTTTATAGATCGTGCAGCGGCGTTCCTTGGTGTCGAAGAACTGGCAGATGCGGCCGTAGATCTTATCGCCCTTGCGGCGCATCAGATATTTGTGGCCGTGGCCTTCGCGCGTGAAGCGCCGCTTCGCCGTCTCGTATTTCAGCGTGAAATGTTTGGCGAGGCGTTCGACGTCGCGCTTGTTGAGGGCGATAACGGGATACGAACAGCAGTATCCCGGACAGTTGAGACAATTGTAGTGAGCCATCTGCGGGGTAGTGCTCCGAGGGTGCGCGCTCGCGCTATTATCTACAACGGCCTAGACGATGCTGACCGTCAGTCAAGACGGCATTCCTGGCGCCGCAATACTATTCGGGAACTCCGAGCGCGGGTGAGGATTTGCAGTGTCACTCTTGAGACTTCGCGCGAAGCCTCTTGCGCGGGTAGGGCTGCTTCCTGTATAGAACAATTAGAGAACATACTGCTGTTCACGGTGCGCGGCAAGTTCAGACGCTAAGGTCGTGGACAACAGTAAATGATTGGAAGAACGCCGGTCGACGAGCCGTTATTGTCCGCCGGGAGATTCCGCTTTGCAAAGCGGCGTGTCGATGCAACTCAATTGGTGCCGGCGTGTAGAAACTCCGTCGGCGCTGCGGTCCGGCGGCCATCGTATTTTGCGATCCGGTGAACACGCGCATTTCATTTAAGGAGACGAACGAATGGCAGGGTCGGTCAATAAGGTCATTCTGGTTGGCAATGTCGGCAAGGACCCTGAAATCCGCCGCACGCAGGACGGCCGTCCGATTGCCAACCTCAGCATCGCGACGAGCGAGACGTGGCGCGACAAGGCAACGGGCGAGCGCAAGGAAAAGACCGAGTGGCATCGCGTCGTCGTCTTCAGCGAGCCGCTTTGCAAGGTCATCGAGCAGTACGTGAAGAAGGGCGCCAAGCTCTACATCGAAGGCGCGCTGCAGACGCGCAAGTGGACCGATCAGAGCGGCGCGGAGAAGTATTCGACCGAGGTCGTCATTCAGGGCTTCAACGGCGCGCTGACGATGCTCGATGGTGCAGGCGGCGGACGCGGCGCATCGGTCGGGATGCAGGAGAGCGGCCCGGATTACGGTTCTGACGGCGGCTTCGGCTCTTCGAGCTCAGGCGGAGGCGAGACGCGGCGCGTCGCCAAGACCGGCGGTCCGAAGGGCGGCTTCGACAAGGCTATCGACGACGAGATTCCTTTTTGATGGCACGAGGCGACTCGCGTTCCGCGAGCCGGCCGCCACGTGCGGAAGCGGTTCACGAGCCGGCCGCCGAGGCAGGAATTACGAGACAGAGGGACAGTCGTTGGTGGTATCGCAAGGTTCTGCGTATCAGTGGGCGGCGCTGCCAACGACTTGGACATGAGGCGCGTTCTTATTCGCCTCAAACGCCTGCTCGGACTGCACCTCGATGAAGAGATTACGAACTTCCGGATAGCGTGATTTGATCGCCGTCTGCAGCCGGCCCGTCACGTCCTCGACCGTCCGGGCACTCACCCAGTTATCGAAATCGACGCTCGCCGTGACCAGGATGTCCTGCGGTCCGAGGTGCATCGTGCGAATTTCATTGATTTTGCGGATCGGTTTATCGGTGCCTGTTTCGGCTTCGATGATTTCGCGTATGCCCGCCTGAACCGCGCGCGACGCCGCTTCGCCCACGATCAGCGAGCGAATCTCGCTCGACATGAAGATGGCGACGAAGGCGAGGACGCAGCCGATCAGGATCGACGCGACGCCATCCGCCCAGTCATAGCCGCCGAGATCGGCCGCCAGCGTTCCGAGAAGCGCAATCGTCAAGCCGGTCATCGCGGCCAAATCCTCGAGCACGATCGCGAAGAGGGTCGGGTCCTTCGAAGCGCGGAGTGCGGTGATGAAGCCCTGTCCCGTGGATTTGCGGCGTCTGTTGAATTCACCGACGGCCTGTACGGTCGAATAGCCCTCGAGCAGCATCGCGACGGCGAGGACGGCGTAAACGACGGATACGTTCTGCAGTGCCTGCGGATGCTGGACCTTTTCGAAGCCTTCGTAGATCGCGACACCGGCGCCGAGAGAAAAGAGCACCATCGCGACGATGAAGCTCCAGAAGTAAATCTCCTTGCCGTGGCCGAACGGGTGCTGCGCGTCGGGAGGAAGATTTGCGCGCCTTATGCCGAGGAGCAGCAGCAGCTGGTTCGAGGTATCGACCAGGGAGTGGATTGCTTCCGACAGCATGGCCGACGAGAGCGTCCACGCCGCCGCCAGGAATTTCGCGACCGCGATGGCGAGGTTGCACGCGAAAGCGATGAAAATAACGCTCTTAGATTCGCCTGCTTCCACTCTTTTCGGTGTCCTCGTTTCGTGCCCTATCTCATCCCTAGCTGAAACGCAGCCTCAGCGTCCAGACGGCTCAAACGCACATAGCGTGCTGGCAAAAAAAGGGGGCCCGGATGTCGCCAGGCCCCAAGGTGAGCGATCGCGTCGTCGGCGCGAGCGCTATTTCAGCGGGGCAGGTGCTGCCCGCGATCCGAGAAGGTCGGACAAGTTGAAGCGGTAGCCGACGCCGACGGACACGATGAGCGGGTCAACGGTGACGTTGGCTTTGACGCCGGTGTCTTTCCATGAGGCGTCGGTATCGAGCCAGACTTTCTTGACGTCGGCGTTGAGGTACCAGCCCCGGCCGATTTCGACGTCGACGCCGCCTTGCAGAGCGAAACCCCAGGAATCGTCGAGGCTGATTTTGGCACCGCCAAGATCGCTGCGGCCGCCGTCAAAGTAGTGAATGTACTGAACGCCCGCGCCGACATAGGGCTTGAAGCCGCTGATCGGATCGAAATGATATTGGAGCGTCAGAATCGGTGGGAACACCCAGAAGCTTCCAAGGTCTGCACCTTTGAGATCGCCTTCGCCCTTGGCGTTGAAGCGTCCAAAGCAGCAAAAAAGTTCGGCGGCGACATTTTTCGTGAAGAAGTGGGTGATTGTCAGGGTCGGTATCCACTCGGTGCTGACGTGCGCATCGTAATCCGGATTGATATTGACCTTCGCGCTCGAGTCCGGCGCGATGAGCGTGCCTTGCACGCGGACCAGCGTGTCACCGCTGTAGTCACCGGCATTTGCCTTAGTCACGCTCAGCGATAGCCCAAGCGCCAGAAGTACAGCTATTCCCACTCGTCGCATCCGTCGGCTCCCCTCACAGTCCCTGCTATCCCGCCGAGGCATTTGTCGACTCGACGGTCTCTGATGGGGTTATCGGTGCGTCGCTCAAGAGCGCCCAGGGCTCTGGCACGCTGCATTCTGACCGGCATCAGATCGATGCCGCGATCTCGACGCCTGTGACATGCGCGACACGGATTTTATTGATTTATATCAAATGCCGTCCCGCATGAGGGGGCGATAACGGCAAATCAAAAAAGCCGAACGCTCCGACATAGAGCCCTGCATGTCCATGACGGCCGACAACTCCGCACTGAGAAGCCGCGATCGCGCCGGCGAACGCGTGCGAGCCGACGCAGAATTGGCGGCGTTGATAAAGCTTCAAGGGCGAGCGCAGTTCGTGCGCCTTGGCAATCACTGTGCACTTGCGGAGCTTGGCGGCGGTTTCGTCTATATCGTTGCCAAAGGCGTGGTCGGTATCGAATGCTCGGTCGTTTCCGGCGTTCGAGTCATCACTGCGTTGCTCTATCCCGGGGACGTCGTCGTTCCCAAACTTCAGGCGCCACTGCCTGGGCTTGCGCTGACGTCGCAACGGCCGGCCGAATTCTGGAAGATCGCGGCGACGGCATTTGCCGAAGAAACGACTCGAGACGACCAGCTCTGGCAGACGGTCTTTCTGCGTCTCAACGCTCAGAATGCCCGACAGCAGATGCATACGGCGGCGATGTCGGCGCTCAATTCGGAAGAGAGAGTCGCGGCGTTCCTCGTGGAAAGCGGAACACGGCTTGGATTTCCGTCCGGCCGTTCGATCTCGTTCGAGCTGCCGCTCTCCCGCTACGGCATCGCCGACTATCTTTCGCTCAATGCCGATACGGTTTCGCGCACTTTTTCGGCGCTCGCCGCAGCGAAGATCATCGAGCGCCGGGGCCGCTTCCAAATATCGGTTCGCGACTGGTCGGCGCTCGAAGCAAAGTGTCCTCTCAGCGAGGCGATCATCAAGTTGCACGCAGCGGGAAAGCCGGCGCTTACTCGCTGACGGTTTCCTGCGCTTCTTCCTCGTCCTCAGGGATGCGCTCGACAGAAACGACCTTTTCGTCGGCGTCCGTCTTGAAGATGCGAACGCCCTGGGTGTTGCGTCCGGCGATGCGAATGTCGTGCACCGGGCAGCGGATCAGCTGACCGCCATCGGTGACGAGCATGATCTGGTCGTTTTCGCCGATCGGGAACGAGGCGAGCAATCGGCCGTTGCGGTCGTTGGCGACCATCGCAACAATGCCCTTGCCACCGCGCCCGGAGGTGCGGAATTCGAACGACGACGAGCGCTTGCCAAAGCCCTTGATCGAGACCGTCAACACGAACTGCTCGGACGATTGCATCTCGGCGAAGCGCTCTGGGCTGAGCGTTACGGCGTCGGCGCTGACTTCCTCCGCGTCCGCCTCCGGGACGGTCTCGGCGTCTTCGGCCTCGTCGGAACGGCGGAGCGCGCTCGCCTGCTTCAGATAGGCTGCCCGCTCTTCCGCGGACGCGTCGAAGTGGTTGAGGATTGCCATCGAGATCACTTCGTCGCCGTCAGCCAGGCGGATGCCGCGAACGCCGGTCGAGTCGCGTCCCTTGAAGAGACGGATTTCGTCGCCGATCAGGAAGCGGACGCACTGGCCTTCCGCGCTTGTCAGCAGGACGTCCTGGTCGGGCTTGGCGATGGCGACTTGGACGATGCGGTCGCCCTCGTCGAGCTTCATTGCGATCTTGCCATTGCGGTTGATGCTTTCGAAATCGGCGAGCGCATTACGGCGCACGTTGCCCGACAGCGTCGCGAAGATCAGCTCGAGGTCGCCCCAGGTGGAGGAATCCTCAGGCAGCGGCAGGATCGAGGTGATGACTTCGCCCTCTTCGAGCGGCAGCAGGTTGACGAGTGCCTTGCCCGGAGACTGCGGGGCAGCCGGTGGCAGGCGCCAGACCTTCATGCGGTAGCACATGCCGCGCGACGAGAAGAAGAGCACGGGCGTGTGCGTCGATGTCACGAAGAGCTGCGTGACGAAATCCTCGTCGCGCGTCGACATGCCGGAGCGTCCCTTGCCGCCGCGCTTCTGGGCGCGATAGGCGGCGAGCGGAACGCGCTTGATGTAGCCCTTGTGGCTGACGGTCACGACGCAGTCTTCGCGTTGGATCAGGTCTTCGTCCTCGACGTCGCCGTCGAAGTCCATGATCTCCGTCTTGCGCGGTGTCGCGAATTCGTCCCGGATCGCTGTCAGCTCGCCCTTGACGATATCGACAACGCGGGCGCGCGAGGCGAGAATTTCCAGGTAGTCGCGGATCTCGGTTGCGATCTTATTCAATTCATCGGCGATCTCGTCGCGGCCGAGAGCGGTGAGGCGTGCAAGGCGCAATTCGAGGATGGCCTTCGCTTGCTCTTCCGAAAGACGGTACGTGCCCTCAGGTCCGACCGTATGACGCGGATCGGCGATGAGCAGGATCAGCGAGGTCATGTCCTTCGCCGGCCAATCGCGCCCCATCAACTGCTCTTTGGCTTCGGCGGGAGATGCCGAGTAGCGGATGAGGCGGATGACTTCGTCGATGTTGGCGACGGCGATTGCCAAGCCGACGAGAACATGGGCGCGGTCGCGTGCCTTGTTCAACAGGTGCTTGATGCGGCGGGTCACGACTTCCTGGCGGAAGTGGGTGAACGCGGTGATGAAGTCCTTCAGGTTCAGGCTTTCGGGGCGGCCGCCGTTGATCGCCAGCATGTTGGCGCCGAACGTCGTCTGCAAGTCCGAGTACTTATAGAGGTTGTTCAGGACGACATCGGCCACGGCATCGCGCTTCAGCTCGATGACGATGCGGATGCCTTCGCGGTTCGATTCGTCCCAGAGGTCGGAGATGCCTTCGATGCGCTTGTCGCGTACGAGATCGGCGATCTTTTCGATGAGCGTCCGCTTGTTGACCTGGTAGGGGATCTCGGTGACGACGAGGGCTTCGCGATCCTTGCGGATATTCTCGATTTTCACGCGGGCGCGCATGATGATCGAGCCGCGTCCCTTGTGATAAGCAGAAAGAATGCCGCCACGGCCGAGGATGATGCCGGCGGTCGGGAAGTCCGGTCCCTGGATGATCTGCGCCAGCTCGTCGATCGTAATCTCGGGATTTTCGAGATCGGCGAGGCAAGCGTCGATGACTTCGCCCAGGTTGTGGGGAGGGATGTTCGTCGCCATGCCGACGGCGATGCCGCCTGCGCCATTGACGAGCAGGTTCGGGAATTTCGCGGGGAGAACTGACGGCTCTTTCAGCTGACCGTCGTAGTTGTCTTTGAAGTCGATGGTATCGTTCTCGAGATCGTCGAGAAGATAGGTTGCGACCTTGGCGAGACGGGATTCGGTGTAGCGTTCGGCTGCGGGCGGGTCGCCGTCGATGGAGCCGAAGTTGCCTTGGCCGTCGACAAGGGGAACGCGCACGGAGAAGTCCTGCGCGAGACGAACGAGGGCGTCGTAGATCGCAAGGTTGCCGTGCGGATGGTATTTGCCCATCACCTCGCCGACGATGCGCGCGGACTTGACGTACTTCTTGTTCCAGTCGAGCCCGAGCTCGTTCATCGCGAAGAGAATGCGGCGGTGCACGGGCTTCAGGCCGTCGCGCACATCAGGCAGCGCGCGGCTGATGATGACGCTCATCGCGTAGTCGAGATACGAGCGTTTCATCTCGTCCGAAATGGAGATGGGACGGATATCGCTCGGCTCGCGGCCAGCCGGTTGGTCGTCGTCGCTTCTGTCGGTCAAAGTGAGATCTTTCTAGGAAAAAAGAGCGGGCGAGGTGCGCCGGACGCCGGTGCAAAAACAGCGTCTGTACTATAGCAGAATTGAATTGTGAAAGCCACTCGCGCGGCGTCGTGACACGGGCCCAAGGCTGCGAATAAACGTGTGCAAAATCAATTGTTTGCGTGTGCGACGCGGATCGAAATTCGAACTTGTGGACGGTGGGCTGCGGTGATGCCCGGCTGGACCCTGCGAAGCCTCGCGAGATGGGCGCCAGATTCGGTCTTAATGCGGGTGGTGCGGCGTTCGAAACGGTCGGCTCAGGCGGCGAAGTTCACCTGATTGTGCCCGTCTTGGCGGAGCCCGAAGCGGAACGCTACCGGGTTTTCTTGCGTTCGGAGGTCAGGAACCATTTGGCAAAAAGGCTGCCGCCGCCGCGGCGTGGCGGCGAGGAGACTCACATGCGCAATTTACTCGCCGGATTGGCCGTTGCTTTTTGTGCGGTTTGTAGTGGAAGCGCCTTTGCCGCGGACGAAGCCGGCCAGGAAGCGTTCAATAACAACTGCCGGACATGCCACTCGTGGAAGAAGGGCGACAATCGCCTCGGCCCCAGTCTGCACGGGGTCGTCGGCCGCAAGGCGGGTTCTGCCGAGGGCTTCGGCTTTTCGGAGTCGCTCAAGAAGTCGGGCGTTACTTGGGACGAAGCCTCGCTCGATAAGTTCATCGCCAATCCCGAGGGCTTCATTCCGAATAACAATATGAAGCCGTTCACCGGCATTGCCGATGCCGGGACCCGTAAGCAGATCATCGACTTTCTGAAATCGAACCCGGAATAGCGGGCGATATTCATCCTATCCGCCGAAGTCTGCGGGATGCCTCTGGGCAAGGATCACGGCCGACGCTATTCAGGAGCGTCCTGATTTGCGAAGGCTCTCCTGATGCGCATCGGCTTTTATTCCGGTTCTTTCGATCCCGTGACGCTCGGGCATACCGATGTGATCCGGCGGGCGGCGGGGCTTTTGGACAAGCTCGTCATCGGCATCGGGGTCAATCCGGGGAAAGCGCCAATGTTCGGCGACGCGGAACGCGTCGCGATGCTCGAGGAAGAAGTTGGCCCGATCGCCAAGGCGACGGGGACCGAGATTTCGGTTGTGACGTTCTCAGGGCTCGCGATCGATGCGGCGCGGACGAACGCCGCGTCGATCATCGTCCGGGGGCTTCGTGACGGTACCGACTTCGACTACGAAATGCAGATGGCCGGCATGAATGGCGAAATGGCACCGGAGATTCAGACCGTCTACGTCGCGGCGTCGCCTTCGGTCCGGCACATCGCGGCGAACCTTGTGCGCACCGTTGCGGCAATGGGCGGCGATCCCTCTCCGTTCGTATCGAAAGCCGTGCTGAAGCGTCTCAAGGCGAAAGCGCCGAAATCGCGTTAATGCGCGTGTCATGACCTCCAGACCCAAAGCGGACCTGCTGACCCTGCTGAGGCGCATTCCGGTCGGACGCGTGACGACGGCAGAGAGCCTTGCAGACGAGATCGGAATTCCGGCGCCGCTCGCCGCGACGATGCTGGCGCAGCTGACGGACGATGAACGCGATCTCGTTCCCTGGCATCGGGTGGTTGCGAAGGGTGGCGCCATCGGCTGGGGGCCGCATCGCGATCAGAAGTTCGCACTGCTGGTCCGCGAAGGCGTGATGGTTTCTCCCGCGGGGGTCGTCCAGGACATGGCGCGGCATCTTCTGGTTTCTCTGGATGCTGCATCCTTAAAGAGCGCGGCGCGTGTGGAACCCCCGCCGCCGGAAGGCAGGCCGCCCGGACGCTCGCGCGGCATGAAACTCCGGCCCTAGGATTGCCTGCCCGGATAAAGCGGTCTCTTGCCGGCCAGCCGTCAAATCGCCATAAGGGCGGCAACACTGCCCGCCGCTACGGCCCGGCGGGAGTGATCGACAGACAAAATCGCCGGCGAAATCACAAATCCACGAGGAGCGCCATGGTCAGACTGCTTTCGATTATTCTCGCGTCGTTGCTCGCAATGAGCGCGTTCGGAACACATTCGGCTGAGGCCGCCGGCGATAAGCTCGTCATCGAGCTCAAGAACGGCAAGGTCGTCATTCAGCTCCGGCCCGAGCTTGCGCCGAAGACCGTCGCGCAGATCAAGACGCTCGCCAACCAGGGTTTCTACAACGGCATCAAATGGCATCGCGTCATCGACGACTTCATGGCGCAGACGGGCGATCCGACGGGAACGGGCGCGGGCGGCTCGAAGCTTCCCGATGTTCCTGCCGAATTCTCGAATGAGGAATTCAAGCGCGGCACCGTCGCGATGGCGCGCGCGTCCGATCCCAATTCGGCGAACAGCCAGTTCTTCATCTGCTTCAACAGCATTGGCTGCGGGAGCCTCAAGGGCAGCTACACGATCTTCGGCCAGGTCGTGGAGGGCATGGAGTTCGTGGACGTGATCAAGCGCGGCGCGCCGGGTTCCGGAACGGTAACCAACCCTGACATCATGCAGAAAGTCTACGTGCAATAATTGAAACTCCTTCTCCCTATCGCCACTTGGCGATGGGGAGAGGGTTGGGGTGAGTGGCTGCTGCTCGCTTCATTCCGGTTGCCGCCCCTCACCCTAGCCCTCTCCCCGCCAACGGGGAGAGGGGACAAGAGAAAGGAATTTTCAAAATGGCCGAATATAAAGACCCCGAGAACACGCTCATCATCGAAACGAGCAAGGGCCCCGTCGTGATCGAGTTGCGCCCGGATCTGGCGCCGAAGCACGTCGAGCGCATCAAGACGCTGGCCCGCGAAGGCTTCTATGACGGCATTGTCTTTCACCGCGTGATCGACGGCTTCATGGCGCAGACGGGTTGTCCGCAGGGCCGTGGCACCGGTGGTTCGAAGCTGCCGAACCTGCCTGCCGAGTTCAACGCGGAACCGCACGTGCGTGGTGTCTGTTCGATGGCGCGTGCGGCCAATCCCGACTCGGCGAACAGCCAATTCTTCATCGTCTTCGATGACGCGACCTTCCTCGACAAGCAGTACACGGTCTGGGGCAAGGTGATCGAAGGCATGGAAAACGTCGACAAGATCAGCAAGGGCGAGCCGCCGAAGAACCCGGACAAGATGGTCAAGGTTCGCGTCGCTGCGGATGCTGCCTGATGCGCGACACGGGCTATAACGGACAAGGCGCGCCGAGCGGCGCGCCTTTTCTCATTCTGGTGTGGGCGGGTCTCGCAGGTGCCGCGGGCGTCGGTCTTGCGGCGGCGGCTGCGCATAAGGTCGACAGTCCGGCGCTCGGAACGGCGGCGACGATGCTGACGCTGCACGCAGCGTCTGCGGTCGGAATTTTTGCCGTCGCGTTGCGCGCGGCGTGGACGAAACTCTGGTGTGCGGCGGCGCTGCTCATGCTTTTTGCCGCTTCTCTCTTCACGGGCGAGATCGCGTATCACACGTTCTCGAACGACGCCTCGTTGCAGATGCTGGCGCCCATTGGCGGCACGCTGATGATCGTGAGTTGGCTGCTCGTTGCCTGCCTCGCGATCGCGGAGGCGCTCGCCAAGCGCTGAGCTGCTCATCTAAAGTCTTTTGATGCGTACCGATCTTTTCGATTTCGAATTGCCCGACAGCGCCATTGCGCTGCATCCGGCCGAGCCGCGTGATGCGGCGCGAATGCTCGTCGTGCATCCCGTGGCGGGCAGCTGCGCGCGCGACGATGCCGATCTTGCGGACAAGACGGTGCGAGATCTGCCGAGCTTGCTTGCTCCGGGTGATGCGCTTGTCTTCAACGATACGAAGGTCATTCCGGCGGCGCTCTCAGGCGTGCGCATGCGCGGCGAGACGCGGGCGAAGGTCGATTTCAATCTGACTAAGCGGGTCGACGCCAATTCGTGGCGTGCCTTCGCGCGTCCGGCGAAGCGTCTCGAACCTGGCGACCGCGTGCATTTCGGTCATGGTGATGACACCTGCATGCTCGGCGCGCTCGATGCGACGGTCGCGGCGAAGGGCGAGGCGGGCGAGGTGACGCTCGCGTTCGACTTAACGGGCGATGCGCTCGACGATGCGATTGGTGCCGTCGGGCTGATGCCGCTGCCGCCGTACATCGCGTTGAAGCGGGAGCCCGACGCGCGTGATCGCGACAGCTATCAGACCATCTATGCCAGCAAGGAGGGCGCGGTCGCGGCGCCGACGGCGGGCCTGCACTTCACGCCCGAATTGCTGGCGGCGCTTGAAGCGCGCGGAATTTCGCGGCATTTCGTGACGCTGCACGTGGGCGCCGGTACGTTCCTTCCCGTCAAGGCGGAGGATACCGATGCGCACGTGATGCATTCCGAGTGGGGCGAGGTACCGGCGGAAACGGCCGCGGCGCTCAATGCGGTCAGGGCGCGCGGCGGGCGCATCGTAGCCGTTGGCACGACGTCGCTCCGGCTTCTCGAAAGCGCGGCAAAGGACGATGGCAGCATCGCACCCTGGTCAGGTGAAACGGCGATCTTCATCACGCCCGGTTATCGCTTCAAGGCGATCGATATTCTGATGACGAACTTCCATCTGCCGCGTTCGACGCTCTTCATGCTCGTGTCGGCTTTTGCGGGTCTTGGGACGATGCGCGCGGCCTACGGACATGCGATCCGCTCGGGCTATCGCTTCTACTCGTACGGAGATGCTTCGCTTCTATTTCGGACATCCGGCTGATATAGCTGAAGCGGCAGCGAGGAAAGGCCGCGCGATCCGGTCGAAGCCGCTCAGTGCGTCGCATCATCATAGAGCTGGGTATTCCATGACATCGAGAACTGGAATGACACGGGCCTTTGCGGCATTCGCTTGGCTCGCGGCTGCACCATTCGTTTCTCTCTCGGCGGACATCGCTAAGGCCGACGCGGCTTGCACGTCGGTCAATGTCCCGCGCTGCGTGCAAAAGCTTCCGACCGGCATCGACATGGCGTACATCGAAGTCGGCCCTGCTGACGGCAAGCCCGTCATTCTCATCCATGGCCTGACCGACAGCGCGCGGTCGTGGTCGTTGAGCATGGATGCGCTGCACAAACTCGATCCGAAGCTTCGCATCATTGCCGTTGATTTGCGCGGCCATGGTCAGAGCAGCATGCCGGACGCCAAGACGTGCGCGGCGGCTCCGGAGGCCTGCTATCGCATCTCGGATCTTGCGGGCGACGTGATTGCCTTCATGGACGAGAAGGACATCCACAAGGCCGATCTCGCCGGACATTCGATGGGGTCGTTCGTGGTGCAAGAGATCGCGCTCACGCATCCCGAAATGGTGAGCCACGCGATTTTGAATGCGACCGGGGCGAAGAGCGTCGGCAATGCGGCGCTGGGCGATTTCGTTCTCAATCAGACGATCGAAGGTGCTTGGAGGAAGTCGCTCGAAGCACAGGGCAAGGCGTTTCCGGCCGATGTCTACGAGTTGACGCCGCTCGATGCCGATCCCAAGGCCAGCGAGTGGATCGCGGCAAACTGGACCATCGATCCGGCTGCGGAGGCCTCGTTCCTCGAGCCGTACACGCCGGAGACGGCAAAGACGAAGCTCGGAACGTGGATCGGCGCGACGAAAGGGCTTCTCGCGCAGGACAACACCGCGCGACTAGAGAGCATGTCCGTGCCGACGCTCGTCATGTGGGCGACGCAGGACAGCATCTATCTGGCGAAGGATCAGGACGAGATCAAAGCCGCGCTCAAGGCGGCTGCTGCCAAGTCGGGCTTAACCTTCTACTGGAAGGAATATGGGAAGCTTCCGCTTCCGGCTTCCGGGGCGCAGGAGACCGACATCGGCCACAACATCCAATGGTCGGCGGCGGAAACGGTGGCGAAGGATATCAATGCCTTCATCACGACGGGTGCGCCGACGGCAGATCTGGTGCACAGCGACGCGGCGCCGAACTTCAGCAAGCTCATCATCGAGCCGGGCAAGGGCGTCGTCGAGAAGATCGGGAAGTAGAGAGCAACCACTGTTGCCGCGGGCGGGGACATCACCTCGCCGCGGCGGCCGCCGTTTTGAATGAGATCGATGAACGTCACGACACCGGAACACACGTCAGAGACATCCACGCCGGCCTTCGGCTATCGCCTTCTGAAACAGGACGGCAAAGCGCGGCGCGGCGAGATCGTAACGCCGCGCGGGATCATCCGCACGCCGGCCTTCATGCCGGTCGGCACGGTCGCGACGGTCAAGGCGCTCTACCCCGAGCAGGTGCGCGAGGCGGGCGCGGATATCCTTCTCGGCAATACGTATCATCTGATGCTGCGCCCTGGAGCGGAGCGTGTCGCCAAGCTCGGCGGCTTGCACAAATTCATGCGCTGGGAAAAGCCGATCCTGACCGACTCCGGCGGCTTCCAGGTGATGAGCCTCGGCAAGATCCGCAAGATCACGGAAGAGGGCGTCGCATTCCAGTCGCATCTCGACGGCTCGCGGCACATGCTGTCGCCGGAACGGTCGATCGAGATCCAGTGCCTGCTCGGCGCCGATATTCAGATGCAGTTCGACGAGTGCATCGAGCTTCCGGCGGAGCGCAAAGAGGTCGAACGGGCGATGGAGCTGTCGCTCCGCTGGGCCGAGCGGTCGAAGCGCGCATTCGAGACGCAACTTTCGGCGGGTGGTGCAAAGCCGGGCCAGGCGCTGTTCGCCATCGTGCAGGGCGGTACGGACATCGAGCTTCGCCAGCGTTCAGCGGAAGCGCTCGTGGCGATGAACTTCCCGGGGTATGCGGTCGGCGGGCTTGCGGTCGGCGAGGGCCACGAGGCCATGATCGCGACGCTCGGAGAGACGCTGCCGCATTTGCCGGCCGACAAGCCGCGCTATCTGATGGGTGTCGGCACGCCGTTGGATCTTATCGAGGCCGTGCGGCTTGGCGTGGACATGTTCGATTGCGTGATGCCGACGCGGAACGGCCGCCACGGCTATGCCTTCACCTGGAGCGGTCCGCTCAACATGCGCAATTCCAAGCATGCCGAGGATCCGGCGCCGCTCGACGCGCTAAGCTCGTGCCCGGCGGCGCGCGACTATTCCCGCGCCTACGTTCATCACCTGATCAAGTCGGGCGAATATCTCGGCGCGATGATCCTGTCATGGGTCAACACCGTCTTCTACCAGGAGCTGATGGCGGCGATGCGATCGGCGATCGAGGAGGGCCGCTTCGAAGCTTGGGCGGCCGAGACGAAGGCGCGCATCATCGCTAATCCACAGGCTCAAGAGCCATAAGGCTCTCGCGGTGGGCGATGCGTTCACGATGGATCAGGTAGAGACCTGACACGACGATGATGAGCGCGCCCACGAAGCTCCAGCGATCCGGCTGATCGCCGAAGACGACGTAGCTCAGCGTGATCATGCTGATGAGCTCGAAGTAGAGGAACGGCGTCACGGCCGACACGGGCGCGAAGCGGTACGCCTGGATGATGAGATAGTGGCCGCCGCCGCCGAGCATGCCGAGCGCCAGCAGCAGAAACCACGGCCATACGCCCTCGGGCCACACCCATTGGCTGATCGCGAACGGGGCGGCCGCAATGCTGCCGACAACCGTTCCCCAGAACAGTGTCACGAGCGAGGAGTCCAACATCGTAAGACGACGCGTAACGATGATCAGCAGGGAATAGGCGAGCATCGAAAGAAACGCGGCGATGAATGCCGGATGCACGGCGGAGACGCCCGGCCGGACGACGACCAGAACGCCAAGAAAGCCGACGAAAATAGCCGCAGCCCGGTGCCAGCCGATGTGCTCACCGAGGAGCGGAACCGCCAGCGCCGCCACGATGAGTGGCGTCATGAAGGTGATGGAAACGGTCTGATCGAGCCGCAGATATTTTACCGCGATGAAGTTGAAGATCGTGGTCGCCAGCATCAGCGTCGACCGCGTCAGCTGAAGATTGAGACTGTTGGTTTTGAGAAGCTTCGGCATCGCGGCGGGGCCGAGCACGGCCACCATGCAAAGAACTTGCCCGAGGAAGCGGAGCCATACGATCTCCGACGTCGGGATGCCCGTGTTCATGACGAGGTACTTGGCGGAGGTGTCCAAGGCGGCAAACAGCGTCACCGCCGTGCACATCAGGAGAATGGCCTTCAGCCGATCGGGCATGTTCGTGAAGCTTCAAAGGTGGAGCGCAAGCCCGCCGCCGCATGGGAAGAGCGCGGCGCGGGATGCGGATGACTGGGATCGTGAATTTAGCTTGGGGCGTAGGTGGGTGGAGGCGCGGCGCGGGAGCTATTGCTTAAGCAACTCGTCGCGCTCTTTCAGAAGGGCATCGAGCCGGGCCTGCTGATTGGCGATGCGGTCGGAGTTGAGCTCTTCGTCTGCGGCGCCTGAATAGCCGGCCGCCTGCTCAACGAGCTCGCGGAGATTGTCGCGGATGATGGCGATGCGCTGCTCGATCTCGGCGAGGGCTTCTGGGTCCGGCATGGCAATTCCTGTTTGCTGGCGGTCACGCGCGCCAATGGGCGCGGCCGCGTCTTGGTCGTGATATACCGCGCAAGGCGGGGGTGAGCCACCCACGTTTGTGCAGGGCTGCGACTATCCGCCAGAAGAGCTGGTGGAATGAGGGTTGCGGGTTCCGAGCCCCGTTTCTATAAGCTCGCTTCGGCGCGCGACGCGCCGCATTCCTCAAGCGGGTGCGGCAAGGCATGGGCCGGACTGGCGCCGGACGAGTGGAATTCGTCCAAGCTATTGATTTTGGTGCGTTAAAGGGCCCGTAGCTCAGCGGTAGAGCATCTGACTTTTAATCAGAGGGTCGTTGGTTCGATCCCAACCGGGCTCACCACCAATATCAACGAGTCAGCGAAGACGGCAGGCGAAGTGCCAATGCGCGGGGCGATCCCGGGGCGCTGACGTTATAGCCGGGTCATTTCTGGCTGCAGGGTATTTCGGCGGTTAGCCGCGCATTTGGATCGCTTGCAAAGCGGCTTCGAGTGCCGCCTGGTCAGATGAATACATCTCCTGAGAGATATCGGCCCGTCCGTTGCTATCGACCACCTCGAAGAACCAGTCGTCATCTTCGAAGGCACCTCTGAAGACACAGATAACAAGATGTTGGTTGCCGACATCCAGTTCTCTGCTCAACGGCGAAGTGACGATAAGATCTTCCTGTTTCATGCGACTGCTCCGCGCCAGACGCGCATACGGACGTTATTCGCGTGTGACGAAACCCAATTTGGACAAGGCGTGTTCGCCAAGCGACCTATCTTCGCCGCCAGCTTCGACGAGCCGATCGAGATGCCTCACCGTGCGGGCGAGATTGCGGTGCATGGTGCGTTCGAAAAACATCTTGGCCAATGCGTCATCATTCAGAGCCAATATGGCCTCTGCCTCTGACCGGGCTTCCTGCAAGCTAACCTCCCAACTCATACGCCACCTAAACCATTGCGTTGAAGGAACGCGGGATCAAAAAAGCTTCCGTATGCTTTTTGCGGCTTTCGATTGTCATAATCCAGATCCGAAGGGCACGACGCTTCAACATCGGTTAAAAAAATAGTGAGCGACAGCTCAACTCGGCGGGCACGACGGATGGGCGAGCTAAGGGGGGCTGCTGGATGAACGCGGGAGGATATTCACGCACGCTGCATTCGATGACCCGCTGGGCACTGATTCTTGGGATCGTTGGCTTCCTTGGCGGATTTCTCGGTCCGATGATCCTCACTCCAGAGGCTAATCAGGGACCGATGCTCGGAATCTTCATCACCGGCCCGTTGGGCGTCGTCGCCGGTGCCATCGTCGGCCTCGTGCTTGCCCTTTGGAACGTCTTGTGATGCGCGTCGTCTAGGCTAACCGCTTTCGCAGGTCTTGTAACGCTCCCACCATTTGGGCTCGTTGGTGTCCAACGCCCTTTGATGGAAGTAGTCGCATTTGCCGTGCGGGATAATCGTGTGGTCCCTATAGGTGACGAGGCCGCCGGAAGCGGCTGACTCTTCGGCTTGATCGTCGGCAGACGGGGCTACGGCTGCTTGCGGGTCGGTTTTTTCCTCTTCGGCAACGGCGGCAAAGGCGAGCAAACCGCAAATGCTCGCGCCGATGAAGAAGCCTTTCCAAACATTCATTGCCATGGCTGAACCTCTCGGATGAGGGCGCAACGGATGATTGCGAGATGCGGTCTGCTGCTCAATAGGCTGTTCGATCTAAGTCACTTCCAAGCCGAGGCTATTCATGAACGGCATCACAATGTCTTCGGCTTGGCATCGTCGCCGTTCGGCCTCAGAAGCACGTCTTCGGGTTTCGCATTCGCCTTGAACATCGCTAGCGCCTCCTGGACCGTGGTCAGGAATTGCGCGGGGAAAATGATCGTCGAATTCCGCTCGGTCGCGATTTCGGCCATCGTCTGCAGGGTTCGCAATTGCAGCGCGACGGGATGCTGCGTGATGATGTCGGCGGCCTCGCCGAGCTTGACGGCCGCCTGGAATTCGCCCTCGGCGGCGACGATCTTGGCGCGGCGCTCGCGTTCGGCCTCGGCCTCTTTGGCCATCGCGCGCTGCATGTTTTCGGGAAGGACGATGTCCTTGATTTCGACGGCGGTGACTTGCGTGCCCCACGGCTCGGTGTGCGTGTCGATGACATCCTTGATCTGCTCGTTGACGTCGGCCGTTTGCGCGAGAAGCTGGTCGAGCGAGAAACGGCCGACGACGTTGCGAACAGTCGTCTGGCTGATCTGGTTGATTGCTTCGTAGACGTTTTCGATCGCGATGACGGCCTTCTCGGGGTCGGTGATATGATAGTAGGCGACCGCGGCGATATCGATCGAGACGTTGTCCTTGGTGATGATCTTCTGCGAGGGAATTTGCATCGTGACGGTGCGCAGCGATACGCGCATCATCGTTTGAAACGGGCTCAGAAGAAAAATGAGGCCCGGTCCTCGGACGCCGCTGAATTTTCCGAGCACGAAAACAACGCCGCGTTCGTATTGGCGAAGAATCCGCACGCATACGGAGGCGTACATCAGCAGGATGATTATGACGATCGGCCAGAACATGTGTCTCGGCTCCTTCGGCGGCATGTCCACCGTTCAAAGGTAAACGCGGTTTCGAAGCTAGGCGATAATTTTGTTTCTGTGCTGACGACTTGAAATTTTATGCCCGGACCCGACCTAAACCTGAAGTCTGGAGGTGAAGCCATGTCACGATTGATGGTGATAGCGAGCGTAATGGCCACGCTGGCAGCAGCGGCACCGGTCCCGGCCAATGCCGGCGGCGGTGGGGAAGCAGCAGAGTTGGAGGCAGCCCGCTCGAATGCACGCGCCGGAGGGCCGACAAATGCCCGCGACGCTGAACTGCTTCACCGTTACGGCTGCGAGAGTGGTACGAGAAGCCCAGCGTGTCAGTCCGGAAATCATTACCGGCCGTACTATGGACGGTACCGCCGGTATTGAAGGCAGCCTCTGCGTTCGGCAGGTTTCGACGAAGCGACTGTCTGCGCACGCGCGCCTTTGGAAATGAAATTTTGGAGCACTTCAGAATTCACGTTTTGCTCTCGAAATTTCCAGCGAGCGCTCCTGAAATCCCAATGTGAATGGCCGATGAATATCGGCGGAATTCGTCCGCATTCATCGCGGCGTAAAGCCTCCTTCAGGGCTCTCATTCTCTCCCCATATTCAAATTAGATCACAACGCAAAGAAATGTGGAAACCAAAACGGCCCCACAGGTGTTGGGCCGGTATCAGCGCGGCGGGAAGTCCCGCCAAAAAGGAGTCATGCAATGAGAAAAGTTATTGGTCTTGCCGCGGCGCTGGCCTCTGCATTGCCGCTTGCAACTTTCGCAACCACGGCCGACGCGGGCCCGGGCCGTCATTACCACGGTGGCCGCCATTACTCACAGGGATATGACCGCGGCTATCGCCGTGGGCATCACCGCGGGCGCGGATACTGGCGCAATGGCCGGTGGATCGCTCTCGGCATCGGCGCAGCGATCGTTGGTGCGGCTGCCGCAGACGCTTATGGCGACTGCTACTGGCGCCACGGCTATCGCTACTGCGACTAAGGCGACATGAGTTTCGATGGATTGCCCGGTCTCGCAAGAGCCGGGCTTTCTTTTGCGCGCTTGTGTGCCAAGCAAGAAAGCAACAGTGGGTTTTGCACAGCGTCCTGTGGACTATTTGTTTTGTGTGGGAATCCCGTGCACGCGCGGTTGGCGGAAGCCGATCTTCCATGCTGCTTTAAGCGGAGTTCTGGGAGATTGAGTTATGTTTGGTACCACGGCCCCGAAGATCGTTGCATCCGTAGTTCTTATTGCGTCCGCAAGCGGCACGGCAGGCTTGCCGACAAAGCCGGACCATTCTTCAAGCCAGGAAACGCCGGTTGCTCTCGACAGCAGGTCACTGCTCGTCGCAACGCTCCAGAATGGCGAAATCCAGACGCAGTGGATGCCTCGCGATGTCTGCGAGCATGTCGCTTCCGCAGTGCATTCGGGCGATCTTGTCGCCGGAGTGAGGGAAGATGGCGTCAAGGTTTTCATCGCACGCGCGAACTGCAGCACGCGTCGTGTTCCCGTCGATGCAAACAAGACGGCCTTCAATGCATCGCCAAAGGTTGATTGACGCGCATACGTGCTGAATTATTCAGCACACGCTGGCGGGCGGCGGTCTATCGATTGATTGCGGAAGACAAAGGGGCCGCCTTTGGCGCTGTCATGAAACTGCACCAAAAGCGGCCCTGTGCAATCGTACGCTATCATACATAGGTAGATGCAATACGAGTTAAGTATCGCACTCAGCGGGCGTTGCCATCGACCGTTTGGACGATTGACCGAAAGATTTTGGTCGAAGGGATCCCGTTCAGATTTCTGTCCGTTGGACCGTCAGGCCGCATTTTGTTGAACCCCCTGCGGGGCCGCAAAAATTTCGCGGATCGTCTCGGCCGGTTGCGGCCGGTGGAACAGGAAACCTTGCGCTAACGTGCAGCCGTAATCCTTGACGATCTCGAACTGTTCGGCGGTTTCGACGCCTTCGGCTGTCGTGCGCATGCCGAGCGTGCGGGCAAGCTCGACAATCGTCGACAGAATGGCGCGCGCCTCCATCGATATCGCGAGATCGCGGACGAACGAGCGGTCGATCTTGATTTTCTGGAAGGGCACTTTCGTCAGCGAGCTGAGCGAGGAATAGCCCGTTCCGAAGTCGTCCATCGCGATCTCGACGCCGAGGTCGCAAACCTGACGCAGAATATGGGTCGCGAGCTGGACGTCCTTCATGATCGTAGATTCGGTGACCTCAATGATGAGGCGGTGGCTCGGCAGTCCGGACTCGGCGAGCGCCATTTTTACGGTGTCGACGAAGCTTTCCGCCTCGAGCTCGATGGCGCTGACGTTCACCGATATGCTCGTCTGCTCCGGCCAGGACATCGCCTCCTTGCAGGCCTGACGGAGAACTTTCGCTCCGAGATCGGCGATCATGCCGATTTCTTCCGCAATAGGGATGAAATCCGCGGGAGAGGCAAGTCCGAGCCGCGGATGTTTCCAGCGAAGCAGCGCCTCGGCTCCGACCGGCACCATCGTCTTCACGCAAAAGATCGGTTGATAGTGGAGTTCGAACTCGTTGTTGTTGATGGCGTCGCGCACTTCGGTTTCGAGCAGATTGCGCGCCTTGACCTTGGCGTCGAGTTCGCGCTCGAAAAGCCGGTAAGTTCCGCGTTGATCCTCTTTGGCGGCATAGAGCGCGAGGTCGGCAAGGCGGAAAAGCTCGATCGGATCGCAGCTATGGTCCGGCGCCATGGCGATGCCGACGCTGCCTCCGCACACCACGTCCTTGGTGCCGATGCGTACGGGTTCGCTCAGGATGCCGATCAGTCGCTGCGCCAGCTTCGTTGCGCTCGAGGGATGATCGAGATCAACGACCAGCACGGCGAATTCGTCGCCGCCGAGCCGCGCCACGGTATCGGTTTCGCGTAGCGTTTTCTTCAGGCGGTCCGCCATGACCTGCAACAGCTCGTCGCCGGCGGCGTGGCCGAGCGTATCGTTCACGACCTTGAAATTATCGAGGTCGACGAGCAGGAGCGCCATGCGATCGCCGCGCTTGGCCCGCGCCATCGCGAGTTGCATGCGTTCGGCGAGCAGGTGACGGTTGGGAAGCGACGTCAGCGCGTCGTGGCGCGCCATGTAGGCCGCTTTGCGATCGGCCTTTCGCCGCTCCGTCACGTCGATTGCGGCGATCAGCAGGGCGTCGCGGCCGTCATGAACGAGCGGCCGAACATAGACTTCGACCTCCATCGAACGGCCGTCGCGGCGATAATGCTTGCAGAGCTGCGGATCGTCGGTTTGACCGGCGTTCTGGACGTTGCCTTCGAACGGCAGAAGAAGCTCGCCGTTCTGAATGTCGCGCAGCGACAGGCGTGAGAAATCCCGCCGCGTATAGCCGTAGTGAGAAACGGCCGCATTGTTGACGGCGAGGATGGCCATCCGGTCGCGGCTGACGACGAACATCGGCAACGGATTGTTCTCGAACAGAAGCCGGATCGAGGCTTCGCGCTGCTTCATCTCGGTGATGTCGATGCGCAAGCTGATCAGGCCGCCTTCGCTCGTTCGGCATTCCTCGATCAGATAGCAGCGGCCATCGTCGAGGAGCTGCTCGTGCGGCGCGGCGGGGGTGCGTAGATTTTTGAGGCGTTCGGCGAGCCAGGCTTCCTCTCGCCCGAACGCTTCAGGATACATCTGGCGATCGAGGCCGATCCGCACGGCGTCTTCAAGGCTGCCGCCGACGACGAGCGTATCGATGGCCCTGTGGTAGATCTGGGCGTATTTCTTGTTCCACGCGACGTAGCGGTTGTCGGCGTCGAGGATGACGATGCCTTCGGGGAGGACCTCAATCGCCTCTCTCAACCGGCTGTGCGCTTTCTCGAGTTCCGACTTCTGGGTGGAAATGGCCTGCTCCTGGGCTTGCAGGTGATTGTTCAACTCGTCGCGGAGCGCGATTTCGGCGGAGAGGCGCTCCTGCAGGCGAGCCTGTGAATCGATCGTTTCTGCGAGCGGCATGACCGTCAGGAAGGCGGTGAGGATCAAGAGCTGCATCAACTGGATGTCGGTCAGCACGGCGAACGCCGTGATGTGCTGGCCGCCTTCGAGGCCGCCCGCCGTGCAGGCGAGGACGGCGGCCGACATCAGCAGTGTTGCCGCCGACGTTGCATTGGGGCCAAGGCGGCATGCTATCAGCACGAGCACCGGCATGATGAGGAATGCCAGGAAGGGCTGCGGAAGCCCTACAACCAGAACCATCGTCGCCGAGAGCGCCGCGAAAAGCCCGAAGGTTTCCCATTTCGGGGCCGTCCAGGAGGGCGCCAGCTGCGACTGACGGAGGCGGACGATCGCCGGTGTCACGGTCAGCAGGCCGAGCAAATCTGCAAACAGCCACGATGTGAAGACGTGCAGTGTGATTGTCTCGTGCGTCATCGCGACGATGAAAGTTGCGATTGCCGCGGCAATGACCGAGCCTGCAATGGCGGCGATTGAAAAGGATTTGAGGAAGCGAACGCTGCGGAATTCGAGCGGTTCGGCTTCGATGAGCCTCAGAACGGAGAAGGCGACATAAATTTCGAACGTATTGGATAAGGCGAAGCCGATATTCGACGCGAGACCCCTGTGTGCCAAGAAATTCGCGGTGATATTGGCGATGAGCGTCAGTGCCATGATCTGATGACGGCGCCATTGCCGCCGCGCGAGAATGATGGCTGCGAGCGCAATTCCGTTGGCCGGCCAAACCGTCGCCATGCCATCGCTATTTTGGGTGAAAGCGGCGGAGAGATAGGCGACGACACCGAAAACGACCGCCACGGCGGCGGCGCGTGCGAGGCCGTCATGATCGGCCATATAGAGCCGTCTCATTTCAAGAAATGAGCGAAATCGAGCTCCCCCACTCAACATGTCAAAATGCTTTCAATTCCTATTGGAGCCTTTCGGCCAGCCCAATATTTCCATCCCGAAACCGGCGGCGTCGTGAGCCTAATTAATGAGCATAAGTGCCAATTAATTCAGCAATCTCCGTCACTTGAGCCGACTTAGAAATAAGCTGAGACTATTTCATTAATTTTGGGTCAAGGCGGATATTGCGAGGCAGCAATTAAAGGGAATTGCCCGTTCAAATTCGGCAATTCGCAATTCGGGCGGTGAAATTGCAGCGAATGGAGTTGAGATGTTGACGGTTTTTAATTGCGCGTTGCCAATTGGTGCACGGCCGGGCCGGGTTTCTTCAGCGCGGCCGTACGATCGAGGTCGTATGCAGCTGATGCCTAGCGAATGCCTGCCGCTTGACGGAGCTTGGCGATCGCGTCGCGCATCGACGCCGATGTGAATTGCGAACGGTACGACATCGGACGGTCGGAGTAGCCGATGTCGCCGCCGCGTGCTGTCGAAGCGATGGCGAGAGCTTGCTGGACGAGCGTCGGCTTGGGCGTGGCCGATGCGTTCCTCAGCTTTGCGAGCTGGGCCGCGCGCAATTGCGCCATCTTCTTCTTCTTGGCGAGTGCCTGATTAGTGAGTGCCTGGGCCCGAAGTTTTGCCTTGGCGTCCATCGCGGAAACGGCGCTCTTGTTGATCGGGCCATCAGCAGCCCAAGTGGGCTCAGCCAGCGAAACAGAAGAAAGGACTACCAAGGCCAGCGCCGTGAGGTTGGATCGCATCATTTGCATTGCCGTCTCCCTGAATGACCACGAACGCGCGCCTGCGGCCGATTGGCGGCGGGCGGAATGATCTCGTGTGGAGCGGTCAGGTCTTTCGCGCTGTCCCGAACGGAACATGGGTGAGGCCGCGAGGGGCTTTCCGTCGCAGCGGAGTGAAGAGATCCCGCATTTGGGCGCCCTTGGTGCGAGCTATGAACTCGCAACAGTTCGCAGTTGCAAAAAGACAGGGGCTCCGGGCTCGACGCGGAACAAATTCCGTAACATAGGCAGTTAGTTACTTGTGTCGTTGAGTTCTTGCGATGCAGCGAAACGTGACAGAGAAGAGGTCGCAATATGGATGTTCGGGCCGATGCCCTCGACAGCGTGCGGACAACGCGCGCAAAGCTGACGCCCGGTCAGGTCAATCTCGTCCACTTGGCGCTGGCGATGGGCGGCTTCGCGATCGGCACGACCGAGTTCGCGGCCATGAGCCTGTTGCCATACTTCGCGGCGACGTTCGGAATTTCAGAACCTAATGCCGGATACGCCATCAGTGCGTACGCGCTCGGCGTTGTCGTCGGAGCGCCGGTCATCGCGGTGCTCGCTGCGAAATGGTCACGGCGTACGTTGCTCATCACGCTGATGACGCTTTTCGCCGTCTTCAACGTGATGACCGCGCTGTCGCCGACGTACAGCTCGATGGTCGGCTTCCGCTTTCTGAGCGGGCTTCCGCACGGAGCTTACTTCGGTGTTGCGATGCTGGTTGCGGCATCGCTCGTTCCACAAAACGCCCGGGCGCAGGCGGTCGGGCGGGTGCTGATAGGGCTCACGATTGCGACCGTGGTCGGAGTTCCGGTGGCGACGTGGATCGGGCAGGCGCTCGGCTGGCGGTCGGGCTTCGGTATCGTCGGCGTTCTCGCCGTCCTGACAGTCGCGCTCATCTGGCGGTTCGTGCCGCGCGATCCGCCCGTCGAGGGCGCGAGCATGCTGCGGGAGCTGGGGGCGCTCAAGCGGCCACTGGTGTGGTTGACGCTCGGCATCGGCGCCGTCGGATTCGGCGGGCTCTTCGCCGTTTACACCTATATCGCCACGACGCTGACGGATGTGACGCATGTTCCGTCCTACGTGGTGCCGATCGTGCTGATTTTCTTCGGTCTCGGCATGACGGCGGGAACCTACCTTACAGGCAAGCTCGCGGACCGCGCATTGATGCCGACGGTCGGTGCGCTTCTGCTCTGGATCCTGTTCTGGCTCGCCGTCTATCCGTTTTCGGTCGGCAACATTTACGCGATCACACTGGTGGTTTTCATGATCGGCACCGGCGGTGGTCTCGGCACGGCGCTGCAGACGCGGTTGATGGATGTCGCCGGAGAGGCGCAAACGCTCGCCGCCGCTCTCAATCACAGCGCCTTCAACATGGCGAACGCGCTCGGGCCGTGGCTTGGTGGTCTCGCCATCGCGGGCGGTTACGGCTGGGCGTCGACCGGGTGGGTGGGCGTTGCGCTCGCGGTCGGCGGGCTCGCCTTCTGGGTGATTTCGATCTTGGCGGATCCCAAGAGCCTCACAGCACCTGCGCATCACAGTCACGAATGAGGCGGGCGGCTCGCGCTCAGTGACCTCCGCCGGCAGCGCCTGCGACCTCTTGCGGTTTGCGCATCAGCACCGTGAAGAGCGCGGCTGTGGCGAACATGACCGTCAGCACCAGGAATAGATCGGCAAACGACAGCACGTTGGCCTGCATTCGCACCATCATCGCGAGCTTCTTCAGCGCGGCCATGTCGCCGTCCGCCTGCATGGCGTTCGAGAAGGTTTGCTGCATGTTCGAAAGCTGGTCTTCAGCTGCGGGGTGCCCCCACGCGACCTGTTCGTGCAGGCGTGCGAGATGCAGGTCGAGGCGCTTGTTCAAAAGCGTATTGATCAGCGCCAGACCGACGGCGCCGCCGAGGTTGCGCGTGAGGTTGAACAATCCGGAGGCGTTCTTCAACTGCTCGGGCGGCAACGTGCCGAGGGTCAGATTGTTGATCGGCACCATGCACAGCATCAGCGACGAGCCGCGCAGGATTTGCGGGAGCAAGAGTTCCCAGAAATCCCAATCGGACGTGATGCCGCTCGCGAGATAGGTTCCCAATGCGAAGCCGAGGAAGCCGATCAGCATCATGACGCGTGGGTCGAGTATGCTCGAAAGGCGGCCGCTGATCGGCGCGGTCAGGAACATCGCGACGCCGGTGACGAACATCGTCTCGCCGATCATCAGGGAATCGTAGCCGCGCACTTGGCCGAGGTAGACCGGGTAGACATAGGTCAGGCCGTAAAGGCCTATGCCCATCGTGAAGCTGAAAGCCGAGCCGAACGCGAAGTTCCGGTTTTTGAAAGCTCTGAGTTCGACAATCGGCTCTTTCGCGGTAAAGGCGCGCCAGAAAAAGATAACGGCGCCGACCGTGGCGAGGACGGCGAACGTCGCGATCGTCTGGTCGTCGAACCAGTCGTAGCGCGGGCCTTCCTCAAGCACATACTCCAGCGAACCGAGAAACAGCGCCATGGCGAGAAGCCCGACGTAGTCGAAACGGTCGAAGAGGGAATAGTTCGGCTTGTCGAAATCGACGAGGAAGTAAACAGCGATCGCGACGAGGATGCCGGGTCCGACGTTGATGAGGAACAGCCAATGCCAGGAGAAGGCGTCGGTGAGGTAGCCGCCGACAGTCGGTCCGATCGTCGGCGCCAGCGTCGCGACGAGGCCGATGATGGGCGAGACGATGTTGCGTTTCGACGGCGGGAAGAGAGAAAACGCGACGGCGAAGACGCTCGGGATCATGCCGCCGCCGATGAAACCCTGAATCGCGCGGTAGACGATCATCTGGTCGATCGTCGTGGCCGTGGCGCAGAGCGCGCTCGCGGCGGTGAAGCCGGCGGCCGCGGTAAAGAAGAGGACCCGCGTCGAGAGGGCGCGCGCGAGGAAACCCGACAGCGGGATCATGACGACTTCGGCGATGAGATAGGCCGTCTGTACCCACGGGATTTCGTCGGAGCTGGCGGAGAGGCCCGCCTGGATTTCCGTCAGCGATGCGGAGACGATCTGGATGTCAAGGATCGCCATGAACATGCCGAAGACCATGGCCATGAAGCCCGCGAGCTGGCGCGGCGTAACGCCGATCCATTCGAGTTTGCGAGCTTCATCAGGGGATCTGGTCAGTTCGGCCATGGCTTGGCGCCGCCTTTCACCGGACGCTATCGCAACGCGGCTTGATCGTGCCCGGTGTCTTTCGGCGTCGTGCGCGTATCGACGCTTACGACGACAGAGAGGCCGGGCCGCAATTTGTCGTGCGTGACGGACGTCGGAATGGCGATGCGCACCGGCACGCGCTGGACGATCTTCGTGAAGTTGCCCGTGGCGTTCTCAGGCGGCAGCAGTGAGAACTGCGAACCGGAAGCAGGCGAGACACCCTCGACGGTGCCCTTCAGGGCTTCGCCGTTCAAGGCATCGACGCGGACGGTCGCGGTCTGGCCCGGGGTAATCGCGGGAAGCTGGGTCTCCTTGAAGTTGGCATCGACGAAGACCTTGTCGAGCGGCACGACCGCTGCGAGGCGCTTGCCGGGCGTTACGTAGTCGCCGACCTGGACGCCGCGGTTGCCGATGACGCCATCGAAGGGTGCGCGGATGACCGTGAAGGACAGGTCGCGTGTGGCCTGGTCGACGGCAACCTGCAATTCCTTCGCTACCTTCTCCGCCTGGTCGCGTTGGGCATGGAGGAGGGCGACGTTGGCGTCGGCGGATTCAATTGCCGCTTCGTTGGATTTGACCTGCGCTACGGCGGAGTCGCGCGCGGCGATGGCAGCATCGAGCGACGCCTTCGTTGCGTAATCCTTGGCGGTCAGTGCATCCGTGCGTTTGAAATCGGCTTCGGTCTTGACGACGTTCGCCTTGCCCGCATCGAGCTGGGCGCGGGCTTGCGCGCTCGTCGCTTCCGCCGCCCGAATTTGCGCATCGAACGTTTTGATCGCGGCGAGCTGGGTCGCGAGCTTGGACTGAGCCTGCTCGAGCGCCAAGCGATAGTCGCCATCGTCCAGCTTGACGAGCGTGTCACCAGCCTTCACCGGCTGATTGTCAACAACCGGAACCTCCGCGACGATAGCAGGGATCTTCGGCGAGATGATCGCCATGTACGCGCCGACGTAGGCGTCGTCGGTCGAGACGAGGAAGCGGCCGACCGTGATGTACTGATAGCCGAAGTAGGCGAGGCCCATGAGGGCGAGGGCGCCTATTCCCATGAATAACGGTTTGCGGCGCGAACCCGGCTTCGAAGCGGTTTTCGCCGATGCTTCACCTTTGGAATGGGTCGTGTCCGGGGTCTCTGCCTTCGACACGGGTTCGGCTTTCGCCGGCTGGACCTGGCTCGGGACGTTGACTGCGCGCGGGCGAGCGTCGCCGATCGCGGCCCGATCCTCGGTATCGCGTGCTTTGGTGCGAAGGCTGCTCAAGTTCCCAACCATGTCGTTCGTTCCCAGTTAAACCGCGGCACAAAACCAGCTGGTTTAGATTGCTCTTGACATACAACGCGAATGGGTGAATATCAAGATGAAACTGAACCGTTCGGTTCGAAATATTTTTGTGTGCTGAACTACGAGTTCAGATCGTGTAAGGAAAGACCAACATGGAAGCTGCCCATTTGCCCCGAACAAACGGGAACGAAGATCGACGCGGTGGCCGGCCCGCCGCCGGTACCGATCCGCAGAAGCGCCGCCAAATCCTGGATGGCGCAGGCCGGATCTTTTCGACGGCCGGTTTCGATGCCACGAGCATGAGCGATGTTGCGCGCGAGGCGCGCGTATCGAAGGCGACGCTCTATGTGTACTTCCAGGACAAGGAGCATCTCTTCACGGCGATCTGCGCTGAGCGCCGTGATCGCAACATCACGGAGATCATTGCGCTGCTCGATACCGACAAGCCGATGCAAACGGCTCTGGCGGCGTTCAGCACCGAGACGATGAATATCATTTCGCAGCCGTTCGTCGTTGCCGCGCACCGGATCGTCATCGGCGTCGCGGAGCGGATGCCCGAAGTCGGCACGGAGTTCTTCGAACGCGGTCCGAAGCGGGTCGCGACGGCGCTCGCGAAATTTCTCGATTTCCACGTCGCGGAGGGGCGTCTCGATATTGCAGACACCTATTTTGCCGCCATGCAGTTCTTGGAGCTGGTGCAGGCCGGCATCGTGCGCCCACGGCTCTACGGAGCGATCAAGGAGCCCGCGACGCGCGAGGAGATCGACAACAACATCGCCTCAGCGCTCTCGATGTTCATGGCAGCCTACGGCACAGCGCAATCGCGCTAGATCTTTCGCTAGATCTTTCGCTTCCCGAGGGGTGCTAGAGCGTTTCCGCTTTTCCTTGAATCGCGAAAACGCTCTAGCCTTTTGTTTTGACGCAATTCCGGACGCAAAACCGTTGCACACTTTTGCTGGAATTGCTCTAGCAAGCGACGCTTTCTGGCACTCTCTCGGCGAAGTCGAGATCGCGCCGCTCGGGCGTAATGCCTGCGATGGTTTTCCAATCGGGGAGATTGGCGAGCGTCGGGTCGATGTAGGTCTGGTGCCAGAGCTGCGTCGCGAGCACCGCCACGAGACCGAGCTCGGCGGAGCTGCGCTGGTATCCCCAGGGCGACAGATCCTTATATTTTCCACGCCATTCGCGAACGGCCGCCGGATCAAAATATCCGGCCTTCTTGATCGAGGCATCGCTCAGCAGCTCGTCGACGTAGGGTAGACGCTGCTGGAGGAAGAACCCGTCGAGCGGCGCGCGGAACATTCCCTTCGGCCGCCATGCAATCGATTCCGGCAGCCATTTCTCGGCAACGCGGCGGAGCAGGTACTTCTCGGTGAGGCCCTTCAGCTTCCACTTCGGATCGATGCCGGCGAGGAAATCGAATACGTTGTTGTCGAGGAACGGGTAGCGCATCTCGACCGACTGGCTCATGGCGATGCGATCGCCTTTGAGGCTCAAGAGCTGTCCCGGCAGATGGATTTTTCCTGCCCAGTAAACGGCGCGATTGACGGGATGCCAGGTTTTCGCACGCGAGACGTCGGGCTCGATGGCGGCGTAGGGATCGTGAGAACCCAAGTTCGCGAGCATGTTGCTGCTGTAGAAGCGGAAGCGCGACGGGCCCAAGAGATCGTAGAATCTCTGGAACGGATGCATGCCGCCAGCGGACTTCGCGGAGCGTTCGAGATAGGCGATGGCCTCATCGCTGCAGCCGAGCCAACGGTAGAACGACTTCTGCACGATCGGCGGCAACAGGCCGGCTGAGACCTTGCCCGACCATTCATTGAGGCGATCGAACTTGTACCAGGGGTAACCGGCGAGCCATTCGTCCGAGCCTTCGCCCGTCAGCGCAACCTTGAAACCCGTTTCGTGCACTTTGCCGGCGAGCATCATCAGCGCGGTGCAGGAGGTGTCGGTCACGGGGGCTTCCGTGGCGACGAGCAGTTTCTGGTAGTTGGCGACGATGTCGTCCGATCCGCACGGCACGATGTAGGGATCGGCCGAGAGGTGCTTCGAGATGATCGCGGCTTGCTCGGTTTCGTCGAGCTTCGGATCGCGGATCTTGACGGTGAACGTCGCGGGCGCCTTGCCGAGAATATCCTTCGCCATCGCGACGACGGTGCTCGAGTCGACGCCGCCCGAGAGATACGAAGCAACGGGAACGTCAGCGCGCAGGCGCCGCTTCACGGCGTCGTAGAGAACGCGTTCGAAATCGTTGACGAGCTGCTTCTCGTTCTGTCCGCGTGCTTCCTTGCCGTGAGGTGGGAAGTCCATTTCCCAGTAGGCGCGCTCGTCGATCGTCGCGTCTTCGCCGATGCGCCCGCGCGAGATCGTCAAGAACTTGCCCGGCGGCAGAATGTTGATGCCTTCGAAGCAGCTGAAGGGGCCCGGTACGGCCAAGAAATTGAATACAGCGTCGATGCCGCGCCGGTCGGGTTTCGGCTCGACCATGCCGGTCGCGAGGATCGTCTTGATCTCGGAGCCGAAGATCAGCCAGTCGGTTCCGAAGCGCGTCGTGCGCGTCCAGAAGAGCGGGCAGATACCGAAGCGGTCGCGCGCGAGGATGAACTTCTGCTTCCGCTCGTCGAAGAGGGCGATGGCAAATTGGCCGTTGAGCTTCGCAAACATATCTTCTGCGTGCTCCTCCCACATGTGCGGGAGAATTTCCGTGTCGCAGTGCGTCGTCAAAACGTGGCCGCGGCTTTTCAGATCGCGGCGCCAGTCGTCATGATCATAGATTTCGCCGTTGAAGACCGCAGTGATCTGCTTGTCTTCGTTGAAGACTGGCTGCTGCCCGTCGGCCAGTCCGACGATGCTCAGGCGGCGCGATGCAAAGCCGACACCGGGGCGCTGGAAATATCCATCCTCGTCGGGACCGCGATGCAGCATCGCGTCCGCCGAGCGTTTCAAGACAGAGAGCGGAACTGAGCGCCTGCCTTTAAGATCGATTATTCCAAAAATACCGCACATGAAGATTGTCCAACGGTTCTCGCAGCGCCGGGGGGCCCATAACGAGTGCTGAAAAATTGCGACGCCGTCTCGCTTCGCCGAATGCTGAGACTCGCTCGCTGCTGTACTTACCAACCGTATTGGATTGGTATGCCCAAACCTATATGGCCACTAGGGTTCGCAATGGTGGTTACCGTTCGCGACAAATACGCGCGTCGCGTGTCATTTTTCAAAATTTCCCGGCGTTTCCAAATGAGGCTTCGGGTCGCTGCAGTGCACTAGATGGGGAAGAAATTGCGCCTGAAAGCACTTACGCTCTGACTTTGCGGATGGGCTCGCGGGGTTTGATGCCCGCGAGCTTTGGCTCCTCGCAGATCGATCACGGATTGGTCTTGGCGGGCTCGGTCGCCTTTTCGGCGGCCGCTTTCGCATCGGCAGCGGCTTTATCGGCTGCGGCCTTGGCGTCTTCCGCGGCTTTATCAGCCGCCGCTTTGGTGTCGGCTGCGGCTTTGTCAGCAGCAGCCTTCACGTCGGCAGCTGCCTTGTCCGCTTCGGCCTTTTCCTTGGAATTGTCGCAGGCGGTAAGTCCGAGAGCGCAAATCACACTCAAGGCAACGAGAACTTTCTTCATTTCAATTCTCCCTTTCATGCGTCTTCTTTTTTATAGCAAGCATCCGTGTGCTGCGAATTCATTGGGGCGCAACCGGAGGGAGAAATCAAGGCAATAGGAAAGGTCGTGAATCCGGTGTTAAGGGAAAACGTCCGGTGTGATGAGAATTGAATGCCGGCGTTCAGCTGCCGTTCATCTACTCGTTACGGCGGCGCGTCATGAACGCAAGACGTTCCAGCAGGTGCGTATCCTGCTCGTTTTTGATCAGTGCGCCGGCGAGCGGCGGCACGAGCTTTCTCGGATCGGTTTCGCGCAGGAGCGCCGGGTCGATGTCCTCGTGAAGAAGAAGCTTCAGCCAATCGAGAAGCTCCGACGTGGAGGGCTTTTTCTTGAGCCCCGGCACGTCGCGCAGTTCGTAAAACACGCGCAAGGCGTCGTTGACGAGACGGTTCTTCAGGCCCGGGAAATGCACATCGACGATCTGGCGCATCGTCTCGGCGTCGGGGAACTTAATGAAATGAAAGAAGCATCGCCGGAGAAAGGCATCGGGCAGCTCTTTCTCGTTGTTCGATGTGATGAGTACGACGGGACGCGTCTTGGCCTTTATCGTTTGGCCGGTTTCGTAGACGAAGAATTCCATCCGATCGAGTTCTTGCAATAGATCGTTCGGGAATTCGATATCCGCCTTGTCGATTTCATCGATCAGCAGCACGCTGCGTTGTGGCGCTTCGAATGCGTCCCACAGTTTTCCGCGCTTGATGTAGTTGGCGATATTCTTGACGCGCTCTTCGCCGAGCTGGCCATCGCGCAGGCGCGAGACGGCATCGTATTCGTATAGGCCCTGCTGCGCCTTCGTCGTCGACTTGATGTGCCATTCGATCAGCGGCGCATCGAGTGCTTTGGCGACCTCGGTCGCGAGAACCGATTTGCCCGTGCCGGGCTCGCCCTTGATGAGGAGCGGACGCTCCAGCCTGATCGCGGCGTTGACCGCGATCTTGAGGTCGGGCGTGGCGACGTAAGAGGAGGTACCTTCGAAGCTCATGGCGGGTGTGTAGGAGGCCTCTCGAGCGTGGAGCAAGGTGACTGAAGCGCGCCCCTGCCCAAGGATCTGGATAAGTTGAAGGCTGAGGAATGTGACGCCCAACTATAAGCTTATGAAATCGTTGAAGTAAATGACGATGCATCAAATTTAGTATGGCTTCGTAGCGAGCTTGACTCGGAGGGCCTCACCCATAGATAAGGTTCGGCCGAACGAGGCCGACTCGCGGATCGACTTTTTTCGGCGGAGGACGATCGGCTCTGGCGAACGCAGCCTCTGGAGAGGCGGACGATGAGCAAGGCAACCGGAACGAAGTCGGGGAAGCCTAAAGCGGCCGCAAAGAAGGCTGCCACCAAAGCTGTTGGTCCGGGAAAGAATGACAAAGTTCTAACGAGCGCGGCAAAGGCTGCTCAGTCTAAAAAGCCCGCGCCGTCAAATACCAAGGCGGCGAAGACCGTCGCAAATGCGGCTCAGAAAAAGGCTCCGACGGGGAACACGGCTTCGGCCGTTAGCAAGCCGGCGCCGCAGAAGCCGATCCAGGCAGCTGCGCCAGCAAAAACAATGGCTGCCGCAAAGCCGGCGGCGCCGAAGAAGTCAGAGGGTACAAACAGCAAGATGGCTGCACGCGTAAAGATTGCAGATATCGTTCTTCCGCCTGGCTACAAGCCTTCGGAGAATGAGCCGTTCATGAATGACATGCACAAGGCTTATTTCCGCAAGCGCCTTCTCGACTGGAAGGATGAGATCCTTCGGCAAACGCGGGAAACGCTGGCGATCCTGCATGAGGATTCCACTCAGCATGCGGATCTCGCCGACCGGGCGACGTCGGAGACGGATCGCGCCACGGAACTCAGGACGCGCGATCGTCAGCGCAAGCTCATCGCCAAGATCGAGGCGGCGCTGGGCCGGATCGAGGACGGCTCATACGGCTATTGCGAGGATACCGGCGAGCCGATCGGCCTGAAACGTCTCGACGCGCGTCCGATCGCAACGCTGTCGGTCGAAGCGCAAGAGCGTCACGAGCGGCGCGAGAAGGTCTATCGCGAGGAATAAGCGCCGCGCTTTCCGTCGCTTTTTGAAACGGCTTTTCACGTCCCGTTAAGGGATTCGGCTCACATTCGGGGTTGCCCGTGCAGGCGTCCGGATGAGGTTCAGTCGTGAGCGCTCGTATTTACATCGTGTTGTCCGCTGTTGTTGCGGCTGCAACAGGCGGCGTTTTGCAGGCCATTCCGGCTCGGGCCGAGCCATTGAAGGCGCCTGTTGCCACGCATTTCGCACGCGACACGAGCCACGGCTGGAAAATTCGGGCGGCGAGCCTCGTCACGAACACTGCGAAAGCCGGCGTCAGCCCGGTTGCGAGCGCGACGCGGCAGCTTGATCTCAGCAAGCTTACAATGGCCGATTTCGGCGACGTCGAGCAGTCCCGATAAGCGAATTCAGAATTTAGGGGCGTCCGGGGGATCGGCGGCATCGGAGCCGCGCCCGAAAAACGGCGCGCGGCGAAACGGCGGGGGCGCGGCGGCCACCTCGTTCGAGCCGTCGGCCGTGGGATGGCCAAGCGCACCTTGGCTTTTGATTCCCGTCTCGATCACGACATCCACAGGACCGCCCGTCATGATCAAATGCTCGACATCGTCGCGGCGAATGAGGATGAGCTTGCGGCGGCCATCGACGTTCGTATGATCAACAACTTCCAGGCGGCGTTCGCCTTTCGGCCGGAACAGAATCGCGGACGGCGCTGTTCCCGTTAGATAAGCACGCAGAAAAACGGCGGCTCCTACGCTGATGACCGCCAGGATGCCCAGCATGAACGTCCAGAAAATATAGTTTTCCATATTCGCCTCGCTGAGGATCTGGCTCGCTGTATCGATATCTTTCGAAGATCAACGCTTCGATACCTCCGAGTTGACCGCCTGTTAACTCTCTTAAGCGAAGTCTTATCCAAGCGAAAAGCGCCGCACCGTTGCGGCACAGTTGCAGTTGCGTTCGAGTTCCATACCCATGCCCCAGTCCAACGTCTCGATTTTCGAGAATCAGCTAGATTCTCGGCCCATGAAGGATCGCGAGGCGTTGAGGATCGATGCCGCCCCGATCGATCCGCTGAACTCAGCGGAAGGGTTCGGCGGTTTCCTCCCCCTAATCATAGTCGCCGCTGCGGGTGGCTCAATTCTGTTCGGTCTGCTGGCAAGCGGATCGGGCGAGCCGTTGCTTTTGACGGTCATCGCGCTTTTGGCGATGTTCGGCATCTTCATGCTGTTCGGCATCGCCGCCGGGCATATCCGGCTCGGTGCGCGCGTTTCGGCGGGTGACGTTCTCAAGGCTTCGATGGACGCTCGGGAGGAGCCGCAGATCATCGCCCAGACCGACGGCACGATTCTCTATGCCAACGCGGCCGTCGAACAGGTTCTCGGACACCACGAAGCGGGGCCGTTTTCCGCGCTCGAGGCTTTGCTGACGCACGATGCAGAAGGGACGCAAGCTTTCTTCCAACTGACGCGGGCGGCCGAGCGCGGCGAAGCGCGACGTGAAGACGTTCGGCTCCGTCCCGGCATCGAGAACCGGCCGGCCTGGGTTCGCATAATCGTGCGCCCCTTCTCACCGCCCGAGAATGCAGGAGAGACTGTTGCGCCCCGCCAGCGGCTCGTCTCGTGGCAGATCGTCGATGTATCGCGTGAGAAGAGCGAAGAGGCTCAGCACATCGAGCGGATCGAGGCATCTCTTGCGGCGTTCGACGTCATGCCCGCCGGTTTCATGTGGGTGGCGAGCGATGGCGGAATTCTTCATATCAACGCAGCGTTCGAGCAATGGCTCGGCTACCCGGCGGGAACGCTGCGCGTGCGCAATCTCGGTCTCGCCGAACTCGCGGGGATGGAGGGTTTCCGCCTTCTCAAGCTGATGGCTTCCATTCCGGAACCGGATCAGCGCATCATCGATCTCGACTTGACGCGGCAGGACGGGCGCATCGTGGCGCTGACGCTGCTCGTCGAGCCCATCGGCAATCAGGCCGAGCACGGCTTCACGATCACCGCCATCAACCGGCAGACGACCGGCCTCGTCGATCGCGGGCAGCAGGACGTCCGGGCGTCGCAATTTTTCCAATCGGCGCCGTTCGGCATTGCTGCGCTCGACGCGGAGGGCCGGATCGCAAATTGCAACACCGCCTTCATGCGGATGGTTCTCGATGGCAAGCCCGCACAAGATGTGCTGGCCGCGGAAGCCCTTTGCCGTACAGCGGATGCCGAGGAGCGGCTACGCATCGAAGCGGGACTTAGTGAGGCACTCACCGGCCGCGGCAATATTCAGCCGATCGAGATTACGGCGGGCGATCAGCGGCAATTCACGCGCCGCATCTACATGTCGCCGCTTGCTGCCGTGCAGGGCGGCGCGGCCGCCGCTCTCTATGTGATGGACGCGACCGAGCAGAAAGTGCTCGAAGGGCGCGTGGCGCAGGCGCAGAAGATGGAGGCAGTCGGCAATCTCGCCGGCGGCATCGCGCATGATTTCAACAACGTGCTGACGGCGATCATCGGCTTCTCCGATCTGCTGCTGCAGACGCACCGGCCGAGCGACGCGGCGTATCGGGACATCAAGAACATTCAGTCGGCGGCGAACCGCGCAGCAGGCCTCGTCTCCGGACTTCTCGGCTTCTCGCGCAAGCAGACGCAGCAGATTTCTGTTTTCAATGCCGGCGAGCTGACGTCCGACATGCTGCCGGTGCTCAAGACACAGTGCGGCGAGAAGATCGAGCTCAAGATCCAGGCCGAGCGCGACCTCTGGTATGTGAAGGCCGATAGCGACCAGCTTTATCAGGTCGTCTTGAACCTCGTCCGCAATGCGCGCGACGCGATGCCGAACGGCGGCAAGCTGACGATCAAGACACGCAACGTGCCCGAGCGCGAAAGCCAGAAGATGAGCGGCGTTCCGGGCTTCTCGACGGGCGAGTATGTCCTGATCGAAGTTGCCGACACCGGCACCGGCATGGCACCCGAAGTCATGGAGAAGATCTTCGAGCCGTTCTTTACGACGAAGGGCGTCGGCAAGGGCACGGGTCTCGGACTGGCGTCCGTCTACGGCATCGTCAAGCAGTCTGGCGGGTACATTCTGCCCGAAAGCGAGATCGGCAAGGGCACGACGTTCAAGGTGTTCCTGCCGCGTTACTTCGTCGAAGACGGCGATGACGTCGAAACCGTCCTTCCGCAGACTATCGCGGCTGCCAAGAAGCAGCTGACGGCGACCGATCTCACGGGTACGGGACGCGTGTTGCTGGTCGAGGACGAAGTGGAAGTTCGCCAGTTCGCCGTCCGGGCACTGCGCCGCCAAGGTTATCAAGTGGTCGAAGCGGCCGATGGCGTCGAGGCGCTCGAAGCGATGGCCGCCAACGAAGGTGCGATCGACATCGTCGTCTCGGATGTCGTCATGCCCGAGATGGACGGTCCGGCGCTCTTCAAGGAACTCAGAAAGCGCAATCCGTCGATCAAGGTGATTTTCGTTTCGGGATATCCGAACGAGGCTTTCCGCGAGACGATGGGCTCGGACGACTTCGCGTTCCTGCCGAAGCCCTTCTCGCTGCCGCAGCTTGCGGCGAAGGTGAAGGAAGAGCTGGCGAAGTAGGCTGCAAGCGCGCCCGCAACTGGGCGCTCACGCTTGGTTGGGGGGAGGGCGGTGCGAAGCGACGGGTGAGGGAAGTGTGCACCCGAGCTTGCGATCCGACCCCCACCCCTGACCCCTCCCCGCAAGGGGGAGGGGAATTGTCCGTAAGGGACTGACTGTGTTGTCCGTCCGTTCGAGAATGGCGGGTTCTTCTCCCTCTCCCCGCAAGCGGGGAGAGGGTTGGGGTGAGGGGCCGCACATGCGATCATTGTGTGGCCGCCCCTCACCCTAGCCCTCTCCCCATTTGAGGGATGGGGAGAGGGAACGCGTCGAGGATGACGATCAGATCTCGCCCTTCAGGCCCCGCTCGAAGTACTTGTGGATGATCTTGTCCTGGTTCTCGAGGAGCCAATCGATCGAGGGCTGGTAGTTCATCGCCTTATGGATGGCGAGGCTCGTCGCCTTGCGATGAATGTCGAACAGAATTTTGTGGTCGAGCTTCTCGATCGTGGCGACCGACGGATGGAGCCATACCGAAACGATGATGCCGAGGTCGTCGACCTTGTCTTTCGGCAGGTCGCCGGAGCGCACGGCGTCGAGCACGCCCATGGCGGTCGCGTATTGGACGGTACCCATCAGGATGCTCGTATAGCGCTCGTTATCGACGGTGACCTTGCTGACGCAGATCGTCGGCGGGCGAACCATCACATCGGTGTTCAAGAGCGAGAGCACACGGGTGTGGCCTTTGACCTGATCGCCGAGGAGCGTCGCAAACGCGGTGCCGAACGGACCGTCCATCTCGCCGATCGCGACTTCCGGTTCGGCTGCGGTTCCCGGCGGGCCGCCTGCGACAAGGGCTTCGCCGACGCGAATGCCGAAACGCCCCGAGCGGGGCGCAGACGTGGAACTGCTCATTCGTGTTCACCTTTTCCTGCAGTTATCTTCGAGGCGCCGGTTCTAGACGCGTGCCGTCAGATAACCCAGGGCGCGGGTAGACGCGCCATAAGTTGCGGTTATGGCGCGTTCCGGGAGGTGCGGCGTTTCGGGCCTCTCGCTTAGTCGCAAGGCGTGTCGACGAGGCCGTCGGCGGCGGCGGAATATTTGCGGCAGGTCTTCGCCGAGACGGGGGTGACATCGCCGGAGGTCGCGACTTCCGCGGTCTTGGTGGTGGCTTTCGTCGAAGAGGTGTCGTCCGCGGCTGTCGTCGATTCCGGCAGGCGATCGGTCTTCTTCGCTACGGTCGTCGTTTCCGCAGATGCCGTCTGCTGGGCTGCTTCGATCTTGGCGGCTTTCTGGCTCTGAAGGGCCAGCTGGCGGGCACGCTCGCGCTTGGCGGCCGCTATCGCTGCCGCACGCTCTCTCGCAGCGATCATCTGGCGGCGGGCGCGTTCGCGCTCATAGGCTTCTTCGCGGCGGCGTTCTTCGGCGGCATGGGCGAGCATGCTGGCGGCTGCCATACCGCCGAGGAAGAAGCCGAGGCGGCGGCCTGGGCCCGCCTGGGCGGCCGACGCGAACGAGCTGGTGACGATGGCAACTGAGATCAGCGCGGCGAGCAACTTGGACACGGGAGCCTCCTTGGCTTGAACATGCACAGGAGATTGCACCCGGGCGACAAGTGGCGCTGTTTCGCCGGTTACATGTGTGGGGCTATGAAGATTCTCGGAGGCGCACATCGCGCCGAATGAGAACAAAACGAGATTGACAGATTCGGAACAAATCAAGTACACACATCCTTAATTGATGGCGCTGGGTGCTTGCCATAGGGATTGAGGGTGACACGATGGAACGGCCGGACTGGACTGTGCTCGAAGGGGGCAAAATGGATAAGAAGCAGGCGCTAGAGCAGGCACTCGCGCAGATCGACAAGACCTTTGGCAAAGGGTCGATCATGCGCCTCGGCGCCAACGACAAGCTCGATATCGAGGCGATCTCGACGGGATCGCTCGGGCTCGATATTGCGCTCGGCATCGGCGGGTTGCCGAAGGGACGCATCATCGAGGTCTATGGGCCTGAATCGTCGGGCAAGACGACGCTCGCTCTGCAGGTTGTTGCGGAAGCTCAGAAGAAGGGCGGTATCTGCGCGTTCGTCGACGCGGAGCACGCGATCGATCCGAGCTATGCCAAGAAACTTGGGGTGAAGGTCGAGGAGCTTTTGATCTCGCAGCCGGACACGGGTGAGCAGGCGTTGGAAATCGCCGATACGCTCGTGCGTTCGGGCGCGGTCGACGTGCTCGTGGTCGATTCGGTTGCGGCGCTGACGCCGAAGGCCGAGCTCGAAGGCGAGATGGGCGACAGCCTGCCGGGCCTGCAGGCGCGACTGATGAGCCAGGCGCTCCGCAAGCTGACGGGCTCGATCTCCAAGTCGAACACGATGGTGATCTTCATCAACCAGATCCGCATGAAGATCGGCGTGATGTTCGGCAATCCGGAGACGACGACGGGCGGTAACGCGCTGAAGTTCTACGCCTCTGTCCGTCTCGACATCCGCCGCATCGGGCAGATCAAGGAGCGCGAGGAAACCGTCGGCAACCAGACGCGCGTCAAGGTCGTCAAGAACAAGGTGGCACCGCCGTTCAAACAGGTCGAATTCGACATCATGTACGGCGAAGGCATCTCGAAGGTCGGCGAGCTGATCGATCTCGGCGTCAAGGCGGGTCTCGTCGAGAAGTCGGGCGCGTGGCTTTCCTATAACGGCGACCGGATTGGTCAGGGCCGCGAGAACGCCAAGACGTACCTCAAGGACAACCCGAAGGTCGCAGCCGAGCTGGAGCGGGCCATTCGCGCCAATGCCGGGCTGATCGTCGAGAAGATGCTCGCCGATCCGGCAGCCGGCGAGGACGACGGCGAGGAGCCGGACGAGGACGGCGTTCTGCCGGACGAGGATGCAAGCAAGAAGGTCGCCAAGGCAAAGCGTTAAGGCCGCGTCTTTCGTCCGCAATCGCCTTTTCTGGACACGTTCCAAGGCCGCCGCTACAACGGCGGCCTTAACCCGTTCCGGGCCGCGTTCCCGGAGCAATTCACTTTCAATATCAGGCTCGAAAGCACCACATGGCCGGCGTCAGCGAAATCCGCGCTTCGTTTCTCGATTTCTTTGGAAAGAACGGGCACGAAATCGTGCCGTCATCGCCGCTCGTGCCGCGCAATGATCCGACCCTGATGTTCACGAACGCGGGTATGGTCCAGTTCAAGAACGTCTTCACGGGCCAGGAGACGCGGGCAATCCCGCGCGCGACCACCTCGCAGAAGTGTGTGCGGGCTGGCGGCAAGCACAACGATCTCGACAACGTCGGCTATACGGCGCGGCATCACACGTTCTTCGAGATGCTCGGCAACTTCTCGTTCGGCGACTACTTCAAGGAACGCGCGATCGAGCTTGCGTGGAATTTGCTGACGAAGGACTTTGGCCTCGACAAGAAGCGGCTACTCGTCACGATCTATCATACCGATGACGAAGCCTACGCGATCTGGAAGAAGATCTCGGGCTTTCCGGACAGCAAGATCATCCGCATTCCAACGAATGACAACTTCTGGCAGATGGGCGACACGGGGCCCTGCGGGCCGTGCTCGGAAATCTTCTTCGATCATGGCGACAAGATTCCCGGAGGCCCTCCGGGTTCGGCCGATGCCGACGGCGACCGCTTCATCGAGATCTGGAATCTCGTGTTCATGCAGTTTGAACAGATCGCGCCGGGAAACCGCGTCGATCTTCCGCGTCCGTCGATCGACACCGGCATGGGGCTCGAGCGTGTCGCAGCTGTGCTGCAGGGCAAGCACGACAACTACGACATCGATCTCTTTCAGAATCTGATCCAGGCGATCCGCCAGGAAGCCGGGAAAGCCGGCGCAAAGGAAGGCGGTGACGCCACCCCTGAATTCCTTCACGTTGCGCGCCGTGTCATCGCCGACCATCTCCGCTCGACGAGCTTCCTGATCGCCGACGGTGTGCTGCCGTCGAATGAAGGCCGCGGCTACGTGCTCCGGCGCATTATGCGCCGCGCCATGCGTTACGCGGCTCAGATCGGTTGCACCGAACCGCTGATGTATCATCTCGTACCGGCGCTCGTGCGCGAGATGGGCGATGCCTATCCGGAACTCGTCCGCGCGCAGCCGCTCATTGCCGAGACGCTGAAGCTCGAAGAGACGAAGTTCCGGCGCACGCTCGACAACGGCCTGAAGCTGCTCGGCGAAAGCTCGGGCAAGCTGACGAAGGGCGCGGTCTTTCCGGGCGACGTCGCGTTCAAGCTCTACGATACCTACGGCTTCCCGCTCGACCTCACCGAAGATGCGCTCCGGCCGCGCGGCATCACCGTCGATACGGCGGCGTTCGACGATGCGATGAAGAAGCAGAAGGATGCGGCGCGGGCGGCCTGGAAGGGATCGGGCGAAGCGGCGACCGAAGGCCTCTGGTTCGAGATCAAGGACAAGACCGGCGCATCGGAATTCCTCGGCTACGATACCGAGACGGCCGAGGCCATCGTCACGGCGCTCGTTGCGGGCAGCAAGGAGGCGAAGGAACTGAAGGCGGGCGATGAGGGCGCGCTCGTCGTCAGCCAGACGCCGTTCTATGGCGAAAGCGGCGGTCAGCTCGGCGATCAGGGCCTCATCAAGGGGCCGAAGGGCGCGCTGTTTCGCGTGAGCGATACGCAGAAGAAGCTCGGCGATCTCTTTGTGCACTTCGGCAAGGTCGAGACGGGCAGCTTCAAGGCGGGCGACGCGGTGGAGCTCGAAGTCGATCATGCGCGCCGGTCGGCGACGCGCGCGAACCACTCGGCGACCCATCTTCTGCATGAGGCGCTTCGGCAGGTGCTCGGCACGCACGTCGCCCAGAAGGGGTCTCTCGTTTCGCCGGACCGTTTGCGCTTCGACTTCTCGCACACGAAGCCGATGTCGCTCGAAGAGCTGAAGGCCGTCGAGGATATGGCGAATGCGGTGCTGCTCGAGAACACGCCCGTCGTCACGCGGCTGATGGCCATCGACGATGCGCGCGCGACGGGTGCGATGGCGCTCTTTGGTGAAAAGTACGGCGAAGAAGTTCGCGTCGTGTCGATGGGATCGACGCGGCCCGGCGCCAACAAGGCGTGGTCGGTCGAGCTTTGCGGCGGCACGCACGTATCGCGCACGGGCGACATTGGCCTCATTCGCGTTGTCGGTGAGAGCGGAAGCGCGGCCGGTGTCCGCCGTATCGAGGCGCTGACGGGTGAAGGCGCGCGCGCCTATCTCGAAGAGCAGGATAGTCGCGTAAAGGAGGCGGCAAGCCTGCTCAAGACGCGGCCGGAAGATCTGATCGAGCGGTTGAAGACACTCGTCGATGAGCGGAAGTCTCTCGAGAAGCAGCTTGCGGACGCGAAGCGGCAGATTGCGCTCGGCGGCGGTGCAGGTTCAGGCGCCAGCGCCAACGGCGAAGCCATTCGCAGCATCGGCAACGTGAAGCTGCTGGCGCGGATGGTTCAGGGCCTCAATCCTAAAGATCTGCGCGGCCTCATTGATGACGGGAAGAAGCAGGTCGGCTCGGGCATCGTCGCTGTTGTCGGCGTCACCGAGGACGGCAAGGCGGGCCTCGCCGTCGGCGTTACCGACGATCTCGTCAAAACGTGGAGCGCGGTCGATCTCGTCAAGGCGGGTGCGGAAGCTCTCGGCGGCAAGGGTGGCGGCGGGCGTCCGGACATGGCGCAGGCCGGTGGTCCGGACGGCGCGAAGGCTGGCGACGCGTTGAAGGCCATCGAAGCCCGTCTCGCGGGCTAAGCTCCGACCGCGCTAGGCCGCGTTGCAGTGGGGCAAGGATGAGCGATTTTTCCTCCGACGGATGGAATGAATCGGCAGCAAGCTGGATAGCGTCGCTCGGAGATGGCGGCGACTTCAGCCGTCAGTTCGTTCTCGATGCGCCAATGCTCGCCCGTGTCAAAGACCGCGGCTTCAAAACGGCGTTGGATGTCGGCTGCGGCGAAGGCCGTTTCTGCCGAATGTTGCGGAATGCGGGCATCAAGCCACTCGGAATCGATCCGACGGCCGCGCTGGTCGCGCGCGAATCGGAACTCGATCCCGCCGGCGCCTACCGCGTCTGCCGTGCCGAAGAGTTGGACGAGCCGCCGGCTTCGTTCGATCTCGTCGTCTGCTACCTGACGCTGATCGACATCACCGATATCTCGCGCGCGGCATCGCGCTTCATCGAGGCCTTGCGGCCCGGCGGAACGGTTCTCATCGCCAATCTCACGAGTTTCAGCACGGCAGCCGTCGACGGCTGGACGACGGATGCCGACGGCAGGCGTCGGTTCTGCATCGACAACTATCTCGAAGAGCGAGCGGAGTGGGTCGCCTGGCGCGGAATCGAAATTCGCAATTGGCATCGGCCGCTCAGTACGTACATGTCGCTCTTCCTTGAACACGGCATGATCTTGCGCCATTTCGCAGAGCCGTCTCCAAGCGGCGGCGATCCGGACACGGTCGAGCGCTACCGCCGCGTTCCTTATCTTTACATGATGGAATTGGAAAAGCCGGCGGCCTGAGCGGAGACGCGAGGTGCCGGAATGGCGTTTTTCCGGTCAATGATGTTGCGCTGCGAAAGGCGTCTACCTTTCCTGTAATTCACTGATGACCATCGGGAATATTCGGTATATACGCCCCGCATTCTTCCTGCCGAGGAGCACTTTCTCATGGTCCGCACGCGTTCTTTCAGACTGCTCGCTCCGATCACTGGCCTTGCTTTGGCGTTCGCGCTTCCGGCGCTGGCAGACGATGCCATCGTCAAGCTGCCGGCGACGCCGATGCCTGCAGCGGGACCGACGACGGCAGCGGCTGCGGAATTTTGCGGCGATCCGACCGGCAAGGCCGAAGACCTGATCGCGCATTATTCTACAAAACCAGGCTTGCAGCAGGTTTATACGAGCGAGCTCTATAACGCATTTAGCGACGATCCGAAGAATGCGACCGTGATGTACACATTCACGACGAAGCATAATCCGGCTTATCCCGCCGCTGTCTGCCGAAAAGTGGTTCACGATGGTGACGCCCTCACGGTCCAGATGAAGGTTGTTTGCGATGGCAAGGCGGAGGCGTGCGCCAAGCTGCAGAACGACTTCAACGTGATGACGGCGCGGATGCAGGCCGAGGTCGATCAGCAGATCGCTGCGGGCAAGAAATAATTGGGGTCATCCTCGGCCGAGCGTGGCGATGCAGCGGCGAAGGCCGGGGATCCAGCATCAGAGTCGTAGACGCAATGTTGGGTCTTCGGCGCTTGTTTATGGCGGGGTTCCGAACGGCCTCGCGGTGCTCGCCAGTTCGAGGATGGCGTAAGATGCGCTAGCGCTGCACTTTCGGCCAATCGACAATGGCAAAGTCGGTGATGAGCGCAACGACGTGGCCATCCTTGCCATAGCCGAAATACGAGGCATAGAATCCGTCGCCCCAGCCACTGGCGAACATCGCGATGTTTAGGTCTCCAGCCGGCATCATCAGAAAGAAATTCGGCTCGTAGTTCGCGGCCTTACCGTTCGCTTCGCCTCTCTCCTGCCATTCCTGCCATGCGTTTTCGTTGTCTTTGAGCGTCGCGCCGAGGGCTGTGGCTGCGAGCGGGTCGTAGAACGAGCCAGTTCCTGCATCAACGGGATAGCCGAAGATCTCGCCCGTTTTCAGCGTGGCCACGTCCTGGCCTTGAGTGACGGCCATTTTCCACGTGACTGCGGGAGACGTCGAGAAATCGACGCGGGCGAAGGCTATGCGTCCCTCGCTCATTCCGCCTACGGCGATCGCGAGGCGCACCGAAAAATCGCCGTTAGGCACCGGTTCGGTGAATGGCGGAGGCGTGTCGCGAGGGTTGAGCCAGACAAAGGGATCGCATGCGCCGATCCTGCCGCTCGTAATTTTGAGCTTTCCGAGATCAAGCGTACGGAATGATGTCGAGACGACATTCGGCGGTTTGCCGTCAGCGGCTTCGTCGACCTTGAGATTGTAGCCGGCCTCGAAAGCATGCGTGAATGCTTCAGCATATTCCGGAGCGTCGCCGGGCGCGGCGCTCGCGGAATTCTGGCCAGCAATAAGGGCAAGAAACGACGAAAAAAGCGAGCGGATGCCTGCCACGTTTCGGCCCCTCACAACGACCCCGTGCGGCCTATATCAGGCCGACATGGCAGTCTTAAGATTGGCGCAGACCTTGTCGAGGAAGCCCGTCGTCGAGAACCACTTCCGGTCAGGAGCGACGAGGAGCGCGAGGACCTTCGTCGGGTAGCCCGGCTCCACGGTCCGGATGCAGACGTGTTCGAGCGTTTTGCAGAATCCAGACGCCCGGATGACAGTTGAAAAACGCGGCGCACTTTCATGCGCCGCGTTTTCATTCGTTATCGGAAACTTCCTCAATTCCAAGTGTGGAGGAGGATCTGCAAATCGCCGCCGTTGCGTTTGACGATATTCACCCAGTTGCCGCCGTACTGCTTCGTTGATCCGTTTTCGCCCGGCCCGTTCAACTGCCACTTGCCGCTGGCTATCAGCGTGTCTCCATTTTCGATGACGCCATCGACGACGATCTTGTGATCGGCGAAGCCGTTGGTTTGAAGATCCTTAAAGAACTTGCCAATGGCTTCAGGACCTTTGACAGGTGCGCCGCCAGCGGGAATGACCAAGGCTTCCGGAGCGTAAAAGCCGCCGAGGCTCACCGTGTCTCCTTGGTTGAATGTCTCGTCCCATTTGGCAGCCTTATTCACGACTTCACTTGTCATCGATTTCTCCTTGTCTTCACGGTAAACTCAAACAATTCCTTCAACCGGCAGTTCCGTACACTCGCAGGATGACAGGCGTTTCCGATCCCGCTTCTCAGTGGATCTCCACGAATTGCCGCCGGTGAGGTGGTGGATGCAAAAGGGATAACCCGCGCTACACCTATTTCAGCCGGGCGAGCCAGATGGTGTGGCCGCCGACGTGCGGATCCTCGAAGACCTGGGACACGACTTCAAATCCGTTGTCGTCGAGCAAGCTGCGGTATTCCTCTGGGGCGAGGCTCGCGTGAAAGAGCGGCTCGCCTTCGAACGTGCCCATGGCCTCGCCGTCCGAAGTTCCGCTCGTGAACATCAGAGCCGCCTTCGCGTTGGCGTGCTCGTGAAAGAGCGGGAACATCTGGCGCTGCTCGTCCCGGCGCAGATGAAAGAAGCTATCCCAGGCAAGAATGCCGTCGAAGGTCTGTCCGAGGGACAAGGTGCGCATGTCGGCGACGTTCCACGCGGCGCTGGGAAAGCGGTTCTTGCACATGGCGATCATGGCCGCCGAGCTATCGACGCCCGTCAGCCGGTAGCCGGCTTCAATGAAGATGCGTGCGATGGGTTCGCCGGACCCGCATCCGATGTCGAGCACCGATCCGGCAGGCGGCAACACCGCACGAAACCGTTCGAGCCATGGCAGCTCGAACAGGTTTCGGGATCGTAGCCTATCCCATGTGGACGCGTGGCGATCGTAAAGTCCGACGATGCGATCTGCATCGGTACTCATGGCGCCGCGGCTCCTGCACGGATCGTCAATGAAACGCGATCCCTAAGCCGCCTTGCTCATGGCGGCTTTGAGGTTGGCGTCGACCTTGTCGAGGAAGCCCGTCGTCGAGAGCCACTTCTGGTCGGGGCCGACGAGGAGCGCGAGGTCCTTCGTCATGTAGCCCGACTCGACGGTCTGGATGCAGACGCGTTCGAGCGTTTTGCAGAAGTCTAGAAGCTTCTCGTTGCCGTCGAGCTTGGCGCGGTGTGCGAGGCCGCGCGTCCAGGCGAAGATCGAGGCGATGGAGTTGGTCGACGTTTCCTTGCCCTTCTGGTGCTCGCGATAGTGGCGCGTGACGGTGCCGTGCGCGGCTTCCGCCTCGACCGTCTTGCCGTCCGGCGTCATCAGCACGCTGGTCATCAGGCCGAGCGAGCCGAAGCCTTGCGCGACCGTGTCGGATTGAACGTCGCCGTCATAGTTCTTGCAGGCCCAGACGTAGCCGCCCGACCACTTCAACGCGCTCGCGACCATGTCGTCGATCAAGCGATGCTCGTAGGTGAGTTTGCGCTTCGTGAATTCGGCCTTGAACTCGGCGTCGTAGATCTCCTGGAAGATATCCTTGAAGCGGCCGTCGTAGGCCTTGAGGATCGTGTTCTTCGTCGAGAGATAAACGGGATAGTTGCGCGCCAGGCCGTAGTTGAGAGAGGCGCGTGCGAAGTCGCGGATCGATTCATCGAGATTGTACATCGCCAGCGCGACGCCTGCGTCCGGCGCCTTGAAGACTTCCTTCTCGATGACGGTGCCGTCCTCGCCGACGAACTTGATCGTCAGCACGCCCTTGCCGGGGAACTTGAAGTCCGTCGCCTTATACTGGTCGCCGTAGGCGTGGCGGCCGACGATGATCGGCTGGGTCCAGCCGGGAACGAGGCGCGGCACGTTCGTGCAGATGATCGGCTCGCGGAAGATCACGCCGCCGAGGATGTTGCGGATCGTGCCGTTCGGGCTCTTCCACATGTCCTTCAGGCTGAATTCTTTGACGCGCGCTTCGTCGGGCGTGATCGTCGCGCACTTGACGCCGACGCCGTGCTTCTTGATGGCGTTGCCGGCGTCGATCGTGATCTGATCGCCGGTCTTGTCGCGGCTCTCGACGCTGAGGTCGTAGTATTCGAGATTAACGTCGACGTAGGGGTGGATGAGCTTGTCCTTGATCAGCTTCCAGATAATGCGGGTCATCTCGTCGCCGTCGAGTTCGACGACGGTGCCTTCAACCTTGATTTTCTGCATGGGATGTCTCGCGGGAAGATAAGGACGGTGGATGAGGTTTGGGATGCCGGCGCGCCAAGCCTAACGGCTCATTACGCACATGCGAAGAGAGCTTTTTGACGTAGTGCGTCAGATTGGGAAGCGATTCAAGTCCCACCGGCTTGAATTGCGGCCGACATGGGCGCCCGCCCGAGGTTTTTTTCGCCTGCTTGAAGTACGTCGCCGTTTGTCGTCTCGATCCAGACATGTCTCAGGATCAGGGCCATGACCATGAAGCTTCCGAACACGCCAAGCGGCACCGGCGGCAATTTGGAGAAAAAGAGGATGAAGAGGTTCGCGAGCAAGAGGCCATAGGCATCGATGCGCGTCATGCCGTACCGTGAGATATGGCGGAGGAGAAAGGCCTGCGAGACCGTCAGCATCACGAGGTCGTAGACGAAGAGATACGGGCTCGCGAGCGTTATAGCGGCCGCCAACGCGGCGGCCTTCAGGTCGAAGCTGACGGTCCGACGGCTCCAGAGCCAGCCTATGACGACGACGAGGGCGGCTGATACGGCGGCTTGCAGCCAAAGCGCGTGGTCGACCGAAAGCCCGAGACCGCGGGCAAGTCCGAACGGCGTTTGTATCTTCTCTGTATCGGGGGACGTTTGGATGAGGGACGCGACGTGCCGAATCTGGTTCGGCAATGCGAGCCATGACGCGACGCCGAATGCGGCTATCGAGACGATCACCATGGCGGCGACAGTCATGGCCGCGGCCGCGAAAGAACGGTAATAGCCGCCGGCAATGAGCGCGATCGGAATGAGCAAGCCAAGATGCGGCTTGAACGACAGGAGCCCGATCACGATGCCGGCCAGGATCGGACGCGTTTCAAGCAGCACAAGCCCAAATCCCAAAAGGCCGGACGTCAACGCGCCGTTCTGCCCGATATAGAAATTCATCCATGGCGGAGGGGTCGCCAGCATCAGCAGCAGATCGCGACGGGACGTGCAGATTCGAGCCAGCGCAGCGACGAGCAGGGAGAGCGTCGCGCAGATCCACGTGAGCATCGATGCCGCATAGGGAACAAGCGCGAGAGCGGCGGCGGCGAGGAGAAAGGTCGGCGGATAGGACCACGGGAAATCGCCGCCTTTCGGATTATGATCGAGCGCGCGCTGGGCTTCGTTGTGGAGCACGGGGTTATAGGTGGCCATGAGGTCGCCGCTGCCCACCAACTGGCCGGCGGAGTAGATACCAAGATAATCGCCATTGGCGGGGAGGCCTTGGGGCGTCGTGATCCAGCCTTGGGGACTGACGCGCGTGGCGTTCAGGGTGAAGGCCCAAACAGCAATCGCCAGCAGTGCGAATACGGATGGAATGTCGATGCGGCGCGTCACTGGCGGTTCGGAACTCGCGGATGCCTGTAAATTCAGAGACAAAACGCAGCGGTCTTAAGTCTCCAGTAACTTCTTGGGCGCTGGGCCTTGACGTGCCCGGAAGTTTGACAGCCTGTCCTTACCAAAGCATTAGGCAGGGGCGGAGCGACGAGGACTTGGGGCTCGGCTCCTTGCCGTTTTTTTGATTGTAGGCAGGATTGAACGTGGAGACGGACGCTCATCTCATCGGGGCGACGCTGAACATTCGGGTCGGCGCAGGCGGCGAGCCTGTGCTCGGGCCGCGCGATACGCGTGTTTCGGAGATCGTGCACGCGTGCCATTCCGCATCGATCGATCAGGGGCTCGCGGCGCTCAGCATTCCGGGCCTCACGCGCGATACGCTCGAACCGGTGCTGCAATATTGTGCAAGCCTCCAATGCGTTTCCGATGAGGTGACGTGCCCCGCGTGCAAGCGGCGAACGGAAGCCCAAGGCATCGAAACACTCGATCAGTTCATCCTCAGCAAGAAGGAAGTGATCGTCGGCGACGGCCGCGTTCGCCTCAGGGGCGAGGGCACCGAGACGGTGACGACGCCGTGCCTCGAAACGCTCGCCAAGCAGTGGTCGGGTGAGAATTACTGGTTCTGGGCGCGCCGGGTCATTCGGAAGCTCCGCCACGGGCTGCGGCGGGCGCATATGCGCGGCGAGCCGGTGGCAGGAGAGGGCGAGACGCCGTCCATCATTCTGATGGAGCCACAACTCGCGGACAACATCGGCATGGTGGCGCGTGCCTGCGCGAATTTCGGGCTCGACGATCTGCGTCTGGTCAACCCGCGCGACGGCTGGCCGAACGAAAAGGCTCGGATCGCGGCGTCGGGGGCGAACTACATCATCGATGATGCGCAGGCCTACGGCACTCTCGAAGAGAGCATGGCGGATCTCAACTGGGTTGGGGCGACGACGGCGCGGCAGCGGGATCTTCGCAAACCCGTGCTGACGCCCGAGCAGGCGATCGTCGAAATGCGGAAGCGGATCGGCCGGGGCGAGCGCTGCGGCGTGCTGTTCGGGCGCGAGCGCAATGGGCTCGAGACGAACGAGGTTGCGGTCGCGGACGCGTTCATCATGATTCCAGTAAATTCTCGTTTCGCTTCTCTCAACCTGGCGCAGGCGGTGCTGCTAACGGGATACGAATGGATGCGGAGTGATGCCGGGCGAAGTCTCGGCCGGGTTACAACCTACGAGAAGCCTCTCGCCGAAGGTCTCTACATGGGCCGGGACCGCCCGGCGACCAAACAGGAACTCCTTGGACTGTTTGAACATTTAGAACGTGAGCTGGAAGCCAACGGGTTTTTCAATCCCGCTCATCGTAGAGCCGTCGTGTCACAAAACCTGCGGACACTCTTGACGAGACTCAACGCGACAGAGCAGGAAGTACGCACCCTTCGTGGTATAGTTGCCACGCTCTCACAGGGCAAAGGAAAGGCCCGAAAAGGGGGAGAGTAAGTGCCTTCATATGGCCAAGTTTTGGGCCGAGCGATGCCAACTCGAGAGGCTACTGGCATTGTGCAACGTGGCTGCTGCAAGGGCCGCGCCTGGGTTTCCCATTCACTAATAAAGAAAGTCAAAGAGGCTCAACTGGAGATGTGGATGAATACGAGGGCGGGGGTGTTGGGGAGCGTAATGGCGCTGTCGCTTATGGGTACTGCAGTGCCCGCCGGCGCGCAGGAGCTCAGCGAGCACGCGGTGAGATCGTTCATGGAATATGCTTGGTCGCTCACGCCGCAGCAATTCTCCAAGCCGGACGGCTCGGTCATTGTCATCGACAAGAACAAAAAGTCGGAAGTCGAGGTTCCGCTCGACGTGGCGCGCGATGTGATCAAGGCCGGGCGGCTTTCGGCGCATGCCCAGATCTGCGATCTGCGTGACGACCAGGTGCTGAACCACCGCGCCATGATGCGCCGGGAAGAGGCCAAGAAGAAGTGGACCCAGCAAAATCTGGTCTACATCAGTCAGTTGCACCTCACGACCGTGATGCTGCTGACCGGCCGGATCAAGCTCGTCGAAAAGGAAGGCGACAAGGAAGTCGTCGTCGACGAAAAGAAAGAGCCGGCACAGACCTGCTCGGACGAGCAGCGCAAGAAGGTTAAGGAAATGATTGCGGCCTACGTCGCCGCGAGCCCGCCGCCGAATTTCGCGGCAGCCGAGCAGCCTCCGGCAGCCGGCGCTCCGGTCGCAACCGGGTCGACGTCGATCTCGGAAACGACGATCAACAAGAAATAAGCGTCATATAGGCCGTTGACGAGACGGCCTGACGCCGGTATCACCCACACGTCTTCGCGGGTCCTTACGGGCCCGCGTTTGATTTCTGCGCACCCGTGGCGGGACTGTCGAAGGTCCATGCCTGTCGGCCCCTAATAGGGGGATGAGGAGGGGGCGCTCCACAGTCACGGTTCATCCGAGCCGTGCCATAGCTCATGGAGTGCTAGAAGATGACTAAGCGCGTTCGCGCCAAGCATAAGATCGATCGCCGCCTCGGCGAGAACATCTGGGGCCGTCCCAAGAGCCCGCTCAACCGCCGCGAGAGCCGTCCCGGCCAGCACGGCGAGCGCCGCTCGGGCAAGCTTTCCGACTTCGGCCAGCAGCTCAAGGCCAAGCAGAAGCTCAAAGGCTATTACGCATCGATTTCCGAGCGTCAGTTCCGCGCCGCTTACGACGAAGCTTCGCGCCTCAAGGGTTCGACGTCTGAGCATCTGATCGGTCTTCTGGAGCGCCGCCTCGATGCGCTCGTCTACCGCGCCAAGTTCGTGCCGACGGTTTTCGCTGCGCGCCAGTTCGTCAGCCACGGCCACGTGACCGTCAACGGCCGCCGCGTCACGGTTCCGAGCTATCGCCTCAAGGTTGGCGACGTCGTCGAGGTTCGCGAGAAGGCGAAGCAGCTGGCTCTCGTTCTCGAAGCCATCAAGAGCGCCGAGCGCGATCTGCCCGACTACATCAACGTCGATCACAACAAGATGACGGCTTCGCTCACGCGCGTTCCGGCTTTGAGCGACGTGCCCTATCCGGTTCAGATGGAACCGAACCTCGTCGTCGAATTCTACTCGCGCTAATCGCGCGACCAACAGGACTTTCGCTTTCGCCAAAAGGCCGGTGCTTTGTCACCGGCCTTTTTGCTGCGTTGCGCAACCAAAAACCATCAGCGTGATAGCTCCATTCGTCATTTCCATATGAGGAACGGTCATTCGCCTCCCAGTCGAACATGTGGGTAGAGTTGCGTTCATAAAAACGAAGCTCTGTTGGGGGGAAACACATGGCAAGCGTCGGAACGGGAACTCTCGCCGATCCACAGACGACGGGCATAACCGGGGCGGAACGAAAGGTCATTTTCGCGTCTTCGCTCGGCACGGTTTTCGAGTGGTACGACTTCTACCTCTATGGCTCGCTTGCGACCATCATCGCTGCGCAGTTCTTCTCGCTGAAAGATCCGGCTGGCGACTTCATCTACAATGAATCGACGCGCAACATCTTCGCTCTGCTCGCGTTCGCAGCGGGCTTCATCGTCCGGCCGTTCGGCGCCATCATCTTCGGACGAATTGGCGATCTCGTCGGGCGGAAAAACACCTTTCTCGTAACGATCCTGATCATGGGCCTGTCGACCTTCGTCGTCGGCCTGTTGCCGAATGCAACGTCGATCGGCATCGCGGCGCCGATCATTCTGATCGCGCTTCGTCTGCTGCAGGGCCTGGCGCTCGGCGGCGAGTACGGCGGCGCGGCGACCTATGTTGCCGAGCACGCTCCGACGGGACGGCGCGGCTTGTATACGAGCTGGATCCAGACGACGGCGACGCTCGGGCTATTCCTGTCGCTCATCGTGATCCTTACGGTCCGTACCATCGTCGGCGAGGATGCATTCAAGGAATGGGGCTGGCGCATTCCGTTCCTGGTCTCGATTCTTTTGCTCGCGATCTCGGTCTGGATCCGTCTGTCGCTGTCGGAATCGCCGGCGTTCAAGAAGATGAAGGAGGAGGGCAAGGGCTCGAAGGCGCCGCTGACCGAAAGCTTCTTCCACTATCCCAACAACAAGTACGTTCTCTTAGCGCTGCTCGGCCTCGTCGCCGGCCAGGGCGTCGTCTGGTACACGGGCCAATTCTACGCGCTGTTCTTCCTGCAGAGCATCCTCAAGGTCGACGGCTACACCGCGAACCTGCTGATCGCGTGGTCGCTCTTGCTCGGCACGCTTTTCTTCGTGTTCTTCGGGTGGCTGTCGGACAAGATTGGCCGCAAGCCAGTCATCCTCGCCGGCTGCCTGATCGCCGCTCTCACCTACTTCCCGCTCTTCAAGCTCCTTGCCGAGACGGCCAATCCGGCGCTTGCCCATGCGATCGAGACGGTGCAGGTGAAAGTGGTAGCCGATCCAGCCGAATGCGGTTCGCTGTTCAACCCGGTCGGCACACGCAAATATACGACCGCTTGCGACAAGGCTCGCGACTGGCTTTCCAAGGCGTCGGTCAAGTACACGACCGAGGCGGGACCGGCTGGTCAGCCGGCCAAGGTTGTGATTGCGGGCAAAGACATTGCGGCCGCCGATCTTGAGAAGGCGGTCGGCGATCCGAAGGACAAGATCACGGTCGGAAGTCAGGCGATCATCGAAGCGGGCTATCCGAAGGCAGGCGATGCAGGCATCGTGAAGTTGTCCAATCCTTTCGAGATCTTCAACCCGCAAGCCGGCACTGTCATCGGTATCCTGTTCATCTTGGTGCTCTATGTCACGATGGTCTATGGACCTATCGCGGCAGCATTGGTCGAACTCTTCCCGACGAAGATTCGCTACACCTCGATGTCATTGCCTTATCACATCGGCAATGGGTGGTTCGGCGGCCTTCTACCTGCCACCGCCTTCGCGATGGTGGCCGCGACGGGAGACATCTACTACGGCCTCTGGTACCCGATCGTGGTCGCGGCGGCGACGGCCGTAATCGGCTTCCTGTTCATTCCGGAAACGAAAGATCGCGACATCCATACGATTTGATGGCGGGGGTACTTCCGTCATCCTCGAACAGGCGAGCATCGCGAGACTGTTCGGGGATCCAGCGTAAAACGCGCCGAAGGCCCGATGTTGTGTCTTCGACGGCTCTTACGCTGGATCCCCGGCCATCGACGCAGCTTCGCTGCGCTCGGCCGAGGATGACAAGGGGTGCTTGGGTCCTGACGTGCTCGGTATCACCCCGCCACCGTCATGCCGACGGAGGTCGGCACCCAGACAATGGTCCGCAATCGTTGTGTTTATGTTTGGCTGGATCCCGGCCTTCGCCGGGATGACGTTGCCATGGCGATGATCAGCCCACTTCCGTCATCCTCGAATAGGCGAGCATCGCGAGACTGTTCGGGGATCCAGCGTAAAATGCGCCGAAGGCTCGATAGTGTGTCTTCGACGACTCTTACGCTGGATCCCCGGCCTTCGACGCAGCTTCGCTGCGCTCGGCCGAGGATGACGAGGGGGCGGCGGTCAGCGTTTGCCGAAGAGATCGGCGAACGACACCATGACGTGCTCGCGGTAAGCGGGGCGGGCCTTCAGCCGTTCATACCAGGCTTCGACGTTCGGAAGGCTCGGGCGTTCGATGTCGATGCCGTAGTAGCGGAAGAGAAGAGCGCCTGTCGTAATATCGGCAAGGCTCAAGCTTTCGCCGAGCATGTAGTCTTTTCCCTGCAGCCAGCGATCGAGAAGCTCGAAATGCTTTGCGCTTTGCTCGACACCGCGATGGATGATCGTCCAGTCTCTTTCCTCCTCGGGCGTGCGGTAGAAGGCCCAGAACACATCGTTGAGGAATGTGGGCTGCAGGGCCGTCGCTGACCAATCCATCCATCGCTCGTAGTTGGACCGTTGCCAGGCATCATCCGACCAGAAGCGGTCCTTGCCGTAGCGCGCCGCGAGGTCGCGAAGAATGGAATGAGATTCCCATACCGAGTGTCCCTCGTCCTCGATCACGGGAATGCGACCGTGCGGGTTCAAGGCGAGGTATTCAGGCGTATTGAGTTTCCCGAAGTCGCCGCCCGCCGGGATGTGCTCGTGCGGAAGATCCAATTCGCCGACGAGCCACATGACTTTTTGGACGTTCAATGAATTGCGGCGTCCCCAGACTTTCAGCATCGCGTACTTCGCTCACTTGGTCGATCCACCCGTCGCGCGGGCGGCAACGATATAGCGGCATTGCGCAAGGCATGGCTAGGCCGCGCACGCTCGTTCCAACATAGCGAACGAAATGCTCAGACGGGCTTCCACCATTGGCGGCGATGGGGTGCGCGCGCGATGGAGACGCCGGGGCTCGCCGCGATCGCAGGGCCGCCGCCTTCGGGTCTCCGCTTCCGGCGACGCGTGGATGGTGGTTCGGCGTTGGCCCAGCCGTAGGCGAGGATCGTCATCAGGGCGGAAGCTGCGAAGAAATAGACGCCCGGCAGCACACGGGCTTCCGTGTAGCCCGACGAGTTGACGTAAAAGATCATCAACGCCAGCACCATCACGTCCGTCATCGAATAGCGGCCGATCCATTCCATCGTTGCGAACGACTTCCTGCGGAAATCATCCGGCATGTCGTGCGCGGTGATCAGTGTCAGCAAGTAAAAGAGCTTCAGGAATGGGAAGAACACGGACACGGCGAAGACGACCGCGCAGAGGAAATACTCCTCGTTCTCGAAGAGCGCGTACATGATCGTCAGGATCGAATGTTCGTTCGTCCAGACGTAAACCGTCGTGAAGCGGATCGTCGGCAGGATGAGGCCGAGGGCGAAAAAGACTGTTGCGAGAATGATCAGGAAGCTCAGCGCGAAGTTGCGCCATCCGGAAGCGCGGGCCGCTTGCCCGACGTCAGGCTGGGGCAACACGGGGACGAGATCGGGTGCTGCGGCCATGCCGTCGGTTCGTATCCACGCGTAGGACAGGATCATCAGCATGACGGCGGCGGTGAAGAAGTAGACCCCGTTGAGGCTCGAGGCATCGTAGACGCCCTGGCTCTTGATGAAGAAGATCGTCAACGCCAGCACCAGGACGTCGTGCATCGACCATTTGCCGAGCCATTCGAGCGCGCGCAGCCGGCCCTGGTGGCGGACGATTTCGGCCGGCGGCAAGGTCGAGACGAGCAGCAGATAAAGAAGCTTTGTCACCGGTAACAGGATCGAGAAGACGAGCACGATCATGCCGAGGAACGTCTGGCCATCGTGCAGCAGCACGCGGACTGTCGAGAGAAGAGAGTGCTCGGTCGCCCAGAACGTGAAGGTCGTGAGCTTCAGGATCGGCATCGTGATGCCGAGAGCGAGGCAGACGCTGGCGGTCAGGATGGTCAGCGAGAGAAAGAAGCGCCTGCCGCTCAGCCACATGACATGCAATTTCCGGCTCCCTTTCGCGAGCGGGGCAAGCCCGCCGCCATTGTCGCGAGGCAGCACTTCGGTTCGGCAAAATTGAGACAGCAGCCGGTCAAGCCGAAGCGGTGCGGCGCTGGTAAGGAAATAGAGCACAGTCAGGAGGGCTCATGACCGATCCAGCGAAGTTTGCGCCGAACGGCAAGCCGCGGGCGCGAGGCTTAGAATTGCCGATGCCGGGTCGGCCTGGGCCTCTCAATGCCATTACCGACGTCGGCGGGGTGACGGTCGGGTTCACGACGCTGCGTAACGACGGCGGGCCTATCCATACGGGCGTGACCGCGATCCTGCCGCGCGCGCCGCAAGATCTCGCGCACCCCGTCTGGGCGGGCGTGTTCTCGATGAACGGCAACGGCGAGATGACCGGCGCGCACTGGATTCGCGATGCCGGGTGGTTCACGGGGCCGATCACGATCACCAACACGTTTTCGGTCGGACTCGCGCATCACGCCACGCTGAAGTGGATGGCGAAGCGCTTTTCGGCGCTCGGGGAAGATCTGTGGGCGCTGCCGGTCGCGGCCGAAACCTATGACGGCTTTCTGAGCGACATCTCGGGTTTTCACGTGACCGAAGAGCACGTGATGAGAGCAATCGAGGACGCGCGCTCCGGTCCCGTTGCCGAGGGCTGCGTCGGCGGCGGCACGGGCATGATCGCTTACGAGTTCAAGGGCGGCACGGGGACTGCCTCACGCCGCGCTGGGACGCGTCTTGGAGAGCACACGGTCGGTGTGCTGGTGCAGGCCAATCAAGGCATCCGGCCGTGGCTGACCGTTTGCGGGAAGCCGGTGGGCGAAGCACTGCCGGGCAAGCGGGTTTATGAGAACGAGCGCGGGTCGATCATCGTGATCATTGCCACCGACGCGCCGTTGTTGCCGGGGCAGCTCGAACGGCTGGCACGGCGGGCGTCGATCGGCATCGGGCGTGGTGGCACGCCCTCAGGCAATTCTTCCGGCGACATCTTCCTTGCATTCTCGACGGCGAACGATCCCGGTCCGTTGCCGGAGCCGCCGTCGTTGTCATTCACGGCCGTCAGCAACGACGATCTCGACGCGATTTATCTCGCTGTCGTGGAGAGTGTCGAAGAAGCTGTGCTGAATGCGATGCTCGGTGCAGAGACGACGACGGGCAAGCACGGCCGGGTCGTTGAGGCTATCGATGCCGAAAAACTAAAAGCGCTCGTGCTTGGATGAAGCCGCGAGCGCTTTGAGTGTAACGTCGGTCCTAGCGTCCGTCGAACGCGTCAGGCGTGCTGGTGCGAGTGGGGAATGCCCTTTTCGCAGATGAGATTGTGCAGCTCGCCCGCGGAATACATTTCGCGCATGATATCGCAGCCGCCGATGAATTCGCCCTTGACGTAGAGCTGCGGGATCGTCGGCCAGTTCGAGAACGTCTTGATGCCTTCGCGAACGCCCTGATCCTCGAGCACGTTCACGTCCTTGAACGGCACGCCGAGGTGCTCAAGGATCTTCACGGCGGTCGCCGAGAAACCGCACTGCGGGAACTGCTTTGTACCCTTCATGAACAATACGACGTCATTGTCGGCGATCGTCTTGGCGATCTTGTCGTTGACCGGATCGGTGGTCATCCTGATGTTCCCTTCTTGGTGCGGAGGCAGCCCGGACGGCGCACCCGCTTGTCGTCTTCAGATGTGGGCGAGACCGGCCCGTTAGTCAATCGGGCGGCAGCGCGGTCGTAAGTTGCAGGGCATGCAATACGCCGCCCATGTTGCCGCCGAGGGCCTCATAGACCATCTGGTGCTGCTGGACGCGGCTTTTGCCCTTGAAGGCGGCTGAGACGACGTGGGCGGCCCAGTGGTCGTTGTCGCCTGCCAGATCTTTGAGCACGATTTGGGCGTCCGGAAAGCGGGTTTTTATCATCCGTTCGATGTCGGCCGCTGGCATTGGCATTTTACGTGAACTCCGTTCTATCAGATGGGGTCGTTTCGGGTCTCAAACCTTGCCGTTTTCGATCAGTCAGAGCAAGACCCGCGATCAGTCAATCTTATTGAATTGTCACGCGATTGCGATTGGACGTTATCAAGGTGCGTAGCTATCTTTGTGTGTACTGAGGACGTCAAGTTCTCGAAGTCTAATGGAGGACACCATGAAGACCTGGACCAAGCCTGCAGTTCGTGAGCAGGAAGTCGGCCTCGAAGTTACGTCGTATCTTCCGGCTGAAATCGACCTCATCTAAGTCGATACTCACGATTTTGAATTCAAGCACGGCGGCAGGACATCTGCCGCCGTGTTTTTTGTGCGTGATGACGGAAACACCCGCTGCGGGCAGCCGCAGCGGGTGTTTCATTGGCCGAGGTGGGGGGAACGCCTCGGCTGGTGCGAGCTTTACTGCTCGCAATCGATGGTGACCTTCACCCAGGGAAGATCGAGTTTGCACTTGCCGGATTTGGTTCGCGTCAGGACCTTGTCCAACGACACGTCGCCGATCTTGATCTTGCCGAGCTGGCCGGCGATGTCGTTGTCGTTGCCTTTTGCATCGTCGTTGGCGGTGTCGCCGTTCTTTGCAGTGTCACCGGGCGTTTCCGGGGACGGTGCAGGTGCGGGTGCTTTTGCTTCATCCGCCTTCTTCGTGTCTTGGGCAGGCGCCTCCGCTGCGGGTTCCGCACTCGCTTCCTTCGTTGTGGCGGGCGGCACACTGGTGGACTCGGGCTTCACCGCGGCAGGCGTTGCGGGCACTGGTACGACAGCGGCCGTTACGTCATCGGCTTTCTTGGTTGCGGGCGTATCGGCCTTCGCATCCGTCTGACCGCAGAGCTGCAGATCATGCGGCGCGGGCTTCCAGATCATCGTCTTCGACAGAAATTTCATGCCGGCGTAACCGACGACCTTGAGGTTGCCGTTCGCAAGCGGCGTCAGCTCGACATCGTACTTGCGGCCGCGTTCCGGCGAGTAGATCCAGCCGTTATCCCAGCGGCCGCCGCCGACTGCCGCGACATTGCCGATGATTTGCTTGCCGCATCCGTCCGCATCCGATGCCGACTTCACCCAGACGACGTTCCCGCACAGCGTATCGCCGCATGGCTTGATCTCGACGGCGCCGCGGCCCGTGTCGTTCATCCAGATGCCGACTGGATCGGTCGCGGCTGATGCGCTCCCGACGACAGCTGGTGCTACGAAGGCGACGAACGCCGATGCGATGTATTTCACTGCGCGCATGACACTGTCCTTGTGGTGAAAGATCAGGTTTGTTTCAGCTCTGGGTGCTTTGTGCACCAAGCTTCCCGGGAACGATGTTCCGTAGGGGACAGCCCGTTTGGAAGCACGCGCTCCGATTTTTTTACATGGCCGCGCGAAATTTCCGGCAGGGCATGAAACGAACTTCCGAGCCCTACCGTAACGGATCATGTGAGATCGAAAAACACCGGCGCTCGTAGAAGCGTCGTCCGGTCGCACTGCTTGCGCAGGGCCCGCGATTTCGCGTCGAAGTGAGGATAAGCCTCTCAAAACAGGAGATGTTTCAGATGCAGAAGCCATTTCTGGCAGCGATGGTGCTTGCCTTGTCGTCGTCATTCGCACTTGCCGACGATAGCGGCATAACGACAAAGGCGATGAAAGATCATCCGGGCGTTTCGGGCAGCGGCTCGACAGCCACGCCGACTGCGAAGCCGAATTCAGGAAGTCTTTCGGAAAAGCAGATGCAGGATCAGCCGGGCGTCAACGGCGATAAGACCGGCTCTACGGCGATGCCCAACGCGAAGCCGGCGGATGGTTCGCTGTCGGGCGCGGAAATGGAACAGAATCCAGGCGCAACCAAATGATGTGGACTGTTTGAAGAAAGTTTTCTTTGCATACGGATGAAGGAGGGAGGCGAGCGCATCGCTTCCGCTCCTTCTTTTGCGATGTTGGCGGACGATCGACGGCCTCATCAGTTCTCTGTCGTTAATAGCTATCAGACATCGGTAATTTGGCCAGCTCGCGCCAAGTGTTTATGGGATGCTTATATTTTCGCGCGCGTACCTCAGTCGAATTTTTATGCGCGAGTTCTTAGATTTCCGGTGCGCATTCGATGCGCTGCGAGCGGTGAGCGATCATGTCCAGCGAAACGGAAAACTTTCACAATTCTGTAACCGACCTCGAAGCGGAGGCATTGGAGAAAGCGAAAGAACGCAGTGAAAGGCAGACTGCGCTCCTATTCGCGCTGTTGATCGCTGTACTTGCGGGAACCGGGATCGTTTTGTTGGCCACCAGCAATCGGCAGTCGGGGCCAACGGAGCTTCGCGATTGCGCGACGATCGAGTCGGGAACGGCGCGGCTCGACTGTTTTGACGAGCTGTCGCGACGCCGGGCTACGCCTTTCAAGGGGGCGCCGCCGCAAGAGCTTGGCGGCCAGAAATAGCCTTCGGAATAGGACAACCCTCATGCTTCCCAGCACTCGCCGCGCACAGATACTCGATTATTCCATTCTTCACGACGCGACGCCTGAGGGACAGGTCATTGGCCGGTTTGGCGGACGCGAGTTTTCGGAATTTGTTCGTGACGAGTTCGGCCGGCTCTTTGTTTACTCCGGTGCCGCGCCGCGCCGCGGTGACGGGCAATTCGACGTGGATGCATTGAGGGAAGGGGAGTTCATCGTGCTGCCGGGGTTGATTTACCGGTATCGCGGAAAGCGACGGCGGTCCGCGTAGATATCGTCTCCATACCTGAGATCTCGGCGCGATGTTGGATGCCGTCTTTGGCGACTTGCCGAATCAACTTAAAACCCGAAGCCAATTCGTCATTGGAGTGAACAAAGCGAAGCGCTCGCGAGGGGCTTCATCGCAGGGGGCACAATGCGGACGGTCATCTGCCATTTCTTCAATGAGGAATACATGCTGCCGTGGTGGCTCGCTCACCACCGCCGCGTCTTCGATCACGGCATCATGATCGACTACAATTCCACCGACGCCAGCCGGGAGATCATCAAGCAGTTCTGCCCGGACTGGGAAATCCACATGACGCGGAACGCCTATTTCGACAGCGCCGTCATCGATCGCGAAGTCGAGGATTACGAGCGGACGTGCCGGTCGTGGCGCATGGCGCTCAACGTGACGGAATTTCTCTACGGCAACTTTCAACAGCTCGACAAAGTGATCGCGCCGACGCGGCATTTCATCGGGAACTACGTTTTCGTGGATCCAATGAACGGTCCGCCGCCATCCTATGGGCGGCCGCTGCACGAGCAGGCGACATTCGGTTACTACGAGGACGATAGCCAAGCCTTCAGGAAATTAAATCTCGGTCTGAGGGCCAGCCGCAGCCTGCACAATTTCGGGCAGCGCTATCCGGAGCGGGGCGGCCGGCACTGGTATCAGAGCCCGACGCTCAGTGACCTCGCAATTTTCTATTACGGATATTCGGTGCTCAACGAGGATGGCATCGCGCGGAAGCTGCAGATCAAAACCAAGATGAGTCCGCATGAAATCGCAACTCACGGTGCCGAGCATCCGAACACGGTCACGCGCGAAAAATACCTCGGCAATATCGATCGCTATCACCGGTCGCGGTGCAAGGACCTGACCGAGACGATCGCCAAGTTCGCGAGCTATCAAGGTTACGGGCAGCTCGCGCCGGTTTGATCGCTGCGGCGCGCGTTCGGGCGCATTCGTCATCCTCGAACGGTCGAGCATCGCGAGACTGTTTGGGATTCAGCGTCAAATGCGCCGAAGGCCCGATATCGCGTCTTCGACGATTCTTGCGCTAGATCCCCGGCCATCGACGCAGCTTTCGCTGCGCTCGGCCGAGGATGACGAGAGGTGGTGCGGGTCTGTCGTGCTTGCTGAAGCGCGGCATCGCATACCGCGCTTCGTCCGCTCTGGTGGTCGCGCTATTTCAGACCGAGCAATTCGACTTCGAACAGCAGCGTGGCATTCGGCGGGATGACGCCGCCGGCGCCGCGTGCGCCATATCCCAATGCGGGTGGAATGATGAGTGTGCGCTTGCCGCCGACCTTCATCGACGCGACGCCTTCATCCCAACCCTTGATGACGCGTCCGGTGCCGATGGGGAATTCGAACGGGCTGCCACGGTCAACCGAGGAATCGAATTTGTTGCCCTTTTTGCCGTCCTGATAGAGCCAGCCTGTGTAGTGCATCACGCAGATCTGCCCGGTTTCGGGCGTGGCGCCGGTGCCGACGGTGGTGTCGATAATCTGTAGGCCGGACGGTGTGGTGGTCATTGACGATCCTTGAGTTTCGGCGATTGCGAAATTGGTAGGCCCGAATACGGCGAGCACGGTAATAGTTGCTGCGAGAACGGTAGCGATCCTCAGTCGCGAGAGCAGCACTCTAAGTCTCCGGGTCTGATAGGTAGATTGGGAACGCAACGGCATCTTTTCTCTCTTTCTTCATTTCAACGATCAGGATTGGATGCCTTGTAAGCTACAGTGGATTTGATCTGCCTCAACTGTAAAGCGAGGGTTGCTATGGAGTCAGAAGATGTGAATGACTTCGTCGGTTCTTCTACGACCTTTCACGTCGAACTCCTAATCGTGCATCCGACGATCGATCCGGCAGTCATCACAGCCACACTCGGAATGGAGGCCATAAGATCCCACCGCGTAGGTGACCCGAGAATGACTCCAAAGGGAACAGTTCTTCCCGGTAATTATTTCGACACCCGTTGGAGGTTCGTCACCGAATATACGACCAGCAATCAATGGTTTTTGGATAAGGTCGATGATTTGATCGATCGTTTAGAACCTCACAAAACTTTCCTTCTTGAGTTGCTTGCTACAGGAGGGACTTCGTCCATAATCATTCAGGTCTTCAGCGATGGATATCTTGGCGATAAGATCAGCAGAGCAACGCTCGCAAAGATCGTAGATTTCGGTCTGGACCTTTCCTTTGAATGTTTTGCCGATCCGCAGAATTGAGTAGCTAACGATCTGGGAGCCGCGGCGTTTGTGTTTCAAATACTCATCAGCTTCGGCATGAAGCTAACAGGTGCTGCTCCAGAAGACATTAGGGGGCTGTAGGTTGGGTGCTAAACGGACGGCTTGGCTTTGTTCTGGATTGCCTCGAGCCGGCGGTGATATTCCGACTCCATCGCCAGGACGTGCTGGTAGACGTTGTCGAGTTCTTCCTTGCGGTCTTCGTTCTGCGCTTCCTCGACCCAGGTCGCGAATTCTTCGCGCAAGGTGAAAAGGACGTCGAGCGCCCCTTTGATCTCGCTCAATTCCTGTGCGGATTGGGGATCGCTGTCGTTCGCCATTGAGGACGCCTTTTTTGCTGAGGATCGTTACGCGCCTAACTCGCCCTGCATCAGCTTCGGCATGTAACCTTCGTGGGCGATGCGAAGCTCGGAGAGCGGCAACGGGTTCTCGCCCTTGAGCGCGATGGCGTTGCCGCCGACGCGGCCGACGATGCGGGCAGGGAGTTCGAGAAGGCGGGCGCGCTCCAGGACTTCTTCGGCCTTCTGCGGCGTCACCTCGACGACGTAGCGGCCCTGGTCCTCGCCGAACCAGATGGCGTGCGCGGGCAGCTTGCCTTCGTAGGGGTAAAGTTCGACGCCGACGCCGTTCGTGCCGCCTGCGAGCGCCATCTCGGCGATGGCGACGAGAAGGCCGCCATCCGAGCAATCGTGCACCGCCAGCGCGCGGCCTTCGCGGATCAGCGTGCGGATCAGGCGTCCGGCCTTGATCTCATCTTGAAGATCGACGGGCGGGGGCGCGCCTTCGAATTTTCCGGTTGCGTGGCGCTGATAGAGCGACTGTCCGAGATGACCTTCCTCACGGCCGATCACGATCAGGATGTTGCCTTCGCTCTTGAGGCGAATGTCGGCGATCTTCGTCCAATCCGGCACGAGGCCGACGCCGCCGATCGCGGGCGTGGGCGGAATGCCGACGCCGTTCGTTTCGTTGTAGAGCGAGACGTTGCCCGAGACGACGGGATAGTCGAGCGCGGTGCAGGCTTCGCCCATGCCGCGCACGCTCGCCACGAACTGGCCCATGATCTCGGGCCGCTCGGGATTGGCGAAGTTCATGTTGTCGGTGATCGCGAGGGGATCGGCGCCGACGGCCGTCAGATTGCGCCAGGTTTCGACGACGGCCTGCTTCGTGCCTTCCTCAGGATCGGCGGCGACGTAGCGGGGTGTCACGTCGCAAGCGACGGCGATGCCCTTCTGCGTGCCGTGCACGCGAACGACGCCGGCGTCGCCGCCCGGGCGGCCGACGGTGTCGCCCATGACCATGTGGTCGTACTGTTCCCAGATCCAGCGGCGGGAGGCGAGCGCGGGACCGCCCATCAGATCCTTCAGCGTGCCGAGGAGCGAGTTTGGCGCGGGCACCCATTCGGGGAGAATTTGCGAGGGCTTTTTCGGCTCGATGTACGGACGTTTGTACATTGGCGCTGAGTTCGCGAGCACGGGCACGGGAAGGTCGGCTTCGATCTTGCCCTTGTGCTTGATGACCATGCGCTGGGTATCGGTCGTCTGCCCGATGACGGCGAAGTCGAGACCCCATTTTTCGAAGATGGCTTGCGCCTCTTCGCGCCGCTCCGGCTTCAGGATCATCAGCATGCGCTCTTGGCTTTCCGAGAGCATCATTTCGTAAGCCGTCATGCCGGTTTCGCGCTGGGGCACGAGGTCGAGATCGAGTTCGATGCCGACGCCGCCTTTGTCGGCCATCTCAGACGTCGACGACGTGAGACCCGCTGCGCCCATGTCCTGAATCGCGATGATGCTATCCGTCGCCATCAGCTCGAGGCAGGCTTCGATCAGCAGCTTTTCTGTGAAGGGGTCGCCGACTTGGACGGTCGGGCGTTTCTCGTCGCTCTTCTCGTCGAATTCGGCGGAGGCCATCGTGGCGCCGTGGATGCCATCGCGGCCGGTTTTCGAGCCGACGTAGACGACGGGCAGGCCAACGCCCTTCGCGGCGGAATAGAAGATCTTGTCGGTCTTCGCGAGACCGACGCACATGGCGTTGACGAGGATGTTGTTGTTGTAGCCTTCGTCGAAGTTGGTTTCGCCGCCGATGGTCGGAACGCCGGTGCAGTTGCCGTAGTGGGCGATGCCGGCGACGACGCCGCCGACGAGGTGGCGGGTCTTCGGATGGTCGGGCGCGCCGAAGCGTAGCGCGTTCATGTTCGCAACCGGCCGCGCGCCCATCGTGAAGACGTCGCGCATGATACCGCCGACGCCGGTCGCGGCCCCCTGGAACGGTTCGATGTAGGAGGGGTGGTTATGGCTTTCCATCTTGAAGACGACGGCGTCACCGTCTCCGAGATCGACGACGCCGGCATTTTCGCCGGGACCCTGGATCACTTTCGGGCCGGAGGTCGGCAGCGTCTTCAGCCAGACGCGCGAGGACTTATACGAGCAGTGCTCGCTCCACATGACGGAGAAGATGCCGAGTTCGCAGATCAGCGGCTCGCGGCCCAGGATTTCGAGCAGGCGCTCGTATTCTTCGGGCTTCAGGCCATGCTCGGCAACGATCTCGGGCGTGATCTTTCGCGTAGTCGTATTGGTCATAAGGATCTCGTCGGGCGCTCGGATTGCGTCCGCTTATATGGGCTCGGGAACGGTTTGTCGCCTTCGCGCTCGGACGGGCCCAACGGCCAAACGTCGCGATAACGCCGGTGCCCGTTTACCGCCGGCTGGGATGGAGGCCCGATCATTCCGGTGGCGAGCCGTTTCGCTCGGCCTTTTCGGCCCGAAATCCAAGGAAATGAAAGTCTATTGGCGTCAATTCATCGGCGCCGCGGCCTTCCTGTGCCTGGCGAGCCAGCCCCGTATCTCGGCAATCTGCCTGTCCTGGGACTTGATGATGCTTTGGGCGAGCTTTCTGATCTTGGGATCCGTGCCGAATTCGAGTTCGGCCCTGGCCATGTCGACCGCGCCCTGGTGGTGGGGAATCATTTTGGTGACGAAGTCGACATCGGGATTGCCCGTGTAGGTCAGCGCGTGCATGGCCTCGTCCATCTTGTAGATCGCGGTTGCGAGTGCGCTGGCGGATGGGGCTCGCGTGGCGGTGGCCACCCGATCGGAGGTCTTGTCCCTTTTGCCCTTTGCAGCGGCCGGAATTGGCGCGAGGCCCAGGCAGGTCAGAGCCGTGAAATTTTTCATGAGCCTTCCTTTCGAGCAAAAGCCGCCGGAAGCTCACAGCGCTATCGGATAGGCGTTGGGGATCTTGAAATTTGGCGCCGCCCATTTGATCGGAATTTTGCGCGGATTGGATGTGTCGCGACCGCTGCATGCCGACATCGCTCCGTGCCCTTCATTTCCAGGTCTTCGGCAGGACGGAAAACGGCGACGCGGAATTCCGATTTTGAAGTTTTCTTTACGCGCTTTGGATGTGGCGCATTCCGTCCTACCCGTTCGGACTGTGACGGTTCCGCGCTGCAAAACTCGCAGTTCGGCGTTGCACAAGTGGGGATTTTCTCCGCGCCATCAGGAGCTTAACTAACCACCCAGCGACGACGTCACGTCCAGACAATTGTGCGCGGATTTGAACTCGCTTGCTTAAGACAGTGGAGATCCTGTCATGACACGTTTCGCAAAACTCTCAGGCGTTGTGCTTCTTTCGAGCTTGGCTGTGCTTCCCGGTGCGCGCGTTTCGTCAGCTGACGAAGCGGCGGTCCATCAGGTTGCTCCGCTCAAGGGCATCACCTTGGCGGTCGGACCGAAGCGGGCGGTTGGCTATTACACCAACGCCGATAACGCCTGCAATCTGACGCTCATGTTGGCGGATTCCTATACCGAGGCCGACAAGGCGGCATCGGAGCCGGTGCGCATCAAGCTGACCGTGCGCGAAGGCACGTCGGCCAACGTCGATGCTCTGGAAGGATCGCTTTCGTTCGCGTGTGCAAAGGGCGCGTCAACGATGATCATACAACCTGTCCAGCGAGTCGCGTATAACGCAGCTGCGAAATAACGACGGGCTTTTCTCGGCGCGCTTCCAAGTCCACGCTTGCAAGTCGTTTGGGATGGGGCGGGAGCTACAACTCCCGCCCTTTTTTGTTTCTTCTATGCTGTTGATATCGTTTTATTTTTACGCCATCCCGCCGATTGTGCAGTGCGCATAAGAGACATGCCTTTTTGCCTCTGGCGGACGGTCGGCGGATCGCATATCTACACTGTAGAAGAGGCGGCCCGGGGGCTTATCCCGGGATCTGGTTCGGGATTGAGCCCGGCCGGTTAGCTCAAAACAGGTGATGTTATGAAGGCCTTCGTGTTCGCTGTATTTAGCTCGATGAGTTCTGCGTATGCAGCTCCTCGCAAAAATCAGCGGCGCGGGAACATCCGCTAAGCGGATCGTTCGACTGCATGGAAAAGGGGCCCTTCGGCCCCTTTTTTGTTGCTCACTCGATTGGGGGATTACGAAAAAGCGCGGGCCGGTGGTGCGGCGTAGAACGATCCCTCAGATCTGAACCGGGGCGCCGAAGCCATGCGGATGAGGCGCTGGCGCGTCATCCCGCGGAGACTTTCCGACAGGCGAAGATAGAGCTGCTGCATGCGGATGAGCCTGACGGGGCTCGGCGCGCTGGAGCGCTGCTCGCGGTCGATCCACTCGCGAATACGCGTGACGCGTTCGAGAAGCGTGATGAAACGTCGGGACATGAATTTTCCTCCGGAATAGGGAGGTCTGCCCGGGGCAAAGACGCAGCACCGGGCACACCCGATGCGGTCCGACATCGCAGCACCGTTATGGCGCTGCCAGAGGGGCCCGGCCCCGCAATCCTAAAAGACGTAGGAAGGGTCGCGGCGGGCTCCAAGAGGGCGGCCGCAAATGCCACGAAATGATCACAATGAAACCGCCGCTCAGTCGCCGCGGGGCGTGGTTGCGCGGATGAAGACGGTGTTACGTCAGGCCACCGCTTCGAGCGTCGACAGCAGCATGCTTTCGAAGACTCGCCGGCCGTCGGTGCCGCCGAGGGCCTTTTCGTACAGGCGTTCGGGATGGGGCATCATGCCGAGAACGCGGCCCGTTTCATTGACGATGCCGGCGATGTTGCGCTGGGCGCCGTTCGGGCAGCTCTCGGCCGTCGTTTCGCCAGCCTCATTGGAATAGCGGAAGGCGACACGGCCTTCGCCTTCGAGGCGGTCGAGCGTTTCGCTGTCGGCGAAGTAGTTGCCTTCGCCATGGGCGATAGGAACCTTCACCACTTCGCCTTCGCGGTAACACTTCGTGAAAAACGTCTGATCGTTCTCGACCTTCAGGAAGACGTCGCGGCAGATGAAGTGCAGAGATGCATTGCGCAGAAGCGCGCCGGGGAGCAGTCCCGACTCGCAGAGAATCTGGAAGCCGTTGCAAATGCCGATGACGGGCGTTCCGGCTTTCGCCTTGGCGACGACGTCTTTCATGATCGGCGAATGCGCGGCCATGGCACCGCAGCGGAGATAGTCGCCGTAGGAGAAGCCGCCCGGCAGCACGATGACATCGGACGAGGGGACGCTGGCGTCGCCGTGCCAGACCATCTTCGGTGCGAAGCCAGTCACGCGCTCGATCGCGGTCTGGACGTCGCGATCGCAGTTCGATCCGGGAAATACGATGACGGAAGCGCGGAGCATCCTCGATAGCCTCGGTTAGCGGAATTCATTGGAACCGCCTGGAGCGGCGTGTCCATTTATAACTGACAGCTGTCAGGTAATGCGACTCCGGCCGCAAGTCCACTTGCCGGGGTGCCTCACTTTTCCCCTCCCCCTTGCGGGGAGGGGTTAGGGGTGGGCGCAATTCCATTGTTCGAACGCGCGGTCCCCCACCCGGCGCTGCGCGCCACCCTCCCCGCAAGGGGGAGGGTAAAGAAAGTGCACGTCTTCACGGAGAGCCCAGCGGCGAGAGCTTTTTCTTTTGCTCCTCGACTTCCGCGCGGGACATGTTGGTCAACCTGCTGTCCTCGGCCTTGGTTTCGGCGACGAGTTCCGCGAACTGAGTCTGATCGCCATAGCCGCAGGACTTGCTCTGCGCCGTCCAAACGCCCGTCACTTGTTTTACGAACTTGCGCAGGACGACTGCGGGGTGGGCGTTCTGGCCGGGTCCGGTGAAAGTGATCTCGACGCGCCAGACATCGGGTTGCGTGACAGTAACGACGTCATGGTTGCCTGCGCTTCCCTGTTCGGCGCCGGGAAGCCACGCAGCCCAATTGCGGAGCGCTTCGAACCCTTTGCTGCAATCGAGATCGGGCGGTGGCGCCTGGGCGGGCTCAGCGAGCGCCTGACATGGCGCGAGTGCGGCCATGGCAAGCGTCATCCGCACCCTTGGCCCCATGGCTCAACCGATTTCGTAGCTGTAATTCTCGATAACGGTATTGGCGAGCAGGTCCTTGCACATCTGCTCGACGATGGCTTTTGCCTTCGCCGGATCGCTCTCGGAAAGGTCGACCTCGATGTACTTGCCCTGACGGACGTCGCCGACGCCCGTGATGCCGAGCCCCTTGATGGCGCCTTCGATGGCTTTGCCCTGGGGATCGAGCACGCCGTTCTTCAATGTGATTTTGATGTGGGCTTTCATCGTTGTTCCAAATTGTCATCCCGGCCGAGTTAGCGAAGAGCCGGGACCCAGCGATGAGCTTTAGCACAATTTTGAAGGACCTGAGTCCCGGATCGGCCTTTGGCCGTCCGGGACGACAGGGTGATTAGTTCGGCTTGCCGTTGACGGGCGTTACCGGACCGTTGATTGGCGTGTTCGATGCGACGAGCACCGGACCTGCACCGCGCGGACGCGGGGTTTCCGTCAGGACGCCGAGGCGGCGGGCAACTTCCTGATAGGCTTCGAGAACGCCGCCGAGATCGCGCCGGAAACGGTCCTTGTCGAGCTTGTCGCCCGATTGGATGTCCCACAGGCGGCAGCAGTCCGGGCTGATCTCGTCGGCGAGGACGAGGCGGACCTGATCGTTGTCGTAGAGGCGGCCGAACTCGACCTTGAAGTCGATGAGGCGGATGCCGATGCCGAGGAAGAGGCCGACCAAGAAATCGTTGATGCGCAGCGCGAGCTGCATGATCTCGTCGATCTCTTGCGGCGTCGCCCAGCCGAACGCCGTGATGTGCTCTTCCGAGACCATCGGGTCGTTGAGTTCGTCCTTCTTGTAGTAGAACTCGATGATCGAGCGCGGCAGCTGCGAGCCTTCCTCAAGGCCGAGGCGCGTCGAGAGCGAGCCTGCAACGACGTTGCGCACGACGACTTCGAGCGGCACGATCTCGACCTCGCGGATCAACTGCTCGCGCATGTTGAGACGCTTGATGAAGTGTGTCGGTACGCTGATTTCGCCGAGCTTCGTAAATATGTACTCGGAGATGCGATTGTTCAGAACGCCCTTGCCCTCGATCAACGCGTGCTTCTTCGCGTTGAAGGCGGTCGCGTCGTCCTTGAAGTGTTGAATGAGGGTGCCCGGTTCAGGACCCTCATAGAGGACCTTTGCCTTGCCCTCATAAATTCGCCGACGCTTGTTCATTCCTGGACCTCTGAGGATCAACAGATTGCTCTCACTCATTGCGATACACGGATCTTTTCACGAGTTCGTACACGGACGCTGACGCCTTGATTCTCCAACGGGTTTTCTTCTTGTCGGGAAGGAAGCGGCGCACCTTTTCGCGCTCGGATGTCTTGGCCGGACACTAGCCGAACGAGGGGGGCGACACAATGTAGACCATGAGCCGCAGCACCTCTTATAGTGAGCGGCAGCCAAGCCGTTGATTTAGCTCAGCCCACGCGGTAACCGTGCGCTGAGATATGCATTTGCGGGGCCCCTGCAATACGCGTATAGCGTGCAAATTTAGTCTATACAACCAAAAGTCCATACCGGCGGGCAGTCCGGGGAGGAGGATGAGGCATGACGACCTTCGACGAACGCGAACGGGGATACGAGAGCAAGTTCGCCCATGACGAAGATCTGCGCTTCCGCGCCGAAGCGCGTCGCAACAAGGCGCTTGCGGAATGGGCCGGTGCGAAGCTCGGGCTTACGGGAGAGGCGCTCGACGCCTACGTGAAGGACGTTCGCAAGGCCGATCTCCTCGAAAAGGGCGATGAGGACGTGTTCCGGAAGGTGAAGGGCGACCTCGCAGCGAAGGGCATTGCCGTTTCCGATACCGAGATCCGCAGCTTCATGGCAGAAGCGCTGGCGAAGGCCGTGCACGATATCGAATCGGCGAAGAGCTGACGGATTTTTATTGCAGCCGGCGGCTTGGCTTCATGGAGCCGGCCGCTGGGTGCGAGCCTAGGGGCGTGTGACGAGCAAGGCCGCTCCGAAACCGATGAAGATGCCGCCAGTCACGCGATTGAATGCGCGCTTGAGCGCGGGCTTCGTCAGGTAGGTGGCGAGGGTCTGACCTCCCAATCCGTAGACCGCATACCAGAACGATTCCACTGCTGCGAACGTCAGAATGAGGACCGCGTACTGAGGCAATTGCGGTGCGCTCTTGTCGACGAACTGCGGAAGAAACGCTGTTGCAAACAGCAGCAGCTTCGGATTGCTGAGGCCGATGATAAATCCACCGCGAAAGAGCGCGGCTGGCGATAGAGATGGTACCGGCCGATCGGTGCCAAGATCGATCGGTGCATCGGCGCCCATCCAAGCCTTGATCCCAAGATAAATCAGATAGGCCACGCCCCCGTAGCGCACGGCATCGAAGAGAATGGGCGAGGCGATCAAGACGGCGCTGAGACCGGCGGCGGACGCGGCCAGCATAATGATCAGCGCAGTCAGGCATCCCGCCATTGCCGCAATGCTACGCCGCGCGCCCCAACGGACGCTGCGTGTCAGGACATGCAGCATGTTTGGTCCGGGCGTGCCGCAGAGAAGAAACACTGCTGCAAAAAAGAGCCACCACGTATGAATGGTCATCGAAACAACCTTTCGCCGCTGAGATCGTTGAACGCTGGCTGCGCGATTTCAATCGCATGAGACCGCCGACGATAGAGGCAAACAGCTCGGGTCAGCCGAGTTTCTTCAAGAACTGCCCGAACTGCAGCAGGCCCTCCGGCCATGGACCGTGGCCAGAGGCGATGTTGATGTGACCGCTTTCGCCGGCGTCGCTCAATGTTGCGCCCCATTTTCCCGCGAGATGCTCGGCGCGCGCGTAGCTGCAATAGAGATCGTTATTGGCGACGACGACGTGGGCGGGAAACGGCAAGCGCCGCTCCGGCATCGTTTCGAAGCCGCGCGCGCCTTTCTCGGGTGGCCATCGCTTGCCGCCGGTGTCGGGCCAGAAGTCAGCGTGATCAAGATCCGCGGGCGCAACAAGGAACGCGCCGATGACGCGATTGCGCTTCAGCTTGTCCGCCGCGAAAATCGTCGCTGCTACGCCGACGGAATGCGCGACGACGACGACAGGCTGCGTGGCGCCACCGGCGAATTTCGCCATGCGGTCGCCCCAGACTTCGACTTCCGGGTTGTCCCAGTCCTGCTGGATGACGCGGCGCGCGGTTCTGAGATTTCGTTCCCAGCGGCTTTGCCAGTGATCGGGACCCGAGTCCTGCCAGCCGGGTACGATGAGAATGTCGACTTCCGATGTTTTCATGCCGAGATCTGATTAACGGACGGCGCGCGCGGAGGGAAGAGCGGCAGAGCGACCGGGGAGGGCGGCTCACACGAAAGATCGCTAGCGCACCGCGCATCAATCCGCAGTCTGCGGATACTCAATATCGGGCTTCAAAGCGGCGGTGCGGGCGGGTCGGAGAGCAGGTAGAGCACGTAGGTTGCGCCGCCGGGGCTGCCGTTGGCGCGGGTCAGTGTTCCGAGCAGTTCGACCTTGCGGAACTTTCGCTGCATCAACGGCAGATCGACGCGCCGTTCGAGCTCGACGTAGAGGGCGGGCTTTTCGAGCAGAGAGGCGCTGAGCGACGGCAGGAATTCATAGCGAATGCGCTGATCGAGCTGCGCGACTTCGCTTCGCCCTTTGAGGCCCATGAAGAGCTGTCCGGTCGTCGCGTAGCTCGATGTGGCGACCCACCCCGCATTCGTTTCGCGGCGCTTGGCTTCGATGGCATCGGCCAACGCCGGCCAGCCGCGCATCTGTTCCGTCGGATCTTTCGCAGTGGACACCAGGGGATGGACGGCATGCGCGTAGATGACGGCCGTCATCACGAAGCCGGTCGCGAGCGCGGCAAGGAAGGTCGTGCGCCGCCATTTCAGCGAAACGCCCTGCAGTGCGATGGCGGCGCAGATTGCGAGAGACGGATAGAGGGGCGCGGGCCAGTTGCCCTGCACTCGATCGTGGAGCGCATGGGCTGCGAAGTAGATCAGCATCGGCAGGATCGCCGCAGCCAGCAGCAGATCATTCTCTTTGCGGCCACGGCTGGCGAAAGCTGAGCGGGTGACTCTTACGACACCCGCAATGGCCAGCACCGCGATGACCGGGCTTGCAAGCGCGAAGAACACGCCGATGAACTCGAGCAGATAGGTCGGTCCGCCCGAGCCGTTCTGGGCGACGCGCCCGAACTGCTTGGTGAAGGATGCCCAGCCGTGCTCGGCGTTCCAGATGACGACGGGGCTCGCGACGGCGGCCGCGATGATGCCGCCGATCCAAAGTTCCGGCGCGCGCAGCCATTTGCGATTTTCCGGCGTCGCGAGCAGCCACACGAGAATGGTGCCGCCGAGGAAGAGGTTCGTATATTTCGAAAGCAGGCCGAGGCCCGCGAACAGTCCGACGGCGAGCCACCATCTGGCGTTTTGGCTGCGGTTCAGCTCGGCGAGCGCCCAGATCACGAGCCCCGCAGAGAGTACGGACGGCAGGTCCGGCGTAACGATGATGCCGCCGATCGCGAGCAGCGGCATCGCCAGCATGATCCAAACCGACGCCCGTGCGATGTCGGCTCCGTAGAGCAGATAGGCCGTTCGCCAGAGAATGAGAGCGCCGGCCGCGCCGATGAGGGGGCCGAGCAGACGAACGCCGAGAGTCGTGTCTCCGGCGATGGCGCGGCCCGCGCCCATGATCCAGGCCACCATCGGCGGGTGATCCAGATAGGAGAGCGATGGCGCCAGGGTCCAGATTCGATAATAGGCCTCATCGTCGACGAGGCCGAGATAGCTCGCGAGGCCAAGGCGAATGGCGGTGAGCGCGAGGACGGCTGCGAGCAGCACGCTGTTTGCCGTGCGATTGTCGAACTGACGTTCAACGGCGGCGGAGCCGCTTGTTTCTTCGGTGGTCAGGACGGCCGTCATCGCCGCCAGGTGAATGCAGAGCTGACGGCGTAATTGAATACGGCGGCCATGAGCGCGCCTGCGATGCCGGCCCGCCACCACGTCGTGTCGTGGCTATAGACGAGATCCGCAACGCCGATATTGGCGAGCGCGCCGACGCTGCACACGACATAGAAAATCAGCAGGCCCTTGATCGCCTCGAAGCCGGTCAAGCGGCGGTCGCGGAACGTCAGGACGTTGTTCAAGAAGAAGTTGAAGGTCATGGCCACGAAGGACGCGAAGATCTGGGCGACGTTGAATGACGTGCCGCTGATGTGAATGGCGCTTCGCAGCGCGAACAGGTGAACGACGAGGCCGAGCGATCCGACAAGCGCAAACAGGACGAACCGCGGCGGCAGCAGATTTCCCGAGACCTTGGCGAGAAGCAGCCCGAGAAAATCTGCGATGACGATGCCGTCGAGCTTCGACTTGCCGACGCGGCGGGGGCGGAACACGTAAGGGATTTCGCGGATGCGGACGCCCGACGGTGCGGATGCCAGAATGTCGAGAAGGAGCTTGAAGCCGCCCGGCGAAAGGTTCGGCGCGATCGTGTCGATGAGGCTTCTTCTGAGCATGAAGAAGCCGCTCATCGGATCGCTGACGTTCGTCCGCAGGAGAAGGTTCGAAAGGGCGGTCGCCAGCGAACTCGAGAGGCGCCGCACGGTCGAAAAGCCTTCGCGGGCTTCGCCCGATTGGCTGTAGCGGGTGCCGATGACGATGTCCGCGCCGCCGCCTTCGATATCGCTCAGCATGCGCGGCAGCAATTTTTCGTCGTGCTGAAGATCGGCATCGACGACAGCCACGATGTCGGCGGCGGAAGCCAGCATGCCTTCGATCACGGCGCCTGCGAGGCCACGGCGGCCAACCCTGCGCATGGCGCGGACGCGCGGGTCGTTCGCGCCGATGGCGCGGATGGCACTCATCGTGCCGTCGGGGCTGTCGTCGTCGACGAAGATCACTTCCCAGCGGATGCCCGCGAGCGCGGCGTCGAGCGCGGTGATCATGGCGGCGATGTTGCCCGCCTCGCAATAGGTCGGGATGACGACGGTCAGCTGCGGCCGGGAATTGGCTGCCTCACGCAATGATCCGCCTGCCGGGATGGCGGTGTCTTGCACGGTAATCCCGGTTAGCGTTTCGGACGTCACCATGAGCACCATCGGGCGAGCGGGTTTGGCGTGTCGGTCGCAGGAGCGGCTTTTCCTGTACGCGAAATCAAAGCGAAAAGCAGGTAGATCGCGGCAACAGTTGCGGCCATAACGACGCCCGCGAAAATGACGTCAGACAGGAAGTGCGCGCCTTGCGACATGCGCACGAGGCCTGAGAACAAACCGCAGAGTGCGCCCGCGAGGATAAGCCTGCCGCCCATGCCGGCGAAGAGAAACGCCGTGGCGAAGAACGCCGTGTAGGCCATCGATGGTTCGCCTGCCACGAAAGAACAGTTCTTCTCGCATTGCATCGAAGGCGTCAGCGGCGGCGTGTACGTCTTCGTGCCGCCGAACTCGACGAGGTGAATGGGTCTGGCCCGGCCCCAATTGTCTTTCAGAATGGTATTAGCGACGATGCCGGGTCCGATCGCGAGGCACGCCGAGAGAAAGAGCCATTTGGGAGCGGTCAAGCCGAAGCTCGCGCGCTTGCGCAGGACGGAGGCTCCCAGGCCGCAGACGGTGAGAACGCAGAGGCCGACGAAAGAAATATAAAGCGTCAGGCGGATCACGTCGGCGATGGTCGTCGCCGTGCCCGAGTAGATGCCGCCGCCTTTGCCGACGAAGATGCCGTCGCCCCGATAGAAGAATGCGGCCGTCCGCGTGTCGATTTCCGGGAACAGAGTGAACAAGGCGCCGGCAAGCACACCGACAATCGCTGCACCCCAGAGGAGCAACGCGACGTTCCTGCTTTTTTCCTGCGCCTCGAATTCGGTTTGCGGTTCACCCGCGATCATGATTCCCATCGGACTCAAATGGTCTCCGCCCGAGGCTCGCTTAAACTTTCGGTTTGCGGATGTCACGTAGCAGCATTCGACCAGGCCAGGCACTCAGGCCGAGCCCGGCTCGATCAGACCCGCACGCTCGCCTTCCAATGTGTCGAAAAGGAGTTGCAGACATCCGGCGGTAATCGCCATCAAAACCCCAGCAAAGATGACGTCCGACAGGAAGTGTCCGCCCTGAGCCATGCGCGTCAGTCCGGCGAGGCCACCGAGGACGATCGCGGATGTGACAAAGTTTCGCGAGCGGGATTTGAAGAGCATCGCGGCGGCGAACAGCACGATGAAGATCGATGAAGCTTCGCCCGAAACGAACGAGCAATTGTAGTCGCATTGGCTTGCGGGCGGAAACGGCGCGGTGAACGCCTTGGCGCCTGCGAATTCGACGACATCGCGCGGACGAGCGCGGCCCCAATGATCCTTGAAGCCGATGTTGGCGACGACCAGCGGGCCCGTCAGCAGGCAAAGGGCCAGGAACAGCCATTTCCTTTTGTCGACGCCGAGCCAGCCGGCAGCTGTTCGGGCGGTGAGGAACAATCCTACGAGGGTCAAAGCGCACGTCACGTAGAATGCGACGTTGAAGGCGAGGCGCAGCATGCCAAAGGCCGCCAGCTGATTGCCGACGAATTGGCCGTTGCCCGCGTAGAACAGGTGAGCGGCCGCGAGATCGATGCCGGGCATCACGCCGAAGACAGCGAACGAAAGGGCGCCGACGGTGACGGCGCCCTTGATCAGGCCAATTGCATTGATGACCGGCTTATCTTCGGCCACGTCATTTTCATGACGTTCTTCCATACCGAAAGCAAAGCCCGGCACCGACATCCCACCACCCCGACATATCTCAAGGTCAAGCCTATCGGCAGCCGAGATGGCAGCGGCACGTCAGTTCAATTACAGTTTTGTGACGGAAATGACCTTCAAGCGGTGCCGAACACGCGCCGGAAGATCGTATCGACGTGGGCGGTGTGGTAATCGATGTCGAACATGGCATCGAGCGCGGCAGGCGGCACCTTTGCCGTGACGTCCTTGTCGGACTTGAGTTCGGTCAGAAAGTCCTTGCCCTGCTCCCAAGTCTTCATGGCGTTGCGCTGAACGAGGGCGTAGGCGTCCTCGCGGCTGACGCCTGCCTGGGTCAAAGCCAGCAGCACGCGTTGCGAATTGTGCAGGCCGCCAAGCTTTTCCAAGTTCCGCTTCATGGTCTCGGGATAGACGACAAGCTTTTCGATGACACCGGCGAGGCGGGCCAGCGCGAAGTCGAGCGTTACCGTCGCATCGGGTCCGATCATGCGCTCGACGCTCGAATGCGAAATGTCGCGTTCGTGCCAGAGGGCGACGTTTTCCATCGCGGGCAGGGCGTAGGCGCGCACCATGCGGGCGAGACCCGTCAGATTTTCCGAGAGGACCGGGTTGCGCTTGTGGGGCATCGCGGAGGAGCCCTTCTGGCCGGGCGAGAAATACTCTTCCGCCTCCAGGACTTCCGTTCGCTGCAAATGGCGGATCTCGATCGCGAGACGCTCGATGCTCGAGGCGACGACGCCGAGGGTCGCGAAATACATGGCGTGACGGTCGCGCGGGATGATCTGCGTCGAGACGGGCTCGGGGACGAGTCCCATCTTTTCCGCCACGTACTCCTCGATGCGCGGATCGACGTTGGCGAAGGTTCCGACCGCACCCGAGATGGCGCAGGTGGCGACTTCCTTCCGGGCGGCGACCATCCGTTCGCGCGCGCGGGTGAACTCGGCGTAGGCATAGGCGAGCTTGACGCCGAACGTCGTCGGCTCGGCGTGGATGCCGTGGCTGCGTCCGATGGTGATCGTATCCTTGAATTCGAACGCGCGGGCCTTGAGCGCGGCGAGGAGACGGTCAAGGTCCGCAATCAAGAGGTCGGCGGCGCGGACCAATTGGACGTTGAGGCAGGTGTCCAAGACGTCGGACGACGTCATCCCCTGGTGGATAAAGCGGGCGTCCGGGCCCACGTGCTCGGCGAGGTGGGTCAAAAAGGCGATCACGTCGTGCTTCGTTACCGCTTCGATTTCGTCGATGCGGGCGACGTCGAAGGTCGCGGCCGAACCTTTTTCCCAGATGTTTTTTGCCGCAGCCTCGGGGATGATGCCAAGCTTGGCGGTGGCCGTCGCGGCGTGAGCTTCGATTTCAAACCAGATCCTGAAGCGGGTCTCGGGCTCCCAGATGCGGGTCATTTCGGGTCGTGAGTAGCGGGGTATCATCGCGCTAAATCCTTGATGCAACGCGGGAGGCGTAGCAGACGGGCAACGCTTCAGCAATCGCGAGGGCCCTCAGCCTCAAGGCGCTTCAGCGAGACGCCGCGCGCTCTGAATTTTTCGCTGCCTTGCAGCAAATGCTTTGCAACAATTCGTGAATGGCAACTTCAATTACTGCCAGTGAATCGCCACGAATGCCTGACCTATTTCTACTATTGCGAGCGGGACGTTTCTGTTTTTTGTTCAGGTAATATTCAGGGCAGTTAAGTCACACTCGTAAAAATCGTCGGTCTACGTTCAAATTTGCGCATTCAATTCGCGTAGGGGTGGGCCTACATTGAAAGACCGATGGATGTAATGAGTCGACGAGCTCTACGGGGCGGCCAACTGAACCCCCGATCCGGGCTCTACGCAAAAGCCATAAGCGGGAGACTTGAAGATAATGTCGCAACAGATGGGCAGCGGGGAGCTGGCTGAATTGGTCCATCAGATGGAACAGTCTGAGGACGATCCGCGCCAGTGCTACGCCCTCGTGAAAGAAAGAATCACTGAGTTTCGGGATTCGGGCCGGGATATTCCGGATGAATTGAGGAAACTCGAAAGACGCCTAATGACGGAATGCATGCACGCTTCTCAGGGCCGCTAATATTCCGAACATTGCAGGATCGTAATATTCTGCAATTGCGTCTCGTAGATTTAAAGCTTTCCAGGTTCATTCAGGCCGGCTTGCGCAATCCAGCGCGGGGCGGCCTTTTGTTTATGTGCCTATTTGAGACAGGCCGTGATCCCGCGCCGAAGGGGCTGTTACCGCGGGACTACAGGACGTTATGCGTGCCGTCGCAGTAGGGTTCGTCGTCCGTCGCCTTACAGCCGCAGAGATTGAAGGTGCCTGAATGGTCGGGCACGAAGCGCATCGGTTCGAATGACGTGCCTTGATGAGAGCCGTCGCAGAAGGGCTGGGTCTTGGACCGGCCACAACGGCAGTACCAATATTCCTGGCCTTCCGTGAGATCGACCTGGTAGGGCCCCGTTTGGGCGACTACGGCCTCGTCAGACATCGTTGTGCTCCCTCTCGCAGAGTGTGGCTCGCTCAAGCCGGCTCGCTGAACCTGTGTCGCCGAACCGGGGCCGGTGCAGCCCGTTTTTCTTGACTCGCTATCGGGTTTAGCAGCGCCGGGCAAGGGTCCGCGCTGTCCTGCTCAGCAGCCGGCTCCATCGGCCGGTCGTTGTCTGCCTAAGAAGTGGGCGGGCAACTTTTTTCGGCAACGGCATTCTAGACATCGGCAAACGGCTGGGCGAATGTCGCACACGGGCGTACGGAGTCCTGATGGGCGCGGCGGCGGGGGAATTGCCGTCCGGGTGGGGAGGGTTATCCAGCGCCAAAATGTCCTGTGACCAAAGATGTCCAGATCATGAGGGACCCGCGCATGGCCGATCTCTTCCGCAAGAAATCTGTCGCCTACGACGACTCGGACTTCGGCATGAAGCGTGTCCTGAGCGCGCTCGATCTGACGCTGCTCGGTATCGGAGCGATCATCGGAACCGGCATTTTCGTCCTGACCGGCGTGGCGGCGGCGACGCAATCGGGTCCTGCCGTCGTGCTTTCGTTCGTCGTCGCGGGATTGGCGTGCGGCTTTGCGGCACTCTCGTATGCCGAACTCGCATCGAGCGTCGGCGGATGTGGAAGCGCATATGGTTACAGCTACGCTGCGTTTGGTGAACTCATCGCCTGGATCATCGCCTGGGACCTCATTCTCGAATACGGCGTCTCGGTCGCGGCGGTCGCCAATGGCTGGTCCGGCTATTTCAACAACGCGCTCACGGCTATCGGCCTTGGCCTGCCGCCGGAGCTCACGAAGGGGCCGTTCGCGGGTGGGATCGTGAACCTCCCAGCATTCGGTATCGTCTTCCTGTTGATGATCATGCTGATCATCGGGGTGAAGGAGACGGCGCGGGTCAACGCGGCGATGGTCGCGGTGAAGCTCGGGACGATCGCGATCTTTCTGGCTGTTGCGATCTTCAACATCCACCCCGAGAACTGGACACCGTTCGCGCCCTTCGGCTGGTTCGAGCACACCCCGGAAGGCAGGCCCGTCGGCATTCTAGCGGGCGCGTCTCTCGTCTTCTTCGCTTACGTCGGCTTCGACGCCGTTTCGACGGCGGTCGAAGAAGCCCGCGACCCGCAGCGCGACGTGCCGACGGGGCTCATCGGCTCGCTGATCTTCTGCACGATCATTTATATCGTGGTGTCGGGCGTCTTGACGGGCATCGTCCATTACACCGAACTCAACGTGTCCTCGCCCGTCGCGTTCGCGCTCCAGAAAATCGGGTACAACTGGGCTTCGGCGCTGGTCGCAGCGGGAGTCATCACAGGTCTGACGACCGTCATGCTCGTTCTCTACTACGCCCTTACGCGCATCATCGTCGGCGTATCGCGTGACGGGCTCCTCCCGCCGTATTTTTCGGTGGTCAACCGCCGCACGCATACGCCGGTCCGCACGACGGTCATTGTCGGTTTCGTCATGGCGGTGATGGCGGGCTTCATTCCGCTCGGCATTCTCGCCGAACTCGTAAACATCGGGACCCTCGCCGCATTCGTTCTCGTGTGCGCCGGCGTGATCTCGCTCAGATTTTCACACCCGGATTTGCCGCGGCCGTTCAAGATGCCCGGTGGCATTGTGATTCCCACGCTCGGCATAATTTCCTGCGGTGCGCTGATCGCCTTTCTGCCGTTCGAGACGCACCTGCGTTTCGTCGTCTGGCTGGCGGTCGGGCTCGTCATCTATTTCGTGTATTCAATCAGGCACAGCCGGCTCGCGATCGCGTGAGGGCCAATTAACCGTCAAGACCCCCCTGGAAATTGACGAAGCGCGAGAGTAGGTTCCCGGCCGACCGCGGCCGCCTGTAAGCTTGCCTGCTCATCCGTCGGCCCGGATACGAGGATCAACACAAATGGACTGCGATAGTCGAAGCGACACTTCGATTACGCCCGCATCCCTCCGGCTTGCCTGATCTCGGGCCCGCTCGGACGGCTGCGTGGTGGCCGAGAACCGGAAGGGCCTGACATGCTGCGCAGCTATCGCCGCGAAAATTCGCACCTCGTTTTGGCGCAGGAAGGCATTCCGACCGAGGCCACCGCGCCGATCGATCTTCCGGTCTGGATCGATCTCTACAATCCTGCTCCCCCGGACAATCGCTACGTCGAGCAGCTGCTTGGAATTTCGCTGCCAACGCGGGAGGAGATGCAGGAGATCGAAGTTTCGGCCCGGCTTTACCAGGAGGACGGCGCGGAGTTCATGACGCTGACGGCGGCGTCCCTGCTCGAAAGCGACGAGCCCATCAACACGCCGATCTCGTTCGTGCTCAAGGGCAGCACGCTCGTTACCGTTCGCTATGCAGAACCGAAGGCCTTCGCCAATTTCGTCATCCGGGCGCAGCGGTCCAATGCTGTGCCCGTTGGCAACGGCGAGCAGATCATGATGGGCTTGATCGAAGCGCTGCTCGATCGGATGGCGGATGCTCTCGAGCGCGTCGGGACGGGGATCGATCAGGTTTCGCGGCAAGTGTTTCGCAAGGGCGGGAAGGGGAAGGAAAGGGCGTCGCCGTCCAGCGAAGATCTGCAGGCGGCGATCGAGAGGATTGGACAGGACGGCGATCTCTTGACGAAGGTTCGCGAAAGTCTCGTCAGCATCAACCGCGTGCTTACCTATCACACGAGCGTCGATCAGGATAAGAAGGTCACGAAGGAAGCCAAGGCGCGCAGCAAGGTTCTCTATCGCGACGTGGTTGCGTTGACCGATCAGGCGACGTTTCTGTCGAGCAAGGTCAACTTCCTGCTCGACGCGACGCTCGGGCTCATCAATCTGCAGCAGAACCAGATCATCAAGATCTTCTCGGTCGCGGCCGTGGTGTTTCTGCCGCCTACGCTCGTCGCCTCGATCTACGGCATGAACTTCGCGGATATTCCGGAGCTCAGGTGGGGGCTCGGATATCCGTTCGCGCTGGGCATGATGGTGATCTCGGCGATCCTGCCGTATCTCTATTTCAAGCGGCGCAGGTGGCTTTGATCGTCATCCTCGATGCGGCTTCGCCGCACTCGGCTGAGGATGACGGCAAATACTTAGTGCGCGGTGCCGGTCATGCCGTCGTTGCTGGCCCAGCGGAGTGTCGAGCCCGTGCGCGAGACGGAGAAGCATTGTTCGCGTCCGGCCTGCCAGAGCTTCCAGCGCTGGCAAAACTGGTTGCCGGAAATGCGCCAGGTTCCGCGGTCTTCCTCGATGCCTCCCGAAAAGACGGCCATCGCTTTCGATTTGGCGAACATCGTGCCACCGGCATTGTAACGGATCGGAACCGATCCGAACGGGGCAGAGATGTGAATCGTCCGTCCAGCGAGAAGCACGCGAAGCTCGACGCCGGTGAGATTGTCGGCCGCTGCCTGACCGGCTGATGCCAGGATCGCCGCCGTCGCCAACCCAGCGAGAACGCCTCGTCGCATATTCGTATGCCCCCCGTCTCGAATGCAGAAACTCGACGAGGTGAAGCTAGCAAAGGGATGCGTGCTGTACACTACAGCCCTGTGGATAAAGTGAAGATCGCGCGGCGATTTTCGCCGAGTGCGTCCCGATTACTATTCAAGTAAGCGGCGTGCTGCCTTGTCCGGCGTCATTGTGCCTGAGAGCACAGCATCGGCGAGCGGGTCGAGGCCTTCCTTGCCGCCGGATTTGATGCGCGCAGCGACGATGTCGGCGGCGGCGCGGGCGATCAGGTAGCGGGCACGGCGGCGGCGTCTTTTCATTGCGCCTTCGGCTGCGACGCGGCTGCCGATGTCATCGAACGTGCTGACAAGCGCGGGAACGCCTTCGCCGCTCAGCGCGCTCGTCTTCAAGACCGGGACCTTATCGGCTGCCATCGCGCGGATCGACAGTGCGCCGATAAGCTGCTGCATCGTCTGCTCGGCGCCTGGACGATCGGCTTTGTTGACGACGATGATGTCGGCGATTTCCAGAAGGCCGGATTTCATCGCCTGGATGTCGTCGCCCATTCCTGGCGCCGCTATGACGACGCGGATGTCCGCGACCTCGGCGACGTCGATTTCGTTCTGGCCCGTGCCGACAGTTTCGAGGAGCACGATATCGAAACCGGCGCCGTCGAGCGCATCGATGATGCGGACAGCTGCAGGGGAGAGGCCGCCGAGATAGCCGCGCGAGGCCAGCGAGCGCACGAAGACGCCGTCGTCGTCGAGCGCGGCCGTCATGCGGATGCGATCGCCGAGGATGGCGCCGCCGGAGATCGGGCTCGAGGGATCGACGGCGATGACGCCGACGGTACGCCCGTGCTGTCTCAGATGCGCGATGACGGCGTTGACGAGCGTCGATTTTCCAGCGCCAGGCGGGCCCGTAAAGCCAACGACGAGGGCATGTCCGAGATGCGGTTGGAGCGCCTGCAGCAAGCCGGGCGCGGCGCCCGATAGCCGTTCAAGCTCGGTGATCACCGTCGAGATCGCACGCCGCTCGCCAGCGCGCATGCGTTGGATGTATCCCGCAATTTCGGCGTCCGGAATGCGGGCGATTGGGGGAAGCGGATCTGCGGTCGTTTTGGCCATATGCGCTGATTAGAAGGGAAGCGGTTCAGGCGCAACAGGGCATTGCCTCGCCTGTGGTGCTCCTTTCCCTTACGCGCTCTAGAACTTCTCCAACAGGTCTTCTTCGGCCGCGGGCTTTTGCGGCGGGGCCGATTTGAGGATTGCCGGAAGGATGGCTTCCGCGCTGTCGACAACGTTGAAGTGCACGTCGAGGCCATCGCGAATGAAAGTTTCCTGCTTCATATGTGCGAGCAGCGACAGGAACTGGTCCCAGAAGCCATTGATGTTGGCGATGACGATGGGCTTCGCGTGGCGGCCGAGCTGCGACCACGTCAACTGTTCGACGAGTTCCTCAAGCGTACCGATGCCGCCGGGGAGGGCGACGAACGCGTCGGCGCGATCGAACATCAGTTGCTTGCGCGTGTGCATGTTCTCGACGACGATCAGCTCATCGACGTCCTTCAGCATCAGTTCGCGGTTGCCGAGGAATTCCGGGATGATGCCGGTCACCTTGCCACCCGCTCCCAGCGAGGCGCGAGCGACCTCGCCCATCAGGCCGAGGCTGCCGCCGCCGTAGATCAGGCGGATGTTATTGTCGGCGAGAGCCTTGCCGAGCTTTCGAGCCGCAATCGCGTAAGCGGAGTTCAGCCCCTTGCCGGAGCCGCAATATACGCAGACACTTTCGATTTTCGCGGGGGTTGTGGATTTCTTGTCGTTTGCCGGTGTGCCGGCCGGCACTTTGGTCATTTCATTCATTCTCGTTCCATTCACAAACTACGTAACTTCAATATTTAGTGGTTCGCTGCTTACTCGCCAGAGTATGCCTTGGTTGCATGCCGCTTTTGTGGAAGCCGTACAGCGTTCAAATTCTATTTTCGCGTTGCCGGGCCCCGTGGGGCTGGCGAGAAACTGCCGCGTGTGGTTAGTTCATAGCGGGGTTCAAAGGCGAAGTTATGAAAAACGGCGAAGCCACGGTTTCCGCGAAGAAAACCGCGATTTCAAGCGCGCGTGCCGGTGCCGTTACCGCGCTGCTCGGCGTTTTGGCGCTTTTGCCGCTGCCGCTTGATGCCGCCATCGATCATGGCGATGCGCGATCTTTGGGTACGACATTCGCCGTCGACAGCAGATTTCCGCGGGTCGTTGCCAAGGATAACGACGATACGCTCGACGCTCGGGACGAGCCGCTTTTCCTGTTGGCCGAGGATCAGTCGAAGCCGTCCGGCGGAGCGGCGGCGCCGGAGACGGCCAAGGATCTCTCCGACAGCTTATGGCCGCCGAAAGAGCTTGGCGTTTCCGATCGCGTGCAAGACTGGCTCGCGCGCGCCAATCGCGAATTTCAGACGACGATCATCCGGCGATTGTCGACGCCGGCTGGCGGTGCCGACGCGGACGCAATCGCGCGCAAAATCGAGCAGGTGAAGCAGGAAGACGCCGAAGCTGCGGCTCGGAGCGCGAAGGAGGCGCTCAACGCGGCGCAAGCGAAGCTTGCGGCGGAGGCGGAAGCCAAACACCAGCAGGACTTGTCCGACGCTGCGGCGAGGGCTGCCGAGGAGACCAAGGCTCGCGAAGCGGAAGCGGCGCGGCTTGAGGCGCAGCGGAAAGCCGATGAGGCCAAGCGTCTGGCGGAGGAACAAAAGCGCCAGGATCAGCTTCGGCTTGCCGGCGAACAGAAAGCGGCGGAGCAGCGGGCCGCGGAGGAAGCTGCGGCCAGGGAACGGGAACTCGCTGCGCAGCGCGCGGCTGAAGCGGCCGCCGCCAAGAAAGCCGAAGACGAGCGGAAGGCGGAAGCCGAGCGGCAGGCGTTGAAGGCGGCCGAAGACGCCAGAGCCAAAGCTCAAGAAGAGGCGCGGCGCAAGGCCACCGAGGACGCGAAGCGCGTCGCGGCGGAGGAGGCAGCGGCCAAGGAACGGGAACTCGCCGCGCAGCGGGCTGCAGAAGCCGCCAAAAAAGCTGAAGCCGAGCGGCAGGCGTTGAAGGCCGCCGAAGAAGCGAAAGCCAAAGCCAAGGCTGAGGAGGAGACACGGCGGAAGGCGGAAGAGGACGCGAAGCGTATCGCGGCCGAGGAAGCTCAGAAGGCGGCGGCTGATCGCGAAGCGAAGGCAAAAGAAGCTGCGGAAAAAGTCCGTCTCGCAGAAGAGGCCGCCAAAAGAGATGCGGAGGCGAAGCGCGCCGCAGACTCTACAAAGCAGGCGATGGCCGATGACGCGGACAAGGCCAAGACCGGCGTCGCGGCGCCGAGCGCGGCCGCGCCGTCGCCCGTGAAAGTTCAACTGAAGGCGGCCTCCAAGAAGACGTCTTCGCGCGGTGAAAAGGGCGTTGCTCGCAAGCGGCCGCATTCCCATGCGCACGCGCATCGTTCCGTGAAACGCCGTGTGGTTGTGGCTGCCAATAACGAGGCGCGGGGGCCGGTTGTGAAGCCCTGGGTCCGGCGGGCGCGGCAAGGCCGTTGCCGGGCGGCCGGGGAGAAGGTCTTGTTGCCCGGCCGCTATACGGTCGCACGCGGCGATAACCTGTGGCGGATCGCCCTTCGGCACTACGGGTCGGGTTCATATTTCAAACGGATTTATAGCGCGAACCGGAACGTCATTCGCGATCCGAGCCGCATTTATACGTGTCAGCGGCTTTATCTGCCGCGCCGGTGAGGGCGATGGACTTTCCCGGCGCATGATCCTATCTGAAGCCGAATGCAAAGCGCCGTTGTCAATTGGTGCGCGGCGGTCCGCGATGGACTGCTGGCGCGTATTACGCCTTCCGCCAAGTCCAGCCGGGTCTTGAGGGCGCTCTGGCCTTATGTCTGGCCCGAGGACCGGCCCGACCTCAAGCGGACGGTCATCTGGTCATTCATTATCGTCGTCATCGCCAAAGGCGTGACCGTCACCGTGCCGTTCACGCTGAAGTGGGCGACGGATGCGCTCGTTGCGGCGACGGGCGGCCATGTGGCGAGCAGCCAAACGCTGCCCTGGCTGATTGGCGCGCCGGTGCTGGCGACCATCGTTTACGGTATCGCGCGCATCGTGATGTCGCTGCTCGTGCAGATCCGCGAGGGCATGTTCGCACGCGTTGCGATGCATGCGGTGCGCAAGCTCGCGCTTTCGACGTTCGAGCATATGCATCGCTTGTCGCTGCGCTTTCATCTCGAACGCAAGACGGGCGGGCTGACGCGCGTTCTCGAACGGGGCCGCACGGGAATCGAAAACATCAGCCGCATGGCGCTGATGACTCTCATTCCGACGATCGTCGAATTTTTGATGATCATCGCGGTTTGCGCCTACGAGTTCGACTGGCGCTATATCGTCACCATCGTGCTGATGATCGCGGCGTACCTCTGGTTCACGGTGAAGGCGACGAACTGGCGGCTTTCGATCCGGCGAGCGATGAACGAGAGCGACACGGACGCCAATACGAAGGCGATCGACAGTCTGCTGAATTACGAGACGGTGAAATACTTCGGCGCGGAAGGGCGGGAAGCGGCGCGCTACGACAAATCGATGGCGGCTTATGAGAAGGCGAGCATCAAGACGTATACGTCGCTCGCGGTTTTGAACTCGGGCCAAGCGATCATCTTCACGATCGCGTTGACGATCTGCCTCGCGATGTCGGCGACGGATATCGTCTCCGGCAAGGATACGGTCGGCCATTTTGCGATGGTCAATCTGCTGATGCTGCAGCTCTTCATGCCGCTCAACTTCATGGGCATGGTGTATCGCGAGATCAAACAGGGCCTGACGGACATCGAGCGCATGATGGAAGTGCTCGAGCAGAATCCGGAAGTCGCTGACATCCCGGGCGCGAAGGAACTCAAGGTGGTGGGTGGCGCCATCCGGTTCGAGCACGTCGGCTTCGCCTACGATCCGGAGCGGCGCATTCTAAAGGACGTTTCGTTCGACGTGCCTGCGGGTAAGATGATCGCCATCGTCGGTCCGTCGGGTGCGGGCAAGTCGACGGTCGGGCGGCTGCTGCTGCGCTTCTACGACGTGACAAGCGGCAAAATCACGATCGACGGGCAGAACATTCGCGACGTGACGCAGTCGTCGCTGCGGGCGGCCATCGGCGTGGTGCCGCAGGATACGGTGCTGTTCAACGATACGATTTTCTACAACATCAAGTATGGCCGCGCCGACGCGACGGACGCGGAAGTTTATCACGCGGCGAAACTCGCGCAGATCGACGAATTCGTGCGGGCGCTTCCTGACGGGTACAATACGATGGTCGGCGAGCGGGGCCTCAAACTTTCAGGCGGCGAGAAGCAGCGCGTCGCGATCGCGCGGACGATTTTGAAGTCGCCGCCGATCCTGCTGCTCGACGAGGCGACGAGCGCGCTCGACAGTCATACGGAAAAGGAAATTCAGGACGCCTTGGACCGGGTTTCCAAAGACCGCACGACGGTCGTCATCGCGCACCGGCTGTCGACGATCATCCATGCCGATAGCATTCTGGTCTTGGAGGCGGGTCGCGTCGCGGAGCAGGGCACGCACGGCGAACTGATTGCGAAGAACGGGCTTTATGCGAGCCTCTGGGCGCGGCAGCGGCAGGCGGAGAGGGCACGCGAGGAGCTTGCGCATGCGCTCGAAGAGGCCGGCGAGCCTGCGTAGCGCGTCGCCGGACGTCTGGCGTGCATGCGCCAACGGCCCGTCTTACCCGCGCTGCACAGTCCTTCAAATTCCATCAATCAATTAACAGCAAGCCACTGATAATCAGCATCGCAACTGCCGTGCCGCCGTGTACGCCGAACGCGACGGTCCTGCTACCGCCTTGGTGCAACACGTTCACGGCGTCAGCGATAGGAATGAGGGTCGCAGCTAGCATGAACCAGCCAAGGGCGTGCGCAGACCCGTAAGCTATCAGGATCGCGGTAAACAATCCCGATGCGATGTCACGAATGCCTTTAGCGGATAGATACGCTCGCAAATGCGGTTCGGCGCCAGCTGGTACGCCATAAGCCGCGGCTGCTGTTGTTGGGGCCAACAGAAAGCGGCAGCCGATGAAAATAATCGCAATTGCGATGACACCGGACAGGTAGAAACCGATAGTTGCTGCCATGCGTCTCGCTCTCCCTCTATGCCGGTCTTTCGCGCTTGTATTGTTTCAGCGCGCGATCCGAGGGGCCTGTCGCAAGTAGTTTACGCGGCACATTCCACACTCAAACGCAACAAGCGGTCAGAGGCAAGAGGTCCGTTGCTGGCACATCGCGTCCTGTCGCTGTGGTGCAGTAATTCGGACGCTTTCGGAGCGAAGCGGACATTGAGCCGAATTTATGAGTACACGGCCTAGTCTTCGACGATTTTCCAGCCGTCGGGGTTGGGCAGCTTTTTCCGCTTCGTCTCGGCTTCGTCGCGCGTCCTGAACCGGATCGCCAAGGAGCGCGGGACGAATACGTCGCCGTTCCCGAGATAGGTGTGCTGTCCGGTGGTGCGAAAAACGTCGTGCCGGTGTTCTTCGAGTAAATATGCCATTGGCCGGATCTCGCGTTCGCCGCGGTCTCGGGGAAGTGTGATCGCAAGTTGCGGAAAAAAACTAGCCCCGAGATAAGGGGCCGGGAGACCCATCTCGGGGCTAGTTACGAGTTCAGCCCTTAGCCCTTCCAGGAAGCTTGCGGCCTAGCTCGATTCCATTACGGGACGACTTTCGCCACTTCGCCCTCGAGGCGCTGCTTCGACTTGCCAGCCGCCTGATAGGCTTTGATCGCCTCGAGATTGACGGGTTTGCCGACCTGCACCAGCGCGACCATGCCCATGCCGAAGTGGGGCAGGCATTTGAAGACGTAGAGGCCGTCCTTCTCCGCGCTGAAGACGACTTCCTTGCTGAAGTCACCTTTCACTTGCGGCACGCCCTCCGGCCAGACCTTATCGACGCTTTCAGCGTTGTGGCCCTTGTCGGTCGGAACGAATTTCACTGTGTCGCCGGGTTCCACTTTCAAAAACCCGGGCTCGAAGGCCATGCGATTGCCGGCGTTGTCTTCGTTACGCATCTCGATGACGTGCTCGGCTGCGGATGCGAAGCGCGGGGCGACGACGGATGCGAGCGTGATGGCGCTCGCCAGCAGAATCTGACGGGTCAACTTCATAAGGTTTCCTCGCCCGGCCTTATCTGATTTATTGTTTACTTAAAAAGTATAGTTTAAGGCGAAGCTTCGCTCAAGGTGCCGTTTTGCCGCAAAGGCCACGCGCGCCAGGAAGGCGCCGATGGGGTGCACTGGAAAACTTATCCCCGGTCGAGCGCCGGGTGTTAATCTTCACCTTTCGGCCGGTATGGTCCGGATTTCGAAAGGATATGGACGTTTGAAAGCTCAGGAATTCGCAGAGGCGTCGAAACGGGTTCTGGCCGCGATCTGGCGCGGCTCGGTGATTGCGCTCTGGACCGTGCGCGAGATCGTGAGGACCGCATGGACGATTTCGCGCGGGCCGTTGATCGCCGCGCTCAACATCGCCATGGCGCTGATCATCCTCTTCGAGGAATGGGGCTGGCGGCCGCTTTCCGACCTCATCGGACGGCTCGCGAAATACGCGCCCATTGCAGCGGCAGAGCGGTTTATAGCCGGGTTGCCACCCTATGCGGCACTTCTGGTGCTGGCGTTCCCGACGGCGCTGTTGCTGCCGCTGAAGTTCGTCGCCGTGTGGCTGCTGGCGAACGGGCATTTCGCGACGGCGACGCTCTTGTTCATCGGGGCGAAGATCGCGTCGACTGCGATCATCGCGCACCTCTTCATTCTGACGAAGCCGTCGCTGATGCAGATCGGCTGGTTCGCGCGCGGCTTCAACTGGCTGATGCCGTGGAAGGATGCGCTGTTCGCGCAGATCCGTGCATCGTGGGTTTGGCGGTATGGCCGCGTGATGAAGGCTCGGGCCAAGGAGGCTGCCGCGAAACTTTGGGCGCGAACGCGGCCGCAGGTCGCCGCGCTTTGGCGACGGTGGACGGGGCGGGAATTGGGTTTCGGCAATGTTGGAGCGAACAGGCTGGAGTTTCCTGCAGGCGAATCGGTGCGGGTGAAAGCCGGCGATCAGCGCCCCTCGCACGAGGACGGTCGGGGATAGATTTCCCGCCTGTGACAACGAGAATGCCGCAGACAAGCGATTTGCTTGCAATTCAGCCACAGGGTCTAGGCTGCTTTGATTAATACCAGAGGGCCGCAGCCGTCCGGATGTTGACTGCGATCGTCAAGTATCCTTTGATTTCCTCAGGATCAGAATTGTTTGTTTGCCGCTGGGCGAGGGGCGGGGGCCGGTGAATGCCGGCGATGTCCGGCGGAGTTGAGGGGGAACTGGATGATACCGAGAGATGAGGGAACCCAGGCTCGTTTTTTGAGCCAAGTGAACGGCTTAGAAGGTTGTAATTTGGCACCTTCATCGAAGCATCACCGGGAGCACATTGACTTCGCGGAAGCAATCACAGCTATTGCTCTGACGGGAATGGAAGCCGGTGAGATTCCGGCACGGTCGCGCCACTGTAATCGGCTCGCTTGAACGAGCGGTCGAAAGTCAGACCCTCCCATTTGAAACATCGCACCGCCGGGACGCACGATCCCAAGGGGTATCAATGACCAGCATCACTTCACGCAGTATTCCAGTGCCCGCGCTACGCCGCGCCGCATCCCGCATTGTTTTGGCAATCGGCATTGGAGCTTGCGGTAGCGCCATCGCCAACGCCGAGGACAAGCCGGATAACGGCGTTCCGGAATTCTCGATCGCCCAGGATTTGCCCTACGATGCGGCCCGCGCCTCGCTCGCGGCTTCCGGCATCAGATACGGCCTCAACTACACCGGCGAGTATTACAACGTGATCTCCGGCGGCGCGTCCCGCGGTTCGTCGTACAATGGTCTCGTCGAAACCTACGTCGATATCGACCTCGAAAAGCTCGTGGGCTGGAAGGGCGCGGTCATTCACGCCAATGCTTTCTATGTGCACGGCATCGGCCCGACCACACAGACCGGCAGCATTTTCGCGGTCAGCAACCTGGAAGGCCTCGAAACCGTGCGGCTCGACGAACTGTGGTTCGAACAGTCGCTGCTCGACGACAAGCTGAAAGTGAAGCTCGGCGCGATTGCCGCCGATACCGAATTCTTCGTCAGCGATACGGCGGCCGCCTTCCTGAACGGTACGTTCGGATGGGCCGGCATCGTGGCGTCGAACATGGTCCAGGGCGGGCCGGCGTATCCGTTGACCTCGATGGGCGCGCGTGTCGCCTATACGCCGAACGATAAGCTCACGATTTTGGCAGCTGTGTTCAACGGCAGCCCCGCTGATCCGTTCGCGGAAGACGCGCAGTCGTCCAACAGGCATGGCACCGACTTCCGCTTTGGCGATGGCGCGCTGATGATTATCGAGGGCGCGTACAAGTATAATGTCGGCCTGGAGGGTACGATCAAGCTCGGCGGCTGGAAGCAGTTCAACGCGCCAGACGGCTTCTACTCGAACTTCAGCACCGGCGCAGCCGTGAACTCCGACTACGGGCTCTATGCGATCGTCGATCAGCAGATCTGGAAGAACGGCGACAGTCAGAGCGTCAGTGTCTTCGGCCGTGTTTCGGGCAGCCCCGAAAACATCAGCCCGATGAATTTCTATTTCGATACCGGCATTCTGTTCACGGGCTTCGTGCCCGGCCGTGCCAAGGATACGTTCGGCGCCGCCTTTGGCTACGGTCAGGTTTCGCCCGATCGCGTCGCGACGGATCCGACCGCCCTGCGCTCGTATGAATCCGTGCTGGAGATCAATTACGCAACCGAACTCAGGCAGGGCGTGAGCCTCATTCCCGACTTCCAATATTTCTGGAATCCGGGCGCAACTACGGAAGTCGACAACGCCGCCGTATTCGGCGCGCGGTTGAAGGTCAACTACTGAGCGGCTTCTTGGCCGCATGCGGGATTTACCGTACGACTTGTGCCTCCTGGCGCTGCGGCGCTAGGAGGCTTTTTCATGAGCAGCGTCAAAACAGATCTTCGGCCGATCCTGATCGCCGGGCCGACGGCGAGCGGCAAGTCGGCGCTGGCGATGGCGATCGCGGAGCGCACCGGCGGCGAGATCATCAATGCCGACAGCATGCAGGTCTATCGGGAGCTGCGCATTCTGACAGCGCGGCCGTCGCTCGAGGACGAGGCGCGTGTTCCGCATGCGCTCTACGGGTTCGTGCCGGCCAGCGAGGCGTATTCGGCGGGACGCTTCGTGCGCGACGCCGCGGTTGCGATCGCGAAGGCTCAGGGCGCTGGGCGACGGCCGGTCATCGTCGGGGGTACCGGTCTCTACTTCAAGGCGCTGCTCGAGGGACTGTCGCCGATACCCGACATCGGCCCGGAGATTCGCGCCTATTGGCGCGGCGAGGGGGAGCGTCGGGGGGCGGGGGCCCTGCACGGCGAACTCGCGACGCGCGATCCGCTCATGGCTTCGCGCCTCGCACCGACCGACCTGCAGCGGATCGTCAGGGCGCTCGAGGTGATCGACCAGACGGGCCGGTCGCTCGCCGAATGGCAATCGCTGCGCGGCGAGCCGGTAATCGCGGAAGCGGATGCGGTGTGTCTTTCGGTTTCCGGCGACCGCGCGGAGCTGCATGCGCGGGCTGATGCCCGTTTCGAGCGGATGATGCGCGAGGGGGCGCTTGACGAAGTGCGGGCGCTGTCGTTGCTACAACTTGATGCCGATCTGCCGGCAATGCGGGCCATCGGGGTCAGGCCGCTTCTCCGGTTGATCGCGGGCGAGTCGACTGTCGAGCAAGCTCTGGAAGAGGGGAAGGCGGAGACGCGCCAATACATAAAACGGCAGGAGACTTGGCTCAAAAGACATATGATTTCGTGGAATGTGGTCGAGACGAAAGAAAAGGAAAGTTATTTGCGCGATATTTTCGCATTTATTCAGTGTTAGCGTTGACCAATTAGGCTCGGGCCCCTACTTTCCGGCAACCTTTTCGAAACCGCCCGAGCACTTTTGCCGGCGAAGGAGTTTATGCATGGCACGCACGATGACCGGCGCCGAAATCGTACTGCAGGCGCTGGCCGACCAGGGCGTCGAGCTCGTCTTCGGATATCCGGGCGGCGCTGTGCTGCCGATCTACGACGAGATCTTCAAGCAGGAGAAGATCCGCCACATCCTCGTTCGCCAGGAAGGCGGGGCGTTGCACTCGGCGGAAGGCTATGCGCGCTCGACCGGCAAGGTCGGCGTTTGTCTCGTGACGTCAGGACCGGGTGCGACGAACGCCGTGACGGGTCTCACGGACGCGCTGATGGATTCCATTCCGCTCGTGTGCATCACGGGGCAGGTGGCGACGCACCTCATCGGCAACGATGCGTTCCAGGAATGCGATACGGTCGGCATTACCCGGCCATGCACGAAGCACAACACGCTCGTGAAAAACGTGAACGATCTCGCGCGCATCCTGCATGAAGCGTTCTACATCGCGCGGACGGGCCGTCCGGGGCCGGTGGTCGTCGATATTCCGAAAGACGTGCAATTCGCGCTCGGCAACTATGTCGGACCGTCGAATATTCAGCATAAGACCTACCGGCCGAAGCTGAAGCCGGAGCAGACGGCTGTTCGTGAAGCCGTGGATCTCATCGCCAGCGCCAAAAGGCCGGTGTTCTATACCGGCGGCGGCGTCATCAACTCGGGTCCCAAAGCGAGCCAGCTGCTGCGCGAGTTCGTGCGGCTGACGGGCTATCCGATCACGTCGACGCTGATGGGGCTTGGAGCCTATCCGGCGTCCGACAAGCAGTGGCTCGGCATGCTCGGCATGCACGGCACCTACGAAGCCAATCTCGCGATGCACGATTGCGACGTGATGATCAACATCGGCGCCCGCTTCGACGATCGCATCACGGGCCGCGTCGATGCGTTTTCGCCGGGATCGAAGAAGATCCACGTCGATATCGATCCCTCGTCGATCAACAAGAACATCGTGGTCGATGTGCCGATTATCGGCGACTGCGCCTATGTTCTCGAGGACATGCTGCGGATCTGGAAGGCCAAGGCGCCGACGCTCGACAAGCCCGCGCACAAGGCCTGGTGGAAGCAGATCGACAGCTGGCGCGGAAAGAAGTCGCTGGCTTACAAAAATTCCAAAGACATCATCATGCCTCAGTACGCGTGTCAGCGTCTGCAGGAGCTGACGAAGAATCGCGATACGTTCTTTACGACCGAGGTCGGTCAGCACCAGATGTGGGCGGCGCAGTTCCTTCAATTCGAGGAGCCGAACCACTGGCTGACGTCCGGAGGACTGGGCACGATGGGATATGGACTGCCGGCCGCCATCGGTGTGCAGCTTGCGCATCCGAGATCGCTCGTCATCGACGTTGCGGGCGACGCATCGATCCTGATGAACATTCAGGAGTGCTCAACGGCGGTTCAATACCGGCTGCCGGTCAAGGTCTTCATCATGAACAACGAGTACATGGGCATGGTGCGCCAGTGGCAGCAGCTTCTGCACGGCAATCGCTTGTCCGAGAGCTATACGGAAGCGCTGCCGGATTTCGTGAAGCTCGCTGAAGCGTACGGCTGGACGGGCATGCGTTGCGAGCATCCGGCCGATCTCGACGATGCGATCGAACAGATGATCAATACGAAGGGGCCGGTGATGTTCGATTGCCGCGTCGCCAAGCTCGCGAACTGCTTCCCGATGATTCCTTCCGGAAAGGGTCATAACGAGATGCTGCTCGGCGAGAACATTACGGACGAAGAGGTCGAGCGCGCGATCGGCGACGAAGGGAAGGTATTGGTTTGAGAAACGGGGGCTCAGGCTTCGGTATCGGGCTGGTGTTGGCCGCCGCTATGTGCGCGGCCACCATTGTTGCCGTTCCGCAGACGTTGGCCGCCAGGGAAACCTGGGACCACGTTGCCAACATCAAGGATGCCGCGAAACGCCTTGGCGAACTGCATCGTCAGCAGGGCTCGCAAGGCGTGCTGAAGTTCCTCGACGCCTGCTACCGGACGCAGACGCTCGCGAGCGAATATTCAGCAGGTCTCGAGTCGTGCATGGCGCAGGACTACATGCACAGCCAAGTGCTGGCGCAGATCTACGCGCGCATTCCGCAAGCGGATCGCGTGCGGATGGGCACGCCGGCGCCGGAAGACATTGCGCGTGGCATGGGGCAACGCTTCGTTGCCACCTTCAGGCAATACAAAATAACGGCGAAGGAAGCGGAGAAGTTCAAGAAGTTGGTCGATACCAACGGCATGCCGATCTTCTTGAAATCGGTGTTCCCGCCGCAGAAGCCGGGTGAAGCCAACCCCGATGCCGGCGCGGCGAGCAAGAACTAGCAACGATGCTGAAGCTCGTCATTGCCAACAAGCTTTACTCGTCGTGGTCGCTTCGGCCATGGCTTGTGCTTTCCGCATTCAACATTCCGTTCGAGGAAGTTCTCATTCCATTGAGGACGCCGGAAAGCCGTGGGCTGGTGCTCGAGTATTCGCCCTCGGGGAAAGTGCCGGCACTCGCCGACGGCGATATCGCCGTCTGGGAGAGCCTTTCCATCATCGAGTACCTGGCGGAGAAATTTCCGGAGCTCGCGATCTGGCCGCGCGATGTCGGTGCGCGCGCCCATGCCCGCTCCATCTCGAATGAAATGCACTCGGGCTTTCAGGCGATCCGGCAGGCTTGCCCGATGCACCTCGGCGCCCGCTTCGCAACGCCGCCGTTAACCGAGCCCCTGCGCGGCTGCATCGACCGGATCGAGGACATCTGGGCGGAGGCTCACAATCGCTTTGCGGGTGGACAGCCATTTCTCTACGGTGCGTTCTCGGCGGCCGATGCCATGTATGCGCCTGTCGTAACGCGGTTCGACACGTATCAAATTCCCGTGCGCGAGGCGACGCGGACCTATATGGATGCCGTTCTCGCGCATCCGGCATACGAAGCATGGCGGGCGGCAGCGCTCGTCGAGCCGTGGCGCATCCCGGACTACTCCGAGGGCCACACGCTGGTCGAAAGCTTCATCTGATCCAAACTTTCATCCGACACCAAGAGACCGACGATGTCCGACCTAACAAAGCAAATGCCGCCGCCGAGCGTACTCAGATCGCAGGAGATCGTATCGCGTACGCTCTCGATCGTCGTTGATAACGAGCCGGGCGTGCTGGCGCGGGTCATCGGCCTTTTTGCGGGCCGCGGCTACAACATCGACTCGTTGACGGTCACCGAGGTCGAGCACGAGAAGCGTGTGTCGCGCATAACTGTCATCACGAGCGGCACGCCCGCCGTGCTGCAGCAGATCAAGCATCAGCTCGAGCGTCTCGTTCCGGTGCATCGCGTGCGGGATCTGACGGAAGAGGGCGGAGCGATCGAGCGCGAGCTTGCGCTGGTCAAGGTTGCGGGCAAGGGCGACAAGCGCATCGAAGCGCTGCGGCTTGCCGAGATCTTCCGGGCCCAAGTCGTCGATACGTCGCTCGAGCATTTCGTTTTCGAAGTTACGGGCAAGCCGTCGAAGATCGAGACGTTCGTTCAGCTGATGACGGAGCTCGGGCTCGTTGAAGTTTCGCGCACCGGCATCGCCGCCATCGGCCGGGGTGCGGGCGGCTGATCGCCACAAGTTTTCACAGTTTTTGATCGGCAACAGGGAGAACCGGTTCGCCGCGTTGCCGTTCAGATGATGTCGCAGGATCTCTTTCTGTCGCTCATTACGTTTGCTTTCGTCTCGGGCATGACGCCCGGGCCGAACAACACGATGCTGCTGACATCCGGCGTCAATTTCGGTTTCGCACGGACGTGGCCGCACATTCTCGGCGTGACGATCGGGTTCACGATCATGTTCGCGGGGATTGCTCTCGGCGCTGGGCGGGTGTTCACGGCGTTTCCGACGCTCTATTCGGTGCTGCGCATCATCAGCATCGGGTATCTGCTCTGGCTCGCGTGGCGGATCGCGACGGCGGGAACAAGCGATCCGGTCGTCACCGAAAAAGCGCGGCCGATGACGTTTTTCGAAGCGGCGCTGTTCCAGTGGATCAATCCGAAAGGCGTGATGGTGGCGCTGAGCGTCGCGGCCAACTACGTTTCGCCAACGAACCTTTGGGGTGGCGTTGGGTTGATTTCAGCAATTTTTCTCACGGTTTCGCTGATTTCAGCGACAACGTGGGCCTTCTTCGGCACGTCGCTCAGGCCGCTTCTCGCGAATGAGCGGCAGGTCAAGATTTTCAACGTGGCGATGGCCGTTGCGCTCGTTGCGTCGCTGTGGCCGCTCGTCCGCGAAATGATTTGAGCGTTCGACGCCGCGCGTCAGCCCTTCTTGGCCATCCGTGCGTTTTCGTGTGCCAACGCCTCGGCCGATTCAGAGAAATGAGAACCGTCATCGTTCAGCCCAAACTTCTGTTTGTCGAGCCCCTTGAAAGCGAGTGACCCATCGGACGTGGCGTAGAGCGGTATGGCGCTCGGCGGCTGGCCGAAGGTCACCAGAAATGCCTGGATGTTCGGTTGGTATTTGCCGTCGACGCCCTTGGCGCAACGATCCCGGCCCTCGGCGGCTGCGCAAGCATTCAGCGAATTATAGGACGGCGCGCGGCTTCGATGCAGTGCAACAGCTCTGTCGATCACCTGTCCGCATTGGTCGATCGTCAGTTTCTGAACGCCGGCGCAGTCGCCCGACGAGATGAAAACGCCCGTTTCGACCTTGGTTTTCGGCTGCACGGCCGTCGCGCTATTCCCGCAACCGGCAAGGCCGAAGGCGGCAAACAGCATTCCGAATAACGCGATCGTTCGCATGGCGTCGGGTCCAAATTGGGCGTCGGAGACCGCAAATATGCGCATTCGGAGTTAGGGTTCAGTTAATGGTTGCACGGGTGTCGGGGAGCGGGAGGTGAGAAAAATTCGGTCTAGGGCAGTCGGTAGCACCCCGGCCCGTTGAATCCTTATGCCGATCTCTGTAGGTTCCGCCCAGATTTCGGGCCCGGTTCCGAGCCCCTGTCTTTCAACCCAGCCCGACCGTCGATTTCGACCGGGGAACCCGAGAGGCCGCCCATGCGCGTCTATTACGATCGTGATGCCGACATCAACCTTATCAAATCGAAAAAAGTCGCGGTCGTCGGCTACGGCAGCCAGGGCCATGCGCACGCGTTGAACCTGAAGGACTCGGGCGTCAAGGACATCGTCATTGCGCTGCGCAAGGGTTCGGCTTCGGCGCAGAAGGCCGAGGGCGCCGGTCTCAAGGTTATGGAAGTGGCCGACGCGGCGAAGTGGGCCGACGTCATCATGATGCTGACGCCGGACGAGCTGCAGGCCGACATCTACAAAGAGCAACTCGAGCCGAACATGAAGAAGGGCGCAGCTCTTCTTTTCGCGCACGGCCTCAATGTTCATTTCAATCTCATCGAGCCGCGGGCCGACCTTGACGTCGGCATGGTTGCGCCGAAGGGTCCCGGTCACACGGTGCGCGGCGAATATCAGAAGGGCGGCGGCGTGCCGTGCCTGATCGCGGTCCATCAGGACAAGAGCGGCAACGCGCACGATCTTTTTCTTTCCTATGCGTCGGCGATCGGCGGCGGCCGCTCGGGCGTCATCGAAACGACGTTCCGTGAAGAGTGCGAAACGGACCTCTTTGGTGAACAGGCCGTGCTTTGCGGCGGTCTCGTCGAGATGATTCGCGCCGGCTTCGAGACGCTCGTCGAAGCGGGCTATGCGCCGGAGATGGCGTATTTCGAATGCTTGCACGAAGTGAAATTGATCGTCGACCTCATCTATGAGGGCGGTATCGCCAACATGAACTACTCGATCTCGAACACGGCCGAGTACGGCGAGTACAAGACGGGTCCGAGAATCATCACGCCCGAGACGAAGGCGGAGATGAAGCGCGTGCTTGCCGACATTCAGACCGGCCGCTTCACGCGTGACTGGATGCTCGAGTGCAAGGCGGGTCAGCCGAACTTCAAGGCCACGCGGCGCTTGAACGATAGCCATCAGATCGAGGAAGTCGGTGCGAAGCTGCGCGCGATGATGCCCTGGATCTCGAAGAACAAGCTCGTCGACAAGGGCAAGAACTGATCGCCGCGGTAGATTTTTGGGCGGGGTCCAGACAACTGGAACCGCCCGCACTACTGCGCTTTGGGGAGGGTTTACGTGCGGCAGCGCGGGCGGTCTACGTCAAATCCAGCCAACTGACCTTTCGGACAATCGACCGGGACTAACGCGGGCGGCAGAGGAGCGGGGACCTCTGCCGCCCGTTTCCGATTCTGCCGCTTACGCGGCTTCTTCGGATATAAAGGGGCTCTGACGCAGCGCGGCCGCTGCGTGAGCCCGATGGTGTTTCCATCGGGCGGCAGGTGATCCATCATCACACCTCGCCGCAATGTACCTGGTGCAACACCAGGATGCTGAAACCGGCCAAAGGTGCTGGGAGATCTTGACTGTCGCCCCCCAGCGACGCTGTCGTGAGTGTCATATGCGGTTCGAATCTTGGCCGGGTCATGACCAAACTTGGCTGAAGCGAAGGCTAGAGCTTTTTTGTGCAGTTGGAATTCACATCGATAAGCGCCCAACATATTTGTGCTTCGAGCATTTGAAGAGGAGCCGAAATTGCTTGGGCGCGTTTTAGTCAGATGGAGACTTATTTGCGGCTGCTGTTCCCTCGCGCCGTATCTGCGTGAGGATCGCAGTTGAAAGTCCGTATGATGAACGATGCCGTTTTTCCGTTTGTAGACGGCGTAAAATACGTTTCGAATTGTTCGCTGAAATTATCCGGTGAGCCTTGGCTATTTGCGCTCGCGCATGCTGCCGATATCGACGCGCATTGGCAGGCGGCGACAAAATCCAATTCCTCGTACTTCAATGGCATCGTGCATTTGATCGATAACGTGCGTTTCGGCGATGACGTGCTCGAAGCGACGCTGACGCGCACGGATTTCAAAAGTTATCTCTACTGGCGGCTGAGCGGCTATCCCGAGGCCGGCGTTCTCGACGGCTTTGGCTCGGCGATCATTCGCTCTTCCGACGGCGACATTCTGCTGGCGCAGCAAATGCCCGGGAACGTCAACTACGGATTCGCCTGTCTGCCATCGGGCTTCATCGACGCGCGGGATGTGCAGCCAGATGGCACGATCGACATCGCGCGGAGCATCGCACGGGAAATTGGCGAAGAGCTCGGAGCGGTCGGCACCCAAGTCGAACGCGAGGGCCGCTTCGTCGTTGCGCGATCCGGCACACAGTTGTGTTTCGCGATCCTGTTCAATGCGGCGCTCTCGACGGCGGAGATCATCAGGCTCGTCGACGAACACAACGCGATGAGCGACGATCCGGAATTGGAATCGATCATTCCGGTCGCGAGCCTCGCCGACATCGCTGATCTCAAGATGCTGCCTTACGCGCGCGCATTGCTGGAGGCGCTTTTCGCCGCGCGCCCTAAGTTTTAGTTGTCGCATCGCTTTTGCGGAAAACCGGCTCCCACTTTTCGCGCGACGCTCCGGCGCTTCCGCGCGGTGAAAAAGAGCTTGGCGGCGACCGAGGGTTGCCGCATGGTGCCGCCGTTCACACGGTCGCTCGTCGCGGCTCGTCGAGGCAGCGGGGAGTATGGCGCACGATGGCGCTCACGTATCATGTCCTGGACGTTTTCACGGAACGGCCGTTCGGCGGCAATCCGCTCGCCGTCGTGCTCGGTGCCGATCAGCTGAGCACCGCCGACATGCAGACGATCGCGCGGGAGTTCAATCTCTCCGAAACGGTGTTCGTGCTGACGACGACGAGCCCGGGGCACACTGCGCGCATCCGGATCTTCACGCCGAGCCGGGAGCTGCCGTTTGCGGGGCATCCGACGATCGGCACGGCCGTGCTTCTGGCCGAACTTCGCGCGATGCTCGGAAATGGCGAGAGCGATGCGATCATTGCACTCGAGGAAGAGGTCGGCAGCCTTCGCGTCGGCGTGCGCATGCGTGCGGGCGGGGCGTCATTCGGAGAGTTCGACGCGCCAAAGCTCAGCTGCGTTCCGGAGCTGTTGCCGGAACCCGAGCAGATCGCGGCGGCGGTGGGCCTCATTCCGAGCGAGATCACCTTCGAAAATCACAAGCCGACGCTGGTTAGAAGTGCGCCGGCCTTCGCCTTCGTGCCGGTATCGAACCTCGAGGCCATGGCGAAGGTGCGTATTTCGCCGCAGCACTGGGCGCGGGCGTTCACCGATCGCGGCGTTAGTGGTGTCTACCTCTACACGCGCCAGTGCGTGCGCGGGCAATCGGCGTTTCATGCGCGGATGTTCGCACCGGATCTCGGCGTCGGCGAAGATCCGGCGACAGGGTCGGCCGCGGCGAGCTTCGCCTATGTCATCCAGGAGTTTGACGGCCTGACCGACGGCGTGCACAAGCGCGGCATCGAGCAGGGCTTCGAAATGGGGCGCCCGAGCGCGATCTCTCTGACGATGACGGTCGCGCGCGGGAAGCTCGAAGGCGTGCGCATCGGCGGCTATGCCGTGCGCGTCGCCGAGGGAACGCTGAAGATCTGATCGTCTACTTGCGCGCCAGGACCGGCAACATGCGGGTGAGCGTGTTGTCCTTATAGGCGTAGTGGTGCGCCAGCGCGGCGAACGCGTGCAAGCCAATGATGAAATAGAGCGCGTTGCCGATGAGCTCGTGTGCCTCCCTCAGGGTGCGCGCGAGGTCTTTGTTCTCGCCGATGAGGTAGGGAAGCTCGAGCCCGAAAAAGGGAGCCGGGCGGCCTGCGGCGTTCGACATCAGCCAGCCGAGCACCGGCAGCGCCACCATCGCAGCATAGAGCGCGGCGTGGGTGAGATGGGAGATGCCCGTCTGCCAAGCTGGCGGCAGGGGGACGATCCGCGGCGCAGAGATACGGGTGCGCACCAGGATGCGGACGATGGCGAGGAGCAGGATCGTAATCCCAAGCGATTTGTGGACCAGCATCAGCAGGTCGCGCATCGGGTCGCCCTTCGGAAAAGACTCGTGGAACTCGACGGCGGCGAACACCGCGACGAAGGCCAATGCCGTAAACCAGTGCAGAGCGACGAGGGCCGGCGGGTACGCGTTCGCTTCGGTGGATGGTTCAATGGCGACAGTCACGCAATCTTCTCCCGGGAAATGCTTCGGATTTGTCCTTGTGGCAGTTTCTGAACGAGTTTTGCGACCGTTATCCGTTGGAATGGGACGAAAATTGCCGCAGACGGCCGGTTTTGTTGCTGATGCCTGGCCGCGTTCCTGGCCGCGGCGGCGGAACGGCTTGATTTTCGGGAACCAGATCGGTTATTCACCCCTCGATTGAATTGTTGGACCGGATGGGTCCCACGGATCGGACTTTTGCCTTCATGGCGCGCGCGACCGGCATTGCTGCAACTTTGGCGTTTGCTACGAGCAATCGCGATGGCACCCTCGCGCCTAAATTCCTATTTTCGCTGCTCCTTAGCCTTCTCCTTACCGGCCCCTGGGCCGCATGACGCCCGGCCGTCGCCGGGTTCGTGCCCAGGGGATCAGACGGCCGTCAAATTGAGCTTGATAGCGCTCGCGGCAGACCCAAGAGTCGCCCGGCAAAGGATGAAAAAGCGATGACTTCCGAAATCAACAACGCGCCGGCAGCGCCGAAGCGCGAAGCCGACAAGATCATAATTTTCGATACAACTTTGCGCGATGGCGAGCAGTGCCCCGGCGCGACGATGACGTTCGAGGAGAAGCTGCAGGTCGCCGAGCTTCTCGATGCGATGGGCGTCGACGTGATCGAGGCTGGTTTTCCGATTGCGTCGGATGGCGACTTCGAGGCGGTGACGGAGATCGCCAAGCTCGCGAAGCAATCGGTCATCTGCGGCCTGGCGCGGGCGAACTTCAACGACATCGACCGCGCAGGCGAGGCGATCAAGCCAGCGAAGCGCGGCCGTATTCATACTTTCATCGGCACGTCGCCGCTGCATCGCCAGCATCAGCTGCAGCTCAACCAAGAGCAGGTTTACGAGCGGGTCGTCGCGTCGGTGACGCGAGCGCGCGGCTATACCGACGATGTCGAGTGGAGCGCGATGGACGCGACGCGCACCGAGCACGATTATCTCTGCCGCGTCGTCGAAGCCGCGATCAGGGCAGGCGCCACGACGATCAATATTCCCGATACGGTCGGCTACGCGCTGCCGGAAGAGTATTTCGACCTCATTACGATGCTGAAGACGCGCGTTCCCGGTATGGACAAGGTCATCATCTCGACCCATTGCCATGACGACCTGGGCCTGGCGGTTGCCAACTCGCTCGCTGGCGTTCGGGCCGGGGCGCGGCAGATCGAATGCACGATCAACGGTCTCGGCGAGCGGGCGGGCAACGCCGCACTCGAAGAGATCGTGATGGCCATTCGCACGCGTCACGATCTGTTGCCGCACGACACGGGCATCAAGTCCGAAATGCTGTCGCGGGCGTCGAAGCTCGTTTCGGCAGTGACGAACTTCCCGGTGCAGTACAACAAGGCCATCGTCGGCCGGAACGCGTTTGCGCACGAGAGCGGCATTCATCAGGACGGCGTGCTGAAGAATACCGAGACCTACGAAATCATGACGCCGGAATCGGTCGGCGTCGGGAAGTCGTCGCTCGTCATGGGCAAGCATTCCGGGCGCGCGGCGTTCAAGTCGAAGCTGAAGGAACTCGGCTACACGCTCGGCGACAATGCGATGGAGGATGCCTTCAACCGGTTCAAGGCGCTCGCCGACCGGAAGAAGCACATCTACGACGAAGACATCGAGGCGCTCGTCGACGACGGCATGGCGCACATGAACGATCGGGTGAAGGTTACGGCTTTGACCGTGATCGCGGGAACGATGGGTCCGCAATCGGCGACGCTGACGCTCGATGTCGACGGGCAGTCGAAAACGGTGCAGAGCGCCGGCAATGGGCCGGTCGATGCAACCTTCAATGCAATCAAACTGCTGTTCCCGCATAATGCGCGTCTCGATCTTTATCAGGTGCACGCGGTGACGGAGGGCACCGATGCGCAAGCGGAAGTGTCGGTGCGTCTCGAGGAGGATGGCCGTATCGCGACCGGCCGTGCCGCCGATCCCGATACGCTCGTCGCCTCCGCCCGGGCCTTCGTCGCGGCGCTGAACAAGCTTGTCGTCAAGCGGCAGAAAACCGCCCAGGCGCAGCAGGCGGTCTAGAGGAATAGAGCCAGTTTTCGCTTAATTGGCGGGGTAGCGTGCAGCTGATACTGTACGCTACCCCGCGTTCATCGGGCGGTTTATGGAAGGGCGCAGCCGCCAGTTGACATTCGCGCAGAAGCCTTGCTTTGGACGTGGCGGCATTCTTGTATAAAGCCGTCCGCTTCGTAAACTCAGCGGTAGAGAGTAGGCCAGGTTCGCGAATGTTCGGTTTAGGCTTCAGCAACGTCCTCTCCGACAACATCGCTATCGATCTCGGCACCGCGAACACGCTCGTTTACGTGGAGGGCCGGGGCGTCATCATTAATGAGCCGTCGGTCGTCGCCATCCGCTCGCGCGGTGGTGTTCGCGATGTTCTGGCTGTCGGCGACAAAGCCAAGCAGATGCTCGGCCGGACACCGGAAAGCATCGAGACGATCCGGCCGCTACGGGACGGCGTCATCGCCGATTTCATCGCCACGGAAGAAATGCTGCGCCAGTTCATCGGCCGCACGAAGTCACTCGTCGAATTCATTCGTCCGCGGATCCTGGTTTGCGTGCCGGCCGGCGCGACGCCGGTGGAGCGGCGCGCGGTTTACGAGACGGCGCTTTCAGCCGGTGCGCGCAAAGTGTTTCTTGTCGAGGAGCCCGTGGCGGCGGCGATCGGAGCCGGGTTGCCGATCGACGAGCCCAAGGGATCGATGGTCGTCGATATCGGCGGCGGGACGACGGATGTCGCGGTTCTGTCGCTTGGCGGCGTGGTGCAGGCGCGCTCGATCCGCTGCGGCGGCAATGCGATGGATGACGCCATCGTCCGTTATGTCCGGCGGAAGCACCAGCTGCTGATCGGCGAGGCGAATGCGGAGCGCATCAAGATCGAGGCCGGGTCGGCGTCGCGCGTCATCAACGGCGAAACGGCGGAAATCGTCATTCGGGGCCGGGAGATGAAGGAAGGCAAGGCGAAGACGGTCGTTCTCGGGCCGCACGACATTGCCGAGGCGCTCGAAGGAACCGTCGAGCAGATCGCAGAATTCATTCAGTATGCGATCGAAGATTTGCCGCCGGAGATTTCGACGGATATCTGCGAGCGCGGCATTTATCTTTCCGGCGGCGGAGCGAAGCTGACGAAGCTCGACGAGGAACTCGAACGTAGGATCGGCGTCAAAATTCATTTACCCGAAGTGCCGGAGCAATGCGTCATTACGGGAACAGCGGCAATACTGCGAACGCTCAAGGAGCGTGAGCACCTTTTGATCAGACCCTGACCCCTTTTCGTGGTGCGGGTCGAGAGCGGCGGACAAGCGGCATGACGCGGCTCAAGGATCATAATCTCTTTCTGCGACGCACGGATCATGCGGCGCCAGGAAAGCGCATGCGTCCGGTGCTGTTGCTGCTCGTGTTCGCGGCATCCGGCTTGCTGCTTCTCAGCCGTCTCGATCACAGCATGCTCGGCGACGTGCGATGGCGGGCCGCTTCGTGGCTGACGCCGGTATTACAGGGCGCGATGATCCCGGCTGCGCCCGTGCGCGAGATCGGGCGATCGATATCGACGCAAGTGGATCTCGGGAACGAACTCGAGCGGCTCAGGCAGGAAAATCAAAAGCTCGAAAGCTGGAAGTGGCGGGCACAGCAACTCGAGGGAAGGGTTGCCGATCTCGAAGCGCTGGCAAAGGTGGTCCCTGAGCAGAAGCTCGATTTCATCACGAGCCGCGTCATCTCGGATGCGAGCGGCGCGTTCGTGCGCAGCGTGACGATCGACGCGGGACGCGCGCGAAACGTGAAAGAGGGCTATCCCGTCGTCAACGCCGACGGGCTTGTCGGCCGTATCGTCGATGTCGCCCCGGATGCGTCGCGCGTGCTGCTTGCGACCGATCTCAACAGCCGGATTCCCGTTCGGATCGGGCCCAACGCCGTGCGCGGAATTCTCGCGGGAGACAACAGCTCGCGTCCGAAGCTGATCTACATTCCGGACGACGCCAATATCGCTATCGGCGACGATGTTGCGACGTCAGGCACAGGCGGGCTCTTTCCTGCCGGGCTTCGTCTCGGCGCCGTCGCGGGCAATCTCTCGGAGCCACGCGTTGCGTTACGGGCCGATCTCGACCGGCTTGATTATGTAAGCGTGCTGTTCTTCGCCGATCCGTTTCACGATCTCAACGACGAGCTTTCGAACCGCAAACCGGCAGGAGAAGCGAACAATACCGCCTCGCCCGCCAATGCTTCGACGGGGAAAGCCAAATGAGATCGCTCCGCTTGCTGATGCCGATCATTTCGGTCGCGATGCTGACGTTAGCTGCGGCGCTGCCGTGGGGATTGGCGGCCGAAGATCGTTTCGTGTTGCCGCTCTTGCCGGTGATCGCGATCTATCAATGGACGCTCGATCCCGATGCGTGGCTGCCGGAGTGGGCGATCTTCATCGCGGGCCTGACGCTCGATGTGCTGACGCAAGGTCCGCTCGGCTATTGGGCGCTCGTCTATTTGTTTACGTACATCGTCGCGCTCTTCGCATCGCGCGCGCGGACGGAGACGGCCGCCAGCAGAATGGCGCTGCTTGCCGTCGCGATCGTCGCGGTGACGGGTTTTTCGTGGGCGCTGGCGTCGCTCTATTTTCTGCAGCTGCTCGACTGGCAGCCTTACGCGCGGAGCACGCTGATCACGATAGTCGCGGCCTTCGTGCTGGTGCCGTTGCTCGGTGCTTTTCGTTTCTGGTCGAGGCCCGCCCGAGGCATCCGTCTCACGCGAGGCAGCGGATGACGGATGTGTCCGATGGGGACGAGCGCGGTCGAGGGGATCAGTTCACGCGGCGAAGCTTGCTGCTCGGCGGTGTGCAGGCGGCGGGCTTAAGCCTTGTCGGCTGGCGGGTGTTCGATTTGCAGGTACTCGGCGCGCGCCGCTATGGGCCGCTTGCCGATGACAACCGCATCAATCTGCAGGTGCTGGCGCCGAAGCGAGGGCGCATTTTCGATGCCTACGGCCGCCTGCTCGCCGACAACGAGCAGGTTTTTCGCGTCACGATTACGCCGGGTCTTGCAAAGAACAGCGGCGCCGTGCTTCGGCGCGTCAGCCGCATCGTGCCGCTGTCGGACGATGAGATCGCGAAGATTGTCGCGCGGGCGCGCAAGCAGGGTCGCTACGTTCCGACCACGATCGCCTCGGACTTGAGCTTCGAACAGGTGGCGCAGCTCAACCTCTTCGCGCCGAGCCTCCCCGGTATCGCCACGGAGGCCGGGCTGCGCCGCCGATATCACGATGGACCGGCACTCAGCCATGTCGTCGGCTATGTCGGAAGTGTCGAACGGTTCGCCATCGACGACGATGCGATCGCGCGGCTTCCGGAAATGCGCATCGGCAAGGGCGGCGCCGAACTCGGATTTGACGGGGAGCTTCGCGGCACGGGCGGCATTCAGAAGGTCGAAGTTGATGCGCGCGGACGCATCATCCGCAATCTTGAAACGGTCGATCCGGTTGCGGGCCGGGATGTAACGCTCACGCTCGATTCCGAGCTGCAGCGGCTCGTCACGGACCGGATGCAACGCGAAGGCCGCGCCGCGGCGGTGATGCTCGACATCGCTTCCGGCGGCATCGTCGTCATGGCATCCGTTCCCGGTTTCGATGCGGGCGCGATTGCGGGCGGCATCGCGGGCGTGGACTGGCAGAAGCTCGTGCAGTCGGAAGACAAGCCGCTGCTCAATCGCGCGATCGCCGGACAATATGCGCCGGGATCGGCGTTCGTTGTCGTGACGGCGCTTGCAGGTCTCGACGCTGGCGTTCTTTCGCCGGACGAACGCATTCAATGCGATGGGCACTACGCCTATCGCGGCGAAGTCTACCGCTGCTCGAAGCATGACGGTCACGGGAGCCTGTCGGTGCACGAGGCGATCAGATCGTCTTGCGAAGTGTTCTTCTGCGAGGTGGCGAGCCGTTTGGGGATCGCGCGGATCGCGGCCGCCGCGCGCGCGATGGGGCTCGGCGGGACATCGAACGTCGGGCTCGGCGAGGAGAAGGCCGGACTGGTTCCGGATCCGGATTGGAAGCGCGGCAATCTCAATGCGTCGTGGCTCGGCGGCGAGACGCTGCTGACGGGCCTCGGGCAGGGCTACATGCAGGCGACGCCGTTGCAGCTCGCGGTGATGGCGGCGCGCATCGCCAGCGGACGGGCAGTCGTTCCGGTGGTCGAGAAGCGCGCGGGTGCTCCGGAATTTCAGCCGCTGCCATTCGGAGCCGAGAGTTTCGACGCCATTCGTAAAGGTATGGCCGCCGTCGTCAACGACGCGGACGGAAGCGCCAACGAGGCCAAGCTCGGCGCGGGTAAGCCGATGGTTGCCGGCAAGTCCGGCGGATCGAAAGTCTTCGCCGGCTTCGAGCCGGTGGAGGCGCCGCGCTATGCGATCGCGACCGTCATCGAGCGTGGCGTCGATGGCAACGCGACTGCCGCGCTGCTGGCGCGCGATATTCTCAATCTCACCGTCGATCGCGCTGAACCTGCGCGCGGCGATATTCCGTCCGGTGGCGGCGTTGCTCCGGCGACGAGCGAGGGCGAGAAGGCGGGATGATGGAAACCTTATTCGCCACACGCAGCAGCTACGGCCGGCCGCTTCGGCTCAGCGAGAAGCTGTGGCGCATCAACTGGCCTCTCCTGCTGACAGCCTCTCTGCTGGCGGGCATCGGAACGGCGACGCTCTATTCCGTTTCCGGCGGCTCGTTTCAGCCTTGGGCCGAGCGGCATACGCTCCGCTTCCTCATCATGCTCGGCATCGTCGTCATCATGGCGATCGTCCGGCTGGATGTGTGGATGAAGCTCGCCTATCCCGCGTATCTTGCGGCGCTTCTGATGCTGGCGCTCGTGCCGTTCATCGGCTCGGAAGCGCTCGGAGCGAAACGGTGGATCGATGCCGGTCCAATTTCCTTTCAGCCGTCGGAGCTGATGAAGCTCGCGCTCGTCGCGGCGCTGGCGCGCTTCTATTTTCAGGTGCCGCCGGAAAAAGTCGGTAAGCCGCTGTTTGTCGTGTTGCCGCTTCTCATCATCGGTGTGCCGGTTCTGCTCACCATGCAGCAGCCCGATCTCGGATCGGCCGCACTGTTCGTTGCGCTGGGCCTGTCGCTGATGTTCCTCGCCGGCGTGCCGCTTCGCTATTTCGCGCTCGGCGGTTTGCTCGCCCTCGCGGCGCTGCCGGTGATCTGGTCGGGCATGCACGACTATCAGAAGCGGCGCGTTGAAGTGTTTCTCAATCCCGGCATGGATCCGCTCGGCGCGGGCTATCACATCACGCAGTCGAAGATCGCGCTTGGGGCGGGCGGCATTGCGGGGAAGGGCTTCATGCAGGGCACGCAGAGCCAGCTTGATTTCGTCCCAGAGAAACATACGGACTTCATCGCGAGCATCGTCGGCGAGGAGTGGGGCTTCACCGGGATGCTGTTTTTGATCGCGGTGTATGGTCTGCTCATCCTGATGATGATGCTGATGGCGCAGCGGTGCGAGAACCGCTTCGCCCGGCTTGCGATCGCCGGATCGGCGATGACCTTCTTCCTCTATGTCTTCATCAATCTCGCCATGGTGACGGGGCTGGTGCCGGTCGTCGGTATTCCGCTGCCGCTCGTCTCTTACGGGGGCACTTCGATGACGACGCTGATGATCGGCCTCGGGGTCGCCATGTCGGCTTATGTGCATGGCCGGAACGGCCGAGGTTGAGGCCAGGGCGGGTTTTGACCCCCGGAAACGCCAGCAAAATCGGGCTTCATTTCCATGCGGTGTGATAGTTTGGGCGAGGGGGTGGACAGAGCCTTCAGCCGATGCTATTCGCTCCGTCCAAGGGGCCCGTATTCGGGCCCCTTCGCCGTCCTTTGGAGCCGCTCGGTTCCCTTTGTCGGGACGGCGATTGGTACGGGTGATTAGCTCAGTTGGTAGAGCAGCTGACTCTTAATCAGCGGGTCCACGGTTCGAGCCCGTGATCACCCACCAAATCTTTCAAGCGCTTAGTGTAAACCCTCGTTCTCATTCCGACTCTGCGGCCGCTGCTTCATTCCGACTGTTGGCCGCGGATTGTTCTCGATTTTGATTGCTTTCGATCCAGGCGCGACGGCGCCGTGCGGCGGTGACGCGCTGGGTTTCGGTCCGCTTCACATAAAGCCTCGCGGCCTCCGGCCTCCGGCGTCCAGACAGAGCCATGACATCTTGCTCCGTCACTTCCGGATCTCCGAATTCGGTAAGTCCCCCATGACGGCACGCTGCAAGCGTTAAGTCCGCTGCCAGCTTTGCTTGTTGTGCAGCTCGTCTCACCCGCGCGCGAGCATCGCGCATTTTGTACGGGCGTGGTGTCTTCGTTTTCCCTCGCTTGGGCTGCAACAAAACGATTGGCACGCTGAGCTTTTCCAATCCATCCAGATCAGTCGTCAGTTCGGGAAACAACTCACCTTCGCGATCGCCCGACATATCTCGATGCAATCCTACGTGCCATACCGAACTCGGACCGCTTCTGAGCGGTGACTGGCGTCGCGAGAACAGATTCACTCTCGACCGACGTAAATCGGCAACCTGCATCGATACGGCAAAATCGGAAACGTTGGACGTTACTCGGCTCCGTAATCTTACGGAAGGTTTCGCACTGAGGCTGCGGTTTGGCCAGTTGTCAAACAACGACTGCAACAACGGAAAGGAGTTTGGGCAAATTTAGCAATAGGGGGTAACACGTGAGGTTTTCAGTCATTGTTAGTGCCATAGCGATTGGTGGTTTAGCGGCTTCAGCAAATGCGGCCGATCTCGGCGGCGGCGATGCATACGGCGCTTATAGCTCGCCCAGTTCTCCCGCCCCGCTCATTGCCAACTTCTTCGACGGGGCAGCGCCTGGCTCCATGACGGTCGCAGGAATAACCGTCTACGGCGCGGTCGACTACAGCGCCGTTTACAATTCACACGGCGCGGCTCCAACCGGCACCCTCTATCAGGGCTCGCTCTATCAAATCTCAAAGATCAGTGGGGGGCCGCAATTCAACGCTACCAATAACGCCATGAGCCAATCGTTCGTCGGCGTGAAGGCGAATGAAAAACTTTCTGACCTTTTCGGTGTCGACTCGCTGACTGGCTGGTCGTTCATCTCTGATGCTCAAATCGGCTTCGATCCGGCCTGGGGGGATATTGCCGACGTCTGCAGAACGCTGCGAATGAACAACGGCCTCGGCGCTTTTCCTCTTGAGCAGAGCGCAAATCTCGATGGCAGCCGTTGCGGCCAGATCTTCAACGGAGCGCTTTACGGCGGTATCAAAAACAACGACCTCGGCCAGTTGACCTACGGCCGTCACAACTCCCTCTTGAACGATGCTCTCGGTGCTTATGACCCTGAGGCCGGTTCGTATGCATTCTCGCTGTTCGCCTTCTCGGGAACAGTCGGCGGCGGCGGTGGCGCCACCGAGGACGCGCGCTGGAACAACTCTATTCGCTATGCAAATACCATCGGAATGTTCCGGGTCGCCGGCATGTATCGGTTCGAAGGCATGGAACAGGGGGGTGACGCTTATTCGGGCAATATTGGTGTGGATCTGCCCGGTGCGCTCAAGGGTCTGTCGATCGATGGGGTCTATGGCCATTTCAATAACGCCATCGCGGCCAGCAACCTGTCGGCCGGCGACTGTGCAGCGCTTGCGACCAGTATTGCGGCCTGCCAGCGCCTCGATATCTTGAGCGCCACTGTGTCGGATAACGACGTCTGGTCGATCATGGCCAAGTATAATTTCGGCCATTTCGGCTTCGACAACGTCACCGCCATGGGCGGTTATGAGCACATCAATTTCTCCAATCCTGATAACCAGCTCAACAGCCTGTCCACCATCGGCGGCTACCAGCTGTTTGCCGGCGATGTGAACTACAACAAGTATCTCACCGACAAGCAGCTCGATCTATTTTGGTTCGGCGGCAAGTGGGCGATCACGCCGAAGCTGACAGCTGCGGCTGCCTGGTATCATTACGACCAGAACACGTTCGTTACGAATTCCGGCACGAGCACCACGGCCTCAAACTGCAACGGCAAGTCGGGGACGGCTGCAAGCGGGAACTGCGCCGGCTCGTTCGATTGGGTTAGCGCCTCGCTGGACTATCAATGGACAAAACGTCTCGACGTTTATGCCGGTGTCTCGTACTCCCAGGCCGATGACGGTCTGGCCAGCGGCTTCACTTACACCAACACTTGGAACCCGGCCTTTGGAGCTCGCTTCCGGTTCTAACAACGCGCTCTGAAGCAAACCGCAATTCCACGCATCGTACAAGTCTCTCTCTTTCATATTCACACTCCAGGCGCGGCTCCGGCCGCGCCTGTCTTTTTTCAAAGGCTCGCGGTGGAAAAATCGAATTGCGTCGCACCGTGACCTCTCCCGGAAAACTCCCACCGTATTCCTGCGGATGTGTCTGCGCTTGCGTCATTGGGCGGACGGAACCGAGCGGAATAACGCGCTGCAATCAGACCAATTACATTTGGCGGTGATGCCGATCCAATTGCGAGGACGTGAACTGTATCCACGCCGTTGGATCCTCGAGCATCGAACCCATCAACCTCCGGACAGGGATTATCGCGATGTTTAAGCTTCCCGTCGCCGCTTCCATTTCACTTCTCGCGCTAGGATTCGCAACCACAGCAAGCGCTCAAGCGCGATGTGATGGCGACTTCCAGCTGATCAACGGAAGCTGGGTTGCAACGCGGTATTGCCAACGAATGTCGGCAGAGCGCGTCGCGCGCGCCGAGCATGCGCACATTACTCACCACACGGTTCGTCGTGGCGACGAAACACCTGAGGAGTTTTGCCGCTGGCACAACGGCGAAATCGAAACGGACACATACTGCTCCAGCTACAACGACTGATCCAGAAGCGATGTGGAGATCGATATGAATCGCATTCTGAGAGCAGGAGCGGTTGCACTCGTCCTTGCCACTTCGGCGGCAATGACATCAGCCCAAGCAAGATCGCTCTGTGATGGAGATTTCGAGCGAACCGCCGGCGGCTGGGTTTCGACCCCCCGTTGCCAGGAGCATGAGGCTGCGATGGTCGCGAGAGAAATGCACCAACATCTTACGGACAGCACTTCATCGCCCCGCGATGTGACCCCGGACGAATTTTGCCGCGGCAATAACGATATCAGGGTTTCAACCTTCTGCGCAGCTTACAAAGATTAAAAGCGCTCGGTGCTGCCTTGGGGGTGATTCCGGTTGGCTTTGAGTGAAACGACCATCTCCTCCAGGCGCACTGCAATTCTAACGAGATCGGCGATGTTGCGCGCTCCCGTCCTTTCCATCACCCAGGCCCTGTACGTTTCGACGGTGCGTGGACTGATTTTGAGTGTGATCGCAATTTCCTTATTCGAGAGCCCTTTGACAGCCAGATCCATCACTTGCCGCTGTCGCTCGGAGAGCTCGTTGATGCGTGCCGCGAGACGAATTGTCTCCTGATCCTGATTGCGCTGATTTTCGGCTTCTCCGATTGCCGAGGAAATACTCTCGATCAAACGATCGGGAGAGAAAGGCTTTTCAATGAAATCGTGCGCGCCGGCCTTGAGGGCGGAAACTGCCATGGCAACGTCGCCATGGCCTGTAATCAGTACAAGGGGGACCATCGGCCATTTCTTCGCGAGCTCCTTCTGGAGCTCCAAACCAGTCATGCCGGGCATACGGATATCGCAAACGACACACGACGGGAGTTGGTCGCCCTGTAAAGCTGACAGAAACCGCTCGACGGAGGAAAAGGAGTAGACGCCAAATCCGCGGTTGCTGAGCATCAGGGACAAGGAATCTCGAACCGGTTCGTCATCATCTATGATCGCGATTGCCGAGGCTAACGTCACTGCACTGTCCCCCTTGGAAATGAATTCAACCGAATGCGAACGACGGCGCCGTTGCCATCGTTTTCCAGAAGAAGCTCGCCTCCGTGTCCTTCGACGATCGTTTGGCTGAGCGATAGACCCACCCCAAGGCCGTCTTTTTTGCTCGAGGAGCGGATGCCGGCTTTTCGAAGATCAAAGCCCGACGGAAATCCGGGCCCGCTGTCCTTAATTCGAATTTCGATACGGTTGCCGTCGATATTGTTGGCGCTGACATTGATCAATCGCTCTTTCGACGGATCGTTGTCGCTCATCGCATCGACCGCGTTCGATATGATGTTCATTAGAACCTGCTCAATCTGCAGGCGATCGACCGCGACATTACGTATGTCACGAGGAATTGCGACCTTCACCGAGGCGTCCGTGCGTTGAAGATTGGGCTCCAAAAGATCAAGCGCTTCGCGTATGAGCAGATGGGGATTTTGCTCGCCGATCTGTCTGCGGCCGAGCCTGATAAAATCGCGAAGATTTCGAACCACAGCCGCCGTCCGATCGACTTGGCTTGCCACCTTCGATGCCGCTTCGATCGCGATCGCGCGGTCGCCTTCGCCTTTCGCTAAGTATTCCTGAACGAGACGCGTATAGTTCGAAATAGCGGTCAGTGGCTGATTGATCTCGTGGGCGATGGCGGTCGTGACTTCGCTGGCGCTTCCCAACCTGAAAATTTGGGAGACCGATTCCTGATTAAGCCGCAGCTCCTGTTCGAAGCGACGGCGGTCAGTCACAAGGCCGCCGATGGAGAGCCCCGTGAACGCAAGAACGAGCATCAAAGACTGGTAGGTCGTCACGCCTGCGAGCTGCGGGCCTGAAATGAGAAGCGCGACGACGAGGCCGACCTCAGTCGCAAGAAGCCCGTAAGTCGCGCCCTTCAGGCCATGCCTGAGCGCGACCCAGATAATCGGAAAGAACACCACATTGAAAAGGCGGAAGTGGGGAAGGCGGGAAAACCCGAACGCTAAACCAAGAGCCGCCAAGATCGCGAGTCCCTGAATACCCGCTTCGAGGGTCGGCTTTGGAATGCCGCCCGCATTCGCCAGGATCAATAGGAAGGGCGTGATGATCGAAATACCGATTAGGTCGCCAATTGCGTACCTAAAAATATTGTAAGGAATTTCGGCCGTGGTGAGAACGCTTGAGGCAGCAAGGAGCATTACGGAGGCGGACGCGACGAGGGTGGCGCTTAGGATGGCGATTGCCTCAAGCGCGAGAACGTCACGAAGCGACGCAAGCTTGATGTCGAATTGCCACCGCGACTGTTGAATCCAGTTAAGCGCCACCGCGTATCCTCCGCCGACGACAATTGGCGACAGCAACTGGACGAGAGGCGGTAGTTCGCTGCGCAGAATAAGATTTGACGCGGCAACCGCGAGCAGGAGATACGGCCAGAATTGGCGTCCAAATACCAGAAAAGCTGCGAAAGTCAGGCCTGTCTCTGGGCTCCATGGCACGATCCCGAATGACGGCGTGGATGAAATGATGCTCAACCAGCCGAGCACGACGTAGGCGACAACGTACGCAGGGCCGATCAGCCATATCGGGGCAGCTTGCATACGGGCCATACGATTCGCATGCATTCTTTCTGTTACGACCACTTGCGACATCGTACTTTTCCTACACTGCCTAGCGCGCCGCCACTCCGTATGTGACCGGAGGCTTAGCCACGGACGGTGCGCCACGCAAGCGCACGGCCGGAATTTCCCTGGAGGATGATGCCGCGAATATATCCGGGTGTCGCCACGCGTTTCGCGCTCGGCGATGCAACATGACGTGGCTGTAATCAAAGGGTGAAGCCAAAGAAAATTCGCGGAATGCGCGATCGCTCACGGGAATGATTTCCCGAGAATTCAACGAGTGCGGTGTCATGCGCTTCTGCACGATGCCCGCATGATTAACGCGCGCGAAGCGGCTCTTGCGGTTACCGGAGAACGTTGAACGGATGTCGTTGCCACGCTTTTCTCTTACGCATCCACATTCGGTGGCAGCGATCATTATCCTCGTGTGCCTGCTCGGCTTCGGCGCGGTGTCGCGCATGCCGACCGATATTTTTCCCGAAATCAACATTCCCGTGGTCAGTGTCGTTTGGACGTACAGCGGGATGAGTGCTGAGGAAATGCAGGATCGTATCCTCATCAAGCACGAGAGACAGATGGCTTCTCTTGTCGATGATATCGAGCGCATCGAAGCAAACAGCTACACGGGTGTCGGCGTTATCAAAGTCTACCTTCACGAAGGCGCGGACGTGAGCCGCGCCATTACCCAGCTTTCGAGTTGCGCGCAGACGGTTCTGAAGAGCATGCCGCGCAACATCACGCCGCCGCTTATCGTTCGTTACAGCGCAACTGACGTTTCCGTCATCCAGCTAAGCCTCGCGAGCCGGTTCTTGCCGGATTCCCGTCTGACAGACCTCGGTCAGCAGGTGCTACGGCCTAACCTAGCGGTCGTGCACGGTGCCCAGGTTCCTTATCCCTACGGCGGCAAGATCCGCGTCATCATGGTGGATCTCAACCCAAACGAATTGCAGGCGCGTGGGCTGACGCCTGCCGACGTCTCCGACGCGCTCGCGAAACAGAACATCATTGTTCCGTCGGGCGACGTCAAAGTCGGCGCCAAGGATTATCCGGTGACGATGAACAATACGCCCGAGGTCATTTCGGCGATTTCGAATTTTCCTATCAAGCAGATCGACGGCAAAACGATTTTCGTTCGCGATGTCGCCGATGTTCATGATGGACACCAAATACAGACGAACTCGGTCAGTCAAAACGGGGCACCGGGTGCGCTCATGCTCGTGCGAAAAACGGGCGGGGCGTCGACGCTCGACGTCATCAATGGGGTCAAGGCCACGCTCCCGGATCTGCGACGCATGATGCCAGACGGCGTGTCGATCAAGGCGATTTTCGATCAGTCGATCTTCGTGAAGGCCGCACTCAACAGCGTTGTGATGGGTGGCCTGATGGCCGCCGGACTGACCGCGTTGATGATCCTTTTGTTTCTTGGCAACTGGCGGCTCACGATCATCATTTTGGCATCTATCCCGCTGTCGATCATAGCAGCCTTGCTGATGCTCTACCTCGCGGGGCAGACACTTAATACGATGACGCTCGGCGGGTTCGCGCTGGCTGTCGGCATACTTGTCGATAACGCGACGGTCGTAATCGAGAATATCGAGCGGCACGTCGGATTGGGCGAGGAACTCGAGGAAGCCATTCTGAACGGAACATCGGAGGTCGGAATTCCGACGCTTCTTTCGACGCTATCGATCGGCGTCGTATTCGTTCCAGTCTTTCTTCTTACGGGCACCGCGAAATACCTGTTCTCGCCGCTGTCCTTGTCGGTAATCCTCTCGCTTTTCGCCAGTCTACTTCTGTCGTTCACCCTCGTTCCGGTGCTCTTCAATTATCTGATGCGGTCACAGGTCGGAAAGCATAGCAGCGGTCACACCGATACGAACAAGGGGTCGCGCTTCAATCCTTTCAGCATCATCCATCGTGGCTTCGAGCACGGCTTCAGTGCGTTCCGCGAAGGATATCGCAATGCCGTTTCGTGGTGCGTCAACCACCCATTGCCGACGACCATATTCTTTGCCGTACTGCTCGGCGTTACCGTGCTTCCGCTGCGAAGTCTCGGAATGGACTTCTTCCCACAGATCGACGCGGGGCAAATGCGGCTGCACGTTCGCGCGCCACCCGGAACCCGGATCGAAGATACGCAAAAGTATTTCAGCGAAGTCGAGGACGCGATACGCAAGATCGTCGGCAACAATCAGATCGACGTCATTCTGGATAACATCGGATTGCCCTACAGCGGCATCAACATCGCGCTGAGCGATACCGCAACGGTCGGACCGATGGACGGCGAGATTTTGGTGTCATTGAAGGAAAAGCACACGTCGACGCCCGCTCACATTGCCGAACTCCGCCGAAAACTGCCCCGTCTCTTTCCCGAGCTTCAGTTCTTCTTTCAACCGGCCGACATCGTCAATCAGGTGTTGAATTTCGGTCAGCCGGCACCGATCGACGTTCGGATCTCTGGACGCGATGCCGACATGACGTTCGCGCTTGCCTCGAAAATTGCGCGCGATTTGAGATCTGTGCCCGGTATCGTTGATTCTCACGTCTTCCAGGTGCCGGATGCGCCGGCCATCAAGGTCGATGTCGACCGGACGAAGGCACGAGATCTCAATCTCGAGCAACATGGGCTTGCAAATGATGTGCTTGTCACCCTCAATTCGAGCGCACAGGTCTCGCCGAACTTCTGGCTGAACCCGCACAATAACGTCAGCTATCCGCTCGTCGTCCAAACGCCGACATATCGCGTCAAATCGACGAAAGACCTCTGGACACTTCCAGTAACGGCTCCTGGAGGCAAAGATTCCCAACTGCTGATGAACGTCGCGAAGTTCGGGCGCACGAAAGTGCCGATGGTCGTGTCTCAGCTCAACATTGCGCCCGTGTTCGATGTGGACGCGGATGTTCAGGGCCGCGATCTCGCATCTGCGGCGGATGCCATCGATAAACTTCTCGCGCAGGACCGCCCGGACCCTTCAAGCGGCATCAAGGTGACCCTCAGCGGCCAGATCGAGACGATGCGAGAGAGCTTCACGGGTCTTTTCGGAGGCATGGGGCTCGCGATCGTCCTCGTATTTCTGCTTCTCGTGATCAATTTCCAAAGCTGGCTCGATCCGCTCATCGTTCTTATGGCCATACCTTTTGCGCTCGCCGGCATCATATGGATGCTCTTGATTACTGGCACGCATGTCAGCGTTCCGGCCCTTATGGGCAGCCTGATGTGCATAGGACTGACAACGGCCAACGGCATCCTGGTTTTGACCTTCGCAAACCAGCAAGCCGAGCTAGGCGTCGATCCAATGCACGCGGCCATAGAGGCCGGCTACACTCGCCTGAGGCCCGTCCTGATGACCGCCGGCGCCATGATCCTCGGCATGATTCCGATGGCACTGGGTGTCGGTGAAGGCGGCGAGCAGAATGCGCCCCTGGCCCGAGCCGTCATCGGCGGTCTTTTGCTGGCGACAGTCGCAACCTTGATCTTTGTTCCCACTCTATACCGGCTTCTGCGCCGCGACACTTCTCGGAAAACCGAACCCCGGAGGCTGCCCCTTGCGCATGCTTAGAAAAAGCGAGACGTCCGACAACGCCACTCAATCGGAAGCTTCGGAATCGGATCCACTTGCGCCTGCCGATTTTCCGCCGAAAGAGTGCCTCGCAAAGGTGGCGGCGCAGGAATATCCGAAATCGACCGGGCGCTGGATGATGTTGACCGCGCTCGTCATCGTGTTCGGATTGACAACAGCATTCTTCGAAGTCAGCCGCATCAGGGCGCGTGAGACTGATACTCTCGAGCAGGAAACGCGAAAAGCGGAATCGACGTTGCCTTTGGTTGATGTGGCGACTGCGAATGCGGGCCCGTCATTCAAATCGCTTGTTCTTCCTGGCGACACGGCCGCCTGGTACCGAACGACGCTCTACTCGAGGGTCAACGGCTATCTTGCCGATTGGAAGGTCGACATCGGAGACCGGGTGAAGAAGGGTCAATTGCTGGCTACAATCGAGACGCCCGATCTTGATGCCCAGTTGGCTGCTGCGCGCGCCGAATTGGAAGCCGCGAAAGCGGAGGCCAAGGTCCGGAACGCCGATGCCGACTTTGCAAGAAGCAGCTATGATCGCTGGCGTGATTCGCCGAAAGGCGTCGTTTCGGACCAAGAACGCGAAGAGAAGAAAGCCGCAAACGACAGCAGCATCGCCAAGCTCAATGCCGCGACGGCGCAAGTCGCCGTCGACCAGGCAAAGGTTGATGGATTGATGACTCTGACGCAGTATAAGAACGTCACCGCGCCATTCGACGGTATCATTACGGAGCGTCGCGTTGATCCCGGCGACTTGGTAACCGCTGGAAGCTCGGCGAGCACGTCGCCCCTCTTCGTCATCCAACAGACGGATAAGATTCGCATCTTTTCGCGAGTCCCGCAGGGCGTAGCCGAGCGACTTTCCGTCGGGTCAACCGTGAAGGTCATGACAGCCGATGGAGCGGACCGCGCGTACGAGGGCAAGATTGCGCGCACGACGGCCTCCGTCGATCCACACGCCCGGACCATGCTCATTGAAGTTGTCTTACCCAACACGAATTTTGCTCTTTCGCCGGGCATGTACGTCCGTACCGAATTTCAGGTAGCGCAAGCGCCGAGCATCGAAGTCCCGGCCGCGGCAATCCTATTTCGCGCCAAGGGACCGCAGGTCGCCGTCGTCGAAGATGGAAAGATCACTTTCAAGAACGTGACCATCGCAAGCGATGATGGCGATAACGTCGAACTCGCGTCGGGCATCGAAGTCGGAGATCGCGTGGCGCTCAACATCAATAGCCAAATTTCCGATGGCGACAAAATTGCGGTCAACAACGACACGCCCAAGGCTCAGAGCTGATGGCGCGTCGGGGGGGACTTAAATTTCTGCTGACGATCCTGGCCGGGGGGCTATCGGGTTGCGCAGTTGGGCCGGATTACCAGCTTCCGCGTATCGGTGCGCCAGGAATGTTCACGACAAGCAGCATCGCCGATCAAAGCGCGGCAGAGTCGATTGTCCAATCTGCGTCACCTGCGATCGTTCACTGGTGGACGCTCCTCAAGGATCCTCAACTCGGATCGCTCGTCGAACGCGCGATTGCCGCCAACCCGGACATCGAGATAGCCGCAAATCACATCCGCGCCGCTCGTGCGAATGAAGTCGCTGTCCGCGGTCTCGCCTTACCCTTTGTCGAAGCCAATGCAGCGGCTGGTCGCGGTACGGGTACAAACTCGACAAAGGGGCGTGTCGCAGGCCCGCTCAATGCAGCGACGAACACCACCGGTCTCCAAGAGATCACGCACGTCGCCGGGTTTGACGCCGGCTGGGAACTCGACTTTTTCGGCAAAAACAGGCGCGCGTACGAGGCGGCGCAATACTCGACGGACGTCGCGGTCGAGCAACGGCACGCCGTTCTCGTCTCTGTTGTCGCTGAGGTTGCCAAAGCCTATATGGAGACGCGCGGCGTTCAGGCCAAGATCAAAGCCTCGAATGAGAACGTCGCGCGCGCGCAGAGAACTTACGATCTGATGAAGACGCGATTTGACCGCGGCCTGACGAACGAATTGGATTTGAAGCTCGCGTCGCGTCAGCTAGCCACGCTCAAGGCGCAGCTCGCGCCACTCGCCGCCGACGAATACGCCGGCTGCGCACGCATCGCCGTTCTCCTTGGCACGTATTCCGGTGGCATTTGCCAGGAGCTTAAGAACGTCAAGAAAATTCCGGACACTCCTGATCGTCTGAAGACAGGTTTGCCTGTTGACGTGATCCGTCGACGGCCGGACGTGCGGGCTGCAGAGCGGCAGCTTGCCGTCGAGACGGCAAGGATCGGCGTCGCCGTTGCGGATCTATTCCCGCGCGTGCAGATCACAGCTGGTGGCGGCCTTCAAGGGCAAGGCATTGGTGTCGTGCCGGTCGTGACCAAGAGCATCTATTCCGTCGGACCGTCGGTCTATTGGCCACTGCTTGATTTCGGTACGCTCGACTCGCTCGTGCACATCCAACAGCTGCAGGCCGACACGCAGTGTCTGACTTATAAGCGTGTGATCATCTCGAGCGTCGAAGAGGTCAACGTGGCGCTGTCACGATATCGGGCCGCGATGGCGACGCTCAGGTCTCTCGCCAAAGCCGTCAAGGAAAGCAAGGGCGCCGTCGACCTTTCGACCGAACGTTACGATCGAGGCGTGACGGATTCTCTCTATGTGCTCGATGCCGAACGTCAAGACGATGAGCTTGAGCTTCAGTACGTGCAGGCGAAGGCCGATGCTGCGATTGCCTTCATTGCAGTTTACAAGGCTCTCGGCGGTGGCTGGGAAATGTTCGATCAGGACTTGCCGGCGCCTCGCGCCCTTCCCGCAGTTGTCGCGGCCTACGAACATTTGCACGACCGTTGAAATGACGGGCTCGTTGGCGCTCTTCCCCCTGGCAAAGGAGTGGCGATTTATTTCGAGGTCGTTGCGATCGATGAGTTCGGCGATGGAAGCAAAGCTCCGCGCACTCTCTCAAGCGCGAGTTTGTTTGCGATTGCCGCGTTGTTCATGGGATCGACTTCGAGAACATGATCGAAATCGGCTTCGGCGTTCTGCATGTCACCGGCAACAGCACGGGTGTTTCCGCGCGCGATGTAAGCGTTCAGGAAATTGCCGTCGAGAGCTATCGCGCGATCATAGTCGCGGATGGCGTCCTTCGGGCGGCCGAGGGCTTTGAAGCTATTTCCCCGATTGAAGTACAGCCGCGGCTCATTGGGTGAGATCTCAAGCGCGCGATCATAGTTGACAATTGCGTCGTCGAAATCCCCCTTGGCTTTGTAGATGTTCGCTAGGTTGTTGTAAGCTCGCGTGGCGAGCGGGTCGAAATCTATCGCCTTGCGATTATCCGCTATGGCGCGGTCGTAATCGTGCTCCGAAGCAAACGCGATCGCACGTGCTTCATAGGCGTCTGCATCTTGCGGCGAGAGCGCGATCGCTGCGCTGAAGTCGGAGATTGCCTTTCCGAGGTCATTCGTCGCGAAATAGGCGAGACCGCGATTGATGTAAGCGATCTTGATCTTCGAGGAATTTGGAGAGCTGCTCTCGATCACCGCCGTACACGCGAAGATATGCTGTCCCGGCGTCGGTGCATCGGCGCACAGGTCTGCGCTTTCAGCAAAGGCTGCGGTCGAAGACAAAAATGCTCCGGCAAGCATCGCGAAAACACCAGTCGATTTGCGCGGCAAACGCATTTCGCATCGTCTCCGATAATTTCGCGAGCGATGTCAGACGCCGGACTGGTTCCGTAAAGGTTCCGAAATCTTCCGCTCCCTAATGCTCCTGCACGGTGCTGTTGGATTTTCAAAGATCCGTATGAATACGGAGCAGCCTTTTCCGAGGGCGCGCTACCGATACGACGGGGACAGATCTCTCGCGATATAGCGATACGGCAATAGATATCGGGGGACGCCTATGGGAAAATTGAAGACTTTCGGCATGCCGCTCGCTTTGAGCGCACTTTGCGCGTCGCCGGCCGCAGCGGGCGAATTGGCAGGTTTCGTACCACGAAACTTGAGCATGCAGGTTCCAAGCTACCTTGGCGCTGCGGCAGACGAGGATGGAACTGATGCGATACAAGATTTCTTCGCGCGCTGGCAGCAAATCGCGCACGCTGCCAAAGCTTCGCAACCGGATTGGATGACGCCGCTCGCCACCGTTACGCCGAGGCTCGAACAGGAGTTTCGTTCCGACCAATTTTTCGAGCAAATGGGGAACGGCAGCCATCTCAACGTCTACGATGGAGGGAAGGGCTTCGAATTCATTCCGACGACGACGAATGAAGTCCTGATCAATCTTCCACCCTACGATCAACGCACGCACGTCAAGCAGGCCTCAGGTTGGGGAGATTGGCCGGCTTTCACCATCAAGCAACGTCTCATCAGTGCGAACAAGCAAGACGGCGATTATATCGTGACCGCTTTCTTCGGGGTCCAAGCGCCAACGGGCGACATTCCTTTTACCAACGACGCCTGGGTTGTGACGCCGACGCTTGCAGCAGGCAAGGGATGGGGCGATTTCGACATTCAGGCAACCGTCGGGGTTCCGATTCCCCTCGAACATGAAAACGAGATTGGGACCTCGATCGTGACGAACGTCGCCTTCCAGTACCATCTCGGCCAGTACTTCTGGCCGGAGTTCGAAGTCAACTATACCCATTGGGCCGACGGGGCACGCAGTGGCAAGGATCAGGTGTTTCTGACGCCCGGGCTCATCCTCGGCCGGTTCAAGGTTTGCGACGACAGCAATTTGATTATCGGTGCCGGTTATCAGTTCGCAGTCTCGCCGAAATCCACATCGCCGCTTCTCACGCCGACTTACGTCAGCAACTGGATCATCACGACAAGGCTCACGTTCTAATGACGTCCATGTCGTAGATCTACCGAGGTGCTCGCGAGCCATTCCGAGATAGCGCAATTCGCTTATAGTCGCGCCGTAACAGACCTCAACTTCGGCCCAGGCTCAACCCGAGCCCGGGCCGCTTTTATTTTTTCCATAGCTAAGTCGGTTACCCAAAAGGTGTCATAAGGCATGGCGGCGTGGGAAATGCCGCCATGCTCTCTGTCCTAGAACCTGCTGGTCACGCCGAAATAGACGGCACGCGGTGAGCCGGGCGTGATGTTGTGGTCGTTGTGCGCGCTCACGTAGTACTTTTCGTCGAAGAGATTCTCGATATTGAGCTGCGCCTCGAGGTCCTTGGTGAGATTGAAATAGAGTGCGCCGTCCACGCGGGTGAATTCGGGCAGAACGGTCAAGTTCGCCGTCGAGGCAAACATTTCCGACCTGTGCACCACACCGAGACCTGCGGCGAACATCCGCGTGAACCGGTACTTGTTCCAAAGCGTGAACATGTCCTCGGGGACGTTCGCCAATTCATTCCCCGCGCTATCGCCGTTCGTAATCCTGCCGAATGTCCGTGCAAAGCCAGCGGCGAATTCCCATTCGTCGGTGATGTTGCCGACAAGCTCGATTTCGCCACCGTCGGTACGGCTCTGACCGATCTGGATCGGTAATTCGCCGGGGATCGGATTCGCCGCCCGTGTGTTCTCACGATCGAGGCGATAGAGAGCAGCCGACAGCATCAAGCGAGGCGCGAGCTCCCACTTGAAGCCGATCTCCTTATTGAGGAAAGCCTCCGGCTCGAGATCCTTCGTTATGCCGTCAAGCGAGGAGAACTGATCACCCGAATACGGAAGGAACGATTTCGAGAAGCTGGCATAGAGCGAAAGAGTGTTGATTGGTTTCACGACCACGCCAATGCGCGGAGACCACATGTCGTCAGTGCGTCCGAACTGATTTCCATTCATCTGATTTGTTGCGTCGATATCGAAACGATCGAAACGCAAGCCGCCGATGACTTGGAGGTACTTTGTTATGTCGAGCTGATCCTGCACATAAATGGAGGCCGTCGTCAGCTCGGTCTTATTTCTGCCCGAGACTGGGATCGGATAATTCGCGGGCAGGGAAAACGTGGGGTTCGCGGCCGGTATGCCGACAATATTCAAACCGGCTTTGCGGGTGTTTTCCGTATCCTGGCGCGAGAACTCTGTACCCACGACCAGCGTGTGACCATACCAACCGCGGTCAATGGTGTAGGTGACGTCCGTTTGGTTCACGAGTGTCGTGCGGTCGGTAAAATTGTCGTAGACGCCTGCGTTATAGGTTCCACCAGCGGAAATACCTGTTGCGGCGAAGACGTTGTCGTAGAATTTGTCGAATGTACCGTACGATGTGTGATTCCGTATCTTCAGATCCTTGCTGAACCTGTGCTCAATGGTGGCCGTCGTGGTATGGCCGTCGAATTCCGAGATGCTCTTGTTCGGATCTCCGAAAAACGCACTGATCGAGCCTGGATAAGGACGGCGCTTCGTGCTTCCCGGAATCGCAACTGATGAAACTCCGCGATCGGCTGTGCGTTCGTCGTGGAAATACTCATAGCTCAGCCAGACGCGCGTATCGTCCGTTAGCCGGAAGAACGCGGTCGGATTGATGCCGTAGCGCTCCAGATCGACTCCGTTCCGGTAGCTACCCGAATTTTCGTAAATTCCGTTTAAGCGGACGGCGAAGTCGTTGCTCACGCGTGCGCCGACGTCAGCCGTCGCGCGGTATTGATCGAACGAGCCGACCCAGACGGTGCCTTCACGGACGTCCTCGCCAGCTTTCTTCGACACGCGGTTTACGACACCGCCGCCGCCACCGCGGCCGAAGATCATCGCGTTGGGTCCTTTGAGTACCTCAAGCCGATCTGCATTATAAAGATCACGGAAATACTGCACGTCGTCACGCACGCCATCGACGAAGAAATCCGCCGTCGTGTTCTGGCCACGGATGATGATTTGGTCTCGGTTGCCTTCACCTTGAGCGACGATGACGCCCGGCACGTACTGCAACGCCTTGTTGACGTCGACAGCGTGCTGATCCTGGGCCCGCTCTTGCGTGATCACGGTTATGGACTGGGGAATGTCGAGTAGCGGCGTATCGGTTTTGGTGCCGGTTGCGGTGCGTGTTGCGCGATAGCCGTCCACGCCGCCGGATGAGAGGCCGCCGTCTGCATCGTCGGCCGCGTCGGGATTGATCTGTGTGGTTTCGGTTACTGCGACCGGCTCCTGCGGAACGGCAGATGTAGCGGCCTTCCTCTTGGACTGCGCACCGGATTTCTTCTTGGTTTGTGCCGTTACCTCAACGGCGGGGAGTTCGACGGGCTCGGCTTGTTGTGCGGAGGCATCCCCGCTCAGGCCCAGACCTCCCGACATGACTGTACTGATCATGAGCGCCGCGGATAGCGTCCCGCGGCTGTTGACGTCGCGCATATGATAGTTCCCCAAGTGTGAGCCCCAGTGTCGGTCGCACTGCGACAGATGCAACTGTCCTGCGACGGCTTCTTACGCAAGCTGGCGGGCGGATGGACGGCCTTGGGCGTCGTTGCTGGCTCACTCACGCTGGGGGCCAGACTCGGTTTGCATACTGTAGTAGTAAATAATCTGAATCCGTGAAAACTCCGACAAAGCCGCGTAGGTGCAGGATCACAACAACGAGAAAAATGCGAACCGCTAAGGCGCTTTTCCGACGGCTTTCCGCAACTCGTTCAAGCGTTCCAGCGTGGTAATGGATCGGTCCTTGCTTCCAGATGCCAATGCCAACATCGTCGCTTCGAGGCAGACAAATGTCGCGCCGTGCAAGGCGACGCAGCCGGATTGCCCGCGATGCACGTTCACGACCATGGTTGCATTAGATGCCAGTCCCTTTTCAGTGAAATCAGTTATGAGAATGATGCGCTTGCGTAGCCTGCGGGCTTCGGAAATGCAGGCCGTCGCTTCCTTGTAAGGACGACCGTAGGCCAGCATTACGACGACATCGACATCTTGCATGCCGAGCAACTGGTCGGGCAATGGCGATCCGTTACCGTCGAACACGTGGGTGGTCCGCCCGCTACGCGTCAATTGAAGTGCAAAGTATCGTGCGAGAGGAGCGGAGGCGCCAATTCCAAAGACGCCGATGCGGCGCGCCGAGGTAAGTAGTTTTACCGCCGCGGACATTTGCGCGCGAGTTTCAGGGGAGGTGAGTGCTTCGAAAGCAACGGCATGATGCTCGATGACGCAATCGATTGCAGCATCGTGCGCATCACCAATCCCCATGAATGTTCTAGCCATATTGTCGGCGGCGGAGTGGCCGCGGCCGAATGTGGCTGCTAGTTCCTGCTTGAGATCTTTAAACCCGTCAAAGCCAAGCGCTTTAACAGCGCGAATGACGCTTGCATCCGAGGTGCCGATCATGGCGCCGAGTTCAACGGCAGATTTGGTCATCGCGTCCAGACGGTTGGCGTCAATGAACTCAAGGACGCGCACCAAGGCTGGCGAGAGCCCATTCATCTTGGCCCGGATGCGGCTGCCAATCTTGTCGGCGGGTGTCTCGGAGACGTCGTCCCGATTCATAGCGTGACGCCCTGGTGCCACTTCTGCGTCGGGTCGCCAACAGGGACGCCAAATCTGTTGATCGACATATAAAAAAACGACCCCTCGCCACGCCGTGATTGTGGCGCCATAAACTTAAGAATGGACCGCAGAAGCCCAATTGCTTGAGATTGCGCAAGACGCCTCAGGCTGGCATACAGAGCTTTAGTTTACAATCATCGTACACAATTTTTTTAGGGGTGGCCTTCCGGAGCTAGTGCGAAATGTCGATTGCCGGGACGATAAGGCTCCGCCAGAGCCGGGCCCCTCGACAGCGTTCTCGCAGCGCGTTTACCTTGCGAAGGCAGAGTTGCTTAGAAGGCGCCTGCACTTGAAGCCTAGCCAGTTTTCCAGGTCATCCATGACCGTAAAAACAGCGGGCACGTAGATAAGGCTCAAGGCAGTCGAGCTCAACAAGCCACCAATAACGGCAATCGCCATAGGTGCGCGGCTTTCCGCATCCGCGCCGATGCCGAGAGCGATCGGCAGCATACCGGCACCCATTGCGAACGTCGTCATGATGATGGGTCTGGCGCGCTTCCGAGCCGCATCCACAAGCGCCGCACTTCGCGTCATCCCGTGATCTCGCCGCGCCACGATCGCGTATTCAACCAGCAGAATTGAGTTTTTGGCGGCGATGCCCATCAGCATCAAAATTCCGATGAGCGCCGGCATCGACAGCGACGTCCGGGTCGCGATCATCAAAGTCACCGCGCCACCGAGCGCCAACGGCAGCGCGGTGAGAATCGTGACCGGCTGCAGAAAGCCATTGAATAGGAGCGCGAGGACAAACAGCAGCAGCACGATGCCTGAGCCGATCGCCAGCGCGAAGCCGCTGAACAGCTCTTGCATGCGCTCGGAATCGCCAGCTGGCCGGCGCGTGACGGAGGCAGGGAGGTTCTTGATGGCGGGGAGATTGGCGACGAGGGCTTCCGCCTGTCCGATGGTGAGTCCCGCAAGTTCGGCTTCAACCGTTTCGCTTCGCCATCTGTCGACCCGGTCAATTTGATTGGGGCCGGCCCCGAGATTGATGTCGGCAACGGACGATAACGGCAACGTTCCGGACGCGGCCGGAACCTGCAGGCTCGCGATGCGCTCGAGATCGCTACGTGCCTGATCGTCCAACATCACGCGGATCGAAATCTGCCGGTCCTTGAGATTGAATTTCGGCAAGTTCTGATCGGCATCGCCAAGTGTCGCAATGTTGGCCGTCTTCGCGAGCGCCGTTGTCGAGACGCCGAGCGACGCCGCCTTGTCGGCTTTCGGAACGATTTGGATTTCGGGCCGCGCAAGGCTGGAGGTCGAACCGGCATTGTGAAATCCGGGAAGCGCCTGTATCTCGCGCGTCAACTGCGTGACGGTTTGTGCAAGAGCATCAGGATCGTCGCTCAGAAGCGTGATTTGAATCTTGGCGCCCGAAGACCCTTCAGCGCCGAACCGCACACGCGCCCCAGCTATTTTTCCAAGCTCCGGACCGAGTTGCGATTCAAATTGCTGTTGGCTGAGCGTGCGATCCGAGCGCGGAACGAGATTGATCGTTACCGTCGATTTGCGAACTTCGCCGGCAACGTTCGAGGCGCCGCCGGGGCCGGACGACGTTTCGGTTCCGAGAGCGGCATAAACCGACGCCACTTCCGGACGGGCTTTGATGAGCGCGACGGCCTTTTGAGTCGCCGTATCCGTCTCCGCGAGTGTTGCCCCCGGTGCAAGTTCGATGGCTAGCGTGGAGCGGCCGCGATCCGTTGCGGGCATGAAATCGGTTGGCAGAAACCGGAGTAGCGACACGGAAAGCGCGAAGAATGCTATGCCCGCGAATATCGTGATCCATCGATGCCGCAGTGTCCATTCGAGGACCGGAATATAGCGCGAGATCCAGCCAGGCTCGTCGGGCTCCTGTCCGTGGGCCTTCATCAGGTAAGCGCCCATGAGTGGCGTCAACATGCGCGCAACGACGAGGGAGAAGAAAACGGACGTGCAGACCGCAATGGCAAATGCCTTGAAGATCTGACCTGGAATGCCCGGCATGAAGCCAACCGGCATGAAGACGGCAATGATCGAGAATGTCGTTGCGACGACGGCCAAGCCGATTTCGTCGGCGGCTTCTATCGCCGCGTCGTACGTACTTTTTCCGGACTGACGCATATGCCGGACGATATTTTCGATCTCGACGATGGCGTCATCGACGAGAATGCCGACGACAAGCGCGATGCCGAGCAGCGAGATATTGTTGAGCGACTGGTTGAGAACGTACATGACCGCGAAGGTCGGAATGAGCGACATCGGCAGCGCAACGCTCGAAATCAGTGTCGCCCGGGTATCACGCAAAAACGCCCACACCACGACGACGGCCAGCAGTGCGCCCAGCAGCAAGGCTTCGAGGGCCGCGTCATATCCTTCAAGAACCCACGCCGTCGATGACGTCACTTCTCGGACGTTGACTTGCGGATGAGCCGCCGCAAATGCGGCGATCCTTGCCCGAACGTTTTGAGCAACCTTCACCTCGCCGGTTCCGACGGACCGGTAAACACTAAAGCCGATGACTTCTTGTCCGTCGAGGCGCGCCCGCTGGCGAGGTTCCGCCCACGAACTTTCCACGAGCCCAAGGTCGGATAGCTTGACGGTCCGTCCATCGGAAAGGGCGAGACGCATTTCGGCGAGCGTGTCGACGTCTGCAGCACTGCCGATGGTTCGAATGGCTTGTTCGGCTGAACCGAGCGTCGTTCGCCCGCCGGGCTGGTTGATGTTTTCGCTCTTCAGCTGTGCGGAGACCTCGGATGCCGTAACGCCGAGTGCCATAAGGCGGTCCGGGTTGAGGCGGATACGAATTTCCCGATCCACTCCCCCCGCACGGACGATCTTCGAAACACCGTTGACCGACAGCACGGCCTTTGCGACGTCGTTATCGATAAACCAGCTCAGGTCGTCAGGTTGCATCTGAGGGGCATCGACGACGAAAGTGAGGATCGGCTGCCCGGTATTGTCCACGCGCCGGACGACCGGCTCCAATACGTCTTGCGGCAGGTTCGATCGGATCGACGACACGGCGTTGCGGACATCGTCAGTGGCGCGGTCGATATCCGTTCCGATCGCAAATTCGACGCTCGTCGAGGATGAGCCCTCGCTCACCGTCGAGCGAATGTGATCGACGTTTCCAAGGCCCGCGACGCTGTCTTCGATCAGGCGCGTAATCTGCGTTTCCATTTCGGACGGTGCCGCACCCGACCAGGAAACGCTGACCGTTACCGTCGGAATGTCGATATCCGGCATGTTGTTGATGCGCAGCTTCTGAAAAGCGATCACCCCGGCGAGCGCCATAAAAAGGAAGAGCACAATCGTCGGAACAGGATTGCGGATCGACCACGCGGAAATCCCATTCATCGGGCGATCCTTTCCTGGACCGACGCCACGTCGACGCGGACGGTGTCGCCATCATGGAGAAGCCCCGCGCCGTCCACGACGATATTGTCGCCGGTGCTGAGGCCACTCGTGATTTCGACCATGTCACTGGTTTTGCGGCCGAGCGATACTTCAGTTAGTGCCGCGATGCCTCCGTCCGTCACCTTGAACACGCCGGCTTTTGACTCATGCCAGACCAGTGCTTTCAACGGTGCCGCCAGGGCCATCTTGGCGTCAGCCATGATGTCGGCGCGGGCGAACATGCCGGGTTTCAAAGTCGTGGCGGAATCGAGCGCAATACGGACGGTCCCAAGGCGCGTCTTGGCATCAACGATCGGCGCAACGATCCGAACACTTCCTGTCTCAACGCTGCCGGCCGGTCCGAAGACGCGCACGCTTTGCCCATCGCGCACGCTCAAGAGTTCCGCTTCAGGAACGAGGGCATCAACCTCGAGCCGGCGATCCCGAATGAGACGAAACATTTCCGTTCCCGTCTGGACGACCTGACCCGGTTCGACGCTGCGGGACGCGATCATCCCGGCGGCGGGAGCGACGATTTCCGTTTGCTTCAAACGCGCATTGATTTCATCAAGTGATGCGCGGGCCGCCGCCAGTTTCGCCGACGTGGTCTTAGCCAGCGTTGCTCGCTGCTCGGCCGTCTGTGCGCTTATGACTCCAGCGCCAACGGATTGCGCACGCTGAACATCCGACTGGGCGGTGGCAAGTGAGGCCTCAAGTTCCGAGATCACGGCACTCTGCTGCGCGATCTGCGCGCGCAGAATGCTGTCGTTCAAGCGCGCGAGAATCTGTCCCCTTTCAACGACGTCGCCTTCGTCGACCGCCACTTCGGTCACGGCCAACCCGCTCGCTTCCGTGCTGACGGGCATGTCGCGCCACGCCGAAACGGTTCCTGTGGCGACTATGCGCGTTTGCAATTTCTGCGCGGTCACCGGAGCGACGACGACCGTCAACGCCGGCGTTTTCTCGGCGGCGCCGGCCGCACTCGCAAGGACGCAAGGCATGACGAGCGCCGTAAGCATCCGACGCGTCGAACGTGAGTTGAAAGTTAGCATCCCGTTGCCCCCTCGATCATTGGAAGGAAAACGGCGGCACTCGAAGGTGCCGCCTCTTGTCTAGATCAGCGCGGCGGAGGAGGTGGGAGAGGAGCGTCAGGCTGATCGAATCCCGGTGCCCACTGAGGGTGAGGGCCAGGTCCGCCGGGTCCTCGGCCAAACGGTGGTCGCGGACCTGGGAACGGTGCGAGACGAGCTTCGAGCGCGCCTACTTTTTCAAGCTGTTCGGGAGTGAGCTTGCCCCGCAAGCCGTCAATCGCCTTGATGAGCGCTTCCGCCTTGTGGCCGCGTTCGACGGCGTCCTTGGCAATTTGGACGGCCCGCCCAAAAGCTTCAGGTTTTGGAGCTGGCTGTCCTGCTGTAGGCGGCGCAGGTGGTTCGGGACGCGGCGGCGGAGCCGTGACCGCCAATAGCGCATCCGTGAAGTCACGCCACGCATCGATCTGGCCAGACCGGATGCCGATCTCGGTTTCCATTTCGCTGAGTTTACTTGCGAGAGGCTCGCAGCCCGGGCCACCTATTTCGCCCATAGGCGGTGGTGGGGGCGGCGGACCGCCTTCCGGACCTGCATGAGGCGGTCGCCCCGGCGGTGGCCCCGGAGGCGGCAATGCCTGTGCGACGAGGAGATCGCCACGCTTTCCCTGTAGCTTGGCGAGATCGGTCAAGTTCGACGCGCTGGCGTCCGGCGACGAGCCTGAGGCAGCAGCCAATGTCCCCGTGGTCACGAACGGCAACGCCGCAATTACCGTCAGGCACAAGATCGATTTAGTCATCGGTGTCATGAGGAGCTTTCCTTACGTGTTGACACCGTTTGGATAGCCCGCACCTTTGTCCGCCTTAGCGCGAAATGTTGCACAGTATTTCTGCGCGAAATGAATTTGTGTCGAAACATTGCTGCCCGGGCAAAGCCGTCGATTTCGTTACAAAAATGGGCTCGTATCGAAGGCATCGCGACGCTAGAAAGACGCCTGTTCTACTCAGTGGCCGAATATGAACTCGCATTCTCCGCAAATCCTGGTGGTCGACGACGACCCCGAAATCCGCAAGCTGCTTGCGCGCTATCTTGAAAGTCAGGGCTTCCGCGTTCTGCTGGCGGCGACATGCGCGGACCTGCGCGAACGGCTTTCCACGAACAAAATCGATCTCATCGTGCTCGATGTCATGCTGCCAGATGGGTTGGGTCTCGACGTTTGCCGCGATCTCAGAAGTGAGCGCTCATCAATCCCGATCATCTTGCTGACCGCGCTCAAGGAAGATGTCGACCGGATCATCGGGCTTGAAATCGGCGCAGACGATTATCTTGGAAAGCCGTTTAATCCGCGCGAACTCGTGGCGCGCATTCGCGCCGTGCTTCGGCGCCAGAGCGAGCCGGCGTCGCCAGCGTCGACAGCCAAGATTTATCGCTTCGAAGGCTTCAGCGCCGATCCGGCGCTGCGCAGCGTCGTCGATGCGGATGGCAGCGAAGTCGAATTGACCGGTGCCGAGTTCGATCTTCTGCAGGTGTTTCTGGATCGTCCCGGCCGCGTGCTTTCGCGCGAGCAGCTTCTGGATCTGACACGGGGGCGCGAAGGCGACGTCTTTGACCGATCGATCGATGTCCTGATGAGCCGGCTCCGGCGCAAGTTCGGCGACCAAACTCAACTCTTCAAGACGGTTCGAAACGGAGGCTATCAGCTCGCTGCGAAGGTCAACATCGAGGAGCGGCCGTCATGACTACGCTGCGCGCCAAGCTCGTGCTGCTGCTCGCGGTCGTCATTGTTTCTGTCGTGGGCCTTTTGACGGGGGTTCTGCTCTATCTGCTGCGCCCCCCAGGCGAACATCACATCGAGCCGGTGGCCGAGCAGGTGTTGATCCTTGCACGCGTTGCCAAGGATGCGCCGTCCGCACTACCTCTCGTAAGTGCTCCGCCCGCCGATACCGTTCACTCCGGCATGTCCAAGCGGCTCCGCGCGGCGTTGCAAGAGCGCGGATCGCACCTCGATGTTCTGGTGTCTCGCGCCGACGATGCTAGTCCGCAGGTGGTTTCGATTCCGGTTGATGGCGGATGGGTCAACATGCCGATCCCGGATCTTCCTCCACCGGACGGCGGATGGCGCGCTTTAGGAAGCTGGTTGGCGCTCATTACCCTTGGCGCACTAGCCATCGCGATATTTTTCGTCAATCGCATGGTGCAGCCGCTAGCTCTGCTCGAAAAGACGATCGAGGCCGTCGGTGACGACGCAGTGCTGCCGGAGCTGCCCATCAAAGGTCCCGCAGAGGTGCGCGCAACTGCAAGAGCGCTGAATTCCCTGTCCTTGCGTCTCAAAAACGCGATGGAAAGCCGGATGCGCCTCGTCGCTGCAGCGGGGCACGACATGCGTACGCCGATTACACGGATGCGGTTACGTGCGGAATTCGTTTCCGACCAAGACGATCGCGAGATGTGGCTCAAGGATATCACTGAACTCGAGCGTATCGCCGATAGCGCGATCCTGCTGGTTCGGGAGGAATCGGGACTGACCTCAGCGGAGACCTTCAGCTTCGATGGCTTGCTCAGCGAGGTGGTCGCGGAATTGAAGGCACTTGACTATGACGTCTCGCTCGACGGCGCCGCTCCAGCGCTCGTGTACGCCAGCCGGCATGCCTTGAGCCGCGCGTTTCGCAATCTCATTATCAACGCGGCGACCCACGGAGGCGGAGCCAATGTCACCATGGAACGCACAGGGGATAAGGTCCGCGTGACTGTCACGGATGATGGACCGGGCATCCCGTCGAACCTCATCGGCCAAGTCTTCGAGCCATTCTTCAGAGCCGATCCCGCTCGCCGTCAGAACATTCCCGGAGCTGGGCTCGGCTTGACCATCGCTCGCGAGATCATCCGGCGTTCCGGAGGCGACATCCGGATCGCCAACCGCGCGGAGCGCGGCCTGGTTCAAGAAATCTCATTGCCCCTTGTTTCGTAAGGTCGCCGTTTCACGTCATAAGCCCCGAAGTTTCAGGAATGACTCAATCGATGGCAGCAATCACACAACACCATTAAGCTGACGTAGCCGCCGTCCCCCATGCTGCCTTCGAAGCTTGCCATCGGTCACTGATCCGCTACAGTCCTGCAGTTGGCCGACGCGACCGACAGAGCAGAATGGACGAACCTCGTGCAATACATCACGCTGCTTGCTGTGATCGGCATTCTGCTTCTGCAATGGACCGGCTCGATTCCGCTGGCGAGCGTCGGCGGGTCGATGACGATCGCGCTGGCTTTTTTCGCCGCCGCGCTGGCTGTCGGGGTTCACGAGGCATGGACGAAGAAACGGGGCGTTCTGGGCTGGATCGTAAACATCGTTGTCTCGTTCGTCGGTGCGTTTGTGGCCGCCCAACTCGGCGGCATGGTTATGGTGATGTTACTCGGCGTCGTCGCGAATTTGGATGGGTCGCTGGCAAAAACGGGAGGTCCCGTGATGTCTGTCGCGCTCGCCGGCGGGATAGTCGCTACGATACTGGGATCGTGGGGCGCGCTGCAGATCGTAAACCGGTGGCGATGAGATTCCTCTGAACACCAATAGCACGAGAGCCATCGCCGCGAGCGGCTTCGGTCACCGCGCGATGCCCCCAACAACGGACGATACCGATCGGTGGCTAGACGTCGACCAGAGCTAGACTTGCAAAACCACGCCAACCACGAGGAATCGTCGGTGCGGTCAGAATAGCCGCTATTCTTCGGAGAGATCGGGTTCTGCGATCGAGTCGCGGATATCTAGGTCCCGATCACGATCGCGAATGGCCGACAATTCTACGCGGACCACGCCGCGGCCGCTCAAAAACGCGACACGTCCTCTATGGTTGAGGACGACTTGCCGAACGATTGCGAGCCCTAGTCCTGCACCGCTGGAGCCTGGATTAAGCTTGCGAAACCGCTCAAATACGGTGGTTTCATATCCCGGAGTCACACCCTCGCCTTCGTCGATGACCTCGATGATCCATCGCGTGACAGCCCTCTCCTGAGATTCGAGCCGAATGCTGACTGTACCTTGTCCGTGGACGATGGCATTTTCGATGAGGTTACGGAACATGTCCCGCAGGTGATCCTCATCGCCGCGCACCAGCGCTGTCTTCGGCAGATCAACATTGATCGCACGATGTCGGGCCTCGGCAAGCGGGATCAGGGACGCCGATGCCTCGCGAATGATTCTCGAAAGATTGACGATAGGGCGCTCCCGCAGCGGTTCGTCACGCCCATGCGCCTCCTTGCGAGTAAGATCGAGGAGCTGAGCGATAACGCGGCTGACCTGAGCGAGTTCTCGCTCGATGAGGTCCCAGTCCAGCTTGCCACTCGTATGCGCCCGCTGCAGTCGCAGATTTAAAACGGCAATCGGCGTGCGCAATTCGTGCGCGGCATCAGCCGTCAAACGCCGCTCAGCAGCGTACGCCTGCGCCAGCCGGTCCAGAGCGCCGTTGACGGCCTTGATCAAGGGCTGAATTTCCCTTGGCATGCCGGTCGTCGAAATGCGCATGTCGGGGCTGGATGGACCAACGAGTTCGGCTTCGGCCGATGCCTTTCCAAGCGGTCGAAGACTCCAGCGGCTGACGAACCAGATCACCACCAAGGCAAGAAGGACGAAAGGAACGAGCACGAACATCTGCTCCGCTTCTTCCTGGAACAGGCTGTCGGCAAGAGCATCTCGGGAGACATCGCCTCGAGCAACGACGGCGCTCAGTCCGTTCTTTCCGTGCATCGCCAGAGCAATGCGCCGATCGGTTCCGGCGCCGACAAATTGGATGGACGTTTCGCTCGCAGCAGATCTTGAGGAGATGTCTGGGAGCGGATGCTCGAGATTGTCGGAACGCAAGGCAGGACGGCCATTTGCGTCGTAAATGGTGAACGCGTACTGCTTAGAAAGGTCGGCGTAAGCCCGTTTCCATTCCTTCGGCAATTCCACGGAGAGTTGGCCATCCGCCGACACCCGAACCGCTTGCAGGAGGTCATCCGCTTGCGTCTGTAGCGTTCTCGCTTCTATGCCCCTCGCCAGGCCGTGGACTTCGAGATGGTAGGAAAGGAGAGTGGCAAGAACCCCCATCGTAAAGATCGCGAGCATCGCGAGGAGCAGCCGCGCTTGTAAGCTGTTGGCGATTGTCATTCGCTCTCGCTGATGATCAGGCGATAGCCGATGCCGCGTTGCGTCTCGATACGCACGCCGGAGCGTACCTGGCCAAGCTTGCGACGTAACCGTGAGATGGCGGCCTCAAGGGCATTCAGGCTGCCACCCTCTTCAAGGGAATAGAGCCGCTCTTCCAGCATATCCTTGACGATGACCCGTCCCGGTGCACGCAGAAGTTCTTCAAGGAGTGCCGATTCCCTCCGGGTGAGCCCCAGGGGAATGCCATCGGCACTCGCGTCTCGCGAAGTCGTATCGAACGACAGATTGCCGACAGTGTAAATGGTGTTCTGGCGATGACCGGGCCGCCTGAGAACTGCCCGCAGTCGCGCTTCCAATTCGTCGAGATCAAACGGCTTGACGATATAGTCGTCGGCGCCAGCGTTTAGGCCCAGCAGGCGATTGTCGACGCTATCCCTGGCCGTGAGGATGATCGCAGGAAGATCCGGATGCGATCGACGGACGTCGACAAGAAGCTCCATCCCATCCATGTCCGGCAATCCGAGATCCAAAACCATCGCGTCGAACCGGACGGCGCGAACGGCAGCCAACGCGTCTTCTCCACATTCCACGGCGTCTACGGCGTAGCCGCTTTCAGCGAGATGATCAGCGATCATCTCGCGCATCGCGGCATGGTCTTCGACAAGTAGGATTCGCATGGGTGTAGCGTTCGTGCCTCAATGGGTACTTCGATGACCTGACGATAGGCTGACGAGAACCTAAATGTGCGCTCCGTCAGCGAGTTGTCAGCATCGGTGGCCATGGTCAAGCTTCGAGACTCTGAGACCGTAACGGCCGAAGGCGTAAGCGGAATTGCAATCAGGAAGGCACTGCTTCAGCTTCCCCCATCGTTCGCGGGCGATTGAACCACGGTTCCGAGGCTCAGGTTGTGGTGTTGCGGGGTGAATTTCGCATCTTATCAGCGTGAACTCGGGATCTCAACTTCAGCTTCGGAATGGCATGACACGCGCGAACCTCAAGATGACCACTATGTGTTTGGCCATCGCCATGGCGGGATGTGCGCGTTATGAACCGCTCGCGCTCTCGTCCACGGTTCCGCTGTCTCCGCGCGTGTCGGCGCTGACCGGCGCCACAGTCCCGCAAGGGCGGCTTACGATCGCCCAAATTGCGATTCTTGCTGTAGAAAACAATCCGGACCTCGTCGCGACGCGCGCCCAGAGAAACGTCGCTCAGGCACAATTGCTGCAAGCTGGCCTGCTGCCAAATCCGCAGGTCACAGGCGCGCTTCTGCCCTTGGTGGCAGGTGTTGGCACCACGACCGCTTGGACAGCTGGTCTCAGCCAAGACGTACGCGCCCTGATCACTCTGTCGTCGACCCGGCGCGCCGCGCAGGCGAGCGCAGACCACGTCGACGCGCAAATCCTTTGGCAGGAGTGGCAGACGATTGGCCAGGCCCGTCTCCTGGCCGTCGACATCATCCAGTCGGAACGCATCATCGCGATCTTACGCGAAAATCATCAGCTGATGGCAGACCGGTACGAAAGGTCGCGCAAAGCCGTCCTTGCAGGAAACGAGACGCTGACGGCGTCCGCGCCGGACCTTACCGCGCTGCAATCAATCTCATCGCAGCTCAGGGATCAAGAGCGACAGCAGCTTGGTCGCCGCCATCAGCTCGCGGCCCTGTTGGGTCTTTCGCCGGAAGCGCACTTGTCGCTCGTCAGCACGGCCGACCTTCCGGCATACAATGCGGACGCTGTTCAAAGCGCCATCGCAACGCTTGCGGAACGACGTCCGGATCTCGTGGCCCTTCGGTTGGGATACCACGCGCAAGACGCCAAAGTTCGTACGGCGATCCTGTCGCAATTTCCCAATCTCTCGATCGGCGTCGTCGGCGGGAGCGACAATTCAAACGTACGCAACCTCGGCCCACAAATTTCACTGGAGCTCCCCGTTTTCAATCGCAACGAGGGCAACATCGCCATCGAAACGGCGACTAGACAGCAGCTGCACGACGAATATCTCGCGCGTCTGACCGCCGCTGCAGGACAGGCTAGTGCAATGGCATCCGAGATCAAGCTTTTGACGTCGCAGCTCAAGGCAGCGCGCAAGGAGTTGGCGGACACGCGGCAAATTGCGGCAAAGGCCGAAGTCGCTTTCAAGGAAAGCAATATCGACGAGCGAAGTTACGTCGACCTCGTCGTCACACGGATCAACAAGGAACAGGAAGTGGTCGCCCTCGAGCAGTCACTCCTCCAGCAGCGCGTCGCTATCGCCACTCTCATTGGTGCGGATATGCCTGCGATCTTCATCCCAGGAGGGTACGAATTGTGAAACACTCCGTTGCGCTCTGTACTGCGTTGTGCCTGTTCTTTTGCGCCAGCCCCTTGCGCGCGGAGGAAACTCCGAGTGTGACCGTCCAAACCGAGCCGGCGCGCCGCGACACCGTGCCGATCATCGTGACGGCCTACGGTCTGGTCGTCCCAGCTCTCGACGGCACGATGAACCTGAGCTTCCAGCAGGAAGGCAGGGTTCTCGCAATCCGCGTCCTTCCCGGTGAAACGGTCAAGTCGGGAACGCAACTTCTCGATTTCGGGTTTGCGGCGAATGCGATTTCGAGCTTCCAACAAGCGGTCAAAGCGGTCGACACGGCCCGCGAGCAACGAGCCCATACCGCTCAGCTGCTCGCGCAACAACTTGCAACCCGCGATCAGCTTGCGCAAGCCGAGAAGGCCGTCGCGGACGCGGAGGCGACCTTGCAAGCAATCAAGCGTGAGGGGGGCGATCAATCCCATCAGTTTCTCACGGCACCGTTCGATGGCGTGGTCTCGACCATCAATGTCACTCAGGGCGATCGAGTGGCGGCGGGCGCTCCGCTGATGACCATTACACGGCCGGATGGTCTTGTCGTGCGCGTCGGTCTCGAGCCCTCCACACAAGCGCGGGTTCGACCAGGCGATAACGTACAGATGACATCGCTCACCGACGGGGCCGTTCTTCAAGGCGTTGTTCGCCGCATAGATAACGCGATTAACCCGAAAACACGGCTGGTAGATGCTGACATCACGGTCACGAAAGGCGTGTTATTAGCGGGCACCGCCTTCAAGGCGGACATCACCGTTGGCCATATCGCGGGCTGGGTCGTACCGCACGACGCAATCCTATTCGATGACAGTGGTGCTTATCTCTTCCAAGCCGTGTCCCAAAACGCAGCCCGCGTAAGCGTGAAGCTTCTCGGAACGGCGGGAATGCGCGACGTCGTTGAAGGTGCACTCGATGCGCAACATCCCGTTATCGTCGAAGGCAATTACCAACTGTCCGATAAGGCGATGATCCGGCAGGGCGAAGCCCAATGAACTTCGTCGAGTTCGTGGCGCGCCATGGCCGCTCGATTGTCTTCGCCTGCGTGTCGTTCGCCGTCGCTGGCCTTGTTTCGACTTTTTGGCTACCTGTGGGATTGTTTCCGCAGGTGTCCTTCCCGCGTGTCGTGGTCGATCTTGACGCCGGCGACCGGCCCGCCGACCAAATGGCGCTTTTGGTGACACTCCCTGTCGAGCAGGAAGTCCGAACAATCCCCGGCGTGCTCAACGTTCGTTCCACAAGTTCGCGCGGAACGTCCCAGATCTCGATCGACTTCGGGTGGGGTCGGGACATGATCACCAGCACGATCCTGATCGACGCGGCAATATCCCGAATGTTGCCGACCCTTCCTGCAGGAACTACGTACGCCGTCCGTAGGATGGATCCGACGGTTTTTCCCATCATCTCCTACGGACTAGTTTCCGAAAAACACTCACAGACCGTCCTGAAGGACTTGGCGCGATTTCAGCTCGTGCCACCCCTGTCGGCAATCGAAGGTGTTGCGAGGGTGATGGTCCAAGGCGGGGAGACCTCCGAAGTGGAGGTGCTCGTGGACCCCAACCGATTGGCGAGTTACGGCATCGGTCTCCAAGAGGTGGCGGACGCACTCGGCAAGGCCAACGTCCTGCAGGCCGTTGGCCGTATGCAGGATAATCACAAACTCTATCTGGTGGTCGCCGACCACAGCATCAATTCCAAGGACGCGGTGGGTAACGTCGTCGTGCGGGTCGACGGAGGGACGGTCGTCCGCATTCGCGATATCGCAACAGTCCAGGACGATGTGGTGCCGCAATGGATCCGGGTGTCAGAAGACGGTCAACCGGCCGTCCTCTTGAATGTGTTTGAGCAACCCGACGGCAACGCCGTGCAAATTGCTGCGGAAGTGCGTGCCAAGCTTGCAGCTTTCCAGCTGCCTGCGGGCGTGCGCCTCGTGAACTGGTACGACCAAAGTGAGCTGGTTACGCAATCCGCCGCGAGTGTCCGAGATGCCATTCTTATCGGGCTTGTGTTGGCGGCTGCTGTCCTCCTCTCCTTCTTACGAAGCTGGCGAATGACACTGGTTGCGATCCTCGTCGTGCCCATGACGCTCGCCACCACGGTTCTGCTCCTGCACGTGCTGGGCATGAGCTTTAACATCATGACGCTGGGCGGGATCGCAGCGGCCGTCGGGCTGCTGATCGACGACGTCATCGTCATGGTCGAACACATCGCGCGCCGCGCCGGGTCATCCGGCAAGAACGACAGCAACATCGTGCTCGCGGCCAGCGGCGAGTTCTTGCGCCCACTTACCGGGTCCACCATGGCCACCCTGATCGTGTTCGTGCCGCTTGGCTTCCTCACTGGCGTAACAGGCGCGTTTTCGAAGGCGTTGTCGATCACCATGGCCGCCGCCCTGGCAATCTCCTACGTGATGACGGCCTTCCTCGTGCCGGTTCTCGTCGGACGATGGGTCAACTTCGAGAAGTGGAAAGACCCGGGAGAAAGGCGAGGGGCATTATCTCGAGGACACGGATACGTCCTCGACTTTCTCATCAAGCGGCCGTGGCTGTTCCTGTTCGCGCTGGTTCCCATGTTGACGGTCGGGTGGTTCGCCTTCAACGCGGTGCCGACGGGGTTCATGCCGACAGTCGATGAGGGCGGATTCGTACTCGACTACTACACCCCGGCTGGAACATCACTCACCGAAACGAGCCGCGAGACCAGTCAGATCGATGCCATCCTTCGCAGCACCCCGGAAGTAGAAACCTTTTCGAAGCGACTCGGGACTGGTTTGGGTGGCGACTTGGGCGAAAGCTATCATGGGGACTATTTTGTCCGCCTGAAGCCCGATCACCGACGATCGACACCGGACGTGATGGCCAGCGTGCTATCGGAGATTGAGAGCAAGGTGCCCGGGGTCGAGATAGAGCTTGCGCAGCTTATGGAAGACCTCATCGGCGACCTCACAGCTGTGCCCCAACCGATCGAAATCAAATTGTTCGCGGCAGATCCGACCATTCTCAACGCCGAAGCCAGAAAGGTTGCCGCGGCGGTCGCGAAGATTAATGGCGTCGTTGAAGTCAAAAGTGGCGTTCGACTGGCTGGCGACGCTCTGAATGTTCGGATCGACGATGTGCGGGCAGGGCTGGAGGGAATGACCTCCGACGAAGTTTCGCGCGCTCTGACGACCGCGCTGACCGGGACAGTCGCGACGCAACTGCCGCAGTCGGAGAAGGCGATTGGCGTTCGCGTGCGCGTCCCCGACGCGACGCAGATGCGCGAAACGGCTCTTGCCGATCTTCCCATACGAGCCCCCGATGGGCACGTGTTTCCGCTCAACCGGGTCGCAACCTTCACGCCGCAGAGCGGCCAGCCAGAAATCTCACGTGAGAATCTTCAACCGGTCGTCGCGGTGACCGGTCGCATCGAGGGGCGCGGCATCGGTGCAGCCGTAGCAGATGTCCGAGCCGCCCTTGACGCGCCCGGGATGCTCTCGTCAGGCGTCCGCTACGAACTCGGGGGCCTTTACCAGCAACAGCAAATCGCATTTCGCGGTCTTGCGGCGGTATTCGCGACTGCCTTAATTGCCGAATTCTTGCTGCTGCTCTTCCTCTACGAGCGCCTATGGCTGCCGGTCATCATCATCGGATGCTCGTTGCTTTCGACAACAGCAGTATTCAGCGCATTGTGGCTGACCGGCGTTGATCTCAACATCACCGCGTTGATGGGGATGACGATGATAATCGGGATCGGCGCCGAAATGGCCATATTCTACGTCTCGGAATATACTGAACTCAGTCATCGCATGCCGCCACATGCCGCGCTCCGCGAAGCCAGCCGCAATCGTCTGCGCCCCATCACCATGACGACGCTCGCGGCCATTCTCACGCTTCTTCCGCTTGCACTAGCGATAGGTCAGGGGGCCGCCATTCAACAACCGTTGGCCATTTCGATCATCGCAGGACTACTCTTGCAATATCCGCTGGTGCTTCTCGTCATGCCGGCGTTGATCGCTCTCGCAGAACGAGCACAGCAGAAAACTCATTGGGGACCGCTCCCGAAGAGCGAAGTCAGGGGTGCTTAAGCGATCTGAGTGAGCCGCTAAGATTGCTCACTGGACGCAGGCAGTAGCCCATGGCGCCCGCTCATGGTTTAGGAGCGGACCCCGGGCGAGCGCCGGCTCCCACCAACGCAAAAGCGCTGACGCTTAATCAGCGGGTCCACGGTTCGAGCCCGTGATCACCCACCAATAACATGAAAACTCGCCAAAATATTTCCTGGCGGTTTTGCATCTTCAGCTGACCATCAAAATTTCGCTCACGGGATGTCCGCTCTTCATCTGAAATGGGGCGAAGTCATGCTTTGCGGTCGATGACAGCTTTGGGCTCATAGCTGCCATCGTAGACAATCTGTCCCGACCGTCAGAACCGACGCTCCGACGGCGCTCGTGTCCGCCGCAATGAAGGGCAAGAGTAGCAGAACCGCAACGCGATGCGGCGAAATCCAACGCCTTGTGAATATTGTGAACAATTCCGGGCCGTCACCTCGCTTTTCGCGCAAAACAGCGCCAGATGAACTGGCCGTCGGCTGATTTAGCAACTTCGATTGGTCTGTTAAAATTCGGGGAAGATTCTGAATGTTATACGCTGCGGCCGAAATTGGCATTTTGGAGGTCTCAACTCCCGATTGCGTCGCCAATGATTTTGACGGCGAAATCGTAGCACTGAATTTGTCGAGCGGTGTCTACTGGAGTCTGCGCGATCTCGCGGCTGCACTGTGGCGGGATGTTACGTCAGGACACAACCCAGCAGCGATCGCCGACCGCTTAGCTCAGATAAATTCAAACCTTGCTGATGAGAGTCATCTCATCATTACGAATCTCGTGAATGCTGGCCTGTTGCGCAGTTCCAGTGCGAGCCCGGTTGCGCTCGAGGCGAGCGAGACGGTGGCACGTGCAGAGGCGGGCGAAATTGCCTTCTCGGTCGAGTCCTATGAGGACATGAAGGACCTGATCCTGGCAGACCCCGTGCATGATACCGAGGAGCACCTCGGCTGGCCCGTCGTACGCAACGACAACGGCGTCCGCGCATGATTGCGAGCGCCCTGTCCGGTGTGGCGCAATCTGAGGTAAACCGGCCGAGCGCACATCAGCTTTTAGACGCGCTTGACTTGTTCACCGAGCGCCACGCTAAACGCGCACATCAGGTCCGGGTCCGCGTAGCAGATCTCTCCATCCGTCTCTACATGCCATCTGCCGCCATGGCCGATCTCTATGCGCGCCGGCTCGGTGGTGCGATCCAAACGAATACGGGGACCGATGATCTGCACTTCCACCTCGGCGAGCCATCGTCGGTGGGTAGCCCAGACGCTTCAGATTTTGCTTACTACCAATCCCTCGGACCTGATTTCGAGCGACTTGCCGCAGAGGCGAGCCTCGTCGGCATCGTCGGCCGACCAGACCCGCACAACAATCCAACCGAGCCATGCACGCTTTTCAATCCGCGTACAGGCGTCGGCGTGCAGTGGGTTTCCTCGCTGGCTCACCTGCCACCGTGGGATGCTGGTTCGCCTTTCCGTCTGCTTATCCACTGGGCAACTGCGCAGCGCGGATCGCGCATGATGCATGCCGGCTCTCTCGTCTCCGGGCACCGGGCCATGCTGCTCGTCGGCGGGGGTGGAAGTGGGAAGTCGGGTACGACGCTCGCGGGCATCGCGTCGGGTCTTCAAACCGTTGGCGACGACTATGTCGTGGTCACGGCTGACCCTGTGCCTCGTGTCCATCGGGTCCATCAACTGCTGAAACAGGATCCGGCCGGCATCGAACGTGTCGTTGGGCCACACGCGTTAGAGAAGCCCTTAGCGCTGAATTGGCAGGGCAAGCTCGAAATCGATCCCGAATTCTATTTTAAGGGATGCCTGGCCGAGAGTGCTGACGTTGTAGCGCTCGTGCTTCCCCGGATCGCTGGTGCGGATCAGACGACTTTCGAGCCTATTCGACCTCAGGATTTATTCCATCACGCAGCCGCATCCATGTGGCAGCAGCTTCCGGGTGCGCAGAAATCCGGCTTCGTTTTTGCCACGGCACTGACGCGGCGCGTTCCGACGTGGCGCATGAACCTTTCCTCAGACCCGTTTGAGATCGGCAGAGCGGTCCGTCGGTTTCTCGATAGCGGTGTGCCATGACCGCTCCCATAGTCAGCGTCATCATGCCGATTTTCAACGGTGAGCGGCACCTTGTGGAAGCGCTGGCTTCGCTGGAAGAAGAGCCCGGCTTTCAGCTCGACATCGTCATTGTCGATGACGGATCGACGGATCGTTCGATGGATATCGTCTCTGAGGTCAGTCGCCGCGATCGGCGCTTGCGCATCATGAGCGGGCCACATCGAGGCGTCGCCGCCGCGCGCAATATTGGCGTCCAAGCGGCGCAAGGCGAGTTTGTAACTTTTCTCGATTGCGATGATGTCTGCCCGCGCGGGCGTATTGCGCGCCAGCTTGGGAAGCTCCTGGCGCGTCCTGAGCTGGCGTATGTCGTCGGGCAGACCCTGCTTTTCGAGCAGCTCGACGATGCACAGTGTCCGTGGCCCGGTTCGCGGAGCGCAAGCATGTTGCTGCCTACGTTGCACAGTGCGCTATTTCGAAGAGGCGTGTTCAGCCAATTCGGTTTGTTCGACGAAGGACTGGCCTTCTCAGAAGACCTAGATTTTTTCTTCCGGCTCGCCGAGCACGATGAGCCGATGCTGGTTGAAGTCGAGATTGCCTCACTCTACCGACGGCACGACGGCAATATGACACGCAACGGTCGCGCCATTCGCACTTCCACTCTCGAGGTTCTCAATAAATCGATTGTCCGGCGAAGGGCCATTGGACGGCGTAAGCCGCTGAACTTGTTCTTCGTGCAGCACCAAGAGGCAGAGACTTTGTTCGGCAGGCCACCAAGCGATGATGCGCGTGGTGACCGCTCAAAGACAGGGATGCAATGACCGTTCAAGCTCTCCCTCGGATCTCGGTCATCATGACGACGTATAACGGGGCTGAATTCATAGAACAATCTATAGGGTCGCTTACCGCCGAGGCGGGTGTCGATCTTGATATTGTCGTGATCGATGATGCCTCCACTGACGGAACTCTTGCGCGCCTGCACGAATTTGGGGCGCACGATCCTCGTATCCGCGTTTTCGCCGGGGAGAAACGCGGCATCGCCGGATCACGCAATGCTGGGCTGGCCAAAGTTAGGCACGCGCTTCTCACGTTTCTTGATCAAGATGATCTTTGCATGCCGGGCCGTCTCGCGCGTCAAGCGCTGCTGATGCAGAGAACGCCCGGTGCAGCGGCCGTCATGGGCGAAACGCTTATGTTCCAGACCCTCGGTCCTGATCGGATGCCTTTGCCGGGGACCAATACAGCGCGCATCCTCGGGATACAGCTGTCAGCCGGTTTGTTCCGGACCAGTGCTGTCCAGTCACTTGGCTTCGACACCACATTCACTATGGCAGACGATTTTGATCTGATCCTCCGTCTGCTTGAGACGGATCATGAGATCGCGGTCGAACGCGAAATTGCGACATTGCACCGGCGTCACGCCGGGAACACGTCGGGAAATGTTGCGGTCCTGCGGCTCGAACTGGTCAAGGTGTTCCAGGAATCATTGAAGCGTCGGCGCGCTGCAGGACGAGTCGGACCGATCATGCATCCGCTGGTGGCATCGATGTCTCGGGCTGGGAACTAAGTCGATGTCGGATAACGTGTATGCAGTGGTCATCCCCGCGTTTAACGCGGCGCGCACTTTGGATGAAGCGATCCGGTCGGTGCTTGCACAGACGGTTGCCGCCAGCGACATCCTCGTGATTGACGACGGCTCGACAGATGATACGGCCGATATTGCCGCGAGATACGGCGGCACGGTTCGCGTTATCCGGCAAGGTAATGCGGGGGCAGCTGCCGCGACGAACGTAGGATTGAAAAACGTATCGGCGCCGTTCGTTGCCGGTTTGGACGCCGATGACATTTGGCTGCCTGAGAAAGCCGAACGGCAATTGGAGCGATTTGCGCGCGGACCACACGTCGATGGTCTGTTCTGTCGCGTTCGGCGTTTTCAGCATGGCAGCGATGATCGATCGAGCGGCGTGGTTTCCGATGGCCTGTCGCGCTCCGCAATGATGTTGCGCACGTCCGCCGTTGCGGCGATCGGGCCCGTCAACGATCCAGGGGGTGCGCGTGGCCGTGGTGAGATGATCGATTGGCTGCAAAGAGGTCGCGAACTCGGATTGATTTTCGAAACGCTGCCGGAGGTGTTGGGGCTCCGTCGAATTCTGCCGGGGAGCTTGAGTTACGGTTACGACACGATGGCAGATCGCGGTTATCTCGACGTTGTCCGTGCCTCGCTCGAGCGGAGGAGGGCGCGATCAACATGAGGGTCCCTGTATTGAAGGGGGCTCGACCGGCTCCTGAGATAGATCTTCTGCTTCAAGCTTGCCTCGCTCCGCCGGACGTAGCGCGTGCGGCTTGGCACCGCTGGCTGGCGAGCCGCGAACTCAACGATGCGAGTTGGCCTGAAATGCGTATTCTAGCACCTCTTTCAGGACGCCTGCGGACTCTCGATCCGAACTCAACCTACCGGCCTCGCATCGAGGGACTAGCAAAATCCCATTGGACCCAAACTCAGATCATGCTGAGTGAAGCGCTGCCGGCCATCAAAGCCTTACGCAAGGCCGGGATTGAATGCATGCTCATCAAGGGCGCCGCCGGGTACGCAGAAGGATTCGGACCGACGGTTCGTCGTTTGATGGGCGATGTCGATATGCTCGTTCGACAAGCGGATGGGCCGCGTGCCGCGGGCGTGTTGACAGCAGCAGGCTGGGAGGCAACGAACGGCGATTCTGCGCTCCTGCTGCGGCAGCTCGCGCCGGTTCGCGCGTCCTCAAATTACCGTCGGGGTGTTTACGGCGAAGTCGATCTGCACACGCAGGCGTTTCACTTCTGTCGTCGCGACCAAGAACTCGAAAGCGCGCTATGGCGTGATGCGAGATTAATCTCGTTCGGCGGCACGGACGTTCGCGTACCCTCTTCTGCGGACAGCATCGCGATCAGTCTCGCACATGGCGTGGTCGGTCGCGATGGAGACTGGGCAATCGACATCGGTCAGCGTATCAACGCTGGCGGTGTCGATTGGGATCGCACGATCGAGCTTGTCGAGCGCCGAGCCCTCGTTCCATTGGCGCTCGCCGGTCTCAACTATCTGCACGAGCTTGGCCTCGACGTGCCGCAGGAAGTGATGCGCAGACTTGCCGAGACGCCGGTCGCGCCTGGCGTCTGGTTGAAACATTACGCAAGTATCCGCTCGAACAGGGGAAAGCGCGGATTGCTGCAAAGAATTGCCAACGTATTATCATCGCCGCTCCTGCCGCGTGCCGTCTACCATCGGTCGGTTAAATCCGACAATTTGATCGGAGTCGCACGCGACAATCGCGGCGTTTGGTACCCGCGCCGGTGGAGGCGCTTACCGCTGGCGCAAGGTCATACGGCAGCGTCGGTGGGTCATTGCATCGAAATTGATACTGACCGGGATATAGGGGTATGCGGAGTATCGCTGCGTTTTCCGAGTAGCCCACAGTCGAGGAGAGTGTTCATCGAGGTCGTGTCCGGCGAGAGGGTCATACATCGCCTGCGAGGCCGTTTGCGCTCCCGTGCCGGAAAGCATCAAACTATGCACTTTGAAATTCCGCTCGATGATCTGCCCCCCGGTCGGCGCATCATAACTCTTCAGGCGCGCCCCTCTGGTTATGTGTCGTCCGCGGCACCGCATGCTGAGGCGGTGGCAAAGGCAGCGCCTGCTTTCGAAATAACGGATGCCTGGGCCGCTTGACATCCGGTTTTTCTGCTTGCCACGCGGGCCAAATCTCGTTGACTTCTTTTCACTGCGGAGACGGTCGCGTTGCAAACGCCGCGCCCGCTTCGGCGCAGCCGTGTGCGGCTTGGGTAAGACGCGGGGCACTCATTTTTTCCGGTGTCACATCACCGCTGGCCGAATAAACCTCTCGAAAGGCGGTCGCGCCGAAGTCGGCGCCACGCCTCAACCGAATCTAAACGTGGTTTTACAATAGAGCGGCGGCTCGTCACTCTCTCTGACTCTAAGTGTCTCCTCTTGATCAGTGGCGCGGCGGCCGGCACCGCGCGTTCCTCTTCGTGGTAATTCCACGAGAGGATCTTCGGCCTCGCGCCGCCGTGCAGGCTCCGAAAAAGTTCCCGTCGAATTCCAGTCCTATTCGACTTCCCTCATAACAAGGCCGTCCACTTGGCCTCATCAAAAGAGTGTCGAATGAACCACAGCGCAATTCTTTGCTCTGTCAATTGCGCGATTTTCTAGACGCGCCCGTCAAAGTGCAGTTAATCACTGTACTGACGGAATGGAGAATGGAGGAATAGCTTAGAACTCTCAATGGACACTCAGAATGCCGCTTGTTTCTAAGTTGCGAAGGGGATTTCGCAACTGACCGTATTGTTTTGTCTGCGTTAGTATTCGTTGGGGGTTCAATATGCGTAAATGGATCGTTTTTCCCGTCGTTGCTTTCAGCCCGCTTTTCTTAGCCGCTTGCGCTTGGACAACAAGCAAACTTCTTTTGCCCGGCGAAGAGCCCCGCGGTTTCGTCTATTACGAATGCAAGCCGTTGTTGGTTGTTTCAGGATCGACCGTATCGGTTTCGTACGTCAAGAACCCCAGCAAGAGGTATTCGGTCCAATTCGGCGCATTCCTCGCGAAGAACGACGTGCTGATCAATTTCGATAAGGATTGCGGAATAACGAGTGTCAAAAGCACGATGGACACCACGGATGTCCTGAAGCTCATTCAAGCCCTCGCGGAGAAGGCGCTGCCCGCTGCCAGCGGCCAGAAAAACACCGTTGGCGAGACCAACCAGACGATGGTCCAAGTCTTTGACGTCATTTTCGATGACGAAGGAAATATTGTGTCGCTTCGCCCGCTGGTAAAGCCCGGCACCCTGACCCGGGTGCCCGTGAGCCCTACCTGACAGAGGCTGGGCTCTGCGCTTAGCATGATGGTCGATGAACAAAATTCACCCAACGCTCAAATGGTGGGAGCTGGTGCATCCTAGCCGGAGGCTCGACATGAAGGTCACTTACGCCCAAATTTTGGTGCTCAGCTCTATCTTACTCGTCGGCTTCACTGGGATGGTTCGTTCCGAAAGCGTCCTTTTCGTGAAGAACCCCGGAGAGCTCAAGCTGATGCAGATCAGTCAGCTTCCTGAGCCGGTGGAGCCCAAGGTGATCAATGGGACCCGTGCCCGGCCTGCCGACTTTCCTGCGTCCTTCTACCAGTCGTCGGGAGTCGGTCGATGCACCGCGACATTGATTGGGCCAAGCGTCCTTCTGACGGCCGCTCATTGCGTCGCGAATGGAGGCAAAGTCACCATCTCGATCAGCGCCACGACCTTTAAAGGAAAATGCACTCACCACGAGAAATGGAAGGACGGCGAGGGCGACGTATCGGCGGATTACGCGCTCTGTCTGCTGGATCAGGAACTCGCAGGGGTCACCCCGGAACGACTTGACCTCGCCGGTACTGGTCTCGATGTCGGGCAAAAGCTCTTGCTTGCGGGATTTGGGTGCACCCAGGAAGACATGTCGGGTGGCAACGACGGCGTGTTTCGCATAGGGCTTACGAAAATATCGGAGATGCCGAGTTACAATGAACACCAACCCAACGACATGCTGAGCGAATCCGACCCGAACGAAAACGCCCCGGCAATCGTGTGTCCTGGAGATAGCGGCGGCAGCGTGTATCGCTTGAAAAGCAATTCGACGGTCTCTGGCGCGCGTTCAGTCGTGGCCATCAATTCCAGGGTCGGTCTCGAGACGGAAACTAAAGTGAATGGCAAATCATATCTGGTCGCCACCTTCACTTCCGATTTCAAATCCTTCGTTGGGACATGGAGTAGACGAAACAACGTCGAAGTGTGCGGACTGACGAGATCTATGAGTGTCGCCTGCCACCGCTAGGAGATATGAGGGTTTGGGCAAATCCATGTTGTCTTCCTTGATCCGGTCTCTAACGATCCTTTCCATGATTTGCGGCGCTTGGGTGCCCCGTTGTTCCGCCGCAGACGACCTTCTGGTCTACATGGGACCACACATCGGTGGTGAATTGGAGCGGTTTCTCGCGCAAAAAGCCAAGCCGACCACCGCAACTTCGGAGGACGGCGAGACCGCTTCATCAGTCATCACACGCCAGTGCGGACACGTGAGCGATGTTTTGGTTTCGGAAGCGAAGAAACTCAATCCCAGCCTTACTACTTTTTTTGCTGAGAACAGCCCATCACTTGCGATCGGGACGCAAATCGTTGTCCCGGCCTGCGCTTATTGGGAAGTCGGCCCCATACCGTACATCACGAAAGACAACGAAACACTGGAGCAAATAGCCTCAAACTTTGTCGGCCATAGCGGCAAGCGCACGACCGGCGCGATAAAGTTTGAGACGAAGAGGAATGAACCCGCTCTCGCGAACGTCGACCTTGACCGTTACCTGAAGGAAGGCGACAGACTTTACCTCCCCTACCTCTCCCGGCCGGTGCGGCTTCAGCCCATTGACGGCAGCATCGGGGAGTTCGTGACCGAACTCCAAGCCAAAAGCGCAGCTTCAAAAACCAATGGCATATCGTATTCCGTCGAAGACCGGTTTGAATTCATCGTTGAGGCGAAACCTGGATTATCAAACCTCAGTTGCGCCGGAAGCGGGTCGGGCTACCCGCTGTCTGAAGATGACGTGACACGCGTGATCAAACTCAACGATTGGTTTGCCTCCACGTTCGCACGCAATCCCTATGGCAACGAGCCCGTTGTCATTTTGGTTGTCGACGATGGGATCCAAGGTTCCGAAGCCGTCGAACTCGGAGATGAGAAGACCTATCCGAAATCCATTCCAATCGCGTTTGCGCACGCTTACTCGGCGGGAGAGTCGAGCCAAGTCGACAACACGTTTGGCCAGCGATACGACGAGTTTTCGACAGATCGATTGGCGCCCACAATTTCTTATCTACCGATACCACACAACGGGAACATGCTGCATGGGACACACGTGACCGGCATCCTGCTGGGCGGCGGATTTGCGCGCACATTTCCAGAGTTGTTCAAAGGGCGCTTCAAAATTGCGCACAGAAATGTCGTCAGCCGAGTTGAGGGCGCGTCAATCTGGAAATTTAATCCGTCCTATACGACTCTCGCTATCCGCGACCTTGATAACATCGAAAAAACTTCACACGAGAAGGTCATCATCAATCTGAGCGCGGCCGGAATCGGCGAAATCGCTCACATCGATCAGAAGCTGAACCAAGAAGATGCATTGCTTGTCGTCGCAGCCGGAAACGAATCCTCCGACCTGGATGACTCCAAGATCCCGAACATCTATCCCGCAAACTACGGGGGCGAGCATTCGACTAATGTCATCTCGGTTGCGGCACTAGATGCCACCACTTCACTCATGTGGGAATCGAATTATGGGCGCAGATCCGTCGACGTTTCCGCGCCAGGTTGTGAGATCGTATCGAACGTCGGTGGGCAGAGCGAAAACCTGAAAGCGATGTCGGGCACTTCGATGGCCGCGCCGTTTGTCACCCTGACAGCCGCGATCCTCGCCAACTACGGCATGCAGCTCGATGACGTCAAAAGACGGATCTGGAAGACTGTCGATGTCGGCGATCCCGATAGTCAATCCAAAATAGGTAGTGGAGGCCGCCTAAACATTCCCCGCGCCTTAGCACTTGGTTTCGACACCGTAACCACAAAGAGCGGGAGCTTGTTATTTGGCGCATTGCGTCAGCAGGTGTTTAAGCTCTGTGGCGAGACCCCAGATAGCGAGCCTGAAGACATTGGACCCGAAGCTTTCGAGCGGGTCGATTTTAACAATCCCCCGTCCTGCAACCAATCGCTTGGTCAGGTCTGCGTGCAAATGGCGATGCAGTTCAAAGGCGACTCGGATCGCCACGACATGAGGCGTCTCCGCGCGGACGCGCGTCGTTGCAAATTGTCAGAGGACTTAATCACGGGCGAAACTGTCAAGTTTGTAGCTGTGGAACAAAGTCCGACTACGAACGAAATTTTTACACGAGAGGAGGACCTTCCCCTCAGTGATATCCGCAACATTGTACCGTCCGAACTATCGGGGTCGACGCTCCAACCTTATAGAAATGCGATCGTTCGTTTGCACGATAGTCGATAAGCGTGCCGACGTCTGCTTGAGTATCGATCGAAGACTTCGTGATTTTACGTACTGACGTCTGTTCAGGACGCGTGACTGACGTTGGAAGTTGATAGAGTCAACTGTCTCGGTGATTCCTGTCACACAGGATGGAACTTGTCCCTAAAAATCGCGTTGACAGGCACCGGCGCTGAGAACGCCTGGTTCTGGAGGAAAAATCATGCGCGCGATTGGCAAATTTGGAACCGCGCTTCTCACGGTGGCTGTCGCTTTTTCTATGATGGCAGTGACAGCCTTCGCCGCTAGCGAGTTTGAGGGCACCTGGAAGGTTAAGGATACAGCCGGTAAAGCCTTTGAGATCACGCTCGCGAGCGATGGATCTGCCAAGGCCAATCGCGTTGGCGATGGGATGACCGGCACTTGGAAGGAAGAAGGCTCGGCGGCAGTGATAACGTGGAATACTGGCTGGACCACGAAAATCTCGAAGGACGGCAACAAGTATACAAAGAGTGCTTTTAAGAAGGGCGAGCCGGTGGATGGCAAGCCGACTAGCACTTCGATTGCCGAAAAGGTGAAGTAACATTGGGCCCGGGACGAACCCGCCTGTCCAACAGATTCGTGCACGGACTCCGAGAAGGCTTGTTGATCGTTACGGCTGGCGGACATTCATTGTCCTCGCTGGTCCCCGTGTAGGCGGGAATTCGCCAAGCCAAGGCAAAGTCTGGCGCGGCCGAAAAGTTGGCGAGCAAGATCAAGGAAGGAGCGATCTTCCAGGATTCAGACCCTACTGCGTGGTCTACGCGCCGGATGACAGTGATGCCCGGCCCAGGTCATCGCGACCTTTCCATTTTTCGAGAAACGTTCAGAAAATTTTGACAAGAGGAGGAAGAGCAATGGTCGGCAAACTTCTCACATCAGCACTTTTCTCCGCAGTACTCATTGCCCCCGGCGTCGTCCTGGGAGCTCCCTTGGAACAAAAAGGATCCACGAGTTACACCTCGCACTATGTGTTCCACCCTTTGGGGATCACCGAGCTTTCCGGTGTCGGTAAGGTCAGCGCGCTGGAAATGGTCGGCACCACGGAAAACACAAAAGGCGAGCCGACGTTCGATAAGATGAATGCCAAGTGCCACGCCGTGAAAGTCGAGGCGGGCGACAAGACGTACTTCGACGGCGCCTGCGCCATGACCGACGCCGACGGCGACACAGTGTTTTCGACCTTCAACACGCGTGACCTCGACAAGTCGCAGCCGAAGATGGATTGCGGCACCCATTTCATCAAGGGCGGCAGCGGCAAGTACAAGGGAATCACCGGACTGGAGCCATTCACTTGCATTTCGAAGGCGACACCGCCGGGCGAGCCGGCCGGCTCATTCGCGATGGACATTCCGCACAACACGACGTGGGAGATCAAGGAGTCGGCCGCCATTGGCGCTGGCACCGGTGAGAGTGGTACCGGGACCCAAATGAAGAAGTAATCAGATTTTTCTGGGAGGGGAGTCAGGTTCCCCTCTCACGGCTAGGCGGCGCTGCGCCGGCCTTCTCCAAGGCTCAGGCAGATCCGCCCGGCCTCAATGTCCGGAAAGGGTCAAATGCGAGCCTAGTTGTCAGCACGTTCTCCAAACCGTCGCCAGGAGCTTGAGGAGGAGTGACGCCATGCCGAAATATCTTGTGCAGGGTTCTTACACCGATCGGGGTATGAAGGGCCTGACAAAGGAGGGCGGCTCGAAACGACGAGCTATGGTAGAACAACTCGCCAAGGAGATGGGCGGCAAACTTGAAGCTTTCTATTTCGCTTTTGGCGGCGATGACTTCGTCATTATTCTCGATTTGCCGAGCAACATCGACATGGCAGCCACCGCCATCGTCGCCCAGGCCAGTGGCACGGTGAAGTCTCGAGTCACGGTCCTCATGACTCCGGAGGATGTGGACCAAGCGGTGCAGAAAAAAGTCAAATTCCACCCGCCGGAGTAATTGGAGGCGTTCTTCATGGAACGTCCGCTGAGAGCCACAAGCTGACTTTCGATGATCTAAGTCGAACCGCATATGCTCTTCCGCTCGCATACCGAGAGGAAGTCGAACGCTTGGCCACTCAGACACGCAGGAAGTTACGCGTCAGACGTTCGCGTCGTTACCGTATGGAATTTTTAGCCCGCTTTGGAATTGAAGCCGAGATCAGCTTCGCGGCGTTCAATCCATGCTTGCCGAAGTATTTGAGAGGCCGAGGTCAAGAATAAACCCGCCATGATGGCCGCGACCAGCAGGTCGGGCCACGCGCTCGTGGTTCCCCACACGGTCAGGGCCGCGACCATCACCGCAACGTTGCCGATGGCATCATTGCGCGAGCAAAGCCACACAGACCGTACGTTAGCGTCGCCGTCCTTGTAGCGTAGCAACAGCAGGACGCTGGCGAGGTTAGCGGACAGCGCGAGAATGCCGATGCCGCCCATGATTTCCGCGCGTGGCAATTCAAGTATCAGCACATGGTAGAGGGTGGTCCCGAACACCCAAATGCCCATTAGCGACAAACTCAGACCTTTGAGCAGCGCCGCGTTCGAGCGCGTCGCCATCGAGCGGCCAATGACCGCGAGGCTGATGCCGTACGTCAACGTGTCGCCAAGGAAATCCAAAGCGTCGGCCTGCAATGCCTGTGAGCCAGCCAGCTGTCCCGCGATCATCTCAACAATGAACATCAGGCCATTGATAGCAATAACCGTCCACAGCACCGCTTTGTAGCGTGGGTCGAGCCCATCAAAACGGGGATTGCCGCTGCAGCCGCAGCCGGAGGATTGGCACGTATCGATCGTAGCTTTTGTTGTCATAGTGCCGATCCTAGAAGCTCTAACAACTAGAGGAGCAAGCGCTTTATGAAAAGATTGATGCGGATTGGCAGTTGCTCCGAAAAAGCCGGAGCGAAGGTGCCGAAAATGCGGTTTTACGAAGGCATCGGCAGGTCATTTCGAATTGCCGTGAGAGGCAATCAATGATTTTCGTGCATGCACTTGGCGTGATCTGCCAAGACTTCGATGACTCGGCACTCGCTAAGTTCTCCGTGGTTACAGCCGTCAATCATGCGCTTTAGCTCTTTTTGCAAAGCCCTGAGGCTTCGCAAACGCCGCTCCACTTCGCCCAGCCTTTCTCGCGCGAGAGCGTCAGCCGTATCGCAAGGTTGCTTGGGATTATCCTGAAGCTTTAGCAGCGCACGTATCGCATCAAGTTCAAACCCGAGTTCGCGACAATGGCGAATGAAAGCCAGGCGTCGGAGGTCTTCGTTGGCGAACAGGCGACGATTGGCATCGGTCCTGGCGGGGCGCGGCAAAAGCCCAATTTCCTCATAGAAACGGATAGTAGGTACTTTAACTCCGCTCAGTTTGGCTGCTTCTCCGATGGACACCTCGTTCATTTCAGTTTGCTCCTCTAGCTACTAGAGCATGTAAGGTCAGCCGCACTAGGTCAAGGCGCGCACTGTCTGCGGAGTTGTCGGAAGGCAGGGTACGATGTCGTTAGGCACAGCGATGAGCTTTCGCTAATCCCTGCCACGGCAGTTTCGATCGGTGGTTTTTTTCCGTCTGTTAAGCCCTTGTCGCACTTGATCTCCGTCTCGACGGGCCGATGAGCTGTTTAAAGCTCATCGTCGACAAGGTCGCGCATTCACATCGCAGCCCCAGTTTCCGGTTCCGCTGTTGGTGCAGTTGATGCTCTTGGTTCCAGAGCGAGCCCAACTGGTCCACGCCGCACCGTATTCAAAATCCACGAAGTCAGCCCAGGATTGGATAGCGGCGCGTGTGGCCAATGCTTTTGAGGTCATTCCCGAACTCGAACCATAATGGAAATGATCGATCATGCAGATGAGACCGCGTTCGCGGTGTTGCGCGTGGAGGTCGGACACTCCCTGGGCGACGCTTGGTAATGCCGTAAGCAATAGCAATGATGCGATCGTCATGCCTCGATATATCATATCAAAAGCTCCCAAATCAGCTCAAGCGACGCGCAATAAGGGAGTGAAGAAAATCAGTTGTCGACTAAAATTCGCAACAACTAAAACTTTTTCAGCCGACGCGTTGCAACGTAAAAAACGCCTCTTGCTCCTCTAGTCACTTGAGGAGCTATCGTCGCAAACAGTGTGCGCCGCAGTCGTGGCGGCCCGACGTACCCAACTCAAAAAAACGAAACATATGGTTCACGATCATCATGGCTGTAATGGCCACGACCATCCCCATAGCGATCGCCACGACGGTGACCACAGTCACGGTGGACACGCGCACGCTCCAAAAGACTTTGGCTGGGCATTTGCGGTGGGCACCTCACTGAATGTCGGCATCGTTGTGTTGGAGGCGTTTTTTGGCTTTTGGTCGAACTCGATGGCCCTGTTGGCGGACGCGGGTCACAACTTGAGCGACGTGTTCGGACTGTTGTTGGCATGGGGTGCGAGCGCGCTCGTAAAGAAAAAGCCGACAGCCCGCTTCACATATGGATTAGGCGCCTCGTCCATCCTAGCGGCGCTAGCGAATGGGATCTTGCTACTGGTGGCGACGGGAGCGATCGCGTGGGAGGCAATCGAGCGCTTAGGCGCCCCGCAGCCCGTGGCGGGCTTGACCGTCATGATTGTCGCTGCGATCGGCATTCTCGGAAATGGTTTCACCGCTTGGCTGTTCACCTCAGGTCGCCACGAAGATATCAATGTGCGGGGCGCGTTCCTGCATATGGCCGGAGACGCGGCCATTTCGCTCGGCGTTGTGATTGCCGGAGCCCTGACAATTTATACAGGTTGGCTTGAGCTTGACCCGATCGTCAGCCTTGTGATTGCGGCGCTTATCGTGTGGAGTACCTGGAACCTTCTCAAAGACTCGATCGTCATGGCCATGCAAGCGGTGCCACCGGGTATCAATACGGACGAAGTTCGTAAGTCACTCGAGAAGCTGCCTGGGGTCGCGCGACTTCACGATCTGCATATTTGGGCGATGAGCACCACCAAAACGGCGCTCACATGTCATCTCGTAATGCCAAGCGGGCATCCCGGAGACACATTCCTTGCCGAAACGTCTCACATGTTGGCTTCTCGCTTCAAGATCGAACACGCGACGTTCCAAATCGAGGTCAACGAAGACACGGATTGCAACCTCGACTCCGACAAGGTCGTTTGAAGGTTGTCCGTGATCGTCAATTAAATTGGCAATGGCCGTCAATTAATTGACCTCAATCGTCAATTGAGAGTGGCCTGAAGTAAACATGGTCCGCGTCAAATCAAGCGCGAGCTAGCTTTTTGCAATTGCGCTTGGGCAATCGACTTGACTTCGCCACCATCAGAAACCAACTTCCGGCGCATGAACGGCTCAGCACAGGACATTGATCGGCTTTCAAGCGGCGTACGTCATGTGCGTGTGCGTGCAGGCATGCGGTCCCGCGTGAGTCAGTTCGTGAAAGCGCTTTTGGCCGCTTTGATCTTGTTTGCTGGCGTTCCGATGTCGATATCGCATGCGAAACCTCATTTGGACGGTCAGAAATCCCAGATCGCACTGACTGCGGTCAATTCCGTTGATGCCGGAACGCAGAATAGTTCAGATGGCGACACGTCACCGATTGGTGGAATGGAGCATCACTTTTGCAGTTGCCCGTGTCTCCAAGCATTGCCGACGCGATCTTGCTACAAGTCCGCCTCTTTTGCGGGCACGCGCGTCCATTATGCGGCTTACTTTGATACGATCGGGGCGTCCTGCGAGCCGGATCCCCTGCGCAAACCTCCCCGGTTTTGCATCAGCGCGTAAGCGCTTCGGCCTGTGCGATTGCCATTCGCGCGGGCAGATCTCCCATCCATTTGGAAAAATTGAAGCTTGGGCGTGCGCTCTGAACCGGCGCGGCGTTCGGCATGGATTATCTCGTTATGAAGCGACTTGGTCTGGTCGCCGGCTGTATTCTCGCTGGCACATTTCTCGGTGCGTTCCTCTTTGATTCCGGCAGTTTTCTGCCGAGGCTGAAGAGCCTCATCGGACTCGAATCACAAGCAGAGTCCGTGCATGCGTCGAAAGACGAAGACCACGGGCATGATCACTCGCCGTCGGCGCGTGGCGGAGAGCCTGAGAGTGGCCACGACGAAGAAAATCAGAAGCTCGCCATTGCCGCCGAACAGATCGACCGATCCAATATTTCGGTTCAACCGGCCGAACCCGGTTTCCTGCGAACGCGCTTGCGCGTGCCGGGAACCATCATTCCCGATCGCAACCGGGTAGGTCGGGTACCGTCCAAGGTCGTCGGCACGGTCGCCGAACTCAGAAAGGGCCTTGGCGATCTCGTCGAAGCCGGTGAGGTCATTGCAATCCTCGACAGTCGCGAGGTGGCCGATGCGAAAAGCGAATACATCGCTGCGAACGTGAATTTCAGGCTGCAAGAAACACTCTATCAGCGCGAAAAGGCGCTTTGGGAGAAGCAGGTATCGTCTGAACAACGGCTCCTGCGCGCGGATGCGACCTTTCGGGAAGCACAGGTCCGCCGCGACGTTGCAAAACAAAAGCTTTCCGCGCTCGGCGTCGGTGAGGAGGCAATCGCGAAGCTGGCCAACGCTGTCCAGGAGATAACAGGTCTGGAGCGTTATGAGATCAAAGCACCCATTAGCGGCCGCATCGTCGAGCAGCTCGTCGATATAGGCACGCCGATGGGCGGGGAAGGCCAGGCACACGAACTCTATGCCCTCGCGGACCTCTCGAAGGTTTGGGTGGAATTGACCGTATCTCCTCAGGATCTTCCATCCATCAGAGAGGGACAGCAGCTCACCATTGATGGAATGGAGAAGTCAGAGGGGACCATCATCTTCACAAGTCCCGTACTCAATCAGGATACGCGTTCGGCTCGCGTCATCGCGTCGGTGGACAATCGCGACGGCACTTGGCGTCCCGGCTCGTTCGTTACGGCCGATATCGCCGTCTCCGAAACAAGAGCCGAGTTGGTGATCCCAAAAACGGCGCTGCAGACGATCGAAGGCAAGACGCGCGTGTTCGTTCGGATACCTGAAGGATTCGAGTCCCGGGAAATTGCGGTCGGCACGGACGACGGAAAGGCGGTTGAGGTGCTGTCCGGGTTGAAAGCCGGCGAGCCGATCGCAGTAGCGAACACCTTCTTGCTCAAGGCCGAGCTTGGGAAGTCGGAAGCTGGGCACGACCATTGAATAGGACCATGAAATGATTGCTCGACTGCTCTCCTTTTCGGTTCATCAGCGCTGGCTGGTCGTGTTGCTGACGTTCGCGGCTGCAGCTTACGGCATCTATTCCTTTAATAAACTCCCTATCGACGCCGTCCCGGACATCACAAACAATCAGGTGCAAATCAATACGATTGCGCCGTCGCTCCCACCGGTCGATGTCGAGAAGCAGATAACCTTCCCCATTGAGACCGCGCTCGCCGGAATTTCCGGCCTCGAGTACACGCGTTCTTTGTCGCGAAACGGGTTCTCACAGGTCACCGCCGTCTTCTCGGAGAGAACGGATATCTATTTCGCGCGGCAGCAGGTCGGGGAACGCCTGAGGGAAGCAGAAAAGAATCTTCCCGATGGCATAACGCCCAAGCTCGGCCCCATCTCGACGGGGCTTGGCGAGATCTACATGTGGACCGTGCAATACGCCCCAGCAGGTTCCGTGCAAGTCGAGGATGGGAAACCGGGCCCGCAAAGCGACGGCAGCTATCTCACGCCCGAGGGCCAGCGGCTTACGACGGATGTCGAGCATGCCGCTTATTTAAGGACGGTACAGGATTGGATAATTCGTCCGCAGATGATCACGGTGCCAGGCATCGCGGGCGTAGATGTCATTGGGGGTTATGAGAAGCAGTACGTCGTACAGCCCGACCCCGCGCGCCTAACGGCCTTGAAACTGTCGTTCGCCGATCTCGCGCAGGCGCTCGAGCAAAACAACGTCAACCGAGGTGCCGGCTACGTCGAACGAAACGGTGAGGGCTTTGCGGTTCTTAGCACGGGACGCCTGGCCACGCTCGAGCAGATTTCCAACGTCGTCGTCGCGACGCGTGGTGGTGTCGCCATTCGCATCAAGGATGTGGCGACCGTCGGCATCGGTCGCGAGATTAGAACTGGCAGTGCCAGCGAAAATGGTCAGGAAGCGGTCGTGGGAACCGCACTCATGCTGATCGGCGGCAACAGTCGCACTGTCGCCGCCGCTGTAGACGCTAAGATGCGCGACGTTCGTCAAAGCCTTCCGCCTGGCATTCAGGCGGAAACTGTCCTCAATCGCACGCTGTTGGTCGACGCCACGGTTGCGACAGTGAGTAAGAATCTTGCCGAGGGCGCGCTCCTAGTCGTCGTCGTCCTTTTCTTGATGCTCGGGAATTTCCGTGCCGCCCTCATCACCGCCTTGGTCATCCCGCTGGCGATGCTCTTGACAATGACGGGGATGGTGCAAACAAAAATCAGCGCCAACCTGATGAGCCTTGGGGCGCTTGACTTCGGTCTGATCGTCGATGGGGCGGTCATCATCGCCGAGAATACGCTGCGCAGAATTGCGGAGCATCAGCACGCATTAGGTCGCAAGCTCGCGCTCGAAGAGCGCCTGGAAACGGTCATCCGATCCGCGGAGGAAATGATCAAGCCATCTGTCTACGGGCAGGCAATCATTATCCTGGTCTATGTGCCGTTACTTACTTTCACCGGCATTGAAGGCAAGATGTTCGAGCCTATGGCGTTGACGGTCATCATTGCGCTTATCGCAGCATTTGCACTTTCGATGACCTTCGTTCCGGCCGCCATCGCCATTGCGCTATCGGAACGCGTCGAGGAAAAGGAAAACATTTTCGTTCGCTCCCTCAGGGGCATTTACGAGCCATTGCTGCGCAAAGTTTTGATCAAGCCCCTCTTGTTTGTCGTGGGTGCGCTGGGATTGCTGGCGTTTGCGGGTTTGTTATTTTCGAAGCTGGGACAGGAATTCATCCCGACCCTCGACGAAAAAAACCTGGCGATGCAGGCAATCCGCATCCCAAGTACATCGCTTTCGCAGTCCCAACGGATGCAGGGCGAACTCGAGAAAGTCATCAGCAAGTTCCCTGAGATCGCATTCATTTACTCGAAGACTGGTACGGCGGAAGTCGCGTCCGATCCCATGCCGCCGAACGCTTCCGACGCTTTCATTATCCTGAAGCCAACGAAGGAGTGGCCAGATCCAGCGCTCGGCAAAGATGCGCTCGTTGCAAAGATCCAGGCAGCGATCGAAAAGCAGCCCGGGAATAACCTCGTGTTCTCGCAACCTATCCAGATGCGGTTCAACGAGTTGTTGGCTGGAGCGCGCGGCGACCTCGCCGTAAAGGTTTTCGGCGAAGAGTTCGAGCCTATGCTTCGAACCGCAAATCAAGTTGCTTCCGTTTTGCGCAACACCGAGGGCGCGACGGACATCAGCGTCGAGCAGGTGTCAGGCCTTCCGTTCCTCGCCATTACGATCAATCAGGATGAAATCGCGCGGCTCGGCCTGAGTGTCATGGCCGTGCAGGAGGTGATTGGCGCTGCCATCGGCGGCCGCCAGGCTGGTGTCGTCTTCGAAGGCGACCGCCGGTATCCGATAACCGTCCGCTTGCCGGACGGAATGCGCGAGGATCTGGAGAAGCTCAAGCATTTGCCGGTGCCGCTGCCGCCTGACAGCTCCGGCAAGATATCCTCCGTCCTTCTCGAACAGGTGGTGAGTTTCGCATTCACGGAAGGTCCCAATCAGATCAGTCGCGAGAATGGCAAAAGGCGCGTCGTCGTGACAGCCAACATTCGGGGCCGCGACATCGCCTCAGTGGTGGCGGATGCACAAGGGAAGGTCGCGAACGAAATCAAGCTTTCGCCCGGCTACTTTATTTCTTGGGGAGGTCAGTTCGAGAATCTCGCTGCCGCACAGCAGCGCATGATGCTGGTGGTCCCTGCGTGTTTCTTCCTAATCTTTTTGCTTTTGTATTCGGCGCTCGGGTCTCCGCGAGACGCTCTGTTGGTGTTCTCGGCCGTACCACTTGCCCTGACGGGAGGCATCATAGCGTTGTGGTTGCGTGGCATGCCGTTCTCAGTGTCGGCAGCTGTGGGCTTTATTGCGCTTTCTGGTGTCGCGGTCCTCAACGGCCTCGTGATGATGACGAGTATCAATCAGCTTGTGGCGCAGGGTGTTGAACGCCACAGCGCCATTTTCGCCGGTGCGGTGACCCGACTCCGCCCCGTCGTCATGACCGCGCTCGTTGCTTCCCTCGGTTTTGTACCTATGGCGCTTTCCACGGGTACCGGCGCGGAAGTTCAAAAGCCACTTGCAACTGTGGTCATCGGCGGCCTGGTGAGCGCCACCATCCTCACGTTGCTGGTTCTACCGGCGCTCTGCGCACGGTTTGGAAGTACATCGACTGCGGAGGACGAGCGCGACGTCCGGGTATCAGCGTTGGCGGTTTCTTCGGGAGCGGCATCAAGATGAGATGCAAAAAGCATAATTCATCGTGGCCGAGATCGAAGGGAGTTCTGATCCGATATATCTCGGCGTTCGTGCTTGCTTTGATTTTGCCTGCAGCGGTCATCGCGGGACCGCTTCGCTATTGCGCGGGACAAAACGGCCATCGAGCCATCGAAATCGCGCACGCCCAGCATTTCACCCATGCCGCGCCGGCAGGGAAACGCAGTATCGCGCTGGAAGACGTGTCGTCCACCCTGCATGTCATTGGCTCGCACTGTCTGGACAAGCTGCTTCTTCCAGTGGTCGCCACATCAAGAGCGTGTTGCGTTCCCCGGCCGAGCGTAGAACCCATGCTTGGACGAGGGTTTTGCATCGATCTCAGAACGAGCGCGCAGAGGCTGACACACATTGCGTCGCGGCTCGCGGCCGACCATCGGAGCCAACCCAATCCACTTCTCGATACCATCAGGACTGTCGTGTTGCTGAATTAGACGTCAGCATAAGAAGCGGCAAAGCGCCCATCGCACACGAAACATACGTTTCGCGATCTTCCGGCTGAAGCCTGCCGCTCACCGTATCCCGTTCGGCAATCAAATCGCGCGCCTGACGCCGATTGAATGAACCATCTCAAAATGAGGACATCGTAAGATGTATCCGACGAAACTCCTTGGGTTAGCCAGGTTCCTTATTGGAGCCGCCGCTGCTGTCTTTATTTCAACCGGCAGTGCTCTTTCGGTTGCCGCAGAGAGTGCGGTGATGGGAGATAGAGCAAGTCCCTACGGCAGACTTGTTGTTGCCGACGCGCATCCCTATCGCCACTGCCATAACCTTTCGAAGAGAACTTACTGCCACAAAGCGGATCGTCTTCCGCAGAATTGGCCGCCGAACACCGGCACCCCCCACCGTTCCGGAACCGAAACCGATAGCCGCAAAGAGTGCGTGCCCGGTTCGAAGAGCTGCGCCTCGGATCTGAGATACGGGAAAGGATAAGCGGTTGCTGCCGTTGAGGCGCCGCAGGCGCCTCAGCGTGCGCACTAAAACGCATCTTACTGCAAAGCCAGTGCCTGATGATGAGCAAAGCACAAATATCTGCGGGTCGAATTAACGCGCAACGCGCCGTATTCGAACCCAAGAAACGCACATCGTTCGAAGCAAACATCCATGAAAGATGGAATTCGCGCCTCGACGACGCGAGAAAGCTAGTCGCAGCGCAAATTGTGGAGTCGGTCAAAACCAAGTGGGGAACGGCCGTTGCGCTCGAGGCCGCAACTGGGATTTGCCAGACAGAAATTTCTCGCATTCGTCATGGAAAATTCGATCGGTTCTCACTTGAGCGCTTGGTCCGTCTGCTTTGGATCGTCGATCCAGATGTGGAGGTGGAGCTTGAGCTAAAGGTCGTAGCCAAAACAGAAGATTGATGCGTCAGTTGTCGACAGATCGCTCGTCAAGGAGACAATCGTGACGTTTCGGGACCCGTCATTGGGGCTGCGTCCCTCGTGATACCCCGCTGAAACTCCGTCAGTTTGCGACGCGGAGTTCGACGCGCCTGTCGAGCTGGTACAACTCTTCGGCCGGGTATTTGCTTCTGTCGACTCCCGTGAAGGGCTCGGTCGCGCCCTTCGGCACCAATTGCAACTTGCCTTGATAGCCACCATTGCGAAGCACGCGCTCGATGGCGATGAGCCGCTCGTGGGAGAGTTCCATGTTGTAATCGGGTAATCCACGCTCGTCGGCGTGACCGGACAGGATGACAGACGCGAATTTCTTCAATTTCAAAAATTCCAGCAGCAAGCCGGCCGCGCTGCGTCCCTCTGGCGTCAGAGTTGCCTCATTGTAGACGAAGGTAATCGGGACAGGCACTGTCGTGGCCGATAGCTGAGAGGAGGGAGGTTGTGATGCCGATTGCGCCGGAGGCGATGAAGGCGAAAGCAACGGCTGCGTGATTGAGGACTGACTTGCCTGCGATTCCGGTGGGTGAGAAGGCTGAACGTTAGCGGAACCGCCCTGTTCGCTCACCCCGGCGCTTGGCGCACCGGGGATCTGATGCTTTGCCTCGTCCCGAGCAGCGGCTACGACGCCTTCGAACTTCTTCAGTAGCTGAGTTGCTGGAGTTTCATGGCTTGAAGCCGTCGGTGACGGTGGGGGGGGCGCAGTCTTGGGCGGCTCGGACGCCGTTGCTGCGGCATTCTCAGGGTTTGCCTCAGCGCGCAAGCTGATATTGGGTGAGGAATTCGCGAACTGGTATTCCGTCACGATCGACCAGTCGCCCCTATCGTTGGCCGTGGCGGTACCGACCCGCGTCGACCCGTCCAGAACGGTCACTTGCGAAAATGGGGCGGCAGTACCTCCGAACACGGAGGGCCCATTTGGGGAGATGCGGGCGATCGTCAAAGCTGGGGCGTCTGAATTATTTTTTGTAGGAGTCTCCTGAGACGGTGCGTCGGATGCGGCGGTTTCTTTTGCTGCTGCGGTAGCAGGTGTTTCTGAATTAGATTGCGGTCGAGGCGCATTCTTCTCATCACGGCGCTGGGTCGTCGCTTTGGGCGTCGAGGCATCATCCCCTGCCGCTTGTTTCCATGTCTTTTGTATCCCCAGGTCCAGGGTGACTGAGAGCTCCACGGGCCACGTGAGTAGGCCGACCTGCGCCAGCACAACGAAGCTGCTGAGCAGAAGGAGGATCAGGATGAACAAAAGTCTGGCGCGCATACGAGATGCCTTACAGCACGGATACAGCACCATTCTTACATCAATTTCGTTTAAGATAAGGTCGACGGCCGGACGCCGGCAGGCCAGGCGCAACACTGCGATCGGCAATCGCAATACTCACTTCCGTGACATCCGCACGCAGCTTGCAACCGACACATTTGTGTCGCCGCGCCAGAATTTTCGAAAGCGCTCCCTGGTGCAATTTCAAGAGGGTGTCGAATCCAGGCTGTACGCATCACTTTCGTGCTCCAGCGCTGGGTCCGCTGCACGATCTGCAACGCCCGGATCATTAGAGCCCGATTCCTGAACGCAAGCTCGCGGTGCAACGTGGCTCGAACGCACCTGCGAGAAAGCCGGGCTGACCTAATGCCTAGCGCCGAATATCTTTTAGCCGTGGCAAGATGTGCCCCTATTCGTTTCTTCGCGTCGTTACTTCGAGATGTTGTGAATTGGAGGAATTTTCATGCTGAGTAAGGTGTTGATTCTCACTGGTGCACTGAGCGTGCTGGTCATAGCCCCTGGCACGATCGTGGCGAAGGAGAAAGACAAAAAGGCAGCGAATAAGCCACATATCTATTCGCAAGTGGAATGCACGGGCATGAAAAAAATGCATTGGGATGATGCAACGCAGACGTGCCAGAAAAACAAGTGACGTCGGTGCTGGATCTACATCCGTGATCCAGGCGATGGCGGCGCTTCTCCAGTTTTGAGAAGACCCACGCCTCAAGAGAAAGTGTCCAGGTCGCTCTCGGCGAAGGGAGCGACCAATGGCAATACGGGGCAGGCTGACGATCAATTATTCATCGCCGCGCGCGGCGCATTGGCACCGTAACGTCATTTGTCACCCAGGCGCCGACACAACTACTCTGGTTTTATCGGCGCACCGCCGACACCGGGCGTGCCGAACACTTGAACGGCACCGATTGCCTTCTGCTGCAACCGCACCCACTCGTCGAGCTGCTCGCACAGCGTCGGACGAGGCAGAGCAGCATTCTTCGCGCAGCGGCGCGAGGCGAAGTTCTGGAGCCCCATAGCAAGTTGCAGTGAATAATCGCTCGAATAGAGCTGCGTATCGCTGAAGACTGTGCCGCCCGGCACGTTGCCGAAGTAGGTCATTCGGAGGCCCTGCGCCGTTTCGGGCTGCTTTTCGGCGTCGAGCCTAAGTACGCTGCCGTTAGGAGCGAATTCCGCGAGGATCGGAACCATCGGAAAGCCAGCCGTCTGATGGCAACCCATACAGGAGCTTTTGGGATTGTCGACAGGACCGGCAAGGCGCCCACCGAAGCCCAGATGATTGAAGCTCAGCGGCGGAGTTGCCAAGTCTTTCACGGCTTGGCGATTGATCCATTGCTCGGTCAGCTTATCGTAATCGCACGGACCGTTCGGACCCTTGCAGGTTTCGGCAAACGTTACTTTCGGATTGTTGCCCCACTGCAAACCGAGCGGAGTCATGCGCGCCCACGGTGTTTCGCCCTTCGCGTTCCCGTCGTAGCCATAGGTTCCGAGCAGCCATCCCGTCGTGCTGCGCTCGTCGCGAACCTGAAGATCGATCTGGATAAGGCGCACCTTGCCAATGCGGCGTTCGTAGCGTGACAACGGGCCTTCGTTGCGGAAGCGAGGGCTCTTGTTGACGAAGATGTCGGCATCCCATTCCAAAGCGCCTTTGACCGTGGGCAATTCCGCCTCGGTTACGGTCGAAAAGAGAAGTTTGATGACGAAGGCGCCGTCCGGCATGGTGTTCAAGCCCGTCGGGTCAGGATTAAGCGCACCAGGCTTCGGGTCGTCGGGATCGCAATAAACCTGTCCTAACGCAAACGCGTATCGATCATTGACGTAGGCCTGCGCCCAGGTATCGACGAACTCCGATTGCTTTTCGCCGAAGGTATTGCCGGCGGAGTCGAACTCATGAGTCAAGCCGTGAACAAATTCGCGGCCGTCGGTTCCAGGCCAGTCGGACGCGACTTCCGTGTTCCAGTCCATCCACGGCGACCCGTACCATTTACGCGTCTTGTTGTCCTCGACGTAGAAATCGACGGCGACGTTGCCTTCAAGGCCATAATCCAAGAGCGCACGAAGATACGCGGCTGGATCTACCGGACCGCCGTCTTTGAAAGGGATCTTCAGCCATGGATACGCTTCCTTCGCGGGAAGCTCAGTGGGATAGTCCTGGCTAAGTTTATAGACGCGACCTTTGTAATCGGCAGGCGGATCGCCGCCTTCGCCCTGAAGGTAATAGTCCTTGAAAGTTCCGCGCTTGCAGTCCTTTCGTGCCAGAGAGTTGCGCACGGCATCGCTGGTTGCAGCTGCTGGCGTCGGTAGCAGAGCTTCGCTCGCGTAGCTGAGGATGCCGACGACGGCTGCTGCTGAGAGACGCGCGAACAATTTCATTGCGGATAAACCCTCACTCACTTGGCTCGATCGTGAGCCGTTTATCCGAACCGTACTGGCCTCCCATTAAAATGAGTGCGGCCTGCCCTTCCGCTTCCAAACGCAGTTAGGAAACCGTAAAGAGGCGCGTAGAAGCCTTGGAGCAGGGACGTTATCGGATCTCGAAACGCGGCCGCACTTTCGTTCGCGCGCAACTCAACACTCAGGGGGCATGACATGCTGATCCGTAACGAAACTGCTGGTGACATCCCGGCGATCAGCCGACTTGTCACTGAAGCCTTCCTGACGCTTGCGCAATCCACTGGAACCGAGGCGCGCATCGTCGAGGAGCTACGGGCAGAGGGCGCGCTTGCTCTCTCGCTCGTGGCCGAGGAGGAGGGCGAGGTGATCGGTTATCTGGCGGCCTCGACGGCACGGATCGGGACGCAGAACGGCTGGGGTCTGATCGGGCCGATTGCCGTTTTGCCATCAAGGCATCGCCAGGGTATCGGCACGGCCCTGATGGCGGAAGCCCTCCGCCGACTACGGGCGACCAGCCGGGGCGCGGCGCTGGTGGGCGACCCCGCTTACTATGGCAGGTTCGGCTTCCGAGCTTTCCCCGGCTTCGGCTTAGCTGGCTGTCCCCCCGAGGTGGTTCAAGCGTTGCCGTTCGACGGCATTGAGCCGCGCGGGGAACTGATTCATCACCCCGCATTCGGCCTGAAGCAGCAGGTGTGACAGACGGTCGGGCTGTATATTGCCGAGAGGTGCAGCATCACCGCTGCGTCCGACGGCGAGATCCGGCTGATCGACAGCACCGCCGTTTGCGTCCAGCAACAGGATTTTCGGGGCACCTGTGTCGGCCCGTTCGTGACGAGTTCGAGAGTCCGAGCAGAAGCAAGTTGATCAATTTACGAGAGCGCCAAAGCGCTGGGTCGTGAAGCCTGTCGAGTTGCTTCGTGACGCGTTGGGGCGTCGAGGGAAGAACCGTGTCATCGGTTCGGCTTTCGACCTTGAACAGAAAGATTCTGTCGTCGAAAACACCTTCAATTTAGCCCAATTCATTTTCGCCGCTCTTTGAAAGCGGCAATCACAATCAGACAACGCTAGTGCGCGATCGTCGCTTCCCGGCATCTATTCGCGGCATGTGCGCCTGAGATTTGGCTTGGGCGTACTTTCCCCTAGGTAGGAGAGTTCCATGCGTAGATCCCTCATCATCTGGTCTCTAGCCTTGTTGCCCTTAGCCGCTTGCGCCGGCGTCGGCACGCGAGCCAAAGCTGGTACTCCATTGAACGATGCCGATTGCGCCGCCGCCTGGAAAGAGGCGGGAGGTGCTGACCTAAGCCCCGAAAAGGCGAAACCGTTCATCGCGAGCTTCGATCAGGTCGACGTCGACCACGACGGTGCGATCAACTGGGAAGAGTTCAAGGCCGGCTGTTCGAAAGGCTTGGTGACGAAGTAACCTGGCGGGATGGCATTAAGCGCTGTTTTCCGATCGGAGCGCGGATTGTTCGCGTTCCGATACATTGAACGATGATTATGCGGCGCCTTGGGCTAACGCGCTATGCAATCGCAAAGCTGGATTCTGGCTGTTCCTCAATTCGATCGCGAATCTTATCGAATTGCGTGCGGGCATCGAACCACGGAGAAATTGCACTTCTCAGCCGCGAACTTAATTCGAAGCGCCGGCCGCCCGTCCAGACTGGTGCGAATGGCGTCATCGATTCTGTAAACCGTGACTCGACCGGCGCGCCATTCGCCCAAATCACTTGATGATCTTCCAACTCGATGTGGAAATACGTGATCAAGTCGCCGTCGTAATCCGAGCAGCGCACGATTGACCTGGCGTTGACCAAATTGCCGACCGTTATAAGAACGCCATCGACGTAGAGAGCGTGATTGGGCGAGAGGTAGAGGTCGCTTTGAGGCACGTTCGGACCGAGCGCACCCCGGCACACCTTGATTGGAGCAACGTCGTCACTCCACTTCTCGTCGACACGACGTTCAGCCGTCCAACTCCGAATTTTCTTAATCGTCCGAGTGCTTCCTGAAATCGTCGGGAGCGTATCTCCCGCACGAAGGTCCTCGACCGTTCTTTCAGCGTTTGCCGTGAGGATCTTGGTACCCGCTAGAAAGCAAGCAACACCACCGCCGCCGCCCCAGCCCGAGCCACCGCCGCCGGAACCGGGGCCGTCGCCTCCTAAACCAAAGTCCCAGCCATTACCGCCGCCGGAATTCCCGCCGCCACCGCCACCACTGCCGCCGCCGGAATTTCCGTCGCCATTGCTGCCGCCGGAATTCTTGCCGCCAGCGTTGGGATTGTTACCGTCGGAATTGCCACCAGCATTGGCACTGCGGCCGCCGGAAGTTCCGCCACCACTGCCTCCCGAAGCGCCGCCGGGACTCCCGCCGCCAGCGTTGGCGCTGCCGTCGCCGGAACCTCCGCCTCCGCCTCCGCCGCCGCCACCGGATCCGCCGGCACCGCCACCAGGACCGCGACCATCTGGGCATCCATGACGGGACGAATCCGAATTGCCGTTGCTCTCGCGATGGATGTCGCAGAACCGATCATCTTTGCCGGCGCCATTCTCTGGATCGCCGGTCAGAGGGGTCCAGCCGGCAAAAGCGCTTTTCGCTGCGATCGTTGATGCGAGAGCCGTAGAGCCAACTATACCCGCAATTGCAATTACGTTGCGCCGCGTTCTTCCATGGCTGGCTTTCGGTACATCGCCGGACTGAGCCATTTGCGTTTCAATATGGGACATTTCACACTACTCACGACAACTTGGGTGCCCACTTGCAAGATGGGTGACAACGTAGGGCTCGATTGCAATTTGCGCCCGATTTAGGAGACCGCCCCGTGGCCGCAGGATATCAGGAATAAGCCAGACGTGGCATCTTTTTCGATTAACCAACTCCTCACTAACTATATTGCAACGCACACAGAGTTTCGTTGCCCCCTGCGCGGCTGTGGACGCCGCGAGCGCAAGCGGTTGGAAGTGTCTAAGACGGAACATCGGTATACGCGGCATTTACGTAGGCATCGCGTCTGCGCCCGATTCTAAGCACATTGTGATGTTGAACCTTGGAGAAACCACGGGGGATTTCTCTAGTGAAACATCGATTTGTATTGATCTTAATGGCGGCAGTCATTGCGACTGTCTGTGGGCACCGCACTGAGGCGGCGTCGATCAAAATCGCCGGCCAGTCAATGAGCTGCGGTTCCACGCCTGTGTTCTCGGATTCCACCCTTCCGATGGAAGGACGGTTCGTGCCGGGCAGAGGAATTTACGTTAACCAACAACTCATGCAGCGTCAGCCGTCGGCAGTCCGCATGTTCGTTTTCAAGCACGAATGCGCGCACAAAACCGTCGGCGGAAATGAACTCGCCGCTGACTGTGGCGCTGCCCAATCGGGTGCGCGCGAAAAATGGCTGACGCCGGCCGGCGTCGACGCCGTGTGCAAGGCGCTCGCGGGAGAGCCCGCGGGCGGAGGATATCCGTCCGGAGCCACGCGGTGCGCGAACATACGAAAGTGCTACGCCAATTCGTCAGCACAGTTTGCGTATCAGAAAACTACTGTTCAAAAATCGGCGGGTAGCGGCCGACTGCAGTCAGCAAATTAAAATCCACGAAGCGAAGAAAGTGGCGGACGGAATTTTTTCTGTCCGCCAATTCAATTCGTTTTAGCGGCGGAGACCAGCCCGGAATCCGCCACGGAAGCCACCAGCTCTCCAACCTGCGCCGCGCCAGCCGCCAGCTCTCCAGCCGACACCGCGCCAACCCGCACCCCTCCAACCCCAGCCTGGCCCTCGCCAACCCCAACCGGCTGCTCTCCAGCCCCAGGGTCTGCGCCAACCCCAACCTGCGCCTCTCCAACCCCAGCCAGCTCTCCAGCCCCAAGGTCTGCGCCAGCCCCAGCCATACGCCGGGTATGCTGATCTCCAGCCCCAGCCATAGCCAGGATATGCTGACCTCCAACCCCAGCCGCTGCGCCAACCGTAACCCGCAGCTACCGGAGCTACTGCGGCCGCGCGCCAGCCATATCCGGCACCCCAGCCGCATGCTTCTGCTGATGTAGCGACGGTGCCGGTGCCAAGCGCCAGTGCCATTGCGCATATTGCTAATTTGTTTTTCGAAGCATTTCCGATAGCCATCTGTTTCCTCCTTAAGCTATCCGAGCGCTCGAACGCTCTTCGCGCCAACCGGTGCTGTGCGCGGCAGTTCCCTCGTACTTTTTCGTAAGCTTAACCAATTGAATGCTTCGTAATTCGCGGCGATCGGATTCCTCCGGAGTCTACAGATCGCGCATGCCCCAGCCCCATTTGCCGCTGCATCGATAGTGGTTCCGCCATGCCGCCGGCATATGGAGCCCCGCCCCTACCAGGCGCAGCACCTATAGATCTCCCCAAAAACGGGGATGGCCGGTCGACGCGATATAGGAGACAGAAATGCGAGTGAGCCCCGACTACTGGGGGATGGGGACGCCGTGCGGGCTCAGAGGCCGAGAGGTGCGGAATGGAGATTTTCTCCGATTGCGCCTCTCGGCTTTTCAATTGGTCAATTTCCGATGCAGTTGAGTGGTCCCGAATGAAAACTGACCTGAGCGTGTCCCATCGAGCAGTGCTTTACGAGATGCGTTGGCATGGCGGTGTGCTTTTCGTTTCGAAAGGCGCCAACGCGCGTATATTTCGAGAACTTGTTGAAGCTCGCTACGTTTTCAGGGAACAAGCAGGACCTGAAAAATATCGCTACGAGCTTACACTTCGAGCCCGCAATGAGCTGCAAGGCGATCTGCTTCCAAATGGCGAGCACCCAAGCGTCAGGGAATGAGGTGAAGGCGGGCTGCCTGAGCCACAGCATGGATTGCGGTTCGGACACCTAATTTAGCTTGCGCCTTCTTGATATGGCTCCGCACGGTTTCCTCGCCGAGCGTCAAATCTTTTCCGATATCTGCCACACGCCTGCCCAGCGATAGTGCGCGCAGTACGGCCAGTTCTCGCGGGGTAAGTGATGCCCCTTTCCCAAGACGCTCGACAAATGGCGGCGCGAGTTGCTGCAAGCGTTTCGTCGCGAACGCAGCACCCAAGAACAAAAGCGATTTCTCAGATGTCTGAAGGCTCATAAGTTTCGGAGACCAATAAGCGAAAATCCAGCGCCCTGCGATCGGGCATCCGAGGCTGTCACGGATGCCGTATTTCAAATTCAACTCCATGGCCCAGCGGTCGATGCCGATGGGTTCGAGTGATTTCATGAGGTCCGAAAAGGTAAAAGGAGCCATTGCGAGGCGCGCTGCAATATCGCCGGGTGCCGGCGATTGCTTTGATAGCTCTATGCGATCTTCCCACCATTCCTTCGGCACGCTCTTGTGAAGGAAGACAGTCTTTCCGACGCAAAGGGATTCAGTCGTTCCGAACTTGAGCGGCAACAATCCGCCACCAAGGACATGTACGCGCGCAAGCGACCAAGTAATTTCATCGAGGGTATTGAGCACCGCCGTCGGGTCCGAAAGGTCATCGGCTCGCTCGATGTAGCGAAGCATTTCGGCTGCGAGCGGCGTCGGCATTGGCCGCACCTTCTACAATGTTGCCGGGCAACAAAATTCCAATCAACGGTCGGCTCTAGCAATCACGTCCGATGCTGAGCGCGAGCAGTGCTTGGTACGCGGTGACGCTCGAAGGCAATAGCGGACACGACAAATCGTCAACGAATGATGAACTGCAGAGCGTGCGAGGAATTTCAGGCGATACCGCTCGCGAGACGCAGTTCGTCCAGATGATGCTTTAGCGGTCCGATGACTGGCCCTTCAGCACAGAGTGAACACTGTTCTGTGTTTGCAACATGTCCGGAGGAAGAGCTTGATGCGCCATTCGGCTTAGGCTGATTGGCCTAAATTTTATGCACTTGTCATTTTCGTAAGGTACGCGGTTGCCTGTGGGCTTCGGGGGATTTCGAAGCCGCGGCGTGACCCGGCCGGGCGTGCCCTTTCGTTCTGCGTAATTGGGGCAACAGGAGATTCTTCGTGTCTAGTAATGCGTTCATGGACGGCGCTCTGCGCCGCGCCAAATGGCTTCGTGCGTCCGCAAGCGTGCTTGCAATCTCTGCTGTCATAGGGGCGGTGCCGAATTCAGCCTATGCAGATGTCTGCACCGTCGGGCCCTTCGGAATGTCACTTGCTTGCGGCGACGGCGCCTCGGCGGGCGCTCAGGGCGCCACCGCCATAGGCAATGGAGCCACGGCCGACTTTAACAACGCGACCGCGGTCGGCGACGGCGCTGTTGCGGGCACCGAGGACACCACCGCAGTTGGCGCCGGGTCTTTGGCCGAAGGTCCGGAATCGACGGCCGTCGGGCAAAACGCTAAGGCTACGGGCGGCTTTTCCACGGCTATCGGAAAGGACGCGTGGGCCGACAAGATCAACTCGACGGCGACGGGGCAGGGCGCGCAAGCAACCGGCAATAACTCGACTGCCACGGGGCAAGGCGCACTGGCGAGCCAGCAGAACTCGACCGCCAACGGTCAAGGCGCCGAGGCCACAGGCGTTTCTTCGACAGCTGTAGGACAGGGTGCCAAGGCCTCCAACATCCAAACGACCGCGGTCGGACAGGGTGCGGGTGCCTCGGGCCTCTACTCGACCGCCGTTGGTGAAAACGCCCAGGCGACAAAGCAGTCCTCGACGGCGCTCGGCACCGACTCTAAGGCGACGGGCGACTATGCGACGGCGCTCGGTAAGCAGGCGACAGCGTCGGGCAGCAACTCGACAGCCTCCGGCTATGCGTCGAATGCGACTGGCAGTTCCTCGACGGCGACTGGCTCGTTTGCTCAGGCGACGGGCGACCGCGGGACGGCGACCGGTGTGCTGGCTCGCGCTACAGGCGTAGGCTCGACGGCCACCGGCCAGAACTCCGCCGCGAGCGGGAATCTCTCGACGGCAAACGGTGATGGCTCGCAGGCAAGTGGCGAGAACGCGACGGCGGTTGGCCAAGGTGCGCAAGCCACCGGCAATAACTCCACTGCCACCGGCCAGGGCAGCAATGCCACTGGCGTTCGCTCCACGGCAACGGGTCAGGGTGCAACGGCCTCGGCCGAAGAGGGCACCGCCACCGGCGCCGGCGCACAAGCGACGGGGCAGTACGGCACCGCGACGGGCGTTGACGCCAATGCGTCTGGCGCGAAGTCGACGGCGACTGGCAATGGGGCGGTCGCTTCCGGAGAGAACAGCACGGCGACGGGCATGTGGTCTCAGGCTACTGGCCAGAACTCCACCGCTACCGGTTATGAGGCTAACGCAAGCGGTGACTGGTCAACGGCCAACGGCCACGGCGCGGACGCGACCGGCCGCAACTCAACGGCTCTCGGTGCGGAATCTGCGGCACTCGGAGAGCAGTCGACGGCTGTCGGCAAAGCATCATCGGCGCAGGGCGACTTCAATACGGCAGTCGGAACCCTCACCGTGACGCAGGAGAAGAACTCATCCGCGTTCGGTGACAATGCTCGCGCGACGAAGGAGAATTCGACCGCCCTCGGTCAGAATTCTGCGGCCTGGAACACAAACGCCACCGCGGTGGGCCAGGGCTCCAACGCCGCCGGCGCCAACTCGTCTGCACTCGGTCAAGGAGCCGTGGCCGACAAGATCAACTCGACGGCATCGGGCCAGAACGCCAAGGCTACCGGCAATAACTCGACTGCCACGGGTCAAGGCGCAGTGGCGAGCCAGCAGAACTCGACCGCCAACGGTCAGGGCGCCGAGGCCACGGGCGTTGACTCGACGGCTGTAGGACAGGGTGCCAAGGCCTCCAACATCCAGACGACCGCGGTCGGTCAGGGTGCGGGTGCTTCCGGCCTTTACTCGACCGCCGTTGGCGTCAACGCGCAGGCAACGAAGCAGTCGTCGACCGCGCTTGGCACCGATTCCAAGGCGACGGGCGACTATTCGAGCGCGCTCGGCAAGCAGGCGACAGCGTCGGGCAGCAACGCAACGGCCTCCGGCTATGCGGCCAATGCAACAGGCAGTTCCTCGACGGCAACCGGCTCGTTCGCTCAGGCGACGGGCGACCGCGCAACGGCGACCGGTGTGCTGGCTCGCGCTACAGGCGTGGGCTCGACGGCGACCGGTCAGAACTCCGCCGCGAGCGGAGCTCTTTCGACCGCAAACGGTGATGGCTCGCAGGCAAGTGGCGAGAACGCGACGGCGGTTGGCCAGGGTGCGCAAGCCACCGGCAATAACTCCACCGCTACCGGCCAGGGCGCCGTGGCGAGCCAGGAAAACTCCACGGCCAATGGTCAGGGAGCGCAGGCGACCGGTGTGTGGTCAACGGCTGTCGGTCAGGGCGCAGAGGCATCGAACCTTCGCACCACTGCCGTCGGCCAAGACGCCAGCGCAAGCGGTCTCTACTCGACAGCCGTCGGTCAGAACGCGGAGGCGACGAAGCAGTCGTCAACGGCGCTCGGCTCCGACTCCAAGGCAACGGGCGACTATTCGAGCGCGCTCGGTACTCAGGCCAAGGCATCGGGCAGCAACGCGACGGCGTCGGGTTATGCCGCCAATGCCAGCGGCAGCTCGTCGACGGCAACCGGCTCCTTCGCGCAAGCAACGGGCGACCGCGGGACCGCGACTGGCGTCCTCGCGCGGGCAACCGGTACCGGCGCGACGGCCACCGGTCAGAACTCCGCCGCAAGCGGGGACCTCTCGACGGCGATCGGCGACGGGGCGCAGGCTTCCGGCAACAACTCCACTGCACTTGGCCAAGGCGCCTCTGCCACGCACTCCAATTCAACGGCGATCGGACAGGGCGTTGCGACGACTCGCGACAACCAAGTGGCGATCGGCGGCGCGAGCAACACCTACACGCTGGGCGGCATCTCGTCGGATGCGAGCCGCGCAGCCCAGAGCGGGCCGGTCAATTTCGTGACCTCCGACACCTCGGGCAACCTTGCGACGCGTACGGCCGCCGACATGGGTCTTGCGACATCGGGCGACATCAGTGCGCTCAATGCGCAGATTGGCGGACTGCACAAGCGCGACCAGGAGCTGGCCGAGGGCATCGCCGTCGCGCTTGCTCTTTCGCCGCCGATCTTCCAGGGCAACCAGACGTTCGCCGCGCGCGTCGGCTGGGGCAACTTCGACGGCTCGAGCGCTCTCGGTGTCAGCCTTGCGGGCGTGCTCAACCGCGGCGGCTTCGGCGCTGGCAGCTCCGTCGTTGTCGACGGCGGCATCGGCTTCGGCACGAGTGAGGGCACCGTCGCCGGCAAGGCCGGCGTGACCTTCGGTTTCTGATCGCCGAAGACAACTAGGAATTAGGAACGGTGGCGGCCCGAAGGCTGCCGCCGTTCGTGCATGTTCACCGCGAGGGCTCATCATTCATGCGTATCATCCAGGCGATCGTGCTGGCGGCGGCGCTGCTTGCGACATATCCCGCGGCGGCACAGGTTTCCACGCCCCAAAAGCCTGCTGCAACCAAGCCGAAGGCCGCGACAGCCGACCAAAATCACAATGCCGGACGCCTTCCAGTGCCTTCCGCCGAAAAGCTGGTGCTGTTGGTGCGCCTATCATTGTTGACGCTCAATGATGCGCTGCAGACTGGCAACTACACCGTCTTGCGCGACCGCGCCGGCCCATCCTTCAGCCGCAACAACACGGCCGCCGAGCTTGGGCGCATTTTTGCACAGCTGGAAAAACAGAACCTCGATCTCTCGGCTGTCGCTATGCAAATACCAACGCTGACCGCCGCGGAAGTCTCGGACACGCAGCCGTTGTTACACATCGCCGGATCTTTTCCGGGGCAGGCCGGCCCATTGAATTTCGACCTGACCTACGAGGCATCCGCTGGCCATTGGCGTCTGTTCGGAATTTCGGTTTCTGAGCTGCCGGCAACCGTTGCGGGCGCTCAGGTGAAGCCAACAAATCCGCCAAAAGACACGAAGAGCGGGAAGCCATAGCTCGCGGAATATCGCCGCGATTGGATCGTGTGCACTGTGCTGGGGGCTCTCCCTCCTGGAAGCAACTTTGCGTCCGACCGTAGCGTAGCTGGCGAGCGAACTTCGGCAGTTCATCGCTCATGGCGCTGATTTGCGCCGCGCCGATGTTCGCTCGGCCAAAGACTTTCTGAGATCAAACCGTCATCGGTTCCGAAAACTCGGACGACGGGAAGACTATTGAACTGCGTCGGATGTTATATTATACGAAATCGATACGTGGGTGTTTACCGTGGGGGCGTGGGGAATGAAGAGTCATATTTCTGTTGCGGCTTTTGTGTCGCTCGTATCGTTCAGTCCAGCGTTCGGCCAAGAGTCGGGGCATGAGCCACAGCCGTCGCCGGCAAGTGGTCAATCGAACTCAGTTTCAAATTCGGCGAACCTTCCGCCAGTCATCGTAGCGGAACCCAAGAAGACGACGGCACCGACGAAAAAGCGCGTCGCCAAAAAGAGCAGCGCGTTGCAACCGGGGACGGGCGCACAAAAGACAACTGCGAAACCTGCTCCGAGTCCGGAGGAATCTCTGCCGACGGCTTCGGGTGACAATTTCTTGCCGCCTCCGGGAACGCTTATCACGCCTCAGGCTGGACTGAACGCAACCACCGTGACGACGGCGCCGAATATACTGCCGACCCACGGTGCAACGATCACGGATACGTTGGACCAACAGCCTGGCGTCGCCGGGTCCGTGTTTGCGCCGGGGGCCAATCGTCCAATCATCCGTGGGCTCGATAACAATCGTGTCCGAATCCAAGAGAACGGGATTTCGACGGGCGACGTTTCGGATATCAGCGAAGATCACGCTTATCCCATCGATCCCTATAGCGCGGATAGCGTGACGGTTGTTCGGGGCCCGGCGACGATACGCTATGGTTCACAAGCGATCGGCGGTGTCGTCAGTGCCGAAAATCAGCGCATCCCGACGTACATTCCCTATAATGGCTTTAGCGGCGAGATCATGGGAGGACTGAGTTCCGTCGATGGTGGCCGCGACGGCGCCTTCAAGGCAACTGCAGGATCGCAGGGCTTCGCGATTCACGCCGACGGATTCGATCGCAAATCGAACGATTACGATACGCCCGATGGCAAGCAGGCGAATTCCTTCGTCGACAGCCAAGGTGCCTCGATCGGCGGATCGTTCATCTGGCACGATGGGTTCTTCGGCGTCAGCTATACGCGGTTCGACAGTCTCTATGCCATTCCCGGCATTGAATCAGCGGAAGCCAAATCGCGCATCGACATGGGGCAAGATAAAATCAACGCCAGGGGCGAGTGGCGGGCTCCGGAGATCGGACTTGCCGCAGTCAGAACTTGGTTCGGATGGGACAACTACGCGCATAACGAACTCGATTTCGATGCCGCGGAGAATGCCGACACCGTTGGTTCTCGTTTCACCAACAAATATACGGAAGGCCGGCTCGAAGCGGAATCGGTGCCGATCGCCACGGGTATCGGTGCTCTTACCAGTACGGCGGGCATTCAAATCAGCAATCGGAAGCTCGTGGGCACGAGTTTCGAGGGCGACAGCCTGCTTGAGCCTAGCACCACTGACGTCATCGGCGGCTATCTTCTGGAAGAGCTGCGCGTCACAAAACCGTTGAGGTTTCAGGCGGGCTTTCGCATCGAGCACGATAGCGTACACGGGACGATGTACGATGACATTTTCAATCCGACCGCTTCCGATCTCGTCGGGCAACACAAAACGTTCGACCCGAAAAGCGCGAGCCTTGGCCTGCTATACGACCTGCCCTTCGGAGTCGTTGCGCGCTTGACCGGACAGTATGCAGAGCGGGCCCCGACGGCGCAGGAGCTCTTCTCCAAGGGTGCTCACGATGCGACCGGCACCTTCGAGATCGGTAATCCCGATATCGGGATCGAAAAGTCGAAATCGATCGAGCTCGGCTTTGGCAAGACTTCAGGGCGGTGGCGCTTCGACACTTCCGCCTATTACACGAAGTACGATGGCTTCATCTTCCGCGATCTCACCGGCGCAATGTGCGGTAGCACTATTGACACGTGCGGGAGTGGCGATCCCGGCAATGAGTTCCATGAGGTGATCTTCAATCAGCGTGATGCGACGTTCTATGGCGTCGAACTCGCAACGGAGTATGACGTCGGACACGTCCTGCGCGGTGTCTGGGGTCTGTCAGGCCAATACGATTTTGTGCACGCAAGATTTTCCAACGGCGAGTATGTGCCGAGGATGCCGCCGCATCGCCTTGGCGGCGGGCTTTACTACCGCGACGATGCCTGGCAGGCGAAGATTTCTTCTCTCTACGCGTTCTCGCAGGATGAAATCGCGCCAAACGAGACTCCGACCGCCGGTTACACGCTGGTCAACGCCGAGGTGAGTTACACGATGGCGTTGGATGGGCACGGCGCCGTTGCTCCCAGGATGACCATTGGCCTCAAGGGCGAAAACCTTTTGAACGATTACGTCAGGGACAGCACGTCGTTCAAGAAAGACGAGGTGCTTCAGGCGGGCGCGAATGTGCGCTTGTTTGGCAGACTCGCGTACTAGGAGATGACTGTGGCGGCGGGCGACTTGTTTGACCGCCGTCGCTATTTCTTGGGCGGTTGGCAGACAGCGCCGTTGGCCTTCGCAACTTTGATGACATCCGGCGCGGCGGTGACGATCCCGCTGATCTTCCCCCGTGCCAATGCGAACGGCGCGCTTCCCGCATCGTAATCGCGGATGGCTTCGGCGCCGAAGGATTCCGCGACCGCGCATCCTGCATCGGAATAGCAAGCCACGGTGCTGTCAGGTCCGGGCGGGTCGTCCTTGGGGTTGATGCAGACGATTTCGGCATCGGCTGCGTGGACGGCAGGGCAGGCGAGTGAAGCGAAGACGAGGAAGAGCAAAGGCAACGTCCGCATGAAAACCTCGCAGATGTGAGAGACGCATTATGCCTCGCGCCCGCCGAAAGAACAGGCGGATTCGTCACGAATTCGACCAGCATGGTATACAGCGCCTGCTGACTGACCAAAGCGCACCCCGGTGACGGTTGTTCGCCTTTTGGAGAGGGATCTTGCGCCGACCTGTTGACAACAGCGGGGTCACTTCTGCTTGTTCTCTACCCGGAGTGAGAGGCGGTGGGAGAGCCCGGTGGATCAGATCCTTGTGCTGTTGTTCTGGGCATTTATCGGATGGGTGATCGCCTTCCGGCTGCGTGGCGGCACCTGGGCCGATCTCAAAAAATTCTGGTTGTTTAGAGCCCTTGCGCCAAAGCAGTCCCTCGGCACCGAGCTACACTCCATCAGCAAGACACTGGAACCGTTTGCCCGCGATTCCGCCCACACCAACGAACTCGCTGAGAACACCGACTTTAAAAACGCGGTGGCCCTTCTTGCTGATCCAAAAGTGCTGATCGAGACGGTTTTTGATTATGCCTTCGGGCAGAACTGGCCGCTGTCGTGCGCGGCTTTCGCCGCCTTGAAGCAGCGGCCGGACGCATCTGGCTCAGCGTCGAAAGTGCTGCCGCGTTTCGACGGGTTGTCCGTATGGCAAATGACGTTCGCATTCCAATATTTCTTGAAGGCCGATCCGCGCCCGCCTGCCGGAGCGTTTCTCGTGGGCCTTCGCGACTGGTGGGCGGACAACGTGCTTTTGCGTCACCTCCTTGCGGATCACTTCGCTGCCCTCGGTGAGGATGAGCCGGCCGAAGTTGGTTCCGAGGTCATGGCGTTGCCGCTCTGGAAGCGCGAGCAAATCAGGGATTTCCTAGCGCTCGTCAATCATCCGATGGCGGCACGTCTCGCGGCTAAGGTCTTGCCTGCCGGTCCTCAGCAGGAGACATCATCGACGACGTCGCCACATCAATCATCATTCCTGTCCTCGATCGGCCGCTTCTGGGCGAACAACTCGGAGAATGGACTTCTGATCGAACCTCAAGGCTGGAAAGATGCACTCGGCGCCGCCCAGCGGTTGGTGGATAGCGGGTCATTGCGCATCCTTTTGGTCAGCGGCGAACCCTACGTCGGGAAGACGTCGTTCTTGAAACTTCTGGCTGACCGCATCGCTGCGAAGGAGTGGCGCGTCTTTCAGGCAAGCGGTGCCGATCTTCAGGCAGGCCAGATGTACATCGGCCAGCTCGAGGGACGCATCCGCGAGGTGCTCCAGGAACTGGACGCCGGCAATAAAGTGATCTGGTACGTCCCCGACCTTCTGGGTCTGGCGCTGAGCGGGACCCATCAAAGCCAGAGCGCAAGCATCCTGGATCAGATCATGCCGGCGGTTGCGGCGGGACGTCTTCTGATCTGGGCTGAAGCTTCGCTCGCCGCGACGACGAAGCTACAGCAGCTGAAGCCCGCTGTGAGGCGCCATCTCGAAATCGTGCGCATGGAGGACATGGATGAGGAGGAGGCGCTTGAACTTGCCGAAACGCTCGCCGCACGCTTGGAAAAGGCGACGCGAACGCCGGTCGATCCGAGTTTTGCCCGGACGTCGGTCGATGTGGCTCAAAGCTACCTGACTGCCATGCATCTTCCTGGCTCTGCGCTGTCTCTCATGAAAATGACGGCAGTTCGTTCGGAGAAAGAGAAAGTCAAACGTCTTGGCAGCCACGAGGTCCTGGAGACGCTCTCGCAACTGACGGGTCTGCCGCTGTCGATCCTCGATGGTGCGGAACGCTTGAGCCTCGAAGAGGTCCGCGGTTTCTTCCAAGCCCGGGTCATTGGTCAACCTCATGCCGTCGCGGCACTGGTCGAGCGCATTGCGATGCTCAAATCCGGCCTCAACGATCCAGGGAAACCGATCGGTGTTTTTCTGTTCGCGGGCCCGACCGGCACCGGCAAAACCGAGCTTGCGAAGACCGTCGCCGATTACCTTTTCGGCGCGGTCGATCGCATGATCCGGCTCGATATGAGCGAATATCAGACCTATGAGGGTGCGCAGAAAATTCTTGGCGGCGGCAATCTTCCTCCCGATGCCGAGACGCTGGTGGCGCGAATCCGGAAGCAGCCGTTCTCAGTCGTGCTCTTGGACGAGTTCGAAAAAGCCCACCCGCAGATCTGGGATCTCTTCCTCCAGGTCTTCGACGAGGGACGGCTGACGGATGCCACCGGGCAGACCGCGGACTTCCGCCATTGCATCATCATTCTGACATCGAACCTTGGCGCGACCACGCATCGCGATAGCGGAAGCATCGGCTTCAAGCCATCCTCTTCAGGTTTTACGGACGAACAAATCCACAAAGCCATCTCTCAGACATTCCGTCCCGAGTTCCAGAACCGGCTCGATAAAATCGTCGTATTCAAGCCGCTCACGCGCGAATTGATGCGCGGAATTCTCATGAAAGAACTCGCGCACATTTTCGAGCGGCGCGGTTTGAAAGACCGCGCATGGGCCGTCGAGTGGGATGCGAGCGCGCTCGAGTTCCTCCTCGAGAAAGGGTTTTCGCTGGAGATGGGCGCGCGGCCGCTGAAGCGGGCCATAGACCACTACCTGATAGCGCCCTTGGCGGAGACAATCGTCGAGCGGCGTTTCCCCGAAGGCGACCAATTCGTCTTCGTCCGCCGCGATGGCAGTGCACTTCGGGCCGACTTCGTCGACCCCGACGGCAAGAGCGACGTTGCGGTTGCATCGCCGGATTCCGCCCGGGCTCTAGCCGCTGCACCTCTGAGCCTGTTCGACATGATGCGCACCCCGTCCGGCGACACGGGCGAAATCGCAAGCCTTGCTGCCGCGCACGAGCCGATCGTGGAGCGCATCGAGTCCGCCGAATGGGCCGCCGGGAAGGCAGCATTGACCGGCGAGATCGGATTGCCCGACTTCTGGTCGCGTGCCGATAGATCGCAAACGCTCGCCCGTCTGGAGTTAATGGACCGCATCGAGGTCGCAACGGAAACGGCCACCTCGCTCGAGGCGCGTTTGGCGCGGCAGACCGGAAAAAGCATGCGCGATCTGATCGCACGGCTCGCCATGCAGATTCATCTCGTCAATGAGGGACTGAAGGACCTTGACGAAAAAGCGCCTGTCGAAGCCGCGCTCATTGTCGAACCGGCTTTCGTGATGGACGCCGATGATGGTGAGGCCGCAACGGCATGGTGCGCCGAACTCGGCAGCATGTATCGCGCCTGGGCCCGCAATCGTAACATGTACGCGAGCGAGATCGACACCATTCCGGGTGTGGACGGGAAAGCGCTGGTCGTCGCCGGTTTTGGTGCTTATCGCGCCCTTGCCCGCGAAGCCGGTCTACATATTCTCGAGAAAAGCGAGATTGGAGGCAGCCGCGTCACGGCGCAAGTCCTCATTGCCAAGCTGCCGCTCGGCGACGCGTCGAAGGCTGAGATCCGCCAAACGCTTGCGGAGGCGTTCGGAGCCAAAGCAAAACGCGGCACGAATATCGTCCGCCGCTATCGGAAAGGCGCGACACCACTCGTTCGCAATGGCGACGGCAGCGTTCGCAGTGGCCGGGTTGAAGACGTGCTGCGTGGCAACTTCGATCTCTTCGCGCTCGAACAGGACTAGGTGAAGCGATCGAGGCGAGCAGTGCCTATCCGGTTTTTTGATGGCTCAAGTTTAAGGCCGCTGCGATCGCCCGGTGTAAATGTAAACAAATTGGGGCGAATTGCCTGTTGCAGGTGGAAATTGGCAGCCTGTGGCGGCTTTGCAACGTCAATAGCATTTTGACTGTATGCAAATGGAGCAGGAAATACTCCCATTTCCGAGCAATGCTCACGTCGATAACAGTGGGATAGGAAAGCAAGGTTCTGGCTTTCTTCTTTTCGCGACGAATTGCGCGGGAGGAACCTAGGGAAAGTCGCCTGATGCCGGGAAGGGGAAGCGATTTGAGTAAATTTTCGCGCGTCCGACGCCAAATGGCGTTCCCAGAAGAGGGCGTCGTCATCTCAATCCGGCGAACGGAATCTTAGCGCCAGCTTCGACGTACCCGAACCACTCAAGCCAATAATCAAAAGAAACTTCCAAACACGATTTGGAGGGGGGAGAAGTCATGTCTTCATCGAACCAAGTTTTTGGCCGTGCCACAGGGCAATTTCTACTTGCCTCCCTAGCGGCTGCGCTCAGCATGGGTGTGTCGCACCAGGCGCTCGCCGCTTGTGCTTCCGGCAGCGCGCCAAATCAACTCGAATGTGAAGGCACGAGTTCAAACTCACTCAACATCTCGGTGGGGCCGGGCAATCTTTCCGCCACCACAGGTATCGAGGTCGTGCCGTTGGGTGAGGTGGGACGCCTAACCAACAGCGCCAACATCACTATCAACAACAACACCTTCAATACGGCCAACATTATCGGTATCAATGCCGACGATGCGGGTGAATATGTCGTCAGCAACTCGGGCAATATAGCGATCACGAGCTTCGGTCGCGGTCAGCTCTACGGTATTGCCGCCAACGGCGACACGGAAGAAATGACCGTCAACAATTCCGGTAGTATATCCGTCACGCGCGGACCGCTGACGCTGACCGCCGTCACTGCCACGTCTTTGACTGCGAACGGTGGCAGCTTATCGGTCGGTGCCGGTGTCTACGCGGAAGAGGAGCCAGAAAGCTTCATTGTCAATAACAGCGGGACCATCTCCGCGTCCGGGACATTGGCGGCGGGCGTTTATAGCCGTGCCGGAGAATTCGAACTCCAAAACGACGGAACGATCGAGCATACGGCGGGGCGCGGCGCTGGCATCGCGATTGCTGCCGTATCGGATAGCGGCGAAGCGCGAACCGCTACGATCGAGAACAGCGGAACAATCAACGGCGATATTCTTGCGGTTGGGGGCCATGCGTTGCGGTGGTGGGCACTTTCGAATGGCCTGGGAACGGGCGGTGCTCAAACCGACGCTCGTCTCAGCATTAATAGCCAGTTCGGTGAACTCGATTCCGAAATCACGAACAGTGGCACGATCAACGGCAACATCTATTACGGCAACGGCGAACACGTGCTCGTCAACGAAAAGGGCGCGACGCTGACCGGCAACATCGATGTCGATCAGCGGATGCAGGTTGTGACGGGGCGGTCCTGTACAGTTGGTGCCAACGGTTGCTTTGCCACTGCAACCACGGCGGGCACGACGACTCTGGGCAACCCTGCTGCCGAAGAATTCAATGGTAACTCGGCATCTACAATTACAACCGGCGCTGCAGTCGGATCTTCGACCACTTATACATTGAGCATGTGGGGCGCGAAGTCCTTCACATTCGACAATGCTGGAACCTATGTCGGAAATCTGACTGTCGAGACGCAGAACGCGACCTCTGTCGGTGGGTATGCGGTTCAGGATAGCCAGGTCACAATCGCGCCGCACGTCTTCGGAGGTGGTGGGGCGACCGCCAATACTGCGACCGGCGCAGGAACAATCGCTCTGATCGACGGCACGCTGAAAATCGCAGACGGTATTGTCAATGGTGCTGGCGGAACGTCTTCGATCGCTCGTACGACGACACTTGCACCTGTCATCGATGCCACGGTGAGGAGTGGAGAATGGTACACGGTCGCAACGAACCTCTACGGTTCCGACGTTCCGGAAGTTGAAGGCTCGGCACTCGTCAGCTGGGAAGCGGTCAAAAACTCGAGCAACGCACTTGTCATCGGAGCTGACGTCAAGGATGCGTCCGACATCGAGGGAATATCCAGGCCGGGAGCCGCAGCAGTCAACGCATTGATGGATGCTGCGGGCGCAGATCCGGTTCTCGACGCGCTTGGCGGTGCAGTGCAGCAACTGGCGGATGACTCCGATGTTGCAAAAGCCGCCAATCAGCTGGCACCCGAAACGAACTTCGCGACCCAGCAAGCTGCGATCACGTTGAACAACGCCATTGGCCAGCACATCGACGGCCGTTTGGCATCCGTCGGCGCGACCGGCTCATCGGGATATAAGCCGGGCCCGTCGGGTCTCGGCATGAAGCAGAGCGATCCGAACCGTTCGAACCTCGGAGGGCTCAAGGACGATAACGATTTCGTCGCTCCGCGAAGCGCTGCGCTGTGGGGCCAGGCATTCGGCGCCGGCATGAACCAGGATGAGCGGAGCCTAGTCGATGGCTATTCTGCCCGTCTCTATGGCGTACTGGCTGGTTACGACAACTGGATTGCTCCTGGCGTACGGGTCGGCGTCGCGGGTGGTTATGCGAATACCCGCATCAATGGCGACGGCGACACGACACGAAACAACACGGACATCGACAGCTATCTCGTCGAGGCTTATGGCTCGATCAAGAATCCGGGCTGGTACGTGACGGGCCGCACGGGCTTCACTTGGCACAACTACGATACGAACCGTTTCCTGACGGTGCCGTTCGAGGATCACGCAAAGGGTAGCCACGACGGCCGTCAGTTCAACGCCTCGGTCGAACTTGGTGCACCGATGCGCTTCGATGGTGCAATCGTCACGCCGATCGCATCGCTCACCTATTCAAACCTGCATCAGGATGGCTACACCGAGGAAAGCGACGCCGGGATGGCCTTGAGCATCAATAGCCAGAGCAACGACTCGCTCGTCTCGGCACTGGGCATCAAAGCGCTTATTCCGATTGCTGCCGATACGGTCGTCGAGGGCCGCGCAGCCTGGCTGCACGAGTTCGCGGATACGGCTCAGGTCGTAGGCGCCGCCTTCGCTGCGGGTGGCGGTACGTTCACCGCAGCCGGCCCGGATGTCGGTCGCGATACGGCAGCCCTCGGCGCAGGCATTCAAGCGCAGTTCGCCCCCAACTCGACCTTCGAGTTGAACTACGACGCCAATGTTCGTCAGGATTACTTGGCTCACATCGGGTCGGCGCGCGTGAATATCGACTTCTAACGACTCTCGCCGGCACTCCGGCGGACGCTCAATCCTCGCTCCCCGTCGATGGTGATCACGGTCTCCCGCCGTGGTCACCATTTTCATTTGGGGGCGGGCTGCATTTGTTTCCCGTTTGCGTCAGATCAAGCCCATATTTATCTCTATTGGCGAGATATTGAGACGTATTTCCCGGATTTTCGGACGTGAATTCCCGCGATGTCAGTCTTTTTTGCTGCCGTCGGAATTTTTTGATGCTCAAGCGCCTCTGGGTGTCGATAAACGATCCGCTTGCGGATGAATAACCCCGGATTCGGATGACGGAACTCAAGAGAATCGCGCCTCTCCTTGATCATCGCATCGCATTGGGAGCGGCGAGGTTATGCTTGGATCGTGGCGAATGTGGCGGCATACCGTTGCTTCGGCGACGGCGGCCATCTCACTCATGTCTATCGGGGCTTCGAGCTGCGTGATGGCGCAGAACGAGGGAGGAGGAGGCGGCGCCGCTGCCCCAACTCAATCCACGAATCCTCCAGCACCATCTGCGTCGCCGACTCCGTCTTCGCCTCCTGCGGCCAGTCCTCCAGCGCCAGGGACGGCGAACCCGCAAAATGCTGCCCCAGCTTCGCCTCCGGCGACGAGTCCTCCGGCCCCACAGACGACGAACCCGCCAAGTAATGTTCCGGCGCCGGCAACGCAGGCTCCGCCAGGCACTAAGCTTCCGGAAGTTCAAATCATACAGGGACGGACGAAGCCTAAGGCCAAGCCGACGAAGCAAGTCCATGCGCCAAAGAAGGTGCCGTCAGCTCCACCACCGGAAGCTCCGCCCGCGGCAGCCAAGCATGCCGCGAAGGCGCCTTCATCTGTGGCGCCAGCGGCTAAGCCGGCTGCCCCGGTGCAAGTCAAGGCACCGGCGGCGGCTCCAGCTGTCCCATCGCAGCAAGCACCTTCCGAAACTGAGTTCGCGAGTTCGGTATCTCCGCCATCGGACGACGTAAAAATGTCGCCGATCGGCGACGAAGTTCCCATCGGGAAGGTGCCGAGTGGGGTCAGCACGGTCTCTTCATCCGAAGTTGCGCGGACGCGCAGCGACTACGCGGCTGACGTTCTGCAGGCTTACGTGCCCGGCATTATTTTGAGCGACTATCAAGGAAACGGCTTCCAGACGAACGTCGATTATCGCGGTTTCAATTCGTCGCCCGTGGACGGAATCCCTCAAGGGCTCGCCGTCTATGAGAATGGCGTTCGCATCAACGAGTCCTTCGGCGACACCGTCAATTACGATTTCATAACGCCCATTGCGATCAACAGCATGACGGTCATGAGCGGCAACCCCGTCTTCGGCCTCAATGCCATTGGTGGTTCGATTGCCATCGATATGAAGAATGGGTTCAACTATCAGGGCTTCGAGGCCGATATGCGCTTTGGATCCTATGGGCGTGTCCAAGGATCGATCCAGGACGGGATGAGGTTCGGCAACTGGGCGACCTATATCGCGATGGATGCCATTCGCGACGAAGGATTTCGCGACCAGGGCACATCGGACATTCGCCGCTTGTATGCCGACCTCGGTGTCAAGGGCGATGGATCGGAATTTCATTTGAACTTTACTGGAGCCGACAACACCGTTGGCGTTGCGGCCGCGTCGCCCGTCGAGCTTCTAAATGAAGGTTGGGGTAGGGTCTTCACAACGCCCCAATCGACGACGAACGAGATGGAGATGGTGTCGCTGAACGGGAATGTGCAGGCGACCGATACCCTGCAACTCTCCGGCGTTACCTACTATCGCCATTTCAATCAGCAGCACATTGACGGCAACGTTTCGAACGCTACGCCGTGTGCGATCAACCCGCCGGGACCGTCAACGACCGGTGCTTGCCTCAATAATCTCGATGGTACAACCATCCTTCTGCAAGATACCGGAGGCAATCTCATCAATGTCGCAAGCGACGTAGGCCTCGGAGAAATCGACCGCACCTCACTCGATGCCAACAGCTTCGGCGGATCTCTGCAAGGCGTCGACAAAACGCCGCTCTTCGATCATCACAACCAGTTCCTCCTCGGCGGCAGTATCGATCATGGCGAGGTGTCGTTTTCTTCATCCGCCCAACTCGGCGTTCTGCAACCCAACTTCATTGTCCAGGGAGGCGGACCGTTCGTCGGGCCGTTCGGCCAAGTCTGCACGGTGGAAGCCGATGGATCGTGCACGCCGACCGGCGGCACAGATCTCTCCGATATTCGCCCAGTCAACATCTCGACCAGAAACACGTATTATGGGCTGTATTTCCTCGACACGTTCGATGCAACCGACCGCCTGACCATAACTGCGGGCGGCCGATTCAACGTTGCGAATATCGAGATTCACGACGAGACGGGGTTGGCGCCCGACCTCAACAGCAACAACACGTATTATCATTTCAATCCGGTGGCCGGCGGCACCTACAAGCTGTTCGACGGAGTTTCGCTTTATGGGAGCTTCTCAGAAGCCAACCGCGCGCCGGTCCCCGCCGAGCTTGCTTGTGCGGATCCCAACAATCCGTGCCTGCTGCCGAGCTTCCTGATATCGGACCCGCCGTTGAAACAGGTCATCTCGTATACCTGGGAAGCCGGCCTCAAAGGCAGCAATACCGACCTAATCTCGCATCAGAAGACAACATGGAGTGTGGGATTCTTCCACACTCTGAATACCGACGACATCATCAACGTCGCTTCGTCGATTATCGGCCGCAGCTCGTTCGCGAATGCTGGGGATACGTTGCGCGAGGGTGTCGAGGCGCAGGTCAATTACTGGTCGGGACCACTCTTCGCGTACGCCAATTACAACTTCGTGGACGCGACGTTTCGGAGCAACTTGACGCTTCCGTCTCCCTTCAATCCGGCTGCAGATGAGAATGGCAATATCTTCGTCCATCCGGGAGACCGGCTGCCTGGTGTGCCAGTGCACAAGTTCAAGGCCGGCTTCGATTACGCCTGGACGCCGCAATGGAGGCTGGGTGCGGACCTGGTCGCCGCAAGCAATCAAATCTTCTTTGGCGATGAATCCAATCAGAACGCTCCGCTGGGCGGCTACGCCAAGGTCAATTTTCATACGTCGTATGACGTTACAGACCACATTCAGATTTATGGCCTGATCGACAACGCATTCAACGCGCACTACGGCGTCTTCGGGACCTTCTTTGACGTTGCTGGCACAAATCAGTCTGCTGGATCCAGCTTTACCGATGCTCGAACGATCGTGCCGGCGGCGCCGATTACGGCCTACGGCGGCCTGAAGGTGAAGTTCTGAGCAGGAAGCGTCGTCGCCGGGCATCTGTCGACTGCTCCGGTGGAGAGACATGATTATAAGACCAAGCTCGACGCCCCCAAGATAAGATTGGGATGAATGATCTGCGTGGGTCGTTTGAGCCACAGATCAGCCGAATGATAGTCTCTGTGCGGGGACAACTGTGGACTTTCCGGCGAACACCCCAGTGGGCTCTATGGATTCAAAAGGGGACGTGCGTTATCAAAATGGAAGAGCTGTGTGAGCGGAATATCCGCGACTATAGCCGAACGGTGAGGGGCAAATGACGTCTCAGGTAACTTCTCTTTTGCTGGAGACCATCCAGGCCTTACTGCCCGCGAGTGCTCCCCAACTCGACCTCAAGAGCGCGCATGATGTTACGCTACAATCCTTGAACCTCGATAGCCTGGATACGCTTAAGCTTGCCATGGATCTCGAGGAAGCTCTCGATATGGATATCGAAATCGTAAATTTCCCCGAGACGTTGACGCTTGCGGAATTGGGCGAGAGGCTGTCGGCCATGAGAGAGAGAAAAGTCCATCGTGCTTTGCTCAATGCAGTCTGATTTCGATCGTGACCGGCATTTTGAAGGGATCGTCGTGAGGGCTCATCTCAATGCTGACGCACTCGGCTCTGAGGTCGCTTTTTGAGAGCCTGTCGACGACGAGCGACCAGGCGCGTTCGGAAACAGATTTCCCGAGGCAAGTGTGGGCACCAAAGCCAAACAATGCCCGCCGGTTCTCATCGACAGAATAGGACGGACTTTGCGTGATGCAGCGGACTCGTTCGCCCTTTTCGACTTTTAAGCCCGAATAGTCGGCCGTGGCTTGGCACATCCGGTCAACGAAGGTGAGAGAGCTCGAAGGAAATGTTTCAGGCCAACTCAGCTCGCGCATCGGCAAGTTCGGGTTGCTTCGAAAGACTTCATAGAGAGAAAGACTAAGGCTGCCGACGAATGGTCTTGCTCCCAGCGACGCCAGGCACAGAAGGATGAGGCTCTCATCTTCGTCTTCGGCGCCAGAATTGTTTTGCAAGAAAGCCCCGATTTTCTCGTTGATTTTCGCCCGCTCGCGAATGGACAGAATTGGGCTGAACAACGCGGGAATCTCGTCGACAAGATCGAGAGTTCTTTCATCGCGTGGAGCAATGGATGCGGAAATGGATCGCCATAGGGGCTGGGCGAAATCGGCAACCAAGTCTATTTGTGCGGCGGGACGGAAGCAGCGATAAAATAAGTTATCGAGGGACTGTTGAATGGCTGCGTTCTGGTTTTCTTTCGTGCGAGAGATCTGCTTCCCCATGACTTTGCGAATTCGCTGATGATCTTCGCCATCTATGAAGACCGGCAGCCATTCGAGAAATTTGATGACGGCGGAAAAATCAATTTCCGCACGCCGAGAGAGTTCGCGGTAGCGGTCCGCCATCGAATAGGTCTCGAATTCTGGGGACAGAATGATTGCTTTTGCGATTTGCGGATCTTTGATCAGTTCCATGCGAATTATAGTTTCCCCCTTCGAATGCGGGGGCAAACTAACAAATCCCCGCACGAAGTAAACGGCAGCTGGTTTGCGAATGGCGTTTTCAGGCTTTTGAAATTCATATGGTTCAGAAACGGAATCGTCTCGTCGTCGATGTTGCTGCGTCAGGCAATGAAGCACTTCTCAAAAGCTCCGTAGGCTGCATTCGAGTCGCCACCAACGATACCGCGACGGCAAGCATCGGAACCGCCTCAGACTACGCCGCGTGGTACTTTCTGCCCATAGCCATGCGCCTCGACATGGATCTGCATATTTGCGGACGGGGAAGTCCAACGACTGCTCTCAACGCTCGCAGGATCAGCGAAATCTGGCAGTCGTGGCTTCCCGGACATCTTAGCAGAACGGAGGTGAGCTTTTCGGAGGAGGTAAGACGCGATGAGCCTGCTAGTGACCGGGAGCTGGTATTTCTCTCGGGCGGCCTCGATGCGGCCCACACGGCTCTCACGAGATTGGCGAGCGGCCGGTCGCAGGATGTCATCACGATCCAGGGGATGGACTACACGCTCGATGACGACGCGCGTTTTGGTGCTCTTGTTGCGAAGACAGCGCCGCTGGCCGATTTGCTGTCAGGACACCGCATCATCGTGAAGTCCGATGCTTATTCGCTTTACGAGAAAGTGGAACTCAATCTCAGGCGGCACCATCTCGGACACATCTTTGCGCTGGCAGGCGCTGGTTTCGTGCACGCGCACGGCTACAATCGACTTATCCTTGCCGCCGACGAGCGGCTCGATGGGCAGTTCCTTACATTTCCTTGGGGGTCGAACTCGGCAACGAATTTCCTGTTCGACGACGGCAGCACGCGGCTCTGTTCCGACTCGGAAGATGTTGCACGCCCCGAGAAAATTGCACTTGTTCAAAGCTCAGACGTTGCTCTGAAGTCGCTGAGTTTTTGCTGGAACAGACAGGTTCAACCGCAGAACTGTGGGATCTGCGTGAAATGCCTGAGGACCAAGCTGTTGTTCCTCGCGGTGACGGGGCGCGTTCCGTCGATCTTTTCTGCCGATGAAATTCCGGAGAATTGGGCCGAGCGGCTTCGATATAAGGAGCCGGGGGGACTTCATGCAGTCTACGAAATTTTCAACGAAGGTTTAGCCTCGGGATATTGGAACCGGATTCCGAATTTCGAGAATTCGCGCGCAGAGGTCCGTGCGTACTATGCGCGGGACCCGTATCGCCGATGGGAAAAGGAGAGAGGCAAACAGAAGAGAAGGCGCTTTTCGATAACTGAATTCATTCGGCGCTTGAGGCGCTAATCGCATGAATTACAGATCGCGGCTCAGAGTCATTCGCAGGCGGCTTCGTCCGCTTCGTCCCAAAGGCCGGTTGTTGCTCTATGTCGCGCGAAATTGGCGACGCCCCCCTGAGGAAGTTTTTCGCGGCGCCTGGAAGATCGTTGACGACGCCACTGCCGGAACGAGTGTTCGGCGAAACTTCCGTAAGATGCCCGTGCGGCATATCCAGCACTACAATCTTCGTCAGGTCATTAAATCGGTCTTGCCGGAATTTGTCCCGCAAGTCTCGATAGACCCAAGCATTATCGATGCGCTTCAGACCGGGCCGTCCGTCATCGCGACGATCCATTCGCGAAGTGAATATGCAATCTGCGCGGCTTTGGATAAGGCGGGGCTCGCCAGCGCCGTTATCACGGCCGACCGCATGGATCCCATCGACGTCGATAATTACGGATTCGGGAGAGCTCCCGTATGCATACCGCGTGATCGCAATGTGTTTTTGGAAGCGCGTATCGCCTTGAAGGATGGTCGCGTGATCATTTGCGATGTCGACTACGTCATGGATAGACATCTGCCGGTCCAGGCTCTCTACGTCTCCGCCTCCTTTTTCGCATTTCAGCAAGCCGTGAGGGCCAAGCTTTATTTCGGTTACACGAATATTACCGAGGACGGGCGGATCGAGTGTATCGTCGTGCCCGGCAGCGGCGAGGGTATTTCGCCTGAGGAAGTGGCACGAGAGTTCATCGATTTCATCGATCGCGCGCAGGGTGCGAAGTCGGGTCTTCGGATCGGTACCTGGCGGCCAGGGCGCAGCTGAATATCCGACCCTTCTGGGCATGCACGCGGAGTTTTTCGACTTGTAAAAAAGCGAAGGCGCATCCCGCTCGAGAACGCGCCCGCTGTTGCATTTCGTTTATTGGCCCGGACCTTTGCTCGCCGCCTGAGCATCGGCGATCCGTTTTGACATCTCGGCTTTGATTGCGTCGAGGTTGAAGCTTGCGCCCTTTTGCATCGGCGGGAAGTCTAGGAAGGTCTGAAGCTCCTTGCCGACGATCTGCTGGACGAACACGAAGCGCCAGAACTGGTACTTGAACCAGTCGAAGTATTGCTGGCCGCCTTCCTTCGTGCCGTCGTTCGGCCAGCCTGTGCGTTCGAACGGATCGAGGCGCAGGTTAGTGATGTAGGGAATGTCGGGGTGAGTCTTTTGGCCTACCCAGCCCGAGGGCTGATCGATAAAGCGAAACTTGTAGTCGTCGATCCGCACGGCGCCGATCGTGCTTTCGCCGAGGTAGAAGATTTCGTGGCGCGCGGAAGGACCTTTGCCGGTGATGCAGTCAACCTGATTGTAGCCGTCGAGATGGTTCTTGTACGTTCTGTCGCCGATCTGTTTGCCCTTCAGAAGCTCTTCCGTGATGTTCGGATTGCCGGCAATGGCAGCGAATGTCGGCAACCAGTCAAGGCCTGAGAAAATGCCATTCTGTATCGAGTCTGCGGGTACATGGCCGGGCCAGCGGACGATGGCAGGAACGCGGAAGCCGCCTTCAAGGACCGTTCCCTTGGATTGAGCGAACGGCGTCTGCCCGCCATCGGGCCACGTGAAGACTTCGGTGCCGTTATCGGTCGTGAAGACGACGATTGTATTATCGTCGACGCCCATATCCTTCAGCTTCTTCATGACCAAGCCGACGTCGTCGTCGAGCTGGGCCATGCCGGCTTCTTCTTCCGACCAGCCATTCTCGGAATTGCGCATCGCCTCATACTTGGGAGAGAGGTGCGTGACGATGTGCATGCGCGTCGGGTTCAGCCAAACGAAAAACGGCTTGCCGTCGTTTTTGGCTTTTTCCATGAAGTCGAGCGCAAAATCGCGAATCTCGTTGTCGACCGTCTCCATGCGCTTTGGATAGAGGGGACCGGCATCCTCGATCCTTTGCTTGCCGACACGTCCCCAACGAGGCATCTCGGTCGGGTCGTCGACGTTGGTTGCCCAACTGTGGACCATGTTGCGTGGGCCGACGACGTTCAGCAGATTTTGCGGATAGTTCGGATGGGCGGGATCCTCCATCGCATCGAGATGATAGAGGTAGCCGAAGAATTCATCGAAGCCATGAACGGTCGGCAAAAACTCATTTAGGTCGCCCAGGTGATTCTTACCAAACTGACCCGTCTCGTACCCCATCGATTTCAACACCGTCGCGATCGTCACTGCTTCGGCCGGAAGGCCGATTTTTGCTCCGGCTTGGCCGACTGTGGTCATGCCTGTGCGAATGGGGAGTTCTCCGGTGATGAAGTTGGCGCGGCCAGCCGTGCAACTCGCCTCGGCGTAATAGTCGGTAAAGAGCATGCCCTCCTTGGCGATCTTGTCGAGATTGGGCGTTCGGCCTGCCATCAAGCCGCGGTGATAGGCGCCGATGTTCCACATGCCGATGTCGTCACCCATAATGAAGACGATGTTGGGTTGCGCGGGCTGTGCGCAGGCAGGTGATGATCCTTCAAAGACCTGCGCGGCGGAAACCATCAGCAACGAGGCGCCAAGGCCTCCCAGCAACGACGAGACATTTTGAGTGAGCTTCATGACTCAGACTCCTATCATCGGCGGGCCTGCCATTGGGCCGGGGTTGCAGTTTATGATTTTAGGCCTTGCCAAGGAGCCACGCAGAAAATCCAGAGAACGTTGCTTTCGAGAAGTTACTTTGCGAGCAACTCGTCAGTTGGCGGATGATATCGCGCCGTCATCGGCAAAATATTTCATCGATTTTGATCAATCGGCAGGCCATCGGGTTGAGGTCATGATGGCAGTTATCCGTCCATTGCGGCTGCCGTTCTCCGTTCGAGCCTTTGTGCCGTTGTGAAGCCTTCGAAGCTGTGAGGGGGCAGGGACTTATTTCAAATTCGCAAAATGTTTGCGTGCCAAATTTTGTTGACCGTGTCGCAGGCGACATATCCGTCGCCGGTCAGAGTCAGATACCCTGGCTGATATTTTTGGCCGATCGCGTCCCTCAAGTTCCGCGTTAGACTTAATCTCATTCTTTTCAAATTTATTCCTTCGTCATTTGGGGCGCATCGATGTTTCACATCCTCAGACATTCCGCGGGCTCGTTGTGTGTTGCTCTAATTGCCAGCTTAACAATGCCTCCAGCGTTCGGTGCCGACCTTGGTGAGAAAGTCTCGACACCGACGCCAGCGAATAGCGAATGGACCTTCATATTCACGTCCTACGGCTGGATACCGTGGCTGTCGGGAAACATGACAATCAGGGGACGCTCGTTTGACGTGCAAGCAGATCCAGCCGCGATCCTCGGGCATCTCGATTGGGATACGATACCCGCGTGGATGAGCTATGCAGAAGCTCGCAACGGTTCAATCGGGCTATTCAACGATATCGTTTACGCCAACGTGAGTGGCTCGAAGGACTTTGCAAGAGAGCTTCCGGGTAGGCTTCCCCCGTTAGCGGGGGGCGTTTCAATTGACTACCAACAGGTGATTGTCGAATTCGGCGGTGCCTATGAACTCTGGTCGGGAAAAATGCCTGCAATTGGCGGCAAAGCTGCATTCGATCTCGTTGCTGGAGGCCGCTACTGGCATCAGGCTGTGACGGCTTCTGCAAGTCTCAATCGTTTCGACACTGACAGATCCGGTTCGGTCGATTGGGTTGATCCGTTTGTCGGTGGCCGTCTTCGTCAGGACCTCGGGCACGGCGATTCTTTCGTGTTGCGCGCCGATGCCGGCGGGTTCGGGGCAGGGAGCAATGCGTCCTGGCAGGTTCTTGCGACCTACAACTGGCAACTTCCTGAGATGTGTGCGTGTGGCCTGCCGCTTGACGGATATATCGGATACCGCGCTCTTTCGGTGGATTACTCGCAAGGCTCCGGAAACACGGAGTACAAGTATGATGTGCTGATGCAGGGGCCGGTCATGGGTGTGACCTTGCATTTCTGATAGCAATCATTGGACCACTGTGTGGCATCTTACGCGCCGCCCTTCCAAGGCGTAGGCCTTGAAGCTTCCTTGCATCACGGCGCATTTTGCTTTGGCGCTTCGATCTCGGCGACGGCGATATCGCCGTCGGTGACGTAGTGATTGACGTGTTTTGTGATCAGCTCGTCGCCGGTCTTGTAGTTGGTCACTTTTCCGATCACGCCGCAGTTGCTCAACTCGTCGACGATGTAATTGCGTTCCGCATTGGTGTCGGAGTCGGTCGCGTGCGTCATCTGGAATGTCATGCGGGTCAAAGAGAGGCCGGTATCCTTGGTGCCGGCTCCGACCCAAAGCACATGTTCGTCGTTAGCCGGGCGTTCGTCGTTCAGCCAGAAGGCAGCTGAACTCCAGTCCGTCTCCGCATTCGAGAGGTTCTGAGCCCAGAAGCGGACATGGTGCCGTTTGCGCGGGCTATTATCGATCGCCCTTTGAAAGCCGATGTCCTGACCGCGTCCAAAGAGATAGAGCGTGCTGAATGGTGCGGCCGGGTACGGGGTGTTCAAGACAAAAGCGCGAACCATCTGGCATGAGCTGGTGAAATTCAACGGGTCGGCTTCCACCCAGCCAGCAGTCGTGAACGCGGAGCGGAGTTGAGCGGCGGTGCCGGCCAGCGCCAGGTTCACCGGGTCGCCGGGCAAGCCATCTCCCGTGATTGTGAAGCTCGGGACATGCTGGCGTTGAAGGATTTTCAAACCCATGCGCACGGCGCGAGGAAGAATGAGATAGGCGCCGATGACGTACGTGGCGCTCACTGCGAGGATCCACGGCAGTCGGCGGTCCACGAGTTCAAAGACGTCGACGATCAACCAGACGCTCAAGACGCCGAGGCCGAAAATTGCTATCCGCTGGAGCGTACGAATTGCCAATCGCATGTTTTATCCCGGCGCCTATTCCTGATCTGGCGGACTTTGAGCGAGGAGGTGTCTGTGTTCAATCTCGCGTCATCGCAAGATGCAGCGTGATAGCTTTGCAGCACTGACTCATTATCATCGAATGTGTGTTTATGGGAACGTGATGGTTCCACCGAGGTGAAGTCGCCCAGGTGGTGAAAATGGGAACACGGTGCGACGCCATTGGCGTCAATGCCGAGACCGCCCCCGCAACTGTAAGCGGCGAGTCTGCTCCGAATAAGCCACTGACGATCTCCATTGAGAATTGAAATTCCAGGGCGAGAGGGCAAACAACGCTCTCTCGCCTCGGGTTGTTTCTGTGTTAGGCTTTCTGGGAATATTGGAGATATCGCATGACCTTGAAGAGGCTCACCAACGACAACGCAGCAGTCGGGCTTTGGATTGCCCTGATCGCCGCGCTGAGCATCGGCGGCAGTTTGGCCTTCGCGTGCGCGGCACCGCTCGCCGCCATCGGCGCACTCGCCGGGACGAAGATGAAGAGTGGTGAAGGCGTGGCGCTGGTGGCCGTGGCATGGCTCTCGAACCAAATTGTCGGTTATGGAATTCTCGATTATCCGATGACCGCGAATTCCTTCGCTTGGGGAGCCGCCATCGGAGTTGCGAGCATCGTTGCCTTCTACGGCGCGCGTGCGGTCTCCGGAGGTGCGGGCGCATCGGCTCTTGCTCTGGCCAGCGCATTCCTCGCGGCGTTCGCCGCATACGAGCTGGCGCTCTACGGATTCGGGTTGGTTCTCGGATCGTCGGACGAGGCATTCTCCGTGGCCGTCGTTGAACGCATCTTCCTGATCAATCTCGTCTCGTTCGCGGGATTGCTTCTATTGCATCGTGCGGCGGTTGCGCTGTCCTTGATCCGGCTCGGCGCAGAGGCGCCTGCAACAGCGTAAGTGCTAACGTTCAAAGCCGACGGCTAGGCGCATGGTCTCCGTATCCTGGAGCCAAGTTGCTATGCCGTCGCGCATTGCGCGGTAGACAGCCGCTCCGATCGCTTCGCCGATGGCGGTGTGCAAACCGGTGAAGCGCATCGAGCCACCGATCGGTGCTGACACGACGATGCAATCGGTTCCCGTGCCGGTGATGGGAACGCCCGATCGGCTTATGCGCGAGTCCAGAATTGCGGTCGTCCGCGCTTGCGCCACGATCGTGATCGCCTCGACCAGAGCGGCGCTGGACAGCGGTTCAGATGCGTGTACCAGCGTGTTGATGGTTCCGAGCGGCGTGGTCGGCGGTGCGAAGCGTTGTCCAACTCTCTCGCCGTTCGCGAGGCCGACGGTGCTGACGCACGTCGCTACCGTATCCTCCACTGAGACCTGCGCAACGTGATGCCTTGAGATGTCGCGCGACGTGATGAGCGTTACGGCATCTCTCAATTTGGCTGCTGCGATACGGCTTGCAATGATTTCCTCGGCGTCCTGATCGGCGGGCAAATCGGCGTTTCGGATTTCGATCCAGGCCACTTGGCTTGCAACCTGAAAGCCTGGCTTCGTCAGTGACCAACTCAGCATCTGCTGGGGCTCGCGGAAGGTTGCGAGCAGGATACGAGGTCTCTGGGAGAGCTCGAAAGGAAGGCTTTGGGGATGCGTCGCTTGAGCGCCGGTCTCTCCGGCTACCTGGCCTGAAGCATATTCTATCTGCCGCATCGAATGGCGTCCCCCCGGTGATACATGCGAATTCAGTGCGAATTGGCTCATGCCGCTCGAAGCGCGGCGCGCGCGGCACACACCAGGATCTAGCTGCCGTCCTGCCCGTTGCCAAGCGCCGAGGAGGAGGGATCAGGTCGCGGCGCAGAAGTCAGATAATCCAAACTCCGATCAGTCGCCGGGCCATCAGAACTCCGACCGCCGCGATGACGATTGCTTCGAAGGCATTGAAGAGTGCCAATTCCAGGAGCCAGCCTTGGCTAGCGAGGCCGATCTTCGCAACGGTGCCGATGAGGAAGATGATCATTCGAGCGCGCGCGTATTCTCTTTCCAGTCCGCACATCGGCGCTACGAGGCTATGCAAGCCGCCGATTGCGGACGCCAACGGGCCGAGGGCGAGCGCCGGCAGAAGGATTGCGAACTCGGCAAAATCCGGCCGGAAGAGCGACATGATTTGCGTGCGGAAGAAGAAAAGGACAAGCGCCGATAGCACGACGGCCGAGCTGACGGTGCGAGAAATCTGCCGTGAAAGCCGCGCGATTTCCCGGGGATTGTGTTCACTGAAGGCCAATGGAATGCGCGGCGCATTGGTGATCGCCGCTCCATAGGGCAGCAGATATAGAATCTGAACTGTTCGTTGCGCGGCGTAGTATGCGCCAAGCTCGAGGCTGGATACGGTCGTGGTCATGAAACCCAAAACAAGAATGTCGACTTGGGTTCCGGCTTGACTGATGAAGTTCAATGCGAAGAAGGCCCAACCGCTCGGCTTCGGGAGTTCCGGCAGCGTGACGCCACCGGTTTGCGGAGCGCCGTACCAGTGGCGCACCACAAGAGCCGATGAGATCGCTATGGGTACGACGAGCGCGACGAGAAACAGCCATCCCAACACCGCGACATTTGTATGTGTTTTGCAAAGAACGAAGATGGCCAATCCGGTCGCTAGGATGAGCTTCCACGCGATCTCCTTTATGAACACTGCAGGCAATGTATGTCCGCATCCGCGCTGGACCGCGAAGTTCAGCTCGTTCAATCCGCTCATGATGACGAGGCTCGCGAGGAGCGCGAGCATCTCGGCATCTGGAGACCGGAATGAGTGATATCCATAGAAGACGCCGATCAGTGCGAAGAAGAGCAAGCCGCCGCCCGCAATTCGGATGCTTCGCCACACGAGCGGGCGAAGCGCGTGACTACCGCTTGCGGCCACGAGCGGTAGGTCACGGAGCAGGATCGACTCCTGACCTATCGTTGCGACGGTGCCGAACAAGGCGGCGGAAGACATCAGAAGAACGAAATCGCTGAAGCCTTGCGTGGTGGTGGCCCGGGCGGCGAGCGCGATGATGATATAGCCAAGACCCGCGCCGCATATCCGCATCATCAATGCGGCCGACTGTTCAAGGCGCTCTCGGGTGGCGAAGTTTGCGAGCAGCTTCCACTCTGCGAAAGTCAAATATTTCGCGGTGCTCATTTGCCCTGCTGTGTCGTTACGCTTGCGAAGCCGATCACCGGTGCGATGAGGAAATAGATTTTTGCATCCTAAAAGTGATGCTCCGCTTTTGATCCGTTTACGTCATAGTTTTAGTGGTGGCCCTGCGTCAGCACTTCGCGGTTACTCCCACTTCAATTGAAGATAGAGTTTTCGTGGGTGGGCAGCGCGTCTGAATTTTTGCGCGAGCGGCTGCCATGGATACATACTCGAAGTCAGCACTGCGAGTGCTGCATGTTGTTCGTCAGTATCCCCCCTCCGTTGGAGGACTGGAAGAATATGTAAGCCAACTTGTCGAGCGGCAGTCCGGTTCCTCGAGGGTGACCGTGCTCACTCTGGATCGTGTGTTCGGATCATCTCGCAAGTTGAAAAGAATCCAACGCGTCAATCATGCGATAGTTGTGCGTGTGCGATACGTTGGATTTAGGCGTTTTTTTATTCCGTTCGTGTCGCCGCGGTTGTTGCGCCGATACGATCTCATCCACTTGCACGCATTGGATCAGTTTACGGATCTGATCAGTCTCTATCGCTGGCTCGGAATTCCGCCGATCGTGGTAACGTCGCACGGCCTGTTCTTTCACACGCACAAGTTCGACGCAGTCAAAGAATTTTACTTCAAGACAATTTCGCGCACGACGCTGTCGCGGGCAAAAAGGATTCTCGCCGTAAGCCGTAGCGATCAGGGCAAGCTCGGCGAGATCGGCATCAGGTCCGAGGTTTTGCCGAACCCCGTCGAACCGTTCCCATGGCTCTATGCGGGGCGCCGGAACCTCATCTATTGGGGCCGGATTGCAGAAAATAAGTCCGTCGATCGCCTGATTCCCTTTTTCCAGCAAATCATCAAAACCGACAAGAATAGAAAGCTTTTCATCGTCGGGTCCGGAACGCCCTCGGATATGCAACGTTTGACAGAGGGAATTCGCTCTGCGGAATTGCCTCAATCCATTATCCGGCTCGGGTATCTTGATCGCGCGGACCTCCAGGCTCTGATCGAGGACTGCGGATATACCGTTTCGGCTTCCCGCTACGAAGGCTACGGAATGGTGCAAGTGGAGGGTATGTCTGCGGGTCTTTTGCCGGTGATGCAGAACAATTCAGCTTTTGAAGAGCTTTTCGAACGTTCGGGCGCGGGCTTGCTGCTCGATTTCGGCAACCCTGAAGCCGCCGCCGAACGCTTTCTCGATTGGGAAAGTACTTTGCCTGAGCAGGAGCACGATCGGGCACGGAATTTTGCATTGAAATGTGCCTGGCCGCCTGCCGCCGCTCGAATTGAAGCGATGTACCGGGACGTTATTGCAAGCGAATGTTGACGCCGAGGAGTTGGGATATTGCAAACTGTTTTGCCGCAATTCCCTAGCCGAAAAATATTAGGTGTTCCTATCGCCATTCTCAGTAAGTCGGAGGCGCTCGAGGTCATGGTTGAAAACCTCCGCGCATCCCGATCTGTCGCGGTGGCCTTTGCGAATGCTAATTTGCTGATGAAGGCCCGGCGTGACGCGCGGCTCCGCCGGCAACTCAATGGCATGCTCATTTTGAATGACGGCGTGGGTGTCGATATTGCTTCGCAAATTTTATACGGCGAGCGATTTCCCGAAAACTTGAACGGAACGGATTTCACTCCGGAATTGCTGAAACGGCTGCCGAAAAGAACCCCCGTGTTTCTTTATGGTTCGAGGCCCGAGGTCGTCAGCAGGGCTGCGGAAAATCTCATTCAGAAGTATGACGCGGAAATCTGCGGGATCCGCGACGGCTTCCATGATGATCCCGATGCGGCGGCGGAGGCCGTCAAGCGCGTAAATGCGAAAGTCGTCCTGGTTGCGCTCGGCAATCCGAAACAGGAACAGTGGATATCGGAGAAATTATCGGCTTCCGGGGTCCTCGCCTTGGGCATCGGTGCGTACCTCGATTTTGAGGCCGGCATGGTGAAGCGGGCGCCACGTTGGCTTCAGGATGCCCGGTGTGAGTGGCTATTCCGCCTGGCGCAGGAGCCATTTCGCCTATGGAAACGCTACACCGTCGATGTCGTCTGCTTCCTCGCCGCCGTCACCCTGGAGCGCATGACGACCTCCACGTCACGAAGGAAGTCGTAGGGTGAGTTATGAGCGGTATGACGCGCAAGCGGGCCTTCAATCGAGCGGGCTATCGCGCGAAGCCGTAGATCGCCTGATCGCCGGCATCATGATCGTAACGTTGGCTTTCAATGCGATGCTTGCCGTCATCAACGCGCACATCACGGCTGTCACGACGGGCGAAGTGATTGCGGCGGAATTGACGATTTTTTTCCTCAGTACACTTCTTTTGGTTTTGACACTTGGCCCGCATGACCGCCCTTGGCTGGTGCTCATGCTTTCGTTCGTCGGCTTGGGCCTCATGATAAGCTTATTCAGAGATGAGCTGGCGGCAAAGAATATCCGCGACGTGCTGTCGATCCCGGTCTTTCTGATGCTGGGGTTGCGATATTCGAGAAACCCCGTATCGCTGTTTCTGAAGCTTCACTTCATAATCGTGTTTTTTGCCGTCTTGGAGGTGGCCAATCCAGACCTCTTCTCGAATATTTTTGACGTCAGAAGCTATTACATAAATTCGCGCAATTACGCTTCGGACGAATTCTGGAACTCGGATTCCTCGCTCTTCATCAGTGCGACAAGGCCGGGTGAGCGATTTTTTTCATTCATCGATATTCACCGCGTTTCCTCGATCTTCCTCGAGCCGGTTTCGCTTGGGAATTACGTCTGCATCATCGTCATCCTGCTCATTGGCTTTTGGCCGGTCATTTCGCTGCCAATGCGGGCCTGGTTCATCGTGTCGACGGCCTTTTTGTTGTTTGCATGCGACGGCCGTTTCGCCACCGTCACATCGCTTTTGATACTTGCCTTTGTTCCGATCGCTTCGAAATTACCTTCGCGGTCAGCGGTATTTTACTTGCCGGGCGTTGTGATCCTTGGCGCGATCGGTACTCGTCTTTTCCATCCAGATCCGTTGCTGGATGACTTTGGCGGTCGCGTCGCCAAGACCATGGCGCTTGCGCGTAACCTCAATTTTTCAGACGTGATCGGCATGGCTGAGTGGGGCAGGATCAGCCGGAATCTCGATAGCGGACTGACCTATCTGATCGTCACGCAGACTCTGCTTGGAGCATGTCTGGTCTGGTTGTTCACCACGCTCGTTGCAAGTGATCGTGTGTCCGACTTGGAGCGCCAACTACGCATCCGGCGCGCTACACACGCTGTTGCTCTCTTCATAGGACTCAATCTTCTCGTCAGCTATTCGCTTTTTTCGATCAAGTCCGCTGCCTTTCTCTGGTTTCTCTATGGGGCGGCGATCAAACCCGTGTCTGATGATGATTTTGTTCGCACCTAATTCTGCGCAGATTCCCTTGCACTCGGTTGGTTGATGACGGCTTCAGCCGGAGGTCCTGCGTAGGTGCGCTCGACGGTGAGGACGTCTCCCGGTTCCAGCGGTGTGCCGGCGCTAACCTCCGTTGCTTCGCCCTGTCCTTGCTTGGCGACGAGAAACCGTGCCGTTTTCGTGCGAGAAATTGATTCTGGTGTCGCTATCTGAGCTTCGAAAACCAGTCGCCTTGCCGTCTCGATCTTGGCTTTGGTGCTGTCGATTTCAGCGCGTGTCAGCTGAGTGTCGCGATTGATCCGTTCGGATCTTTGCACGAGCAGATCGAGCTTTGCCTGTTCCGTTTGGCTTATGTTTTGCTGGGCTTGAAGTACGAGGGTATTAAAGCCTTGGATATTTCCCGAGACCTGCGCCAACGTGCGTTCAAGTGATTGCTTGCGTGGCTTCTGGGTCAAGCCTTGTGCGACGAGGCTCGTAACGCTCGCAAGCTCGTCCTGCACGGACCTGTATTGCTGGCGTTCGCTTTCGATTTGCTGTTTGATTGAGGTCACCTCGCCTTCATAAATTTCGTGAAAGCGATCGAAGGTCGCCTTGCGCTGGGCAAAACTATCGTTATTCGTTGTAAATATGGCTTGCTCTTCGGCGATAAGGCGCGTTTCGGGCGAGGAGCTGTCTACCTTCAGCCATTCGGATGGAAATACGAGCTCCTTTGCTCCGTTTTGCTCGGCGGTCAGTCTTATCTGGCGCGCTTGAAGCTGTTTCATGCGCGTCTGCAAGACGTCGATGTCTCCCTTGGCTGCAATGGCGTCGCGCTCTAGGCGCAATGACGCGACATCGACGAGGCGATAGTATCCGCCGGCGACGCTCACAGCCTGCATCACGGTCAAGCCTGGTTGAAATGGGAAAGATCCGGGGCTTTGGACGTCGCCAAGTACGTAGAACGGGCGGAACTGTATAATTTCCGTCGTCGCGCTCGGGAAGTCATTCAATTTCTGCCGTTGCTGCAACTCGGTGGCGATCTTGGTTGCGACTTGGGAGGCGGTAAATCCTTTCACCGGAATTTCGCCAATCACCGGCAAAAAGATCGTGCCTGTTGCCGTGACGTTGAATTCGCCTGTGAGATCCGGCCAATCGTGAACGGCGATATGGAGCTTATCGCCCGTATCCAAGGCGTAATCAGCTGCGCACAGCGGTGTCGCCATACCGCCAGTGAAAAGTAGCGTTACTCCAAATGCGATCCGCATGAAGGCCCTACGCATGGTCATTCTCCCGCTGTCCATTCAACATGAGCGACCGGTGGCGACGTCTGTTCACCGCCGACCGCCGGAGCATCCGTTTCAGCCGTTCGCGGCTCCGGATTGAATTTTCTCGTCTTGCGAAATGCCTTCCCGAGTGGCGGAGTCGATGGGCGCTGCTTGCGAAACATCTTTTCGCCCGCCTTGTTGAACAGCACGCCGATGAGCTTCGACCTTACGGGGCCCGCAGAATCCAACAGCATATGTAGCCGCCCGGCTGAGATTTTGTTCCATTCGAGAACGAGCAACATTCCCTGAACGAGCGGCTGAGCTTCGCGAACGTCGGGCACGGGATCGAGTGGCGGCAGATCGAGAAAGATCCAGTCGTACTCTTGCGCGAGCTTGCTGAAGAATTCCTGGTTCGCAGCACTGAGGGGATAACCGGGACGAGCACGATGATCACCCGCGGGGTTAGGAAGAAATTGTAGCCCCGTCCGATCGCAGGTCCAAAGTATGTCAGTCAGATTGTGGCCGTCGAGAGCTTGCGCCAGTCCGGCGAGAGCGGTTGGTGCGAGCAGCGCCGTGAGACCGGCGCCGTAGGAATCCGCATCGATGAGGAGCACTTTCCGATTTGGGATGGCCATTAGCCGCGCAAGATTGGCAGCGACGACAGACTTTCCTTCTCCGCCTGCGGGTGAGGTGATGCCGATGATGACGGGATTGCTTTCCTTTTGCTCGAGAATTGCAGCGCGGGTATTTCTCAAGGCGTGAACAAAGTGGCTCTGCGGATGATCTACTGCCCAGAGGAGCGAAGGTTCGTCCTCTACAGTCTGACGTCCAGGAAGTGCAGAGCCGGCGCGTTTGCGCAGGCCCAATCTTGCGTACCACGGCTTTTTCTTCATGCAGGGGAGCATGCCGAAGCATTCTGCGCCGCATACCTTTTCGACCGCTTCGCGCGTTTTTATCCGGTTGTCGAACCAGTCGAGCGCGAACGCCAAAGTGAATCCGAAGATCAATCCCGACGCCAATCCGAGCACCAGAATAAGCCGGTTCGGCAACTGGTCGCGTTTCAGCGGCGGTGTCGCTTCGCTGACTACACGCGCCGTTGTTCCGAGTGATGCAACTTTGCTGCGAAGCCACGGGCTGACGGCATTTGCAACGTCCGCATTGGAGCTTGTTTGATCATCAAGGTAGGCCTTCACCAGGGCATTGGTGATTTTTGCGGCCTTGACCGGATCGGTGGACGTGGCACGTACGTCAATCAGATAACTTTCGCCGATGCGGCTTGCATGAATTTTGTTCTGAATATTCTCGAGAACCTGCAGTTCCTTCTCTTCGTCCGATCCGGTGAAGTTTGGCGGCAGGAACTCCGGATCTTTGGTCAGACCCAGTGACCTGATAGCGCTCAGCGCAATCTTGTCAGACTGAAGGATCGCAACCTGACTCTGCAGCAACGGCGCGCTGATCGACGACGTCGGAAGGAAGGCTTCCTGCGGGTTGAATTGGAGCACGCGATTGTCGACGACCAATCGCGAGGTTGCCGTGAAACTCGAACCTCTTATAGAGACGTAGATTGCCGACAGGCCTAGGAATAGCAACGGAAATGCGATCAATATGGGCCGGTGGCGTGCAATCGTGTCCCACAGAAATTGGCTGGAATGGGCCGAGGCCTTTTGAGCATCGTAGTTCCGAACCAGCATCAAATCGCCTTTCTATTCCCGAGTGCCGCTGAAGTCCTTGGTCAGAGGGCATTGGGCCCGAACAGGGAAAGAGGCGTGCGCGCCAAAATTTTGAGATCCAGCATGAACGACCAGCGGCGCACGTAAGCGCGATCTCGCCCTAAGCGCCTTGAAATGTCTTCGATCGTGTTCGTGGGGCCGCGGAAGCCAGAGATCTGTGCCAAGCCGGTAAGGCCGGGCCTGACGAGCAGACGATCTGAATAGCGGGGAATGATGCGAGCATAGTGCTGGTCCATCGCCAGAGCATGAGGGCGTGGACCGATCAAGGACATGTCACCTCTCAAGACGTTGAAGAGCTGAGGCAACTCATCAACACTGGATCGACGAAGCCAATTACCAAGAGGTGTGACGCGTGGATCGCCACTTCGGGCTTGAACAAAGGAGTCATCGCACTCATGCACGCGCATGCTGCGAAATTTATATAAAATGAAAACTTTTCCATCGCGCCCGAAGCGCCTCTGTTGAAACAAGGCGGGTCCATCGGATTCCAGGCGAATGAGAATTGCGATTATGACGAGCGACGGAACCAGAAATGCTAGTAAGCCAGCCGATACGATGATATCCAATGAGCGTTTCAGAATAGAGGTATTGGCTCGAGCGGCCCGCAAATATAATGGTGCTTGCGCAGTTGATTCAGATGAGTTGGGAAGCGCGCGATGCCGATAATATTCAGTAAGCGGAGCGGTTGCCGGATCAGAGATTGTGCGGAAATGCATGCACGATCCTCCAAATAGATATAAACCGCGCAGATGAGGAATCTGCTCAGGCAGTAGAAAAATGAAATCCACTCAACCGGCGATCAATTCCAGCGATCAAAATAAGAGTGCTGCGGAAGAGAAAATCCAGTCGTCTTCTGACGCTGCCAAACTGGCGGCTTCTGCTCACATCAACAGAGGAAGAATTCGCTTATATGCGTTTCTTCTACTTGCCTTCTTGTCGTTCGGTATTTGGTTTTGCGTCTTCAAAATATTTTCGAAGTAATCCGCTCTCCGAGTTGAAACTGACTCAGCGGAGGTTCGCGGTTGCACCGCAAAAAACCTAAGCCAACAACAACCGAAGTTAAAGCTTGGCTAATGCGTCTTTTTGTCCAGCGAACCCGTGCCTTAAATAATCGCACCACTAACGATCCGTCTGCGTTTCATAATTGCAGTGCAGCGATACGTGAGCATAGGTTCGCGCATTTTTAGATGACCGATCTTGCGACGTGACTTGTTCAGAAAGCCCATCCGCTTGGTCCGGAGGCACGTTCTGCCGAGGATGATGCCGGTTGCGCGCGGAACACTTCGAGAGACGCCGGCGAAAATCAAAATCGTGGGGCTGTTGTCCTCGGCTTCAGGATTAGGTCGGTCCGCACGCCTCTGCATTCGGCAGCTTGCTGATTACGGCTGGGAGTTTTCAACGCGCGATGTCTCGGATCTTTATGCAACCGGAGACGATGTTGCCTACGCGCGCGGACATCGTAACCTGCGAACGACGGTTTCGATTTTTCACTTGAATGCGCCGATGCTGCTGCCGGGAATAATCAAGGCCGGGCTCGGCTCATATTATCGATCCTACAATATTGCCTACTGGGCGTGGGAGTTGGAGTGTCTGCCACGGGATTGGATCGACGCCATGCGTTTTGTCGACGCCTTCATGGTGCCTAGCACGTTTTGCCGGCGGACGATCGAGCGCTACACCACAAAGCCGGTGTTGACTGTTCCCCATCCCATCGAACTGGAGATGGGGGAAGTTCTTTCGCCAAAATCCAGCGGTGACGTGTTCCGCGTCCTGTCTATTTTCAATTTGGGATCCTCGTTCGAGAGGAAGAATCCGCTCGCGGTTATACGTGCGTTCAGAGACGCGTTCGGCAACGATGCTGGAGCGGAACTGATCTTGAAGACCTCGCAAGGCAAGCGATACCCGAAGGATCTCGCCATCATCAGGAACGAGATCGTGCAAAGCCGGAACATCAAAGTCATCGATGAAATATGGACTGACGAGCAGCTTTGTGAACTTTATCGCTCGTCCGATGTCTATATCTCACTGCATCGGTCAGAGGGCTTCGGGCTGACGATCGCGGAGGCAATCCTCATGGAAGTGCCCGTCATCGCGACAGGGTGGTCCGGTAACGTCGATTTTTGTTCCGATGACAAGATGTCGGTCATTCCTTACGACCTCATCGCGTTCGCCGACAATGATCCCGCGTACCACGGAGTTTTTGATGCCTTGTGGGCAGAGCCTTCGGTTGCGGCCGCGGCGCACGAACTGCAAAAGATCAGATCTGATATTGGCGGTTCGATGGTGCGTGCTCGCGCGGCGAAAGAGGAATTCCTGTCGTATCTCGGTCGTCAAACCTACGCGTCGGCGCTGAACGATCTGGTTCGCTGAAGCGGTTTGTAACGCCGCCCTTCCGGGGCGGGAGTGTCGGTCAGGCCTTCGCCGAATTCCGGTGCGCAAATCGCCGATTGCCGCTGATTGCGTACGGCACCCGAACGACTGACGGCGGCAATCGCAGATGGGCGGCAGCGGTGTGAAAAATGCCCATGGGTCGCCAGCGCTGGGATGGCGGATACTCCTGCGAGAGGATCAATTCTCGTGCGGTCTCCACGTCGCCTCGGCTCAGCCGCTCGTTGATCGCGGCAATCAGGAAAATGGCCAAGCGCCGCTTCTGAAGGTCCTTATATGCGTCGGGAACCGTCATCTGCTGCAGTATTGTGAAGATAGGAAGATGATCCATACGTTCCGTTTCAGAACCTGGCGTCAAGCGATAACGATGCGTTGTGGCGGAGCTGACGAAGATCGATGCGTCGCCGCTTACTTCCGCCAGGCGCAGAGCAAATGCGACATCGACGGCTGACCCGGGGGCGGCCGGCAGCGTCGTTGCAGCCTGCTTTGCCAAGCTGGTCTTCAGAACGTAGCCGTTACTCGGCAATTGCAACGAAAGCACCGAAAACCAAAGGCTTTGGATGCGGTCGAGATATTCCGGGGTCCTGAGGTACGTTTGATTGAAATGTGTGGTCTCGGCGCTCAGGACCGTGCCAGCCGCGTCGATGACATCCTCAGCGCCGAAAGCTCCAACACTTGATGGATATTCATATGCAGCCTGGATGCTCGCATCGAGTCCGCCCGGTGCAAACAGATCATCATCGTGCAGCAACGACACGTATCGCGTCGTGACGTGGTTGAACAATCGGATAATGTTTTCGCGCTGAGAGGCGATCTCTCCCCGCGGCAGATAATCAAACGTAACGCCTTCCGGAACAGGAAGGGCCTGGAGTGCCTCGGCTGTTTCCGCCGAGTGTGAATTGTCTCCGACAACGATGTGCAGCGGGCGATACGTTTGGGCCAAGCATGAATGGATCGCAGCTTGAAGAAGCTTGGGCCGTTCATAAGTCGGTATGCATACGCTGATTTGTTCTGGCATTTCGGGCTCCATAGCGTCTGCGGCAACGTGCGGCAGGGTTCTCGGGGCGCTCGGGTGGCTGACCTTCTTCGGCGTCGATGATGCCGGTTCTGCGGCTCATATCAATGCCGCATAAATGGCGCGCTTCAAGTCGTGACTTTGTTTTCGGCTGCCGGAACTTCCCCGAAGAGCCGGAGTAGTGCGGTGAGTGTTGTGCAAAATTTGAGGTGGGGAGGGGCCGCCTCTTATTCCAGATCTTCGGTGTTCACCTCTTAATCACAAGCGATCCGGATTTCTGCCAAGTCACGTTGAACCTCGATGAGTGGAGCAACTGAAAGCGGGCTTCATGGTTCGGTGCTCTCGAATTTTCGAAGTGATCACTGTGCTGACGATTGCTCTGGCCTCGATGGTTGGGGTCAGTTCTTCGCGGGCCTTCGCAGCTGTTTCAGGGGCTGATTTCTGCCAGGGCAAGAGCGACGGGGCTTATATCGTGAGTCCCGATCCTCTCGTCTTGGACGAGGGCGCGAATTTCGATGTCCATCTTTTTGCCTGCCGTGTCGCGGACGGGCAGACCGTTCGGATGCGGGTTTCGGGAGCTGCGGCCGACGACAATCTCCTGGAGGAGGCTTACGACGTCGTTGCGCAGAAAGCGCTCGCAGCGCGGCCCGGTTTGTCGTTTGTACCGGTGACATCGAATGAGTTTCAATTTCGTCTGGCCGCGGGCACGTATGAGCTGAGTTTTCCTTTCAAATTTGCGCGTGGCCGGAAATTTACCGGAAGCGAAGCGGCGTCGTGGGCGCCAGGCAAGCATGAGCAGGTTGATTTCGTGATTTCCCCTGGATCTGAGAATCCTGCGGCAATTCGTGATTCATCAACGTTCAAGCTCATCACCGAAGGCCCACGGTTCACTGGCGACGACGACCGCGCGGCGCGGTGGTCGATCTTGCGTTCGGTGCCGGCGATTTCATCCGGCGAGAGTGTCACATTCGAGATCGATGAAAGCGGAGCTGCGATCAAGAAGCCTGCAAAGATTCGGATCGGCATTCATCCGAGCAGTACGGCCGGCGAACGCGCCTTCCAGCATGGTTTGGCCGATGCCATCGCCGCGGCGGTTCCTGCCGGTACGTTCGATCGTGCAAGTGGCGTGTTGACTGTCGATGGCAACACCACGTTCCCCATCAAGTTCGCGCTTAGCGCAAGAGATGCTTCGAGACCGGGTGATTTCGTTCTTGAGCTCAAGGACAACGAGATCGGAGAAATCGATGCCGGCCGCGCTGGTGTTCATATCGGGCCGTGGACTTTGCCGCCGGCTCAACCGGCGATGGGCGTCAACATGGCAAGCGGGGAATTCGGTACCGGCACGACGTTCAACAAAGATTATGTCTATCCGGAAAACGCGCGGATCGATTGGTCCAAGGAGCAGGGGTTCAAGATCCTGCGCATTCCCTTCAAGTTTCAGAACATCCAGCCGGGTCCGCAGGCAAAACTTCGTGCGCAGGATATCCAGGAGCTCAATCGTGTTGCGGTAAGGTGCGCGAGTGACGAGATCGTGTGCATCTTGGATATGCACAACTACGGTTCCTATTACACCGACGATGGGAAGAGCACGGGGCTGGCGGGCTCCAACGGCGTTTCGAACAAGAACTTAGCGGCGCTCTGGGCGAAACTCGCGGTGCGTTTTAAAGACAATCCGCACATCTGGTTTGGATTGATGAACGAGCCGCACGAGCAATCGGCGCTCGACTGGGTGAAGAGCGCGAATACCATCGCGTTGGCGATTCGAGACGCGGGCGTGCCGAATAAGATCGTTTTCCAAGGTTCGTATTGGGATGGGGCCCATTCGTGGGACTCTTCTGACAATCAAGTTCAGGTCCTCAAGGCCTACGATCCGCTCAACAACTTTGCGGTCGAAGCTCACCAATATCTGGATGTGGATTCCTCCGGCACGTCATCCGTCTGCGTACCGTTCAGCGGTTCGCGCCGGATCGAGCCATTCACGGCTTGGCTGAAGAAATACAAGATGCAGGGCATCCTCGGGGAGGCGGGGTGGGCCAATAATTCGCTCTGTCTGCAGGAGGGTGATGCCATGCTGCGCAGTTGGAAGAGTTCTCTCGCGACGCCTTCCGAGGGCGGCTACATCGGTTTCACGTATTGGGCCGCCGGCCCTTGGTGGGATAAAAACTATCCCTATCTCGCCGAGCCAAGACCGTTTCCCGGCGGCACGCCGCCACCGATGCTCGACCAACTCAAGAAGCACATTCCGGACTGAAACTCGGAGGGATCGTGTGAGGGAGACGAAGCAGAGGCGGGATCGAATCCTATTGCTTTTTCGTGTGCGCGTGCTCAACGAGATTGCCTCTGCTGTATCCGTAGAGGACGCCGTTTGTCCAAGCGAGTCTGAGCCGTGCCCCCGCGAAATCGCCGGTCGAGAAGCACCAAGCGCCGCGGAGAGCGGTTTTTCCAATTTTTCCTAAAATATAGGACGGGGGGTAATGGTACTTGCGAATAAGGTAGCCGAAGCCTCGCGCATAGGCGGTTGTTCTGCGTGCTCTCTCGGCGAGAGGGGCGCCATTATCGATCGGGTCATGAAATATGGTGAGTTCCGGGAAATACCATCCGGCGGCTCCCTTGCCGAGGGCTCGCAGAAGAAAATCCGTTTCTTCTCCTGATTGGAATTCGCTTGCTGCGCCGAGGCCCAGTCCTTCATCGAAGTTGAGCGACTGTGCGAGCATGCGTTCGATGAAAATCGTATTCGAGTTAGCGGCCTCAAAAATGTTTTCGCGCGTTATCAGTGCCTCCCCAGGCAGCGCGACGGTCACGCCGCGTCCTTGCGGATCGATGGAGCGCCCCGCGATGATGTTCAATTTCGAATTCCTTCGGAAGATATCCAGGACCTCTTCCACAACTGAGGGGCGATACCAGACGTCATCGTCCGGAAACCCGATGTATCGGCCGGAACTCGCCGCGAGGCCGACGTTTCTTGCGTGGGAAAGACCCGGCCGCGTGTGCAAGTGATTTATGCGGAGGGCTGGGAATTTCTGTATCGTCGAGTCCAGGAATCCCTCGGCATTTTGATCGACGATAACGACTTCAAAATTCTTGAGCGTTTGCGCATTCAATGACCGCAGCAGGCGCTCGAGCGGTTTTACGCGGCCTAACGTGCAGACGAGGAGCGTAAGAAGAACCGCTTGCGGTACATCGTTTGCCATCATCAGCTTTCCCGTAACGCCGGCAAAGATATGAGGTCCTGCGAGAGCCTCTTCAACCTAACTCAAGCATCGCTCGTTGCCAGTAGACCTAACAACTGACCGTTAGCTGAAGATGTTGCCGGGCATAAGGGGATCTACGTGGCTTGATAAATGGCGATCAACGTTAAATGGCGGTTCGCCCTGGTTGCTTCAAAATTGGCGCAACGTTGAGTGATGAGCATCAAAGCGAGCCGGCACCGGCAACGAGTCCAACGGCGATGAGATTTTCCGGCCCAAGCGGTATCGAAGCGCCGACGGTTATGAGCTCGCTGCACGGATGATGGCCGGTTTGCGGCGGACTTCCCAATGACGGATAAACCTTCCGTTCAGCCTGGGTTCCGGGTGGTTGATGTTGAATGCACCTCTATTCAAGCGGCCATGTGAGCGCGCTTGAGGGAGGAAGTCATGAAACGCAGTCTTGCGCTTTTGCCGGTTGTCCTTGCTCTGACGACGTTCGGAGGTTTCACCGCTGCGAAGGCAGATTCATATCGCGGCGGTCCATCCGCGCAGCTCGTCCACGACGACGGATATTACAACGGTGGCCGTCGCTGGTGGCGCCACGAGCATCAGTGGCGCGGTCACGAAGGTTGGCGCCGTCGCTGGTGGGGTGATCGCCGCTTCGAACGCGATCGGGATCGTTACGGCTGGAACGACCGGCGCGATTGGCGGGACGATGGCCGTTGGCGATAAGAGGCTATAGGAAAACCGAGGCGAATAGCCTGAGGATAGCGGCAGGAGTGCGCGCAGCCCTCCTGCCGTTTTGTTTGCGTCAGCCGTCGTGATGCAGGCTTGTTATGGATCAGGGAAGGAAGGGGCAATAAAGCGAGCGAAAGCTCACCTCGCCGCCCTCAACGGAAAAGCCGCGCCAGATCGGGAAATCGCTTGAGGGACTGCGTTCCTTCACGCAACCTTGGACAGCGTACGACGTCCAGGACTTGACGCGTTCCTCGGCGACCCGGATTTCGGCGAAAGCGGCGCTTGAAGGATTTGCCAGACGATTGAGGACTTGCTGCTTTGCTGCGGTCACCATCCTGTCTTCGTGCGACGGCAGGAATAGGCCGACCAATGCAGCAATCAAGATGCCGGCGCCAAGGAGCCCAGCGATCGTCATGGGAGACGTTCCGGCGCGATTGGACTTATTGGATGCTGAACTTGCGAGGGAAGGAGACACCAGATTTTCCGAATGGATTTGACGCGCAACAGTGAACGAAATCCATCAGAGCAGGTCGGCCTTTAAGTCTGCGTAAAATATTGCGTTGGGATTGTGAGCGTCGGGAAAAATTGCTGAGGGAAAGGAATTTTGACCGGGATTTTTGCGCTCTGTTCACGATAATTGAGCTTTCTTTTCTCGATCGCGACGCGCGATGTCGTTCCCGATCCGTACCCTTCATGGCTCGATAATCATCCTGCCAGGCTTTCCCAACCCCGCGCTGAACAGGCGTTATTCCCGTTATCGTCGGGATAATTTCCCGTCTTCTTTTGCTCCGTTGCTGCAATGTCACTTGTGCTCAGTGAATAGCACCTTCGGGAAGAAGTCCTGGCGATCAGTGGATTGATTCCTCTCCCCTAAATTCCGTTTCCTGTCCCCGGGCAGTAGTCAGAGTCGAGATTACTGGGAGTTCGCGCTGCAACTTGATGCGGGTAGGCATCGGGGGCGCAGTCAAGAAAAAGGGGAAGTTCGGGGATGAAACGTGAGTTACTTGCTTCGGCGACGGTCGTTGCACTTCTGTTCGTCGATTTGAGTCCCGCAGTTGCTCAAGATGCGGCAAACACCAATCAGAATCCTCCGCCGGCAGGTGAAAAGCTTCCTGAGGTTCAGGTTATCCAGGAGCAACAGAAGGCCAAGCCAAAGCCGGTCAAGCAAGCGAAGAAGCCCAAGCCAGCTGTCGCGCCGGTTGCTGTGAGTGAACCTCCGTTCGCGGAACCGGTAGAGGCGAACGCCGTGAAGATGTCGCCGCTGGGCGGCAGTGAAATTCCGGTGAACAAAGTTCCCGGAAGCGTCTTCCAGATGAATTCCTCGGACATCAAGAGAGACGGAACGGTCATCATTCAGGATGCGCTTCAGAGTCAGGTTCCCGGCCTGATTGTCACTGACATCCAGGGCAACCAATTCCAGACCGACATTCAGTATCGCGGCTTCGAAGCTTCGCCGGTGAACGGCGTCGCACAGGGTCTCGCCGTCTATCAGAACGGCGTCCGAATCAACGAAGCATTCGGCGATATCGTCAACTGGGACTTCCTGCCGTCGAATGCGATCAACAACGTTGCGCTGGTGACCGGCAATCCGGTCTTCGGTCTCAATGCGCTGGGCGGTTCGATCGTCATCGATATGAAGGACGGGTTCAATTACCAGGGCGCGGAAATCGATACGCGCTTCGGTTCGTTTGGCCGTAAGCAGGTCTCGACAGAAGCGGGTTATCGGAGCGGCAACTGGGGTATCTACGGAGCATTCGAGGCCATCAACGACGATGGCTTCCGTGACTTCTCGGATGCCGAGGTACGCAGAGGGTACTTCGACCTTGGCGTCAAAGGCGAGAGGGCCGAGTTCCATTTCAACTTCACGGGTGCCGACAACCATGTCGGCGTGACGGCCGCAGCGCCTGAGCAGCTTCTCGACATGGGCCGGAACTTGACGTTCACATCGCCCCAGACGACCGACAACGAGATGCAGATGTACTCGGTGAACGGTAAGGTCAAGGCAACGGATACGCTTACCTTCTCAGGCGTCACGTACTATCGCCACTTCAATCAGAAGCACGTAGACGGCAACCTGTTCGACGATCCGGAGAATTGCGGCGGAAACCTGTGCTCCGGCGATGATGATGATCCGGTGCGCAATGCCGCCACGGGTAATCCGATCCCGTTCACGAATGGCGTCTCTTATGCTTCGCTCGACCATACGTCGCAGAATGCCGATGGCGCCGGTATCAGCTTGCAGGCCACAGAGACGGCCAAGCTCTTCGGTCACGATAACCAGTTTGTCGTAGGCGCCAGCTATGATCGCGGCAGGGTGGACTACACGGCGAAAAGCGAACTCGGGTTCATGCAGCCGAAGTTCGTTGTCGCCGGCCAAGGCGTTATCATGTCTGGATCGGACGACTTCAATCCACGCGCGCTGACGACAACGAACGATTATTTCGGGGCCTTCTTCGTCGATACGTTCAACATTACGGATAAGCTCGCGCTGACGGTCGGCGGCCGTTACAATTACGCTCGCATCGAGATCGAGAATACGGGCGATGCGGAAAACGACTCCCTCAACGGGGTCAACAAGTACAGCCGTTTCAACCCGTCGGCCGGTTTGACGTATACCTTCAGCCCAGCACTCAATTGGTATGGCGGGTATTCGGAAGCCAACCGCGCACCCACGGCTGCGGAAATCGCCTGCTCCGATCCTGAAAAGCCGTGCCTCATCGAGAGCTTCCTGACATCGGACCCGCCGTTGAAGCAGGTCGTGTCTCGCACTTGGGAAACGGGCCTCCGGGGCACGATCAATAATTGGAACGGATCGGAGTGGAATTGGGGTCTCGGTCTGTTCCGCGCCGAGAACTCTGACGACATCTTCAGCGCCGCCTCCACGCAGACGGGCCGCGGTTACTTCCAGAACATCGGCACCACGTTGCGTCAAGGCGTTGAGGCGAACATCAACTACCGGTCGAAGCGCCTCTTTGCCTATGCGAACTACACTTATACCGATGCGACTTTCCAGTCGGCGATCCCATACTTCCCGGCTCCAAACCATCCGGAAGGACCTGGCGTCTTCGACTGTCCGGACGATCCGGACGGCGAGGCGACCGGAAACTGCACCTCCGTCAGCAAGGGTGATCGCATTCCCGGCGTGCCGGCCCACACCTTCAAGGCAGGTTTCGACTACTGGATGACGCCGAAGTGGAAGTTTGGCGCCGACGTTATCGCCGCCAGCTCGCAGTTCTTCTTCGAAGACGCTGCGAACCTCTCACGGCCGCTTGCGGGCTACGCCAAGGTCAATCTGCACTCGTCATACGACATAACGGACCACATCCAGGTCTACGGATTGATCGAAAACCTGACGGACAGCCGCTACTCGCTCTACGGCACCTATTTCAGCGTGGAGGATGCCAACAACGTGTCGGATGCCACGGGCGTCACATTCGACGAAAACAACCCGCGCACCGTCGTGCCCGCTATCCCGTTTGCGGCCTATGGCGGTGTGAAGGTGAAATTCTAAAACCCGCGTACCTCACCCAGAAAATGCGAAAGCGGCCCTCAAGGCCGCTTTTTGCTTTTCGAGGTCAGGTCAAGATGCTGCCCATATGGTGAAAAAGCGTCGAGCAGATGATCACCAGCAAGAGGAACAGAAAGCCTAGGGCGACTTTATCCATGAGCGTTCTCCCAACGGAAACCCGTGCTCGGGAGATATATAGAGCTATTGCCGGTCATTTTATCTAGTGCGAACGGCCGATGTGAGAAGCTGGCTACTTTCTGGCACACGCATCAAAAATCAAGTTCCCAGGCACCCGGTCGTCCATGACGCGCGAACCGCGGAGCACGTGCAACTCCCGGCAGCCATAGCGAAAAATTAATCTCACCCCCCATGTCACTCACGAGATCCGGTTCCTACATGCGTTGCACAACTGTCGGCATAGACGTCTCAGCAAGGAGGCTGGCCCCATGAACGCGGAAGAAAAGCAGCTCATTGAAGATTTGTTTGCGCGGCTCCGCAATTTTGATGGCGGCGATAAGGATCTGGAGGCGCAAGCGCTTATCCAGGATCTGGTCCGGCGCTCTCCGGATGCGCCATACTATCTTGCGCAGACCGTCATCGTTCAGCAGCAGACCGTCGAGCGGGCGGAGGCTCGCATCAGAGAGCTAGAAGCCGCCGTTCGGCAGCAACAGCAGCCGGGACGCGGGGGAAGCTTCCTCGGCGGATCGTCCGTGCCTCAAAGCGGAAGCCGGTACGCGCCGCCGCCTCCGCAGCCCGGACCATCGGAAGCCGTGGCGCCGTCTCAACCCAATAGCCCGTGGGGTTCGCCCTCACGTCCTGGTGGCGGCGGCTTTTTATCGTCAGCGCTCTCAACGGCGGCCGGCGTCGCGGGTGGCGTGTTCCTAGCCGATGGAATTCGAAGCTTGTTCGGTGGCGGACAGGCCTGGGCGGGCGGTGGAGGCACCGGCGCGGGCGATCAAAAGACGATCGATAATCTCCAAGACCAATTGCAGGACGCGGAGGACGATCGCGATAAGGCGCAGCGGGACTTGGCGGCCGATGATGCGGCGCAGGACGACATGCAGGACGCTCAGGACGACGGCGACGACTCTTGGGGTAACGACGATTTCGACGTCTAGTCGCCATTCGTCATACAGAAAGTAAGAGAAACTGAGACGGGCGAGCGGCAGGAGAACAGCTGCGGCTCGCTCTGTCATTTCGCCCTGTCATGAAGACGCGTGCGGCACGGCGTGCCAAGCTTCGCTTCGTGAATATTCTTGCGAAATCGTCATGTTTGCGGGCGAGAATTCCGGGAACCCTCTCGAGAAAGAGAGGTTCCCCCCGCGTTGCCTTGCAGTCGTCGAGCGGCGCCTGCGTTTCCTGGCAACGCCAACGGCCTCGAATTTTCGAGGCGCAAATTTTCACTCCAAAAAGGTAATCCCCATGGCTCACGAGGACAGAACATCAAAACGCGGCTTCGCATCCATGGATGCCGAGAAGCAGCGTGAGATCGCCCGCAAGGGCGGCGCAAGCGTTCCGGACAATGAGCGAAGCTTTTCGCGAAATCACGAACTTGCGTCTCAGGCCGGCAGAAAAGGCGGCCATGAGAGCGGCGGAAATTTTCGGAATGATCCGCAAAGAGCGGCAGAAGCCGGCCGCAAGGGCGGTCAGCACTAGCCGTTAAATATCAGTCGCATTTCAGAGCTTGGGCCGGACGCGGTGAACGCATCCGGCCTTTGTTTTTTCAAACGGAGGGAATGGTGCCGTGCGGGCCGGGATGGTTACCGGCCGTCAACCACTTCGGATTGAACCAACGGTCTGCCGGGCCGTCGTACGGAAGGCGCGTGATGTCCCAGTGGCTAACGAAACGCGCATAAACATCCCAGACCGGCGGGCCTCCGCCGATGAATACGACGCGGCCAGCGAATTGCTTGAGCGTTTCTTCGGGGTCCATGTTCGAGCGCAAGACGAAGAGCGTGCGATCCGTGCGCGCGAACTCCGGCACGGCGCCAATGGTCTTCGGGCCGGCCATCAAGACGTGCCCTCGGGTAATGTCGAAAAAGCGGGCGACGTCCGCAACGTATTCAGGGTCCCGGTTGCCTTCCCACGGCAGCTCTCCATTGAGGCCCAGCTGACCGGACTGGCCGATCGCGCAAATGACCCTGACCACTGTTTGCTGCATTCGAGTTCCTTTTTTGGTTTTTCAATATGGCCGCCGCACCGTGGCGATCAGCGGCGCCGAATACAGGCGATTTGGCAGGGAAAGTCACCACCGTTGAAGATAGCGGATGACGAGATCGGTCATCCGATTGAACGGCGGGTGCAGGAGCCAACCCAAGTTCCATTTACTCTGTTCGAAAACGCCCTTGGCGTGGCTCAGTGATATGAAGCCTTCGTGTCCGTGGTAGGCGCCCATGCCCGACATGCCGATGCCGCCGAACGGGATGTCGTTCTGGACGTAGTGCATCAATGTATCGTTGATGGTGACGTTCCCTGATGTCGTGCGGGTCAGAACCTTCTGGCGGTCTTCGTTGTTCTGGCCGAAGTAATAGAGGGCCAGCGGCCGGGGCTTGCGGTTGATGTAGGCGATCGCATCGTCGAAAGCGCGATAGGTCATCACAGGCAGCGCGGGCCCGAAGATTTCCTGCTGCATGATCGCCATATCGTCGGTGACGTTGAGCACGAGCACCGGCGCGAGTTTGTGGGCGGCTTCTCCTGCGCCGGCGGTGACTTCAATTACCTTCGCGCCTTTTCGCTTCGCATCGTCGATCAGCTTCAGCATGCGCTCGTGATGCTTCGCATTGACGATGGACGTATAGTTCCGGTCGGCGGCTCCCTGCGGATAGAACTTGCGCGCGATCGCGTCGTAGGACGCCACGAATGCGGCCGCGTCCTTTTCCGGCACCAGGACGTAATCCGGAGCGATGCAGGTTTGACCGGCATTTGCGAGCTTTCCAAAGGCGACGCTGGTCGCGGCGGCCTCGATGTCGGCGTCGGGGCCGATCAAAACCGGCGACTTGCCGCCAAGCTCCAGTGTCACCGGCACGAGATTTTCAGCGGCTTCCTTCATCACCGAGCGGCCGACGCTGGTGCTGCCGGTGAAAACAAGATGATCGAAGGGGAGACGTGAGAAAGCAGCGCCGATCTCCGGACCGCCGGTGACGACGGCGACCTGTTCCGCCGGGAAAAGCTCACCGAGCACCGACTTGAGAAGCTCGCTCGTTTGCGGCGTCAACTCGGATGGCTTCAGGATGGCGCGATTGCCCGCGGCGATGGCGGTTGCTAGCGGGGTCAGAGCCAGCGAGATCGGGTAATTCCAGGGCGAGATGATGCCGATGACGCCGAGCGGCTGATAGACGACGCGATTGCGTCCGGGGCGGAAGTGGATCGCGACACGGCGGCGCTCGGGACGCATCCATTTCGTCAGATTACGGCGGAGATACTTGATTGTCTGGATGACCGGCGCGACTTCCATAATCCGCGTTTCGTAGGCGGAACGGTAGCCGAAATCCCTGCTCACGGCGGCTTCGAACGCCGTCCGGTGTTTTACCAGCGCCTGCTTCAGCTTCAGCAAATCCGCACGCCGGGCTGCGGCGGATGGCGGGCCGTCGCTCAAGAACGCGGTGCGCTGCTTGCTCAGCAAGGCTGTCAGAAGAAAGCCGTCGTCCTTGACCGAAACATGAGCTGTCATCAAAAAAATCTCCTGATGCAGACGGGGGAGACATGCAAGATGTTTTCCCTGTCAACACATGTCATTTCTGACAACTTGGTCCTTTTCGTGCACGAGACGCCCGAACGACCATACCGCCACGGCGATCTCAAGCGCCTATTGGTGGAAAACGCACAAGCGGCACGATGAAAGGGCGTGGCATTTCACCCCGCGCGACGATGGGCTGGGTGAGAATTCGGAGCGCAGCCAATTGATTGCTCACGCAAATGTCGATCTAAACCTTCGGTCTTTCGGTCCGGAAGCCGGCAAGAACAGTGATGCGTCGCTGCGGGCCAGCGCGCTCAAGACCAGCTCTATGGTGGTCAAGCAGCCGTACTTATAGGAGCTTGCTCACCGCTCACCGCTCACCGCTCACAGCTGCCGCCCGTGTTTAAACGAAGCTCTGCGTACGCCAGCGGACAACGCCGTTGCCTGAAGGGCTCGATACTTGTCCGCGAGGCGGCGTTCTGGAGGCTCGGCGGAACGTCCGTTCACGCCGCGATTTCGAGCGTGCCCAAAACCCATTTTTCGTATTCGTCGCTCAAATCCTGCAGCCACTGCTTGGGCAGCGCATTGATCTTTGTGCCGCTGGTCTTTGCGCGCGTCGGCAGTGTGACGTGGATTTGCTTGTAACCGTTTTCCATCGGTGGCGAGCTTATCGTCCCCCCGATGTGGCCGATGGCAAGCGCTGCCTTCAGATAGTCGCTGGCGCGCTTCGGCGCCGTATGCAAGGGCGGATTGAAAAGAACGCAATCCTGCATCGACCTCTGAGGTTCGCAATTGCGGAGCTCGAAATGGATGCTCACATCACCGCTCGCACCGCTATCCATCTCCTGCGAGACGTTGACGAGCAGGGTGCTGCCGGTTGCGGCCCACTGGCTCATCGGGTCCATCAGGCCCGTAATGATCTTATTGATAGCTTTCGGATCGGCGGAAACGATGATTTGCGGGCGGTTCGCATTGATGACGACCTGTTTGGCGCCGAGGTCTTTGTTGATGGCTTCGGAGCAGGCCGACAGGGCGGCAATCAGGTCGACTTCAGCAACCTCGGCATCCGCCAAAAGCGGCGGTGTCGTCAGCTCTTCCGATAGATCGACCGCGCGCTGGGTTTCTTCGACCGGAATCCGCCAGTGATCGCGGATACGGAGCTGCGACCAGGCCTTCTGCGCCGCCGGTCGCCAGGACGTCTCGGCGATCGAGTCCTTCAGGTAATGATACATCGTCAGCGGCGCGTTGTTGTACGGCAGCAATTTCGAAAGCATCGCGAGATCGTTCATGCGATCGCGCAAAAGGGTACGATGCAACGCGCTGAGCTTGTCGCGCAGGAGCATGTCGTATTCGTTCTTCAAGAGATAGAAGGTGATCGCCTGTTCGATTTCAGCTTCGAGCACGCGGAGATCCCACGGCTTCGAAATATAGCGGAGGATCTCACCCTTATTGACGGCGTCAATGGCGCTATCGAGATCGGCGTAGGCCGTCGTCAACATGCGGATGATGTCGGGCCGCTCGTTACGAATGCGGTTGAGGAGGCTGACGCCGCTGCGTCCCGGCATCCGCTGGTCGGAAATGACCAGCGCGATGTTGTGGTTGCCGGAGAGGATGAGAGATTCGGCTTCGTCGGCGCTCGTCGCAGTCAGCACGTCGTAGCGTGTGCCGAACGCTTTTTTGAAATATTTGACCGCCTGCGGCTCGTCGTCGACGATCAGTATCTCGACCGGCTGATCAGGACGAAACGACTCCATGGAAGACCTGGTTCTCTTTATCCGAATCCGACGAGATCGGGAGGTTGAAACGGAACTCGGTCCACTCTCCAAGACTACTCTTAACACTCAGTGAACCACCATGGTTCGCGATGATGCGGTGACTGACCGCAAGGCCGAGGCCCATGCCTTCGCCGACGTCTTTTGTCGAGAAAAACGGATCGAAGATCTGAGATTGGATCTTCGGATCGATGCCGGTTCCGTTGTCCCGCACCGAGACGATCAGTTCCTCGCCTTCAACAACCGTTGTGATGGTGATTTCTGGCTTCCGCTCTTCTTCCACCGCGCGGACAGCTGCGACCGCGTTGACGATAAGATTGACGAGCACCTGGGCAATCGTCGACTGGGAGCCGACGACGGTATCATTCTCCGCATCGTGCCGTGTGATCGTGATGCCCTTCTGAATATGCGCCGTGAAGCGGAGCGCATGGTCGATGGCGGCTTCCATATGGAATGGACGCGGATGCTCGGGGCGATGCGGCGCCGTAAAGCCTCTAAGGTCGGTGACGACCCGGTGAATGCGCTCGTAGCCGGCGTGGATGTCTTTCAGCGTATCCGCGGTATCGGGATCGGCTTGGATCGTCGGGTCGCGTGCGGCCAATTGCAGCGCCGTTCCCATGAAGTTCAGCGGGTTGCCGATTTCGTGCAGAAGGCCGGCGGCCATCGTACCAAGCGCGCTGAGACGGGCGTTTTGGACGAGGGCGGCTTCGGTCTCGCGCAACTGCTGCAGGCTTTGCTTGAGCTCGGCGTTCGTCCGGTGAAGGTCGGTTTCGAGCTGTGAGGCCCTGATGAGGTTGGCGATGCGCGAACGGACTTCCAAGCCGCTGAACGGCTTGATGAGGAAGTCGTCTGCGCCATGCTTCAGCGCGGTGATTTTCGCTTCTTCGTCGGCACGGGCGGTCAAGATGATGATCTTGATGGCGCGCGTCTCGGCTCTTTCCTTCAGCGAGCGGCAGACCTCGAGCCCCGTGACGCCCGGCAACATGACGTCGAGCAGGATCAGATCCGGCTTTTGCCCCTTGGCCTTTTCGAGGGCGGTGATGCCATCGGGCGCCTCGATGATGCGATAGTTCTCGCGCAGCATGGATACCAGATACCTGCGCATGTCCGGTTCGTCGTCGACGACGAGCACGAGCGGCAACTCGGCGCGATTATCCTCAGGCTGCGGGGCACCCGGATCTTTGATTTCCGGCGCCGGGTTGTCGCTCGCCATGACGGCACGCGCGGACGCCTTGCGATCGAAAGTGCGCAGCGGGTCGTCCGCAAGTCCGTCCGGCTTTTCTTCGGATTCGCTCATATCGGATTGCGTAGCCTGGAGTGCGTGAGGAAAACGTAAAACGAATGTCGTTCCGTGCCCTGAATTGCTTGTCGCCGTGACACTGCCGCCATGCCGCGTGATCAGCTCGCGAACGAGGGCGAGGCCAAGACCCAGGCCTTGATGGCGGCGCGTCGCGGAGCCATCGACCTGATAGAAGCGATCAAAAATGTGCGGAAGCTGTTCGGCCGGAATACCAATGCCGGTATCGGAAATTTTGATCGTCACCATTTCGTCTTCGCGCTCGGCGGAAATATCGATCCGGCCTTCAGGCGGCGTAAACTTGATGGCGTTGGCAATGACATTGCTGACAATCTTCTCGAGCGCGTCAGGATCGGCATTGATCAGCAGATCGCCTGTCGGCTCCGCCAGCTCGAGATTGACGCCTTTCAGGGTCGCGAGATGCTTCATCGACGCGGCCGTGTGCTTCATGAAGTGCGCCATGTCGACCGGCTTCTTCGAAAGCGTGGCGCGGCCTTCCTCGAGGCGGATCAAGCTCAGAATGTCGTTCACGAGGCGCAGGAGGCGAAGGGCGTTGTTCTCGATGACGTCCAGCAGTTGCTGTGCCGACGGACTAAGCGACGCGACGTCGGTTTTCAGCCGCTCGACAGGAGCCAGAATGAGCGTGAGCGGCGTTCTCAACTCGTGGCTGACGTTGGCAAAGAACTGAGACTTCAGCCGGTCGAGCGCCGACAGCTCCTGGTGCTGCGCGGCGAGCTTGTACTTCAGCCGGAATTCGTTGAAACGGCGCCGATAGTTGAAATGGACGGCCGTCACGGAAATGATGCAGGTGAGCACCAGAAAGTAGAGGTTGTTCATCAACGTCTTGGTCATGTCGGCTGCGGTCGGCACCTGCAAGCACGCGATGATGTAAATCCCAAGGGTCGAGATACAGAGTAGGGCGGCTTCCATCGGCTGCATCGGCGCCAACACGCCAACTGCGAACAGGATGAGGAAGAGGCCGTTGTAATAGGTGGAGGCGGCGCCGTTCGTGATGCCGATCATCACCGCAATTGATGCGACGGCGATCAGCAGGCCCGCCATTGTCAGATAGCGGACCTGGGCGGCGGTCCTATCCCAGAAGTGCAAGGCATAGATGCCCGCGATCAGGCCCGCAGCGACGAGCCGGATGGCGGTCAGCGTGTTGACCTGGTCGAAATAGCTGATGCGGTCGAGGGCGATCCCTGCCGGAATCAAAACAATTCCGAGGATACAGGCGACCTTCGACTGCCTTAGCCGAAGCTCTTGCTCCTCGGCCTCGAAGGCGCGCCGTAAGTCGTTCTTCTCATCCATGCCGTCAAACGGTGGGTTTATCTATCTCCAGAAAGACGTTGATACCCGTCTCATCTGTATAAATCTTTAGCGGCCCAAGATCGGGCGCGAGCCGGACCATATCCGACTCGTCACGCATCACGAGGTGCCATTCCATAATATGCTCCATCAAACCTTTCACAGGGTTTGACGAATGCACATTTGTAACGATCACGCGTCCGCCAGGTTCACACCACTGATAAAACAGGCGTACCAGTTTGGTGCAGACGCGATCGGAGAGGTAATCGAAGAGGCCGGCACAATAGATGATGTCGTAGGTCTTGGAATTCTCGGGAAGCTCAATGGCTTGACGCAGAAGGTCCTGCACGGTCTTCAGGATATACGTCACCTTCGGCGCATTTTCGCTACCGGCCGTCGCGGCCTCGATCTGGCGCTTGGCGTAGGCGAGCGTTTCGGCGTTAAAATCAAGCAAATCAAAGGAGAAGCGGTGTGCTTCCTCGTTCTTCGAAAGGAAGAGCTGGAGTTCTTGCACCGGGCCGCAGCCGACATTCAAGATTCGTAACTCTTTGTTTGCTGCCGCCGCTTCCGTGGCTGCCTGATCGAGCATTTTGCCGAGCATGTAGATGCGGTTGCGATGCGCCTCGGGCGGTCCTCCGTTCAGCAACCAATCATTAATGATCTGGCCATAGGTCGTCTTCCCGCGACGCTCCTTGCGGAACATCATGTTGACCATCTCATAATCGCCCGCGTACCCGAGGGGCTTGGAATAGACGCGGTTGAAGAAGGGCGAGGCCATCATCAGCGGCAGAAGATCGCGCTGGGCCAGCTGCTTGTGATTTTCGACTTCGTCGACTTCGAGCTGGCGGCACGCCTCCTCGAGCTCGAGGAAGAGCTCGGTCAAGCGCGGCATCACGGGCGCCTTGATCTCTTCGTATCTCGCGGTGTCGAGAACTGCGTGATTGGCGCCCGGCTCGCCTTCGATCGCCAGGTCAACCTGATCGAGCCAGAAGCTCAAGTCGCTTAGGAAGGACCGGAGATCGGCGACCTTGAGCTGATAGTTCGGCTGCAGCTTGTTGGCCCGATCCCATTCATCGACGAAACGGGCGACTTCGGATCCCAGTCCGGCGGGATCGGTGATGATCGCGTCTACGGCGGACCATTGATTGACGAGTGTCGCAGAGACAACCACGAGAATGCTCGTGGTGACGACGCCGGTTACGACCGCATCGCCCTGATAAACGAGGTTCTTGCCGCGACGCACTTTGAGGTCGCTCAGAACCTCGCTCGTCTGAACGGGCGAAAATGGATTGTAGATCTCGAAGACAATATTGCGTCTCGAAAGCTTACTCAGGGTCCCGCGAAAGACCGTTCCCTGGCTGCTCCTGAAAGAGACCGTGCGATCAATATCCCGTTCGATGCGCAAGGGACTGCTCCATAACTGAACCGACACCGATGTGTATAACAAAGGTTATCATACTGGTTCAGTTTGGAACTGCGGTATTTAGAAAGCGTTTAGATGAATCAGAATTATCAATGCCTTGGAGATACACCTTAAGAATTATGCCTTTGGAAGGCACATGGTCAGGGTGGATGTGCCCAATGTTTTATCAGTTGAGGATAGGAGTTCGCCTCCAAAGGCCCATAAGGCGCAACGGACCGTCCTCCAGGACTGATTATTCTCCAATGTTGGCGGCTCGCGATCCAGAACCGACGTGATTCGAACTTCGTTGTGTTCGGATCCGGAAACTAATTCCACTCTCGGGAATGTATCGAGATTGGGAGCCGGGCCCTTTGTTGCGCCACGCAGCAAATTCGTCAGTACGAACTTCATGATTTCGCGCGGCATGCGGTAGGCGAAGTCCTGACCGTTGCCGGGGCCGCCGAAGACTTTGCCGGAGTGACTGATGACAGCCTGCTCGGCAACTTCGGAAATGGTGTCGGCCATCGACGATGTTTGTGCAGTCACTGGATCAGCGAGGCTCCGGGCGAGGTTGCCAATAGAATTCGCGAGCGACTTACAGTGCTCGACATCGCGGCGGATCTGAGCGGCGGACGCGGCCATCTTGCCGAGCCGGAGCTTGGAGGCCCAGGATGCAAGATACGATTTCGGGGTGGAGGAAGCTTCCAAAGACCCCGGCAGGCTGAACTCCGCGAGCCGTTCGGCCTCGGTATCCAGCGATTTCAACGGTGCTTCGAGCCCGCTGGCGAGAATAGAGAGGAGTGCGAGATTCGCGCTTTCCGCGTCTCCGCCTGTGCTCGGGCCGAGCACAGGTTCGGTCAACGCAGCCGCCTTTCGCTCGACATGCAACGCGTCTTCCATGGCCGCGCATAATTCGTCGAGGTTCCACGGTTTCGGCACAAAACGATAGATCCCCGCCCCGTTGATCGCCTGCTGGAGATTATCGATGTTTGCGTAGGCGCTCGTCAGTACGCGGACGGTTGAGGGCCATGATTTGCGGACTTCGCTCAGAAACGACACGCCGCTGTCGCGCGGCATGCGCTCGTCACTGACGACAATCGAAATGTCGTTGCCGGGCGTTGCCAGAATTTGCAGGGCTGCTTCGGGGCTGCTGGCTGTCACGACGTTGGCGTATTTGCCAATCGAGCTCTTGAAGTATTTCAGCGAAAGCGGTTCGTCGTCGACGAAGAGGATGGTTTCGCTCTTCCTGTCAGCCAAGGTCTTTAACGTCATAGATTCGAATCCGCGTCCTGCTCGAACCCATGCTCAGCCATGTGTTCAAGGCTCGCGAGATAGCTTCTCGCTCCGATTATTTTGCTCTGCAGTATTTGAAATCAATCCAAGATTGGGCAAAATTTGAAACTTGTTTCGGGGCAGCATTAAAAATTTCTAACCGGGACCGATAGAAAGAGACACAAGTCAGGTCATCTTCGGCCAACAGTGCCGATCGGCTGATGCGCAAGGTTATCAGCCTGTCGCAAAAAATATGCCCTCAAGAGAGGGCCGGCCTTCCCACACGGGCAGGAAGGCCGCTTTCATTAGACACTCAGCAGGAGGTGCTCGCGTTCCCACGGACTGATGACGCGCATGAATTCTTCGAATTCGCTGCGCTTCAATGCGAGGTACACGTGGCAAAAGCGTTTGCCCAGAATGTCGTGCAGTGCCGTGTTCTCCTCGAAATCCGTCAGAGCTTCGAGCAGGCCGCGGGGTAGCTGATGGTCGTTCCGGTAGGCGTTGCCGACGACCGCTTGACGGGGTTCGAGTTCGTTCTTCATTCCGAGATAGCCGCAGGCGAGGCTCGCTGCGAGCGCTAGGTAGGGATTTGAATCGGCGCCTGCGAGACGATTTTCCACGCGTCGCGCCACCGTCGGTGAGATCGGCACGCGCAATCCGGCGGAGCGGTTGTCATAACCCCATTCAACGTTGATCGGAGCGGCGCCATTCGGCACGAGCCGGCGATAGGAATTGACGTAGGGTGCGATGAGGCACATCGCGGCTGGCAGGTATGCCTGCTGACCGGCGAGGAAATTGAAGAACAGCTTGCTCGGCTCGCCATTGGGCTGCGTAAAGATGTTCTTGCCGGTCTTCGCATCAACGACGCTTTGATGGACGTGCATGGCGCTGCCCGGCTGGTTGGCGAGGGGCTTGGCCATGAAGGTCGCATAGCAATTCTGCGCGAATGCCGCTTCGCGAATGGTCCGCTTGAAGAGGAAGACCTGATCGGCGAGATCGACCGGATCGCCGTGCAGCAGATTGATTTCGAGCTGGGCTGCGCCGCCTTCCTGAATGATCGTATCGATCTTCAGATACTGCCGCTCGGCGAACTCGTAGATGTCGTCAACGATCTTGTCATATTCGTCGACAGCGCCGAGGCTATAGGCTTGGCGGCCAGCGCCTGGGCGGCCCGAGCGGCCCATTGGCGGCTCCAGCGGATAGTCGGGATCGGGATTGGTCTTCGTCAGATAGAATTCGAGTTCGGGCGCGACGACCGGCACCCAACCTTCCTTGGCGTAAAGATCGACGATGCGTTTCAGAACGTTGCGGGGCGCAATCTCGACAGGGTCGCCGCTTTGCCACTGAGCGTCATGAATGACCTGCGCGGTCGGGCTCGATGCCCAGGGCGCCGGACGGATGGTCGAAAGATCCGGCACCATCATCAGATCGCTTTCGGCGTAGAGTTCCTGGCCGTCCTCTTCGAAGCCGACGTAGTCGCCCGTTATCGTCTGATGGAAGATCGAGATCGGAAGATGGACCGGGTCCAACTTCACGAATTTTTCGGCGGGCATGGTCTTGCCGCGCGCAACGCCTGCGATGTCCGGCACGGCACAATCGATTTCCTCGATGCGGTGCTGGCGAAGCCAATCGCGTAGCGCTTCCGGCGTCGATCCGACGCCGAAGTCACCGTCTTCGTTTAGGATCCGTGCGGGTGGGGCAGTCATAAGGACACCTGAGTGATTTGCTTTATTTGTTTCTGTTTTCGCGGCGCGTCGTGGTCGGAGCGATCGAAGCCATGCTTCACGGTTTTCCGGTGCGTCTGCCTGGTCCATGATCGGCCGAGGCTCTTCAGTTTGCTTCCGGCGACCGTCAGACATTTTGGATTTTCGGGTTCGGAAAGCCAACAGACTTAACCCGGCCAGCGAAGCGACCTCAATAGGCGCAGTGCACCATAGCGCTATCTCATCCCCGTTTCGCTTAAATCGTGGCGTTGCCTAACGAGGCAGCGTCATGACCCCGGAACGTGCAGTTTCAGCAGTTTAATATGACGGTTAAGGGCTTTTTCTTGACCCGGTAACCCAAAACATTTCTTCGATGATCCGTTGTGCTTCGGAATTTAATTGAGCAGTATGGTCGGTGTTTAGCAAAACGTCGATGAGAGAGACCGGCGCTTTGCCAATCTTAACCGGGTCGTCGCTGACACCCGGTGAGGGACTGGGTCTGGAGGAATTCTGATGTTGACGGTTGGAAAAGTGGTGCGTCGCGCCGCGTGGTCTATTGTTGCCGCAGCGGCAGTGCTGGTCGGTCCAATGGCACAGGCCGGAGATAAAGTCGTTAAGGTCTACAATTGGTCGGACTACATCGATCCGGCGATCCTGACGGATTTCACGAAAGAGACTGGGATCAAGGTCGTTTATGACGTTTTCGACAGCAATGAGGTTCTGGAGACGAAGCTCTTGGCGGGGGGCAGCGGATACGATGTCGTCGTTCCGACCGGATCGTTCCTTTCGCGTCAAATCAAGGCGGGGGTTTTTCAGAAGCTCGACAAATCGAAGATCCCCAACTTCGCGAACGCCTGGCCTGAAGTCTACAGCCGGGTCGCCCAGTATGATCCGGGCAATCAGTACGCGATGAACTGGATGTGGGGCACGACCGGCGTCGGCTACAACGAAGCCAAGATCAAGGAACGCATGGCGGATGCGCCGGTCAATTCTCTGGACATGATCTTCAAGCCTGAGATCGCCGCCAAGTTCAAGGATTGCGGAATTTACGTGCTCGATTCACCGGAAGACATTCTTCCGGTGGTGCTCAACTATCTGGGTATCGATCCCAACACGACCAAGGAAGAGGACTTCAAGAAGGCCGAGGATCTGATGATGAAGATCCGGCCTTACATCAAGAAGTTCCACTCCTCGGAATATATCAACGCGCTTGCCAACGGCGATATCTGCATGGCGCTCGGCTGGTCTGGCGATATCCTTCAGGCCGGTACGCGCGCAGCCGATGCCAAGAACGGCCAGGTGATCAAGTACCATATTCCGAAGGAAGGCACGCAGATGTGGTTCGACATGATGGCCATCCCAGCAGATGCCAAGGATGTCGAAGAGGCGCATATCTTCCTGAACTATCTCAATCGGCCGGAAGTGATGGCGAAGGCGTCGAACTTCATCCAGTATGCCAACGGCAACCTCGCCTCGCAGAAGGATATCGACGAGAGCGTTCTCAAGAACCCGGCGGTCTATCCCGATCCCGATACGTTCAAGAAGCTCTACGTGAAAACCGCGTGGGATAACAAAACCCAGCGGATCGTCACACGAACGTGGACGAGGATCACGACAGGGCAATAACCAAAACCGCGCCAGAACAAATCTGGCGCGGTTTTTTCTTTCACGCTTGCTCTCTGACGGAGGGCCATTTGCAAACTTCAGGGACACGATCATGGCTGTTGTGACTGCAGGCAATCCACAGGCAAACCATGCCTCCTCGCAGCGCGCGGGGCCGCGCACGGCGGCGCCGCAGTCGGGGTTCGCTCCGTGGAAAAATCCGAGCCTGCCGCCGATCGTTCGCTTCGAGGGCATAACCAAGCGGTTCGACGATTTCGTCGCCGTCAACGATGTGACGCTCGACATCTATGAACGAGAATTCTTCGCGTTGCTCGGGCCGTCGGGGTGCGGAAAGAGTACGCTGCTTCGCATGCTCGCAGGCTTCGAGCGGCCGACAGAAGGGAAGACGATCGTCGCCGGGCAAGACATTACGGACCTTCCTCCGTATCAGCGCCCCGTAAACATGATGTTTCAATCGTATGCGCTTTTTCCTCATATGACCGTCGAGGGCAACATCGGCTTCGGGCTGCGCCAGGAGGGGATGCCCAAAAACAAGATTGCCGAACGTGTCGACGAAGCCATGGGCATGCTGGAGCTTCGCCAGTTCGCAAAGCGCAAACCGAACCAGCTGTCAGGTGGACAGCAGCAACGCGTGGCGCTGGCGCGCGCGATCGCCAAGAAGCCGCGTATCGTTTTGCTCGACGAGCCGCTCGGCGCTCTCGACAAGAAGCTGCGTCAGCAGGCGCAGTTCGAGTTGATGCGCATTCAGGAGACGACGGGCACGACCTTCATCATCGTGACTCACGATCAGGAAGAGGCGATGACGGTCGCGAGCCGCATTGCCGTGATGGAGAAGGGCGTTCTCGTTCAGGTGGCAACGCCAGGCGATATCTATGAGAACCCGAAGACCCGCTACATCGCGGGCTTCATTGGCGACGTGAACATCTTCGAAGGAACGGTGGCCGCGATCGGCGATGGTTGCATCGAGATCAACGCGAAGGACGGGTATCAATTCAAAACCCGGAGCTCGGAGCCGGTGACGGTCGGGCAACAGGTGTCGCTGGCGCTCCGTCCCGAGAAGATCCGCATTGCGCATGAGCAACCGGCGAGCGCGGTCAACGCCATTCCCGGCAAGGTCGAGGACATCGGCTATCTCGGCTCGATCTCGCATTACCATGTCCGCACGGCGCCGGGCGAACGTATAACGGCCCTGCGCGCCAATGCTGCTCATACCGTCGAGCGGCCGATCAGCTGGGAAGACAGCGTCTGGCTCGACTGGCCGATCGACGCCGGCGTGGTTCTGACGGGCTGAGGCAACGATGAGTGCAAAGAGCAATAGCCTCGGACGCTGGTATGTGATTGCGGCCCCTTATTTGTGGCTGCTGATCTTCTTCCTCATTCCGTTCTTTATCGTCTTCAAGCTTTCGCTTTCGGACGTGGCGACGGCCATTCCGCCCTACACGCCGACGTTCAATTGGTCGGAGGGCATCGGGAAGTTCATCTCGAAGCTCGATTTCGAGAATTACACCTTTATTTTCGGCGATCCGCTTTACGTCAACGCTTACCTCTCGAGCTTGAAGATTGCCGCGATCTCGACAGTTCTGACGTTGCTTGTCGCCTATCCGATGGCTTACGGCATGGCGCGCGCGCCAAAATCCTGGCAGCCGACGCTGATGATGCTCGTCATCCTGCCGTTCTGGACCTCGTTCCTGATCCGCATTTATGCCTGGATCGCGATCCTGAAGCCGGAAGGGTTTCTCACAATGTTCCTGATGAAGCTCGGCATCATCAGCGAGCCGCTGCAGATCATGAACACGACGACGGCTGTCTACATCGGCATCGTCTATTCGTATCTACCCTTCATGATCCTGCCGCTGTATGCGAGTCTCGAAAAAATCAATCCGTCATTGCTCGAAGCGGCGCAGGACTTGGGCTCGCGGCCGTGGCGCGCCTTCTGGCAGGTGACGTTTCCGCTGTCGTTGCCCGGTGTCTTCGCGGGCTGCCTGCTCGTGTTCATTCCGGCCGTCGGCGAGTTCGTGATCCCTGATCTCTTGGGCGGATCCGATACCTTGATGATCGGCAAGACGCTGTGGAACGAGTTCTTCAATAATCGCGATTGGCCTCTTGCATCGGCGGTGGCGGTCATCCTGCTGCTGGTGTTGACGATCCCGATTGTACTCTTCCAGCGCCAGCAGCAGATTGAGCGGGAGAGCGGCCGATGAATAAAAACTTCTCCTGGTTCAATCTGACGGCAATCACGTTCGGCTTCGCGTTCCTTTACATCCCAATCCTGCTCTTGGTGATCTTCAGCTTCAACGAGTCGAAGCTCGTCACGGTCTGGGCCGGCTGGTCGACAAAGTGGTACAGTGCGCTTCTCGAGAATCAGGCTCTGAAGGATGCCGCCTGGGTGACGATCCGCGTCGGGCTCGTGTCTGCGACCGTTTCAACGGTTCTCGGCACGCTCGCCGCGATCACGCTGGTGCGGATGGGGCGTTTCCCCGGACGCACGCTTTTCTCGGGCATGATCTTCGCTCCTCTCGTTATGCCGGAAGTCATCATCGGTCTGTCGCTGCTGCTGTTGTTCGTCGCCATGGGGCTCGACCGCGGCTTCTGGACCATTACGCTCGCGCACATCACGTTCACCATGTGTTATGCGGCGGTCGTCGTGCAGGCGCGCCTTCAGGACTTTGACAAATCCGTCGAAGAGGCGGCGATGGACCTCGGCGCAACGCCGATCAACACCTTCTTCCAGGTGACGTTGCCGATCATCGCACCCTCCGTGATCTCCGCATGGCTGCTGTCGTTCACGCTATCGCTCGATGATCTCGTGATTTCGAGCTTTGCGACGGGGCCCGGTGCGACGACGCTGCCTATGAAGATCTACAGTCAGGTTCGACTCGGCGTGACGCCGGAAATCAACGCCATTTCGACGATCCTGATCGGCATTGTCACAATCGGCTTGCTGTTGGCCTCCTTCGTTACGAGGCGACAGACGGAACGTGCGGAGCGAGAGCGGCGCAAGGCGTTCGGAGCCGCGGGTTGAGGATGTCACGTGGGATTTGTGTTTCGCCGCTCGGCGCGCTAAGCAGCGGCTTATCGTGACAGCTCAAGATTACATACGCTCGTACTACGCGGCGACCGCAAACGACCAGACGCGCTTTCCCGCGCTCGAAGGTACGGTCAAGGCGGACGTGTGCGTCATCGGCGGCGGTTTTTCCGGAGTCGCCACGGCGCTGACGATGGCCGAGCGCGGCCGCTCCGTGGTGTTGCTCGAAGCCAAGCGCATCGGCTGGGGCGCGTCGGGCCGCAACGGCGGCCAGATGATCGGTGGCATCAGCGGTGAAGCGACGATCAAGCAGCAGCTCGGCGCCGCCGGCGCTAAGCTCGTTCGCGACATTCGCTATCGCGGTCACGAGATCATCGAGAGCAGGGTCCAGAAATACGGTATCGCCTGCGATCTCAAATACGGCTGGATGGAAGTCGCGGCGCGGCCGCGTCATATGGATCACATGCGCGCCTACGTCGAGGAGCGTATTAAGGACGGCGACGGAGGTGGGCTCGAGATCGTCGAAGCCGCCGGAATGCCAAGCGTGCTGGGCACCAATTCCTACTACGGCGGCTACATCGACCGGCGCAGCGGACATCTGCATCCGCTCAATCTCTGCCGGGGTGAAGCCAATGCTGCGGCGGCGCTCGGTGCGCGGATTTTCGAAAATTCCGCTGTCATCAGCCTTGGCGGTGGCGCGAAGCCTTGGGTTCAGACGGAGCATGGCCGGGTCGAAGCGGGCTCCATTGTCATCGGCGGCGAGATTTTCAATAAGTTTGGCTACGCGGGGCTCAAAGGGCTGATGCTGCCTGCGGGTAGCTACATCGTCGCCACCGAGCCGCTGACGGGCAGCGAGATGGCGACGGTCGATCCGCAAAATCTTGCCGTCGCCGACAGCAATGTCGTGCTCGATTATTTCCGGATGTCGGCGGACCGGCGGATGCTCTTTGGTGGTCGCTGCAACTACACCAACCGCGATCCGCCGGACATCGCCGCCGTCATGCGCCCGCGCATGGTCGAGATCTATCCGCAGTTGAAGGATGTGCGGATCGAGTTTTCGTGGGGCGGGACCATCGCCATCGTCGTCAATCGCGTGCCGGCTATCGGGCGGCTCGAGCCGAACCTCTATTATCTGCAGGGGTATTCGGGACACGGCGTCAACGCCACGCACATCGCGGCGGAAATCGTTTCGGATGCGATCTGCGGGACGACGGAGCAGTTCGATCTGTTCGATCGGATCAAGCACGTGCGGCTGCCGCTGAGCGAGGTCGCCGGCAACTACATGCTGGCGCTGGGCATGCTCTATTACCGCATTCGCGATCTGCTTTAGCCCGGTTCACCAGCGCAAGAAGCGCGATCCGGCGAGGGCGCCAATAGCGGTCATCAAGACGGTGCCGATCGTGTACCAGGCTGCCAGAAACAGCGGGCTGTCATCGGGGCAGTGGCTGGCGTAGAGCGTCGCCGCGATGCCTGCCGATAGCAAGCCACCGACGGCTCCCGCGATCGCCGGGTTCGCTGGGGCGCCCTGGTGGAGCGCATAGAGCACAGCAGCCAACGGTGCCAACGACAAAAGCGGAATGACGACGAGGCAAGGTATGGAGTTGTGGCCGATCATTCGCGCGTGCCACTGATCTGGGGGCACAGAGACAAGCTCGAGGAGAATGGCGACAAGAAGCAATGCGGGGGCCAGCGCCAGCCACCAGAGTTTCATTCCGGGCTGGAAATCCGGTCGCGATAGACCGCGAACGAGGACGTAAGCGGGAATTGCAAGGCTCAGCGTCAGCACGAATTTGAAGACGAAGCGGAGCGAAGACACCATCGATTCTGCAAAGTTGTCACGAATGCCAAGGGCCCAGAGAAAGAGCAGGCTGGAGATCAATGCGCCTACTCCGACCGCGATCGCAACCGTTCGCGCAATCGGCGGCTCGACGCTTTTGGCGTCGGCGGCAAGGGCATTGATGAGGTCGTCCGTCTTCATAATTTCTTCTCTTGATAGGTGTCGGCGAGTGCCTTCAGGCTTCGGTGCAACGCGACGCGAACGGCAACTTCGCTCATTCCAAGGCGCTGGGCGACATCGCGGGCCGATTGCCCATCGATGCTGATCGATTGGACGATGTCGCGGTTCTTGCCGGAAAGGCGGCCAAGGACGCGTTCGACATCGTGGGCATCGATCGAAGCCTGCTGATCTTCGCCCTCGAATTCGAATTCGCTCAGGTCCACCGGAACTTCGGGCCGACGGCCGCGCCGCCGCAGGTCGTCGATCATCTTGTTTCGGACAATCGCAATCACCCAGGGGCCGAGCGACATCGTCTGGTCCCAAGTGTGCCGCTTCAGATGGATCGCGAGCAGCGCGTCTTGCACCACATCCTCCACGTCTTCGCGCGGGACGCCGACGCCCGCGAAGCCGCGGCGGACCACGCCTCTCAGGACCGGCGAAAGCTCGGACAGCAGGCGGCGATAGGCTGCTTGGTCGCCCGCAATTGCGGAGCGCATCAAGCCTGTCCACTCAGCGTCGCGAGCCTTCCGGTCCAAAATTGCGCCTTCTCAGTTGTCTTCGATGGCCGGCGGAGGAATGTTACATGCGTTTGAAAGAATATTAATGCGGTATGCAGATTAGTGCGTCAGTTCGGACGCTCTGGCGCATATGGCAGAGGCGCGACATGCCGCGCAAGGTGCGCATATAGGCGCGGGTTAATAAGCGGGCAGCCAAATCCAGAGGATGGCGACATAGGTGAGTCCGTGCAGCAGCTGATCGATGCCGAGCGCCCACCAGAAGTATTTGTCCTTAGGCGTCCAACCTTCGCGGCGGACAATCTGCTCTTTCGTCCAGTCGATATGATAGTGAACGACGAACTCTGCTGCGAGCAGGGTGGCCGCAAGGCCCGGGCCGCCGCCCGGAAAGAGCAAAAAGACGGGCGCCGTCAATAGGATGTGGATCAGCGCATGCCAGAGCCCGCCCGGCGCGCCGTAGGATCCTTTCTGGCGGAAAATCAGGTCCGTCTGCAGGATGAAATCGGCGACCGCGTGCTTGACGAGAAGATATGTGATCGCGGCAAGCGCCGCATGAACGGGTGACATGGGCTTCCATCGCTGCCTAGCCGGCAATCAGCGCGCCCGGTCGTTCCGGAAGTTCGCTGCTGGTCGCCAACCTACTTCCCCGGGGCCTTTTTAGCGCAACCGAACTCGGGGGGATGTCACCTAGGGAACAGCGGTCTGCACAACTCGATGCCGTGCAGACCGTTTTCCTGCTTGAACGATACGCGTGCCGCTCAGTTCACGCGCTGAACTTCGACGAGATTATCCGAAAACGTCGGGGCCCGGCCGAGGCCGCTCCAGGCGTCGGATGAGATCGAGTTGACGGACCCGTCGGAACGGTTGAGAGACCGCCAATAGCCGAGGGTGGCGACGACGATGCCGGGCGTGACGTCGTCCGTCACACGCGCGACGCCTTCGAAGTCGCCGCGCGCATTCTGCACGCGCACCGGATCGCCTTCCCGGATGTTCCGCTTGGCGGCATCGACCGGCGAAATCATCACGAATTGCTCGCCTTGGATTTTGATCTTGTGCGGCTCGTTGGCGTAGCAGGAGTTCAGGAAGGCGTGGCTCTTCGGTGAGATGATGTTGAGCGGATAGCGCTTTGCGAGTTCGGGGTTGGTCTCCGGAGATTCGCGAACCGGCACGTAGCCGGGTAGCGGGTCGACAGGCTCGCCCGATTGCTCGCCCTCGTACATGGCCCGGAAGGGACCGGCGACGAAGTTCTTGGCATCGTGCAACAGCAGTTCGACTTTGCCAGAAGGCGTCGGGAACTTGCCCTCACTGTGCGGCGTGCGCGTGTCCGCGGAGCCGACATCGATTTTATAGTACCCGTGCTTCTTGAAGTACTCCATGTCGACGCCGCCCATCTTGGGGTCGGTCCAGTTGATATATTCGGCGCAGAGCTCGCTGTCGGTCATTTTGAAGACGGGGTCGTCGAAGCCCATTTCCTTGGCGAGCAGGCGCCACATCTCGCTCGTCGGCTTGCATTCGCCGGGGGGGTCGATCGCCTTCTCATTGTAGGTCAGATAGAAGTGGCCCCAGGACCACATCATGTCCTCGGCCTCGCCCGCCATGGCGGACGGCAGGATGATATCGGCATATTTCGCCGTATCGGTGATGAAGTGCTCGGCAACGACCGTGAACAGGTCTTCGCGCTGCAACCCTTCGACGATCTTGTTGGTCTCGGGCGACTGGCTGACGGGATTGGTGCAAAAGACGAACATGCTCTTGATCGGCGGATCGAGCTTCATTTCGCCGTTAAGCGCCTGGCCGAGCCGCAGGTTGTTGACGACGCGCGTGCCGGGCTTGATCCAGTCAGGCCGTGCGGCCTTCGCCCAATCGATGGGGAAGTCCCACAGCGGCAATTGCAGCATGCCGCCACCGACGTGGCGCCACGAACCGCAGACTGCCGGGATCGCGTAAACCGCACGTGCCGCTTGCGCGCCGCCGGCCGAACGCTCGATTGCGACGCCGATGCGGATGGCGGACGGCTGCGAGGTCGCGAATTCGCGGGCGAACTTGGCGACGTCGGCCGCTTTGACGCCGGTGACGCGCTCGACGTACTCGAGCGTGAATTCGGCCGCGCGGGCTTTCAGTTCCGGGAACCCGTGCGTGTGATTATCGACATAATCCTGGTCTATCAGGCCTTGCTCGACCATCGAATTGATGATGCCCAGTGCCAGCGCTCCATCGGTGCCGGGCTTCGGGCAGATGTGCCAGTCGCCGGCCTTCGCGGTGCGGGACTTGTAGGAGTCGACGACGACGACCTTTGCGCCGCGCTTCTGCGCTTCGAGCACGAAGGGCCAATGATGCAGGTTCGTCGAGATCGAATTGCAGGCCCAGATGACGATGTACTTGCTGTGTACGAAGCTTTCCGGATCGACGCCGCCGGTTGGGCCGTGCGTCAGAAGCCACGCCGTTGAAGAGCCCGACGTGCAGTAGGTCTTCTCGTTCACTGTCGAGCCGAGGCGGTTGAAGAATGGGTCGCCGGAGTTGATGCCCTGCACGAGGCCCATATTGCCGAGATAGCTTTGCGGCATGATGGCTTGCGCGCCGTACTGCGCGATGATCTCGCGCCAGCGCGTGCCGATCTCGGAGATCGCCTCATCCCAGGTGATGCGTTCGAAGTTGTTGCCGCCATTCGGTCCCGAACCCTTCGGGCCGACGCGGCGGAGCGGATACATCAGCCGATCCGGGTTGACGTGATGATCGGCGAAATCCTTGAGCTTCACGCACAGACCGCCGCGGGTGATGGGATGATCCTTGTTGCCGCGAACATCGACCAGCCGGCCGTCCTGGACCTCGTAGATCATTGCGCATGTGTCCGGGCAATCGTGCGGACACGCACCGAAAAACTTCTCGCGGGCCGGTTCGTCGTTCATTCACTTCCTCCAGTGGATGCCAGCCGTTTTCCGGCCTGTTCTGATGCGGCAATCTGGCATCGAAATGGAGGAGCGTCCAATCGAAAGAACGTATGATCAACCCGTTAGGGCATGCTTGGACGCGGTCGGGCATTTTGCCCAGTCAATCCAGGCCATTCAGTGCGTCAGGGCACATCGGAAGCGGTGCAGGCATCCTCGTAGCGATGTTTCCGGCCGGCGCGATCGGTGAACGTGTCGATGCCGTCATCAGCCGCTTCCGAGTGGCGTTCGATCGGCACTTTGCCGAAGGCGCCCGGGAGGTCGAGTACATAGGTTGGAAGCGCCAGACCCGAGAGGCGCTGACGCAAAGCGGCCATCAAAGTGCGTCCTTCGGCAATGGTCGTGCGGAAGTGCGCGGTGCCAGGAGCCAGGTCGCCGTGATGGAGGTAGTAGGGCTTCACTCGCAGCTCGACGAGGCGGCGCATGAGGGCTTCGAGCGTCTCGACATTGTCGTTGATGCCTTTCAGCAGCACAGTCTGACTGACGACGGGTAGGCCCGCATCGACGAGCCGGGCAATCGCTTGGCTTGCCGGGCCTTCGAGTTCGCGCACGTGGTTCGTGTGCAGGCCGATGAAAACTGTCTTCGCGGTCGCTTTCAAGGCTGCGATGAGTTCGTCGCTGACGCGGTCGGGATCAACGACGGGTACGCGTGTGTGCCACCGTAGTATTTTGACGTGCGGGATCGCCGATAAAGCAGTGGTCACCTCGCGGATGCGGCGCGGCGAGAGGATGAGCGGATCACCTCCCGTCAGTATGACTTCCCAGATGCCGGGGTCGGCGGCGATGTAGGCGAGGGCTGCAGCCAGATCATCCGCTGACAGTGTTTCGCCGTTCGCGGGGCCGACCATTTCGCGGCGGAAGCAGAAGCGGCAATAGACGGGGCAGACGCTGGCAATCTTGAGAAGCACTCGGTCGGCGTAGCGGTGCACAATCCCGGGCACCGGGCTTTTGAGATGGTCACCGATCGGATCGGCTGCTTCCCGCGGATGCGTCGTGAGTTCCGCGGCGCTGGGAACGAACTGGCGAGCAATTGGATCATCGGCTGCGGCCGGATTGATCAGGTTTGCGATGACGGGCGTCAGCGCGACGGCATAGCGCGCAGAGACATCCATCAACGCATCGCGCTCGTTTTCGGGGACGAGTTTTGCGGCGATCAGATCATCGATGGACGTGAGCTTCTTTTCGATGAGCGTCATTTCGGCGGCCAAACGTCGGTGTCATGGTCGGGGTGCTGATAGGAAACGAGCGTCTGCAGAAAAGGTGCCGCGTTTGCATCCGCCAGGGTGTCGCGCCCGGGAAGATCTGGAATTGAGTCCGTGTAGGGGAGCTTGCCCTCGACGCCCCACTGAATTTTCGGCGCGAGGCCCGTAGGATCGTCGAACGCGCCGATGGCGAGCGCGATACCGTCGGGTGCTTCATAGGTCAGCGGCGTGCCGCAATCGGCGCAGAAGCCGCGCTGAGCGGCATTCGATGATTGAAATTTCTTCGGCTGTCCGCGTGTCCAAATCAGCTCGGCTCCGCGTACGCTGACGAGGGGCGCATAGAACGATCCGAATGCCTTCTGGCACATCCGGCAGTGACAGACTGAGGCGTCGGCGAGCGCACCCTCGACGCGAAAGCGGACTGCGCCGCATTGGCATCCGCCGCTATGCGTATCTTTGGAAGACATCGGTCATTCGTTCCTTTCGCCGGTGCTTAAGGGCGTCCAGATGACTTGATCGACCCGCTCGGCGCCCGTTGCAAGCATGGCGAGACGATCGAAGCCGAGGGCGCATCCGGAAGCCGGCGGCATTTCGCTCAGCGCCGCGAGAAAATCCTCGTCGAGCGGATAACGCTCGCCATAGATGCGCTGTTTCTCCGTCATCCAGGTTTCGAAGCGGCGGCGCTGCTCGGCGGCGTCCGTCAATTCGCCGAAGCCGTTCGCCAGTTCGACGCCGCAGGCATAAAGCTCGAAACGCTCGGCGACCCTTGGATTATCCGGCACCGGGCGGGCGAGTGCCGCTTCCTGGACCGGGTATTCATAGAGGATCGTGGGAACCGGCGTTCCGAGATCGGGCTCGATCTTCTCAACGAGGACGCGGCTGAAGACATCCGTCCAGGTATCGTCGATCTCGCAGCGGATGCCGGCGGCTTCGGCGCGCCGGATGAGCTGAACTCTGTCCGCGCCCTCCAGAGAGAAGTCCGCCAGCCGTTCAAATGCTTGATCGAGGGTCAGGCGATCGAATGGCGCCCGCGGATCGCAGCTCTTGCCGCGATAGGTCCAAGGCGCATGTCCGGTCGCCTCGGCGGCGATCGTCAGAATGGCGGCGCAATCCTCCCAAAGCGTCTGGTAAGGCTCGTTCGCCCGGTACCATTCGAGCATGGTGAATTCGGGCGCGTGGAGGCTTCCCTGTTCGCGATTGCGGAAGACGGGGGCGAAAGCGAATATTTTCGTTTCCCCGGCGGCGAGAAGCTTTTTCATCGCAAACTCGGGGGAGGTGTGCAGATAAAGTTCCCGGGTTCCAAGATCAGTCTGGATCAGTTCGGTCCGAAACGCATGTAGATGTGTCTCGTTACCGGGGGAAACCTGCAACAGGCCCGGTTCGACTTCCAGAAACCCTTGCGAAAGAAACCAACTTCTTATCGCGGTCTTGATGCGACCCCGGCCAATGAGAAAAGGCCTGCGGTCGGCATGGCGATCGGGTCGCCACCAGGGGGAAAGCTGCGACATGCTTGCAAATTGAGGGTTCAGCACAGGGTTGCCGCACTTGGCGGCAAACAACTAAGCGGGTATGAGACGCGACAGATTCCCTGAAGGCTTCCGCCGGCCGGCCGCCCCATGAGGCGGCCGTAGCGCATGGATTAATGATCGGAGACGTTACGTGGTAAAGGTTATTGCAAGCTCGGTCCGTAAAGGCAATGTGCTCGATCTCGATGGTAAACTTGCCGTGGTGATGCACGCCGAAAACATCCATCCGGGCAAGGGCACGCCCGTCACGCACCTCGAAATGCGCCGCATCGCCGACGGTGTGAAGCTTACCGAGCGTTACCGCACGACGGATCAGGTCGAGCGCGCCTACCTCGACGAAAAGGACTTCAATTATCTTTACGAAGACGACATGGGCTTCAACTTCATGCAGCCCGAAACCTTCGACCAGATCACCATTCCGAAGGACATTCTTGGCGACAGCGGCCAGTGGCTGCAGGAAGGCATGACCTGCCTCGTGTCGCTGCACGAAGGCAATCCGATTTCGGTCGAGCTGCCGCAGCGCGTGACGTTTGAAATCGTCGAAGCGGACCCCGTCGTCAAGGGGCAGACGGCATCGTCATCCTATAAGCCGGCGAAGCTTTCGAACGGCGCCCGCGTGATGGTGCCGCCCCATATCGGTGCTGGGACGCGGGTCGTCGTGATGACGGCTGACGGTTCCTACGTCGAACGCGCGAAGGACTAACCGGCCGCGTCAGGCGGCTCGCGACGAAAGTTGCTCCGCGCGTTGCGGGGCGACTTCTTCGCAGATGACTTTGAATTCACCCAGATAGTGCTGGCCGAAAGACGTGATCATCGCCACGTCGGCGGCATCGCGCCCGCGCGCGATAACGATGCGGCCGATCCGCGGCTTGTTATGGCGCGCATCGAATGTCACCCAGCGGTGATCGATGTAGGCTTCGAACCAGGCGCTGAAATCCATCGGCGCCGGATCGGGCGGCACACCGATGTCGCCCAAATAGCCATTCACGTATGCAGCCGGAATGTTGAGGCAGCGGCAGAACGATATGGCGAGATGCGCGAAGTCGCGGCAAACGCCGATCCGCTCCTTATAGGCCTCGGCAGCGGTGCGTGTGGAGCGCGCCGCCTGATAATCGAACTTGATGTGGTTGTGAACGAAGTCGCAGATCGCTTTGACGCGTGCGTATCCAGGCGGCACGTTGCCGAAGAGCTGCCAGGCGAGCGGCGTCAGCTCGTCGGTTTCGCAATAGCGGCTGCCGCTCAAGTAATGCATCGCATAATTCGGCAGGTCGGCGACGGGGATTTCGTGGGCGTTGAACGGCTGCTCTTCGAGAACTCCTGAATCGCGGACGACAGCGCGATAGCTGAGTTTCAGAGGGCCGGTCGGTGCAACGAGTCGCTGTGTTCGGTTTCCGTAAAGATCAAGTCCGTGTTCGAGCGGAATGTCCGGAACACTCAGCGCGTCTTCGTAAATGATATCGCGCCGGCGGCTCGGATGAACGTCGAGTAGCAATAGAAGCGGGGTCGGCGCGGAAAGTTGCAAACCGATTTCATAACCCACGTGAATGAGCATCTACGTTGCCCTCGGCCCGAGGAATGAAACTGAAAAACGCCGAGGTCGGCTCGAATGTTCCAGGCACGAGCTGCGAAATCGCGGGAATATCGCGGAAAAACCGATGCGCGATGGAATTTTTCGTTCGTGTGCAGCGAATTTTTCGCAGGCTACGTCAAATATCGAGCTTGAGAACCTTCACCGGCGTTCCGGCGCTCTGAGCGGGCGCATCGGCCGGTACCACAACGAGACAATCGGCGCGCTGCAGGGATTTGATCAGGCCGCTGTCCTGATTTTTGAATGGTGTCACTCGGGGCGGAGCCGAGCTCATATCCAGTTGTCCGCGCATGTAGTGTTGGCGCGGTCCGTTTGCCGGAACCGGCTCGGCGAGCACGGCCTCGATCGCTTGGAATGGCGTTTCGCGTCCGAGCAGACGGCCGATGAGGGGCACGAGAAAAACGCGTGCGCAGATCATCGACGAAACCGGATTTCCCGGCAGGCCGAGGCAGTATTGCGTCTTGCCGTCCGCCGCACGCAATCCGAAGAACAGCGGCTTTCCCGGACGCATCGCGATCTTATAGAATTCCAGCTTCGCGCCCGCCTTTTCGAGTGCCGGGCGAACCAGATCGTGATCGCCGACGGACGCTCCGCCGCTCGTGACTAAAATATCGGCACCGGCCGCGGCGCTTATGCGATCTTCGAGCGATGCGAACGTGTCGCGCGCAATTCCAAGAAAGCGGGCCTCACCACCGGCGGCTTCCACAACGGCAGCGAGGCCGTAAGCATTGGATGCCGATATCTGCCCAGGTCCGAGCGGGTTCCCCGGCGAAACGAGTTCGTCGCCCGTCGATAGGATCGCAATGACCGGCTTCCGGACGACCGGAAGTTTTCCGTGTCCCGAGGAGGCGCCAATCAGCACGTCGCGCGCGGTTAGACAGCGGCCCGCTTCGAGCAGGATGTCGTCTTTGCGAAAATCCTCGCCCTCAGGCCTGATGTTGGCGCCAACGGATGCGGCCTCGCGGACCGTGATGGTTGATCCCGATGCATCGACGTTTTCTTGGATGACGATGGCGTCGGCGCCGTCCGGCACGCAGCCGCCGGTAAAGATGCGGACAGCTTCGCCTTTGCCAAGCGCGCGAGTAAACGGCCGGCCGGCGACGGCCTCACCGATGACAGTCAACGATGCAGGCACGCTGGCGACGTCCTCCGCCCGCACGGCGTAGCCGTCCATCGCAGAAGCGTTGAACGGCGGATTATTGAGTTTGGAAATCACGGGTGCTGCGAGAGTGCGGCCGAGCGCCCGAAGAAGCTCGACGTCTTCCGGCTCGAGTGTCGTCGCAACATCCAGAATGCGCTTCAGCGCTTCGGCGACGGGCAGCAGAGACATGTGTTCAAGCGCCTCCGGCGCCTTCGCTAGCACGGTAGGTGCCTGATTTGCCGCCATCCTTTTCGATAAGGCGGACGCCTTCGATCGTCATCGATTTGTCGGCGGCTTTCAGCATGTCGTAGAGCGTCAGGCAGGCGACCGAGACAGCGGTCAATGCTTCCATCTCGACACCGGTTTGGCCTGAGACCTTTACTTCGGCCTTCACGCGGATGCCGGGCGGCGACTGGGAGAGCGTGAAGTCAACCGTCGCCTTGGTGATCGCGAGCGGGTGGCAAAGCGGAATCAGCTCATGCGTGCGCTTGGCCGCCATGATGCCGGCGATGCGGGCCGTGCCAATGACGTCGCCTTTGTGGGCTTCGCCCGCTTCGACGAGTTTCAGCGTGGCGGGCTGCATCGCGACGAAGCCCTCGGCGACGGCGCGGCGGGCTGTCGAAGCCTTCTCCGAGACATCGACCATCCGGGCTTCGCCCTTCTCGTTGATGTGGGAAAGCTTGGTCATGACGTTGTCGGGGACTGCAGCAGAGCCTTCGTCGCTGCGGTGACGTCGGCTTGCCGCATCAGGCTTTCGCCGACGAGGAACGTCTCGACGCCGACCTTGGCGAGCCGGGCAATGTCGGCAGAGGTGAAGATACCGCTTTCACCGACGACGATCCGGCCCGAAGGAATCTTCGGCGCGAGATCTTCCGTCGTCTCGAGCTTCACGTCGAAGGTCTTGAGGTTGCGATTGTTGATGCCGATGAGGCGGCAATCGAGCTTCAGCGCCCGCTCGAGTTCCGCTGCATCGTGGACCTCGGCGATGGCATCCATTCCCCAGTCGTTGGCCGCTGAAGCGAGATCATGGGCGGTCGCGTCGTCGACCTCGGCGAGGATGATCAAGATGCAGTCGGCGCCCCAGGCGCGTGCTTCGGCGACCTGGTAGGTGTCGATCATGAAGTCCTTGCGCAGGACGGGCAGCGATGTCGCTTCGCGCGCCGCCGTCAAGAATTCGGGCGCGCCCTGAAACGACGGACGGTCGGTGAGGATCGACAGGCAAGCCGCGCCGCCTTCCTCATAAGCCTTGGCGAGCGCGGGCGGATCGAAGTCGGCGCGGATGAGGCCCTTCGAGGGCGATGCCTTTTTGATTTCGGCGATCAGGGCAGGCTGCTTTTTCTGATGTTTCGCTTCGATGGCACCGGCGAAGGAACGCACCTTCGGCGCCGAGCGCGCGTATTCGGAAATGACGCGGAGGGGCTTCAGCGTTTTGGCGCGCGCGACCTCTTCGCGTTTGTAGGCGGTGATCTTGTCGAGGATGTCGGCCATCTTCACACCCGTTCGTTGGTGACGGCGACGAGCCTGTCGAGGGCGCGTGCGGCCCGGCCGGTATCGATCGATGCTTCGGCCTTCTCGATCCCGTCCGGCAGGCCATCGGCCTTGCCGGCGACGACGAGTGCTGCTGCGGCGTTCAGTACGACGATATCGCGATAGGGGCCTGTTTCGCCCTGCATAAGTGCGTGAATGGCGGCCGCGTTGGTCGCCGCATCGCCGCCCTTGAGCGCTTCGATATCGCTGCGCGCGAGGCCCGCGTCTTCCGGCGTCAGCTCGAAAGCGAAGATATCGCCGTCCTTCAGCTCCGCGACGTGGGTGACGCCGGTTGTCGTCAGTTCGTCCATGCCGTCGGCGCCGTGGACGACCCAAGCATGGACCGAGCCGAGCTTGCGGAGAACTTCCGCGATCGGCTCGACGAGCTTGCGGTCATAAACGCCGAGGACCTGCCGCGTGACACGCGCCGGATTGCAGAGGGGTCCGAGCAGATTGAAAATCGTCCTGAGCCCAAGGTCGGCGCGGATCGGCGCCCATGTCTTGAAGCCTGGATGATAAAGCGGGGCCCACAGGAAGCCGACGCCGGCATCGGCTATCGCGCGCGAAACGACGACGGGCGGGACGTCGAGCTTGACGCCGAGGGCGGCGAGAACGTCGGACGCGCCGGAAAGCGAGGTGACGGCGCGATTTCCGTGCTTTGCAACGATGGCACCGGCTCCGGCGGCAACGAACGTCGCGGCCGTCGAGATGTTATAGGTGCCGCGGCTGTCGCCGCCCGTGCCGACGACGTCGATGGCACCCGGCGGCGCATCGACGGTCGTCATGCGCCCACGCATGAATCTGGCGGCGCCCGTGATTTCTTCGGTGGTTTCGCCGCGGACGCGCAGCCCCATGAGGAATGCGCCCATCGCGACCGGCGGAGCAATTCCGGACATCAGCAGATCGAGCGCCTGCTGCATGCCCTCATCGCCGAGGGTTTCACCATCGGCAATGCGATTCATGAGGCTCTTTAATTCGCGAGCCGGGTTGGCAACGGTTGCTACGGTTGTCACGGGTCCTGTCACGTCTCAGGCCGCCTTACGGCTTTTCGGTGAGAAACCTGCAAGCGAAAGGAAGTTGGCAAGCAGCGCGTGGCCCTGCTCGGACGCGATGCTTTCGGGGTGGAACTGAACGCCGTGGACGGGATGCGTCTTGTGCTGCAGCCCCATGATGATTCCATCGTCCGTTTCAGCCGTGACCTCTAGGCTCTCGGGGAGCGTCGCGCGGTCAACGATGAGCGAGTGATAGCGCGTGATGTCGAAGCGCGACGGCAGGCCTTTGAAGATGCCTTTCCCGGTATTGGAGATCGTCGAGAGCTTGCCATGCATCGGGGCGGGAGCGCGAACGACATTGCCGCCGTAGGCTTGTCCAATCGCCTGATGGCCGAGGCAGACGCCGAGCAGCGGAATTGTCGGGCCCGCCTTCTTGATGAGTTCGAGACAGACGCCGGCTTCGTTCGGCGTGCACGGGCCGGGCGACAGCACAATCGCCTGAGGCTTCTTCGCGAGCACTTCGTCGGCTGAAACCTTGTCGTTGCGGATGACGACGCTTTCGGCCCCGAGCTCGCCCAGGTAATGGACGAGATTGTAGGTGAAGCTATCGTAGTTATCGATCAGGATCAGCATATTGGCCCTTGGTCTGCCGGCGCGCATTCGATGCGGACAACGCCCTTCTAGCAGACCCCGGACGCACCGCGACACGGAAAATATGGCCCGCGAACGGCTTGTTTCAACGCGGGACGGGGTTTCGGCGTTTCACGCCCGGTCGCGGGGGGTGACAAAGGCTTCGAGGTGGCCTGATGCCGGCGTCAGATCGCGCCAAGCGACCTGCGGGAAGGAGAAGGTGGCGAGCGCGGCGGTCGGAAACTTGTCTTCCAGCCGCGATATCGACTTGGCGTCGCCGGTACCCGCCAGCATCAGCGCGAGGCCGTGCATACCGGGGTTGTGGCCGATCATCAGGACTTTCTTCACGCCAACCGGAACGGCTTTCAGACGTGAGAGGAGTGTATCCTGGCTTGTTAGATACAACTGTTCATCGAACGTCACTTCGGCGTCTTTAACGAATGGTGAAATGAGTGTCAGCGTTTCTTGGGTTCGCTTCGCCGGAGAGCAAAGAATGCGTTCGGGCGCGAAATTGAGTTCCTGCAGAACCGCTCCCATGATTGGCGCGGCGGTGCGCCCCCGGTCGTTCAGGGGGCGGTCGAAATCGTCGATGTCCTTCGCTTCCCAGCTTGATTTGGCGTGGCGGAGGAGGGCAAGAGAAAGCATTGCGGCCTTGGGCTGGCGTTGCGCGACGAACGGACCATATAGCAGGCCGTCGATGCCGTTAAGCGATAGGCCATAGATTCGCGCCGCCGTGATGACAAGGTCCATCCGCAATGGATTATCTACTGGCGCCGTTTTTCTGGCTTCTTGGCCTCCTTCTAAGCATCATCTGGTGGATTTTCACGCAACTCCTCTGGATTGTGCTCTGGCTTCTGCTGCCGATTGCCGTCGTCGCTTTCGTCGCGCTCCGGGTCGCGGAGCGCGTGCTCGGCCAGGAACGGGTCAGAGCATGGGTGAAGGCGCGCAGTCAGAAATACGGTGCGTCCGCATCGAATCGGATCCGGCGGCTGGTGTTCGCGCTCGGCGTTTTGCCGATCCGGGTGCTTTTCTGGTTTCCGATTTATGCGGTCTGGCACAGCATCGTCAGCCTGCTGTGGCGGCCGAAATGGACGCCGTGGCAGCGAGCCTGGGCCAAGCGGTGGCGCACGGAGCCGAAGGTTCGCTAGGCGCCGACCGGCCTGTCTCTGCTAGCGAGCGTTGGACGAGCGTGAGGCGAAGCGAACGGCTTCTTCTGCGGCCCGCACCACGGCCTTCGCCTTATTGATGCACTCCTGCTGTTCGTTCTCCGGAATGCTGTCGTGCACGATGCCGGCGCCTGCCTGCACATGGATCATGCCGTCTTTGAGAATGGCGGTTCGGAGCACGATGCAGGTGTCCATTTCGCCGCTCGCCGAGAAGTAGCCGACGCAACCTGCATAGGGTCCGCGTTTGGCTTTTTCGAACTCGGCGATGATTTCCATCGCGCGCACCTTCGGTGCGCCGGAAACGGTGCCTGCCGGGAAGCCCGCCATCAGCGCATCGATCGCGTCGTGATTTTTCTCATCGAGCTTGCCGATCACGTTCGACACGATGTGCATGACGTGGCTGTAGCGTTCGATGACGAATTTATCGGTGACGGTGACAGTGCCGGGTTCGGACACTCGGCCGACGTCGTTGCGGCCGAGATCGAGCAGCATCAGATGCTCGGAGCGTTCCTTCGGATCGGCGAGGAGTGCGGCTCCCAATGCCTTGTCCTCGGCGTCGGTGGCGCCGCGAGGTGCCGTGCCGGCGATGGGGCGGATGGTGACAACGCCGTCGCGCGCGCGAACGAGGATTTCGGGCGACGATCCGACGAGCTGGAAGCCGCCGAAATCGAGATGGAAGAGAAACGGCGAGGGATTGAGCCGGCGCAAGGCGCGATAGAGTGCGAATGACGGAAGCGCGAACGGCGCTGAAAAGCGCTGGGAAAGCACGACCTGAAAGATGTCGCCGGCTTTGATGTATTCCTTCGCCTTCGTCACCATCGCCATGTAGTCGGCAGGGGACGTGTTCGACTGCGGTTCGGGCAGCGCAAGCGTCGGCTGCGGCGCCGAAGCCGTGTGCTGTAGCGGGGTATCGAGGGCCTTGATGGCTCCCTCGATGCGCGCCAGAGCTATGGCATAGGCGTCGGCGGCGGTAACGCTCGCGCTCGGGCGAACAGGTGTCACGAGGATCATCTCATCCTTGACGTTGTCAAAGATGAGCATCAGCGTCGGCCGGATCAGGATGGCATCGGGTACGCCGAGCGTGTCCGGCTTCATCTCCGGCAGCTTTTCGATCAGCCGGACGGTGTCGTAGCCCATGTAGCCGAAAATTCCGGCGGCCATCGGCGGCAATGTTTCGGGGAGGGCGATCGCGCTCTCGGCAAGCAATTTGCGCAGCGACTGCAGTGCCGGATCAGCATCGCGCGTAAACGCCTCCGGATCGGCTTCCGGCGATCGATTGATTTCCGCGGCGTCGCCGTTGGCCCTCCAGATCAGGTCGGGAGCGAAGCCGATGACCGAATAGCGCCCGCGCGCGGATCCGCCCTCGATCGATTCGAGGAGGAAGCTCATCGCGCGCTGCTCGCCAAGCTTCAGATAAGCGGAGACAGGCGTTTCGAGATCGGCGATGAGGCGCGTCCAGACGACCTGCGAGGTGCCGGCGCTGTAGATTTTGGCGAATTGATCGGGCGCGGGGAAAATATCCGCGCGCCCTGAGTTTACGTCCGACGAAGATTTGGCCGATGCCGGCGCTGCCGTTGGGGCGCTCACGTCAGTCTCACTCTTCGCTAATGCCGATGGCGGCACTCATCTCCGCGGCGTTTACGGATGTGCCGAGGCGCTTTTTGAGCGCGTCGGTATATTCGGTGAGCGACTGGTTTGCGAGTTCGGCATTGAGTTCGCGGGTTAGCTGATCGGTTTCGGTCAGAGACGCTTCGGGCGCCGCGATCACGTCGGCGACACGATAGACAATTTCCGTCGTGTGGTCGGGCGAATCCCCGTGGCTTGCCTTGCCCTTCGGCAACGCAAAGGCCTGCACGACGATCCCGTCGGAAAGGCTCTGTGGGATGGTCTTGCGCGTCAGAGGATCGGTCTTTTCGACCTTGTTCTTCGCTTCTGTCTCGAGCGCGGTCATCGGCTCACCGGCGTTGACGCGGTCTGCGAGCTTCTTTGCAAGCTCATTGATCAGGCGGTGGCGTTCGGAGGTGGTGTAGTTCTCCTTCACCTGATCCTTTACCTGATCGTAGGGCTTCTGTTTCGGCGCCTCTGTCGAGAGCACGTTCACCCAGCTGTAGCCGCCGTCCGCCAGCTCGATGGCGGTGTCGTCCGAGCTGTTGTCGGGCGCGAATGCACGGGTGATGATCTTGCGGAGGTCCGGCGTCTCCAATACCGGCTTGCCGTCGGGTGAAAGGCCCGTCGCATCGGTCGCCGGAATTTCCTTGAAGGCCAGCTTCGACGTCTCCGCAATTTCCGACAGCGTCTTGCCGGCTATGCGGTTGTCTTCGATCTCGTCATGCTTGTTCTGCATGTCGGACTTGGCTTTTTCTGTCGCGAGCTTATCGCGCACCTGGTCCTTGACGTCGGCGAGCGTGCGGGTGACGCCCGGCTCGATCTGCGTGACGCGCAGGATCACCGTCGCGAAGCGGCCTTCGACGACGTCGGAATATTTGTCCTTTTCGAGCGCGAACGCGACGTCCGCGATCTTCGGATCGATCAGGCCCTTCTTAGGGATCAAGCCGAGATCGACGTCGGTATCCTTGGCGCCAGCTTCCTTGGCGACGTCCGCGAAGGATTTTTTGCCGTCGCGAAGATCTTTCAGCGCCGCTTCAGCGGTCGCTTTGTCCTTGAAGGCGATCTGCTGAATGCGCCGCTCTTCGGGTTTGTTGTAGCTGTCCTTCGTCGCTTCGTAGGACTTCGCGATGTCTTCGTCGGAGATGGTGATCTGCTTCTTCAGTTCGTCGACGCCGAGCGTCAGCACCTGCACCTTGCGGTACTCGGGCGTCATGTATTTCGACTTATCTTTCTCGTAGAGTTCCTTGAGCTTGTCTTCCGACGCTTCAGGGACCGTGACGGCATCGGGATCGACCTTGACCCACTCGATGACGCGCTTCTCGTCGTTGTAGGCGTGCATGAGGTCGAAAAGCGGTTTCGGAACGGTCTGCCCTGTGATGAACGACTTGATGATCGCGGCGCGGAGTTCATCCTTGCGGCGCAGATTGAGGAAGCCTTGCTCGGTCAGGCCAATTTGACGGAGCAGGGCATCGAAATTCTGCTTCGAGAATTTGCCGTCGATCTGGAAATCGGGATCGGACTGGACGCCTTCGACGAGGGTCTTGTCGGATAGCGCCAGACCCAGCTCGTGGGCGTGAGCTTCGATGGCCGCACCGCCAACGAGTTGCGCCAGGACTCTTCTGTCGAGGCCGAACGCGCGGCCCTGCTCGGCCGTTATGCGTTGGCGCGCCTGCCGGGACACGCGGTCGAGCTCGTCCTGATAGGCGCGGCGGAATTCTTCGTCCGAAATGGACGTGCTGCCCACCTTGGCGACGGCGCCCCGGCCCCAGCCACGGAACACGTCATGGACGCCCCAGATGCCGAAGCTCAGAACCAACAATCCGAACAGCAACTTGGCTACCCGTGTCTGGGCGCCGCGTCTTAGAGCTTCGAGCATAGATAAAGACGTCCCGTTGATGGAAGCGTGACGCTGCCGCGGGAGGGCGTAAGGTCAGCAAGCTTCAGATGGCCAGCCGCTCCGCGAAACGGAGCGATGAGCGTGATATGAAGCGCAGGCCGTTTCGGATTGCAAGGGCGACCGGGATGAGGTTACGGAGTGTTCACCAGGGCGGACACTCGGAACGCGTGTTTGCGTCCGCGAGAAGAAGGGACGGAATGGTGAGCGAACGGCGCGAGATTCGGCCTCTGGTTGCGGGAAATTGGAAGATGAACGGTCTCAAGGCGAGCGCTGGGGAGGTTCTGGCCGTCGGTGACGCCCTTCTCGGTCCCCTGGCATCCATCTCCGCCGAGGTGATGATCGCGCCTCCAGCAACGCTTATCGCGGGATTTGCGGCCGCTCTTGGGGAGAGACCGGTTTTGCTCGCCGGGCAGGATTGTCATGCCAAGCCGAGCGGCGCTCATACGGGCGATATTTCCGCTGAGATGCTCAAGGACGCAGGGGCCTCGGCCGTCATCGTCGGCCATTCCGAGCGGCGGGCGGATCATGGTGAATCGAACGAGGCGGTGCGGTTGAAGGCGGAGGCCGCGCATCGCGCCGGGCTCACCGCGATCGTATGTGTCGGGGAAACCAAGGACGAGCGCCTCGCCGGTGCGACACTTGGCGTGGTGTCGGGGCAACTCAAGGGTTCGCTGCCCAAGGGATCGCGTGCGGCCAATACGGTTGTTGCCTATGAGCCGGTTTGGGCGATCGGCACGGGTTTGACGCCGACGCCCGAGGATGTTCGAATCGTTCACGAGGCTATCCGCCGCGATCTCGTCGATTTTTTTGGACCGGAAGGAGCGGCCATGCGCATCCTCTATGGCGGCTCGGTGAAGCCGGACAATGCGTCGACGCTGATGTCTGTGGAGAACGTCAATGGCGCGCTCGTTGGCGGCGCGAGTCTCAAGGCGAACGACTTTCTCGCCATAGTTCGAGCGTACGAGTCGCTGTGATGCCGCACCTTCTTCGTCACGTCGCCGTCGTCGCAATCGCTGCAAGTTTTTGCGGGCCCTCGGCTGCGTGGGCGACACAACCGAAGGTCGATTCCGACACCTGTAGCGCGCTCAGGCTGGAGCAGATCAAGTTCAGGGCCTCCGGCATTCTCGACGATATGAGCAAAGGACCGCAGTGGGCGAAAACCAATTTGCCGGCGGAAAGGCTGCGGGAAATCGAGCATTACATTCAGCTCGACGAGCAAGTGAAATTCGGTTGCCGCGACGCCAAGCTTTCGCCTGAGGCCGAGCGTGCAAGCGAGGCGGCGGCTCGCATCGAGCTCAATTCCGATGCCGATCCGACGGCTCCCGTCGCGCACGATCCGCCGAAGCCCGGAGCGGCTGCGAAAGCGGCGCCCTCTGAGAAAAAGAACGCGCCGAAGAAGGCCACCCATAAGAAGGCCAAGCCGTCAGAGCCGAAGGCCGAGAACGACGTGCCTGCCAAGCCGGCAAAAACGAAGGTCTCCCAGGAGCGTGCAGCTCCGGCGCCGCCCGTCGTCATGCAGCCGAGTTCCAGGGCTGAAGCGTCGGACGCATATTCGCCTGCCAGTTCCCCGGCCAGCCCGCCGTACACCCCCGACCCGTCGTCACCGTCGTTTGGGTTCGGCGAGACGGTGGTTATGCCGCACTAGGGGCAGCGTCGTCTGACCCCGGCTCTTGAAGAGCCAAAATAGCTCCCGAAGTAAATCGGGTTAACATTCGCGGCCCTAGGAATGCGCCCAAGGGCTGGTTCATCGCGGCAGGCTAGTGTATAGGCGCACCCTTGCTGGGCCCGGCTTGCTGGGTCTGCCGCCCGCTCAATCCGGATCAAGATACTATGGCCACCGTACTCCTCGTTATTCATTTGATGATCGCCGCGGCTCTCGTCGCCGTGGTGCTGTTGCAGAAGTCCGAGGGCGGCGCGCTCGGGATCGGCGGCGGCGGCGGCGGCGGCTTTTTGACCGGCCGCGGAACGGCTAACCTTCTGACCCGGACGACGGCGGGCCTTGCCGCGGCTTTCTTCGCGACGAGCATTTTGCTGACGATTCTCGCCAATCACACCGCTCCGCGTGGGTCGGTCTTCGACAGAGCAGGTGCTCCCGCCAGCGGAACACAGGCTCCGGCAGCCGGTGGTGATGCCTCTAAGCCCGAGGCCGGCCGTGGCGGCATCCTGGACAAGCTCGACGCGCCCCGCGCGCCACTCGTTCCACAGAATCAGTAGTCTGCGCCTTAGTTTCATGTGCGCGGCCGGGGCCGGAGGTCCCGGTCATCTGGACCCCCGGCGGTTTCCCTGCGAAAATGGGAGATCGTGGGGGGAGTACTCATGGCTGACATCAGGTCGATCCGTCTCGGACGTTTGCACCGCCAGGCCTGGCGGGTCGCGGCACTCATCGCAGGCAACGGCGTTCTTCTTCATCTTGGCGGCTGCGGCGCAACGCTCGGCGATCTGACGACGGCGTCCGTCACGAACTATCAGGCGGCGAATTTGTTTGCGCCGGCCGGGTACAGCATCTCCGCCAATTCGGACGGCAGCACGCATGTGACGGCTGCGGGTTCGCCCGGGACGCCTTCGACTAGGCTTGAAAAGATCGCGTTGGCTGCCGCCGCAGACTACGGCGCCGCGCAGCATCAGAAGACGTTTACGGCCACGCCCGCGCAGACCACGTTCAAGTGCGGAAAGACGAAGATGTCCGACAAGGGTAACCAGGTCGCGATCAAGCCGATCGATCTTCGCATTGTCTCGATCGACGTCACCTACGGCCGCGATGGCATCGCCCCGGCGGCACGCAACTCGCGTGAAACGGCCGACGCGCTGAAGGCGGAGATCGCCGGTGAAGCGGTGCCTCCGGACGTGCAGGCTGCTGCGACGCAAGAGGTTTCTCAGCAGTGCGGCAGGCCACTTTAAGGGTCGCGTTCGACTGAACCCTGAGCCTTGCGACCTTTTCGTTTGGTGAAGGTGCAAAAAAGCCGCTTCCGAATCCGGGGTCGGCTGTGTCAGAACCAAGGCCCATGCAGCGGTATATCTTCATCACCGGCGGCGTGGTCTCCTCCCTCGGCAAAGGCCTCGCGTCCGCCGCCCTTGGCGCGCTCCTACAGGCGCGTGGCTATTCAGTACGGCTCAAGAAGCTTGATCCTTATCTGAATGTCGATCCCGGGACCATGAGCCCCTATCAACACGGCGAAGTGTTCGTCACCGACGACGGTGCGGAGACTGACCTTGACCTTGGCCACTACGAGCGCTTCACGGGCGTGCCGGCGAAACAGTCGGACAACGTCACGACAGGGCGCATCTATCAGGACATTCTCGCCAAGGAACGGCGCGGCGATTATCTCGGCGGGACGGTGCAGGTCATTCCGCACGTCACCGACGCGATCAAGAACTTCGTCTTGTCGGGCAACGAGGATGTCGACTTCGTGCTCGTCGAGATCGGCGGAACGGTCGGCGACATCGAGGGCCTGCCGTTTTTCGAGGCCATCCGCCAGCTCGGCAACGAGCTGCCGCGCGGCGCGTCCGTTTTCATCCATCTGACGCTGATGCCCTACATTCCGTCGGCGGGCGAACTGAAAACCAAGCCGACACAGCACTCCGTGAAAGAGCTGCGCTCGATCGGCATTCAGCCCGATATTCTGCTTTGCCGGTCGGACCGGGAGATTCCCGTTGGCGAGCGCAAGAAGATCGCGTTGTTCTGCAACGTGCGCCCGGAGGCGGTCATTCAGGCGCTCGACGTTGCTTCGATCTACGATGTGCCGCTTGCCTATCACCGCGAAGGCCTCGATCGCGAAGTGCTTTCCGCGTTCGGAATCACGGGTGCGCCGAAGCCAGATCTCACGCGCTGGGAAACGATCTCACGCGGCGTCGCGCAGCCCGAGGGCCAAGTGACGATCGCGATCGTCGGCAAATATACGGGTCTCAAGGACGCCTATAAGTCGCTCAACGAAGCGCTGGTTCATGGCGGCCTTGCCAACCGCGTCAAGGTCAAGCTCGAGTGGATCGAAAGCGAGATCTTCGAACGCGAAGATCCGGCGCCGTATCTCGAAGGCGTCAATGGCATTCTGGTGCCCGGTGGCTTTGGCGAGCGCGGTTCGGAAGGCAAGATCCTGGCTGCGAAGTTCGCGCGCGAGCGCCGCGTACCTTATTTCGGGATCTGTTTCGGCATGCAGATGGCGTGTCTCGAAGCGGCGCGAAACCTTGCCGGCATCAAGAACGCGAGCTCGACGGAGTTCGGTGAAACCGGCGAGCCGGTCGTCGGCATGATGACGGAGTGGATGCGGGGCAACGAGCTGGAGCAGCGCCGGCAAGACGGCCAGCTTGGTGGCACGATGCGGCTCGGCGCATACCAGGCAACGCTCGCCGAGGGCAGCCATATCGCCAAGATCTATCATTCGACCGAAATCTCGGAGCGCCACCGGCATCGCTACGAGGTGAACATGCGCTATCGCGATGCCCTCGAACGTGCCGGATTGAAGATCGCCGGATTATCGCCGGACGGCCTTCTGCCCGAGACGGTCGAGTATCCGGATCACCCGTGGTTCATCGGCGTGCAGTATCACCCGGAACTCAAGTCGCGCCCGTTCGATCCGCATCCGCTGTTCGCGAGCTTCATCGCGGCGGCCGTGGAGCAGTCGAGACTGGTCTAGCGCGGCGTCAAGCCTCGGAGCGTCAGCGCGTTTCGCTATAGACCTCGAACGCCGCTGCCAGGGCGCGCGCGCCTGGCAGCTGGGCTTCCGATTCCATCTTGGCGTCGGTGGCGGCGATAAGCGTCGCAACCGTGTTGTTCGTGATGGCAACCTGGTTGCGCTCGTAGCCGCGCCGCTGGAAGAAATTCGAAGTTGGGATTTTCTTCCTCATCGCTTCCGGCATCGTGACCATGTCGAAGCCGGTGCCATCACCCGTGAGATTCATCATCTCGAGTTCGGCGGCGGTCAGCGGCTTGGTGTAACCTTGGCGCTTGGCGTAGTTGACGGACGTCAGCAACTTTTCGACCTGCAACAGCGGGCTGATGTCGATGTCGAGAATGACCGCGTGAAGGGCCATACCCTTCGGCGTTTCCGCGAGGCGGGCGTGCGCGCTCCATTGATCGGGCACGGTCTGGCTGAATGCGATCATCTTTTCGAGTGTCGCGATTTTTTTCTGCAGCTGTGCGTGACGCGCGCCGTCCGCCGCGTCGGCCTTCGTGCGTAATACGGTGACGAATTTATCGCCGACTTCGGCGAGGAGTTCGACGCTGTTCGTCGTCAGCAGCTGATTGTAGCCGAGCGCGGTCGAGATGGCCTTCTCGCCAGGGCGGCCGTACTCCAACCCTGCTTGAATCGCGTAGTTGCCATCGCCGCCGGACTCGAACGCGTAGACCTTGACGCATTGCTCTGGAGTTAGTCCCGCGGCGAGCGCCGTTTGCGCATAGGCGTGCCTGTATTGATCGTCGCTCGCGGGACGCTCGGGAGCGAAATCGAAGTGTTCGTCAGCGTTCTTCAGGAAGTCTTCGACGACTGGCATGTACTCTTCGCCGGCTGGCCGCTTTTCCGGATCTTGGGGCTTCGGCGGCCCCGTATAGAGAGGCGGTTGCTCGAGGACATAATCAGCAAGCGTTGTTTTTTCTTTCTTGCGCAGCTTGGCGATGCGCCGCGTGCGTTTTTCCGCGATCTCAGCCCAATAGGGGCGCGCCAAGACTTCATAGTCCGCACGCGCTTTCGTGTATTCCGCGAGTTTTTCACGGTACTGAGCGATTTTCTGAGCGAGATTGGCGGGTGCCGCTTGGGCGATGGCGTCAGCGGGCAGGCCGGCAATGCCGGCGGCCGCAAACGTGCAGATCGCCACGCCGAGGAGGCGCTCCGAAATCGACGAACGTTTCATCAGATGAGTTTTTCCCTCGGTTTTCCTCGCAATGTGCCCTCTTGCCGCTGCAATCGCATGTCCTTTTTAATCAAGCGGGACCGGCCCTTCTTATGTTCACAGTGTTCAATCTTTAGGGGGTTCTTATGTTCAGTCGTGATTCACGAGCAGAAACACGTGCGGAAACTGCAAAATCCAACGCGGCGCCAGTGGCGCCACCGCGCTTTTCCGGACCGATCGGCGTCGTGGCCAATTCCGCAACGCCAAGTTATCAGACCGCCACAGCCGACAGGCCGACATCAATTCTTGGGCCCGACATTTCGATCTACGGACAGCAGCTTATCCTGAAAACCAAAGGCTCGCTGCTGATACAAGGTCACATCGAGGGCGATGTGCATGGAGAATCCGTAACGGTTGACGACGGCGCGCACGTCAAAGGCATCATCACTGCACGCACAATCGCCATTCAGGGCGGTGTAAAGGGCGAACTCAAGGGCTCGAATGTCATTCTGCACGAGCATTCGGTCGTGGAGGCCAACATCGTTCAGGAGCGGCTTACGGTCGCTGAGGGCGCTCACTTCGAGGGCAGCGTCAAAAAGGCGAAGGACGCGAGCGAAGTAACGCCCGACTTGTCGTAGTTGGCGAAACAGCACTGAAACAAAAATCCCGGCGTCATGCGCCGGGATTCGATCGTCTCGGAAGTCCGTTCGAAGATCACGCGGATCTTCACGCGGACCTTATGGCGTCGTGGCTGCCGGCGGCGTGGCCGGTGCGCTCGTCGTCGTCGTCTCGGTTCTCACATCGAGCTTGAGAACTCCAGTGTAGAGCAGGCCACCGAACACGACCGCGAAAACGATCGCGGTTGCGAGCGCGTTCAGGATGCGGTTCGAAAACGAGATGAGATTGCCGATCAAGTCCAGGACGAACACGATTGCGGCGCCGATCAGGACCGGCTCAATCCATGGGTAAGTTTCGAGTATCTGCATTTTCGTAGTCTCCACGCGCAATTGTTATGCCGCCTTCTGAGTCGCGGCTTAGCAAAGTTGCCTTAGCACGCGGAGCGCCCGTCAAAGTGACAACCGTCTCTCCGGGAAAGCGGGAGCCGCCAACTGAAGCTCCGGGGGCACAGTTCTACCGACGAGCGGAGAGAGCCGATCGATTATCGTTCTGAAATGATATAACAATTCGTGGTTTCGATCACGAAAAGTTTGAACCTCGTTAGCAAAAAGAGATTGGTATTTGAGGGGTTGTTTCAGTAACTACGTATGCAACAGGAACAACCTGTGAAAATACCTGGAGGACACACATGAAAGTCTGGACCAAGCCCGCAGTTCGCGAGCAGGAAGTTGGCCTCGAAGTCACCAGCTATCTGCCGGCTGAGATCGACCTGATCTAACAGAATTCAAACCTACGGGTTTCTGAACGGCGGCCTCAGGCCGCTGTTTTTGTTTGGGATAGGCGCCGGAAAGGGTCGCGAGGCGGCGCCCTGCAGGCTATAAACCGCCCATGACTCAACATGAAATTCTGAAGCCTGCCGCCCACGTGCGCGTCCGCAACGTGGTGTTCGGAAACGACCAGCCGATTGCGGTTCTGGCGGGGCCCTGCCAAATGGAAAGCCGCGCCCATGCCCTCGAGATGGCGGCGGCCTTAAGCGAAATCGCGCAGAAGCTCGGTTTCGGTCTCGTCTACAAGTCGTCCTTCGACAAGGCCAATCGCACATCGCTTTCCGGGCGGCGGGGCATAGGGCTCGATGCGGCTTTGCCGGTTTTTGCTGAAATTCGTGAGACTTATGGCATTCCCGTCGTCACCGACGTGCACGAGGCCGGGCAATGCGCTGCTGTCGCCGAGGTTGCCGACGTGCTGCAGATTCCGGCCTTTCTCTGCCGCCAGACGGACCTTCTGATCGCGGCCGCGAACACCGGGCGGGTGGTGAAGATCAAGAAGGGCCAGTTCCTCGCGCCCTGGGACATGAAAAATGTCATCGCCAAGGTCACCGGGTCGGGCAATCCGAACGTGCTCGTGACCGAGCGCGGCTCGAGCTTTGGATACAACACGCTGGTCGTGGATATGCGGGCTCTGCCGCAGATGGCCGAAACCGGCGCTCCGGTTATTTTCGACGCGACCCACGCCGTGCAGCAGCCCGGCGGCCAGGGGACATCGTCAGGCGGCGATCGCCGCTTTGTGCCCGTTCTTGCCAGGGCGGCGGTTGCTGTCGGCGTTGCGGGGCTTTTCATCGAGACGCATCAGGATCCGGACAACGCGCCGTCGGACGGGCCGAACATGGTCGCGCTCAAGGACTTCGCCGGGCTCATTTCCGAGCTTCAGGCCATCGATAAGGTTGTCAAACAGCGGATGAGCGCGGGCCAAGGCTGACCCGCGCTCATTTCGATCGCTGAATTCCAGAGTGGCGTCGAGAATAGGCTGGCCGGATTTTAGGTTTCCGGCCTGACTTGTAGCGTAGGCAACGTAATTGGCTTGGCAGTGCAGGCTTCGTGCTTCCGGCCATCCGTGCGCATCGGATGGCTTTTAGGTCGTGGATCGTTCGTAGTGCGTGGATCGTTCGACTTCACTTCGCACTCGCCAAGGCGCGGTTCCGCTACCCGCATAGACGGCTGATCGCTTCGGCGAGCGTATTTTTTGTGATTTCGAGTTTTCTTATTTCAGGTCAGGTCACGGGCCAGAACTTCGCCGCCAACGTGGCGACATGGGCGTTGCTTGTCAGAGCGCCGAATTGGGCTTCCGTTCCAACGCGAATGCCGGCGACGCAGGCATTGGGCTGGCAGAAGGCGGGGTGCGTTCTTCCGACATTGATGGCGGCGATCGCCATCGACGTCATAAGCAGGCTCATTGTCGAGATGCAGGAGGCGTAGGCAAGGGCACGCGAGACAAGTTCGTAGTGCATGGTCAACCTCACAACGCGAGACAGAGATGACAACACTTTCGCTTGCAAACTTGGCTTCGGGCCGGGGAGAGCTCGGTGTCGAAGCCGATGTGTTGAGAGTACGTCAACCTTGGTTAAGAACGCGTTAAGGCTAACGAGTCGTGAAGATTATTTTGCTCGTCGTGAGTGAGGGAGGGAGAGAGAGACGCAGGCGCTCCCGGCCCTTCAGTGAAAGGCGGCTCGCGCAGGCGCAATCAAAAGGCGGCTTCGATCAGCTCTTCATTTCGGCCCGAATAGCGCGAGCGAGGGCGCCCGCACGCTCATCGATGAGCTGAGGAATTTCGCACGCGATCGGGATGTTCGCCTGCTTCTCCTGGAAGGTGCGGACTTCCCATTTGTATTGCTCTTCCTTGCTGGAGAGCTTGGAGATTTCGCCCGCTGGATTTTGGGAGTCGTCTGTCTGGGTTGCGTCGTCGGATTGCGGTGGAAGAGCGATGCCTTCCTTCTCGATTTCCTTCGCGCGCTCGAGCTGCCGCTTGTGGAAGCGCTCGATGCCGGACATCACCACCTTACGGTCCTCGTTGGTGCGCGTGAGGACGGCGGCGAACAGTTCAGTCAGCTTGGCGTCACGGGTATCGGCAGGGATGCTCGCTGCGTATTTTTTGATAGCTGCTTCCGCTTCGTCTTCCTTGACGCGGCGCGAGACCAGATACTGCGAGAGCTTTCTGATCGCCTCGTCCTTGCGCCAGGTCGACGTATCTGTGATCGCAGGGCCGTCCCAGATCGTTGCCGCACTCAAGACCGGGACCTTGCGATAGACGCAGGGCCATTCGGTCTTTGCCGGTTCGTCCGCGATGGCGGGAACGGCCATCCATGCGAAGGGCGCGAGCGCCGTTACGATCTGCAGGCCGGCGCGACGAAGGGTGTGTCCGAGCATTTTCATTTCCAACCTCAAGCTGAGCCGCCGGGGCCGCCGCGCCGAGCGATCAACCCTTTCGACGGATTGTAGGCAAAAACCGCGGCCGCAAGGAAGGCGACCGTGCAGCCGACGACGATGGCCAGCGAAACCGTATCAACCTGTCCATAAAGCCCGAAGCGGATCAATTCCACCGCATATGTGAACGGATTGAGACGGCAGATTTCGAAAAGCGGCGGGCTCGCCTCGCGGATCCGCCAGAGCGGGTAGAGCGCGGACGAGGCGAAGAACATCGGGAAGATGACGAAGTTCATCACGCCTGCGAAGTTCTCGAGCTGCTTGATGACCGACGACATGAAGAGCGCGAGCGAGCCCAGCATCAAGCCGGCCAGGATGATCGCCGGGATGACGGTGATGTAGCCGGCGAACGGCTGAATAAACTCGGGAACGGAGAAGAGCGGGTTCACGATCGGGTCCGCCATCTTAGCGATGGCGTCACCCGCCCACGTCGGCGGATCGTAGAAGGTGAAGAGCTTCACCTCGGTAATCGGCGGTGGCTGGATTCCCCAGAACCAAGCAACGAGCATGAAGGCGTAGGCTTGCAGCAACGCGACCGAGACGCCTCCGAGAAGCTTCGACAGCAGCAGGAACGAGCGCGGGAAGGGGCTGACGAGCAGGGTTCGCATCGTCCCCGTCTCGCGGTCGTAAACCATCGACAGCGAGGACTGCATCGCGTTGAAGAGCAGGATCATCGCGATCAGGCCGGGCGCGATATATTCCTCATAGAGGACGTAGGTCTCATACGGCGGGATGATCGAGACGCCGAGCGTCTGCCGGAAGCCCGCTGCAAAAATGAAAAGCCAAATCAGCGGCCGCACGAGCGCCGACAGGAACCGTTCGCGCTGGTGGAGGTAGCGAAGGATCTCGCGCCAGACGATGCCTTTGAAGCAGGCCCAGTAACCGGATACACCGAGGCGCCGGCGGGCCGCGTCGTCACTTTCGCGATAGCCTCGCGCGAGGTTTTCAGAGCCTGTCGAGACAGCTTGCGTTGCCATCAGGCGGCCTCCTCGATCGCGCTTTTCGTGCCGGTGACGCTGCGAAACGCTTCGCGCACGCTCGATGTGCCGGTCAGCGTCAGGAGCTGCGGCACGGGGCCATTGTAGAGAACGACGCCCTTGTGAAGGATGACGACCTGGTCGGTCGGCAGAACCTCATCCATCAAATGGGTTGCCCAGAGAACGCCCAGGCGGTCCCGCGCGACGAGATCGCGGACGATTTTCATCACGCTTTCCCGCGAGCCGAGATCGAGGCCGACGGTCGCTTCGTCGAGCAGCAGCAAATCGGGATGATGCATCATGGAGCGTGCGATCTCGACGCGGCGAAGCTGGCCGCCAGAGAGTGCGCGAACCTTCTCGTCGGCGCGTTCGGCAAGGCCGACAAGCTCCAGCGCCTGGCGGGCGAGGTTCGTTGCCGTGCGGCCCGAAAAGCCATGAAGGGCCGCGTGATATTTGAGGTTCTGCATCAAGGTCAGATCGATATCGAGCGTGCGGCTTTGAAAGACGACACCGAGACGCTGCAACGCCTGGGAGGGCCGCCGGCGCACATCGAAGCCGCGAATGGAGATCTCGCCGGAGACGTTGTCGTAGAGCCGTGTAATGAGCGAAAAGAGCGTGGATTTTCCCGCTCCGTTGAGGCCGAGCAGGACGACGAAGGCGCCCTGGCTCACCGTCAAGGAGACCCGGTCGAGAACTTTCCTGTCGCCAAAGCTATGGCTTACGCCGCTGACGACGAGGGCCGGCGTCCCTTCGGCGTCCGTCGGAGCTTTCGATGCCATCGTCGTCAGTGCCTCACGTTCTTTCTTCGCGATCGTCAGTTGGGCGAAACCACAACACCCCAGGGATAACGCCCGACCTTGATCGATTTGATTGCCTTTTGGCTCGCAACGTCGATCACGCTTACATCGTTCGACGCGCCATTGGTCGTGAACAAAAGTTTACCGTCCGGCGTGAAGTACATCTGCCAGACGCGTTGGCCAACGAGAATGTACTTCAGGACTTTGAAGGTCGACGTGTCGACGACGGCCACGCGATTTGCGGGTCCGAGAGCGATGAATGCAATCTTTCCGTCCTGCGTGATGCGAATGCCGACGGGCTGGATCGCTTCCTTTTCGACGCCGGGAATTTCGAAGTTGATTTTCGTGATGATCTTGCGGTCGGCGGGGTTGATCACCGCGACGGTACCGCCGACTTCGGAGGACACCCAGAGCTGCGTCTGTGCCGCATTGAACATCGCGACCCGCGGACGGCTATCGACAAGGACGTTGTCGAACGTCTTGTGGTTCTGGGTGTCGATGAAGTGCGCCATGTTCGTCGTCTCGGAGGTGTTGACGAGCACCTTGCCATCCGGGCTCATCCCCATGCCTTCCGGTTCGACGCCGACGGGGATTTCGGTGAGGACCTTGGACGTTTCGATGTCGACGACCGTCACGAGGTTGTCGTCCTCGTTGGCGATGTAGAGCCTCTTGCCGTCGGGATGCAGCGTCAGCAGTTCGGGGTCCGGACCGGACGGCAGGGTCTTGACGAATTCGAGCGTTTTGGCGTCGTAAACCTTCACATCGTTGTCGTCGCTCGTGCAGACGATGATCCACTTGCCGTCTTTGGACATGACGATGCCGCGCGGCCGCTGACCGATCTTCACCGTCTTGATGACCTCGAGCTTGTCCGTATCGATGACGGAGAGGCTGTTGTCCTTTTCGTTCGTGACGTAGGCCGTATATGCGCTCGCGGACGTTGCGTAGCAGGATGCCAAAAGGGCAGCGGCGACGGCGGGCCATGCTTGCGAAATTCGGGGCATTCTCGTCTCCAAGTGAAAGTCTCTCGAGGGGGCTGCGGATCGCCGGCGCGGCAGATCAGTCCAATTCCGGATCATTGCGTGTAGGCTTTGCACTTTGTCTCCGGTTTATCGAGGCCGAGCGTGTCGAGGACGCTGAATTGGTGGAGGAAGCCTGGCTGCGGCGAAACGCTGACGAGCTGTTTCGGTGTCGAAACGAGCAGAGGCTCACGTAACTGGCCATTCCACGACCTGAAGTTGGTTGCGACGCCCTTAAAGGCGGCGACCTCGAATTTCGGAGAACGTATGTAATCGCGAAGGACATTGAAGTCGCTCGTCTGCTTTCGCGAGGTGGCTTCGCCGATGGCACGGGTGGCGACCCAGGCGTCGTAATCGATCGGGCGTATGATCCGGCCGGTCAGCTTCTTGAAGCGGTTCTGGAACTGGGTTCCGCCCCATAGCTCAAGCGCCGGATGCCAGCTCGACGGCACTAAACCTGCGGAGCCGGCGATTGGGCGCGGAACCCAAGTCCGGTAAGGAAAGTAGTCTGCGAAGACTTCGTCGTCATCGGCGACCAAGACGACGTCGTGGTCTTTGGCGCCTTGCATGAATTGCGGGATTTGCTGTTGAATTTGTTCGTAGCCCCCATCGGCGCGCCGATTGCCGGTGTCGATCTTGAACTGGCGCTCCTCGACGATTTTGGCGCCGAATTTCTTGGCGGCCCGGCGATAGGCGTCAGCGAGTAGCTGATCATTGGGGCTCGGGCCGACAACCAGCAGCCAGTTCGGCCATTTTTTCCAGACGAGATATTGGGCGAGGGCGTCGGCGAGCATCGTGCGGGTCGGCGCCGTGTGGAGGACGTTGGCGCGGCAGTTCTCCTCGCGCACGCTGTCGTCCGGGTTGCCGACGTTGAAAATGAGGGCCGGTTTGTCCTTGAACGCATCGGCCAGCTTCAGGAGCGAATCCGGCGCGACGTCGGCGATGATGAAGTTGTCGCCGGATGCGAGCTTCTCGGTCGCGCCCTTGATCAGTTCGTCAATGTCGCCTTCGAGGACGTCCATTTTGAACGTCTGGTTGAGGAAACGGCCCGTCGTGTTGTTGTCGGCAATGCCGAGCTTGGCCCCGGCGATGCCGTCGTCCGGGTTCGGCTGATCGAGCAGCGATAGGGGAAGCTCCTTCGAGACATTCTCCTTAACGTAAAGAATTTGGATGTTTACGCTCGCAGGTTGTGCCGAGGGGATGGGGATCGGCACGGGCGTGGGGCTCGCTTCCTCGGCGGCGGTTGGTCTTACAAAGGCGAATGCGAGTAGAAGGGCGGCGCAGGCGGTCTGCCAACCCATTATCCTGGCCGAAATCCGGGAGCGTTCAGTGGGTCGGGTGCTCGGGAATGCCAATGGTCCAAACTCCAATCGGCCCTCACCGCGGGCCGTCGCGCGACGCAAAGTGTTACTGTGTTGCTAAAAGGGGGCGGGCGTCCGCCTTGTCAAGCTGGAGGCTCTGGGCTCGCGCGTTTGTGACCGGGAATGGTCAGCAAGTGAGCCCTGAACCTCTTGCAATGATTGGGGGTAAGCGGGCACCTACAGAAAGGCGCTTCGGCCGGGCGCATCACCCACCTTGAAGTCTGAGTTCGCTCAATAACTTGGAAACGACCGAACATGCCCTCGTTTAAGAATTTCTTATGCCTGCTCGCACCGTTTCTTATCGTGGTGCCGGCACACGCCACGACGACCAAGGCTGCGGTATTCCCGTTCGACATTCATGACGCGCAGCAGGATGGCGAGATCGTCCCCCAATTTAACCCTGAGGACCTGCGGCGGCTGAAGGTCATCGCCGACGAACTCAAAGCGTTAATGATAAAGGATGGGAAGTACTCGGTCGTCGATCTCGGGCCGCAGGCTCAGGAAATCGAGAAGGCTTCGCCGTTTCATCAGTGCAACGGCTGCGAGGTTCCTATCGCCAAGGAAGCCGGAGCAGATATCGCCGTCACAGGTTACGTCGATAAGATCTCGGACGCGTTACTCAGTTTGCAAATCATTGCGCGAGATACCAAAACCGGCGAATTGACGAAGACGATGTCGGCCGCAATCAACGGCAATACCGACGAGCTCTGGCTGCACGGCGTTCGCTATCTCTGGAGAAACAGATTTAACGTCGAGGCTCCTTCGAAATGACCACGCATTCGCGCCGTAACGTTCTGGCAGCGGGGTCTGCATTCGGGGCATCCATGCTTTTGCCTCGCGTGGCAATGGCCTCGGTGCCGGTACGGCTGACGTCGGTGAAATTCGGCTCCGTCGGCTGGCTGATCGATACGATCCGCCAGGAAGGCATCGACAAGAAGCACGATCTTGATTTGCAGGTCGTCGAGGTTGCCAACAATCAGGCGGCGCCAGTCGCGCTCCTCTCTCGCGCCGCGGACGTTATCGTCAGCGATTGGACGTGGGCGCTGCGGCAGCGGGCGAAGGGCGATGATTTGAAGTTCGCCCCTTATTCGTCTGCGCTCGGCAGCCTGATGGTCAGCAAGGATAGCCCGATCAAATCGCTGGCGGATTTCGAAGGGAAGAAGATCGGCGTCGCCGGAACGGGCATCGACAAGAGCTGGATCTTGCTGCGTGCCTACTCGCGCAAGATTCTCGGCAAGGATATTGCCAACATTTCCGAGCCCGTTTTCGGCGCCGCGCCGCTGGTCACGGAAGAGTTCCGGAACGGCCGGCTCGATGCGGTCTTGAATTTCTGGACCTATGCCGCGCGCCTGGAGGCGGATGGTGCGCGTCAGCTTCTTACGATGGCGGACGTGGTGAAGGGGCTCGACGTCAGCCCGACGCCGCCGCTGGTCGGGTTCATCTGGTCGGAGAAGGAAGTCCGAGCCAAGGGCGTTCCGGTCGACAAGCTATTGGCGGCGGTGGCAGACGCCAACCGTGTGCTCGCCACATCAGATGGCGCTTGGCAACGGTTGCGGCCGTTAATCAAGCCGGCCTCCGACGCTGAACTCGTTGCGATCCGGAATTACTATCGATCCGGCATCACAGGATCGTGGGGTGAAGCGGAAACCGAGGCTGCTAAGAAGCTGACAAATCTTCTGATTGAACTTGGCGATACGGAACTCGTTGGCGATGGCACCCATTTCGACAAGAACCTTTTCCACACCTAAGCCGATCGCAGCGCCATTGGGCTTTACGGCCGCCTTGGAGCGGCTTGCGTGGATGGCGGGCTCGCTGCTCGTTTTGGCCGTTCTCTGGCAACTCATCGCCGTTTATGCGCAAAACCGCTACCTGCCGACGCCGATCGCGGTTTTCGACGTTCTTTGGCGCGAGAGCGCCAATGGCGATCTTTGGGTGAATATCTCGGCCACACTGGTGCGCGTGGCTGCCGCCTTCGTCGTCTCCATGTTCATCGGCACGGCGATTGGACTGGCGCTGGGCCGCTTCAAGACCGCCGACAAGTTCTTCGACGCGTGGCTGATCCTTTTTCTCAATCTGCCGGCGCTCGTCACGATTACGCTTTGTTACATCTGGTTCGGTCTAACCGACATTGCCGCCATCACCGCTGTTGCGCTCAACAAAATTCCGAACGTCGCCGTGAATATGCGGGAAGGCGCGCGCAGCCTTTCGCGAGATCTCGACGAGATGGCGAAGATCTACAAGTTCGGACGCTGGAAAACGCTTCGTCACGTGATCCTGCCGCAGCTCGCTCCGTTTTTCGCGGCGGCGGCGCGTTCGGGGCTTTCGCTCGTTTGGAAGATCGTGCTCGTCGTCGAGGCCTTCGGACGATCGAGCGGCGTCGGCTATCGCTTGAGCATCGCCTTTCAGGAATTCGACGTGAGCACGATTTTGGCATACGCGCTGGCGTTCATCCTTATCGTTCAGGCGATCGAATTTCTGGTGTTGCAACCGCTGCAGGCACGGGTGAATGCATGGCGTCGCTAAACGGGGCAAACGGCGCCCGGCCGATCAGCGTTTCCGTTCGCCGGAAGGTCTTTCCGCCTGTCGGCGACCGCGAAGCTCAACTGGTGCTGAAGGACATTTCGTTCGACGTCGCTCCGCGTTCGTTCCTCGTCATTACCGGGCCTTCGGGATGCGGGAAATCGACGTTGCTCAACATCATCGCGGGGCTCGACCCGGATTACGAGGGGAGCGTCGATCTCGGGCCCGCGGCGGACCGGCTGGCTTTCATCTTTCAGACGCCGCGCCTCCTGCCGTGGCGGACGGTTTACGAAAACATCGCTCTCGCGCTTCCGAGCGACGATCCGAAGCAATCGCGGATCGCGGGCATGCTGGAGCGCGTGGGGCTCGGCCAGGCGATGAATGCCTATCCGGAGCGGCTATCGCTCGGCATGCAGCGCCGTGCGGCGCTGGCGCGGGGTTTCATTCTGGAGCCCGAAATCCTGCTGATGGACGAACCCTTCGTCTCGCTTGACGAGCAGACGGCGGCAAGCCTTCGCGACCTCCTGATGGAGCTCTGGCATAGCCATCCGACGACCGTGATCTTCGTTACCCATGACAGGACCGAGGCAATTCAGCTCGGAACGCGCATCTTGCGCTTGGCGCCCGGAAAGGCGAGTGTCGTCCAGGATGTGAGCATCGACCTGACCGAGGCGCAGCGCCATGACCGTGCTGCCGTGCTTGCGGAACAGAATCGCATCTTCGCCGCTTAAGGCGGCCGACGGCGGATCAATCTCGGAATGATGGCATGATCGAAGGTTTGAGACGAGGCAAGCCAGCCTTTCTCGCCAGCGTCACGAACGCGAACGAGGCGGAAATCGCGCTCAAGGGCGGGGCCGATATCATCGACTGCAAGGACCCGACAGCCGGTGCGCTCGGCGCGCTGCCGCTCGCGACCGTTCGCGAGATCGTAAGCCGAGTCGACGGGCGCGCTTCCGTCAGCGCGACGGTCGGCGATTTGCCGTCTGATCCCGAGGTCATGACTGCGGCGGCGACGGAGATGGCGCAAACCGGCGTGGACGTCGTGAAGGTCGGCTTCTTCGGAGGGGACGATCCGCGCGCGGCAATCTCGGCACTTGGCTCCGCATGTTCGAGCGCCACGAAGCTCGTCGCCGTTCTGATGGCGGACCGGGCTCCGGACTTTACTGTTATCGAGGCGCTTCGGGATGCCCGCTTCGCCGGCGTCATGCTGGACACGGCCGACAAGGCGGCCGGCAGCTTGACGACGGTTTTGCCTCTTCGGCAATTGGCCGAATTTCTCCGCATCGCGCGCGCGCATGGTTTGTTTGCGGGACTCGCGGGGTCTCTTCGCGAACGCGACATCGCCGTGCTCACGCCCCTCGAACCGGATATGCTGGGATTTCGCGGCGCGCTTTGCACGGCAGGCCGCAAAGGCGCCATTGAAGCCGATTGCGTGATTGCGGTCCGTCGCGCAATGGATAACGCGAGACTCGCAAATGTAGCGCCGGAGACGTCAGTCGCATGAATGACAAGAAGAAGCCTGCAAAGGCCGATGAGATAAAGTCGGAAGCACGTGAGATTGCGGATACGATTTTCGTTCGTGACTTCATCGTCGATTGCAACGTCGGCGTCTACGCGGAAGAGCAGGGCGTGACGCAGAAGGTCCGCTTCACCGTCGAAGCGCGCCTGCAAAAGGATGTGTTCAGCGTCGAAGACGAAATGGTGGAAGTCCCGTCTTACGCCGATATCATCGACATCATCGTCGCGCTTGCACGTGGTGGGCACATCAACCTCGTGGAGACGTTCGCGGAGAAAATTGCCGCGAAGGTGCTTGCGGACAAACGCATCGCGGCCGTCCGGGTCGTGCTCGAGAAGCTGGAGCGCGGTCCGCTGCGCGGTGTGGAGATCATCCGTCCACCTTCCAAAGCCGCGTCGCGCGAGTTCGGTCGTGGCTGAGCGCCGTCTGACCGAGGTATGTCCGCTCGTCGTCAAGGTCGGCGGAAGCCTCTCCGAGGCCGGCCGCCTCAGTGGTGCGTTGAAGATGCTCAGCGCGGCGCAGATCCCGATTGTGATCGTGCCTGGTGGCGGCCCATTTGCGGACGCCGTGCGCAGCTTGCAGCGTGAAATGAATTTCGACGATGCGGTGGCGCATCGGCTCGCCATGCTCGCAATGGAGCAGATGGCGGAATGGATGGTCTCTCAGCATCCCGGCTTGAAAGTCGCGCAGACGATCGACGAAATCTCCGACTGCATCATGGATGGTCAGATCCCCGTCTGGGCTCCGCTTCACATGATGGGTGACGACGAGTTGATCCCGGCGAGCTGGTCCGTCACGTCGGACAGTCTGGCGGTGCGGCTCGCAGAACTCCTGGGCGCCCGTCTTATTCTGCTGAAGTCCGTCGATGCGGCGGTCAATCAGTCCGCCGAAGAACTGGCGCGGCAAGGTGTGATCGATTCACTCTTTCCCGAGATCGTTGCGCGGGCAGGGGTTTCGTGGTCCATCTTCGGTCCGGCGGACGATGCGGCGCTTGCCGCAATTCTGGCCGGCGGAGGAGGCGCGTGATGCCGCTTATCGTCGAAACGATCGTGACGACCTTCAATAGCAAACGAGAGGCGCACATCGCTCCGCTCGGGCTGATCCATGACGGCGTGCACTGGATCATCGCGCCGTTCCGGCCGTCGACGACGCTCGACAACCTGCGCGCTAATCCGGTTGCGGCGGCGAGCCATACCGACGACGTTCGCGTCTTTGCAGGCGCCGTGACGGGGCGCAAAATATGGCCCTTGTCGCCGACGCGGAGCATCGGTGGCGAACGGCTCGCCGATTGTGTGTCGCATTGGGAGCTGAAGGTCGAGAAGGTCATCGAGGATGAGCAGCGGCCGCGTTTCCTTTGCTCCATCGTGCACGAAGAGACGCACAAGCCGTGGCAGGGTTTCAATCGGGCGCAAGCCGCGGTCATCGAGCTTGCGGTTCTGACGACGCGTCTCAACATGCTGCCGCCCGAGAAGATCGAAAGCGAATTGAAGTATCTCGAAATCGCAATTTCGAAAACCGCCGGCCCGCGCGAAGAAGAGGCATGGGAATGGCTGATGGAAAAAATCACGGCGTGGCGTCAGGCGCGGTTCGATCAGACGACCTCATGACGTCTGACGGCGACGCCAAGCAGGCCTTCATGACCGCGTTGTCGACCGCGCTCGATGACGGATCGTTTGCCAAGTTGACGCTTGGAAAGTTTCGCGGTGAAGGCGAGGCTTCGAAAGCGGTCGTGACCCTCGTGATGCTCAAGGACGTGCCGCATCTGAAAGTCGTCACGAGCTTTCCGCGCAAGGACGAGACGAAGACTTACAAAATTGAGGAAGGTCTGCGCGCGATTGGTTCGTCGATCGGCGCAACGTATATGAGCGCGACGCTGTTTTCGACGGCGCAGGATGTTCGCCTCGATTACAGCCGTAAAGGCGTTCCGCATTTGGCGCATGGGAAAGCGACGTTGAAAACGGCCGCGCCTTCCGCGCACGACCGCAAGAAGACATATCTTGTGCCGCCGGACAGACCTTATCTCAAGGCGCTGCAGATTGCGGATGGCGAGGGCCGTATCAAGCCGTCGATGCAGGGCAAATATCGCCAGATCTGCCGCTTCATCGAGATTGCTGATGATTTGATCAAGGACAGCGATCTGAAAAAAGATGAGCCGCTGTCCATTATCGATATCGGTTCGGGCAAAGGGTATCTGACATTTGCGTTCTACGATCATCTGACGACAGGGCTTGGCCGGCGATGCCAGATGGCTGGAATCGAGATGCGCGGCGATCTCGTCGATTTCTGTAACCGGCTCGCGCGAGAACTCGGCTTCGAGGGATTGTCTTTCGTTGCGGAAGTCGCGTCGCGGGCATCGCCGCCTCACGTCGATATCGTCATCGCGCTTCACGCCTGTGATACCGCAACCGACGATGCATTGGCGCTCGGCGTGCGCGCGGACGCGGGAATTATTCTATCGGCGCCGTGCTGCCAGCATGAAATCGCGCCGCAGATCAAAGACACGGGCGACGGCCTGCAGGGGCTCATCAAATATCCGCTCTTGAAGCAACGCCAGGCGGATCTCGTCACCGATGCGGCCCGCGCGTTGCTGCTCGAGGCTTCCGGCTACAAGGTCAAAATGATCGAGTTCGTTTCGACTGAACATACGTCGAAAAATATTTTGATTGCGGCTGTCAAATCTTCGCACGCTGATCGCGTGACAGCCCGGAAGCAGTATCAAGCGTTGAAAAATACTACCGGTTTTTTGACGCAGCATCTCGAGTCACAACTCAAGGATGCCGGGTAACTCGCCGCGTTTCTATTTATCGCCTCATTTGTTGCCCACTGCCGTGGAATGCGTGTAGAGGGAACTGATCCGGGTCTCATATGTTTGACGCTCGGCACCCCCAGAGTGAATTCAGCAGAAGAAGGCAGAACTCGATGATTGACGTTTCTCGTATGGTGCGGCTCGCTTCAGCCGTTGCCGCTATCGGCGTGGCCATGGCACTCCCTGCAAGCGCAGGACACGACGAGACCCGCGAAGATCCGGCGGTCGTTGCAGAGAGACTGCGCCGCATGGGCTTCGTCGAATGGCGCGACGTCCGCTGGTCGCACGGATATTGGAAAGTCAACAACGCCAAGCGCGCGAACGGTCACGTGTACGATCTGGAAATCGAAAGTGGTTCGTTCGACCTCGTGAGACTTCGTCGCGAACGCGGCTGAGACTTCGTCTCATGAAAGTTTTTTCGGCCGCGGCGGTTTCCGTTGCGGCCGAATTCATTTGTGCTGCAAGAGTGCCACGGCGACGGCCGGCGCGCATCGCGTCGCCCAAAGCCGCTGATCATCCTCGGCATCGATGAGTGTGCCGAACGCAATCGCTGGAATTCCGAGTCGGATTGCAATTTTCTCCGCGTGGGATGCCCCGATGCCCGCAAGCACCACGGAACTTATTGCTTCGCCAGGACGCGACAGAACTTGCAGCGCGCCGTCGTGGATCGAACGCAGCTGCCGTTCGGAAACATAATTCGCGGAAACCTGCCACGCCGACAGGTGGCGCATTTCGGGGTCCCGCCCGAAGCCGCGCGCGAAACGGACGAGGCTTTCCTCTTGTGATTTTCCGCGGCCGTCTGCCGTTGGATGCTGATCGACGTCTGCGGGTAGATCACCGACGATGCGGCGCACATCGGCCATCGTCGCAAAGCCATCGCGGGCGAGGCTCTGCCATTGGCCTGCGAGCGGCGCGCGGTTTGCTATCGAGGCGACGGGCGTTCGTGTCAGTCCCGTATAAACAAGCTCGCCCGTCTGCAGGCGTTCGGCATCGGTCAAGCCCAGAGGGCGGTCGCAGGCGATGATGTCGGTCGTCGTCGAGCCCATATCGACAAGCAACGATTTGGGGAGACGCTGGGCGATGAGGAGCGCGGTCGCGATGAAGTTCGCCGATGCGACGGAGAGCGGATCGCCGATGGCGGACTGCGGCGAGGCGAAGCCTTTCAATCCCATGAAGATGCGAAGCTCACCCTGGAGCCGTTCGCGCAATCGCGCGACGATCGCAAGGACGCCCGCTTCGCGGCTCTCGAAAATCTCGGTGAGTTCGCCGGTCATTGTAATCGCGCAGACGGTGTGATTCGCGATCAGCGGAGCGGCCGCGTGTAGCGCGGCGTCGAGATGGTCCAATCCTTCCCACAGCGGGCAGGCCAACTGACGAACGGCGGCGACGCGGCCATCCTCGACGCGCGCGACCTTGAGGTGGGCACCGCCAACATCCAAGCCGATTGTGACCTTCGTCATTTGTGCCTTCGCTTCGACATCTCCGCCCGTGATACACTCAAGGTGCGAGGAGGCAAGTCGTGGATTTAATTCCGGTTATCGATGTCGCGCACGGGCAGGTCGTTCGTGCGCTAAAGGGGGAGCGTTCGGCCTATCGACCGATTGAGACGCCAATCGCGGCTACGGCCGACCCGGCAGACCTGGCGCGGGGCCTCGCCAAGCTGTTTCCGTTTCGGACGCTTTATTTGGCCGATCTCGATGGAATCGAGGGCCGAGGTCGCAACAAGCATCTGGTTCCGGCGCTGAGCCACGTTTTGCCTGGGGTCGAGATCTGGATCGATGCCGGAACTGGCTCGCGGGGGGCTGCGCGCGCCGTGCTGGCTGCGCCGGTCGCCACGCTCGTTGTCGGCTCGGAAAGCATCGAGACGACGAGGGTATGGACGGATATTGCCGCCGAGGCGCCGGGACGCACGGTTCTGTCGCTCGACTTCCGGCATGACGAATTCATGGGGCCGGATTCGCTGCTTGGTGATTCTTCGCTCTGGCCGTCACGCGTCATCGTCATGACGCTCGATCGCATCGGCGCGAACGCTGGGCCAGACTTCCAAAAGCTTGCTGATATCGTGTCGCGCGCGGAAGGCCGGCGCGTCTATGCGGCTGGTGGTGTCCGCAATCGCGCGGATCTCGACGCGCTGCGAAAGATCGGCGTCAAAGGCGCTTTGCTAGCATCGGCACTGCACTCCGGAAAAATTTCGGCCGGCGACCTCAAAGAAGTCGCCGGCCGGTAATGTCCATTCCGGATTTGGCAGCAGCCGCTCCAGCCGAGTTCGAAGCCAAGTTGCGGCCTTGGCTTCTGCTCGGATGTCAACCGCTGTAACGGCCCGAGAGCAGTCTACCCAATCGCTGCAGCAGACCCCCCTTCATAGGAGGGGCAGTCTCATTTTTGTTTTCTACCTGCTGAGGACGGTTTCCGCTTCAAGTCTTCGCACCGAACGGATGCTGAGCCGAGTTGCGCTGTGCCGTTGCTTCAGCAGCCGTCGGCTTGCCGGCAACTGCGCGAGCGATCGATTCCTTGACGGCGCGGTAGTTGTAGTCCTGGATCTTGGCGTCGTCGGCAGCTTCCCAGTGGATGAACACGCCAACGCTGATGAAGAGGTCATCGGCTTCAGCAGCCGGGATAACGCCTTCAGCGACCGAGTCCTGAACGGCCTTTGCGACGCCGTACTGAGCAGGTCCGAACATCTGAACGGCCTGACGGGCGTCCTTGATCGTGACCTTGTTGTAAAGGATCGTGTTCGGCTTGCAGGGGAGGTTCGGCGCAATGACGGCGAGAAGCGTCGTGAAGCCGTCCTTGTTGTTGGTCAGCGCGTTGCAGAAAGCCGTCTCAGCAGCCGAACCGCGCGGTCCGATGATGAGGTCGATGTGTGCGACTTCGTTACCGTCTCCGACGAGCGACTCGCCGACCATGACTTTATTGATTTTGGCCATTAGGGGGGTTCCTCCCACGAAATGAAGATACGAGCACCAACGCTCCCCCGTCAAAAGCCGGGACTTCGCTGTACTGCTCTGGCGATGAATATCCAAGCACGTCGGCGCCCTGGTGTCATGAGTACCAGCGTCGGCACAGGGATCGGTCCGCAGAGAATGCGGACACGGCGCCTGTATTGCCTCAGGTCATCGAGCGAGACAAGCCCTTAAAGTGGGCTGCGACGGCATTCATAAATGTTTCCGCTCGATCAGCGCGTCGGCGAAAAGGGTGGTGACTACAAAATCGGCAGTGGTGCCTGGATTGAGACGGCTCTGTTTCAGCTTTGCGTCAAAATCCTGGAGGACGGGGATGGATTTCGCAGTTGCAACAGGAAACCAGTACGACCTCAAGGCGCGGGCTTCGCGCTGCACCCCGGACGCAGTTTCCAAATCGTATTTCCGGGAAATGTGGGTGTCGGAAAACTCAGCAAGCAGAGCCATGTGCAGCGTCGTGATCGCGAGATTCGGATCGGCGGCCGGTGTCGCTCTCGCGGCATGAAGTACCTGCAACCCAAAATCGAAAACGTCCGAAAAAACGTTCACGTAGGCATTGGCGATGCGATCTCGCTCGGCCGCAAGATGCATTGCAGCAATCAGCGTCAGGTGGTTCGAGGAAGCGCGGACATCGCCGTCACCAACGGCGCCGAGACCGGCAGGATTGGCAATGCGGATCGCCTCGAACGCATCTTCGGCATCCTGTTCGTCGAGCGCGGAAAGGATATTGCCGAGCCGCCGGCGCAGGCCGACGTCGAACGTCGCTTCGCTCGCGGCTTTGGCAAGAGGAGCGCAGAGCAGCACGATACCGAGGTTCGTATTCATGCCCGTCGCGGCAACGCTTGCCTCGGTTGCCCGGAGGATGCATTTGCCGACGCTCAACGACGGATCGGCGATCGGACCCGCTGCGGCCTTTGCCGCCTGCTCGAAATGGAGAACCTCCATTCCGTGGCCAGCGGAATAGCGATGGACATTGCCGGGCTTCAAGGCGTTGAGCTCGGCGTTGCAGGCGTCGAGAAACGCCGCGCTGATTTCAGCGGATTGCCGCGGGCCCTTCATGACACCGCGACGACGGGGATGCCCGACGCGGTGCGATGCGCCAGGACCGTCTTCAAGAAATCTTCGGCGATGGCCCAGGCGATGTTGACGTCGGCGACGCCCTGAAGCCCGCGCCATGCCGGATTGGAATTCACTTCCAGAACCTGCAGCTCGCCCGTTGCCGTGCGAATGAGATCGATGCCGGCGTAATCGGCATCGACGGCGCGCATCGCGGCCATCGAAATGCGAGTCATTTCGTCATCAGGGAGATGCGCCCGGGCTTTGCCGCCCTGGTGAATGTTCGTCACCCAATTGGTGCCTCGCCGCGTCATGGCCGCGACGACGCGATGACGGGTTGCGAGCACGCGCCAATCCTCGAAGAGGCCATCCCGCGGTGCGACGTAATCCTGCATGTAATACATCTGATCGACGGTCTCGGGCGCGGGCAGCTCGCTCTGCTGCGCGATCATGCCGATGCCTTTGCCCTGGCTGCCGAAGAGCGGTTTCACGACGAGCGGGCGATCGAGTCCTTCGGTGTATTCGAGCGCATGCGGAAGCGTTTCGCAGACGCGCGTGCGTGGTGTCGGAATGCCGTTCTTGTGCAGCAGAAACGTCGTTTGCGATTTGTCGACGCACCGTTCGATAGCGCGCGCGTCGTTCCAGACTCGCACACCGCTTTCGCGGAGTGCGTGCAAGAGGCCTAACCGGAACGTGATCTGCTCGAGCGTTCCGGCGGAGATCGAGCGCACGAAAACGCCGTCGGGCAAGCGGCCTTTGAAGCCCGGAATATCGATGCCGCTTTCGAGGCCGGTATCGAAGGCGCAATGGGGAAGCGATGAAACCGTGACGCGCGCGCCCATGGCCTCGAGCGAGCGGACGATACGGCGGGCGTGCCATTCGCCTCGCCCTTCTTCGATCAGAAGGGCAAGGTGCAGACCATCGCCAGGACCCGGCAAAGGATCAGGTGTTATCTCAGCGGAAGCTCGCATCGACGATCTCCGGCGCGAGCTCGCCTGCGCGGAAGGAATTGCCCGTCTCGACGTTCGAGACGATCACCTGAGCCGGTGAGAAGAGCATCGGATCGATCTTGTAGAAGTCGCCGTTAACGTCGGCGAAGATCTCGGCGAACGGCTTGCCGTAGGCGCCGCACGTGCTCGACGGCAGATTTTCCGCAAGGCGCTTCGCGTCGGTGTCCGGACCTTTGACGAAGAGATGGATGCGGCCGCCATAGATGATGGCATCGTTGGTACGGCCCATCGCCTTGACGAAATCGGGAACCGGCGGCGCGATCGGCGTCGTGCCAGTGCCGTCGAGGATATTTTCGAGAGGGAAGTGCAGAGCGTGGGCTTTGTGGATCGCGACCTCGAGAACACGGGCCGCAATCTGCACGGTGCCGGCGAGGCTCCAGGTCGTCGCGTACATGATGGTCAAGCCGGTCGGATCGATGCCGCAGTGCGTCGACAGTTTCGCGATGACTGCTGACGGCGGGGCCTTATCGCCTTCGATGACGAGCGTCGCCTTCGGGGAATGGTCGACGTAGTTCAGTTCCTTGAACAGATCCTCCACGCGCGACAGAGCGCGCGCTGGTCCGGAGCCGAGCGCGAAGAAGCCGGATGCTTCGTCAGTGATTGTCCAGCCGGCGTACTGGCTGGCGAGGCAGGCAATGACCGGGTTGTTCGAGGAGACGACAACGCCCAATGGCCAGTTCGGAAGGCCGGACGATTGCGTGAATGCCACGGTGCCGAGGCCGCCCATGCAGACTTCGCCGAGACGGCGGCCTGCTTCGAGCCCTCCGACGACGTTCGCGCCCATGTCGATGAGACGTTCGCCGAGGCTGCCTTTCGTGACGGAGATGCGAAGCGCATCGGCGTTGGCCACGATGTCGTCGACGATTTTTGCGGCGCCTGCCGAAACGCTGGGCTGCTTTACCATTAGAAACTCCGGGTCAGGATTTGGCGTGTCCGTATATCAGGTCTTCAAGTTCCGCCAAGCGTTTGCGGGCGAGCGCTTCTGCCGCATCGGCTGTCGGAGCTTCGGCGAGTGCGGTGGCGAGTGGCGCGCCGAGCGGGATGAACGTTCCAGGGGCACCGCGGTCGGCGCTCCAGTCGGGCCAGGGGATTTCGTTAAGGATGACTGGACCACGGTCGGCGTGGAGAATCGCCATCGCTTTTGCGTTCTTGGAAATCTCGGGATCGCCCTTGGAGGCGGCGCCCGTCCAGGCGGCCATATGCTTTGCGAACAGCTGGCCTTTGCCGTCGTCGAGCACATCGAGCGATGCCCCGGGACGCGGATTGACTTCAAGCAGGTGTGGGCCAAGTGCAGGATCGACGATGAAATCGAAGGAGGCCATACCGCGGAGCCGGAGATCGCTCACAACGGTATGTACAATGTTCAATATCGTTTCGCTGAGGCGTTCGCCGATGGCCGGGTTCGATACGCAGCCGCCGAACCGAAATGAATGCTCTGAGGACGGCGAGATCCACTGGCGGCTAAGCAAAATCGTATTGCCTTCGGCCGCAAATACGCCGCCTGCGGAAATGCGTTCCCCTCTGAGTTCCTTCTGGAAATAGCGGCGGGGTTTGGCGCGCTGGGGGCCGTGGCACGCCCGTATGTGGCGGCCGCCGCTGCCACCGATGCGCTTCGATATCCAGCCCTCAGAGTCGGCCGGCGGTTCGGTTTCGGTTTTCGGGTACCTGATGCCGAGCCTGTCGAGGGCGCCGAAAAAGGCGCGGGGGGCCTTGCAGGCTTTGTAGGTCGCGGCGTCGGAGCCGAGCAGCTTGAACCGGCTTCCTAGTGCGGCGACGAGGCGAGGTTTGTCTTCGAAGCCCGAACCTAGGACGAGGCCAATTGGCTTGGATTGTGGTGATCGGGAGAGGTCTTCGAGCGCTGCAATCAGAGGCTTCGTGCGGAAGCCCGTCTGCATGGCGCCGTCGAGAACGCGAACGTCCTCGGCGGCTGCTTGTGTATCGAGATCGCCGAAGGCATCGGCGACGAGCGGTTTAAAACCGGCGCGCCGGGCGGACTGCGCAAGGCTCCGCCCGGAGAACGCGGCGATGAGAACTGTTTCGCCGCTCATTAAGCCTATGGCCTCAAACCAGTCCGACGAGCTTCTTCGCGAGCGTGTAGGCATCGCGGAAGTCGAGCACCAGCGGCTTGTCGGAGTCGATCATCTGCTTGAAGAGGCCCGATTCGCACTTGTACTTGATGTCGCCGATCGCGAGCGGGCCGACGCCGAGCGCGTCGCAACCCGGAAGCTTTTCGCCATTCATGAAAAGCTCCATGCCTTCGACGCCCGCAGGCGGCACGGCGTTGACGTCGGCAATGACCTTCAGGTTCTTGGCGAGGGCTTTGTGTTCCTTCGAGACGACCTGAACGCCAGCAGCCGCAGCTGCGAAGATGACTTCGGCGTTGGCGATGATCTCAGCCTTCTGGGCGTCGGTCTCGCCGGGTACGGCCTGCAAGTTGACGCCGAAGCGGGCCTTCGAGATCTCAGCGTTCTTGATGACGCGCTCGACGCCGCGGTGGGCGACGAGCTGGACATCGGCGCCTTCCAGGGCGGAGATAATCGATGATGCGAAGCCGACGACGCCGGTTGCGCCGAAGACGGCGACCTTCACGCCCTTCCAGTCTTTATTGAACTTTTCTTTCAGGAGCTTCTCGACGCACGCGACCATCGCGGCAGCGGTCGTGAACGAGCCTGCCGGATCGGCGAAGACGGAGCATTCGAACGGCGGGACCATCGCCTTTTTTGCGGCATCGAGCATATCGAGCGCGAGGATCGCGTCCTTGCCGCCCATGAAAAATCCGGTGCGTACGCCGTAATTCGGGGGGCGAGAGAAAATCGCATCCTGAATGAGGCCCGTGACCTCGCCCAGCTCGACGTTGATATAGGGAATGATCACCTTGTAGCCGGCATCAGCCGCCATGTTCACGTCGAACGGGCTCATGTGCTTCTGCGGCGCGAGCATATGCAGAATAGGGGTTGCGTCGCTCATTTCGATTAATGCTCCATTCGTTTTGGATTTCGCAGCGTTTCGATGCGGGCGCCAGAGTTGCGGCCGTGTGCGATCAGGATTTCGAGCCCGAGGCCTTTAGCGTCTTCGTTTAAAGAATGATAGAGGCGTTCTGCCGCTTTTTGGCTTTCGACAAAGGCGAAACCGGTCGGGCCCCAGGAGCTTTGTCCGATGCCTGTCGCGCCCAGTTCTCGCATCCGCGATGCGAGATGACCGACGGCTTTGCTGGTCCATGCGCTCCCGCCCTGCTTGGTGGCAAAATGGGCACCCACGATCTCCTGAATTTCGGTCAAGGCCGAACCAAACGCGCCGATGTCTTCTTCCTTCAACCCCGGCATGAGTTTCATCAGGACCAGATGGCAGATGTGCGCTGCACTCGTCGCAGGGAATGGCGGCAGGCCGGCAAATGCGGTCAGCTCGGCTTCGCCGGAAACGCCGGCATTGCGGGGATCGAGAATGAGCATGATCCGCCAGTCCGGTGGGAAGTCGGAACGTAGCGTCACAGGTGGCGGCCTGTCCGTCTTGCCTTTGCCGCCATCGATGATGAAGCCGCCGGATGTGAAGGCCTCGACCCCGATGCCGGAACGCGCCCCGCGTTCGCCAAGGGAGGCGATGTCCGCCGCCGAAAGCGTCCGCCCTTCGATTGCGGCAACCGCCGCGCCGATCGCAAGCGCAAGTTGCGTCCCTGAGCCGAGGCCGGCGTGTGCGGGGATAGCTTCGGAGATGTTTATGGCGTAGCCGTTACCTGGCCGTTCGCCAGCGAACTTGCGGACGAGCGCAAGGGCGCGCTGGCTTTCGTGTCCCGAGGCCGAATGCTGATCGGCCCTCGCGACGGTGAGTTCGGTACTCGGGCGGTCGATGCTCAAGCCAATGCTTCCGTAGCGTCGCCCCAGGTCCCCGTTCAAATCGAGGAAGCCCAGGTGCAAGCGCGCCGGAGCCGTGACGCGGATCGCGGCAGAGGTTGCCGGAAAAGGCCTCACGTTAGGACGGGTCCTTTCTCGAAAACCGCTGCAGGCATCCGTTTGCCTTACGGGATGCGGCGGCGGTAGGATTTAAAGAAACGAGTTGTCCGATAATTGGAGGTCGAGGGCAAGATGAGTGCAGAACGCGAAAAACCGATGGCCGATGCTGATGTTGAGGCTTGGCTGGCCGCCAACCTTCCGACCTGGAAGCTCGAGAACGGCTGGATCCGCCGTACATACAAGACGGCGAGTTGGAAGGGCACGCTCATGGTCGTCAATACCGTCGGCCATTTGGCCGAAGCAGCATGGCACCACCCGGATATGACGCTCTCCTATGCTTGGGTCGAGGTTCGCCTGATGAACCATGCGGCCAAGGGCATCACGTCCAAGGATCTCGAATTGGCGAAAAAGATCGAGGAAGTGGTGCATTGGCAGCCGGGCAAAGAGGGTAAGGGCCTCGAAGGTACACCGCACGGCGATATGCGGTTCGCCTACATCAAATACGACTGAGCCGAATGAAGGCAAATCCGATGGCGAAGGTCGAGCACGTGGAAGCGCACCCGCAAGGGCCGGCTCCCGCGTTCGACGCCATTTTGGGTCTCGGGACGAATCTTGGTGACCGGACGCACAATATCGAGGAGGCGATCCGGCTGCTGACGGCCGACGGCTCGATCCGGATTGTCGCACGCTCGAAGCTCTATCGGTCGGCGCCGTGGGGCGTCACGGATCAGGACTGGTTCGTTAATGCGTGTGTGGCGGTTCAAACTGGGCTGTCGCCGCACGCATTGCTGAAACAGTGCCAAGCCGTTGAAAACGACATGGGGCGCGTCCGGACCCTCCGATGGGGACCGCGTATCATCGATGTCGATATCCTGACGTTCCGGGATCTCGAGATTGCCGACCCGGATCTTACCGTTCCGCATCCGCTCATTGCCGAGCGCGCATTCGTGCTGGTGCCGCTCAAGGATATCGCGCCGGAGCTCAAGCTCAATGGCCGGACGATCGATGCGATGCTGGAAAAGCTCGACAGTCGAGAGGTCCAGCCGATCTAAGGATCGGGCACGACCAAAACGAAAAGCGCCGCGCGGACTCTCGTCTACGCGGCGCTTCCATCAAACGAAAATCAGACGGCAGGTTTTACTTCAGCGTCTTGAGATATTCGATCAGGTTGGCGCGGTCGCCTTCGTCCTTGACGCCGGCGAAGATCATCTTGGTGCCGGGGATGTCCTTGGCCGGGCCCTGCAGCCACTTGTCGAGCGCTGCTTCGTCCCAGGTGACGCCGGAGTTCTTCACGGCTTCAGAATAGTTGTAGCCTTCGACGGTGCCAGCCTTGCGGCCAACGACGCCACCAAGGTGAGGGCCAACGCCGTTCTTATCGACCTGGTGGCAGGCTTTGCATTTATTGAAGACCGTCTTGCCGGCATCCGCATCGGCGGACATGGCAGCGGTCGGAACTGCTGCGATCATTGCAATCGCCAGAACCCACTTGCGCATTCTATTTTTCCTTCCCGTTTCGCCTGAGCGACACCTCAGAAACGGAGCCACTCTTAGCTCAGTCGCAGGAAGTTGCCATTTTTTTTCTGAACCGAAGCCGAACAGAATGCCGCACCGCCTGGAAAAACTCTAGGCGATTACCTTGCACTGCGAAATCTGGCTCAGGAACCGCTTGATGGGTCTACTCTGCGGCGGTCGCTTTTGCCGGGCTCATGCGCCGGTAGACGAAAGGCGGAGGTTCGGTGACTGCGCTCTCGGCCTCGGCAGCCGCGACGAAAGCCTGGTGGTAGGGCGACAGCTTGCAGGCCGGGTCGGTGTTCGCCGGATCGCCGGTGAAGGCCATGGCCTGGCAACGGCAGCCGCCGAAGTCGATTTCGGCTCGCGGGCAGCCGCGGCAGGGTTCCTTCATCCAACTGGTGCCGCGGTATTTCTGGAACGCCTGGCCGTTGAGCCAGATGTCGGCCAACCGCCTGTCTTTGACATTGTCGAACTCGAGCCCCGGAACTGACTCCGACGCATGGCACGGGAGCACCCGGCCCTGCGGGGTTACGTTCATCACGCCACGGCCCCAGCCGCCCATGCAGGGCTTCGGCGTCTTCGCATAGTAGTCGGGCACGACGAAATCGAAGACCATGATGCCCTTGAGGCGCTCTTTCGCTTCCTCGACGATCTCGGCGCTCTTCAAAACCTGAGCGCGGGTCGGCATGAGGCTCGCCCGGTTCTTGAGCGCCCAGGCGTAGTACTGGATGTTCGCGACCTCGATGCGGCCAGCGCCCATTTCGACGGCGAAATTGATGATATTCGGCAGGTTCTCGATGTTGTGGCGATGAATCGGCGCATTGATCGTGAGCGGCATATCGAATTCGCGTACCCACTTGCCGACTTCGCGCTTCTTCGCGAGGCCGTTCTTGTAAGCCGAGATCTTTTCAGCGTTGACTTCGTCGACGTCCTGGATCGAGAGCTGGACGTGGTCGAGACCCAATTCCTTCAAGCGTTTCAGGCGATCGCGGGTCAGCGTCACGCCGGCGGTGATGAGGTTGGTGTAAAGACCAGCTTTCGCCGCGACCTCGACGATGTCCTCGAGATCCTTGCGAACGGTCGGCTCGCCACCCGAGAGATGGATCTGCAGGATGCCAAGGTCGGCCGCCTGCCGCATCACGTCCTGCCACTGCTCGGTCGTCAACTCGGTGTTGACGCGATCAAGCTCGAGCGGGTTCGAGCAATAGGGACACTGGAGCGGACAACGATGTGTCAGCTCGGCCAGAAGGCCGACGGGCGCGCGGGCGCAAGCCTCGACTAAGGGCTTTTCGGAGAACTGCTCCATCGGTGCTACTTCGTTCATTGACGTAAGCTCCGTGTTCTACCCAGGTCTTCTAGGCCTTGATGACGCCCTTGTCCGAAAGCTCCTGCAGCATCGATATCGTATCTGCCAGGATTTCTTGCAGCGGAGCGTTGTAGTCCTTCGCGAGTTCGGACGCGATCTGCTCAACCGAGTTCACGCCGTCGCAACGCTTCAAAATTTCGATCGCGATCGGGTCCGGCTCGAACACGCGTTCAGGTGCGAGCACGTGCCACCGACCCCGTCCAGGGTCGTGTCTCAGCTTAATATGGGGTGGCAACGCCGGTTTTGACGCCGGTACGATGATCACACGTGTGCGATTGGCTTCGGCGTTCATTGATCAGGCCTCGGGGCGGAATGCGCCGGGTGGAATGTGTCCATCGACATAGGCGTGATGGAGCGCATCGAGTTGAACCCAGAGCACGTTGCATTTGAAGCGGACTGCATCCACGCACGCTTCCTGTTCCTCACGCGTCTTGGCGTTCTTCAAGACATACTGAAGTGCGAAGTCGGCGTCCCGTGGCGCTTGGGTTAGGCGGCGCTTGAAGTAGGCCATCACCTTGTCGTCGATGAAGTCGTAGTTCTCGAGCATGCCGGCGATGCGCTCTTTGTGGATTTTCGGCGCAAAGAGCTCGGTCAGCGACGAGGCGACGGCGATCGTCAAGGGCTGCTCGCGGACGAACGTGACATAGGACTCGACAGCGAAAACCGTGGCCGGCAATGCGCCGCGCCGGGAGATCACGTAGTCGCGATCGAGGCCGAGACCGTCCGTCAGGATTAGCCAACGCTCGATGCCGCCCTGCTCATCCGGCAGAAGGCCGTCATGGTCGAGGATTCTATGCAGCCATTCCCGGCGCAGCTCTCGATCGTAGACGCGGCTGATCAGAGCGGCGTCCTTCCGCGGAACCGCGGACTGATAGCAGAAGCGGTTGAGCGCCCAGGCCTGGACCTGACCCTTGTTCAGTTTGCCGCCGTGCAGCATGTGATGGAAGGGATGGAGATCGTGATAGCGCTCGGGGCCGACGGCGCGAAGCTCGGCTTCAAACTCGGCGGGCGACATCGGCGGCTCGTTGCCACGACGTTCGGCGTTTTTCTTCTCGAGACTGACTGGGTTCATAGGCGGACCTCCATGCCGTCGAAGCCGACTTCCCACCCGGATGCATCGACGACTTTACGGGCTTCTGAATTCTCGTCCAGGATTGGGTTGGAGTTGTTGATGTGAACGTAGATGCGGCGCTTCACATTGATCGAGCGCAAAGCGGCGATGGAGCCGTCGGGGCCGGATACCGAGATATGGCCCATTCGCTTGCCGGTTTTGTTCAGAAGGCCCTGGGTCAGCATTTCGTCATCCTCGAACAACGTGCCGTCGAGGAAAAGCAGCTCGGCATTGCGGATTTTGGCCGCGAGCGGCTCATCGACTTCGGCAACGCCCGGGATGTAGAAGAACGATTTGCCGGTTTTGGCGTCGGTGATCTTGAGGCCGATGGTGTCACCGTCACGGCTGCCGAAATTGCTGCTCGCGTCGCCCTTTTCGAGGAACAGCGCGACTTTGCCCGGAACGGCAAAGGCTTCGACGATGAGACCCAGGTCAACGCCGGCGCCTTCGAGACGCGTTGGCACATTCAGTTCGAACGGGATGCGGCGGACTTTGTCTTTGGCGAGGACGTCGAAAACGCTATTCGAGTCCAGCGTCGCGAGGACGCGGTCGGCGGCGTAGATCGAGAACGGCTGGCCTTCGCGGAGGCTCAAGAGCCCGGTGATGTGATCGACGTCGGCGTTGGTCAGAACCACGGCCTTGATTGGCGAATTGCGGAGTGTGCCGTTTTTGACGGGCTGCAGCTCCGGCGTTTCGTTGATCTGCTGGCGAATGTCCGGGGAGGCGTTGAGCAATACCCAGTTGGCGCCGTCACTGCTGACGGCGAGTGAGGATTGCAGCCTTGGCCTGTATCCCGCCACTCCGGCTCTCACTTTTGCGGAGTGAAAGCCATTGCAATTCCATTGCGGAAATCCACCCCCAGCGGCGGATCCGAGCACTTTGATGATCATGTGAGCTTATATGGTTGCGCCGACGGGTCGCCGAAGCCGGCAGCGCTCTCATTTTTCGAGAGCAAACAGCAGCGGCGGCCGATGATCATCGACCGCCGCGCCGGTGTCTCACAAACCTTGCGAGACTGAAGACTTCATCGATTAGATGAGGTCGATCTCGGCCGGCAGGTAGCTCGTGACCTCAAGGCCGACTTCCTGCTCGCGCACTGCGGGTTTGGTCCAAATCTTCATTGTGTTTCCTCCAAAAGCGGTAAACTGCTTACGTTCCATGCAGACCCCGCCGAGGGCCCACCAGACCGGTGCAGACACTTGTTGTGCCGGCCCAATCTGCGGATCAACCGACCAAAGTCAAGGCTGGTTGCCGCTGTTATGATCTAGAGATCATGTTCGGGGTCTGCTTTTCAAATCAATGCGCTTCACGTCTGCGTGTGATCGATTTGACGGCCGATCGGGGTACCTCGTCAGTTACGCAGGCGGTTTCCGGTAGTGTGCGCTTCCCGCTTAGAGCCGCCGCCTATGATTTTTGCGGTGCGCAACTCTGTGATATTAGAAAATTATGCTTATGTTCGGCTCAAATGCCGCAGCGGTGTGGAAAATTGTTCTACTTTGGAGTATGAAATCGGGCCCGGCGGCGTGAATCTCGGCATTGTCGGGCGGCTATTAAGATTTGTCCGTTTATATGCCGCGTCGGACACATGGCCGATCGGCATGTTTGGGCTTTTCCGGGGCTCAGTGGCGCGCTACGCCCGCGCCCTGATCGCCGGGCATCCGGCCTGACGAGGAGAACTTTGAGTGACCGCAGCCCCTCTACTTCCGCGCAACGCGCCTTTTTTGCCGGAAGACATTGAACTGTTGAACAAAGTGGTTGCGCGGACAACTCCGCAGCAGCGTTCATGGCTCGCCGGCTTTTTCGCCGGTTTCGAGGCTGCGCAGAGCGGGGGTATTGCCCATCCGGTTCCGGCTGCGAAGCCGCGTGCACCGCTGACCATTCTCTACGCGAGCGAAAGCGGCAATTCGGAAGCCCTCGCGGCCAAGGCGAAGAAGGCTGCGCAGAAGCACGGTCTCGACGCGAAAGTCTTCGATATGGCGGACGCTGACATGGCGCTCCTCGCCAAATCCAAGAACATCGTCGTGTTCGCGGCGACGTGGGGCGAGGGCGATCCGCCGGCGCGCGCCGTCGACTTCTATCAAGCGCTGATGAGCGATGCGGCGCCGCGCATCGACGGCGCCAAGTTCGCGGTCCTGGCGCTGGGCGATACGGCCTATGCGCAGTTCTGCGCGGTCGGCAAGGCCATCGATCAGCGACTTGAAGAACTCGGCGGTGTGCGGAGCTTCGATCGCGTCGATCTCGATCTCGACTATGCGAAGCAGGCGGCGGAATGGACGGAAGGTGCGCTGACCAAGCTTGCGCCGGAAGACACCGCGGCGGGCGGCACGGTCGTACATGTCGATTTCGGCGCCGCGCTTCCGCATGCCGAGGACGACGAACCGAAGTACTCCGCAGAACAGCCGCTCGAAGCCGAGATTGCCGCGCTCGTCAATTTGAACGGCAGCGGCTCGACGCGCGAAACGTGGCATGCCGAATTTGCGTTTGACGATCCGGCATTCACGTATCAGCCGGGCGACGCTATCGGCCTCTTCCCCGAAAACGATCCGGCTCTCGTCGATGACCTTCTGCAGGCTGTCGGCCTCGGCTCGGAGGCGGCTCTGCTTCTGAAGCTGCAGAAATCCTACGACGTCACGACGCTGTCGCGCGCCCTTGTCGACAACTACGCAAAGCTGACGGGCCGCGCCGACGTCAAGGCGCTGCTCGAAGGCGAGGCCTATCCGAAGTTCGCGGAGGACCGGCAGCTCATCGATCTCTTCCTCGCCTATCCGGAAAAGCTCACGCAGGACCAGTTGACCGGTCTTTTGCGGCCATTGCCGGGAAGGCTCTATTCCGTCGCGTCGAGCCTCAAGGCGCATCCGGGAGAAGCGCATCTTCTCGTCGGCGCGGTGCGCTGGGAGTCGCATGGCCGTGTCCGCAAGGGCGTCTCGTCGACGTTCCTTGGCGAGCGCCGCAAGGTCGGGCAAAACGCGCGCATCTACGTCAAGCCGAACCGGCATTTCCGTTTGCCGGCGGACGGGCATACGCCGATCATCATGATCGGCGCCGGCACGGGCGTTGCGCCTTATCGCGGCTTCGTGGAGGAGCGCGTTGCGGACGGCGCCAAGGGCAAGAGCTGGCTTTTCTTCGGCGAGCGGAACTTCACCAACGATTTCCTGTATCAGCTCGAGTGGCAGGATTATCTGGAGTCGGGCGACCTGACGCGCATCGACGTTGCATTCTCGCGTGATCAGCCGGAAAAGATCTATGTCCAGCATCGTATCTGGGAGCGGCGCGCGGAGATCAACGCGTGGCTGCAGGAAGGTGCTCACATCTACGTCTGCGGCGACGAGAAGGGTATGGCGAAAGACGTCGACGCCACGCTCGTCAAGGTTCTAGCCGAGCCGTTGAAAGGCGACGAAGAAGCGGGCCGGGCGAAGCTCAAGGAGCTGACGAAAGCCGGCCGCTACCAACGCGATATCTATTAATTGCACGAGATCCCTTCGTGGCTGTCGAGGCCGAAGGGAGGCGGGGAATACGAAATGACCGACAAGCGTTCGAAAAACGAGATCATCAAGGAGCACAGCCATCAGCTGCGCGGTACGCTCGCTGAGGGGCTGCTCAAAGTCGAGACAGGTGCCATCGCGGAAGACGATCAGCAGCTGATCAAGTTCCACGGCTCCTACATTCAAGACGATCGCGACGTTCGCGGCGAGCGCGGCAAGAAGAAGCTCGAGAAGGCTTACTCCTTCATGATCCGCCTGCGCATTCCGGGCGGCGTCGTGACGCCGAAGCAGTGGATCGGGCTCGATACGATCGCCAGCACCTACGCCAATGGAACGATGCGGCTGACGACGCGCGAGACGTTCCAGTTTCACGGCGTCATCAAGTCGAACCTGAAGCGCACGATGCAGTCGTTCAACGCCATCTGCCTCGATACGCTGGCCGCTTGCGGCGACGTCAATCGCAATGTCATGACCGCCGCGAACCCGCATCTCTCGAAGGCGCACAAGCTAGCCTACGACCTCGGCAAGTCGGTCAGCGAGCATCTGCTGCCGCGCACGGGCGCCTATCACGAGATCTGGCTCGACGGCGAAAAGGTCGAGGATGCGTCGCGGCCCGCGAAGAAGGACGAAGAGCCGATCTACGGCGTCCATTATCTGCCGCGCAAGTTCAAGGTCGTCGTGGCGGTGCCGCCGGATAACGACGTCGACATTTACGCGCACGATCTCGGCTACATCGCGGTCGTCGAAAAGGGCGAGCTCGTCGGCTGGAACGTCACCATAGGTGGCGGCATGGGCATGACGCATGGCGACGTCAATACGTTTCCGCGGACTGCCGATCTCCTTGGCTTCTGCAAGCCCGAGCAAGCCATCGCTGTCGCCGAAAGCGTCGTCACTGTACAGCGCGATTGGGGCAACCGCGAAAACCGCGCGCGGGCGCGGCTCAAATATACGATCGAAGATCGCGGTCTCGATAATTTCCGCGAAGAGGTCGAGAAGCGCGCCGGGTTCAAGTTCGAGAAGCCGCGGGCTTTCAAATTCACCGGCACCGGCGACAAGATCGGCTGGCGGCAGACGCTCGATGCGAAGAAGGCCTCGGACAAGGCCTGGCATCTGACGCTGTTCGTCGAGAACGGCCGCATCAAGGATAAACCCGGCTATTCGCTCAGGTCAGCGCTGCGTGAGATCGCCGAGCTCGGCGTTTGCGATTTCGTCTGCAGCGCGAACCAGAACGTCATTCTCGCGAACGTCACCGCAAAGGCAAAATCCAAGATCGAGGCGATCTTCAAGGCGCATGGCGTCTCGCTCGAGGTGTCGTCGGGACTTCGTCGCAATGCGATGTCGTGCGTTGCGCTGCCGACGTGCGGTCTTGCGCTGGCGGAAGCCGAGCGTTTCCTTCCGGATCTCGTCACCGCGCTCGAGGAGAGCCTCGATCGCGCCGGTCTCAAGGATGATGACATCGTTATCCGTATGACCGGGTGCCCGAACGGCTGTGCGCGGCCCTATCTCGCGGAGGTCGGTCTCGTCGGGCGCAACCCGGGGCTCTACAACCTCTATCTCGGCGCGGCTTTCAACGGCTCGCGGCTCTCCAAGCTTTACGCGCAGGACGTCGACAAGCAGCGCATCGTTTCGTTGCTCGAGCCGCTCTTCATCGCGTATTCGAAAGAGCGCGAAGACGGCGAGCACTTCGGCGACTTTACGATCCGGTCGGGCGTCGTGAAGGCGACAACGGCGGGTAATCAATTCCACGCCGACGTGAAACTGGTTTGATTTTCTTCGTCATCCTCGAGCGCGCGAGCAAAGCGATGCGCGTTCGGGGATCCAGCGTTAGACTCGTCGAAGACACAATTTTATTTGTGCCTTCGGCGGCTCTTGTGCTGGATCCCCAGCCTTCGACGCGCCTATGGCGCGCGCTCGGTTGCGGGTGACGAAAGGGGCCTAGAGCTTCAGCGATAGCTGGTAGGCGGCGAAGCAGAGGATCAGCGCGAGGAAGATGCGCAGCAGCCAGTCGGGCAGCAACCCGGTCAGGCGCGATCCAATGGCGATGCCGGGGATCGAGCCGACAAGCAGCAATCCCAGAAGCTCGAAGCTCGTATTGCCGATCGACATGTGACCGAGACCGGAGATGAGCGTCAGCGGCACGGCGTGCACGATGTCGGTGCCGATCAGGCGACGCGTCCGGAGCGTCGGATAGAGCAGCGTCAGGACCACGACCCCGATCGCGCCGGCGCCGACCGACGTCAGCGTGACGATCGATCCGAGCGTCAGCCCGAGGAGCAAGGTCGGCAGGCGGCGAACCTTGATCTCGGCTGGTTCGCCGACAAGTGCGTGGCCGCGAACGACGAACGGATAGATCAGGATTGCAATTGAGCTAAGCACGAGGGCGGCGACAAGTGCCCTCTTGATGAATAGGGCAAGCGCTGCGGTGTCGGGATTGAGCGTGTGCAAGACCGCGAGCATCGCCAGCGAGCCCGGTACGCTTCCCATCGCCAGCCAGCCGACAAGCCGCCAGTTGACGTTGCCGAAGTTGTGGTGGGGCCAGGCGGCGGACGCTTTGGTGATCGATGCGAATAATAAGTCGGTGCCGACGGCCAATGCAGGTGCCACGCCGATCTTGGTGATCAGGAAGGGCGTCATCAACGAGCCAGCGCCGACGCCTGTCATGCCGACGAGGAAGCCGACGACGAAGCCGCCCGTAATCACCATGGGCCAGAGCGTGTTCAAATCGAATTCGGGCATGGGATTCCGTGGCGCGGTTGACGAACTGACCTACGCGAGATCACGCAGCTCCGCAATTGTGGATTTGACGCTTCGATAACGGAGATTTTTCGCGTCCGATAGAATTGCGCGCGGCGATCCCCCATTGCGGAGGGACGCCGCGCGTCAAGAGCGCGGAATGTGCTCTGGGCCGTGCGACCGTACCAGGTGCCTGCGCTTAAAGCCCAGGATCCAGGCCGTCATCGACTGGCGGCGGCGGCTCGATGGCCACGGCGACGCCGGCTGCGCGGAGAATGATTGCGACCTCATTCGCACGGCGCATGAACTCTTCGCGATCGCTCGAACTCATCGAGAGGTCGCGATTGAGACCGTTGGCAAGCATGTCGCGCTTCAGCACGAAATGACCCTCGGCAGGCGTTTCAGCCTTGGAATTGACCGCCGTCGCAATGCCGCCCGCCATCGTTGCGCCGGAGACGGAGTCTACGAGCAAGAGCGTTCCGGTTTCGGGAGTTTCGGCGAAGACATCGATGGCCGCGGCGCGGCCCAGCGAGATTTTGGCGATTGCGATATCGTTCGCGCCACAGCCCCTTGCCGGACGCGATGCCATCGTCTCGAGATCGAGAAGCGCCTTGATCTCGATGTTGGAGATGGGAATGAGATCGGTCGAGGTGCGCAAGAGGTAGCCGGCCGTCGGGCTGAATTCGTCCTCCGACAGCCAAACGAAACGGGCTTCGACGGTCTGAGCCGCGACGGGACGCATCTCTGGAGTAGAAAGCACGGCGCCGCGCGATACGTCGATATCGACGTCGAGCTGAAGCGCGATGGCCTGACCAGCGGACGCAGTTGCAAGATCGCCGTCCATCGTCGCGATGCGGATCACCTTGCCGCTGGCGTTGCTCAAGGCGTCGACGAGGACGTCGCCGACCTTGACCGATCCGGACGTAACGGTGCCTGCGAGGCCACGGAAATCCTGGCCATCGCGCAGCACGGTCTGTACGGGAAAACGAAACACGGAACCGGCTTCGCTGACACGGCTCGGCGTCTTCTCCAGATGCTGGATGAGCGTTGGGCCGCTGTACCAGGACATGTTTTCGGATTTCGCCGAGACATTGTCGCCGAAGACGGCCGACAGCGGGATTGCAGTTGCGTCCCAGAAATTGAACTTCCAGCACAGCGTGCGGAAATCCGCTTCGATCTTGCGGAACACGTCTTCCGACCAGCCGACGAGATCCATCTTGTTGACGGCGAGCACGACGTGCTTGACGCCCACGAGATCGAGGATCGCGGTGTGGCGTTTCGTTTGCTTCTTCACGCCCGAGCGCGCGTCGACGAGTACGATGGCGACGTCGGCGTGCGACGCGCCCGAGGCCATGTTGCGCGTGTACTGCTCGTGGCCAGGGGAATCGATGATGACGAAGCGGCGCGTGTCGGTATCGAAATACTTCCAGGCGATATCGATCGTGATGCCTTGCTCGCGCTCGGCGACGAGACCGTCGAGCAGCATCGAGAAGTCAGGAAGATCGGTGCCGGCCGCCTTGCGGCCCGAGCGGCGCACGTTCTCGCGCTGGTCCTCGTACAGGTCCGAGGCGTCCCAGAGCAGGCGGCCGATCAACGTCGATTTGCCGTCGTCGACTGAACCGCAGGTCAAAAGATGCGTGATGCCGCTCAACTCGCGCACGAGATTGGGCACGACTTCGAGATGCGGCTGAGGCTTGTGCGAGAGCTCGTGTTTATGCAGGGCGTGCACCGACATCAGAAATAGCCTTCCTGCTTCTTCTTTTCCATTGCGCCGGCCTGATCGTGATCGATGAGGCGGCCCTGACGTTCCGACGTCTGCGCGTTGATCGTTTCGGCAACGACGGTTTCAATCGTGTCGGCATCGGATTCCACAGCCGCGGTCAGCGGATAATCGCCGAGCGTGCGGAAGCGGATTTTCCGCATCTCGACTTTTTCGCCATCCCGCGGCTGCAGACGCTCGTCGTCCTGCATCAGGATCTGACCGTTGCGAACGATGGTCGGCCGTTCGGCGGCGTAATAAAGCGGCACGACTTCCAGCTTCTCACGCAGGATGTAGCGCCAGACGTCTTTTTCGGTCCAATTCGACATCGGGAAGACGCGAACCGTCTCGCCGGTTCCGAGGCGGCCATTCAACAGGTGCCACATCTCGGGGCGCTGCTTGCGCGGATCCCAGCGGTGGCCGGAGGCGCGGAAGGAAAACACGCGTTCCTTGGCACGGCTTGCTTCTTCGTCGCGGCGGGCGCCACCGAAAGCGGCATCGAAGCCATACTTATCGAGGGCCTGCTTCAGCGCCTGCGTTTTCAGAACGTCGGTGTGGATCGAGGGGGCATGATCGATCGGATTGATGCCGCGCTTGATGCCGTCCTCGTTGGTGTGGACGATCAAGTCCAGCCCGAGCTCGCGGGCCGTGCGATCGCGAAACGCGATCATGTCCCGGAACTTCCACGTCGTATCGACATGAAGAAGCGGGAAGGGCAGGGGCTGCGGATAGAAGGCCTTGCGAGCGAGATGCAGAAGGACTGTCGAATCCTTGCCGATCGAATACATCAGCACGGGCTTGCGGAACTGCGCCGCCGCCTCGCGGAAGATGTGAATGCTTTCAGATTCGAGGAGGTCAAGATGCGAGGGCGAAGCCGTCATGCGGCGCGGTCCTTTGGTTCAAATCCGGGATCTTCGGACTGCGTGTGAAGTCCGCATTCCTTGCCGTTCTCGTTTTCCCACCACCAGCGGCCGGCGCGAATGTCCTCGCCCGGCGCAATGGCACGTGTGCACGGCTGGCAGCCGATCGACGGGAAGCCTTTGGCGTGCAGCGCGTTGATGGGAATTTGGTTGGCGGCGACGTAAGCTTCGAGTGCTGCCAGCGTCCAGTCGGCGATCGGGTTCAGCTTGATGAGGTTCTGCGCCGGATCGTAGCTTGCGAACGGGACATGCGAGCGGCCCTGCGATTGCTCGCGGCGAAGGCCCGTCAGCCAGGCGGCTGCGCCTTTCAATGCGCGATTGAGCGGACGCACTTTGCGAATTTCGCAGCAGGCTTTTCGTGCATCGACGGAGTAGCGAAATCCGTAGACGCCGTCGTTCGCGACGAGGTCTTCGACTTCGGTCGCGTCCGGGAACATCACGCGGATCTTGATGCCGTACTTGCCTTCGGTATCGAACAGGGTGTCGAGCGTCTCGGGAAAGTGGCGGCCGGTATCGAGCGTGAAAATGTCGATGTCTGTCCCGGTCGATGCGATAGCGTGCGTGATCGCCTGATCCTCGATGCCGAGGCTGGTCGAGAATGCAATCGTACCCTCGATCGCCGAACGGATGGCGGCGAGACGCTCCTCGAGCGTCGTCAACCCAGCCAGCTTATGATCCAGCGCCGCAGCAAGCGCATGTTGCGGTGCGGAATGATCGGCCGCCGCCGTGCCGCCGGCAGCGGATGCGGGTGCTTCGAACAACGTCATGGAGACCTCCAGACTTCGCTACATAAGGGTAAATCATTCTCCTGAGAAGCGATATCTCTAAATAAGAATAGGATATTATTCCTCGTTCTAAGACCGGAACGGGGTTTTCTCACTGCTACGGTGCGTAGAACTCTTGTGCGGGCCGGGGTGCGACAGGTTGGCTTGAGGCTCGTCAAACACGAGGGCTCGTTTCGCTCTCGGCGCTCGCGAGCCAAGCCAGCATGCCGGAGGCGGCGCGGGTCGCGGTGGCAAATGTGGCTTGCAGGAGATAGCCGCCGGTCGGACCTTCCCAGTCGAGCATTTCGCCAGCTGCGAACATGCTCGGACGTTCCCTGATCATCAGGTCGCCGGTCAGGGCCGCCCAGTCGATCCCGCCTGCGGTCGAGATCGCCCGGTCGATAGCCGCAAGGCCATTGACGGTGAGAGGAACCGACTTGATGCGGGCGGCCAACGCATCAGCTCCGCCGGGAAGGCTTGCGCCCGCCTCGCGGAGCAGGGCGAGTGCGGGTGGGTCGAGATGGGTAACCTTCCGCAGAAAGTTGGTCAGCGTTTCCTTGCCGCGCGGCTTTGCGAGACGCTCGGCCAATACGGACTGTTCGACGTCGGGTTTGAGATCGATCGCAAGCGTGACGCTCTCTTGCGCGCGAAGAGCGGCGCGGAGTTGCGGTATGAGTGCGTAGATTGCGCCGCCTTCGAGGCCGGTCTTTGTCACGATGACTTCGCCTCGCGTTGTCGCGCCAGCGCAGTTGAGCGCGATGCGTTTCAAGGCGGCGCCTTCGAAGCGCGATCTGAAGACCTCAGACCAAGTGATGAGTACGCCGCAATTGGCGGCTGCGAGTAGCGCTACCGGAATGCCGGCGTTCTTGAACGTCTCCACCCAACGCGCATCGGAACCGAGTTTCGGCCAGCTCGCACCACCAAGCGCGAAGAGGGATGCGTCGGGTTTGATTGCGATCGGGCCTTCGGGCGTTTCGAACGAAAGGCCACCTTCGCCAGTGAATCCGATCCAGCGGTGGCGTGTTTTGATGACGACGCCGAGTTCGTTCAGCCGTCGCAGCCACGCGCGCAGAAGCGGCGATGCTTTCATGGCGCGCGGGAAGACCCGCCCGCTTGATCCGACGAATGTTTCCGCGCCGAGACCGTTTGCCCAATCGATGAGCGCAGACGGCGGAAAGGCTTCGACGATGGCTCGAACCTTTTCGGCGTCGGGACCGTAGCGCGTCAGAAAGCTTTCGATCGGCTCGCTGTGTGTGAGGTTCAGCCCGCCGCGGCCGGCAAGCAGAAACTTTCGCGCGGGAGACGGCATGCGATCGTAAACCGTCACGCGATGTCCGGCGGTGGCGATGATCTCGGCCGCGAACAGGCCTGCGGGGCCTGCGCCGACGATTGCGACGTTCCGGGGCGTCATCGGCGTGCGGCTCACCACGTTCCCGAGTTCGGCATCGACGCCCAAGGCTCTTGGCGGGGCAACGGGTCGCCCTTCTGCAAAAGCTCGATCGAAACGAGATCGGGCGAGCGGACGAAGGCCATGTATCCATCGCGTGGCGGCCGGTTGATCGTGATGCCGGCGGCCTGGAGCCGCTTGCAGGTTGCGTAGATGTCGTCGACTGCGAACGCGAGGTGGCCGAAGTTGCGGCTCGAGCCGTAATCTTCCGGGTCCCAGTTATAGGTGAGTTCGAGCATCGGAGCCTTTTCGCTCGCGGCGCGCGCTTCATCCTCGGGAGCGGCGAGGAAGATCAGAGTGAAGCGTCCCTTCTCACTTTCCGTGCGGCGGATTTCCTTCATGCCGAGCGCGTCACAGTAGAATTTCAGACTCGCCCCAATATCTGTGATGCGAACCATAGTGTGTAAGTAGCGCATCGCTCACCTTTCATCGAAATTCCAAGGTCGCAGCAGGACTTCAGCCGTCAGGAATCCTCGCTGTGACTGCATGCGCTGCAGCTCTGCCACACTGGGACGTGAAACGTCTCGCGGCACCGGGTCGCCTTATCTCGCATTTTCGTCCTGCTGTGGATGAACACTGAAAAATCCTGCTTCAGCATTTCGTCTTCGCGGCGTGGAAACGCATGAGAGTCAAGCCGGATCGAGCGAATCACTACGACACCGATTCGCGTCCAAAATCTTATCAACGCATGTGGAGGAATTCCTTGAGGACTGGCACGCCCAATCGAAACTGGGGATGAATCACAACTACGTTTTTTTGCGCGATTTCATTGGTTTAATATGCACGATGCGATGTGGATTGAGGCACCACAAGTCATGGTCAAGGGGGCGGTGCCAAAATATTGCCCCTAGTTCCGGGCAGAGCCAGTGTTATGGTTTACGTCGTTGCGCAGTTGCGTCTCAGCGTTTGGTTCTGAAGAGGGCTCTTCCAGAACGAGATGCCAAGACGGCAACGCGGAACGACGATTATCGTTTGACGCACAGTACACGCGGGGTAAGCAAGTATGGGGGATATTAAACGTCCCGGGCTATCGGAATATTTTGAGGCGGGCCCAGTCGGTCCCGAAGCGCTCGACGACGCGGCAGCAGAAGTTTTCGAGGTTGCCGGAACAATCAAATGGTTCGATGCTTCGAAGGGCTACGGTTTCATCGTTCCTGACAATGGCCTGCCGGACATACTTCTTCACGTCACCTGCCTCAGAGCCGGTGGATTTCAAACCGCTTACGAAGGCGCGCGCCTTCATTGCGAAGTTCTGAAGCGGCCGAAAGGCATGCAGGCATTTCGCATTCTCAGCATGGACGAAAGCTCGGCGATTCACCCGTCGCAGCTTCCGCAACGCACTCACGTTGTCGTGCAGCCGGAAAGTGACTGGTGCCGCGCTTATGTGAAATGGTTCAATCGGGTTCGTGGCTTCGGGTTCCTGACCCGCGGCGAGGGCACGCCCGATATCTTCTGCCACATGGAAACACTGCGCCGCTTCGGCTTCACTGAGCTTCGGCCGGGCCAGATCGTCCAAGTCCGCTGGGGCTATGGATCGAAGGGCTGCATGGCTGCGGAACTCAGGCCGGATGGTGTGCCGACGGGGCTGCCATCCCGTAACTGAAACGGGGCAGATGGCGACAGTCATGTCGAGTTCAACGAAGGGGGCCGCGATTTGCGTGGCCCTTTTTATTTTGGCGCCGATGCTCGCAGCCGGCTGGCCGACGATGAATTCCCTGATCGATCTCGTTCCCGCCGCATACGCCAAAATGCGTCAGGACAAGCTGACGATCGTTTCGGCTCAGGGCGGGTCCGAGCACACCTTTTCGATCGAGGTCGCGTCGACAGAGCAAGAGAAGGCGCTGGGCCTGATGTTCCGCACGGAGCTTGCCGATGGTGAGGGGATGCTCTTTCCCTATTCGGCCGAGCGCAGCTTGCAGATGTGGATGCACAACACGTACATCCCGCTCGACATGCTGTTCATTCGTGCCGATGGTACGATCGCGCGGATCGAGGAGCGTGCTGAGCCGCTGTCGGACCGGGTGATCTCATCGGATTTGCCGGTGCTCGCCGTGCTCGAAATTTCGGGGGGCGCGGCTGCGCGGCTCGGCATCAAAGCCGGCGACAAGGTGCGCTATCCGATATTCTCAGGGACGAGCGGGCACTGAACCCTGATGCCGCACCTCTTTTGCGGCCCGTGACTTGACCTTGATAGGCGAAAGCGGCAGATGAAAGCCTAAGTCGGGGCGTAGCTCAGCCTGGTAGAGCATCTGCTTTGGGAGCAGAGGGTCGCGTGTTCGAATCATGTCGCCCCGACCAATTATTTCCATGACTTCATGGCCGTTTCCGCGCACCGACTTAAAGGTGTGAAACGGGCGGCCTGTTTCACACTTCCCAATCGGTCGACCTGAAAAGCGCTGGGCCTCTCAGAGGTGACGAAAGCGCCAAGCCGAACAGGAGGTCCAATGGTGAAGCATCGCATCTATTCGGTCAGTGTGGCGAGCGTTTATCCCCTCTACGTCGCCAAGGCGGAGAAGAAGGGACGCACGAAGGCCGAGGTCGATGAGGTCATGTGCTGGCTGACTGGTCACAGTGAAAAATCGCTGCACGACGAGTTGGCCAAGAGCACACATTTCGAAGACTTCTTCGCGCACGCCCCGAGGATGAACCCGGCCCGATCACGGATTACCGGGGTGGTCTGCGGTGTTCGTGTCGAGGAGATCGAAGAGCCGACGATGCGAGAAATTCGCTATCTCGACAAACTGGTCGACGAACTCGCCAAGGGAAAGGCGATGGAGAAAATCCTGCGGCGGTGAAGGCCTGCGGAGGCTAAAAAAGGCGCGCGATTTTCGCGCGCCTCAAACTTTGTTCCCAACCTTCAACGCGTCAGTGGTGTGCGAAGCCAGGAGCCAGCGCGGAGTCCGGAGTCGGTGTAGCTCCAGCCGAAGATTGGCCATCCGGCGAATTGGTTTTCCAGTCAGCCTTTCCTTGATCCCAGCCCCTTGGAGATGAGGAAAGCGTGCTACCCGTCGGATTGCTGTCAAAGCCGTTATGATTGCCGGTACTGCTAAATCCAGATGGTGCAGCTGGAGGACCTCCGGCTGTTCCGGCGCCGGTACTGTGGGCATTTGCTGTACCAACCTGCAAGAGCAGGGCTGCCGCTCCAGCGACGAAATACGAAATTCTCAATTGATATACTCCTTCGTTGAGGTCATCCGCGATTGTCACTCTGGCGGCTCAAGAGAGGACAACGGAACGCGGGTTAGTCAGGGGCGAGGGCACGATTGCGGCCAATAGTTTTCAAGTTTGTACAGATTTCCGGCCCGCGCCGCGGCGTTGCTCTACGGCAATAGTTCTTGGACTGAGTTTTAGTGCGAAAGCATTACGCCGAATGGACTGCCTTCGCGCCACGACACGAGGCGCAAAGTTGGCGCCCGCCGTCGATGACCAGCATCTATGAAGAGATCGGCCGGACGCAGATCATTCGACAGGTGTCGTCTCGCGACTACTCGCGTTCGCAACGTTTATCATTCCTTGCTCGATACACTTTGAATGAAGTTCAGACCGTAATTATCGCGTCGCGTTTATCATGGCATTCGATTTAAACGCGTCGCAGCATCGTATTTGTTTGACTGTCAGGGACCGCAGCTAGACAGTTGGCCGGGATGGCAGGGAGCTACGCAAACCAGAGCCTGGTTATGCGTGCTTGTTTATTATCTGTTTTAAATCGTTTGCCGTCTTTCTCTCCGTCGCCTTGCAGGGCGGGGACGGTCGCCGTTGTAACCGGCTGGAGTTCGTCACATGAAGGTTCTGTTCGCATGTTGGCTGGCGTTGCTGCTGTCATTGGTGTCTCCGGTGGCACCGGTCCTGGCAGCTGACGAAAAATTTTCTAAGCAACAGCTCGATCAAATGCTGGCGCCGATCGCCCTCTATCCCGACGATCTTTTATCGAATGTCCTCATGGCGTCGACCTATCCCCTCGACGTCGTCGAAGCCCAGCGATGGCGGCAGGAGCCGGAGAACGCAAAACTCACGGGCGACGCGCTGACGGACGCGGCGAAGTCAAAGAATTGGGATCCGAGCATCAAAGCTCTGTTGCTGTTTCCGGACGTTCTGACGACGCTGAGCGAAAAACTTGATTGGACACAGAACCTCGGGACGGCATTCCTCAATCAACAGAGCGAGGTCATGGACCAAATTCAGTTCCTGCGGTCCAAGGCCGATTCCTCCGGTCATCTCAAGAGCAATACGCAGCAGAAAGTGATCCGGCAGGACGACGACTACATTATCGAACCGGTCAATCCGGATGTTGTGTACGTCCCGGTTTATGAACCGGAGGTCGTCTATGGCCCATGGTGGTATCCCGACTATCCGCCTTATTACTGGGGCTATCCGGGTGCCGTTTTTGACAATGGCTTCTGGTGGGGTGTTGCCGGCGTTGCGATCGTCGGGGGCATCTGGGGTTGGAACCGCTGGGACTGGCGGCGGCACGACATTCATGTCGACGTCAACAAGTGGAACAGGATCAACGGCAACCGAAACCGCATGGTATCGGATCGTTGGAAACACGACCCGCATCATGGCGGGGCGTTGAGGCCGCGCGACAAAGGCATCGACCGGGCCGAACAGCACCGGGAATTGAGCAAAGAGCTGCGCCGCACCGACGGCGATCGCGCCGGAAAAAATAGCTTCATTAACAAGGGCGCGAATAAAGGCGTAGCGCGGGACGCATCTCGTTTCAGGGACAAGAAGCAATTCCACAACCGTGCGCGAAACACCGGAGCGAAGTTCAACGCGGGCCCGAAACGTTCCTTCAATCGCGGCGCGGGGCAGGTGAGGAGTTTCAAAGCTGCGCCCAACCGCGGTGCCGCCCATCATGGACGGCGCCGGTGACGCCGCTTGAGGCCGAAGGGCTCGTTGCGATCGTATCGCAATGATCGTTGCCGGTTTGGTGATGCAAGCAGCGCGTCCCTGACGCTCAAGCATGCGTTCGCGAGAAGAACATCGCTGTCCCGACCAATTTTTACGTCGTGCTAGAGGGCGCCAGGGCTTTCGCCCTGGCTTCACATCGTGGGAGAAGCCTCGCTATCTTCAACCAGCCTACGCCGCCGCGTCGATCATGCGGCGATTGCTCCCTGGTCGTTTCGCAATTGGCTGCCGAGCAAAGATTGCGATCGAGATGCTGCTTGGGGGGAGTTGGACGTGCTTGCATGTTGTCGTCAAACTGTATCTTTCGGACGATAGCGTGGCTGGCGATGGTGGCCAAAACAGCGGCAGGCAGTGACGTCCCTGCCTGCCGGAGTTTGTCTTTTGTTGACACAGATCGTCGTGATGGCCTTCAAGTGCCGCGCGGGTGGGCGAGGGGCATGGTCGAGTGTGTCGTTGAGCAGCCCGCACCAGCGTGGCTTGGGCCGTGGGCATGGTTCCGCTGCTCGTGGTTTGCCTGCTTGATGTCGTCTGCTCTCATGCTGCCCGTGTTCTTGCTTGCTGTGCGTTCGGCGTCGGCCCAGCCTGCCGCGAATGAGCTCATACAGATCGAAATATCCCAGCAGCCGCTCGAAACTGCGCTTGATGCTTTCGTCTCCATAAGTCGTCTGCAGGTCCTTTACGAGACGTGGATGACCGACGGTTTGCGCTCGGCCGCGGTCAAGGGCGTCCTCACGCGCGAAGCTGCGCTACGTCAGCTTCTTTCGGGCACAGGCCTTGATTTCATCTATACGGAGCAACAGGCCTTCACGCTCGTTTTTGCGCGCCAGACGACGACACGCCCCATCAGTGATTTCGATACGTTTCTCGGGCTCGTACAGGAGCGTGTCGTGACCGCCCTGTGCCGCCACTTGGAGACGCGGCCGGGTGCCTTCCGGCTGGCGCTGCAATTGCGGATCAGACCGGATGGTCGCGTGCTGCGGCCGTTCCTCCTTGGCTCGACCGGGGAGGAACGGCGCGATGCCGCGATCAACTACGTCTTGACGAACCTGATTGTGGACAAGGGGCCTCCGCCCAATATGCCCCAGCCCATCACGCTTGTCCTGCTGCCCGGCGCGCCGAACGGGACCGATGCGTGTCTCTCGGAGCCGCGTCGATGAGCGAGGGGTACGGTCCGACAACTTGGGCGGCGTTGCGAGAACTCCTCGTCGATAGCTACCAGGACCTCCGCCGTGCCCTCACGCGCCGTCTGGGGTCGGCGGATGCGGCCGACGAGACGCTGCATGAGCTCTATCTGCGCATGGACCGCAAGGATCGAGTGGGTATCCTGGGCAACCCCGCTGCCTATCTGCTGGCAAGTGCGGTCAATCTTGCGCGGGATCGCTGGCGAACCGAGCACCGCCGGTCGCAGCGCCATGTTGTCGAGGCGTTTTTCGATATTGTCGACGAAAGCCCCGGACCCGACAGAATCGCTGAGGGTCAGCAAATGCTTGATTTGCTAAGGGAGGCCCTTCAGCATTTGACGCCGCGCCAGCGGGCTATTCTTGTCGCGGTACATTTCGAGCATCAGTCACAGGCCGAGATCGCCGAGCGTTTCAATATTTCGTCACGGCTGGTCCGATTGGAGCTGCAACGCGCTCTTGAGTTTTGCGAGGCATATCGTGGCAAAAACTCGTGAGAGAGCGTGGTTGCCGCTTGGTCGCGGCTCATATCGTCCTGCTCATAGTGACGTGTCTTCTTGTGCCATGGATGCGGCCTGCGGATCATGACGGTGTTAAACGACGAGCACGAGGGCGAATTGAAGCGAGAAGCGTTGGCTTGGCTCGCGCGTTTCAGTTTGGGTGAGGCCGATGCCGAGGACCGCGCCGCATTGCGGCGCTGGCGAGACACCAGTCCAGCCCATGATGCAGCCCTTGCCGAAGCAGCGCGGCTGTGGCGGAGCCTCGGAAAGCCCGTCGAGGAACTTGCGCGTGCTGGCGCGGAACCGGCGTTCCGGTTAAGCCCGAAAGGGGCTCGGTTAAGCCGCCGTACGCTGTTCGCAGGTAGTGCAGCGGCTGCAGCGGCGGGTGTGCTCGCCATTCGTCCCCCGCTTTCCTTGTGGCCGTCCCTTGCCGAATTGTCCGCCGATCATCGGACAGCGATTGGCGAGCAGCGGAATTTGAACTTGGCTGGCAAAGCCATATCGGTGGACCTGAATACGAGGACCAGCCTTTCCGTTCACAACAGCGAGCAAGAGGTGGAGATCGAGCTCATATCCGGAGAGGCGGCAGTCACGGTCAGTAAGGCGGATAGGCGGCTTGTCGTCGTGGCCGGCAACGGCCGGACTACTGCATCGGCAGCAACGTTCACGCTCCGCCATACGCGTTCTGGCGCGCGGCTGACATGTGTTTCCGGTGTTGTCGGGGTGGCATGTGCAGGCCGCGATCTTGTCATCAAGGCCGCAGAGCAAGTGTCCTACGATGAGGACGGCCTCGGGGAGATCACAAGGATCGATCCCGTGATCGAAACGGCGTGGCGCGACGGGCTACTGATGTTTCGCAACACGCCGCTCAGCGCGGTGATCGACGAGGTCAACCGGTACCGGCCGGGTCGGATTATCCTTATGGATTCGACGCTCGGGGGTCGGTTGGTGACGGCTCGTTTCGAGATCGCTCGGATCGAAACCGTCATGGGGCAGATAGCCAAGACATTCCAGGTGCCGGTAACAGCCCTTCCAGGCGGTGTCGTACTGGTCGGTTAAACCTATTCGATCGGTATTGAAAAGACTGCAACCGGGAATCGGAATTGCGCGCAGCGATGCATTTCCGCGTGAGCAGGTCCTCTTGAGGTCGAGACGAAGCAAAAAAAGATTCCGCTTGCTGAGGGCTCATCTCGTCCATGGGAAGGGGGTGCGTTGTGGAGGCTGGCTCGGCGAGCGCTAATCTTTGGCGCGGCCGTGTTCGCATCGACAGTGCTCAGCCCCGGTACCAACGCATGCCAAAAGGTCTGTCCATGTCCGCTCCCGCCGTCATGATCCACCAACGCTCCGCAAGATTTGGGTCCGCCTGGACCGGGGCATTGCTTGCGAGCGTCAGCGTGATGGCGTTGTCATTGGCGAGTCCGTCCGGGTACGCCAATCCGCTGGCGTCGCAGACACCGACGCCGTCGGCGGCAGCGATAGCGGCGGCGCAGTCGGGGTCGCAGGAGGCGGCGCGGGCGGCGCGGGCGGCTCAGAACTCGCTGAAGCGCGCGACGCTGGCGATCCAGGCGAT